>FWPV01000009.1_pt1 | contig 818269 bp, 778 predicted proteins | sample 2228371 | NCBI WGS metagenome assembly FWPV01 (sample SAMEA103939776, study PRJEB20133) | metagenome | reverse complement strand
AGGAGGAGGAGGAGGCGGGGGCGGCGGCGAAGGCTCCGGCGCCGCCGGGATGACCTTCGGATAAGAGTTCTCCTGCGACGCCACTTCGAGCCGCGGCTTCCGCGGCTTCACACAACGCTCGGCCGAGCGCACCCGAAATTCCTGCAGCAGCGGACGTTGCGAATCCGCATAGCGGAAGGTCGCCCTGAGGCCCTCGAGTTGCTTGGCGTCCACATTCTTGGTCAGGCCGAGAACCCGAGACTCCCGCCGCGTGAACTGCCCGACTTCGCAGGAATTGGTCAGCGTCACGCAGTCCTGGCCGCGCGAACACAGCGTGGCCGCGCCATGGTAGAGCAGCACGCTGGTCTGCTTGTTCTCGATGGTGAAGTCGAAGGCAGTGCCCCGGATTCCGATCGTGCCCGAGGGCGTGTTGATCGCGTAGCGCTCCTTGGCGGCATTGCCGGTGACGAAGCGGAAGGTGCCGCTCAGGGCATTGACCGCGAAATTGCCCGCCGAGCCGTCGGCGCGGAGCAGATAGTCTTCGAGCACCAGCTTGGAATTCGGTCCAACCACCAGTTCGGTCTTGTCGGAAAAGCGGATCTGCACCAGCCCGCTGGCGTCGGTCTCGACGCGGTCGCCGATGAACAGGTCCGCGCCGACCTGCAATGTCCTGACCGTATTTCCGGTCCGCGCGAAAGCTCCGGCATCGACGCCGAGAGCGGCGCCATCAGCGGCCGCCAGCGCCGGCAGCACCATTGCGGCCCACAGGCCGGCCACGTTGAGGATTGTACGCCACATGAAACTGACCCCCGTCCGGGGCATACAATAGACACGGATTTGCCTTCGTGGCGAACACTATTAACAAACGGTTAATCTTGCGGCACCCAGCGTTGCTTCGGCGCACGGAGACGCTTGCTCTCCGCAGGACTGGTCCGCCCAAGTACCGTACCTTGGCGGGCCAATCGCCCGCGCCGCCAACCTGCCGATCGGTCGGGGGCGGAGGCCAGCGCCGCCCTCATCGCCCTTGGCGAGCGCCAGGTGTCAGCCGAACTTCCAGCCGCGCTTGAACTGGTAGAACACGTGCATGCCGATCTTGGTGTTCTTCTTCATGCGCGGCGCCCAGTGCGGGTACACATAGGTGGCGTGATAGTGGGTCGAGTGGCCGACTTCGGTCAGGTATTCGTTGCCGGCAATCACCGCCTTGGCGATCTCATTGGCCTGATCCCACGCCTTCTTCTCGGTCACGCGCTCGGGAATGCCGTCGCAGGCAAACGAGAACTGGCAGGCATTGCGCTTGTTCTGGTTCTGGAACACCACGCCGCAGATGGTCGAGGGGTAGAGCCGGTGGGCAACGCGGTTCATCACCACCTGCCCCACGGCCACCTGGCCGCGATAGCTCTCGCCGCGCGCCTCGAAATAGATCGCCGTCGCCATGCACCAGAGTTCCTTGTCGGAAACCTCCTTGCCCTTGGCATCCTTCAGCTTTCCGTCGAACACCGTTGCCGGCAGGTCGGCGCGGGCATAGGCCAGCTTGGCGTCGAGCACGCGCGGGATCGGCACATTGCCATCGGCAACGGCGTCGATGGCGCTCAGCGCTTCCGAGGTCAGTTCGGGCGAAATCGACGCCAGTTCGATCCGGCCTTCCGGATCGGCCGGTGCAGCGGCGGGCGTGGTGTTCGTGGTCAGCGGCGGCGGCATCGGCTGGCCGGTCGGCGCAATCGCCGGAACCGCTGCCGGCTCGGGAGCCTTCAGGCCGCGCAAGGCCGCCAGCCGGTTGCGGATGCCTTCGAAGTCGCGGGAAACCGCCTCGGCCTCTGCCATCGGGCGAGCACGATCGCGCTTTTCTGCGCGGTTGGGGCCGCTGAAGGTCGCCGAGTCGAAGATATGACCGAGCGATCCGGTGATCAGCACCTCGTCGCCCTGGCGGGTCAGTGTGGCGGTGGGCGCTGCAATCTGGGCGACATTCACGGCGGCCTCGGCAACGGTGCCGGGGGCGTGGGCCGCGCCGGTCAGACCGGCGGCGAACACAATGGTGAGGGTGGCGCCAATGATGCCCTTCAACAGGGCAAGCTCACGGCGTGCCCGCTCAGCAGGGCTGGTCCGGTAATGGGCCATCTGTACGCTTTACTATCCAACGCAACGCAACAAGGACGCGCCGGCATTCCAGTTAAACTGTGACGCAAATGCCGACGACCGCGATAATGCGCGCTTAGGGTTAGCCGAGTGTAAATGAGATGCGTCGCGGCAGGACGGGTCTGTGTATCCCGGCGCCTCGCTTCGCAAATTCGCCGCAAAGCGACCGGCACCATGGGCTTGCACCATGTACGTACCCGCCCAAATCCTGGACCGGCCGCTGCCCCCTCCGGCCGTTCAGGCCTGGGACGTTCCAGCTTGGGGCGTGCCCGCCTCCGTGGCCATCCACACGTTGCTGGCGGCGCTGACGGTGCTTGTGGTTCCTGCGGCGATCCCGCCGCCCCGGCCACCTCGCAGTATCGCTGTCGAAGTTATCTCCCGGGCCGAGTTTGCCGCACTGACCCGGCCGGTCGCGACGCCTTTGGCTCCTGCGCCCGCAGACACCAACAATGCCGCCACGACGGCGCCCCCGCAGCAGCAGGCGCCGCCCCCTGCCCCCGATGCCGCATCCGGCAACGAGACAATCTACGCCACAAAGCTCTATGCCGGCGACCTGCTCGCCGAACCGGCCAGTGCCGGGCTGCAGCGCGCCATGCGCACGCTCGAGAGCAATGAGCGGCTGGTGCAATTGTGCAATATCGAGGCGATGTCGCAGGTTCGCGCGTCGCGGCCCGAATTCGATCCGGACATAGTCGTCGCCTACGCTATGGCGCCGACCGATAGTCGCGACGGCGTGCTGGTTGCCGAGGGTGCCGCGTTCCGCAGCCGGCGGGAGTGGTACGGGCTGACGTTCCGCTGCGCGGGCCTGCCCGACTATTCCGGCGTCACCGAGTTCAGCTTTTCCATCGGCGAGTTTATCCCGCACGAGCTGTGGGACGGTTATTATCTCACCGCCGAAGAGAGCGACGAAGGAGAATGACTAGCCGGCCAGCGTCAGACGCGCCACCGGCACCCGGTAAGGAGAACAGCTGACGTAATCGACGCCGAGTTCGGAGAAGAACAGCAGCGAGGCGGGATCGCCGGCATGTTCGCCGCAAATGCCGATCTTCAGGTCCGGGTTGGCCCGCCGCCCGCGCTCGATGGCGATGCTGATCAGCTCACCGACGCCTTTTTGGTCCAACGTTACGAATGGATCGAAATCGTAAAGTCCCTTGCGCTGATAGGCCGAGAGGAAGGCCGGGGCGTCATCTCGGGAAATGCCGTAAGTAGTCTGCGTTAAGTCATTGGTGCCAAACGAGAAAAAGTCGACGTGCTCGGCAATCTCGGCCGCTCGCAGGGCGGCACGCGGCAATTCGATCATCGTACCGAAGGCAAAGCGCTCCCGCGTTGCCGGCGGCAATCCGGCATCGCCGATGATGGCATAGACCTGCCGCTTGACCTCGATCACCTCGGACACCGTCGACACGAACGGCACCATGATCTCCAGCGCCACCGGCTCCGTCTGTCGGGCCGTCGCGGCCCGCACGCCGGCCACCAGCGCCTCGATCTGCATCTTCAGGATTTCGGGATAGGTGATCGCCAGCCGCACCCCGCGATGGCCCAGCATCGGGTTGATCTCGGCGATGCGCTCGAGCCGCAGCCGCAGGGCGCGGACCGCGAGCCCCAGCTGCTGCGCCGTCTCATCGATATCCTCGTCCGTCCGCGGCAGGAACTCATGCAGCGGCGGGTCGAACAGCCGCACCGTCACCGGCCGTCCGGCCATGGCGTTGAAGATCTGCGAATAGTCGCCGCTCTGGAAATCGACGAGGCCGTTCAGCGCCTCGGCCCGGTCGTCGGCGCTCTCCGACAGGATCAGCCGCCGCAGCGCCAGCATGCGCTCGCGCGAAAAGAACATGTGCTCGGATCGCGCCAGTCCGATCCCCTCGGCACCAAAACTCAGAGCATTGGCAACGGCTTCCACCGTTTCGGCATTGGCGCGCACCTTCACCGCCCGCGTCGCGTCCGACCAGCCGAGCAGCCGCTCCATCGCCCCGCCGATATGCGGCTGTGCCAGCGGCAGCGCCCCAAGATAGACCGAGCCATCGGTCCCATCGATGGTGATGCGGTCACCGGCCCTCAGCTCGCGATTGCCGATCCGGCAGGTGAGTTCGGCGAGGTTAATCGACAATGTCCGCACCCCGGCCACGCAGGGCTTTCCGGTGATGCGGGCGATGACGCCGGCATGGCTGGTCATGCCGCCCCGCGCCGTCAGGATGCCGGTCGCGGCCCGCATCCCCTCGATATCGGTCGGCCCAGTTTCGTTGGCGACAAGGATGCAATGGCGACCCCGCGCCTTCATCCGCGCCGCGTCCTCCACGGTAAAGACGATCACGCCGCTGGCCGCGCCGGGCGAGACGCCCAGTCCCGAAGCCAGCAGGCTCGCCTCGTCGCTCGACTTCAGGCCCGGATGCAGCAGCAACTGCAGCCGCGATGGCTCGATCGAGCGCACTGCCTCGCGCTGCGTCCAGGTGCCGCGCGCCACGCGATCGACCGCGGCCTCCAGTTCGGCCGCGGCGCTCGCCACTGCCGGGCGCGCCGAAACCAGCCGTGCCTCCGCCCCGTCGACTGCGACGAGGCAAGAGAGGTGCCGGCCGGAGACCGCATCCAGCGCCACCATCAGCTGCTCCAGCGCCGGTGGCAGCGGCTTGTTGCCGCTGTGCTCGGGTCGATACGGCCCCATCGCCCCGGTCTGCGGGTCGCGGCTCAGCACCGTGTGCAACGTTCCCCTGGCCATGGCCTGCACCACGACGATCTGCCGATCCGGGTCGACACCGCGATTGGGATAGGAGGCGAAAGCTGCGTCGATGGCCTTGGCGAGCGGCTGCCCCGGGTCTGTCGAGCCATCCTCGTCGGCAGGAGCCGGAATACCGGTACGCGCCGACACCAGCCCCGAGGCGTGTGCCGAGAGCGAGGTCCGCACCACCAGTTGCGGCGGCCGGCCGGAGCGATCCACCAGCCGGAACAACGTTGCAATCCAGTGGACGCGCAGCCGGTCATCGCCCGAGCGCCGCTCTTCCTTGAGCCCGTTCCAGGCCGCCCGCGAGATCGCAATGGTCGGCACCGTCGGCAGTCCGGCCGTAAAGGCCCGATGCAGCCACAACGCCTTGCCCGTCAGCAGCGACAGCTGCGGCGCTGAAAGATTCGCCTTGCCCGTGGCCGGGGCGATCGCGAACATTTCCAGGGCCAGGGTCACCGGAACACCATATGATAAGAACCACACCATATTGCCGGCCGGACGGGGGTGCCGCAACACTTGACTTGTCCCGACTTGACTTGCCCCAGTCCAGACCCCATTCCCTCTGATATGCAAACAAGGCCGCAGCTTGACATCACGCTGTGCGCACCGCGCGGTTTTTGCGCGGGCGTCGACCGCGCTATCCAGATCGTCGAACTGGCGCTCGAGAAGTACGGCGCGCCGGTCTATGTGCGCCACGCGATCGTGCACAATAAATACGTCGTCGACGGCCTGCGCCAGAAAGGCGCAGTGTTTGTCGAAGACCTCTCCGAGATCCCCGACACCGACGCGCCCGTGGTGTTTTCCGCCCATGGCGTGCCGAAAAGCGTGCCGGCAGAAGCCCTTGGCCGGAACATGTTCGTCCTCGATGCCACCTGCCCACTGGTCTCCAAGGTGCATGTCGAGGCCGGTCGCCACTATTCCGAAGGCCGTGAAACCGTCCTCATCGGCCATGCCGGCCATGTCGAGGTGATCGGCACGATGGGGCAGTTGCCGCCCGGCGCGGTGACGCTGGTCGAGACCGTCGCCGATGCCGAAGCCTTCCAGCCGCGCGACCCGGACAAGCTCTCCTATGTGACGCAGACGACGCTCAGCGTCGACGACACCAGCGCCATCGTCGAGGTGCTGCGCCGGCGCTTCCCGAACATTGCGCTGCCGCACAAGGAAGACATCTGCTACGCGACGACCAATCGTCAGGAAGCCGTCAAGCGCGTCGCCCCCAATGTCGATGCCATGATCGTCGTCGGCGCCCCGGAATCCTCGAACTCGGTCCGTCTCGTCGAGGTGGCGCGGCGCAATGGCTGCGCGCGTGCCGTGCTGGTCGAGCGGGCCGCCGAGATCGACTGGAGCGTTTTCGAAGGCATCAAGCGGCTCGGCATCACAGCCGGGGCCTCGGCGCCAGATCCCCTGGTGGACGAAGTGATCGAGGCGTTTGCGCAGCGCTTCGATATCCGTGTCAGCTCGAGCGGGGACCCCCGCGAGCGCATCGTCTTCAACCTGCCGCGCGAGTTGAGGCCTGTAGCCGGACAATGACCGACCTTGATCTTGTTGAAACCGAGCGCCTCGTGCTCTCGGGCTGGAGGCTCGACCAGATCGACGACCTCTACCGCCTGCATGGCGACCCGACCGTCGCCAAGTTCCTCACCGAACACGGCAAGCCGTGGACCAAGGAGGAGATGGACAGCGCGCTTTCTCACTGGATCGAGCTGTTCGAACGCCAGAAAATGGGCAAGCTGCGTGTTACGCGGAAATCCGACGGCGTCCTGGTCGGCCGCTGCGGCTTCGGCGTCTATGGGCCCGACGATACGCCCGAAATCGGCTACTCGCTGTTCCCCGAATTCTGGGGCAATGGCTATGTCTATGAAGCCGCCAGCGCCCTCCGCGACTGGTACTGGCGCGAAACCGACCGCGACCACTTCATTGGGCTCGCAGACGTGCGCAACGAGGCCTCGCTGAAGGTGCTGCGCAAGCTGGGCGGCGTCTACACCCATACGGGCGACAACGACCACGGCCATTATTGCGAATGGTACCGCTATGATCGGCCGCAACCGACCGGCGTTGCGGCATGAGCGACAAGGTCATCCTCCATACCGATGGCGCCTGCTCCGGCAATCCGGGCCCGGGCGGCTGGGGTGCCGTGCTGCAATGGGGCGACCGCATCAAGGAATTGAAGGGCGGCGCGCCGCTGACCACCAACAACCAGATGGAACTGACCGCCGCCATCGAAGCCCTCAACGCCCTCAAACGCCCCTGCGAAGTGGCTCTCCACACCGACAGCAACTACGTCAAGGACGGGCTGACCAAGTGGATCCACGGCTGGAAGAGGAACGGCTGGAAGACTGCCGACAAGAAGCCGGTCAAGAATGTCGAACTCTGGCAGGCGCTCGACGCCGCCGTCGCCCGCCACAAGATCGAGTGGCACTGGGTCAAGGGCCACAATGGCGATGAAATGAACGAGCGCGCCGACCAGCTCGCCAATGAAGGCATGGCGCCGTTCAAGAGCAAACGCGGCAGTTCCGAGCGGCTGGTGCCGCCGGTCTAGCGCCTTCTAGTAGCCGCCATCCACAACCCATTCCCGACGGCGCTTTCGCGACTCCACCGGTTCCTCTAGGGTTTCCTCGGGGCTTGGTTCTTGGGGAGATTGTTATGGGCATCGATATTTTCGCACATTCGGTCCGGCTGGTGCTGGGTGACTGGCGCAACGCATTGCGGCTCTCGGGGCTGCTTTACCTGATCTACGCCGTCCCGACTCTGCTGCTTCGGCTGTCCTTTCCTGCGCCCGCGCAGACCGCGACGATGGCTGATGCCACTGCCGCGCTGGCATCCGCGCCGCTTGCCTTTGTGACCAGCATCCTCGCTTTGGTCGCCTTCGTCTGGATCGCCGTCGCATGGCATCGCTACGTGCTGCTCGACGAGGCGCCGGCAGGACAATTCCCTGCGTTCAACGGCAGCAGGCTGTTGCGCTACGGGCTTTACTCCCTGGGCATCGGCCTGCTCGCGCTGCTTGTGGGTGCGGTTGTCGGCGCCGTGGCGGGACTGATCTTCGTCATCGTGCCGGTGCTGCTCTTTATTGCCGCGCTGCTGTCGATGGCGGCAGCGCTGGTGGTCTTCTATCGCCTCGCCCCGGTGCTGCCTGCAGTGGCGGTCGAGCAGCCGCTGACCTTTGGGGCCGCATGGGAGGCGACCAAGGGCGCGAGCAGCGCCATCATCGTTCTCGCAATCGTCTCGGCCGTCGCGTCCTTCGTCATCGACCTGCCGGCAATGGTGCTGAGCATGGGTGGCTCATTCGGCTCGACTTTGGCGCTGATCTGGACGCTCGGTACCGACTGGCTGCGCATGCTGGTCGGCGTCAGCATCCTGACGACGCTCTATGGCCACTATGTCGAGGGCCGGTCGATACCGTCCGCGAGGTAGCGAAGCACCGGGTCTGCACAATCCAGTGGTCATGCCGGGCGGCATGGCCATCCGCGTGTCAGTCCCGGCTCACCCGAAAGCTCTCCGCCGGCGACCCGTTCCAGGCGCGCTCCATCATCGTGGTATAGGCCGCCTCGAGGTCGCGGGTGTAGCGGTCCATATCGAATAGCGGCGAGGTCGCCACCTGGTCGGCAAGCTTGTCGTGCAGCGCTTTGGCGAGGGTCGGATCGTTGCCGATAGTCACGGCCCGCTCGACATAATCCTCGGTCGTCCCGGCAATCAGTTCGGGCAGACCAAGCGTGGTCAGCAGGCTCGCGCCCACCCGGCTGGCAAAGGTCTCGCCGGGCCGCGTGAGCAGCGGCACACCGACAAACAGCGCGTCGCTCGCGGTGGTATGGGCATTATAGGGCAAGGTGTCGAGCACCAGCCCCGCCAGCCGCAGCCGGGCCAGATGCCGCCGCAGCGGGGCATGCGGGGCAAAGATCAAACGCTCCGGGGCAACACCCGCCGCTTCCGCTTCCCGTCGCAGGTTGGCGATGACCTGCGGCTGCGCACTAAGCAGCCACAGCACACTGCCGGGCACCCGGGTCAGGATCGCCATCCAGCTGGCAAACACGTCGGGGGTGATCTTGTAGCTGGCGTTGAAGCAACAGAAGACAAAGCCCTGTTCCGGCAGCCCGGCGGCCGCCCGTGTTGGCGTTTCGGCCGGTATGATCCGGGTGTCCCGCGGCTGATAGCTATGCGGCATCCAGGCGATCTTTTCGGAGTAGTGCTCGGTCTGCTCGGGCCCGATCAGCGTGGGATCGGCCACCAGATAGTCGATATGATCCACCCCAAGCGTGCCGGCATAGGCGAGATAGCTCACCTGCACCGGCGCAGCACGCTGGGCGAAGATCCGAGGCCGCGAACCGCGTGTGTAGCCATCGACATCGATGGCAATGTCGATGCCATGGCTGCGCGCCAGTGCCGCGGCATCGCGATCAGAGACGCCATCGAGCGCGACCACATCGTCGAACAGACTTCGGAGCAGGTCCGCATCTGCAGTACCCGCCGGCATGTTGAAGTGAAAGCCGGTGACATGAAAGCGGCTCCGGTCGTGCCGCTCCAGCAGCTCCGCCATCAGCAGCAGCGTCGGGTGGCCGGCATGGAAGTCCGCCGAGAAATAGCCGAGCCGGATCGGCCCGTCATGCCGTTCCGCCGGGATTGCCGCTTCGGCTTGGCCGATCAGCCTCGTGCCCCAGGCCCGCGCGGTGCTGAGCTGCAAATCGGGCCGATCCAGCATCGAAAGCGAGGGGAAGGCCGACGGCAGCATGGTGCCTTCGATCACGCCGCGATGGAGCGCGTCCCGCTGAACCGAATAGTTGGTCCAGTCGCAGAGCTTCAGCTGCTGGCGGAGGATCAGGCTGGGCAGGCTGGGGTCGGCCGGGCGCTGCGCCAACGCCGCCCGATAGTCGTCCAGCGCCTTCGTCGCGTCCCCGGTCTGGCGGTACACATCGCCGCGCGCCACCAGCGCGTCGGTCAGTCCCGGCCGCAGCGTCAGCGCCTTGTCAAAGCTCTCGAGGGCGTCGGCGGGCCTCCTCAGGCTGCGCTGCACGAGGCCGCGGCGATAGAGCGTGTCTGCATGATCGGGCCGGAGACGCAATGCCTCGTCGCAGGCCGCCAGCGCGTCCTCGAGCCGGTTGAGATCGAACAGCACAGCGGCGCGATTGGCGTGGGCCGGCGCATAGCGCGGATCGAGCGCCAGCACGCGATCATAGGCGGCGAGCGCCTCGGACAGCCGGCCAAGGGCGCGCAACACCATGCCCAGATTGGCGAGGACGCCCGGATTGTTGGGCGCCAGCCCGGTCGCCATCTCGAGCGGCGCCAGCGCCTCTCTGGCGCGGCCGGAAGCGTTGCGAACAACGCCGAGCAGGTTCAGTGCGTCGACGCTCTGCGGGTCTTCCAGCAGGGCTTCTGCAATACGCTCTTCGGCACGGGCGAGCCGGCCGCCGCGAAACAGCACCAGGGCTTCCTGAAGAAGCCGTTGGAGGTCGCTACCCGGGGCCTGCGGTGCGTGGAACATGGGGGATCACCTACGCCGCCGTTCCCCCTCCCCCTTGGGGTCCGACACGAAAAAACCAAATCAGTAGCCCTTCCTACACCAGATACCGGCCCACGTGACCTTACCGTTATGTCATGCGCAAACTTTTGATCGCTGCCCTTGTGGCACTGTCGGCCACCCCGGCCCTGGCGCAGTTTCCGCCGCCGGGAATTTATGCCTGCCGCGATGCGGCGGACGTTGCCGTCGGCAACCTGACGCTGCTGGTGGCCGGCGACTATGCGTTTCAGCGGCCCGATGGCGTATCGGCGAACGGCCAGGTGGCTTCAGCCGGCACCGATATCAACCCGCTCTCCGGGCCTCTGAAGGAAATGGGGCTGCTCGGCAGGTTCTTCGAGGAAGACGGCAAGACGGTGCTGCAGTTCACCGGTCCAGGGGACCTGACTGTCCTCTGCCGCTAGCGCGGGTCCGCCGCCATGGCTTCGAGATCGCGGATCAGGTCGTGTCTTTCGCCATCCGGGATGACGCCGACATGGCGCAGCCACCACCACATCAGCAGCCGATGATGCAGCGTGTAGAACCATAGCGCCCCATCGGGGTCCGGATGATCGATCGGTCCATAACCCTCGAGGATAAAGGGCGTCGAACCGGGCAATTCGTGTTCGATGTGGAAGATGTTCTTTGCGAGATCGTATACGGCATCGGCGGCGCGGGCGTTCCCGAAATCGATGAGGCCGGTCAGTTGCAGACGGCCATGCCCATCCCGCTCCGCCAGAACGTTGTTGGGGTTGAGGTCGTCGTGCGCGAAGACCGGTCCGCGGCTCCACGTCATGGCGTCAAAGCGGTCCGTCACAATGGACTCCAGCCGTCGCGCCAGCGCTTCGTCGCCCCCGTGCTTGCGGAACTGCGCAAAGTGATGGGCGAAGCCGGCGCGCATCAGTTCGGCATTGGTCTGCTTGGCATCGACCAGGCCCTCGTCACCGAACATTCCGTAGCCGGGAGCCGGCACCGAATGCAGCTTGCGCAGTAGCGCGCCCATCTGCCGGTAGAGATCGGCAATGTCGGGCTCGCCGGCCAGCGACTTCACCGTCACCCCGGGCAGGTAGTTGGTAATGGCAAAAGGATAGGGCAGCCGCGTCAGGCTCTCGTCCTGCAACAGGTAGCGGGTGATCGGCACATCGAGCTTTTCCAGCAGCCGCTCGGCGTAGCGTTCGCCTGAAACGACATAGTGCTGCTTATAGTGCGCGTCATATTGCTTGAGCACGACGGCCGAACCGTCCGCCAGATCGAGGCGAAACACCCTGCCGCTGCCATCCTTGATGTCGGTGATGGCCAGCGGCGGCGCGAGACCGATATCGGCAAGGATCGGCGCGATCTGGCCAAGGGTAGGGGTCTCAAGCGTCTCGGTCATGCCCTGTTCACTCCGTAATTCCAGCCTGCCCGCGTGGCCGTCGAGGAGGATCAGCGAGTGTCTCGATGTAGGTGCCCACCCAAGATCGGGTTCCCACCGCAGTGACTGTGGCCCCAATGAGTCCCCGACTTGGTGCCGCACCAGCAGGGAGCCTGACCTGGATGACCGTGCCCTTGGTATCAACCAACGTAACAGTTGAGCCTCGTCGTCCTCGAGTGAGGTCAATTAAGCGGAACGTATCTTCAAATCTGACTGGCGGCGCTAGTTGGTGGAGTAGTCGGGCCTCGGAAAGATAGAGACCGAAAAATACTAGCCCAGCCATCAACGGCGTCCCAAGATAGCGCAATGCTACCGTCGCCTCTGGGTTCTTCCTTTCAAAGGCGAGGATCTGCTGCGCGCTGCCCGACATGTCATTGAGCCTTGCCCACCAGAAGGGGCCGCTGAATACCAACCAGCCCAGCACCAGAAGCAGCACCAACAGCACGGCGTTGGCCACAATCACCGGCGGATTTTGGTAGAAGTCCGACGAGATGCAGAATCTCTCGATGAGCAGAGCAAATGCGACAAACGCACAAGCCAGAAGACCGAACAGCAAGTACCTCGACACGCGCAGGATGCGAGGCGCATCCTTTGGGATAGCGACTGCAAAAATACCGCGGCTACTCAGCCCCGCCACCGGCAGTCTGCAGCCAGGCTGCGCCGCATTCCTTGGCGAGGTCGCGGATGCGGAGGATATAGCTCTGACGCTCGGTCACCGAGATGACGCCGCGCGCATCCAGCAGATTGAAGGTGTGCGAGGCCTTCACCACCTGCTCGTAGGCCGGCACCGCCATGGTCTGGCGATTGCCCTCGGCGCCCTTTTTCAGGATCGCCTTGCACTCGTCCTCGGCATCCTTGAAGTGCCGGAACAGCATGTCGGTATCGGCCGCCTCGAAATTGTACTTCGAGAATTCCTGCTCGTTCTGCAGGAACACATCGCCATAGGTGACCTTGTCGTCACCTTGGCGACCGTTGAAGTTCAGGTCGTAGACGTTCTCGACGCCCTGCACATACATGGCGAGCCGCTCGAGGCCATAAGTGATCTCGCCCGGCACAGGCTTGGTTTCAAAGCCCGCGACCTGCTGGAAATAGGTGAACTGGCTCACCTCCATGCCGTCGCACCAGCACTCCCAGCCGAGGCCCCAGGCGCCCAGGGTCGGGCTCTCCCAGTCGTCCTCGACGAAGCGGATGTCGTGCAGGCTCGAATCGAGCCCGATCACGGCGAGGCTGTCGAGATAGAGCTGCTGGATGTTGTCGGGCGACGGCTTCAGGATCACCTGGAACTGGTAATAGTGCTGCAGCCGGTTGGGGTTCTCGCCATAGCGCCCATCCTTGGGCCGGCGCGAGGGCTGCACATAGGCAGCCTTCCACGGCTTCGGCCCCAGCGCACGCAGCGTCGTCGCGGTGTGGAAGGTGCCGGCGCCCATCTGCATGTCGTAAGGCTGCAGGATCACGCAACCCTGCTCGGCCCAGTAGCGCTGCAGCGTCAGGATCAGCCCCTGGAACGAGTTACGTGGGTCCATATGGGCGGGCAGGTCGGTCATCGCGTCGTCGTCCGGCTGGAGGAAGGCGCGCGGAACCTAGTGGCGCGCGACTTGGGGGTCAATGGCCGCGAAGCGGGCGTCAGGCCCGTATCACCGCCGCGTCCGGCTGATAACGGGCGATGATCTCGGAGATGCGGTCGGCCGTTACCGGCCGCGAGATCAGGTAGCCTTGCACGAAGTCGGCACCGAGTTCACGCACGGCGTCGAGTTCGGCCTGGGTCTCGATCCCCTCGAGCACGCATTGCAGGCCCATGTCGCGGCTCAGGGCCAGCACCGAGCGGACGATCTTGGTGCTGGTCTGCTTGACGTCGATGTTGGTGATGAAACTGCGGTCGATCTTGACCTGGGTCAGCGGCAGGGCATGCAGCCGCGACAGGCTGGAATAGCCCGTCCCGAAATCATCGAGCGAAATACCACAGCCCATCTCCCGCAATTGCGCCACCGAACGGAGAACCTGCTCGTAGTCGTGGCTCAGGGCAGTCTCGGTGATCTCGAAATCCACACGTCGGGGGTCGATCCCACTGTCCTCGATGATCCCGATCAGGGTGATGGCCCCGTCTTCGGAATTCAGGTCGAGCGCCGACAGGTTGACCGCGAGGTGCAGCTCTTCCGGCCAGGTCAGAGCTGCCGCCAGTGCCTTGTTCAGCAACGGGCCGGTGAGGCGATCCACGAGACCGGCACGCTCTGCAACGGGAATGAAAGCCCCAGGGGCGACGAGGCCCAGTTGCGGGCTCCGCCAGCGCGCCAGCGCTTCGAAACCACTCAGCCGCATACTCACGATATCGAGGATCGGCTGGAACTCCACCGAGAACTCTTTCTCGATGCACGCGGCTCGCAGCGCCTGCTCGATGCGGGCCTCCTGATGAATCTGCGCATGATGGTCGGCGTTGAAGAGGGTGCAGGCGCCGCGTTTGTTGCGCTTGCCCTGGTAGAGCGCATAATCGGCTCGGTCGAACAGTTCATCGGACGCCACTATGGCGTCATCGATTGCGCATCCGACGGAACCGGAAATCAGCACCGTGGTGTCCTGCAGCACGAAGGGCTGCCGCAGCGCTTCGCACAACTGATCGCCAATGGCGGTGAGTGCAGCGCCATCGATATCCTCGAGGACGATGAAAGCGAGTTCGTCGCCGCCCAGCCGTGCAAGAAACGCATCGTGTCCTGCGAGGATCTCGCTGAGGCGGCGTCCTGCCAGCACCAACAATCGGTCGCCGGTCGAGTGTCCGTACAGATCGTTGACCGGCTTGAAGCCATCGAGGTCGACGATACCGAGCGCAATCCGCCTGCCCTGCTCGCGCGCCAGCTTCTGCTCAAGTTGCAGCTTGCTGAAATAGGCCCGGCGATTGGGGAGTCCGGTGAGGCTGTCGATATTGGCGAGTCGAAGATTCTCGGCGCTCAGCGCCTCAGCCTCCTGCTGGCCCGAGACCATGGCGGCAAACGTCCGGTAGTTGATTTGCAGCACGCTCAGCATGCCGATGGTGACCATGACGACGTTGATCGAGATGGCGACAAAGGTCGGTCGGCCTGAGGTCCCGAACACCAGAACAAAGCTGCCGATCACCACGGCCATGACCAGCGCTGCCGCCGCCCGCCGGTGCATCAGGCTGAAGATGCAGGCGATCGCAGTCGTCGCCATGTAGAAGGCGACATGCGACTGCAGATAGGCATCGCCATAGGGGTAGAGGGCCACCGCCCAGCCCGTAAAGGCCACGGCGATCACACCCGACAGCAGCGTTGTCCTGCGCAAAGCCGTCTCGGCCTGCTCGATGGAGATGCCGGGACCGGCGCGGTGCCACTGGATGAGACGTAGACAACCAGCCACCGACAACACGAACGGCACCAGCAAAGTCAGCCATGCCGGGGCGGTCGCGAAATGCGTTGCCGCCAGCGCCCACGTGCTGCTCAGCAAGATGAAATACATCATCGGGATCTGGCGCCGCGACGCGTCGTACTTCGCCCTCACCAACTGAGGGTCTTCCGACTCCGCAAAGCGCAACCGCGCCCAGTCCAGCAATTTGCTCAAGTCACAGTCCCGGCAGATTTGTCACACGACAGGTATCCACCAAAACTGAGGGACGAGTGCTAAAGATTCGAATAATCCGCGCAAGGCGCCGGGACTTTGCTTGCAGAAAAGTCCTCCGAGACGACCGTCTACTCCTCGGGCGGCCGGAACTTGCCGTCCTTGTCGCGCTTCAGCGTAATCATGTCATCGGAGCGCTTCATCCGGTCGCGCTCGGCACGGTCGCGTTCAAGCTTGGCCTTATCCTCGGCCTGAAACTGCCCCTTCCAGTCGCGCCAGATGCGGCGGACGCCGAAGAAGACGGCAGCGGCGATCAGAACGAAAACGACGAGACGAAAGAAGATGGCGGTCATCTCAGAGCCCCAACCGGTTCCACAGCAGCCGATCCTCGACCTGTGCAACGCTGTCGGCAACGACCCCGGCCGCCACGAGCCGCGGCAGGGCGAACAGGCTGCGCTTGGGCGCGATGTGCTTCAGCTCAACATCCTTGCCATAGCGGCTGGTCAGTACCTCGTGCAGGTCGCCCAGACTATCGACCAACCCCAGTTCCATACCGCGCGTGCCGGTCCAGAACTCGCCGGTGAACAGCTCGTCGTCGCTGGCCTTCAGCCGGTCGCCGCGGCGGGCTTTCACCCAGCCGATAAACACCTCGTGGATGTCGCTCTCCATGCGCTTGACGCGTTCGACATCCTCCGGCTTCTCAGGCAGGAACGGATCGAGGGTCGACTTGTTGCGGCCCGCCGTATGCACGCGACGCTCGACGCCAAGGCGCTCCAGCGCACCGACAAAGCCGAAACCGGCAAAGATCACACCGATCGATCCCACGATCGAAGACGGATCGGCGATGATCTCGTCGCCAGCGGTGGCGATGAAATAGCCACCAGACGCGGCCGCATCCTCGACGAACACCAGGACCGGCTTGCTGTGCTCTTCCGCCAAGTCCCGGATACGCTTGGAAATCAAGCGCGACTGCACGGCCGAACCACCGGGCGAGTTGATCACAATCGCCACGGCCGGCGCCGACTTGATGGCGAAGGCGCGCTTCAGCAGCGGCGCCACGGTCTCGATATTCAGCCGACCCGGCCGCTGATCGGCGGCGATCACTCCGGCCAGCCGAACCACCGGCACGATGGCGGCCCCGCTCCCCAACTTGCGTTTCACCCAGGAGCGTACGCCCATGTCCTGCCCTTTACCCTTGTTGCAGCGAGATTTAGGGGGCGCGAACCCGAATTACCAGACCAGACGGCCCTCGCCGCGGAACACGGCGTCGAACGCGGGCTGAAAGCCCCGGCCATCGGCGAGGTGCAAGGCTCTGCTCGCCAGCAGGGTGAAGGGCGCGCGCGAACCCTTGATGCCGCGCACCAGGATGCGGCTCGCTGCCTCTCCCTCACGCGGCGATAGCGGCAGCACGGTGATGGCGCCGAACCGCCGATCGAGTGCCGCAAGCAGGGCCGGCAGGGCTGCGGCGACATGGATGACGATCACTTCGCCTCCGGGCGCAGCGTGGGTCGCGGCAGCGCGCATCCAGGTGTCCAGCGAGGCGAGCGGCATGTGCCGTGCGGCGGCACGGCCCGAGGCGGGTCGTGTCCCCGACATCGGATCGAAGAATGGTGGATTGGCGATGACGCTGCTGAAGGCGTCGGCCGCGAGCCCGGCTTCGGTGCGGACGCGTCCGGCGGCCTCGATATCCAGCCCAACGATTTCGGCACGGTCGCCGAAACCATTCTCCTTGAGATTGCGCCGGGCGAGTTCGGCGCTGGCGGAGTCGGCCTCGCACAGTGTCGCTCTCAGTTCAGGTCTGTCGGCCAGCGCCACCAGCGCGGCGGTGCCGACGCCCGCCCCCAGATCCAGCAAACCCCGCGAGCCATCCGCCACTGCCGCCCCCAGCAGCACGGAATCGAGCCCCGCCCGAAAACCATTGCGGGGCTGCGACACAGCGAGGCGCCCGCCCAAAAAGGCGTCGCGTGTCACCGTGACTTGCTCTACAAGGTCCGCTGACTGGTGCAGGAAGGCTCTCCGTGGTTGGGGCGGCTTGCCGCACGAGTATAGGGCTTCGTGCGGGCCCCTTGAACTGAGGAATTGCCGGGGTACTTATGGCGGCGACGGCTGCAGCAGAAAATTTGACCAGTGCCAGCGCGCTCGATCGCCTCCTCGAGGCGACCGCGTCCGGAATGGATAAGGTCAACGCGCTTATTCTCGATCGCGCGAGCTCGCATGTCGATCTCGTGCCGGAGATCGCCCGCTATCTGATCGATGCCGGTGGCAAGCGGCTGCGGCCGATGCTGACCGTGGCTTCGGCCACCCTGTTCGGCGGCAGCAATGGCAGCGAGATCAATTTCGCCGCCGCTGTCGAGTTCATGCACAATGCAACGCTGCTCCATGACGACGTCGTCGACGAAAGCGACATGCGGCGCGGTCGTGCGGCGGCGCGCATGCTCTGGGGCAACCAGGCCAGCGTTCTGGTCGGCGATTACCTGCTCGGGCAGGCCTTCATGATGATGGTGGATACCGGCGATCTCGAAGCGCTGCGCGTCCTGTCGCGCGCCGCGACGATCATCGCGGAAGGCGAGGTGTTCCAGCTGGCCAAGACGCGTGATCTCGGGGCGACCGTCGCTGACTACGACGCCGTGATCGGCGCCAAGACGGCCCAGCTTTTCGAAGCGGCGACCGAGGTTGGGGCGCTGGCCGGCAATGCCGATGAGGTCGGACGCCGCGCGCTGCGCGAATATGGCCGCGCGCTTGGTTATGCGTTCCAGCTCGTCGATGACGTGCTGGACTATCGCGGCGAAAGCGGCCGGCTGGGCAAGAATACCGGTGACGATCTGCGCGAAGGCAAGATGACCTTGCCGATGATCCTGGCACTGGCCGACGCAAGCCCCAGTGAACGTGCGGAACTTGAAGCGCTGCTTGGCAAGACCGATGCCGGCGAAGCCGAGCTGAAGCGGGTGGTGGCGATTTTCGGGCACCATCAGGCGCTCGAACGCGCCGTAGCGCAGGCCTCCGAACACGCGCGGCAGGCGCGCAAGGCACTGGAGCCGCTTCCCAATTCGGATATGAAGCTCCTGCTCGGCGACATCGCCGAGTTCACGGTGGCCCGAGTTTACTGACCCTCACACCAGCAGCGGCGCCGCCGCCACCCAGAAGCCGGGATGGCTGACGCGCAGTTCATGCGCGGCCTGATGCGCCTGGGTCTCGGATCCGAACAGCCCGAACACGGTCCCCCCCGAGCCCGACATCCGGGCGAGGATGCAGCCATCGTGCTCGGCAATCGCATCGCGGATGGTCGCGATCTGCGGCACTAGCGACATCGCCGGAGCCTCGAGATCATTCCGGGTTTCCGTCAGCCACAGCCCGAGTTGCGCCGGCCGGGTCAGCGGCTGGGGCAGCGCCGGCATGGGGGGATTCTGGCGACTGTCGAGGCGGCGAAACACGTCGGCGGTCACCACCGGCACCAGCGGATTGACCAGGACCAGATGCAATGCTGGAAAATCGCGCAGGGGATGGATGATCTCGCCGATGCCCCGCACCTCGCAGGGCCGCGACATCAGGCAGGCGGGAACATCTGCGCCAAGCCCCAGCGCCACCGTGCCCAGTTCGGCGAGAAAGATGTCGCCTTCGCCCAGCGCCGCCATCAGTCGCAGCATGGCCGCCGCGTCGGCCGAGCCGCCGCCGAGGCCTGCCGCGACCGGCAGGTTCTTGACCAGCTCGATCTCGAGTCCGGTGCCGACATGCTCCGGCCAGCGGGCGCGAAAGGCGCGCACTGCCTTCAGCACCAGGTTGGCGTCGCCGCTGCCCGCCTGGGTCGCGAAAGGGCCGGTGACCTTCAGGCTGTCGGCTGCGGCCGGGCGCGCGGTGATTTCGTCCGCAACCCCGGCGAAAACCACAAGGCTCTCAAGCTCATGATAGCCGTTCTCGCGTCGCCCGGTGACGTGCAGCGCGAGATTGATCTTGGCGGGCGCCGCCTCGTGAAAGGACGGCTGCATCTATTGGGCGGTGGCTTCCGCAGCAGGGACAGCGGCCTCGGTCTCGGCCACGGGACCTTGATCTGGAGTCGGGGTGTCTTCGGTCAGGCCTTCGGCGAGCTTCTTCTGCACCCGCTCCTTGACGTTGCCTTCCTTGTCGACCGCCGCCGCCACATTCCACTGGAAGCGCGCCTCCAGCTCACGGCCAGCCCTCCAATAGGCATCGCCCAGGTGGTCGTTGATCTCGGGATCGGAGGAGCGCATCTGCACGGCCTGCTCCAGCGTTTTCACCGCCTCGTCGAAACGGCCGAGCCGGTAGTAGGCCCAGCCGAGGCTGTCGACGATATAGCCATCGTTGGGCGATGCGGCGACGGCCCGCTCGATCAGGTCCAGGGCTTCCACGAGGTTGATCCCCTGGTCCACCCAGCTATAGCCGAGATAGTTCAGCACCTGCGGCTGATCGGGATTGAGCTCCAGCGCCGTCTTGAAGTCCGCCTCGGCCTTCGGCCACTGCTTGGCGCGCTCGTAGGAAATGCCGCGGACATAGTAGTAGCGCCAGTCGCTGGGACGGTCGCCCTCCGTGACCTCCAGGGCCTTGGTGTAGGTCTCGGCTGCCGCCGCATATTGCTTGTCGTCACGCTGCAGATCGCCCAGCACGGATAGCGCTTCGAGATCGCGGGGATTGGCGGCAACAATCTCCTCGAGTTCGGCCAGCGCCTGCGCGCGATCGCCGAGATCATCGAGATTGCCGGCAATGCGCACCACAGCCATCGGCTTCATCGGCGAATCCGGCTTGATCGCCTCATAGATGGCATTGGCCGCCTCGTGCTGGCCGGCGCCATCGAGCAACTGGCCGAAAGCGATGTCGATCACTTCGGCGCTCGGGTCGAGATACATGCCGAGGCGCAGGAACAGGGCGGCGAGTTCCGGACTGCCCTCGCGTATGATGGCCACGCCGATCGAGTGGAACATTTCGGCCGCCCCCGCCTGCGGGCCGGCTGCAAACACGCCGGGCCGGCGGCGCTCGGCAAGCGGCGCGCGAAGCGCATCGACGAGCGGATGGCTCAACCCCTGCGCATCGAACTCGGCCAGAACGTCTTCGGCTTCGTCAAAGCGGCCGGCATTGCCGAGGATACGCAGGTCCGCCTCGACGATGCGCGCCACATAGGGGTCAGCCTCTCGGGCGCGTGCCGCGAGGGCAATTGCGTCGGCGGTACGACCGGCCACGTCGGCCATCAGGGCGCGGTGGAAGACCAGGAAGTCCTCCAGCCCACCATTGCCGACCTCGTCCAGCACCTTGTTCGCCTCATCGAACTTGCCATCGGCGGTCAGCGCCCAGGCGCGCAGCACATTGCCTGCGATACCCGCATAGGTGTCGCCGCCCATGTCGGACAGTTCGCGCACCGCGGCGGCGTAGCGGCGCTGCTTCAGCGCTTCGCTGGCGATGACCAGGCTGGCGAGGTCATTGGGACCGACCAGTTCCACCAGATGCTGGCCAAGCCGCGCGGCCTCCGGAATCTGCCCGTCCGCGGCATGGGCGATGAAAGCCTGCTCCACAACCACGGGATTTTCCCAATCCCCGGCCACCGCATCGGAAAAGAAGCTGACGGCCTCCTCGAGACTCATGTCCTCCAGCGCACGGCGACCAGCCAGATAGGCGCCGGTCACGCTTGGCTGGAACAGCGGCAGCATGTCCCGATTCTCGACCGCGACAGACGCCGTCCCCGAAAGCAGTGCTGCGACCAGGGCGGTGGACAGGATTTTGGCGAAAGGCAGATTGAGCACGGGGACTCCGCTGTTGGGGCCTGTTGCGGACTTGTCGACGCAACATGGGCGAATTTGCGACTGCGCCGCAAGGGGAGCGGCACGATCGTGTGATGGCACTACATTCCCGAATAGTTCGGGCCGGACCCGCCTTCGGGCGGAACCCAGGTGATGTTCTGCGCCGGATCCTTGATGTCGCAGGTCTTGCAGTGGACGCAGTTGGCCGGGTGGACGCGGAAACTCGGCGCGCCATCGATGCTGGCCACCTCGTACACTCCGGCCGGGCAGTAGAGCGGCGCCGGCTCGCCAAAGCGCGGCAGGTTGTCCCTTATCGGCACCGCCGGATCGGCAAGCTTCAGGTGCACCGGCTGGTCCTCGTCATGGCTGAGATTGGCGAGATAAACCGAGCTGGCACGGTCGAAGCTCGTCACGCCATCCGCCACCGGATAGGTCCGCGGCGTCACCGACGCGATCGGCTTCAACTTGGCGAAGTCCGGCTTCGCATGGCGCAGCGTGCCGAAAGGCGAGACCCTGAACAGGGACTGGCACCACATGTCGAAGCCACCGAGCACGACCCCGCCAACCGTGCCAAAGCGCGACCAAAGCGGCTTGAGGTTCCGCACCGGCGTCAGTTCCGCGCCTATTCCCGTCGCCAGCACCCGCTGGTTCAGTCCTTCGAGCACGTCATGCGCGCGACCGGCGGCCACCGCGTCTGCCACGGCATCGGCCGTAGCCATGCCGGAGCGTATGGCGGAATGGATCGCCTTCAGCCCCGGCACGTTCATGAAACCCGCCGTGCAACCGATCAGCGCGCCGCCCGGAAAGGCCAGGGTGGGGATCGACTGCAACCCGCCCGATGTGAGCGCGCGCGCGCCATACGACACACGCCGCGCGCCCCGCAGTAGTCGCGCAATCGAGGGGTGCTGCTTGAAGCGCTGGAATTCGCCGAACGGCGACAGCGTCGGGTCGGAATAGCTGAGATGCGTGACCAAGCCCAGATAGATGCGACCACCGCTGGCGTGATAGCAGAAGCCGCCGCCCGAGGTGGCATCATCCAGCGGATAGCCGAGATAATGGTCGACCCGGCCCGGCACATGCTTGTCCGGCGCGACCTCCCAGATTTCTTTGATGCCGAGGCCGTAGAGCTGCGGGTCCGACGCGTCGGCCAGCCCGAAGCGCGTGATCAGCTGCTTGCCGAGCGAGCCACGCGCGCCCTCTCCGATCAGCGTGTAGCGCGCACGAAGCGCAATCCCTTCGGCAAAGCCCGGCTTGTGGCTGCCATCGCGCGCAACGCCCAGATCGCCGGTGATGATGCCCTGAACCTCGCCTCCCGGCCCGGTCAGCACGTCGACCGCAGCCGTCATCGGGAAGATATCGATCCCGAGTTCCTGCGCCTGCTCGCCCAGCCAGCGCACCAGATCGCCAAGGCTGATGATGACGCCGTCCCTGCTCCGCATCGCGGGCGGAATCATGAAGTGCGGGATCGGAACATCAATGCTGTCGCCGAGCAGGTGAAAGCGGTCCTCACTGACGGCCTGCCCCAGCGGCGCCCCCCTGTCGCGCCAGCCGGGCAGCAACTCGTCCATGCCCACGGGGTTCATCACCGCGCCCGAGAGGATGTGCCCGCCCAGTTCGGCAGATTTTTCTACCACCGTGACCGAGAGCTCCGGCGCGCGCTGCTTCAGCCGGATTGCGGCGGCCAGCCCCGAGGGGCCGGCGCCGACGATCACTACGTCGGTGTCGAGGATTTCGCGATGTCCGGCTTCGGCCACGGGCGTTTCCGTATTCGGTAGGCTCCCGCCCTATGCCACAGGCCGGCCCCTCGGAGCAAATGCCGGGTGGCCCGGATTCAAACGGTTAGCGATGCTGATCGACGAGAATGCTGTTGCCGTCGGGGTCGCGGATGGTGAAATGCGCCGGCCCGGTCCCCGCTGGATCGGCCCGCGTTTCGATTGCGATGCCCGCGCTTTCCAGTTGCCGCTGCAGATCCCGAACATCGTCAAACGGGTCGGAGGGTGTCGCATCGGCGTTCCACCCGGGATTGAACGTCAGAATATTGGCGTCGAACATACCCTGGAAGAGACCGATCGTCGCCGTGCCGTTGGTCATGATCAGCCACTTTTCATCGATATTGCCGCCCAGGTCCGAGAAGCCGAGCTTCTCGTAGAATTCCCGTGACGCCTTGATGTCCTTGACGGCAAGACTGATCGAGAACGCACCCAGTTGCATGGTCGGCCTCCTCTCCGGTTGGAACTTCTGTGGGTCGAGCCTAGGCCCTGCGGCCCGGCCATTCAACGCTTGATGGCGCAGCCCATGCGCCGGATCGGTCTTGGCGGCGGCGGTTTCGATATGCGACTATCCGGCCATGTCCGAAGACCACTCGCACAACGACTGGGCTGACCTGCCACGCCACGAGCTCGTGGCGTTGCTCGAGTATCAGCGGGCGCTGGGCGTCGATCTCGGCCTCAGCGAAGACCCGATTGACCGCTTTGCTGCCAGCATGGCCGCGCGGCCCCGTGCACCCGCCCCCGTCGCGGAAATACCGGCCGCTGCCGCGCCTGCCGCGGCTCCCGCCGTCGTCCCGACAGGTCCGTCCGACCCCAGCGAGACACGCGCCCTCGCCGCCGCTGCGCCGACTCTCGATGCCCTGCGTGCGACAATGGATGCCTATGAGGGCTGCATCCTGAAGAAGCGCGCCACGCAACTGGTCTTCGCCGACGGCAATCCGGAAGCCGAGATCATGCTGGTCGGCGAAGGTCCCGGCGAACAGGAGGATTTGATCGGCAAGCCCTTCGTGGGCCGCGCCGGACAGCTGCTCGATCGCATGCTGGCTGCCATCGGCCTCGACCGGACCAAGGTCTACATCGCCAACATGGTGCCTTGGCGCCCGCCCGGCAATCGCGATCCCTCACCCGAGGAACTGGCGCTCTGCACCCCGTTCCTCGTGCGGCAGGTGGAACTGGTGGCACCAAGACTGCTCGTCACGCTGGGCAATGTCCCGACCAAGGCGCTCTTCGACACCACGCAAGGCATTACCCGGATGCGCGGCAACTGGCGTGAGATCAACGTTGGCAATCATCAGGTGCAGGCGCTTGCCACCCTGCACCCGGCCTATCTCCTGCGCACGCCCAGCGCCAAATCGCTGGTCTGGCAGGACATGCTCAGCCTGCGACGGGCCATCAACGGCGCCTAGCGATCTTCGGTAACTACCGAACTCCAGGGTCGTGTCGAGTTTATTCTGCGCGGTTGATTGATCCGCCCGAATTTGGTCTGACTCGGTGGGCAAGCGGCACGACGTTTCGGCTCCCGCCGATCCGTCCACAAGACGCATCGAGAACGTAGAAGGCGCGCCATGTCCTCGGCCCTGAAGATTTATGCCCTGTTCCTCGGCTCGGCGCTGCTGCTGTTCGGCGGCGGCCTGCAGGGTCTGCTGATGTCGGTCCGAGGCGCCGAGGAGGGCTTCTCGCTGACTGCACTGGGCCTGATCGGTACCGGCTGGTCGGTGGGCTTCATTACTGGTTCGGTTACCGTGCCGATGCTGGTCAAGCGCGTCGGCCACATCCGCGCCTTCTCGATCATGGCCGCCATCGGCACCGTGACGATTCTGCTCAACTTGCTGTGGGTTCAGGACATTGGGTGGATCGTCCTGCGCGCCTTTTCCGGCTTCTGCTTTGCTGGCGCGGCGATGATCGTCGAGAGCTGGCTCAACGAGGTCACCGACAACCGCAGTCGCGGCACGATCTTTTCGGTCTACACCACCATCAACATGTCGGCCTCGACCATCGGGCAGCTGGCCATCGCCGTCACCGGCACGCTGGGTTACGTGCCCTTCGTGGTTGGCGCGATCAGCTTCATCTGCGCCGTGTTGCCGACGGCGCTGACCTCGACGCCGCAGCCCAAGCCGATTGCCTCGGCCAAGCTCGATGTGCGGCTGCTCTATCGCACCTCGCCGCTAGCCGTGATTGCGGCCTTTGCGTGTGGCATGGCCAATGGCACCTTCGGCACCCTCGCACCGGTCTATGGCTATCAGCAGGGGCTCGATGCGTCATCGATCGCCTACCTGTTTGCCGTTACCGCCATTGTTGGCGCCATCGCGCAGACTCCGTTCGGCCGGCTCAGCGACAAGATCGACCGCCGCATGGTGATCATCTGGCTGAGCGGCTTCTCGGCCATTGTCGGGTTCCTGACGGTGCTGATCAATCCGGCCAGCGGCGTGCTGATGTTCGTCCTGTTCGGCATGTACGGGTTTGCCGCCTATCCGCTCTATGCCATCGCGGTGGCCCATGCGAACGACTTCGCCAAGGAAGGCGAGTTCGGCCGCGTCGCGGGCGGCATGCTGCTGATCCTCGGGGTAGGCCTCGCCATCGGCCCGGTGATTGCCAGTTGGGTGATGAACGTCATCGGTCCCGTCGGGCTCTTCATCGTCACCGGCACCTTTCACGGGGCGCTCGCGGTCACGGCATTCCTCCGCATGAAGATTCGTCCGGTCCGCGATGCCCGCGGCCGCGTGCGCTTCCGCGCCATGAATGCGGAAAAGGGCATCAGTCCCGGCACCGTCGCACTCGATCCGCGTACCGACGAGGTCGCGGAGCCTCCCGCTCCCGCCAACCCGGATCCCGCCCCTTCGGCTCCCCAAACGCCAGCTGCGGCCCAAGCCGCCAACTCCGACATCGGCGAGACGGAAATTCTCGTGCCCGACCCGATCGCGCCGGTGGTGGTTATCGCCGAGGACAAGAAGCCCGAGGGCGACGGGTCCGAGCCGCCCGAAACACCCGAAACACCGTCCCCTGCCGACCCCGAGAAGAAAGACTGATCGCCGTGTTCAAGAGCGAGCTCGATCCCGCCAAAGCCTTCGTGCCGCTGTCGATCGCGGTGCTGGCCGTCTCCGATACGCGCACGCTCGAGACCGACACGGCCGGCGCGCTGCTCAAGTCGCTGCTTGAAGCAGATGGTCACCGCTGCGCGGATCGCGCTGTGGTTCGCGACGATATCGCCGAGATTCGGGCCAGGGTCAGCGCCTGGGTGGCCGATCCGTCCGTCGACGTGGTTCTGACCACCGGCGGCACCGGCTTTTCCGGCCGTGACGTCACCCCCGAAGCCCTGGAGCCGCTGTTCGACAAGCGGATGGAGGGGTTTTCGGTGCTCTTCCACCAGTATTCCGCCACCACCATCGGCACCTCGTCGCTACAATCGCGCGCCACTGCAGGCCTCATCGGCACGACCTTCGTTTTCGCGCTCCCCGGCTCGCGCGGTGCCTGCCGCGACGCGTGGGAAGGCATCCTCCGGGCCCAGCTCGATGCCCGCCACATGCCCTGCAATTTCGTCGAGCTGATGCCGCGCCTCAACGAGCGCTGATCTGGTAGGTCCGACCGGAACGCTGACGATGAAGGACAAGCTCCCCCTCACCCGCAAGCAACTGGCGCCGCGCAATGTCGCGGGGAAAGCCCTGCGCGAGGGACAGTTCCAGCCCAAAGTCGAACCCGATCCCAAAGCCTACCGTCGCCGGCCCAAGCATCCCCAGAAGCCACTCGTCGAAGACGAAGACCCCGAAAACTGATTGACCAGCGACAGGGCTCCGAAACCCGTTCAATCGGTTGTCGCGGCAGTTGAATCCGCGCGATCCGGATGACACCATGCGGCGATTACCGCGCAATACTGGAGAGCTGGGATGACCGGTCTGATTATTCTGGCGATCATCGTCGCCGTCGTCGGCTACGCGATCTACATCTACAACCAGCTGGTGGCCAAGCGGCAGCTCAAGAACGAGGGCTGGTCGGGCATCGATGTGCAGCTCAAGCGCCGTACCGACCTGATCCCCAACCTCATGGAGACCGTCAAAGGTTACATGGGCCATGAGCGCGAGACGCTGGAGGCCGTGGTGCAGGCGCGGGCCGCGGCAACCGCCGGTGCCAATGCCAGCCCGGCCGAACGCGGCGTGCTCGAAGGCGCGCTGTCCGGGGCCCTCGGCCGGCTGCTGGCCATCGCGGAGGCCTATCCGGACCTCAAGGCCAACACCACCTTTCTCGAATTCCAGAATGCTCTTCGCACGGTGGAAGACGAGATTCAGATGTCCCGCCGCTACTACAACGGCACCGTGCGCGACCTGAATACGGCGGTAGAAAGCTTCCCGTCCAACGTCGTCGCCAACGTCTTCCACTTCGAGAAGGCGGAGTATTTCGAGCTCGAGAACGAAGCGGATCGCGCCGTGCCGCAGGTGAAATTCTAGCGGGGCGACGCCCGTGTCACGCAGCTTCATCCATTCGGCGCTTGCCGCGCTCGCGGCAGCGCTGATCCTGGTGCTCGCTTTCGCGCTGCCGGCAGCAGCGCAGGAACGCATCACATCGTTCTCATCGGCCATCCGGCTGATGACCGACAGTTCGGTCGAGGTCATCGAGACCATCGACGTCTTTTCGACCGGCTCGGAAATCCGCCGCGGCATTTATCGCGACATTCCGATCACGCTGGTCAACGAAGACAATTCTCGCGTGCGCTCGAACCTGCGCGTCATCTCGGTCACGCGGGACGGGAGCAACGAGCCCTACAGCGAAGAGACCCCGGCCAGCGGCTTTAAACGGATCCGCATCGGCGATCCGGATGTGTTCCTCAGCTATGGCAAGCACCGCTACACCATCCGCTACACCATGACCCGGATGGGGCGGCAGTTCGACGACCACGACGAGCTCTACTGGAACGCCACCGGCAACTACTGGAACTTCGAGATCTCGGAATCGGTCGCCAGCATCACCCTGCCCGACGGCGCGGTGATTGAGGACCTTGCCGCCTTCACCGGCCCTGCTGGTTCCACCGAATCCGACGTCGCCATCACCCGTACCTCCGACAATACTGCGACCTTCCGCACCACCCGGGCCCTCGCGCCCAACGAGGGGCTGACCATTGTCGCCTCTTTCCAGAAGGGCATTCTCGACGCGCCAACCGCCAATCGTGAACTGCTCTGGTGGCTCAGCGACCACCGCGAGCTGGTGGTACCGGCCATCGCTGTGCTGCTGGTGGCGCTCTACTACATCCTCGCCTGGCATGCGGTCGGCCGCGACCCGGCCCGCGGGACGATCATTCCGCTCTTTCATCCGCCCAAGGACTTCTCGCCGGCGCTGGTGCACTACGTGCATCGCATGGGCTGGGAGAAGACCGGCTGGACGGCCTTCACCGCGGCGATCTTCGATCTCGGGGTCAAGGGGTTGGTCAAGATCGACAACACCGCCAAGAAGCTCACCGTCAGCACCACTGGCGAGCGCGACAGCCGGCTGCCGCCGGGCGAGAAGCTGATCTTCGACCACATCTCGTCGCGCCGATCCGTCACCGTCGACAAGACGTCGGGTCCCAAGCTCAATGAGCTGCGCGGCAATTTCGTCAAGGCGATCGAGACCGAGAACCGCGAAGTCTATTTCCGCAACAATTTCGGCTATGTCGCGCTTGGCCTTGCCGGTTCCGCCCTGATCCTGATTCCGATCTTGGCGATGGAGCTGCTGGATCCCGGCTTCCTCATCCTCGCGGTGTTCGCGGGCGTCGTCCTCGGCGTCCTGTCCTCGGTGATCCAGACGCTGCAGACCGGGTCGGCGCTGCAAAAGATCTTCGTCGCAATCTGGTTTGCCGTGATCGGCTTCAATTTCGCCGGCGGCGCCGGCGTAGCCTTCTCTATCATCCGCTTCGATACCCCGTTCATCGCCGCGGCATCCATAGTGCTGCTCAACGTGCTGTTCGGGATACTGATGCGCGCCCCGACGGTGCAGGGCCGCAAGGTCATGGACCAGATCGAGGGCTTCAGGATGTATCTGGACACTGCCGAAAAGAACCGGCTCAACATCCATGGCGAACCGCCGATGACCGTCGAGCGCTTTGAAACCATCCTCCCCTACGCCATCGCGCTGGGGGTCGAGGAGCCGTGGTCCGACCATTTCGAGGGCGAACTGGCACGAAATGCCGTCGAAGGCGTCTCCGGCACCTACCAGCCCCGCTTCTACTCGGGCAGCAGCTGGACCGGCACCGGCAATTTCTCCAAGGCCGTCGCCACCACGGCCGGCGCCGTCAGCGCCGCGATGGTCGCCGCGCAACCCTCGCGCTCATCCAGCTCGGGCTTTTCCGGCGGCGGCGGCAGCTCCGGCGGTGGTGGTGGAGGCGGTGGCGGCGGGGGTTGGTGACGCTGCCATCTGTCACCGGACCCGCTCTCTGTCAGTTTTCTTGATTTCTGTCAGTTTTGGCCTATCTTTGCGTTGGCGCCCCAGGAGGACGACATGGCACGAGCAAGCAAGCCCAAAGGCCTCGCCGAAGGGACCGCAGCCTTTGTGGACGACAGCAAACCGATCCGGTTTTCTGTGCAAGTGAAGTCCAACGGCCGCATTCTTCTGCCCGCCGAGGTGCGCAAAGCTCTCGGTGTCGCAGAAGGCGAGAAGCTGCGAGGCGTTGTGGAGGATGGCGAGCTCCGTCTGTTCACGCCGGCCACAGTACTCCGCAAGATGCAGAAGCGGGTTCGGGAGCTTGTTCCGCCCGGTGTCAGTCTAGTCGACGAACTTATCGCAGAACGTCGCGCAGAGAACGCCCGCGAGGAAGCTGAAGTCGCCGCGTACCTCGCCAGGCGATCCCAGAAGTGACGCTTGTTCTTGATGCCTCTGCGCTCATCGCCGCCATCCTCGATGAACCGGGGGCGGAGTACGTGCGATCCATTCTCGCCAACTCGGTCATGAGCAGCGTCAACATGGTCGAGGTCGGCAGCCGACTGATCGACATTGGTTATTCTCCGGACCTGGCACTCCGACAACTCTCAGACCTCGGGGCCGAGGTGATACCGTTCGACGAGGACTTGGCGAAGGAGGCAGCGATCTTGCGGGCCGTCACCCGAGCCGCTGGCCTCTCGCTGGCCGACCGTGCGTGTATTGCTCTCGCCATGCGGGAACAGGCGACAGCGGTGACTGCAGACCACGCCTGGACACGCGTCGACCTCCCCTGCCCCATCGAACTCATTCGATAGCCGCAGTCCGCATGGACAATCCGGCGTCCCCTTGCTAGTCCTCGCCGCGCTCTTAACGCCGGTTTTGCCATGCCCGAACTGCTGCTCGAACTGTTCTCCGAAGAAATCCCCGCGCGCATGCAGCGCAAGGCGGCAGAAGACCTCAGGAAGGCCGTCACCAACGCGCTGGTCGATGCCGGTCTCGTCTACGAGGGCGCCAAGGCGTTCGTGACGCCGCGCCGGCTGGCGCTGACCGTCACCGGCCTCCCCGCCCGCTCGCCGGACACTCGGGAAGAGAAGAAAGGCCCGCGCGTCGGCTCGCCGCAGCAGGCCATCGATGGTTTCCTCAAGGCCGCCGGGCTGACCTCGATCGACCAGGCGAAAATCGAGTCCGATCCCAAGAAGGGCGAGTTCTATGTCGCTCATATCGAGAAGAAGGGCGCCGAGGCTGCCGACATTCTCGCTACCCTGCTGCCCAAGGTGATCACCGGCTTCGACTGGCCGAAATCCATGCAGTGGGGCCATGGCGGGCTGACCTGGGTGCGTCCGCTCCGCGCCATCACGGCCACTTTCGGCACCGACAATGACGAGCCGGTGGTGATCCCGTTCAACTCGAACACTGTCACCAGCGGCCAGACCACCTATGGCCACCGCTTCCTCGCGCCCGGCGCTATCCGGGTGAAGCGCTTCGACGATTACGTCCAGGCGCTGGAAAAGGCCAAGGTCGTCCTCGATATCGACCGGCGCAAGGAGATCATCCGCGCCGATGCCGATCACCTCGCCTTCGCGCAGGGCCTCACCGTCATCCACGACGACGGCCTCCTCGAAGAGGTCGCTGGCCTCGTCGAATGGCCGGTGGTGATGATGGGATCCTTCGATCCCGCCTTCCTCGAAGTCCCCGAGGAAGCGATCATCGCCACCATCCGCGCCAACCAGAAGTGCTTCTGCCTGCGCGACAGCACCGGCAAGCTCGCGCCCAATTTCATCATCATCGCCAATCAGGTCGCCGCCGATGGCGGCAAGGCGATCGTCGCCGGCAACGAGCGCGTCATTCGCGCCCGGCTCTCCGACGCCCGCTTCTTCTACAACACCGACCTGGCTCTGCCGCTCGAGCACGGCCTGCCCAAGCTCGAAGAGAGCATCTTCCACGCCAAGCTCGGCACGCAGTTCCAGCGCGTCGAACGGCTGGTGAAACTTGCCGCCGACATCGCCCCGCTGGTCGGCGCCGATGTCGAACTGGCCAAGCGCGCCGCGATGCTCGCCAAGGCCGATCTCGTGACCGGCATGGTCGGCGAGTTCCCCGAGTTGCAGGGTGTCATGGGCCGCTACTATGCGCTGGCCCAGGGCGAGCGACCGGAAGTCGCCAACGCGATTTCCGACCACTACAAGCCGATGGGCCCGTCCGACCTCGTTCCTGCCGAGCCCGTCGCCATCGCCGTGGCGCTGGCCGACAAGCTCGACCTCCTCACCGGCTTCTGGGCCATCGACGAGAAGCCCACCGGCTCGCGCGATCCCTTCGCGCTGCGCCGCGCTGCGCTGGGCGTGATCCGCATCGTGGTGGACAATGAGCTGAAGGTGCCGCTGGCCGCACTATTTGATTTTGTTCTGGCACAGCAAGATAGCGCGCAGACCCCGTATCTGTCAGATAGCTGGCAGGGAGACTTGTTCTCCTTCTTCCACGACCGCCTGAAGGTCACGCTGCGCGACGCCGGCGCCCGCCACGATCTCGTCGATGCCGTCATCAATGCCGATAGCGACGACCTGCTGGAGATCACCCGCCGCGTCGAAGCCCTCTCGGCCCTCCTCGGCTCGCCCGATGGCCAGAACCTCCTCGCCGGCTACAAGCGCGCCGCCAATATCCTTGCCGCCGAGGAAAAGAAGGACGGCAGGAAGTATGACGCTCCGGTGGCCACCGAGCAGCTCAAGCTCGACACCGAGATCGCGCTGGCCGACGCCATCATGAAGGCCGATGCCGCCGTCGCCAGCAAGGTCGCCGCCAACGACTACCAGGGCGCCATAGCCGCCCTCGCCACCCTCCGCGCCCCGGTCGACGCCTTCTTCGAAGCCGTGATGGTCAACGATGCCGATCCGGCCATCCGCGCCAACCGCCTGAACCTCCTCGCCAAACTCCGCGACACCATGCGGCTGGTGGCGGATTTCTCGAAGGTCGCCGGGTAACGACAATCCTCTCGGTCGGCGCCGCTCTCCCGCCTGCGGGAGGGCGGCGCGTGGCACCGTGTGGTAGTGCCACTTGCGCCAATCTGCTGATGCGGCGGCCTTACTTCTTGAGCCCGAGATCGATGAACGCCCGCACATTCGCCGTAACGTGCCGCTGGGCCGGATAGACGAAGTAGACGAAATCCTGGGCGATGGAGAAGTCCGGCAGCACGCGGATCAGCTCGTCCCCCCGTGCCACCACCTCTGGCAGAAGCCCAATGCCGACGCCCGCCGCGACCAGCGCCCGCACGCTATGCATGTCGTCGGCCGACGCCCGGCCGGACCTCGGCAGGCGGAGCTCCTCTCCGGCCGCATTCACCAGCGCGGTGATGTCTGGCATGGGGGTGAAATCCACCATGTCATGTGCCGCCAGCGCGCTGGCATCCGATGGCAAGCCGTAGCGCCGGGCATAGTCGGGGCTGGCCCACAGTCCCACTGCTCCGAGTGGCACCTTGCGGCTGATCAGGGTCGAGTCGCGCAGCATTCCCACGCGGATCGCAAGGTCGATTCCCTCCCCCACGAGGTCGAGCACCCGGCTCGTCACCACGAGATCGATCCGCGTCTCGGGGTAGAGCTCCAGATATCGTGCCGCGAGCGGTGCCACGATGGCGCTCGCAAGATCCGATGGGGCGGTCAGCCGCAACAGCCCGCGCGGTCTGGCACTGCCGGCAGCGACCTGGCTTTCGCCGGCATCGAGAGCGCTCAGGGCTTTGAGGCAGGCAGCGAAATAGGCCTCACCCGCCTCGGTCAGGTGCATGCGACGCGTCGATCTCTGGATTAGAGTCACCCCCAGGCGCTCTTCCAGCCGCGCGATCTTGGCCGACACGGTACTGGTCGGCATGCTGAGCTGCCGCGCCGCAGCAGCAAAGCCATTGGCTTGCGCTACCCGCACGAAGACGTCGATGCCATCAAGGTTCATGCCACTCACTATACATAATTCTGGATAATGTTTCCCGAATTATCCAGATTGCAGGACGGACGGACCGTCGCCACCTTCCGCGCATCATTGGGCACCGCTCTGGGGGCAACACATGGACTTCCTGACATCACTCGATTTTTGGCTTTGGGTGGCATCCGCCATCGCGGCCCTGTTCTACGTCATGGCCTTCTTCATGAAGGTCGTACAGCCGAAGGAAAAAACGGCGGCGATGATGCCCTGGGTCGGAGACTCGTCACCGGGCTTCGTCAAATTCGTTGGCTTTGTCGATCTCGCGGGCGGCCTCGGGCTGATCCTGCCAGTCGCGACCGGCATCCTGCCCTTCCTCACCCCGCTCGCGGCGCTCGGCACCATCGTGCTGCAAGTGCTCGCCATCGGACTGCATGCTCGCCGCGGCGAAACCTCAAAAACCATCGGGCTCAACATCATCCTGCTTGCCATCGGTGTCTTCGTCCTCTGGGGCCGCCGCTCTCTGCTCGGCCTCTGAAGCTCCCGGCGCGGAGATGGAACTTATCCCCGCGCCAATGTTCTTGTTCTGTTCTTGTTCTCATCCCCTGCAACTGCTATGGTTGATTCATCGTTGATCACCGTGGGCGCTTTGCCTGCGGCAGACGGTGGAGACGGCAGATGGGCATGCATGTCGCGCCTTCTTTCGAGGCGCTGGAAAAGCTGAACCGGACGCGCGATGCGGATCTCGTGTCGCGCCGCCTGGTCGATCCTGCCATCAATCGCGGACGCGGTGCGCAGACCAATGCCACCGGGCGGTTCGAGCGCGAGCAGCGGGAGGCGTTCGACGATGGCTGGAGCCAGGGCGCCGGGGTGGTCGAGGACTTGAAGCCGTTCGAAACCATCGAGCATATCGAGCGTGCCCGCACCATCATCACCCGCAACGAGAGCCCCGATATCGGTTTCGATCGTTCGATCAATGCCTATCGCGGCTGCGAGCACGGCTGCTCATATTGCTTCGCCCGCCCGACCCACGCCTATCTCGGCCACTCTGCCGGGCTGGAATTCGAGCGCGACATCTATGTGAAGGTCAATGCCGTCGAGCAGTTGCGCCGCGAGCTGGCGGACAAGCGCTATCGGGTGAAGCCCATTGCCATGGGCACCAATACCGACCCCTACCAGCCGGCGGAACGCAAGCACAAGTTGACGCGCGGCATCCTGCAATTGCTGCTCGAGGCGCGGCATCCGGTGACCATCACCACAAAGTCGGCCCTCGTGGTGCGTGATCTCGATATCCTGAAGCCGCTCGCCGAGCTCAACCTCGTGCGTGTGGCCCTCTCGATCACGAGCATGGACCACAAGCTCAGCCGCAAGATGGAGCCGCGCGCCTCGACACCCGAGAAGCGGCTCGAGGCGGTGCGCCTGCTCTCAGAAGCAGGGGTACCGGTCAGCGTCATGGCGGCGCCGATGATCCCGGCGGTGAACGATATGGAGCTCGAGCGCATCCTCGATGCCGCCGCGGCGCAGGGTGCGCGCGATGCCAGCACCATTCTCGTGCGTCTGCCGCTCGAAGTGCGCGACATCTTCCGCGAGTGGCTGTTCCGGCACTTCCCGGATCGGGTGGGCCATGTCATGGGCCTGATCCGAGATGCCCGGGGCGGCAAGGATAACGACCCGAACTTCCACACCCGCTTCAAGGGCGATGGCGCCTATGCTGTGCTGCTGCAGCAGCGGCTGGCCAAGGCAAAGGAGCGCTATGGCCTCAACAAGCCGATGCCGCCTCTGCGCACCGACCTGTTCGTGCCGCCCAAACTGGACGACGGGCAGATGAGCCTTTTCTAGGACGCTAGACGGGCGGGGACTGGTGACTGCCCGGGCTGCGTCTCCGTCGCGGATCGGGGTGAGGAGGTTTGGCTCCGGGCGGGAGCATTGCGTTAATGGGACTTCCCCCTCACCCCCGGCCCTGCGGGGCCGATCCCTCCCGAAGGCGGGACGGTCATCGACGTTCGGGGGGCCGAGCGCCGATCATCAATGGGTAGAACGAGCGACGAAAAAGTCGCAGGTCTTTCCGATCCGTTCTTGCGCCAAACCAGAGGCTTAGCCCCCAGTTCGGCGCAATTGTTGCAGGGCCTAAGCGATGAACGCTCACAGAGGGCATAGCCGCTCCGGCAATTCTGACTCGGCCCGCTGCGGCAAGGGGCTCGGCGACAGTCGAGCCGGTGGCAGCGTCGCAAGTCCAGCCCCCGCTTCACGCCACTCTGAGTGGTCGATGCCGATCGCGGCGCGGCGATAGTCAAACCCGTCGCGCAAATCAACACGAGCAGACCGGCCCAGCGCCGAGCGCCCCAGTGCAATTTCCAGCACAACGAAGAGTTGTGACGAGTTTCAGGCCACGCCAAATCAGATGTTTTGACAACCCCGCACGTCGGTTCGCACCGCGCGCAAGTCCGGACACGCTTCTCAGAAAGAAAGAAGGAGAGGGGAAGGCGGTGACATCCCCTCTCCGCTCGCCCAACAGCAAGCACGCTCAAGGCTCCATTGCGGCTATGGGCGCTCGAGGCATCGTCTTACTAGCAATTATTGCGGTATCGATGTGCAACGAACCGCTCCACAACGGAGCCATTGCGGCAGGCCGTTCATCCGACACAGGGCGGTACCATCCACCCTGCCGCGCCGCCGCGAGCCGCAAGCGGCACGGTGCAGCGGGGCCGGCGTGCGCGCCGCCGCGTGTATCGCTTCAGTGTGGATGGAATCGTCGTTGATACGCGGTCGGCGACCGTCTCTGGTTCCCTGAGAAGACCGACATCGGCTCCTCCGTTTGCAGGATGCCGGACGACCCGCTTCCGGAGGCGTGATGGGCTGGCCTGCACCTGCAACTGCTGGAACCCTAGCTGCAGCGACGCGCGGCGAGGCCCGTGCCTGGCCCGAAGCCAGTGACAGCAGCGAGGCCGTCGGTCACGATCTCTGGATGTTTGCCGACATCTTCCTCGCCCCGCGGCAAGCCGCAGAGACGGTCCCCAGCCGCGTCGTCGTCCGGATCGAAGCCGAACTGCTTGGTTTCGTTGTCGAGGAACGGTTGGCCTGGCGGCGACGGCGAGCCTGGCGGACGCGGAAGTCCTACACAACGACGCGGTCGGACGCGGTCGTGGAGGCCGGCCGGATAGCGCATTTCTGGCTCAGTCGCGGCTATGCCGTCTGCCAGAACTGACGAGCGCCTACAGCACCCACGGCAATCTCAACTGTGTGTAGGACAGTCGGGGCGTCAGTAATAGACCACCCTCGCCCCTCTGGTCTCGGGGTCCTGCACCGGGCGGGTGAAGGCGCTATCGCCCTGCCAACCGCAGAAGCTGCAACGCATCCGCCGGTGGGCCGTCGCAATCGACTGCGTATTGCCGAACGGAAGGTCCCGCGGATCGAACACCCGCCGGCCCGAACAGCGGCAGCAGGTGAATTCCAGCATCGTTCCGGAACGGCGCAGGTCGCCGATGGTGACCAGCGGCCGCCGCGTCAGTGTGGCCGCCCCAGTGGCCCCCGACGCTCTCATCGAAGCGTCGCTCCGAGGTACCAGCCGGCAATCCCCGCAGCGGTTGCCGCGCAAGCCACCTGCAGGGCTCCCTGAACATCGCCGCTGATGGCAAGGACGATAACGGCCCAGAGCAAAGGGCTGGGGATCGCGACAAACAACAGCAACATTTCGGCAAGCGACCGTCGCCGGCGCGCACCATTGTGGAACTGCTCGCGAACGCTACGCATGTCGCGCGTCGCGGGCGGGGTCTGCTCCTGCTTGGATTGCCTTGTGTCTAGGCCGATCTGAGCCTCCCATCGTCGCTCGCGCGGTTGATCTCAATCCCTCCGTATGACGGAGTAATATTGAATCACCGGGCAGCAACGACGGTAGATCGGGCCTCTCTTATTCTGCAGTACAACTGCAACCAGAACGGGACAGACGGCGCCCTGTTTGCGCCGATCCGGATTTATTGCGGCCTCAGCCGACGAAAATCAGTGACTTGATACACTGTCACGCAACCACTCGGCGAACTGATCCATGGCGCGGCGTCCGGCTTCGGTGGGGGCAATCAACACGCGCCGGCGGTCGGCGGCGTCCGGTACGCGTTCGATCAGGCCAAGGTCGGCCAGCACGCTCAGGCGGCGGAGCGCCGTCGTCGCGGGGCTGCCCGAAGCGACGCAGAGGTCGGATACGGTCACGGTCTTGCCCCTGAGGGTCGACGAGTACAGGTCCAGCATGATGTTCCATGCCGGGTCCTCGAACAGATCCGCCCCGAAAATCGCGTCGCGCTTCTGACGCACCTTGAGCAGCAGTTGTGTGGCCTCGCCACGAGACAATTGTCGCGTTTGGGCCGGACTCCGGTCCTCCTGCGCCAGCGCGCGGCGAATCGCGTCGATCAGTTCTTCCGGCATCACCGGCTTGGGCAGGAAATCGGCCACGCCCAGTCGCAGGGCATTGAGGATGTGATCGACGCTCGAATAGCCCGACAGCACAATGGCCCGCATCCGGCGCCCCGGTCCAAGCTTGGAAAGCTTGCGCAGCAGTTCGAGCCCGCTGATGTCACCCAGCATGATGTCGGTGATGACGATGTCGTAGTCCGGTTCCTTCTCGATGGTCTTGATGGCGGCCGCGGCGCTGAACACCGCACTCACCGCCATGCCGGCCAGCTCGACGGAGGTGGCAAGTTCCGATGCCAGAGCCGGATCATCCTCGACCAGCAGGACCTTGGGGCGGTGACTTGCGGCCCTTGGCGAGTTCTTTGCCGTTTCAGGTTCGGTGCGCATCGTGTTCTATCCAATGTTTTTCGAGTAATTCGGACGTCAGTACTCTCGAGCAAGTCCCGGCTCAGACGCGACGCCGACCAGGCTAAAGCCGAGATCCAGGATCGGCTTCAGGTCGTCGGACGGCTGCAGATCCGAACAAAGCGAGCCGATCATTCTGCTGCGCAGCGCCTGCATGACGCCACGCAGTTCCGCCTGTTCGCGTGCGAAGGGATGGTCGACAGCCAGGATGGTGATCGGCAGGTCGGCCAGCAAATCCGGCGGCAGCAGTTCGTCGTCGCCATAGCGCAGCAACACGCCATAGCCGGCCAGCCTCAAGTCGGTCATTGCATGGGCGTGGCGCTGCGGATTCGCGCAAACATTGGGCCCGAGATCGAAGACGATGTGGGAGAGGGCCGCCTGGCTATAACCATACCCGGCGCAGATGCGCAGGCGCGTCTCCGGGTCGAGAAACGCCGCGTCTGGCAAGCGCACCACCAGAAACCCGGGACTGCCGCCCAGTGCCAGCAGTCGCTGCGCCAGCAACGCACTGCCCACGATGCGCTCAGGGTCGTGCAACGAGTGGTCCGCAAGCATCTGCAGCGGGTGCGGTGGCAAAGCACTCGCCACGTCATACTGCACGGTCGGCAGGACTCGCGCCCCGACATAGTCCAGCGAGGCCGCGGCAAGAATGCGTGAGAACCCAAGACCATCGGGCGACGTCTGGCTCGCCGGCGGCAGGTTCGGCGCAATGGCGGCGGCCGGGGGCACACCCGCGGTCAGAAGCTTGAGCAGCTCGGTCGCCGCGACCACCTTGGGGAGGGCGCCGAGAACGGTGAAGCCACGCGCAAGCGCTGTCGCCCGGGCTGCCTCGAGCATGTCCTCGCCGCCCCCGCTCACCATCACCACGGGCGGATTGTGCCCGCGCCGCCGGACCTCCTCGAGCACGTGCAGTGCAGTGGTGGCCGCGAGGCTCAGGTCGAGGATCAGCAGGCTCGCCTGATCCAGCAGCGTCAAGCTGGAATCGTGCGGATGGGTCACCACAACCACCAACTGGTGACCGTGCAGCACAAGGAGATCCTGGATCTCCTCGGCGAACCATACATCGTCGTCGACGACAACTATCAACAATGTCCCCCCGCAAGGGCCGCAGCCATTTGCGGCGAGGGCCGCCCGATCGGAAGGCGGGACTTCAGCCGGTCGACGATCGTTCCGAGCAGTTCGCGCGGATCGACAGGTTTCATGAACACCTCGTCGACGCCGCCCGGGTGCGGGAGCCCCTCAACGGAAACATCGCCGGTCATTACGCCGATGAAACTCGGGCGCCGGGAGGCGGGCAGTGCGCTGACTTGCAGGGCCAGGGCCTCGCCGCCCAGATTTGGCATCAACCGGTCCGTCACCAGGCAGGTCGCCGGGGCGCTGTCGAGCAAGCGGAGAGCCTCGTCGGCAGAGCTGGCCTTGCACACAGTCCAACCCTGCAGCTCGAACCATTCGGCGAGTTCATTCACCAGTTCGGCTTCGTCATCACAGATCACAATCACGGGGCGCGGCATGGCTATTCTTCCTGAACAAGGACGGGAAGGGAGATGGTGAAGATTGCGCCGGACTGGCCGTTCTCCGCCTGGATGCGCCCGCGCATGCCTTCTATGGCGCGGCGTGCGATCGACAGGCCCAGACCGGTCCCCGTGTCAGCCGCTTTGGAACTGACAAAGGACTCGAAGATGCGCGGCAGGATGTGGGGCGGGATACCCCCGGCATTGTCGGAGATGACGATGGTCACCGTGCCGCCCTCTTCCCGCACCTTGATCCGGACCGCAGGCGGCTCGTTGGTGACACTGCCGACAAAGGCCTCGCGGGCATTCAGCAGGATGTTGAGAATGGCGATCTCGAACAGGGTGGCGTTGCCAACCACTTCGACCTCGTCGGCGATGCCGACATCGATATCGAGGCTCACGTTCGAGAGCCGGTATTGCTGGCTGACGAGGCCCAGTGCGGAGCCGATTGCACGGGAGACCCCGAAAGGCGCGTCGCTCGGATGGCTCGGGCGTGCCAGTTTGCGAACGTTGTCAATTATCTTTCTGGCCCGCTCGATCTGCTCGTCGATGCGCACGAATTTCTCAACCACCTTGCGAGCGCCTTGCAGGCTTTCCGCCATGACACGACCATTGGCGGCGGCTGCGCGGATCACCGCCAGTGGCTGATTGAGTTCGTGGGTGATTGCCGATGACAGCTCGCCCAGTATCGACAGCTTGCCGGCCGTCATCGCCCGCAACTCGGCATCGCGGATCATCGTGTTGTCCCGGATCGCATAGATCCTGACGCTGTCGCCGAGCAGCCGGATGCCGTTGGTGGCAACCGAAAGGTGCCGGATCACCCCGTCCCGCTGAAACAGCGGAAAGTCATGCGTGCTCGATTGCCCGGGGCCCAGCGGACCGACGTGCTCACCAATCCGGTCGGCCAACGCCGAGGTATCCGAGGTGCCGAATGCTGCGAGCGACAAGGTCTCTGCGGCCTGGTTCGAAAACAGATTCCTCCCATCGCACGACAACACCACGACCGGCACTGGCAAGGCCGCAAGCAGGCTTCGTGTGCTGATCTGGGTCTCCCGCTCGGCTTCCTGAAGCAGACGGATCTCGCGCAACAGGACGGTGCGGTGACTGAGTTCACGGGCGAGAACCAGCAACAACCCGGCGCCGGACAGGACCAGCAGCACGAACGCGGTTAGAGTGTCGGGCACCAAGGGCACGCTGGGGGCTAGCGCAGCGGCGACCATTTTTTGAGGGGCGACCGCATCGATGCCCGGCCGCAGCCTGGCGTGCGGCTCGTCAACCTGCCGAAATTGAGCCAGCATAACCTGGCAATCACTGAGCCTGGGAAAGCAGGCCAGTGGGTTGCCGTGCGTGAGCGGCTCGATCTGACCGGATACCACGTCGAGGCTGTTGGCGAGACCGCCAGTGGAACACTCGGGCATTGCTGCGCAGAAGCTCCGCAGTTCCCCGACATCGGCGGCGGCCGAGCTGGCCGCATGGACGACCGGAGCCGAGCCGCTGATCGCCTGGTGACTCCGCTGCCGCTGTGCTTCGCTGTCCAAGTACAGCACGACTGTCGATGCAAGAAACGTTGCACACAGCGCAAAGAGGGCCGCGACAATGTACGGACCGGACCTCATGACTTGTCAGACGGCAAGGCAGTCAGGACCCGGCGCTGCGCCGGCGGTGTGCGTCCACAACGGATGGCCGGCGTGGCCGAGACATCTGAAATGGAGGCGAAGTTGTACTTGGTGCCAACACTCGCCCAGACTCGCCTGCCGCGCGATCCGGTGAAACTGCAACCACTTTTCCTTGCCGAGTCGCTCTTGCCGTAAGTCGCTGTAATAAAAGAGATATATAACATTCACCGCCGTCCCCCGAGGCGCCTCTTGCAGGTTTTGGCCAGCGCCGAACCCGCAGTCGCAATGCAAGGGGTAGAACCAAACCAGCCGGATGCGCACGAGTCTTTGCATCTAAAATGGTTAAGTTTCGCGCCACTTTTTTAACCCTTCAAGTGACGTTACGTACGGGTTTGTACGCCTTTTGCAGTCAAAATTGCCCCGATCTCCGCGGCTGCTGGAGTCCTCCCGCACTATCGCTCATGCAACTGTGCGCACCCCTCACGCCCCGTTCCAACCGTAATTGATCCGTTCAAAATGGAGTATCTTCCATTTCGCACACGGAACCTTGGCACGTCATGGTCTCCCCCATCAAACCAATGCAGGGGGGCTAGATGTTTCAGCAGGTGGCGGGTGCACCCCGGAAATTAATGCAGCCAAATGACGCGTTTACCATTACGACCGAAAGGGAGGACGCGTCTGCTGCCGAGCAGGCCGATGCCGCCAATACGGACGCTCGGGAAGCATCCAGGGGACTGCCACTCGCCCTGTCATTGCTATTCTGGGTCGCAGTCGTTCTGACTGCGGCGGTCGCCGAGCACGGCGCCGACCTGCTGTCCTTCAGCTTCTGGTTCTCGGCCGGCGGCATGAGCATAGTGGCGCTGGCCGCGCTGCCCGCCATTGGCGCCTTTATTCTGAGTTCGATCGTCCAGCAGTTGCGTGATCTCGGTCGCCAGAATGCCGAGGTCCAGGCCTCGATCGCCCGGCTGTCCGAACCGGAGCCGGTGCTCTCGGGCAAGATCGTGTCGATCCGCCACGCGGTGCACAAGGAACTGACGTCGCTGAACGAACATCTCGACCGGTCTCTCAACAAGACCAGCGAGATCGAAACCGCGATCAAGCGCGAGGTCACGGCGCTGGAGAACAGCTTCGCCGAAAACGAGCGCCGCCTGCTCGGCCTCGTGCAGGAGCTCGCCCGGCAGCGCGAAACCGTCATCATCACCACCGAGCAGGTGACCGATACGGTCAAGACCAGCCGTGAGACCCTGAATGGCGAGCTGGCGCATCTGGCGACCCAGGTGATGGAGGCCGGCAACTACGCGCGCGGCGTTGTCGAGGAAGTCGGGTTCGAACTCAAGAACGAGCTGGCGGCCCAGAGTGCCGGCGTGGCCGAATCGCTGCGGCAGGCGATCGACGAGAAGATCGCCCCACTCAGCGTCGCTCTCGGTGAGCAGGTGCATTCGATCGAGGCGTTGCTGTCGACTGGCGGCGACGGACTGATCACCGCCATCGAGAACCATGGCGAAAAGCTGGCGTCGGACATCAATTCGGCATGGAAGCGCATTTCAGGCGACCTGGAAAACCAGTCGCGGCTGGCAGACTCCACGGCCGAACGCCTGGTCAAGATCGTCGACCAGAGCCTCGAGAGCAACGTCAACCATCTGGAAAGCCGGATCAAGTCGGCGTCGATCGAGATCCGCAGCGTGCTCGACAAGGGAGCCGAGCAGGCGGCACAGAAGATCGTCGAGATCGCCAACTCCAGCACCACCGCGCTGGACGGCCGCATCGATACCTTGCAGTCGCGCATCGATACGCAGATGCAGCGCTTCGGTCACCTGATGGACGACGCCACCAGCGGCTTCATCCCGGTGCTGCAGCAGCATAACGACAAGCTGGAGCGTGCGATCGAGCTCGAGGCGGCTTTCGAAAAGAGCACCACTCGCCTCAGCAATGTGCTGACCGAACAGGCCGGCGCCTTCGTCGATGTGCTCTCGCACAATGTGTCGGCCTTCCAGCAACAGTTCAGCGACCAGGCCAACATCATCAGCGAAGGTCTGCTCGGCAAGCTGGACCGGGCTGTGGTGACCCTCGAGGACGGTTCGCGCCGCTTCGAAACGACCCTGCTCGATGTGCAGGACACCATCAGTCTCGCCAGTGATCGCCTGACCATTGCCGTTGCCGAGCACAATGCGGAGTTCGCGCAGCGCGTGAACCAGATCGAGACCCTCGTCGTCGACGGGTCGGAGCGCATCGACGAGCAACTGGCCAAGGGCGTCGCGGAGCTCTCGTCCGCGCTCGATCAAGGGACGCGGCAGGTCGAGGACACCTTTGTCAGCCGCACCGAACGCATCGGCGCGACGCTGGCAACGGGCCTTGGCAGCGCCGATACGGCTTTCCAAAATCGCCTGTCGGAACTCGAAACGGCGCATGGCAAGCATGAAGAAAAGCTTCACGCCGTGTTCGACTCGGCGGTCGACGCGCTCGGCTCGCTCATCGGCGACGGCGGCCGCTTGCTGAGTTCGGCCTCCGAACAGGTGCGCCAGCAGATGGTGGAGGGCGCGGCGCGCTTCTCCGGCAGCCTTGGCGAACTGCGCGCGCAGTTCAACGCCGATCTCGACAGCTTTGCCACAGCGGCCAAGGCGTCGCTCACCGACGCCGGAGCTGACGGCGTGGCCCTGCTTGATTCGCGCATGGCCGAGATTACCGAGGCTGTGCAGTCCCGGGTCGAGGCCATCTACGGCAGCCTCGACGCGAGAACGCGCGAGTTCGAAGCCAATATCACCCAATTCGGATCGAACATCGATACGCAGACGACCCGGCTGCATCGGGTCATCAGCCAGAAGTCCGAGGCGATCGAGCAAGGGATCGAAATGGGCATCGGTCGCTTCGACGACAGCATGCAGGCGCATCTGCAGCGCGCCGAAGCCGCCATGCAGCAGTTCGTCAGTGAGGATGCCGAGGTCTTCCAGCGCCAGTTGACCACCCTCAAGGGCGTCCTGTCTGACCAGACCAGCACGCTCGAACAGCGCGTCAATGCAATCTACGCGGCCATGGATACGCGCAGCCGCCAGTTCGAAAGCCACGTCACCGAATATGGGGTGCAGCTCGAGAAGCAGGTGAACACCCTGCAAGGCGCCATTGCCCAGCGTTCGCAGCGGCTCGAAGACAGCATCGAGCTGGGCACAGGCCTGATCGACGAGTTGCTGAGCAAGCACATCGACCAGACCCAAAGCGTGGTCTCCAAGTTCATCGACGAGGAAGCCCAGACTTTCGATCGCCAGATCGACGTGCTGTCGCGCACCCTCGACGGCCGCTCCCAGATTCTCGACTCGATCATCCGGACCCGCGGCGCGGACTTCACCGACCAGCTCTACGCCTCGTCGAAACAGTTCGAGGAGCAGCTCACGGCCACCAGCCGCGCGCTCGAAACAACGCTGCGCACAGGCAGCGGCGAGATGCAGGAAATGCTCTCGGGCGAAGTTGCGGGCCTGCAGCAGGTCCTCGAGGGCGGGCTGCAGCGGACCAGGGCGGAGACCAGCACCTATGTGTCGCAGCTCGAATCCCTGCTGACCGGCAATGCGGGTGAGCTCAAGGAGACGTTCGAGAAGAACGCTACCGTGCTCGCCAACACCTTGACCGAACACAGCAGCGACATCCAGCACAGGCTGGCCGGCGGTACTGACCAGTTGTCCAGGGCGCTGGAACAGCAAAGCCAGCGCGTCGCCGAAGTGCTGGCCGAGGGCGTGGCCAGCCTCGACACTGACCTGGGCCAACGCGCCATCGAGATGGAGAAGCGTCTCGAAGCGCGCACCCGGACCATTGTCACCGCGCTCGACGGCAGCACCCGGCAGGTCAGCTCCGCTCTGGATCAGGCCAGCCGCGAGCTCGATGATCGCAGCGTGGCCCTGGAGCGCGTGCTGGAGGACGGCGCCGGCAAGATCTCGGCGACGCTCAGTCAGCAAAGCCAGCGCATTGTCGAGGTGCTCGACGCGACGTCCGAGGATCTGGGCAGCAATATCGGACAACGTGCCTCGGCCCTTGAAACCCAGCTCGAGAGCCGGACCAACGCCATCATCGCTGCCCTCGACGGCAGTGCCGGCAAGGTCGGCGACGCGCTGGGGCAAACCAGCCGCGAACTCGACGGTCACAGTGCCGTCCTGAAGCAGGTGCTGGAGGACGGGACCGGCAAGATCACCACGACGCTGGCCGAGCAGAGCCAACGCCTCGCGCATGTGCTGTCCGAAGGTGCCGGCGGTCTCAATGGCGACCTCGCGCACCGGGTCGCGGACATGGAAACGCAGCTGCGGGCCCAGACCAACGCCATCGTCGCTGCGCTGGATGGTAGCGCCGGCAAGGTCGGCACTGCCGTGGAGAAGGCCAGTCGCGAGTTGGACAAGGCGGCGCGCGAACGCGTCGCCGAGGCCAGCGCCACGCTCGAGAGGACGCTCGAGGCCGTCACCCGTTCGCTCAATTCGGGTGTCGATGCCACGCAGCAGCAGATCAGCGCCAATGTCGACCAGTTGCTCGCGCGTCTCGCGGCGCATGAAAAGACGGCCGCCGGCCGGATGGAGAATGCCGCGGCCAATGTCGGCGAGAGCACCCGCAAGGCGGCCGAACTGACGGCCGAGCGGCTGGTGACCCTCAATGGCGCGCTTGTGCAGGTGCTGAACTCGCTGAGCACGCCACGCACGGCAGCACGCAAGCCCAAGCCAGAGGCGCTTCCCGATGCCGCAGAATAACCGCATGGCCAGCATGAGGGAGGACGAGGACCGCGATAGGCCGGTGGATGCCGTCGATCTGATCGAACAGATGCTCGAGGCCGAGATCATGGGCAGCGGCACCTATGGTGCCGATCCCGATCTCGACCTGATCGAAGAGCGCCTGAGCCAGCTCAGGCAGGGTTCGGAGACCGCGGCGCAATCTGCGGATCCGATGGTTGAAGACCTCCCGCCTCCGCTCCTTGAGTTCGAGCTCGACCTGGATACTGAGCCGGTCGGGGAAACCGTTCCAAACGCAGGGGACGAAGTGTTCCCCGATATGGAGCCCGTCCGCAGCACGGCGTCCAGTCTACCGCCGCCTCCCTCTGCGCCCGAGACACCGGCAGCTATAGCTCGCCCCACCGTGCCTCCCGTCGTGGTTACCGACGGCCGATCCTCGGGTCCCGTGAGGCCGGCCACCTCGGCCGATGCGGTGGTGCTTGAAGCGGCACGGGCCGCAGGTGTTGCTCCACCCTATCGGCAAGCAGCGACCAGCGCGAAGCCCAGCCCGATGCCGAGAACTGCACTGCGAGCACCCAAGCGGCGCGCTTCCCAGCCGCTGTCGTTCTATTTTGCCGTGGTGGCGCTGCTTCTCGCATCGTTCGCGTACTTTGCCGTCTGGCAGAACGCGCCTGCTGATCCGGGCGCGCTGCCCGTCGAACTGGTCGGCGGTGTTGCAGAAGCGGTTCAGGCGATCCCGAGCCTGCCGATGCGCACCACCACACCAGACGACACGCCGGTCGACCCGCAAATCACCGCGTCGGTCAGCGACCTCTCGACCACGGCGGCTTCGGAACTAGCGGTGGCGAAACCGAGCCAGAGCCACGCGGCGCGCCGTGTGGTCAAGCTTTACCGGGTCGATGCGCAGGGCAATATCATCGGCTACACGCCCACACCCTGACCACGGTGCAGCCCCTTGCATCCCGGCCACCGCTGGCGATGCTGGGGCATGCGTGTAGAATCACCCTCGCTTTTCCCCGACCTCAGCTTTGAGGATGCTGCCTTCGCAAGCGGCGCGCGGCGCATCTGCGGCGTAGACGAGGCGGGCCGTGGCCCGCTCGCGGGTCCCGTTGTGGTCGCCGCCGTGGTGCTCAAGCGCCACGCCGTCCCCGATGGGCTGGACGATTCCAAGGCGCTGACAGCACGGCGGCGCGAAGAACTCTTCGAGCTGATCGTCGCGTCCGCTTCGGTGTCGATCGCCATAGCGCCTCCTCGGATCATTGCCGAACTCAATATTCTCGGCGCCACGATGTGGGCGATGCGGCAAGCGGTGCTCGGCCTCGCGGTGCGCCCCGACCATGTGCTGATTGACGGTAACCGCTTGCCCAAGGGGCTGCCCTGCCCGGCCGAGGCAATCGTTTCGGGCGACGCGCGCTCCGCTTCGATTGCCGCCGCTTCGATCGTCGCCAAGGTGACGCGAGACCGCATGTGCGTGGTGATGGACTGCGAGGAGCCGCAATTCGGCTTTTCCAGCCACAAGGGCTACGGTGCGCCGGCGCATCTGATGGCGCTCGACACCCATGGTCCGGGGCGGCATCACCGGCTGGATTTCGCGCCCTGCGCCAATGCCTTGCGGCTGCGCGCCGCCAGCTAGGCTTGGGCGCCGGCGCGTTAACCCGCTGTTCATCTAGACGCTTAAATTCCCTTTAACCCTAACAGGTTACCACTGGACGCGTTAGTACTGCGTCAGGGTTCGAGTATGTTGCGTACGGCGAGTATGGCGGTTTCCGCCAATGCCGAGGGGGGCGCGCTCCCCATCGACACCATCCTTGTGGGCGATTGCATCGACCACATGAATGCCTTGCCGGCCGGCTCGGTTGATCTCGTATTTGCAGACCCACCCTACAATCTCCAGCTGGAGCAGGGTCTGACCCGCCCCGACCAATCCAGGGTCGATGGCGTCGACGATGCATGGGACAAGTTCGACAGCTTTGCCCATTACGACCAGTTTACCCGCGCCTGGCTGAAGGCCGCGCGGCGCATCCTGAAGCCCGATGGCGCCATATGGGTCATCGGCTCGTACCACAACATCTTCCGCGTCGGCGCGGCGCTCCAGGATCTCGACTTCTGGATGCTCAATGACGTGATCTGGCGCAAGTCCAACCCGATGCCGAACTTTCGCGGCACGCGGTTCACCAATGCACATGAGACGCTCATCTGGGCATCCCGGTCCCGGGAAAGCCGCCCGACGTTCAACTACGAACAGCTCAAACTGGCCAATGACGATGTGCAGATGCGCTCGGACTGGCTGTTCCCGATCTGCACCGGCGCCGAGCGGCTGAAAGACGAGGCAGACGACAAGCTGCATCCCACCCAGAAGCCGGAGGCCCTGCTCTATCGCGTGCTGAGCGCCACCACCAAACCTGGCGATGTCGTGCTCGACCCGTTCTTCGGCACCGGCACCACCGGCGCGGTGGCCAAGAAGCTCGGTCGCCATTTCATCGGCATCGAGCAGGAGTCGCGTTACATCGCCGGCGCCTTGAAGCGCATTGCGGCGATCCGGACGCTCGACGCCGCCGCCATCGAAACCGCCGTGTCCAAGCGGCAGGCGCCGCGTGTCGCCTTCGGTTCGCTGGTCGAAATGGGCCTCATTGCTCCCGGCACCGAGCTGGTCGACGACCGTCAACGCTACTCGGCGCTGGTCCGGGCCGATGGCTCACTGGTTTCGGGCCCGCATATGGGCTCCATCCACCGCGTCGGCGCGCTGGTGCAGGGGGCGGAAGCCTGTAACGGCTGGACGTTCTGGCACGCCCGCAACGGACGCAACCTCGATCCCATCGACCATTTCCGCGAACAGGTGCGCGCGCAGATGGAACGCCTTTCGGCCTGACCTGACCTCCAAATCACGGGCCACTGCCATCGCCGGTGTCCGCCAGGGCACCGGCGATGCTGTTTCCGCCGGAGGCCCGTCCCTACTCCACTCCGGCCGCCGCCAGGGCCTTGCGGAAGACGCTCGGCAGCGCTTCGGCGTCCAGTTCCCCCGGGCTGGCCCACCAGCCCGCATCGAGTGCCGCCGGGTCGCTCGCACGCGCCGACCACACTTCCAGCTCCAACCGGAAATGCGTGAAGACGTGGACGATCTGACCATGGCTCCGCCATTCGGCGGCGAGCGGTGGCCGCAGTGGCACGCGTTCCGGCCCCCATTCGGTGACCGGCACCTGCGTCATGCCCCCGAGCAACCCCTTGCTGTCGCGCTTCTCGAGATAGACGTCGCCCGCGTGGTCGAACATCACGAAGGCATGACCATAACGCGTTGGCCGATCGGGCTTTTCCGCCTTCACTGGAAAGCGCAGCGGGTCCAGCTTCGCGCCGACGCATCCCGGTTGCAGCGGGCAGAGCATGCAGCTGGCATTGCGCGGCGCGCAGATGGTGGCCCCCAGATCCATCAGCGCCTGCGCGAAATCACCAGCCCGAACCGGCACAGCCTGCTGCACCGCGCCGCGAACTACATCCTTGGCCTCGCGTACCGGCACCGGCAGCGCGAGATAGCGCGCCAGCACCCGATCGACATTACCGTCGACAACGGCGATCCGCTCGTCGGCGCAGATCGCCGAGACCGCAGCAGCGGTATAGGGGCCGACGCCCGGCAAGCTCAGCAGTTCCACCGAGGAGGTGGGAAAGCGTCCGCCGAAGCGCTCCACCACCGCGACTGCACAGGCATGAAGGTTCCGGGCACGGGCGTAATAGCCAAGCCCCGCCCACTCGACCAGCACGGCATCGAGCGGCGCCGCCGCAAGATCGGCCACTGTCGGCCACAGCGACACGAACCGCGCGTAATATCTGCCGACGGCCGCGACGGTCGTCTGCTGCAGCATCACCTCGCTGAGCCAGACCCGATAAGGGTCGGGCAAGACGCCGCGCGCCCTGTCGGCCGGGGCCACACGCCAGGGCAAGGCACGGGCATGCCGATCATACCAGGCGAGCACCGCCTCTGCGTCGATAGGGGCGGCGTTTTCTCCGGTTGCGGCATCTGTCATGATGGGCCAACAGATGGCGGTTCGCGCCGGACGGCGCAAGACAAGTGACGGGGTTGTCACCAGTGGCCGACAAGCCGAAAGCAAAGGGCGCAGCCGATCCGGCGCCCAAGCGCCTCAATCGCGCCGTGCCGGTCAGCGAGGCGCTTGGCCGCGCCCTCGATCCGGCTCTGAAGAAGCGCGGCTTTGCCAGCCGCGATCTGCTTGAGCACTGGGGCGCCATGGCCCCGGCCCCCTATGACAAAATGGCCAGGCCGGACAAGCTCAGCTGGCCGCGTGGCGATCGCGGCGTCGAAGGCGCAGTGCTCCATCTCAGCTGCCATCCCGGCCATGCGCTGACACTCGCCCATGAAGGCGAACGGGTGGCGAGCGCCGTGAACCGCTATTTCGGCTATCTGCTGGTTGGCCAGGTTCGGATCAGCGCCACACCATTCGTCACCGCCGAGCCGCCGCGGAAGACTGCACCTGCCGTGCCCGAAGCCGCAAGGGCCCAAGTCGAGCTGGGTATCAAGGCGGTCGGCGACCCCAATCTGCGCGACGCGCTACGCGATCTCGGCCTCGCCATCGCCCGCCGGCGCTGAGCTTCTCACCGAATGTTCATCGGCGGTTGAACTTGCCGGGCCGGTTGTGCACCGATATGACGGCGATAACGAAAAATGGAGTGTCGCAATGGCCAATCGTCGCAACGTCATCATCGGCGCCGGAGCAGCAGCGCTCGTGGCCGTCGGTGGCGCGGCCTGGTATTTCCTCGGGGGCAAGACCGACACGGCGACTGCCGTCGAGGGCGCCGGTCCCAAGCCCGCACCGGGCGCGCAATTCGACATCGCCAAGCTGATGACCCTGCCGGAAGGCATCAAGGATCATCCTATCGGCCCAGCCGACGCCAGCGTGGTGCTGATCGAGTACCTTTCGCCGACCTGCCCGCATTGCGCGGCGTTCCACGACGAAGTCTATCCGCTACTCAAGGTGGACTATATCGACAGCGGCAAGATCCAGTTCATCCCGCGCCCGTTCGTGCGCAACGTGCTCGACGCGGTGGTGTTCCTGCTCGCCGAAGCCGCGGGCGAGGCCCGCTATCACGACGTGATCGACACCTTCTTCAAGACCCAGGCTGAGTGGGCGACGTCAGACACGCCGAACGACGCGATGCTGAAAGTCGCGGAACAACTGGGTTTCACCAAGGAAACCTATGACGCCGCCTTGACGAATCAGGAGCTGTTCACAGGACTGGAAGCGGTTCGCGATCAGGCGCTGAAGGACTTCCAGCTGCAGGGCACGCCGACCTTCTACCTCAACGGCAAGATGATCACGGGTGAGACCACTCTTGAAGCGCTCAAGGCGGAAATCGATCCGCTGCTGGCCTAAGGCGCGTCCCCGGACGGAGGCGCGATGAAGTTCACGCGCCTCAAACTTGTCGGCTTCAAGTCTTTTTCCGATCAGACCGAGCTCGTTCTCGAGCCCGGCCTGACCGGTGTCGTCGGCCCCAATGGCTGCGGCAAGTCCAACCTAGTCGAAGCGCTGCGCTGGGTGATGGGCGAAAGCTCGTACAAGGCGATGCGTGCGTCGGGCATGGACGACGTGATCTTCAATGGCTCGGGTGGCCGCCCGGCGCGGAACAGCGCCGAGGTCACGCTGGTGCTCGACAACAGCGCCCGCACTGCCCCCGCCCCACTCAATACCGCCGACATCCTCGAAGTCACTCGCCGCATCGAGCGCGAGCAGGGCTCGGTCTATCGCGTCAATGGCCGCGAAGTCCGGGCGCGCGACGTGCAACTCCTCTTCGCCGACGCCTCGACCGGGGCGCATTCGCCTGCGCTGGTCCGCCAGGGCCAGATCGGGGAATTGATCGCGGCCAAGCCCCAGCAGCGGCGGGCGCTGCTTGAAGAGGCCGCCGGCATTTCCGGCCTGCACTCGCGCCGCCACGAAGCCGAACTCCGCCTGCGTGCCGCCGAGCAGAACCTCGAACGCGTCGACGACATCATCGCGCAGGTCGAACAGCAGCTCGACACGCTGAAGCGCCAGGCGCGGCTGGCGACCCGCTATCGCGCGCTGTCCGGCGACATCCGCCGGGCCGAGGCCACGCTATATCATATCCGCTGGGTCGCGGCCCGCTTTGCCGAAAAGGACGCGGAAGCCGCTCTAGGTTCGCTCACCCGCGCCCTTGCCGAAGCGCAGCATCTCGAACTTGAAGCGCAGAAGGTGGTGTTCCTCGCCAGTCGCGCCGTCGCGCCACTCCGCGAGGCCGAGGCGGCGGCCGGCGCGGTCCTGCAGCGGCTGACCATTCTCGCCGAACAGCACGAAGCCGAGGTGCGCCGTGCCACGCAGCGACAGGCCGACCGTGCCGAGCGGCAGCGGCAACTCGAAGCCGACCTCGCGCGCGAGGCAGCACTCGTCACCGAAGCCGACGAAGCCCTCGCGGCTTCAGGCACCGAGCGCGAACGTCTGACGTCCGAAACCGCCGGCGAGGCCGACGCCCTTGCCGAAGCGCGCGAGGTCGTCGCGACCATTGCCCGCGAACTCGTCAGTGCCGAGGCCGATCTCGCGTCCGCCGGCGATGCGCTGGCGCAGATCCGGGCGCGCCGCGCCGCCGCCGAACGCGCCCTCAACGATGCCCGCCAGCGCGCTGGCCGGCTGGAACAGGAACTGGGCGGCGTCGTCCGCGATGCAACGGCCGTCGCAACCGCCCTCGAAGCCGACCGGACGCTCGCCGAACGCCGCCTCGCGCTCGAAGCCGTGCAGCACAAGCTGGCCGAGGCGGAACTGGCAGCATTGAAGGCGGAAGCTGAAACCGCTGCTGCTCAGGCCGCCCATGAAGCCGCGGTTCCCGAACTGCAGCGGCTCGAAACCGCGCTCGGCCGGCTCGAGGCCGAGGCACAGACCCTCAAACGCATCCTCTCGCATGGCGCAAGCGACTGGCCGAGCCTTGTCGATGGCCTCACCGTTGCTCCCGGCTATGAGACTGCCCTCGGCGCGGCGCTTGGCGACGATCTCGAAGCCTCGACCGACACCGGCGCGCCTTTGCACTGGGCCGGGGCCGAAGCTGCCGATGATCCGTCCCTGCCACCCGGTGCCGAGCCACTCTCCGCCCATGTCGCGGGCGCCGCCCTGATCGCACGACGGCTGGCGCAGGTCGGGGTGGTCGCCGACGCCGAGACCGCGGCCCGGCTCGCCCCGCAGCTCCGGGCCGGCCAGCGCCTGACCACGCCCAAGGGCGGCCTCTGGCGCTGGGACGGTTTCGTCGCAGCGCCCGATGCGCCCACTGCCGCAGCCGAACGTCTGGCGCAACGCAACCGCCTCAGTGATCTCGAAGCCGAGATCGATGGTCAGCGTCGGGCCCGCGATGCGCGCCGGGCGGACATCACCAGTCTCTCGGAACGCCTGAACCGCGCTCGCAGTGAAGAGCGCAGCCGCCGCGATGCCTGGCGCCTGGCGCAACGCGAACTGGGCGAGGCCCAGGCCGGGATCGAAAAGGCCCAGCGCGCCCTGACCGATCTGATGGCCCGCCAGAGCGCCCTCACCGAAGCGCGCAGCCGCATTGAAGCGAGCCTCGTCGAAGCCCGTGCTGCCGTCGCTGCAGCCGAACTCACCACTGGCGATAGCGCCGGCGAGGCCGAGGCGGGCGCGCTTGTGGCTGAACGGCAGGCGGCGGTTGCCACGCTGAGACAGCGCGCCGACGATGCCCGGGTCCGCCTTGCCGGCTTCGAATCGGCCGGGCGGATGCGCGATGCCCGCCTCGCCCAACTGGCCGCGGAGACGGCAGCGTGGGAACGCCGTCGCGACAGCGCCCGTCAGCAACTGTCCACCATCGAGTCGCGCCGTCTCGAACTCGCCGCGCAGGCCAAGACCGACGACAGCTCACCCGAGCATTTCGCCGAACAGCGGCGGGAACTGGACGAGAAGATCGCGGCGGCCCGCCTCGCCCACCAGACCGCGGCCGACGCCCTCGCCGTCGGCGAGACCCGGCACCGCGACGCGGACCGCGCGCAGCGCCTCGCTGCCGAAGGGCTCGCCGGGCATCGGGCGGAGCAGGCCCGTATCGAGGAACGCATCGCCGGCCTCGTGGCCCAGCGCCAGCAGATCGAGCGGCAGGTCCACGAGAGCTTGGGGATCAGCGCCTCGCAGACCCTTGCGGCTTCCGGCATCCGGCCCGAACAGGCCCTTCCCGTCGAATCCCAGGTCGAGGCACAGCTCGATCGGCTCAAGGCGGAGCGCGAGCGGCTGGGCGGGGTCAATCTCGGCGCCGAGAAGGAAGCCGAGGAGGTTCAGGAAAAGCGCGACCTGATGGTCACCGACCGCGACGATCTGATCGCCGCCATCGGCAAGCTGCGCGCCGGCATCCAGAGCCTCAACCGCGAAGGCCGTGCGCGGCTCAGCGAGGCCTTCGACAAGGTCAATACCTACTTCCAGGAGCTGTTCACCGCCCTGTTCGGCGGCGGCACTGCCGAGCTGCAATTCGTCGAGAGCGACGATCCGCTCGAAGCCGGGCTCGAGATCATCGCACGCCCGCCGGGCAAGAAACCCTCCACCATGACGCTGCTCTCTGGTGGCGAGCAGGCGCTGACGGCGATGTCGCTGATCTTTGCGGTGTTCCTCACCAATCCCGCGCCGATCTGCGTCCTCGACGAGGTGGATGCGCCGCTCGACGATGCCAATGTCGAGCGCTTCTGCAATCTGCTGGACACCATGACCCAGCGCACCGAAACGCGCTTCCTCGTCATCACCCACAACCCCATCACCATGGCCCGGGTCGATCGCCTGTTCGGCGTCACCATGGCCGAGCGCGGTGTCAGCCAGCTGGTTTCGGTGGACCTGCAGGCAGCCGAGGCGGTCGTGCGCGTCGCAGGCTAGCGCTGCCGGAAACGAATGTTTAGCCTTCGCATGCCCTGTGGATGCCGCAATCGCGGCGACCGGAGTCGCCATGACTCAATGTCACACCCGCTGACACAGTCGGAAATATGAATGATTTCAGTTGGTTAGATGATAAATGGCAGCCTTGACACCCTTATGGGTCACAACTATGTTGCGCGCGACTTCGGGGGGCTCCAATCAGTGTGTCCTGAAGACGCTGGAGGTGTGCGATGAGCAATGATCGCAAGACCGGGCGTCCGACGGCTCAAGGCGAGGCCGCTCCCCTGACTTCGGACCTCAAGGCTCGTATCGCGCGGGCTCAGGGCGAGAAGGGTGTAGCGGGGGACGAACAGTTCGCTGCCGCCACACGCGACATGTCCGCATTGAGCCGTGGTCTGCGGCTGGGTTCGGAATTTGTTGCGGCGGTGCTTGTCGGTGCGGGAATGGGTTTCCTGCTCGATCAGTGGCTACGCACCAGCCCATGGCTGTTTCTGGCCATGATGATGCTGGGGTTTGTTGCGGGCGTGCTCAATGTGGTACGGGCTGCGGCACAAATGAACGGGGCGGCAGCGCAGCCGCCGATCGATCCGGTCGAACCGGACGATGATGGTAATAAGTGAAGGCTCCAGCCTCAGGGTGTCATAGTTGGCCGATCCGAACGTAGTCGACCCGATCCACCAGTTTGCGATCACCGATATCCTTCCCATCGGCGACAGCGGGCTTGGCATCACCAATTCCGCGCTGTTCATGATCCTGACGACGGGCCTGATCTCGGCCTACCTGATCCTCTCCACGCAGCGCCGGAGCCTCGTGCCGAACCGGCTGCAGCTACTGTCGGAGATGTTCTACGAGTTCGTCGCCAATATGGTGACCGGTTCAGCGGGCAAGGAAGGCATGAAGTTCTTCCCGTTCGTGTTCTCGCTGTTCATGTTCGTGCTGGTTGCCAACCTGTTCGGCATGATCCCGTTCTTCTTCACCGTCACCAGCCACATCATCGTCACCTTCGCGCTGGCGATGCTGGTGTTCGTCGTGGTCGTGGTCTACGGCTTCTGGCGCAATGGTCCGAAATTCCTCAAGCTTTTCGTGCCGAGCGGTGTGCCGATGTACATCCTGCCGCTGGTTGCCGTCATCGAAGTGATTTCTTTCCTTTCCCGTCCGATCTCGCTGAGCGTGCGTCTGTTCGCCAATATCCTCGCGGGTCACATCACGCTCAAGGTGTTCGCCGGTTTCGTGGTGAGCATGGGCGGTCTGGGGTTCCTCGGCTGGCTCGGCGCGCTCTTGCCGCTGTCGCTGACGGTTGGCATTACCGCCCTCGAGTTCCTGGTGGCGGTACTGCAGGCCTATGTGTTTGCGCTGTTGACCTCGATGTATCTCAACGACGCGATCCACCCTGGACACTGATTTTCCCATCCGCCTCCCGTCACGGTGACGGGCTGGCCCCCAACCCGCAGCACGTCGCTGCCAAGGAGACTAAAAAATGGAAGCTGAAGCCGCAAAGTTCATCGGTGCTGGTCTCGCCTGTTTCGGTATGGCGGGCGCCGCCATCGGTGTGGCCAACATCTTCTCGAACTTCCTGTCGGGCGCGCTGCGCAATCCGGCTGCTGCTCCGGGCCAGTTCTCGAACCTGATCTTCGGGTTCGCCGTGACCGAAGCTCTGGGCATCTTCTCGTTCCTCGTCGCCCTGCTGCTGCTGTTCGTGGTCTGATCCACGACAGTTTTGGGCGTCACTGATCTGGGCCCCGGATATCGGTCCGGGGCCGTCAGACCATGAAGGGTAGCGAGATGGCGGGTACTGCCAACGACATCATTGTGCTGGCGCAGGCCGAAACTGCGGACGTGTTGCAGGAAGGCGAGGTCGTCGCACCCGCTGACGAGCACGCTGCCGACGCTGCGCATGGCGAAGCGGGGCACGGCACCGAAGCGCATACCGAGGAAGCACACAGCGCCTTCCCGCCCTTCGACAGTGCGGTGTTTGGTGGCCAGCTGCTCTGGCTCGCGATCACCTTCGCGGCGCTCTATCTCGTCATGAGCCGTGTGGCCCTGCCGCGCATCGGCTCGATCCTCGAAACCCGCCGCACCCGCATCGAAGGGGACCTGAAGGAGGCCGAGCGCCTTCGCCAGGAAACCGAGAAGGCCGCGGCGGCCTATGAGGAGGCTCTGGCCGAGGCGCGCAAGAACGCCCACGTCATCGCCGAGGAAACCCGCGTCAGCATCAAGGCCGATATCGACGGTCGCCGTGCGGATGTGGAAGCCGATCTCGCCAAGCGCCTCGCCGAGGCCGAAGCGCGAATCGCCACCGGCAAGGAAGCAGCGCTGACCAATGTCAGTGCAATTGCTGCCGAGACGGCACAGGCGCTGGTCGCACGCATTGCCGGCAACGTCACCGCAGCTGAAGCCAAGGCCGCGGTCGCCGCGGCTGCCAAGGAGTAACGCCGATGTGGAGCTTTGGTCTGGACGCCACGTCCGGCGCCACCATCTGGGCAACCATCGCGCTGGCGATCTTTGTCGGCGGGCTGATCTATCTCGGCGTGCACCGTGCCATCGCCAAGATGCTCGATGAGCGCATCAAGAAGATCGAGACCGATCTTTCCGAAGCCGAATCGCTGCGTGCGGAAGCCAAGGCCCTGCTCGAGGACTATGCCCGTCGCCGCGACGAGGCCGAGAAGGAAGCCGAGGACATCGTCACCGCCGCCCGCGAGGAAGCCTTCCGGCTGACCGCTGAGGCCAAGGAGTCGATCGAGGCAATGATCGCCCGTCGCGAGCGCGCCGTGACCGACAAGATCGCCCAGGCCGAGGCCCAGGCGGTTGCCGAGGTTCGCGCGCGATCGGCAGATCTGGCTGTCGAGGCGGCACGACGCCTCCTCGAAAAGCAGATGACCACCAAGGGCGACGCGCTGGTCGAACAGGCGATCAAGGACGTGGCGGCCCGGCTGAACTGACGGCCCCCACCACTGCCATCCGGATCAAGAGGCGGGCCCTGTGCCCGCCTTTTCTTTTGTCCACGGGAGAGACTTCCCATGTCCGACGTCACCATGCGCACCGCCCTGCCCGAGGATGCCGTCGCCATCCGCACGCTCGTTCGCGCCGCTTATGCGAAATGGGTGCCCATCATCGGCCGCGAGCCGCGCCCGATGCAGGCGGACTATGACGAAGCGATGCGCCTCCATCGCTTCGACCTGATTGAGGCCGAAGGCCAGCTCGTCGGCCTCGTCGAAACCGAAGCGCGAGCCGATCACTACTGGATCGAAAACCTCGCCGTGCTCCCCGAGGCGCAGGGCCGGGGCTTCGGCAGGCAGTTGCTTGCCCATGCAGAGGTGCTGGCCCGCGCCACGGGGTTCACCGAACTAAGGCTGCTTTCCAATGGCCGGATGGCGGCAAACCGCGCGCTCTACCGCAGCGTCGGCTACATCGAGACGGCCGAAGAGCCGTTCATGGAGAGCACCGTGGTCTACCTGAGCAAGCGGCTCGATCTGCTCAGCTGAACTTAGGCCAGAAGAAGCCCGTCCGCTGGCGATAGGCGGCATATTCCTCGGCCATCGGGGTGCGGGAGAACTTCGCCTCCTCCCCCAGCGCCGCCCGCACATAGATCACCAGGATGATGGCCAGCGGCACCAGCGTCCACGCCGACCAGGTTGCCACGGCGAAGCCGACCCAGAAGATCAGATAGGACGTGTAGAACGGGTGCCGCAGGTAGCGATAGGGACCGGTGGTCACCAGCCCGTGCGGGTTCTCGGTGTCGAAGGCCATCTTCAGCCGGGCCTCGCGCGAAGCCCGGATGGCGGCATAGAACAGCCAGAGGCTGGCAAGGCAAATAGCGATACCGACGGCCTGCGCCAGCATGGGTTGCGATTCCAGCCAGAGCAGCCCGAGAAAGATCAGCGTGGTCAGGGTGACCACAATGGAGATCACCACCGTTCCGGTCGGCATCCGCGGCGAGACGAAATGCGTCTTCAGCGCCAGAGCATATTGCAGCACCACGAATACGCAGACTGCCGTCACCGCCAGGTCGATCAACAGGTCCATGGTGCCCCTCCCGTTCCCTGTTGAAAACTATGGCAGCTTGCCCCCGCGATTCAAGAGCCTGTCCGCGCAAGCGCACCTCTACGCGCCAACCCGAAAAGATAAAAGGCAATCCAGTGGCTTAGGCGGGATTTGACCATGCTTATAAGCGCCGCTGTAGGGGTTTTGCACCAGAATTGGCACGAGAAGGATCCGTGCCATGCCCCTCAGAACCGTCGACGTCCAAACCCGAACCGGGCGACTCCGCGTCGCCGATAGCGGCGGCCCCGGTGTGCCCATCGTGCTGCTGCACGGCTCGGGCGCCAACCGTACAGTGTTCGATCGGCAGTTCAACAGCCCGTTGCTCAGCCGCTTCCGCCTGATTGCGCCGGACCTGCCCGGACATGGCGAGTCCGACGACGCCGCAGACGCGGCGCAATACGCGATGCCGGGGTTTGCGGGATCCATCGAGGAAATGTTGCTGACCCTCGATGTCGAGCAGGCGCTACTGTGTGGCTGGTCGCTCGGCGGGCACATCGCCATCGAAATGGCGGCGCGTGGACGCGCGCATTATCTCGGTTTGATGGTCTGTGGTGCGCCGCCTACTGCGGCTGGCCCCATCGGCCTGTTGCGGGCCTTCCGCACCAATCTCGACCTGCTGCTGGCAACGCGGGCGCAGTTCAGCGCTGCCGATGTGCAGCGCTTCTACGAGCTCTGCTATGGCGCTTCAGGCGATCCACGCTTTCTCGAGAGTATTCGGCGCTGCGACCCCCGCGTGCGCCCGGCCGTCACGGCCAGCCTCCGCCGCGGGACCGGTCATGACCAGCGGCGGGTGATCGAAACCACCCAACTGCCGGTTGCCATGGTCAATGGCATCGATGAGCCCTTCGCACGGCTGAGCTATGTCGCGGGTCTCCGCTACCGGCACCTCTGGGGCGGTGTCTGCCACATCGTTCCAGATGCCGGGCACGCCCCATTCCGCGATCAGCCGGAGGTGTTCAACGATCTTCTCGCCCGCTTCACTGCGGACACCGTCGCGGACGCCAATCGACCTGCAGCTACCGCCGCCCGCGAAACGCCGCGGACGGCCATGCCCACGCCGCGCAACGCCTGAGTCTTACTCGGCCGCCTGCGGCAGTTCCGCGGGCCGTTCCCAGGTGAGGATGGGGCTGCGGGCAGCTCGCGTCTCGTCCAGCCGCCGTCGCGGGGCCCGCGTCGGGGCGGCCGTGAAGCGCGCGGCATTGCCGGCCTTGGCGTCTGCCGCCAGCGCCAGCATGGTATCGCAGAACCGGTCCAGCGTCTGACGGCTCTCGCTTTCGGTCGGCTCGATCAACATGGCGCCATGTACCACCAGCGGGAAGTACATGGTCATGGGGTGGAACCCCTCGTCGATCATCGCCTTGGCGAAATCCAGCGTCGAAACGCCGGTTCCGGCAAGGAAGCTGTCGTCGAACAGCGCCTCATGCATCACGGGCTGGCCGGGGAACGGCACCGAGAAGCTCTGCTCAAGCCGCGCCTTGACATAGTTGGCGTTGAGCACCGCGTCCTTGGCGGCCTGCGCCAGCCCATCGCCGCCATGGCTGAGCATATAGGTCAACGCCCGGACATACATGCCCATCTGGCCGTGGAAGGCTGTGATGCGGCCGAGATGCCCATCCTCGGCATGCTCGACGAGGTCCAGCAAGCCTTCACCCTTACGGATGAACGGCACCGGCGCGAACGGCGCCAGCGCTTCGGACAGCACCACCGGCCCTGCCCCCGGTCCACCGCCGCCATGCGGCGTCGAGAAAGTCTTGTGCAGGTTGATGTGCATGGCATCGATGCCGAGGTCGCCCGGCCGCACCACACCCATAATGGCGTTGAAGTTTGCGCCATCGCAGTAAAAGAACGCGCCCGCCTCGTGCACGGCGGCCGCGATCTCGATTATCTCGGGTTCGAACAGCCCGCAGGTGTTGGGGTTGGTCAGCATGATCGCCGCCACTTCGGGCGAGAGCGCCGCCTTCACCGCCTCGACATCCACCGTGCCATCGTCCCGCGCCGGGATCGAGCGGACCGAGTAGCCGAGGAAGGCCGCCGTTGCCGGGTTGGTGCCATGCGCACTCTCGGGCACCAGCACCACCTTCCGGTGCCCCTGCCCCGCCGCTTCCTGCGCAGCGCGGATGGCCATCATGCCGCACATCTCGCCATGGGCGCCGGCCTTGGGGCTCAGCGCCACTGCGGCGGTATTGGTCAGCGTCATCAGCCAGTGGCCGAGCTCGTTCATCAGATCGAGCGCCCCTTTGACCGTCGAGACCGGCTGCAGCGGATGGATATCGGCAAAGCCGGGCAGCCGCGCCATCTTCTCGTTGAGCCGCGGGTTGTGCTTCATCGTGCATGAGCCGAGCGGATACATGCCGCTGTCGATCGAGTAGTTGAGACGGCTCAGCCGCACATAGTGGCGCAGCGCCTCCGGCTCCGTGAGCCCGGCGAGGTCGATCGGGCTCTGCCGCTCGAAGCCGCCGAGGAAGCCGCCATCGATCTCGACATCCGGCAGGTCGACGCCGGAATGCTCGGTGTCACCGATCTCGAACAGCAGCGGTTCGGACGGCAGCAGTGACGAGCCGATCCCGCTGGGCGACAACGTGCCCGTACCGGTCGGGCGGCCTTGCGTGTTCATGCTCATCGCACTTCCTCCGCCAGCGTGGCGTGCAGGCACTCTGCCAGCATCTCGATATCGGTGTCGGTGGTCAGCTCGGTGGCCGCCAGCACGATGAGGTTTTGGCAATCCGGGTTGTCCGGCTCCAGCCGGCTCACCGGCACACCGGCCAGCACCCCGGCCTGGGCCAAGAGTTCCACCACCGGCGCCGCCGGCACCGGCAGGCGGATGGTCATCTCGTTGAAGAAGCTCTTGTTGAGCAGTTCGACGCCCGGCACCGTACCCAGCATCCGCGCCAGCTTGATCGCATTGTGGTGGTTGAGCCGGGCAAGCTTCCTAAGCCCCGCCTCACCCAGCAGCGACATGTGGATCGAGAACGCCAGCGCGCAGAGCCCGGCATTGGTGCAGATGTTCGATGTCGCCTTTTCGCGGCGGATATGCTGCTCGCGGGTCGACAGCGTCAGCACGAACCCGCGCGTTCCATCGGCATCCACCGTCTCGCCGCAGAGCCGCCCCGGCATCTGCCGCACGAACTCCTTCCGCGTTGCCATCAGCCCGACATAGGGCCCGCCAAAATTCAGGCTATTGCCGATCGACTGGCCCTCGCAGACGACGATATCGGCACCGAGCGCCCCGGGCGACTCGATCAGCCCCAGCGACACCACTTCGGTCACCACCACGATCAGCAGCGCACCAGCCGCATGCGCGGCATCCGCGGCAGCCTTGAGGTTGCGCAGGTGACCGTAGAAGTCCGGCGTCTGGATAACAATGGCCGCCGTCTCACCATCGATCCGGTCGAGAATATCGCCTTGGCCTTCCGGCGAAGCCGACAGGCACACAAGATCCGGCCCGTCGCCGAGATAGGTCCGCACCACGTCGCGATAGTGCGGGTGCAGCCCACCCGACAGCACGATGCGATTGCGGCGGGTCAGGCGCCGCGCCATCAGCACGGCCTCGGCGGTCGCCGTCGAGCCGTCATACATCGAGGCGTTGGCGACCTCCATTCCAGTCAGGTGCGCCACCTGGGTCTGGAACTCGAACAGCATCTGGAGCGTGCCCTGCGACACCTCCGGCTGATAGGGCGTATAGGCGGTCAGCCATTCCGACCGCTGGATCAGATGGTCGACCGTTGCCGGCACATGGTGCCGATAGGCACCGGCACCGACGAAGAACGGACCATCGCCGGCGGCATGGTTCTGCCGCGCGAGGCTCCGCATCTTGTTCTCGACCAGGAATTCGGGGCTGTGGCTGGGCAGGTCGACCGGCTCATGCAGCAGCGCCCGGGCCGGCACGCGCTGGAACAGCGCCTCGGCATCGTTGACGCCGATCACGGCCAGCATCTCGGCGCGCTCGGTCTCGGAGTGAGGGAGGTATCTCATCGCGAAGGGTTCCCGTTGGAACATTGCCCCCTCATCCACCCTTCGGGCATCTTCTCCCAGGTAGGGGAGAAGGCACACACCGCCGGGTTTTCGGTTCCATCGCCTTCTCCCTTGATGGGAGAAGGTGGCGAAGCCGGATGAGGGTGGGGCAAGGTGACTATTTCGTCAGTTCGGCATAGGCGGCGGCGTCCATCAGGCCATCCAGCTCCGATGCATCGTCCAGCGCCAGCTTGAAGATCCAGCCATCGGTTTCCGGCGCCGAGTTGATCAGCCCCGGCTCACCCGACAGCGCCTCGTTCACCGCCACCACCGTGCCGGAAGCGGGCGCATAGATCTCGGAAGCGGCCTTCACCGATTCCACCACGGCGGCCTCGTCGCCCTGCTTGAGCTTCTGGCCGACCTTGGGCAGCTCGACATAGACGATGTCGCCCAGCTGCTCCTGCGCGTAGGGCGTGATGCCGACCGTGCCGTCGGCGAGAACGTATTCGTGGTCCTTGGTGAACTTGGCGGTCATTTGCTGGCCTTCCGGACATAGCGATGCGGGACGAAGGGAGTGGGAACAACGGTGGCGGCTTGGCTCCGCCCACGAACGGTGACGCCGAGTGTGGTGCCCGGCGCGGCAAGAGCAGGCGGCACGAAGCCCAGCGCGATGGCGCGGCCAAGCGACGGCGCGAAGCCACCGGAGGTGACCCTGCCGATCACCGCGCCATCCGTCCCGGTGATCTCGGCGCCCTCGCGGGCCGGCGCGCCTTCGACATGCAGGCCGACGCGGATGCGCGCCGTGCCATCGGCGAGTTCTGCGAGAATACGCTTGGCTCCGGGGAAGTCCCCGGCCTCCCGGCGGCGCTTCGACAGCGCGAAATTCAGACCCGCCTCGACGGGCGAGACGGTCTCGTCCAGTTCATGCCCGTAGAGCGGCAGTCCGGCCTCCAGGCGAAGGGAATCCCGCGCCCCAAGCCCGATCGGCTTCACCCGCTCGTCGGCGAGCAGCGCATCCCAAAGTCGCTCGGCGTGCTCTGCATAGCAGCGGATCTCGAAGCCGTCCTCGCCGGTGTAGCCCGACCGCGAGATCGACAGTCCGACGCCGTTCCAGTCATAGAGGCCGTAGGACATGAACTCGAGTTGCGCGGCCGCCGGCACCAGCGCCGCCACCACATCGACCGCATCGGGCCCCTGCACCGCCAGCAGCGCACCGCGGTCGGCGCGTTGCAGGGTGGCGGTGCCGCTGGTTGCCGCCGCGATATGGGCGAAATCGGCTTCCTTGGTACCGGCATTGACGACGATGAAAAGGCCACCAGCCATCTGTGGCTCTGGCGGCCGGGCGACCATCAGGTCGTCAAGCGTGCCGCCGGCTTCGTTGAGCAGCAGCGTGTAGCGAATCTTTCCCGGTTTCAGGCCGGCAATGTCGCCACTGATCAATGGTTCGATTGCCGCCGAGATGGCTGCATGATCGCGCTCGGGGTCACCGGACTTTTCGTTCAGCCGCAGGAAGCACGGCCCCATATGGCTGACATCGAACAGCCCCGCGTGCTCGCGGGTCCATTTGTGCTCGGCAATGATGCCGGTGGGATACTGGACGGGCAGGCTGTAGCCCGAGAACGGCACCATGCGCCCGCCCAGCGCCACGTGGTGGTCGTTCAACGCAACGGTCTTTAGGTCTTCTGCCGGGGTTTCGGCCATGGGGACACCAAGGGTTGACGGCACGAACGCAGGCGTGTGCCTGCGCCACTCGTGCCCCCTCTGTCCCGTAACCTGAGAGATTTCCTCGCCGCCTATGGGCGAGTTGCTCCTTCGGTGAGGCTGTCCCGACCCGCCTTGCGGCCGACCGGCGCCTGCTTTCCAGAGTTCCGTGCGACGCGGTCCTTTGGCCTGAGAGTTTCCGGGGCGGTTGCTCCTTCGGCGCCAGCACGGCCTCGCGGCCCGCCAGTCTCTCCCGCAGTCTGGTGTCAGCTAAGCCGCGAAAGCGCGGCGGAGTCAATCGCCCTCAGCGCTTGGGATACAGCGTTTCCATCGCCATTCGAGCATCGCTCTCATGGCCCACTCGCCTCAAATCGATCCACCGGCTCGATCTGCGCGGTGGGACGGCTCGAAGTTAGCTGTCGAAGCCGACCCAGATGACGATGTTCTCGCCGCCGACATAAGGGATGGCGACGTTCTCGACGACCTTGACGAACTCGCCGGTCTGCGTCCCGGGGTCGACTGCCGCGGGGACCTTGTAGGTTTCGGAGAACATCGGCACTTCATTGCGCTCGACCGTGAAGCGCACCGGCAGTTCCACGCTCTGCTGCGTGCCCTTCGGCCCGATCAGCAGGCGTCCTACGACACCCATCTTCACGGTGATCAGCCCATTCGACACCACGCAATTGCGCGACTGGTTGTCGATCACCGCCTGGTATTGCAGATCCTGCGCGTTCCCGGCGCGGCCATTGCCATAGTAGAACAGCGCGGCATTGCCGCTGCGGACCTTGATCGGCGGGCACTCGGTGGCAATAGCGGGCAGCGCGGTGACGCTGGCCGTGGTGATCTCGTCCTGGGTCGGGTTGGCGGTCTGCAGCGCCGTATTGGTCGACGGCGAGGGCGCGAACATGTTGCCCATCGAGCAGGCGGACAGCGCAAGGCCCAGGGCCGCGATGGAAACCAGACGCAAACTCGGGAGAACTTTCATCACCACACTCCTGCTCACGCCAACTCACTCGCCTGCAGTGCCATCAGCACGGCCGGCGCGCCACTCACGGTCACGCCCGCGACATCCTGCACGAACAGGTCCTTGACCACGCCGTTCTCGATCACGGCGGCAAAGCGGATGAAGCGCTTGCCCAGATCGGGGAATTGCCGCGACAGCCCGGTCGCTTCGGCGAACTGGGCATTGGCATCTGCGATGAAATCGACAATGCCCAGCGCGTTGGAGCGCTCGGCCCAGGCCTTGGTGACGTGATGGTCGTTCACCGTAGCGCAGACGATCCGGTCCACCTTCAGATCGGCGAACTTCTTCGCATTGGCTATGAAGCCGGGGAGATGGCTGGTGTCGCAGGTGGGGGTGAAAGCGCCGGGGACGCCGAAAAGCACCACACGGCCTTTGCCGAGAATCGCATCCGAGGTCGCATCGGTCACGCCGTCGGCGCTGACCAGCTTCACGGGAATGGAGGGGATCTTGTCTCCCGCCTGAATCATCGGCGACGCCTCTTCAACGCAATTGAACCAAATTGCCGGCACATGCGGCGCCGGACACTAGACTACGGATCGGCCGGCGTCGACCCGGCCGGCACCAACTCGCGGACCATAGTGAATGGTCCCCGCGGCGTCTGGAATGTCAGGGTGATGGGTGTGCCCTCAGCGATCCCATCCTCCGCTCCCCCCAGCAGCGGAATTCGCACTAGGCGGGTTTGAGGGCTTTTTTGCGGCGCGCCGAACAGCGCCCCCCGCAGCCCCATGTCGGCAATGATCGAGCCGGGGTCGACTTCATCGCTCAGCACAGGCACCAGCAGCTCTTCGGTCGCAGCATAGAACTCCGGCGCCCCCAGCGCCGGCTCGGGGCCATCCCAGGGGATCGGCGCCAGCGCTGCCGCCTGCATGAGCCGCAGCCCCTGCCCCGCGTCCGGCTTGGCGAAGTCGAGCGGCAGCGTGAAATTCGCCATAGCCGGTACGCAGATATCGGAGCAGATGCCCATTACCACCGCGACCTGGACGATGGCACTGTCGTCGGTGGCAACGAGGCTGAACGGCAGCACGGTCGGCCCATGGTAGACCCGGTCGAGATAGCCCGAGACCACCTCCGTAACCGGATAGGGCCATTGCATCTCGAACCCTTCAACCCCGACCGAGCCCTCGAGATCCAGCGTCGTCGGAATGCCGGTCTCGCCGGGCACCGCCCAATAGGTCTTGTGATCGGCGGGCATGTCGACCTCAAGTCCGAGCATTGTCCGCCCCTCGGCGTCGCGGCTTTCCGACGCGATCAGCCGCAGCCTTACCTCGGGTGCAACCTCCTGCCACGGCGTTTCGGCCGCGGTCGCAGGCAGGGACAAGAGCGCGAAAGCCAACAGGGCAAGCTTATGCATAGGTCACCGGATAGTCGAAGCCAGCCCTGCAGCAAAGTCCCATCAGCGCTTCGTGATGCGTTCGCAGTCAAGACTAGTCACAGCCCTGCCAACAGGGCTAGACTTGTTGAACCTCGCTTTGAGGGCAATTCAATGGAGAGTTGCCGGCAATGGACTCGCTGAAGGGACAGTTCCTGGTGGCCATGCCCAGCATGGGTGACGAGCGTTTCCAGGATGCGGTCGTCTATCTCGTCGGACACGGCGAAGAAGGCGCCATGGGCCTTGTGGTCAACCAGAGCGTCGAGGACATGCGCTTCACCGACATTCTCGAGGAGCTGCAGCTCGGCGAGAAAGACGCGCTGATCGAACTCCCCGACTCGGTGAAGAACCGCAAGGTGCTGCGCGGCGGCCCGGTGCAGACCAGCCGCGGCTTCGTCCTCCACTCGCCCGACTATTTCCGCGCCGGCAATTCCTATGTCGTCAGCGACGAGATCTGCCTCACCGCCACGCTCGATATCCTCAAGGCCGTCGCCTTCGAGGACAGCCCAGCGGAATCGCTGTTCGCGCTTGGTTATTGCGGCTGGAGCCCAGGACAGCTGGAAGCCGAGCTCCAGGGCAATGGCTGGCTCACCGTTCCCTACTCGCGCGATCTGCTCTTCGAGGTGCCAATCGAGCGCCGCTACGACGCTGCCCTCGCCCGCCTCGGCATCACCCGCGCCAGCCTTAGCGGCACGGCGGGGCACGGCTGATCGATCCACGACCGGTGGCAACGCGCCGGCTCAGAATGGATCGAAACAGTCGTAGTTGCGCTGGGCCGTGATGTGATCGCCATCAAAGTCGAAGGCGACCGCACTGTGGGCGAGCATTTCGGAACCGGCCTTGAGATGGCCCATCGACACCGCAAGCCGCCCCCTCCAGATCATTTCCACCAGCGCATAGCCCTCGCCTTCGAGCGCCCGGACGATCTCGTAGGACTGGCTGGCGAGTAGGGCCCTCCCCCTCTCGAAATCGCTCGCCACCTGAGACAGCCCGCGTTCCGCACCCTCGCTCTTGAGGCGGTTCGGCCACTCCACCTGAACCGCATCCGGCGCATAGCATGCGAGCACGGCCTCGAGATCGCCGCGTTCGATAGCGCGCAGGTAAGCTTCCACCCGTTCGATCAACTGCGCCGGCATGACATTCCCCTCGACTAGAACGCTGTTCTAGTGCATCTAGAACAGCGTTCTAGGAGCTGTCAATGGATACACGTCGCCAGGACATTCTGGATGCCGCGCTGGATGTGTTTCTCGAGCGGGGATTTGACGGGGCAACGCTTGCGCAGATAAGGGCGCGGAGCGGCGCGTCGACCGGCAGCATCTACCACTTCTTCAAAGGCAAGGCGGATATCGCGGCGGCTCTGCTGACCGGCGCCACCTCCGGCTGGGCATCGCAGACGATCGTCAACAGCTCGCTGGATGATGCCCGCGCCATGATCAGCGGGTCCGTCTCCGGCTTTCTCCGCTGGGGCCGCGAAAACCCCCGGCTGTTTGCCTTCATGGATGATCTACTGGCCCGTTCCAGCGCATCTGCGGAGTTCCGGCAGGTGGCCGAGTTGCTCGCCGATGGCCGCAGGCGAGCAAGCGGACTTTATAGCGGCTGGGCGAATGCCGGTCTGGTCCGGCCAATCTCGTGGGACCTTGCCTATGCCCTGATCATGGGGCCAGCCTATGCGGTGCTGCGCAACCGCCCGCAGCGCCGGCTTGATGACGCGGACATCGCGATCATCGTCGATGCGGCCTGGGAAGCGGTCAAGGCCGCCGAGGCGCCTATTTCCCGCTGAACTGCGCCGTCAGGCGCTTCCCCAATTCCGCCCCGGTCATCGCCGCGCCGAAGGCATAGCCCTGGGCGAGGTGGCAGCCAAGCGCCTGCAGCCGTTCGACTTCCTCGATGGTCTCGACGCCCTCGGCGATCACTGTCAACTCGAGTTCGTTGGCCAGCGTCACGATGGCGCGCATGATCGGCACCTGGGTGTGGGCCATGCCGACATCGTCGGTCATCTTCACGAAGGGCGCCGGGATCTTGATGGTGTCGAAGGGGAAGCGGTGCAGGTAACTCAGCGACGAGTGGCCGGTGCCGAAATCGTCGAGCGCCAGCCTGAGGCCCAGCGCTTTCAGCGCGTTCAGCACATAGGCAGAGTGCTCGGGGTTGCTCATCACCTGGCTCTCGGTGATCTCGAGCTTCAAATGCCGCGCGATCTGGCGATGGTCCGACACCAGCGCCCGCATATCGTTGAGCAGCGACTCGGTGGCCAGCTGGCTTGGCGACAGGTTCACCGACACGAAGAAGTCGTCCGGCAGCGGCAGTTGCGCCGACCATTCGCGCGCCTGGCCCGCCGCCTGTTCGAAGGCAAGGCGGCCCAACCGCTCGATCAGCCCGGTCCGTTCGGCCAGCGGCACGAACTCCTCGGGCGGCACGATGCCGCGCTGCGGGTGGTTCCAGCGCATCAGCGCCTCGCAGCCCGCGATCATGCCGGCATGGATGTCCATGATCGGCTGGAACTGCACGGCCAGTTCGCCATGGCGGAGGCCGCGATCGAGGTCTTCCTCGCTGGCTTTGGAATAGGCGGCAATCGAGCGCGCCGAAGCGCGGAACGCCTCGATGCGGTCGCCGCCGAGCCGCTTGGCATAGTACATCGCCAGTTCGGCATCGCGGAGTACTTCGGTGGCGCCCACCGGGTTGCCGTCATAGATGGTGACGCCGATCGAGGCGGTGAGGCTCAGGTCGCGCTCGCCGAAATTGAACGGCGATTTCAGCGCCTTCCGGATCTGCTCGGCCGTCTCGGCAATCTTGCCGGCGGCCTGCTCCGAGGCAAGGATCACCGCGAACTGGTCGCCGCCCAGCCGGGCCACCGTATCGAGCGGGCGCATGACGCGGGCGATACGGCGCGAGATCGCCAGCAGCACAGAGTCTGCGGCCGAGTGACCGACGCGTTCCTCGAGCTCCTGAAAGCGGTCGATATCGATGAGGAACACCGCGGGCTTGGTGCCGTTCGGCAAACGGGCCCGCACCAGCGCGCGCTCGAGCCGGTCGAGGAACAATTGCTTGTTGGGGAGGCCCGTCAGGCTGTCATGCACCGCGTCATGCAGCAGCCGCTCGCGGGCCACCCGGTCCTCGTTGACGTCCTGCAGCGTGCCGACAATGCGGTTCACCTGCCCGTCGCCGCCCAGCACCGGCTTCACGCGCATATGCAGCGTGCGATAGGCGCCGTCATGGGCCGATAGCCGGACGTCGGCCGACACCTTGCCGCGGCGCAGCTCCACCAGCGTATCAAAGGCGGTGCGGAAGCGGTCGCGGTCCTCGGGATGGATGCGATCGAGCCAGCGGCGGATCGACCCGCGCAAGGCGCCGCGCCGTTCGCCCAGCCGCGTTCCCAACTCGTCGGACACCGTCACGCGGTCGCGCTCGATGTTCCAGTCGAAGACGAAGTCGCCCGAGCCGGTGAGCGCGAGCGCCCGGCGCTCGACTTCCGAGAGCGTGCCGATCGAGACCTGCCCTTCCGAGAAGGCGTGCTGCACGGAAGTGAAGCCCAAGAGCATCACGATCAGCACCAGCCCGCCGCCGACAGCCGGCTGCGCCACGTCGTTCGACACCTGCCCGGTCACCACCAGCCAGCCATAGAACAGCACAGCGACATAGATGATCCAGGTGGGCACCAGGAGCACGGCGCGGTCGTAGCCGCGCAAGGCCAGCAAGAGGATCAGGAAGAAGCCGGTGATCCCGAGCAGCGCCAGCACCAGCCGCGCCACGGTCGCGGCGATCTCGGGCTGGAAGAAGGCAAAGCCGAACAGCGCCAGGAAAACCACCACCAGCGCTGCCGCCAGATGGATGAAGCGCAGATGCCATCGGTGAAGGTTCAGATAAATGAACAGGAATCCGAACAGAGTCGTGGCGATGCCCGCCTCGGCCGCGGCCCGGAATGGCTGCATGGCGCCATTCGAGATGCCGAGCAGCGGGCCCAAGACGCCGAAATCGATCAGCAGATAGGCGAGCACTGCCCAGGAGAATGCCGCGGTCGCCGGGAAGATCCCCCGCCCCTTCACCACGAACATGATGGTCAGGAACACCGCCGCCAGCGACGCGACGCCCAGCACCACGCCGCGGAACAGCGTGAACGAGTTGACGTAGTCGCGATAGGCGTCCGGCTTCCACAGATAGAGCTCGGGCAGCTTGCCGCTGCTCAATTCGGCGACAAAGGTCACCGTGGCGCCCGGGTCGAGCACGATCTCGAAAACGTCGGCTTCGCGGTCGGTCAGGCGCACCGGCCGCAAACCGGCGCTCGGGGTCAGCGCCTTGATTCGCTCGGCACCCAGATCGGGGCGGAACACGCCCGAGCCCGGCAGGCGGAAGAAGGGGGCAACCAGCAGGCGTTCCAGCTGCACGTCGGAATCGTTGCGCAGCGCAAACAGCGCCCAGCTCGGCGTCGTGCCGCTCTCGGAGGCCAGCACTTCGATGCGGCGGATGATACCGTCCTCGCCCGCGGCGGTCGACAGCTGCACCTTGCCACCCTCATCGGGCACGATATCGACGACGCCGATCAGGTTGATGGCGTTGACGTCCTCGGGCGCGGTGATCACGTCGAAGGCGGAAGCGGTCAGTGTGCCCACCAGCGCGAACGCAAGACACATCGCAAGACTCAGGATGTGGCGCAGCAGCTGAATTGTCGGGCCTTTGACTCTCAATGTCGGGATGCCTTGGTATAAGGGTTTGCGCAGGGCCACAAGCATTCAGCGCATTGCATCGACACCTGAACGCCGGGCCTCGGCCTCGTAGCGTTCACGTGTCAGCCCGAACAGCACGTGGTCGGCCCAATGCCCGTCGATCTGCAGGTAGTTCTCGGCAAAGCCTTCCTCGCGAAAGCCGTTCTTCTCCAGCACCCGGCGGCTAGCGGTGTTGTGCGGCATGAAGGCGGCGTGAATGCGGTGCAGACCCAGCGCGTCGAAGCAGAACGGCACCACCTTGCCCACCGCCTCGCTCATCAATCCGCGTCCCGCATAGGGCTGACCCATCCAGTAGCCGAGATTGACGAACTGCGCCGCGCGCCGACGCACATTGGAGAGTGTGATGCCGCCGACCAGCGGCTGGCCGGGTTCGGCGTGGAGGAACAGAAAGAAAGTATAGTCGGTGCCGGCCAATGCCTCCTCGCGTCCCCGCTTGACGCGAGCGAGAAAGGCGCGTTGCGCAAGGTCGGCTTCGGTCCAGCGCGGCTCGAACGGCTTCAGAAACTCGCGGCTCTGCCGCCGCAATTGCTGCCAGGCCGGATAGTCGGACGCCCGTGGCGCCCGAAGCGTCAGCCGCGATGCCGTTAGCACCGGGGTGTCTTCGCGCGCGAACCATTTCAGCATCATCGTCGCTTCCGTCAGGACCGCAACTGTTCGGCAATCTGCTGGTAGTCGGGCAGGCGATCGACCGGACCGATGCCGGCCAGCGAGACCTTCGCCGATCCGAAGACCTGGCGGGCCACATGTTTGACGCGATCGGCGGTGATCCGGTTGATGCGCTCCACCGTCTCCTGCAGCGGGATCGGCCGCCCCCAGAGCACCTGCTGGCGTGCCAGCTGGCCGGCGCGCGACGACGGGCTTTCCAGCGACATCAGCAGGCCGGCGCGGATCTGGTTGCGCACGCGGATCACTTCCTCGTCGCTGATCGTCTCGGTCGCCTTCTGCAGTTCCTCGAGCACCACCGGCATCAGCTCGGAGACTTCCTCCTCACCGGTCGAGGCGGCGACGCCGAAAATGCCACTATCGGCAAAGGCCCAGTGAAACGCATAGACCGAGTAGCAGAGGCCCCGCTTCTCGCGCACTTCCTGGAACAGCCGCGAACTCATCCCGCCGCCGAGAATCGAGGCGAGGATCTGCACCGCGTAAAAGCCGTCGGAGTTGTAGGCCCGCCCCTCGAGGCCGAGGACGATGTGGGCCTGCTCGTGGTCGGACACCAGCCGCTGCTCGCCGCCGATATAGGCGGCCTTTTCCGGCGCCGGGGCGCCACTGGCGCGCAGCGCGTGAAAGCGGTCATTGGCGATATCGACCAATTGGTTGTGGTCGACATTGCCGGCTGCGCACAGCACCATCTGGTCGCCGACATAGTTGCGATCCATATAGCCGCGGATGCTGTCGGGGCTGAAGCTGTTCACCGACTCTACCGTCCCCAGAATGGTGCGGCCGATGGCCTGGTCGGGAAACGCAGCCTGCTGGAACAGGTCGAAGACGTGGTCGTCGGGGTTGTCGCGCGCCGCGCCGATCTCCTGGACGATCACCTGCTGCTCGCGGTCCAGTTCGGCAGGCGAGAATTCGGAATTCTGGAGGATGTCGGAGAGGATATCGGCGGAAAGCGCCACGTCCTCCTTCAGCACTCGCGCGAAATAGCCCGTGTGCTCCACCGAAGTCGCCGCGTTCAGATCACCGCCGACATTCTCGATGGTCGCGGCGATCTCGAGTGCCGAGCGGCTCGACGTGCCCTTGAACGCCATATGCTCGAGCACATGCGAGATGCCGTGCTCCGTCTCGGTTTCGCTGCGTGACCCGGCCTTGACCCAGATCCCCAGCGAGGCGCTTTCGAGATGGGGCATGTCGTCGGTGAGAACGGTCATGCCATTGTCGAGCGTCGTGCTTCTGACCGTCACCGAACCTCCTCCACCACGCGCGCGCGCGCCGAGATGAAGCGCTCGACTTCACCCTGATCGTTGTCGAGAACGGTGAACCGTTCCGGCCGCTCGTAGAGGTCAGCCAACCACAGTGGCAATGCCGGTTCAATGCCCGTCGCGGCCTTGACCGCATCGGGGAACTTTGCGGGATGGGCGGTGGCCAGCGTCACGACAGGCTCACGGCCGCCGCGCAGCTTGCGCCCGACAGCGACGCCCACGGCGGTATGCGGGTCGAGCAGATAGCCAGAACGCGTCATCGCATCGGCAATCGTGCGCGAGGTCGTCTGCTCGTCGGCGCGGCCGGCTACGAAGCCCCGCCGGATCTCGGTAAGCGTCGCCTCGGGCAACTCGAAGCCGCCCGACTGGCGCAGGCTGTCCATCATCCGCTTGACCGCCTCCGCGTCGCGGTTTGACGCCTCGAACAGCAGACGCTCGAAATTCGAGGACACCTGGATGTCCATCGAGGGACTGATCGTCGGGGCGACGCCCGTCACTTCGTAGCGGCCGCTCGCCAGCGCGCGCGCCAGGATGTCGTTGGAATTGGTGGCGATCGCCAGCGTCTTGATCGGCAGGCCCATGCGGCGGGCGCAGTAGCCGGCGAAGATATCGCCGAAATTGCCGGTCGGTACCGAAAACACCACTTCGCGGTGCGGCGCACCGAGCGCGGCCGCGGCGGTGAAGTAGTAGACGATCTGCGCGACGATCCGGCCCCAGTTGATCGAGTTGACACCCGACAACTTGGTCTTCTCGCGGAAACCGCGATTGGCGAACATCGCCTTCACGATGTCCTGGCAGTCGTCGAAGGTGCCGCGCAGCGCGATGTTGTGAACATTGGCGTCCTGCACCGACGTCATCTGCCGGCGCTGCACCTCAGAGGTGCGGCCCTCGGGATGCAGGATGAAGATGTCGGTGGCCTCGCGGCCGCGAAACGCCTCGATTGCGGCCGAGCCGGTGTCGCCCGAGGTGGCGCCGACAATGGTGGCGCGTGCACCCCGCTGGGCGAGGATATGATCCATCACCCGGGCCAGGAACTGCATGGCGACATCCTTGAACGCCAGCGTCGGGCCATGGAACAGCTCGAGCACGAAGTGCCCCGGCTCGAGCTCCAGGATCGGCGTCACCGAAGGATGCCGGAAGCTCGCATAGGCCGCATTGATGATCGCGGCCAGTTCGGCATCGGCAATCTCGCCGTCGACGAAGCGCCGGATGATGGCGAAGGCCACTTCGGCATAGGGCTTGTTGGCATAGGAAGCGATTTCTTCACGGCAGATTTCCGGCCAGGTTTCCGGCACATAGAGCCCACCGTCGGTGGCGAGGCCCGCGAGCACCGCGTCGGAAAAACCTGGCACGGCCGCCCCGCCGCGCGTCGATACGAATTGCATTGAAGGGGAACGCCCCGCTGTTGTGTCGCGCGCTTGCCGCGCGCCGTTGGGATTGGCGCCACCCTAGTGAAACCGGTGCGTCGCTGCAAGTTTTGCGGCTCAGCGTTGCCGGCGCACCCAGAACCACAGGAGCGGCGGGATCAGCGCGGCGAAGCCGAACCAGGTGATGGCATAGCCGAGATGGTTGTTGGGGAAGCTGACCACCGTCTCCCCGCCCTGTGGCAATGCCCCGGACGGTCCGGCCGGCAGATCCACATAGATGGGCGCAACCGGGGCCGGCAAAGCGCCCGCCAGCGCTGCCAGCCGCGCCGGGTCGCGCACCCAGTCGATGCGGCGCGCGGTGTCCGGTTGCGGCGTGAAACCGCTGGCCGGTTCCGGCGAACGCGCGATGCCGGTCAGGGTCAGCTCCCCAACCTCGAGCGTGCCTCCGGAAAGGAAGGCTTGTCCCTGTTCCTGCGGAACGAAGCCGCGGTTGATGAACACCACGCTCTGCTGACCGCTGAGCTCGAATGGAGTCATCACCCAGTAGCCCGGCCCCGAATAGAGACCGTTGGCGTCGCCGAGGCTGGTAAAGACCAGCACGGTGCGGTCGGGCAGGTAGCGGCCGGTGGCCTTGACCTGCCGGTACACCATGCCGGACGGCACTTGCTCCCCCGGCTCGACATAACTCGCCGCATCCAGTGCCGGAATCGACCAGACCAGATCGACCGGCGGCAGCGACATGCCCGCCGCGACACTGGCGATCAGTTGCTCCTTTTCCGCGAGCCGCCGCACCTGCCAGGCGCCCAGCACGAGAAACAGTGCCATCAGCGCCAGCATCAGGGCAATGAAGGCCCAGAAGCTCCAGCCGCGCCTGCGGGCGGCCACCTCACTCATCGAGACGGGCCTCTTCGGCGCGATTGTGGAATTGCAGCGCCACCATGGTCGCCTTCAGCGGCCGCATCAGCGCCAGCGCCAGGATCACCGTGCCCGGCAACCACAGCAACAGATGGACGAATGGCGCCGGGTGGAACAAGGTCTCCAAGACCGCGGCCGCGCCGACTATGACAAAGCCGACGATCAGGATGATGAACACCGCCGGCCCTTCCGTCGCCTCGGCCCAGCTCAGGTCGAGCCCGCAGCTCTCGCAGCGGCTCACCGGCTTCAGGAAGCCCTTGAACAGCGCCCCTTCCCCACAACGCGGGCAGCGGCAGGCGAGTCCGGTGGCAAATGCCGACGGCAGTCGTTCGCCTGTGGGGTCCTGGGCGGGTTCGGGGGCGGGCTCGGTCATGACGCTGTTCCGTGGCGGGGCCCGTTCGGGCTTGGGCGGGTTTCGACGTGTTACGCCCTTGCACCCGGCTTGTCGAACCCCTGAAGGTCGCAGGTCCGGAAAGGCAGAGGGCGCAGCCCAAGCCGCGCCCTTTGCAGGATGATCTCGCTGGTCGCGATCAGTGGTTCAGCGCCACGCCCCAGCTGCCCCAGACATAGATCGAGGCAAACAGGAACAACCAGACCACGTCGACGAAGTGCCAGTACCAGGCGGCAAACTCGAAGCCGAGATGCTGCTTGGGGGTGAACTGGCCGGCCTGCGCGCGGACGAGGCAGACGATCAGGAAGATCGTGCCCACCAGCACGTGGAAGCCATGGAAACCGGTCGCCATGAAGAAGGTGGCGCCGTATAGGTTGCCCGAGAACTGGAAGCCGGCCTGCGAATACTCGATGGCCTGCACCATGGTGAACACCGCGCCCAGCAGGATCGTCAGCACGAGACCCCACTTGAGGCCCTCGCGATCGTTGTGCAGCAGCGCATGGTGGGCCCAGGTCACGGTCGTGCCCGAGGTCAGCAGCAGCAGCGTGTTGAACAGCGGCAGGTGGAAGGGGTCGAACAGCTCGACGCCGTTCGGGGGCCAGTGGCCGCCGGTGGCGGCGACACGGGCGATCTGCTCGGCGGCGTCATAGTTGAAGAAGCCGTCGAAATAGGCCCAGAACCACGCCACGAAGAACATCACTTCCGACGCGATGAACAGGATCATGCCGTAGCGGTGATGCATCATCACCACGGGGGTGTGATAGCCCTCCTGGCCTTCCTTGATCACGTCCGCCCACCACGCATACATGGTGTAGAGCACGCCGACCAAGCCGATCAGCATCGGCCAGACCGGTGCCATGTCGTGGAACCACAGGATGGCGCCGACTGCCATGACGAAGGCCGAGACCGAGGCGACGAGCGGCCAGGGGCTGGGGTTCACCAGATGGTAGTCGTGGTTCGGCTTGGCATGTGCTGCCATGGTCAGCTCCCCTCGGACTGGGCGTAGAAGGTATAGGACAGGGTGATCTCCTTGATGGTGCGGAGATCGGCATTCTTGGCAATATCGGGGTCGACGAAGAACGTCACCGGCATTTCGACGGTTTCACCCGGCTTGAGCGTCTGCTCGGTGAAGCAGAAGCACTCGATCTTGTTGAAATAGATGCCGGTCTGGTCGGGCGTCACGTTGAAGATCGCCTGGCCGGTCACCGTCTTGTCGGAGAAATTGTGGGCGACATAGGTCACCGTCTCCACCCGGCCGATCTTGTCGGTCACCGGCGCCGCCGGCTTCACGGTCCAGGCGAGGCCGCCTTCGACATTGGAGTCGAAGCGCACCTTCATCTCGCGGTCGATCACGCCCTTGGGGTTGTCGGACGCCACCTGAGTGGTGCCGCCGAAACCGGTTGCCTCGCAGAACATTTCGTAGAGCGGCACGGCCGCATAGGCGGCGCCGACCATCAGCAGCACGAAGCCGCCGAGCCCGAGAGCCAACCGGCTGTTGCCGCGGTTACGATCGTGGTTTGCGGTTTCCATTGCCATGATCAGAGCGGCCTCGAGAAGATCGCGGGACCGAATTTTACGATGGTCAGCACGTAGAAGATCACGACCAGCGCGGCCAGGACCAGCGCCAGCGCGATCGAGCGCTTGCGGCGACGCGAAGCGAGCTCTTCGGGCGAACCGGGGATCAGGGCAGGCTTGGACGCGGGATTGGCCATCACACGCCCCACAGCATCGAAACGACGTGGTCGGCGATCAGCGCGACAAAGATCAGCGCCAGATAGCTCAGCGAATAGGTGAACAGCGTCCGGCCGGCCTTGCGCATTGCCTTGTCGTCGCGGGTGCGGAACAGCACGAAAGCCAGCCACAGGAAGCCTGCGCCCAGCGCGGCGGCCACCGCCAGGTAGAGCGGACCCATGAAGCCGATCATCCCCGGCGTCAGCGTCGCCGCGACCAGCACCACGGAATAAATCAGGATCTGCAGCTTGGTCGCGTCGTTGCCGGCGACATTGGGCAGCATCGGGATATTGGCCGCGCCGTAGTCGGACTGCTTGTAGAGCGCCAGCGCCCAGAAATGCGGCGGGGTCCACAGGAAAATGATGAGGAAGAGCAGGCAGCTTTCGAGGCTCACCGTCCCGGTGACCGCGGCCCAGCCGATCATCGGCGGGAACGCGCCTGCGGCGCCGCCGATCACGATGTTCTGCGGCGTCGAGCGCTTCAGCCACATCGTGTAGATCACGGCATAAAAGAAGATCGTGAAGGCCAGCAGCCCCGCCGCCAGCCAGTTGGTGGCAAGGCCCAGCAGCGAAACCGCGAAGGCCGAAAGCACCAGCCCCAGCGTCAGCGCATGGTCGCGCTCGATACGGCCGGCCGGGATCGGGCGGTTGACCGTGCGGCTCATAACCGCGTCGATGTCGCTGTCATACCACATGTTCAGCGCGCCCGAGGCCCCTGCCCCGACCGCGATGCAGAGGATCGCAACGGCGGCGACGAACGGATTGATCCCGCCCGGCGCCAGCAAGAGGCCGACAAAGGCGGTGAACACCACCAGCGACATGACCCGCGGCTTGAGCAGCAGGACATAGTCCTCCACCCGACCGCCGGCCTCTGCCGCCGAAATGTTCGCGCTGTTGTCGATAAGTGCCACTTGTCTGCCTTCTTGGGAGCGGGGCCCTCGGGCCCCGCGCCTAGTCTCGTCAGTGTCCGCCGGAATTCGCCGAAATCTTCGGCAGCGTCTCGAACTGGTGGAACGGCGGCGGCGAGCTCAGCGTCCATTCCAGCGTCGTCGCGCCTTCACCCCACGGATTGTCGGTGGTCGGGCGCTTCTTCCGGGCCGCTTCGAACAGCAGGTAGAGGAAGATCACGAGGCCGGCGAAGGTGATGTAGTAGCCGATCGACGATACGCGGTTCCAAAGCGCGAACGCATCGGGATAGTCGATGTAGCGGCGCGGCATGCCGGCAAGGCCGAGGAAGTGCTGCGGGAAGAAGATCAGGTTCACGCCGACGAAGGTGACCCAGAAATGCACGGTCGCCAGGGTCTCGGAATACATGATGCCGAACATCTTGGGGTACCAGTAGTACCAGGCCGCGAAGATCGCGAACACGGCACCCAGCGACAGCACGTAGTGGAAGTGCGCCACCACATAGTAGGTGTCGTGCAGCGCGCGGTCGGCACCAGCATTGGCCAGCACCACGCCGGTGACGCCACCGACGGTGAACAGGAAGATGAAGCCGATGGCCCACAGCATGGGCGGGCGGAAGCTGATCGAGCCGCCCCACATGGTGGCAATCCACGAGAAGATCTTCACGCCGGTCGGCACCGCAATCACCATCGTTGCGGCGACGAAGTAGCGCTGCACATCGAGGCTCATGCCCACGGTGTACATGTGGTGCGCCCAGACGATGAACCCGACGGCGCCGATCGCCACCATGGCGTAGACCATGGCGAGGTAACCGAACACCGGCTTCTTGGAGAAGGTCGAGACGATGTGGCTGATGATGCCGAAGCCCGGCAGGATCAGGATGTACACTTCGGGGTGACCGAAGAACCAGAACAGGTGCTGGAACAGGATCGGGTCGCCGCCACCATCGGGCGCAAAGAACGTCGTGCCGAAGTTACGATCGGTCAGCAGCATGGTGATGCCACCAGCAAGCACCGGAAGCGACAGCAGCAGCAGGAAGGCCGTCACCAGCACCGACCACGGGAACAGCGGCATCTTGTGCAGCGTCATGCCCGGGGCGCGCATGTTGAAGATGGTGGTGATGAAGTTGATGGCGCCGAGGATCGAGGAGGCACCGGCGATGTGCAGCGACAGGATCGCGAAATCCATGGCCGGGCCGGGCTGGCCGGAGGTCGAAAGCGGCGGGTAGATGGTCCAGCCGCCACCGGTGCCATAGGCACCCGAGGGACCTTCGAAGAACATCGACATCACCAGCAGCGCCAGCGCAGGCGGCAGCAGCCAGAACGAGATGTTGTTGAGCCGCGGGAACGCCATATCCGGCGCGCCGATCATGATCGGGACGAACCAGTTGGCATAGCCGCCGATCATGGCGGGCATGACCATGAAGAAGATCATGATCAGGCCGTGGGCGGTGGTGAACACATTGTACATGTGCTTGCCGGCGTCGAGCGCCGCCTGGCCCTCGGTGCCGTAGACCATCGAGGCAAGGCCGTGGAAAATCTGGATCCCCGGCTCCTGCAGTTCGAGGCGCATGGCGCCCGAAAGCAAGGCCCCAACCACCCCCGCGCAGATCGCGAAGATCAGGTACATCGTGCCGATGTCCTTGTGGTTGGTCGAGAACAGGTAGCGCCGCCAGCCGGTCGGATGGCCGTGATCGTGCGCCCCGGCATCCCCGTGGCTGTGACTGCCGTGAGCTTCCAGCGCGTGCGTGTCGGCCATTTCCTGAACGTCCCTCTGTCGTCTTCTCGTCGTCTGCTACTGCCCCGGCTCAGGCCGGGGTTTGGCGCGAATTAGCTGATCGCCGGCAAGGTGGCGTTGGCGTCGTCGGGCGTACCCGCTTCGAGCGCCGCCGCCCAGGCCGCGTATTCCTCTTGAGTCACCACGCGAACCGCGATGGGCATGAAGGCATGGTCCTGGCCGCACAGCTCGGAGCACTGGCCGTAGAAAATACCGGTCTCGCGGGCGTTGAACCAGGTTTCGTTGAGCTTGCCGGGCACCGCGTCGATCTTGATGCCGAAGGACGGCACCGCGAAGGCATGGATGACGCCGGTCGGGTCGGCAGTGATCTGCAGGCGCACCGTGGTGTTCACCGGCACGACCATCTCGTAGTTCACCGCGAGCAGCCGGGGCTGCGTCGTCTTGGTCGTGGCCAGTTCGGCGTCCGACAGCATGTTGGACGAGAAGGACTTGCCCATGTCCACATATTCATAGTCCCAGTACCACTGCTGGCCGGTGGCCTTGATGGTCAGGCCGGGCGCGGGAACGTCGACTTCGCCGAACGAAAAGATGTTCTTGCCCAGGTACTTGCGCTCGCCATCGGGCACGGTCAGCTGGTCGGTCAGCACCGAGAAGGACGGGATGGCGATGATCACGAGGATCAGGATCGGCACCACGGTCCACACGACTTCGACAAGGGTGTTGTGCGTGGTACTGGAGGGCTTCGGGTTGGCCTTGGCGTTGAACCGCACCATCACGATGATCAGCAGCACCAGCACCAAAAGGGTGATTGCGCTGATCGTCCACAGCAGCGGACCGTCGTGGAAGGCGTGGATCGAGTCCATCAGCGGGGTTACAGATGGCTGCAGGCCGACCTGGCCCGGCACCGGCTGTCCTGCCTGCTGCGCCATTGCACCGCCCTGAAGCAGCGGCAGTGTGGCAGCTGCCAGTGCGCCGATCTTAAGCACTCGATTGCCGGTCACCTGAATCCCCTTGGAATCGCGTCTTTTTGCTCTCCAGCGCCATGGGTGTTGAGGGGGTCGAACGCGGCATAGCAAACGCCGCCCCGACTCAACCTCGGAGCGCTGAAACCTAGAATGTGTCTAAATCACATCGGCGGGGCCAAGGCAATTCACGGCACGGCCGCGTCATGCGGCAAATCGCTCCGCCGCGCAACTGCTAGTGTCGCCTCATGGCTGCCGCTTTTGTCGCCACCTATCGCGCGCACCGCGCCGGGCCGGCGATTGACAAGGCCCGGACCACGCCGGAAATGGTGCCTCACCTGCGCCGCCCGGGCGATTCGATTAGGGATGATACGCTTGGCCAACCACCCTCTCCGCCGATTCACCGCCGGTCTTGCTGCGCTTGCCGCCGTCGCTGCCCTCGCCGCTCCCGCCGCCGCGCAGGGCGTGGTCAAGGCGCAGTATGGCGACTGGCAGATGAGCTGCGACACCCCTCCCGGCGCCAGCTTCGAGCAGTGCGCGCTGATCCAGAACGTGTCTGCCGAAGATCAGACCAATATCGGGCTCAGCGTCATTGTCCTCAAGACCGCAGACCGGCAGGCCCGGTTGCTGCGGGTCCTCGCTCCGCTCGGCGTGCTGCTGCCCAATGGGTTGGGGCTCAATGTCGATGGCACCGATATCGGGCGCGTCGCCTTCGTCCGCTGCCTGCCCAATGGCTGCGTGGCCGAGGTGGTGCTCGATGACGCCCTGATCGAAAAGCTCGGAGCCGGCACCAGCGCCATTTTCGTGGTGTTCAAGACGCCCGAAGAAGGCATCGGCATTCCGGTGTCGCTCAACGGCTTCAAGGACGGTTTCGCGCAGCTGCCGTGATCCGCAGCCACTGGCAACAAAAAAGCCGGGTCCGAAGACCCGGCCAGTTGATCAGGAAACAAAGGCCGGCAAAGTCCGACCTGGAGATGGCTCAACGGTCAAGTTGCGCCATGACGTGGGCCCGTGCAGGGGTTCGGGCCGAACTGGTTGCGCGATCAGCGGTCGAGCCAGTGGCGGGCGCTTTCGGCGCGGCGCTGGCTGAGCTTGATACCGGGGCGGTTGGACGGCGAGTCCATGGCCTCGAAAAGGTCGCTGCGGCTGATGCCGAGATCGTCGAGCCGCGAATTGTCGAACTCGAGAAGCGCTTCGAGCATCAGTCGGCGCGCGCGTGCCTGGCGGGCTTTGGCCACGTAATTCACCAAAGTCTGCCACAGTGAGGTCGGCGCGGCCGCGAGTGCAGGCCGCTCGCCCGAGAGCAAGTGAGCCATAGTCTTTCTCCGATTTCGAACGGCTCCGGGTGGGGGGAGACCCGGAGGAGGTTGCGATGATCGCTGATCACCGATGCTCACGATCTAGGCACTTGCCAGTCATTCGTCCAACAAATAGATTTCATCCCGTACATCAAAATCCGTGATGGAGTTCGGCATGTCCGTTCCTCTCGATCTCGATCAGCTGCAGAGCTTCTGCGCCATTGCCGATTGCGGCAGCTTCACCGAAGCCGCGCGGCGGGTGAACAAGACGCAGTCGGCGGTGTCGATGCAGATCAAGCGCCTCGAGGAACGGCTTGGCCACCCGCTTTTGACGCGCGACGCGCGCACGGTGGCGCTGACCAGCCATGGCGAGGCCGTCTACGCCCGGGCCCGGCGCATGCTCAGGATCAATGCCGAGATCATGGACCTGTTCTCCGACGGCGATCTCAAGGGCACCATCCGCTTCGGTCTCCCCGACGACTATGCCGTGCGGCTGCTGCCGGTGATCCTCTCCAGCTTCCAGCGCACCCATCCCAAGATCGTCGTCGATGTACGCTGTCAGCCCTCCGAGGAACTGCTCGAGGGGATGAACAAGGGCAAGTACGACCTGATCGTCTTCACCCAGGGCACCAATCACGAATATGGCGAGCTGTTCCGCACCGAGCGGATGTTCTGGGTCGCCTCCCATGGCGGGCAGGCACTGAACACCGATCCGCTGCCGCTGGCCAGCGGACCGCAATGCTGCCGCTGGCGGGAAAACGCCGTGGAGGTTCTCAATCGGGTGGGGCGCGACTACCGCATCGCCTACACCTCGTCGAATGCCATGGCGATCGCCAGCGCCGTGCTCACCGATCTTGCGGTCGGGTTCCTGCCGGAGAGCGCCGTGCAGCCCGGCATGCGGGTCATCGGCGAAGACAGCACCCTGCCCCGGCTGCGCGATGCGGAAATAGCGTTGCTGCGCGGCAGTCATGCCTATGGCGGCATCTACGATGCGCTCGCCAACCACATCATCGCCTCGATGGGCAATCTCGAAACCCGCAACGAGCTGCCGGTCGCCGCGGAATAGCCAGACTACATCTCGGCTTCGTCGAAGATCCGGCTGAGATCGCCGGCCCATTCGCCGTGATACTTGTCCAGCCAGCGCTCCGCGGGGGTCTTTTCGAGCTCCAGCGTCCGGCGGAATGCGCCGAGATAGATCGTCTCGTCCTTGCCCCCGGCCAGATAGCCGCGGCGCGTGAGTCCGCCTTCGGCGATGTCGACCACGGTGCGCGCCACGTCCAACACAGTCTTGCCGCGGAACGGTGTCGCGAGCGCAGTGCGCGGCACTTCGTTGCGCAGCGTCTCGCGCTCGGCATCGGTCCAGTCGGCAACCAGATCGGCCGCAGCAGACAGAGCCGCGTCGTCGTAGAGCAGCCCGGTCCATAGCGCCGCGAGCGCCAGCACCTGATCGCGGTCGCCCATGTCGGCGCCACGCATTTCAAGGAACTGCTTCAGCCGCACCTCGGGGAACAGCGTCGAAAGGTGGTTCTCCCAATCCTTGACGTGCGGCTTCTCGCCCGGCAGCTGCGGCAGCTCGCCTTTGAGGAAAGCACGGAAGCTCTCGCCGGCGGTGTTGATGTACTCGCCATTACGGATGACGAAATACATCGGCACGTCGAGCGCGTGCTCGGCATAGCGGTCGAAGCCCATGCCCGGCTCGAAGGCGAAGCCGAGCATGCCGGTGCGGGCCTTGTCGGTGTTGAGCCAGATCTGCGAGCGGAAGCTCAGAAAGCCCGAAGGCTTGCCGTCGATGAAGGGCGAGTTGGCACACAGCGCCGTCACCACCGGCTGCAGCGCCAGCGACACCCGCAGCTTCTTCACCATGTCGGCTTCGTCGGAAAAGTCGAGATTGGCCTGCACCGTCGCCGAACGGTACATCATCGAGGTGCCGAGCGTGCCGACCTCGCCCATATACTTGGTCATGATGCCATAGCGCGATTTCGGCATGGCCGGAATCTCGGCGACGCTCCAGAGCGGGGTGACGCCCAAGCCGAGGAAATGAATCCCCAGTTCGCCACCGATCACGCGACAATCCTCGAGATGCGCGTCGAGTTCTGCGGCCGCCTCGTGGATGGTCACCTGCGGCGCGCCGCTCAGTTCGAACTGCCCGCCGGGCTCGAGCGAAATGCCGCCCACCGCTTCGAGATTCCTGAGCCCGATGGGATTGCCGCGGTCGAAGAACGGATGCCAGCCGGTCCGCGCCGCAATGCCGTCGAGCAGCGCCCGTACCCCGGTCGCGCCCTCATAGGTAACGGGGCGGAGCGGATGGCGATGAAACACGTGCTTCTCGTGCTCGGTCCCGACGCGCCACTCGGCTTTCGGTTTCGCCCCGCTCGCCATCACCTCGATCAGGTCGGCGCGCGTTTCGATCAGGGGCGAGTGTTCTTCACCGGACATGGTGGCTCCAGAGACGTCGATCACCGGGCCAGGCCGGTCGGCGGCGGACAATAGCCAGCCGCTTCGACAAAGCAAGCTCTATCGCCAATCGCCGATGATCGACTGGATCACGGCCAGCGCCGCAACGGCCGCCGTATCGGCGCGAAGAATGCGCGGGCCCAGGCTGATCGGCACGACAAAGGCCTGGGCCAGCAGCATTTCGCGCTCGTCGTCGGAGAATCCGCCTTCCGGCCCGATCAGCACGCCGACCGGCAAGCCGTCGATGTCGCGCAGCGTCCCCACCGGCGAATTGGCCGGGGCACTCTCGTCGCAGAATACCAGGCGGCGCAGCCCCTGGTCGTGCTGCCAGTGCGCGATGAGTTCGGGCAGTTCGATCTCCGGCGCCAGCACCGGCACGCTCAGCACCTCGCACTGCTCGGCCGCCTCGACGATGTTGGACCTGAGCTTGTCCGCCTTGAGGTGGCGCGTCTGGGTGTAGCGGGTGATCACGGGCTGAATCACCCCTGCCCCCATCTCGGTGGCCTTCTGCACCAGATAATCGAGCCGACCGGTCTTCAGCGGCGCAAAGCCGAACCACAGGTCCGGTGTCCGGGTCTGGTGCGCCGTCTGCACGGATATGGTGAGCGTCGCGCCCTTCCGGTGCGCATCGGTCACCCGCGCCATCCAGGCGCCATCGCGGCCGTTGAACAGCACCAGCGCATCGCCCTGCTTCATGCGCATGACGTTGATCACATAGTTGGTCTGGTCGTGATCCAGCACTACCCTGCCGCCCTCGCCAAGGGCGTGGGTGACGAACAGTCGCGGCAGGGTCTTGTGCGATCTGGGCATAGTGCTAGGCGTGACGATGAAGATTGGCTTTCGCCATTACGCACAGGACTGTCACAGATGCCAAGCCCAACCGATCGCCCAAGCGGGTCAGATGGTTCCGTCGCCGATGCGAGCCGCGGCAATTGGGTCGACCGCTACGCGCCCGACTGGCTGAAACCCTATGCACGGCTGGCGCGCTGGGACCGGCCGGTGCCGCTGCTGCTGCTGTTCTGGCCCTGCGCCATGGGCGTCGGGCTCGCCGCCGTCGCGCGGCCGGAGTTCGGCTACGATGTCGTGGCCGTGCTGCTGTTCCTTGTCGGCTCGGTGGCCATGCGCGGCGCGGGCTGCACTTTCAACGATATCGTCGACGCCGATATCGATGCGAAAGTGGCGCGCACCCGCTCGCGCCCGATCCCTGCCGGTCAGGTAACCAAACGCCAAGCGTTCGTATTTCTCGGACTCCAGTGTCTAGCCGGGCTGGCGGTGCTGCTCTATTTCAACAGCTTCACCATCCTTCTCGCCATCTCGTCGCTGCTGCTGGTCGCCATCTACCCGTTCATGAAGCGGGTGACGTGGTGGCCACAGCTGTTCCTCGGCCTCGCCTTCAACTTCGGTGCGCTGGTGGGCTGGAGCAGTGCCGCCGGCACGCTCGAAGCCCCGGCGCTGATGCTCTATTTCGGCGGGATCCTGTGGACCATCGGCTACGACACCATCTACGCGCTGCAGGATATCGAGGACGACGCGCTGGTCGGGGTGAAATCCACGGCGCGGCTGTTCGGGCGGCGCACGCGGCTGATCGTCGGGCTGTTCTACTTGGCAACCCTGTTCGCCTGGGGCGAGGCGCTGGTGCTGGCCGGCGCGAGCTGGATCGGGTTCTCGGGGCTGGTCGTCGCGGCCGGCCTCTTCGCCTGGCAGGTCAACACTCTCCACGCCTCAGAACCCGGCAATGCGCTGGTGCGCTTCCGTTCCAACCACTGGGTCGGCCTCGCCCTCAGTCTCGCTGTGCTGTTCGACTGGATCGGGTGATACCGGAGCGTTTCCAGGAAAAGTGGCGAGCGTTTTCCGGTTCGGAAGCGCGACCAATCGGAACCGCCCAAAAAGCTGCGGGGCCGCTTCCTTTCGGAAGCAGCCCCGCCTCGTCGCTCTTTGGAGGTCGCTACGAGCTTACCGGACGGCAAAGGTTTGCATGGGATCGCCGTCGGCTTTGAAGAAATTTACATTCGCTTAACGTATGGCCCCGTTCTGGGTTCCATCGCCGCGCACGTTCAGGTCGCGGTGGAGCCGCCGGGCTTGCGGCGGTTGAGAAACTGCGGACGGCGCGCGGCCTCGGCAGCGAGGCGGCGGCGTTCATTGGAGACGCCCAGGGCCACGCCATCGACCTGCTGCGAATAGGGCAACAGGTTGCCATCGCCGGCCTTGATATAGAGCGGCAGGCGGAGCTTCTTGCCCCAGTTCTGCCATTCGGCGACGACATTGGAGTTCCCGGCTTCCTCGAAGACGCGATAGTTCAGCTCGGGGTCGCCATGCACCAGCTCGATGGCGCTCGACAGGACGCCTTCTTCGCTGATGGAGGTGGAGACCGCGACACCGACGAATTCGGTCACGGGCACCTTGATCTTGATGGCGACGCCGCTCTTTTCGAGCGTCCGGCGCACCGTCACGGTCTTGACCGGCTCGGAGGGGCCATTGTCATTGGCCGGACCGAATGTCCGGGGCGCGGGCCGCTGGCGGGGGGTACGACCCTCGCCGAACAGCAGGATGACGGTCGCGCCTTCGATCCCAAGGTTCGATTGCATAACTAGCCTCTCTGTCAACTTTCGAGAGCTTGTTTCGGCTGCCCTCGTATGAGCAGCAATCTACCGCCCTCCCTTGCCTCCCCGCTTAAGAAACTGGGTTAAGTTTAGGTTGTTTTGAAAAGGGTTAGCGGTAAATGACCGGGGTCGGAAAAGCTGGATGCAAAGGCCTCTCATTGCCTGAAACGCTTGTGAGGAGTGCCGGTGGCACAGCTTCGGCACGAGACTTGTTCCTTTAGCGCGATGCGCCTAGAACGCCGCCCAACCGACCACCGGAAACCCTATGGCCGCCGACAACGCCCCAAGCGACGACGCAAGTGCTGAACAGGACCGCGAGCTGCTGCGCGGCGCGGCTGTGACCGCCGGCATCATCGCGTCCGGCTACTTCCGCAAGGAAGTGAAGACCTGGACCAAGGAGAATGCCTCCCCGGTCACCGAGGCCGACATGGTGCTGGACAATTTCCTCCATGCCGCCCTGACCGCCGCCCGGCCCGACTATGGCTGGCTGAGCGAGGAATCCGCCCCCGACGACAGCCGCCTCAATTGCCGCCGCGCTTTCATCGTCGATCCCATCGATGGCACACGCGGCTTCATCCGCGGCGAGGATAGCTGGACCGTCACCATGGCGGTGGTCGAGAACGGCATTCCCATCGCCGGCGTGGTCTATGCCCCGGCCCGAGACGAGATGTACGACGCCGCCCTCGGACATGGCGCGCGCTTCAACGGCGCCCCCCTGATCCGCCAGCGCCATCCCGCCCGCACCCAACCGCTGATCCCGGCGCCGGGCGCCGTGCATCAGGAGCTGCAGTCGGCGGGGCTCGATTATTCGCGTGGTCCGGCCTATCCATCGTTGGCCTATCGGCTGATACAGGTGGCCACCGGCAAGCTCGATGCCGCGGTGGCGCGGCGCGGTTCGCAGGACTGGGACATTGCCGGTGCAGCCTGTATCCTGAAGGAAGCCGGCGTCGATCTCGAAGATGTCTGCATAGGACCCCTGCGCTTTAATCGCCCGGAAATCCGGCACGGGGCGCTTGCGGCTCTCGTGGAGCCTTCGCTAAAAGCCGTCCTGCATGCGGCGCTGGTCAAGGTCTATGGCTGTCCGCAACCGCAGGAAGTCGATCTGGAGCGCGTGACACCGTGAGCAAGACCAAAAAGCCCGTCCCCGACAAACAGCTGTTGCATCTCGTCATCGGCGGCGAAGTGAAGCCCGGCGACGACATCGAGTTCAAGGATCTCAACGACGTCGAGCTGGTCGGGGTCTATCCCAACTATGCCGCCGCCGAGCTCGCCTGGCGGGCCAAGGCGCAGCAGACCGTCGACAATGCCGAGATGCGCTATTTCGTGGTGCACCTGCATCGCCTGCTCAATCCCGACGACGACGAGTAAGCCTCAGCGCTCCGCGAGCGCCCGCAACTCTTCCGCCAGCCGGCCCAGCCGGTGGTTCATGTCGTCGACCAGAGCGGCGAAGCGGGCACTGGCCGAGGTGCGCAGCTCCGGCTCCGCGAGGAGCCGGGCAACCACCATCGGCAGTTGACCGCCTGAGCCAACGGGTGTCGCCGCTCCGGCCGCCCTCAGCGCCACGTCCAGCGCGTGCTGCCGGGCCACATCGGGCCCATAGACCGCCGCCGCGCCCTGCTGCAGCGGCTCGCTCAGATCGTGGCCACCAATATCGGCAAAGGTGCCGCAGACCACGCCGACCAGCGAGCGGCGATAGGCCTCGGCCAATACGCCCATGCGATCGACCCAGACGATGCGTCCGCCTGCCGGTGCGTTCGGCAAGCTGTCGACCACGTCCAGATCCGCGCCCAGCAGTTCGCGCAGCTGTTCGGGTCGGATCTTGCCGGGATAGCGCGGCACCAGCAGCACTGGCGCCTGCCGCGAGATCTCCCGGATCGCCGGAGCCAGCACGTCGAGCTCGGCCCGGTGGATATTGCCGAACGTCACCCAGCCCCGCTCCGCCGCCTCCTCCGCCGCCGGGCCGATGCCTGCGAGCTTCAAGTTGCCGACCACATCCAGCCGGTCCGGCGCGACACCCAGCGTCCGGTAGCGCTCGGCGGTCGCCTCTTCCTGCGGGTAGATGCGCTGCGCCTTGAGGATGGTCGCGCGCGTGAGCGCCGGAATCTGCTGATGCCGCGCGAGGCTGCGCGGGCTCAGCGTAGCGTTCACTACCACCACCGGCACCCCAGCTGCCTCGGCCGCGGCGAACTGTGCCGGCCAGAACTCCGACTCGACTAGAACCAGAAGGCTCGGCTTGAGCGTCTCGAACAGCCGCCGCTGCGCCTCCGGCGTATCGAGCGGCATGATGAACGGCTCGGCCAGCCGGCGATCGACGGTCCCGATCCGGTCGGCGCCCGAATAGGTGGTCGACGAAATCAGCAGCGGCAGCGGCGCCCCGGCATCTCGAATCGCCGCGGCCAGCGACAGCGCCACCTTGCTCTCTCCGGCCGAAACCGCATGGATCCAGATGCGTCCGGGCGGCACGCGCGGCAGCTCCGGATGCAAGCGGCGCCGGAACCAGGCATAACCGCCCTCGTCACCGCGCCCGAACTTCGACAGCACGGCGTAGTGCAGCAGCGACAGGGCAGACACCAATCCGCCATAGGCCTTCCAGCCGATCGAATTCCGCTCCTCGGACACGCGCGCTCCATCGCTTTGCGGCGCCCTTGCTACGCGCTCGCCCGTCCTCCGACAACTGCCGCACGCGCGTTGCCCTTGCCGCGCCGCGCGCATTGCTGCTAATCCGGCCCTCTGCTCAGGAGATGCCCGCTTGCGCTTTCCCGTCGCCATCGATGCCAAGATCCTTGAGACGACGCTCTCCACCGCGCGTCAGGCGATCCGCCTCGAAGCCGACGGTCTCACCGCCCTCGCCGATGCGCTCGACGGCAGTTTCGCGGCTCTCGTCGAGCTGATCCGAGGCACCACCGGGCGCGTCATCCTCTCGGGCGTCGGCAAGAGCGCACATATCGCCCGCAAGATCGCCGCGACCCTTGCCTCAACCGGCACGCCGGCACAGTTCATCCATGGCGCCGATGCCTCGCATGGCGATCTGGGCATGATCGCGCCGGCCGATATCGTCATCCTGTTCTCCAAATCCGGCGACACCCGCGAACTCGAAGACCTCGCCAACTTTTGCGCGCGCTTCGCCATTCCCCTGGCGCTGGTCACCGCCAATCCGGCCGCGCGGCTGGGCAAGGCCGCCAATATCGTCATCCAGCTTCCGGCGGTGGACGAGGCCTGCGACATCACCGCCGCGCCCACCACCTCGACCACGATGATGGCGGCGCTGGGCGATGCGCTGGCGGTCGTTCTCCTCCGCCAGCGTGGCTTCCGTGCCGCCGACTTCCACGTGCTGCATCCCGGCGGCGCACTGGGTGGCGCGCTGCTCAGCGTCGCCGAAGTCATGCACACGGGCGACAAGCTGCCATTGGTGACGCCGGACGCCGTGGTCTCGCACGCCATTCTCGAAATGACCTCGAAGGGTTTTGGCTGCACCGGCGTCGTCGATACCGGCGGCTTCCTCATCGGCATCGTCACCGATGGTGACCTCCGCCGTCACATGTCGGCGGGCCTGTTGAGCCAGCCGGTTGGTGTGGTGATGACCCCTGCCCCCAAGGCCATCGAGCCCGAGGCGCTGCTCAGCGAAGCGCTGCGCCGCATGACGGTCGACGTGCCCAAGGTCACCGCGCTCTTCGCCGTCAAGGACGGCATCCCCGTCGGCATCGTGCACCTCCACGATTGCCTCCGCGTCGGCGCCGCCTGACATGGCCGACCTGATCGTCATTCCGGCCCGCTACGGTTCCACCCGCCTGCCCGGGAAGCCGCTGCATCCCATCGCCGGCCGCATGCTGATCGAGCGCGTCGCCAGTGTTGCCATGGCCGCCGCGCAGGTCCTGGGCGATACCGAGGTGATCGTCGCCACCGACGACCAACGCATCCTCGACGCCGTGCGCGATATCGGCCTCGAGGCAGTGATGACCGACCCCGAGATCAGCTCAGGCTCCGGCCGCGCCCTCGCGGCGGCGCGCGACACCGGCCATGGCGACGGGCTGATCGTCAACCTCCAGGGCGATGCGCCCTTCATCGCCCCCGCCCATGTCGTCGAGATCGTCCGCGATGCGCGCGCCTCCGGCGCTGCCATCACCACGCCCGTCGTCCAGCTCGACTGGGATCGCCTCGACCGGCTGCGCCACAACAAACAGACCACCCCGGCGAGCGGCACCACCTGCATTCGCGCCGCCGACGGGCGCGCCCTGTGGTTTTCCAAACAGATCCTGCCGCACATGCGCCATGAGCAGAAATTGCGCGACAGCGTGCCGCTTTCCCCCGTGCTGCAGCATATCGGGCTCTATTGCTACCGCCCCGCAGCGCTCGAACGTTTCGAGGCAGCCGAGCCCTCACACTACGAGGTGCTGGAGGGGCTCGAACAGTTGCGCCTGATCGAACTCGGTCTCGACATCCGCGCCGTCATCGTCGCCCCGGCCCGCATCACCATGAGCGGCGTCGACAGCCCCGACGACGTCGCGCGCGCCGAAGCCCTGATCGCCGAACATGGCGATCCCTTCCTCGACTGGCGCACATGAGCCGCTTCGTCATCGTCCGGCATGGCAACACCTTCGAGGCCGGCGAGCCGCCCCGCCGTATCGGCGCCCGCACCGACCTGCCGCTGACCGCTACCGGCCGGGCGCAGGCTGAAGTGCTCGGCCGCGCCTTCGCCGCGCGCGACCTGCAGTTCACCCGCGTGCTCTCGGGCCCGCTGTCCCGTGCCCGCGACACCGCCCGCCTGCTGCTGCCCTTTCTCGAAACCCGCCCGCCGGTCGAAACCGCAGGTTTCCTCAACGAGGTCGATCACGGTCCCGACGAGAACCAGCCGGAAGACGCGGTGCTGACCCGCATCGGCGCCGAAGCGCTCCGCCGCTGGGACGACGAGGGCCTCGCTCCCGCCGGCTGGCAGGTCGATCGCGACATCCGCATCGCCGCCTGGCGCGAACTCTTCGCCGAAACTCCGGCCAGCGGCGCGGTGCTGCTCGTCACCAGCAATGGCGCCGCCCGCTTCGCGCTCCTCGCCACTGGCCTCGCACGTGGTGGCTTGAAGCTGCGCACCGGCGCTTATGGCGTCATCGAGGCTGGCCGCGACGGCGCGTTGCGGTTAGTGGAATGGGACAGGCGGCCCGAATGACCGGCCGCAACGGATCTGAGATGCACACAGTCACCCTCACCGCGCCGAATGGCCAGACGCTCGCCATCGGCAACGACAAGCCCCTCGCCTTCATCCTCGGCCCCTGCGTCATCGAAAGCCGCGACCACGCGCTGATGATGGCCAATGCCCTCGCCGAGATCGGCCGGCGCCGCAACATCCCGCTCATTTACAAATCGAGCTTCGACAAGGCCAACCGCACCAGCGGCAAGAGTTTTCGCGGGCCCGGGCTCGAGGAAGCACTGCGCATCTTCGAGGACGTGAAGGCCGCGACCGGGCTCCCCGTCCTCACCGACGTGCATGAGCGCGAGCAATGCGCGGCTGTCGCAGGCGTCGTCGACATCCTCCAGATCCCCGCCTTTCTCAGCCGCCAGACCGACCTCCTGCTCGCCGCCGCCGCCACCGGCCGCATCGTCAACGTCAAGAAGGGCCAGTTCCTTGCGCCCTGGGACATGGCCAATGTGGTGAAAAAGCTGGCCGATGCCGGTGCCGCCGGCACGCTGCTCACCGAGCGCGGCACCAGCTTTGGCTACAACACGCTGGTCGTCGACATGCGCGGGTTGCCGATCATGGCCGAAACCGGCCAGCCGGTAATCTTCGATGCCACCCATTCGGTGCAGCAGCCCGGCGGCCGCGGCGAATCCTCCGGCGGCGACCGCCGCTACGCGCCCATCCTCGCCCGCGCCGCCGTCGCCGTCGGCGTCGCCGGCGTTTTCATCGAAACCCACCAGGACCCCGACAAAGCCCCCTCCGACGGCCCCAACATGATCCCGCTCGGCGAGATCGACGAGTTGGTCGCAAGGCTGGTGGATTTCGATGGGTTGGCGAAGGGAGCATAGAGCGCTTCCAGGAAGAGTACCGACGGTTTTCCGTTTCGGAAGCGCGACAACTCAAGTTCTTGAGCGACTTCAGCGTTTCAACGAAAAGGGTGAAATGCTCTAGGGCTTCGGCCCGAACAGCGGAACCGGGCCCTTCACCAGTGGGAACGGCCGGTCCGGAATGTCGGTAATGCCGACAAAGGGACACAGCTTGTCCCAGCTGTCGCCTTCGATGAAATTGATCTTCAGCAGGTCGTCCGGCCGGTCGCGGAAATAGTCGTCGACGCCCTGATGGTACTCATCGTAGCGGTGCACCCAATGCTCCCGCTCGTAATGCGGCTTGCCGTACATGCGCAGCCGCGTTTCTCGCACCCAGATATTGGGCTGCTTGGCGTCGGCCGGCTTCTTGGCCCGGTTCGCCAGCCAGCTTTCCTTCTCGCGCATGGTCAGGATGAACTTGGAGCCCGGAAACAGCTGGTCGAGTTCGCGATAGCGACAGGCCACCGGAATGTCGGCAAGCACCTGATGGCGCTCGAACTCATACAGGCTCTGCGGATAGTGCACGGCATCGAAGCCGAGCAGTTTCATGGCATAATTGAACGACCGCGTGGCCGTACCGCTCAGGCCGATACAGAAGATCTTGCCCTTGAAGGCGGTCGGCGGCAGCGAGCGTTTTCCAAAGAGCATTGAGCAGCAAAATCCTGTTGACCGAGTGGGGCGCTTCTAGCATCGCATGAGGGACCGATAAAGGCGTCCCATCACCACGCTCACCTATCCCGCTGCGGAGAGACGTCTCAAACATGCCAGCCCTACCAGATGGATTGCCGCGTTTCGATGGACCGGTGCTGGTGCTCGGCTCGGCGCCCGGTGCCGTACCTCCTGCGGATCTCCAGACGCGGCGCTTGCTCACCGTCAACGCCTCGCAGGTCATTGCGGAAGGCTGGGGAATGCCGCGACCGGACATGACGCTTTTCGGCACCACGGTCCTTGGCTTGCGCCCCTCCAATCGCGCAGCACAGCAGGTGCTCAGGCGTCGTGAGACCGGTTGCCTTGTCCGGATGTCCGACGGCAGCAGGACACTCATTCACGATTTCAACCTCTGGCGCATGCGCTACATCGCCGATCGCGTCGTATCGCTCGACATCCCCACGCGCCGCGGCCTGATTGCCAGTTTGGTGGGTGACGAACTGGCACAGCGCTTCAAGCCCTCGAATGGCGTGTACCTGGTCGCGCTGGCACTGGCGCTCGGCGCGACGGACGTTGTGATGGCCGGATTCTCGCTGACGGTATCGGGGCATGCCTACAACAACGAGAATCACCCGCGGCACCACATTGATGCCGACAGAGAAGTGCTGCGAGGGATGGTCGCGGCAGGCGCCCCAATAGCGACCACATCGCAGGAGTTCGCCAAGAAGTCGGATTTGCGGACCAGTTGATCCACACTTGCCCCGTTGGCCTCGCTGCGCTCTAGATTGATCTGCTGCAAACCTTTCCTGAGGCCGCCTTGTCCGTCTTCCTTCTGAAATCGCCCGACGCCGTCTTCATCCACGTACCGAAGACCGCCGGCAGGTCTATCAGGGAGGGGGCATGGGAAGGACGATACGAGGGTCCGGCACGGGGTTACATGCCCGAGGCCTGGCTAGGGTACTACAAGTTCGCGTTCTGCCGCCATCCAATCGACCGCATGCTTTCTGCCTATCGAATGTTCACCGAGACTCGCCACATGGTGCCGCAGAAAGTAGAAAGTCGCCTCCTCAGGCTGGTCGGCATACGACACGCTACGACACGGTATCGCAATCACAAGCCGCTTTTCCCGGGTCTGACCTTGGCCGAGTTCCTGAAGATTGCGAAAGACGAGTCCATCGCACTCAATGATCGCACGCCCGGCAGAACGAAACGACTAAGCGTGTTACGGGAACACGCTGTACCTCAAAGCCATCCAAACAACCTAATCGACCACGCTGATTTCGTTGGTCGTTTTGAAAAACTGGACGAGGAGATGGCCAACATTGGAAGAATCTTGGGGGCAGATTTCTCGCTTCCGCATTCCAACAAGACCCGCCCGCCTGGCGACTGGCGCCCACTCTTTACGAGCGAACTCTACGATGAGGTCGTTGAGTATTATCGTGAGGACTTCGCACGCTTCCAATACCCTATAGAGAGGTATGCGCCGGGAGATTGAGACTGGATCTCTTGTCGTTAGCGCCACTTTCTCACTATGACTACGGCCCGTCTGCCGCCACTGACACGGAGTCACTCCAGACTATGACCAAGCTCGGAGAACTGCTGGGCATAGAGTGGCTACTCGGCCGCCTGCCGTCGAAAATGACAGGCCGCCCGAAGTTGCGAGTTACCGAGCGAGATCAGATGATATGGGTAGCGTCTGATGACTTTGAGATTGCAACCACAAGCCGGGAACGAAGTAGCCTGTACAAGTATGGTTTGGCGACGCGAAAGCAGCGTTTGCTGCGGAAGTACCAGATCGTCGACCATGTCTCGCTCCGGCCAGACGACTATCTCATCAACTTCGGCGCCAATATCGGTGAGTTGAGCCTCGCGCTCTCGGAGTTCGGCGCAACCGTGCTTGCCATCGAACCCGATCCGCTGACCCTGCGATGCCTTCGAGCGAACACCGCAGGGACGTCAACCATCACCATCGCCCCGGTCGGGCTTTGGCATCACGACGGCGAGCTGACATTCTTCAGCAAGCCGGAAAGCGCCGACACTTCTGCCGTCAATCAGGTTGGTGAGCCATTCGTGGTCCAAGTCGCGCGCCTCGATACGCTGACGGCCGGACACACAGGCCGCATCCGACTTATCGTTGGAGACGCAGAAGGCGCGGAACCGGAGGTTTTGGCCGGTGCCACCGAGACGCTGCGTCGGACCGACTATGTGGCGCTTGATGCTGGGTACGAGCGTGGGGGAGACAGCACCTTCGCCGCCTGTGCAGCGATCCTCGAGCCGCTCGGCTTTGAAGTGATCAACATCGATAAATATGGACGCCTGCTGGCTCGGAACGTTACGACCGAGGGCGGACGTTAGCGCGCCCCTCCGGGCAGTCTGAGCCGCCTCAGGTCACGGCTGCGCTGCCAGTCGGCCAGGCGCCGAACGCACGCAGCACGCAGGCCACGGCCAAGCACGGAGTCAGTCTCTTCAGATGCCAATCCTGCGTGGGCGGCGAAGCGCGCGAACTGCATCTCGGTGCGAAACCGCAAGAAGAACGGCATGCGCGGGAACTTCTCCAGTGCCGTAGCGTGTACCAGCGCCGTCAGCCGTGCACTTGCCACCTTGTTCTTCAGCCCATTCGCCGTCAGCCCATCAGGCCGATAGGTCTTCACCACCCAGGGCTCATTGACGAAACGGACCCTGTAGCGGGCGGCCAGTTCGAACCACAGCAGATTGGTCGGCACCCGCAACTCTCCATCGATCTGGGGAAACCGCCACTCGCCCAGCGCTTCGCGCAGGAAGACCTCCTTCTTGTCGCCGCGCACATTGCGGATCTGGCGCATGGTGAAGAAGTCACTGTCTGCCGGCGCGTTCGGAAAGCGATGGCCTATGACACTGTCATCCGGCCGCACTGCCAGCCCCGTTACGCCGCAGAACTCGTGCCGCCGATCTTCCGGAATGCTGTTCCATACCGAGAGCATGCTGGCGAGAGCGCCGGTCGCGAGCTGATCGTCGTCATCCAGAATAATCAGGAAGCGACCGGTCGCCAGATCGAAGGCGCAGTTGAGCGCGGCGCCGCGGCCGGCATGGGGGATCTGCTCGTAGCGCAGCGCCATCGGCAATTCGGTCGCGAGCCGATGCAGCACAGCCAGCGAGTCGTCGGTGTCGCCATCAATGACCACAACGACCTCGAAGCTGGGTCCGGCCTGTGTCGAAAGGCCGGTGAGGAGCCCTGGCAGCAATGCCGCCCGATTGTGGGTCGCGACACATATGGAGAAGTCGGGGCTATCGGTCATCTTGTCTCGTTGTGAGGTGCTTGACCCGCTGTGGTCCCTTGCATACGGGAACTGAGCGGTAGCAGAAGTGGCGGGCAGCGTCATTGGGGACCACATGAGCTTGCCACCTCTGTTCACCCTCTGGGTCGGCGACGCACTCGGCCCGATCGAGCGTCTGTCCTTGACCTCGATGGTCGCGACAGGCCAGCCAACGGTGCTCTATAGCTACGGGCAGCCTGCTGGCCTGCCGGCAGGTGTCGTGGTGCGCGATGCCGCCAAATTGTTGCCACTGAGCAAGGCCGAGTTGCTGCGCTACAGCAATGGATCCTGGGCGCTGGCCGCCAACTTCTTCCGCCTGCTTGCCATTCGGGACGGCGCTGGACTCTGGATGGATTGCGACATGGTCTGCCTGCGACCGATCGCAGTGCGAGAGTCGTTTGTTGCAGGCTGGGAGTCCGAGGATTTCCTGAACAACGCCGTGCTCGGTGCCGCGGCGGATTCGCCCTTCCTCAACGACGCCCTCGCCGCCTTCGCCTCCGGTCGCGTTCCCCCGTGGATACCCTTTCATCGCGCGCCGGGCGCCTGGCTGAAGCAACTCGTCGCCCGCGTGGAGCCGGCAGAGTTGCCGCACGGGACCTTCGGCCCAAAGGCTGTCACTGCCTTGGCGCGACGGCATGGTCTGTTGCCCCTCGCGCGGCCGCGCGAGGTATTCTACCCGCTGCCCCCACGCGAAGCCCGCCGAATCTTCGAGCCGGGAACCCGCGTTGAGGACTATGCGGGACCGGAAACGCTGGCGATCCACCTCTGGAACGAAAAACTCCGGGACATCAAGCACCAGAGTCCCCCGCCCGGCTCGCTCCTGCGCCAGCTGTTCGAACGCTTCGGCGTCTAGTCTGCCGCGCCGCCCGCGAACGCCACCAGTTCGGGGTCGCGCCCAATAAGGGCCTCGAGCCTCACCCCACCAAACTCTTCCGCGAACGCCGCCGCGCGCGCTGCAAACAGCCTCGCTCGGTCAAAGAGCGCCCAGTCCGGCAAGCCACCGCGCAACAGGCGGCGCCGCGGATCAAGTCGCGTTGCCAACTCCGGCAGGTCCACCACTTCACGTCCCGCCTCCAGCCGCCGCAGCCGGCGCGCATAGCGGCTGTCCGGGTTTTGGGTCAGGTCGTAATTGGCAAAACCGAGGTCAGGTTTAAGGTATTTCAGGTGCCAGTAGACGAAGGAATGAAACCGCCGCCTCAGCCCTGGCCGAAACGCCTCGAAGCGTCGGTCATGCGAGAACACCGTCTTCGGCCCGACCGGAAAAACCCCGATATCGCCGCTGCCCGAAAAGGGCTCGCTGGCCAGAATCCCCAGACGCCCCTCGGCATCCCGAGCAAGATTCAGCCCGGAGAAGCACGCCATCTCGTTGTTCGCCGCGCGCCCCGCCCGCACATCGGCAACCAGCCGCGCCGTGGCCTCGCCCGTGGCCACATGGTCGTCATCCAGCTTGGTGGCGTGGCTGAAGCGGGTCAGCGACAGGCTGAGATTGTAGTAATTCACGAGGCTCTGCGGCGCATCCGGCGGCGTTCGCCTGTGCCCAGCGCTGCCGGGGGCAAACACTTCGGGAACATAGTGAAACACCCTGAGGCGCGGCGCCAGTTCCTGCTCAAGACGCGCCAAAATCTCCGGCGTCTGATCCGTGCAGCGATTGTGGACCACGACGATCTCGTCGAAATGCGCGATGTGGCTGCGGATTGCGGCCTCGACCGAAAAGGCGCCATCGCGCACCCGCATGAAGGCGCTGATCCCGGGGCGGCGGTCGGCGAGGTGCAGCGCGTCCGGGGTAAACCGGAAACTCTCGATCACCTCGACGCTCATGCGCCGCCGGCCCCCTCACCCGCCTCGTCCACCACCCGCTCCGCGCGGCGGCTGAGTTCGCTGCGCTTGCGCCGGAAGCGCGGGTGCATCCACAGCCAGTGGCCGGGGGCGGCGCGCACCTCGGCCTCGACGAAGCGGTTCAGCGCCGCCGTCATTTCGAGGATGTCGCGCGAGCTGTTCTCGGTCTCGATCGGGTAGATCACCGGGTGCCACACCGCGTGGAAATGCGCGCCCTTGAGGCGGCGCACCGCCAGCGGCACGATGGGCAGGCCGAGCTTTCGGGCGAACGTCGCCGGCGCGTGCGTCGTCATCGCCTCGGTGCCGAACAGCGGCACCGGAATGCCCTCGTCGAGGCGCTGGTCGATCAGCAGCCCGATGGAACGGCCCTGCCGCAGCACGGCGAACAGCCGGCGGGTGCCGTCCTTGCCCTTGGGGATCTGCTCGGTGAACCCGACCTTGCGCCGGCGCTCGGCGATGAACTCGGCCACCCAGGGGTTGTTCGGCGGCCGGACGATCCCCGCCCCGAACAGGCCGGAATGGTTGGACGCCACGAACGCCAGTTCCCAGTTGGAAAAGTGCCCCGACACCATGATCGGCGGCTTGCCGGTGGCCATGGCCTCCTTGAGATGCTCCAGCCCCTCGAAGGTGAAGCGCGCCTTGCCGCTTTCCCCGGCAAAGCGCTCCAGCTGGGCAATCTCGGCGAGGTTGCGGCCGATATTGTCCCACATCTCTTTCGCCAGCGCCCGGCGGCCGGCATCGTCGAGCTCGGGGAAGGCGATGGCGATGGTTTCGCGGCTGGCCTTGTCGCCCAGCAACGGGTTCAGCACGTTGCGGCCGAACCAGCCGCCGATATTGGAGGCCGTGTCGAGATCGAACAGCCGGAAGAAGCCTGCAAGGCCAAAAACCAGCGCAGAATCGAGCAGATAGCGGATGCGTTTGGCGAGGCCCGGACGCGGCCGGGCATTGGGTTCGGCGGTCAACTAGCGACCCGAAAGCCCGAAGCGCTTATAGGCTTCATGCGCCGCCTGCGCATCGGCATAGGCCTCCTGCCGGTCGACATTCCAATAGCTCAGCTCGTCCACCGGGATCGGCTTACCCGTCACCGCGCAGCGCACGAAGGCACCGGGCTTGAGAACCACATAGTCGGCATCGAGATACCGGACCTGCGCCTCGTTGGGGCTGAAGCTCTTGTCGAAAATGTTCATCTGGCGCTCGCTTTGGCCGAGATATAGGCCGAATGCCGGCCGTTGCAAACCGTCCGTTGGCCCGAACCGGTGCTAGAACAGGCTCTCCTGCCCGCCATCGTCCGCGGCTCCGCGCGGCCGGCGCCTGGGCGAAGCCGGGGCGGGCGAAGGCGTTGGCGTTGCGGCGCCCCCGGCAACAATCGCCTCCACCGATCCCTCGGCCAGCTGGATGCCCAGCGCATCCCCCGGCTTCAGTGCCGCCGCACGCGTCGCAATCGTCCCGTCCGGCCCGGTGACAATGGCGAAACCGCGCCGCAGTACATTGCGATGGTCCATCGCGCCCAGCAGCTTGCCAACCCCGTCCAGCCGGTCGCGCCGCCGTTCCACCAGCCGCGCGACCGCGCCCGAGGCGCGGCGATCCAGCGTATCGAGTCGCGTTACCAGTTCGCGGCTGCGCTGCCGCAGCAGGTTCGGCGTCAGGCGCGGCGCCACGCGGCCCAAACCGATGCGCTTCCCCTGCCCGGCATGGCGCAGCGCCGCATCCAGCTTCGACGCCGCGAAATCCAGCCGCTGCCGCGCCGACGCCACGAGGTCCAGCGGTCGCGGCAGCCCCGCCGATGCCGCCCGCAGCCGGTCGCGGGCATTGCCCGCCACGCGCCGCGTTGCGTGGCGCTGGCGCGCCCCGAGATCGTCGACATAGCCGATCAGCTCGGCCCGCACCGGCACCGCCGCTTCGGCCGCCGCAGTCGGCGTCGGGGCGCGGAGATCGGAGGCGAAATCCACCAGCGTCGTGTCGGTCTCGTGACCCACCGCGGTGATCACCGGGATGGCGCTGCCCGCCACTGCCCGCACCACGATCTCTTCGTTGAAGCCCCAGAGGTCCTCGATCGAGCCGCCACCGCGCGCCACGATCAACAGGTCCGGACGCGGGATCGGCCCATCGACGGCGAAGCGGTTGAAGCCCTCGATCGCCGCGGTCACTTCGGCCGCGGCGGTCTCGCCCTGCACACGTACGGGCCAGACCAGCACGTGGCAGGGAAACCGGTCCGACAGACGATGCAGGATATCGCGGATCACCGCCCCTGTCGGCGAGGTGACCACACCGATGACGCGCGGCAGATAGGGCAGCGCGCGCTTCCGCTCCTTGGCAAACAGCCCTTCGGCGGCGAGCTTCTTCCGCCGGTCTTCCAGCAGCGCCATCAGCGCGCCGGCGCCGGCCGGCTCGATCTGGTCGATGACGATCTGATATTTCGACGAGCGCGGGAAGGTGGTCAGCCGCCCGGTGGCGATCACCTCCAGCCCCTCTTCGGGCCGGAAGGCCAGCCGGCCCCAGCTGCCCTTCCAGATCACCGCATCGATCGAGGCGGCCTCATCCTTGAGGGTGAAATAGGCGTGCCCCGAGCTATGCTGGCCGCGAAATCCGGAGATCTCGCCGCGCACCCGCACATGGCCGAACTCGTCCTCGACGGTGCGTTTCACCGCCTGGGCGATTTCGGAGACGGTGTATTCCCCGGCATTGGTCTGCGGCGCGTTCATTGCCGATGCGTGCGGGAAAGCGCCGAGTCCGTCAAGACTCGGCCGCCTTCATGCGGAAGTTGAGATGCGCCGGTACCGGGTGCTGCTTCAGCCGCTCGGCCAGTTCCGCCGCCGAAGGCTCGCGCCCCAGCGCCTGCTGCAACCGCCCCTGCTGCAGGCTGGTCCAGAGCTGGTCGAGCAACATCTCGCCCTCACGGATGGTGGCGAAGCGCCGGTCGAGCAGCTTCTCCAAGAGATCGAAATCTCCCTGCCGCGCCGCAACGCGCGCCCGTCCCAGATGCACCCGCTCGTCGCTCAGCGCCGAGTCCGGCAGACTGGAAGCAAAGGTCTCCAGCGTCGCCAGCCGGTCATTGGCGACGAGGAAGCCGACGATCTCGGCGGCGAGTGCCGGGGGCGCCTCACCCGTCGCCCAGGCCGCGAGGTAGTCGCATTCGGCGTCCGCCGGATCGCCAGCCACCAGTGCCTTCTGGCGCAGCCCGAGCCAGCTTGGCTGCAGCGCCACCGAGCGCTCGAACAGCGCCGCCGCGCCCGCGCGATCGCCCCGATCCAGCGCCGCGATGCCCAGCAGCAGCGCGTGCAGCCACGTCTCACCTTGCGCCTTGGCGCTCCGCTCGAGCGCCGCGACCCAGAGGTCGGAGATGGCAAAGGTGGCCGGCACCTCGGCGAGGCTCTTTGCCGAGAACTGCCCCGTGGTCACCAGTTCGTCCCAGGAATCGCCCGGCGCGGCGACGGTAAAGTCGAGCCCTGGCGCCAGCGGCCGACCCGTCAGCTGCTCCTGCCGCATGCCCCATGGCATGCCCTCGGACAGCCTTGTTGCCACCGGCCGCTTCGAGGTCTCAGTAAGGAACGCATCGACCTCGGCCAGCTCCGCTTTCGGGAACCGGGCATCGATGGCCGCGCCGGCCGCATCGGCCGCCTTGGCATAGTCCGGATCATGCGCCAGCGCAGGGTCCACCGACAGCGCGCCATAGACCTCGGTCCAGTGCAGCTCGCTCTCAGGTGGCAGGACGAAGCGCTGGTTCTGGGTCGGCGTCACGCCGCTCTGGATTTCGAGATAGTCGCCCTCGCCCGGCCGGGCGAGATAGTTCATCCATTGCTGGCCGCCCGGCGCCATGCCGAAGTAGAAGAACTTCCGGCCGACCAGCGTTGCCGTCGAAGTCTGGCCGAGGCCCACGCCCTCGCCGTCGAGCGAGGCAATGAAGCGCCTTTCCGCATCGGGCGCGCGGAAGAACACCGAAGTCGAATCGCGCCAGTTCTCCGGATAGGAGCCATCGAAGCGCGCCGGATCGGGAAACGGGAATCGCGCCAGTTCATTGCCCGGCAGCACATGCTCGATCGAATAGTCGGCCGGGCTCAGCACCCGCGTGCCCGGCAGCATCGGCGCCGCCACATTGGTCCACCAATAGGCGAGCTTTTCCGTCTCGGCGCCATTGGCCAGCCGGCCATGGACGAACAGCCGGTCATCATCCGCCGGCAGGAACAGATCGACCTGCCAGGTCGCCTCGACGATGCGGTCGAATTCGTAGAGCCGAAGGATCGGCCCATGCTCAGTCTCCACCACACCCGCAAATACCGGCGCCACCGTGAACGGCGTGTGCCCGGGAATCAGCCCGTTCCACTCGATGCCGCCCGAGAACCATGCATTCAATGCCGCGAGATTCGCCGGCTGGAACACCGGATTGGCGAACACCAGGTCCCGGCCGAGCGCCACGTCGCGAAGCGACATCAGCCGGCCGCCCAGATGCGGCGCCACCGTCGCCTCCAGCCGGCCATTGGAGATGGTCACCAACGGCATCTCGCCCTCGGCGAGGTTCCGGTCATAGTCGTCATAGACCAGATAGGGGAGGATCGAGTCCTTGCCCCACTGGAAGCCATGCGCGCTTTCCTCGGCGCTCAGGCCGCGATTGGGCGGCGTGTTGATGTCGGCGATCGGCTGCTGCCAGCGAAAGCGCGGCAACCCGCTCGGCAGCCCCAACCGCGACATCGGCATGCGTCTTGTGGTTACGGTGATCATGGTGGGGTGCTGATTGGTCATCGTCTCGGGTCCGTCGCGCTGGCTGCGCTTATCTTTGGCGCTGAGCTTTGCCTCTCGCCCTCCCGGACAGCAAGCCAACTCTTGCCCATCTGGTCCAGTCGGAACCCACGTGCTAGAGCGCTTTCAGGAAGGGTTGCAGACCTTTCCGGTTCGAAAGCGCGACCACTTCAAGGCTTGAGCGATTTCAGCGTTTCAACGAAACGGTGAAATGCTCTAGACGGGTCGCGACTCCCCCGCCCCACCCCGGAAAGGCCTCACGAACATGCGCGTATTGGTGATCGGATCGGGTGGTCGCGAACACGCCCTTGCCTGGGCCATCTCGAAGTCGCCGCGGCTCGAAAAGCTGTTCGTCGCGCCGGGCAATGGCGGCACCGGAGCCATTGCCGAAAATGTCGTGCTCGACATCACCGACCACTCCGCCGTCATCGCCTTCGCCCAGCTCATGGCCATCGATTTCGTCGTCATCGGCCCCGACGCACCCGCCGTCGCCGGGCTGGGTGACGACCTCCGCGCCGCTGGCATCCTCTGCTTCGGCCCCAGCAAGGCCGCGGCACAGCTCGAAGGCTCTAAGGCCTTCACCAAGCTGATCTGCGACGAAGCCGGCGTTCCCACCGCGCGCTATGGCCGCTTCGACGACGAGACCTCCGCCCTCGCCTTCGTCCGCGAGCAGGGCGCGCCCATCGTCATCAAGGCCGATGGCCTTGCCGCCGGCAAAGGCGTCACCGTGGCGATGACCCTTGAGGAAGCCGAGGACGCGGTCCGCGACTGCTTCTCCGGCGCCTTCGGCGCTTCAGGCTCCACCGTCGTCATCGAGGAATTTCTCGAGGGCGAAGAGGCCTCGATCTTCGCCCTCTGCGACGGCAAGAACGTCGTCCTCCTCCCCAGCGCGCAGGACCACAAGCGTGTCTGGGACGGCGATCGCGGCCCCAATACCGGCGGCATGGGCGCCTATTCGCCCGCTCCGGTGATCGACACCGCCATGGCCGATCGCATCCGAGATGAAATCATCCTGCCCTCGGTCAGGCAAATGGCGGCGAGGGGAACCCCGTTCACCGGCGTGCTGTACGCCGGCATCATGGTCACCGCCTTAGGCCCCAAGCTCATCGAATACAATGTCCGCTTCGGCGATCCCGAGTGCCAGGTGTTGATGCTGCGGCTCCAGTCCGATGCGCTCGACATGCTGGTCGCGACCGCCGAGGGCCGGCTCGACAGCTTCGTGCCGAAATTCCGCGACGAGGTGGCGCTCACCGTGGTCATGGCCACCCGCGGTTATCCGGTCGATCCGGGCAAGGGCAGCGAGATCCGCGGCGCCGAGGGTCTCGACGGGCCGAACCTGATGGTGTTTCACGCCGGCACGCTGCGCCAGGGTGACAAGCTTATCGCCAATGGCGGGCGGGTGCTCAACGTCACCGCGCTTGGCCCGACCGTCGAGGCCGCACAGATCCGCGCCTATGCCGCCATCGAGCAGATCGACTGGCCGGAAGGCTTCTGCCGCCGAGACATCGGCTGGCGCGCCGTCGAGCGCGAGAGAAGCAGGTCTTAAGCAAATTCAGCGGCACATGCAGCCAATCGGCCGGACGAGGCGTATATTGGCCATCTGAACCCGTTCTCGTGGTGCCGCCATGCGAGACGATACGCCAGTGCCGAATGAACCGACCCCGCTGGTCCAGCGTGGGCTCGAGATCGTTGCGGCCCTCCGCGACGAGGCGCCGCCGGCCCCGGTCCGGCGCAGCGGCGATCCCAGGATTGGCGTCGCGCTCGGCGGCGGCTCGGCGCGTGGGCTCACCCACATCCCGTTCATCGAGGCGATGGACGAGCTCGGCCTCAAGCCGCATGTCATCGCCGGCACCTCGATCGGCGCATTGATCGGCGCCGGCTGGGCCAATGGCATGAGCGGCGCCGAGTTGCGCGAGCACTCCTTCTCCGTGCTCGGCACCCTGCGCATCATTGCCGGCCGGCTCTGGGGCGCCAAAGTCCGCCGTCTCGGTAGCCTGTTCCAGGCCGGGCTCAACCTGCAGCTCGACGCGCGCCAGGTGGTCGATGCCTTCCTCCCCGAGGCGTTCCCGCACGAATTCCGCGATCTCAAGACCCAGCTCTACGTCGTCGCCACCGATTTCCAGTCCTGGCACCAGGTGGTGTTCGAACGCGGCGCGCTGCGCGAAGCCATCGCCGGCTCGATCGCCATTCCCTCGCTGTTCCGGCCGGTCACCCACGCCAACCACATCCTTGTCGATGGTGGCGTGGTCAATCCGCTGCCGCTCGATCAGGCCTCTACCGACACCGACATCGTCGTCGCCGTCGACGTCAATGGCGATCCGTCCGAGCGGCTGCACCGCACCGATCACAATGCCATCGATGTCTGGTTCGGCTCGGCGCAGATCATGATGCATTCGCTGACCGCGCATATGATGGCGGCCTACCCGCCCGATGTTTACGTCCGCCCGCACCTCAACAGCTTCGGGGCGCTGGAATTCTGGCGCGTCCGCGAAATCATCGCCCATGTCGAGCGCGACAAGGACAATTTCAAACGCGCCCTCGAGCACAAGATCGAAGCCCATCTCCGCCACCAGGAAGGCACGCTCCGCGCCGAGGAGCGGTAGGGCGGGGACATTCGGCTTGCTGCGCCTTCGAGGACCGCAACAGCCGTCTCGCTGCCGTCAATCTTAAGTCTAGTCTGCGTGACACCAAGCTGGACATGGCTGGGGTACGATGTAACGTCCTCCTGATCTTGCAGGAGGGCCAGATGCTTGCCGATAAAGACCGGATCTTCACCAATCTCTATGGGCAGCATGACTGGAGCCTTGTCGGCGCTCGCAAGCGCGGAGCCTGGGCAGGTACCCGTGACTTCATCGATGCCGGCCGCGACTGGATCACCAATGAAGTGAAGGCCTCGGGGCTGCGCGGCCGCGGCGGCGGCGGCTTTGCCACCGGCCTCAAGTGGAGTTTCATGCCCAGGGCCTCCGACGACCGGCCCCACTATCTGCTGGTCAATGCCGACGAGTCCGAGCCGGGCACCTGCAAGGATCGCGAGATCATGCGCCACGATCCGCAGCACCTCGTGGAAGGATGCCTCCTCGCCGGTCGCGCCATTGATGCCCATACCGCCTTCATCTATGTGCGCGGCGAGTTCGTGCGCGAGCGCCAGCGGCTGGAGCGCGCCGTCGCGGAAGCCTACGAAGCCCGGCTGATCGGCAAGAACAACATCCATGGCTGGGACTTCGATATCGTCGTCCACCATGGAGCCGGCGCCTATATCTGCGGCGAGGAAACGGCGCTGATGGAATCGCTTGAAGGCAAGAAGGGTCAGCCCCGCCTGCGGCCCCCCTTCCCCGCCATGGCGGGCGTCTATGGTAATCCGACCACTATCAACAATGCCGAATCCATCGCCGTCATCCCGGAAATCCTCCGGCGCTCCGGCGCCTGGTTCAGCAGTCTCGGCCGCGCCAACAATTCCGGCACCAAGCTGTTCTGCGTCTCGGGCCACGTCAACACGCCCGCCGTGTTCGAGGAAGAAATGGGCGCGCCCTTTAGCGAGCTCATCGAGAAGCATTGCGGCGGCGTCCGCGGCGGCTGGGACAACCTGCTCGCGGTGATCCCTGGCGGCGGCTCGATGCCCGTTGTGCCGGGTGAGCGGATCAGGGATGCGCACATGGATTTCGATGGCCTGCGCGAGGTCGGTTCGGCCCTCGGCAGCGCCGCGGTGATCGTCATGGACAACTCCACCGACATCATCCGCGCCATCTGGCGGCTCAGCGCATTCTACAAGCACGAGAGCTGCGGCCAGTGTACGCCTTGTCGCGAGGGTACGGGCTGGATCGAGCGGGTGCTCGCCCGAATGGTCGAGGGCCGCGCGCAGAAACGCGAAATCGACATGCTGTTCGAGGTCACCAAGCAGATCGAGGGCCACACCATCTGCGGCCTTGGCGAGGCTGCGTCATGGCCGGTCCAGGGGCTCATCCGCAACTTCCGGCATGTCATCGAGGCGCGTATCGACAGCTACACCTACCGTTCCGATAGCGAAGTGGCGGCTCCGCTCGCCGCCTGAGGTCTGCCCCCGGATACATTTCGTTACGTCGGCGAAACACTGGTGCATCCCGGCGGCGCGACAACCGGGCCTTTCCATCGAATGGAGAGGTTCCATGAAACGTACATTCCTGTTCGCCGCGCTGCTCACGGCATTCGGCCTGATCTCCACCGGCGCCCGCGCCGAGGCGGTCGGAGTCACCTCCGGCTCGGTTAACCTCCGCGCCGGCCCCGGCACCGAGCATGTCGTCGTCGCCGTGGTCCCGGCCAATCAGCAAGTGGTCATCGTCGGCTGCCTCTCGACGGCCGCCTGGTGCGATGTCGCCTGGGCCAATTATCGTGGCTGGATGAGCGCCAACTACATCTATGCCCGCACCTCGACGGGGCAGACCGTGGTGGTCACCAATGTCTACCGGCAATATCCGGTCGTCGCCCCCTGGGTCGACGCCCGCCGCGATGCACGCGTGCAATACCGCGTCAACCGCCGCTGGGATCGCTGGCTCGGCGAGGACTGAGGCTGCCTCACCGTCGGTCGGCGAAGAAGGCCTTGAGCAGTTCCGCCGACCGGCGCTCGCCGATGCCCGAGATCACCTCGGGCCGGTGGTGGCAATTGGGGCTCGCGAACAGGCGCACGCCGTTGTCGACCGCGCCGGCCTTCACATCCTCCGCCCCATAGACCACGCGTCGCACGCGGGCATGAGCAATCGCCCCGGCGCACATGGCGCAGGGTTCGAGCGTCACATAGAGATCGCAGCCATCGAGCCGGCCACTGCCGCGTGCCGCCAGCGCCGCGCGGATCGCCAGCATTTCGGCATGGGCCGTGGGGTCGTTGAGTTCGCGCATGCGGTTGCGCTCGGCCGCCAGCACCCGCTCGCCCTCGACAATCACCGCCGCCACCGGCGCTTCGCCGGCCGCCGCCGCCGCTTCGGCGAGCGACAGCGCGAGATCCATCGGGGCTTGGGTGGGTTGGGCCATACCGCTGCTGTAGCCTGAAGCGACAGAGAAGAAAATCTCTTCGACTGGTCTCAGCGGCTGCAGATGGCGCCTCCCTCCCCCTTGTGGGGAGGGAATGAGGGTGGGGGTAGCCAGGTGCCCAGACGGCGCGCCGGACGCCCCGGTCCGTGGTCTATCCCTCACCCCGCCCTTGATCCCTCCCCATCAAGGGGAGGGAGACGAAGAACCGATCTGCCGGTGGTCCTCACCCGCGCCCGTCGAACACCAGCAGTTCTTCGAAATGGTTCATGTCCTCGAACGAGCAAAAGGCCGGGGCCCGCAAATCGAGCAGCGGCGCGCGGCGATTGATGTCGGCGACCACCTCGTCGAGCATTTTCTGCCAGGCCGGCAGCGCCGCGTCGTCGAAGCGCTCGATGACATAGGCGAAGGTGATGTGGAACACATAGCTGTCGTGGTCGGGATGGCGATAGCCGAAGAGGTCGGCAAAGGCATCGCGCCAGTCGGCCATGGCCTGCCGGTCGCGCGCCGTGACGCCCTCCACCTTCAGCCCGGTCGGTGCGGCATCGGTGACGCGCACCTTGAATTCCGGCCCGCCGGCAAAGGCGGCCAGCCGTTCGGCATAGAAGGTGGTCATCTGGTCGATCGGCGCATCCAGCGCCACGTCCTCGGGCCAATAGGGGAGGCTCCGCCGCCCCTCGATGATGCCCTGGAACAGCGTCATGTGGAGGCTCGAGAGCGGCGTGAAGGCCAGCTGCTTGGCCTCCGGCATGGCGAGGTAACGCTGCCGCGCATCGGCCAGCGCCGCCGCGGTCGCCGAACCCTCGACAAGGTGACAGACCACCGTGTTGCCCGGCTCCGGCAGGAAGCGCCCGCTCGCGTCATAGCGCGTGCCGAAATGGCGCGGCGGCTCCGGGTGGCGCGACTTCGCGAATTCGAGCAGCAGGGGCGAGATCGCGTCGAGGTCGGTCATCATGGAGCTCCGTCTGAAACGGCTCGCTCCTAGGCCAGAACCACTACCGGCTTATGACACCGTCGGCCGGCTGCGATAGGTTGCGAACAGGAGAATCGCGATGCCCATTCGCCAGTTGCCGGAAACGCTGATCAACCGCATCGCCGCGGGCGAAGTGGTCGAGCGTCCGGCCAGCGTCGTCAAGGAACTGGTGGAGAACGCTATCGATGCCGGCGCGCGCCATATCGAGATCACCACGGCCGGCGGTGGGCGCGACCTGATCCGCATCGCCGACGATGGCTCGGGCATGGACGAGACCGACCTCCGCCTCTCGGTCGATCGCCACGCCACCTCGAAACTCCCCGAAGACGAGCTCGACGACATCCGCAGTCTCGGGTTTCGCGGCGAGGCGCTGGCCTCCATCGGTTCGGTGGCGCATCTCAGCATCGCGTCACGCCAGGCCGACGCATCGTCCGGCCTCAGGCTCGTCGTCGCGCATGGCCGGAAGTCCGATCCGGTTCCCGCCCCGATGAACCGGGGCACCATCGTCGAGGTCCGCGAGCTGTTCGCCCGCGTGCCGGCGCGGCTGAAATTCCTCAAGTCCGAGCGGGCCGAAGCCGCCGCGATCACCGATATCGTCCGCCGCCTCGCCATGGCCAATCCGGCCGTGCATTTCGAGCTCAACGGCGCCGATCGCTCTGCCAGCAACTGGCCGGCCGAAGATGGGGAATCGGCGCTCCGCGCCCGCGTTGCGGCGTTGATAGGGCCGGACTTCACCGACAATGCCGTCACCGTCGCCGGCGTCCGCCACGGTGTCGTCGTCACCGGGCTCGCGGGGCTCCCCACCTATACCCGCGCCAACGGGCTCAGCCAGTATGTCTTCGTCAATGGCCGGTCGGTCCGCGACAAGGTGCTGGTCGGCGCCATCCGCGCCGCCTATGCCGATCACGTGTTCCGCGACCGCTTCCCGGTGGTGGCGCTGTTCGTCGCCGTCGATCCGGCCGAGGTCGACGTCAACGTGCACCCGGCCAAGGCGGAACTCCGCTTCCGCGATCCGGGCGGGGTGCGCAGCGCCGTGATCAATGCGCTGGGCGAAGCGCTGACGGCCGCCGGCTTCCGCGCCTCATCCAGCGTGGCCGAGGACATTGTCGAGGCGTTCCGCGCGCCGGTGCCACCGCAGCGTCCGGCCGCGCCCGCCTATGCGGGCACATATGCCGCCCCTGCCCTGTCCTCTGGATTTGCCGGCTTCGCCGAGCCCAGCGCCCGCTTCGAATCCGCGCCCGAGGCCCCGGTCGCCGTCCCCGCGGACTATCCGCTCGGCACCGCACGGGCGCAGATGTTCGACAATTTCATCGTGGCGCAAAATGGCGACAGCCTGGTGCTGGTCGATCAGCACGCCGCCCATGAGCGGCTGGTCTACGAGCGTTTCAAGGCGCAGATGGCGTCCGGCCCGGTGCCGAGCCAGATGCACCTTATCCCGGCTATCATCGAGCTCCCCGAGGACGATTGCGCCCGGCTCGAGGCCGCCGCTCCTGTGCTCGAAAAGCTCGGGCTCTATCTCGAGCGCTTCGGCTCGCGCGCCGTCGCCGTGCGCGAAACCCCGGCGCTCCTCGGCGACACCGACGTGACGCTGCTGATCCAGGATCTCGCCGACGGCCTCGCCGAATGGGACTCGGCCGCCGCGCTCTCCGAGCGGCTCGAAGCCATTATCGGCCGCATGGCCTGCCACGGCTCCGTCCGCTCCGGCCGCCGCCTGCGCCTCGAGGAAATGAATGCACTCCTCCGCGACATGGAAGCGACGCCGCATTCCGGCCAGTGCATCCACGGCCGCCCGACCTATGTGGAGCTGAAAAAGACCGACATCGAACGGCTGTTCGGGCGCACGCGGTAGATACTACCCCAGCGTCAAGAAATGCACCGCCGCCGCGCCATACTCGCGGCGGTCGTCGAGGACAAAGCCCTCGGGCAGGTCCAGCGTCACCGCCGAACTCTCTTCCAGCACAATGGTCGCGTCCGGCTTCAGCCAGCCGCCGGCCTTGAGCGAGGCCAGCGCCTGCTCCCCCAGCCCCTTGCCATAGGGCGGATCGAGAAACACCAGGTCGACCGGACCCATCGTCCCCGCCGGCCCCAGCGCCGTCGCGTCCCGGCGCAACAGCTTCGCGATCCCGGCAATGCCGAAGTCCTGGATATGGTCGCGCACGAGACCGCGCGCCTCCGCACCGGTATCGACGAACACACAACTCGCGGCGCCACGGGACAGGGCTTCGAGCCCCAGCGCCCCGGTGCCGGCGAACAGATCCACCACCTTCACGCCATCGAGATGCACGCCGATCCGGCTCGCGAGGATGTTGAACATCGACTCGCGCGCCCGATCCGAGGTCGGGCGGATGCTGTCATCGCTCGGCGACAACAGCGCCTTGCCCTTGAAGCGGCCGGCAACGATCCGCACCGCTTAGCCCCGCGGCTTCCGCGGCCCACGCGGCTTGTCGCCATAGGGCTTGCCACCCGCCGGACGACCACCCGAGGGCCGTGCCGCGCCGGGCTTGCCGGCATAGGGCTTCCCACCAGCGGGACGCCCTGCCCCGCCGGGCTTCCCCGCATAGGGTTTGCCGCCTGCAGGCCGCGCTGCACCACCGGATTTGCCCGCATAGGGTCGGTCGCCATAGGGCTTCTTGTCGCCATAGGGCTTGTTGCCGGCCGGCCGCGCGGCCGCGCCAGGCTTGCCGCCATACGGCTTCTTGTCGCCAAAGCTGCGCGGCTTGTCGCCGAAGCTGCGGGCCGGGCGGTCACCAGCGCCCCGCGGTGCGGAACCGCGGCCAGCAGTGTCGCCGCCATCGCGCGGCGTGTAGGGGCGGCTCGAGCGCAAGGGGCGGTCCGCGCCATCGCGGGCCGGACGGGCGCCCTGCGGGCGATCGCCATAGGGGCGGCTCGGCCGGTCATTGCCCTCGGGACGCGGGCCACGCGCCGGGCGGTCGCCAAAGGCCCGCTTGGGGCGATCATTGCCCTCGGGACGCGACCCCCGCGGCTTGTCGCCGAAGCCGGGCTTGTCACCGAACCGCTTGGGCTTGTCGCCGAACTTGCGCTCCGGCCGGTCGCCACGATCCAGGCGATCCCCCCGCGGCCCACCCGGGCCACGGCGCTCGTCGCCATCGCGATCCCGGCCCTGGCGGACCTTGATCTCCTGGCTGGTGCCGTCTTCAAAGAACACTGTCCGCGTCACGCGGTTGTCCGTCGCGGGCGCAGCCGCGCGCACTGGACGCGGCCCACGCGGATCGGGGCGACCCGGACGTTCGGCACGCGGGCGCACCGCAGCCTCGGCGGCGCGGGCATCGGTCTGGTCGTCCTCGAAGCGGAAGCGGGCGCCGCCATCCTTGCGCGGCGAAGCACGACCCGGGGCCTTGCCCGGCGCGGTGACGCGCAGCTTGGGGTCGGCGACCATCTTTTTCCGCTGCGCTGCCATCTCCGGCATCTCGCTGTCGAAATCGGCATTGGCTTCGGCAGCAAGGCGCTTGCCGAGCTGGTCGCGCAGCACCCGCGCCGGCACGACCTCGACCTCGCCCTCCCTGAGATCGCCGAGCTGGAACGGGCCGTAGCTCACGCGGATCAGCCGGTTGACCTGCAGACCAAGCGCGCCAAGCACGTTCTTGACTTCGCGGTTCTTGCCCTCGCGCAGCGCCAGCACCAGCCAGCTGTTCGAGCCCTGAACGCGTTCGAGCACCGCTTCGATCGGGCCATACTGGATGCCGTCGATCTCGATGCCATCCTTGAGCGTGTTCAGCTGCTCCTGGCTGACTTCGCCAAATGCGCGCACGCGGTAGCGGCGCAGCCAGCCGGTCGCCGGCAGCTCAAGCACCCGCTTCAGCCCGCCATCATTGGTGAGCAGCAACAGGCCTTCGGTGTTGATGTCGAGCCGGCCGACGGAGACTACGCGCGGCAGCCCCTTTTCGGTCAGCACCTCGAAGATCGTCTCGCGACCCTCGGGGTCCTTCTCGGTCACCACCAGCCCGGCCGGCTTGTGGTACAGCCAGACGCGCGTGCCCTGGCGGGCGGCCAGCGGCTCGCCATCGACCTTGATCTTGTCTTTTTCGGAAACGTTGAAGGCGGGCGTGACGACCTTCTTGCCGTTCACGGTCACCCTTCCGTCCTTGATCCAGCCTTCGGCATCGCGGCGCGAGCAAAGGCCCGAACGGGCAATAACCTTGGCGAGACGATCGCCATCCGAGCTGTCGTCGGGGAGTTTAGACATCGATGTAGCTCCTGCGTGGCCCATCCGGGCGGCGCATCATTGGGTTGAGCGGAAAGTCCGATCAGCCAGAGGTGGCGCCAAGCGCCTTCCTGACTTCCGGCGGGCAGTTTTTGTCGTCGAGCGGCACCAGTTCGCCGTTCTTGGCCATGCACACGAGGTCCTGGCCCTTCACCGAAGTGGTGAAGTACTCGATCGGCGGCAGATAGAGCGGCCGGTCGGGGTTGATCCGCGCGGCCTTCATCTTGCCGATCATTTTGGCAAGCTCAGCCTGGGTCAGCGGGCGGCCCGAAGAGGCATAGGGGTCGACGACGCGCACCTTGCGTAGCCGCGACAGATCGGCCTCGCTGAGACCGGTCGCGTCGAGCTCCACCTTGTCCGAATCGGTGGGCAGCGCGGCGGCGACCTTGGTCCCCTCCTGCGGCGGGGGCAGCGTGGCATTGGATTTGGGCAGCACCAGCGGGCCGCGCGGATTGACGTTCTCGTCCTTCTGCGCGCGCGGCAGCATGCCGACGCCGATCAGCGTCTCGTTCATTACTTCGCGCTCGAAGGTGCCGATATCGGCGAAAGCATTGGTGCCTTCGGTGGTGGTGCAAGCGGCAAGGCCCGACAGGGCGATCACGGCAGCGGCGACAAAGCCGCCACGGGACACGGCAACAGAAAGGGGCCGCCGCCCGGACTTACCACTCAGCATGAGACTTCCCTTGTTGGCTCACCCGGTCACCCGAGCCAGAACCTCGATCGCGAGGCCTTATAGACGAGACCGGTCCGTATGGCCAGATTGAGGCGCCGATATGATCAGGCTTTGGCTCGCCGACCGATCCCCAAAAAGTCGAGGATCAGCAGCAACACCCCGGCCGTGATCGCCATATCGGCGAGGTTGAAGATGTAGAACGACCAATCCTGCCAATGAAAATGAAAGAAATCTGCAACGGCGCCATAGAGCAGCCGGTCGAGCGCATTGGACACCGCACCGCCGATCGCCAGCATCAGGCCATAGCGCACCAGAACGTCCGTGGTCTGAAACCACCAGACGGCCAGCGCCGCAATCGCCACCACGGCTATCCCCGCCAGCGCCAGCACCGGCAGGCCATCGAGCAGCCCGTAGGACACCCCGGTGTTCCAGACCAGCACATAGTCGAAGAAGTCCGTCACCTTGACGAACTCGCCGCCTGTCCAGCCGGCGAGATCGACCTGATAGAACTTGTGCCCCCGGTCGAGCGCAAAAGCGGCGAGCCCGACCAGCAGCGAGGGCACCAGGTGGGCGCGGGTCATTCGCCAGCTCCGGCGGTCTGCGCTCCTTCCCTTCTCCCCTTGCGGGAGAAGGTGCCCGAAGGGCGGATGAGGGGTAGTGGGCCTATCCCGCGACGCTGTTGTGGGTTGAGGGATCGCGTACCCCTCATCCGGCGCTGCGCGCCACCTTCTCCCGCAAGGGGAGAAGGTGAGCCGACCACCGACTCGGCGTGCTGTACCGCCACTTACAGCCCGGCTTCCGCGCGTTCGCGCAGGGCCTGAGCGTCGCGCTTCGAAATCTCGCCTTCCATCTCGCTTTCCGGGAAGAAACGGCGCGAGCGGGCGCATTCGCGGCCCTTGGCCTTTTCGAACACCACCGCCACGCCCGGCACTTCGTCGAGCTTGAAGGCCGTCGCGTTGGCCGGCGCGTCACCCTCGAACACGCTGATGTCGGAGGTGATGCAGATTTCGGCAAAATCGATGCCGTCCAGCGCCGCGAACAGCTCCGGCTTGGCGATCGCGACGATCGGTGCCGCTTCCATCGGGGCGCCGATCACCTTGTTCTTGCGCTCGATTTCCAGCGCACCGGTGACCACGCGGCGCACCTCGCGCACCTTCTCCCACTTCTGTGCCAGCTTCTTGTCCAGCCAGGTCTCGGGCAGCACCGGGAACTCGCGCAGATGCACCGAGGAATCCTCACCCGGGTGCCGCTCGAGCCAGGCCTCTTCCATGGTGAACACCAGGATCGGCGCCAGCCAGGCGGTCAGCGCATCGAACACGTGCTCAAGCACGGTCAGTGCCGCACGGCGCTTCACCGACGAGATCGGGTCGCAGTAGAGCGCGTCCTTCCGGATATCGAAGTAGAAGGCGCTCAAATCGATATTCATGAAGTTCGAAAGCGCCGCGACCACGCGCTTGTAGTCGTAGCTGTCATAGGCCTCGCGAACGAGCCCATCGAGCTCCTTCAGCCGGTGCAGCACCACGCGCTCCAGCTCCGGCATGTCGGCCAGCGCCACGTCGTCCCCGGCCTTCTTGTGCGCCAGATTGCCGAGCAGCCAGCGGATCGAATTCCGCAGCTTGCGGTAATTGTCGACCGTCGAGTTGATGATGTCCTTGCCGATCCTGAGATCGTCGGAATAGTCCGACTGCGCCACCCACAGCCTGAGGATATCGGCGCCATACTGCTTGATGACGTCCTGCGGGGCAGTGGTGTTGCCCAGCGACTTCGACATTTTCTTGCCCTCGCCATCGAGGGTGAAGCCGTGCGTCAACACGCTCGCATAAGGCGCAAAGCCGTTGGTCGCGCAGCTTTCGAGCAGCGAGGAATGGAACCAGCCGCGATGCTGGTCGCTGCCTTCCAGATACATGCCCGCCGGAAACTGCAGGTCGGGCCATTTCTGCTTGTTGCGCAGCACCCAGCTATGTGTGGTGCCGCTCTCGAACCACACGTCGAGGATGTCGTCGATCTTAGTCCAGTTCTCGGGATCGGGCACCGCGTCGCCAAGGAAGCGCTCTTTGGCGCCCGGCTTGAACCAGGCGTCCGCGCCCTCCTCCTCGAAGGCCTGGCCGATGCGGTGGTTCACCGCCTCGTCGGCGAGAATGGTGTCGGTCTTTTCGTTGTAGAACACCGCGATGGGCACGCCCCAGGCGCGCTGGCGGCTCAGCACCCAGTCCGGCCGCTCCGCGATCATGGCGCGCAGGCGGTTCTGGCCGGCCTGCGGATAGAACTTGGTCGCGTCGATCGCCGCAAGCGAACGGGTGCGCAGCGTGTCGCCGGCCTTCCCCATGATGTCGCGGTCCATGTAGACGAACCACTGCGGGGTGTTGCGGAAGATCACCGGCTTCTTCGAGCGCCACGAATGCGGGTATTGATGCTTCACCCGCCCGCGCGCCACCATCATGCCGCGCTCGGCCAGAGCCGCGATCACCCGGTTATTGGCGTCGCCCTTCTTCCCCGCATCATCGATGACCCGCGCCCCCTCGAAGCCTGGCGCCGCGGCGGTGTAGAACCCTGCATCGTCGACGACATAGGGGATGGTGGTGTCGATGCCACGCGCATGCAGCGCCCGCCCCGAATCCATCCAGATGCCAAAGTCATCGAGACCATGGCCCGGCGCGGTGTGCACGAACCCGGTACCGGTATCGTCGGTGACATGCTCGCCATCGAGCAGCGGCACTTCAAACTCGTAACCGCCGGCAAGGCCGCGGAGGGGGTGGGCGCAGACAAGTGTGGATAGGTCGCCTGGGGTGACGTCACCAAGCCGTTCGTACCGGTCGACCTTACCTTTCGCGAACACCTCAGCGGCCAACTTGTCGGCGAGCACATATGTCTCGCCTACCTTTGCCCAGTTCTCGGGCGGAGCTTCTGCGACCTCGTAGAGGCCATAGCTGATCTTGCTCGAGAACGAGACGGCGCGGTTGGCAGGAATAGTCCAAGGCGTGGTCGTCCAAATCACGACATATGCAGACGCCAACTTGGCAGCGAACTTCCGTTGGAGCTGACGCTGAAATCCGTCTAGGGCCTCCTGACCATCAAGAGCGACCAGACTCCCGGCATGTCGGATCGACGGCGTGTGGTTGGTCGCCACTGCAGCTTCGTCAGTCTTGGTGACCGGGAACTTCACCCAGATCGTGTCGCTCTCATAATCCGCGTATTCGATCTCCGCCTCGGCCAGCGCCGTGCGCTCGACCACGGACCACATCACCGGCTTCGACCCACGATAGAGCTGACCGCTCATCGCGATCTTGTGCAGCTCGCGGGCGATCTGCGCCTCGGCGTCGAAGCTCATCGTCAGATACGGGTTGGCCCAGTCGCCCACCACGCCGAGACGCTTGAACTCCTCGCGCTGGGTATCGACCCAGAACTGCGCGAAGCTGCGGCACTCGCCGCGGAACTCGTTGATCTCGACGTCGTCCTTGTTCTTGCCCTTGGCGCGATACTGCTCCTCGACCTTCCACTCGATGGGGAGGCCATGGCAGTCCCAGCCCGGCACATAGGCCGAGTTGTAGCCGAGCATGGTTTTCGAGCGGCTCACCAGGTCCTTGAGGATCTTGTTGAGCGCGTGCCCGATATGGATATTCCCGTTGGCGTAGGGTGGGCCATCATGCAGCGTGAACAGCGGCTTGCCCTGCCCGGCGGCGCGCTGGCGCTGGTAGATGTCCATGGCCTCCCAGCGGGCCAGCCACTCGGGCTCGCGGGCCGGCAGGCCTGCGCGCATCGGAAACTCGGTTTCGGGCAGGAACAGCGTCGCGCTGTAGTCGGGGCCCGCGCCGCCGGAAGCAGTGTCGTTCATAGCCGGAATACCTTTGAAAGCTGCGGGCTTTTAGCAAGCGGGGCCAGCTTGGGCCAGTGCGAATTGCCCGGCCGCCGCCCGGGCCGAAAACCCGTTCAGAATGCGTTCATCTCTGGGGCTGATTTGCGGCAAGCTACCGGAAAAAGCCCAGTTTCGCGTCGAGCTCCGACACCGGCAGCGTCGTTTTCAGCAGTGTACGCGCCTGCGCCGCATCGCGATTGACCGCCGCGATCAGCTCCTCGAGCCCCTTGAATTTCGCCTGCCCGCGCACCGCGCCGAGCAGCGTCACCTCTAGATGGCGGCCATAAATGTCTTCGTCGAAATCGAAGATCCAGGTCTCGAAGGGCGGCCGTTCGTTGTTGAACATGGGCTTCCCATAGCTCGCGACGCCCTCGAGCAGCCGGTCGCCGAGCCTGGCGCGCACGGCGTAAACCCCCTGCATCAGGCCGAATCCGGTGGGTGTGGCCACGTTCGCGGTGGGGAAACCCAGTTCCCGGCCCCGCTGGTCGCCCTTGATCACCTCGCCACCGAGGATCCAGTGATAGCCGAGCAACTGGCTCGCGCCTTTCACGTCGCCCTCGGCAAGTAATCCCCGAATGCGCGAGGACGAGATATGATCGTTGCCCTCATCGAGCATGGTGAGGATTTCAACTTCGAAGCCGTGCCGAACCCCGGCATCGGCAAGGAAAGTGGGGGTGCCAAGCCGCTTATGGCCGAAATGGAAATCGGCGCCGACCGAAACGCCTTTGACGTCAAGCGCGTCGACGAGGAAGCGTTTGACGAAATCCTCGGCCTCGATCTGCGAGAATTCGCGGCTGAAGGGCATCACCACGATGCCGTCGAGCCCGAGCGCCTCGGCAATCCTGGCCTTCTGGTCGGCATAGCTCAGGCGGAACATGAAGGGTTCGGGCGCAAACACGTCGCGCGGATGCGGCTCGAAGGTCAGCACCAGCGCCGGCACGCCGAGCGCTCTGGCGCGCTGGCGCAGCGCGGTGAACACATGCTGGTGGCCGCGGTGACACCCGTCAAAGTTGCCGATGGCAACCATTGCCCCCTTGAGCGAGGCCGGCACCGCGTCGAGGCCGGAGAGCCTGATGAAACCCGTCACGTTCGTGCCCGATCTGAAAACGCAGGCGTAATGGCAAGAAACGCCCGGCTGCGCAAGGCGTGGCTCACCAGGCGAGCTTGGCCATGAAGCCGGCCATGCTGGCCCCGCTCGGGGCCACCAGCCGCTTCACCGCGTCCGGGTCGGGCTTACCGAAGGCGTCCAGTTCCGCCGCATGGATCGAGCCGGTGATGAACAGCAGGTCGAGCCCTGCTCCCGCCGCGCCGATGGCGTCGGTCCTGACCGAGTCGCCGATGGCAAGGATGCGCGAGCGATCCAGCGCCTTGCCCGCCGCCTTCTCGGCCAGCCGCAGCGCTTCGGTATAGATCGGACGATAGGGCTTGCCGACCATCACGATCATGCCGCCGCGCGCCTCGTAGAGATCGGCCAGCGCCCCGCCGCAATAGATCAACCGGTCGCCGTGCTCGACCACGCGGTCTGGGTTGGCGGCGATGAGCGGCAGATTCCTCTTAAGCCACAAGGAGATACGGTCGCGGTACATGTCCGGTGTGTCGTCATCGGTGTCGAGGTCGGTCACGACGATGGCGCTTGCCGCCTCTGGTCCGCTCAGGGTGATGTCCAGACCCTCGAACAGCCCGTCATTCTCCTCCGGCGGCCCGACATAATGCACTGATTTTCCACGGTAAGCGGCGAGAACCGCGCGCGTTGCATCGCCCGACGAGACGATGTCGTCATAGGCTTCGCGCACCACGCCGAGCTCGTCCAACATCTCCACGATCGGCGGCGAGGGCCGTGGCGCATTGGTGATCAGCACCACCCGCCCGCCCTGACGGCGGAAGTTCACCAGCGCCTCGACGGCGGTCGGGTGGGCAACAATGCCATTGTGCACCACCCCCCAGACGTCGCTCAAGATGGCATCATAGCCGTTCGCAATGGCCGAAAGGCCCTTAAGCGCCGTCATGGAGATTTCCTTTCAGTATCAGGCCGACAGGCTCTGGCCCCAGTTGACCGGCATCGGCCGGACAGCGGGCTTGCGCTCGACCATCATGTCATCGCGGGCAGGACCGGGCCGACCCAGATGCGGGCCCTGCGCCTGCTGGATGCCATCCTCGAACAGGCTCAGCACCTGCTGCTCGTCCACGACACCGGTGGCACACAGATCGATCTCAAAGCGACGCGCATAATGGGCAATGTCGGCCGTGTGCAAATCGGTAAAGGCCGTCGGCTCGGCCAGGAACCGCGTGGCGTCAAAGCGCAATGCCACAAAGCCCAGCGTCTGCAATTCCGAAAAGTCGAGCCGGAGCGAGTCTGCCGCCACCATCACGAAGCCGATGCCGGTGCGGCGCAACTCAATCAGGTCGCTCTTGATCGTGCGATCCCAACCCTTGAAGTCGTTGTAATTAATCAGAAAACACAGGGAGGGTGTCACCGCCTGGTTGGCCCCGAGGCTCGCCACCATCTGCTCCAGCGCCTGCTTGTCGCCCAGCGTGGCGGCGGACAACCCCATATAAAGGCGGATGGGCGTCCCGGCGGTGCGGGCGCGGCGGGCCAGTCCGATCGCCTCTTCGAGCGCCATGGCGTCGACCCGGCGCAGCTCCACATCGCCGCCGCGGCGCGGCATGAAGTCGGCGGCATCGGCCAACTCACCCGCCTCCCGCATCAGGCGCGGCACGAGGTCGTAACCCAGCGGCCGCCGCTGCGGCAGCGCCATCACCGGGTCGACATGAAAGATCAGCCGGTCGCCATCCAGCGCCTGCCGCAGCTCCGCGGGATCGATCACCGGCTCGGGGAAACTGTCGTCGTCGACGAACGGCGCACTCACGACCGGCTGCGCCTGTCGCCCCGGCGCCGGTGCCGCGACACGGGTCGACTCGATATCGGCAACCGTCTCGGCCACCTGGCGCACCACAGTGCCCAGCACCGAAATGTCGGCCTCGATGCCTTCGAGCCGGCTGCCGACATTGGTGTCGGCAAGGGCATTGACCCGCTGGCTTAGCACTTGACCTGCCTTGGCATCGGTCGACAGCAGCCGCGCCAGCTCGCCGATCGCCTGCTCGAGCCGCGCCTCGGTGCGTCGGCGCATCTGGCGCTCCACAACGGTGATCGCCACAGCGGCAAAGGCCAGCGCCGTCACCAGGGCTTCAATCGGCGAGAAGGTCAGCGCAAAATACGCCGCGGCGGCGACGCCCAGCGCGCTCAGAGCGATGAAGATATAGACCAGACCCTGCAAAAGCCGCTCCGCGCCGGCCGGTGTTGTACGGGGGACTCGGCGCTACTCCTCATAGCATCGGCGTTCCACGCTCGAAAGCGCAGGGCGCATCAAGCCTGTGGCCAATGCGGTCTTTTGGCCGGAAGCGACTGCAGGGGAACGGAATATTTACCCTGAACATCAACACTCGGTTCAGTATGACATGCGGGAATCCGGATGCAGATTGGGACTGAATCGCGCGACCTCGACGCTGCCGCCCGAATCCTGGTGGTCGATGGCGACGCCGTGGCGCGCACCGCGCTGAGCGAAGCGCTGGCCGCAGAGCTGGCTTCCGCACCTGTGCTCGACGGCGTTCCCTCGGGACGTGCCGCCGCGGAATTGCTGCGCGCTGCCCGCTATGATGCCCTGCTCATTGACCTCGACAGCCTGACGGATCTCTCGCCCAATGCCGACGATGCCGTGGCCCGGCTGGTCCGACTCGCTGCAGGAGCGCTGGTGCTGGCGCTCTCCGGCGCCGGTTCGGTCACTGCCGCCATGGCGGCGATGCGGGCGGGCGCGCATGATTTTGCCGTCCGACCGCTCGGCGGCCGCGCCATTGCCGAGCGCCTATGCGACATGGCCGATCGGCATGGCGGCACCCGGCTGGCCCTAAGACCGGCCGATGCCGGCCTTGCCACCCGGTTTTCCGGCTTTGTCGGCGCCTCCAGCCAGATGCTGGTGGTCTATGAACAAATCGAGCGGATCGCGGCATCCGACGCCCCGGTGTTCATCACCGGCGAGCCGGGCACCGGCAAGGATCTCTGCGCCGAGGCCCTGCACCAGCGCGGCCCACGGGCCGGCGGCCGCTATGTGGCGCTCGATTGCGGGCAGCTGGCGCGACACCTGCTCGAAGCCGAACTGTTCGGCGTGTCACGCGGCGCCCTCAGCGGCACCGAAAGCGACCGCAAGGGCGCAGCCGAACTCGCCGACGGCGGCACGCTCTACCTCGCCGAGATCGACGCGCTCGACCAGAGCCTGCAGAGCAAGCTCCTGCGCTTCCTGCAGACCGGGACGCTAAGCCGGATCGGCGAGTCCGCGTCCCGCCAGGCGCAAGTTCGGGTGATTTGCGGCACCAGCCGCAACCCGACGCAGCTCATCGCCGAGCGCGCTTTCCGCGAAGACCTGTTCTACCGGCTGCATGTCCTGCCGATCCATCTGCCGCCATTGCGGCAGCGCGGCACCGATGCCGCTCTGTTGGCCCGGCACTTCCTCGCGCAATTCGGCGCCAAGGAAAACAAGGTCTTCACCGGCTTTGCCGAAGCCGCACTGGCCCGCATCGCCGCTGAGGACTGGCCCGGCAATGTCCGCCAGCTTGAGACCCTGATCCGCCGCGTCGTCGCGATGTATCCGGGCGGCGAGGTCAGCGAGACCATGCTGGCCGCGGCCGACTTCGACAGCCCAGCCCAGACGGTCTCGGGCACCGCGGAGCTCCCACGTCGCCCTGTCATCCTGCCGATGTGGCAGCAGGAACAGCGCATCATCGAGGATGCCATCCAGAGCTTTGGCGGCAACATCACCCTTGCGGCGCAGGCGCTGGAACTCAGCCCCTCGACCATCTATCGCAAGCGGCAGGCCTGGGCCGAAATGGACGGCCGGCGCGGCGCGGCCTAGGTGCCGGGCGGTGCTTCTCCCGGCACAAACTGCCGGATCAGGTTGGCAGGTGCGTCCTCCACAATCGTGAGCTCGCCTTGGCGCTTCCTGCCGACCAGCCGAGGCTCCGCCCCCGAGTTGTCGAAAATATCGACGATGTCGGCATGCTCGGCAAACCACGGCAATTGCGCCAGCGAACGCCAATAGCGCGAGACGATCTTGTCCTCGGGCACCGCGTGGCCACCCCTTGCAACCCTTGCGCGTACGCGTTCGACGTTGAGTTGGGGGGTGTCCAGCAACACATAGACTAGGTGAACGGCGAAACCCAGTTCATGAGCTAGATTCACCAGTCTGCGGTACTTGTCCGTCGACAGGACCGTCTCGACACCAACGTCACGATGGACGTGCAGCGTGGCCTCAAGCCAGATCTCCAGTCGCTCGACAGCGCGGAGGTTGGCAGCAAGCGAATCGAGCCGCTCCCGCTCAGCGATCTCACGAGCCAAGATGTCCGGATTGATGATCCAGAACGAACGACCGACGCTTTCGGGATCAAGCCGATCATAGGAAGTGCTCTTGCCGGAGCCGTTGGGTCCGGCAATCACCCAGAACACGGGCCTGTCGCTATTCCGCGGCAACGCTCGCCGAACGTGGCGGCCGCGATCGGCGAGCTCGCGCCACGTTCAACCGAAAAACCTTCTGGAACTGGGCCCCAAAGTCCGGGTCCGTTGTCTCAAGCATGTACACCGTCTCGGTGGAACCGTCGGCCTGCCTGATGCGGCGACTGGGAATGTCCTTGGCGGCCACGTCTTTGGCCTCCAGACTCCCGGGTTTCACGAATGTGACCTTGCTCATGGGCGTCAATATAGCACCCAGCCGCCGACATTACAAAGTGCCTGAGCCTCAGCCCTTGGCGAGCTTCTCGCGCATCTTCCTTGCCGTCGCGAAGGCCTTGGCCTCTTCGCCGAGCGCAGAGCCAGACTTGACCACCTTGCCGTCGGCATCGACGAGCTGCCAATCCCATTTGGTGTTGGGCCCGACGCCACCGGTCCGGCGCAGCTTGATCTCGAGTTCGGGCATGGCTCACTCCTTGAGGCGATCGTTTCGCGCCAAACCACCTAGGCGCGCGTCACCGGAAAATCTATCCCCGCCACTCTGCGCCCGGGCATGATCGGGCGGAACCGTCGGAGTCTTGACCCGGCTGCTCACAACAACGGCCGGAATAGGTTTCACCTGCCTATGGCGCAGACGACGCAAAAGCTCAAGAGCGCGTTCTGCGGGCCATCCTGCCGCCACACGGCGCCTGTCCAGTGGCAGACAAGAAAATCGTCGGCGCATCCTCTTGGCAAACGTCCCGAAACTTGACTCCTCCAGCCCCCCTGCCTATATCGGCGCACGGTTGTTGGCACTCACTTGAGGCGAGTGCTAACAGCTCCGAAAACACATCAGAATTTTCGAGGAGCATTCAATGGCATTCCGTCCTCTGCACGACCGTGTGGTCGTCCGCCGGGTCGACAGCGAAGAAAAGACCGCCGGGGGCATCATCATTCCCGACACGGCCAAGGAAAAGCCCTCCGAGGGCGTGATCGAGGCCGTCGGTCCGGGTGCCCGCGACGAGAGCGGCAAGCTGGTCGCCCTCGACGTCAAGGTCGGCGACCGCATCCTGTTCGGCAAGTGGAGCGGCACCGAGGTCAAGCTCAACGGCAAAGACCTGCTGATCATGAAAGAGTCCGACATCATGGGCGTGATCGAGGGCTAAGGCGTCCACGCCCAAGCATCTCTTCATTCTCCAACCAAACGTAAGGAGCGCCTCCAATGGCCGCTAAAGACGTAAAGTTCTCCACCGATGCCCGCGACAAGATGGTCCGCGGTGTCAACATCCTCGCCAACGCCGTCAAGGTGACGCTCGGTCCCAAGGGCCGCAACGTCGTTATCGACAAGTCGTTCGGCGCCCCGCGCATCACTAAGGACGGCGTCACCGTCGCCAAGGAAATCGAACTGGAAGACAAGTTCGAGAACATGGGCGCCCAGATGCTCCGTTCGGTCGCCTCCAAGACCAACGACATCGCCGGTGACGGCACCACCACCGCGACCGTTCTGGCTCAGGCCATCGTCAACGAAGGCATCAAGCTGGTCGCCGCCGGCATGAACCCGATGGATCTGAAGCGCGGTATCGATCTGGCCGTGACCGAAGTCGTCGAGAACCTCGGCAAGGCCAAGAAGACCATTTCGTCGAATGGCGAAGTCGCGCAGGTCGGCACCATCTCCGCCAACGGCGAATCCGCCATCGGCGAGATGATCGCCAATGCCATGCAGAAGGTCGGCAACGAGGGTGTGATCACCGTCGAGGAAGCCAAGACCGCCGAGACCGAACTCGACGTCGTCGAGGGCATGCAGTTCGACCGCGGCTACCTCTCGCCGTACTTCGTCACCAATGCCGAGAAGATGACCGCCGTCCTCGAAGACCCGGTGATCCTGCTGCACGAGAAGAAGCTCTCGAACCTGCAGGCCATGCTGCCGATCCTCGAAGCGGTCGTCCAGTCGCAGCGCCCGCTGCTGATCATTGCCGAGGACATCGAGGGCGAGGCTCTGGCCACGCTCGTCGTCAACCGCCTGCGCGGTGGCCTCAAGGTCGCAGCCGTCAAGGCTCCGGGCTTCGGTGATCGCCGCAAGGCCATGCTCGAGGACATCGCGATCCTCACCGGCGGCCAGGTCATCTCTGAAGACCTCGGCATCAAGCTCGAGAACGTGACCATCGACATGCTCGGCACGGCCAAGCGCGTCGAGATCGCCAAGGAGACCACCACCATCGTCGATGGCGCCGGTTCCAAGGACGACATCACCGGCCGCGTTGCTCAGATCAAGGCGCAGATCGAAGAGACCTCGTCGGACTACGACAAGGAGAAGCTGCAGGAACGCCTGGCCAAGCTCGCCGGCGGTGTTGCGGTGATCAAGGTTGGCGGCTCGACGGAAGTCGAAGTCAAGGAGCGCAAGGACCGCGTCGACGACGCGCTCAACGCGACCCGCGCTGCCGTTGAAGAAGGTATCGTCCCGGGCGGCGGCGTCGCGCTGCTGCGCGCTTCGAACGCCCTCACCATCAAGGGTGGCAACCCCGACCAGCAGGCCGGCATCAACCTAGTGAAGCGCGCTCTGCAGGAGCCGGTCCGCCAGATCGCCAACAATGCCGGTGATGAGGGTTCGGTCGTCGTGGGCAAGATCCTCGAGAGCACCAACGGCAACTTCGGCTACAACGCCCAGACCAGCGAATATGGCGACATGGTTGCCATGGGCGTGGTCGACCCGGTGAAGGTGGTTCGCACCGCCCTCCAGGACGCAGCGTCGGTTGCTTCGCTGCTGATCACCACCGAGGCGATGATCGCCGACGCCCCCAAGGCTGACGCTCCGGCAATGCCGGGCGCCGGTGGCGGCATGGGCGGCATGGGCGGCATGGACTTCTAGGCCTTACGGCTTAGATTTCTTCGCTCACGGGCTGTTTCGCGGTCGGCTGACGCCGACCGCTCGCCCTCTGCGAGGGCGGCCGACGGCCGGGGCAGCAAAGCTGCCGAACCCTGAAGAGCTTAGTCCAGACTTCCCAGTCACGGGCTTTGAAGACGGCGCGTCGGGCAACCGGTGCGCCGTTTTCGTTGGGCGATTGCGGTTCGAGATCGGCAGGCAACCGCCCTGCCCCTGCCATAGAGGCCGAAGCGCAGGCCCGATCGAGCGGACTTCCCTAAGTGTCGGCCTAGCGGAACACCAGCAGCCGCAGCGCAAGGGCAATCGAGATGATCACCACCAGCGGCCGGATCAGCCGCGCGCCGAAGCGGATGCCGGCTCTTGCCCCAAGATAGCCGCCCAGCACCTGCCCCACCGCCATCACTCCGACTGCCGGCCAGAGCACATCGCCGGTGCCGATGAACAGCGCCAGGGCCCCGACATTGGAGGTGAGGTTGAGCACCTTGGTATTGGCGGAGGCGCGGGTGACACCGAGGCCGAACAGGGTGACAAAGCCCATGGTCATGAACGAGCCCGTGCCGGGCCCGAGCAACCCGTCATAGAAGCCGATCAGGAAACCCATCACCGGCACGAATGTCGCAAATCTGAGCCGCGCGTGGCGGTCGGCATCGCTCAGGCGTGGCGCGAAAGCGAAATAGAGGGCAATGGCGATCAGCGCCATCGGCACCGCGACCTGCAGCACCGATGTGTCGATCGATTTCACCGCCAGCGCGCCCAGAAAGCTGCCGGCAAAGGTTACGGGGATCGCCACGGTCAGCGCCGTCAGCGACACCAACCCCCGCCGCCAGTAGGTGATGGCCGCCATCAATGTTCCGATGGCCGCCTGTGCCTTATTGGTGCCGAAAGCCAAAACGGGCGGCATGCCGAGCGAGATCAGCGCGGGCACGGTGATCAGCCCCCCACCGCCGGCAATGGCGTCGACGAAACCGGCGACGAGCCCAACCAGCCCCAGCGCCACGAGGACGAGCGGTTCGAGCTCCATCAGCGCGGGGTGCCGGCGTCGTCGAGCGGCGGCGCCTCGGGCGCGCGCCGTTCCTGCAGCGGGATGTTGATCATCGAGGACATGAAGGCGGTCAGCGCCAGCTGCGTGCCGGCGACCAGCGCCGTCATGGCGACGATCATGGCGCGCATGGTGCCCGAGGGATCAAGGTCGCCGAAGCCGCGCTCGGCCCATTGCGTCACGCCCCAGATGGCGGCGGCAAGTCCGACGGCCATCAGCAGCACCGCCAGACTGAGGATGCGCTCAAGCGTCAGGAATTCGAGGATGCTGTCGAACGTCTCCGAGCGCGGAATGAAGCCGTAGCGAGAGGCAAAGCGCCGGCCGATCACGGCAAACGCGACCGATTGCAGCCCGACCACTACCAGCATGCCGGCAACGAGGAAGGTGTGGATGTCCAGTTGCACACGATCGGTCAATGCCACCGGCCCATTCCAGAGCAGCGCGCCAAAGAACAAGCCGAGCCCGAGGCAGGCGAGGCCGGGATAGAGGAACAGCCAGCGCGGCGAGAACAGCAGCAGAAAACGCAGATGCCGCCAGCCGTCGCGGAACGAGCGCAGATGCGGCGGGCGGGAGCGGCCATCCTTCTTGAGCGTGGTCGGCACTTCGGCGACCTCGAGACCGCTCAGCGTCGCCTTGACCAGCATTTCGGAGGCGAATTCCATCCCGGTGGTCCTGAGGTTGAGCCCCAGGATGGCGTTCCTGTCGAAGCCCCGCAGCCCGCAATGAAAGTCTCCGGGTGAGGCCTTGAAGAACAGGCGTCCCACGAAGCTGAGCACCGGGTTGCCGATATAGCGATGGTGCCAGGGCATGGCACCGGGTGCGATCCCTCCGGCAAAGCGGTTGCCCATCACCAGCGGCACGCCGGCGCGCAGCTTTTCGACGAAGCCGTCGAGCTGCTCGAAATCGTAGCTGTCATCGGCATCGCCCATGATGACGTAGCGGCCGCGCGCCTGCTCGATGCCGCCCATTAGCGCCGCGCCATAGCCGCGATCGGGGATGGGGACGAGCCGCGCCCCTTCCGCCAGGGCGATCTGCTGACTGCCATCGGTTGAACCATTGTCGGCAATCAGCACCTCACCGGCAATCCCGGTGCGGGCCAGAAAGCCCCGCGCCTTGCGGATGCACACCGCAAGCGTCTCCGCCTCGTTGAGACAGGGCATCAGGATGGTCAGTTCCAGTTCGGGCATCGCGAATCGCCTGCGGTCGGCTGACCATAGAGGAGAAGCGGTGTTCCCGCTCAGAGCAGCGTCGAGATTCCGGGGGGAACGCCGCCCATTATCGACAAGAACGCCTCGAGCTGGGCCTTGCGCAGCGGCGTCCAATCGGCGGTGCGCGACACGATCAGGTTGGCCTCGGACTTCATGATCAGACCATCCTCGAGGATGCGCAGTTGGTTGGCTGTCAGCGTCGAGCCGGTCGAGGTGATGTCGACAATCAGGTCGGCCGACCCGGCGGCCGGAGCGGATTCGGTGGCGCCGGCGCTTTCGACGATGCGGTATTCCGCGATGCCATGGCGCTGGAAGTGGCGGCGGGTGATGTTGACATATTTGGTGGCGACGCGCAGCCAGCGACCATGCCGCGCCCGGAAGTCCGAGGCGACGTCGGCAAGGTCGCTCATCTGCTGCACATCGATCCAGGCATCCGGCACCGCCACGACAACGTCGGCCTCACCGAAGCCCAGGCCGCGCACGAACAGCACGTTCTCTTCGCCGTTCTCCGAGGCTTCGTGGATGAGGTCCGTGCCGGTCACGCCGATATCGACGCCACCCAGGATCAGTTCCCGCGCGATTTCTGCCGCCGGATAGAACCGCACCGTCACCTGCGGCTGGTTCTTGATCGTGCCGGCATAGGATCGCGCGCCACCCGGCCGCGCGATGGTCAGCCGCGAGGCATTGAAGGCCTTGCGGGTCAGTTCTTCCAGACGCCCTTTGGAGGGCACCGCGAGCGTCAGGCCACCCGGCAGCATCGTCATCGTGTGGCCTCCCGTTCCAGCCGGTCGACCCACAGGGCACAGCCGGAAGCATTGACCGGTTGCGGCGCGCCCAGACGCTCCAGCATGCGGTCGTACTCGCCACCCGAGGCCAGCACTTCCCCTTCGGAATCGGTCATCTCGAACACGATCCCGGTATAATAGTCGAGGCGGGGCGAGAAGCCGGCGTCAAACACCACCTCGGCATGCGGCGAGAGTGCCTGCAGCGCCGCGGCATGGCTGCGCACCTGATAAAGCGGCTCTTCGAAGTTGAAGCCGTAGTCCTGGCAGAGGATGGCGATCCGCTCGAAGGCCGACTGCGCCGGTTCGGCGATCGACAGGTATTCCTGCAACAGCGCCACCGTCTCGGGCGCCACGGGAGCCGCGTCCAGCGTCTGCTTTTCGATATAGCGGTCGGCGATTTCGTCGGGGGTGCGGCTGCCGATCAGGCTCAGCCCACCCGAAAGCATGGCGTCGGTGACGATCTCGATCACCGCCTCGCGGCTGTCCGGCACCGGGCTTGCGGGCCGCTCCTCCGGGTTCGCCAGCCGTTCCATCAGCCTCTGCATCGCCTCTGGATGGCCGAAGCGGTGACGGATGCGCGCCCGCCAGGCTTCCGGCACCTCGGCCGCCTCCAGAAACGCCTCGAACAGCCCGACGCCGCCCAGCCGGACATGCGGCGCGGTGATATCGTAGATGGCGAGGGCCCAGCGCGCGAAGGTCAGCACCTGATCCAGCGCCTGGTCGGCATCGGCATGGCCGAGCAGTTCCAGTCCGGCCTGTTCGAACTCCACCGGCACCGAGTTCTGCTGGCGAAAGATCGGCCCCAGATATGTGAACGCTTCGGGGAGGCCGAGCATCCCATCTTCCAGGTAGCTCTGCGCGATCGGCAAAGTGAAATCCGGCCTGAGGCAGTACTCGAGGCCATTGTTGGTGGTGGTCAGCAACAGGTTGCGGCCGAATTCCTCGCCGGCGAGGTCGAAGTAGGGGCCGGCAGGCAGGAGCAGTGGCGGCATGGCGCGCGTCACCGTGCGCGACTCGACGAGCCGGACCAAGGCGGCGTAGCGCTCGGAAGCCGACTTCACTTGCCCGCGCCTCCTGTCCTGACGAGATCCGCAGCAACCGCAGGCAGGGCCTTGATGGCCTCGACGATGGCGTCGATGTCGCCGGCACATTCGAACTGGCCGGGGCGCGCCGCCTTGTATTCGGCATTGTCGGCGATGGCCTTGGCCTGCTCCTTGCCGACGATAAGGTCCTTGATCTGGACGATCCCCTGCTCGCGCTCCTGCGTGCCCTCGATGATTACCGCCGGGCTGTTGCGCTTGTCGGCATAGGCGACCTGCTTGCCGAAATTCTTGGTGCTGCCCAGAAACATCTCCGCCCGGATGCCGGCCTGCCGCAACGCCGAGACGATCGACTGGTAGCGCGCCGTCTGCTCGCGATCCATCACCAGCACCACCACCGGCCCCACCGGCGCGGTGCTGCCGAGATTGCCGGTCAGCTTCAGCGCGTGCGCCAGCCGCGACACGCCGATCGAGAACCCCGTGGCCGGCACCGGCTCGCGCCGGAAGCGGCTCACCAGCCCGTCATAGCGCCCACCGCCGCCCACCGAGCCGAACACCACGTCCTGACCCTTCTCGTTCTGCACCTTGAAGGTCAGTTCGATCTCGAAGACCGGGCCGGTATAATATTCGAGACCGCGGACAACCGAAGGGTCGATCTTGATGCGATCCGTACCGTAACCCGCAGCGTCGAAGAGCGACTGCATGACATCCAGCTCAACAACGCCTGCATTGTCGGACGGAACCTTGCCGCCAACATAGTCAAGCACGATGCCGACCTGATCATCACTCAAGCCAGCGCCCTTGGTGAAGTCGCCGCTCTCGTCCTTGCGCCCTGCCCCGAGCAGCAGCCGCACGCCCTCGACACCAAACTTATCCAGCTTGTCGATGGCGCGTAGTACAGTGAGCTTCTGGGCGTCGTCGGTGACGCCGGCAGACTGGAGAACGCCGTCGAGAACTTTGCGATTGTTGACTCTGACAACATATTTGCCGCCAAGGCCCAGCGCGTCCATGACGTCCGCCATCATCATGCACATCTCGGCGTCGGCCTCGGGGCCAGCCGCCCCGACCGTATCGGCGTCGAACTGCATGAACTGGCGGAAGCGGCCCGGGCCGGGCTTCTCGTTGCGGAACACATAGCCCTGCCGGTAGCTGCGATAGGGCTTGGGCAGCGTCTCGAAATTCTCGGCAAAGTGGCGGGCGAGCGGTGCGGTAAGATCATACCGCAAGCTCATCCATTGTTCGTCGTCGTCCTGCAGCGAGAACACGCCGGCATTGGGCCGGTCGGTGTCAGGGAGGAACTTGCCCAGCGTCTCGGTGTACTCCAACAGCGGGGTTTCGACGGGATCGAAGCCGTAGCGTTCGTAGACGGCACGAATCTTCGCCACCATCTCGTTGACGGCGGCGATATCGGCAGCCTCGCGATCCTCGAAACCGCGGGGCAGTCTCGGCGCGATGAGCTTGGTCTTTTCGGTCATTTGATCGTGGGTGTGCCCGGATTCTCGCGTGGTTCCTAACGGAAAGGGCCACGTGACTCAAGGAAGGCACCTGTGTCCAAACGGCAACACCCCTCACTTCGCTGCGACCGGCTGTCGCAGCAGGGGTTGGCACGAGTCGCAGACGGGGGTATCAGCGTCCTCGTTCAACGCCAGCAACCAAAGGAGGCGCGACATGAACATGTTCATTCACGTCACCGGTCCTGGCTTTGAAACCGCCGGCCTCAAGCGCGCCTAGCGCTTTCCGGGTCCTCTCCGGGCCCGCACCTTCCGGCACTTCCAGTACCGACCATCGTCAACCGTCCTGACCGCTTCGCGCGCTGATTCCGCTCGCGTTGCGTGCAGGACTCCACCACCCAACCAGAGGACCGGGCCTTGGCCCGGACGCAACAGATGACTCTCGATCTCGAGACACTCTCGGAGTCCCACGACTCCACCCGCACTTCGCTCAGCCCCTGGCGCCGCCTGGTCCGAGCGATTTCCGCAGCCATTCTCGCGCAACAGGCGCGCCGCATGCTCGACCGGATCGTCAAACCGTACCGCGCGCGCGGGTCGCCACAAGTGCCGCCGCACCTCTTGGAGGATGTCGGGCTGCCGCGGGATCATTACGCCTCGCGGCCCTACTGGGACCACCAGTAGGCGCCTGAGTCTGCCCCGGCCGGCCAACCGGCCGGGGCGCCTCGTGAAATCATCATTCATCTTTGGGAGCCGGCACCTCTGGTCGCCGGATGAGCCATGTCATTGCTCGATCTTCTGCCGTTCCGCCGTCGTCCTCGCCCGCCGGACCTCGAGGTTCCGCCGTTCGACAGACGCGATGACCGCCGCGACGGTCTTCCGCCCATCGCCAGCGCCACGCGGCTGCACCTCGTGATCCTGCTGCTCAGCCGGCCGTGATCACTCGGGGGCCCGCGCAGGTCGCGCGGGTCCCGCCCCTACTCGCCTTCAGCTTGGCTGCGGTCGCGCGAGGGCCCGCCGCGCCGCTTCAGACTCGGCCCTGCAGACGCAATCGGCAACGTGATCGTTCACAAGGCCCATGGCCTGCATGAAGGCGTAGACCGTGGTCGGTCCGACAAAGCTGAAGCCACGTTTGCGTAGGTCCTTGCTGAGCGCCTTGGACGCCTCGGTATGGGCGGGAATCGCACCAAGCGTTCCCGGTGCCGCGAGCGCCGCCGGTTCGAATCCCCAGATGTAGGCGGCGAGCGAACCGAACTCGGCCTGGATAGAAAGGGCACGCTGGGCGTTGTTGATCGTCGAGACGATCTTGCCCCTGTGGCGCACGATGCCGGCATCGCCGAGCAGCCGATCGATGTCGGTCTCGTCCATCCTCGCCACGCGGGCGATATCGAAACCATGAAAGGCGGCGCGGAAGTTCTCGCGCTTTTTCAGGATCGTGTACCAGCTCAGGCCGGACTGGAATCCTTCGAGGCACAGCTTCTCGAACAGCCGGTTGTCATCGGTGACCGGCCGCCCCCACTCACGGTCGTGATAGTCGACATAGAGCGGGTCCGAACCGGCCCAGCCGCAGCGGATGGGATCAGGAGCATTTGACATAATTTCCTCGCGCGCCCTCTGGCATGTGGTATTTGCGCAGTGGGGACTTCATCATGATTATTCCAGGCAACATCAAAGCGATGATTGTCGACGACAATGCCTATGCGCGCACGACCGTCGCAGCAATGCTCCGCAAACTCGGGCTGGAGCAGATCGCCGAACACGGCGGCGGCGCCACGGCGGCGGTCAGCCTGCTCGACGAGCGCCACGACATCATATTCATGGACTGGTACATGCCCGACATGAATGGCGCGGCGCTGCTGCAGCTGATTCGCGACCCCCGGTTCGGGCCCAATGGGCAACTGCCGGTGGTGATGATGACGGCCTACCCCAACCGCGAGACCTTTGCGCGCGCCAAGGAGCTCGGGGCCAACGAAGTGCTGACCAAGCCCTTCTCTGCAGCACATGTCGCGGCGGCGTTCGGGCGCCTCCTGCCCGATGGCTGGAAGGTCCCCGACGATGGCGCCAGCGCCGAAGACGAAGCGAAGTTCTTCCTCTAGACGGCCGCCCGCATGGCGGCAACGGCGGCTTAACCATGCCGGTTCACCCGCCGTTTGCCAGTCCCATGGATAGTGGCGCCATCGCTTCGTGCTGCCCTGGGGGTTCATCACATGCCGCGTTCGTTCCGCGCCGCCCTTGGCGGTCTGTTGCTAGCATCGAGCCTCATCACCGCTGATAACGCCGTTGCAGGCCAGGCCGTACAGCAGTCCCGTTTCGACGTTGCTGCGCTGTTCGACCGGCCAGGCAAGGTAAAGCTTGATCGCCAGTTCCGCAGGCAGGTCGTTCGGTTCGACAGCGACGAGGCGCCCGGCACGATCATCGTGATGACCGGAAAGAAGTTCCTTTACCTCGTCCTCGGCGATGGCAAGGCGATGCGCTACGGCATCGGCACCGCACGGGACGGCTTTGAGTGGAGCGGCACGCATCGCGTCTCCAACAAGCGCGAGTGGCCGGGCTGGACGCCGCCTGCGGAAATGCGCAAGCGCGTGCCGGGCCTGCCGGCCTACATGCCTGGGGGCATCAAGAATCCGCTGGGCGCGCGTGCCCTCTATCTGGGCTCGACGCTTTACCGCATTCACGGGACCAACGAGCCGTGGTCCATCGGACAGGACGTGTCCTCGGGCTGCATCCGCATGCTCAACCAGGATGTTGAGGACCTTTATGACCGCGTCAAAATTGGCGCCAAGGTCATTGTGCTTTAGTTAGGTTTTTCCGGCACAATCCGGCCCGGATATGCATCCGGGGCCGGTTCCATGCGCAGTCTTGTTGCACTCGTCAGACGCTTTCACGGCGACGAACGCGGCGTGTTCGCCGTCATGTTCGGCCTGATCGCCATCGTGCTGATCGCCGCAGCGGGAGCGGTGGTCGACTACACCTCGATGGAACAGACGCGGACGCGTGCCCAGATCGCCCTCGATTCGGCAGTGCTGGGCCTTGCCCCGACCATCTATGACGACCCCGACACCGAAGATCTAAAAGCGACGACGAAGACGCTGATCGAGGAGCGTCTCGACAACTCCAATGTCGCGATCGATATTTCCGACGCGGTCTACGACAAGCCCACCGGGACTTTGCGGATCACGGGCACGGTGACCGTGCCGATGGCTTTCATGCAGCTCATCGGCTTCCCCTCGCTCACCGCCAACCTGATGGCCGAGGCCAAGAAGAGTTCGATCAATCTCGAAGTCGCGGTTTCGCTCGACAACAGCGGCTCGATGGCGAGCTACATTGACGAGCTGCAGGAAGGCCTTGATGGCCTGATCGAGATCGTCGTCAGCGACGTGCAGGAGCCGACCTATTCCAAGCTGGCGATCGTGCCGTGGACGTCCGTAGTGTACGCGGGCGGCTATGCCGACGCCCTGCGCGGCAGCGTGCCGCCAGCCCTGGAAGCGACGGTCGACTGGGCCCAGGACGTGGTCGAAATTACCGGTGCGACCCGCGCCAACCCCGTCGTCATCACCACCAGCACCAACCATGGATATAGCTCTGGCGACAGGATCTATATCAACAACGTCAGGGGCATGACTCAGCTCAACAACCAGTACTACATCGTCGACGTCGTCAATTCGACGAGCTTCAAGCTCAGGTGGACGGACTGGTCCTATGTCAATGGCAACAGCTACAGCAACTACCAGACGCGCAACGGCGACAAGGCCCGCAAGTGCATCGTGACGAGTTGTGACGCCGTCGTTACGGCCGACGCTCACGGCTTCGAGACTGGCGCCTATGTGAAGTCGGTTACCAATGTCAGCGACTACAACGACACTTTCGAAGTCACAAAGCTGAACGACAACCAGTTCGTGCTGATCGGCACCAGCGACAACTCCCCGCCCCTGACCACGCCGATCGCGGCCTCCGGCAGCATGTACTGCACCACCTATGGCTGCGAGTATTACCGCTTCCAGCGCCAGAACCGCAGCGACTACTATATCTACCGCATCAACCAATGCGTCACCGAGCGGGCAACCGACACGTATACGGATGCACCGCCGACCACGACCTTGCTCGGCGCGAACTACTATAACACCGGAACCAACTGCGACCGGAGCTTCAACCAGGTCTTCACCCCACTCACATCGGACAAAGATGTGCTGTATGCGGCTTCAGAGGCGATGGACGACTGGAACACCACGGCCGGCCATCTGGGCACTGCATGGGCATGGTACCTGCTCTCGCCCGACTGGGGATATCTCTGGCCGAATGCCGAGAGCACCCCAGCCGCCTATAATGCCGAGAACACCATGAAGGTCGCCGTCCTGATGACCGACGGTATCTATAACGAGCAGTACTGCAACGGCGTCACTGACGACATCATCGAGGTTTGCGATGCGCCCGACGACTCCACCTCGCAGGCCCGTGAGCTCTGCACGCAGATGAAGGCCAAGGGCATCGTCATCTACACCGTCGGGTTCAACATCTCGAACAACTCGTCACCGGCGATCACCATGCAGCAGTGTGCCACCGATGCCTCGAAGTATTTCAGACCGACGACCGGTGCCGAGCTGATCCAGAATTTCCAGGAGATCGCGCAGGATATCACCGACCTCAGGCTGTCGCAGTAGCACGAGATGAGGCGCGATTTTGCCGGATGTGATTTGCCCGCTGCTCGCCGTCCTCGCCCCTGGCGAGGATGGTACCGCCTCCCCGGATCGAAGGGGGGACCTCTAGATCCACAATCTAGCGCTCTAACCAACTGAGCTAAGGCGGCCGGAAAATCGGGCGGACCATAGTTTCAGTTCTGCGTCGTTGCAAGCCTCGTTTTGGCCGTGCCGAGCGCTTAACCATCGAAGGCGAATAGCAGCCCGCGGGGCTCGGACGATATGGACCGGCCGGAGCCCGCACGATATTTAGGGAGCGTTAAGTTCCGAGTTCAAGTTGTGCCGAAATGGCACGCCAGGAAAGCTGCGTGCGTGGACGCTGACTGGATCAAATCACCGACGGCGCGCCAGGTGCTGATGCACTGGGCAGACCTGCGGCCGACCTGGCTGTGGTCCCGCGATGGCAGCCGCCTGATCTGGCGGAACGACGCTGCGCGCTTCTTCCGCGGCAAGCTCAAGAAGCACGGCTTGAAGCTGGCTCCGAACGCGGTGCCGATCCGCGGCCAAGTGGCGCGGCTGGTGAGGCTCGGCGCCCTGGGCCGCTCGAGCCTCAGCCACATCCAGTTCCTCTTGGGTGACAAGCCGGTCTCGACCACCTGCGCCTGCACGCCGCTGCGCATGCCGGACGGCGAAATCGTGCTCCTGATCGTTGCGGTCGATCCGGTCGATGCGGAGCTGCTGCAGGCCGAGCCGGACCGGTCGCCCGACAACATCACGCTCAAGATGCTGCCCCGGCACTCGGACTTCCTTCTCCTCGACGCAGACGGCAACGTCACAGGCGGCTCGGAACGCGGCATCGCGGTCTACGCGCCGCATTTCGACAGCCGCGCGATCGCGGCCCTGCCCCGGGACGAGACCAGCCCTATTAGCATTGCCGACCAACCGGTCCGGGTCTCCCGCTTCGAGGCGAGCCCGGACGAGGCGATCCTGCTGCTGTTCGAGGCGACCGAGGCCGAGGCGGCCAGCGACACGCAGAGCCCTCCGGCGCCACATCAGGCCGACAATGGCGAACCGTCCTTGCCGCTGGGCCTGCCGGACGCCGCACACCCGGTTCCCGGTCCCGCAGCCCAGCCCAATGACGCCTGGGTCGAACCCACGCCTCTGCCGGAACCGATGGAAGGCCGTCTCTCGTCCCTGTTCGATCGGCTGGCCGAGGATGACGGGCTGTACGCGCCGCTGACCAGGGCTGACGAAGCCTTCACCGGACCGGCCCCTGCCCGCCCGGAAGCGGTGTTCGTGCCTGCGGATGAACCGGAGGCGGGGATGGAGACAGAACCAGCCGCGGACGATGAGGCGCCAGCGGCAGAGCGGCCGCCGCTCGACGCGATCGGTGAGCTCATCGTCGCGGCCGAATCCGAAGCCCAAGCCCAACACGAAGGCGAAATCGAAACCGAAGACGAGGCTGAGGTCCCCGCCGCTCCGCCGCGCCTGTGGCGCATCACCGGACGTGGGTTCCGCGCCGAGGCACCGCGTGCCGAGGAGCCGGAGGCCGTCGCGGCGGAGGCGTCTGCGGACGCGCCGGCTGACGCCGAAACGGTCGAGCGCGTGTCGCGCTACAATTTCGACGAGCTGAGCCGCATCCTGATCGACCGCGTCGGACGCGGTCCGGGCGAGGACCGTCCCGAGGCGGTTGCCGCGCCGAAGACCGGCGAAGGGGCGCTGATCAACCTCGCCGGCGAGACCTTCATTCTCAACCGGTTGCCGCTGGGCATCCTGGTGTTCCGCGACCAGCAGGTGCTGTTCGCCAATCGCGCGCTCACCGAAATGACCGGCCATGACAGCATCGAGAGCGTCCGTGCCGCCGGGCTGAGCGCGGTGTTCCCCGCTGAGGCCGTATCGGCGGGCCCGGTGTCGCAACTCGTGCGCCGCGACGGCGAACTGGTGGCGGTCAATGCGCGGCTGCAGTCGATCACATGGCATGGCAAGCCCGCGCTGATGCTGTCGGCCAGCCTTGCCGAGCCGCGCCTTGGTCACGAGGCGGCCGTGCGCACTTTCGCTGCGCTGTTGGCCGATATCACCGAGGATGGTTTCATCGCGCTCGACCGCTCGGGGGTCGTCACCGACCTGTCGCTGTTGGGCCGAATCCTGCTCGGCGACACCGACCAGGAGTTCATCGGCCGGCCAATCGCCGCCCTGCTGGATCCCTCGGCGATCGGGGAACTGAAGCTGTTTCTCGAGCGTCCGGCGCGGTTTGCAGAGACGGCACGCCCCGCCCTCCGGGTCCCGTTCCAGCAGAAAGGCCTCGAGCTTTCGCTGTTTGCGGAAGGCCAGGCCGGGATCGTTGCGGGCTATTTCGGCCTGATCCGCAGGCGCGGGCCGGTCGTGGAGACACCCGTTGCCCCCGCCCGCAACGCCGCCGAGGTCGAACCGACAATCCTCGCCCGGATGAGTCGCGGCATCCGCCGGCCGCTCAACAGCATTGTCGGTTTTGCCGAAATGATCGGCGGCCCGGATGGAGTCAACGTGCCCTCCGAGCGGCAGGCCGAATATGCCCGCGACATCCGGAGCGCCGGCCAGGAAATAGCGGCGCTTGTCGACGAGATGGACGACTATGCCCGTCTGCAGGAGGGGCGCTACACCGCGCAGGCCGACGATGTCGAGTTGAGCGCGCTGCTCGAAACCTGCCTGCTGCGCGTTCGCCGCCATGCGGGCGCCAGCCGCGTTCTGGTGCGCAATGCCGTGTCGGAGCACCTGCCGCGGATCGTCGCCGACCGGGCATCGCTGACGCAGGCGGTGCTCAATCTGCTGGCGAGCGCCATCGAGCAGACGCCGGCCGGTGGGTCGGTGATCCTCTCGGCGCAGCTGGAGGACGATGGCAGCGTCGTGATCAACCTCCGCGATGGCGGCTCGACCCACCGCGATTTCGGCGAGCGCTTCATGGTGTTCCGCGATGGTCCCGGCCGCGATGGCGAAATCCAGTCGCCGGTCCGCTCCAGCGTCGGGCTGGCGCTGACGCGCTCGCTGCTGGCGGTGAACGCCCTGTCGCTCTCGGTCGACCCCACTTCGGGAAGCGGCACCTTGTTCTCGCTCGTCATACCGCCCGACAAGGTGGCCAACGGCACGTGACGCGTTGCCGCACCCGCCCCGGCCGGTCAGCAACCGAAGTCGCCAGTTTTTCTGCGGGTTCTCCCACCCAGTCTGGATGCATTCCAAACTAGTCATCCGCAATCGCGGCCTCTGCGCGCGGTGCTATGTTGACTTCGCTGATCAGATTACGCACGACCATCCCTCGAACGACAGTTGTGACCTTCGGGAGAGTTCAGAATGCCCATCCGCAATTTCCTCGGCGCCGCGCTGACGGCTGGAGCTGTGCTGGTCAGTTCTTCGGTCCTGGCGCAAAGCACCGAAGTCAACGTCTACAGCTATCGCGAGCCCGGCCTGATCCAGCCGCTGCTGGACAAGTTCACCGCCGAGACCGGCATCAAGACCAATGTGTTGTTTGCCGGTGATGGCCTGCTCGAGCGCGTGGCCGCCGAGGGTGAGCTCTCGCCCGTCGACGTTGTGCTGACGGTCGATATCGGCAATCTGGTCGGTGCCAAGGAACAGGGCCTGACACAGCCGATCACCACGCCGGCCCTGACCGAGCGGCTGGCGCCGGAATTCCGCGATGCCGATGGCGCCTGGGCGGCACTGTCGCTGCGCGCCCGCGTCTTCTATGTCAGCAAGGATCGCGTCGATGCGACGGCGCTGAGCTATGAGGACATCGCAAAGCCCGAGTGGAAGGGGCGCCTCTGCACCCGTCCGGGCGACCATGTCTACAATATCGGCCTGATCGCCAACCGCATCGAAGCCTGGGGCCTCGACAAGACCAAGGAATGGCTGACCGCCGTGCGCGACAACCTCGCCTATGCGCCCACCGGTAATGACCGCGCCGGCGTCAAGGCGATCCTCGAGGGCAGCTGCGATCTTTCGATCAGCAACACCTATTACATGGGCCTCATGCTGAACAACGATGCCGAGCCCGAGCAGAAGCAGTGGGCCGCTTCGGCGCGCATCATCTACCCGGATGCCGAGGGCGAGGGCACGCAGGTGAATGCCGCCGGCGCCTTCATCGCCAAGTATGCGCCGAACCCGGACAATGCCAACAAGCTGATCGAATACCTGCTCTCGGACGAGGCGCAGCAGCTTTACGCCAATGGCAACTACGAGTATCCCGCCGTGGCCGGCGTCGAGCCTGCCGAGCTGGTTCTGAGCTGGGGCAAGCTCAACCCGTCCAAGGTATCGCTGAGCGAGACGGCGGCGCACCGGGCCGAAGCGGCGGCGCTGGTGGACGAGATCAAGTTCAACGAAGGGCCGCAGAACTAGGCCCTTATTCTGGAGGCCGAGGCGACCAGCCGAAGCGACAGCGTGAAGATGACCCGGACCGGCGGAAGGCGACTTCCGCCGGTTTCGGCATTGCTGCTGGTGCTGGTGATGGGCCTGCCGATCCTGTGGCTCGGCGCGGCGGCGCTGACGGCCAGCGAGGGCGGTGGCGGGCTTGGTGCCGCCATGCTGCCGACGGCACTGCGCGAAACCGCGCTGCTGATGGGGACTGTCGGGATTGCCACCGGCGTTTTGGGGCTCGTCGCGGCATGGCTGGTGACACATTTCGAATTCCCCGGCCGGCGCATCTTCGAATGGGCGCTGATCCTGCCGCTGGCGGTGCCCACCTATCTTGCCGCCTATAGCTATGTGGAGTTCCTCGATTTCACGGGACCGGTGCAGCAAACCCTGCGCTGGATGATCGGCGCGAGCACCATACGCGACTACTGGTTCCCGGGGATAAAGAGCCCGGCAGGCGGGGCGTTCGTCCTCAGCCTCGTGCTCTACCCCTACGTCTACGTCGCCTGCCGCAGCTTCTTTCTGATGCAGTCTGGCTCGATCGGTGCCGCGGCGCGCACGCTGGGGGCCAGCGGGGCGCGCACCTTCTTCACCGTCACCCTGCCATTGAGCCGGCCGGCGCTGATCGTGGGGATGACGCTCGCCATGATGGAGGTGGTGAACGACCTCGGCGCCGTGCAGTATTTCGGGGTCAACAGCCTCACCGCCGTGATCTATTCGACCTGGATCAACCGCTCGAATTTCGGCGGGGCGGCGCAGCTGGCGGTGACCATCGTCATCATCATCGCAGCGCTGATCCTTGCCGAGCAATGGGCCCGGCGCGACCGGGTCTACATGCTGAACCGCGACAACCGCGTCGCTCCGCCACGCGAGTCGCTGGCGGGCCGGCACGCCTGGGCGGCCAGCATTGTCTGCGGCCTGCTGCTCGTGGGCGGGTTCGGCGTGCCGTTCGGGCAGCTGCTGGTGCTGGCGCTGCGCAATCTGGGACCGAGCACATTGGCACTGACCGCCTCGGCCGGGGCCAATACTGTGCTGCTGGCCAGCATCGGCGCGCTGGTGACGGTGGTGATCGGCTATGCCGCGGCCAAGCTCAACAGCCGGCCGGGCGCCTCCCCCGCGATCCGGGTTGCGGCGATGGGCTATGCCATTCCCGGCACGGTGCTGGCGCTTGGGCTGTTGCAGCCGATGGGACAGCTCGACCTCGCCATCAACCGGACGACGATGGCGCTGTTCGACTGGCGGCCGGGGCTGGTTCTCTCCGGTTCGATCGCGGCGCTGGTCTATGTCTATGCCATCCGCTTCCTCGCGGTGTCCTACTCAGCGCTCGATGCCGGCATCAAGAAGCGGGGCGACAACATGCTCGACGCCGGGCGGGTGCTCGGCGTGACGGGCTGGCGCCTGCTGTTCAGGATCGACCTGCCGACGCTGTCGCCGGCGATCCTCTCGGCGGCGACGCTGGTGTTCGTCGAGATCGTCAAGGAGCTGCCGGCGACGCTGCTGCTCAGGCCGCTGGGCGTCGAGACGCTCGCCACGGTGGTTTATGCCCGCGCCAATGTCAGCCTGTTCACCGAGGCCGCCCTGCCCGCGCTGGCCATCGTGGTGGCCGGGCTGGTTCCGGTGATTCTCGGAACGAGTTTGAGCGACCGTCGGTAAGGCCCACTCCGAAGCCCGGGGACCATCTCGCGGTCCCGGCAACTGGATGGATGGACCCCCGATCAAGTCGGGGGTGACAGCGGTGGGTGTGGATAGCCTGTGCCCTCCATTGGCTTGGTCCCGCGCTCATAAGGGCGCGAGCACAAGCGCCCGACGGCCGTGGCCTCGGGGTTCGAGTGAAGGGACGTTGGCCGGCGAGGCATTCGCCCCACGCGGGTAGTCCGCAAATGAAACGAGGCAAACGCCTCGCCGGCCGACCGGGGTTTTGGGCGTATGGCAGGACAGCCCGGGCGTTCGTCGCTCAAATCGCTCCACAGGAGCGATTTGCCCCGCTGGGTCGCGTCTCACCCCGTGCCGCATCGCGAAAACCGTGCAGTCCGTTGCAAAGGGCGGACCTGAGGTCCTGCCGAGCCGGGTTTCTGCGGCCGCCTCATGCGTGGCGGCCTGGCCTCCTGGAACGACCCCGCATGGAGCCGCCCCGCGCGTTGCTAGCGGCGTCCCCGGCGAACCGGATCATGCCGACCTGCTTTCGACCTGACAGGGAACGACTTCCCCATCACCCGACCATCCCCCTCGCAGACCGTTCGTCGCGACCCCGTCCCGCACGGGAGGACGGCGGCAGTATGGTGTCGGGGCGAGGGGCGGGGATAAGTTGGTGAGTCAGGTGGGCACATTCCCGCCTACCCACTGCTGTCACCCCGGACTTGATCCGGGGCCCATCGCTCGACTTGCGCGACTTGCAAGATGGACCCCGGCTCGGAGGCCGGGGTGACACCGAGTTTGGGGTTGGGCCGGTGGCCGAGGGGGCAGCGCGTCCGTCAAAGGACGGTCAGTTGCCGTAGCTCAGGCTGCTCATCACGCGGCCGGCCTGATAAGCGGCGATAGTGGCGTCCTCGGGAATGGACCAGAAGACCACCTGAACCGCCCCAAAGCCGGGCTGTGAATAATAGAAGTTCTGAAACTGCAACTCCTCTCCTGGTCCGCCAACAATGTACTCGATGACGTTCCAGGGCTTGTCCTGAACGTTCTCGACACGCTCGGAGACAACCTGTGGGTCCTGGCCACCGTTGGCGCCTCTTCCGTTGATCAGCACGGCACTGCGGAAATCCGTCGGGGTGAGAGGTTCCTTCTCGGTGATGACGGTGAAGGCCACCCGCTGGTCGGGAGAGAAGTAGAGGAACTCCTGCCCATTGCCTCCCGGTGGCTGGGCGAGCCAGGCAGCCTCTTCAACGCAGGCGGAGAGCTTGATCGTCGCCGAGCTGATCGTGTCGCAAGCAGCAAAGGCGGACGATGTGGTGAAGGTGACAGCCGAAAGTGCGGCAAGCATGAATTTGTGCATGTGAAGCGGCCCCCAAGCCAAGTGTTCCCGCGGCTACATTGCCCCGTAACCCGGTATTCGCAAGTCACATTTCAGCAGAGACCGCGCAGCTGCGCCTACCGCAAGCCTTGGGACGACATTTCTGTGACCCACAGGCTGCGACAGCTGTCGAAGATCTGCACTCGTGGTCCTCAGAGTGCGCCTGCGCTGTCAGGGAGGTAGCCCGTCACCGCGTGTTGTGCAGCATGCCCTGAAAGGCGCGGTAGCTGCCCTTGGGGGTGCGCTTCTGCGTCTCATAATCGACATCGACGATGCCGAAGCGGGAGGTGTAGCCCTCGGCCCACTCGTAATTGTCGAGCAGCGACCAGGCGAAGAAGCCGCGCACGTCGGCGCCCTGAGCCTGGGCGTTGGCGACGGCCTTGAGATGGGCGTCGTAGAAGGCGACGCGGCGGGCATCGTCGGTCTCGCTCATGCCGTTCTCGGTGACGTAGACGGGGAGCTTGGTGTAGTCGCGCGACACGCGCACCAGGAGGTCGGTGAGTCCTTCGGGATAGATCTCCCAGCCGAGGTCGTTCTTTGCCCGATCGCCCTTGATCTGGGTGATGGGGAACAGCGGGCGCGACGCATCGTGCTTGTACAGGCCGCGCGTATAGTAATTGATGCCCAGCCAGTCGAGCGGGCGCGACACCACTGCCATGTCGCGCTGGTAATTGGCCGGCAGGTAGGGCTCGAGCACCCTGGTCAGGATCTCGGGGTACTGGCCCTTGCACACGCCGCCGAGATACCAGCCGTTGAAGATGGCATCGCCATATTCGAAGGCCAGCTGGTCCTCGGCGCTCGGCGAGGCCGGCTCGGCCTTTTCGAGGTTGAGCACGATGCCGAGGTTTTTTGCCCCCGCCGTCCGCATGGCATCGATGGCGGTGCCGTGGGCGAGCAGCACGTGGTGCATGGCATGGGCGGCGGCCCGGACATCCCGATAGCCGGGCGCGTGAATACCGAGATAGTGGCTCAGCCAGGCGACGCACCAGGGCTCGTTGATCGTGGCGATGGCGGCCAGCCGGTCGCCGAACTTGTTGGCAACGAGGGTGGCATAATCGGCGAACCAGTTCGCGATGTCGCGGTTCATCCAGCCGCCCTTGTCCTGGAGCGCGCTCGGCAGATCCCAGTGATAGAGCGTCGCATAGGGCGCAAGGCCGCGCTCGAGCATGCCGTCGATCAGGCGGTCATAGAAGTCGAGACCGGCCGGGTTCACCGCGCCGGTGCCTTCGGGGATGAGGCGCGGCCAGGCGAGGGAGAAGCGATATGCGGCAAAGCCTGCATCGCGGATCAGATCGAGATCTTCCGGCCAGCGGTTGTAGTGATCGCAGGCGATGCCGCCATTTGCGGCGTGTTTCACATTGCCGGGGGTGGCCGAAAACGTGTCCCAGATCGAGGAGCCGCGGCCGTCCCCCTGCCCGCCTTCGATCTGATAGGCGGAGGTGGCGGCGCCGAACAGAAAGTTCGGGCCCAACGCGTCACGAGTGATGGAAAACAACGAAAACTCCTCCGGCTTCGGCTATGTAATCGATTGCATAACAGCGAAGGTTGCGCGTGTCACCTGCAGCGCGCACGGAGCAAGTAGCCTTTAGGGCCGGAGTTCGGGGTGCCGGGCGAGGAGGGCCGAAGCGATGGCGCGGAAGGCCTGTGCCTCCGGTCCGGTGGGGTCGCCGACAACGACCGGGCGGCCGGCATCGGAGGTTTCGCGGATCGACATGACCAGGGGGATCTCGCCGAGGAACGGGATGTCGAAGGTCCCCGCCGCGGCCTTGGCGCCGCCGTGACCGAAGATGTCGTAGCGCGTACCGGTATCGGGGGCGACGAAGTAGCTCATATTCTCGACAAGGCCGAGAATGGGGACTTGCGTGCGCAGCAGCATGTCCATGGCCTTCTTGGCGTCAATCAGCGCCAGGTCCTGCGGGGTCGAGACAATGACCGCGCCGAGGAGCGGCACCTGCTGCACCAGCGAAATCTGGATGTCGCCGGTGCCCGGCGGCAGGTCGACGACCAGCACGTCGAGATTGCCCCAGTCGCTCTCGCGCAGCAGCTGGCGGAGGGCGGAGGTTGCCATCGGGCCGCGCCAGACCACGGCCTGGTTGGCGGTGAGCATCGAGCCGATCGACATGGCCTTGATGCCGTAGGCCTCGTGCGGGGAGAAGATGCCGTCTTCGCGCACCGCGGGCTTGCCTTCGAGGCCGAGGAGACGCGGCACGGAAGGACCGTAGAGATCGGCATCGAGCAGCCCGGTGCGGAGGCCCTCGGCGGCGAAGGCGAGCGCCAGATTGGCGGCGACCGTCGACTTGCCGACGCCGCCCTTCCCCGAGCCGACAGCGATGATGTGGCGAATGCCGGGGACCGCCTCGCGCGGTGCCGGGCCGGGGCGGCCCTGGGCCTTGGCCTGGCCGGTTGCGGCCTGGGCCCGGTCCGAGGTGATCGAGACCATGACCTTGCGGCCTTCGGCGACCTTTTCGGCGGCCGCCTGGGCGGCAGCACGTGCCGGGCCGAAAGCGGCTTCCATGCCGGGGGCGACCGAGATGGCGAAGGCCACCGCGCCCTGGGTGACGATGATCTCGCTCAGTCCGCCATAAGTGGCGAGGTCACCACCGCCGGGGATTTCGACGGAGGCAAGGGCACGGCGGACGGCGGCTGCGATTGTGTCATTGGCCATGGTTGGCTCCAGGAGAGGAGGGGCGCCCCCTCCACCACCCTTCGGGTGGTCCCCCTCCCCCGTGGCTTCGCCACAGAGGAGGATCAAGGCGACGTGGGCGCCTCGCGGCATCGAAACACGGAGGCCACAGTGTCCTCCCCGCTGCGCAGGGGAGGATCGGCTCAGAGGATCGACTGGCCGGTCGACTTCCAGTCCTTGACGAAGGCGTCGAGGCCCGACTTGGTCAGCGGGTGGTCGGCCAGCTTGTAGATCACCGCCGGCGGGATGGTGGCGACGTCGGCACCGGCCAGCGCCACTTGGGTGATGTGGTTGGGCGTCCGGATCGAAGCAGCGAGGATCTCGGTCGAGAAGGCGTAGTTGTCGTAGATGATGCGGATGTTCTCGATCAGCTCGACACCGTCGGCGTTGATGTCGTCGAGACGGCCGATGAAGGGCGAGATGTAGGTGGCGCCCACCTTGGCAGCGAGCAGCGCCTGATTGGCCGAAAAGCACAGCGTGACGTTGGTCTTGATGCCCTTTTCGGTGAAGTACTTGCAGGCGCGCAGGCCATCCATGGTCAGCGGCAGCTTGATCACGACGTTGTCGGCGATCTTTGCGAGGTGATCGCCCTCGGCGACCATGCCGTCATACTCGGTCGAGGCGACCTCGGCGGAGACCGGGCCGGGCACGATCTCGCAGATTTCCTTGATGACTTCCTTGAAGTCGCGGCCGGACTTGGCGATCAGCGAGGGGTTCGTCGTCACCCCGTCCAGCAGGCCGGTTGCGTAGAGATCCTTGATATCCTTGATCTCGGCGGTATCGACGAAGAACTTCATTTTGCGTTCCCCTCCAGGGACTTTGTATCTCGTAGGCCTAACGTATGCCGATTGCGGCGCGCTGCAAGGGCGCCCGGGCGGCTAAGTGGTCGCGCGCTCGAGGTGCAAAAGTCTGCAACTTTTGCTGAGCACGCTCCGGTTACCGAACGGCGGCGAGCAGCTTGTCGGCCAGCTCGCCGACCCGATCCTCGGGAATGCCGGCGACGTTGATGCGGCTGTCGTTGATCATATAGATCGCATCGTCGACCTTCAGTTTCGTGACGACATCCTCAGGCAGGCCGAGCAGCGAGAACATGCCGGAGTGCTCGGCGATGAAGTCGAAATCGGTCGAGTTGGAGCGCTGGCGGATGGCATCAGCGAGTTTGACGCGCAGGCGCTTCATGCGCTCGCGCATCTCCTTGAGCTCGGCTTCCCACTCAGCCCGGAGGTCCTTGTCTTCGAGGATGACGCGGACGACTTCAGCCCCGTGATCGGGGGTCTGCGAGATGGTGCCGCGGATGATGTTCTGCATCTGCGACGAGACCACATCGGCGGTCGCGCTGTCCGCGGCGATGGCGATGGCGACGCCCGCGCGCTCGCGGTAGAGGCCAAAGTTCTTGGATGCCGAGAAGGCGATCATCGACTCGGGGAGGCTGGACGCCACCTTGCGGGCGCCATAGGCGTCGGCCTCAATGCCGTCGCCAAAGCCGAGATAGGCGAGATCGACCAGTGGGAAGGCGCCGGTGCGCTTGAGGCTTTCGACCACGCGGTCCCACTGCGCCTCGGTGAGGTTGGCGCCGGTCGGGTTGTGGCAGCAGCCGTGCAGCAGAACGATGTCGTTCGACGTCAGGCCATCGAGCACCTTGATCATGGCGTCGAAATCGACGGCACGGGTCGCGGGGTCGAAATAGGGGTAGTAGTTGACGCTGAGGCCGGCATTCTCGGCGAGCGGAATGTGGTTGGGCCACGTCGGCTCGGAAATGAAGATGCGGCCACCCGGCCGGGCGCGGCCGAGAACGTGCATCAGAATCATCAGCGCGCCGGTGCCGCCCGCACCATTTACGGTGCGGATGCGCGAGGCATCGACGACGCCACCAAGGGCGAGATCGACGATGGCGGCGGAGAATTCCTTGTTGCCGACCACGCCCTTGTAGGTCTTGGTCTTGGCGCTATCGAGGATGCGCTGCTCGGCCTTCTTCACCGAGGTCATGATCGGAGTGTTGTTGCCCGGGTCTTTGTAGACGCCGACGCCAAGGTCGATCTTGTCGGTGCGCGGATCGGCGGCGTACTCGGCCATCAGGACGAAAATCTTGTCGAGCGTGGCCTTCTTCAGGGTCTCAAACATCGGTCATTTCCGGGGGAACAGAGGCGGGGTGTTTATAGGCGGGCTGCGGGGAATTGCAACCATAACGCCGATGGACAATCAGCCCCGTTTGAGCCCTTCGATGAGCTGCGGCACGATCTCGAAAAGGTCGCCGACCAGGGCATAGTCGGCGAGCTTCATCAGCGGCGCTTCGGGATCGGAATTGATCGCTATGATCTTCTTTGCGCCCTGGATGCCTGCGAGGTGCTGCAGCGCACCGGAGACGCCGATGCCGATATAGAGGTCGGGGGCGACGATCTTGCCGGTCTGGCCGACCTGCCAATCGTTCGGGGCATAGCCGGCATCGACGGCGGCGCGGGTGGCGCCAACCGCTGCGCCAAGCGTGGCGGCGAGGTCTTCGACGAGCTTGAAGTTCTCGGCGGAACCGAAGGCGATGCCGCCCGACACCACGACCTGCGCGGTGGCGAGTTCGGGCCGGTCGCTTTCGGTGCGATGACGCGACAGCACCTGGACCAGCGCCGAGGCGTCGTTCGCGACGGCTTCGACCGGCACTGCCGGACCGTCTGCAGCGGGGCGGAAGGCGGAGGCGCGGATGGTCAGCAGCTGGCGCGGCTGGTTCGACGTGATGGTCTCGATGGCGTTACCGGCGTAGATCGGCCGGTCGAAGCGATCCGTGCCGTGGATGGCGACGATGTCGGTGACCGGCATCAGGTCGAGGCGGGCGGCGAGGCGTGGGATCAGGTCGCGCCCGGCCGTCGCGGCGGCAGCGACGATGTGAGAATAGGCGGGGGCAAGGGTCTCGACGAGGCCGACCAGCGACTCCGGCGCGCCTTCGGTCGCGGACTCGGTGACGAGGACCTTCTCGACACCGGCGAGGGCGACGGCGGCAGCGGCCTCCCCTGCCCGCTCACCAGCGATGAGCAGGTGCGCGGGGCCCAGCCCGGCGACGGCGCTGACGATGCGGGCCGTGACGGCGGTGAGGACACCTTGATCGTGCTCGGCGAGGACAAGCGTCGTCATCAGATCGCCTCCAGTTCCGAGAGCTCGGACTTCAGCACGGCGACAAGTTCGTCGGCCGAGGCCAGTGTCCGGCCGGCGGTGCGCTCAGCCGGAGGACTGACCTTTTCGATGGTGAGGCGGGGCGTGATGTCGACGCCGAACTCGGCAACGGGCCGCACGGTCAGCGGCTTCTGGCGGGCCTTCATCACCATGGGGAGCGCGGCGTTGCGCGGGGTGTTGAGACGCAGGTCGGCGGTGACGATGGCGGGAAGCGGCAGGGCGACGGTGAGCGTGCCATAGTCGACTTCGCGGGTGACTTCGAGGCCGGTACCGGTGACCGTGATGGCGGAAGCAAAGGTGGCCTGCGGCCATCCGAGGAGGCCCGCGAGCATCTGTCCGACCTGGTTGGAATCGTCGTCGACGGCCTGCTTGCCGAGGAGGACGAGATCGGGCTGTTCCTCAGTGACCACCTTGGCGAGGAGTTTTGCCACCCCAAGCGTCTCGACGCGGCCGTCGGCTTTGATGAGCACGCCGCGATGGGCACCCATGGCGAGGGCGGTGAGGATCACGTCGGTGGAGGCCTTGGGGCCGATGGAGACGACGACGATCTCGGTGGCCTTGCCGGCTTCGAGCAGTTGCACGGCGGCCTCGACCGCATGCTTGTCGAAGGGGTTCATCGACATGCGGACATTGTCGGTTTCGACGCCAGAGCCATCGGGCCGCACGCGGATGCGGACGGCGTGATCGACGACGCGTTTGACGGCAACAAGGACTTTCATCGGCAGGCTCCCCGGCACGGCTGGGTGTTTCGCAGAAGCCCCGGAGACGGGCAAGCGCGACGGTAGAAAATCTTGCCACGGGCGGCGATGCTGGGAGAAATTCGGTCGGCCGCATCGCCCTTTGGCCGGGTTGACCCCCCGCCGCGCGCACGGCAAAGTCGGATTTTGAAAGTTTGGGTTCCAAATGGCCGTCATCAACCGCATTGCGGAGTTCGCCGACGAGATCGTCGGCTGGCGCCGCGATTTTCATCGTCATCCAGAACTCGGGTATGATCTGCCGCGTACGTCCAGCCGCGTGGCGGACCTGTTGCGCAGCTTCGGCGTCGACGAGGTGGTGACCGGGATCGCGCAGACGGGCGTGGTCGGCGTGATCAAGGGGCGCGGCGAGGGCATGACCATCGGCCTCAGGGCCGACATGGATGCGCTGCCGATCAATGAGCGGACCGGCAGCCCTTATGCCAGCCAGACGCCGGGCCAGATGCATGCCTGCGGCCATGATGGGCACACCGCCATGCTGCTCGGCGCGGCCAAGTATCTGGCGGAGACCCGCAATTTCGACGGCACGGCCGTGCTCATCTTCCAGCCGGCCGAAGAAGGCGGCGCGGGTGGCAAGGCCATGGTCGAAGCAGGTGTGATGGATCGGTTCGGCATCCAGGAAGTCTATGGCGTGCACAACATGCCGGGACAAACCGCAGGCTCGATCGCGCTGAGGCCCGGGGGACTGATGGCGGCGAGCGATGCGTTCGACATCACCATCGAGGGCAGAGGCGGCCACGCGGCCTGGCCGCAGAACACGGTCGACCCGGTGATGATCAGCGCGCAGCTGATCCTCGCCCTCCATACGATCGTCGCGCGCAATGTCGACCCGGTGCAGTCGGCAGTGCTGTCGGTGACGATGCTGCAGGGCGGCGAAGCGTTCAACATCATCCCGCGCTCGGTGAAGCTGACCGGGACGGTCAGGACGCTGAACGACGAGATGCGCGACCTGATGGAGACCAGGCTCAGGACGGTGACGACCGGGATCGTCGAGACTTTTGGCGGCACGGCGGAGATCAATTATCGACGCGGCTATCCGGTGACATCGAATGCGCCCGAGCAGGCGGCTTATGCCGCCGAGGTCGCGACCGAGCTCCTTGGCGCTGACCGCGTAGATGCCAATGTCGCGCCGAAAATGGGCGGCGAGGACTTTTCCTACATGCTGCGGGCGCGGCCCGGCGCCTATGCGTTTCTCGGCAACGGGCCGACATCCGAACTGCACTCGGACACCTACGACTTCAATGATGAGATCATCCCGGCCGGGGTGAGTTATCTGGTCAGGCTGGTCGAAAGCGCCTCGCGCTGACGCGACAAGCGGGGAGGATGGGGGCAGTATGAAGTCCCCACCGCCTGATTCCCCATGAAGCCAAAGTGACGCCCCAGCACTTCTGGACGGTTACCCGTCACACACTCATCACGATTGCCATTTCGGCCGCAGGCGGCGGGCTCGCCGCGCTGGCCGGATTGCCGGCGGCGTGGCTGATGGGCGGCGCGGTGGCGGTGGCCGTGGCTGCGCTGAGCGGGGTCAGGGTGATGCTGCCCAATTGGCTGCGCGACGCGACATTCGTGTTCACCGGCATGTCGATGGGCGCCAGCGTCGCCAAGGACAGTCTCGCGTTGATGATGCAGTGGCCGGTGACACTGGCCGCGCTGGCGCTCGAACTGATCCTGATCATCACGCTGACCGGGTACCTGTTGCGCAGGATGTTCGGGCTGGACCGGGGCACGGCTTATCTGAGCTCGTTTCCAGGACATCTGAGCTTTGTGATGAGCATCGCGGCCGCCGGCGTCGGGCAACCGCGGCAGATCATCATCATCCAGGTGATCCGCATCCTGTTGCTGACGGTCTGCGTGCCGTTCGGCGCACTGTTCCTGCCGGTCGGGCACTATGCGGCGGGGCCGGAAGAGGCCTGGGCGACGCCGGAGACGCTGGTGCTGGTGACGGTGGCCTGCGCCATCACGGGGCTCGTCTTCTCACGACTCAGGGTGCCGGCGGCGTTCGCGCTGGGGGCGATGGTGGCCTCGATCACGCTCAAACTCACCGGCTTGTTCGATGGGCGGATGCCGCCGCTGATGCTGGTCGCGATCTTCATAATGGTCGGGGCGCTGATCGGTTCGCGCTTCGGCGGCATCACGATGAAGGAGTTCCGGCAGGCGGTGGTGGGCGGCTTTGCCGGCACGGCGCTGACGGTGCTGATCACCACGGCGGTCGCACTGGCGGTGACCCCTTTGGTCGACATGCCGTTCGGGCAGATCTGGCTGGGGCTGTCGCCCGGCGCGCTGGAGGGCATGGGGGCGCTGGGCATTGCGCTGGGCTTCGATACGGCGTTTATCGCAGCGCATCACGTGTCACGGCTGCTGATGCTGACCGTCGCGATCCCGGTGGTGGCGATGCTCATTCGCGGCAAGGAACAGCCGCCAGGGTGACCCGTTTTCGCGATTGCGCCGCAATCATGGTATCTGCTGGTTCGGTCGACTGGAGTCTCCCGATGCGTCTTGCCCTAGCCCTTGGCCTCACCCTCGTTGCCCTGACCAGCGCGCCGGCATTCGCCGAACCGCGCCCGAGCTGCAATACGCCAAGCAGCCAGGGTTTTCATTTCAAGGCGACGGTCGGCTTCGGCAAGCGCGACGCCGACACGCAGCGGATCTTCGACACCATGGCGGCGCGCCAGGCTGGACTGGATCCCAAAATGGTGCGGCGCACAGGCGACGGCTGCCTCGAGGTGTTCGTGCAGAACCCCGATGGCAGCTACGAGAACAAGTATTTCGATCCCGACACCATGAAGCTGGTGTTCGACTAGCCGGTAAGCAGCCGCGCTTCCGAACCGGAAAACCGTCGCCACTTTTCCTGGAAGCGCTCGACGCGGCGGTCAGCCTTTCCGCCGACCGCCGAATTTCACCGACATCGTGCCCGGGCCTGATGGCTCGGCGAAGAAGGCAAAGCCGTTCGGTCCAAGCGTCAGGCGCTTGCCGACGCGCTCTGCCCGCTGCGACGTGCCGAGCGGCTGCGCATCGGGCTCGCCATCGAGGGTGATCGACAGCGGGTCGGCCGAGAGGTTGAACAGGCAGATGATGTTCTCGATCTCCCCGAGCCGGCGGAAGGCCAAGAGAGGCTCGGCGGCCTTGAGGAACTCGATGCCATTTCCCGCAAACACCTCGTGCGCCTTCCGGAAGGCGATGGCCCGGCGATAGAAGTGCAGTGTCGAGGCCGGATCGGCCTCCTGGGTGGCGACGTTCAGGGCAGACTGCGGCGGCTTCACCGGCAGCCAGGGCTTGCCGGACGTGAAGCCGTTGGGGGCATCGCCGGCTTCCCAGGGGATCGGCGTGCGACAGCCGTCGCGGCCCTTGTATTCCGGCCACATGCGGATGCCCGGCGGGTCGGTAAGTTCCTCGAAGCGAAGTTCGGTCTGGGTCAGGCCGAGTTCCTCGCCCTGGTAGAGGCAGAGCGAGCCGGGAAAGCTCAGCAGCATCGAGGCCGCCAGTTGCGCGAGTTCGGCGCGGTCGCGGCTGAAGCCGGCCCAGCGGCTGACGTGGCGGTCGACATCGTGGTTGGAGAAGGCCCAGCAAGGCCAGCCATCCGGCGCTTCGTCGAGGAAAGACTGCAGCTTGCCGCGGAAATGGGCAGCGGTGAACTCGTTGCCGAGCATGTCGAAAGTATAGGCCATGTGCAGCTTGTCGCCGCCCGAGGTGTACTCGGCCATCAGTTCCAGGCCGTGATCGCTGTCGCCGACCTCGCCCACGGTGGTCCGACCCTCGAACTCATCGACGAGCTTCCGCAAGCGCTTGAGGAAGCCGATGTTCTCAGGCCGGCTCTTGCCGTAGATGTGTTCCTGCATGTCGTAGGGATTGACGGCGTAAGGAAGGCCCTTCTTGCGGCGCTTGGCCGGATTGTTCCTCAGCTGCTGATCGTGGAAATAGTAGTTCACCGTGTCGAGGCGGAAGCCATCGACGCCGCGCTCGAGCCAGAAGCGCAAGACGTCGAGCATGGCATCCTGAACGGCGGGGTTGTGAAAGTTCAGATCGGGCTGCTCGGCAAGGAAGTTGTGGAAGTAGTATTGCCCTCGTGAGGGGTTCCACTCCCAGGCGCGCCCCCCAAACACCGAAGGCCAGTTGTTCGGAGGGGTGCCATCGGGGCGCGGATCGGCCCAGACATACCAGTCGGCGCGGCCGTTGGTGCGGCTCAGCTTGCTCTCGCGGAACCAGGGATGCTGGTCCGAGGAGTGACTGATCACCTGATCGATGATGACCTTCAGGCCGAGCGCGTGGGCCCGCTGGATCAGTGTATCGAAATCGTTGAGGCTACCGAACAGGGGATCGACGTCCTTATAGTCGGAGACGTCGTAGCCCATGTCCTTTTGCGGCGACTGGGTGATCGGGCTGAGCCAGATGGCATCGACGCCCAGGCTGGCAATGTGCTCCATCCGGTCGATGATGCCGGCCAGATCGCCGACACCATCGCCATCGGTGTCCTGAAAGGATCGCGGGTAGACTTGATAGATTACCGCGCCACGCCACCATTCAGCCATTCTGTACTCCCGCTTTCATGGCACAAGTCTGCGTGGGCCGGCCGGCGATTGCAACCCGCCGGCCGTCGCTGGCAGCCCTGCGGATCAGGCCTGATCCTGATAGGCGAGCCAGGGCATCTGGGTGGCGTATTTGCCGCCCGAGCAATCGATCATCGTGCCGGTGATGTAGCGCGAATAATCCGACGCAAGGAAGCAGATGAGGTTGGCCACGTCCTGCGGATCGCCCCAGCGGCGGAGCGAGAGCGTGTCGAGCAGGTCGTTCTTGACCGCCTCGGGCCGGTTGGCGAAGCCATTCATCTGCGTGGGCACCATGCCGGGTGAGTAGCAGTTGACGGTGACGTCGTATGGACCGAGTTCGCCGGCGAGGACGCGGGTGAACGACACCACGGCGGCCTTGGACGCAGCATAGGCCGAGCTGCCGATAGACGGGGTGATGGCGGCATAGGACGCGGCATTGATGATGCGGCCCCAACGTTGCCTTTTCATGATCGGCGCCACGGCCTGGCACAGAAGGAAGGTGCCCTTGGTGTTGGTGTCGAAATTGGCGTCCCAGATCTCTTCGGCCAGCTGCTCGACACGGCCACCCGCGGCGACGCCGGCATTGTTGACGACGATGTCGATGCGGCCGAACTCGGCTTCGATGGCGCTGACGGCCGCGTCGACAGTGGCCTTGTCACGCACGTCGCCATTGATGTGCATGCCGCGCCAACCCTTGTCACGCCACTCGGCCGCGACCTCGTCGATCAGTTCGGGCCGGAAGTCGATAATGGCGACATAGGCGCCTTCGCTGGCCAGCGTGCGGGCAATGACCCGCCCGATGCCGCGGCCGGCACCGGTGACGATGGCGACCTTTTCCTTCAAGTCGATATGCATAGTTCCTCCTCAGCCGGCGACGGCCCCTGGCCCTCGCAGACACCTTTTTCATTCGGCAGGGGCCCGCTCCACCGGGCGGCCCGAAGCGGCTAGACGACGGCGCTGATCAGCGGTTCGCCGGCGAAGTGCGCATCGAGATTGGCAACGACCAGAGCGCCCATCTTGTTGCGGGTCTGGTGGGTGGCGCTACCCTGGTGGGGGGAGAGCACGACATTGTCGAGAGCCCAGAAGCCCGGATCCATCGCCGGCTCTTTGTCAAAGACGTCGAGGGCGGCGCCGCCGAGCTGCTTGGATTGCAGGAGCTCGAGCATGGCGGCTTCGTCGACGAGGGTGCCGCGGGCGACGTTGACGAGGAAGCCTTCAGGGCCGAGCGCCTCGAGCACCTGGCGCGAGACGATCTTTTCGGTGCCCTTGCCACCTGGAGCGATCAGCACCAGCCAGTCGCTGTCCCGCGCCATGTCGGTGAGGTTGTCGTAGAAGATGAAGGGCTCGTCCGGCTGGCGGCGGCGGCCGTGATAGACGACGCGCATCTTCATCGCCTGCGCGCGGACCGCGATCTCCTTGCCGATGCGGCCGAGGCCGAGGATACCGAGGGTCTTGCCGTTGAGTTCGGTGAGGAGCGGAAAGCCAGAGCTAGGCGACCACTTGCCCTGCCGCACGAACTGGTCGGCCTGCGGGATGCGGCGGGCCAGCGCGATCATCAGGCCGATGGTCAGCTCGGCCACGGCGTCGTTGAGCACGTTCGGGGTGTTGGTGACACGGACATTGCGGGCGCGGGCGGCGGCGGTGTCGATCGAGTCGTAGCCGACGCCAAAATTGGCGACGATCTCCAGAGCCGGCAGCCGGTCGATCAGCGCCTTGTCGACATTGCCGCCGGCGATGGCGCGGACCCGCGGGGCGATGTCGGACAGCAGCGCCTCACGGTCGCCGGCCTCGTGCAGCTTGTGGACGGTGAAGCGCTCGGCCAGCGCGGCTTCGCAACTGGCGAGGAGCTTGTGGGTCTGCAGGATCTCCGGGCGATTCTGGTGCGGCATGGTCTCTTCCCTTTTCTTTGTGTTCTAGGACCGAAAGCCCTTCGGGTGAAGGCCGACATGCGTCGCAATCGTCCGCAAATGCATGAAGTTACGGCATTCGTCGCTTGCCAGCAGAATGCCCGCTTGTGGGAGTGATGCAAATGTGTAGCAATGAGTTGCCGAGTGGGACCGGCGCTAAGTGCAAGCAGGAGCCATGCCCGTCGCTACACCGTTTGACGAAATGCACAATGCGGATGGCAGCATCCGCGATCCGTATCTGATCCTCGACGAATGGCTCAAGGAGCAGCCGCCAAAGGCGCTATCCCTGATGTCGGCGGATGCCGAGAGCCTGTTCAGGCGCCTGGGCATCACCTTTGCCGTCTATGGCAGTGACGAGGGAACGGAAAAGCTCATTCCGTTCGACATCATCCCGCGGATCATTTCCGCGATGGAGTGGCGGAAGCTGAGCAAGGCGATCGAGCAGCGCGTGCGGGCGCTGAACGCCTTTCTCTATGACATCTACCACCGACAGGAGATCTTGAAGGCCGGCCGGGTGCCGGAAGGTCTGATCCTCAACAACTCGGCATTCTGTCCGGAGATGATGGGGCTCAACCCGGCGCGAGGCGTCTATTCGCACATCATCGGGGTCGACATCGTCAGGGTGGGTCCGGACGACTGGTATGTGCTGGAGGACAATCTCAGGACGCCGTCCGGGGTCAGCTACATGCTGGAGAACCGGGAGGCGATGCTGCAGCTGGCGCCGGAGCTTTTCCAGCGCTTCAAGGTGGCGCCGGTCGAAAGCTACGCCGAAACGCTGCGGCGCACGATGGAGAGCGTCGCGCCCGAGAACACCAAGGGCTCGCCCAATCTGGTCGTGTTGACGCCGGGCATCCACAACTCGGCCTATTTCGAGCACTCGTTCCTCGCCGACCAGATGGGCGCGGAGCTGTGCGAGGGCCAGGACCTCTTCGTCGAGGATGGCGTGGTCTATATGCGGACGACGACCGGGCCGGAGCGGGTGCACGTCATCTATCGCCGGATCGACGACGATTTCCTCGATCCGCTGACCTTCCGGCCGGATTCGATGCTCGGCGTGCCGGGGCTGTTCGACTCGTATCGGGCCGGCAATGTGACGCTGGTCAACGCGCCTGGGACCGGCATTGCCGATGACAAGGCGGTCTATACCTATGTGCCGCAGATCATCGAGTTCTACCTCGGCGAGAAGCCGCTGCTGAAGAACGTGCCGACCTATAACTGCACCAATGAGGACGAGCGGGCCTATGTGCTCGAGCATCTTGAAGAACTGGTGGTCAAGGAGGTCCATGGTTCGGGCGGCTATGGCATGCTGGTCGGGCCGACCTCGACGCGGGCGATGCGGGACGAGTTCAAGCGGCGGATCCTCGCCCGGCCGGACAACTACATTGTGCAGCCTACCCTGGCGCTCTCGACTTGCCCGACCTTTGTCGATCGCGGGATTGCGCCGCGGCATGTAGACCTCAGGCCCTATGTGCTGGTGGGCGACGACATCCGCATCACGCCGGGCGGGCTGACGCGGGTGGCGCTTAAGAAGGGATCGCTGGTGGTGAATTCGTCGCAGGGCGGCGGCACCAAGGACACCTGGGTGCTGGAGGAATGAGGATGCAGAGCACGTTGCACTCCCCCCTCCACCAGTTCCGCTCCCCCACTGCGCAGCGGAGGATCAGCGATGCTCGGTAGGACGGCGCAGAATCTGTTCTGGCTCAGCCGCTATATCGAGCGGGCCGAGAACATGGCCCGGATGTTCGAGGTGGGCTATCGCATGAGCCTCACGTCGCGGCGCGAAGGCGGCGCGAGCGAGCATCTGGTGTCGATGCTGCAGGCGGCGGAGGCCGACGAGGGCTTCAACGCCAAGCACAAGCAGGCCGATATCCAGAGCGTCGCGCATTACATGCTGTTCGACGCCGAGAACTTCTCGTCCGTACGCTCGTGCCTTTTGGCGGCGCGCACCAATGCCCGGTCGGTGCGAACGGCGCTGACCATGGACATGTGGGAGGCGATCAACTCGGCCTGGCTGGAGTTCGCGGCGATCCGCCCGCGCGACGTGACGGGGGCCAAGCTGCAGGAACTGCTCGGCTGGGTCCGGCAGGTCAGCTATCGCTATCGCGGCGCCCTGCTCTCGACGTTTCTTCGTGATGAGGGCTACGCCTTCAGCCAGATCGGCAATTTCGTCGAGCGGGCCGACAATACGGCGCGCATTCTCGACATGAAGTACTATGTGCTGCTGCCGCGGGCGACGCTGGTGGGCGGCGATGTCGATATCCAGCAGTGGACGATGATCCTGCGCGCGGCGTCGGCGCATCGCAGCTATCGTCACGTCTACCATGACCGCTACAAGGCCTGGAACATTGCCGACTACTTGATCCTCAGGCCGGAAATGCCGCGCTCGCTGTTCTTCTGCGTGGGCTGGATCAACCGGACGCTGGCGATGCTCGAAGAAATCTACGACGGCCAGACAGAGGGCCACAAGGCGGCCGAGTCGGTGCGTGAGCTGTTCGAGGGCACATCGGTCGACCGCATCTTCGAATACGGGTTGCATGAGTTCCTGACCGAGTTCATCGCGCGCAATAACCGCATGACCGATGCGCTTGCCGAGAGTTACAATTTCTACTGATGAAGATCGCGATCCGACATCAACTGAGCCTGGCGATCGGCCCCGGTGCTCCACGGGCGGTGCAGCACATCCTGTTGACGCCCGCGTCCGGGCCGACACAGACCGTTCTCGAATGGGCGGTGGAGCTGGCGGGTAGCGACAAAGCGACGAAGTTTTCCGACGGCTTCGGCAACCAGGCGATGCTGGTGACCCAGACGCGGCCGGAGGACGAGATCGTCGTCAGCGTGACCGGGCTGGTGACAACTATCGACCGCAATGGCGTGATCGGCCGCCCGACGGGTGAGCCGCCACCGGCGCTGTTCCGGCGTCCGACCGCCGCGACCAAGCCGATCGGGGCGATCACCTCAAAGCTGCGTTCGACGCCAAGGGGCGGGCCGGACCGGATTCCGCTGCTACATGCGCTGATGGCGCGGGTGGGCGAGGTGCTGGACGAGGTGGCTCCATCGCAGAGCCAGCAGCAGGACGGCCAGAGCCAAAGCCAGTCGCAGGGCCAGCCCGAGGAGGTCGCCCGGCCCGATGCCACCGCCTATGCGCATGCTTTCGTCGGCGCGGCGCGGGCGCTGGACATTCCGGCGCGGTTCGTGACCGGATATCTGCATGGGGCGGAGACGCCGGAGGCGGCCTTCCACGCCTGGGCCGAGGCCTGGGACGATGGACTGGGCTGGATCGGTTTCGATGCCATGCTGCAGATTTGCCCAACGGACGCGCATGTCCGCGTGGCGGTGGGGCTCGATGCCAACGCGACGGTGCCGGTTCGTTCGGTGCCTGTGGTCGGCACGCCTAGCCTGCTGAACATCGAGGTCGAGGCGGCGCAGTAGCCGCTAGAGCCCCAGCAGATAGAGCCAAACGCTGATGCTGACGACGCTGAGCACCGTCGACAGCAGGATGGTGTTGGTCGCGATGTTGACGCCACGGTTGTAGTAGGTGGCGAAGACGAAGGCGTTGATGCCGGTCGGCATGGCGGCGAGCAGCACGCCATAGCGGGCCACGTCATGATCGACATTGAGGATCGGCACCATGATCGTCCAGGCGATGACCGGCTGGACGATGAGCTTGAGCAGCGCCATCGACAGCGCCTGGCTCCAGTTTTCCGACAGCTTGTATTCGTTGAGCGCCCCGCCCAAGCCGAAGAGCGCGGCCGGGGTGACGGCGGCGGCCATCATGGTGACAAAGGCCTGGGCCGGCTCGATCAGCCGGATCTGCAGCAGGTTGGCGCCGATGCCGAAGACGATGCCCCAGAGCAGCGGGTTCTTGACGATGCGCACGAAGGCAACGCCGAGCACCTTGTGGAGGGGCGCACCGTCGCGACGGACCAGTTCCATGGTCAGCATGCCGAAGGTGAGCAAGAGCGAGGCATGGAAGGCGATGATGGAGAACACCGTCGGCAGTGCGCCTTCGCCATAGGCGCGGCTGATGATCGGGATGCCGACGAGCACGGTGTTGGTGAAGGTGGCCGAGAAGGCCGAGGCGACGCTCTCTCCCGGATTGCGGCCGAAGAACCGCCGTGACAGCGCCATGCCGACGAAGAAGACGGTGAGCGCGCCTATGTAGAAGGGGATGATGACCCCCCAGTTGAAGGTTTCGGAAAAATCCGAGGTCGCCAGCGCATTGAACAGCAGGCAGGGCGTGGCGAAATTGTTGACGAAGAGCACCAGCCCGCGCACGCCATCGGCCGGGAACAGGCGGAAGCGCACTGCCAGATTGCCCAGAGTTATCAGGGCGAAGACCGGCAGGATGACGTTGACGATGGCGAGCATGGCGGGACCGGCGGGAGCGGTGGACCTCTAGTGCACGCGGTTGCGGACGGGGTCAACGCAAGTTTGACATTGGCGTGGCTTGATGTACATTTTTTGTGTACATATCTGTTGCGCGTGACGTGCCGGGCCGATTGGAGGTTTAGTGCGTCATGGAATTCGAATGGGACGAGAACAAGCGCCTGGAAGTGGCCCGGAAGCATGGCGTCGACCTTTTGGTGGCCGCGCTGATCTTCAGAGGCGAGACGGTTAGCCGGGTGGACAACCGGCGTGACTACGGGGAAGTGCGGTTCATCGCGACCGGGCTGGTCAACGGCACCTGTTTTGTGGTGGTGCACACTGAGCGTGAAGGGGTGACGCGGCTGATCTCCGCGTGGAAAGTGGCCGACGTGAGCAAGCCAGATATCAGGCGGGCGTCTCTCGACGAACTGCAAGAGATGATGGATGAGGGCAAACTCCTCACCAATCTTCCCGACGCTCCTGGTGAGGAATTGCCGGAGGAGTTTTGGGACGATGCCGTGGTGATGCCGCCCCGCACGGTGCTGACCTCGGTGCGCCTGAACCTCGAGCCTGAGGTGTTCGCGTTCTTCAAAGCGCAGGGCAAGGGGCACATCACGCGTATGCAGAACGTGCTGAAGGCTTATGTAAAGGCGCACAGCAAGTAGGCTCCCGGCTGGCTGACGGACCGGCAATATGACATTGATCGGCGACGCCCCCCTGCCCTAGATCGTGGGTAGCGTCCACATGTGTCCCGGAACCACCCATGACCGACAAGGCCAGCCTCGATATCTTCGTCATCGGCGGCGGGGTCAATGGAACGGGGATAGCCCGGGACGCGGTGGGGCGTGGCTACACGGTGGCGCTGGCGGAGATGAACGATCTCGCCTCGGGCACCTCGTCGGCAGCGACCAAGCTGGTGCATGGCGGGCTGCGCTATCTCGAACATTACGAGTTCCGGCTGGTGCGCGAGGCGCTGATCGAGCGCGAGGTGCTTTGGCAGAGCGCGCCGCACATCATCTGGCCGCTGCGCTTTATCCTGCCATATCACAAGGGGTTGCGGCCGGCTTGGCTGCTGCGGCTGGGGTTGTTTCTCTACGACCATCTGGGCGGGCGGAAGCTGTTGCCGGCGACGACGACGCTGGACCTCAAGACCGCGCCGGAGGGCAAGCCGCTGAAGCCCGGCTATGGCACGGCGTTCGAATATTCCGATGGCTGGGTGGACGACGCACGGCTGGTGGCGCTGAACGCGCGGGATGCGGCGGATCGGGGTGCGACGATCCTTGTCCGAACCAAGGTGGTGTCCGCCCGTCGGGTCGATGAGGCGTGGACCATCGAGGTGGAGGACCAGCGGAGCGGGGGGGTGCGGGAGACGTACCGCGCGCGGATGCTGGTCAATGCCGGCGGGCCGTGGGTCGACCGGGTGATCGTCGATGCGCTGGGACGGAACGACGCGCATCACGTGCGGCTGGTGAAGGGCAGCCATATTGTCGTTAACCGCTTGTACGAGCACGATAAATGCTACTTCTTCCAGAATGCCGACGGGCGGATTTTCTTTGCTATCCCCTATGAGTGCGACTTCACGCTGATCGGGACGACCGACCAGGATTATGATGGCGACCCGGCCAAGGTCGCCATCGACGACGGCGAGATCGACTATCTCTGCGCCGCGGCCGGCGAGTATTTTAGCAAGCCGGTGACGCGCGGGGATATCGTGTGGACCTATTCCGGCGTGCGGCCGCTCTTCGACGACGGGGCCAGCGCGGCACAGGAGGCGACGCGGGACTATGTGCTGAAGGTCGACGCGGATGGCGGGGCGCCGGTGCTCAACGTGTTCGGCGGCAAGCTGACGACGCACCGGCGGCTGAGCGAGCACGCGGTGGAGAAGATCGAGGCACTGATCGGGGCCAAGGGGCCGAAATGGACCGCAAAGGGCCGGCTGCCGGGCGGAGACTTTCCGGCGACAGGGTTCGATGACCTGCTGCGCGGGCTGGTGGCTGACTATCCGCGGCTTGGCCCGGTGCTGATCAGGCGGCTGGCGCGCAGCTATGGCACGCTGGCGCGCACGATTCTCGGCGCACGGCAGGAGGTGCCGGAGCTGGGGCGGTTTTTCGGTGGCACGCTGTACCAATGCGAAGTCGACTATCTGATCGACCGCGAATGGGCGATGAGTGCGGAGGATATCTTGTGGCGTAGAACCAAACAGGGCCTTCGTTTCAGCGTGGACGAAATCAATACGCTCGCAGCATACGTGACGGAGCGAACGGGGGGATAAGTTGATGGGTGGATATGTACTGGCGATCGATCAGGGTACCACGTCGAGCCGAGCCATTGTGTTCGACGGCCGCCAGGAGATTGCCGGGTTGGGGAAGATGGAGTTCACCCAGCATTTTCCGCAGGATGGCTGGGTCGAGCATATCCCCGACGAGATCTGGGCGACCTGCGTGTGGGCAGCGAAAACCGCCATCAAGAAGGCCGGGCTGAAGCCTCAGGACATCGCCGCCATCGGCATCACCAATCAGCGCGAGACGACGATCGTCTGGGACCGGGCAACCGGCAAACCGGTCTACAACGCCATTGTCTGGCAGGACCGCCGGACGCATTCCGCCTGCGAAAAACTCAGGGCCGGCGGGCATGAGAAGCGGGTGAGCAAGCTCACCGGGCTGCTGCTCGACCCGTATTTCTCGGCCACCAAGATCGCGTGGATTCTCGACAATGTGAAAGGCGCGCGGAAGCGGGCGGAGAAGGGCGAACTCGCCTTCGGCACGGTGGACAGCTATCTGATCTGGCAGCTGACCGGGGGCAAGGTGCACGCCACCGACGCCACCAATGCCTGCCGCACGCTGCTCTACAACATCAAGACCGGCGACTGGGACGACGAGCTCTTGGCGCTGTTCCGCGTACCGCGCGCCATGCTGCCGCAAATCAAGGATAATGCTGACGATTTCGGAGAGACCGACGCGGAGATCCTCGGTGCGGCGATCCCGATTCGCGGCTCGGCCGGGGACCAGCAGGCGGCGACGATCGGACAAGCCTGCTTCGCGCCGGGCATGCTGAAATCGACCTATGGCACCGGCTGTTTTGCGCTCTTGAATACCGGCAGCGACCTGGTGCGGTCACGCAACCGGCTGCTGACGACGGTGGCGTACCGCATCGACGGCAAGACAACCTATGCGCTTGAGGGCGCGATCTTTGTGGCGGGCGCCTCGGTGCAGTGGCTGCGCGACAAGCTGGGGCTGTTCGAAAAGTCCTCGGATTCCGGGGTGTTGGCAGCGAAGGCCGACCCGACGCAGAACGTGTATATGGTGCCGGCCTTTGTCGGGCTGGGGGCACCGTGGTGGGACCCGGCGGCCCGGGCCTCGCTAACCGGAATGACGCGCAATACCGGCGCTCCGGAGTTGGCGCGGGCGGCGCTGGAATCGATCGGCTATCAAACGCGCGACCTGATCGACGCGATGCGCAAGGATTGGAGCGGGGCCAAGGATACGGTGCTGCGGGTGGATGGCGGCATGGTCAGTTCGGATTTTGCCATGCAGTTTCTGGCCGATATCCTCGACAGCCCGGTGGATCGACCGACCATCCTCGAGACCACGGCGCTGGGGGCGGCGTGGCTGGCGGGGTGGAAGGCCGGGGTGTGGCCGGATATGGCAGGTTTCTCAGAGCGTTGGGCGCTGGACCGGCAGTTCAATTCGGAGATGGATGCGGCGACGCGGAAGCGGAAACTGGCCGGCTGGCGGGATGCGGTGAAGCGGACGCTGACGGCCAAATAAGGCAAATCTGCCCCGGCGCCGCCAAACAGCCACATAGATGAACGCATTCTGAACGGGTTTTGGAGCGTTCAGCGCCAGGCTTCGAAGGGGCCGCCCGCGATCATTGCCCAGTAGGTGCCGTAGCGCGACTTGCCCGGCACCGTACCGGCGGCGAGGCCGAATTCGACGAAACGCGTCGAGAGCAGCGTGTCGCGGTGGCCGGAGGAATTGAGCCAGCCATCGATGGCCTGCTGCAGGGTGGACTGGCCACCGGCAAGGTTTTCGCCGACCGCGCCTTCGTAGCCGGCGGCGCTGACGCGCTGGCGCAGGGTGGTGCCCAGATTGTGGGAGAGCTGGTCTTTCGCCACCATCAGGCGGACCTGGGAACGGGCGGCGGCCTCAAGCTTGGTGTTGTAGCGGAGCGGCGGGCGGCCATTGGCGCGGCGGGCGCCATTGATGGCGGCGAGGATGGCACCCTGACTCAGCTGCGAGGCGGTGACATTGCCCGAGGGCGCCGGCGCGACTGAGGCGCAGCCGGTGAGGACGCTGGCGAGCGAGGCGAGGATCAGGGCACGGCGGGTCAAGAGCATGAAAGCGGTTCCGGACTGTTCCGCCCCTGTCTGCTACCGGCGCGGCCAAATCGTGACATGCAACCGGGGTAGCGGGGACAAAAGCGGCTGTCCACCGGCGCGCGACATTTGACGAAAATTAAGCACGATATTGCGTGAGCGTGGCGCAAAACGCTGATGCGGCGCAGGCTGTCCCTACAGGTTGAGGGGCTTGTGCGATGATCGACAGATCCGGGACGGCATTTCACATCAGACAATTGCGGCCCGACGAGACAGCGCGGCAGGGCCGATATGCCCGGCAGATGCTGTTTGCCTCGCTGGCGGCGATGAGCTCGGTGATCGGGCTCAGCGCCTATTTCCTCTCGCTGATGGCCTGAGCCTGGGCCCCTGCCCCAAGGCTCCAGGCGAGCCCCATGAGCAGGGCCAGCGCCGCAAGCGCGATGGGCGTGCCCCAGGCCGGGAACTGACCGGCGAGCCAGGCGAGCGGCCACAACGCCACCAGATTTAGCGCGAGATAGCCCAGCGTCACTGGCGCGTGGCGGCCGAGACGTGCGGCCAGCTGCTGATAGGCATGGCGGCGATGCGCCTCGACAATGTGCTCGCGCTGCCAGAGGCGGCGGAGGAGCGTTGCCGAAGCATCAGCGATGAAGCTGGCTGTTAGTAGCAGCCATTGCGGCCCGGTCAGCCAGCCGGCGGCGATGGTGAGAAAGGCAAAGATGGCGAGCATCAGCCCGAGATAGGTGCTCCCCGCATCGCCCATGAACAGCCGCGCCGGCGGCCAGTTGAAGACGAGAAGGCCGAGGGTCGCGGCCGCGATCCCCAGCATCCACCACAAGACAGGATGGGCGAGGAGCGCCGGATTGGGCAGCGCGACGATCGACACGGCGCCGAGGAGGATGAAGACCGCCTCTCCGGCGGCGAGGCCATCGATGCCGTCCATGAAGTTGAAGATGTTGATGAAGCCGACGCCGGCCAGCACCAGAACGATCAGAAGGATGGTGTCGGGCCAGATCAGCCCGGTGGCATAGGCAAAGCCATCCAGCGGCAACGAGGCGACGACGAGGCCGAAGCACAGAGCCTGGGCGCCGAGGCGGAGGCGGATGGAGACGGGTTTCCGATCGTCGGCGAAGCCGATGGCGGCAATGACCAGACCGGCGATCAGAGCCGTGGCGGCGGCGAGCGGCAGGACCAGCAGCAGGGGCAGACCGGCGAGCGTGCCGCCGATGGCGATGCCAAGGCCGCCGCCGGTGGGTGTGGGCACCACATGCGACGAGCGCTCATTGGCCGGCTGGACGAGCCCGAGCCGCGCCGTATTGCGCAGGACGAGCCAGGCGATCAGCCAGCCGAGAAGGCCGGAAAGCAGCACGAGGGGGAAGCCGAGATATTGCATGGGTGGGCCCGCAAGACGTGGCGAGGAGGGCTAAGGCAGCGGCGGGCGGATGGCAAGGGCGGCCCCCAGCCGCCCCTCTCCGCAGCCCTACCGGAGGATTGCTATACTTTAATTATTCCGAATATTCGAATGTCTTTATATATTGGATGCCCCCGGACGGTTGGGGCATGAAAATCAAAGGAGCACGAACATGACGTTGTCCGCAAAGCCACTCATCGCTCTTGCCATCGCAGCCAGTTTCGTCATCGCGCCGATGGCAGGTGTCGGCGCGGCTTCCGCCGCCGACGCGCTGCCGCAACCGGTCGAGGACGCCCTCACAGCCGCGCTGATGGACGAATACCATGCCGAGGCCTTCTACAGCGCAGTGCTCGACCAGTTCGGACAGGTGCGGCCCTTCGCAAACATCATCCGCGGGGAACAGAACCATGCCCGGATCATCGCCACGCTGATGACGACCTATGGAATGACCGTTCCCGAGAACCCGCTGCTCGACTCCCCCGAGATCGCCGCCGCCGTGCCTGCGACATTGGGCGCCGCGTGCAGCGTGGGGGTAAAGGCCGAGATCGACAACGCGGCGCTCTACGATGACAAGCTCTTGCCGGCCGTCGCTGGCTATGACGACATCACCGCAGCTCTCCAGCATCTCCGCGACGCCTCGCAGAACATGCATCTGCCGGCCTTCCAGCGCTGTGCGAGCTGACCACGCCAGAGAGGTCGGACGGACCAAGGGCGGGACCACGCTCAGCTTCTCGAGGCCACTTGAACGGAAGACCCCCGAGGTGACCCCGGGGGTTTTTGCTCTTGTCGGAGGCGGCACGCGAGTCCGCTTGCATGCGGCATTCTCAACTCTATACTGAACTACATGGTTCAGTTTGATTCCACCCGCTTCGACAACTCGTTTGCCGCGCTGTCCGACCCGACGCGCCGCGGGGTGCTGGAGCAGCTGGCGCGGTCGGATGCGTCGATTACCGACCTTGCCGACCGCTTCCACATGACGCTGACCGGCATGAAGAAGCATGTCGGGGTGCTGGAGCGCGCCGGACTGGTGGCGACCCAGAAGGTCGGGCGAGTCCGCACCTGCCGGCTTGGCCGCAGCCGGTTGGACGAGGAGTTGGTCTGGTTGGAACGCTACAACCGGATGTGGGCCGCGCGTTTCGACGCGCTGGACGACGTCATCGAACAATTGCAACGCGAGGAGACGCGCAATGGACGAGCTGAAAGTGAATGAGTCTGGCCGTGCGCGACACGAGACGGTGACCGAGCGGATATCGGACCGCGAACTCAAGGTGACGCGGACCTTCGAGGCGCCGCCGCGGCTGGTGTTCAAGGCGTGGACGACGCCGGAGCTGATGATGCGCTGGTGGGCGCCGGCCTCGTTCGGAATCAAGCTGGTGTCTTGCGAGATCGATGCGCGGACGGGCGGCGGCTATCGCTTCGCGTTCGAGGTGCCGGGGATGGATGATCCGGTGGCGTTTTTCGGCACGTATCTCGAGGTGATCCCCGATGCCAAGCTGGTGTGGACGAACGCGGAGAGCGAGAACGGCTCGATCACCACGCTGACGCTGGAGGAGAAGGACGGGCGGACACAGCTGACGATCCACGATCTCTATCCCAGCAAGGCAGCGCTGGATGAAGCGCTGGCCGATGGCAGCACGGGGGCGTATCCCGAGCAGTTTGCGGTGCTGGACGAGGTGTTGGCGGGGATGTGAGGGGGGCAACCCCTCCACCCATAGCAGCCATGAGGGCACAGCCCTCATGGCCTTCTCGCCTCAAATCAGTCCACAGGACTGATATGCCCTTCGGGACGTCTCGAAGTCGGGGAGAATGGCCCACCGGAGCAATCTGCCGCTCCCTGGAGTCGGAGCGGTTGATGGTGCCTGTAAGCTAGGCAGGGGTTGGCGCACCCCCCTCCACCGCCTGTCGGCGGTCCCGACGCCACTCGACCATAGGTCTCATGGCCTTCTCAGGGAGATTGCTCCACCGGAGCAATCTCTGATCCCTCGAAGTCCCCCGCAAGCGGGAGAGGATAAGGGGGCTCACCGGCTGAAGGTCAGGTGGATGGTGCCGCTTTCGGCGGTTTCGGACTTCACGTTGGGGAGGCGGGTTTCCAGGCCACGCTGGTTGTCCCAGAGGCAGATGCCGCTGCCGAGGATGATGGGCGTGATGGCGACGTGGAGGTGATCGACGAGATCGGCCTCGAGATAGGCGCGCACGGTGGTGGGGCCGCCGCCGATGCGGACGTCCTTGCCGCCGGCAGCGGCGGTTGCCTGGGCCAGCGCCTCTTCGATGCCGGCTTCGATGAAGTGGAAGGTGGTGTCGGACAGCTGAAAGCTGGGGCGCGGCCGGTGCGTCAATACGAAGACCGGACAGTGGAAGGGCGGCTCGTCGCCCCACCAGCCCTTCCAGTCCGGATCGTCGGGGAAGGTGTGGAGGCCGAATTTGCCGGCACCCATGATTTCGGCCCCGGTATTTTCGAAATAGGCGCGGGCATAGGCATCGTCGAGGCCGGTGGTCCCTGCCCCCGACGTGTCGTGAAAGACGCGCTCGCGGAAGGTGCGGGTGGCGACATAGGAGGCGGTGAGGCGCCCCCAGTCATCGCCGAAGGGCTTTTCGGGCGTGATGTCGGTGGTAGTGGCGAAGCCATCGAGCGAAATCAGCAGATCGACGCGAACGGCCATGGGTGGGCTCCCTGTGCAATTAGTAAGGTGGACACCTTTGTATGGGCGCGCCGATAGTAAGGCAAGTGCCTATTTGTCATTGACCGCCGGGGCGGACGGCGCTAGGCCTTGGCCATGCCGTACCATTCGAGCCCGCTGGACCTGGCCTTTCACGCGCTGAGCGACCCGACGCGGCGCGCGGTGGTGTCGCGGTTGCGCGAGGGAGAGCTGCCGGTGAGTGCGCTGGCGGAACCATTCGACATGGCCCTGCCCTCGTTCTCGCAGCATCTCAAGGTGCTGGAAGACTGCGGATTGATCGTCACCGAGAAGCGCGGACGCAGCCGGTGGTGCCGGCTGGTGCCGGAGCGGTTCGACGCGGCGGCCGACTGGATGGACGCCGAACGCCAGCGGGCGGCGGAACGGCTCGACCGGCTGGAACGCTATCTCGACAAGACGTGAGGGGACCGCCGATGACGATGCTGTTCGAAAACCTGCTCGAGACCTGGTCGATGGACCGCGAGATCGTGCTGGTGAAGGTGCTGAAGCACAAGCGCGAGAAGGTGTTCGCGGCGTGGATGGACCCCGCCGCGCTGAGCCAGTGGTATGGGCCCGACGGGCTCCGCATCGAGAGCCACGAAGCCGACATGCGCGAGGGCGGGTTCTGGCGCTTCGACATGGTGGGCGAATTCGAGGGGAAAGAGCAGCGCTTCGAGAACCTGATGCGGTTCATCCAGATCGTCCCCAACGAGCGGATCGTCATGGACTATGGCGCGGGGGATGGCGACCCGAACGGGTTTTACATGGTGGTGACGTTCGACGTGCAGGCGGACGGCAAGACGGTCTTGACGCTGCGCCAGCTGCACCCGAGCCGCGAGCGTCGGCAGGCGGTGGTGGGGTTCGGTGCGGTGGAATACGGGCTGCAGACGCTGGCAGGACTGGAGCGGTGGCTGGGGTGAGGCAGACACAACCAAGACCGCAGGAGATAGCCTCGGGTAAGCGCATCTATATCCCCGGTCGACTTGGCCGCCGTCTACCGGCTCCTGTTCAAGGAAGTTCGCAGGTGTACTCTGCCTGAGACGGCAGATGCACCTGCCTGACGACAAGGGTCCAAGGCACAGTGGCTTTGGCTGTCGAGCGCATTGCTTCGACGGCAGCGGTGCATAAGGCCTCGGACTGATCGAGTTCTGCTGATGAGAACACGACAATGGTGTCCAGCATGACCAAGCAGGTCGCCTGCTTTGTCAGGTCGGCGTTCAGGCTAGTGCAGAAGTTCTCCGCTGCAGCTCTCCGGCGGACCGCGGTCTGGTCGAGCTCAAGCTGGGGCGCATCAGGCAATACTGCCTTCTGAGCATCGAGTTTGTGCACCGTGAAGCTCCCCACGGCGGCAAGTAGAGCGATCGCCACCACAAGGCCAAGACCCGTATAGACTGTGCGAAGCCTGCCCCGGTCCTTGGCTGCGGCCATACGAGAGGCGCGCGCGGCCTGAAAAGCCTCTCGCCTGTCCCCAAGTTGCATGTCGCGTCGCGCATTGGCGATCCCGTCGGCGATCCGCTCAATGATTTCGGGCTGACTGTAGTACTGGCAATGCACGTATCGCGGACTCTGGTACACCTCTGCCAGCTGGTCGAGCGAAAGACCGTCGCCCTTTTCCGAGGATGTGGCCGCCGCTCCGTAGAACGTTCGGAGGAGCAACTCCGCAGATCCGGTGGCTCGCCTCAGCATGAGCGCTTCCGTCTCATCATCCAAAGGCCGTTGGTCGACCTGGAAGTCTGTCGGAGCCGTGGTGACTGTGGCGAGCCTGGAGCCAGCGACGTCCAGTCCTAAAGCCGTCCGGGAAATGGCACGAATCCCGAGCTGAAGCGCGAAGCGCCTGCCGAAGCCGAGGACAGCAGAGATCAACCGAAAGAGCGTCTGGTCGAGCACCAACAACACGACGAACGGCACGCCTAGCGCCATGAGAACCAGCAAACCCAGGCCAGACAACACGCCGAGCAACCAACTAGCGCCACGCTTGAGCCTGGAGGTCGGCGGGTCCACCGCCAGTCTGGCTAGCCATTGCGTGATGGCAACGAACCTGGTGATCGGCTGGAAACGACGCGCCAACATGGAGTCGAAGCGAATATTTACAAGGCTGCGAGCCATATGCCGGGCATGCCGGCTAGAGGCCAGGGCGGACCTTAGAAGGTGAAGAGCCTCATCGTTGCGCGACGCCAGCACATGCACCGTAGTCTTGTCGGGCTGCTGGTACTGGGCGCGTCCCCGGTAGGTCAGGAAAAGGTAGGTCACGAAGAAGCACGCATAGGTGTAGATCATGAGAGGCCATGGCACGTGATACGCGCCAATAGTGATGCCGTCCCGCATGATGGCCAGCGAGATGAGTGCTGCTGCAAACATCAGGCTGACCGCAACCTGCAGCCACGCCGGGGTCCGTTTTTCGGCCCATTGATAAACGGGCGTCCCCAGCAGAAAAACGTCGGACACGGCCGGAGACTCGGGGATCGGAGGGTCCGCCGCCTGCTCGATCGGGACTGGGTGCAGCGCGCGCAGCGCGTCGAGAATGACGTTGCCGCCATGACTATGGCCAACGAGGAAGACCCTCGACGGCGGCCCGCTCTCGCCAGCATCGCTCAAGGCTCGAATATAGGCGGCGAGTTCGGCTGCGGCGGCGCTGCGGCTCGCCTCAGAGTTCAGTCCGTCCCAGGAAAATGGTGCGACGACGACAGGATCGCCCAAATCCGGAGAGGCAAGAGGCCAACACTTGGTCGGCAGGCCACGGGATGCCAGCGCCGCATCGAGCTGTCTGCAGAACGACTCCCCGGGTCGCCACCAGGTTCCATCGCGATCAAAGGTGCCATGCACCACGACCACATATTCCCTGGACGATCCCGAAGGTCCATCTTCGGCCATCGCAGCTGGCGTCCTCCAAGCGCAGTCCTTCGGCCGATCCTAGAGCGGTCCCTCAAGACTGCAAGCTCGGCGACGCGGTTGGGCCGCGCGTAATTGTCGGATTGCCCGGCTGCCCTCACGCGCGGCGGCGCTTGCGGGCGGGTCGGGGGGCTTCGGTTTCGACGAGGAAGCGATCGACCATGCGGGCCTGGAGGGTGAGCATGTGCTGCTCGGCTTCGACCATGTGCTGGGCGAGGATGGCGGCGGCGGCATCGGCGTCGCGGCGGCGCATGGCGGCGATGAGGTCGCGCTGGTGCTCGATGCCGCTCTGGCGCATGACCTTCTCGGGCTGGACGTAAATCTCCTGCGCAATCGACAGGTCCTTGAGCAGACGCTGCAGGAAGCGGCAGGTAAAGGCGAGGATAGGGTTGTCGGAATATTCGGCGACCACGCTGTGGAAATCCAGCTCGGCCATGCGCTGGTTCCAGCGCTCCTCGGCATCGGCGGGCTCGTGATCGTAGATGGCGATGATGGCCTCGAGCCGCTGCAGGCCCTCCTCGTCGATATGCGGGGTGGCGCTGGCGGCGACGACCGGCTCGAGCACCTTGCGCATCTCGTAGATGTTGGCGATCGAGAGGTTCTTGGCGAAGAGGAAGTTGGAGAGCAGGCTCATCGCACGCCCTTCCGACATGCGCTCGATGAAGGCGCCGCCGCCGGGGCCGGTGCGGACGCCGATCAACCCCTGCACTTCCAGCGCCTTCAGCGCTTCGCGAACGGTGCCCTTGCTGGCGGCGAACTGCACGATCAGCTCGCGCTCCTGCGGCAGCCGGTCACCCGGCCCGAGCCCATGCTCGACGATCATGCGCTTGATGGCATCGACGATCTCGTCGGTGCGCTTTTTTCGCGGCGGCTTGCCGGCGGGCGGCTTGCCGGGCGGGTCGTTGGACGTCATCAGGTGCGGTCCGAGAGGTTGCGCCGGGGCGAACTGCCCAGCAGAGTCCTCGTATAATCGTGCGCGGGCGCGGCGAACAGCTCGGCAGCCGTGGCAAGTTCGACGACCTCGCCCAGATACATGACGGCGACGCGGTCCGACATCGACTCGACGACTGCAAGGTCGTGGCTGATGAACAGGTAGGTGAGGCCGAGCGCCTCGCGCAGATCCTGCAGCAGCAGCAACACCTGGGCCTGCACCGAGACATCGAGGGCGCTGACCGGCTCGTCGAGGACGATGATCCGGGCTTCGGCGGCCAACGCCCGGGCGATGGCGATGCGCTGGGCCTGGCCACCCGAGAATTCGTGCGGGTAGCGCTCGAGCGTATCGGCGGGCATCTGCACGGCGTCGATCAGCTCGCGCTTGCGTTGCGCCCGACGCGTAGCGTCGTAGCCGCAGAGGAGCCGCAGCGGGGCATCGAGAATATCGCCGATGGTCTTTCGCGGATTGAGGGAGGCGACGGGATCCTGAAAGACATACTGGATGGCGCGGCCGAAGGCGCGCGGGCCCTTGGCATGGAGATCGAACCAGTCGGCCCCGTCGATCAGCATGCGGCCGGAGGTGGGCTTTTCGAGCCCGACCAGCATGCGCGCCAGGGTGGATTTGCCGGAGCCGCTTTCGCCGACGATGCCGAGCGTTTCGCCACGCTTAAGAGCCAGCGAAATGCCGCGCACCGCCGAGACGGCATGGCGGCCGGTGCCGAAGGTCTTGATCAGGCTTTCGATCTCGATGGCGGGGGTCGTGATGGCGGAGCCGTTCATGAGGCGCCTCCGGCAAACAGGGGCCGCACCCGGTCGAGAAAGCCCCTGCCCTCGCCCAGTTGCGGCACGCAGGCGATGAGCCGCCTTGTGTAGTCGTGCTGGGGCGCGGCGAGGACGTCGCGGGTCATGCCCTGTTCGACGATGCGGCCATCTTTCATGACGGCGACGCGGTCGCACATTTCGGCGACGACGCCGAAATCGTGGGTGATGAGCAACAGGGCGAGGCCGCGGTCGCGGCGAAGCTGCTGCAGCAGTTCAAGCACGCGGGCCTGGACGGTCACGTCGAGCGCGGTGGTGGGCTCGTCGGCGACGATGATGTCGGGATCGTTGGCGAGGGCCATGGCGATGCCGATGCGTTGGCGCTGGCCGCCGGAGAGCTGGTGCGGATAGGCCCGGGCGCGTTGGGCCGCATCGCGGATGCCGACGGTTTCCATCAGTTCGATGGCGCGCGCCATGGCGGCCGGGCGGTCGGCGCTGCGATGGGCGAGCACGGCTTCGGCGATCTGATCCTGCACCGCCATCAGCGGGTGGAGCGTGGTCAGCGGGTCCTGAAAGACATAGGCGATGCGGTCGCCGCGGAGGCCGACCAGTTCCGGCTCGCGCAGACCCAGCACGTCCTTGCCTTCGAGGCGGACGGCGCCTGCAGTGATGATGCCGGGCGGCGAGGCGACGAGGCCGAGCAGCGAGAGCGCGGTGACCGATTTGCCCGAGCCGCTTTCGCCGATCAGCCCCAGGCATTCGCCGCGCTGGAGCGAGAAGCTGACATCGGAAATGGCGGGGACGACTTCGCCGGAGCGATCGAAGCCGGTGGAGAGCCCGTCGACGGCCAGCAGCACGGCGGGATCGGAGGCGGCGGGCGGAGGCTTGCGGTCGATGCGGGTGACGGCCATGGGCCGGCCGAGGGCGCCCGAGCGGAGGCGCGGGTCGAGCACGTCGCGGATGCCGTCGCCCAGGAGGTTGATGCTCATCACCAGGGTGAAGATCATGGCGCCGGGGACCAGCGAGGCATGCGGGGCGGTGAAGAGCTGCGCTCGCGCCTGACCCAGCATGGAGCCGAGATCGGCAGTGGGCGGCTGTGCGCCGAGGCCGAGGAAGGAAAGGCCGGCGGTTTCGAGGATCATCCAGCCGACGGTGGTCGACATGGTGATGACGATGACCGGCAGGACGTTGGGCAGCACCTCGGTGAAAAGGATCGCGATGTGGCTCTTGCCCGACAGCCGCGCCGCATCGACGAACTCGCGATTGCGGATGGAGACGGTGACGCCGCGGACATTGCGGGCAAAGAACGGGATGTTGACGATGGAGATGGCCCAGAGCGCGTTGAGGAGGCTCGGACCGAGGGCCGCGACGATGGCGATGGCCAGCAGGATATAGGGGAACGCCATCAGCATATCGATGAAGCGCATCAGAATGGTGTCGGTCGGGCCGCGGGTGTAGCCGGCGACGAGGCCGATCAGCGAGCCCACCACCGCAGCCAGCGCAGTGGCGCCGATGCCGACCAGCAGCGACACCTGCGTGCCCCAGATGACGCGGGAGAGCAGATCGCGGCCGAGATGGTCGGTGCCGAGGAGGTGCCCGGGCGAGAAGGGCAGCAGCAGGCGGTTGGGCTGATCGGTCACGTTCGGATCGGGCAGCGGCAGGATCGGCGCCAGGATGGCTAGGAGGCACGAGATCACGACGATGACGAGACCGGCCGCGGCGAGGCGGTTGGCGATGAGCAGCTGCCAGCCGGTGCGGCGGGCCGGCGCGACGGAGGCTGAAGCGGAAATGTCGGTCATGCCTTGAGCCTCGGGTCGAGCATGGCCTGCGCGATGTCGGTGAGCAGATTGACCAGCACATAGACTGTGGCGGCCACCAGCACGCCGCCCTGCACCAGCAGCAGGTCGCGGGTGGTCACTGCCTTGACCAGCATCTGGCCGAGGCCGGGCCACTGGAACACGGTTTCGACATAGACGGCCCCGCCGAGGACGAAGCCAGCCTGGATGCCGAGCACGGGGATGATGGAGACGAGCGCGGCGCGGAAGGCGTGGCGCCAGATCACCACGCGCTCGGGCAGGCCCTTGGCGCGGGCGGTGCGCACGAAATCCTGCCGCAGCACTTCGAGCATGGCGACCCGCGTCAGGCGCGCGACGACGCCGGTGGCGACGATGGCGAGGGTGCCGGCGGGAAGGATCAGGTGGCGCAAGAGATCCGGCAGGTCGCCGCCGCCATAGACCGCATACATGCCGGAGGCCGGCAACCATTTGAGCTGCACAGCAAAGACCAGGATGAAGACGAGGCCGAGAAAGAAGGCCGGCATGGAGATGCCGATGAGGACGACGAAGGTGATCAGCCGGTCGGCCCAGCCGAACTGACGCACAGCGGAGATGGTGCCGGCGGCGATGCCGATGACCGAGCAGAGCACCAGCGCCGCGCCTGCCAAAACCAGGGTGGCGCCGAAGCGTTCGATCACCTCGTCCAGCACCGGGCGGTTGAGAATGTAGGAGCGACCGAAATCGCCCTGCAGCATGTTACCGACCCAGATGACATATTGTTCGGGCCAGGAGCGATCGAGCCCGAGAGCGCGGTTGATGCGCTCGACATTGTCCGGGGTGGCGTAGGAGCCGAGCAGCGCCTGCGCCGGATCGCCGGGGATCAGTTTCATCACCAGAAAGACGATGACCGACAGGCCCAGGATCACCGGGATTGCCGCCAGCAGTCGCTTGCCGATGTAACTGATCATCGCCTGCTCCGGTGGAAGGCGGGGCCGGCGGGAACCGGCCCCGTTGTTGTCACTGCTTGGACACGTCGCGCAAGACGAGGCTGAAGTCGGGCTGCAGCTCGAAGCCGGACACGGCAGCGGTCACCACGGCATTCTGCTTCCAGTTCGCCACGAACAGCCAGGGGGCATCTTCGTGGGTGATCTGCTGCACCTGCTTGTAGAGCTCGGCGCGTTCGGCAGTGTCGGTGGAGACACGGGCCTTGTCGAGCAGCGCATCGACCTCGGGGTTCGAGTAGTAGCTCGAATTGAAGCCGCCTTCGGCCGGCCAGGCCGCAGTGCGCAGGGTGAGGAAGGGCAGCGTGTCGGGGTCGGAGGTCATCCAGGCCATTTCGGCCATGTCGCCCTTGCCTTCGAGACCGGGATTCACTTCGGCGAGGAAGGTGTTCCACTCGTAAGTCTTGATCTCGACATCGAGCCCGACGGCCGCGAGATCGGCCTGAATGGCCGTGCCCATCGGCACCGGATCGAGCATGCCCGAGCCGCCTTCGGTGACGAGGAAGGTCAGCTTGGCGCCTTCGGCTCCAGCCTCGGCGAGGAGGGCCTTGGCCTTTTCCGGATCGTAGGGATAGGGCTCAAGCGTGTCGTTATAGGCCCAGCCGAAGGCCGGGGGGATCGGGCCGGCCGAGACTTCGGCAGTCCCCTGCAGCACGTCGGTAACGAGGCTTTGCTTGTTGACGGCGTAGTTCACCGCCTGGCGGACACGCTTGTCGGCGAAGGGGCCGTCCTTGGCGTTGAGCATGACGTACCAGACATGCGGGCCGACCGCTTCCTTGACCTGGTAGGCGGCGTCGGTGCGGAACTGCGCGATGTTGTCGGGCGGGGTTTCGAGCAGCACGTCGATGCCGCCCGAGAGCATTTCGGCGACACGGGTGTTGGCGTCGGTGATCGGGCGATAGATGACGGCCTCGAGCGGCGGCGCACCATCCCAATAGGCGTCGTTGCGGCTGATGACGACGCTGGTGTTGGACTGCCATTCCTCGAACTTGAACGGCCCGGTGCCCACCGGATGGCGGCCGTAATCGGCCCCATACTGTTCGACTGCGGCCGGGGAAACGATCAGCCCGGTCGGCGAGGCGAGGTTGGACATGAAGGGCGCATAGGCCTCGCTGAGGGTGAACTTCACCGTCAGATCATCGACGGCCTCGACGCTCGCCACCGAGGAAAAGAAGAAGGACAGCGGGAACGGCCCGGTCGAGTGGAACGGGTGATCCTCCTTCAGCATGCGGTCGAAATTGAACTTCACCGCTTCGGCATTGAACGGGGTGCCATCATGGAAGGTGACGCCCTCGCGCAGGGTGAAGACATATTCGAGGCCATCGTCCGAGATGGTCCAGGATGTGGCGAGCGCCGGTTCGATCTCCAGCGTGCCGGGGGCATTGCGGACGAGACCGTCATAGACGTTCACGGCGATGCGGAAATCGTTCATGGCCGTGGAGATGTGCGGATCCAGCGAGGCCGGTTCAGCAATCTGGCCGACCACGAGCACGTTAGGCGGCGTTTGAGCGGCAACGGGCGATCCGAACGCCAGCGCCGTAGCGACGAGCAGCGAGGCTGCCAGCCCTTTCCAACTGCGGTTCATGCGAGTCTCCTTCGGGTTCCTCTCTCACCTCGTAAGCGCGGACGCTGCTGACGATGGCATGTCTATTTATCCGCATAAATTAAGGGGGTGCGCAATCAATTTGTCATGATAAAAGACGGGAAAGGAGTTCAGAATGACCTTTTCCATCGTGGCACGCGACCCGGAAACCGGCGCATTGGGGGTCGCGACGGCCACGGCCGGCCCTGCGGTCGGCGCGCTGGTGCCGCATGGCGCGGCCGGGATCGGGGCCATTGCGACGCAGGCGATGACCAATGCCTACCTCGCCATTGACGGGCTCGAACACCTGAAGACGCTGGATGCGGAAGGTGCCCTCGCCCGCGTGCTGGCCGAAGACCCGAACCGCGATCAGCGCCAGGTGCTGATCGTCGACGGCAGCGGAAGAGTTGCAGCGTGGACGGGACCGGCCTGCCAGTCCTGGGCCGGTCACAAGTCGGCGAATGGGGTCGCCGTGGGTGGAAATATCCTTGCCGGCGAAGGGGTGCTCGATGCGATGCTCGGCGCCTATGGCGTGGGCGGCACCCTGCCCCAGCGGCTGCTGTCGGCCCTCGCGGCGGGGCTGGAGGCGGGCGGCGACAGCCGAGGCGTCGGATCGGCGGCGCTGAAGGTCTATGGCAAGGAAGCCTTTGCCGAGGTGGACCTCAGGGTGGACTGGTCCCAACAGCCGATCCGGGAGCTGGCGCGACTGGCCGAGCGGACGCTGAGCGGGGACTATGCGGCGTTTTTCGCCCAGGTGGCGCGGCGAGGCGTGCTGGGCAGATAGCGGTGACCGGATCGGCCATCGTCCTGTCGTGGCCGTCCATCAAGCTGGCTTGAAAAGGAAGGGCGGAGCGGCGTTGGGGTGCCGCTTCCGCCCATCCGATCAGACCTCGGCCCGGAGGTTCCGGGTTTTCCACAGCGAGCCGAGGATGCCGACGGCAAGGATGCCGAGGGTGACCGAGAGCGAGACCATCGGCGGGATCTTGGCGAGGCCGAGCATGTCGGCGACGAAGATCTTGGAGCCGATGAAGATCAGCACGGCGGCCAGGGCATATTTCAGGTAGACGAACCGATCGACCATCGCGGCGAGGGCGAAATAGAGCGCCCTGAGACCGAGGATGGCGAAGACGTTCGAGGTCAGGACGATATAGGGGTCGGTGGTGATCGCGAAGATCGCCGGGATCGAGTCGACGGCAAAGATCAGGTCGGCAAACTCGACCATGAGCAGCGCCCCGAACAGCGGGGTGACGAAGGTGCGAACCCGCCCGGCTCCGTCAGGCTGGCGGACGAAGAACTTCTCCCCGTGCAGCTCCCTCGTCATCTTGAGGTGCTTGTTCATGAATTGAGCAGCGGGGCTCTTGGACACGTCGTGCTTCTTGTCGGCCGTGAACAGCATCTTGATGCCGGTCAGGACGAGGAAGGCCGCGAAGATGTAGAGCACCCAGGAGAACTCGGTGACGATGGCGGCGCCGGCCGCGATCATGATGCCGCGCAGGATCAGCACACCGAGGATGCCGTAGACGAGCACGCGATGCTGGTACTGCGCCGGGATGGCGAAGTAGGAAAAGATCATCGCGATGACGAAGATATTGTCCATCGCGAGGCTTTTCTCGACCACGAAGCCGGTCAGGTATTCGATGGCGGCCTGGGCCCCCATCCACCACAGGATGACGCCGCCGAAGCCGAGGCCGATAGCGATGTAGAAAGCGGACAGACCCAGGGACTCAGCGACGCCGATGGCATGGCTCTTGCGGTGCAGAACCCCGAGGTCAAAAGCGAGCAGCAGGCCGACGAAGGTGACGAAGGCCACCCATGTCCAAAGCGGCTTGCTTAGGAATTCGACGAAGAGCAGGTCCATTTAGCGGTCGCCCCATGGCCGCATGGCGGAGATGCCGGCGAGAGCGTGCTCTTCGCTGGGATGGCGCACGCCGTCGGCCTCAAGGACCGAAATGCACATGGCGATCAGGGCGCGGAACTGCTCTGGGCTGAGATCGGCCGCCGAGATCTGGGAAGAGGCACGAGCCAGCGCGCTGGGATAGTCGAGCGCGAAGGCGCGCGAGTGCGAGGCGATCTCGCGGGCGATGTCGTCGGCGGAAAAGCCCTGCAGCAGCGGGGCGGCCCGGAACAGCGCAATGATGCGTCGCCGCTCGGTGACGTCCACCTCGCCATCGGCATGGGCGATGATCATGGCGGCGGCCACGGCGGCCTCCATGAACGGCTCAAGGCCGGCAATATCGGCTTCGGCGGCGATATCGAGCCGATCGAGGCTGGCCCGCAGCGCGACCATCGGCCGGCGCACGAAAATGTCGTTATCGTCGAGACGGGTCTTCTTCATGGTGCAACTCCTCTTGCCGTTGATGACAAGGGGACGGTTCCCACCACGCGCGGATAGACGCCGACCCCTCTGCGGTGAACCGACATCGTGCGTGAGGTTGATCCTCACCGCACCAGAGGGGCCCGGGTCACGGGTAAAGAGATGGAGAGGCGGAACGGGGGTTCAAGGGGGGGCTGGCGGAGAGGAGGTGCGGCACTCTGTCAGGCTGAGCTTCGCAAGCAGGTGCAGGAGGTGCCGTGGGTCGCAACCAGAACAAAAAAGTCCCCGGGTTGCCCCGGGGACTTTGTGGTTCTTGCCGTGACCGTCGCCGATCAGCCGGCGTAGAGCTGCAGGCCGCCGTCGACGCGGAGGAGCTGGCCGTGGATGAACTTGGCTTCGGGGCTGCACAGGAACACGACGCCGTCGGCGATTTCTTCGGGTTCGGCGTAGCGGTTGAAGCTGGCCTTGTTGGAGTTCATCTTTTCGGGGTCGACAACGCGGGTTGCCTGGAAGCGGGCGGTCTTGGCCGGGCCGGGGCTGACGGCGTTGACGCGGACGCCGAACTCGCGGACTTCGTCGGCGAGGCAGCGGGTGTAGTGCGTGACGGCTGCCTTGAGGGTGGCATAGATGCCGCCGTGGCTGACGCCGATATGGGCGGCGACCGAGGCGATGTTGACGACGATGCCGTTCTGCCGCTCGACCATGGCCGGGACGAACGCCTGGGTCATCAGCATAGTGCCGATCAGGTTGTTGTTGGTCAGCGTGATCAGGTCTTCGTAGGTGATGCCGAGGATGTTGTTGGGCTCGGGCTTGTTGCCCGAAGCGCCGATGTCGCCGCCGGCGCAGTTGACGAGGATGTCGACGCGGCCAAACTTGTCCTCGATTTCCTTCTTCATGGCGGCGACGGCGTCGCGATCACCGATATTGCCGGTGACGCCCATCGAGCGGACACCAATGCCTTCGATCTGCTTGACGACGCTGCCGAGATCGCTGGCTTCGCCATATTTGCCGGTTTCGCTCCAGCTCAGATCGTGGACGATGACATCGGCGCCGCGGCCGGCGAGCTTGCGCGCCATGACGTTGCCGAGGCCGCGGCCGGAGCCGGAGACGAAAGCGATTTTACCCGTAAGATCCTGCTGAGCCATTTGCGGCCTCCAATCACATCAAACCCTGAGCCTTGAGGTTCTCGGCGCTGCGCCGATACTGCCCCAGCTCATAATCGACCAGTTCGTGGTCGGCATTGCGTTCCCATGGGGTGCGCCATTCTTCGCCCGGGGCGAAGCGGTTCTTCTGGAGCGCCAGGAGGCAGGCGGCGAGCGCCTCGGCTTCCTTGGGCGGATAGCCGTGCCACCACTCCGGGGTGAACAGCTTGACGTGGCGGTTGTCGAGCGCGCCGATCTCGATGCAGGCGACCATCTCGTCATTGTGCTGGGCGAGGATATCGAACATCTGCTTGTGCGGCACGCAGCCATCGCCCGAGGGACAGCGGACGAGACGGAAGCCATCGGGCTCCATGACGGCGCGATAGTCCTTCACGTGACAGTGGCGGACGTAGGGGGCGATGACGCGGGTGAAATCGAGCGGCGCCTCGGCCACCGGGAAGGTGTTGGCCATATCGAAGACGATGCGGACCGACGGGCCGTACTCCTCGCAGAAGTTCACCAGCTCGCGCGAGGTGAAATCCTGGTGGTTCTCGATGAGGAGGGTGACGCCCGCGGCGGCGGCCATCGGGGCATAGAGCTCGAGCTTCTGGTTCACCTCGGAGACCAGATCGTGCCAGCGCTGGCCGGCGGCGGCGCGATCACCGCAGAGGATCGGGGTCATGGCGAGGCGGATCAGGTTGGTGTCGAGCGCCTTGGCGCAGCGCAGCAGCAGATCCATGTCGCAGTTGAGGAGGCCCGACGAGAGCACGCGCTTCCAGCCGAGGCCGTCGAGGCGTGCCTTGAGAGCGGCGAGCTCGGCATCGGACATGGCCTTGAACCAGCCTTCCCAGAGCTCGATGGCCTTGCCGCCGAGCTCCTCGGTGAGGGCGATGAAGCCTTCGAGCCCCGCGCCGTTGGGGTTGTGGCGCGGCGTGCCCATGCCCTGCAGCCCGAGATAATAGGTCAGGCCGTAGGGATTGAGACCCGTGGTGAGCTTCATGTCGTCCCCCCTCTAAATGGTTCGAAGTATTCGCTTCTAGAGCAGGCCACCGTCGATGCGCAGGGCCTGCTTGGTGATCATGCGGCTGTCGTCGGAGGCGAGGAACAGCACGGCGCGGGCGATTTCGTCGCCGAGCAGCCGGCGCTTCAGGGCCTGACGGGCCGTGACGGATTCCACCGCTTCCTCGGACTTGTACCACAGCCGGATCTGGCGCGGAGTGACGACGGCGCCCGGCTCGATGGCGTTGACGCGGATGAAGTCATTGCCGAAATCGCGGCCCAGCGCCCGGGTGAGGCCCAGAACGGCGGCCTTGGCGGTGGCATAGGACGGGAAGGAATCGCCGCCGCCGCGCCAGGCGATGGAGGAGAAATTGATGATCGAGCCGCCGCCCAATTGTTTCATCTGCGGGCGCACGGCCTGGGCAGCGAAGAACTGGTGCTTCAAATTGATGTCCTGGTTGCGGTCCCAGTATTCCTCGGTGACCTCGTCGGCCTTGTGACGATCGTCATTGGCGGCGTTATTGACGAGGACGCCGATGGGACCGAGCCGGTCGCGGGTGGTCTCGATCGAGGCCTTGAGCGCCGGGATGTCGGTGACGTCGCAATGGAGGAACAGCGAGCCGGTTTCGGCGGCCAGCGCCTCACCATCGGCGTCCTGGATGTCGATGAAGGCCACCTTGGCCTGATTGGCCGCGAAGGCGCGCACGATGTCGGAGCCAATGCCGGTGGCGCCACCGGACACGAAGACGACGCGGCCGGCAAGGCTCGGGTAAGTCGCGAAAGTCGAAATTTTGCGTAATCCTAGATGAGGCGTTCGGTCTGGGGATCGAAGAGGCAGGCGCGGGACATGTCGACCGCGAGCGGCATCACTTCACCGGTCTTGGGTGCGGAGTCCGGCGAGAACCGCCCAACCACTTCCTGATTGCCGAACTTGAGCACGGCCATGGTCTCGGCGCCAGTGGGTTCGACGACTTCGACCGGGGCATCGAGCCAGGCGGTGCCGGCACGATCAGCCACGCCCTTGCGGTTGAGATGCTCGGGACGGACGCCGAGAATGACCTTGCCCGGCTTGGCCCGTTCGACCACCGGACCATGGAGCGGCAGCATGGCGCTGGTGCCATTGTGCAGCGGGAAGGCGATGGCGGGGGCTCCCGCCGAGGAGGTGATCTCAGCCGGGATGAAGTTCATCGAAGGCGAACCCATGAAGCCGGCGACGAAGAGGTTGGCGGGCTTGTTGTAGATGATCTCGGGCTCGTCGAACTGCTGGACCTCGCCCTTGTGCATCACGGCGATGCGGGAAGCGAGCGTCATGGCCTCGATCTGGTCGTGGGTGACGTAGACGGTGGTCTTGCCGACGCGCTGGTGGAGCTTCTTGATCTCGGTGCGCATGTCCACGCGGAGCTTGGCATCGAGGTTGGACAGCGGCTCGTCGAAGAGGAACAGCGCCGGATCGCGCACCAGGGCACGGCCCATGGCGACGCGCTGACGCTGGCCGCCCGAGAGTTGGCCGGGCTTGCGATTGAGCAGCGGCTCGATCTGGAGCAGCGCGGCGACGCGGGCGATGGCTTCGGCCTGCTGGTCCTTGGGGACGCCGCGGCTTTCCATGCCGAACGCCATGTTCTGCTTGACGGTCATGGTCGGATAGAGCGCGTAGGACTGGAACACCATGGCGATGTCGCGGTCCTTGGGCGCCACGGAGTTGACCAGGCGGTCGCCGATATAGATCTCACCGGAATTGATGGTCTCGAGGCCGGCGATCATGGCGAGCAGCGTAGACTTGCCGCAACCCGAGGGACCGACGAGGGCGATGAACTCACCCGACTGCGCCTCGATATTGATGCCCTTGAGCACCTCGACGCTGCCGTAGCTCTTGCGAATGTTCTGGATGGTCAGTGAAGCCATTGGACTATGCTTTCCGGATCACTTTATGGCGCCCTGAGTGAGGCCACGAACGAAATACTTGCCGCCGAAGAAATAGACGAGCAGCGGTGGGAGGGCGCCGATGAGCACGGCCGCGCTCATGACATCGTAGGAACGCACGGTGGTGCCGCTCATCGACAAGGCGACGAGCGCCGCGGTGATGGGCTGGTTGGCACCCGAGTTCAGCACAACGCCGAACAGGTACTCGTTCCAGATGCCGGTGAACTGCCAGATGACCGTGACGATCAGGATCGGCGGGGAGATCGGCAGGATGATCTTGTAGAAGATCCGCCAGAAGCCGGCGCCGTCGATGCGTGCGGCCTTCACCAGATCATCGGGGATGCCGATGAAATAGTTGCGGCAGAACAGCGTGGTGAAGGCGAGGCCCTGGATGCAGTGGACGAGGACGAGGCCGTAAACCGAGTTGGCGAGGCCGATCTTGCCCAGGATGAAGGCCCAGGGGAGCAGCGCGATCTGGCCGGGCATGAACACGCCGAGCAGCATCATGCCGAAGATCACTTCGGAGCCGGGGAACCTCCACTTACTCAGCACGTAGCCGTTGATGGCGCCGAGCGCGGTGGAGATGATGGTCGCCGGAATGACCATCGCCAGCGAGTTCCAGAAGTAGCGCTGCATGCCGTTGCACTGACCGCCGATGCAGAACTCGCCCCAGGCCTGCGGCCAGGCGGTGAGATGGAGGCTCTGCGGCAGCGACATCAGGCCGTTGGCCGAGATTTCCTCGAGCGGGCGGAACGAGTTGACGATCACCACCGCCAAGGGGACGATGTAGAACAGCGCGAAGACGGTCAGCAGGCCGTAGATGACGATGCGGCTGATGAGGCGGCGGCGGCTGGCAATGCCGGCCTCGTGATCGATGACGGTGCTGGACGACAGGGTTGCATCAGCCACGGCCGCTCTCCCTTCTGCGACGCCAGGTGAGGTAGATCGAATAGGGCACGAGGACCACGGCGAGGGCCGCAAGGATCATCATGGCCGCCGCGGCGCCTTCGCCGATCTCGCCACGCTGGAACATCAGGTCGTAGACATAGGTGGCCGGGAAGGTGGTGGAGATGCCGGGGCCGGAATTGGTCAGCGCCACGGCAAGGTCGAAGGTCTTGATTGCCGCCTGCAGCTGGACAACGGCCACCGCGAGGAAGATCGGGGTGATCGAGGGCAGGATGACCTTGCGATAGATGCGGAAGGTCGAGGCGCCGTCGATCTGGGCGGCCTTGATGATGTCGCCATCAACCGAGCGCAGACCGGCGAGGAACAGCGCCATGGTGAAGCCGGCGCTTTGCCACACACCGGTGATGATGATGGCCCAGATGGCGTTCTTGCGATCGGTGGTCAGCGCGAACTCGAAATCGGTCCAGCCGAGCGAGTTCACGAGAAACTGGATGCCGGCGGTTGGGTTGTAGAGCCACTGCCAGACGGTACCGGTGACGATGAAGCTCACCGCCAAGGGGTACATGTACATGGTGCGCCAGAAGCTCTCGGCGCGGATCTTCTGGTCGAGCAGGAGCGCCAGGATCAGGCCGACGGCCATGGCCGCGAACACATAGAAGAACGAGAAGAAGAACAGGTTGGAATAGGCGACGCCCCAGCGCCGGTTGTTCCACAGGCTGATGTAGTTCTCGAGCCCGCGGAAGCCGTAGGTCGGCAGCAGCGTGGAGTCGCTGAGCGAAATGTAGAAGGTCCAGCCTGCAAAGACGAAAACGTAGATGAACGAAGCGAGGATGGATGGTGCGATCACGAAGATCGGCATCCACTTCTTCAGCTTCTCCCCCAGGCTCGTGCTGCCCGCCGCGCCAGAATATGCAACGCTACTCACGGTTCCCCCTACGAGTAGATGACAAGGAACCGGCCGCGGCTTGTGCCGCCGCGGCCGGTCTCACAGTGAGGTCGATTACATCTGGGCTTCGACGGCGTCGGCCATCAGGTTGGCCGCTTCTTCCGAGCTCATCTCAGGCGAGTTCACGAACTCGGTGATGGTGTCCATCATCGCGCCGCGATACTTCTGGAGCACGGTCATGTTGTGCGCCATGGAGCGAACCAGCGTGCCGGCTTCGATCGAGCCCTTCAGCTCGGCCTGGCTCTGCTGCTGGCAGGCGTTGAAGCCCTGGGTCAGGTCAACGTCGAGACGGGCCGGGATCGAGCCCTTGGAGATGTTGAACACCGACTGGAACTCGGGGCTCAGGATGGTGGAAGCGAGGAGCTTCTGGCCTTCCTGGAAGTCAGGGTCGTTCTGCTTGAAGAACACAACCGAGTCCGAGTTCAGGATGAAGCCGTTGCCGGCCCAATCGGTCGGGGACTGACCGCAGAGGATGTCGGTGCCCGGGGTCTTGCCGATCGAGACGAGACGGCCGAGTTCCCAGTCGCCCATGATGTAGAACAGCGCATCGCCGTTGGACATCATGTTGGCGGCGGTGTCGTAGTCACGGCCGGCGATGGCCGGGTCCATGTACTTGGAGACCATGAGCTTCATCTGCTCGAAGGCCTTGATCATGCCTTCGGAGCGGAGGGCGTCGACGTCGCCTTCAACGAAGGCCTTGCGATACAGGTCGATGTCCTGGCCATAGACCACGGTTTCGAACGTGGTGGCGTCGGACCAGTCGGCGCTGAAGTGGGCGAGGCAGACCTTGCCACCGGCAATGGCCTTTTCACAGGCGGCGTTGAAATCGGCCCAGGTCTTGGGGAGCTCGGTCACGCCGACCGATTCCATGGCGGCCTTGTTGCCCCAGATCCAGTTGATGCGGTGGATGTTCATCGGAGCCGCGACCCACTTGCCTTCCGGCTTCATGACCGGCAGCAGTTCGGGGGCGACGACGGCATCCCAGCCCTCGGCGGTGGCGAGCTCATCCATGTCGGCGGTGCCGCCGGTGGCGTTCCACTCGGCAATTTCCGGGCCCTTCAGCTGCACGGCAGCAGGGGCATTGCCGGCGACGACGTCGGCGCGGAGCTTTGCGAGGGTGTTGGCGGTGTGACCGGCGATCGCGGTCTGCTCCCAGGTGCCGCCCTTGGCGGTGAACATCTCGCCGAGCTTGGCGATCGAAGCCGCATCGTTGCCCGACGCCCACTGGTGGAGCATCAGCACTTTGGGCTCGGCCATCGCGGTGCCCGAAAGCAGCGCAACAGTCATCGCGGTCGCGACAGCCGCGACCTTCGTGGTGATCTTCATTATCGTCCTCTCCCTATGGTTCCGTCGGCTCTTTTTCGACCGGATGGTGGAACCACTTGCGCTTTTTTGTCGGCGGTGCGCATTTTCGTGCCACCGTCGCATTAGTTCTATGGTGAACTTATTCGGCTTGTCAACGCGTGGGAGGAGCGCGTTTGTGAACAAAATCGACCTCAGAACCCTGCTTGCAGACAGGGGAGTCGGTACACCCAGCGGTCGCATCGTCAGAACGCTGTCAGAGAGGGGGAGCCTGAGCGCCGCGCAGCTTGCGCGGCTGACTGGTCTTGCCAAATCGACAGTGTCGACGGCGCTTTCGGAACTGAAGCGTTCCGAGCTGGTGGTGGAGACCGGAAGCGAGCCGGCGAACGGCGTGGGGCGCCCCGCGACGACGCTGACGCTCAACCCGCGCGCCGGCACCTGTGTCGGAATCCTGATCGGTCAGGCGGAGATCCAGGTGATCGTCGCCGACGTGTCGCACAGTGTGCTGTCGGACCGGACCATCACGCTGGAGCCGGAATACTCGACCGAGCTGGCGACCGAACTCGTGCGCGACATGGTTGCCGACGCCTATGCGGGGCAATGGCAGACGCAGCAGGGTCTGCTGGGGGTCGGGATTGCCGTCGGGGCGCCGGTAAACCCGCACACCACCGAAGTGCTGCGCGGCGGCTTGCCGAACTGGACCGGGGTGAACCTCAGAGAGCGGTTCGGCCCGATGTTCGATGCGCCGATCTTTGCCGACAACGAGAGCAACTGCTCGGCGATTGCGGAAATGACCTGGGGCGCGGCGCAGGGACACGAGGATTTCGTGGTGTTCACGCTCGATCTCGGGGTCGGTGGCGCGATCGTTTCCGGTGGCAAGGTGCTGCGCGGTATTGCAGGCGGTGCCGGCGAGTTCGGGCATGTGGTGATCGACCCCGATGGGCCGCTCTGCAGGTGCGGCAACCATGGCTGCCTCGAAATCTATGCGAGCTTCATGGGGCCACTGGCGGAGGCGGAGCGGCATTTCGGACGCAGCATGCGAATCACCGATGTGGTGAACCTCGCGCTGAGCGGGGACGAGACCTGCCAAGCGCTGATCCGGCGAGCGGGCGAGGCCGGCGGCCGGGGACTTGGTCTGATCGGGTCGGCCATCAACCCGCCGCTGGTGGTGGTGAGCGGCCGCCTGGCAACAGCGGGCGACATGCTGATGGAGCCGCTGGCCAAGAGTTTCGAGCGCTACGCGCTGATCAAAAACCGGGATGTCGCCCCGGAAGCGCGCACGATCCTCAGGCCGAGCCGGTTCACCGACAATGGGGGATGCCTCGGCGCGGTCGGGCTGGTGCTGCGACACCACGACCGGCCCTTGAACTGATCGCCGTTCAGCGCGTCTGGCCGCCGGCGAGAGCGGAGCGGAGGCGGCCGAAGAGGCCCTGCCCCACCGGCTTGTCCGCAGGTGCGTGGCTCAGTTCTGCGACCAGGGCCGAGGTGGCATCGAGCCGGGCGCAGAGGAGCGTCGCGACCTGGAGCGCGATGCCCGGCTGACGTTCGAGCAGGTGCCGGGCGTCGGCAATGATGCGGACGCGGCTGTCGCGATCAGCGCGGACGGTCGCGGTGTGGGCCTTGCCCAGCAGAACGGCCATTTCGCCGATCAGGCTGTCGGGCGCCTCGATAGCGGCGATGTCGACACCGTCGCGCTCGACGATCAGACGGCCGCTCTCCAGCACATAGAGATCGCCGCCGCGGTCGCCCTGGGTGACGAGCACCTCGCCTTTCGCCAATTGCTGGGTGGGAGCGGAGAAAGTCAGGGTAAGCAGGCTCGCCATGCGGGAGGTCTCCGGCCAATGTGGCCAGGAGCTTAGCGCTGAGTGCGCGCGCACAGAAGCGGTATTATACGAGCCGAATGGGAGCTGGATCGGCGCAGTGCGGACGGGACAGGAGCTCGGCTGCCGTTTCGTTGGCCCAGGCGGGAAATTGGGAAAACCGCCTGATTCTCCATGCCGTCGGGCCCAATTGACACGCACTGGCCGAATAGAGCGTTTCACCGTTTCGTTGAAACGGCGAAACTGCTCAAGTCTTTGTTTTGTCGCGCTTCCGAACCGGAAAACCGTTGCCACGTTTCCTGGAAGCGCTCTGGGAGGGAAAAGCGCGGGAGCCGATCCGGTTCCCGCGCTCGATTGCGGGGCGATCCGGCTCAGCCGGCCTTGGCCAGGGCGGCGGCGATGGCGTCCTTGAGGGACAGGCGGGCGCGGCGCAGCCCTGCTTCGGCCTCCTCGGAAAGGGTGTCGAGGCGGGTTTCGGCGCGGTGCACGCGATCGTTGACCTCGTCATACTCGACGAGCAGCTTGGCAAATTGCGGATCGGACGCCTTGAGGGCGTGAATGGCCTCGATCTGATCGGGGAATTCTTCGCCGAGGGTGTGCGGGGTGTTGGACATCGAGTTTCCTTTGGTCTCGCGGATTGTCGCGCCATGCTTGACGCGATTGCCGGCCGGCCGCCTTGATACCGATCAAGTGCTGGCGGGGATGTCCGCGGCGAGAGCCTGCGCGACGGCGGCCTGCGGATCGTCGGCAAAGAGCAGCGGCAGCAGGCGGCGCTCGTCGAGGTAGTGACCGGCGATGAGGAAGCTCTCGATGCGGTCGGCGAGGCCGCCAGTGTGGCGGAGGACGATGATGCGCCGCCTTTCGAGATAGGCGTAGCCGAGTTCGACGAGGCTACCGGCGCCGCCACCGATCAGGATGATGGCGTCGCAGCTGCGAACGAGGGTGAGGCCGCGCGCTGCGCCGAGGCCGGTGGGGATGGCAATGGCGACATGCGGATTGGCGTCGTCCCGATTTCCCGAGGGCAGGATGCCGATGGTGAGCCCACCGGCCTGACCGGCGCCGCGTGAGGCGGCTTCCATGACACCGGTGCGACCGCCCGTAACGAGTGCGGCACCATGGCGGGCGATGGCGAGGCCAACGGCTTCGGCTGCGGTCAAAGCAGCGGGGCCGGCGGAATCGGCGCTGCTGCCGATGATTCCGATGGTCGGGGGTGGTGCGCCGGAGGGCATCAACCGGGGCTCACCGCCTGAGTTTGTGGAAGCCACGGTCGAAATGGATGAGCGGATCGCCGGCACCGACGAGGACTTTTTCGGGACGCGCGAAGAAGACCATGTGGGTGGCGTAGGCGAAGCGCTCGACGACGCGGCAGTCGAAGGCGGCCAGTGCGTCCGAGAGCACCGGTGGAGCGTCGGGGCGGAGGCGCCAGGCGCTGCCAGTGAAGCGCTCGGCACGGCGGTCGGGGGTGGTGAAGCTGGCGAGCAGATCGTCGTGGCCAGTGCCGAGGACGTTGACGCAGAGCCGGCCGCTGGCCTCGATGGTCGGATAGGCCGAGGCGGTGCGGCTGACCGAGACCAGCAGCGTTGGCGGCTCGATGCTGACCGAGCAGACGGCGGTGGCGACAAGGCCAACGGGCGCTTTGGCGGTGCCGCTGGTGATGATCGAGACGCCCGAGGCCAGCTGACGCATGCCGGTGCGGAAGGCGTCGCTGGTTTCCCAAGAGGTCCGATCGGTCTCGTCCTGGCGGCGGATGGGGGTGATGGCGGTCATGACGTCGCCTCCAGTGGGGCAAGGGGGCAAGCGAGGCTTGGTCGGCAGTTCGGGCGGCGGGGCATTGCCGTATGTAGGGTCACCTCGGCGCAGCTCCTAGTCGTTGATGGCGTTGTAGCGGTAAGGCTGGTGGCCGGCCGGCGTGTGGGCGCGGTGGAAGGCTTCGAGATGGGGCTGGATGGCGGCGACCATGGCGCGGGCTTCGGTTTCGGCCGGCGACAGTGGGCGCTCGAGACGCGCCTTGATTTCGGCGATGACGCCGTCGCGGTCGATGGCGATGGCGCGGCCCTTGTCGACGACCAGCCTGCCGGCAACGAAGACCTGGTCGATGGCGGATTTGGTGGCGCGCAGCACCACGGCATCGGCGATGGCGGTCAGCGGGTCGAGCCAGGGGCGGCCGATGGCCTCGGATGACATGAGCACGATATCGGCCTGCTGGCCGGGCTCGAGGCGGCCGACCGAGCCGCCGAAGCCGATGGTGCGGGCGCCGTGCTCGGTGGCCATCTGCAGAATTTTCCCGGCATCGGGCCGGTCGTTGAACAGGCCGGTTTCCCGGTGCAGCGCCCAGGCAAGCTTCATTTCGACCAGCATGTCGCGATCATCGAGGATGTTGGACTGGTCGATGCCCAGCGCCACCGGAATGCCGCGCTTTCGCATCTGGTTGACCGGGGCGATGCCGCTGCCGAGACGGAGGCCGGAGCTGGGGTTGTGGCAGATGGAGCAGCCGCAATCGGCGACGAGATCGAGATCGGCAGGACTGAGCCAGTTGCCGTGGCCGATGGTGAGTTCAGGGCCGAGGCAGCCGAGGGCGTGGAGATGCGCGACGGCGGAGTGGCCGTAGCGGGTTTGGGCGAATTGCGCCTGCCGCTCGGTTTCGACGAGGTGCATGTGCAGGTTGGCACCCTCGGCGCGGGCGGTCTCGAAGATCAGTTGCAGGCTGTCATCGGTGAGCCAGTGGAGGTTGGCCGGGGCGAGATGGTGGCGGACGAGGGTGCCGGCGCGCTCGGCCCACTTCGCCTTGCTCTCCTTGAAGAAGGCCATGTAGTCGGCCATCGGCGTGTGGGCCGAAGCGATGCGGGGCTTCAGCCAATCGCGCAGGGGCGGCGGCAGGGTGGCGAGGACCTCGGCATCATCCTCGTAGGTGAGGACGTTGCGATCGCGCATCATGAAAGAGAAGCCAACGCGCATGCCGATGTCGCGATAGGCCTCGAGCACGTCATCGGCGGCCGGGTGCCAATCGTCGGGGTTGGGCGAGAGGCCGGAATGGATGTGGTGGACCGAGGTGGTGCCGCTTTCCAGCATCTCGATGGCGGAATAGAGCGTATCGAGCCGGGCGCCGACGCTGCGCATCATGCGGAACTGCGGCAGCCAGAGTTCGAGTGGGGCGAAGGGAACGCCCATCATCAGCGGGGTCAGGCCGAAATGATGGTGGCTGTTGACGAGGCCGGGCATGGCGACGAAGCCGGGGCCGCCATAGCGCTTCAGGCCACCGCTATTGCTGCCGACGGCCTGGAGCGGGCCGATCTGTGCGATGCGGCCGTGATGCACCCAGATGGCGACGTCGTGGCGAAGCTGCATGTTGCCGGATGCATCGACGCCGGTGAGGACGGTGCCGGCTTCGATGATGCAGCTTTCGGATGGGCTCGGGGTCATGCGTAGGCCTTGACGAGACCGACGCGGCGGGCGGCTGCGAGCTGGTAGAGCGGATCGCCGTAGATCTTCATCTCCTCGCTGGCCGAGAAGACGATGGAGATGTCGTGCTCGTCATAGGAGAGCGCGGCGGCGGCCTTGATCTCGGCCCAGTCGGGAACCGGCAGGTGGCGCCAGCTGTCGAGCGTTGCCGCGTCGGGAAGGGTCGGGAAGCGCATCTCGCCCATCAGGGCTGCGACGCATTGCCAGAAGTGGCGCAGCATGACGTCCGGCGTCGGGCAATAGGGCAGAACCAGCCGCATCCAGTGCATGCCGGTGACGGCGTGGAGGGCACAGAAATCCTGGGTGGCGGCGAAGAGCGCAATGGACGCGGAGGCGAGTTTCGCGGGCGTGTCCGGGGTGATCGCCAGCCAGTCGATGACCGGGGCGAATTCGGGGGTACGGCCGGCCTCGCGCATGTTCTGCCAGAGCAGTTCGTGCATGGGCAGGTGATGCATGGCCTTGATGCTGGCGACGCGGACGAGGACTTCGGCCGGATTGTCCGTGATGGGCGGCGCGCCGGTCGCGCGTGGCATTTCGAAGGCCAGGGCTGCCCAGTAGGCGAGCGAGATGGAAATCTCGATGGGGTCGCGCCGGATGAGGCCGTAGGCCATGCGCATCAGGGCATGGAGGGCGCTGGTGCCGACATAGGGCGCGAGCGTGGGGAGGTAGGTGCGGAGCGCCGCGTCGATGCCGAGGGACTCGACCTCGGCGGCGAAGAAGACGCGGAGATCGGGCTCGCGCTCACGCTGGCCAATGGCCTCGCGCCAGGTGTCGCGGGAGAGCGGTGCGATGGTGGGGCCGAGGGTGAAGAGCTGCTTATAGTCGCGATAGTGCTCGAAGAAATCGCGCAGCCGTGCGCCCGAGCCGCCGATGCGGTCGAGCGCCACCAGCACCATGGGGGCGTGGTTGGCATAGGTCTTGGCGAACTCGGTGCCCCATGCCGGCATCTCGGCCATGATCGAGTCGAGATTGGACTCTGGGGTGATCGGGGCGATGGTTGCTGCCGGGGTCAATTGATCCAACTCAGGATGCTTTCGCGGACTGCACAGTCAATCGCTCCGACGATAGGGAGCGGGGCGGGAAAGGCAATCGGGGGGACCGGACGGATCGCAAGGGAGCCGGCGAGACGGATTCCGATTTTTCTTCAATAGCTTAGCCCGGAGATATCCGCGGGCGTTGCCGCCAAGGCAACGGCGGATTCCGCAAAATAGGAAAGCAGGGCTGCCTTGCGAATCCGGCAAATCGGCCGGAAAGCGCTGGAATTGCTCAGGATTTCGCGTGACGCGGCCCGCGTTGCCGAAAGCGCAACGCGACGTGTCGCAAAAGCAGACTTGTCGCCGCCAAAGACACTTGCATACGCTTTGACCGTCCGCCGCAACCCGCCCAAAAAAGTGGCAATTGCGAGCATGAGCTGCCGCTGCGGAGCCGGCAGTCAGGTCCCTATCTCGGTGCTCCCCCTGCGCCGGAAAGTGAGTGTGCGTGACCGAACTGGCGAGTGAATTCGGGATGGTGGCCGACCATGTCGGCATGACCTATCGCCGCGGCAACCAGGAAACCAAGGCGCTGGTCGACTGCTCGCTGACGGTGCCGCGCGGCACCTGGACTTCGCTGATCGGCGCGTCGGGATGTGGCAAGTCCACGCTGCTGCGGATCTTCGCGGACATCGTCAAACCGACGCATGGCGAAGCGCGGCTGCACGGCGTGTCGCCGGCCGAAGCGCGGGCCAACCGGATCTTTTCGATGGTGTCGCAGCAATCGACGATGCTGCCCTGGCGCAAGATCATGGAGAATGTCGAGCTCGGGCTGGAAGTCGCCGGTGCCGATCGCAATGAGCGCCGCAAGGCGGCGCAGGAGGCGATCGACCTCGTGGGATTGCGCGGCTTCGAGAAGGCCTATCCGTCGGAGCTGTCGGGCGGCATGCGGCAGCGCGCGGCGATTGCCCGGGCGCTGACCTTGAAGCCACAGTTCCTCCTGATGGACGAGCCGTTCGGCGCGCTGGATGAGCTGACGCGCGAGAAGCTGAATTTCGAGCTGCTGCGCATCCTCAAGGAAACCGGCGCAACGCTGCTCCTCGTCACCCACTCGATTTCCGAGGCGATCATCCTTTCCGACCAGGTGGCTGTGATGACGCCACGACCGGGACGGATTTCGCGGCTGGTCGATATCGAATTCGGTCACGACCGTACGGCCGCGATGCGCGATGACCCCCGTTTTGCCGGCTACGAAGCCGAACTCAGACACTCGCTCTACGGCACGCCGCAAGCCGCGCTGCCGGAGACGAGCAAAGCCTATGCCTGAACCCCGAAACCAGGAGCCGACCCCTATGCCCAGAATGAGTCTGCCTGCAATGCGACATCTGACCAAATGCCTGGCAGCCACCGCCCTTGCCTCCGCCGCACTGGTCGCGCCGGTGATGGCGCAGGACAAGGTGCCGCTGACCGTGGTGCTGAGTTACATCCCCAATGTCGAGAATTTCGGCGCGATCTATGCCGAGAACCAGGGCTTCTTCGACGAGGCCGGGCTGGACGTGACGCTGGTGCCGGGTGGCCAGGGCGTCGACGGGCTGCAGATGCTCGACTCCGGCCTGTCGCAGATCACCATCACCGGCGCCGACAGCGTGGTGGCGGCGGTGGACAAGGGCGTGGCGCTGAAGGTGTTCGCGGCACAGTTCCAGTTTTCGCCGGTGGCGATGACCTGCCGCGAGGATTCCGGCGTGACGGACCCCTCGATGCTGAAGGGCAAGCGGCTCGGCATCAAGCAGGCAGCGCAGCTCTATGCCGAGACGTTCCTTTCGAAGGTCGGGCTGACGATGGCCGATATCGAGCCGACCACCATTGGCGGCTCGGACGTATCGACGATCATTGCCGGCAAGGTCGACTGCATGATCACCACCTTCGCGTTCAACGAGCCGCGGCTGATCTCCAATGCCGGCGTGCCGGTGGTGGTGCTGCGCATGGGCGACTATGGGCTGAACAGCCAGCCGGGCGCCTTCACCGTGACGCAGGCGTTCTGGGACACGCCGGGCAACAAGGAAATCCTCGCAAAATACCTGACGGCCGAAGCCAAGGGCTGGGACGTGTTCTTCAAGGACCCGGCGGCCGGGGCGAAGTTCATCGTCGAGGGCGGCTTCAATGACGGGCTGGATATCGAGCAGCAGACCTATCAGGCCGAGCAGCAGGTCAAATACATGTCGAGCCCCCTGACCGCCGAGAAGGGCATTCTGTGGCTCAACCCCGAGACCTGGGCCGAAAGCACCGCCAATGCGCTGGCCGCGGGGGCGACGACCAAGCTGGTCGATCCGGCCACGATCATCTCGACGGAGATCCTCGAGATGGCGACCCTGCCGAAATACTGAGCCACATCACCTCTCCCTCGGGCGGGCGGCAGCGATGTCGCCCGTCCCTCTCCACCTACGGAGCAGCGGCCCGTGAGCGAGATTTCCCTCGATAGCAGTGTGGGACAGCGGATGGCGCCCGAGGCGCTGACGCGGCTGGTGCAGGCCATCGTCCCCCCTGCCCTGTTCCTTGCGGCCATCGTGGTGCTGTGGGCCATCGGATCGGCGGTGGGGGTGGTGCCGAACTATCTGCTGCCTTCGCCGCTCGCGATCGCCAATGAGTTCGTCAACAATTCCGGCGTGCTGCTGAAACATGCCGGCGCGACGACCACCGAGGCGCTGAGCGGCTTTGCCATCGGCAGCATTGCGGGCGTGGTGGTGGCAACAATGCTAACCTTTTCGCCGGTGCTGCGCGACGCGTTCTACCCCTATGCGCTGATCAGCCGGGCGATCCCGTTTATCGTGTTCACGCCGCTGGTTGTGGTGCTGCTCGATCGCGGCATGCCGCCGATCATCGCGATCGTCTCTTTCTCGGTCTATTTCCCGACCTTTCTCAACATGATGCGCGGGCTGAGCGCCGCGGATGCCGACTATCACGAGATGCTGCACACGCTGTCGGCGACGCCGCTGCAGCGGTTGCGGCTGATCGATTTCCCGGTGGCGATGCCCTACCTGTTCGCGGCGCTGAAGGTCAGCGCGTCGGGCGCGTTCATTTCGGCGCTGGTGACCGAGTGGATCGGCGCCAATACCGGGCTCGGCTATCTGGTCGTCGTCTCGGGCCAGTATTTCAAGCTGCCGACGATGTGGGCGGCGATCTTCACCTCGGCCTTCCTGACGCTGGCGCTGTTGGGGGCGGTGACGCTCGTCGAGAAACTGCTCGGCCGCTACACGGCGGCAACCGGCGAAATCGGAGCCTAGAGATGGTGGCCATCGAACATACCTCCATCGCCCGGCTCCCGAATGCCGTCGTCGCAGCGCTGACGCCAAACCGCAAGGTGGTGCTGCCGGTGCTGCTGATGGTGCTGTTTCTCGGCGCATGGGAGCTGGTGGCGCAGGCCGGGATCGTCTCGAAGCTGGTACTTGCCGGCCCGAGCGCCATCGCGCTGGCGATGATCAGCGAAGCCGGGCCACTGGCCAGCAATACCGGGATCACGCTGGCGCAGGCGCTCATCGGGTTCGTGATCGGCAATTGCGCCGGGCTGGCGGTGGCCATCGCGTTCGTCCATTCCGATCTCGCCCGCCGGACGATCTATCCGCTGGCCATCGGCGCGGAGGCTGTTCCGGTGGTTGCGGTGTTGCCGGTGCTGATCCTCTGGCTCGGAAACGGGATGGAGCCGAAGATCTTCATCACCGCGTTCCTGACGTTCTTCCCGATGCTGGTGAATGCGTTCCGCGGGCTGCGCAGTGCCGATGCCGAGGTGAACGAGCTGCTCTACACGCTCTCGGCGTCGTCGTGGCAGCGGCTAGTGATGGTGCGGTTGCCGGCTTCGGTGCCGTTCCTGTTCAATGCGTTGAAGCTCTCGGCCTGCGGCTCGGTGGTGGCGTCGCTGGTTGCCGAATGGCTGGCCTCGAACCAGGGGCTCGGCTTCCTGATCATCCTCTACGGCCAGGCCTACAAGATCCCCGAGGTCTGGGCGGCGGCCATCGTCGCCTCGGCGGCGAGCCTCGCGGTGTATGGCGTGGTGGTGTTCGCCGAATACCGGCTGACGCCGTGGCTGCGGCTGCGCCAGACCGACCTGTAACTCCCCTTCCCCACGTCAGCCAAAGAGGTCCGAGATGAGCACGAGTGTCCCCAAGTTTGGCGTGATGGATCAGGGCTGGGCTCCGCCCGAGGTCACGGACGCGGATGCCGCCAAGATGGTGGTCGAGTGCATCCGGCTGGCGGACGAGCTGGGGTTCGACTCGGCCTGGGTGGGAGAGCACCATCACCGGCGGCCGGACTCGCCGTTCTGGGGCCGTGTGCCGGCATCGGAGATCGTGCTCGGCTATGCCGCCGCGCTGACCTCGCGGATTGCGCTGGGGGGCGGGGTGCGGATCTTGTCGACGACACCGGCGCAGCGGACGGCCGAGGAGATGAGCATGCTGAGCGTGCTCACAGGCGGGCGGGTGGATTTCGGCATCGGGCTCGGCTCGAACCAGATCGGCATGAAGACGCGCGAGGAAAAGGCAGCGGAGTTTCGGCGGTTGCTCGATGAGCTGCTGGCGGTGCTGCGCAATGCACCAGGGGTGACCGGGGAGCTGAGCCCGGTGTCGCCGGTCGACATCACGACGCGGCTGTGGGCGGCGGGGCGGGACGAGCTGACGATCCGGCATCTCGCCGAGACCGGCGTGAACCTTGTGGTTGGGCAGGCGGAGCTGGGCGTGGTGCAGGCCAACTATATCCGCCAGTACAAGGCAGCCGGCGGCAAAGGGCGGACGCGCGGGGTGCGGCTGGTGTTCGTGGCCGAGACCGATGCGCAAGCGATTGCGGACAGTGCACCGGCGGCGGACCTCTATTATGCGCTGATGGGCAAGGGCAATTACCAGAAGGAGGCGCTGGCCAAGGGCCTCGCGACTGAGCCGAAGACGCGCGAGGAGATGCTGGAGTTCGTCAACTTCATCGTCGGTTCGCCGGAAACGGTGGTGAACAAGCTGAACAGCTACCTCGCCACGACGGGCGTCGATCAACTGGACGCGATGGTGAACATTCCGCGGGTTGGGCCGGAGAATTTTGCGCGGACGCTGCGGCTGCTGCAGTCGGAGGTGCGGCCGCATCTGCGCTATGGCGCTGCGACGGAGGTGCTGTCGAGCGTGGCCTGACGTTATCGTCATCGATCACCCCCACCCAGCTTCGCTAGGGATCTGACGATCCCAAGCTGCGCTACCCTCCCCACGAGGGGGAGGGAGGCGGACTGCAGGAAATGGGGCTTCCCTCTTGACGTCGCTGTGGCGCCTCGTCCGTTGCCGGGAACGCAACGCTGCCCCGCGTTGTGGGCGGTTGCTGCGAACAGCAAGCCGGTCGCAAGCTGCGCATGGTGCAGCTGCGGAGTGCGATGATGAGTAGAAGTTTCGTGCATGTGCACCTGGTGGCGCTGCGCTATTTCGGCGAGACGGTGCGGACCGGCTCGATGCGGCAGGCGGCCGAGCAGCTGAATGTTGCGGCATCGGCGGTGAACCGGCAGATCCTGAAGCTCGAGGACCAGCTGCAATGCAAGCTGTTCGACCGGCGGGCCGAGGGGGTGCGGCTGACCGGGGCCGGCGAGGTGCTGTACAACTATATCCTGCGGCTCGATCGCGACCTCGAGCGCGCGGTGTCGCAGATCGACGACCTGCGTGGGCTAAGGCGCGGACATATCCGCATCGCCTGCGAGGACGGGATCGGGCGGGATTTCCTGCCGCCGGTGCTGGCGGATTTTCACGCCGAGTATCCCGGGATCACCTACACCATCGAGATCACCTCGGCGCTCGAGATGCTGGCTGAGGTGGCCGAAGGCGAGGCCGATATCGGCATTGCGATGGCGCCGCCCCGGCGGGCGGATGTGACGGTGCACGCACAGGCGGTGATGCCGGTGGGGGTGATCATGCGGCCGGACCATGCGCTGGCGCGGCTGGGCAGCGTTCGCATTCGCGACCTGGCGGGCGAGAAACTGGTGGAGGCCAAGGACGGCACCGGCGGCGAGACCGGGTTTTTCGCGCAACTGAGCCACGGGTTGCCGCGCTCGCGCTTCATCGAGACCAATGCGCCCGATTTCATCACCACGCTGGTCCAGGCCGGACTGGGCGTCGGGGTGCGGACGCCGGTGGGAATCATGACCGAGATCGAGGCGGGCCGGATCGTGTTCCTGCCGATCATGGACAAGATCACGGCGCCAACGCTGACGGTGGTGGGCAAGCCGCAGCGGACGCCATCGATCTCGGGCGCGGTGCTGATCGAGATGCTGAAGCAGCGGTTGCCGGCGTTTCAGCAGCGGGCGCAAGCGATGGCGGCGCTGGGATGCGGCAATGGCGGGCTGTTGCCGGTGGAGGCATCCGGCTGAGCGTTGCCGACACGGCAACACCCACGCGGGAATTCGTTGCTATGAGCGGTCGACGAACCGGCCAAGATGCATCTGCCCCAGCGGGAATACGGCACCTCTCCCTCACAGGTCTGGCGTCCCGCACAGACAGCAGCAGAGAGCCGAGATGACCACGATCAGACTGAACACAGCGGAACAGCGCCTTGCGGAACTTGCGGACCGCGCGCGCGCCGAACTCGAGATGCTGAGTTTTGCGACCAAGCCCTGGGTGATCCCGAAGACGCACCGGGGCGAGAAGATTCCCGACGTGATCATCATCGGCGCCGGACAGTCGGGGCTGGTTGCGGGACATGCGCTGAAGCGCCGGGGCGTGAACAACATGCTGGTGCTGGACCGCAACCCCGAAGGCTATGAGGGCGTGTGGGACACCTATGCCCGAAACTATGAGATTCGCTCACCCAAGGAGATCACCGGCGCGGACCTCGGCCTGCCCAGCATGAGCATCCAGAGCTTCTTTGTTGCCAAGCATGGCACGGAAGCCTGGAACCGGATCAAGCGGGTGCCGCGAGCCGACTGGATGGATTACCTCCGCTGGTATCGGAAGATCGCCGATCTGCCGATCATCAACGACATCCGGATCGTCGATATCGACTACGACGCCGAAGGGGTGACGCTGACCGCGGACAATGGCCGGACGTTCCGGGCGCGGCTTGCGATCCTTGCCACGGGGATGGATGGCGGCGGCTCGTGGAACACGCCGGCGATCCTCACCGAGAACCTGCCGAAGGAGCGCTACAACCACAGCTGCGACGTCTATGACGAGACGCGGCTCGCCGGACTGGATGTCGGGGTGCTGGGGGCGGGCGCAGCGGCGTTCGACACGGCGGTGACGGCGCTGGGCGCGGGCGCGAAATCGGTTAAACTGTTCATGCGCCGGCCGGAATTGCCGATGCTGGATCTGGCGCGCGAGATGGAGCATGGCGGCGGGCTGGATCATGGTTCGACGCTGTCGGACAGCACCAAGTGGGCGCTGTCGCGGCTGATGAGCGGGCTCAGCCAGTCACCGGCCGAGCACCACTTCCTCAAGGCGTGCAGCCACCCGAATTTCCGGATGTATCTGGGTGCGCCCTGGACCAGCGTGGGCATGGCGGACGGCCGGATCCAGGTGGAAACGCCGAAGGGCGATTTTGCCTTCGACCATGTATTTGCCGGAACCGGGGTTGTGGTCGACATGTCGCGGCGGCCTGAGCTGGCGAAGATCGCGGCGAAGGCAGCGCTGTGGCGCGACCGCTTCGTGCCGCCGGCGGACGATCCGGCGCCCGGGCGGCTGAACTTCCCCTATCTCAACCGGCACTATCAGTTCACCGAGCGGGAGCCGGGCACGGCGCCGGGGATCGAGAGGATTTTCGCGTTCAACGCACTGGCCTCGCTCAGCATGGGCGGGATGTCGGCGGTGTCGATCAGCAGCCACCGATACGGTGTGCCGCGGCTCGCGAGCGCGGTGACGGGGTTCCTGTTCCGCGAGCAGGAAGACCAGATCATCCCGACGCTCAGAGCCTATAACACGCCCGGGATCGAGCTGACGGACAGCATCCGCGAGATGCTGGGGATGGCGCCGGAGGCGCAGCAGCGGGCTGGGTGAGGGGGCGTTCGGGGCGGCCGCTCATGCAGCCGCCAGCGGACGGATGTGGGAGACGTCAACCTTACGACTCGCTGCAGCAAGATCGAACGCGCGTTGCAGGTTGAGCCAGAACTCGGGTGTGTTGCCGAAGAAGGCGGCGAGCCGCAAAGCCGTGTCGGCGGTCAATGCCGTGTCGCCCTTCACCAGTCGCTCGATACGAGTGCGCGGCACACCGAGACGCTTCGCCAGCGCGCCGGCGCTCATCTCCAGCGGCGCGAGGAACAACTCGCCGAGCACTTCGCCGGGGTGAACGGGGTTCTTCAACAGGCTCATCGTTGCACCTCAGTGATAGTCCACAATCTCGACTTCGGCCGGGCCCTGATCGGTCCAGACGAAACAGATGCGCCATTGGCGATTGATGCGCACCGAATGCTGGCCGGCCCGGTTGCCCGCTAGCGGCTCAAGGCCGTTGCCGGGCGGGAACCGCAGATCCTCAAGCACGGTCGCCGCGTCCAGCGCCGCCAGCATTGCGCGTGTGCGCCTCACCAAGTCGGCCGGGAAGCCCTTGCCGTAGACATCGTCAACGGCGTTGGCGGCGAGCTTGCCCCTGGTGCTCTGGATCATGCGAAAATGTATCGCATCGCGATACATTCCTCAAGGTCAGCTTTGCCGGGCGTTGCATGTCAGGACGCTGCCAAAGGTTGCGGCGTGCTGCGCGACTGGGATAGCTGGTGCGGCACATTCCGGGAGGGTGCGTGGCGGATGTCCAGTTTGTCCGCTCGCATGCGATGGGCAGAGGGGCAGACGTGACCACCGACTATGGCCAGTATGACTTCATCATCGTCGGGGCCGGCTCGGCCGGATGTGTGCTGGCCAACCGGCTGAGCGCCGACCCGCGCCAGTCGGTGCTGCTGCTCGAGGCGGGCGGCAGCGACCGCTACCACTGGGTCGATATCCCGATCGGTTATCTCTTCTGCATGGGCAATCAGCGCACCGACTGGATGATGCGGACCGAGCCGGAGCCGGGACTGAATGGCCGCGCCCTGCCCTATCCCCGCGGCAAGGTGCTGGGCGGGTGCTCGTCCATCAACGGCATGATCTACATGCGTGGCCAGGCGGCCGACTATGATGGCTGGCGCCAGATGGGCAATGAGGGCTGGGGCTGGGACGACGTGCTGCCCTGGTTCCTCAAGTCGGAGGATCACCACGCCGGTGCATCCGCTGGCCATGGCACCGGCGGCGAATGGCGGGTGGAGAAGCAGCGCCTGTCCTGGCCGATCCTTGATGCCTTCCAGGCCGCGGCCGAGGAGATGGGGATACCACGGGTTGCCGACTTCAATGGCGGCGACAATTTCGGCTCGGGCTATTTCGAGGTCAACCAGCGCGGCGGCGTGCGGTGGAACACCTCGAAGGCGTTCCTCAGGCCGGCGCTGAAGCGCCCGAACCTCAAGGTGGTGACGGGTGCCGAGGCGGAGAGCCTGGTGCTCGAGGGCAAGCGGGTGACCGGCGTGACGTTCCGGCATCGGGGCCAGCAGGTCACGGCACGGGCCGGGCGGGAGGTGATCCTCGCCGCCGGGGCGGTGAACTCGCCGAAGCTGCTGGAGCTGTCCGGGATCGGGCGGCCGGACGTTCTGGCGCCCCTGGGCATTGCGGTACAGCACCAGCTGGATGGCGTGGGAGAGAACCTGCAGGACCATCTGCAGATCCGCACGGTGTTCAAGGTGCGGAACACCCGGACGCTCAACACGCGCTACCACAACCTCGCCAGCCGGGCTGGGATGGGGCTGGAATATGCGCTCACGCGCAGCGGACCGCTCTCGATGGCGCCCAGCCAGCTCGGGATCTTTGCCAAGTCCGGTCCGCGGATGGCGACGCCGGACCTCGAGTATCACATCCAGCCATTGTCCACGGACCGGCTGGGCGAGCCGCTGCACCGGTTCGACGCAGTGACGGTGTCGGTGTGTAATCTCAGGCCGGAAAGCCGGGGCTCGATCCACATCGCGACGCGAGAGCCGGGGACGGCGCCGCGGATCCGGCCGAACTATCTGGCGGCGGAAGCGGACCGACGGGTGGCGGCCGATTCTATCCGCCACGCCCGTAAGCTGATGCAGGCCAAGGCGGTCGCGCCTTACATGCCCGAGGAGATGCTGCCGGGGCCGCAATTTGCCAGCGATAGCGAGCTGGCGGCCAGAGCCGGCGACATCGCGACGACGATTTTCCACCCGGTGGGCACCTGCAAGATGGGTACGGACGCGACCGCTGTGGTGGATGCGCGGCTGCGGGTGCATGGCCTCGCGGGACTGAGGGTGGTGGATGCCTCGATCATGCCGCGGATCGTTTCGGGGAATACCAACTCGCCAGTGATCATGATCGCGGAACGGGCGGCGGACTTCATCGCGCAAGGGCGATAGCGCAGCCGATATGACGGGGCTTGCCGCAGTGCCTCAAGCGGCCAGTCAGGGGCAAGTCCCGTCCGGCATTTTTCGGGCCGGGGTGGCGGCCAACGGGGCGTCCGAGTCGCTGAGCAGGCCCATCTGTTCTCCGCAGACCGGACAGGCGAGTGGCTGGCCCTGCAGCGTCGACTGCGTGGCGATGGTGAGCTTGGTCTCGTGGGAACAGAAGCTGCAGGTAAAGACGGCCTCGATCCACTTGCCATTCATAGCGCACCTCCGCGGCAACCCTAGCGCGGACCGGCCGAGACTGCGTTCACCTATGTTAATGCAGCACGGCCGATTGATGGGCGATGCCTGGGCATTGAGAGACGCCGCCGGACCCTCCATGGCAAAATGGATGGAACGCCCGCGCGGGCGGGTCGTTTGGCCTTGCAGCAGACAGCAAGGCGCACACAGGAAATGAGATACTATTTCGATATTCGAGATGGTGCCGACGTTTCGATCGACCAAGCCGGTGTGGAGCTCGAAAACGATCGCGCAGCCAAGCTACAGGCCACTCTGGCCCTCACAGAGATGGCGCGGGACAACTTGCCCGACAATGGCAACGATCACCGGCTGCTGATCCACGTGCGCACCGAAAATGGCCCGCGATTCGACGTGCGGCTGGATTATGAGGTGCAGATGTCGGGCCAAGGATCGAAAGGCTGACGAGAGATGGCAAGACCGAGCGCAGAGTCGCTTGCGGCGTTCTTCGCGATGATTTCGGTACGAGACGACCTGGCGCCCGAAGAGGAGGCTGCCATCCGCGCTGCGGCGCTGGATACGCGTCGCTTCGCAGCCGGCGAGGATTTGGCCAGCCAGGGCGAGCGGCCCATGCACAGCACGCTGGTGGTTTCGGGGCTGACGGCGCGGTACTCGACGGTGGAGGACGGAGGACGGCAGATCACCGGACTGCACATCGCCGGAGACTTTGTCGATCTGCACTCGTTCCCGCTGCAACTGATGGACCATTCGGTCACCGCGATCACGGCGTGTGAGGTCGTGACTTTTCCGCACAAGGCGCTGCGGTCGATCACGGAAAACCATCCACATTTGACCAGAGTGTTGTGGCTGCTCACCCTGCTGGACGGTGCGATTCATCGGCAGTGGATGGTGGCCAAGGGCCGGCTGACGGCGGACGAGCAGATGGCCCACCTGTTCTGCGAGCAGTTCGTGCGCGCCGAAGTTGCAGGGCTGACGCGCGGCCAGAGTTATTGGTTTCCGCTGACCCAGATGCAGCTCGGCGACGCCCTCGGGCTCTCGATCGTGCATACCAACCGGACGCTGCAGCGGCTGAGACGCACGGGAGCGTTGGACTGGGAGGACGGCAGGGTGGACATCCTCGACTGGCCGCTGTTGCAGGAATTGGGACAGTTCGACCCGACCTACCTGCATCTCGAGAAACTCAGGCGATAAGCCGGGCCCGCAATAATCTCGGAACGCACCCCCCGGTCACGCGTTCGCCCTTTTTGGCAAGAACGCGTCACGAAGGGGACTAAGCCATGGCAGACGGGACAACGCGCGCTGATCACCGAGGCATCGGATACTGGCTTATCATGGCCGTCGCGGCGGTCATTACCCTGATCTCCCTGCCGCTGATTGTGGGTGGCATGTACCTCATCGCACTGGGTGGGTCGTGGTATTATGCCCTTGCAGGCCTCGCGCTACTGGCCACCGGTGTGCTGCTGTTCAGGAGGTCGCGCTGGGGCGTCTGGCTCTATGTGGCCACGTTCGCCGCGACGGTGGCTTGGGCGCTGTGGGAGTCCGGGCTGAATGGCTGGGCGCAGGTGCCGCGGATTTTCGCGCCGTTCGTGCTGCTGATCGCCGTGATCGCATGCTTGCCGGGCCTGCGGCAGGGACCCCGGCTGAATCGCGGAATGGCCGGCACTGCCGTGGCCGGATTTGCCGCGATGCTGGGGGTTGGACTGTTGCTGCATGGCGTCGATCGTGGCGGCCTCGTGGCGCAGGAAACGGCACAAGCGGCGCCGACGGTTACGCAACCCGCGGTCGAGCCGGCCCCTGCCCCGACGGCGACGGAGGCAGTGGCGACCACTTATCCCATGGCCGAGACCGGAGAGGACTGGCCGGCCTATGGCGGCACCATCCACGCCACGCGCTATTCGCCGCTCAGCCAGATCACCCGAGACAATGTGGGTCAGCTGGAGAAGGTCTGGGAGTTCCGCACCGGCGACCTGCCCGAGGACGATGAGCCATTCGGCAACCAGAACACGCCGGTGAAGGTCGGCGACCGGCTGTACGTGTGCTCGGCGATGAACAAGATTTCCGCGCTGGACGCCGCGACCGGCGCCGAGTTCTGGACCTATGATCCGGGGGTTTCGACTGACAATGTCGGCTACAACGCGTCGTGCCGCGGCCTTGTCTATTTCGACAATCCGGCCGCCGAGCGCACCGAGTTGTGTGCGTCGCGCACGGTCAACCTGACCCATGACGCGCGGATGATTGCGCTCGACAGCGAGACCGGGCAGCTTTGCGCCGATTTTGGCAATGGCGGCGTGGTCAACCTGCTCGAGGGCATTGGCGATACGGCGCCGGGCTTCTACGCCCCGACCTCGCCGCCCACGCTGGTGCGCGACGTGCTGGTGGTTGGCAGCCAGGTGAGCGACGGGCAGACGCGCGAGGCGCCGTCCGGCGTGATCCGCGGCTACAACGTGGTGACCGGCGAACTGGAATGGGCCTGGGACATGGGCCGCCCCGGTGAGAACGGCCTGCCGCCGAATGGGGAGATCTACACCCCGGGGACGCCCAACGTGTGGACCATCGCGTCGGGTGATAACGAGCTGGGCCTCGTCTACCTGCCGATGGGCAATTCGGCCGTCGACTATTGGGGCGGTGACCGCTCGGAGGCGGAGAACACCTACTCGACCGCTATTGTCGCGCTGGATGTGGAGACCGGTGTGGTGCGTTGGCACTACCAGACCGTCCATTACGACATCTGGGACTACGATCTGGGCGGACAGGGCACGCTGGTGGATTTCCCCACCGAGAACGGTCCGGTGCCGGCGATCATCATGCCTTCCAAGCAGGCGCAGTTCTATATTCTCGACCGCGCAACCGGCGCGCCGCTGGTGACGATCGAAGAGCGCCCGGCACCGCAGGGCGGCGTGGAGCCGGAGCGGCTGTCGCCGACGCAGCCGTTCGTCACGGACTTTCCGAACCTGTTGAAGCCCGACCTCACCGAAGCCGACATGTGGGGGATGAGCCCGCTCGACCAGCTGTGGTGCCGCATCCAGTACCGCGAGGCCGCCTATGACGGCGTCTATACGCCGCCGACGGTGGACCGGCCGTGGATCCAGTTCCCCGGCTATAATGGCGGGGTGGACTGGGGCGGCATCGCGATCGATCCGGTCAAGAACATCCTGATCACGAACTACAACAACATGCCCAACTACAACCAGCTGGTCCCCCGTGCTGAAGTGGACGAGATGGGCATCCTGCCGATCACCGACCCGAACTACGACTCTTCGGCGGGGTCGGGTTCGCATGGGTCGATCAGCCCGCAGGCGCAGACCCCCTATGGGATCAAGGTCAATGCCGGCTGGCGGGTGCCGCTGACGGGGCTGCTGTGCAAGGAGCCGCCCTATGGTGGGATCGCGGCGATCGATCTCAATACCCGCGAGGTGCTGTGGGACCGGCCGTTCGGGTCGGCACGCCAGAACGGTCCGTTCGGCATTCCCTCGATGTTGCCGATCGATATCGGCACGCCGAACAATGGCGGCGGCGTGGTGACGGCATCTGGCCTGTTCTTCATCGGGGCCGCGACCGACAACCTGTTCCGGGCCATCGATATCGAAACCGGCGAGACGGTCTGGCAGGTGGACTTGCCGGCCGGCGGACAGGCGACGCCGATGACCTATGAGGCGGGGGGCAAGCAGATCGTGGTGATCAATGCCGGTGGCCACGACTTCATGGAAACCCCGATCGGCGACTATTTCATCGCCTATGCGCTGCCCTAAGGGGCGGCGCTTCTTCGACGAGACGATGTCGAGGCGCTAGCGGCCGTAATGGTCCGCCAGCGCCTCGATTTCTTCCGGCTTCAGCGGCCCGTCCTCGGGGTTCGGCAAGCGACGGATGGCATGGGCCATGATGTCGGCATGCGGGCCGCCACGATCGGCGCCATATTCGTTGAACAGTTCGAGCTGGGTGGCGAGATAGTGGCGCTGCTGGCCATGAAGCCGGGGATATTCGGCGCGGGGCGCGGCGTGGCAGGAGTCGCAGGCGGCAATGTCGCGCTCGGGAATGCCGCGGGCGGCGATCTCGGCGCCCGGCCCGGTCGCGGAACGAGGCTCGACCTCGACCTCGCGGCCGAATTGCCGGGCGAACGCGTCGATATCTGCATCGCTTAGAGTGCGGGCCACGGTCATCATGGTGCCACTGGCACGGATGCCCTGCCGGTAGGCATCGAGAGCGTCGGCGAGGTATTGCGGCGACTGGATATCGAGGCGTGGCGCCGCGGCCGTGCCCTCGCCATTTTCGCCGTGACAGCTGGCGCAGAGCCCGACGCCGGCGCCGGTGAGGGTTGCGTACTGCTCGGCATCCATGTCCGGTAGCGCGGCGAGGAAGGCGACCATGTCCCAGACCTCGTCATCGCGGATTTCGGTGGGCCAGGCGGGCATGGCTGTGTGCTTGATGCCGTGTTTCACGGTCCAGAACAGCCGCGCATCGGGGTGCCATTGTTTCATCCGCTCGACCAGAAGCGGCGGCTTGGCCCGGATGTTGTCGGCGAAGAGCTCGGGGGGACTGGCGGGGCTGCCATGGCAGGTGGCGCAGACCAGTTCATAGTGCCCGGCGGCGCGGCGCACCGCAGCCGGGTCATCGAGAGCGGGCACCGGCAGTCCCGCCGATTGCAGGGAAATCGACTGCTGCGCGGCCGTGCTGAGGTACCAGTCGGTGATGCCCCATTGCCGGTTGTGGGCGTTGAAATCGACGAGGCCGGTCAGGGGCACGAGTGCCACGGCGAGGATGCCGCCGATGGCGCCGACGATATAGGGCCGGTAGTTGCGGGGGCCGGACCGGGCCTTGCGGGTCTCGGGCTGATCGGGTCCGGTCATGCGGTCGCCCTCCGCAGGACGCGGGCCATCAGGATGAGGCCACCGGCCAGATAGACCACGCCGCCGACCGCCAGCATGATGACGCCCCCCAGTTGCTGGTCGGCCATGGCATCGAGGCCCAGCCAGCCATTGCCGCTGTGATGACCGGCGTAGAGGGCGCGCGGAGCCAAGCCCAGAAGTGCGCCTAGCAGCGTCATGTGCATGGAGGTGAAGAACAGCGCCATGGCACCGCCCAGTGCAGCGTTGCCGCGGTCGGTGCCAGCGAGCGCCACCAGCCAGACCAGCAACGATATGCCGAAGAAGCTGAGCTGCTCGAGCGCGAGGTAGACCGGATCGCTGCGCGATGCGTGATGCAGCAATGGTGTGTGCCAGCCCCACACGACGATGAAATCGAGGATGCTGACGATGACGGGCAGCGCCAGATTGCCGGCAATGGCGAGGCGCGGCGCCAGAGCCGCGGCGATCAAGGGTACGGCAATGCCGACGACCAGCATGTGCAACCACATATGCGCGGCAAAACTGTCGGCGACCAGCCGCGGCAGCGGGCCGGCCCAGGCGAAGACGAGGATAGCCAAACCGGCAAATCCGACCAGTCGCGCTCTCATCGGCAACTCGTCAGGTAGAGCATGGGAATGGCGACATAGAGCACGGCGATGGCCGAGAGCACGCAGAGCATCAAGGCGACGTGGCTGAGGAAGCGGTGCCGTTCCTCGGCGGTGTTGTGCTCGAATTCGAAGTCGTTGTCGGTGAGGCTGCGGCCGCGTACCCGCCACAGCCGGAGCGTCGACAGGCCGATGAGAACCAGCGCCAGCACAGTGGCGCCGACAATCACGAGAGTTGGTCCCTCGAGAGAGGCATCGCGGCTGGCCTTGGCGCAGTAAACCGCGCCGTAGACATAGCAGAACAGGAAGTGGCCGGCCCAGACGATGGGCGCGAAGATCACCTGCCACAGGTCGGTGCCCGTGCCGGTCTCGCGTCGGATCTCTCTGGTTGCCTTGCCGGTCATTTGAGAAGCGGAAAGCCTCCGATCACCACTGCAGTGAGCAACGCGCCGAAACCGACAAAGTGCCAGTAGAGCGTTACGTTCCACAGATCTGCGTCATAGCGCGGCGTCATCTTGCCGAAGAGCGAGCGGGCGAGGCAGTAGGCCTGCATGATCATGCCGGTGACGAGGTGCAGGACGATCCAGACCACCAGAGCCCAGACGATGGCCGGATAGGCGTGGCTGGTGGGGTCGAGCCCGGTGGTCAGCGGGCCGGCGACCAGGGCGGCAGCGGCGCCTGCGGCCAGGAGGAGACCCGCGACCAGCGCCAGTCGGGCGTGGGATACGCGACCACCGGCATTGAGCAGCCGGGCCGCCAGTGTTGCCGCCCAGGCGCCGATCGTCAGGATTCCGGACACGGCCGGCCAGAGCCAGCCGGGCCCATCGATGCCTGGGGGCGGGAACTGCGGGTGGATGGTCCAGAAGAAGAAATAGCCGAAGATCAGCGAGAGAAAGGCGGTCAAATCGCCCGTCATGGTGATGAACATGGCCCACCAGCCGGTGGAGCGGGGCCCTGAGACATAGAGCGGCAGCTGCAGGCCGCCGCCGACGTCTTTGGTCTCCTTCTCGGGGATCACGGCCGTGCCGGTCCAGAGCCAGCACATCAGCGCGGTCATGAAGACCACGCCGCCCGCAATGGTGGGCAGCCACATCTTGTAGGTGGAAAAGATGAAGACTGCGCCAAGGCCGAAGGCGGCGATCATCGGCAACCAGCTGGGCGTGCCGACGCGCAGCACCTGCAGCGGCCGCGCATCGAGGACGGAGGTGACGAGAGTCTCGCGCTTGCCCTCCGGGGCATCGGCGAGAAGTCCCTCGCCGTTGTCGAGCTTGGTCACGAAGTCTTTGTCGTCCCAGAGCGGGTAACGGCTGGTGATGGTGGGGACGGCGCGCATGCCATATTGCGGCCCCGGCACCGGGCCGGCCCATTCCAGAGTACCGGCATTCCAGACGTTGCGCGGGGCGTAGCCCCTGCCCTTGGGCCGGATGCAATCCCAGGCAAAGACCAGGAAACCCGCGGCGAAGACGAAAGCGCCGACGGTGGACATAAGGTTGAGCCAGTGCCAGCCCAGTTCCGCCGAATAGGTGAACACCCGGCGCGGCATGCCGAGCAATCCGGTCAGGTGCATGGGCAGGAACGCGACGTTGAAGCCGAGGAACATCAGCCAGAACGACCAGATGCCGAGCTTGCGCGACAGCGTCTTGCCGATGGCGAAGGGGTAGTAATACTGGACGCCCGCCAGCACCGGGAACAGCATGCCGCCGATCAGCACGTAGTGGAGGTGCGCGACGATGAAATAGGTGTCATGCGCCTGAAAATCGAAGGGGGCGACGGCGACCATGACCCCGGTCAGCCCGCCGACGATGAAGATGGCGAGCGCGCCGAGGCAAAAGAGCATCGGCACGGAGCGGGTGACGGTGCCCATCATGACGGTGGCGATAAAAGCAAAGATCTGGATGCCGGTCGGGATGGCCACAGCCTCGGACGCCGCTGAGAAGAAGCCGAGCGATATCGATGGCAAGCCGGTGGTGAACATGTGGTGGACCCAGAGCCCGAAGCTCAGGAACCCGGTGCCCAAAGCGGCCAGGACGATCCACGAATAGCCGGCGATGGGCCGTTGCGCGAAGGTCGGTACGATCATCGCGAGGAGCGCGATGGCCGGCAGGAAGATGATGTAGACCTCGGGGTGGCCGAAGATCCAGAACAGGTGCTGCCAGAGGATCGGGTCGCCACCGCGGGTGACATCGAAGAACGGCCAGTCGAGCAGCCGCTCGAGTTCGAACAGCAGGTCCCCGGCGATCAGCGGCGGGAAGGCGAAGAGGATCATCGCCCCGACGATCAGCACATACCAGCTGTAGAGCGGCATCAGGTTGATGTGCATGCCGGGCGCCCGGCATTTTAGCACGCCGACGATCAGTTCGACCGCTGCGGCGATGGAGGCGACCTCGATGAAGCTGAGGCCGAGCAGCCATATATCGGCGCCGATGCCGGATTGCTCGGTGGAGAGCGGCGGATACATGAACCAGCCGGCATCGGGCGCCTGACCGAAGAAGATTGAGCTCGAAACGAACACCCCGCCGATGAGGAAGCACCAGAAGCCGAAGGCGGAGAGGCGCGGGAACGGCAGATCGCGCGCACCCAGCATCGCAGGCAGGATCAGGATCGCCACCGCCTCGAAGATCGGCACGGCGAACAGGAACATCATCACCGTGCCATGCAGGGTGAAGAGCTGGTTATAGGTGTCCGCGGTGACGAGGTCGTTTTCGGGCACCGCCAGCTGCAGCCGGATGATCAGCGCCAGCGCGCCGGCAAACAGCATGAAGCCGAAGGCCGTGCCGATGTACCAAAGTCCCAATGTCGAGTTGTTGACATCGGACAGAACCCGCCAGCCCTTCGGTCGGGCCCAGGTTCGCTCGAGATTGGCCCGCTGGGCGGCCCTGTCGTCGCTGGTCATTTGAGGCCCCCGAGGTAGTCGGCGATTTCGGCGAGTTCCGCCTCCGGCAGGTGGCCGAAGGCCGGCATGCCGACGCCGGGCTTGATGCTGGTGGGTGCGGCGAGCCACCGGAGCAGGTTGTCGCGCGTGTTGGGTACGGTGGCCGCCGCAATTGTCGAGCGGCTGCCGAAATGGGTGAGGTCGGGGCCGACGGAGCCGGCTTCGCTGACGCCGCGCACGGTGTGGCAGGCCCCGCAGCCGGCCGCGCGGAACGCTTCGCTGCCGGCATTGGCCGGCCGCTGCTCGGCCGCGAGCCAGGCCTCGTAGCCACCCGCCTCGTGGACGACGACGGGGAAGGCCATGAAGGTGTGGGACGGCCCGCAGAACTCCGCACAGACACCGCGATAGGTGCCGGCGCGGGTCGGCGTCAGGCGCAAGAGGTTGGTGCGACCGGGAATGGCATCCATCTTGCCGCCGAGCGACGGGACCCAGAACGAGTGGATGACGTCGGTGCTGGTGAGCACGAATTCGGCGGTGGCGCCGACGGGAAGGTGCAGTTCGTTGGCGGTTTCCAGCACCGAGCCGTCGGGCTGTTCGTAGCCGAAGCGCCACCAGAACTGTTCGGCGCGGACATGCACGCGAAGATCGGCGGGTTCGGAGCTGCGCCAGTCGGGGAACAGCGACAGGCCGTAGACCAGAAGAATGGCCAAGCCGACGGTGGGAAATGCCACGCCGCCAAGTAGGATGAAACGATCGGCGAAGCGTTCGTCGCGGACGCGCCGCTTGGCGAGCACGGCCCAGATGGTGGCGCCCATGACGATGGCCCAAACAACAATGGCGCCGCCGAACATGAACCAGGTGAGTCCGCTGAGCGCCTCGGCATCGACCCCAGCCGGGTGGAGCGCGCTTTGTGGCGCAGAGCACCCGGCGAGCGGCAAGACCACCAGCGCAAGCATGCCGGTCGCGTAGCGCGGTCGTGAAGTGGCCGGTCCGTTCAGCGATGCCCCCATCATGCAATGTGATGGAACGTCTGCGCGACCGGAGAGTTCCATGTCGATTGCGTGGAATTGTGGAACAAGATGGCCGCTCGCACTGCTCCCGACGGATATTCACTGCTGCAGATCGTGCTCCACTGGGCGATTGCGGCGCTGGTGGTGGTTCAGCTCACTTTCAACGAGGCCGTACAGAAGGCGTTTCGCTCGCGGCTCGACGGGGAGGCCGTCGGCAATGAGCCCGGCGCCCTGCTGCATGTGGGGGTGGGACTGACCATCCTGCTGCTGGCGGCGCTCCGCCTGTTCGTGCGTATTCGGCGCGGCGCCCCGGAGGCGCATGCGAGCAACCCCCGGATGGTCAACCTGGCTGGCGCGGTGGCGCATTGGCTGCTCTACGGCTTCATCTTCCTGATGCCGATCACGGGCGCGATCGCCTGGTTCACCGGCATGGAACTGTCGGCCGGACTGCACGAGCTGGGCCGATTGATCATCATTCCGCTGATTGGCGCACATGTGCTCGGGGCGCTCGCAGAGCACTACGTGTTCCGCACCAACTCGCTGCGACGCATGCTCAAAGCCGAGCCGCCGGAGGACTAGCCGGAAGGGGCCGGACGCACGGGCTTCTGCTGCAGGCTGTGTCGACTTGTGGGGTTTGCTCGATCATTCGCGCCGAACAGAGCGGCGAAATGGTGCCCGGGACCGGCGTCACATTGTCTTTTTGGCGGCCCGACACCGCTCGGCTTCGTTCCAAATACCTTGATTTGACAACGCCACCGGCAAGACGTTTGACGCCGCCGAGCGACATGACGGAGAGCGGGATCAACGGCCCAACCCGATGGACGTCGACCCGTAAGGTGCGTAGGCATTGCTTATTGCCACACAAACCCAGACAGAACCGACTGACGATCTGCACTGTCGCCAATACTGAAATGGAAATAATTCTCGTCCATCGCCAGCAGGAAGGCGGAGTTGTTTCTTGAATCGAAGGGGAGCCCGTTCTGGCCTCGTTTGTTTGGCCCCTCGATCTCCATTCCCGAGTTCAGCATTCCCACAGCGACCAAATGGTCCGGTGCCTCTGGATCTCGAACAAAGGCGAGCGAGCTTGAGTCGCCCTGAAAGAAGTCGCAGTTGGCAACAAATAGGCCTGGATTGCTGCCGTAGTCATTAGCTCGGAATACGAGAGAAATCCAACACCGCTGCATGACCAGAGTGTACCCTCCTCGTCCAATCGGCGTATTTGATGCTCGCCTTCCGGAGGCAACTAGAAATATCTCCTGGCCTTCCCTGATCGATCGGGCCAATTCCATATCAACGTCGATGGGTTTGGCGTCCAATTTTACATAATATTTCTTGTCGAATGGATATAACGCTCGATCGTTGAAAAAGTCTTTCATCGGATATGGAGCGCCGACCAGATAGCTGTTCACGTCGTCTATCAGTTTCGATTTCTTGTATCTCGAGCCAGGTTTCGATGTTTCGCGATTCAGTGTGGCATAGCAGCTTTCGAAGCTGGCGTATTTTTTCGTTCGTTCTTCGCCGAACGGCGGCGTCTCGTAGATAAAGTGTGCCGATCCAAAGATACCGTCAGTGATGCCATTCAGGAACCAGCCGTTCATATTCGCGGCACGAAGGTCACCTTCGGCGTTCTCTCGTTCGCAAGTCAATTCGCCGCCGCCATCCAATACGGTGTCGATGATGTCGGGGCTGAGCTGGTACTTTTCGACCGCTTCGGCGATAGGCAACCAGCCGTCATTTCCAGCGATATCTGCGGCGGCGGCCGAACCCGCGAGGAGTGCAACGGCGATCGTGAGGCCTGCAAAGACTCGGGACGTCATTGTTGGCCAACGGTCGCAAAATCTATCTTAGGAATTTCGAAGAAATCCCGGTCGAGTAAAATGTGAAGGGACGAGTTCGTATTGATGTCCCATGGACGGTAGTCGACTTCGCCTTTATGGCCCCTATGAATGGCGAGGGGCATAAGTGCGACACTATCCGGTCCCGAGCGGACGAACAGGAACAGCATCCCTCCAGAGTTGGTTTCGAACCCGTCCGCATCGGTCATCATGGCCCTCGGCCGACCTACTTCGGCTCCGGACACATATTTGATGACAGCCACCTGAACTATCGGTTCTAAGTCGTTTTCACTTCGTTGCATGAAGTGGGGACGGCGTGACACGAGTATCACCACACTTCCTTTGCCGAAGCTGGCGGGCGGCGGCTTCACCGTCATGCCATCGGTTTCCGGGTGTTGTAGAGTTTCGAAGGTCGATACGTCGAGCCTGGGGTCGGAGTTTTTTGGAGTGATCGTGGCGAGGCGAACACTGCGGGGATCGATGTCGATCGTGTTTCGGCGATCATTGAGGTCCGCCTTGCTGACAAGGCTTCGGTAGGATGTTAGGGAGCACTCGCCCGATTTCGGACGATCGTCGTCATCAAAGAAGGCGTGCGCGTTGGTCCAGAAGCGGCCGTTGATGTGCCAGGCGTTTAGCACACTGTCAGTGCCGGGTTCATTGCTCTTGCACCGCATCTCGAAGCCCGAGTCGAGGATCATATTCAGCGATTCTTGGCTGATGCCGAGTTCCTTGGCTCCTTCGAGCAGCGGCTTCCAGTCGTTGGTGGGGCCAATGATGCCAGCCTTGCCGGGGTCAGCGGCAAGGCCAAACGCAGCGACCACTGCCGCGGCCACGAGAATTTTTGGGAGCAGGACAGCGCCCACTGCCGTCACCTCGTTCTCAATAGTAGGACTGGAAGTTGACAAGGTTGTACATGTAGTCCCAGCCGGTATTGCGTCGGTCGTCGTCATAGCCCGACCAGGTAACACGGCAACCGCCATAGCTCTGGTTGCAGCGGTCGCGTGCCGCGCGCTCTGCCGCTGCGCGCGACTTGTGACCGCAGTTGTACGTAAAGCCGCCGTTGTTGCCGTCCGCGAGCGCCGCCCAGCCGGCGCCGCTGCAATAGATGCCGCCGTTCATGTTCACGTTGTCGGCCGTGCTGAAGAAGTATTCGCGCGATGTGCCATTCCAGCGAATGCCGAAGCCTCCGTAGGATGGCAGGGTGGCGAGCATTACCAAGAGCGCCGCAGCAATGATCCGGTTCATAGTCCAGCCCTCATCTGGTCCGATTGACCTGCCGAGAGTGAGACGGGAACGGCAGCCTGCAAATAGCATGTTCATACTATTCTGGGCCGGCTCAGGGTGACAGCGCCATACCCTGCCGCAGCAAACCCACCAGTTCGGCCTGGCGGGCCATGCCGGTCTTGGCAAACACCGACCGCAACTGATTGCGCACTGTGTTGGTCGACACGTTATGTTCCACTGCGGTCTGCTCGATGGAATAGCCGCTGGCGAGGCTGCGCGCGACGCGGGACTCGGCGGGGGTGAGGTCGAAGAGGCCCATAATAAGGTCGACCGAGATCAACGGCTTGTCGGCAACCGTCGTAACAAGCACGATAGCGGTGGCGGAAGCGAAGATGTCGCGGGCGGCTCCGCGGATCGGCACGACATGAATGATGGCCGCTTTGGTGACGCGGTCAGCCGCAAGTGGAATGGATCGCACCGTACCACTGGCCAGCGACTGCTGCAGTCCGGACTGCAGCAAATCGTTGGCGGAGGCGGCCCTCAAGGCAAGCTTGTCACTGGCCTGGACCACGAACCGATCGTCGAGCCGTTCCGCCAACTCGTTCATAGCGACGATCTTTCCCGTCTGACTGACTGCCATGGCAGGAAGGCCCAGCATGCCAAGTGCAGCGGTCATGTCGTTGGCGGCGCGCAGTCCGAGGCGAGATGCAAGAAGCGCTGCGCGCGCCAAATGTGGCCGCACCAGGTCGAGGCGGTCTAGCCCTTCGCGGGTGAAGGGATCACTGCCGCGTGCATTGGCGACATCGATCACCAGCATGTCACCGCTCGGACTTACGACAACCGTGCCAGCCGTCCATTGCAGGCCGTGCGGCCGGAGGAAACGGTTGTATAGGACATCCTCCTCAAGTTCTTCGAGGGTACAGACATCGTGATCGGCAAGAAAGCCGGCATGGTTGCGCTCGAGCACGCGCCGTGGCCGCACGTTTTCGAACTGGGTACCGTTGACAAGATAGTCGTCGTAAGCGGCGCGATATCCTTGGGAAGAGATGTGCCCGACATTGCCCGATGCCGAGTAGGCGACCAACGAGCCGGCAGCGCCGCCCGCAAGGCGGCTCAGACGCTCCAGCGCATCCGGCCACAGCTCGGGAAGTGCTGCCGCCTGATAGACGGACTCAATGACTTCTTCGACGCTTTCGCCAACTGACTGAACCACGGGCACCTCCAGAGCCATTTCCAAGTCTTGCGACGATAATCTTGAGGGGCATCGTCACGCTTGGCAATGTAGATTGGCCGGGGGCTGGGGGCGGCGATGGGGCCAGGAAGCACTCGCCAGAAGGCCACGGGCGTGCCGCCCTCCCCTGGTTTACTGGCGTGGGCCGCGGAACCAAATAATGCTGACTTTAGGGTGGACGCCTGAGGGAGGTCATTTTGAAACTGAGCCGAATTTGCATTCTGATCTTGTCGTTGCTGGGAGCGTCGCCGCCCGCGGTGGCCGGCAATTCGAATTGCCCGTCGCTGCACAATTCGCAGACCAATGCCTTAAATGCGACGATTCAAAAGGCCGCCTTTATCGGGCCGACCAATGACTGGAAGCCGTTATTGGAAGGCGCTAAAGAGTTTGGCATTTCGCAAGAGTCCTTGGATCAGATTTTAAACGCAGGTATGGAGATGCGCTGCCCCTCGGATGATCTAGAAATAGATCTAGTTGGAAATGCCTGGATGTTGGATACGATCCGCGCCAATGCCCACGCCTTCTATGACGACAACGATGTGGCATTGAAAAACCCCGAGCGGTGCGAACTTATGACTTATCGCGATCTTTTGAGCAAAGAATCGCTGGCCGATATGGATTCGGCGTTTAGAGTGGACCTGACCAACCGGACCATTGGAACGACACACCCCAAAACAGATGACGTCAGAAAAGACGTATCTTCCTTTGGCGCGATTGACGCCCCTCCCTATTTGAAAGGCCTGGAAGTTGAACCCGGTTCAGTGACCTTAAATAAGGGACAAGAAATCTTCCTCATTTCTCGTCGTCCCGCCTTTTTGAAAAGAAGCGAGAATGATTTTGAACCGCTGATTCAACAAGCCACGGTGAAGTTTTTCAAGCCTCCGCAAGCAGGCTTGCCTGGTGCGGTCATGACTGACGCGGATGTGCACGATACGGTTTCGGGTGGCATGTATATGGTTCGCTCGAAAAATGATCCCAGTAAGCTGGTTCCTGTGGCCATGCACAAAGCCGCCAAGGGTGACGTCGATTATAAAGAGTGGGATGGGAACACGAATACAGGCATTGGTATCGTCCTCAGTCCCGAATTCTTCAGGATGTGAGAAAGAAGGTCATCAAGCACTCGTCATAGGGTAATGGGCGTGCCGCCTTCCCCTGGATGGGTGGTGCTTGACCATGATCATCTGTCCTTCGGCTTGTCACAGTTTTGGAGGGAGAGTGCCTCCCAACCAGTTGTGGCGGACCTTCCACGACCCGAACCTGAACGCCCGGCATCACCGCTACAGATGTTTCGCAGTGTTGGCCCTGACCAGTTGATCGGTTGAACACGCTGCTGTCGGTCCCGGCTGCGCGGTAGAGGCCGGACGTCGTGTTCTAGGTTGTGGGGACTGGCAACGGCCAGAGCCGCTGACGAAGCCTGGACAAGACAGACGCCAGCCCCTTCGCCGTGTGGGGCCAGCGGAAAAACCGCACAAAAACCTGTAAGCCCAGATCGAGGAACGGCTGTCGGGTTTGCCCCCCTCGGGCACCCTGCGCCCTCCGCAAATGCAATGCCGCTCGTCACACCTACGTCACACCGACGGGACTGCAGTAGGTCACCACGGGGCTTGACGCGGAGTCCCGCATCAGCGCCATTGGGGCCGCAAGGGGCCGATCTCTGGGAGGTCCTGAGGTGAAGGAATGGTGCCCGGGACCGGAATCGAACCAGTGACACGCGGATTTTCAATCCGCTGCTCTACCAACTGAGCTACCCGGGCATCCGCGGCGCCCGTGAGGCGCCGAAGCCGGGCGGGTTATAGGAAGCAATTGGCCGGGGCGCAAGCGGTGAAATTGCGCTGTGTGACGGTTGTTCAACAGCGACCCTGTTCCGCGCCCCAGCGGGCAAAGCCGAGCAACGGACTTGCACGGCGAACGGCCTGGCGACCGGACGGCTTGCGCTGCGGGCGCGGGCCGTTAGGCTGCCGGCCAATCAACATGTGGAGGATGTGAAATGCTAGAGGACCTCAAGGGTAAGCGCGCCCTGATCACCGGATCGTCGACCGGAATCGGTGCGGCGGTGGCCAGGGAATTCGCGCGGCTGGGGATCAAGGTGGCGGTGCATGGCAACCGCAACGCCGCGGCGGCGCAGGCGGTGGCCGACGAGATCGCCAAGGCCGGCGGCGAGGCGGTGGTGGTGATCGGCGATATCAGCAAGAAGGGCGGGCCGGCGCAGATCGTCGCCGATGCGGTGGCGGGACTCGGCGGGCTCGATATTCTGGTCAACAATGCCGGGGCGATCCTCGAGCGGACATCGAATGCCGATTTCGACGAGGCGCGCTACGAGGCGGTCTACGACCTCAACGTCCGTTCGGTGCTGGCGACGACCAAGGCGGCCTATCCGCATCTGAAGGCGGCGGGCGGCGGCGCGATCATCAATACCGGGTCGGTGGCCGGCCGATTCGGCGGGTTCGGCGGCTCCACGGTCTATGCTTCGGCCAAGGCGGCGGTGCACTCGATCACGCGCAATGCGGCGCGCGAGTTCGCGCCGGACAACATCCGGGTGAATGTGGTGGCGCCGGGCTTCATCATCACGCCGTTCCACGACACGACGCCGCAAACGGTGATCGACAGCGCGGCGGCACAGATTCCGATGAAGCGGCTGGGCACGGCCGAGGATTGCGTCGGCGCCTATGTGTTTTTGGCGTCGGCGGCGATGTCGGGCTATATCACCGGGCAGATCATCGACGTGAATGGCGGGCAGCTGATGCCGTAGGGGAGCGCTGCCGCGGTCCTCTCAAGGTGGGCATTCATGCCCGCCTCACGCATGGTGTCACCCCGGACTTGATCCGAGGTCCAGCTAAGTCCTTGCGCAGATTGAGAAATGGATCCCGGGCCAAGCCCGGGATGACAGCTGTGGATAGGCGCCTAGGTGCCCCTGACGCCGCGCCCCCTGCCCTAGTCGTCCTCGTCGTCGAAGGGCGTGCTGCCGGGAGGCGTGGGGGAATCGTCTTCGTCGTCCTCGACCGGTTCGGCGGGGATGACGTAGCTGCCGTTGAGCCAGCGGTTGAGATCGATATCGGCGCAGCGGCCGGAGCAGAAGGGGTGGAACTGCTGGGTGGCCGGTTTGCCGCAGATGGCACAGGGCCGCGCCGGCATCAGGCGCACGACATTGGAGGCCATCAGACGGAGGGCTGGCTGGTCTGGTTCAGCCAGTTGAAGTGCACCGGGTAGCCCTCGCCGGTGAGGAGCGAGACCGTCTCGTTGAGCGGCAGGCCGACGACGGCGGAGTAAGAGCCCTGGAGCTTGATCACGAAGGCGCCGGCAATGCCCTGGATGGCATAGCCGCCGGCTTTGCCGCGCCATTCTGCGCTGGCGAGATAGGCCTCGATCTCGCGGGCCGAGAGGCGCTTGAAGCGCAGGCGGGTCTCGACGAGGCGTTTGCGCATGGCGCCCGAGGAGGTCAGCATCGTAACGCCGGTGAAGACCCGGTGGGTGCGGCCCGACAGCAGGGTGAGGCACATGGAGGCCTCTTCCATGGTCTCGGCCTTGGGCAGGATGCGGCGGCCGACGGCGACGACGGTGTCGGCGGCCAGCACGAGCGCGTTGCCGGCGATGCCAGTGGTGCGGGCCTTGTGCTGGGCGGCGATGGCCTTTTCGTCGGCCAGGCGCTGGGCAAGCTTGCGCGGCAACTCACCCTTTTCCGGCGTCTCATCGATATGGGCCGGGACCAGGTGTTCGGGCTCGATGCCGACCTGATTGAGCAGGGCGAGGCGGCGCGGCGAAGCCGAAGCCAGAATGAGTTCCGGGCGGCTGGCCATTCGCTGGGTTCTGCTCCAGATTCCTGATCAGGATCGCTCGCGTGGCGAGCGATCTGAAATCACTTAAACCGGTAGGTGATACGGCCCTTGGTGAGGTCGTAGGGGGTCATTTCGCACAGCACCTTGTCGCCGGCGAGCACGCGAATGCGGTTCTTGCGCATCCGGCCGGCGGTGTGCGCGATGATCTCGTGCTCGTTCTCCAGCTTCACGCGGAAGGTGGCATTGGGCAGCAGTTCGACGACAACGCCCGGGAACTCGAGCACTTCTTCCTTAGCCATTCTCTCTCCTGAGACGGCCCCGCGCATAACGCTGAACAACGATGTCGGGGCTTGAATTGGGCGCCAGCTATACTGGAAGTCGCCCGGTTTCTCAACTCCCCGCAGAACGGGGAATTTCGATGGTTATATGGGGCGTTGGACGGCGGATTACGAGTCCGTCCTGATGGCGCGCGGCGGATGGGCGATGAGCCGTTCGAGTCGCTCGCGGACGCGGATCTGCAGCGTGTCGCGCAGGGTGCGGTAGGCGCTGAGCACTGCTTCGCGATTGCCTTCCGTTTCGGTGGGGTCGGCCATCGGCCAATGTTCGATGGCACCGGCTTCGATGCCGCGGCGAGCGACGGCCTCGGGCGCGTCGGCGGAGAGCGTGATCACCAGATCGAAGCGGTTGGCCACCAGTTCGTCCATGGTGTGCGGGGTGTGGACGCTCATATCGACGCCAACCTCCTCCATCACCTCGTGGACGAAACCATCGGCCTTGCCGGAGCGGACCCCGGCGGAACGGACGATGAGGCGGCCGGGAAAGAAGCGGCGGGCGAGCGCGGCGGCGATGGGCGAGCGCACCGAATTCATCGAGCAAACGAAGAGCACGGTGGGCAGATCGGACTCGCGCTCGTCGATGCGCGAGGCGAAGGGCTGGACGGCGCAGATGAGGGTGAACAGCCGGCGGGCGGTGTTGAGATCCATCTCCAGCTTATTGTCGAGCCGGGTGCGCAGCAGTTCCGCTGCCTCGTTGTGGAGGCCGCGCCGGGCCATGTCGACGGTTTCGATCTGGTAGGTCGAGCCGGTCTTGATCGATTCGAAATAGCTGTCGCGGATGCGGAAATAGTCGCGGATCAGATGGCGGAACGGGGTGAGCGAGAGATAGTGCGCGGCGATCGGCTCGTAAGTGTCGGGGTTGCGCACATCGAGCAGGATGTAGTTGCCGGTGATCGAGACGTGCAGCGCATAGGGGCCCTTCGCCTTGACGCGGGCCGGGGCGAAGGCGTTGTTCTCGACGAGATCGTAGATGGCGATCCGCCACTCATGCACCTCGTCGGGATTGATCGAGGTGATGGTGTTGGGATCGAGCGTGACGGCGACGATGCGGTCCGTTTGGGGATCGAACTGTCGCGGGGTCAGCGCCATGAGCCTCGGTTTACCTGTTGAGACGGATCGATACCGACCGGCCATGGGCACTCAGCCCCTCGGTCTCGGCCAGTGTAACCGCAGCAGAGGCCAGTTGGGCAAGTGAACTTGGGTCGCAGCCGAGCAGCGACGTGCGCTTCATGAAATCGAGCACACCAAGGCCCGAGGCGAAGCGCGCCGAGCGGGCGGTGGGGAGCACGTGGTTCGAACCCCCAACATAGTCGCCAATGGCTTCGGGCGTGTGGTGGCCGAGGAAGATGGCGCCGGCATTGCGGATTTTGGGCAGCAGCGCGCGCGGATCGTCGAGGGCGAGCTCGACATGTTCAGACGCGATGCGGTTGGCGAGCGCGGCGGCTTCGTCGAGCGTTTCGACGGTGATGACGGCGCCGAACTCTTCCCAGCCGGCCCGGGTGATGTCGGCGCGCGGCAAGAGCTCGATCTGGCGCCAGACCTCGTCTTCGACGACATCGGCGAGACGCTGGTCGGTGGTGACGAGGATCGACTGGGCGCCACCGCCATGTTCGGCCTGGGCGAGGAGGTCGGCCGCGACCCAGGCGGGATTGGCGGAGCCGTCGGCGATGATCAGGACTTCGGACGGGCCGGCGATCATGTCGATGCCGACCTGACCGAAAACCTGGCGCTTGGCGGCGGCGACGAAGGCATTGCCCGGGCCGACGATCTTCGACACCGGGGCGATGCTGGCGGTGCCATAGGCGAGCGCACCGATGGCCTGGGCGCCGCCGACCCGGTAGATCTCGGTGATACCGGCGAGGTTGGCGGCGGCGAGCACCGCATCATTGGTTTCGCCGCGCGGGGTGGGCACGGTCATCGCGATGCGGGTGGCGCCAGCGACGCGGGCGGGCACAGCGTTCATCAGGACGGAACTGGGATAGGCCGCGAGCCCGCCAGGCACATAGATGCCGACGGCTTCGACGGGGGTCCAGAGCGTCCCGAGGGTGACGCCGAGGTCGTCGGTATAGACGTGATCGACCGGTTTCTGCTTTTCGTGATGGGCGCGGATGCGATCATGCGCGAATTGCAGCGCCGACATGATCTCGGCCGGGACGCGGGCGGTGGCAGCGGCGATCTCATCGGCGGAGAAGCGCAGGGTGGCCGGGGTCAGCGCCAGGTGATCGAACTTTTCGGTGGCGGCGATGACGGCGGCATCACCGCGTTCGCGGACATCGGCGAGGATGGCGGCAACGGCGGCGCCGACTTCCTCGGAGGCTTCGCGCTTGGAGTTCAGCAGCGTCTCGAAAGCGGCGGTAAAGCCGGGATCGCGACTATCGAGACGGGATGGCATCAGGCGGCGTGCTCGGGCTTGAGTTTGGCGGCCCAGGCGGCGCCGAGATCGGCAAGGCGGGCCTCGAGAATGTCGACCTCGAGCCGGACGGTGCCGCCGCCGGCAAAGGCGAGATCGACGTGGCCGGCCGGGGCTGCGGTTTCGGTGAAGGTGATGGCGAGAAGCTCGAGCACACCATCGACGGCATTGGTGTCGATGCCGGAAACGCGGGCGGAGGTGACGCCATCGAAATGCAGGCCCGCGCGCTTGCGGATGCCGTGGCGGGCGCCCTTTTCGTCGGTTTCCCAGGCATAGCGGTTCATCAGGAGGGCGAAGCGGCGATCGGCCTTGGCAAAGCCCATGTCGCCGACGCGCACGACGGCATCCTGGGTGGTGGCCGAGATGACTTCGAGGTCTTCGGCGTCAAGCGCGATAAGCTTGAGATCGGTCATGGTTTCCTGATCCGGATTTGCTGCGTGTTGTGCAGCAAGTGGGAGCCCGGTGGACGATCTACAAGCTTGCGGCGGGGCGAGCAATGGTTGACCAGCATCTTGGCAAGTCCTCGCGGCCGCCCCTAGTATGCCGGCACTGGCGAACGTGAGTTGTAGCGGCGATGGTCGACGACATTGCCGAGGGTATTCCCTTCGGCGCTGAACGCGTGCGCAACGCATTGCAGACAGTGATCGGGCGCTGTCGCGATGACGGCGGCCCCTTTTCGTATTGCCTGATCGGAACGGCAGCGGCCTGCCTCAGGGGTGCTCCGCTCGTCGCTAGGGACATCGATCTGCTGGCGAAAGACCGCACCGATGTCGACACGTTTGCCCGTGCGCTCGCCGACTACCCTTGCCTCCGCCCGCCGTCTTGGCTGGCGGACGCGCGGCAGTATATCGCGGCGTTCGCCGTCGACGGGACCACGGTTGAGGCGAGCACGGTCGAGTGGCCCACGTCCTCTGCCTACCTTGAGGCGCTGGGTGATGGGCCGTGGCGGTTCTCATCCGAGATCGCTGTGGGAACCGTGTCGATTCGGACGGTTGCGCCGGAGTTGCGCCTCGCCACCGAACTGCGTCGGGAACGCCCTGATCACGTCGCGGCGCTCACCGCCTGGCTGGGCGAACGCGGTTACGATCCGAAGCTGCTCGACCATGCGATGGCGGCCCAGGGCATAGACGAGCCCCGCAAGTCCGCCATTCGCGCCGCGTTGGCTAGAGCGCCCTCTTGCGCATCGCCGACGCCTTGAGCAGCGTCAGCCTGTGACGCGCTCGATCTCCGCCCCGACCGCAGAGAGCTTGCCTTCGAGCTGCTCGAAGCCGCGATCGAGATGGTAGATGCGGTTGACCACCGTCTCGCCGCGGGCGGCGAGGCCGGCAATGACCAGCGAGACCGAGGCGCGCAGATCGGTGGCCATGACCTGAGCGCCTTTTAGCTGCGGCACGCCGGTGACGGTGGCCACCTGGCCATCGACGCGGATATCGGCGCCGAAGCGCGCGAGCTCGGCCACGTGCATGTAGCGATTCTCGAAAATGGTTTCGCGAATCTCCGATGTGCCGTTGGCCATGGTCATCAGCGCCATGAACTGGGCCTGGAGATCGGTGGGGAAACCCGGGAAGGGCTGGGTTTCGACATTGACGGCGGCGATGCCGTTGCCGTTGCGCGCGATGGTGATGCCATCGGGCGCCGAGGTGACCTCGATGCCGGCGCGGCCGAGCGTATCGAGGGCAGCCTGCAGATGCTCGGCGCGGGCGTTCTTCAAAAACACACTGCCCCCGGTCATGGCGGCGGCCATGGCGTAGGTGCCGGCCTCGATGCGGTCGGCGACCACGGGGTGGCTGGCGCCATGCAGCTCGTCGACGCCCTCGATGGTGAGGGTGCGGGTGCCGATGCCGTCGATCTTGGCGCCCATCTTGACGAGGCACTCGGCAACATCGGTGATCTCGGGCTCCATCGCCGCATTCTCGATGGTGGTGGTGCCGCGGGCGAGGGTCGCGGCCATCATCAGCACATGGGTGGCGCCGACTGTGACTTTCGGGAAGACCACATGGCCGCCGCGCAGGCCACCGCGCGGGGCGCGGGCGATGACATAGCCTTCATCGATGTCGATTTCGGCGCCCAGTTCCTTGAGCCCGGCGAGGAAGAGATCGACCGGCCTTGTGCCGATGGCGCAGCCGCCGGGCAACGAGACCCGCGCCTCGTGGGCCCGGGCAAGTAGCGGTCCGATCACCCAGAAACTGGCACGCATGGTGGAGACCAGTTCGTAGGGCGCGGTGGTGTCGACGATCTCGGTGGCTTCGAGCGTCATGCGCTGGCCTTCGAGATTGATCGGTTTGCGGCCATGGACGGCGATATCGACGCCGTGATTGGCGAGGATCTTTTCGAGCTGGGTGACGTCGGCGAGGCGCGGGACGTTTTCGAGCACCAGCGGTTCGCGGGTCAAGAGAGACGCGATCATCAGCGGCAGCGCGGCGTTCTTGGCGCCGGAGACCGGAATCTCGCCATTGAGCCTGTGGCCACCGACCAGACGGATGCGATCCATGGAAAATTCCTTCACGAGACGGAGGGCGGGCGGCCCCGATTCACCGATCGGATTCGGGGGCGGTGCCAGGCGGTTCGGCAGGCTCGGCGGGTTCGACAGCAGCGTCCGGCGCCGTGGCACGGGCCCGCGCCTGCTGCTTTCGCCGCTTCAGGTTCTCGCGGAGCTTTGCGGCCAATCTTTGCTCGCGCGCGCTCTCTGCCGGGGTTTTGGACATGACGGCACCTATGCTAGCGCGGAGGCGTTAACACAAAACTTACCTTCGACCGAGCCTCGCGGCGCTGTGGAACAAGGGTGTTTTTACCGCTTGCACCCCGGGGTGCACTATGGCAGTAGACGCGGCGACCGCGCGGGGGCCCTGCCCCGGCCCGTAGGCTGCAGTAGCTCAGTGGTAGAGCACTCCCTTGGTAAGGGAGAGGTCGAGAGTTCAATCCTCTCTTGCAGCACCATTTTTCCCAACCTGCCTGTTCCGCGCTAGTGTCTTGCGACCGGCATGTCGTCGCGGCCCCACCAGGCAAACACGGATTCCCCTGGAGAGTACGCACGCTCGCCCGACCGGTTTGGCAGCAGCGCCGACAGGCGTTCGGCGCCGGCCGCGAGTGTGACCAGGATTTCGCTGCCGCGGTAGGTCGTATCGATCACCTCGGCTGCAAGACCGATAGCGTGGTCGGGAATGACGGTGCCCAGTCGGACCCGCTCGGGCCGCAGGACGAACAGGCCCGTTTCCGGTGCGCCTGGCGGAAGCGGCAGCCGAGCGCCCCCCCGTCAAGGCCGCTTCACCTGACACCGAGCGCTTTAGTTTTGGTCGGGCGCGATGGCGGCGCGTGTCGCGCTCGCCCCTTTTGCCGGAGCATCGATGCACAGGTTTGGCGTTGCCGATTGCATTTGCTCTGTGCCTGCGGGACGATGCGCCGGCACAGGATCAGCGTGAGCGCCTTGCCGACCAGCCGACCGAAACATCGTATCGATCGCGCGCAAAAACGCCGCGAGATCCTCGCCTCGCCATGCGCTGTCGTGGTGCTGGAAGCCCCGGCCGGGATGGGCAAATCCGTGTTGCTCGAGCAATTGGGCACCGAACTCGGGGTGACGGTTCATCGCTCGTCCACTGCGCCGGCCGACGACGCGCGACCGCTGGTGTTATGGGACATCCCGCCGGGCAGCAGCCCCGATCCGCTGCCGGAGGTCTATGTCTGCGGGGGCCGCCGCATCGTCATCGCCAAGCGACCCGATACGACCCTCCCCTCGCTCGACCGTGCCGGCGCCTACGGCCATGTCCAGCGCTTCGGCATTGCGGATCTTGTGTTCGATCGCGCCGAACTGCTGACGGTGATGCCGCCCCGACAGGCCGACCGCGCGCTCCAACAATCGCTGGGCTGGCCGGTGCTTATTGGCGCGCCCGGCGCAAGCGACGGGCCACTCGCAGAGTTCCTCGCAGGCGCCCTGCTCTCTCCCATGTCCGCCGCAGAACTGGTTGCCCTTTCCGGTTGGCTCGAAGGTAGCACGGCAGGACTCGATCCCGACCTGCTGCCGCTGCTCGAGCGTGTTCGCCCAAGCCTGCCGGGTGCGCTCGCCACCGAAATGGCCGGACGACGTGCGAGGCCGGAGCAGGCGGACGAGCTGGCCGAGGCCTATTTTGCGGCGGGATTGACGACCGATGCCGCCACCATCTGGCAGTCGATCGAACGTTTCGATGATGCGTTCAGGGCCTTCAGCGCCGGAGGCGGCCGCTTCTATCTCTATCGGCATGGGTCAGCCGCCTTCGAACGCCTGCTCGCCGGCTTTCCGCCCGACTATGCGCTGGGCAACGATACCCTCGTCATGAGTCTGGCGATGCAGGCGCTCAAGCATGGCGAGGTCGCCCGGGCCCGGCGGCTGCTGGCCGATCGCTTCGGCGCCGGCATCAACGACCTGCACAGTGTGTTCACGCACCGCGACCGCTACAGCAGCGACCTGCTGGCGTTCCGCGTGGTCATGATGATCTACGAGGACTACCAGCTCACCGAAGACCTGTTCCAGCAGGTCTTCGACACGCTCGCCGACATCCCGCTCGACGACCACATCGTGCGCGGCAGCTTCTATAACTCGGTGCTCGAGTTCTATATCCGCAGCCGCCGGCTGGGGGCCGCCGAAGACGTGGCGCAGCGCGCCCTCTTTCATTACGAGCGCGCTGGCGTGCCGATGCTCGCCTTCTATATCAGCCTGCACCAGGCCCTGATGCGGTTGCTGATGGGAGATGCCAATGCGGCGCGCCAACACGCCGAGCAGGCCGGACGCTATCTCAGCGCCATCGGTTTCGAGAGTGCCGGCGACGCGCGCCTCTTGGCGCTGCTCAACGCCTGTATCGACTACGAAAGCGGCAAGCCCGAGCCGCTCGCCCGCTTCCTGTCCACAGAACTCGACGATTTCGTGCATGGCGAGATCTGGCCCAGCCTCATCGAATTCGCCCTGCACTATGGCAGCCAGGCGCTGAGCGAGCATTTCTCGACCATTGCGGCCCGCAACTTCCTCGACCGTTGGCGCATCTACCAAGTCTATAACCGGCAGTTCGGCGTGATGATAGAGCTGCGTGAGGCAGCGATCCTGCAAAATGCCAACCGCTGGCAGGAGGCCGCCGAGCAGACCGCGGCGCTCGCCACGGCGATCACCCGGGCCTGGGTTGCCGCCGCGGGCGAAGAGCTGGAACGACTGAAGGGGCGCGATGAGATCGTGCAGGCGCTGACCTGGCTGCGACACATCGTATTTGAACAGCCGACGCGACCGCATCTCGAACGGCAGCTTGCCTTCATCATCGACAACCTGAACCTGACCGGACGGCAGCGGATGGGGGCGGAGATCTGGCTGGCCTTCGTCTACAAGCGGCGACGCAACCTGTCGCGCGCACGGGCCGTGCTGCAGAAAGTGTTCGAAGAGGCAGCGCGATTGGGGGCAATCGCTCCTCTCGCCGAGGAACGTGTGTTTCTGAGCGAACTGGTCGAGCAGCAGCGCATTGGCGAGTATCTGGAGATTTCGGCACCCGTCCGGCAGGTCTTGCGCCGGTTGCGTGACGGCGGCCTGCCCAATTCGGCGCTCGGGGCCCAGAATGGTCTCAGCCGGCGCGAGACCAAGGTCCTGATGATGATCTCCGAAGGGTCATCGAACAAGTTCATCGCCAATGCACTCGGGCTGAGTGAAGCGACGGTGAAATTCCACCTGTCCAATGTCTACCGCAAGCTGGGCTGCAAGCGCCGCCGCGAGGCGATCAGCGCTGCCCGGGCGATCGGAATTGTCAGCTAGAACCTAGACGTTTTAGTCGAAAACCTATCCTTCATGGCGTCTTGAGCGAGGCGCCCGCAAGTTGCGAAGCTCCCTTACAGGGCCTGTGCAACTCCATCGTGACGCAAAGACCCAGAGGGTACCGGCACAGCCGGGCTATGACCTCGGCCGCGGGTCAAAGCGTGCGGGGGCGAGTAAATGGGACAGGGAACATACGCAATGAACGTGAACAGGCTTCTCGCAGCGACTGCGCTGTCGGCTCTGATGCTGGGTGCTGCGCCCGCCATGGCCGTGACGGTGACCATGAACACGGTGCAGATCTTCGGCACGATCGACCCCGCCAAGATCTCCGACTACACCGACTACATGGCTGCCGTGAATCTCTATGACGGCCTCGTTTCGGTGGATTCGTCGGGCAACATCATCCCCGAGCTGGCCGAAAGCTGGACGGTTTCCGACGACGCCAAGGAAGTGACCTACAAGATTTCCGACAGCGCCAAGTTTGCCGACGGCTCTCCGGTCGAGGCCAGCGACGTGGTCTATACCGTCGAGCGCCTGCTGCGCATCAACCAGGGCCCGGCCAACCTGTTCGCGGGCGTGCTCGCGCCCGGTTCGGTGACTCCTGTCGACGCGAAGACGGTGAAGTTCACCCTCGCCAAGACGTTCGCGCCCTTCCTCACCACCGTGCCGGCCATCCTGATCCTCAACGAGGAACTGGTGACGGCCAATGCCGGAGACGATGACGGCCAGACCTGGCTCGCCACCAACGTGGCAGGCGCCGGCGCCTACAGCCTCAAGAGCTGGGATCGCGGCAGCCAGATGACCATCACCCGCAACCCCGACTACTGGAAGGGTTTTGGCGACGGCCCCATCGACGAGGTCCGCTGGATCATCACCAATGACGAGGCCACCGTGCGTTCGCTCGCGGCTTCAGGCGAATTGACGATGTCGAGCCAGTTCCAGTCGCCCGACACCTACACGGCGCTCGAGAACATGGGCCGCTTCGTGATCGCCAAGGAAGAGACCTCGACAGCCTTCTATCTCAAGCTCAATTCGAAGCTCGCGCCGACCGACGACGTGCATATCCGCAAGGCCATTGCGCTCGCCACCGACTACGCCACCATCCGCGAAGTGATCTCGCCCGGCGGTGTGCTGTCGACGCCGCTGCCCAAGGCTTTCGCCGACTTCCACGCCAGCGATATCCCCGAGCCGGTCTATGACCTCGAGGCGGCGAAGGCGGAAGTGGCGCAATCGAAATATGCCGGGGCGCCGATCCCGATCACGCTCGGCTATGTGGCCGGCACGAAGTTCGAAGAAGAGATCAGCCTGCTGATGCAGTCCAATCTCGAGCAGCTCGGCTTTGTGGTCACGCAGCAGGCCGACCCGTGGAACCGGATCACCGAGATTGCTGGCAAGGTCGAGACCACCCCGAACGTGAACCAGATCTTCTTCGGCCCGACCTACCCGTCGCCGGATTCGATGTTCTTCACCCAGTATCACTCGTCGGCGGCCGGGACCTGGGCCTCGATGGAATGGGTGCAGGACGCGGAAATCGACGCGCTGATCGATGAGGCCCGCGGGACGGGCGACGTCGCCAAGCAGGCCGAGCTCTACAAGACCCTGCAGCACAAGCTGGTCGACATGCAGTCCGACGTGTTCCTCAACACCCAGACCGTTCAGCACGCGATGGACAAGTGTCTGACAGGCTTCAAGGCCGTGCCGATGATGTCCTTCGACTACGACTTCACTCGCTACAGCTGGACCTGCTGATCGCGCTGGCGTCCCCGGTGAAAGCCGGGGACGCCACCCTGCCACGCCGAAACTACCCTTCAACTCAGGGCGGGCTGCCTTTTGGAATTCCTGCTTTTCCTCGTCCGGCGGATCTTGTGGTCGATCCTGGTCCTGGTGGGCCTGTCGATCGTCATATTCGCCATTGCGCGGGTGGTGCCCGGCGATCCGGCGCGCATGGCGCTCGGCCCGACCGCAACCGCCGAGCAGGTCGCCGGCCTGCAGGAAAAGCTGGGGCTCAACAAGCCGATCATCGAGCAGTACGGCATGTTCATTGCCGGGCTGAGCCAGGGCGATCTCGGCCGTTCGCTGCTGACGGAGCGACCGGTCAATGACGACATCCGCGAGACCTTCGCGGCGACGTTCGAACTGGTGCTGATGACCATCACCATCGCCTTCGTGCTCGGCGTGCCGCTTGGCGTTGCCGCGGCCCGCTGGAAGGACAAGTGGCCCGATACGCTGGTGCGCATCCTCGCGATCTTTGCGGCGGTAACACCGAGTTTCTTTGCGGCGCTGCTGCTGCAGATCCTCGCCGGTTATGTGCTCCATATCCTGCCCACCACCGGGCGGTTGCCGCACGACATGGAGTTCGCCGCCACAACGACGGGGCTATTGACCATCGACTCCCTGCTCGCCGGCCGGCTCGATGTCTTCGGCGAGGCGCTCCGCCACCTGCTGCTGCCCGCGACCGCGCTCGCCCTCGCCACCATGGGCCAGATCGCCCGCATCACCCGCTCGTCGATGATCGATGTTGCGAGCCAGGACTATATCGAGGCGAGCCGCGCCTTCGGGGTGCCCGAGCCGATTCGTGTGTTCAAGTACATGCTGCGTCCGAGCTTCGTGCCGCCGCTGACCATTCTGGGGCTGGAATTCGCATCGCTGATCGGCAACGCCTTCGTGGTCGAGCTGGTGTTCGCGTGGCCGGGCATGGCGGCATACGGCATTCGCACGATCTTGCAGAAGGACCTCAACGCCGTGATGGGCGTGGTGATGGTGTCGGGGGTGTTCTTCGTCCTCGTCAATCTGCTCATCGACGTCCTGGTCGGCTTCGTTGACCCGCGCGTGCGTATCCGGGGGAGCCGCTGAGATGACGAGCGACACCCTCCCCACCGCACCGCCGCGTCGCCTGTCGAACGCCTACCAGAACTGGTACCGCTTCTCGCGCAACCCGACCGCAGTGATCGGCGCGGCAATCGTCATCCTCGCGATCCTCGCGGCGCTGCTGGCCCCCTGGATAACACCCTATCCCGAGCATATCGGCGCGGTGGTGAATTTCCGCGCCCGGCACCTACCGCCTTCGGCGGAGTACTGGTTCGGCACCGACAATGTCGGCCGCGACATCTTCACCCGCGTGATCTTCGGGCTGCGTATCTCGCTGCTCCTGGCGCTGGTGGTGCTCGGCATCGCGATCCCCGTCGGCACGACGCTCGGGCTGCTGGCCGGCTATTTCGGCGGCTGGGTCGAGATCGTCATCATGCGCCTGACCGATATCGCTCTCGCCATCCCACCGCTGGTGATGGCACTGGCGGTGGCGGCGGTGCTCTCGCCCGACCTGATCAACTCAATGCTTGCGATTGCGGCGCTGTGGTGGACCTGGCACACGCGGCTGATCTACTCGATCACCCGGCAGCTCAGGACGCAGGAATTCGTCGAAGCCGCCGAAACGCTGGGCGCCAGCAAGTTCCACATCCTGTTCCGCGAAATCCTGCCCAATTGCGTTTCCGCGCTGGCGGTGAAGACCTCGCTCGACGCCGGCTTCGTCATTCTCGTCGGCGCCTCGCTGTCGTTTCTGGGCCTCGGCATTCAGCCGCCGACGCCGGACCTCGGCACCATGGTGGCTTCCGGCTCCGCGTTCCTCCCCGACTATTGGTGGGAGTCCGTGCTGCCGGGCTGCGCCATTCTGGTCGTGGCACTCGGTTTCAACCTCCTCGGCGACGGCCTCCGCGACCTGTTCGACGTGCAGGAGGTGCGCTGATGGCTGACGCTCTCCTCTCCGTGCGCAACCTCAGTGTGCAGTTCACCACCTATGGGCAGACCAATCAGGTGCTGCACGGGGTGTCGCTCGACGTACCCGCCCGCTCGCAGATCGCGCTGGTGGGTGAAAGCGGATCGGGCAAGACCGTGACGATGCGGGCCATCATGGGCCTGCTGCGGAGCCCGCCTGCAAAGATCACTGGCGGCGAGATCTTCTACGATGGCCGCGATCTGCTGACGATGCCGGACAAGGAGCGGCTGAAGCTGCGTGGCACCGCGATGTCGATGGTGTTCCAGGACCCGATGAGTTCGCTCAACCCGGTCTTCACCATCGCCGACCAGATGGGCACGATCCTGAAATATGCCGACCGGCGCCTCGGCCGCAGCCGCAGCGGAAGGGAGCGGATGGCACGTGTGCACGAAGTGCTGGGCCAGGTGCGTATGCGCGACCCGGAGCGGGTGGCACGATCCTACCCCATCATGCTGTCGGGCGGCATGCGCCAGCGTGTGCTGATCGCCATGGCGCTCCTGAGCGAGCCGAAACTGCTCATCGCCGACGAGCCGGGCACTGCGCTCGATGTGACGACGCAGGCGCAGATCCTCAAGCTGCTGAAGGACCTGGTCGAGGAGCGCGGCCTCGCGCTGCTGATGATCACCCACAACCTGGGCGTCGTGCGCGAGACCTCGAACTACGTCTACGTGATGAACAAGGGGGTTGTGGTCGAGCACCGGCCGACCGGCGAGCTGTTCGAGGCGCCGCGCGACGACTACACCAAAGCCCTGATCGCCGCCGTGCCGCGGCTCACCGGCGGCACCCGCTTCGGAGCGGCCGCATGAGCGACATGCTGGAAATCGTCGGGCTCACCAAGCTCTTCCCTGTCCGCAACGCCTTCGGCCGCAGAACCGGGGACGTGCGTGCCGTCGACAATGTCTCGTTCGCGATTCCGAAGGGCAAGGTCTACGGCCTCGCCGGCGAAAGCGGCTCGGGCAAATCCACCATCGCCCGGATGATCATGGGCCTCGCCAGGCCGACCAGTGGCGACATCCTGCTCGATGGGCACAACATCACCGGCGAAACCGGCACCCGCGCCTATGGGCGCAAGGTGCAGATGGTGTTCCAGAACCCCGGCTCCTCGCTCAACCCGCGCCGTACGGTCGGCCAGTCGATCGAGGTGCCGCTCAGCGCGCACGGAACGCCGCGCAGCGAGCACAAGCGCCGCGTCGACGAACTGCTGGAGATGGTGCAACTGCCGACCGACTTCGCGCTGCGCTATCCGCACGAGTTGTCGGGCGGCCAGAAGCAGCGCGTCGCAATCGCCCGCGCGCTCGCCGTGGCCCCGCAACTGCTGATCCTCGACGAGCCCACCTCGGCGCTCGACGTCTCGGTGCAGGCCCGCGTGATGGACCTGTTGGTCGATCTCGGCCGGCAACTTGGCCTCACCTACCTGTTCATCTCGCACGACCTCAGCCTGATGCGGAACTTCGCCGACACGGTCGGGGTGCTCTATCTCGGCAAGATCGTCGAGACCGGTCCCACCGCGTCGGTCTTCGAGCACCCACAACACGACTACACCCGCCTCCTCCTCGCCTCGGTGCCGGTGATCTCGGCCGAGGAAGAGGCCATGCGGCCAAAAATCCCGCTGATCGACGGCGAAATCCCGACAGCGGAACAACTCATCGCGCAGCGCCTGGGCGCGGCACCAGTCTCCCAAAGGACAGAAAAATGATCAGAATTGGCATCGACGTGGGCGGCACCAACACGGACGCCGTCGTCATGGATGGCGCAACCGTCATCGCCGGCGTCAAAGCAGCCACCACGGGCGACGTGATGACGGGTGTGGTCAACGCGCTCAAAGCTGTGCTGGAGGCCTCCAAGATGGAGGCTTCCGCCATCGACGTGGTGATGATCGGCACCACCCATTTCACCAATGCCGTTGTGCAGCGCCGCGATCTGGCGAAAACTGCGGCCGTGCGCCTGGGTCTCCCCGCCACCGCCTCCCTGCCCCCGATGGTCGACTGGCCCGAGGACCTGAAGGTCGCGATCGGTGGCACCGGCTATCTCGCCCATGGCGGCAACGAGTTCGACGGCCGGGTGATCTCGCCGATCGACGAAGCCGAATTGCTGGGCATCGCCGAGGACATCAAGTCCAAGGGCATCAACACCATCGCCATCACCTCGGTGTTCTCGCCGGTGACCAACGAGTTCGAGAAGCAGGCCGGCGAAATCCTCGCCAAGGCCCTGCCCGGCGCCTACATCACGCTGTCGAGCGATATCGGCCGCATCGGCCTGTTGGAACGCGAGAATGCGGCGATCATGAACGCCTGCCTGCGCGACCTCTCGAAGCACGTGATCGAGGCCTTCCGCAAGGCCATCACCGAAACCGGCATCCGCGGCCGCTTCTACCTGACCCAGAACGACGGCACTCTTATGGATGCGGAGTTCGCCGAGAAATTCCCGGTGCTGACCTTCGCCTCGGGACCGACCAACTCGATGCGCGGCGCGGCGTTTCTCTCGGGTGTGGCCGACGCCATCGTCGTCGATATCGGTGGCACCACCTCCGACGTCGGCTCGCTGCACAAGGGTTTCCCCCGCCAGGCGACGGTGGCTGTGGAAGTGGGCGGCGTCCGCACCAATTTCCGCATGCCAGACGTGTTTTCGATCGGGCTGGGTGGCGGCTCGCATGTGGTCGAGAGCGGCGGCGCGATCAAGGTCGGGCCGACCTCCGTCGGCTACCGCATCGTGAGCGAAGCGCTGATCTTCGGCGGCAAAACCCTCACCACCTCCGACGTCGTCGTCGCCTCGGGCCGCTATGAACTGGGCGACAAGTCCAAGGTCGCGCACCTTACGCCCGATTTCATCAGCCGCACCCAGGACCGCATCATGTCGATGCTCGAGGATTGCGTCGAGCGCTCGCGCCTTTCGCCCGATCCGCTGCCGGTGATCGTCGTCGGTGGTGGCTCAATCCTCGTCGATGGCCCGATCGGCGGGCTCGAGGTGATCAAGCCGAACCACTTCGCCGTGGCCAACGCCGTGGGCGCCGCCATCGCGCAGGTGTCGGGCGAAGTCGATCGCGTCTATGCGCTGGCCGAAATTGGCCGCGAGGAAGCGTTGAACGACGCCAAGGCCCGCGCCACCGATGCAGCCGTTGCCGCGGGCGCCCTGCGCTCGTCGATCGAGATCGTCGATGTCGAGGACGTGCCGCTGGCCTACCTTCCTGGCAACGCCACACGCGTCCGCGTCAAGGCGGTTGGTGAACTGCATGTCGGATAAGGGTTACATCCTCAAGGAGGCTGACCTGCACCCGCTGTCGATCGGTGCTGCGCTGCTCGGCACCGGCGGTGGCGGCAACCCCTATGTCGGCATGCTCCGCGCTCGCGAACTGATCCGCAAGGGGGCCGAAATCCGCGTGCTGCCGCTCGATGCGCTGCCCGATGACGCCTGGGTCGGCGAAGTGGGCGGCATCGGCGCGCCGGTGGTCGGCGTCGAAAAGATCGAAGAAGGCGGCGAGTGCTTTCGCGCCATGCGCGCGGTCGAGGAGACGGCGGGCGTGAAGATCTCGGCCACCATTTCGGCTGAGATCGGTGGCTCCAACGCGCTCGAGCCGGTGATCGCGGCGGCCTATGCCGGCCTGCCGGTGATCGACGGCGATGGGATGGGCCGGGCTTTCCCCGAAGTGCAGATGACCACGTTCTTCATCTACGGTGCCAAGGCCGCGCCGGCCGCCATTGCCGACGAGAAGGGCAATGTCGTGGTGTTCAAAGACGTCATCGACATGTTCTGGCTCGAGACGTTCGCGCGCGGCGTCTCGGTCAACATGGGTGCGGCGGCGGGACTTGCCATTGCGCCGATGTCGATGGAGTTCGTGCGCCGCACCGCGATCCCCGGCACCGTGACGCAGGCGCTCTCTATCGGCCACACCGTGCTGGAGGCCCGGCAGAAGCGGCAGAACGTCGTCGAGCGCGTCGTCGCCTCGACCGGCGGCAAGCTGTTCTTCACCGGCAAGGTCACCGATGTGCGGCGCGAACTGGTCGGCGGCTTTGCCCGCGGCCATGCTCACCTTACCGGTGTCGGCGACTGGGCCGGCTCGGAGGCGCGCATCGCCATCCAAAACGAAAATCTGGTCCTCTGGGTCGACGACGTGCCGGTGATCATGGTGCCCGACCTGATCATCAATCTCGAACTCGATACCGGCGAGCCCATCACCACCGAAGTGCTGCGCTATGGCCAGCGCATCGCCGTCATCGGCCTGCCCGTGCACGAGCTGATGAAGACGCCTAAGGCGCTGGAGATCGTCGGACCACAGGCCTTCGGTTACCCCGAACTCACTTTTAACCCGCTGCTGCCCCAGCCCGTATTGGCCTGAGGCGAAAGGAACCCACCATGAAGTTTCTTCGCACCATCCATGCCGAGGACATGGAAGACATCGCCACCGGCGGCGCCATCCTGGGGACCGGCGGCGGCGGCGATCCCTATGTCGGCAAGCTGATGGCCCAGCAGGCGATCAAGCAATACGGACCGGTAAACCTCGTCGATATCGACGAGTTGCCCGATGACGCGCTGGTGGTTCCCGTCGCCATGATGGGCGCCCCCACGGTGATGACCGAGAAGCTGCCGCAGGGCGAGGAGCTGATCAACGCCTTTCGCGCGCTTGAGCAGCTGCTTGGCCGCAAGATCGACGCGGTGCTCTGCGGCGAAGCCGGGGGCGTCAACTCCACCACCCCGTTCGTGGTGGCGTCGATGGCCGGGCTGCCGCTCGTCGATGGCGACGGCATGGGCCGCGCCTATCCCGAGCTGCAGATGGTGACCTTCACCATGCATGGCGTCTCGGCGACGCCGATGGTGCTCTGCGACGACAAGGGCAATTCGCTGGTGCTCGAAACCGTCAGCAATGCCTGGACCGAGCGCCTCGCTCGCGCGGCCACCGTGGAAATGGGTGGTTCGGCGCTGCTCGCCTTCTATTCGATGTCGGGCGCAGTGGCGAAGAAGGCCATCGTGCGCGGCACGCTGACGCTCTGCTCCGAACTCGGGCGAACCCTCCGCGAGGCGAAGGCTGGCCATGTCGATCCAGTCAATGCCATTGTCGACAAACTTGAGGCCGACGTGATCTTTCACGGCCGCATCAAGGACATCGAGCGCCGCACTGTCGGCGGCTTCGCCCGCGGCACGGCCCGCTTCGAGGGCGTCGAGGAGTGGAAGGGGCACGCGTTCCGGCTGGATTTCCAGAACGAGTTCCTGATGGCCGAGCGCGATGGCGAAATCCTCGTCACGACGCCCGACCTGATCACGGTGCTCGATGCCGAATCCGGCCTGCCGGTGACTGCCGACGCGCTGCGCTACGGGCTCCGCCTCAAGGCACTGGCCATGCCGTCCAATCCGCAGTGGCTGACGCCAGCCGGCATCGAACTCGTCGGCCCGCGCTACTTCGGCTACGACACCGACTACCGCCAGTATTTCGGGCGGTAGACGAGACATTGCGGCCGACGGCATGCCGCCGGCCGTTTCCCCCCGCATGTTTCGCCCCACGCGCCAAGAAAATGGGCCCGCCCATCGGTGTCGATGAACGGGCCCGTCAGGTTGGGAGGGGGGTTTGTCAGCCTTTGATGCCGGCTGACAATGTGATGGCCTGGGTCACGCGCCGCTGAAACAACAGGTAGGCGAGCGCCACCGGAAGGCTGGCGAGGACGGCACCGGAGAGCACCCGGGCATAGGCGACACCGAAGGTGTCCTGCACGGCGGTGATGCCGACGGTGACGGTCATCATCTGCTCGTTCTGCGCCGCAAGGAACGGCCAGAGGAAGGAGTTCCAGGCCCCGATGAAGGTGATGATGGCGAGGGCCGTGGTGACGCCCCAGTTCATCGGGATGAAGATGCGGAACAGCAGCTGGAACTCATTGGCGCCGTCGATGACCGCGGCCTCGCGATATTCGCGCGGCATGGAGTCGAAGAAGTTCTTGTAGACGATCACCGTCACCGGCGTGATCAGCATGGGAAGGACGATGCCGGCATAGGTGTTGAGCAGCTTCACATCGGCGATGATGATGAAGTGGTTCACGATGAGCGCCGAGACCGGCACCATGAAACTGGCCAGCACCAGGTACCAGAGCAAAGACCGCCCGGGGAAGCGCAACTGAGAGATGGCGTAGCCGGCACAGGCCGCCATGCCCACCGCCAGCACGGTTACCGAGACCGACGTGATGATGGAATTGACGTACCAGATCGGCAGTTTCGAGTTCTGGATGACGAAGGCATAGCCATCGAGATGCAGGCCCTCCGGCAGCAGATTGACGCCCTTTCGAACCGCCTCATCGTCGGTCTTGAAGCTGGTCGCCAGCGCCCAGTAGACCGGGAAGAACCAGATCAGCGCGAAGATCAGCGTCAGCAGGTTGAGCACCCAGTTGCCCGGATCGAAGAAGCCGGGGCGGCGGCCCGCGACCTGCACGGGCGCTGTGGACACCAGATCGGTCATTTGTCGCCTCCACGTGCCTTGAGCAGCTGGTATTGCAGCACCGAGAAGGCGACGACGATCACGAACAGCGCCACCGCGATGGTCGAGGCGTAGCCGCTCGAGTTCTTCTGGAAGGCCTGCTCGTAGATATATTGCACCAGCACCATGGTGGCCTGGGTGCGCCCGCCCTGGGCGAAGAGGTAGACTTGGTCGAAGATCTTGAGCTGCAGGATGAGCTGGATGGTGAGGCAGAGCACGGTCACCGGCCAGATCAGCGGCCAGGTGATGGAGCGGAACACCTGCCAGCGGGTGCCGCCATCGAGGGCGGCGGCCTCATAGAGCTCGCGCGGAATGTTCCGCAGGCCCGCAAGGAACAGCAGGATGGAGAAGCCATTGGTCCACCAGATGGTGAGCAGCGCCGCCATCGGCATGAACCAGGGTGTGGTCCGCCAGACATTGACGCGCTTGCCGGCCAGCGGCTCGATGATGAATTGCGCGATGCCGAACTGCAGGTTCAGCAGCCAGTCCCAGATCAGGTAGACCACGGTGACCGGCAGGATGAAGGGCAGGAAGAAGGCGGCTAGGATGATGCTCTGCGCCCAGCCTTTCAGGCGGCTGACCATCAGCGCGATGGCGAGCGCGACGGCCGTGCCCGGCACCACCGTGAGCAGCACGAAATAGGATGTGTTCCACACCGCTGTCCAGAAGATGCGGTCGTTGAACATCTTGACGTAATTGTCGAAGCCCACCCATTCGCCGACACCGATCAGCGGTGACTTGGTGAAGCTGAGCTGCACCATCTGCAGCGTGGGGTAGACGAACATCCACCCGAAGATCAGAACGAAGGGGGCAACCAGCACGGCTGCGACAAGATACTCGCTCCGGCGATTTCTGAGCATGGGATGGTCCTTGGACGGCCTCAGGTTGAACCGGCCGGCCCTCGCGGACCGACCGGCAGCTTGGGCGGAGGCTTAGAGCGCGTCGAGCGCGGCCTTCATCTCGTCCACGGCCGTCTTGGCATCCACTTCGTTGTTCATCGCAGCGGTAAAGGCATTACCGGCAGCGTCGAACAGAGGGGAGGCGACGCCCGCATTGACCGACTTGGGGTCGAAGACCTGATTGGCGGTCAGCTTGGCATAGGTGGCCTGAGGCTGCATGGCCTTGTATTCGTCCGAGGCCTGCACGGCGGCATTAGCCGGAACGTGACCGGCAGTGGCCCAGAACAGCGAGTGTTCGGACATCCACTTGATGACTTCGAGGACGGCGGCCTTCTTTTCCGCCGTCATCGGCTTGCCGACATTGTTGGGAATGGCGAAGGCGTGCGAGTCGGCATAGGTGCAGGGACGGTCGAACAGCACCGGCAGCTCGATGGCGCCCCAGTTGAAGAGCTTCCCCTGGGCTTCGAGGTCGACCATGGTGGGCACTTCCCAGACGCCGTTGATCATGGTCGCCGCCTCACCCGAGGTGAAGAGCGCCACGGCGGACGGGTAGTCGGTGTATTCGGGCGTGACGCCGGCCTTCACCCAATCGGCAACGACCTGCACAGCATTGGCGAGCTTGTCGAGGTTGTCGCCCTCAAGCCAGGCGCCATCGGTTCCGATGACCCCGTTCTGCTGGCAGAGGTAGGAGTAGATGGTGCGGAAGGCGAAGCCACCATCCGCGGTCGTCATGGCAAGACCGTACTGGGTGCCGCCATCCTTGAGCTTCTGCAGGGCGGCCATGAAGTTGTCCTTGCCGTCGAGGCCGGTGGGCAGGCCGTCGGCGCCGATCAGACCGGCTTCGGCCAGCTTGTCCTTGTTGTAGTAGAGGACAATCGGGTGGGTATCGAACGGCACGGCATACTGCTTGCCGTCGACATTGACCGCCTCGAAAGTCTCCTTGGCGAAGCTGTCGGGGCCGAGCCCCATCGTCGACCAGTCCTCGGCGGTGAGTTCGGCCAGGGTGTCCTGGCTCACGGCCAGCGGGATGCGCGACGCGTGATAGGTCATCACGTCCGGCCCTTCGCCAACGGCGGCAGAGGTCTGCACCTTGGTGTAGAACGGCACACCCCAATCGAGCGTCGTGCCCTGGATCTCGATCGAGCCGGCATGCTCGGAATTGAAGTCTTCGATGAGCTTCTTCATGCGGACGCCGTCTCCGCCGCCGAGGAAGTCCCACCACACAACAGTCTCCGCCGCACTGGCGATTGACGTAAAGGACAGGAGTGCTGTCGAAACGAGCACCGTCTTCAGGAACGATTTCATGACCTGGTTTCCTCCCAATAGGTCGGTCGCGTTTTTCGCGTCATTCGCTTGTTTTTCGCGCCCAGCATGAAGCTAGCCGATGCGGTCCACTTGTCAACGGATCACGCGATATGAATCCAACATCCAAGTACTTAAGTGCGACAGACGACCGGGAGTCCTGGCGCTACCTGGCGGGCGCAACAGCAATTATCGAATTCTGGCAGATAGATACCGGCCCCACACACTTCACGGATGATTGAGACGCCGCAAGCAGAGCGGCGACACTGGAGGCGCCGCGACATGGAAAGACGCCCGCGCCACCGGTTCACACCGAAATCGGCGATCCAGACAAGGAAGCGACGGGTTGCGCTGGCGACGCCGGCGGGTGGGCTATTCGTCGGTTTCGAGGCGGAGGACGATGTCCTGATCGTAGTTGCCGAAGCCGCGGCCAAAGATGTTGATGCCGCCGGGGTGCCTGGCGTCGGGTTTGACACCGATGCGCAGGCGGATGGAGTGGTGGGTGTCGAGATCGAGGTCCTTGAGGGTGAAGGGTGAAATCTTCACGCCATCCACATAGGTGCCACTGCCATTGATGCGGAAGCTCTTGAGCTTGCCGTACTGGCTGCCCTTCAGCTTCCACCAGTCGGGCGTGTAGACGCCGCGCTTGTCGCCGAAATCGCCCGGCGAGGTCCAGGTGCCGATGTCCTTGCCGTTGACGGACACGGTAATGTCGCTGGGCCAGTCGACGCTGGTGCCGGGCACCTCGGAGGAAAGCTCCATGGTAAACTCCATGGAGGTGATGTTGTGGTGCGCGAGGCGGGCATTGTTGGGGAACTGGTATTCCACATAGCCGCGGGTGAACCACATCAGCCCGGTCTTCATGCGGTCAGGATCGAGGAAGGTGTCCGGCACATCGAGAAGACCGATGATGCCCTCGTGCGAGCAAAGTCCGCAGGGCGCGGAGACTTCGCAGCTGGTGTAGAGGCCGAGCGGCATGGCGACCTCGATCGCCTTGGACCGCAAAGGCGCGATATCGTCCTTGAACATCACCAGGACTTCGTCGAACAGCGAGTGGCAGATCTTCTGGTTGCCCTTGCGCGCCTTCTGCGTCTCGGTGCGCACGAGACCCGCCTCAACGAGCACCTGGATGTTGGACGATACGGTCGATTGCGGCTGGGTGAGCCGGGCCGCGATGTCGTTGACGTTCATCGGCCCTTCGACATGCAGCAGACGAAGGATGCCGACGCGCACTTCCGAAGCAAGGGCGCGCAGCACGTCGAGGCGTTCCGCAGGATCGACCAGCAGGAAGTTGCGGCTCATCGCTGGCTCCAGTCCTCATGGAAGGAAAGCCTGTTTGCATCACAAAGTCGGGTTCAGTCAAACCCGGCCTTTCTGAGGATGCGGAAGGCTCAACTGCGGGAGCGGACGGAGGCGCGTTCGACAAGGGTCGAATGCAGCATGGTGAGGTTGGGAAGCGGGGCACCGGTTTCGAGATGCTCGATCAGCGCATCGGCCGCGGCGGCGCCGATCTGCATCGCCGGCTGGCGCATGGTGGTGAGCGGCGGGAAAGTGTGGGCGGCGACATCGATATCGTCGTAGCCGACCACGGAGATATCGCGGGGGACCTCGTAGCCGCGCTCGAAGATGCCGTGCAGCAGGCCGACGGCGAGGATGTCGCTCAGGGCGAACACCGCTTCGGGCGGAGGGCCGGATTCGAGCAGGCGACGGGCGGCGGTCCAGCCGCCATTGGCGTCGAGTTCGGTTTCGATGATCGCGGAGGGAGCGAGGCCCCGTGCGGCCAGCGCGGCGGTGAAGCCGGTGATGCGATCAGCCATGCGCGGGTGCTGGCGTGGACCGGCGACGCAGGCGATGCGGGTGAAGCCGCGATCGAGGAGATAGTCGGCAACGGTACGGCCGCCGGCGACGGAATCGTCAGAGAACACCGAGCTGAGCGCCCCCGGGGGCGCATCGATGCCCACCATTGGGACGCGCTTGATCTCGGCAAGGCGGTGGAAGAAGTCCGGGCTGGCGTTCGAGGTCATCACCACAATGGCGTCGACACGCTTGGTGAGGAGGGTCTGGGTATAGGCGACAAGATTGGTGGTGACGTCATCGGTGTTGCACAGCATCAGCGTGTAGCCGCGCTCGAAGCTACGCCGTTCAACACCGCGGATGACCTCGCCGAAGAACGGGTTGGTGGTGGTGGTGACCACCATGCCGATGGTGCGCGTGCGCCGCGACTGCAGGGCCCGCGCTACGCCGGAAGGCAGGTAGCCGAGATCGACAATAGCGGCGCGGACAGCGTCGGCGGTCTGCGGCGACACCGGCCGGGTCTGGTTGATGACGTGCGAGACGGTGGTGAAGGAGACGTTGGCCCGCCTCGCAACATCCTTGATGGTGACCATGGATCGGCCGGAACCGCCTCCGCTCAGAGCCTCGATGCGCGCGACTTCAGCCAGCGATCGAAGGCGACAGCCACGATCAGGATCAGGCCGATGACGATGGACTGGGTATAGGACGAGACATTGTTGAACTGCAGCCCGTTCTGCAAGACGCCGATGAGCGCCGCCCCGACCACGGTGCCGCCGACACTGCCGATGCCGCCGAACAGCGAGGTGCCGCCGATGACGACCGCCGAAATGACGGTCAACTCGTAGCCCATGCCGGCAACGGCCTCGGCGGAGTTGAGGCGCGCCGAGAGGACGAAGGCCGCGAGGCCGGCGAAGAAGCCGACGATGACGTAGACGGAAACGAGGATGCGATCGACACGGAGGCCGGAGAGGCGCGCCGCCTCGGCATTTCCGCCGACGGCGTAAACCGCGCGACCATAGCGGGTGTAGCGCAGGACGATGTGGCAGACGATGGCGGCGACGGCGAAGATGATCACCGGCACAGGGACGGGACCGACCAAGCCGGTGCCGAACCAACGGAAATCGGGGTCGAAACCGGAGATCGGGCCACCATTCGACAGTGTGAGCGTCAGGCCGCGGAAGATGGTGAGGCCGCCGAGAGTGACGACGAAAGGCGGGACCTTGAGGCGGGTGATGGCGACACCCTGGACGCCTCCGGCGAGGGAGCCGACGATCAATGCCGTCAGCAGCGCCGCGAACCAGCCAAGGCCGGCTTCGGGACCGGCGGACAGCGACATGGTGTTGGCAGTGCCGCCCTTGGCGACGATGGCGGCCGACATGCCGCAGAGCGCCAGCAACGAACCGACGCTGAGATCGATGCCGGCCGTCAGGATGACGAAGGTCATGCCGAGCGCGATCAGACCGGTGATCGAGATCTGGCGCAGGATGTTGAAGACGTTGATCGGGTCGATGAAGCTCGGCTTGAGCGCCGTGAACACGGCGATCAGCACGATGAGGAAGAGCAGCGGCCCGAACTGCTTCAGAATGCGGAAGATGTTGGGGCCGGCTTTGGCCGCGGCAGGCTGGGTCGGGTTTTCGGTGGTCATCAGGCGTCTCCCCGCCGCTGATCGAGCGCCATCAGCGCCATGAGGTTTTCTTCGGTGGCGTCGGATGCGGGCATTTCGCCGGTGATCCGGCCCTGCCGCATGGTGACGATGCGGTCGGACACCGCAAGCACTTCGGGCAGTTCGGACGAGATCACCATGACGGCGATGCCCTGGGACGCCAGTTGGACGAGAATCTGGTGGACTTCGGCCTTGGCGCCGACGTCGACACCGCGGGTCGGCTCATCGACGATGAGCACCTTTGGATTGCGGGCCAGCCAGCGAGCCAAGATCACCTTCTGCTGGTTGCCGCCAGACAGGCCCTCGATGGCTTGCTCCGGCGAGGCCATGCGGATGGAGAGGGCCTTGCGGTAGTCGGCCAAAGCCTCGCGCTCGCGCCGCTCGGCCATGAAGCCGATGGGGCTGGAATAGGTGCCGAGCGAGGCGATGGAGAAATTGTGCTGGATGCCGAGCATGGCAAAAATCGCCTGGTGCTTGCGATCCTCGGGCACGAGGCCGATGCCGAGCGCGATCGCGTCGGCGGGCGATTTCGGGGAGATGGCGACGCCATCGAGTTCGACGCTGCCCGCTGCAATGCGATCGGCCCCGAAGATGGCGCGCGCCAGTTCGGTGCGGCCGGAACCGACGAGCCCAGCGACGCCTAGGATTTCGCCGGCATTCAGGTCGAGATCGACACCGTTGAGGACGATGGCATGCGGCGCATCCGGATTGCGGATGGTGCGCAGGCCGCGGACCTTCAGCCGGTTCCTGCCGGCCTCGTGGCGCTGGGCCGGGCGGGCATAGAGTTCCGAAGCGGCGCGGCCGACCATGTTTTCAATGATGGCGGGGATCGGGATCGGGGCGCCGTTGCGGACAAGGTTGCCGGCAAGGCGGCCATCGCGCAGCACGGTCATGCGGTCGCAAATGAAGCTCGCCTCTTCGAGGCGGTGGGTGACGAACATGATGGCGACGCCTTCGGAGCGGAGGCGATCCATGATGGAGAGCAGGCGCTGCACCTCGGATTCGGTGAGCGCCGAGGTGGGCTCGTCCATGATGATCAGGCGGCTCTGAAGCGACAGGGCGCGGGCGATCTCGACCATCTGCTGTTCGGCGACCGAGAGGGCGGAAACCGGAGTGCGCGGATCGATGTTGAGGCCGACACGAGCGATGATGTCGCGCGTCGCGTCGTTCATCTGCTTCCAGTCGACGAGGCCGAACATGCCCGACGGTGCCCGGCCGATGAAGATGTTCTCGGCGACGGTGAGCGTCGGGATCAGGCTCAGTTCCTGGTAGATGGTGACGATGCCGGCGCGCTTGGCCTCGTTGGGGTCGGCAGGCCGATAGTCGGCGCCGGCGAAGCTGATGCGGCCCGAGGTGGGCGGCTGGGCGCCGGACAGAATCTTGAGCAGCGTCGACTTGCCGGCGCCGTTTTCGCCCATCAAGCCGTGGATCTCACCCGCCCTTACGTTGAGCGAGACATCATCGAGTGCCCTGACGCCGGAAAAGTGCTTGGAGACGCCTACAACCTCGAGCAGTGGCGACGCGGGATCGGGCGCTGAACGTGCGCTCGTGGCCGGCTGGGCCATGGGCTCCTCCTCGGGGACCTACATACAAAACAGGATAGTGCTGCCGGGCAGACAGGGTGCACGTGGCCCCTGTCCGCCCGACAGCCGGAGGAAGCCTTACTGCACTTCGCCCAGGCGCTCGGCCTGATCGAGATTGTCCTGGCCGATGACCACGGGGGTCAGCAGCACGAGATTGCTCTCGGGCTTGGTGCCATCCTTGGCAAAGGCCACGGCGATACGAACCGCGGTGCGCGACTGCTCGCCGGGGAACTGCTCGACGGTGCCGGCCAGCTTGCCATCACGAACGGCGGCAATGGCTTCAGGCAGGGCGTCGAAGCCATAGATCTTGACGTCGGTGTAGCCACGGGCCGCGCAGGCTTCCATGGCGCCGAGGGCCATGTCGTCATTGGCGCAGATGATGGCATCGGGCTTGCCGTTGGCGGCAAGGCCGGCTTCGGTGACGGACAGGGCCTGATCGCGCGCAAAGTTGGCGGTCTGCTCGAAGATGATCTGGTACTTGTCGGCCATGCCGTCGAGGACGTTGTGCACGCCCTTGTTGCGATCGATCGCCGGGCCGGCGCCGGGCTGACCCTGCAGGTGGAAAATCTTGGCGCCGTTGGGGAAGGCGTCGACCAGGGCCTGGGCTTCGGCTTCGCCACCCTTGACGTTGTCGGCACCGACATGGGCGAGGATGCCTTCGACGCCATCGACGCGGCGGTCGATGGTGACGACCGGCACCCCAGCGGCCACGGCCTGCTCAATGGCGGGCGCGAGGGCGTTGACGTCCAGCGGAGAGATGACGATGGCGTTGACCTTCTGGACGATCGCCGACTCGATGTCGGCCGTCTGCTTGGGCGCCGAGTTCTGGCCGTCGGATTCGATGATGTTGACGCCCTGGGCTTCGGCCTCAACCTTGATCTGGTTGAGCATGTGCACGAAGAACGGGAAGCCAAGGCTGGGCACCGAGCCGAGGATGGTCAGCTTGTCCTGGGCGAAGCTGGCCGGTGCGGCGGCGGCCAGAGCACCAAGCGCGACGGAGGACAGCAGGAAACTGCGTCTATTCATGGGTCTTTCTCCTCACTTTGCCCGACGTCGTTCTGTTGTTGCGACGCCTGAAGCAGGAGGGGAAGCTAACCTGTGCCAAACGTTTGCGCAAGCACTGACATGTTAGCATTCTGCTGGCTGAGGGGCCCGGAATACCGGGCTTTGCGTTGAGGAACGTGCCTCAGATCACCTCCAGATGGTCGCGATCGGGCAGTTCGACGAAGCGCGCGGTGGGCAGCGTCTGGTACCAGAAGGCGACCGAGGCGATGTCGTCCTGCAGCGGCAGGTATCGGGGCTTGGTCTTCTCGGTGCGCCAGCCGATGGCCTGGATGGTGACGCGTAGATCGGAAGCGAAGCGGACCGGGTCGGTGAGGTGCCAGCGGTACATGCCGAAGCGCTGTTGGCTGCGATAGGTGCCGTCGGGGCGCAGCACCTGCGGCAGGCCGGAATAGGGCGTGGTGAATTCGCGGTAGCGCCGGTCCATCGAGGGATCGAGTTCGGCCCCGCCGCCATCGAAATTGTAGGCGCCGCAGAAATAGTCCTCGGTGCCGGTGCCGCAGATGGTGGGGAATTGCCCATCGCCATCCACGAAGAACTTGATCTCGCCCTCACCCCACCAGCCGGAATTGTTGACGCCCCAGGCCATGTAGGTGCCGACATAGTGGCCCTGCCCCTTTACGCCATCGAGAATGGTGTAATCGGTGCCGTAGGGTAGCGGATTGGTGCGGCGAAACTGGGCGTGGAAGTAGGCGGCGTCGGCAGGGACTTCGGTCAAGGCGTAGTTGATCTGATAGTAGATGATGCCGTGGTTCTCTGGATCGCGGTTCTCGATCTCGATGCGCGCCGCCTTGCGGAAGGGCATTTCCCAATAGCAGTTGAAGGCCCGACCGGGATTGACGCAGACGGCGAGCGAGGAGACCTGCGCGTACTGGTTCCAGCCCGAGCAGAAGAAGTCGCCGATCGGCGCGACGACCGAAGGGTATTCCTGATCGTCCCACCAGATGCGGAGGATGAGGTCGCGCCAGCGGAGATTGGCGGTGGTGAGCCAGATCTGCTGGATGGCGCCCATGCCGCGGATATCGGCGAGGGTGCGGGTTTCGCCGGGCTCGATGCGGATCGAAGGCGAGATCTTCCAGCCGAGCCCCGAGCCGTCCGGGCCGAGGCCGCGGGCATGGATCTTGCCCGTCCCCTCGGTGGCCATGCCGCCCCTGCCCTTCTCGCCGGTGAAGTTCTCTGGCGAGATGGAGCGCGATTGTGCCGGGCTGAGGCGGTAAAGATTGGAGAGGTTGACGCCGAGGCCGTTGAACTGGTCAGGCATGATGTTTCCTGGAATGGGGCGCAGAGGGCCTATTTGAGGCCGCTGGTTTTCATTGAGTCGATGATCTGGCGCTGGAACACAATGAACAGCAGCAGCATCGGGAGGGCAACGATGGTCGAGGCGGCCATGGTGTAGTTCCAGTTGCCGGAATACTGGCTGCGGAAACTGGCCATGGCGACCTGCACCACCCACAGATCCTGATTGTTGACCACGATCAGCGGCCACAGAAAGCTGTTCCAGTTGGCAAGGAAGAACAGGATGGCGAGCGCCGCGACCATCGGACGGCTGAGAGGCAGGATGATGCTCCAATAGATCCGCCAGTAGCTGGCGCCATCGATATGGGCGGCTTCCTCGAGCTCACGCGGCAGCGACACATAGTATTGCCGCAGCAGGAATATCCCGAAAGCGTTGAAGATCGAGGGGATGATGATGCCGGCCAGCGAATCCAGCAGGCCGAGCCAGCGCACCAGAATGAACAGTGGAACGATGATGACCGGCAGGGAAACCAGGAAGGTCGAGAACATGGCGAGGAAGATACCCTCGCGCCCCGCAAAGCGCAGGCGGGCCAAGGCGTAGCCGGCCATGGTGTGGAAGAACAGCGCGAGCACCGTGACGATGGTCGAAACGAAGAACGAATTGGCCATGTAGCGCCAGAACGGCAGTTCGGTCAGGACATAGACGAAGTTGTCCAGCGAGGGCGATGCCGGCAGCAGGTTGGTCTGGAAGACCTCGACCGGGGTCTTGAGGGCGGCGGACAGCATGTAGAGCAGCGGAAACACCGTCATGGCCGCGAGCAGCATGGCGACAAGCATCCAGACGATGCCGACAGTGTCGAAGGCCGGGCGCCGGGCGACTTGGCCGGGAGCGTGATCAGTCATAGTCGAACCTCCCGCCGCGGGTGAGCTGGAAGAAAAGGACAGTGATGACGAGGACCAGCGCGACGAGCAGCGTCGCCATGGCGGCTGCATAGCCGAAGGACGAGTAAAGGAAGGCCTGCTGGTAGATGTAGGAGACCAGCAGGGTGGTGGAATTGGAGGGACCCCCCTTGGTCATCACGAACACCAGATCAAAGGCCTGGGCCCCTGCCACCGCCGCCACCACGGCGACGATCAGAACAAAGAAGCTGGTTGGCCGCAGCATTGGCAGCGTGATGTAGAAGAAGCGCTGTATGCGCGTCGCCCCGTCAATCGAAGCGGCCTCGTACAAATCCTTGGGAATATCCTCGAGCCCGCCGAGAAAGATCAGCATGTAGAACCCCATGAGGAACCACACCATGGCGCCTGCGATGGTCAGCAGCGCGATGTTGGGATCGCCGAGCAGGGAAATGCCATCGAGCCCGACCGCCTGGAGCGTACGGGCAATGACGCCGACCTTATCCGCCGACATCAACTGCCAGACGAGGCCCACCACGACCAGGCTCACCATCTGGGGCGCAAAGAACATGGCCCGCAGCACGGCGTTGATGCGGGAGCTGCGCTGGATAAGCAACGCCAACCCAAGCCCGCTGACATAGAGCAGCGGGACCAGAATGATGCAGAAGGTCACGGTGACGCGCAGCGACGACCAGAAGAGCGGGTCGCCCCATAGCCGGACATAGTTGCCCAAGCCGACGAAGGCGTAACGACCGAAACCGTTGACGTCGAAGAGGCTGATCACCAGCGCCAACACCATCGGGGCGCCAACGAACAGCATGAGCCCGAGCGCATCGGGCAGGACGAAGAGATAGCCGGCGATTGCTTCGCGCTGCCGCATGGACAGTCGCCTGGCGGCCGCCCTTTCGGGGGCCGCCAGATCAGCTTGCAGAGTGCGCACTAGAGAAGCGGTGCGCCGCTGTAGGATGCGAGGAACGCGTCGAGCTGCGCCGAGGCCTCCTCGGCCGCCTTGTTCGGATCGACGCCGCCCAGCATGGTGGACTGGATGGCATCGGAAACGATCTTGTAGGCCTCCGGCGGCACCCGCGGCTCGGCGCGCGTGCCGGAGTGAATCTGCTGGGTGAAGGTGCCGAGCATACCGGCATTGAAGGCCGCACTGCCAGCGGTTAGCGCCGAATTGCGCGGCGGCATATCGGACTTGGCGACAGTGCACCAATCGACGACGCGCTGGACGGAATCCGGCGCCATCGAACCGAGCGCCCAGGCAATAAAACGTGCGGCCGCATCGGGATTCTTGCCCATGGCATTGGCGACGAAGGCCCAGCCACCGCCCACGGTCACGTAGTTCCCACCCGCGGGGACCGGGAGCTTGAAAATGCCGTAGGGCACGTCCGGCGCGTTTGCCGCCATGGCGGAAATGCCCCAGATGCCGACATTCTGCATGGCGCAATAGCCGGTACCGAGGTTGGCGGCGATGTCGTTGCCCCCCTGCCCCAGACACTGACGCGGTGCGGCGCCGGAGTTGACCGCATCCTGCCACAGCTTGAGTGCGGCGACGGTGGCGGGCGAGTTGAAGGCCGACTTGCCGTCCGCCCCCTGCAGCTCGCCGCCGCCCTGCCACATAAAGGGATACCACGTGAAATTCTGGTAGTAGCCCGGCTGGGTCGCGAACTCGAGGCCGTAGCGGTCCTTGGTGGTCAGCTTCTTGCCAAGCTCGAGCAGCTCGTCCCAAGTGGTCGGTACGTCGTTTTCGTTGAGTCCGGCCTCCTCAAAAGCCTTCACCGAGTAGTAGAAGGCCATCGGCTCGACTTCCATCGGGATGCCGTAGATCTTGCCGTCGACCTTGCGGTTGGCAATGACGCTGTCGGGGAAGTCGGCCTGGGCGTCCGGTTCGATGAACGGAGTCAGGTCGGTCAGCACGCCGCCATTGTAGTAGCGCAGGAAGTCACCGGGCGAGATTATGAAGATGTCAGGCCCCTGCCCCGACGCGAAGGCCGTCGGCAGCTTGGTGCCGTCGGTGTAGTCGGGCCAGGGCAGGTAATCGAGCGTGATCTGCTCCTCCTGGGAGGCGTTCCAGTCGGCGATGGTTTTGACAAACCAGTCCCGCGACGGCGGCACGTCGCCACCGGGCGCGTAAGGCTGCAGGAAGCGCAGCTCGGTCGCCGCCGCATGGGTAGCGCCGGAGATGCCGGCCAAGCTGGCGGCTCCCAGAGCCGCTGCGCCCTTCAACACGGTCCGGCGGCTGACGCCGCCGGCAAGCCAGGATTTCGTCATGATGTTCAGTCCTCCTCGTGTTCCGGCATCATGAGTTTTGTGCCAGAATCACCCTTAAGTCGTTGCACCAACTATTAATTCTGAGCCGACGACAACCCGGCTCTCCGTTATCTCAGTGCCTGAGATAATTGCTTGCAGCATGCTGGCTGCGATGGTGGCGGCATTGGCGAAATCGATGGCGATCCGCGTGACCCTGGGGCGCACATGGTCCATGCCGGGCACGCCGAAAACGGCCACGGCAATATCGCTCGGCACGTTGACGCCAAGGTCGTAAAACTCCGCCAGCGCCCCCTTCGCCATGTCGTAGCTGCTGAAGAAGACAGCGGTTGGCCGCTTGGCCGGCGGTATGGACATCAGCCAGTGCGCGGCTTCGTGACCAGAGGGCTCGAGATAGCTGCCCTCATAGGTCAGAACGTCACTGGGACTCAGGCCGCCATCGATGCAGCCCTGAATGAACCCCTCGGACTTGCGCATGGCGGAGCGGAAGAAGCTGGGACCGGTGACGTTGGCGATCCGGCGATGCCCAAGGCCGGCGAGATAGCTGCCAACGGGCCGGCAGGTTTCGAAATTGTCGATGGCGACCAGCGGGGTCTCTTCGTCTTCGGTATCCCCGATGAAAACGGCGGGACACTTGAGCTGCTGCAGGTATTCACGCGCCTCGTGCATGGCGAACTCAGTGACGATTACACCATCGAAGTTCGAGGCGTTGATCTGGCGCACGAAGGCCTCTGCCTGGTCACGATAGTGGCCGCCCGGCACGTCGGTATTGAAGACGGCGAGGCTCAGCCCATGCTGCTGCAGCAGCATCTGTGCGGCCTTGACCTGCTCGGTGTAAAAGGAGGGCGAAATGTCGGGGACCAGGATCGCCACCTGATCGGTCCTGCCGGTGCGCAGGCTCCGCGCCTGAGCGTTCGGCCGATAGCCCAGTTCGTCAATCACCCGCTGCACGTGTTGGCGCAGTTTCGGCGACACCCGGTCGCCATGATTGATCACATGCGACACAGTGGTCCGTGACACACCTGCTTTTTCGGCGACTTTGGCGATCGTGCTCATGACCGCTTGATAGCACGCGCAAATGCTTTTGCAAATGCTTTTGCAAATCGATTCACAAACCGCATTTGTCAGAGCGGATAGGGAGGGCTTTGCGGACGTTCCAGAAGTGTGAGCCCCCGATAGATGTGGCGGCTATGGCGGTGTCTTGCGGCTTAGACCGGACGGGGGGATATGGCGGCGATGTCGAGGCAGCGACCGGCCATGAACAAACAGGCACGGCCGACTCGCAGGGAAAGGCGCTGACGAGGCACCAGGGAGTCGCGGCGGCGATGGGATATGGCGGCAGCGCGCTCTGCTGCGCGTCAGTCGATAGCGGGAGCACCCGAATTGGCGCTGAGGAAGCGGTTTTCCCACCAGGTGAAAACCATGTCGCGGAGCGCTGCACCATCGTCGTCGCCGTAGAGCGGCAGGCGGTTGGCGTCGAACAGGGCGGCTTCCTCGGCATCGAGTTCGATGACGACCTGCTCGGTGCGGATCGGCACATTGGTGAAGGCGGGGGTGTAGGCAGGATCGCGGTAGAGCTCGCGGTCGGCCTTGATGTTGGGCTGGCGGAAATCCTTCGGCGTGCGCTGGCTGCGGAGGATCGGGGTTTTCGGCACTGCGGCCAGATCGGCCTCAGTCGCCTCGTAGACCGTGAGGCGGATCGGCTTCAGCGAAAAGTTCGAGGTGCGCATGACGTCGGCGCCGCAGACATTGGGCACGGCCAGCACATCGGTAAGCGCCAGCAGTTCGACGTGATCACCGGCCTTGCTGGCCTGGCGCGTGATGGTCGCCGTGCCATCCATGCCGATTTCGGTGTTCATGAAGAAGTTGAAGCTGTCGTGGACGTCGTCGGGCGTCAGGCCATATTCGCGCTGCGCCTCGGACTGGATGTCATGGCAATTGGTGTGGTCGTGAAAGCCGTAGGCGCTTTCGTAGAGATAGGCCGAGCAGCGCGGGAACAGCACGTCGTTGCGCTTGACGGTGTCCTTGAGGATGTAGAGCAGCGCGCGTTCGCGCGGCGGCTGGCTCCAGAGGAACGTGCCCTCGCTGGGGTTGAAGCCGTGCACGGTGCGCGTGCGCCCGCAATGCATGAACTCCTTGTAGTCGTGCAGATTGAAGGCGTTGAAATCGACGCATTGGCCGCCTTCGACCTGCTCGATCCTGAGGATCTGGCCGGCGAGGAGTTCGATGGCTTTGCCGGTGCCCGGCTCGAGCAGGTGGGTGAAGAGCTGCTTTCTCATTTGGCCTGGGTCTCAGCGTATTCGCGCACGGCGAGCTTGATCAGGGACTGACGATCGGATGCCGCGCCTTTGGCGACGGTACGGTCGATGAGTTCGAGCTGCTGCTGATTGAGCGTGAGCACGATGGTGCGCGCGGCCATGGGTAATCTCCTGATCTCGGATACCAAAACTGTATACAAGATTGGCGTTTGCGCGACTAGAGTGCACGCATATCAGCCATGCCTGTGGCGCAAGGTGCGCGCAAATACCTGCAGGATATGGGCATTCTGGCGTGATGCGACCTCAATCCCGGATACTTGCACTGCCAAATCATGTATGCATGAATGTATCCACGATCAGTGAGGCTCGCATGTCCCGTCCTTCTCCGCGCATCGATGTTGCCCATGAGGCACTGAAGCAGGCGATCCTGGAACGCGCCTTGCAGCCGGGGACGAAGCTGCCGGAAGACGAGATCGGCGAGCATTTCGCGATGAGCCGGACGCTGGTGCGGTCGGTGCTGTCGCGCCTTGCGGCGGAAGGGCTCGTCGAGGTTCGCCCCAAGCGGACCGCGACCGTTGCGCAGCCCAGCCTTGCGGAAGCCCGTGACGTGTTCGAGGTGCGGCGCGCACTGGAAGCCGAAGTGGTCCGGCAGGTGGTCAAGCGCTGGAAGCCGGCCTATGGGGCGGAACTCGAAGGCATTCTGAGAGAAGAGGATGCGGCCCGCGCCCGACACGAGGAACATGTCAGCGGGCGTCTTGCCGGCGAGTTTCACATCCGACTGGCGCAGATGAGCGGCAACGCGCTGCTGGCGCGCTACATGGCCGAACTGGTGACCCGGTGTTCGTTGGTGATTGCCGTCTATGGCCGGCCGCACAACCACAGCGAGCACGCCGACCACGCCAATGAGCATGCCGAGATCATCACCGCCTTGCGCGACGGCGATGCCGAGCGCGCGGTGCGGATCATGGATGCCCACATGGGCGAAGTGGAGCGCCGTGCGCTCAACGAGACGGACCCGGCCGAGGGCCGCGGGCTGGGCGATGTGCTGTCGCGCTATGCCGGCGCCATCGCGGCACGGGACAGCGCGACGCCGCTGCGGCGCAAGGCGCGCGGCAAATGACGGGACATGTGCACTTCGATTTCGCCAGTCTCAGCGAGCGCGAGCGCTACAAGCTGCTGATCGGCACGGTGATCCCGCGCCCGATCGCGCTGGTGACCTCGGTGGGACGCGACGGGCGGGCAAATGCCGGCCCGTTCAGCTTCTTCAACGTCCTGACCCACGATCCGCCGATCGTCGCGATCGGGGTCGAGAACTATGCTGACGGCCGGTTCAAGGACACCTCGCGCAACATCCGCGACACCGAGGAATTCACCGTCCACATCTGCGACGACGCGCTGGTCGAGCGGATGGAGATCTGCGCGATCAAGTTCGGGCCCGATGTCGACGAGCTGGCGGAGGCCGGGCTCGATACGGTGCCAGGGACGATGGTGGGCAGCCCGCGCATCGTCGCAGCACCGGCGGCGCTGGAATGCCGGCGGACGATGACGCTGGAGCTGGGCAAAGCGCGCGAGATCATCCTCGGCGAGGTGATCGGCCTATTCGTGCGCGAGGACGCCGTGGATCCGGCGAGCCTCTATATCGACCAGTTCAAGATGGATGCGGTGGGGCGGATGGGTGGGCATAGCTACGCCCGCACCCGCGATCAGTTCGAGCTCAAGACGCTGAGCGTCGACGAGTGGGAAAGGCGGAAGGCCGCGACGCCGACTGCCAAAGCCGGCGCCGCCTGAGGCGCCGTTCAGTGACGACGATGATCGCTCCGGACCGCTGGTCCGGCGCAACGACTGGCGCATGTCGCGCCGGGCGAACGCTGAAACTCGAGCAGAATTCCGACAGAAAAGGGGACCGTGCATGACCAGACTTTCGATCACACGACGTGGATTTCTCGGTAGCGCCGCAGCTGGATCGCTGCTGCTCGCCAGCGGCCTGCGGGTGCAGGCGGCCGAGCCGCTGACCATCGGCATGATCTATGTCGGCCCCAAGGACGATTTCGGCTGGAACCAGTCGCATGCCGTTGGTGCCGCAGCGCTGCGCGAGCTGCCGGACGTGACCGTGGTGGAAGAAGAGAATGTTCCCGAGACCGATGCCGTCGCCAAGTCGATGGAATCGATGATCCAGCTCGACGGCGCCAAACTGCTGTTCCCGACCTCGTTCGGCTATTTCGACCCGTTCATGAAAGAAGCGGCGAAGAAATACCCTGATGTCGAGTTCCGGCACCCGACCTCGCTGTGGAACGCGGACACCGATCCGATGAACCTGGGCGGGTATTTCTGCTACCTCGACCAGGGCCACTATGTGAATGGCATCGCGGCGGGGCTGTCGACGACGTCGAACAAGATCGGTTTCATCGCCGCCAAGCCGATTGCGCTGGTGCTGCGCAACGTGAATGCCTTCACCATTGGCGTGAAGAAGGTGAACCCCAATGCCGAGGTGCGGCTGATCATCACCGGCGAATGGAGCCTGCCGGTGCGTGAGGCCGAGGCGACCAATGCCCTGATCGACGCCGGTTGCGACGTCATCGCCTGCCATGTCGACTCGCCGAAAGTGATCGTCGAGACGGCGGAGGGGCGCGGCGTGAAGACCTGCGGCCACAATGCCAGCCAGGCCTCGCTTGCGCCGAATGGCTTCATCACCGGTGCCGAGCTCAAGTGGGGCACGGTCTACAGCGAATATGCCAAGCTGCTGGCGGCGGGCGAGAAGCTGCCCAATGTCAACGAGGGCGGCTACGACAAGGACATGGTCGGTTCGACCCCGTTCGGGGCCGGCGCCAGCGAGGCGGCCATCGCGGCCGCCACCAAGGCCATCGAGGAAACCAAGGGCGGCGCACCGATCTTTGTCGGCCCGATCAAGGACAATACCGGCAAGGTGGTGATCGAAGGCACGCTCGGGCTCTATGACGGCGCATTGTGGGGCACCGACTACCTCGTCGAGGGCGTGATCGGCTCGATCACCTGAGGCGATCCGGGCGAGGCGACGACGGCCACGCGTCGCCTCGTTCGCTGCTGCGGCGGACACACTAACATGTCACGGCCGGACGGTTTTTGGCCCGTTCGGCCTCGACGCTTGACGTACGTACCGCTAGACTTCGGCAACGCTCTGGAGGAGCGCGTTTCCGAGGGGACTTTCTAGTGAAGATTACATCGATCAAGACCGGGGCGACCCGGGGTCACACCATGCATATCTGGGTGCGCATCGAGACCGATGCCGGCATTACCGGGTTGGGCGAAGCCGTGCATGGCGGGCACGCCGCGATCGCCATCATCAAGGATCTAACCGACCGGCTGATCGGGCGCGACCCGTTCGCGATCGACGCGATTTTCGAAGGCATCCGTCGCTCATTGGTGTTCGAGGGCGGTTTCGCCGGTGCGCTGATCACGGCGCTGACCGGCATCGAGATCGCGCTGTGGGACCTGAAGGGCAAGGCCCTCAACGTGCCGATCTATGAGCTGATGGGCGGCAAGTTTCGCGACGACATCCGCGTCTATTGCGACTGCGAAGTGTCGCCGGGCATGAACATGGCCGAAGTGCAGGCCGAGGTGGACCAGGTGCTGGCCGCAGGGTTCACCGCGCTGAAGGTCGACCTCGATATCCGCGCCTATGGCCATACCGGCTCGGAAACCGGCTGGTACGACAAGGACCCGTTCAACATGACTCCCAACAAGTGGGAGCATGACCGCATGGTCGAGCTGGCCGAGATGGTGGTGAAGGCGGCAGGCAAGGACGTCGACGTCGCCTGCGACCTGCACACAAGGCTCGACAAGCATTCGGCGATCCGCCTGTGCAAGGATCTCGAGCACTTGCAGCTGATGTGGCTGGAAGAGCCGATTCCGCCCGAGAACAATGCGGCGATGGCCGAGATCACCCGCTCGACCAGCGTGCCGATCTGCGGTGGCGAGAACCTGTTCCTGCGCCACGGCTTCCGCGAAGTGTTCGAAAAGCAGGCGCTGGACATCATCATGCCGGACATTCCGAAATGCGGCGGGCTGAGCGAGTGCCGCAAGATCGCGGAAATGGCGGACGTCTATTCGATCCCGTTTGCGCCGCACAACGTGTCGTCGCCGATCGGGACGATGGCGTCGGCGCATGTGTGTGCGACGGTGCCGAACTTCCTCGTGCTTGAGTTCCACTGGTTCAACCGCGACTACTGGAAGACCATCACCGATGGCGGTGAGATCATCGAGCAGGGTCGCATCAAGATGACCGACAAGCCGGGCATCGGGCTCGAGCTGAACTACGATGTCGCCAAGCAGTACCAGTATCCGGGGACGACCTGGTTCGAGTGAGCTGGGTTACAGTCCGAGAGTCTCGCTTCGCCGCTCCGGAAGGGGCGGCGAAGTGGTTTTTGGGGAATGCGCGGGGCACCAGGCGAGATCATCCCGCAGCGGTCCCACTCCCGCTTGCGGGAGAGGGTGCCCGACAGGGCGGGAGAGGGGAGCAGCTTGCGCCGCGGGTTGCGGCACCCCCCTTCCGTCGCCTTCGGCGCCACCTTCCCCCGCAGGCGGGAGAAGGACCCGACTGAGGGTTCAGCGTACCAGCGACGGCCGTTTGGGATCGAAGGTCCAGCCTTCGATAAGGAATTGCATGGCGGCGGCGTCGTTGCGGGCGCCGGCCGGCAGCTTCAGATAGAGCTGATGCGCGGCTTCGAGCGCGGTCTCATCAAGCTCGACGCCGAGGCCAGGGCGATCGGGGACGGCGATGGCGCCATTGCGGATCAGCGGCGGGGCCTTGGTCAGCCGTTCGCCGTCCTGCCAGATCCAGTGAGTGTCGAGCGCCGTGACGGTGCCGGGTGCGGCGGCGCCGACCTGGGTGAACATGGCCAGCGAGATATCGAAGTGGTTGTTGGAATGGCTGCCCCAGGTGAGGCCCCAGCGGGCGCAGAGCTTGGCCACGTCGATGGAGCCGCGCGGTGTCCAGAAGTGCGGATCGGCGAGGGGGATATCGATGGCGCCGAGCCGCAGCGCATGGTCCATCTGCCGCCAGTCGGTGGCGATCATGTTGGTGGCGACGCGGAGGCCGGTGCGGCGCTTGAACTCGGTCAGGACCTCGCGGCCGGAGAAACCGGCTTCCGCACCGCAGGGGTCTTCGGCATAGGCGAGCTTCGGACCCAGGGCGCCGCAGACAGCGACGGCATCCGCGAGGGACCAGGCGCCGTTCGGGTCAATGGTCAGGCGAGCCTCGGGAAAACGCTGGTGCAGCGCCTCGATCGCTTCGCCTTCCTGTTCGGGGCGCAGCACGCCGCCCTTGAGCTTGAAATCGGAAAAGCCGTAGCGAGCCTCGGCCGCTTCGGCCAAGCGGACGACGGCGGCGGGATCTAGCGCCGTCTCGTCGCGGAGGCGCAGCCAGTCGTCGCCGCTGGCGGGAGGCGTCCGATAGCCGAGCGGGGTGCGGGTACGGTCGCCGACATAGAACAGGTAGCCGAGCATCGGCACTTCGGTGCGCACCATGCCATCGCCGAGGAGTTCGGCCATGGGCACGCCCATGAACTGGCCCATCAGGTCGAGCAAAGCGGATTCCAGCGCAGCGATGGCGTGGACGGTGACGCGGAGGTCGAAGGTCTGCAGCCCCCTGCCCCCGGCATCGCGATCGGCGAAGGCCTCACCGATCTGGCGCAGGATGGTGCGATATTGCCCGATCTCGCGGTTCTCGAGCAGCGGGCGCGCGTCTTCCAGGGTCCGCGCAATGGCTTCGCCACCGGGGACTTCGCCGAGGCCGGTATGGCCGAGGCTGTCGGTGAGGATGACGATGTTGCGGGTGAAGAGCGGGGCGTGGGCGCCGCTCAGATTGAGCAGCATGCTGTCGTGGCCGGCGACGGGGACGACCCTCAAACCGGTGACGACGGGCGTAGCGGTGGACACGCTGGCCTCCGAAAGATGCGGGAGTGGAAACGGGCGGGGATGACCCCGCCCGCTGTTCTGGCCTAGCCCTTGACCGCGCCGACGGTGAGACCGCCAACGAGGAAGCGCTGGGCATACATGTAGAGGATCGCGACCGGGATTGCCGTGAGCAGCGAGGCCGCCATCAGCTTGCCCCAGGGCAGGATGTCACCCACCACCATGGACTGGAGGCCGATCGGCAGAGTCCTGAGCGATTCCGACGTGATGAACACGAAGGCGAACAGGAACTCGTTCCAGGCATTGGTGAAGGCGAAGAGCGCGACCGATAGGATCGCCGGTGCCGCGAGCGGCAGGGTGATCTTCCAGAAGGCGTAGAAGCGCGAGGCGCCATCGATCATCGCGGCCTCTTCGAGATCGACCGGGATCGAGCGGAAGTAGCCGATCAGCACCCAGGTGGCGAAGGGAACGAGGAAGGTCGGATAGGTGACCAGGAGCGAACCGTAGCTGTTGATCAGCCCCAGATCGCTCAGGGTCTGGTAGAGCGGGATGAAGATCAGCGTGCCGGGCAACAGGTAGGTGATCAGGATCGCCGTGGTCAGCAGACCCGCGCCGAGGAATTTCAGCCGCGACAGGGCATAGGCCGCCAGCGCCGCCACGGCGACCGAGATAATGGTCGCAACGGTCGCGATGAGGATCGAGTTGCCCAGCCACAGCAGGAACGGCGTCTGGTTGATCAGTGACGAGTACTGGTCGAGCGTGAAGGGCTCGGGCCAGAAGATCGAGGCGCGCTGGCTGATCTGTGGCGTGGTTTTGAACGAGGTGATGGTCACCCAGTAGAAGGGGAACAACACGAAGATCATGATCGGCAACAGGATCAGCATGCGGATGCCGATGCCCATGCGCTCGCGCGCCTGCGGTTTGAACACCGGCTTCTGCGAGCCGCCAGTGACGCGGCGGCGAATGGCGAGGCCCAGCTTCTCGAAGCCGCGGTTCAGCATGTCGAACGGCCAGAAGAAGATATCGAGCACGAAGCTGAAGATGCGGCCGAAGAACTTGCCGATGCCCAGATTGAGGCCCTTCTTCTGGTCCGCCGCCTGGCGGTCGTCGTGCCGCATGAACTTGGCGAGCAGGTAGATAAGGAAGGCCATGAGCGGGGCGACGGAGAGCGCGATGGCGCTACCCGGGCCGTATTGCAGCGAGCCGATGGCCTTTTCGTAAGCAAGGATCGAGTAGAGACGGGTCGCGCCGCTCGGGCCACCGCCAGTCATCAGGAAGATGAGGCCGAACTGGTTGAAGGTGGAAATGAAGCTCAGCAGCAGCACCACGAGGATGACGTAGCGCATGCCTGGCAGCGTGACGTACCGGAAGCGCTGGACGCCGTTGGCTCCGTCGACTTCGGCAGCCTCGTAGAGTTCGGTATCGATGGCCTTGAGGCCGGCGAGCAGCAGCAGCGTAAAGAAGGGAATGCCCTTCCAGACGTTCACCGCGATGACGCTGCCTAGCGCCATGTTGGAGTCAGAGAGCCAGCCAAGCGGCCGGTCGATGACACCGAGGCCCTGCAGGATGGGATTGAGGCCACCGAACAGCGGGTCGTAGATCGACTTCCAGGCAAGCGCGGTGACGATTTCGGGCACGATCCAGGGCAGCAGCATGATGGCCGACAGCAAGTTGCGGTAGGGCAACTTGGAGTTGAGGATCATGGCGATGATCATGCCGGTCACGAACTTGATGCTCAGCGACCAGAAGGTGAAATTGATGGTGTTGGAGAGGCTCAGCAGGAAGTCGGAATTGGTGAGCAGGCGCTCGTAGTTGCGCAGCCCTACATTGCCGGTTTCACCGGTGAGGAAATTGAATGTCGTCGTCGACATCATGATGGCGCTGATGAACGGCCAGAAGATCAGGCCGGCCATGAGCAGAACCATGGGCAGGATGAAGAGGTAGGCGATCTTCCAATCGCGCCCCAGCATGTTCTTGAGGCGGAACGGCCGACGTGGGGCGGCCATGGCACCCACCGGCATGTCGAGAGAGATGCGCTTTTCCAACTGTTAGTCTCCATCCAGCTGAAGCGTCCACTACCGGGTCGGACGCAGGAGTTGGGCGCCCATTGTCACAATGCGACAATGTCCAGTGGCGCGAAAACGGAAGGGCGGCCACGCCGCCCTTCCGAATAGTGTCGCGGCCTTACGGCTGCATGATGCCGCCTTCTTCGAACAGGTCGACCATCTTCTGGTGCGCGTCCTTGACGGCATCGGCGGGCGACATGCGACCGGAGATGACGTTGCCGACGGACTGCTCGAGCACGCCCTGGGCGCGGATGGCGTCCACACCGGCATTGGGGTTCGCCGGCCAGGACTGGCCGAGGAACGGGTCGGTGACATCCACCGCTTCCTTGATGGTCGCGAGATTGGGCTCGGCCGCCAGCAGTTCCGGCGTCCACAGGTTCTGGTAGGCCGGGGTGAACAGCACGCTGCCGAGGGCGGCGATCTTGTTGAAGTTCACCGGATCGAGCAGAGCGAGCGCCAGTTCCTTGGCGAGCGCGGCGTTCGGCGCACCCTTGAACACGGTCATCCAGCCACCGACGTTGCCGCCGTCACGGCTGTCGCCGTTGATGGCAGTCGGCGCCCGCAGCAGCAGGGTGTCCTTAAAGACCGGGTTACCGTCACGCTTGGCCTGGGCGTAGATCGAGAAAGCGTTCTGGGTGAAGCCGATCTGGCCCGCCAGATAGGCCTCGTTGTTGCCCGTGTCATTCCAGCTCTCGACGCCCGGCGGCAGCATGGCAGCGTACTTGCCATTGCGGTCGTAGGTTTCGCGCAGGAACTCGAACGCCTCGACGGTCTCAGGCGTATTGAACTTGACGACCATGCCGGTCTCGTCGGTGAACGAGCCACCGAAGGCCTGAACAACGGCGATCAGGAAGCCGAAGCCGTCACCGGACTGGTTGGGGGTGAAGCCCCAGCCGTAGAAGTCCGGACCGGAGATGGCCAACGCGGCCTCACGGCGATCGACGATCGTCTTGAGCGAGGCCGGATCGATGCCGGCTTCCTTGAGCTTGTCGCCACGCGCGTAGTAGCCCGTGGTGGTGCCGATCAGCGGAACCGCCCACCACTTACCGTCGATCTGGGCGGTCTTGGCGGCATTGAGGCCAGGCATGATGTCGCCGTAGCGCTTCACGGCCTCTTCGACCACATCGGTCATGTCCTCGACCAGATCGAGCAGCTTCAGCTGCGAGATCGAGACGTTCGAGGTGTAGGCAAAATCCGGCGGATTGCCGGCCTTCACAGCGGCGGTCATCTTGCCGAGGAAGTCACCGAAGGATTCCGGATTTGTGGTCGAGATATCGAGCTCGACGCCCTTGGAATCGGCAAACGCCTGGACGGTATCGCGGAACGCCGTCTGCGCCGCCTCGAAATACTCGGTGCGGTGGATGACGGTCAGCTTGCCGCTGGCGCCGACCGGCAGCGCCTCATCCGGCTTGGGCGCATCCTGCCCGAAGGCGGGAAGTCCGCTGCCGGCGAGCAGCAGGCCGGCACCGCCGGCTGCCGTGCCGCGAATAACGTCGCGGCGGGTAATTTTCTTGGCCATGATGTTCCTCCTCATCAACGTTCGGACGCCGGCCGCTCACTCGTCGGCCGGTCGACATGTTCAGTCTGCAGGCAAGGCCCCCGAGCCACAGATCAGGGCCATTGCACCCGACGACAACTCGTTCGTTTCAGCACGGACCGGCGGTGCGACAGCGCCGGCGCATGAGAAAGCGGCCACGGCACCCGCCGAGACAGCTTCGCATCGAGTGGGGCAAGCCCCTCGCCATTGCTTCATATCGCTCTCCCCTGGCAGGCACGTTGGCCCGCGGCGCCACGCTGTTGCACAGCGCTGGTCACAGTTGCAGTGTGTCCACCAAACGCCAGTGTGTCAACAACGTATCATACTTCTTAACGCGTCCCCGGCGGTGGACGCGCGTTGAGGTACGTTGACAATTTCCAATCCGCGGTGCTACGCGAAAGAAATCATACTAATTTTCGGAGGGGACGATGGAGTACGGCGCACTCAGGGCAAAGATCGGGTCGGGGCTACTGTCCTTTCCGGTCACCGATTTCACTGCCGATGGCGCGTTCGATGCCAAGGGCTATGCAGGGCGGTTGCAGTGGCTGTCGTCTTATGAATCGGCGGGGCTGTTTGCGGCCGGTGGCACCGGTGAATTCTTCTCCATCGGCTATGACGAGTATGACGCGGTGATCCGCACTGCCGTCGAGAACTCGAGCAAGGATGTGCCGGTTCTGGCGGGCGTCGGCTATGGCACGCGGATGGCGGTGGATCTCGCCAAGCGCGCCGAGAAGGCAGGCGCCGCCGGCATCCTGGTGCTGCCGCACTACCTGATGTTCGCCGAGGAGGCCGGCGTGGTGGCGCATATGAAGGCCATCTGCCAGTCGGTAGGAATCGGCGTCATCTACTATGCCCGCGACAACACCCGCCTCTCGCCGTCGTCGCTGGAAAAGCTGGCCGAGGCCTGCCCGAATTTCATCGGCTACAAGGATGGCATTGGCGACCTGCAACTGATGCAGCGGGTCGCCTATCGCATGGGCGACCGGCTGGTGCATATCGGCGGGCTGCCGACGGCCGAAGTGTTCGCGCAGCCTTATCTCGAGATGGGCGTCACCACCTATTCATCGGCCGTGTTCAACTTCGTGCCGGAGCTGGCGCTGCGCTTCTACAAGGCAGTGCGCCAGCGCGACCAGCAGGTGATCGATACCCTGATGAAGAGCTTCTACCTGCCGCTGATCGACCTGAGAGATCGCAAGAAGGGCTATGCCGTGTCGATGATCAAGGCCGGCGCGACGCTGGTCGGCCACTCGGCTGGTCCGGTCCGGACGCCGCTCACCGATCTCGATGCAGCCGAGCGCGAGACGCTGCGTGCGCTGATCGAAGCCAACGCCTGATTTCAGCAGACTGGAAAGGCCCCCTGCCGCGGCAGGGGGCCTTTTTGCGTCAGTTGCTGTCGGAGAAGGGCACCACGTCCTTCATGGCCGGATCGCCGACGCGAGCGGCGGAACTGGCGCGCGTGCTGGGGGGACCGTAGGGGTCCCAGCCATTGGCCTGGAAGATGCCGATGATGTAGCCGAAGCAGAAGGCGAAGGCGGTCTCGTCCGGCGCGCCACCATCGATATGCGGCACGTGGTCGGGCATGATCATCGCGTCATAGCCGACTTCCTTGTAGACCTTCAGGCTCGAAGGCATGTCCATGTCGCCGCAATCGGGGAACTCCTCGGTGAACGAGTAGCGGCCGCCCTTGATGTTGCGGAAGTGGACGTTGAAGATCTTCTTGCGGCTGCCGAACCAGCGAATGGCTTCCTCGATCTCGGCGCGCGGGTTCTCCATGCCTTCGGCGACGGTGCCCTGACAGAAGTTCAACCCGTGATAGGGGCTCTCGCAGGTCTGGACGAAGCGCATCAGGCCCTCGACGCTGGCGAGAACGCGCTTCTCGAAACCGCGATAGCCCGGCGGAGTCATCGGGTCGTGGGGGTGGCAGGCAAGCCGGACTTTCGCCGAAGTGGCGACCGGCACGACGCGCTCGAGGAAGTACTCGATGCGCTCCCAGAACTCGTCGGCGCTGACCCGCCCGGCTTCGGTCAGGGTCTCGCCATCGGTCGCCTTGTCCGCGCGCCACGTGGACAGCACCGCACCACCGCGGCCGCGCTCGGACGGCGTACGCGGAATGCCCAGCACGTTGAAATTGTACTTAGCTGCCCCGACACCCTGGGCGGAGAGATTCTCGATAATCTTGCAGATGCCGTCGATTTCGCGGTCGCGTTCGCCGGGCTTGCCGAGGACGATGCCTGGGGCCTGGTGCCCGCGCTCGATGCCACCGGACGGCAGGGGCAGTTGCACCATGTCGAGGACGAGGCCAGCATTGTCGATCCGCTCGATATGCCGGGCAATGATATCTTCGGACCAGTCATAGGGGTTGCCGGGCGGATCGATGCAGACATGCCTCACACCGAGCTGTGCCAGTTGCCGCAAATAGCGGTCGCCACCGGCTTTCTCGAGCTGCGCAGCGCCCATCTGAGTACCGACATACATGACCATTCCTCCGAGTATTATGATTTGTCAAAATGAGTATGACATATTGTGCCGGGGAGCAAGCGGGGCTACGGTGCGCACGCTCAGCGGACGCGCCGTTCGAGGCCATGGGTTCGTGGACCGGCCGCGGGTCGCCCGTCACAACCGGTACCAGCAGCAGGACCGATAGACCTGATGTCCACGCCTCACGCCGTTCATCTCACCGACCGGGTCAAGCTGGACCTCATGCGCCTGATCGAGACCGGCGGGCTGAAGCCGGGCGACAAGCTGCCACCGGCCGACCGGTTATGCGAGAAGTTTTCGGTGAGCCGCACGGTGATCCGAGAGGCGATTGCCAGCCTGAAGGCGGAAGGGCGGCTGCGCTCGCTCCGCGGCAGCGGCGTCTACGTGGTGAAGCCACCCGAGAACGGCGCGGTGTTCCTGCGCTTCATGGCCCCGCCCCAGGAAATCGGCGACGTGCTGGACTTCATCGAGTTCCGCATCGGGGTCGAGATCGAGGCTGCCGGCCTCGCGGCCGAACGCCGTATCGAAGTTCACCTGCTGCATATGGCGCAGGCGATGTCGCAGTTTCGGCAGAACAAGCAGGACAACAGCCTTGCCAGCGAGGCGGATCGCGCTTTCCACCGGGCCATTGCGGAGGCCACGAACAACAGCCGGTTCACGATGTTCATCGAGGATATGGGCGAGCGGCTGATCCCGCGGCGGGCGCTGAACCCCAGTTTTGTCGACGAGCAGGCCCGGCTGCAGTTTCTGGACATGATCGAGATCGAGCACCAGAAGATCTTCGACGCGATCAGCGACCGCAAACCGGATGAAGCCCGCGTTGCCATGCGCCGTCACCTCGAAGATGGGCGGCGCCGCTACCGCGAATGGAGCCTGCGATACGCGCTTTAGGGCTTGCGGGCAGCGGAACAGCAAAACTCATTTACAAAATTGCGCTGCCGCTGCTGGACACAAGGTTCTAGAGATTTGTTGCTGAGAGCACCGGGATGTGGACGCGCCGTGGCTGTTGGCACGCGGGAGTGTTGGCGCCGGGCGCGATAGAGACAGGCACTCCAGATCGCCGCAGCAGCGGTGCTGCCGCGCAACAGAGGTAGGTGTCCATCCCATGGTGGCTTCACACCACATATTGGTTGTCGATGACGATCAGGAGATCAGGCGCCTGCTGTCGCGCTACCTGACCGAGCAGGGGTTTCGCGTCACGCCCGCCGCGGACGCACGGGAATTCCACAAGCGGCTCGATGGCGACCGCTACGACCTGGTGGTGCTCGACGTGCTGCTGCCGGACGGATCGGGCCTCGACCTCTGCCGCCTGCTCCGGCAGCGGCATCCGGGACTGCCGGTGATCCTCGTCACGGCGCTCCGCGAAGAGGTGGACCGGATCATCGGGCTCGAACTGGGTGCCGACGACTATATCGGCAAGCCATTCAACCCGCGCGAACTGCTGGCGCGAATCCGGGCGGTGCTGCGGCGGGCCGGGTCCGGCAAGCCGGCTCCGGTCAGAAGCGCGCGGCGCTATCGTTTCGGAATATTCGCAGTGGATATCGCGGCACGGACGGTGACCAGCGAAGCCGGCGAGGAACTCGATTTCACCGGGGCGGAGTTCGATCTGTTGCGGGTCTTTCTCGAGCGACCCGGCCGGATTCTCTCGCGCGAGCAGTTGCTCGACCACACCCAGGGACGCGAGGCGGGACCGTATGATCGCTCCATCGATGTGCTGATGAGCCGTATCCGGCGGAAGCTGTCGAATCACAGCGATGCCACCGTCTTCAAGACCGTCCGAAATGGCGGCTATCAGCTGACGGTGCCGGTGGCCCAAGAAGACGACGCCTGATGCGCGGGTTGCGGTTCAAGATCGCGGCCATCATCGTGGCGTCCGTGGTGGCGGTGGTGCTGGTGGCCACCGCGATCACCGCACTGGTCTTGACCAATGGCGATGCGACGCGCTTCGCCCCACAGACGGCGCGGCAGATTCAGTTTTTCCTCGATGGCCAGCCGGGTGGCAAGTTCGATCCGCGCGGCGCGGGGCCTGCGGACGGCCCCGCGCCGCCGGACAAGCGGCCACGCCCTGGTGAGGTCGTCACGCAATTGCCCGAAGGCGAATTGCAGCCGGCCTCGACAGAGGCGCTACAGGGACAACTGGCCAAGGACGGAGAGACCCGAGAGGTCCGGGTCCTGCGCCAGCCGAGCGGGGAACAACTGGTCGCTCTCGCAACCGGGGACGGCACCTGGATGCTGTTCCCCCTGCCCCGGCCACTGGGGTTGCCGCCGTCGCTCATCGGAGCCCTGGTGGCCTGGATGGTGATCGTGGTGATCGGTATCTCGGGCGTGGCGCTTGCGGTGGCGCAGCGGGCGACAAAACCGCTTACGGCGCTGGAACAGGCGGTCGATGCGGTGGATACCGACGGGCTGCTCCCTCACACGCCGGAAGTGGGATCGGCGGAAATGCGCCGGCTGGCGCGGGTGCTGAACGGGCTGTCGGACCGCATGAGGGCCGCCATGGAAAGCCGGATGCGCCTCGTCGCCGCTGCGGGACACGACCTCAGGACTCCGATGACGCGGATGCGGCTGCGCGCGGAGTTTCTGCCAGACGAAGATCGCGCCGCGTGGCTGGCCGATCTGGATGAACTCGAGGCGATCGCCGACAGCGCGATCAAGCTGGTTCGGGAGGAAGGCGCCGGCGCCGATCGCGCCGTGGTCGATCTCAAGGCACTGCTGATGGACGCCGTAGCCGATGTCAGACAAACCGGATTGCCGGTGCAACTGGGCACGCTGGATCCGGCGAGGGTATCGGCCGGGCCGCTGGCGTTGAAGCGGGCGCTGCGCAACCTGATCACCAATGCCGCCACGCATGGCGGCGGCGCGCTGGTGCGCCTGTCATGCGCAGAGCGGACAGCGCGACTGATCATCGACGACAATGGCCCCGGCATTCCGCAGGAGATTATCGGCCAGGTCTTCGAGCCCTTCTTCCGGGCCGATCCAGGGCGAAACCAGACGGTGAAGGGCGCGGGGCTGGGTCTCGCCATCGCACGCGAGATCATCGAGCGCTTCGGGGGCACGATCGAGATCGCCAATCGCCCCGAGGGCGGGCTGCGGCAGACCGTGACCATGCGGCTGGTGGACGTGGACTGAGACCTGGGCATCGCCCGGGGCCTGCCGGCCCCGGGCACTGGCCCAATCAGGCCGCCTTGTCGAAGATGCTAGTCAGCGTCGACAGCAGGTCGTTACTGGCCTCGGTGGTTGAGTAGGCAGTGCTGGCGAGCGCGAGCAGATCAAGGGCGGTATCGTCCTCCTCGTCGCTCGTTGCGGTTTCACCACCCGACGGCGGTGGTCCCGGAGGCGGGCCGCCCGGCCCACCAGGCCCGCCCGGGCCTCCGGGACCGCCGGCAGCAGATTTCAGCGCGTCGAGGAAGGTGCTCGATTCCGTCTCCGAAATCTCGCCACTACCGTCGCTGTCGATCAGTGAAAACAGCTGCTCCAACTGGTCGCTGGAAAGGTCGTCCACCGCGTCGCTGTCAGAGAACTCACTGAGACTGACGGCGCCCGAGCCGTCCGCATCCGTTGCCGCGAACACGTCTTCATTGCTCGGGGGCGGCGGCGGTGCGCCACCAGCCATTTGCTGAACGGCGAACTGCATGGCCTGGAAGCTCTCCGCCATCCTGGCGTCGAACGCGTCCTTCTCGGCGCTGGTGACGGAACCATCAGCATCGGCGTCCATGGCCGAAAACAGCTTCTCGGCCCGCTCGGCGGATTTGCTGCCGGTGGCGCCCTTCGGGGCACCGGACTTGAGTTCCTCTAGGGTGATGCCCCCGCTGGAATCGCTGTCGAGTGTCGTAAAACTAGGGGGCTGGAAGCTGCGCAGAGCGGCTGCGCCTCCCCCGATGCCACTGAGAGACATGGTGACCTCCTGTCAGCCGAAAATCGGCCCCCAACAGGGTCGCCATGCCGGTTAACCAGGTCCTAACGGCGGAAAGCGGCCGGTAACCGAGCGTTTCCGGCCCAGGCTCAGCAACATCTGCTTACAAATTTCCGATCAGGCGGCGATGAGGCGCTCGCGCAGCAGAATCGAAACGGCATCCGCACGATTGCGCGCGCCGAGCTTGTCGAGGATCGCGGTAACGTGGAACTTCGCCGTATGCACCGAGATATCGAGCGCACGGGCGATCACCTTGTTGGAAGCGCCTTCGATGAGCAGCCCGGCCACTTGCTGCTCGCGCTGGCTGAGGGGGGCACGGCGCGGGGCCGGTTCGCGGCGTTCGACTGCATAGCCGGCGGCGACAAGAGTTGCGGCCGCGAGGATCAGGTTAGGATCGCGACTATCGAGATTGTTGCGCCCATCGGCCGCCCCGATGGCGAGGCGCGTGCCGGCGCTGTCGGAATCGCCGGCGCGATCGGTGATGGTGACGGCAGCGGCGCCATCGGTCTCCACCAGGTCGATGCGGTTGGCGACGAGGGTCCGCAGCATGGCCTCGAGGCGCGGGTCCTCCAGGTCGAACGCGATGGAACGTTGAGCGAGCGCCGGGTCGAGCCCGGTGTCGAGAGTGGCCCGAGCTCCGGCCCACAGCGTGGCGGGCGTGACGTGAACGGTCATGGTCCAATCCCCTTGTTGACGTACGGCATTGATCGCCGATTGCCGATGATATGGAGGTGCGCGAAGCAAAAGGCAAATCCAGTTCAGGCTGATACCGCCGGCGCGCCTAGGGTAGCTGCCCAAATGGGCAGTGCGAAGCCCCCGGCCAACACGGTCCTTGTCACCAATACGGCGCAACCTGAGCAAAGGATTGGCCGGTTCGAACGTTGACCGCTTTGTGATCGGACAGTGCCGCGTGGTGAGCGCGTTGTTAAGGCGCATGGTTCAGAAAAGTTCAATGATGGAAGCATGCGAGGATTTGAGCTTGAAACACACCGTTTCCGCATCGGCAGAGGCCATTGACGTTCCCGCGCTCACCCGCCGTGGTCTGCTGCTCGGAATGGCCGGAATGGGCGCCGCGGCGCTGGCCGGGTGCTCAACCAATCTCGGCAGCAGGCGGATCGATCTGCCCAACCTGATGCCCCAGCAGTTCGCGCCGGAATATGTCTCGATGTACGCGGCATTGCCGGAGGAGCGGTTTCCGGTGCCGGCAGTGGATCTGAGCCGGCTAAAGCCGACACATTTCCGCACTGAAGTTGCCGACGAGACCGGCGAGCGTCCGGGCACGATCGTGGTGGATACGCCGCGGCGCTATCTCTATCTGGTGATGGAAGGCGGCAGGGCCATGCGCTACGGCGTCGGCATCGGGCGCGACGGCTTCACCTGGAGCGGACGGGCGGTCGTGGCGCGCAAGGCGGCGTGGCCGACCTGGCACCCGCCCAAGGAGATGATGGAGCGCCAGCCGGAAACGCGGCAATATGCGGGTGGCATGCCCGGCGGGCTGGATAACCCGCTGGGCGCGCGGGCGCTTTATATCTATCAGAATGGGCGCGATACGCTGTACCGTGTCCACGGGACGGGCGAGGTGTGGAGCATCGGCGAGGCGGTATCGTCGGGCTGCGTGCGCCTGTTGCACCAGGACGTGATCGATCTCTACCGCCGCGTGCCGGTGGGAAGCCCGATCGTCGTCTGGGGCTGAAACGACAAAGCCCGGACGCAAGGCCCGGGCTTCGGCGAGATGGTCGCGATCAGGCTCAACCCTGGATGGGCGAGAGCTGGATCTCGACGCGACGGTTCTGGGCGCGGCCGCTTTCGGTGGCGTTCGAGGCGATCGGATCGGCCTCGCCGCGGCCTTCGATGAAGAAGCGGCGCTGATCCACGCCCTGCGACGCGAGCACGGTGGCCACGGCCACGGAGCGACGCTGGCTGAGCTCGAGGTTGTAGCTGTCCGACCCGGTGGAGTCGGTATAGCCGTAGACGTCGATGACGGTCTTGTTGAACTTCTTGAGCACGAGGCCCACCGAGATCAGCGTCTCGTTGAACTGCGGCTGCACCTGCGCGGAGTCGACCGCGAAGGTGATGTTGGACGGCATGTTGAGGATGATCTGGTTGCCGACACGGGTCACCGAGACGCCAGTGTTGACCAGCTGCGCGCGCAGCTCGGCTTCCTGCTGGTCCATGTAGCTGCCGATCGACGCACCGGTGAGGCCGCCAATGCCGGCGCCAATCAGGGCGGCGACGCGGGCGTCAGTGCCGGTAGCAGCGCCGATGATGCCGCCAACCACCGCACCGCCGCCAGCGCCGATCAGCGCGCCGCCGGTGGTGTTGGAGATCTGGCTCTGGCCGGTATAGGGATTGACCGAGGTACAGGCGCTTAGCGACAGCGCCGCAAGACCGGCAATCAAGAGTTTGGATTTCATAGGTTCCCCCTGGGAATTTCGCCTCGTTGTTGCCAGCGATTGCGGCAGCATGGTGTCTGCCGCGCGACAGCCTCGCCGAACAAGAGCTTAGCCGTGGGCCCAGCCACCGTCGACGACGAAGTCCTGCGCGCTGATCATCTTGGAATCATCGGAGGCGAGGAACAGCGCCATCCGCGCGATATCCACCGGATATAGCCGGCCCTTGAGCGCCTGCTGCTCGTCGATGAGCTTGTTGGCGGTGTCGTCGACCCAATGGGTCAGCTGGCGCTCGGTCATGATCCAGCCCGGCACCAGCGTGTTGACGCGGATGCCGTGCTTGCCGACATCGCGGGCCAGCGAGCGCGAGAGCCCGTGCATGGCCGCCTTGGAGGCCGTGTAGGCGGCGAGGTTGCCGGTAAGGATCATCCAGCTGATCGAGCCGAAATTGATGATCGAGCCCTTGCCCGCAGCGATCATACCCGGGAGCACAGCCTGCGCGGCGAAGAAGGCATGCTTCATGTTGACGCCGACTGCCTTGTCCCAAAACTCGGGTGTGACCTCCTCCCAGGTGTGGCGCTGGTCGTTGGCAGCGTTGTTCACGAGCGCCAGAGCGGCGCCGTTCTTGGCCTCGAAACCCTTGATGGCAGCCTGATAGGCCGCGGTATCGGTGATGTCGCAGGGCGTGAAGGTGACATCGGCGCCGGCGGAATTGAGCTCGGCGGCAAGCTTGTTGCCCGCATCTGCGGCGATATCGACGAAGCCAACCTTGCTGCCCTGCTCAGCGAAGGCCCGGACGATGCCTTCGCCAATGCCCGAGGCGCCGCCCGAAATGACGACCGGCACGCCCTTGAGGCTGGGATAGATGGCGAGATTGGACATGGTTCCCCCTGAAGAAATGTTGTTGGCAAGCGGTCTAGCTTGCGCGTGAGGGACGGGCAAGGGTGCTGACGTGGCTGCGCGCCAACGCCCGCGACGGGGCCGGGTTTGCCCTCTTAGTGTGACAGGCGGAACGCGACCGGTCGCCCGCGGGACCGGTCATCGGCGGCGTTCAGCCGGCGCTGGCCGGGATGTCCATTGCCTCGATCCGCTCGAGCAAGGCGGTGATCCTGTCGACATTGGCGATGTGGCGCGTCTCCATCGAGAAATTGAGCGTCACGTATTCGCGGCCGGGGCAGAAGGTGCAGATATTGGCGGCCGGGTGCCAGGCGCCGCAGTAGATCGGCTCCATCAGCCCCTGGGTCATCGGGCCATAGGTGCGGTGCGGCGGCACCAGGGTCAGGACGATGTGGACGCCGCCATTGAAGCGCCAGAAGCGGCGGCCGGGCAGAAAGGGCAGCGCGCGGTTGAGGGCGCGCAGGGCCTTGAACATCGAGTTCATCATCACCTGGAACTTGGTGATGTCCTTCTGCTCGATCTGATCGACAGTGGAATCGACCTTACGGACATATTCGACGAAATCGTCGAGCACCTGGAATTTTGCCTCGAGGGCGCGGACGCGGAAGAACTCGTCATCGGCATCGTGACGCTTGCCGTCGAGCATGGTGTAGGCGGCGCCGATCACCTTTTTCGACATGTGGCGCTGGTCGCCCTCGCCGTTCAGCGCATGGGTGACCAGCGCAAACATCAGCGAGCGCTGGCGCACGCCGAGGCGGTTGGCGAGCAGTCGCAGGCGATGGCGCTTCAACGCCAGGGTCTTGAAACCCCAGGGCTTTTCCGGCGGGGCCAGCAGGTTGGCGAGGGTGACATACATGAAGGTCATGCCCCAGCCGCGCAGCGTGCCCTTGAGGCGCGCGCCAAAACCGACCTTGTTGGTCTTGTCGTTCATGATGCCATGGCTGGCATTGGCCGAGCGGGTCAGCAGCGCCGAATCGGAGCCTTCGAGCACGGCATGGCTGGAGCGGACCTGAATCAGCGAGGCGCGGCCCTCGGCATCCGGACCACCGCGGCGGACGATGGCCTCGACGCGGAACAGCGGCAGGTCGTCGCGGTCGAAAATGTCCGGCGACTTCGACAGCCAGCGATCGGGGTAGCCGTCGAAGTCGTCGACTTCCACGACATTGGTGATGGCATCGAGCAGATGCTGCGGAAAGGGCTGGCCGGGACGGGCCCCCACGAAGCCGTGACTCAGCTGCGGGGCAAGCGCGACCATCTCGGCCACGAGGCGGCTGAGTTCGTCCTTGGAAAAGCTGAGTGTGGAGAAGGCCGTGAAGAACACCGTGTCCCGGGCTTCGTAGAGAAACCACTGGAAGTCGGTGAACAGCGCCTGCGGATGCCGGTTGACGGCAGCGAGTGCCAGATCAAGCACTTCGGCATGACTGCTGGCGAAGCTGGACGACGAAAAACTCTTCACCTGCGATCCCCCCTGTTTTGTCGCAATCTTAGCCCTGCCAGCGGGTGGGTCAACTTGCCGCTAAGGACAGAGCTAATGGCGCTATGGAGCGACGGCCATGAACGGCGGCTGAACGGGAGGTAAACGCCACGCTACGTGGTTGAATCGCCAGCGTAAGCGCAGACCCGGCGGGCGTCTGGATCACGGCGTCGTAGGTTGGCAGCGGGGGGTGTTTAGATTAGGATCGTTCCAAGCTTGTGTGGCGGGGGCCAGACAATTCAATGGCTTGCAAATGCCCGGTCCGATGCGCGCGTCGAATTGACCTATGTCAACGCGATGGGACTGCCGCTAGCTAAGTTACCGCAGTCGGGGCGAGGCCTCGAAGCCACCCGGCGGGGGATGAAATAAAGATGGACTATCGTTCACTGTTCGAAGACGCGGTCGATGCCCTGAGGGCGGAGAAGCGCTACCGGGTCTTTGCCGATCTCGAGCGCATTGCCGGCAAGTTTCCCCGCGCGATCTATCGCGACGCGGCGGACAATGCCCGCGAGATCGCTATCTGGTGTTCGAACGACTATCTGGGCATGGGCCAGCACGACAAGGTTGTTGCGGCCATGCAGGAGACGGCCGGCAAGCTTGGTGTCGGCGCCGGTGGCACCCGCAATATTTCCGGCACAAACCGCCCGCTGGTCGAGCTGGAGCGCTCGCTCGCAGACCTGCATCGCAAGGAAGCGGCGCTGGTGTTCACCTCGGGCTTCGTGTCGAACGAGGCCTCGATCTCGACGATCGCCCGGCTGCTGCCCGACTGCATCATTTTCTCCGACCAGTTGAACCACGCCTCGATGATCCAGGGTGTGCGGCAATCTGGGATGCAGAAGCAGATCTTCCGGCACAATGATGTCGCCCATCTGCGTGAACTGCTGAGCGCGGTGGACCGGAAGCGCCCCAAGCTGATCGCCTTCGAGTCGGTATATTCGATGGACGGCGATATCGCGCCGATCAAGGAGATCCTGGATCTCGCCGAGGAATTCGGGGCGCTGACCTATATCGACGAAGTGCACGCGGTGGGCATGTACGGGCCCCGCGGCGGTGGCATTGCCGATCGCGACGGGTTGATGGAGCGCATCGACATCATCGAAGGCACGCTGGCCAAGGGGTTCGGTGTGATGGGCGGCTATATCGCGGCCAATCGCGCCATTATCGACGCGGTGCGGTCGTACGCGCCCGAGTTCATCTTCACCACCGCCCTGCCCCCGGCGCTCTGCGCAGCGGCGCGGGCGTCGATCGAGCATCTGAAGGTGTCGCAGAGCGAGCGGCTGGCACACAAGCGCCAGGCGCAGCTGACCAAGGACATCCTCACCGATGCCGGTCTGCCGGTACTGAAGACCGAGACCCATATCGTGCCGCTGATCGTGGGCGATGCGCGCGCCTGCAAGGCAGCGAGCGACATGCTGCTCGACAAGCACAACATCTATATTCAGCCGATCAACTACCCGACGGTGCCCAAGGGCACCGAGCGGCTGCGGATCACGCCGACGCCGCTGCATAGCGACGAGATGATCTTCGAGTTGCGCCACGCACTGGTGAGCGTCTGGGCCAGTCTCGAATTGCCGCGCGAGCGGCCGGTGTCTCGGGTTTCGACCGAGCGGCTGGCGCGGGGCGATCTGACGCTGCCGCATGTGGGCGGCTAGGCCTCCTCGACTTAGCAATTGATACCGATCAAGGCGCCCTCTTGGGCGCCTTGGCATATTGGCCTCATTGCACAAAGGAGGCCGACATGACGGTTGCCCTCGTCTATGACTCCGTATTCGGAAATACTGCAGAGATTGCCCGCGCCATTGCCCGGGGACTTGAGACCGGCGGCCAGACGGTGACGCTGCTGCCGGTGGCCGAAACCGCGGCCTTCGACCCGACGCACTACGAGCTCATCGTCGCCGGCTCGCCGACACGCGGTTTTGCGGCGACGCCCGCCCTGGTGGAATTCATCGAAGGCCTGCCGGACGGCACCATTCCGGTTGCAGCCTTCGACACAAGGCTCGATCTCGACACCATCCACCCCGCGCCGCTGCGCTGGGTGGTCAATGCCGGGGGCTATGCCGCGTCGCGGATCGGCGAGGCGCTGAGGCGCAAGGGCTATGCGTTGCGCGAGCCCTACGGCGACTTCAAGGTCTCGGGAACCGAGGGACCGCTGGTGGCGGGCGAATTGGAACGGGCTGAGGCCTGGGGCGCCGGGTTGGCGGCGGGCTGAAGCTTTCAGCCCGGCTCGTAGAGCGCGCTGGCGCGAGCCTGTGTCCAATCCGGGTTGGCGCAATGGGGGCAGTTGCCGGGGCTGGTGCCTTCCGTGATGTGTCGCAGCGTGCCGCAGCGGGTGCAGACGAAATCGCCGCTCGATTCTGCTCGTTGATCGGCCCGGACGAGGGGCGGCGGCTCGATCTCGAAGGGCGGCACAATGGGCAGCCCCGGCCGCTCGTCGCGGGCGCGATAGACGGTGAGCTTGCCGTCCGGCTCGACATAGGCGCGTGCCACCTGGCCGAGATGCTCGATGCCCCGTTCGCGCAGCTCCTGAAACAGTTCGCTGATACCCATGGTGCGCGACTTGAGGAAAGCCTTGCCCACGACGCCATCGCGCATCAGTTCCGTCGGCGTGCCATCGAGCACGCGTTCGGCGCGCTTGCTGCGTGCCACAAGCATGTCGAGCCCCTTGTTGAGCAGGATCACCAGGGTGACGACCAGCAGGGCGTGGAGCAGCGGCACATCCGGATAGAACATCGCGTCGCCGACGGCCGAGCCAAGGGCGATGACCAGAAGAAACTCGATGGTGGACAGCTGGCCGATGGTGCGGCTGCCCAGCCAGCGCAGCAGCAGCAACGCCCATGCGTAGACGATGGTGGTGCGAACGATGATTTCGAACAGGAACCAAGGCGGTTGGTCGCCGATCAACATACGCTGCAGGTCGAACGCGACGATGGGCTGGTCCATGGGGCAACGCTCGATGGTGACTGACGATGGCGCAGAAACGCGCCGCGGCAGCGGTGCGTTCCGCCCTACCCCGCCAAGACGATGCGCATCAGGTCGGCGGTGTTGCGGGCGCCGAGTTTTTCCATGACGCGGGCGCGGTGGACCTCGATGGTGCGGGGCGAGATGCCGAGTTCGCGACCGGCTTCCTTGTTGGACTGGCCGTTGGTGATGAGTTCCAGCACTTCGCGTTCGCGCGGGGTGAGCTGGGCGAAGCCGCGGACCTCGACAAGGCGGCGGCCCGCGGCGGCAACGGGGCCGACGCGCACATCCTCGCGCAGCGCTTCGCGCACACCGGCCAGCAGCCGATCGGCATCGATGGGCTTGGTCATCACGTCGGTGGCGCCGGACTTGATGGCGAGCACGGCCGAATCGACCTCGGGCCGATCTTCGAGCACGAAGACCGGCGTGCCCTTGGACAGGCTGCGGACCCGCTTGAGGATGGCGAGGCCATCGTCCTTGCCGATGCGGATATTGACGATGGCGACATCGGGCTTGCGCCGCTCGATGGCGGCAAGGAAGCTGGCCGTATCCACCGAGAACGCGGTGTGGAAGCCCTCAAGCCGGAACAGCACGCTGAGCGCCTCGCAGGTGGAGGCATCGGCATCGAGAATATGCACCAGTCGGTCGCGGTTCAAGTAAGTCGGGTAATGGATCGGATCGGTCACTATCCCCTCCGCACGAATGCCATTATTTGCCCAGTTTTTACCAGTCTTTCCAAAGCTTCGGCGCACCGCGATCCGGCCCCGCTATTGCAGCTCCGACAGGCGTTGCCTCCGCTCTATTGCTTCACTCAGTAAGTATCCCAGTGCTTGGCCGTAGCACGCCCTAAGTGTTCCCGGCATTAGGAAGAACCACTACGTAGTGGGATTGCCAAAGGCTGAAATAGGTATGAATGCCGCCTCATGACGTGTCAAGGAGTATTTTCCTAGACTTTCATGTCTCCGATGGACCCATGTGACGCGGGCCGCCACCCGGTGGGGTGACGGCCCGCATACGAGTCCGGCTGGCGCGGTGCGCCGGCGATGGATCAGGGCTTTGCCTTGATCGCGTCGCGGATTTCCATGAGGAGCTTCTCCTCGGCCGTGGGGGCCGGCGGCGCGGCAGGCGCTGCGGCTTCCTGGCGACGGAGGCGATTGATGCCCTTGACCACAAGGAAGAGCACGAAGGCGATGATGGTGAACTTGACCACGGCGTTGACGAACAGACCGTAGTTCAGCGTCGCGACACCAGCTTCCTTGGCCGCGGCGACAGACGGCACCGGAATGTTGTTGGGGTTGTTGAGCACGATGAACAGATTCGAGAAGTCGATGCCCGACAGGATCAGGCCGATGACCGGCATGAACAGATCATCCACGATCGAGGAGACGATGGCTCCGAAAGCGGCGCCGATGATCACACCGATGGCGAGATCGATGACATTGCCCTTGAGGGCAAAATCTCTGAATTCCTTGAACATCGCGGTTCCCCTGTTTGTCGGTGCCAGCGTCTTCCGCCGCCGGGCCCTCCGAATTGCTTCCAGCCCCTTATGAATTTCCGAGATACCGCGAGAATGCAATGGGGCATGGGCAAGCATCCAGAGACTTTGGGCGGGGTTGTAGGCAGAACGGCGGGGGCGGATACTGGCTGACAAGGACTGGACGGGGCAGATGACCGACGCGCCGATCGACAGAGACGAGACGCTGCGCAAGGCGATGGACTTCATCCCGCAAGGGGTGGCGGTGTTCGATCGCGACCTGCGGCTGGTCTCGTCCAACCGGCGCTATGGCGAGTTGCTGGCCTTCCCTGCATCGCTCCTCGCCCCCGGAACGCCGCTCTACGACATTGCGCTGTTTCTTGCCCGTCGCGGCGATCTTGGTGCCGGGGACGTCACCACGCTGGCGGTGAACCGGGTGCAGCAGCTGACGGGTGCGGCGGTCAGCGTCAGCCAGCGGCCGGGGGCATTCGGGCATGTGCTGGAGTTCCACTCGGCGCGGCTGCCGGAGGGCGGCGTGGTGATCAGCTTCACCGACGTGACGGCGCGGACGGCGGCCGAGTCGGAACTGGCGCGGGTCAACCTATCGCTTGAGGGCCGGATCGAAGAACGCACGGCGACGCTGGTGCAGGTCAATTCCGAACTCGAGATGGCGCGGGCCAAGGCCGATGCCGCCAATCGCGACAAGACGCGGTTCCTCGCGGCCGCCAGCCACGACCTGCTGCAGCCGCTGAATGCGGCGCGGCTTTACACCTCGACGCTGGTGGAGCGGGCCGGCGGCACCGGACTCGATGAGCTGGCGCATTCGATCGAGGCCTCGCTGACCGCGGTCGAGGAGATCATGTCGGCGCTGCTCGATATCTCGCGGATCGATGCGGGTGCGATGAAGCCGGCCAATGTGCCGTTCCAGCTGCGCGAGCTGATGCGCAAGATCGAGGTGGAGTTCGGCCCCCTGGCCCGCGCCCGCGGGCTGAAGCTCTCGATCGTCGATACGCAGCTGGGGGCGATCGGGGACCGGGCCATGATCGGCCGCGTGGTGCAAAATCTCGTCTCCAATGCCATCAAATACACCCGATCCGGCGGACGCGTGCTGGTGGGCGTCAGGCCGCGCGGGCGGCGGGTGCGGATCGACGTGATCGATACCGGCATCGGCTTCAACCGCGACCAGCACGCACTGATCTTTGCGGAATTCTCACGGCTCGAACAGGGCGCGCGCATGGCGCAGGGGCTGGGGCTGGGGCTCTCGATCGTCAAGCGGCTGGTCTCGGCGCTCGACGTGACGCTGGAACTCGACAGCAAGGAGGGCAAGGGGTCGCGGTTCTCACTCTATCTGCCGATCCAGCGCAATGTCCGCTCCATCGAGGAAATCGCCGTGACCGGGGCGCGCGAGGCCGGGTCCAACCTCAGCGGGCTGAAAATCCTCACGGTGGACAATGAACGAGCGATCCTCGATGCGATGGAAGGGCTGCTCGGCGCCTGGGGTTGCGATGTGCGCTCGGCGCGCTCGCTCAAGGAGATCGACAAGGAGCGGCTGCTGGAGGGCTGGCTGCCCGACATGGTGCTGATGGACTATCACCTCGACCAGACTTCCGGGCTCGACGCCGTGGAATGGCTGCGCCAGAACCTCGGCGGGCACCTGCCTGCGGCGCTGGTGACGGCGGATCGCAGCGCGGCCGTGCGGGCGCTGGCGGAAGAACGCGGCATCATGGTGATCACCAAGCCGGTGAAGCCGGGAGCGCTCAGGGCGACGATCAGCGGGCTTGCCGGGCAGCGGCCGCGGCCGGCCCGGGCGACGACGGGCTAACGGCGGAACACCACACCACCGAGCCAGCCGGTGAACAGTGCCAGTGCCACGCAGACAATGCCGTAAAGCAGCGGTTGCTGGCGGGCGGCGAGGCCGAGGAAGCGCTCGAACCCGATCTTGCGCACCGAGAAGCCATCGGTCTTGTCGGCCACCAACGCCCCATCCTTAAACAGGTAGCTGTGGACGAGATAGGAGCCGGGCGGCGCGTCGCTGGGCAGACTTACCTGCGCGAAAAAGAAGGTGTTGGAGCGAAAGATCACGCCCTGCTCGTTGAGCAGGAACATGCCCTTCTTCTGCATCAGGCGCACCAGTTCGTTGCCGAAGGCGAGCGAGTCCCACCAGCCGGGCCCGAGGACGTGGCGCGCCTGGCTGGAAAGCGGAATCTGCAGTTGCGACAGGGTCACGGCGTCGGTCATGTCGGCGATGCGGGCGTCTGAGAGCACCTGGTAGAACGAAGGGAAGCGCTCGAAGACGGCCTCGGCGGTGTTGAGCCAGACACCGAACACATTGCTCTTCTTGCGGGCTACGCGATCCTGCAGCGGTCCGGTGACCGTGATGATCATGTGGTACGGCCCTTCGACGAGGCGGTCGGTGGCGCCCGGATCGGCCTGAATCTGCCCGAACAGCGTCAGCGTCTCGCCCTGGAAGCTCGAAGTGATTGCCACCTCGGGCCGGCTCACCTGGGTCACCAACTGTTCGGCGCGCGCCGGGAGGACGAATGCAAGCAGCGCAAGGATCAGCAGGATCAGCAGCGGCGGGCGAGACAGCGCCATCTCAGCCCCCCGAGCCGAGCACGGCGGTGGAGTAGAGGTCTGCCGGAGTCAGCACCAGCGACAGACCGAAGCGCAGGGCGACGGCGAGGATGAGCAGCGCGAGGAGGGCGCGCAGCTGCTCGCCGCGGAGATATTTGCCGGCGGAACTGCCGAACTGGGCCCCCACCGTGCCGCCCACCATCAGGCAGAAGGCGAGCAAGATATCGACGCTCTGGCTGGAGACGGCATGCAGGATGGTGGTGGCGGACATCATGGCCACCAGCTGCAGCAGAGAGGTGCCGATCACCATGTTACCGGGAACGCGCAGCAGATAGACCAGCGCGGGCACCAGGATGAAGCCGCCGCCAATGCCGAGCAGCGAGCCGACAAAACCGATGGCGACGCCGATGAAGATGACCGGCAGCACGCTGATATAGAGCCGCGAGCGCTTGAAGCGAACGCGCCAGGGCAAGCCGTGGAACCAGTTGTGCTGGTTGGGCAGCTTCTCGCGGACGACTATGCCGGCACGGCGCTTGAGGATCGAGCGGATGGCTTCGACCAGCATCAGGGTGCCGACAAAGCCGAGCAGCACGAGGAAGCCGACCGCGACGACAAGGTCGAGCTGGCCGGACGCCCGCAGCACCTGGAAGGTCGCGACACCGCCAAACGCCCCGAGGATACTGGAGAGCACCAGATAGAGCGCGAGATGCGTGTCGATCTGGTTGCGTCGATAGTAGCTGAGCGCGCCCGAGGTCGAGGCGGCGACCACCTGTCCTGTCACCGAGGCGACGGCAACCGAGGCCGGAACGCCGGAGAAGAGCAGCAAGGGGGTGAGCAGAAATCCGCCGCCGACGCCGAACAGACCCGACAAGAATCCGACTGCCCCGCCGATCCCCACGAGGAAGAACAGGTTCATCGAAATCTCGGCGATGGGCAGATAAACCTGCAACGTCGGCGTCCGGCAATGGGCATCTCGGGCCCTAGAGTACCTGGGCGACGAAAATGCGACGGTTTTCAACGGAACACGCCGGTGCGTCACGAAAATCGGCGACGTGCTCCAAGTCACGTAACGGAGTCGAATCCGATGGGAAAGCCGCTTGGCGTCGTTCCCGGGAGGCACTCCTGGCCGACAGTCTAGTGCTCAAATGCAAAAGGGACGTTTAGGCGCGCGCAAATGCCGCACAAAATGCGCCGATGCGGAAATGGCGTCCCCGGCGGCAAAAACCGCCAGCAGGCTTGCGGCGGATCAGACCGGCTGACTGCCCAGAACCGCGAGCAGGCGCGGGTTGATGGCGCCGCTTTCCGACATGCCGGTCGCTCGTTCGAACTCACGGATGGCATCGGCCGTCTTGGGACCGGCGAGACCATCGGGCGTGCCGACATCGAAGCCGAGAGTCGAAAGGGCCATCTGCACGCCGCGAACGACCTCGGTGGAATCGATGGTGCGACCCGGATCGAACTTCGGCTCCCAGGTGCCGATCGGGGCGAAATTGGCCACCAGATCGATATTGGCGGGTCGCCACGCAGCGATCTGGTCGTTCAGCGCCTTGACCGTCGCGGCGTCGAGCGAGGCGGCCATATCGTCGCGCGCCTTGGCGCCATCGGCGTCACCCCGGCTGGCGGCAATGCCGAACCATTTGTAGGACTGCGCAAGATCCTGGGGCACGCCAAGCCCGCGTGCATAGAGCATGCCCAGATTGAACTGGCTGTCCTTCATGCCGCGGTTGGCGGCTTCCTCGAACCACTTGGCGGCCGCGTCGAACTGCTGTGGGCCAAGTTCGCCGCCGGCATAGAGGGCGGCGAGATTGTGCATGGCGAGGCGGTTGCCGGCCTCGGCCGCGCGCTGATACCACAGACGCGCCAGCGACAGATCCTTTTCGACGCCGTTGCCGTGCTCGTAGAGCGTGCCGAGGCGGTATTGCGCCGGGGCAAAGCCCTGACTGGCGGCGCGCTCGTACCAGATAGCAGCTTCGGCGAGATCTTCGGGAACGGCACGGCCTTCGGTGTAGATCGCGGCCACTTCGAACTGGGCCCGCGCATCGCCACCGGCCGCGGCGACCCGCAGCGACTGAGGACCGACGGTCTCGGGTGGCAGGTCCACGGGACCGGAACTCGCAAGGCTGGGCAACTGGGCCGGCTCCAGGGCGGCAACCTGATCCAGGGCCGCGAAGGCGGCAGTCCCCGGCAGCGGCGCTTCGGTTGGCGCGAAGGCCTGGGCCGAGGTCGTAGCGATCGAGCCGGTGGTCAGCTGATCGACCATCGGAATGATGCGCGGCCCGCCCATTGCCACGTCGTCCTGTTCGGCCAGCGGCGTGGGAGACATGGTGGCGCTGCCAACGGTGGCCGGCTCCGCGGCGGGCACGGGATCCTGCTCGGAGAGACGCTGGTTGATCAGATTGATGGCGAGGCAGGCAATGGCGATGACGCTGGCGCCCAAGAGGATGGGACGGCGATGGCGGAGAAGAAAGCTCTCGTGAGGCACCAGCGTGTCGGCCGCGGGTGCGGTAGCCTCGGCGGCCAGCGACACGGCGGGGGCGACGCCGTCGGCGGCTGCGCGGGCGTCATCGGGATGCCAGGCGGTGGGCGAGAGCTTGTCGCCGGCAAGCCGACGTTCGCTGCGGGCGGGCTTTGCGCCGTTCTCGGCAACCGTCTTATCGGCTTTGGCCTGAGCAAAGCCAAACAGGCTCTTGCGGGCCTTCTGCGGTGCGGTCTCGGGCTCCGCCGTGGCTTCCGGCCCTTTGGCTTCGGTGACAGGATCGGACTTGGGCTCGCGGGTGGCCCGCTTGAGGCTGAAGCGGGACGGCTTCGGCTTGTCCTCCGTCGTCGTCGCGGCAGGCGCGGCGGGTGGCGGCACCGGCTGGATGGACGCGGCATCGCGCTGGGCCTGGAAGCGGGCAAAGGCCCGGCCAATCAGCGAGTTCTCATCGACGCTGGCGGCGGTCTTGCCGCTTGCCGCCATGCGGGCTGCGCGGCGGTGCGCCTCGATAAAGGTATTGCGCGAAGGCGGCCGAAGCTCGTCAAGTGGTGCCGGGGCCGGCTCGGCGGGCAACTCTGCGGCAGCGGCCGGGGCCTGGGTATCGAGCGCGGAGAACGGCTTTGGCGGCAGCTCGCTTGTCGGCTCCAGACCGGGGTGACGCCGCGGCGCGCCGCTTGGGCTGCTGTCGGACGGCAGGACCGGATCGGGAAATGGCGGGGCGATCAGCGGGGCGTCGTCGGCGGGATTGGCCGGCATGGCATCGGCGATGCTGGCCGATGTGTCGGGCGCGGGCGCTGCGGCCGGTGTTGGCGATGCCGTCTCGGGCGTGAGCGCGAGCAGTCCTTCATCAGCCAGCGACCGGATCAGCGGCGCCAGCTCATCGGTCGGCTCGGCGATGGTCTCGGAGACGATGGCCTCTTGTGCAGGGGCTGCTTTGGCGGAACTCTCGAGACTCTTCGTTGGCGCGGCGGGCTCGGAGACCGAAGCAGGCTCGGGCGCGAGCAGCGCAGCCGCGAAGGCTTCCGAACTGGGCTTGTCGGCGCGCTGAGTGGCGCTGGCCGTACGTAGCGGACGGCGTTCCACACTCACCGGCTCCGGCACATCCTCGGCTTCGGCGGTGACCGTTGCGGCAGCGACAGGCTTGTTGGTGGCAACCGCCGGTTTGGCGGCCTCGACCCCGTTCGAGGTCAGCATCGCTTCGATACGGGAGAGGCGGTCATTGACCTCGCGGATGGTGCCTTCGACTTCCGCGAGCTCCGGCGTCGGGCCATCGGCGGCCCTGTCGGCCATGATGCGCATGACGCGCCGCTCGATCTCGTCGATATCGGCTGCCTCGATATGCGCCGCCGCTGCAGGCTGGCTGCGGGCTATGGCGGCGGACGTCTTGTCGGCAACAAGATCGGCGAGTTCGGAGAGGTTCGGTGGACTGCTGACCGCGGGCTGGGCGTAGAGCTTGGCGAGCCCGGTCAGTTGCTCGCCGGTCTGATCCATGCGCGCAACAAGCTGGCGAACCTGCGCTTCCAGCGGGGCCGGATTGAAGTTGGGAAGGTTGTCGATGACGCGATCGCCAAGCGCGGCGAGGCGCGCATCGAGGCTGGCTTCGAGCGTGGCGAAACGCGGCTCGAGCGTATCGACAACGGTTTCGCGCAGGCTGAGCAGGTCTGCGTGCAGCGCCCCGATATCCTCGGAACGGGATTCGATTTCAGCGACGCGGGAATTGAGCGCGTCGATCAGTTCGAGCAGCCCCTGTGGCTGCTGCGGCGCCTTCATGGCGGCGGCAATCTGGCCAAGCTGCTCGCTCAGCCGGTCGAGCTCGGTCTGCGGCAGGGTGAGCTTTTGCTCGATGGTATCGATGCGGTCGTAGAGATTGCGGATTCCGGCTTCGAGACGCTCGGCCCGGGCCTCATCGGAAGCGGGGTGCGTGGCCGCATCGGTCTGCAGGTCGGCAATGCGGCTGACCGTGGCACTGACGTCGTCGAGCCGTTCGCCGATGCCCGCAACGTCGGAGAATTTGAGGACGGAAGCGGCGACCTCCTCGATCCGCGCATGCAAGGCATAGAGATCGGGCTGCGACTGCTCGGCCAGAATGCTGGCGAGACTGGCGATCTGGCTTTCGAGGCGCTTGACCTGGCCAACTTCCCCGACCGCCCCGGCCAGCAGTTCGACCACCTGAGACAGCTGCGCGATCTGGTCGGCGATCTCCTTGACGTTGGCGGTCTGGTTGCGGGCATTGAGGCGCAACTCGCCTTCCAGCCGTTCGAGCCGTGCAGCGATGCCCTCGGCCGACTGCGCCATGCCATCGATCCGGGGAGCTGCGCCTGCCGGATTGTGGCGGGCCCGAATCTGGCGAATGGCGGCGTCCAGCGTCTCGCGCGGGGTGACCGGGGCTTCGTCGCGATCGTGGAAGCGGTTGACGGCGCGTTGCACGGAACGAAGGGCCTCACGATGACGGATGTCGGGGCGGGCGTCGGAGTCGCCTTCAGCAACCTGGTGCCGGAGATCGCGAACACGTTCGGCCAGGGCTTCGTAGACGGGGCCGGTGCGGGCCGGACGGGCGTTCTGGGTTTCGACCTCATCGAGCAAGGCGACCAGTTCGCTGCGCAGATCCTGCCACTCGCCGCCGGCGGGCTGGTCATGTTCCTCTTGGTGGAACTGCGAGGTTGCGCGCGCCATAATCGATCCCAAGCACCACTGGCCGGTTTTCAGGCCCTTGGCGGGCCTTTACCTTTCGGTCACTCTTGAGATGACATGGTAAAGATCGGGTTAAGGCGCGATGCATTCTGCGACAGCAGCAGGTGAAACGCCGTCGCAACCTGCTTAAGTGGGATACAAACCCGCGGCATCGCCTGCTAGATGACTGAGGCGCCTGGTGGCGGGCGCGGCCAGAACGGAGACCGGTCCACCCATGACGACCCGGCGCATCATCATCGTCGACGATCATCCGCTGTTCCGATCGGCACTTCGGCAGACGCTGGCGGCCGGTGACCCGTCGATCCTTGTCGAGGAGGCCGGCGATCTCGCGACGGTTGGCGCGGCGCTCGAAGCCAATCGCGATTGCGACCTGGTGCTGCTGGACCTCAACATGCCGGGGACCCGAGGTTTCTCGGGCCTGCTGCTGCTCAGGGCGCAGTTTCCCGAAGTGCCGGTGATGATCATTTCCGCGGTGGAAGACGGCACGGTGATCAAGCGGGCGCTGGAGCTGGGCGCTGCGGGCTATCTGCACAAGTCGGTCGGGCCGGTGGATATCCGACGCGCCATCGAGACGGTGCTCTCGGGCGATGTCTATGTGCCCGAAGGCATGGACCTGCCGATCGAGGATGCGCATTCGTCGCTGATGCAGCGGCTCTCGACGCTGACGCCGCAGCAGATCCGGGTGCTAATGATGCTTAGCGACGGGCTGATGAACAAGCAGATCGCCTACGAGCTTTCGATCTCGGAGGCGACGGTGAAGGCGCATGTGTCGGCGATCCTGCAAAAGCTCGACGTCGACAGCCGCACCCAGGCGGTGATCGCAGCGAGCCGGATCGAGGAAGGCCAGTTCGAGACGCTGCTCAGCGGCGGGTGAGAATGGTGCGTTCGCCGCGGGGACCGTAGGCGACGCTTCGGTGCGCTGCGTAGACGATCAAGATTGCGCGGCCATCGCGTTCAACAAGTCGGCAAACCAGCCAATAATCGCCGGTTCGGAGCTTCCATAGTCCCTTGAGGCTGCCCGTGTAGGGAAGCAGGCGATCACGCGCGTCATCGATTTGCGTGAGTTCACGGAGAGCTTTGCGGATTCGCAGCTGCACTGCATTGTCGAAGGCCGCAACGTCGTCGATCGCGGCAGGATGCCACTCAATCCTGACCGGCATCTTCGGCGAACCCTAACCGCCGCCACGCTTCGTCGTTGGAGACCGGCTCGAACGGCTGCGACAGGCGTGATTGCACTGCGTAGAAGTCTTCCAGTTCTTCGAGACGTTCGATGATTGCTTCGCGCATCAACTGGCTTTGGTTGAGGCCGTGGGCAGCAGCGAGCCGTTCCCAGCGCGACTTGATATCGTCATCGATCCTGACACTAAGCGTCTTCACGGCACCGCTCCTTGCGTGACTTGTCACACATAGTCGACGTGTCACACATGTACAATGATGCTAGTACGCCTCGTACCCCGCGATCAGCCGCTTGCGGCTGACCGGGTAGACGCGGTCGCGGCCGATCATGGCGATCTCCAGCGCGGCGTAATCGAACAGCGACTGGAAGGCCGGCGACAGGATGTTCAGCGTGCCGGTGGCGCTGCCATAGGCGGGGAGCACCAGCACCTGTCCGTCATGCACGAAACACGGACGGCGGGTCGAGCGGCCGTTGATGGCGAGGTGGGCGGCGGGATGGAGATGGCCGGCGACGAGGCCGGGCGTGCCGCGTTTCGGCTCGTGAACCAGGGTCAGTCCACGCCGTTCGAGACGATCGGTGCAGGTGCCGCCCAGAAGGTGCGGGGCGGGATCGTGATTGCCGGCGATCCAGGTCCAGCGGGTGCGGCCGAGCAGCGACATCAGCCGCAGGCGGTCGGCATCGAGCAGGGTCGAGGTGCCCTCGTCGCGGTGGAAGCTGTCGCCGAGGGCGATGATCTCTTCGGCGCCTGTGGCGGCTAGATCCCTTTCGAGCCGACGCAGGGTAAGGCCAGTGTCGTAGGGTGGCAGGAGGCTGCCGCGCCCCGCAAAAGACGAGAGCTTTTCGAGGTGCAGGTCAGCGACCAGCAGCGTGCGCTCGGCCGGCCAGAACAGCGCGCCCGAAGGTAGCGCCGAGAAGGTCTCGCCGGCAAAATGGATGAGCACGCTGGCCTCGTCCCCTGCTGTCCGGTCGATCGGCCGGGCCGTACCTCTATTCAATTGGTCCCCATCGCCTCGCGGATCAACTCGTCGGCGGCTTCGGCCATGGCGCTTTCGCGGGCCTCGCCGGCGACCGGCACCTTACCGATATCCAGCAGTACCGGTACCGCCAGCGGCGAGATTCGGTCGAGCGGTTTGTGGACGATGTGCCGGCGGATGCGGGCGAGCATATGGCCGAGCCGCTCGATATCGAGGAGGCCGCGCGCGGCGTCACGGCGCGTGGCCTGGATGAGGATATGGTCGGGCTCGTGCTGGTAGAGCACGTCGTAGATGATGTCGGAGCTGACGGTGATCTGGCGGCCGGTCTTTTCCTTGCCCGGGTGACGGCGCTCGATCAGCCCGGCGATGATGGCGCAGTTGCGAAAGGTGCGGCGCATCAGCTGGCTTTCGTCGAGCCAGGCTTCGAGATCGTCGCCCAGCATGTCCTCATCGAACAGATCGTCGAGCGAAAGGCGGCCGGTGCGGATCAGGCCGCCGATATCGCCGAGCCCCCAGATGGCGAGGGAATAGTCGGAGGCGACAAAGCCGAGCGGGCGGGCACGGGCGCGTTCGAGCCGGCGGGTCAGCAGCATGCCGAGCGTCTGGTGCGCCAACCGTCCCTCGAAGGGGTAGCAGACCATGTAGTTCTGCGCGCCGCGCGGAAAGGTTTCGACCAAGAGGCTGTCGGGGCGCGGCAGGGTCGAGACATCACGCTGGAGGCGCAGCCAGTCGCTGACCTGGTCAGGCAACAGGTGCCAATCGTCGGGACTGGCGATCAGCTTGCGGACGCCATCGGCGAGATAGGTGGAGAGCGGGAACTTGCCGCCCATGTAGGACGGGATCTTGGGGTCCTTGCCGACGGCGCGGCTGACCTGCGCCTCGTTCTCGTGCATGCCCTCGAAGGCGACGATCTCGGAGCCGAAGAGGAAGGTGTCGCCGCGCGTAAGGGTGGTGAAGAAATACTCCTCCATCTCCCCCAGCACGCGGCCGCCGCGACCGATGGGGCCGGTGGTCGCGCCCTCGCGAAAGCCCCTGCCCCGCACCAGCCGGACCTTGACCATCGCCTCCTCGACAATGGTGCCGATGTTCAGCCGATATTGCTGGGCGATGCCGGGGTTGGCGATGCGGAAGGTGCCCTCGGGGGTCTTCCGGAGCTTGGCATAGCGCTCATAGGCGCGTAGCGCGTAGCCGCCGGTGGCGACGAAGTCGACGACGCGCTCGAAGGTCTCCCAGTCGAGTTCGCGATAGGGCCAGGCGCGACGGATCTCATCGAACAGCGCCAGCGGGTCGAACGGCGCTGCGCAAGCCATGCCGAGGACGTGCTGGGCGAGGACATCGAGGCCGCCGGAGACCGGGTCCTCACTATCCTGGGCACCGCGCTCGACCGCCTCCAGCGCCGCCTCGCATTCGAGCACCTCGAAACGGTTCGACGGGACGAACAGCGCCTTGGAGGGCTCGTCGAGCCGGTGATTGGCGCGGCCAATGCGCTGCAGCATGCGAGAGGCGCCCTTGGGGGCGCCGATCTGGACCACCAGATCGACATCGCCCCAGTCGATGCCGAGATCGAGGGTGGAAGTACAGACCACGGCGCGGAGCTTGCCCGCCGACATCGCCGCCTCAACCTTGCGGCGCTGCTCGACGGCGAGCGAGCCGTGATGCAGCGCGATCGGCAGCATTTCCTCATTGGCGGTCCACAGCTCCTGGAAGAGCAGTTCGGCCTGGGAGCGGGTGTTGACGAAGAGCAGCGTGGTGCGGTGCTGCTTGATGGTCTCGAAGATCTCCGGGATGGCGTATCTGGCTGAGTGCCCGGACCAGGGCACTCGCTCCTCGCTCTCAAGGATGGAAATGTCCGGCCGCGCCCCGCCTTCGGTGACCAGCAGGCGGGCGCCCGCAGCAGGCAGCGGCGCCGCGATCCAGTCACGGAGAAGGTCGGGACGGGCGACGGTGGCGCTGAGCGCGGTGATGCGAACGTCTGGGGCGAGGCTCGCGAGCCGGGCGACGCCCAGCGACAGCAGTTCGCCGCGCTTGTTGGTGACGAGCGCGTGCAACTCGTCGAGCACAATGCGCTTCAGGTTTCCGAACAGGGTGGCGGCATCGGCATGGCTGAGGAGCAGCGCCAGTTGTTCGGGGGTGGTCAAAAGGATTTCCGGCGGGTCGATGCGCTGGCGCTGGCGGCGAGACGATGGCGTGTCGCCGGTGCGGGCCTCGACGCGGATCTTGAGCTTGGCCTCGGCAATAGGCGTCATCAAGTTGCGCTGCACGTCGACGGCGAGCGCCTTGAGCGGCGACAGGTAGAGCGTGTGGAGGCCCTTTTGCGGATTTGCGGCAAGATCGTTGAGGGTGGGCAGGAACCCGGCCAGCGTCTTACCGGCACCGGTGGGGGCGATCAGCAGCACGGAATCGCCAGCTTCGGTGGCCGCGAGCACATCGAGCTGATGCGGCCGCGGCGCCCAACCCTTGGTGGCGAACCAATCGACAATGCTGGGGTGGAGCGGCACGCGGTTGTTCCCGGTTTGTGCGCAGTATGCGGAAGCGCCTCGCGGACGGCAAGGCCGTTTGCCGCGACGCAGCGTTTCCGCTAGGGAAGCAGCACAGGCGAGGGGCTACTCAGATGAACGACAATGATGTGCCGTCGGTGGCGCTGACGCCGGATGCGGCGCTGGCGCGGCTGATCGAGGAGGCGAAGACGCTGCACGCGCGGCGCGAGGGGCGCGTGGTGCTGGGGATCGCCGGGGGACCGGGCGTCGGCAAGTCGACGCTGACCGAGCAACTCGTGGCGGCGCTGAATGCCGAGACGCCGGGAATAGCCGCCTATCTGCCGATGGACGGGTTCCACATGCTGCACAAGAAGCTCGAAGAACTCGGGACGGTGAAGGACAAGGGCGCGCCGCACACGTTCGAGGCGGGGGCGTTCGCGACGTTCCTTGCGGCGGTGAAGGCGGCCAAGGGCACGGTGCGGGCGCCGGGCTACTCACGCAAGATCGAGGACGTGGTGCAGGACGCCTATGTCATCCCCGCCGCGGCGCGGATTGTGGTGGTGGAAGGCAACTACCTGTTGCTGGCGGCACCCCCTTGGGCGCAGGTCGGGCCGCAACTGGACCGGGCGATCTTTCTGTCGGTGCCCCGCGATGTGGCGCGGGCGCGGCTGCTCAAGCGGCATGGCGCGGAAGGCCTGTTCAGCGACGAGCGAAATCGCCGGCATGTCGACAATGTCGACCTGGTGAATTTCGATCTGGTGGCGGCCTCAAGGGAACGCGCCGACCTTGCGATCGATATCGTCAGCGAGGGCTAGAGGCTCAGACGGCCCTCGGCCCAATCGACCGTCTGCGTCGCGGCGAGGCCGGAGACGCTGTTGAGGCCGCGATTGCGGATGGCGGCGGTGAGGCCGCGCTTGATGCGATCGAGCAGATCGAGACCGCCGAACACCAGCGCCGAATAGAGCTGGATGGCGTCGGCGCCCGCTTCGAACTTGGCGATGGCGGTTTCCGGCGAGTGGATGCCCCCGACCCCGATGATCGGGAGCGCGCCGACGCGCAGCCGCACCTGCGCCAGCCGCCGGGTCGCGAGGTTGAACAGCGGCTTGCCGGAGAGGCCGCCCGTTTCGTTGGCATGTTCCATGCCGGCGACAGGGTCGCGGCTGAGGGTGGTGTTGGAGACGATCAGCCCGTCGAGATCGGTCGCGAGGACGACGCGGGCGATGTCGTCGAGCTGGCGCTCATCGAGATCGGGCGCGATCTTCAGGAGCACCGGCACGCGGGTGCGCGCCTTGGCACGGGCATTGAGCACGGCATCGAGCAGGCGGGCGAGCGCCTCGTCGGCCTGCAAATTGCGGAGGCCCGGGGTGTTGGGCGAAGAAACATTGACGGTGAGGTAGTCGGCGACATCGGCGAAGCGGGTGACGCCGAGCACGTAGTCGGCGACGAAGTCTTCGCTGTCCTTGTTGGCCCCGATATTGACCCCAAGAATGGCGCCGACATGGGCGCCCTTCAGGCGGGCGAAGGCGGCATCGTGGCCTTCATTGTTGAAGCCCATGCGGTTGATGACACCACCCGCCTCGGGCAGGCGGAACAGGCGTGGCTTGGGGTTGCCGGTCTGCGGGCGCGGGGTGACGGTGCCGACCTCGACCATGCCGAACCCCATGCGGGCGAGCGGCTTGGGCACCTCGGCGTTCTTGTCGAAGCCGGCGGCCATGCCGACCGGATTGCGCAGTTCGAGGCCGCAGAATGTGGTGGCGAGTTCGGGCGGATCGGTGCCCTCCTGCTCGGGCGACAGGCCCAGTCGCAGTGCCGAAATGGTGGCGCCATGGGCGATTTCGGGGTCCATCTTGAGCAGCGTGTCGCGCGTCAGGTCGCGGACCAGCGGCACGCGCAGCAGTGAGGAGAGGCTCATTGCACCCACTCCGGGAGATCGACACGGCCATCGCCAGCGACCGCGATGACGGCGCTGTCGGCGATCTCGTCCATCGCCAGGTCGCCATAGACATGCGGGAACAGTGCCCCGCCGCGTGACGGCTCCCAGACGAGGCGGTCGCCGAGGGTGGCGCAGGGCACAGAAAACAACGTCAGGTTGGTCTGTCCAGCGAAATAGAGCCGCAGGGTTTCGCGCAACTGCTCGGCGGTGGAGAAATGGATGTAGCCGTCGGTGGTATCGATCGGGGCGCCGAGGAAGCGGCCGGCGGCCACCGAAGCCTCGAACAAGTGGTGCTGGCAGACCTTGTAGATCTTCTCGACGGCAGGCTTCACCTTGCGACTCCTCAGGATGGCGGGCGGACCGTAGAGCTTCGGACCGGCCTCCACAAGTTGGCCAGCCTTGCTTTACAAGGGGCGTGGCCGCCCTGTAGATTAGGACTTGTTTCCGCGAGGAGACAGCTTTCCTCCTGAGAACGAAGCTCGGCGCGCATGCTGTCGCACAACGATATCTGGAACGCCATCGATGCGGTCGCCACGCGCCACGGGCTGAGCGCCTCGGGTCTGGCGCGGCTGGCCGGGCTGGATGCGACGGCGTTCAACAAATCGAAGCGGGTCAGCAAGGACGGGCGCGAACGCTGGCCGTCCACCGAGAGCATTGCCAAGGTGCTGGAGGCGACGGGCGAGAATTTCGACCAGTTCCTGTCGGCGGGCGGCGCGTATCTGCAGGCGCAGGTCGGTGCGGTCACGCGGCCATCGGTGCCGCTGCTGGGGCTGGCGCAGGCGGGATCGGGCGGGTTTTTCGACAGCGCCGGCTTTCCCGCCGGACAGGGCTGGGACGAGGTGCCGCTGCCCTGGGCGCCGGAGGATGGCAGCTACGCCCTGGAAGTCACCGGGGATTCGATGCTGCCGCTCTATCGCGACGGCGACATCATCGTGGTGTCGCCGACGGCGCAGGTGCGGCGTGGCGACCGGGTGGTGGTGCGCACCAAGGACGGCGAAGTGCTGGTGAAGGTGCTGCACCGGCAGACGGCGCGCATTGTCGAGCTGCATTCGCTGAACGCCGACCATCCGCCGCGCACCATCGAGGTCAAGGACATCGAGGGGCTGGGCCGGATCGTGTGGGCCAGCCAATGATCCGGATCAACTCCGCCGGGGCGGAGGACGTCATGGACTGGCTGGCGATGCGCAACGCTTTGTGGCCCCACGCAGCGGCCGAGAACCCGGACGAGATGGCCGCAATCCTCGCCGACGCAAACCTTGTGGCGTTCATCGCGCGAGATGAGGGTGGCAGAGCACTCGGCTTTGCCGAAGCCTCGATCCGCCGCGACCATGTGAATGGCTGCGACACGTCGCCGGTCGGCTTTCTCGAAGGCATCTATGTGGTGGAGGATGCGAGGCGGCAGGGCGTAGCGCGGCAGCTGGTTGCCGCGGTGGCCGACTGGTCGCGCCAACGGGGCTGCAGCGAGCTGGGCTCGGACGCCGCGCTCGACAATCACTCCAGCCACCAGATGCACGAAGCGCTCGGGTTCAGCGAAACCGAGCGCGTGGTGTTCTTCCGGCAGCTGCTCTGATCACTCGGCCTTCAGAAGTTTCCCGGCCAGCGCGTCGGCGATAAGCCGACGGGTGTTGTCGATGCCATAGAGCGCGGCGAACGATCCGAAGCGGGGGCCGCGCTCCTGCCCGATCAGCACCTGATAGAGCATCTGGAAGAAATCGCCGGACACGCCGGGGCCGCCATGCGGGCCCTTGCGGGAATGGTCCTGATAGCGCTCGATATTGCGCGCGACGTCGAGTGCGGCGTTCTGGATCGCCTCGTTGTCGGCGTCGGGCGGCAGGTCTGCAAAGGCCGCCGATAGGGCCTCAAGCGCCGCTCGCTCGACATCGTCCGGGGCCCGGTAGTTCTTCTTCACGAAATCCCGGAAGTAGCGCATGGCGTAGCCGACCAGCGCATCGAGATGCGGATGCGTCTGGGGCGTCACGCCCGGCGCGTAGGCCGAGATATAGCCCCACATCACTTCGGGCGTTTCCGGGTTGGAGGCCGTCGCGAGGTTTAGGAGCAGCGCGAAGGTGATCGGCATGTTGGCCGCCGGCGGGTGGCCGAAATGCACGTGGAAAGCCGGGTTCTCCAGCCGCGCCGCAACGTCCTGCGACTGATACGCCTCGACGAACTGATAATATTCGTCGACGGCGCGCGGGATGACATCGAAATAGAGGCGCTTGGCGACGCGCGGCTTCTGGAACATGTAGAGCCCGAGGCTCTCCGTCGAGGCGTAAGTCAGCCACTCGTCGATGGTGAGGCCATTGCCCTTGGACTTCGAGATCTTCTGGCCGTTCTCGTCAAGGAACAGCTCGTAGACATAGTGCTCGGGCGGGGTGCCGCCGAGGATCGCGCAGATGCGATCGTAGATGCCCTGGTTGGTCTGGTGGTCCTTGCCGAACATCTCGAAATCGACGCCGAGCGCCGCCCAGCGCATGCCGAAATCGGGCTTCCACTGCAGCTTCACATGGCCGCCGGTGACCGGCACGGTGGTGTCGCGGCCATCCTCGTCGGTGAACGTGACGGTGCCGTCCTTGGCGTTCACTTCCTTCATCGGCACGTAAAGCACGCGGCCGGAGATCGGCGAAATCGGCAGGAAGGGCGAATATGTCGCCTGCCGCTCCTCGCCGAGCGAGGGCAGCATGACCTTCATGATGTCGTCATAGCACTCGGCGGCGCGCAGCAGTACGGCGTCGAACTTGCCGGACTTGTAGTATTCGGTGGCGCTGGCGAACTCGTAGTTGAAGCCGAACGTGTCGAGGAAGCGCCGGAGCATGGCGTTGTTGTGGTCGCCGAAGCTCGGATACTCGTTCGTCCAGGGGTCCGGGACCGAGGTCAGCGGCATCTGGAGGTAGGGCTCCAGGAACTCCTTGGATGGGACGTTGTCCGGGATCTTCCGCATGCCGTCCATGTCGTCGGAGAAACACAAAAGCCGGGTCGGGATCTGATCGCGGGTCAGCAGCCGAAACGCGGTGCGGACCATGGTGGTGCGCGCCACTTCGCCGAACGTGCCGATATGCGGCAGGCCCGATGGGCCATAGCCGGTTTCGAACAACACCTCGCTCAGACCACGCTTTTCGGCGCGGGCCACGAGTTTGCGGGCTTCCTCGAACGGCCAGGCGCGGGCCGTCTGCGCGGCATCGAAGAACGCGGGGTCGAGCGAAGGAAGCGGTGCGGGCACGGGACTGGCCTCGATGGGAAGAATAAAGGCGCTCAATTGCACCAGCAATGTGGCCCCGTCAATGCAGGCGCCCCGGCGCAAGGCACGGGCGATGCTTGCCAAGCCGGAGGCCGACGCCTAGGTATCACGCAGTTTCGAAGATGGAGCCCGATATGTCCCTGTCCGTGCAGGACGCGCTTGTTCACCTGATGGTCGTCACCGCTTCGTCCGACGAGGGCATCTCGGAGCATGAGTTGCAGGTCATCGCCAGCCTGATCGATCGCTCGCCGGTGTTCGAGGGATTTGATCTCACGCGGCTCGAAACCGTCGCCAACGAGGCGGTGGACCTCACCAATGCCATCGGGCTCGACGGCGTGCTCGACGCCGCCATCGCAGCCATACCCGAACGCCTGCACGACACGGGTTACGCGCTGGCGGTGGAAGTGGCAGTGGTGGATGTGCAATTGCCGCAGGAAGAGTTGCGGCTGCTCGAAATGGTGCGCGACCGGCTCGAGGTGGATCGCCTGGTGACCGCGGCCATCGAAGCGTCGGCCCGCGCCCGGATGCGCCGGATGAAATAGCGTCCCGCCCCGGGTTCAGTAAAAGTCGACAGGGAACCAGCGCAGGAAGATCTCATCGAACGCGCCTGAGCGCTTGAGGCGGACAAGGGCGTGGTCGATGGCCTGCCGAACGGCGTCCTGACCGGGAACGACGGCGATGGCGAGGCCTTCTCCGAAAAGCTCGGGCCGGAAGTAGGGCTGGCCAGCAAAGGCGCAGCAATCGGCGCGCTCGTTCAACCAGAACGAGGCGCGCAAGGCGTCAGAGAATACCGCATCGACCTCGTTGCGGGCCAGCGCATCGAGCGCCAGAGTCTCGCTGTCGAAGGGCACGGCCGTGGCGTTGGCGAGGTAGCGTTCGAGGAACGCAGCGTGCGCCGAGCCGGCCCGAACCCCGACACGCTTGCCGGAAAGCGCTGCGGGCGTGAAGTCGCCCGTCGCCGCCGCCTTGCCGAGCACGAAGCGTCCGGGCAGCATGAGGTAAATGCTGCTGAAATCGAAGCGCTCGCCGGTTTCCGGCGTGATGGCGAGTCCGGCGATCAGCGCATCGCCCTGCCGGTCGGCAAGGGCATTGCCGGCCTGTTCCCACGGCCAGGCCTGCACCGTGCACGCGATCGACAACTCGTCGCAGATCGCCCGGGCGAGATCGACATTGAAGCCAACCAGTTCGCCGTCGGTTTCGCGGAAGTTGAACGGCGGATAGTCGGGCGTGGTGAGGAACCGGATGGCCGGCACCGCAGCCAGATTGGGCACCACGTCGCGCGCCGAGGGATCGGCGTGATTGGGCAAGGTCTGTGCCTGGCCCGAGACCATGGCCGCCAGCAGCAGCGTAAGGGCGATGAGGATAGGGCGCATTCGAGGTCCGGCCACAGTGTTATCGGCTTATGGCGCAATTCGCGGAAAAACGCGAGACGGCGGGGAACATGACAGCTCGATCAATACTGGTGACGTCCAGTTCTGCCTGATATCGTTTCGACAAGTATCCTTCGACGTTGTTGCCGCGCTTTGGGGGAGCTGGCATGTCGCAGGCCAGATCTCTACTCGCAGCGATACTTCGCGACCTGGCGCGCGATGAGCAGGAATTGCCACTGCACCTCGATGCGGCACTCGCCCTAGAAGTCGACCCGCTGGCCTATTGCATTCATCACTTCGGCCTTACCGAGAGCGAGGTGATGGAACGCGCGGCAAGCTGGGCCGGGCTTGCCTTCTCGGACGTGATCCCGGACGTGGTGCCGGGCGGCGGCGAGCTCCTCCGCATCGACGGACTGGGAGAGGTGCGCACGCTTCGGGCCACCTTGTTCGGGCGCGACCTCGTCTATGCGGCGCCACACTTCACCCAGTTCATTGCGCTCAAGGACCGGCTCAACTCCGAACCGGAGCTGCACAGGCGCCTCTGCGTCGTGCCGCTGCGCCGGCTGCGGCAGGCGCTGACCCTCGCCATGTCCGAACAACTGGAGATGCGGGCGCGCGAGCGGCTCTGGCGGCGCTGGCCTCGGGCCAGCGGCCGGCTGGAGCTGTCCCTCGTTTCGCGGTTGATGTTCTCGGTGGGGCTGCTCGCGGTGCTGGTGTTCGCTGTCGTCTCCCCCCTGCTCTACGAACCGCTGTTCATGCCAATCGTCGGCCTGCTGCTGGTGCTGCCGGCGGCACTGCGACTGATGGCCGCCATCGCGCCAGAGCCGGAGGACGACCTCAATTTCGAAATACTGGAGGACAATGAGCTGCCGTTCTACTCGGTGCTCGTGCCACTGAGGGACGAGGACAATATGGTGCCCCAACTGGCGCGGGCTCTGGCCCGGATCGACTATCCGGCGGCCAAGTTCGAAATCCTGTTCGTCGTCGAGCAACGCAGTCGCGAAACCGTCGAGGCGGTCCGACTGGTGCTCGACGATCCCCGGTTCGAGCTGATCGTCGTGCCAGACAGCGAACCACGGACCAAGCCAAAGGCGATGAACTTCGCCTTGCCGCTGGTACGCGGCGCCTATGTGGTCGTCTACGATGCCGAAGACATACCGGACCCGCAGCAGTTGCGGTTGGCCGCGAGCCGGTTTGCGCTGCATCCCGAATATGATTGTCTCCAGTCCGAACTGGTGGTGGAGAATGCTCGCGAAAGCTGGCTGACGGCGCTGTTTGCCGGCGAGTATGCCGGACAGTTCGGCCTGATGCTGCCGCTGCTGGCGCGGCTGAAGCTGCCGATGCCGCTGGGCGGAACCAGCAACCATTTCCGCGTGTCGGCGCTGCGCGAGGTCGGCGGCTGGGACGCCTATAATGTCACCGAAGATGCCGATCTCGGCGTGCGTCTCAGCCGGCTGCGCTATCGGACCGGGACGATCGCCAGCCGCACGCACGAAGAGGCGCCGGTCACCATCCGGGACTGGATGGCGCAGCGCACGCGCTGGATGAAAGGCTGGATGCAGACCTTCATCGTGCACAACCGCAAGCCGATGCTGTTTCTCGAAGACATTGGGTGGCGGGGCTTTCTGGGGTTCCAGATCTATGTCGGCAGCATGATCCTGTCGGCGCCGCTGCATTGCAGTTTCCTGGCCGCGCTGGTGTTGCGGCAATTGCTGCCCGGGGAAGCGGCGCTCGACATGTGGGACGCGCTTGGCGCGATCATCGTGGTGGTCGGTTATGGCGGGCCGGCGGCGCTGGTCATTGCGGGCCTCGTTCGGCTGGATGAGCAGCGGCTGCTGCCCGTGCAACTGCTGCTGCCATTCTACTGGGTGCTGCACTCGGTTGCGGCCGCGCTGGCGGTGCATGAATTGCTCACCCGCCCCTATTTCTGGGCGAAGACCCGGCACGGACAGAGCCGCATGTCGCGGCGGATCGGGGAAGCACCCGGGGTGGCGAGAGCGCCGATGCCGGATCAGGCGCGGTAGCGCGACAGATCGAGGTCTGCGATGTCGATCTCGGGCCGGCGGCCGCTGATCAGGTCGGCCATCACGGCACCGGAGCCGGCGGCCATGGTCCAGCCCAGCGTACCGTGCCCGGTGTTGAGATAGAGATTGTCGATTGGCGAGCGGCCGAGCAGCGGGGTGCCATCGGGCGTCATCGGCCGCAGACCGCACCAGAAGCTGGCGCGGCTGGCATCGCCGGCGCGGGGGAACAGGTCGCGCAGCGAGCGGTCGAGCGGGCCGCGGCGCGATGCGTGCAGCCGGGTGTCATAGCCGGCGATTTCAGCGGTGCCGCCCACCCGGATACGATCGCCCAGCCGCGTGGTCGCGACCTTGTAGGTCTCGTCCATGATGGTGGAGACTGGCGCCACGGCCTCATCGGTGATCGGTACGGTCAGCGAATAGCCCTTGATCGGATAGATCGGCAGATCGATGCCGAGCGGCCGGAGCAGGAGCGGCGAGTAGCTACCCAGCGCCACGACATAGGCGTCCGATGTAAGCGTGCCCACCGTGGTGACGACGCCAGTGACGCGGTTGCCGCTAGTTTCGATCCGCTCGATGCCGACGCCATAGCGAAAGCTGACGCCCTCACCTGCGGCCAGCTCGGCAAGACGCTCGGTGAACAGCTTGCAGTCGCCGGTTTCGTCGTTGGGCAGGCGCAGGCCGCCGACGAAGGGCACGGTCGCGGTTGCAAGACCAGGTTCGGCGGCAACGCAGCCCTTGGGATCGAGCACCTCGTAGGGCACGCCATATTGCTTGAGCACCGCGATATCGTCGCCGGCATGGTCGAGCTGGTTCTGATAACGGAAGAGCTGCAGCGTGCCCTGCTCGCGGCCGTCATAGGCGATGCCGGTTTCCGCCCGCAGCGCGATCATCCGGTCGCGCGAATATTCGGCGAGCCGGACCATGCGGCCCTTGTTGATGGCGTAGGCCTTGTGCGTGCAGTTGGCGAGCAGCTTGAGGCCCCACAGCCACATCTGCGGATCCAGCTTGGGCCGCAGCACCAGCGGGCCATCCTGCATCAGCAGCCATTTGATGGCCTTCTGCGGAATGCCGGGGCCGGCCCAGGGCGCCGAATAGCCGGGCGAGATCTCGCCGGCATTGGCGAAACTGGTTTCTAGTCCCGGTCCGGGCTGGCGATCGAGGACGGTCACCTCGTGCCCGGATCTGGCCAGATAATAGGCGGTGGAGACGCCGATGACACCGCTGCCGAGCACGAGGATTTTCATTTCCCCATCATCTCCCACTCAAAGATAAACGCAAGATGGCTGGCATGACTTGCGGCCGGTGACCGAACTGGCACAAAGTCGCACCCAGGTGCGTGCTTCGCTGTGCGCCGCGGGCAGATGGGGCAGTGCCCCAACGGGGAAAGACAGGCATGCGGATTCTTGCCTTACTGCTGGCACTGGTGGCCGGCTTTTTTGCGTTGTTTGCCGACGACCTGCTGGACCGTCAGTTGATGGCACAGTTCATGGCCGCCTGGCCGGCAGGCGAGAGCTGGCACAGCGCGGCGCTGGCCGTCTGGTATGGACTGCCCGCCGCGGCGATCGTCGCGGGACTGCTGGCGCTGCTGGCGCCGGGCATGGCCGCGGCGCTGCTGCTGGTGGTGGTGGCAGGCTGGGGTGCGATGGGGCTGTTGTTGCCCGCCTTCAGCGCTCCGGAGCTGGCCATTGCGCCGGGCGCCGCGCTCGTTGCCTCGGTGTTCGCCATGGTGGCTGGAGAGCTGCAGGTGCGACAGGCTCGATCGATGCGGCGGCGTCTCAGGGGTGCGCGCATCCTTGAGGAGGATCAGGACGACGCCGAGGAAGATGCGGCGCGCTACATGGCGGCCGCAGACGAGATTTCCGAACGGGAGCGCGCGCTCAACGCCGAGCCCGAACTTCTCAGCCGGGAGCGCCGCGCTTCGCCCGCGCTATCGAGTCTCGCAGCTGCGGAGCGCAGGTCGGACCCGATCCGTACGGCGCGATCGCCAGCCGGCTGGGATAGCCCACCCCGGCGCGACCGGGAGCCCGAGATCCCTGCCGAGTTCGACCCCTTCACCCGGCGGGTGCCGCCGCAACTGGAGCAGGAGCCGCTGGCCACGCCACAGGCCGAGCCGGAGCCGGAGCCGGACCTGGGCTGGGTCGAGCGCCGGGCCGAACCGCGGCCGGAACGGGCCCACACCGCGCCGATTGCCGAGCCCGAGGACATGGTGGAACCGCCGGCACCGCGACGCGGCGGCATTGGCGTCGGTGCGGCGCTGCTGCTGGGCCTGAACCTGCTGGTGGTTGCAGCCCTGGCCGCATTGGCCGGTTATCTCTACGCGACTTCGGATCGGACGCCGCCTCCGGTGGCAGCGATCGCGCAGCCCGACGCCGCGTCCCCTGGCGCTCCTGCTCCTGCAGCCCCCGCCGCCGTGGCGGACGCAAGTTGGAACGACCCCTTTGCCTATTGCACGGCCGTCGGCACCATCGACGCGCCCGATGGCCGCTATGTCGGCCCGCCGGTACCCGTCGCAATATCGGCCGGCGTGCGCGCCCCGGCCGCAGCCTCGGCGGATCGGGTCAAATGGAGATGTTTCGAAGGCCGGGTGATGGGCTGCAAATCCTATCAGTGGCCGGTTTGCGACAAAGTCCCGACCACGGCAGAACTGGTGGCCTATTGCGCGCAGAACCCCAACGTCCCGCGCCTCCTGGCGCCGGCTGGCACCTGGTCTTGCGAGAATGGCCAGCCCCGCCTGCCGGCCGGCATCAGCTGGGCCCGGGATGCGCGCGGCTTCGAGGCGGCAGGCTGGACAATCGTCCCGCAGCCATCGGGTTCGCCGTGACGAGAGCCGGTCAGCGGGCGCGAAGGGCGCGCAGCGTATCGATGGTGGGGCCCGTGGGCTTGTACTCGAGCCCGACCAGTCCCGCATAGCCGGCGGCCTCCAGCCAGGCGAGGCGGCGCTGCCAATCCATGCTGCCCGACCCCGGCTCGTGCCGGCCCGGCGCATCGGCGAGATGCACGTGGACGATCCGATCAAGCCGGCCGGCGAGGACGTCGGCGATCTCCTCGTCCATCACGGCGGAATGATAGATGTCGTAGATCAGCCGGACTTCTGGGCGTCCGACCTCGTCGATGATGTCGAGTCCCTCGACCGTCGAGGACAGGAAATAGCCGGCATGATCGACGCGGGTGTTGAGCGGCTCAAGCATCAGCACGACGCCCGAATTGGCGAGTATGTCCGCCGACCGGCCAAGCGCCCCGACGAGCGCCTCGCGCTGGGCAACCCGCGGATGCCCCGGTAGGTCGGCACCCGCCTGGGCGATGAGGGCCGGGGCACCGAGGCGGTGTGCCACTTCGATGGACCGTTTCAGACCTTCGAGAAAGGCATCATGCTGCGCCGGATCGGTCAGCGGCACCATCGGCTCGGCCACCAGGCCGGCGACCGCGATGCCGGTGTCCCGCACCGCGGCTTCGATCGCATCGATATCCTTGTTGGACCAGCGCCAGAACTCGACCGCATCGAGGCCCGCAGCGTGGGCGGCGCGCACCCTCTCGGGAAAATCGCCGTCCTCGGCAAACAGCCACTCGATACAGGCCGAAAATCTCATGCGTGGCTCCCTGCCAATGAAGCGCCGTCAGGCCTGCACTGGCACAATATCCTGCGAAGGGGGGTCTTGGAGCGGGTGAAGGGAATCGAACCCTCGTCGTAAGCTTGGGAAGCTTCTGCTCTACCATTGAGCTACACCCGCGACGGCTCCGTATGTGCCGAAAGCCGGTGGCGGCGTCAAGGTGGCGTGCGGTGGATCGCCGTCGAAGGAGCGCTGTAGGCGGCGGACTTGAGTCGCTTGGCGGATTTACCCGCTTCGCGCGCCTCGGCGTCCGGCCTCCGGATCCGCTCGCCTGAACCGAGACCCGACACCGTCGCGCACTTTACGATCATTTCGAGTCGATGGCCGCGCCGCCTGGAATCCAGCGTCAGGGACGGCAAGTTCTGCCGAGTGGCGTGCAGACCTGCGAGGGAATCGAGCGAGCCACACCAACAGTATGCCGCGCGGAAAACTACTCGCGAGGGCGCTTCAGCCTCGCACATCTTCTGCGTACCCGGCGCAGCGTTTCGCGGCGAAGTGACTCTTACCTTGCAGTATTACTTTCAATGTTACCACAAATTGCATCGCTTTGACTTTGTTAAAGTGGCGACTTGATCGCCAAATGGTCAGATACGAGTGTAACGTTTATTTAGAAAATGCGGCATAGAATCCTCCATATGCGAGGCTATATATGTCTTGTCACGCATTGACGACGTTAACATCGAGTTAAGGACTGTACATCGACGATGCCTTAGCTGCGACTATTGGTAAACGAATATCTCATCCCACATGACCAAAAAGGGGAACCGCGCGGTGGCGGAGCGACCTTCTATTGCATTGGATCTCGGCGAGACGCCGAGCATCAAGACGGCAGGCGAGCTGCGCGATCAGCTGGCCGCCAAGATCGGCGGCGAGCCGTCCGTGACGATTTCCGCGCGCGCACTCAAGAGCATCGATGTCAGCACTCTGCAGCTGCTGGCCTCCGCGCATCGGTCGGCGGCAGTCGCCGGCAAGGTAATCGCGCTTGAGGCCCCCGAAGGTGGCGTGTTGGTCCAGACTCTGGGCCGCCTCGGCTTCACCGATCAGGACGGCACCCCTCTGGCCGCGGAGGGCGCCTTCTGGCTCCCGGCAAATGCAGGAAAGGCTCAGCCAGCATGACCAAGACCATCCTCACGATCGACGATTCCGCCTCCATGCGTCAGATGGTGGCCATGACGCTCAAGAGTGCCGGGCATCAGGTGCTTGAGGCCGGTGATGGCTCGGAAGGCTACACCCAGGCAACCAGCAACACCGTGCATGCCGTGATTACGGACCTGAACATGCCGGTGATGAACGGCATCGAGTTCATCCGGAAATTCCGCCAGCACCCTGCGAGCAAGGGTGTGCCGATCATCCTGCTGACCACCGAGTCCGACGAGACGCTGAAGGCAGAAGCCAAGGCGGCCGGCGCGACCGGCTGGATCGTCAAGCCGTTCAAGCAAGACCAGTTGCTAGCCGTAATCAAGAAGGTGACTGGGGAATGACATCCTCGACCGATCCGACCGAGACATTCCGGCAGGAAGCCGGCGAGCTGCTCGATCAACTCGAGCAAAGCCTGCTCGATCTGGAACAGAACCCCGGCAATAGCGACCTAGTCAACAGCGCGTTCCGGGCCCTCCATACCATCAAGGGGTCGGGCGCGATGTTCGGTTTTGCCGAAGTCGCAGGCTTCGTTCACGAGTTCGAAACCGCCTTCGACAAGGTGCGCAAGGGCCAGCGCGAAGCTACACCGGAGCTGATTGCGGTGGCGCTCGATGCCAAGGACCATGTGCACGCGCTGATTGCCGACCCGCAGACTCCCGGGGGCGATGCGATCCTCGTGGCGCTGCGCCGCATCGTCAACGCCGATGGCGCCACTGAGCCGGCACCGTCCGTGCCCCACGCTAAACCCGCTGCGGTGGATCAGGCCGTTGGTCCTCAGACCTGGCGCATCCGCTTCAAGCTGCCGCCAGATGCCTTGGCGAATGGCACAAGCGTCGCGCCGCTGCTCGACGAGATCCGGGCCATCGGACCCACCCGCATCCGGGTTGTGACCGATGATGTGCCGCCGCTGGACCTGATCGACCCTGAGATCTCGTATCTTGGCTGGGAGGTCGAGCTCCAGAGCGAAAGCGACCCGACCTCGGCCATAGACGACGTGTTCCTGTTCGTGCGCGACGGGATGGAACTGTCGATCGAGCCTCTGGTCAGTGCTCCCCCTGCGAGTGCCGGCGCCGATATCGTGCTCGACGAGCCGCTGCTGGAAATGCCGGCCAGCGAGATCGTCGCCACCCCAACCGCAGCGACCTCCGCAAAGCGTGCCGCCGCAGCAGCCGAGAAGCCCGCTGGCGGCTCGTCGCTGCGCGTGGCCGCGGAACGGCTCGACGAGCTGATGGACCGGGTCGGTGAACTGGTGATCGCCCAGGCCCGCCTGTCGCAGATGGCTGCCAACAGCGCCGATGGCAATCTCAAGACCATTGCCGAAGAACTGGAGCGGCTCTCGTCCGGGCTGCGCGACACCACCATGGGCATCCGCATGGTGCCGATCGGCTCGCTGTTCTCGCGCTTCCGTCGGCTGGTGCACGATCTCAGCCGCGAGCTGGGCAAGGAGATAGAGTTCATTACCCAGGGCGAGGATACCGAACTCGACAAGACCATGATCGAGCGGCTCGCCGATCCGCTGGTCCACCTGATCCGCAACTCGGTCGATCACGGGCTGGAAAGCGCCGAAAAGCGCCGGGCCGGCGGCAAGCCGACCACGGGTACCGTCCGCCTCTCGGCGGTGTATTCGGGCGCGGAAGTCGCCATTTCGGTGGCCGATGACGGCGCCGGACTCGACGCCGCGCGCATCCGGGCCAAGGCCGAAGAAAACGGACTGATCTCGGCCGATACCAAGCTGACCGACCAGGAACTCTATCAGCTGATCTTTGCGCCGGGCTTCTCCACGGCCAAGGAAGTGACCTCGCTTTCGGGCCGCGGTGTCGGCATGGACGTGGTCAAGCGGACCATCGATGGGCTGCGAGGTTCGATCGACCTGTCGACGGTACCGGGCAAGGGCACCACCGCGACGCTGCGCCTGCCGCTGACCCTTGCCATCATCGACGGCATGCTCGTCCGGGTCGGCAATGGCCGCTACACCATCCCGCTCGCCGCGGTCGAAGAGTGCGTCGAGCTGCCCGATGGCATCGAGCAGCAGGCCCGCGGCCGCAACTTCCTCGATATACGCGGCAGCCTCGTGCCCTACCTGCGCCTGCGCGAGGTGTTCGGCACCACAACACCGGTCGAGCCGCACCAGAAGGTGGTGATCGTCTCGTCGGGCGAAGGCCGGGTAGGCCTGGTGGTCGACCAGATCATCGGCAACAACCAGACCGTCATCAAGCAACTGAGCAAGCTGCACACCGGCATCAAGTCGTTCTCGGGCGCCACCATTCTGGGCGACGGCACCGTGGCGCTGATCCTCGACACCGCACATCTGGTCTCCGCCGGTCAGGCCTATGTCGATCGCAACCCGATGGGGAAAGCCGCATGAGCGCCTCTGCCGAAATCGCCGTGGCGGAGGCCAGCCAAGGCGCCGCCAATGTCATGAATGCGCTGACGATCCGGCTCGACGACGAACTGTTCGCCGTCGAAGCCAAGCGCGTCAGGGAAATCCTCGACCTCGTGCCGATCACCGAGGTGCCCAATGCGCCGGCATTCGCTGCCGGCCTGATCAACGTGCGGGGCCGCGTGGTGCCCCTCACCGACCTTAGGGTGATGTTCGACATGGAACGGCGCGAGCCCGACCAGGACACCCGCATCGTGGTGATGGAAGTCAATATCGGCGGCGAGCCCACCATTGCCGGCATCCTCGCCGACAAGGTCTACGACGTCACCGACATCGAGCAGGCCTCGATCGAGGAGACACCAAAGGTCGGCATGCGCTGGCGTCCAGAATTCATCGAAGGGGTGGGGAAGCGGAATGGCGGCTTCATCATCATCCCCAACATGGAACGCATTTTCGAAACTCCGGGCGGAAGAAACACGCCTGCAGCAGCATCAGAAGAAAGGTCTGCATCGTGAGACTGACTATCAAGACAAAACTGGCAACGACCTTCGTGGTGGTTGTCGCCATGTCGGCCGTGGGCATGTTCATGGGCATCCAGAACCTCGGGGCTCTCAACGAGTCCCTTGACAATATCGTCCAGGGCAATGTTCAGCGCGTGCAGATTGCCAGCGATATCAACGCGCGCACGCTGAGGATCGGCCGCGACGAGAAGAACCTGATCCTCACCTCCAACGACACCGATTTCGCGACCTTCGCCGACCGCATCGAAACCGAAAAAGTCGCAATTGCCGAGCAGACTTCCAAGCTGTACGACCTGTCGAGCGAAATTGGCAAGCCGCGCGTCCAGGCCTTCAAGGATGCCTGGGACGCCTTCCTCGTCCAGCACGCCGAGGTCAACCGCCTCGCCCGACTCAACTCCAATGTCGATGCCTTCCAGGCGATAAAGGAGGCTGGTGCAATGCAGGCGGCTGCGCTCGATTCCCTGCGCGGCATGGAAAGCCGACTGGAGACTACGGTCGTTTCCGGCACGGCCGAAACCTCGGTCCTGCGGGCCTATGCGGCTCTCAAGTCCATTGACCCGCAAATGCTCGAGATCTCCCGCGATGTGCGCAACGTCGTGATCTCAATGACCGACCCGGAGCAGCAGAAGGCAGACATCGCCACTCTGGCGGAGCGGCAGCAGGGTCTGCTGGCGAGCATTGAAGGCGCAGCCACATATGTCCCGGCCGGCGAACGCGCCGCCTATGACACCTATCGCGAACAGGTCGCGAGCTGGCTGGCTGGTGTTGCCAAGGCCCAGGAACTGGCAATCGAGAATGGCGACTATTTCGCAGCCCAGCTTGCCAACGGTGCTGCCAGAGAGGCCCGCCAGGTGTCCGTCGACGCGCTCAACGAGATCCTCGAACTCAACACCCAGCAGATGAACCAGGCCAGCCTCGATTCCACCGCGCTCTATGAGCAGAGCCGCATGATGCTGATCGCGCTTCTTGTCGGCTCGGCCCTGATTGCCGGTATGGCCGCAACCTGGATCGTGATCTCGATCAGCAAGGCCCTGTCCAGCGCGGTAAACCTCGCCACGGAGGTCGCCGGCGGCAATCTCAGCGCCACCGCCAACGTCAACTCCGACGACGAGGTCGGTGACCTGGTCAAGACGCTGAACGCCATGACCAGCAAGTTGCGCGAAGTGGTGTCGGAAGTGACCACCGCGACCCGCAACGTGGCCTCCGGCAGCGAAGAGATGTCGGCCACGGCCGAGCAGCTCAGCCAGGGTGCGACCGAGCAGGCCTCCTCGACCGAAGAGGCCTCGGCTTCGATGGAAGAGATGGCGGCGACGATCAAGCAGTCGGCCGACAATGCCAGCCAGACCGAGAAGATCGCCCGTCAGTCGGCAGCCGATGCGCTGGCTTCGGGCGAGGCGGTTGGCAAGGCGGTCAACGCCATGCAGACGATCGCCGAAAAGATCATGGTGGTGCAGGAAATCGCCCGCCAGACCGATCTGCTGGCTCTCAACGCCGCCGTGGAAGCGGCCCGGGCCGGCGAGCATGGCCGCGGTTTCGCGGTGGTTGCCTCGGAAGTGCGCAAGCTTGCCGAACGCAGCCAGGCCGCAGCGGCCGAGATCTCGACGCTGTCGGTCGACACCGTGCAGGCGGCCCGCGCTGCTGGCGACATGCTGAACAAGCTGGTCCCCGATATCCAGAAGACGGCCGAACTGGTGGAAGAAATCTCTGCCGGCTCGCGTGAGCAGAATGCCGGTGCGGCGCAGATCAACACCGCCATCCAGCAACTCGACAAGGTGACCCAGCAGAACACGGCCGCCGCCGAGGAAATGTCGGCAACGTCCGAGGAACTGGCCAGCCAGGCCGAGCAGTTGCAGAGCGCGATCAGCTACTTCCGCATCGACGGCAATGGCGCAACGCAGCACAAGGCCGACAAGGCCCCCGCCGCGCGCAAAACTGCCAAGCTGCGCGAGGAAATCCTCGCCAAGGCGCCGCACATGACCCGAAAGCCCACTCCGGCGCCTAAGCGCGCCACTGGCGGCTTCGAGCTCGATCTCGATGACGGTCATGACGCTCTGGACCAGGACTTCACGCGCCGCGGCGCCGCCTGAGGAGGCCGGACATGGCCGAACGTGCGCAGTATGTAACGCTGGGGGTGGCGGGCGAGTTGTTCGCCGCCCCCGTCGAGATGGTGCAGGAGATCCTGGACATGCGGCCGGTGGCCAGCCTGCCGCAGGCTCCCGCGAACCTGTTGGGGATGATCGACGTCCGCGGCGAGGGCATCCCGGTGCTCGACCTGCGCCTGACCCTCGGCCTTCCAGCCGCCGAGGATACGGAAAACACCCGCATCGTCGTGCTGCGGGTGGCGGCGGAGACAAACAGCCTAAAGGTCGGGCTACGGACCGATCGGGTCTTCGAGGTGACGGTGCTGGATTCCGACACCCTCGATCCGCCTCCGGCGATCAGCGGGAACTGGCGCGGCCGCGCCGTGGCCGGCATCGGCAGGCGCAACGGCGCCTTCGTCACGGTGCTCGACCTTGACCAGTTGCTGACCCAGACCGCCGACGGCACCCCGCTTGCCGGGATCGCGGCGTAATCCCCCCTCGAAGCGAAGGCCCTGCCATCCGGCAGGGCCCTACACCGGAGACAGTCTTGTCCAGACTCGCCTTGAAGAGTGCGGTAGCGGCATCTGCCGAAGACCGCATGAGCAGCCGCGACTTCCAACGGATCGCCGCCCTCATCGAGCAGGAAGCCGGCATCAAGATGCCCCCGGGCAAGCAGACGATGGTGGAAGGTCGGCTGCGCAAACGCCTAAGGGCGCTCGGGCTGGATGACTTTTCCGCCTATTGCGCCATGCTGTTCGACCGGGGCGGACTCACGCAGGAGCTGACGCACCTGATCAACGCGGTCACGACCAACAAGACGGATTTCTTCCGCGAGCCCGAGCACTTCGAGTATCTCGTTCAGCACATGGTGCCGACCCTCCTCGCCAAGCGGCGTGAGACCCAGCCGGTGCTCAAGATCTGGAGCGCGGCCAGTTCCACTGGCGCTGAGGCCTTCACCCTCGCCATGGTGTTGTCGGACCTCAAGGCAGAGCGCCGGGACTTCCGCTTCTCCATCCTGGGGACGGATATTTCGACGGACGTGCTCGCCCATGGCCGGCGCGCCATCTACTCGGCGGAAATGATCGCTCCGGTCCCGCAGGCGATGCAGGCGCGCTATGTGATGTACCCGCGCGCGCCTGGCGCGCGCCGCGAGGTGCGCATGGTGCCCGAGCTGCGGCGGCTGATCAATTTCGTTCGTCTTAACCTCATAGATACCTCGTATCCGTTCGACAAAGACGTCGATGTGATCTTCTTAAGGAATGTGCTGATTTACTTCGACAAGCAGGACCAAGCTGCGGTCGTGACCCGACTGTTCGGCCATTTGCGCCCAGGAGGCTACCTGGTGCTTGGCCATTCGGAATCGATGATCGGGACCGATCTTGCCGTTCGCCAGGTGGCGCCGGCCGTGTTTCAGAAGTTGTGAGCGCCGACAATGCCCAATTCCCTTGCCACAGGCCGTGACCGCAAGATCCGGGTGTTGATCGTCGATGACTCTGCTTCGGTCCGGACGACGCTGAGCGAGATCATCGCTCGCGACCCGGAACTTGAGGTCATGGCGACTGCCAGCGACCCTTATGTCGCGGTGGAGCGCATCAAGCAGGAAGTCCCGGACGTCATCTTTCTCGATCTCGAGATGCCGCGCATGGACGGGCTGACCTTCCTCAGGAAGATCATGGCGCAGCGGCCGATCCCCACCGTGATCTGTTCGGCGGCCACCGAGGAGGGCTCGGATGCGTTGCTGCAGGCACTGGAAGCCGGCGCGGTGGATGTGGTGACCAAGCCGCGAGTCGATACGGCGCAGTGGCTGCAGGAATCCAGCATGCGCATCTGCGATGCTGCCAAGGCCGCGGCCTTTGCCAAGTTCAAGGGTGTCCAAAAGCAGGCGCCGGCTCTCAAGGTCGAGGCCAAGCTGACCGCGGACGCGGTGGTGGCGCCGGTGTCGGCAACGCGCCTCGCCAATATCCGGGCCAATATGCCCGTCACCGAACCGATCGTGTGCATTGGCGCCTCCACGGGAGGCACCGAGGCGTTGCGCGAGGTGCTGATGATGCTGCCCGCCGAAAGTCCCGGATTGCTGATCGTCCAGCACATGCCGGAAAAGTTCACCGAGGCCTTTGCGCGCCGGCTGGACGGGCTGTGCGAGATCTCGGTGAAGGAAGCAGAGGATGGCGATGTGGTTCGGCCCGGCCTGGCGCTGATCGCGCCGGGCAACCGCCACATGGTGCTGCGTCGCGCCGGCACGCGCTACACCGCGGAAATCGTCGATGGGCAGCATGTGTCGCGGCACCGCCCGTCGGTCGATGTGCTGTTCCGCTCGGCATCGCAGAATGCCGCCAGCAATGCCCTCGGCATCCTGCTGACCGGCATGGGTGACGACGGTGCGCGCGGCTTGCTGGAGATGCGTCAGGCGGGGAGCCGCACCGTGGCGCAGGACGAAGAAAGCTCCGTGGTCTTCGGCATGCCGAAGGAAGCGATCGAACGCGGCGCGGCCATGAAGGTGCTGCCGCTCGGCAAGGTTGCCGGCGAGATTATCAACCATCAGCGCCTGGCAGGCGCCAAATGAGCGCGCTGAGCATGGTGGCCGAGAGCGAGGCGCTTGCCCCCGTCAACAGTGTTGCCGAACTGTTGGCCTTGCCCCGGCAGAAGATCGACGAGATCTTCGTCAATGTCGGCGAGAAGCTGACCCGTTCGGCCAGCCTCCTAGAGCAGATTTCCGCAGCCTTCGAGGCGCTGCCCGGTGAGCTGGATCGGCCGGAACTGGCCGAAGCAACCCGGCAGCTGGCAACGGTCAGCACGCGTGCTGGCGAGATTTCCGCCGCTTTCGCACGGGAACAGGGCGATCTCGCGCGCCTTGTGGAGCTCGTCGCATCGGCGCAACGGCCGGTTGAGGACCTGCGGCGATCGATCCGGATGATGGGGATCCTGTCGATCAATGCCCGGGTCGTGTCGGCCAGCGTGCGCGGGCTGGAGAACTCGGACGTCTTCACATCCGACATTGCGACGCTGTCCAGCAGCGCCTCCGAAACCATCGGTACGTTCTCGCAGGTCTACGAAACGCTGGCCCACCAGGTGCGGGAAGCCGCTGCGACGCGGGCGCGTTTCGAGCAGCACCACGGCAACTCGCTCGATCAGTTGGCCCGCAAGATTGCCGAGAGCGTCGACGAAGTGACGGCGCAGCGGCAGAGGTCGGCCGCGGAAAGCACCGAGACGGCGCGGGTGACCCGCTCGATCAATCAGGGCGTGATGACCGCCGTGATGGCGCTGCAGGTCGGGGATGCCACGCGGCAGCGCGTCGAGCATATCGAGAACGCGTTGTCGATCGCCGCTCAGTTGGCCCCAGAGACCGGCACAGCGATTGCTGCCCTCGGCGCGGCGCAACTTCACGACACCATTGCCACGCTCGATGCCGATGTCGCGGAGGCGCAGCGCGCACTGGGCGCCCTCGCCGAAGACGCGCAACTGATCACCACCAGAAGCCAGCAGGTCTATGGCGAGGGTGGCGAGGGTGGTTCTGCCCTGTCGCTGCTGAGCGAGCAGACGCGTCAGGCGGTCATGGTGCTGCGCGACTGCGAAGGTGAGCGGCAGAAACTGGGCGCGGTTACCTCTGCGGTCGAGACCACCGTCAAGCAGATGATCGGTCTCGTCGAAGCGGTACAGGAGATCGAGGCCAATATGCGGCTGGTCAGCCTGAACGCTGCCATCCGCTGTGCCCAGCTGGGGACGGAAGGCGCCGCGCTCAATGTCATTGCGCGGCAATTGCGCGACCTGACCGGGGAAACGGTCGAGGCGGCCGATGCTGCAGCCGACCGGCTCCGGCAGACGGCAGAGCTGGCGTTGGCGTTCAGCGCCGCAGCCGGCGACGAGACGCTCAATCAGGTGTCCCGTCTCGAACGGCAGGCGCTGGATGGACTGGGTCTGATGGAGAACGTCGAAACCCGCATCCGCACCGCGCTTGTCGTGCTCGGCCAGGCCGCGCCGAAAGTCGCGAGCCTGCTGAATGCGGCCATCTCCGACTTCTCCGACCATGGGGCGATCGCCGAGGCATTGGCGGATGTCGAAATGCAGCTGGCCGAACAGGGCCAGGACGCGGTGACCACCGCCCTGCCCGACACCGAGCTTGCCGAGACGCTGACGAGCATCCGGCGAACCTACACCATGGAGAGCGAGCGCCGCATCCATGATGGCATGTGGGGTCGCCCGGAACCGACTTTGGTGAGCACGGCTACCGAAGATGATGGGCTTGGGCTGTTCGACGAGACACCGGCCGAGACCGGTACGGAGGCCGCGCCGCAGGACGATGCGGACGTCCTGTTCTTCTAGGTACGCTGCTCAGCGCCCCCGGCGACTCGCGACCGTATGTCGGACAGTAGCGGGGCTGGTGCCGGCCCTTCTGTGCCGGCATCGAGACCTTGCCGTCACTTCGCATCCGCGAGGGTGAAGACCATGGCGTCGGCGGTCGAATAGGCGAGCTTGAGCAATGGTGAAGCCAACAGCGCGTCTTCGATGCGCTGTAGCGACCCGACCGGCATCAGGCCCAGATTGTCGTAGAGGGCCTTCTGGCCCTTGGTGATGATGATGTAGCCGCCATTTTCCGACTGCGACAGCCAGCGGGCCAGCAGCACATCGGGCTGGGCCACGAGTTCGTCCCGGATCTCGTCCAGTTCCTCGCTCAGCGGGACATAGACGAAGTTTTCGTAGTTGCGGAACTGCGAGGGGTAGTTGCGCGAGCCTTCGATAAGCAGCTGGCCCGGTTCGCTGTTCCTGTAGAGCCAGTCGGCCGCCGCGACCTCGCTGGGTGAGAACCAGTATTGCTGGTCCTTGCCATTGTTGGCGAGGAGGAAGCCGGGCACCAGGGCGAGCAGCAGCAGGGCCAGCAGACCCAGCCGCAGGGGGGCGAAACGCTTGCCCCCATTGGATCCGAAAAAGAACAGCGTGGCCGCAAAGAAGCTAAGGAACGGCAACGCGAAGAAATACAGCCGGAAGGCGATTTCGCCGCCATAAGGCGTTGCGACCAGAAACGGCATCGGCGCGGCCAGCAGCACCATTGCAGTCACGTCGCGATAGCCGCTCAGCCAGCGCATGGCGATACCAACAAATGCGGCGCCGGCAATAGCGACGGTCAGCCCGCGCGAGCCCAGCGACACGATGCGCTGGCCCTCGCTCACCACCTGCAGATCGACAAGCCGGCCGACGGTTGCGGTCCCGACGTCGCCGAGTTCGGAGAGAAGCTCGCCAAGAAGCGGCGCCATGAACGGGGTGGCGAAGTAGAGCAGCCAGCCGAGTTCGGCGATGAGAGCGAACACGAAGAAGCCGAGACTCAAACGCCCGATGACGAACAGCGCAAACAGCGCCCCGAGGACGAAGAGCGGGGTCAACTGATGGGTGGCGGTGATGGCGACGATCAGCAACAGGGCGAGCGGCAGGTATTCCGCCCTGGGTTGCAGCTGCGGCAGACCCCATAGCCATGGTCCACGGACGGGCGCGCCGCTGGCATCGACCGGCGCGGCAACAGCCCGCTGCTTCAGCGGCCCGATCAGCAGCGTCAGCAGGATGAGGTACATCAGGAAAGACACACCCTGGGGCGAGAAGTAGTCCTGCCCGACCCAGTTGCCGAGGAGGAAGATTGCCGCCGCCGTCCAGATGACACGCGGATCCGCGGTGAGGGCACCGAGGAGGAACGGCAGGGTGGCCAGGTAAGCCAGATTCAGAAAGGTGGGGAAGAAGCGCGCCAGACTGGCGATCGTCAGCGCGTCGAGTTTCAGGAGGCCACCAATCGCAGCGAAGAAGGCAAAAAAGCCCGGCCAGTTATGATAGGCCGACAGGAACCGAGCCGAAGGGTCGGTGTGCCCGGTGCGCATGATATAGTCGATGACGCCAATATGCTTCCAGGCCCAGGAATAGCGCAGCGTCTCGTAGGATATCGCCGGGGTCGCATGCAGCAGCAGCACCAGCCCCACGAGGAACAGCAGCGGCCAGCGTGTGCCGACCAGCGGCGCGCTGATGCTGAGCGCGAAACCGACGATGATCAGCACATAGGCGAAGACGATCGGCAGCGGCAGGATGGCGATCAGGCCGAGCGAACCCAACTGTGTCGGATCGATGGCCGGCAGGCCGATCAGCCAGCAGCCAATGCCCGCTACCAATAGCACTCCTGCCATGGCCTGTGCCGCAAGAGAGGGCGCCGAAGCGATGGGCAGGTCGCGTGGTCTAGCCGTCCGCACGCCTGTAGCCTCTCACAACCAGCCCGATATTGCACCACGTCCAGAGGCGGGCGGCGCGGTAACGACCGGACTTCCGCAGATTGGACCTGACATGGCCGAGCCAGGCCAGCAAGACCAGCGACCGCAGGTGCTGAGCATCCGTTCCCGCTTCCCCCAGCCAGGCGCGCTCCGCTTCGGTGAAACTCGCCTGATTGAGGGCCGACAGGACGACCTGCCCGAACTGGCGCTCTTCGCGCCGCGCGCGCGCCGTCAGGATGAGCAGCATCGTGTCGAGGCCGAATGGCGTGTCGGTGCGACACTCGTTCCAGTCGACGACACCGGTGATTGCCGGCGCCCCGGCCGCCGAGACCTCGAACATGATGTTGTCGAGGCAGAAATCGCCGTGACCGAGGCCCAGCGAAACCTCGCGGCCGCCGAAGTATCCGGTCAGCTCATCCTGAATGGCGGCGAGGGTCGCGCGGCTGCGGGGCATCACGGCAGCGAGGGCCTCGATCGGCTCGACGATCCAGTGCAACAGCCAGTCCGGCCCAGGGCTTTGCGGGTTTGCGGTGGCGCGGTGGATCTCGGCGGCAAGCTGCGCGGCACCCTCAAGCGCCAGACCAAAGGTCGGAGCATAGGGCTTGATGCTTCTTCCATCCCGCCCGGGCAGCCGGGTCAGCAGCAGACCCGAGCCGCTCGCGCCGGCTGGAAACTCCAGGACCTTTGGCAGAAGATGCTGGAACGGTGCCATCCGAGTTTCGCGATGCAGGCAAGCCAACTGCTCGTTCTCGAGCACGAGCGTCGCGGCTCCGGCGGGGCTGCTCGCGGTCTTCAGCACGGCTTCGGCCCCGACACGACGCAGCATCTGCGTGTTGACGTCGCTGAGCGAGGTCTGTCGCGTGGTGATCTCCCAGGAGTCGCCGTCGAGAACCACCACATCGTCAGCCTGGCGCCGGCGCGGTAGTCTGCCGGCCAGCCCGCGCAGGCGGTGCAGCACGCGCAGCAGAGCCGAGACCAGTTCGATAGCGAGGTCATGGAGGTCGTTGTGCCTGCTCAGTGTCCAGGCCGCGAGGCCGGTGGCAATCGTGGTTTCGGTCACCAGCAGAGCGAGCGCCATGCCGACCCCGCCCATGGTCGAGCTGAGAACATAGCCGAGCCCAAGAACCACAGTCAGATTGAGCAGTTGCACCAGGGCGACGAGACGCAGCCAGCCCTTGGTGCGGCAGATCGCCAGAAACACCACGATCGCGGAGCCGGGAATGGCGCCCAGCACCAGCAGGCGCAACACCGTGCCGCCCGGCTCGACGAACTCGGGCCCGAAGATGTGCATGACCTCGGGCGCGAACACGAAGGCCACCAGCGCGGCGACCGAGACCGGCACGAGGGTTTGCACCATCGCGTCGGCGTATAGCACCTGCGGGCGCGATCTGCGGCCCGAATGCTCGGCCATCATCGCCGCGCCCATCTGGCTGCCCACGAGGTAGAGAACATAGGCGATGGAGAAGGCGAGGTAGAAATGCGCCCCGGCGATCGTGCCGGCGGCACTGATCACCAGCATCGGCGCCATGCCGTAGGACAGGCTGCCGGCCAGGCTGCCCACATAGTCCCAGCCGATGAACCCGACGAACTCGCGGCGCGTGAAGGCAGGACCATCGTTTCCCGAAGGGTGGCTCGCATTATAGCGCGCCAGCATCAGGCTGGTGATGGCGCCGATGACCAGGGCCGGAACGATCCAGGCGGCGACAATGCTGAGGCCAGACGCGAAGACGGCACCGATGGCAGCCAATGCAGCCAGTTTGGCGGCAGAATAGACGAGGCTCTTCAGGGGCATCAGGGTGGAGAGGCGCAATGCGACCAGCACCGCTTCCTGCAAGCTGTAGAGGGTCCACGCCACCAGGGCGAAGACGAACCCCGTCGCAACCCAGCCCGAACGGAAGACGTCGGTCAGCTCCGGATCGACCCATGGCACCAGCAGTGCGAACCCGCTCCCCAGCACCAGGGCGGCCGCGGCGGCAACCATGTAGAGCCCCCGGATCAACCGCTTGGGCTGGGCGCCGTGGCTCCCCGCATAGCGGTAGAGAACATTCTTGAAGTTGAACTGGGCCGCATGGGTCAGAGGCGTCATTGCCGCAATCAGCGCAGCGCCGATGCCAACCTCTTCCTGGGTGAAGCTGCGGGTGGCGACACTCCAGAACAGCATGCCGAGCGCAGAAGTGATCAACGAGCTCGCCACCAGCGCATAACCATTGCTGGTCAGCGAGGCGCCTGACGCAATCCAGGCCCGCAAGCGACTCCCGAATGAGGTCACATCGTCAAAAGGCAGACGCTGCTCGCTCAAGACGCGCTCCTTTGCCAGACTTTGACATAGTCGATGAGAAATGCAGCCGGCAGGCGGCTGTCATCGATATCGGGGCCGGCCCACTCGCCCCCGACTGCCAGATTGATAAGCAGGTACATCGGCCCGGCGGCAATCGGCACGTCGTGACCGATGCGCCAGACTTCGCGACCGTCGAGATACCAGCGGATTCCCTTGCTCGACCACTCGACGCCGTAGCGGTGAAACGCATTGGACAGGTCCGATGTCGAGAGGCTCTTGCCGACGTTCAGTTTTCGGTCCTGCTGACGATAGTGGTAGTGCATCTCAAGCGTGTCGGTCGCGTCGCCCAGCACTTCCATGACATCGATCTCGGGCACCGAAGTGTGATTAGAGGGCAGCAGCCAGATGGCCGGCCAGAGCCCCCTGCCCCGAGGAATCTTCGCGCTTACCTCGACATAGCCATAGGTGAAACTGAACCGATCGGGCTCAGCGCGCTCTTCGTAATAGCGGCCTGAGGTGACCATGCCGGAGGTGTAGGGATAGACATTGCCATCGACCTCCGCCGGCTGGCGCCGGGCTACAAGCGTCAGCAGGCCGTCAGCGACCGAGACATTGTCCTCAAGGTACCATTGCAGCTCGGCATTTCCCTTGTTGGTGCAACCCGCGTCATTCCACCAGTAGCAGGTGGTCCAGCGCGTTGCATCGAGCCCGGGCGCCTCGAAATCGTCGGCAAAGCGCAGCGTCCAGGTGCCTTCGCTCATCGGCGGTGGGCGAAAGATGGAGGTCCACAGGTTGAAGCCAACGGGGATCAGACCCAGGAGCAGCAGGGCTCCGGCAAGCAGGGGCCACCATGCGCCGCGTCGTTTGGGCAGACGCCGCCCATAGGCTCCGGAGCTGTTCTGCGCGTGGACGTCCAACGACCTAGATCCTGCTGCAAGGGGCCTCCCCGCCGGCAGTGGGGACAGAGTGCAAAGCGTTACTACAGTGTTAATAGCAAGGCTGCCCAGCAAGGCTCGCCATTTACCTTAACGAGGAGTGTTCGTTTACAGGCTGCACCTGTTGCTCTCAAACACTGCCAGTTCGCGAGGCATTTCAAAGGTATTGAGCGTGACCGATATTGCGACCAAAGAACGCGACACGGTAACTGAACTCGACCTGGTTAACGCCATGGGCGGCGAGTGTACCGAACTGGTCACCTCGACCCCGGCGCCGCATGCGGTGTGGGCCGAGCTCATGCGCCGCGATCCCGAAGCCATCCCCTATCAGTCACCGGAGTGGACGGCAGCTGCCTGTGCCACCGGCGCCTATGAGGACATCAGCCGCTACTACGAGACGCCGACCGGCGCACGCTATGTGCTGCCGCTGATCAAGCGCCGCGGCACCCCCACCGCGCTGGCGACGGCCGGTTCCATGCTGCATGGATGGGGAATGGGCGGGCTGGTCGGCAGCGAGCCGCCAACCGCGCAGGTGGCGCGCAGTGTGATCGCCGACCTGCTTCGCATCGGCTACCATGGGATTCACCTGCGTCCCAATCCGCGCCAGGCCGCCATCTGGGCGGCGGTGATGCCGCGCAGCGCCGTGGTGATGCCCCGCCGCGCCCATATCATCGATCTGACCAAAGGCTATGAGCCGGTCTGGAACGACATCGTTTCGGCCAAGCTGCGCCGCAATGTCAGGCGCGCGACGCGGCTGGTGGAGGTCGAGTTCGACTCGACCGGCCGTCTCATTCCAGTGTTCTGTTCCCTGCTCGAGATCTCGCGGCGCCGCTGGGCTCGGGCGCAGAACGAGCCGATGCTGATGGCCAAGGCACGGGCCTGGATGGCCGAGCCGATGCAGAAATTCGCAACCATCAGCCAGGCCATGGGCGAGAACTGCCGGGTCGGCGTCGCCTATGTCGGCGGCCGACCGGCGGCGGCGACCCTCTTGCTGCGCGGCAGCAACGTCAATGACTCGCGCGGCGCGATGGATATCGATCTCGTCGGCTCCACCGGTGCCAACGATCTTCTGCAGAAGCTCGCCATCGATGATGCTGCCCGGGACGGCTGCCGCTACTATCATCTGGGCGAAAGCGGGCTTTCCTCGTCGCTGGCGAAGTTCAAAGAGAAGTTCGGTGCCGAGCCCTATGACTATGCGGAGTACCGGATCGAGAAGTTCCCGTTCAAGCGGCTGGATCTTGCTGCGCGCAAGGCCGTCAAGCGCATGATCGGCTTCAAGGACGCCAGTTGATGCGGATTGTCCGCGCGCTCATCGCGTTCGCCGTTGCCGCCTGCAGTCTCATTGCCTCTCCCGTCCTGGCTCAGACCGACGGAGCGTCTGGTTCTGGCGAGGTCGTCGAGCTGCTGCGCGAGAGTTCCAACCTGCAGAAGCTGATCGAGCGTTCGCTCGAGGTGCCAGGAGACGACTGGCGCCGCCACATTGATGTGGAACGGGACCGGCTGACGAACCTGTTGCGCTCGCGAGGCTATCTGGATGGGCAACTCGAGGTTCGCTATGCCCCGGCGGATGCAGCGGGCGCGCAATCGCTGACGATGCGTGTCGAACAGGGCGACCTCTATCGCATCGCTGCGGTCGAGATTGCGGGCGGGGAGATCGGCGGGCCGGCGGTCGACAGGATCATCGCCGATGCCATCGGCAACGTGGCGAGTACCGCCAATGCGGCCACCATCGCCAGCAAGCTCACCTGGGAGCTGGGTGAGCAGGGACGGCCCTCGGCGCGCCTGATCGACAGCACATTCGCACCCAACGGGAAACGCGGACAGGCAATACTCAAACTCGAATTGTCCGTGCCGGAGCAAAGCCGCTTCAGTGGGATTGAGATCGAAGGAAGCGGTGCTGAGCTGCTCGCCAAGATCGAGGCCCTGCAGCCCTTCGCCAAGGGGCAGCTCTATTCGAACAGCCGGATGGCGCGCTTCCGCGATGCTGTGGCGCGCCTGCCTGGGACCGGCTCGGCGCGTATCGACGCCGAACCGCAACCGGACGGGACATTCCGGGTGCATGTCCGGCGGGTTGCCCAACCGGCAGGAAGCGGTCTCGACGCCTTGCTCGGCGCAATATTGCTGGTGGCGACGCTGCTGGTTGTGGCGCAGCGGCGGGTCATTCTCACGGCTATCGGTTCGGGCACCGGCTTCAGGCTGAACGCAGCCAGTATCGCTGTGGCAGGGCTGTTGCTGGTTTCGGCTGTTCTGGTGTTCGGCCGCGTACTGACTTTCCTCAGCGGGTCGGCCTGATCGCCGCAGCAATCAGTTGCCCGGCAACCGGGCGGCGTTGCTTCTGGTGTTCACTGACGAGACTGTCGATACTGCGCCGAAGCTCATCAAGCCGCTGTTGAAGAAGAGGCCGTTCTTCCGCGTTTTCGGGAAGTGCCTTGAGCTGCCGCTCGGTCTCCTCCCAATCGCGCATAAGGGCTTGCCAGTCAGTTCTCACCAGTCGCCTCCCAGAGACCTCGCTTGGCCTAGCGACTCAGATCATGACCGAAATGCCGCCCAAAGCAAGGGCTGGAGGCCGCTCAACCCTGCGGCCGCGCGTGGCATTGCACGCTCCACCTGCAAACTTCGCAAACCTGAATTTACCAATCCAATAAACCATCGGCAGATGCTTGCGTTGATAGATCGTTACCAATTGGTAAAAGGGACCCCTGAAGCCAGTTGGCGCATGTATTTCGGTTAACCATTTCTACCTCACCAAGTCACGCGGAATTATCACACGGACGTGACAGCCGGACGACTACTAACCTGGGAAACGTTGATGACGATCGAGACAGACAGCAAAAGCAACAATATCCCGTCTGGCGGCCGCAAGCGCTCGGATGCCTTCGAAAGCGCCGGCTTCTCAGTCAGCGTTATCGTGCCGGCCATGAACGAGGAGAAGAATCTACCGCATGTCCTGCCGCGTATTCCTGGCTGGGTCAGCGAGGTCATTCTCGTGGACGGCAATTCCAAGGACCAGACCGTCGCAGTGGCGCGCGCACTTATGCCCGATATTCGCGTTATCGGTCAGGATCGTCCCGGTAAGGGCGCCGCTTTGCGCGCCGGCTTCCAGGCGGCAAAGTCGGAAATCATCGTGATGATCGATGCCGATGGCTCGACCGATCCGGCTGAGATTCCGGCCTATGTCGGGGCGCTGCTCTCGGGGGCCGATTTCGTCAAGGGATCGCGTTTTCTGCAGGGCGGCGGCACGCGTGACATGGAGTGGTATCGCAAGCTCGGGAACTGGGGCTTCGTGCAGCTGGTGAAGTGGCGCTTCGGCGGCAATTTCAGCGATCTCTGCTACGGCTACGCGGCCTTCTGGCGCGATGTGCTGCCCCTGCTGGAGCTCGATCAGATCGACGGGTTCGAAGTCGAGACCAGCATGAATATCCAGGCGCTGCGGTCCGACCTCCGCGTCGCCGAAGTGGCCAGCATCGAGCATGCGCGGATCCACGGCACCAGCAACCTGCGCACTTTCCCGGACGGCTGGCGCGTGCTGAAGACCATCGCGCGCGAGAGCGTGACGAAGACCCGCAACACGCCGCAGAAGCGTCCCCGACAGGTCCAGAAGCCCGGACCGATTATCGGACGCCCGCTGCTGGGTGGACACAATGAGCCCGAATAAGTCGGTCTCGGTTGTCATTTGCGCCCACGATACGGGACGCATCGCACGCCTGAAGCAGGCGGTCGCGTCGGTCGAGGCGCAATCGCTGCCGGCGCATGAGATCATCGTGGTCATCGACCACAATCCCGAGTTGCTCGAGATCTGCACGGCGGCCTTCGCAGGCGTAACCGTCCTGGCGAACAGCCGCAAGCGCGGCTTGTCGGGCGCCCGCAATACCGGCCTGCTCGCGGCCAGTGGCGAGATCGTCGCCTTCATCGACGACGATGCCAGTGCCGAGCCGCAGTGGCTTTCCGCCCTCGTCGAAAGCTACCAGTCGCAGTTCGTCATGGGCGCAGGCGGGCCGATCACCGCCGTATGGCCTGGCAAGCGCCCGGACTGGCTGTCGCATGAGTTCGACTGGGTGGTCGGCTGCTCCTATCGCGGGCAGGCAACCGACCCGGCCTCGATGCGCAACATGATCGGCTGCAACATGTCGTTCCGCCGCTCGGCACTGCTGATGGCCGGGCTGTTCTCGGAAGATCTCGGGCGCGTCGGCCAGAATGCCGCCGGGGTCGAGGAAACCGAACTGTGCCTCAGGGCCCGGAACACATTCCCGACCGCTCACTATGCCCACAATCCGTTGGCCCGGGTCGACCACCACATTGAGGGTTATCGGGCGAGCTGGCGCTATTTCTTCCGCCGCTGCATCTCGGAGGGGCGCTCCAAGGCGCAGATGGCGGGGCTGACCAGCGCGCACGGCAGCCTCGACACCGAACGCCGGCACCTGTTCGTTACGCTGCCTAAAGCCGTGGCAGGCTATATCTGGGACGCCCTGCGAGGCCGCGACCGCCATGGCCTTGCAAGAGCGGCCAATCTGGTCGCCGGCACCGCTCTGGTGGTGGGCAGCTACCTCCTCGCACGGCTTTCCTCCCGCAATCCGGAGATTGCACCTGCCACGTTCAGCCCGCTCAAGGTCTGCGACATCGACGTTGCGTGGCCCGTTTCCGACATCGACGGGCGCGATGCGCAGGGCGACGCACGCTATGGCACCGCCTTCTGCGTGGTGCGCGACAATGGCAGGCTGCGCGGCATCGAGCAGGTGCCGCTCTATGGCGAGACGCTTGCCGGCGACACGCTGCAGCGCCTGCTTGCGGATAGGGTTGCACCGGCAGCCGAAGCACAGCCCGAGCCGAGCTCGCGGCGGCGCGTGCGGGTGGTGGTTGCCACCCGCGACCGCCCGGAAATGCTGGCCAAATGCCTCGACTCGCTGTTGGTGCAGGACCATCCGGATTTCGAAATCGTGGTGGTGGACAATGCGCCGGCGACGCGTGCAACGCGCGATCTCATCGCCGAGCGCTACGCCCAGCGTGTCCGCTATCTGCATGAACCCCGCCCCGGGCTCGCCAATGCGCATAATCGCGGCATTGCCGACCTGAGGACAGAGCTCGTCGCCTTCACCGACGACGACGTGATCGTCGATCGCGCATGGCTCAGCACCATCACTGCGCCTTTTGAGGAAAGCGACAAGATCGGTTGCGTCACGGGTGCCATCGTGCCGGCGGAACTCGAAACGCGCGCGCAGTACTGGACGGAGCTGCACGGCGGTTTCCTGAAGGGCAATCGGCGCCAGACCTTCGACCTTGCCGAGAACCGCCCCGCCAATCCGCTGTTTCCCTATGCGGTGGGCCAGGTCGGCTCAGGTGCCAACATGGCGTTCAGCCGCGCGGCACTGATGGCGATCGGCGGGTTCGATCCTGCGCTCGGCGCCGGCACCACGGCCCGTGGCGGAGACGACCTCGCCGGATTCCTCGATGTCCTCAAGCAGGGTTATCAGATCGTCTACGCACCCGATGCGCTGGTCTGGCACCACCATCGCCGAACCGAAACCGGCATGGCGCAGCAGGCCCGCGGTTACGGCATCGGCCTCGGCGCCTATCTTACCCGCGCCGTGCTGAAGGATCCGGCAGCGCTGCTGCACTTCATCCTGGCAGCGCCCCGCGGCCTCGCACACATCTTCGGTGCCGGCTCAAGCAAGAACGTCCGCCTGCCCAGTGACTACCCCTCGGCCTACCTGCGTGCCGAGCGGCTAGGCATCCTCAGTGGGCTGCCGGCCTATCTCCGTAGCCGCCGGAACAGCCGTCGCGCTGGTCCGGACCTCGACACGCCGTCGAGGCCAGCCTGGAGCGAGAACTGAGATGCCCCTTCCGATCCTAGTTTACCACAGCGTCGACGACAGCTGCGCTCCCGAGTATCGCCGCTGGGCGGTGTCGCCCGCGCGTTTCCGGCGTCAGCTCGACCTGCTCCGCGACCGGGGCTGCCGTCCGGTAACGATGGCGGAGGTGGGGGCCAGCCTCAGGGACGGCAAGCCCCTACCCGACGGTGCCGTTGCCATTACCTTCGATGACGGGCTCGCCGATTTCCAGGATGGCGCCTTGCCATTGCTGGAGCGCTACGGGTTTGCCTCGACCCTGTTCGTCACCACCGGGCATGTCAACGCGACTGCCGCCTGGCTGGCGCCGATCGGCGAGGGCCGCCGGCGGATGATGAGCTGGGCCGAAATTGCCAGACTGCCGCAGCGCAATGTCGAATGCGGCGCCCACACCCATTCGCACCCTGAACTCGATATCCTGCCGCCCGATGCGGTGAGGCACGAAGTCAGGCTCTCAAAAGCGCTGCTGGAAGAGCACCTGGCCAGGCGGGTCGTCTCGTTTGCTTATCCGCATGGCTATCACACCGACACCGTCGCGGCGGAAGTGGAGGCTGCCGGCTTCCTCTCTGCCTGCGGTGTCGGCAGCGGGCACGGCCGTTTCGGCCTGCAGCGCTTCATTGTCGAAGAAGACACCTCCGATTCGGCTCTCCACGCCTATCTCGATGGGCGGATGCAGGCGCGCAAATCGCAGCTGCCGCAGTGGGCCATGTCAACGTTGCGGGTCGGTTGGCGCGAGTACCGCAGGGTACTTGCCCCCCGGCACTTTCTGAAACAATCACCTACAACCCCGAAAGCGGGAGCATGAGCATGCATCTCAAGCTATTGACTATGGTGGTCGCGATAACCGGAACCGCCATCAATCCGGCCCTGGCCGAACAAAAACCCCTCTGGAACAGCACCATCGGCGACCTTTTCGGCTTGCCTGCCTCGACCGCGACACCTGGCGCAACGGCGGCCGAGCCCGGCTCGGTCAATATCGAGTTCGTGGTCGACCAGTGCGAGATCCGCGCCGTCCGGCCGCTCGATCTGGCAGATCTGGAACCGGAGCTCGAGGTCGAGCCTCAGCCCGAGGTCGCCTCGTTGCCCGAGGCCACGCCGCAGCCTCCTGCCGCACCTGCGGCAGAGATCGTGCTTGCAGCGGCGCCGGGACCCGTCATGCCTGCTCCGGCGGACCTTGCCGTGGCACCGAACGCAGTCCTGCCCTCGCTCGAGAGCTTTGCGACGCCCGCGCCGGTTGCCCAGAACGGCCCGGTGCAGGTCAGCCCCTCGATCGTCTACCTGCCCTAATACAGGGCCGGTAGCTCAACAGAACGATAATGGCGGCGCGTGCTGATCGTGGCACGCGCCGTCGCTATTGCGGCAGCTCACAATCCTCGATCACGACGTAGAACATCTCCATGTACAGCTCTTGAGAGTGTTCATAAGGCTCGAAGAGGCGGGTGGGGGTACCGATCTCGACAGGCGCGCCGGCGCAGAGGCTGGCGATACGCCCTCGCAGCACTTCGGGAAGCGCATCGATACCGGTCCAGGCCACGACGACCGCGACACCACCGGTTCTGCGCATCGGCACTATTTCGTCGGACGAGGTCAGCGCTATCGCTTCGGGAAAGGCGAGCCGCAGATTTCCGACAATCGTGGTGCCTTCCGACAGGACATAGGCGGGATCGGGCACATCGCGCCGGATGATCTCGGCAAACTTCGCATATGGCTCGGTGCCGCGCAGGCCGCGACCGACAAGATCGGGAAGCAGTGCCGCCGCGGTGAGACCCGCGCTGCAGATCACTGCCGACAGCATCGCAAGCACGACCAAGAGGCGAAGTCGCGCGGGGCCAAGCCTGTGTGCAAAGGCGATCAGCAAGGGCAAGGGCAGAAAGAACAGGACTGGCATCAGCCAGCGATCCATCACGACCGTCGCTCCGGACAGCAATGGCGTTGCGACCACGACGGCGACCGAGACGAGAAGCAGGCGGATGACGAAGTCGCTCCCCTCGCGCCATTCGGGAACACCCATCGCCGGCTGCCTGTCGCGCAACGGCACAAGCATGGCGATGGCAAAGACAAGAACCGCCAGAGCGGCGAAGCTGGCAATGGCAATTCCGGCGCCGAGAACCGGCAGCGCCAGCCGGTCAAGCACCGACATGTTCGACTCGATGGCAAATTTGCCGCTCGAAGCCATCATCATGTCGAGATGGGTCAGCCCCCAGTAGAAGTGCGGCGCCGTGATCAGCGCTGCGATCAGAAGGGAGAGGGCAAACCAGCCTGAGAGAACTCGTGAGCGGAGGTGCCCGGACAGCAGGGCAGCACCGACAAGGGCAATAGCGAAGATGGCAAAGTTGTATTTCGAAAGAAGTCCAAGGCCGAACGTGACCCCGAAGACAACATAGTCCATCGGCCGCCCGTCCCGCAGCAGGCGCACAAAGACGTAGAGGGCCGCGGCAGCCAGGAGCAGCACAAGCACGGAATGTGAGAGCGCCCGCTGCGACTCCCAGGCAATCTGCGGAATGGTGAAGAGCAGAAGGGTTGCGACAAGGGCGCGACGCTCCTCTCCGAGGACAAGACGGGAAGTCAGGAACACCAGGACAAAGGTGCCGGCAAGCAGCACCTCCTTGGGATAGACCAGTGCTGGAACCGACGGGCCGAACAGCGCGAACACGCCGTATTGCAGCCAGGAATAGAGCGGCGGCTGCGGTCCGTAGCCCCAGGCCAGCTCCTGCGCCGTGACCATCAGTTGCGCTTCGTCGAGGCCGAGCGAGGAGGCAGTGAGTATTCTGAGAGTTCCCTGCAGGAACAGCCAGAAGACGATTGCCAAGAGGCCCAATCTGCTTAGTCGATCCGGGGCAATCGCGACAGAAAAAGACGATTGCTGCGAAGCCGCGGAATGCGTCACCAGGTTGTCTCCGGAGTTGGCCACCAGTCTGGCCGCGACGCAGCGTTAGCAAATGCGCGCGCAATGCTCAAACCCGCAGGGCCTTTGCCGGTCAGCTGACGGCACCAACTCGCGAATGGTTCCCCTGCACAAAAGCTTCACAATCAGCCCGTTGCGACTTGCGCAGCGGCCACGACCGTGGCCTTTGTGTACGATGTCCTCCGATCCGCACGTTCTTCGACTCGCCTCCTTCCGACACTTCCTGTCTTCCCGCGCGCTTTCATCGATCGCCTTTCAAGGCTCGTCGGTGGCGATCGGCTGGCTGGTCTACGACCAGACGCGCAATCCGCTGGATCTGGGGCTGATCGGCCTCGTGCAGTTTCTGCCGATGCTGCTGCTGACCTTCGTCGCCGGACAGGTGGCGGACCAGTTCGACCGGCGGGCGATCGGGCTGATCTGCCAGGTGATCGAGGCCGTGGCCATGCTGGTGATCGCCCTCGGCGTCTGGCAAGGATGGCTCGAAATCTGGGCGGTCTTCGTCGCCGTGGCATTTCTCGGCGCTGCCCAGGCTTTCGAGCGGCCGACCATGGCCGCGCTGCTGCCCTCGATCGTTCCCACAACGCAGTTACAGAGCGCCGTCGCGACCTCAACTTCAGTGATGCAGACGGCAATGATTATCGGGCCGGCGATGGGCGGGCTGCTCTATGGGCTCGGGCCCGTGGTGCCGTTCCTGTTCTCGGCGGTGTGTTTTGCTGCCGCGAGCCTCAATGTCATCGCCATTACGCGGCCCGCGGTGCGGCCGAAACGCGCGCCCGTCACGCTGGAGACGGTGTTTGCCGGTCTCGCCTTCATTCGCAGCCGCCCCCTGATGCTTGGCGCGATTTCCCTGGACCTGTTTGCCGTGTTGCTGGGCGGCGCAACGGCGATGCTGCCCGTCTACGCTCGCGATATCCTGTTTGCCGGGCCGTGGGCACTTGGTCTGTTGCGCACGTCTCCAGCGATCGGCGCGGTCGCGATGTCCCTCTATCTCGCCCGCTTCCCGCTCAAGCGACATGTCGGCGTCACTATGCTGTGGGCTGTGGCCGTGTTCGGGGCTGCGACAATTGTCTTCGCGCTCTCGACCAATATTGCGCTATCGATAACAATGCTGGTGTTGCTGGGGGCGTCGGACACTATCAGCGTGGTGATCCGCTCGTCGCTGGTGCAATTGCTGACGCCGGACGAGATGCGTGGACGTGTGAATGCGGTCAACTCGCTGTTCATCGGCGCCTCGAACCAGTTGGGGGAATTTCGCGCAGGCGTTTTTGCCGGATTCATGGGCCCGGTTGCGGCGGTTGCGATCGGCGGCATCGGTACACTGGCCATCGTCGCAACATGGTCACGGCTGTTCCCGGCCCTGAGAAAAGTGGAGACGCTCTCCGGCTAAACGATCCAAAGGACCTGAGCCCGGCAGACGTCAGATGACGCAAGAGATGGACCCGCAAAGTTCGTCTCGTGACAGTTCTGGAGGAAGTATCTTGCGCAACGTAATCGCCGCCGCCCTGCTCCTCGCCTCGGCCGGTCCCGTCCTTGCCATCGATCCCTATACGCCGCTGCCGCTGAAGCCAGCGGAGCTGATGACGCCGCCCGAGGACTTCATCGCCGATGTCAGCGCCTTTCTCGCGGCGATCAGGAATGGGGATGGGGACGCCATCCAGCGCGGCATGGCCAGCAAGATCACGGCAATCGACGGCGCCCTCGATCTGCACGTTCCACGGCACAAAGAGGTCATCGGTCCGCATACCGAGGTCGAGAACATGCTGTCCGAACTCGCCAGTTTCATTGGCGGCATCGTTGAGGAGCCGGCCGACGGCGGCGACCCCCGTCCGCTGCGCATCCAGGCCGAACGCGAGTATATCGCGGCTGCGCTGTCCGACGATCAGTCCTGGGGGCGCGATCCGATGGTGAAGGACGCGATCTGCAGCTACGCCTATCGTTCCTTCGACATCAAGGCGATCAAGAAGCTGTCGGACACAACCGGCGTCGCGAGCTCGAGCTTTGTGTATGTGAACGCGCCGACAGAGGTGAAAAGCACGCCGTCCAACACTGCGCCTGCGGCCGGCACGCTGGAGACCGATCGGCTCTATGCCCTCGACTACGACACCGACGCGCCGAGCCATTGGATAGCCGTCTACCTGCCCGACGGCAGCTCGGGCTTTGTCGATTTCGACAAGGTCGATCTAGAGAAGCCCTATGCGGCAGGCGTGTGCTTCAGCAAAGGCAGCGATGGCCGCTGGGTGATGGTGGCACAGACCTCGACCAGCCTGTAGCGAAAGGCCGCCTATAGGCTCAGGCCGACTGGCTGCCAGCGCGGCGTTCGCCCCGGATCAGCATCAGATTGCGGGCATAGATGACAAAACCGAACAGCTGGCCAGCGATGAAGACTGGATCAAGCCGGTAGATCGCATAGGCCAGCAACACCATGCTGCCGGCGATCGAGAAGTACCAGAACGCAACCGGCACCACCGAGCGGCGCGAGCGCTCGGATGTGATCCATTGCACCAGGAAGCGGGCAGAGAACAGCAGCTGCCCGCCGAAACCGACCAGCAGCCAGATGAGTTCCGCTGTGGAGCCGACATGAAACAAGGCCAGCAAGTCAGGCATTTTTGACGGGTTCCTGTGTTGTGTCGCGCTGCCGGGGTACAGAGACGCGCTTACGGCGGCGCAATAGCCACATCACGCCGAAGATGTCGACCACTCCAACCAGCCCACGCTGCAGGTTCGAGTAGTGCGAGCGGCCGGCCCCGCGGGGGCGGTGTGTCACTTCCACATGCTGCACGCGCCAGCCATGGCCGGCAAACAGCGCCGGCAGATAGCGGTGCATGTGATTGAAGTAGGGCAAGGCGAGAAAGGCATCGCGCCGGAATGCCTTAAGCCCGCAGCCGGAATCGCGGGTCCGATCATTGAGCGCCCAGCCGCGTATACTGTTGGCGAACTTTGAGGCAAGCCGGCGCGAGAGCGTATCCTTGCGTCCGACGCGCTGGCCGGCAACCAATCCCAGATCATCGGCACCAGCGGCGGCAAATGGCGAAAGGAGTTCTGGGATATGCTTTGGCGGGTTCTGGCCGTCGCCATCCAGTGTGCAGACGATCGGATAGCGGGCAGCCTGGACGCCCGAGTGTATCGCCGCGCTCTGCCCTCCGGGTACAGGATGGCGCAGCAGCCGAACCTTAGGTTGATTGGCGGACAGCACCTCGTCGGCCGTGGCGTCGGTCGAGCCATCGTCAACCACCACGATCTCGAAGGTGACTTGCGGCCTATGGGCAGCAAGGACCTGCGCAATCTCGTCGATCAGCGGAACGATGTTGCCGGTTTCGTTGTGGGCCGGAATCACGATGCTGAACATGGGGAGGTTTCACTCTAGACCGCCGAGGCCACCGGTGGCATTGGCTGGGCATGCTTAGCAGCCGAGGGCGCTGGCGCAAGGTGGGCGAATGCTTCTCAGCCAACCGGGTTGTTGGAAAACTGCCGGTTGCGGGACAACGATGCAGAAAGATCACTGATGGCGATGGCCGGCAACGCCTCTGACAACGCTCCCGCTGCACGTCGCGCAGCCGCGCCCGGCTGGCGGGTCCCTGTCTCGCTGGCAGCCGTGCTCGCAGCGCTGGCGCTGCTGATCTGGGTCAGCGCCATTCTGCCCTGGTGGCAAATCTACATGATGGACCCCGACGAGGGCATCAATCTGGGCAAGGCGGCACTGGTCGCCCGGGGAATACCCCCCTATGGCGCGATGTGGAACGATCAGCCGCCTGTGCTGACCTATCTCCTCGCGGCGCTGCAATGGATGCTGCCATATAATGTAGCCGCGGCCCGGGCGCTGATCCTCGCGATGGCCGGGCTGATGGTCTGGTCGCTGTATCGCATCTGCTACCGCGCCGGGGGGCATCCTGCGGGGATCATTGCCACGCTGTTGCTCGCCACGTCGCCGCTGCTGATTGAACTGTCGGCTTCGGTGATGATCGGCCTGCCGGCCATCGCCCTCGCCGTCGTCGCCTTTGACATCACCTCAAGCCCGATACGACCGACTGTGGTGCGAGGGCTTATCGCAGGCGTGGTGATGGCGCTGTCACTGCAAACCAAGCTGTTCACCTTCACCGCATTGCCTGCACTGCTGCTGATGGGCTGGATGGTTGCCGATGGCGGACGGGTGGAGCGCATCAAGCTGGTGATCGCGATGATCGCGGGGTGCGGCGCTGCTTTCCTGCTCATCACCCTGATCAGCGGCGAGCCGTTGTTCCAGCAACTGGTCGGCACGCACATGAGCGGCACGATCCGGCAGTCCTACAACCTGATGGGTAGCCTCAACGCGATCTGGCTGGTGCTGCAGCAACATCAGCCCCTGCTAGTGGCAACCCTCCTCGGCGTCGCAATAGGGTTGCCGACATTCGTCCGGCACGGCTGGGCACCTCTGCTGTGGCTGCTGGTAGCGACCGCATCGCTCGCCGGGCATGTACCGATCTGGCCCCATCAGGTGCTGTTGCTGATCGTCCCCCTCGCCTGGCTTGGCGGAATCGGCTGGGGTGGCGCCATTGTGGTGTATCGGAAGCCGCTGCTATTGGCGGCGCCAGTTGCGGCTCTCCTTGCCTGGTCTGGCTGGGCGGGTGCCACGACCGCAAGTGCGCGTGCCCCAAATGATCAAGTCGGCCCGATCGTCAGCGCGTCGTTTGCGCGGTTCGCCGGGCTTGGCAATATCGTTGCCTCCGACATCGGCATGGATGCGTTCCGGGCAGGCCTGTTCGTTCCCCCCGAACTCGCCGTGTTCTCGATGAAGAGGCGGATTCAGGGCGCGTTGACGGAGCAGGAGATCGTCGCCGTCCTTGAGAGCTACAAGCCTTCCCAGGCCTCGTTCCGGCGTTTCCAGATCGGGCCGGCGCTGACGGACTACCTGACGGATAAGTACTGGCAGGCACCGACCAAAGGGGGACCTGCGCACTATGTCCGCAAAGGTGCGGCCTTGGCCGGCTTTGATCGCCAGTCCGCGACGACGGGACTGGCAGACATGCTCCGGCGCATGGTCGCCACCAGCGTCGATGGCGGGTACGCGGGCCTCGTCGATCCGGTGACCGGCGCCCGATATGAGCGCTTCGCGACGGAAGAGCCAATCGGTGACAGGGCGATCGCCATGCGACCGGTGGGATCGACGCCGCGAATGGGCCAATGCCTGTTGCGCGCTTCGAAAATTGCGGGCGACCGGGAGTTGCAGACCGCGGCACTCAGGGCCGGCGAGGCTGTCGTTTGCGCCCAGAGCCCCGAAGGTGGTTGGTCGGAAGCGCCGGATCTGCGCCCCAACTGCCCGGCGGTGCAGCCTCCTGTGGCACCAATGGTGACCAATGGCACGGACACGCTCGACGAAGGCGGGCCGGTGCAAACCATCGATTTTCTCCTGCAATTGAGGCAGAGCGAGACATCGGGGCAGACGCGATTCACCCAGAGTGCCCGCGCCGCGTTCGATTTTCTCGTCAATGCCCAGAATGCCGATGGCGGTTGGCCACTCAAACTCAGCAGTGGCGGCTATTCGCGATACAGCACCCTCAACGACGGGGTGACCACAGAAGCCATCCGGGCTCTCGTCGAGGGTTTCGAAACGTTCGGCGATCCGCGCTACCGCGATGCAGCGCTCCAGGGGGTTCAGTTCCTCCTCAATGTGCAAGCGCCGAATGGTGCCTGGGCCCAGCAGTATGACGACAAGGGTCAACCTGCGAAGGCCCGAGCCTTCGAGCCGGTTGCCTATGCCAGCCTCGAAACGGCCCGCGCCATGCTGACCATTGCGGACTTCTACGCACTCACCGAGTCCGACACCCTGAAGCTGTCCTTGCTGACCGCGCGCGACTGGCTGGTGGCCAACCGTCTTGGCGACCAGGGATGGGCCCGCTTCTACGAAATCGGGAGTGATCGGCCGGTGTTCGGAGATCGCGACGGATCCGTCCACTACAGCCTTGACGAGATCACCGAGGAGCGCGCCCTGGGCTATCGCTGGATCGAGGAATTCGACGAAATCAATGATGCGCTCGCCGTGGCTGCCGCAGCAGAAAGGTCGCCGCAGGCTGTGCCGCATGCAAAGGTGCGGGCCGAGCGCGATGACCGCATGCTGCGGGTGGTCGACAATCGCGACGCGCTGGTGGCGTTTTCAGCAAACGGCGGCGCTGGGGCCGAACTGGATGCCAATGGCATGATCTCGACGCGGAAGGCCGTCGAGACCTGCGAGATGGTGCTCGAGGCACTGGAAATCACCGGCATCTAGCCGGCTTACAACGCGAATGGCTTGAAGTGCTTGCTGAGCTTGAGCGTCTGGGCCTGGTAGTTGGAACCGAGACCAGCGCCGTAGAGCCGGTCCGGCGGCTCAGCCAGACGCTCATAGATCAGCCGGCCAATGGTCTGGCCATGGCCGAGGAGGAACGGCACTTCGCGGCTGCGCACTTCGAGAACCGCCCGGCTGCCGGTGCCTCCTGCGGCTGAGTGACCGAAGCCGGGATCGAAAAAGCCCGCGTAGTGGACGCGGAACTCACCGACCAGCGGATCGAAGGGCACCATCTCGGCGGCATAGGCCGGTGGCACATGCACGCTCTCGCGGCTGACGAGGATGTAGAACTCGTCGGGATCGAGGATGAACTGATCCGAACCGCGATTGACCAGCGGCTCCCAGTAATCGAGGACGTCGAGCACGTCCTTCAAATCCATGTCGATCACCGGAGTGTGCCGCTTGGAGCGGAAGCCGATCAGCCCGGAACGATCTTCGCCCTTGAGATCGATCGACAGCAGCACACCATCGCCAACCTCGGCATTGGCGTCGAACACCAGCGTTTCGACATTGTGCAGCGTCCGGTGCTCGCGCGCGTCGAGCCGGCTGTCGCCGACGCGGAAACGCATCTGGCTGAGGCGCGAACCGGCGCGGACGCGCACCGGGAAGGTTCGGGGGCTGATCTCGAGATAGAGCGGGCCCTTGTAACCCGCCGGAAGCGTGTCGAAGCCACGGGCGCGATCGCCGATGACCCGGGTGAAGACATCGAGCCGACCGGTCGAACTCTTCGGGTTGGCGCCGGCCGAGACCTGATCGGGCAGGTTCAGGCTCTCCTGGAGCGGCACCAGGTAGACGCAGCCGCGTTCGAGCACGGCGCCATTGGTGAGATCGAGCTCATGCAGCTTCAGCGTCTCGATGCGGTCGCCGACGGTGTGCTCGGGGCCGGGCAGAAAGCTGGCGCGGACGCGGTAGGCCACGGAACCGAGGCGCAGATCGAGACTGGCCGGCTGCACCTGATCGGCGTCGAACGGCCGCGCGGAGACAATCGCGCCACGCTTGGCCAACCGCTCGATATAGCGCGCCGGAAACACGCCCCTCGACCAAAGCTCGGTATCCATTCACCACCCCACGCCTCGCGCATCCCTAGCAACCCATGTGATTGACGCCAAGTCGCAATGGGTCGTATACCCCCGGTTGCGTGCTGGACGAAGGCGTCCGGTGTGCGGTGGTGATTTGGCCGGTCTGATTGCAGCCACCTGAAACAAGTCGCTAAAGGGACCCTTGATGCCGGCCGCAGACGACGCGCGCCGGCTTTTTCGTATTCGAGGCTATCCGATGTCCAAGTCCAAGAACCCGCTCAGCGACCAGACAAAGCTGTCGCCTGCCACGCAGCTGGTGCATGGCGGCACCCAGCGCAGCCAGTTCAACGAGACATCCGAAGCCATCTTTATGAACTCGGGCTATTCCTACCCGAGCTCGCAATATGCCGAGGACCTGTTCCTCAACAAGATCAGCAAGCCCGCGCACAACTATTCGCGCTTTTCCAACCCGACCATGGAAATGTTCCAGGACCGGATGGCGCTGCTCGAAGGCGCCGAGGCCGCGCGCGCCTTCGCCACCGGCATGTCGGCGGTGACCAATGCGGTGATGAGCCAGGTTCGGGCAGGCGATCATATCGTCGCGTCGCGGGCGCTTTTCGGCGGGTGCCGTTACGTCGTCGAAGACCTGATGCCGCGGTTTGGCGTGCCCTCGACGCTGGTGGATGGCCGCGACCCCGAGAACTTCGCGCGGGCCATGCAGCCCAATACCAAGATCGTCTTCATCGAGACGCCGACCAACCCGACGCTGGAGCTGGTCGATATCGCCGCCGTCGCCGAGATCGCCCACGCGCATGGCGCCAAGCTGATCGTCGACAACGTCTTTGCCACCGCCATGCTGCAGAAGCCGCTGCAGCTGGGCGCCGACCTCGTCACCTACTCGGCCACCAAGCATATCGATGGCCAGGGCCGGGCACTGGGTGGGGTGGTGCTGGGCAGCAAGGCGCTGATCGAAGGCGACATCCACACGCTGCTGCGCCAGACCGGGCCGTCGCTGTCGCCGTTCAATGCTTGGGTGCTGCTCAAGGGTGTCGAGACGCTGCCGCTCCGGGTCCGGCAGATGACCGAGAACGCCGCCAGGGTTGCCGACTTCCTCGCCAATCACCCCAAGATCGAGCGCGTCTCCTACCCCTTCCATCCGTCGCACCCACAGTATGAGCTGGCCAAGCGTCAGATGGCGAGCGGTTCGACGCTGGTCGCCTTCGAGGTGAAGGGCGGCCGCGAGGCGGCGTTCCGGCTGTCGGACGCGCTGGCGGTCATCCTGATCTCGAACAACCTGGGCGACGCCAAATCGCTGATCACCCATCCGGGCACCACCACGCATGCGCGGTTCACCGAGGCGGTTCGGCTGGAAAGCGGGATCACGCCGGGGCTATTGCGTATTTCGGTGGGGTTGGAGGATAGCGCGGACCTGATTGCCGATCTCGATTACGCCCTGTCGGTCGCCTAACGGGACACGCACCGTTTCCCAATGTTGCTGGCATTGCGACAATTTCATCCAGATTACCAAGGACTAAGCTGACAGCGCCGTCTCGGAACACTACCTAGGTCCGAACTGGACTTGGGATCGAGACAGTATGTCAAAACGCAATTCTCTGCTCCGATGGGGCATCGCACTGGTCGTGCTTGGTGGCGCCGCATTTGCCGCCTGGACACTGCTGCAGCCCAGGCAGACCGAGACCGCGCCGCGCACAGTCGCCGTCAGCATCGGCGACGTCGAAGAAACCGTGCTGGCCAGCGGCGTGATTGAGGCCAGCACGCTGGTCAGCGTCGGCGCCGAAGTGTCGGGAAGCATCGAAACGCTGAACGTCGCCTTGGGCGATACGGTGAAAGCCGGAGACGTGGTCGCCAAGATTGCCTCGCGCGATCAGGAAGTCGCGGTCAAGTCGGCCGAGGCCTCGCTGGCCAACATCTCGGCCCAGCGCAAGCAGCAGGCCGCCAACCTCGAGCAGGCCAAGGTCGCGTTGCAGCGCGCAGAAAAGCTGCGCCCGCAGGAGCTGATCTCCGATGCTGACTACCAGACCGCGCAGCTCGCGGTCGATACGGCGGAAGCCCAGCTGGAAGGGCTGGATGCGCAGGTGCAACAGGCGGAACTCAACGTCGAGTCCGCCAAGCTCGATCTCGAACGCACCACCATCGTTGCGCCGATCGACGGCACGGTGGTGTCGGTGGAAGTCGAGGCCGGTCAGTCGCTCAATGCCAATTCCAGCACCCCGACCGTGGTCAAGATCGCCAATCTCGACAAGATGGTGGTGAAGGCCGAGATTTCCGAAGCTGACGTACCGCGCGTGGAGGCCGGCCAGCGCGTGTATTTCACCATCCTGGGGGATCCGAACACCCAGATCGATGCGACACTGCGCACGGTCGAGCCGGCACCCTCGTCGATCTCGGACAGCTCGAGCAGCTCGTCGTCGGACGCCGTCTACTACAATGGGCTGTTCGATGTGGACAATCCGGACCACCGGCTGCGCATTTCGATGACCGCACAGGTCACCATCGTCCTCGCCGAAGCATCGGACGTGCTCACTGTTCCCTCTTCGGTGCTGACCACCAAGGGCCGCGACGATGACTATATCGTCATGGTCTACGATCCGGTGGCCAAGACGACGACGCCAAAGCCCGTGAAGATCGGGTTGGACAACGGCGTCAGCGCCCAGGTGCTGAGCGGCCTTACTGAGGGTGACCAGGTGGTTTCGGCCACCGGCACAGTTGCCGCGAGCGCCTCCGGCGCGGGCGGCGCCTCGAACCGCTCGGCGCTCGGCGGTGGTGCGATGATGATGGGGGGCGGCGGTCCGCCGCCGATGTGAGGGCACACGCCATGGCCGACCCGATCATCGAAATCAAGGATCTCCGGCGCAGCTTTGCGGCCGGTAACGAGGAAATCGTCGTCCTCAAGGATGTCGACCTCACCATCGAACGCGGCGAGCTGATTGCCATCATCGGCCAGTCCGGCTCGGGCAAATCGACACTGATGAATGCGCTGGGCTGCCTCGATAACGGCTGGACGGGCACCTACAAGCTGGCCGGGCGGGATGTCTCCAAGCTCGCGCCCGACGAGTTGGCGCAGCTTCGGCGCGAGCATTTCGGCTTCATCTTCCAGCGCTACCAGCTGCTTGCGGACCTCGACGCGGTAGAAAATGTCGAGATCCCCGCGATCTATGCCGGGGCCGATCCATCGGCTCGTCGGGAGCGGGCCAAGGGCCTGCTCGGGCGGCTCGGCCTGTCGGAGCGCATGACACATCGGCCCAATGCCCTCTCCGGCGGCCAGCAGCAGCGCGTCAGCGTGGCGCGGGCGCTGATGAATGGCGGCGAGATCATCCTTGCAGACGAGCCGACCGGTGCGCTGGACTCCAAGAGCGGCAAGGACCTGCTGGCGCTGCTCAAGGAACTGCATGCCGAGGGTCACACGATCATCATCGTGACCCACGATACTGCCATCGCGGAGATGGCCGACCGCATCGTCGAGATCAGCGACGGTGTGATCGTCTCGGACCGGCGCACCCGGCCAGTAGAACCTCCTGCCGCGCGTTATCAGGAGCAGATCCGCAAAATCCCGATGTGGCGCGCGGCGCTCGGCCGCTTCGGCGAGGCTTTCGGCATGGCGTGGCGGGCGCTGTCCAGCCATCGGCTGCGCACCTTTCTCACCATGCTCGGTATTATCATAGGCATCGCGTCGGTGGTGTCGGTGGTGGCGCTGGGTGAAGGCAGCCAGCAACAGGTGCTCGAACGGATCAGCTCGATCGGCACCAACACCATCAACATCATGCCTGGCGCCAGCGCCGCCGACCGGCGGCTGGGGGCCATCCGCACTCTAGTGCCGGCCGACGCCGAGGCCATCGCGGGCGAGGATTATGCCGACAGCGTTACCCCGCAGGTCAGTTCCAGCAAGACCGTACGTTACAATAATGTTTCTGCCAGCGGGCAGCTGGTCGGGGTGGGACCCGAGTTCTTCCGGGTCAATAACCGCACCTTCACTGAGGGCGCTGCCTTCGATGAGGACAGCGTAGAGGCGCTGGCCCAGGAAGCGGTCATCGACACCAAGGCGGTCAGCACGCTGTTCACCGACGGCTCCGACCCGCTCGGCAAGGTGATCCTTGTGGGCAATGTGCCGCTCCGGATCATCGGCGTCGTCGAGGCAGCGACCAACAATTTCGGGCCGCAGTCCAGCTCGATCAGCGTCTGGGTGCCCTACACCACCGCGATGTCGCGCGTGCTCGGCCAGACCTGGCTTTCGACGATCACCGTCCGCGTCGCAGACGATGCCGATACCGACGAAGCGCAGGCTGCCATCGAGGCCCTGCTGACCCAGCGGCACGGCATTGTGGATTTCAGCCTGCAGAACACCGACACCATCCGCGAAACCATCCAGTCGACGACGCAGACGCTGACGCTCCTGATCTCCGCCATCGCGGTAATCTCGCTGATCGTGGGCGGCATCGGGGTGATGAACATCATGCTGGTCTCGGTGCGCGAACGGACTCGCGAGATCGGAGTGCGCATGGCCGTCGGCGCGCGTCAGAACGACATCATGCAGCAGTTCCTGATCGAGGCGGTGATGGTGTGCCTGATCGGTGGAGTGATCGGGATCGGGTTGAGCTTCGGCGTCGGCGCGCTGGTCGAAGAGTTCGTCAGCGGCATGACGATGATCTACTCGGGCGCGACGATCGCCACAGCCTTCCTTGCCTCGACGCTGATCGGCATCGGCTTCGGCTTCATGCCGGCGCGCTCGGCGGCACGGCTCGATCCAGTGGTGGCACTGGCCACGGAGTGACGGCGCGGGGAACAAGCCCCGCGCCTCGCGTCAGTTCAGCGTCGTCGGCTGATCGTCGAACTCGTGCGGCTTGAAGTGATAGTCCGCCGAGCAGAACTCGCAGACCACTTCGATCTCGCCATCAACGACCATGTCGGCCCGTTCCTCGGCGGTGAAGTTGTGCCGCAGCATGCCTTCGACCCGTTCGGCCGAGCAGGTGCAACGCTCTTCGAGCTCTACCGGATCGAAGATGCGGACGCCCGGCTCGTTGAACAGCCGGAACAGCAGCCGCTCGCCGGACAGCGCGGGCTCCACCAGCTCCTCGTCGGAAATCGTCGAAAACAGCGCGCGGGTGGTCGTCCACTTGTCGTCTTCGGTGTAATGCGGATCGGCAGTCTCGGGATTGTCGAAATCGCCATCGCCCGGCAGGTCCGGCATCACGCCGCCTTCTGCGGGCAGATACTGCACCAGCGCGCCGCCGGCACGCCATTGTGGCTGGCGCTGGCCACGCACCGAATGCTCGGCAACGGCCAGGCGGACCTGCGTCGGGATCTGCTCGGACTGGCGGAAATAGGTGTGCGCCACGTCTTCCAGGGAGCCACCTTCCAGCGCGACGATGCCCTGATAACGCTCCATATAGGCGCCCTGATCGACGGTCATCGCCAGGTGTCCGTTGCCCAGCAGCGCGGCCGAGCCGGCCTCGCCCTTTTCCACCGCGGCCGCCACCGCGTCGGCGTCGAAGCGGGCATAGCCGCGCAGACCATCCGGCGCGTCGAGATCGACGACGATCAGGTTCACCGGGCCGTCGGTCTGGGTCTGGAGGATGAAGCGGCCCTCGAACTTCAGCGAGGAGCCGATCAAAGCGGCCAGCACCACCGCCTCGCCGAGGAGGCGCGCGACGGGGGCCGGATAATCATGGCGATGCAGGATCGCATCGAGCGCCGGGCCCAGCCGCACGATGCGGCCGCGGGCATCCAGCGTATCGAGGGTGAAAGGCACCACGACATCGTCGCCGCTCTCGGGGCGGTCGAGGCCGAAGCTCTTGAGCTCAGTTTGCGTCATGGTTCAAAATCCAATCGGGCGCCACGGCACGACCCCGCCTCGGGGCCCGCCGCACGCCACATCATTGCTGCGATACAACCTCCGGCTGACCGGAGGCCTTGGGTCTAGATATTCGCCGTGTCCTGGCCGAGGCACCAGCACAGGATGGCCTTTTGTGCATGCAGCCGGTTCTCGGCCTCATCAAAGACCACCGATTGCGGCCCGTCGATGACCTCGTCGGTCACCTCGTCGCCGCGGTGGGCCGGCAGGCAGTGCATGAACAGCGCATCCTTGTCGGCCAGACCCATCAATTGGGAATTGACCTGGTAGGGTTTCAAGACCCGGCGGCGCTCGGCGGCATCGGTATCGCCCATCGAGACCCAGGTGTCGGTGATCACGAGGTCGGCATCCTTGACCGCTTCCTCGGGGTCCTCGATGAGGCGGACGGCGGCACCCGCCTTGCGGATATCGGCCAGCAGGTCTTTTTCGGGCCAGTAGTCTTCGGGCACGGCGACGGTCAGTTCCGCACCGAAGAGCTCGGCGGCGTTGACCCACGAGGCGAGAACGTTGTTGCTGTCGCCGACCCAGGCGATCTTGGCGCCCTTGATCGAGCCGCGATGCTCCTCGAAGGTCATGACGTCGGCCATCACCTGGCAGGGATGCGCGCGGCGGGTGAGCCCGTTGATCACCGGCACCGTCGCTGCCTCGGCGAGATCGAGCAGATCCTGGTGGGTCAGGATGCGGATCATGATCGCATCGACATAGCGGCTCATCACCTTGGCGGTGTCGGCCAGCGTCTCTTCCCGGCTGAGCTGCATTTCGGCGCCGGTGAGCATGATGGTCTCGCCGCCCAGTTGCCGCATGCCGACATCGAAGGAGACGCGGGTGCGGGTCGACTGGCGCTCGAAAATCATCGCCAGAACCTTGTCCTTGAGCAGCAGCGGACGTTCGCCCTCCTTCAGACGGGCCTTCAACTCGCTGGCCTGGTTCAGCATGGCGCGCAGCGTGGTCTCGTCGAAATCGTCGAGATTGAGAAAATGCCTCGGGGTAGCGGTCATTCGACCTCTCCTCAGGTTGCGGGCGGCGAGGCAATTGGCCTCCACCGCCGCGGAGGTATGGGTTCAGCTTGCGGCAGCCGGGGTTTCGGCCGCCAGGGCTTCGAAGGCAGCAGCGATCTTTTCGGCCGCCTCGTCGATATCGGCCTCGGTCACCACCAGCGGCGGCAGCAGGCGCAGCACATTATCGCCTGCGCCCTGGGCCAGCATATGCTGGGTGTCGCGCAGGCGGGTCACGAATTCGCGCACCGGCGGGGTAATCTTGATGCCGGCAAGCAGGCCCCTGCCGCGCAGTTCGACGACGAATTGCGGGAAGCGCTGCTGCAACTGCTGCATCTGCCAGGCCAGTCGCGCGCCCATCTTTTCGACATGGGCGAAGAAGCCCGGCTCCAGCATGCGGTCGAGCACGGCATTGCCGATGGCGCAGGCCAGCGGGTTGCCGCCATAGGTCGAGCCATGCGTTCCCGGCACCATGGACTTCGCCACCTCACCCTTGGCGAGGCAGGCCCCGAGCGGGAAGCCACCGCCGATGCCCTTGGCGACCGCCATGATGTCAGGCTCGATGCCCGACCATTCATAGGCAAAGAACTTGCCGCTGCGGCCATAGCCACACTGCACTTCATCGAGGATGAGCAGCAGGCCATGCTTGTCGCACAGCGCGCGCAGGCCGCGCATGTAGTCGGCGCTCATCGCCGTAACGCCGCCCTCGCCCTGTACCGGCTCGATCAGGATGGCGCAGGTCTGCGGCCCGATCAGCGCTTCGACTGCGGCGAGATCGCCAGGCGCGGTGTGCTTGAAGCCGGGCAGCGGCGGGCCGAAGCCTTCGAGATAGCTCGGATTGCCGCCCGCCGCGATGGCGCCCAGCGTCCGGCCATGGAAGGAACCGGTGAAGGCGATGATCTCGTAGCGGTCGGTTTCGCCCTTGGCCCAGTAGTGGTGACGCGCCGTCTTGATGGCGCATTCGATGGCCTCGGTGCCCGAGTTGGTGAAGAACACCGCATCGGCGAAGGTGTTGTCGACCAGCCGTTGCGCCAGCCGTTCCTGCTCGGGAATGGTGAAGACGTTGGAGGTGTGCCAGACCTTGTCGGCAGCAGCCTTCAGCGCCGCCACGATATGCGGATCGCCATGGCCGAGCGCGTTGACCGCGATGCCGGAATGGAAGTCGAGATAGGGCGTCCCGTCCTGCGCGAACAATCGCACGCCCTCGCCCCGCTCAAACGCGAGGTTGGACCGGGCATACGTACCGTATAGCGCAGACATAACAGCACCCCTTTCGTGCGTGGCGCGGGACTGTTGCAAAAGCCCCACAAAAACCAAAAACGCGCTGCTCAAATGCGGCGCGTTGCAGGCTTTCCATATGCCTTTCACTGGCGATCAAGTCAATTGCGCGGGCCAAGTGCCTGATTTGACTCGGGCTTCCACAGGGCCGGATTCTCGCGGGGTTTTCCCCGTGTAAAACCTGGGCGTCTCTTGATCCGGATTCCTTGGGCCGTGTAGTATCAAGGCATTGGGACACGATATCTCGTGTGGCGGACCCATCTGACCTACGATGCGTAGTGCTTCGTGCTGTCGAGCGGCTTTCGACGGCATGGTTGGGGAGTCTGTCCGACCCGTATCTTTAGGAGCTAATTGTCAATGGGCTGGACTGAGGAACGCGTCGAACTGCTCAAGAAACTTTGGCTTGAGGGTTTGAGCGCTAGCCAGATTGCGGGTGTGCTTGGGGAAGGCGTGACGCGCAATGCCGTGATCGGCAAGGTGCATCGGCTGAAGCTGAGCGGACGCACCAAGCCGGCAAGTTCGGCACCGCGCGTGCGCACCACGCCGCGTCCGACGCAGCGCCGCGTGGCGGCTCCGTCAACCGGCAGCCGCCCCAGCATGGGCGGCAGCGTGTCCACGACGATGAAGTCGCGACCGATGGGCGGCGGCGGTGGCGCCATCCAGGGGGCGACGGCCCTGAAGATCAACGAGGACATGGTGGCCGAGGTCGAGCTGGCGCCGCAGGCGCAGGAGCTGTTCATCCCGGTCGAGAAGCGGCTGTCGCTGCTGCAGCTGAGCGAGCACACCTGCAAGTGGCCGATCGGCGATCCGCTGACGCCGGACTTCTATTTCTGCGGACAACATTCCGACGACGGCAAGCCCTATTGCGAGTTCCACTCGCGCCGGGCCTATCACCAGATCGATCGCAAGAAGCGCTGAACCAACGCGGCAATGCCGCATTGAGAGGCCGGGGGCGACCCCGGCTTTTTGTTGCGCGGCAGGATGACCTCCCGCCCTAGAACCACCACGATGGCTGGCATTGTGCGGCGGCACGTGGCGAACCCATGCGGAGACATGCATGCGACGGATCCTCCCTGCCCTCCTCCTGGCAATGCTTGCGTTGCCGGCGAGCCCGGCTGCGGCACAGCAGTGGTCCTACGAAGGCGGCAGCGTACCGATCGCCTATCTCGACAATGGCGGGGCGCAGTTCCAGTTCGCCTGCCGCGGCGGCGATCTGGCCATGGGGTTCTGGGTTCGGGTGCCCAACAAGGAGGTTGCCGACGCAGCCTCGATGAGCCTTGCCATCACCCCAGACCCGACGGAAGGCGCCGGGGTGTCCGCTGCGGAGGGCGCCAGTTTCGCGCAGGACATGCCGCTGATCCACAGCGACGGGACTTCTGCTGTCGTGCGCGGTCCAGTGGCGCGGCAATGGGCGCGGATCGCACAGCGCGCCAATACAACAATCCAGGTCGCTTATGTGCGGACCAAGGCCAATGGCGGCCTCGACGCCTTCGACATCAACATCTTCAGCGCCAAGGGCTCCTCGGCGGCAATCAAGCGCGTGCTCGACCGCTGCGGTTGACCGCAGCCGCACGCGGCACTCAGCGTCGGGTGCCCTGGCTGTTTTCGGCCTGCAGCTTCCGCCAGCGCGCCAGGCGATCGGGATCGACGGTCCCCGCCGCGACGGCGGCCCGCACGGCGCATCCGGGCTCGTGATCATGGGTGCAGTTGCGGAACTTGCAGAGTGGCGCCAGCTCGGTGATCTCGGCAAACAGCGTGTCGAGACCCTGGACGATGTCCTTGACCTGCAGGCTGCGCATTCCGGGCGTATCGATCACCCAGCCGCCGCCGGCCATCGGATGCAGCGAGCGCGAGGTGGTGACGTGCCGGCCCTTGGCATCGCTTTCGCGGATGCTGCCGGTTTGCTGCTGCCCTCGGCCGATGCCAATGAGGGCGTTGACCAGCGTCGACTTGCCAACACCCGAGGAACCGACAAGCGCCACGGTCAGGCCCGGCCCGCACCACGGCGCAAGAGCCGCCGCCGCGTCCGGCGCCCGGGCATTGAGCAGCACCACCGGCAGGTCGCGCTGCAGGGCAGACGCCTGACGTTGATAATCCGCCGCATCTTCCGCAGTGTCGGCCTTGGTCAGCACGACAACCGGATCGGTCTCGGCTTCGTTGGCCAGTGCCAGATAGCGCTCGAGCCGGGCCACATTAAAGTCCGCATTGCACGATGCGACGATGAACAGCGTATCGAGATTGGCAGCAACCAGCTGCGTGGGTCGCCTGCCCTCGGCCGGGCGCTCCAGCACGCTCTTCCGCCCCAGCCGCAACTGCAGCAGATGGGTCGCCGGATCGACCAGAACCCAGTCGCCCACGGCATAGGCGCCGGTATCGGAACGGGCCGGCAACACCACGTCGATCGGGCCAGAGACAGTCAGCGCCGACAGCCGGCCGCGATGAACCTCGTCGATCCTCGCGGGGATCAGCCCGCGCTCGTCGTCGCGAAGCTGATCGTCAAAGAAGCTGGTCCAGCCCAGGCTCTCGAGGCTGGCAGGCGGCGCGCCGGTCAAGCGCCTGCCCCGGTGCCCTGTCGAGGCCGTTGGCGCTGCCGATCCTGCAGGTCAATAGTGGGCGTATAGACCACGGCCCGATCCTTTGCTTGTCCGGCCTAGTTGATCGTTCCTGCGCGGCAACGCAAGCCGCCGTGAATGGGAAATGATCGCGCCAGCCGGTTCCTGGAAATCCAGACTTCCAGCGAGGCATTGGCAGGGCTAGTTTCTATCGCAATTCGCGTGCATCGGGGGGAGCCAATGGCCGCGCATCGGATCTACTCAGTCAGTGTCGCCAGCGTCTATCCCGCCTATGTGGCCAAGGCCGAACGCAAGGGCCGGAGCAAGGCGGAAGTCGACGAGATCTTCCGTTGGCTGACTGGCCATAGCCAGGAGACGCTGGAAGGTGAGTTCGAGAACCGCACCAGCTTCGAGGATTTCTTTGCCAGCGCGCCGCGCATGAACCCGGCCCGGTCGCTGATCAAGGGTGTGGTCTGCGGCGTCCGCGTCGAAGACATCGAGGAGCCCACCATGCGCGAGATCCGCTATCTCGACAAACTCATCGACGAGCTCGCCAAGGGCAAGGCGATGGAGAAGATCCTCCGCGCCCAGCCCGCCTGAACGGCGCCCACAAACCTCTGCAATCGCCTGCGACCCTTCCGCTGAAGGCGCGACAACACAACGAGAGACGATATGTCCGACACTCTGCATCCCCGTCCCCGGCTGACGCGTCAGCGCTGGAGCGATCTCTGCGGCACATGGGATTTTGCCTATGACGACGAGGATCTCGGCCGCGACGGGCGCTGGTTCGCGGACCCCGAGAAGTTCGACCGGAAGATCCAGGTGCCGTTCCCGCCCGAGAGTGAGCTCTCCGGCATCAACGACAAGGGCTACCACCCCGTGGTCTGGTATCGGCGGACGTTCGAGGCGCCACAGCAGCCCGGCGAACGGCTGATCCTGCATTTCGGCGCGGTGGACTACAGCGCGGATGTCTGGGTCAACGGCCAGTTGGTCGCCACCCATCAGGGCGGGCATACGCCGTTTTCGGCCGATATCACCAGCGTTCTCGTCGAGGGCGAGCAGGTGGTGGTGGTGCGGGCCGAGGACCGACCACACGATGGGACGATGCCACGTGGCAAGCAGGACTGGGAGCCCTCGCCGCACGCCATCTGGTACGATCGCACCACCGGTATCTGGCAACCGGTGTGGCTGGAGCCGGTTCCCGCGACCTACCTCACCAGCTTTCACCTTACCCCGGACCTGACGCGCAACACCGTCACCGTGGAGGCGCGGCTCAATCGTGGCTTCCGCGGCTGGCTATCGGTCACCCTGCGCAAGGGCGAAGAGGCGCTGGCGGTGCAGCATGTGCTGGTCGACGGCGACCGCGCCGAGACCAGCCTCACCATCCCGCGGGCGAAGAATGGCCAGCGCCGGGGCGACCTCTACTGGTCGCCGGAAACGCCCAACATCATTGCCGTGGCTGCAGCCCTGCAGTCGGAGGGTGGCGAGCAGGTCGACGACATTCGGAGCTATTTCGGCTTCCGCAGCGCCGGCATCGGCGATGGCCGGTTCCTCCTCAACGACAAGCCGTATTTCGTCCGCTCGGTCCTCGAGCAGGGCTTCTGGCCGCAATCGCATCTGGCGGCGCCCAGTGCCGACGCCCTGCGCCAGGAGGTCGAACTGATCAAAGCGCTGGGCTTCAACGCCTGCCGCATTCACCAGAAGATCGAGGATCCGCGGTTCCTCTACTGGGCTGACCATCTCGGCCTGCTCGTCTGGGGCGAGATGGCCAATGCCTATGAGTTCAGCCCCGCGGCCGTCGACCGGTTCACGCGCGAGTGGCTAAGTGCCGTCGACCGCGACCGCTCAAATCCGTGCATCGTCACCTGGGTGCCAATCAACGAAAGCTGGGGTGTCGAGGACATCGCGCGCAACCCGGCGCAGCAGGCCTATGCCTCATCACTCTACCACCTGACCAAGGCGCTCGATCCGACCCGGCCGGTGATCTCCAACGAAGGGTGGGAACACACCTTTTCCGACATCATCGGCATCCATGACTATACCCAGCATGGCAGCCAGCTGACCGACCGCTTCGGCAGCGCTGCGGCGATCGCGGCGACGCTGGCCAGCTTCAAGCCCAACCGCAAGCGGCAGCGGCTGTTCGAGGACGACCGCAGCCAGCCGGTGATGCTCACCGAGTTCGGCGGCATCTCGTTCCATCCGGCGGCAGGGCAGAAGTGGATGGGCTATGCCACGGTCGGAAGCGAGGAGGAATATCTCGCCATCCTCCGCGACCTGTTCGCGGCGATCTATGCCAGTCCGGAGCTTTCGGGCTTCTGCTACACGCAGATCACCGACACGCAGCAGGAAAAGAACGGGCTCTATGACGAGCACCGCAACCCCAAGCTGCCGGTCGCGGCGCTGCGCGAGATCATCTGGCAGCCGAGCAACGCCGTGCCGACCGAGTATCTCGACATTGCGCGGCGGAAGGCGCTGGAGTTGAGCAAGACGGTGGAATAGACGCCGGCACGCGATCAGGTGGAGGGCCAGCCGCCCTCCGCCGCAAGCGCTGCGACCGCCGCTGCCAGCACCGCGTGAACGTCTTGGCGCCCGCCATCGAACGTCGCGATGAGCAGGCGCTGCACGCTGTGCTGATTGTAGAGGCTGACCATGAAGTCTTCGACGCTCAGCTTGCCATAGTCGGCAAGTGGCACCTCGACAGCTTCAAGCTTGAGTTCGGCGCGACCCGCGACGAGGTCGAGAACCATCCCAAGCGGCGGGTATGTCTCGGTCATCCGGGTGCGAAAGGCCAGAATGTCCCTGGCCGGCTCCGCGCATGCGGCGAAGAGCCGATCGACGAAGGCATCGATGAGATGGGCGGCAAGCATGGCCTTGCGGCGCGACAGCATGGCCTGCCGCGCGTCCGCCACCGCTTCGGTGAGATAGGCAAAGTGGCGATCGAGCGATGCCATGATTTCAGCACGCGCTTGCACCAAGCCAGCCCTCGTCGTGTTCACTCTCCGGGCGGCAGATGATGCTTCCGCTCGTTCCGCATATACAGGAATGCGATCACCCAAGCTCCGGCAGCGAGCATGACCGGCATCCCGTACAGCAAAAACAGCCAGTATCCATTCATCCGCGGAGGCCTCCAAGAACCCAGCGCGCCACATAATGTAGTACGATAGCGGCCGAAATCCAAACCATCGTACTGAGCAGCAATAGCGGGGTGGGTGCCGGCCCGCCCGTGGCAAGCGAGGTCCCAGGTGCGATAAACCCCGCCGCGATCGCCGCTGTCGACGCCCTATCGAAGTTCCCGGCCAAGAGCTTGGTGCGTTCGTTGTGGATCAGATCGCTCATCGCTGCCCTCAGCCGAGGTGCTTATGGAAGAACTCCAGGCTGCGCGCCGAGGCCTTGGTGCAGGACGCCCGATCGAAATTTTCCGGGCGGTCGCTGTTACAGAAGCCGTGATCGCCATCGTAGACATAGATGTCGGCGCCCGGATGCCGGGCCTTCAACTCCTCGACCTGCTCGAGCGGAATGCCCTTGTCGCGCGAGCCGAAATGCATCTCGATGGGGATGACAGGCGCGAGATCGATATAGCCCGGCACGCCGCCGCCGTAGTAGCCTGAGGCAGCGCTGAGGCCGAGCCCGCGGCTTGCTGCGACCCAGCTCATCCGGCCGCCGAAGCAGTAGCCGGTGATGCCGACTTTGCCGGACGCGGCAGCATGGGCGGACGCTGCAGCGATGTCGGCAACGGCCTTTTCCATGTCGAACTTCTTCATCATCTCGCCGATGAGCTGGAAGTGCGACGGGGTGTAGTTCTCGCTCTCGAAGCCATAGTCAATGCGGTCGAACATGGCGGGCGCCACGCAGTGGTAGCCATGCTCGGCCCAGCGATCGACCACAGAGCGGATCCAGTTGTTCAGCCCCCAGACCTCCTGGATCAGGACGACCCCGCCCTTTGGCACACCCGCCGGCCGCACCTCATAGGCATTGAGTTCGAAGCCGTCGGCCGCTGTCAGCTTGATGCGTTCGCCCATCGGAAATCTCCTGTTGGTCTCAGTTGCGCGAGCTTATCGCGCCCTCGGCCCAAAGCGAAGCCGCTCAGGGCAAAACCGGCGTGGCCGGCGACGGCGCAGCCGGGTGCATCAAGCCTTCGGCCCTTAGCTCGTCCCAGAGTTCCGGGGCAATCGGCAGGCGATAGCCGGCCATGTTGTCCTCGAATTCCTCACGCTTGATATAGCCGGGGATGATCGCAGTGACGGCCGGGTGACCGAGCGGGAAGCTGAGCGCAGCGCGGATCAGTGTCGTGCCGTACTTGTCGGTGAGAGCCTTGATGCGGCGGGTCTTTTCAAGCATCGCCTCGCTGGCTGGGGCGTAGTCGAACAGCGCGCCCGGCACCGGGCCGGTGGCGAGGATGCCCGAATTGAGCGGTGCACCGATGACGATGGCGACGCCCCCGCGCTCGATGCGCGGAAACAGCGTGTCGATGACTTCCTGATCGAGCAGCGTGTAGCGGTTGGCCAAGAGGAAGACATCAAACCGGCCGTGGTCCATCAACTGGTCGATCACCTGCCACTCGTTCACGCCGGCGCCGATGGCCTTCACGGTCCCCGACGCGCGCAGCTCCTCGAGCGCCCGGATGCCACCACCCTCGGTCGCCTGGGCGAAGGTCTTCTCATGGTTGTCGCGCTGGCTCATCCGGCCAAGATCGTGGAGGAACAGGATGTCGATGCGCTCGAGCCCGAGCCGCTGCAGGCTCATCTCGAAGCTCTTCATCACCCCGTCATAGGTGAAGTCGAACACCGGCCGGAACGGCATGGCCGCCGGGTCGCCGCCATAGCGCTGCATTCCGTATTCCCGGTCCGGCACCAGCAGTCGGCCGACCTTGGTCGACAGCACATACTTATCCCGCGGCTTGCCACGAAGGAAGTCGCCGATCCGGCGCTCCGAAAGGCCTGCGCCATAGAACGGCGCAGTGTCGAAATAGCGGATGCCGCTGTCCCAGGCGGCCGTCAGCAGGTCCTGCGCCGCAGCATAGGATGGCGCGCGGACGACGTCGCCGATCGGGGCGCCGCCGAAGCCGATGCGCGAGATTTCGAGGCCGGTCTTGCCGATGGGGCGCTTCTCGATCAACGGCTGGCCCATAGCAGTCCCCGGTGCAGAATGGTCATGATCTCGGGCTTATCGAGCTCCGCCGGCTTGTGGCCGAGCGCGGTGTAGAACACCCGGCCGTTGCCGAAGGCGGACTTATAGACCACCGGCACGGCGACGCCTTTCTTCCAGAAGGCATGCTCGCCGGAAAAGGTCGTCGTCGCCAGCACCTCGACCGAGGGGTCGACATGCAGGAAATACTGCTCGGAGGTGTGCTCGAAACTCGAAATGCCCTGCATGATCGGATCGTCGGTCTTCAGCGGATCGACGCGATAGCTGATGATGTCGCCCGGATGGGTGGCGAAGGTGCAGCCGCCGAGAAAGCGCATGCGGGCATTGCCCGGAAAACTGGTCGCGATGCCATGGTGGAACGCCGCGAGGCCGGTGCCCGCCTCGATGGCGGCGCAGAAGCGGATGGAGTTCTCGCGATCGAGTTCGCCGCCGGTGATCTGCGGCACGATCAGGTCATAGCTACCGACATCGGAGCCACCGAGCGCCGTGTAGTCATCGGTGACGGTGATGTCGAAATCTTCACCCGCGAGGATGTCGCGGACGATCAATGCGCCGGCTTCGGGCTCGTGCAATTCGAGCCCGCCCCAGACGACCAGAGCTTTCTTCATGGTTCTCTTCCCTGCCACGAACGGGCTGGTCAAATTGACCAAACCCCGCCGGGCAAGGCAAGTCGCACGGGGCAGGAATCGTTCCCTGCCTCCTTGGAGCCCCGATTAGCTCAGCGCGGCAAAACGCTCGTCGAACGAATAGCCGGCCCCGCGCACCGTGCGGATCGGATCGGCATCGCGATGGCGATTGATGGCCTTGCGCAGCCGGCCGACATGCACGTCGACGGTGCGCTCGTCGACATAGACATCGTTGCCCCACACGCCATCGAGCAGTTGCTCGCGCGAATAGACGCGGCCCGGGTGGCGCATCAGGTATTCGAGCAGCCGGTACTCGGTCGGCCCCAGATGCACCTCGCGTCCGCCGCGGCGGACGCGGTGGCTGGTGCGATCGAGCTCAAGATCGCCGGCCTTCAGCACGGCCGTCACCAGCTGCGGGCTCGACCGGCGCAAGAGGGCGTTGACGCGGGCCAGAAGCTCGGGGATCGAAAAGGGCTTCACCACATAGTCATCGGCACCGGTGGCAAGGCCGCGGACCCGCTCCTCTTCCTCACCGCGGGCGGTGAGCATGATGATCGGGGTGCGCGTGGTCTCTTCCTTGGCCCGCCAGCGGCGGCAGAGTTCGATGCCCGACATGCCCGGCAGCATCCAGTCGAGCAGGATCAGGTCGGGAACGCCGTCGCGGATGCGCTCGATGGCTTCGTCGCCCGAGGCCGCCGCCACAACCCGGAAGCCCTCTGCTTCGAGATTGTAGCGCAGCATCTCGGAGAGATCTGCCTCGTCCTCGACGATGAGAATGGTGGCGGACATGGAGGTTTACTCCTTGATCTGGACCCGCTGCAGCTGGTCGGGGTTGCTCCCGAGCTGGCGGCCGGTCTCGAGGTAGTAAGCATGCTCGGCGATGTTGGTCGCGTGATCACCAACACGTTCGAGGCTCTTGGAGCAGAACAGCAAATGCGTGCACTGCGTGATGTTGCGCGGATCTTCCATCATGTAGGTGAGGAGCTCGCGGAACAGCGAGGTGTAGAGCGCGTCGATCTCGTCGTCGGAGTTGCAGACCTCGACGGCAGCGGCGGCATTGCGCGAGGCATAGGCATCGAGCGCGGCCTTGAGCTGGCGGAGGATCAGGTCCGACATGTGCTTGACGCCGTTGTAGAACTTCGGCGCGAGGCTCAGGCCCTCGATCTGCAGGGTACGGCGCGAGACGGTCTTGGCCATGTCGCCAACCCGTTCGAGATCATTGGCCACGTGGATCGAGGTGATGATGGCGCGGAGGTCCGTCGCCATCGGCTGGCGCCGCGCGATCATCGACACGGCAATCTCGTCGATCCGCTTCTGCATCTCGTCGACGGCCTTGTCGGCCTCGATGGTCTGGCGCGCCAGGCCATGGTCAAGCTTGAGCAGGGCGCGCGTGGCGTTCGACACGGCGACCTCGACCATGCCGCCCATCTCGAAGATCAGCTTGGCGAGGTTGGTGAGTTCGTCCTCGTAGGAGGAAACGATGTGCTCGTTGGAATTGGGCATCTTGTCCTCGCTCAGCCGATGCGGCCGGTAATGTAGTCCTGCGTCTGCTTGTGGACCGGGTTGGTGAAGATGTCCTCGGTCTTGCCTTCCTCGATCAGGTTGCCGAGGTGGAAGAAGGCGGTCTTCTGGCTGACGCGCGCGGCCTGCTGCATCGAGTGCGTGACGATGACGATGGTATAGTTCTCGCGCAGCTCGTCGATCAGTTCCTCGATGATCGCGGTGGCAATCGGGTCCAGCGCCGAGCAGGGCTCGTCCATCAGGATGACCTCGGGGCCGACGGCGATGGCGCGGGCAATGCAGAGGCGCTGCTGCTGGCCGCCGGAAAGGCCCGTGCCGGGCTCGTGCAGGCGATCCTTGACCTCATTGAACAGGCCGGCGCGGCGCAGAGAGGAGATGACGATCTCGTCCATGTCGGACTTGTTCTTGGCTATGCCGTGGATGCGCGGGCCGTAGGCCACGTTCTCGTAGATCGACTTGGGGAACGGATTGGGCTTCTGGAACACCATGCCGATGCGGGCGCGCAGTTCCACGACGTCGAGGCTCGGATCGTAGATATCGTCATTGTCGAGCGTGATCTTGCCGCCGACCTTGCAGCCTTCGATGGTGTCGTTCATGCGGTTGATGCACCGCAGGAAGGTCGACTTGCCGCAGCCCGACGGGCCGATGAACGAGGTCACGGCACGATCGGGAATGTCGATCGACACGCCGAACAGGGCCTGCTTGGCGCCGTAGTGCACGGTCACGTCGCGGGCCTGGACCCGGATGCGATTGTCCGTGGCGTTCGCGGCGCCGGTGGGCTCAGAAACGTCCGTCATTTTGACCTTGCCTGCCATCATATCCATTTGAAGCGTCTCCTGAACCTGAACCGGCTATGCGCGACGCTCAAGGCGCGACCGCAGGTAAATGGCGATCCCGTTGAGCACGATCATGAAGGCCAGCAGCACGATAATAGCGGCCGAGGTGCGCGGTTCGAAGAAATTGCGGTTTTCGTTGGCCTGCCAGAGATAGATCTGCACCGGGAGCGCGGTCGCCTGATCCAGCGGCGTCGCCGGCACCGAAGCAACGAAGGCGTTCATGCCGATGAGCAGCAATGGCGCCGTCTCGCCGATCGCCTGGGCGACACCGATGATGGTCGCGGTCAGGATCGAGGGGAAGGTGACCGGCAGCACGTGATGGAACACCATCTGCGTCCGCGACGCCCCGAGGCCAAGGGCGGCCTGGCGCAGCGACGGCGGCACCGCCTGCAGCGCGCCACGGGTGGCGATGATGATGGTGGGGAGGGTCATCAGCACCAGCACGAGGCCACCGGCGAGCGGGGCGGATCGCGGCAGGTGGAAGTAGTTGATGAAAACCGCGGCGCCGAGCAAGCCGTAAACGATCGAAGGCACGGCCGCGAGATTGTTGATGTTGACCTCGATCAGGTCGGTCAGCCGCGAGCGCGGGGCGAACTCTTCGAGATAGATCGCACCCGCGACACCGATTGGAACCGCCAGCACAATGACGATCAGCATCATGTAGAGCGAGCCCATGAAGGCGCCCAGCAGACCGGCCGAGGCCGGCGCGGCACGGGAGTCCACATTGGTGAAGATCGACCAGGCAAAGCCGGTACTGATCGTGCCGTTGGCGGCAAACAGATCGATGAGTTCGCGGGCCGGGGCGGAGAGCTGCTGCTGCGCATCGCCGAGCGAGCGGTCGATGCTGCCCTTGATCCAGTTGTCGGCATTGGCAGACGCAAGCAGGTCGACCTTCACCGACTTGCCCAGGAGCGAGGGGTCGGCAACGAACATGGCGCGAATTTCGTGGCGGGCATTGGTCTCGGCGATCGTCAGGATCTGCCGGCTGTCGATCTCGAAGCCTTCAGGCGCCGCGGCGCGCAGGGCGGCTTCAAGCACCCGGTTCCAGTTCAGCATCGCAACCTTGCGTTCCCAGCCGAGCCGCGCCTGCTGGAAGTCGGCGTCGGACTGCCCGGCCGTCCGCTCCGGAGCCGGCTCGATATTCAGCGTCTCGGGGTCGAAGGCGACTTCGAGGTGGAGATTGGCCTGCGTGAAAGCCGGAATGCCCTTGATCAATACGTCGCCAAACAGCAGCGCCACGAAGCCGAGCGCCGCAAGGATGGCGGCAAGGCCGAAGCCCTTGAACAGAGCTTCGTTGAGATGGCGGCGGCGGAGGCTGGCCCGGACCAGCGCGGCGCGGGTGCGACCGAGATCGGAAGACGCGTCGGGACTTGAGGTGAAGTCGGACATTATTCGTACTGCTCCCGGAACCGGCGCACGATGTAGAGGGCGATGATGTTGAGGCCGAGCGTCATCACGAACAGCGTCAGCCCGAGGGCGAAACCGACAAGGGACTGCGGCCCGGAGAAATCGGTGTCGCCGGTCAGCTGATTGACGATCGAAACGGTGATGGTCGAAACCGGCTCCAGCGGATTGCCCCGCAGGATCGGGCTGTTACCGGCTGCCAGCACCACGATCATGGTCTCGCCGACGGCGCGGCTGACCGCAAGGAGGAAGGCGCCGACAATGCCCGGCAGCGCGGCCGGCAGCAGCACTCGGACGATGGTCTCGGATTGGGTGGCCCCCAGCCCGTACGAGCCATCGCGCATGGCACGCGGCACCTGGTTCAGGATGTCGTCGCTCAGCGATGAGATGAAGGGGATGATCATGATCCCCATCACGATGCCCGCAGTCAGCGCCGAGGTGGCGTTGATGTTGATGCCGATGAAGGCGCCGGCATTGGACAGGAACGGGCCCACCGTCACCAGGGCGAAGAAGCCATAGACGATCGTCGGGATGCCGGCGAGAATCTCGATCACCGGCTTGGCCACCGAGCGGAAGCGCGGCGAGGCGTATTGCGAGAGGTAGATCGCCGTCATCAGGCCGACCGGCACCGCGACCAGCATGGCGATGAAGGACACCATCAGCGTGCCCGAGAGCAAGGGCAGCAGCCCGTACTGGCCGTAATTGCCGGTCTCTGTGGTGCTGAAGATCGGGTTCCAGACCGTGCCGAAGAAGAAGTCCAGCGGGCTGATGAAAGTGAAGAAGCGGAAAGCCTCGGTCACCAGCGACAGGACGATGCCGAGCGTGGTCAGAATGGCAATGCCGGATGCCGCGAGCAGCAGTACGCCGACGACGCGTTCGACCTCGTTTCGGGCCCGCAGCCGGGCCTTGATGCGGCCGCGGGCAATCCAGAGCGCGGCAAAGCCGGCGACCGCTGCGGCGACGAGGACAACGAGCATGGTGAGGGACTGGAACTGGCGGAGCGAGTCGCCGGCTTCCTGTTCGTATGGGCGCAACTCGCCGGCGATACCGAAACCCGAAGCGATGGAGCGGACGCGCTGGGTTGCTTCAACCAATGGTGCGCCGCCTTGCGCCACGACGTCGGGGGGCAGCAGGCCGTTGATGTAGCTGTCGGTGAGGTTGTCGCCAAACACGGCCCAGAGCAGCATGATCGCGATTGCGGGCACCAGGGCCCAGATCGCCACCAGCGCACCGTGATAGTGGGCGCGCGAATGCACCTTCTCTGCGCCACTGACCAGTCGACGACTGCGGGACCAGCCGACCTGGTATGCGACGGCAATCAGCACGAGCAACAGCGCGGCAAACAAATAGGAGTTCAAGGCCCATCGCCCCCGGAATGTGACAGTCGCGAGTCAGACAGAGGCCGCCCCAAGGGCGGCCTCTGCAATTGCAGGCCTTACTGGCCGGCTTCGAAGGCGGCGAGGACCTCAGCGGTCTTCTCGGCCGGCTGCGGGATCAGGCCGGCGGCTTCGAGCGTGCCGCCCTGGCCGGTCATCGCGTCGGACAGGAAGAACTGGGTGTATTCGACCAGGCCCGGGATCACGCCGATGTGCTGACCCTTGACGTAGAAGAACAGCGGACGCGACACCGGATATTCGCCGCTGGCGATGGTCTCGAGCGACGGCACGACGCCGTTCACGGTCGCAACCTTCAGCTTGTCGCGGTTCTGGTCGTAGAACGACAGACCAAACACGCCAACGGTGTTGCTATCCGACTGCAGGCGGGCCAGCGTCTCGGTGTAGTCGCCGGCGATCTCGACGACGACGTCCTGACGGAAGGCGGTGCAAGCATCTTCAGGCGAGCCTTCCGGCAGACCGGCTTCCTTACAACCGGCGGTCACGACCTTCTCCTGGAAGACTTCGCGAGTGCCGTGGTTGGAGCCCGGGATGGCCAGAGCAATGGTCTGATCCGGCAGGGACGGGTCGATCTCGTTCCACTTGGTGTAGGGGTTGGCAACGAGCGCGCCGTCGACGGGAACCTGAGCGGCGATCGCCTTGTAGACCTGGACGGGAGTCAGGGCGAATTCGGGGCCGGTCGCTTCCGAAGCGAACACGATGCCGTCGAAGCCGAACTGGATTTCACGGATGTCGGTCACGCCGGCGGCGGTGCAGGCCTCGCGCTCGGAGTCCTTCATGGCGCGCGAAGCATTGGCGATGTCGATGGTGTTCTCGCCGACGCCTTCGCAGAACTGCTTCAGGCCGCCGCCCGTGCCGCCCGAACCGACGACAGGGGTCTTGAACTCGGGGAACGCGGCGCCGAACTCTTCGGCAACGATCGAGGCGAACGGCAGAACGGTCGACGAGCCGGCGATCTGGATGGTGTCGCGCGACTGCGCCTGAGCACCGGTGGCACCAGCGACGAGCGCGAGGGCGGCAACGCCTGCGTAAAGTGCGATCTTCATGATTTTCCCTTTCGGAAGGAATTCGGAACATGCGGGCCGAGGGGCCCATCAGCGACCGGCTTCGTTGCCCGCCGCCTGTTGACGGCCGCAACCTATTGGGCGTGTGCTGATGGTTTTATGACAAACGGACAACCGTTTTGTGACAGCCTAGAAGATTGACATTACATATCAATTTCGGCGCGAGCGCTTGCGCAAAGCTCAAGTGACAGTCGACTGTCACGCTTTGAGAAACACCTCGACGCGAGTCCCCTGCCCCGGCTGGCTGCGGATCAGCATCAGGCCATGATGGCGGGTGACGATGTGCTTGACGATGGCGAGACCAAGACCGGTGCCCTTCTTCTTGCGGCTCGACTCCGCGTCGACGCGGTAGAAGCGTTCGGTCAGCCGCGGCACATGTTCCTGCGCAACACCGGCACCGTGGTCGGTGACCGAGACCAGGGCGTCGAAGCCTTGGCGGCCGGGCGACGTGGAGAGCGAGACCTCGATGCTACCGCCATCGGCGCCGTACTTGATGGCGTTGTCGATGAGGTTCTCGAGAACCTCGTAGAGCTCGTCGCGATCGCCGGTGATCACTACGGGTTCGGGAGGAATGGTGATGACCAGCGGGGCTCCCGCGTCTTCGGCGAGCTTCTGCAGGCCCTCGCAGACCTCGCGGATCAGGCTGTTGAGCGTCACCTTGGCACTGGGGCGCACGTGTTGACGCATCTCGATGCGACTGAGCGAGAGCAGGTCGTCGATCAGTTTGGACATGCGGGCGGCCTGTCCCCGCATGATGTTGAGAAAGCGCTCGCGGGCTTCGCGGTCATTGGCGGCGGGACCGAGCAAGGTGTCGATGAAGCCAACCAGCGAGGTCAGTGGGGTGCGCAGCTCATGGCTGGCATTGGCGACGAAGTCGGTGCGCAGCGAGTCCAGCCGGCGCGACTCGGTGAGGCTCTGCAGCGTGATGACGAGGATGCCTTCGCTGCCTTCGCCCAGTTCACCCAGCGGCGCGATGGTTGTCCGGTACCAGGTTTCGGTCGGGATCGATTGGTGCAGCTCGACCTGCTGCGTGCCCTGGACCCGTGCCGTCTCGATGGCGTTCAGCAATGTGGGATTGCGCAGGGTGAACGCGATCGGCCCGCCGACTGTGACACCGGGAAAGTAGCTCTGCGCCGCAGAATTGGTGTGGATCACGACACTGCGGCGGTCGATGATGATGCAGGGGTCCGGCAGCGCCTCGGCGAACATGCGCGTGGCTTCGACCAGGGCGGTTTCGACAGTTGCTGCCGTTGTGCTGGCACGCCGATCCTGCTCGGCCGTATCGGGCACCAGCAGCGTCACCACGGCGACGGCGATGAAGCAGACGAGGCCGGCAAGGCCTGTCATCAGTTGCGTTCCGATGGCTGTCAGGAGCACCAGACCGATGGCGAGCAACAGCAGCAGCCGCCCATAGAACCGCGCCCGGAACGCCTCGAGCCCGGTGGCGTTGTTGATGCTGCGTCGTGTGTCGTCGGCCATTGGACCGTCTCATCATCCAGCGGCGTGTCGGCCAGTGAATCGGGCGCGACTTGCCAGATTGCGGTGTTCATAGCACGCTTGTGACACCGTAATGACAACCGGAGTTTGCCTGTGAGCGATGCCATCGAAGATTTCGACATCGAGGACCCGGTTCTGCCCAAGGCGATCAAGAAGCGGACGCTGAGTTCGGGCGGCTATCCCTATGAGGACAAGCTCGATGACGACGTCTACGACAAGCAGATGCAGAAGGCACAGGTGCAGCTGGCGCATCTGCAGGCCGACCAGGCCAAGAGCGGCCGCCGCATTGTCATCGTCTTCGAGGGGCGCGACGCCGCCGGCAAGGGCGGCTCAATTCGGACCTATCTCGAAAACCTCAATCCACGCTTCAACATGACGGTGGCCCTGAGCAAGCCGTCGGACCGCGAGCGCACGCAGTGGTATTTCCAGCGCTATGTCGACTGGCTACCGGCCGCGGGCGAACAGGTGCTATTCGACCGCAGCTGGTACAACCGCGCCGGGGTCGAGCCGGTCATGGGCTTCTGCACGCCCGAGGAAACCGACAAATTTCTCCGTGAAGTCCCGCATTTCGAGCAGATGCTGGTCAATGACGGGGTGCACCTGTTCAAGTTCTGGCTGGCCATCGGCCGCGAGATGCAAATCAAGCGCTTCCACGACCGCCGCCACAATCCGCTCAAGGTGTGGAAGCTGTCGCCGGTCGACATGCAGGCGCTGGACAAGTTCGAGGACTACAGCCGGGCCCGCGACCGCATGCTGAACGAGACCAGCACGGAACACGCCCCCTGGCGCGTGGTCCTCAACAATGACAAACAGCGCGGCCGGCTCAACATCATCCGTTCGGTGCTGCATGCCATCGATTACGAGAGCAAGGACACGGACGCCATCGGCGAGATCGACGACAAGATCGTCATGTCACCCGAGCGCTTCATGAAGCGACATCCCGAGATGTGACCTCGCGCCGCACACACCGATTGCACGGTTTGACAGGCGCAGCAAAACCCCATCAACTGCCGCGAAATCACCGCGTCCGGCGAAAATGACCGGATGCTGCAGGGGGCGGAATGCCGCCCGACGAGGGTAGAATTGGGTCATGACGAGGGCGCGCGACGGGAAGCGAGCGCCATACCGCCGGCAATGGTGTTCAATGCGCAGGGGCAAGGCCCTTTTGTGCTCGCCTGCGACCACGCATCGAACCGGATCCCCGCCGAGTACAACGCACTTGGCCTGAGCCCCAGCGAGCAGTTGATGCATATCGCCTGGGACCCCGGCGCGTTCGAAGTCGCGCTGAAGCTGAGCGCGGCGCTCGATGCGCCGCTGGTGGCGTCCACCGTCAGCCGGCTGGTGATCGACTGCAACCGGTACCAGTCGGCGCCCGACCTGGTCCCGCAGCTCAGCGAGCTTACGGAAGTTCCCGGCAACCGCGACCTGACCGAGGACGAGCGGCAGCGGCGGATCGAACGCTACCATGGCCCATTCCATGCGGCTCTGGAGGGCGTGCTCGAAGCGCGCAAGACTGCCGGGCAGCGCAGCGTGCTGGCGACCGTGCATTCGTTCACGCCCGTCTACAAGGGCGTGGCGCGTCCCTGGCCGATCGGGCTGATCCACGGCGCCGAACTCGGGCTCACCGAGGGGCTCCGCGATGCACTCCTGGCAGACTCGCCCAGCCTAAACGTTGGCTGGAACGAGCCCTATGCGGCGCAGAGTGGCGTCACCTACACCCTCGAGCATCATGGCGACGAGCGCGGGCTCGACTGCACGATGATCGAGATCCGCAATGACGAGATCCTGACGCCAGAGGGGATTGCCCTGTGGTCGGACCGGCTGGCCCGTAGCCTTGCGGCGGCGGAGAAGGCCCTCAACAGATAAAGCCAACCGGCCGCCCGCGCCGGCAACAACAAGAGTGGCTGAAGGAGACGCACATGGCCGCCTATACGCTGAACGAGCTGAAAGCCGACGTGAAGGCCGGCACCATCGACACCGTGCTGGTGGCGTTCCCGGATATGCAGGGCCGCCTGATCGGCAAGCGCTTCCAGGCCGAGTTCTTCCTCGACGGCGCGCTCGACGAAACGCATGCCTGCGACTACCTGATGGCCAACGACATCGACATGGAGCCGGTGCCCGGTTACGACGCGGCGAACTGGGGTCGCGGCTATGGCGACTTCGTCATGAAGCCCGACGTCTCGACGCTGATGAAGGCGGCCTGGCTCGACGGCACGGCGATCATCCTCTCCGATCTTGTCGACCACCACCATCACGAGCCGATCCCGCACAGCCCCCGTGCCATCCTCAAGGCGCAGCTGGCGCGGCTAGACAAGCTCGGGCTCACGGCGAACTTCGCCTCGGAACTGGAATTTTACCTGTTCGACGAGGGTTTCCGCTCCGCCTGGGACAAGGGCTACAAGAACCTCCAAACCGCCGGCTACTACATCCAGGACTACAACATCTTCCAGACCACCAAGGAAGAAGGCGTGCTGCGCGACATGCGCCGCCAGCTGCAGGCCTCGGGAATCCCGATCGAGAATTCGAAGGGCGAATGGGGCCCGGGTCAGGAAGAGCTGAACGTGCGCTATGCCGATGCGCTGACCATGGCCGACCGGCACGTGGTGATGAAGAACGCCATGAAGGAAATTGCCCATGCCCACGGCAAGTCCATCACCTTCATGGCGAAGTGGGACTACGCCCTCGCCGGGTCATCCAGCCATATCCACATGAGTCTCGCCGACAAGAAGGGGAACGTCTTTCTCGACCCCAAGGCCGAGCATGGCATGAGCAAGCTGATGCGCCACTATGTGGCGGGGCTGCTCACCTATGCGCATGACGTCACTTATTTCCTTGCGCCCTATATCAACTCCTACAAGCGCTTCCAGGTCGGCACCTTCGCGCCGACCAAGGCGATCTGGAGCCGCGACAACCGTACGGCCGGGTTCCGCCTGTGCGGCGAAAACAGCAAGGGCATCCGCATCGAATGCCGCATCGGCGGCGCCGACCTCAACCCGTATCTGGCATTCGCGGCACTGATCGCCGCTGGGCTCAGGGGGATTGAGGAAGAGCTGGAGCTCGAAGCGCCCTATAGCGGCGACGCCTATAGCGGCAAACGGCTGCGCGAGGTGCCCAAGACGCTGCGCGACGCCATCAATTCGCTGCGCAAGTCGAAGATGCTGCGCGAAGCCTTCGGCGACAAGGTGGTGGAGCACTACCTCCATACCGCCGAGTGGGAACAGTTCGAATATGACCGCCGCGTCACCGACTGGGAGTTGAAACGCGGGTTCGAGCGGAGCTAAATTGTACATATACATTGTAACTTACAGAGCAGTGTACTAAATTGCCGTTCTGGAGTTCGCCATGTCCAAGTATGCCCCCTTGCTGCACCACCTGACCGCCGCGAGAGGACCGGTGGAGCTTACGTTCGACGATGTAGAGGGGCTGCTCGGGTCGTCCCTGCCGGCATCTGCGCGTCGATATCCAGCCTGGTGGAGCAATAGCGGCGGCACGCACGTACAGGCGCAGGCATGGATGGCGGCGGGTTACCGCACGGAAGATGTCGATGTGGCCTCGGGCAGGGTCCGCTTTGTCCCGGAGGTTGGCGCGGTGGGGTTTGGAGAAATGAAACAGGCAAAGTTCGAGACCAAAGCAGCCACCGAAGCGTCAAAGCCGAGCGGCGTTGCGACACGCCACCCAGCGATCGGCGCCCTCAAGGGCCTGATCACGCTCCTGCCCGATGTCGACTATACCCAACCAGCCGACCCAGAATGGGGGAAGGTCTATGAAGACTAGGCTGCTCCTCGACACCTGCGCTGTGTTCTACACCAGCGAGGGACAGCTCGGCGAGGCGGCGGTTGAGGCGATGGACCGGTCCTTCGCCGCGGGGGATCCGGTCAGCGTCTCCGCGATCACGGCCTGGGAGGTCGGACTTCTGGCAGCCCGGGGGCGCCTGCCCACGGTGGTTCCGCCGGAACGATACTTCGAGCTCTTCGCGCAGTTACCGGGGATTTGCATCGAACCCGCAACGCCGGCCATTCTGATCGACTCCTCGTTCCTGCCCGGCCCGATCCATCGCGATCCGGCCGACAGGATAATTATCGCCACAGCCCGTGCACTGGACTTGACTATCGTGACGAGCGACCGACTGATCCTAGATTACGCGGCCAGAGGGAATGTCCGCGCTCTCGCCTGCTGACCGCCTGGAGTTCTACAAATGACCGACAAGGTCCAGATCGTTTCGCCCATCGATGGGCGTGTCTATGCCGAGCGGCGCTATGCCAGTGGCGCCGAGATCGAGACGGCCGTCGCCAAGACGCGGCGGGCCCGCGAGGTCTGGGCGGAGCTGACCATCAAGGAGCGCGCCAAGTTCCTCGAGCATTTCCTCGATGCGCTGGCCGGCAAGAACGACGAGATCGTCACCGAACTCGCCTGGCAGATGGGCCGGCCGGTGCGCTATGGCGGCGAGAAGCGCGGCGTCGAAGAACGTTCGCGCCACATGATCGCCATCGCGGAAGAGAGCCTCGCGCCCTCGATGCGGCCGGACAAGCCGGGCTTCCAGCGCTGGATCGCGCGCGAACCGCTGGGCACGGTGATGGTCATCGCCCCCTGGAACTACCCCTATCTCACCGCCATCAACTCGATCGTGCCGGCGCTGATGGCCGGCAATGCGGTGATCCTCAAGCATGCCTCGCAAACCCTCCTGGTCGGCGAGCGGCTGGCGGAAGCCTTCGCGGCAGCGGGCCTGCCGGATGGGCTGTTCCAGAACCTGGTGCTCAACCACGCCGACACCGAAAGCCTGATTGCCTCGGGCAAGATCGACCACATCAACTTCACCGGCTCGGTCGAAGGCGGCCGCAGGATCGAGCGCGCCGCTGCCGGCACCTTCGCGACACTCGGCCTTGAGCTCGGCGGCAAGGATCCGGCCTATGTCCGGGCCGATGCGAACCTGACGCATGCGGTCGAGAACCTCGTCGATGGCTCGTTCTTCAATTCGGGGCAAAGCTGCTGCGGCGTCGAACGCATCTATGTGCATGCCGACGCCTATGACCGCTTCGTCAAAGACTTCGTCGAAGTGGCGCGCGGCTGGACGCTGGGCAATCCGCTCGAGGCAGAAACGGTGGTCGGTCCGATGGCGACCGGGCGCTTCGCCGACCTCGTCCGCGGGCAAACGCTTGAAGCCTTGCGCAAGGGCGCAACAGCGCATCTCAACTGGAAAGACAGCCGCGACGAGGAGGGCTCGCCCTATCTCGCACCAGAGGTGCTGACGGGGGTCAACCACCAGATGGCGGTCATGCGCGAGGAGAGTTTTGGTCCTGTGGTCGGCATCATGAAAGTTGCCGACGATGCCGAAGCGATCACGCTGATGAACGACAGCCCTTATGGCCTCACCGCCTCGATCTGGACCGAGGATCTCGACGCTGCCGCCAAGATCGGCGCCAAGGTCGAGACCGGCACGGTGTTCGCCAATCGCTGCGACTATCTCGATCCGGCGCTGGTCTGGACCGGGGTCAAAGACACCGGCAAGGGCGGCGCGCTGAGCGAGATTGGCTATGCCAACCTGACGCAGCCCAAGAGCTATCACCTCAAGGTGGTGTGATTTTGCGGTACTTTCTGTTTGGTGGAACGGAATGACGAACATCGAGGGCGCTACCGATCGTCCGGGCAAAGCTGTCTCGGGCATTGGAGGCTGGTTACTTCTGCCCCTGCTCGGCATTTGCCTCAGTCCGCTTACGGGTGCGTGGAATTTGTGGAGCCTTAGAGAGAATCTTGGCCTGGTTGGACAGTTTCCAATTCATCAGGGCAGCTTCATCATACTAGAGACGCTAGCCAATGCGCTGCTCCAGATCATTGCTCCGATCTACCTTCTTGCCCAGATGCTGCAAAAACGGTGGACCTTTCCGCGTCTCTACCAGATCTGGCTCGGCACAAGCCTGGTCGTGGTGGTGCTCGACCTCATCCTCGCTTACCTCATTTTTCCGGAAGTGTTCGCCTCTGGTGCGGCTGAGTTGTTTGACCGCGAGACGATCCGGACCCTCACCCAGAGCGTCTTCGGCGTGGCTATCTGGATTCCGTACATGGCTCGTTCGGTCCGCGTGAAGAACACATTCGTAAACTGACCTGCCGACCCGATAGATTCGACAAAGGAAACGGCGAAATGAATAGGGCCAACTGGAACTACCCCACCGCGGTGCGCTTCGGCGCGGGGCGCATCAAGGAACTGCCCGAGGCGCTGAAGGTCGCGGGAATTTCGAAGCCGCTGCTGGTCACCGACGCCGGGCTGGTCAACCTGCCTGTCACCCAGCAGACGCTGGCTCTCCTGCGCGAAGCCGGAATCGACGCCGGGGTGTTCGCCGATGTGAAACCCAACCCGATTTCGGCCAACGTCAATGCCGGCGTCGAAGTGTTGCGGGCTGGCGGCCATGACGGCGTCATCGCCTTCGGCGGCGGCTCGGGGCTCGATACTGGCAAGGTCATCGCCTTCATGGCAGGCCAGACCCGGCCGATGTGGGACTTCGAGGATATCGGCGATTGGTGGACGCGCGCCGACCCCAAGGGCATCTTCCCGATCGTTGCGGTGCCGACCACGGCCGGCACCGGCTCGGAGGTCGGGCGCGCCGGCGTCATTACCGATGAGGTGACGCACACCAAGAAGGTGATCTTCCACCCGCTGATGATGCCCAAGGTGGTGATCGTCGACCCCGAACTCACGGTCGGCATGCCGCCCTTCATCACCATCGGCACCGGCTTCGACGCTCTGGCGCATTGTCTCGAAGCCTATTGCGCCCCGGGCTATCACCCATTGGCCGATGGCATCGCGGTCGAGGGCATTCGGCTGGTGCTCGAGAATCTGCCTAAAGTGGTCGCCAACCCCAGTGATGTCGAAGCGCGCGGCCACCTGATGAGTGCGGCCGCCATGGGCGCCACCGCCTTCCAGAAGGGCCTCGGCGCCATCCATGCGCTCAGCCACCCGGTCGGTGCGCTCTATGACACGCATCACGGCATGACCAATGCGGTGTTCATGCCCTATGTGCTGGTGGTCAACCGCGACGCTATCGAGAGCCGGATCGCGCGGCTCGCGGCCTATTGCGGGCTCAGCCCGAATTTCGATGCGTTCCTCCACGCCATTTCGGCGCTGCGGAGCAAGCTCAACGTTCCGCACACGCTCAAGGACTTCAAGGTCGACGCGACCAAGCGCGAGCTGATCGGCGACATGGCCATCGTCGACCCGACCGCTGGCGGCAACCCGATTGAGCTCACCAAAGCGCGGGCGCTGGAAATCTTCGACCGGGCAATGGAGGGGCGGCTGTAGTTGGCGGACGGCGCGACCTGCCTTGACTCTAGCCAGATTTGACTGACGCGATGTTTGCCGCTGACCTGCGCCGTAATCGCTACAGGCTCACCGGTCCGCTGGCCCGTCGTGGCTATGACTGGTGGTGGCACAGCTTTACCGCGCGCCATGCCGAGACGGGCGCCGAGAAGGCCTTCTTTGTCGAGTACTTTGTCTGCAATCCGGCGCTCGCAGCGGAGGCGCCGGAGTTCGGTGGGGCGTATGGCGCCCCTTCGTACGGTATGATCAAGGTCGGCTGCTGGGGCGCGGACGCCCGGCAACTGCACAGCTTCTTCGGCATGCGGCATGTCGAGATCGCCAGCGACGCGCTTGCGATCCGCATGGGCCAGAACCAGCTCAGCGAAACCGCCATTTCGGGCGCCGTTCAGGTTACGGCGTCCGAAGCTGCGGATCATCCCGAATGGGCCAGGGACCTGGGCACCATGCGCTGGCAACTCGCGGTCGACAAACAGATTCATTACTCTGTTGGATATGGGGCATCGGCCCCGGCACGCGCGCTGAACGCCTTCGAAATGTACTGGCACGCCGAGGGGATCCGGACCGAGTATAGCGGTTGGGTCGAACTGGACGGCGAACGCTATCAGGTGACGCCCGAGACCTGCTTCGGCTATGCCGACAAGAACTGGGGCAGCAACTTCACCTCGCCGTGGCTGTGGATTTCCAGCTGCGATCTCGCGAGCCAGACGCACGGCAAGAGGCTCGAAAGGTCAGCTCTCGAGATTGGCGGTGGCAGGCCGAAAGTGCTGGGTGTTGCGCTTGAAAGGCGCCTGCTGGCCTATCTGGTGCACGAAGGGCAAGGGTACGACTTCAACTTCTCCAAGCCGTGGCAGGGGAGCTCGGTCGGCTACAGCTTCCACGAGGGAGAAGCCGAGAACCGCTGGAGCGTTATCGCCAGAAATCGGGCCGTCGAGATGCAGGTGGACGTGGTCTGCCCCCGCAACGAGATGCTCTTGATGCGCTACCAGTCGCCCGATGGCGCACTCCGGCACAACAGGCTGTGGAACGGCGGGACGGGCACGGGTGAAATCCGGCTCTTTGCTCGGGACGGCCAGAGATTGACGACCATTGACGTCATCACCATGGGCCATGTCGGGTGCGAATATGGCGAGTATGACGCCCCGGGCCCATACCGCGCGCGCCAGCCATGACTTGGCCGGTTGCGGTGCCGCAGAAATGGCCGCCGCACCGCACTCGCGAACGGCCTCACGATCGGTTGGACGGGCACCGGTTGCCCGAGCCGCGTTCCTCCTGATGGCATGGGAGGCCCGACGGCAATGGCCGCCCACATCATCCAGGTCGTGAACCGGTTTAGGTGTTGCGCCGCACCGTCTTCGCTGCCCCATCGCGGAACAGGAACCGCAGGTGTTCGATCACCGGCCCGGTGAACGCTGGATCATCCGGCAAGTCCGTGCCGAAGATCTCTGAAATGCCCATCAGTCCCGTCGCGAGCTTCTCGGCATCGCGCCCGGCCCCAGCGGCAATCGCGGCGAAGCGCGCCGCCAGCGGGTCTTTCACCTCGATGGGCTCGCCTTTCTCATCGACGCCGGTGACATAGCGCATCCAGGCCGCCACCCCGAGCGCGAGGCGATCAATCCCCTGCCCCGCTGCCAGCCGGTCGCGAATGGTGCCGAGCAGGCGCTGCGGCAGCTTCTGGCTGCCGTCCATGGCGATCTGCCAGGTGCGATGCTTCAGCGCCGGATTGGCGAAGCGGGCCAGCAGCTGGTCGCGATAAGCCTCGAGGGTTGCCCGCTCCATCGGCAGGGTCGGCATCGCCTCCTCCGTCATCAGACCATGGATCAGCTTCAGGATCGCCGGATCGGCAATGGCGTCGCTGACGAACTGGTGTCCGGCGAGATAGCCGAGATAGCTCATGGTGGAGTGCGAGCCGTTGAGCATTCTAAGTTTCATCAGCTCGAACGGCTCGACATCGGCGACCATCTGCGCCCCGACCAGTTCGAAGGGCGGACGGCCCTCGACGAAATCGTCCTCGATCACCCATTGGGTGAAGGGCTCAGTCATGATCGGCCAGGCATCCTCGAGCCCGGTCAGCTCAGCCACCAGGGCGCGGTCCGCGTCGGTGGTGGCCGGCACGATGCGGTCGATCATGGTCGAGGGGAAGCTGGCTGTCGCGACATAGGCGGCGAGCGCCGGGTCGCCGAGCAGTTCGGCAAAGCGCGTGACGATGCGGCGGGCGGTCTTGCCATTGCTCGGCAGGTTATCGCAGCTCATCACGGTGAAGGGCGGCAAGCCGCGTGCGTGGCGGCGGCGCAAGGCCGCCACGACAACGCCGGGCGCGCTGATCGGCGCCTCGGGATTGGCGATGTCGTGCACAATATCGGGGTGCTTCTCGTCGAGCGCGCCGGTCGCCGGATCGTGGCAATAGCCCTTTTCGGTCACCGTCAGCGAGACGATGCGGATCGCCGGATCGGCCATGGTGTCGAGCAGCTTGTCGCGTTCGGCATTGGCGTCGACCACGTCGAGGATCGAGCCGACCACCCGGCAGGCCGTGCCCGACGCATCGCGGATGGCGACCGTATAGAGAAAGTCCTGCGGCGCCAGCGCGTCGCGCGTATCGGGCCGGCGCAGCGAGGCGCCAATGATGCCCCAGTCGGGCGCGCTGCCGAGCAGGCTGTCGACATAAACCGCCATATGGGCGCGGTGGAACGCGCCGATGCCGAGATGGACGATGCCCGGACTGACCGCGGCCCGGTTGTATCCGGCGGTCTTGATGCGGCCCTCGACGATGGCGGATGGCAGGCTGGCGGCGCTCAGACGCGGCATGCTTACGGCTCTCCCTCAGAATTTCGCGGGGACCATATGCGAGCTCGCGCGTTTGGGCCAGCATGGTCGTGTTGCGCCATTGGGCCAAGACCGGCATAAGCACTTGCCGGACATAGGCAAAGCGGCCGAGATGAATGATCGGCACCGCGATCGGACCTTCGATCGCCACATGGGGAGGATATGGATGGGCAAGCGTTTCGTCAGCATCGGGGAATGCATGATCGAGATGTCCGGCGGCGAGGACCGGATGTATCGGCAGGGCTTTGCCGGCGACACGCTGAACACGGCCTGGTACATGCGCGCGCTGCTGCCGGAAGGCTGGGCGGTGGACTATGTCACGGCGCTGGGCGATGACCTCTATTCCAATGACATGCGCGAGTTCATCGGCGCCGCGGGCATCGGCACCGGCCATATCCAGGAAATCGCCGGCAAGCGCCCCGGCCTCTACATGATCCACCAGGCGGGCGGCGACCGGCATTTCACCTATTGGCGCGGACAGTCGGCGGCCAAGCTGATGGCCGACGAGCCGGGCGCGCTCGACAGCGCTTTTGCTGGGGCGCAAACGGTCTACTTCTCCGGCATCACCCTCGCCATTCTCGCACCCAAGGCGCGTGGGCGCCTGATGAAGGCGATCGTCAAGGCGCGCGACGCGGGCGCCGAGATCGTCTTCGACACCAATCTCCGGCCGGCCCTGTGGACCAGCCAGAAGGTCATGGCGTCGACGCTGACCGCGGCGGCGACCATCTCGGACATCGTGCTGCCGACCCATCCCGACGAAGCGCCGGTGTTCGGCGATGCCAGCCCCGAAGCCACCGCCGACCGCTACCTCGCCATCGGCGTGCGCGAAGTGGTGGTGAAGAACGGCAGCGGCCCGGCCTTCATCGCCACCGCGGACGGGGTGCGTGAGAGCATCCCCGCCACCAAGGCCGAAAAGGTGGTCGATGCCACCGGGGCCGGCGACTCCTTCAATAGTGGCTATCTCACGGCCCGGGCCAAGGGCGCCGATCCGGTTGCGGCGGTGAAGGAGGGGCACCGGGTCGCCGGCATCGTGATCGGCTACAAGGGGGCGCTGGTCGATCCCAAGCTGGTGCAGAGCCCGTAGGAATCCCGGCCGCGCGCCATCGTCACCACCGCCCCTCGTCACTCGCCATGTAGGTCAGTTCCTCCGGCGTGGACACGCGACCCAGCGCTTCGTTGCGGCGAGGGTAGCGACCGAAGCGGCGGAGCACGTCGGCATGCGCACGCTCGTACTCAATGTTCTCGGGGTTTCCCAGGGCCGTGAACAGGCGCAGGCTTTCGGCGTGAATCACCAGCGATTCCGAATGCATGTAGGGCAGATAGAAGAACATCCGCCAGTCCTGCGGCACCTTCTGATCATTGCCGGCGGCAACGGCCTCCTGCGCCAGGGCGAGCGCCATCGGATCGCATGCGAAGGCCCGTCCCTCACCTCGATGGATTTGCCGCGAGAACTGATCGAGGACGATGATCTCCGCGAGGCGGCCTTCGCTGGTCTCGCGCCAGCGCCAGGCCTCACCCGCCGCGACGGCATCATGCGTTTCCCGGAACTGCGCGACGAGCTTGGCATCGAATTCCGGGCCGCCGCCGAACCACTGCTCGCTGCCATGTTCGATGAACCAAAAGCGGATGACGTCGTCGGCTGTCTTCATGTCGAAGATGCTCCCCGGGCAATGAAACCAAAATGCTGGCCGATGTTCACCAGGCTTTGGGGTCTTTAAGTCAAACTGGGCCTTCGGCGTTCCCGTCGAGACCGGAGACTATCTTGCGCCTGATCAAGTTCGTGACCGATGACATGACGCTGTTCATCAACCCAGAGCACGTGGTGGCCGTGTTCAAGGGCCTGCGTCAGACAACGATCACCACCCTAGCCGGTAACCACGTCGTGCGTGAAAGCCCCGACGAGGTGGCGCGGATGCTGGGTGCGGAGGACATCGCGATCGATGTCACCCCGCAGCTGGCGCACCGCTCCTGACAGCCAGCCCTAAAGCGTGACGATCGCCTTGATCAGTCCCGAGCGGTCATGGGCCCAGACCGGCATGTCGACCGGCACGCGCTCGATGCTGGTCGAATGGGTGGCCAGCTTGTCGGTGGGGATGCCGCCCGACCGGATCGCATCCATCACCGCCTCGAAATCGGCCTTGAGCGCATTGCGCGAGGCCCGGATCGTCAACTCGCGCCGGTGCACCTCGGAATCGGGGAACACCAGGTCGCCCTTGATGACGCCGACCAGCGTGTAGGTGCCGCCATTGCGGGCGTGAAAGATCGAGGCATTCATGGCCCGGATCGAGCCGGTGGAATCGTAGACGGCGTCGAAACCCGACTTCTTGATCGCCATGAACTCATCGCCCTCGAGCTGGTCGGGCGCAAAAGTCGGGAAGCCGAGGGCGCGCGTCGCCTTGATCTTGTCGGGTGCAGCATCGACCACGGTCACGGAGGCACCGGCGATCTTGGCCATGAAGGCGACACCGAGGCCGATCGGTCCGGACCCGACCACCAGCGCGCGCTGGCCAGCCTTCACCTCCGATCGGCGGATGGCGTGGGCGCCAATGGCGAGGAATTCGACCATGGCCGCGTCGCGCAGCGAGATGCCATCGGCGGGATAGAGGTTCTGCGCGGGGATGACGATCTCGTCGGCCATGCCACCGTCGGCATGCACGCCGATGACTTTCAGCGTCTCGCAGCAGTTCGGCCGCCCCTCGAGGCAGGCTGGGCAGGTGCCGCAATTGACATAGGGGTTGATGACCACCGGATCGCCAGCCTGGAACGTCGCGCCGTTCGGGTCGATCACGGTACCGGAGAGTTCGTGGCCGATGATGCGGGGGTACTCGAAGTACGGGAAATTGCCCTCGAAGATATGATAGTCGGTGCCGCAGATGCCGACGTGCCGGATCGCCACACGGACCCAGCCGTCCTTCAGTTCCGGCCGAGGGGCTTCGACAAGCGCCAGCTGGTTGGGCGCTACGCAGGAAATGGCACGCACGAGATATCCTCCCTCGGATCGACTGGCCGGCGCCTGTGCCGGGCTGCTGCATTGTGCAAGCGGGGCGGGTTCGGCTATGCCCTCGTTTCCGCCGCGTCCGCCTTGATGGAGTGAAGATCGTGCAGTTTGCAAGTGACAATTGGGCGGGAGCCACGCCGGAAGTGATGGCGGCGCTCAACGGCGCCAACCAGGGTTTCGCACCAGCCTATGGCAACGACCCGCTGACAGAGCGGGTGACGGCCCACTTCTCTGCGCTGTTCGAGCGCGAGGTTGAGGTGTGGTTCGTCGCCACGGGCACTGCCGCCAACTCCATCGGGCTTGCCAGCCTCAGCCGGCCTGGCGGGCTGGTGCTGTGCAGCCGCGAGGCGCACATCAATGTCGATGAGTGGGGCGCTACCGAATTCCAGTCGGGCGGCATGAAGCTTGTCACCATGCCGGAAACCGCAGGCAAGATCGCCCCTGAGGTGCTGGCCGAGACGCTGCAGCGCTACCCGGCGGGCGGACGTTTCGGCGCGCCGGTGGCTCTCAGCCTGACCAATGCTACCGAACTCGGCACGGTCTACACGCCGGGGGAGGTCTCGGCGCTGAGCAAGCTTGCACGCGAAGCCGGTCTGGCCGTGCACATGGATGGCGCCCGCTTCGGCAACGCCGTTGCCGCGCTGGGTGCCAGCCCCGCCGATATCACCTGGCGCGCCGGCGTCGACCTCATGAGCTTTGGCGGCACCAAGAATGGCTGCCTCGCGGCCGAGGCCATCCTGGTGTTCTCGCCGGACAAGCTCAGCGATCTTGGTGCAAGGCGGCAACGGGCCGGGCAGACCTTCTCGAAGTCGCGCTACATCGCGGCCCAGTTCGAGGGCTATCTTGCCGAGGGCAAGTGGCTGGAGCGCGCGCGCCATGCCAACGCCATGGCCGACCGCCTGCGTACTGGCATTGCCGCCAGCGCGACGGCGCGGCTCGGATGGGAGAGCGCGGCCAACGAGGTCTTCGCGGTGCTGCCCAGGACGGCGATCAAGCGGCTGCAGAACGCAGGCGCGACATTCCACGAATGGCCCGCAGACTCGGCGCCGTCGGGGCGCCGCCCTGAGCCTGATGAGGACCTCGTTCGCCTGGTCACAAGCTGGGCAAGCACATCCGATGAAGTCGAACGCTTCCTCTCGCTGCTTTAGGCGAGCACCACCTTCACCAGATTACCGGCAGGATCGAGCGCCTCGAAGCCGCGCTCGATCGTCTCAACCGTGACGCCGATACCGGCAAGACGCTGACGAACGGCAGCCAGCGCGTCGGCATCCGGCACCACAATGTGGAACCAGCGCAGCCCTGCGGAGCCGGCCTGAGCCTGCGCCGCATTGGGGCCGGACCAGATGTTGAACGCCACGGTGTGCGGCATGTAGTCGAGCCCGACATCGCCCATGCCGAAGCGCCGCATGATGAACAGGCCGCCGAAGCCGATGCCGTCGCGGTAGAAGCGCAGCGCCAGCTCGAGGTCGTTCACATGCAGGTGGATGTGGCCGATACGGGTGCCGGCAGGCATGCGCGGCTGCAGCACCGGGTTGTCGCCCAATTCACCGAGCAGGTCGTCAAGGTCGATCGGCTCGCGACCGGAATGGGGCGAACCATCATTGGTGCGGACATAGACGCCCTCGTCGGCCTCACCGATGCGGCCGCGCCACGGGGTTTCGAAGGTGATCTCGATGCCGTTGCCATCGAGGTCCCAGAGGTAGACCGCCTCGGACACGAGGTGATCGGTCGGCGAAATCCGGACGCGGCGCTGTAGCGCGCGCACCACCATCTGCGCGAGATCGGCACGGGTCGGAACGTGGATCGCAACATGGTAGAGGCCGAGAGTCCGCTCGGGCACTGGGCGTTTGGCGCCCAGCTCCAGGACAATCAGTTCGGTCCCGCCCGCGCCCAGATGCAAGGTCTCGGCATCCTCGGACAAGAGCTCGAGGCCGACCACGTCATGCCAGATGGCGAGCGCCTTGGCGCGATCGGTAACGGCAAGCCGCACCGGGCCAAGGCGCGTGCTGAGCGGCAATGTCGGCACAGACCGTACATTGCGCTGGGATTCGACTGTGATCATGCTGACCTCCTCGGCCGGCGGCAAACGGGATATGTGATTTCAGGATATAGGACTGCCCGGACTGAGGTGCTATCTCAATGCGGTTCGGGCAGAGCGAAGACTACGTTCGCTGATCCAGAACAATGTCGACGCTACGTCCGGAGTTTGTTGATTGAAGGTTCTGGTCACCGGCAGCGCCGGCTTTGTCGGCTTTCACCTGGCCCAGCGTCTGTTGACCGAAGGTCATCAGATCACGGGCCTGGACGGCTTCACCGACTATTACGAGATGCGGCTCAAGCGGCTGCGCCACGAGACTCTCTCGGCTCTGCCGGGCTTCACGCCGATCGAAGCCAAGCTCGAGGACAAGCAGGCGGTATTCGACGCTTTCCGAGTGGCCGATCCGGAACTGGTTCTGCACATGGGGGCGCAGGCCGGGGTGCGCTACAGCATCGACAACCCGTCCGCCTATGCCGACTCCAATCTGGTGGGCACGCTGAACGTGCTCGAGGCGGCGCGTGCGATGCCGCCTCGACACCTGATGTTCGCCTCCTCAAGCTCGGTCTACGGCATGGCCCAAGGTCCATCGCGCGAGACCGACCCGGCGGACCGCCCGGTCTCGCTCTATGCCGCCAGCAAGCGCGCGGGCGAGGTCATGACGCATTCCTATGCGCACCTGTTCGGGCTCCCGATCACCTGCCTCAGATACTTCACCGTCTACGGACCCTGGGGCCGGCCCGACATGGCGCTGATGCTGTTCGCCCGCGCTATCGCCGCCGGCAACCCGATCAAGCTGTTCGGCCAAGGCCAGATGCAGCGCGATTTCACCTATATCGACGATGTGGTCGAGGCGGTCCTTCGGCTATCGGCAGATGCCCCCGTCAAGGGCCGAAGTGTTGGCGAGGGCGACAGCATCTCGGCGATCGCCCCCTGGCGCGTGGTCAACATTGCTGGCGGCCATCCGGTGCCACTGGCGCGCTTCGTTGCGGCTATCGAAGCCTCGCTCGGGCGCAAGGCGGTGGTGGAGATGCTGCCGATGCAGCCGGGCGATGTCAGCAGCACCAATGCCGACGTGCGCCTGCTCCGTGCGCTCACCGGCGAGGTCCCGCGCACCGAGGTGGAGGACGGTATCGCGCGCTTCATCGACTGGCTGAAAACCTATGACGGCATCGCCTGAGCGGCGAACGGATTTCGTCGGTCCCGGCCACGACATTGTCTGACTGACATGTTAGTCATTGCCGTCGACCCGGCGCCGTGCCGGGCCTAGCCTATCCTGGATCCTCCCAAAGTGACCGTTTCCGCTTCGGCGCCCGCTGGCGCCGCCGTCAGCAAGACGACGCTCTCGATCATCATCGCGGTCAGCGTCTGCCATCTGATCAACGACATCATGCAGTCGCTGCTTTCGGCGATCTATCCGATCCTCAAGGACAATTATGGCCTCGACTATGTGCAGATCGGGCTGCTGACCTTTACCTTCCAGGTCACCGCCTCGCTGCTGCAGCCGGCGATCGGCATGTATACCGACAAGCGGCCGCTGCCCTATTCGCTGCCGGTCGGCATGGGGTCGAGCCTCATCGGTCTGATCATTCTGGGCTTTGCCAATAACTATCCGATGCTGCTGGTCGGCTCGGCCTTCGTGGGGCTGGGTTCGGCGATCTTCCACCCCGAAAGCTCGCGTGTGGCGCGCCTCGCCTCGGGCGGTCGCCATGGGCTGGCCCAATCGCTGTTCCAGGTCGGCGGCAATGCCGGCTCGGCCATCGGGCCGTTGCTGGCAGCGTTCATCGTGTTGCCGCGGGGGCAATGGAGCGTCAGCCTGTTCGCCATCGGCTCGCTGGTCGGCATCATCATCCTCACCCGCGTCGGCAAGTGGTATTCCGAGCATCGCCGCGCCAATGCCGGTCGTCCGCCTGTCAGCATGGTGCTGCCGTTCGACCGCCGCACGACGATGATCGCACTGACGGTGCTCACCGTGCTGACACTGACCAAGAACGCCTACATGGCCAGCGTTTCGAGCTATTACACGTTCTTCTTGATCGACAAGTTCGGGGTCGGCGTCCAGGACAGCCAGCTGCTGCTGTTCGTCTATCTCGGTGCTTCGGCGCTGGGGGTATTCCTCGGCGGGCCGATCGGCGACCGCTTCGGCGCCAAGTTCGTCATCTGGTTCTCGATCCTCGGCGTGCTGCCGTTCACGCTGGCGCTTCCCTATGCCGATCTCACCTGGACCGTGATCCTCACCGTGATCATCGGACTGATCTTCTCGTCGGCCTTCTCGGCCATCGTGGTGTTCGCGCAGGAATTGATGCCGGGCCGGGTTGGGATGATCGCCGGGATTTTCTTCGGCTTCGCCTTCGGCGCCGGGGGCATTGCGGCGGCGGCGCTGGGTGCGCTCGCGGACGTGACAAGCGTCGAGTATGTCTATTGGCTGTGTTCGTTCATGCCGCTCGCGGGGCTGCTGACCATCTTCCTGCCCGAAATGGGCAAGGTGCGGTAGACCCGCACCCTGCCCTGATGGCGATCAAACCGGCAGCAGGCAGACCGGCTTTGTCAGCTTGAAGGGCGCGCCCATCTGGCTCAGCGTACCATCGGCGGCAACCGCGAAGACCACCAGGTCCTCGCTCTCCTGGTTGGCGGCGATCAGCCGGTCGCCGAGCAGCAGGAAGAAGCGCGGCCAGTTGCCACCGCTCGAAATGTTCTGCCGCACCGCGACACTGCCGTCTTCGGCGATGTCGAACACCGTGATGGAGTTGTGGCCGCGGTTGGAGACATAGGCGCGGGTGCCTTCGGCATTGAGCTGAATGTGCGCCCCGCTGAAATTGTCGCCGGTGCTGTCGAGCGAATTGACGGTGTTGATCTCGGTGAGCGTGCCATCTGCCTCGCGGCGCAGCGCCGTCAGCGTGATGGCGTATTCCGTGAACAGATAGGCGAACTTGCCATTGGGGTGGAACGCCAGGTGGCGCGGCCCAGCCCCCTTCGGCGCCGAAAACGCGACCTCGGCTCCACCGGTGAAGTTGCCGCCGGCATAGGGGAAGCTGCGCACCTCGTCATGGCCAAGATCGACCGCATAGAGCCTGTCGGCTTCCGGCGACCACTGCGTCCAGTGCGCGTGCCCGGCCGCGTGATCCTTCGTGCCGCGCAGCACGGTCGGCTCGGCCTTCAACGCACCGGTCGCAGCCTCGATACCGAACACCGGCACCGAGTCGTCACCATAGTTGGCGACCGCCAACTTGGTGCCCTTGGGGCTGATCCGCAGATAGCACGGATACTTCGCGCCGGTCGGCTGGTAGCCGAGTGGCGCGGCCGTGCTGAAATCCTCGGCCAGCGAGAAGGCGCCGACGCGCGCCGCCATTTCGTCGGTGACATAGGCGGTGCGGGTCGCGGCTGCATATGCGATCCACGAGACGTCCGGCGTGCCCGGATATTCGCGCACCAGCGACAGGGCGCCACTCGCCGTATCGAAGCTCAGCAGCTTCAGCCCGGCCCCATCAGGACCGGTGTAGGAACCGGACAGCAGCGAAATCTTCGACATCATGACCTCCTCGTCGTCGTTGGCGGGAAGTCATAGGCGAATGAAGGGTTTGGGGGAAGTGGCGCTGGCAACGCGAACGTCAGGCCGCCCGGTCCCAACCCTCGCGCATCAGCTTGTAGCCCTTGCGATAGACATCGGTTTCGCTCGCAAAGATCGGTCGCCAGATCTTGGTCGCTGCCGCGAGATCCGGTAGCGCCGAACCGAAGGACTCGATGGTCATCCAGCCGTCATAGCCTGCCTGCTTCAGGGCATTGAACACCGACTGGAAGTCGATATGGCCGGCACCCGGCACGCCGCGATTGTTCTCGGAGATGTGGACATGGTTGATCTGCCCGATGGTCTCGGGGATCACCGCCACCAGCGAGTCCTCTTCGATGTTGAAGTGGAAGGTGTCGTAGAGATAGCCGACATTGGGCGCGCCGACGCGCTTGATCAGCTCAGCGGCCTGCCCGGCGGTGTTGAGGAAGTAGCACTCGAAGCGGTTGAGCGGCTCGATGGAGATCGACACCCCGGCGCGCGCCGCGTAAGCGGCCGCCTGGCCGATGACTTCCACGGCGTGGTCGCGCTCGTCCGGCGTCGGTCCGCGACCGGTGAACTCGCCCAGCGGCTGGTGGAACGGGCCGGCATAGAGCTTGCCGCCCAGCGCCTCGGTGCAATCCGTCAGCCAGTTGAAATGCGACAGAGCGCCGGCCCGCTCGGCAGGATCGGCGGAGATGGCACTCTTGCCCCCGCCCGGCATGATGCCGACCCCGACCGGCTCCAATCCCAGATCGGCGATCCGCCGTCCCAAGGCCCGGAAATGCTCGGGGTCGCCCTCGAACATCGGCACCTCGACGCCATCATAGCCGGTGGCTTTGAGGTCCTCAATGATGGGCATATGCGCGTCGGTGACGTGCGTCGCCCAGAGCAGCAGGTTGAAGCCGAGTTTCATGGTCTTGTCTCCTGGCAGTCGGCAGTCGAGTTCTCCTGCCGACTGCCTACTGCCGCACTAAAGGTTGACCCACTGCCCGGACTTGCCCGAGGCGATGATCGCATCGCAGACCCGGTTGGTCTCAAGCGCGTCGCGGAAGGTTGGCGCGGCAGGCTTGCCGGTCTTCAGTCCCTCGAGGAAGTCGGCGGCGGTGTGCGTGAAGCTATGCTCGAAGCCGATGGTCAGCCCCGGCACCCACCACTTGCCCAGATAGGGGTGGTCGCCATCGGTGACGAGGATATTGGTCCAGCCGCGCATGCGCCCCTCGACCGAGTGGTCGAAGAACTGCACGCGGTTGAGATCATGCAGATCCCAGGCCAGCGAGCCCTTCTCGCCGTTGATTTCGAGCGTATAGGCCGCCTTGTGGCCCCGGGCATATCGGGTCGACTCGAAGATGCCGAGCGACCCGTTCGAAAAGCGGGTCAGCACGCCCGCCGCGTCGTCGATGCCGACCGCCTGCTTCTTGCCGGTCTCGGCGTGGGTGCGCTCCTTGATGAAGGTTTCGGTCATCGCGGTCAGCGAGGAGATGCCGCCATTGATCCAGATGGCGCTGTCGAGACAGTGCGAGATCAGGTCGCCCGTGACGCCTGAGCCGGCGGCGTCGACATCGAGCCGCCACGTCGCCGCCCCGCCCTGCGGCACGTCCGGAGAGATCGTCCAGTCCTGCAGGAACTTCGCGCGATAGTGGAAGATGCGCCCGAGCCGTCCTTCGGCGACGAGGTTGCGGATCAGCGTCACCGCCGGCACCCGGCGATAATTGTACCAGACGAGGTTCGGCACGTCGGCCTTCTCCACGGCTTCCACCATCGGCAGGCCCTCGGCCTCGGTGCGGGCCAGCGGCTTTTCAGTCAGCACCATCTTGCCGGCTTGAGCGGCCGCTATGGCAATTTCGGCATGCAGATCGTTGGGCACGCAGATGTCGATCGCGTCGATATCCTTGCGCTCGATGAGCTTGCGCCAATCATGCTCGACGCTTTCATAGCCCCATTGCTCGGCAAAGCGGCGCACCTTGGAATCGTTGCGCGCGGCCACGGCCTTCAGCACCGGGCGGTAGCCGGTGTCGAAGAAGTGGGAGACTGAGGCCCAGGCATGAGAATGGGCGCGGGCCATAAAGCCGTAACCGACCATGCCGATATTGAGAAGTTTGGTCATTTCGTTGCTCCGGTGGAGCGGCCTTCGTGGCTCGACAGGCTCACCATGAGGCCGGAATGCTTAGGGATCTGGCGGAGGACCTCATCCTGAACCCGTCGAAGGACGAGGTCCGCCTAACGAGGCGTCAGCGGCTCATTCCACCCAGCCATGCGCGTCGCGGACGCGGACCATGGCGCCGAGGATCTTGTTCCAGGTGTCCTGCCGCTCCATCACCGCATTGGGGAACATGCAGCCGTCCCAGCAGATGTGGCGCATCTGCTTGGTGAGAACGCCCTTTTTGTCGCGCAGCCAGTAGCCGGCGTGCTTGACCACATCGAGCCGGCCGTTTGGATCGTCGATCTGGCAGTGCCGGCCGGTCTTCTCATGGTCGCCGGACCCGAACGTGGTGCCGTCGTTCTGCGCCACGTGGAAATCCAGCGTCCAGGGCCTGAGGGCAGTGGCCACCTTGTTGTAGGCCGCATCGAGCGCCGCCTTGTCGCTCCAGTCGAAATCGGCGGGGAGCAGGCGATCCTTCTCGGCATTGGCGCCGAGCACGAACAGCATCGAGTGCGCCATGTCGGCCTGATAACCGACGACGCCGGGCATATCGACCATCTCGAGCAGCTTGACGTTCTCGCGCCACGAATGCATGCCGCCCCAGCAGATTTCGCCCTCGGCGACGATGTACTCACCATAGTTCTGGGCGATCTTGCCGGCTTCGCGGAAGGTGTTGGCGATCTTTTTGGTGTTCCCCTCGGGGTCGCCATCCCAAGCCTCGACGCCGGTGGAGCTGTCGACGCGGACGCCACCGGTCGGGCGGATGCCCATCTCGCGCATCCACTGGCCGATCTGGCAGGCTTTCTCGACCTGCGACAGGAAGCGCTTCACCTCATCGGCATCGCCCATGGCCGAGCCGCCGCCGGCGCCACCCCAGATCGGGGCGACGAAGGAACCGACCTTCAGCCCGAAGCCAGCGATGTGGTCGACGACGCGCTTGATGTCGTCCTTGCTGGAATCGATCGAGATATGCGGGTCGGCAAGCCACAGGTCGACACCGTCGAACTTCTGGCCTTCGTACTCGGCATTGGCGGTGAGGTTCAGCAGCGTGTCGAGCGCAATGATGGGCTCGGAATCCGGGCTTCCCTTGCCGACCACCCCGGGCCAGGTGGCGTTGTGCAGCTTGGGATAGTTATTGGTGTGTTCTGCCATGGGTCCCCTCCTCCCCGAGGGTCGTCACTCTCCGTCGAACGGGCGGTTATGCCGCCCTGCTCCTGAGGTTCTTGCCGGTGCGCGGGTCAAAGAACATGACCTTGTCGGCGTTCCAGCCGAAGCGCACCGTCTCTTCGAGCTTGATGTCCGCCTTGGCGGGCATGGCGGCGCGCAGCAGCTTGTCGCCTGCCCTGAGCGTCACGATCTTTTCGATGCCGTGGTTCTCGATGTCGTGGATCTGTGCAGCGACCGGCGCACCGGAGGTGACGCTCACATCCTCGGGCCGGATGCCGAAGGTGAACTCGCCGTCGGCGCTCGGCGGGTTGGACACCGGCAGCTCGAAGCTTCCCGGCGCGACGATCGCCGACCCCGATGCCATGCGCCCATGCACCAGGTTGATGGCGGGCGAACCGACGAAACCTGCGACGAACGTGTCCACCGGGTTGGAATAGACTTCGCGCGGCGTGCCGACCTGGGCGATCCGGCCATGGTTCATCACCGCGATGCGGTCGCCCATGGTCATCGCCTCGACCTGGTCGTGGGTGACAAAGATGAAGGTGGCGCCGAGCCGCATCTGCAGGTCCTTGAGCTCGGAGCGCAGCGCTTCACGCAGCTTGGCGTCCAGCGCGGACAGCGGCTCGTCCATCAGGAAGACCTGCGGCTCGCGCACGATGGCGCGGCCGATGGAGACGCGCTGCATCTCACCGCCACTCAGCCGATCGGTCTTCCGTTCGAGCAGGTGCGAGATACGCAGCGTGCGCGAGGCATATTCGATACGCTTCTCGATATCGGCCTCGTTCATCTTCCTCACGCGCGAGCGCAGTGGGAAGGCGAGGTTGTCGCGTACGGTGAGGCGCGGGTAGAGCGAGTATTGCTGCAGCACCAGCGCCACGTCGCGCTCCGCCGGCCCCCACTCGCCGACATCGGTTTCGTTGATGAAGATCGAACCGGCGCTGGGCTTTTCCAGCCCAGCGATCATGCGCAGCGTTGTGGTCTTGCCGGCGCCGGTCGGGCCGAGCAGCACGAAGAACTCGCCATCGGCGATGTCGAGGCTGAGATCCTTGACCGCCTGGTGCTGGGCGAAGGACTTCGAGATGTTTTCGAGACGAATACGGGCCATGTTACGCGCCTAGCCGGATGCCGAGCGAGTTGCCCGACTTGCTGTCGAAGAAATGCGCCTGACCCGGATCGATCCGGGCGAAGACGCGGGTGCCGGCCTTGTCGACGAAGCCGGAGGTGGTGCGGGCCCTGAGCGTGGTCTGACCCACCTTCAGATCGACGATATCGAAGCCACCGAACGGCTGGATGATATGAGCCTCGACCGGCTGGAAGCCGGGTTGATCGTCGTGGCTGACCAGCACCCCTTCCGGGCGGACGCCAAGCGACAGGCTGCCGGCCTGCTTGCTGTCGAGCATGCCCAGCAATTGCCGGGGCAGCTCGAAGCGTGCCGCATCGACATTGACATGAACCTTGCCGTCTTCCTCCGAGACCTTGGTGTCGGAGATGTTCATCACCGGCGAGCCGATGAATTGGGCGACGAAGAGGTTGGCCGGATACAGATAGACCTCGGACGGTGTTCCGACCTGCTGCAGCACGCCATCGTTCATCACCACGATGCGGTCGGCCAGCGACATGGCCTCGACCTGATCGTGCGTCACATAGAGCGAGGTCGAACCGTTCTCGTAGTGCAGGCGCTTGAGCTCGATCCGCATCTGCTCGCGCAGCTTGGCATCGAGCGACCCGATCGGCTCATCGAGCAGGATCGCGCGGGGCCGCCGCACCAGCGCCCGGCCGATGGCAACGCGCTGCATGTCGCCGCCCGACAAGGCCGAGGGGCGAAGTCGCAGCAAATGGCTGATGCCCAGCGACTTGCCGACCGAACGCACCGTCTCGTCGATCTCCTGCTTGGCCGTGCCGACGGCGCGCAGCGGGAAGGCGAGGTTCTCGTAGACGGTGAAATGCGGATAGAGCGCATAGTTCTGGAAGACGAAGGCGATGTCGCGGTCCGCCGCCCTGAGATGCTGGATCGGCTTGCCGTCGAGCAGGATATCGCCCGAGTCGATCTCCTCGAGCCCGGCAATGGCGCGCAGCGTCGTGGTCTTGCCGCATCCCGAGGGGCCGAGAAACACCACGAATTCGCGGTCCTTCACCGTCAGGTTCACATCCTTGATGACGTGGACCAGCCCAAAATGCTTGTCGATATGGCGAAGTTCGATCTCAGCCATGTGTATTCCCCTTGACGGCGGCCGATATGGAGACGGCGCCGGTATCGTCCTCGTCGATCTTGGGGCCGTCCGGCGCCGGGATATGCACGGCGACGTTGAAGCCGATCAGTCCGATCAGCATCACCAGCACCGAGTACTGGTGCAGGAACTCGACCCAGGGCTGGCAGAGGAAAAGAATGCCAGCCAGCATGAACAGCATCGAGCCTGGCTCGAGCACGCGAGCGTTGAAGCGGCGGAAGGCCTGCTTCTTTTCGTGCTCGGCACGGGCCGCTTCCGGCGAAAGAGTGTCGGTCATTTGCGGATCGCTCCGAAGCTCATGCCGCGCAGCAGATGGTTCCGCAGCAGGAAGGTGAAGATGGCGACCGGGATCAGGAACAGTACCGTACCAGCCGCGATGACGGTCCAGTCCTGCAGCCCGGTGCCGACCTGGCTCGGGATGAAAGGCGGCGCCGTCTGAGCGCGGCGGTTGGTGAGGATCAGCGCGAAGGCGTACTCGTTCCAGGCGGTGATGAAACAGAACACCGCGGTGGCGGCGATGCCGGTGGCTGCCTCTGGCAGGACGATCTTGAAGAAGGCCTGCATGCGCGTGTAGCCGTCGACCAGCGCAGCTTCCTCATACTCCTTGGGAATCTCGTCCATGAAGCCCTTCATCAGCCAGACGGCGAACGAGACGTTGAACGCGGTGTAGAGGATGATCAGCCCGATATGCGTGTCGTTGAGCCCGACGGCGCGATACATCAGGAACATCGGGATCGCGACCACGATGGGCGGCAGCATGCGGGTCGAAAGGATGAAGAACAGCAGGTCCGCCTCGCCCTTCACCCGGAAGCGCGAGAAACCATAGGCGGTGATCGTTCCCATCGACACCGCGAGGACGGTCGAGGTAATGGCGATAATTAGCGAGTTGATGAAGCGGTCGGGATAGGCCGAGTAGACGACCTCGCCATTGCCGTCGCGCGCGAGACGCTCGCCGCCATCGAGCACCAGCTTTTCCCACCAGGGAGCAGCCTCATAGACCTCCGGGGCGACCGGACCGGTGAGCTGCGCACGCTTGGTGAACAGCTTCACGAAGGGCGTGATCTGGGGTTCGAACACCACCGTGGGCGGCACCGAGGTCGCCAGCACCAGCGGCTTGAAGGCCGTCGTCGTGATCCAGTAGATCGGCGACAGGAAGATCAGGGTGATGACGATGACGGCAGCAATGGCAATGCGGTTGCCGAGCCGGCCGGAGCGCGTTGATACGACAGCCATTTCTAGCGCTCCTTGGCCTTGTTGAGATACTTGACGTAGATGTTGGTGATGCACAGCACCATGATCAGCACGACATAGGCGAGCGCCGAGGCCGGGCCGGTCTGCCATTGCTGGAAGGCCATCTTGTAGAGCCGCGACGAGATCAGCTCGGCCTGCGGCTGGCTGGTCATCACGAAGGCGATGTCGAAGGTCTTGAAGGCCTCCATGGTGCGGAAGATCACGGCGATCATCAGGATCGGCGCCACAAGCGGCAGCGTCACCCGGAAGAAAGTGTAGAGCTTGCTGGCGCGGTCGATCGAGGCGGCTTCGTAGAGGTGCTTGGGCACCGCGCTGAGGCCAGCAAGCGACAGCAGCATCACGAAGGGCGACCACATCCAGATATCGGTGATGGCAACGGCATAGAGCGCCAGAGCCGGATCGGTCAGCCAGGCGGTTTTGCCCAGCCCGAGGAAATAGTTCAGCGGCCCCCAGGAGGGATCGTAGATCAGCTTCCAGAACAGACCCACCACCACCGGCGACAGCATCATCGGCAGCAGCAGCAGCGTGGTCAGCAGCCCCTTGCCCGGGATCGGCCGGTTGAGCAGCAGCGCCAGGCCGAAGCCAACGACGAATTGCCCGGCCACCGAGACGATCACGTACCACAGCGTCGTGGCGAAGCTGCGCCAGATCACCGGGTCCGCCAGCACATCGGCGTAGTTCTTCAGTCCGACGAAATTCACAGGCGCCTTACTGGAGGCGCGGAAGTCGGTGAACGAGAAGCCCAGCGAGTAGAGCAGCGGAAACACGTTAAAAATGATGAGGAACGCGACTGTCGGGATGACAAACAGGTTCCTGATGGTGATGTCGCTCCACCCCCGCGTCGCGGCGCGGGAATTCGGACTGAGCGTCGTCATCATGGTCGTCAAGGCAGTATCCCCCGGTGAAAAATGGCCCGGGGAGAGGCCAGCTCTCCCCGGGTCGTCGTTGGATTATTCGGCCGGGTAACCGGCGGCCTTGAGACTTTCGACCCAGGTTGCTGCGAGCTTGTCGAGCGTTTCCTGCGCGGTGCCATTGCCGTTGACGACGTACTCGTAGAGCGCCTGCTGGCCCTCATCGAGCAGTTCGGCATATTCGGGCAGGGCCCAGAAATCGCGGACCTTGAACATGGTCTCGAAGAACGCCTTGTTGTACGGCGTCGCGTTCTGGAATTCCTCAGACTCGAGGATTGCCGCCGCGGCGGTGTAGCCGCCGAGTTCGGCCCAACGCTTCTGCGTCTCGTCCTTGACCAGCCATTCGAGGAACTTCATCGCCTCTTCCTGGTTCTGGCTGTAGGAGACCAGCGAGATGCCCTGACCGCCCAGAGCGGCGAAGTCGTCGCCACGCGGGCCCGGCGGATTGGCGAAGAAGCCCATATTGGCGGCGTGCGGGTTGGTCGCCTCGTTGAGCAGCGAGGGGAAGAAGGCGAAGAAGTTCATGCCCATGGCCACCTGGCCCTGCGCAATCGCGGTGTTCACCTCGGCAAAGAAGGCGTTGCCCCAGCCCGGAGGGCCGAAACCGAAGAGCTTGCGATAGTCCTCAAGGCCTTCGACGGATTCGGGCGAGTTGAGCAGGCCCGTCACCTTGTAGTTGGCATAGTCGCCGAGCGAGCCGCCGTAGGCGAAGATGAAGTTCTCGACACCCATCATCAGCGCGTCGCCGACACCCTGCGAGTAGACGGCCGCGCCGTAGCGGTCCTGGTCGGGGCGGTGGAAGAACTCGGCGATGTCGACGAGTTGCTTGAGATCGGTGGGCACCGCGAGGTCGTAGCCGTACTTGGCCTTGAAGGCTTCCATCTCGGCCGGATCCTCGAACCAGTCCTTACGGTAGGCCCAGCCGACGGCGTCGCCTTCGAGCGGCACCGACCAGTACTTGCCCGAGCCACCCGGATATTCCGAGTAGTACTTCATGGTGGCGGGCGCCATCGTGGTGGTCAGGTTGTGCTTGGCGACGAAGTCGGTCAGCTCGACATAGTGGCCGCCCGTCGAGCCCGCACCCAGCCACTGGCTGTCGCCCACGACCAGGTCATAGGCAGAGCCCTGGGCGTTGAACTCGGTGAAAGCCTTGGTCTGGAAATCGGGCCACGGAACCGTCTCGACGGTCACGGTGACGCCGGTCTCTGCCTGGTACTCGTTGACGAGTTCCTGCAGGTAGTTTGCCGGATCCCACTCGGCCCACAGAATGGTCAACTCCTGCGCCAGCACGGACGTGCTCGACGCAAGCATAAGGCCGATACCGGCCAGCATGCCTTTGGTCACATTGCGCATTATGGTTCCTCCCTGTTGCGCGATCGATGCGGCGCGCTCGTCGTTTCCAACGATGCGCCGGCGCCCCTCCTCCATTCGGCCGGGGCCCGGCCGCCGCTACACCACACGCACCCACTCCCCGGGCGACGTGCGGCGATTTCCTGCTTCGAGCACCGGCCTTCCCAAGCCGCCGACACTCCAGCCCGCCGAGCCTTACGAGATCCCTTCGCAGCAAAACCGACCTCTTCGGGTCGCTTGCCTCGCTGCTTGACGTACGCCCCTCAGCGCTCGCCTCTCTGATCCCGTCCTGCTGCGGCACCTCCTGCAATCCCCTGAGAATTCACCCGTTACAGCGGTTTCGTCAAGGTAACATGCTAGCATTTTTGCAAGTTTTGAATGAGGCGATATCAATGCACGCCACCTCAAAAGACCTGCTAGATTTCAGAGACCGCCGCGCGGACCAATGCCCCCGCCGCCCAGTCGGCCACGTCGCGAGTCTCCTCAAAACCGAGACCCCATAAGTCCTTCAAGACGATAAGTACCTCAAGACCATAGACCAAGGACAGCGCCCTTGCGAGGCGCAAAAACTTTGCCTCCGGAAGCTTATTCTTGAGCGGTGCAATCGCCAATTGCAGCATGTCGACGCGATGGCCACGCTTGAACGGCGGCTCCTCGCCCAACGTACCGGCCCGGGACTTGGCCCATTGCTCCAGCGACAGCTTCAGTGCCGCCTTGAAGGTGGCTTCGAACTCGACGATGCGCGGCATGGACAGCGCCAGGAGGTCGGCGATCCGCGCCTCGGCATCATCGCCCTCGGGTTGCCAGCTCAGGATCGGGCCCAGCCCCTCGTCCACCACTGCGTGCACAAGCGCTGCCTGGCTCGGAAAATACCGATAGGCCGTGGCGCGCGAGACGCCCGCGGCTTCCGCAACATCGCTCACCGACGGCGTATCGCCGCGCTGCATCAAGGCAATCGCGGTGTCCAGCATCAGCCGCCGGGTCCTGGCCCGCACTCCGCGCAGCTCCGGTTCGACAGTGGTATCGGGTGAATTTGAGACGTCCATATCGAAATGATACGCACATCTCAAAATGCTTTGCAATGGCTCGCGGGTTCTGCAAGGAATGGGGCAAGAGCCTGAGGGGGAGACTGCTGAAGTGTCGACGTCCGACATGCGGCGGCAACGGGCCGGAGGGACCATGGGCCGCATCTATGTGGTCGGCACCGCCGACACCAAGGGCGAGGAACTGGCGTTTCTCGCGGCCCGGATTCGTGATGCTGGCGGGGTGCCGGCGATCATCGATCTCGGCACCCGCCAGCCGAGCATTCCCGTCGACATCGAGGCCAGAAAGGTAGCCGCCTTCGGGGCGCCCGGCTTGCTGGAGGGCAACGATCGCGGGCTGGCCATGACGGAAATGGCCGAGGCATTCGCCCGCTTTGCGCCAACGCTGACCGATGTCGCCGGCATGGTGGGCATTGGCGGCGGCGGCGGCACCGCCATGGCCACCGCCGGCATGCGCGCCCTGCCGATGGGCGTGCCCAAGCTGATGGTCTCGACCCTCGCTTCGGGCAATGTCGCGCCCTATGTCGGCATCGCCGATATCGTGATGATGCCGTCGATCACCGATCTCGCGGGGCTCAATCGCATCAGCCGTGAGGTGTTGGCCAATGCCGCCTATGCCATCACAGCGATGAGCCACAGACCGCCGATCGCCCCGAGCCGGCGGCCGGCGGTCGGCCTCACCATGTTCGGGGTCACCACGCCCGCGGTCACCCAGATCGTCAAGCTGCTCGGCCAGGCGATCGAACCGGTGGTGTTTCATGCCACCGGCACCGGCGGCCGCACCATGGAGGCGCTGGTCGATGGCGGTCAGATCACCGCCGTCATGGACATCACCACCACCGAAATCTGCGACCTCGTCGCCGGGGGCGTGCTGTCGGCGGGACCCGACCGGCTCGATTGCGTCGCCCGCACTTCGGTTCCCTATGTCGGCTCGGTCGGGGCCTGCGACATGGTCAATTTCTGGGCGCCCGAGACCATCCCCGAAAAGTACCGCGATCGGTTGTTCTGCAAGCACAATTCGAATGTGACGCTAATGCGCACGACCCCCGACGAGAACCGGGCGGTCGGGCGATTCATTGCCGAGAAACTGAACCGCTGCCGGGGACCGGTACGCTTGCTGATCCCCGAACGGGGCGTTTCGTCGCTCGACATCGAAGGCGGGGCTTTTCACGACCCGGCGGCAGACGAGGCGCTGTTCTCGACCCTCGAAGCGGAAGTGGAATGGGCCGGCGACCGCCAGCTCATCCGCCTCGACTGCCACATCAACGACATCGCATTCGCCGAAGCGGCGGTTGCTGCATTCAACGACATCGTGCCAGGAGAATAAGCATGGCCGCCATCGCACGCGCGGAAATCCTCAAGACATTCCAAGGGATGGTGCGCAGCGGCATACCGATCGTCGGGGGCGGCGCCGGCACGGGTATCTCGGCCAAGTCCGAAGAGGCCGGCGGCATCGACCTGATCATCATCTACAATTCCGGGCGCTACCGCATGGCCGGCCGCGGCTCGGCGGCGGGGCTGCTCGCCTATGGCAATGCCAATCAGATCGTCAAGGAAATGGCCGTCGAGGTGCTGCCCGTAGTCAAGCACACGCCGGTGCTCGCGGGCGTCAACGGCACCGATCCCTTCATCCTGATGCCGGCCTTTCTGAGCGAACTCAAAGCCATGGGCTTTTCGGGCGTCCAGAACTTTCCGACCATCGGGCTGTTCGACGGGGTGATGCGGCAGAGCTTTGAGGAAACCGGCATGGGCTACGGCCTCGAGGTCGACATGATCGCCGAGGCGCACAGGCAGGATCTCCTCACCACGCCCTATGTGTTCGATCCGGATGAGGCCCGGGCCATGGCGCGGGTCGGTGCCGACATCGTCGTCGCGCATATGGGCGTCACCACCGGCGGCGCCATCGGCGCGAAAGCGGCGAAGACCCTCGACCAGTGCTGCGCCGAGATCGAAGCGATTGCGGCCGCAGCGCGCGAAGTGAAGCCCGATGTCATCGTCCTCTGCCATGGTGGTCCGATCGCCATGCCGGAAGACGCAAAATACGTGCTCGACCGGGTGAAGACCTGCCACGGCTTTTATGGCGCGAGCTCGATGGAGCGGCTGCCGGTGGAGGTCGCGATCAAGGCGCAGGTCGAAGAGTTCAAGGGCCTCAAGACCGGCGGCTGAGCACCCGGGCGGGGCAACCGCAATTTCAGACTGGGGAGGGAAACATGGCCGAAAACAATTTCGTCTATCCGAAGGACGTTGAGGGGTTCGGGTTCGACTGGGGGCGACTCTCACTGACGGTCGCGCCGGAAGTGAATGGGGCGAAGACCTTTTCGGGCGGCGTCGTCGACCTGCCACCCGGTCAGGGTCATACGCGGCACAACCACCCGGGTTCGGAAGAGATCATCTTCGTCATTTCCGGTCACGGCCAGCAGATGGTCGAGACGCCCGATGGCACCCCGGAGGTGCGCGATGTCGGGCCCGGCTGTACGGTATTCGTGCCCGAAAGCCGGTTCCATTCGACGCTCAACACCGGCTCGGAGCCAATGCAGCTCTTCGTCGTCTACTCGCCCGCCGGCCCCGAGAAAGTGCTGCGCGAGCTGCCGGATTTCCGGATCATCCCCAAGGGCCAGTAATCGCGTCGGCACATCGTCACCTGACCGTCACACAAGCTTCACAGGAAGCGGGTTTCCCTTCGCACACGATAGAAGGGATGCCCCATGGACGAGCTTGCCAACAAGAACAACGCCGAGATCGACCGGATCAAGCAGGCGATCGCCGACGATTTCGATGAGGAGCTGGAAATGCAGCTCGAGGACGACCGGCTGGACGAGCTGGTCGCCGAAGGCATGTCGGGGCCGGCGGAAGAAACGCTGGATCGGAAGATCTACTTCCGCGAGCTGTTCCGGTTGCAGCACGAGCTGGTGAAGCTGCAGGACTGGGTGCAGCACAAGAAGCTCAAGATGCTGGTGATCTTCGAAGGGCGCGACTCCGCCGGCAAGGGCGGTGCCATCAAGCGCGTGACGCAGCGGCTCAACCCGCGCACCTGCCGCGTCGTGGCGCTGTCGGCCCCGACCGAAAAGGAAAAGGGCCAGTGGTACTTTCAGCGCTATGTGCCGCACCTACCCTCAGCGGGTGAAATGGTGCTGTTCGACCGCTCCTGGTACAACCGTGCCGGCGTCGAGCGTGTCATGGGGTTCTGCACCAAGGAGGAACTCGATGAGTTCTTCGCCACGGTGCCCGAGTTCGAGCGCATGCTGGTCCGCTCCGGCATCATTCTCGTCAAATACTGGTTCTCGATCACCGACGAGGAGCAGGAGTTCCGCTTCAAGATGCGCATCCACGATCCGCTGAAGCAGTGGAAGCTCTCGCCAATGGACCTCGAAAGCCGGGTGCATTGGGAAGACTACACCAAGGCCAAGGAAGAGATGTTCGACCGCACCCACACGGCCGAGGCGCCCTGGTGGGTGGTGCAGGCCGTCGACAAGAAGCGGGCACGCCTCAACATGATCGCGCATCTGTTGAGCCAGGTCGACTATGCCGAAGTGCCCAAGCCGGAGATCGCCCTGCCTCCCCGCGTGCGTAGCCCGGACTATGTCCGCCACCCGGTGCCGCCGGAACTCTACGTGCCGGAGACCTACTAGCCTCGACCATCCTGAGCGCCACGATGCATTGCCGCCATGCTCGTGGCGACATGGGTTGTTCACCGTCGCTGTGGCAAACTGTGAACAATCAACACGGTTCGGGGGAACCCCATGGAACGCTTCGATCTGGTCGTGATCGGTTCGGGACCGGCCGGCCGCCGCGCCGCCATCCAGGCTGCCAAGCTGGGGCGATCGGTGCTGGTGGTCGAAAATCGGCTGCGCGTCGGTGGTGTGTCGGTGCATACCGGCACCATTCCGTCTAAGACATTGCGCGAGACAGTGCTGAACCTCTCGGGCTGGCGCGAGCGCGGCTTTTACGGCCTCGCCTATCGCGTCAAGAAGGACATCGAAGGCAAGGATCTCGGCGCCCGGCTGCGGATGACGCTCGACCATGAAATCGATGTGCTCGAACACCAGTTCGCCCGCAATGGCGTGCGCACGGTCGCCGGCAAGGCCCGCTTCGTCGATCCGCACCACATCGCGGTCAAGAATGGTGGCGACGGCGAGTACAATTACGAGGCCGACAATGTGGTGATCGCGGTCGGCACCGCGCCCTATCGGCCGCCGCATATCCCGTTCAACGATACCAGCGTTTTCGACAGCGACAATGTTGCCGCCGATCCGCGTGTCCCCAAGAGCCTGACGGTGGTCGGCGCCGGCGTCATCGGGCTTGAATACGCGACGATCTTTTCGGCCATGGACGTGCCGGTGACGCTGGTCGAGCCGCGCGAGCAGTTCCTCGAATTCATCGATCGCGAGATCATCGAGGAGTTCGTGCATGAGTTGCGCAAGCGCGGCATGCAGCTGCGGCTCGGGGTCAAGGTCGATGCGGTCGAGCTCGACAATCAGGGCTGGACGGTATCGACGCTCAGCGACGGAAGGCGCATCCGCACCGAAATGCTGCTCTATGCAGCGGGTCGTGTCGGCGCCACCACCGGGCTGGGGCTCGAGACGTGCGGCATCGAGGCCGACGATCGCGGCCGGCTGAAGGTCGACCCGAAGACCTTCCAGACCAATGTGCCGAATATCTACGCGGCCGGCGACGTCATCGGCTTTCCCTCGCTCGCCTCGACGGCCATGGAGCAAGGCCGCATCGCAGCCTGCCATGCTTTCGGCGCGCCGATCCCACCTGCCCCCGAGTATTTCCCCTATGGCATCTATGCCGTACCGGAGATCTCCACGGTCGGGCTCACCGAACAGCAGGTGAAGGACAAGGGCATCGCCTATGAGTGCGGCATCGCTCGCTTCCGCGAAACCTCGCGCGGCCACATCATGGGGCTGCAGGGCGGCATGATGAAGCTGATCTTCTCGCTGAAGACCAGGCGTCTGCTCGGCGCACACATCATCGGCGAAGGCGCCACCGAACTGGTCCATATCGGCCAGGCGGTGCTGAACCTTAAAGGCACCGTCGACTATTTCGTCGAGAACGCCTTCAACTACCCCACGCTTGCCGAAGCCTACAAGATCGCCGCGCTCGACGCCTTCAACCGCATGCCGCCGCGCACGGTGAACTAGCCCGTCAAGAACGGTGACACGGTCGCTGCCGCCGGCTCGAGTCGCCCACCCCAACCCTTGATCCCTCCCCACAGAGGGGAGGGTGACGCAAGAGCTGAAGCATCGGTCATCGCCTCCCTCCCCCTTGTGGGGAGGGAATGGGGGTGGGGGTACAAGGTCGCGCCGGCCTGCGGAATAGGCACCTCCAATTCCCCAAAAAGCAAAGGCCCCGCAGCTTTCGCCACGGGGCCCCGCAAAGTCAGACCTCAGCGCTTAGGCGGCGCTGTGGAGCTTGGCGACATATTCCCAGTTGATCAGGTTGTCGACGAAGGCCTCGAGGTACTTCGGCCGCGCGTTGCGGTAGTCGATGTAGTACGAGTGCTCCCACACGTCGACGCCGAGGATCGGGGTCGCGCCGTGGACCAGCGGCGACTCGCCATTCGGGGTCTTGGAGATCTCGAGCTTGCCGTTCTTCACCGACAGCCAGGCCCAGCCGGAGCCGAACTGCGTGGTCCCGGCGGCGATGAAGTCGGTGCGGAACTTGTCGTAGCCGCCCAGATCGGACTCGATGGCCTTCAGCAGCGAACCGGGCACCTTGGCCGCACCGCCACCGCCATTGGGGGCCAGCCAGTTCCAGAAATGCAGGTGGTTGTAGTGCTGGCCGGCATTGTTGAACAGGCCGGCATTCTTGCCGTAGCTCTCCTTGACGATCTCTTCGAGGCTCTTGCCCTCGAGGCCCGAGTCCTTGAGCAGGTTGTTGCCGTTGGTGACATAGGCCTGGTGGTGCTTGTCGTGGTGGTACTCGAGCGTTTCCTTGCTCATGTACGGGCCGAGCGCATCGTAGGCGTAGGGCAGCGCGGGCAATTCGAAGGCCATGATCATTCTCCTTGGGACATTTCTTGATGGAGTGTGCCGCTGGGCTGCGTCCGATATAGGCCCTTTGGCTTTGCTCAACAATTGCTGCGCAGGAAGGATTATGCCAATCCCACGCAGCTGAGCGCAAAGCTGTAGCCTAGCGCCGTCTCCTTGAGCTGTTCGAAGCGGCCCGAGGCGCCGGAATGCCCTGCGTCCATATGCGTCTTCAGATACAATGGTGTGTCACCCGTACGGGTTGCGCGCAGCTTTGCCACCCATTTGGCCGGCTCCCAGTAGGTGACGCGCGGATCGGTCAATCCAGCCAGCACGAACATCGGCGGATAGGCCATCGCCTGCACCTGCTCATAGGGCGCGTAGGAGGCGATCAGGTCGTAATCCTCCCGGCTCTCGATCGGGTTGCCCCATTCGGGCCATTCCGGCGGCGTCAGGGGCAAAGTGTCGTCGAGCATGGTGTTGAGCACGTCGACGAAAGGCACTTCCGCGAGCACACCGGCCCAGAGGTCCGGCCTGAGATTGGTCACCGCGCCCATCAGCAGCCCACCGGCCGAGCCGCCTTCGGCGACGATCCAGCCCTTTGAGGTGAAGCCTGTCTCGATCAGCGCCTCGGCTGCGGCGATGAAATCGGTGAAGCTGTTCGGCTTATGCTCGCGCCGGCCATTCCGGTACCAGCCATAGCCCTTATCGGTGCCGCCCCGGACATGCGCCGTGGCGTGGACGAAGCCGCGATCGACCAGGCTAAGTTGGGATACCGAAAAGCCCGCCGGCATCGCCATCCCATAGGCACCATAGCCGTAGAGCAGCACCGGCGCCGTGCCGTCGAGCGTGAGGCCGGCTCTGTAGAGCAGCGTCACCGGCACCGTCTCGCCATCGGGGGCTCTGGCGAATATGCGGCGGGTTTCGTAGTCGGCAGGATCGTGCCCGGACGGCACCTCCTGCTCTTTGAGTAGCGTGCGTTCCCCGGTCACGAGGTCGAGGTCGTAGGTGCGCGACGGCGTGGTCGGCGAGGAATAGACGATCCTGATGGTGGTGGCGTCGAACTCGAAGCCTTCCGACATGCCGAGCGAATAGGCCGCTTCCCCGAACTCGACCGTCCACTCGTCGCCCCCATCGAGCGGCCGCACCACGATGCGTGGCAGGCCCTCGAAGCGCTCAAGGCGGATCAGGTGATGCTTGAGCAAGATGATGTCGAGGATCAGCACCCCCGGCCGATGTGGGATCAGGTCGACCCAGTTCTCCGGGCTCGGATCGAACACCGGTGCCGCCACGATCTTGAAGTCCTCGGCATCGTCGGCATTGGTCAGGATGTAGAACGTGCCGTCACGCTCCTCGAGGTCGTACTCGCGCTCGGTCAGCCTAGGCGCGATGCAGCGCGGCGGGCCGCCGGATTCCGTGTCGATCACCCAGGCTTCGGTGGTCTGGTGGTCATGCGCGGTGATGACGATGAAGCGCCGGCTCTGCGTTTCATCGACGCCGACGAAGAAGCCCGGGTCGGCCTCCTCGTAGATCAGCTCATCATCGGCCTGCGGCGTGCCCAGTACGTGCCGGCGCACCCGCCATGGGCGGTGGTTCTCGTCATATTCGGTGTAATAGATCGCACTGCTGTCGGGCGACCAGACCCCGCCGCCGGCAATGTCCTCCAGCACTTCGCCGGTGTCCTTGCCTGTCTCGAGGTCGCGGATATGGAGCGTATAGAACTCCGAGCCCTGCCGGTCGGCGCTCCAAGCCAGCAGCTTGTGCGAGGGGGAATGGTCCCCGCCGCCAAAACCGAAATAGCCGTCGCCAGCCTCGACATTACAGTCGATCAGCACCTGCTCGGCGCCACCATCGCGCGGGGTACGGACGAGGATGGGGTATTGCTTGCCTTCCTCCATGCGCGAGTTGTAGGCCCAAGGCCCGTCCGGCGAGGCGATGCCGCTGTCGTCCTCTTTGATGCGGCCGCGGATCTCGCGATAGATCCTCTCTGTCAGTTCTGCATGCGGGGTCTCAAAGACCTCGGCGAAATAGGCGTTCTCGGCCTCGATATAAGCGCGGATGTCGGCGGGGAGTGTCGTCGGATCCTGCATCACCTCCTGCCAGTTGTCGGCCCTGAGCCAGTGATAGGGATCATCACGGGTGATCCCGTGATGGGTCACGGCGTGCTGGCGGCGTTCGGCGACAGGCGGCTTGGCTGTGGAAGTGGGCATGACGATCCTGACTTGCGTTGCAGCCTAAGTAGCGCAACCGGGCGGCGAGGCAAGCTGCCAAGTCGGCCAGTCCGTCCTCAGGTGCCGCGAGGCTTGGCGCGGCTGGTGGCGGGCGCCGCCAGCGGGTCGTCCGGCCACGGGTGACGCGGATAACGGCCGCGCAGGTCTTTCTGTACGTCCTTCCAGCTGCCGCGCCAGAAGCCGGGCAAGTCGCGGGTGGTCTGAATCGGCCGGTGCGCCGGGCTCAGCAGCACCAGCAGCAGCGGCAGGCGCCCACCTGCGACACTGGGATGCTTGTCGAGCCCGAACAGTTCCTGCACCCGGATTTCCAGTGCTGGTCCATTCTCGGCAGCATAGTCGATCGGCAGGCGCGAACCGGATGGCGCGTCGAAGTGGCTGGGCAGCAGCTTCTCGATCTCCTGCCGGCGGGCCCAGGGGAGGATCTGGTCCAGAGCCACACCGAGATCGTCGGCGCCGATTTCGGCGAGGCTGCTCTTCCCGGCAAGGAATGGCACCAGCCAGTCGACATTCGCCGCCAGCCCGCCGTCCGACAGATCGGGCCAGCTCTCGTCGCCAGCATCCCGCAGGAAACCGACCCGGGCGCGCAGCGCACGCTGCTCCCGACTCCAGGGCAAGCCGTCGATCCCCAGCTGGGCGATGCCCTTCGCCAGAACGTGTGCCGCCTCGTCGCTCTCAGGCACCGGCACCGGCGTCTCGCTCAGCCGCAGCGCACCGAGCTTCCGCAAGCGCCGCGCCCGAAGCCCCCGGGCACCCGTATCGAAGGTGAGCGTCACTTCACTGGCGATCTGAGCCTGGAACAGCTCCTCGATGGTGTCACGATCGATGGCAGCAGCGGCACGAATGCGGCCAGTCGCGGCCGCCCCGGTAATCTCGGCTGCCACCAGATACTCGCTGCGCGCCAGCGCGTCGGTCTCCTCAAGACTGGCGGCGCGACCATTGGCAAGCCGGAAGCGGCCCGGTGCGCCAGCCCGCTGCGCGATCCGATCCGGATAGGCCCGTGCCAGATGCCGTCCGGCATCGCCCCCACGGCCTCGGTCACCGACCAGATCGGCCCAGCGGGTGGCGAGCTTTCGCGCCTCATCGGCCCGAGCACCGCGCTCCCGGCCTAGCCGGTCAAGGCGATGCCCGAGGTCGGTATCGTCGCCACCAAGACCGCGCTCGGAGAGCAGCGCCGCAAGCTCGGCGGCCGTCAGCCCTGACCCTTCATCGGCAGCCCGATGGACCATATGCGCGAGGCGCGGATGCAGCGGCAGCCGTGCGAGCGCCCTGCCCTCCGGCGTAATCCGACCCGTTTCGTCGAGTGCTTCGAGGCTCTTCAACAGCGCCACCGCCTCGGCCCAGGCCGGTGCCGGTGGTGGGTCGAGCAGTCTCACACTCGCCGGGTCGGGGATGCCCCAACTCGCGAGGTCGAGCACAAAGCCGCTGAGATCGGTCTCGGTAATCTCCGGCGGATCGAAAGGCGGCATGGCCGCGGTCTGCCCCTCGCCCCATAGTCGATAGCACACACCCGGCTCGGTACGGCCGGCGCGCCCCCGGCGCTGATCGGCAGCGGCGCGGGAGATACGGCGGGTCTCGAGCACGGTGAGCCCGGTGGCTGGCTCATAGGCCGGTGCCCGACGCAGCCCCGAGTCGACGACAATGCGCACCCCCTCGATGGTGAGCGAGGTTTCGGCAATGGAGGTCGCCAGCACCACTTTGCGCCGCCCATCGGCAGCCGGGCGGAGCGCCCGGTCCTGGGCAGCGAAGTCCAGTTGTCCATAGAGCGGTGCAATGTCCACATTCGCGGCCACGGTGCCCGACAGTCGCTCGGCCAGCCGGTTGATCTCAGCCTGGCTTGGCAGAAACACCAGCACGGACCCCGGCTCGCTGCCCAAGGCCTGCCGGACGATGCCTGCCAGTTGATCCTCGATCCGCTGCAGCGGATCGCGATCGACATAGCGTGTTATGACTTCGAAGGCGCGACCCTGGCTTTCCACCACCGGCGCATCGTTCATCAATCGCGCCACGCGTGCCCCGTCGAGCGTCGCCGACATCACGAGGATGCGCAGGTCGTCGCGCAGTTCGGCGGCATCCAGCGCCAGCGCCAGCCCGAGATCGGCGTCGAGGCTACGCTCGTGGAACTCGTCGAAGATCACGGCCGCAACGCCCTTCAACTCCGGGTCGTCCAGCACCATCCGGGTGAACACACCCTCTGTGACAACCTCGATCCGGGTTGCCTTGCTGACCCTGGTTTCCATCCGCACGCGATAGCCGACGGTCTGGCCGATCTCTTCGCCAAGGCTTTGCGCCATGCGACGCGCGGCGGCCCGCGCCGCCAGCCGCCGGGGCTCGAGCATGATGATCCGGCCCTCCCCTCGCCACGGCGCGTCCATGAGGTCGAGCGGCACCCGCGTGGTCTTGCCGGCGCCCGGCGGTGCAACCAACACCGCGTGCGCATGCGCCATCAGTGCCGCGCGCAGCGAGGGAAGCGCCTCATCGATGGGGAGCGGTGTCGGTGCCATGGCGCTTCATCGGAGAATTGCAGCCCGAGGGCAAGCGGACGATCAGCCCGATTTGCGTGCCGAAGGAGCTGCATCGCCGACGGATGGCGTCGGGAACTCCCGGGTCAGCGCCAGAGTGCGGGCCTGCGCCGCAGGCAGCGGCTGGCTGAACAGATAGCCCTGCGCCTCGGTGCAGCCTTCGTCGCGGAGAAACAGCAGATGCTCCCAGGTCTCGACGCCCTCAGCGGTGACGCGCGTGCGCAACGACTTGCCGAGCCCGATGATGGCGCGGACGATGGCCGCCGAGCCCTCGCCAAGGGGCAAGTCAGAAACGAAGGAGCGGTCGATCTTCAGCTTGTCGAAGGGAAAGCGCTGCAGATAGCTGAGCGAGGAATAGCCGGTACCGAAATCGTCGAGTGCGACGCGAATACCCTGGTTGTGCAGCTCACCCAGGATGGCGAGCGTGCCAGCGTTGTCATCGAGCAGCACGGATTCGGTGATTTCCAGCTCCAGCCGCGAGGGCGACAGCCCACTGTCGCCCAGCGCCTGTTCCACCGCATCACGCACCGAATTGCGGCGGAACTGCATGGGCGAGAGATTGATGGCAACCGAAATGCTCTCGGGCCAGTGCATCGCCTCGTTGCAGGCGGTGGCGAGCACGAAGCCGCCGATCTGGTCGATCAGCCCGCTTTCCTCGGCAATGGGAATGAAGACGCTCGGTGGCACCTGGCCACGCAGCGGATGGTTCCAGCGCAGCAGTGCCTCGAAACCGGTGAGGCGGTTCGTGGCAATCTCGATCTGCGGTTGGTAGACGAGACTCAGCTCGCCGCGCTCGAGTGAGAGGCCAAGGTCGCGCTTCATTTCGCGGCGTTCGCGGATGGCGTTGTCCATCTGCGGCTCATAGAAGCGGTAACCCCGCCCCTCGCTGGCCTTCACCCGATACAGCGCCACGTCGGCATTCTGCAGCAATTGCTCGCCATTCCGGCCGTCGCGCGGCGCCAATGCAACACCGATCGAAGCCCCGATATGGATGGGTTCGCCGTCGACGATCAGCGGGGCACTGAGCGACTGGATGAGCTTGCGCGCCTGTGGCGCGACCTGCTCCGGCCGCTCCACGGGCGCCACGATGGCAAACTCGTCACCGCCGAGCCGGGCCACAAGGCAGTGGTCATTGCAGATGCTCAACAGGCGGGATGCAACCTCGCGCAGCACGGTGTCTCCCGCCGGATGCCCCAGCGTGTCATTGACCAGCTTGAAGTCATCGAGATCGATGGAAAGCACCGCGAGCGACGCGCCAGGGCCGAGATCGGCCAGCATCTGTTCGAGGCGCTCGGAAAACTGCACGCGATTGGCGACCCCGGTCAGGGCATCGTGTCGTGCCAGATGCACGATCTGTTCCTGCGCCCGGCGGCGTTCGGTCACATCGCGGAAGAAGATGGTCAGCCCGAGCGCGCTGCCATAAGCCTGTACCTCAAGCCACGCCCCCGCACTTTCCAGATATTCCTCGAAGGCGATTGTGCGCTGTTCGGCCATGGCTTCTAGGAAACGCGAGAAGAAGCCGCGCGATTCCATGGTCCCAAACAGCTCCCGTATGCTCTGGCCGACCCGCAGCAACTCGTCGCCGAAGAAGGCCAGGGCCCGGCGGTTCGCGAAGGTGATGTGCCAGGCGGTATCGACGGTGATGACGCTATCCATCGTGCTCTCGAGCACATTGGTGAGACGGCGGGCAAGGCTGACGACTTCCTGCTCGTTGTGGCGGGCCTCGGTCACATCTCCCGACAGCACAAGCACCCGGCCCACGCGCTGATCGGCATCACGGATCGGCGAAATGGAAACGTCCCACCATTTTGGGGTCCCCGCCGCGGTCGGCCCGAACAGCGTCCGCCGCGTGGTCTCGCCTGCAAGCGCGCGCGCGATGCCATCGCTGACCGCGGTTCGCGACTGCGATGGCCAGAGGTCCACGAACTTGCGCCCCAAGGTCGCCTGATAGTCCGAGACCTCCATGATCTCGATGCCTGGGCCATTGATGAAGATCAGGCGCCCTTCCGCGTCCAGCACCTCGATGGCGATGGCGCTGCTCTCGAGAATCGAGCGCGCGAATTCCTCGCTCTCGCGCAGCGCAGTCACGGCGGCGCGGCGCTCGTGCACGTCTTCAAGCGTGCCGTACCAGCGCACGATTTGACCGCGCTTGTTGCGCTTTGCCGTCGCTCGGGCACGCATCCAGCGATACTCGCCGGATCGGGTCTTGATGCGATACTCGACGTCGACCGGTTCGCCCGTTCGGATCGAGTGCTGCCAGACTGGGTAGATCTGTGCCAAGTCGTCCGGATGGAGCGCCTTGGTCCAGCCTTCCCCCATCGTGGCGTCCGGCGTGAGGCCCGCCAGTTCGAGCCAGCGCGGCCCCACCTCGATGATCTTGCCATCGGGATCGGCCAGCCACAGCACCTCGGGGTTCAGCGCGACGAAGTTTCGGTGATGCTCTTCACTGCGCTTCAGCGCCGCCTCAGCCAGCGCCGCACGCGTCACGTCCTGCACGATGACCTGGACGGTATCGTTGCCGTCGGCGGCAGGCTGGGGGAACAGATTGGAGATATAGTGGCGCGACTGGCCGTCCACCGGCAGGTCGCGGTACCGAACCGTCGCCGGGCGCCGTTCGGCGGCCGCCCTGCGCATCCGGGTCATCACCCTGCGGCGATCATTGGGATGAATGAGACGCAGGAGATCGGGAAGCTTCAGCCCCTGGTCCACACTGTCGGGCGCCGGCAGTCCGGCATGGTGGCACCGGTCATCGGTCAGGTTCCAGGTCCAGACGCTCATGCCGGTGACGTGGCCCAGAAATGCCAGCGCATCGGCCGAAAGCGTGGTGCCCGGAGTGCCGGACGTGCCGGGGCCGACGCCGCGGGATGGCGTGTTACTGACCGGTTCCGGCGGTCGTTTCGCAATTGGCATCGTGCATTGGCTCCCGACCACGAGGCTAATCGCAGCCGAAGGCAAAATGCTTAACCGGCGGGCAAGGCACAGCGGAATCCGCTGCACCGTACCGCACATTTGGGCTCGTGGTTAAGCCGGGCTCAACGGTGAGGAGCGCATTAGCGCCTATAGGCCACTGGAGCTTTGTCGCGCTTTAGGCCCACTCACCGCCGCGCATGACCGGCACGCGGCTGCCATCGGACTTGATGCCGTCGATGTCGATCTTGTCGGAGCCGATCATCCAGTCGACATGCACGAGGCTCTTGTTGCCGCCGCGCTGCTGGATTTCCTCGGGAGACATCTTGGTGCCGCCGACAAAGCAGTCCGCGTAGCACTGGCCGAGCGCGATGTGGCAGGCGGCGTTCTCGTCATAGAGCGTGTTGTAGAACAGCACGCCGCTGGCCGAGATCGGCGACGAGTGCGGCACGAGCGCCACCTCGCCGATGCGGCGCGAACCCTCGTCGGTGTCGAGCACCTTGGTCAGCACCGCCTCGCCCTTGGTGGCATGCGCCTCGACGATGCGGCCACCCTCGAACTTCACCTCGATGTTCTCGATCAGCGTGCCGTTGTGGCTCAGCGGCTTGGTCGAGCGCACGTGGCCTTCCACCCGCATGGCGTGCGGGGTGGTGAAGACTTCCTCGGTCGGAATATTGGGGTTGCAGGTGATGCCGTTCTTGGCCTCCGACGCGCCGCCTTTCCAGCGGTGGCCATCGGCCAGGCCGACGGTCAGGTCGGTGCCGGGACCGGTATAGTGCAGCGAGGCAAAATTGTGCTCGTTGAGCCAGCTCCAGCGCTTCTTCAGGTTGGCATTGTGTTCGGCCCAGGCGGCAATCGGATCGTCATTGTTGACGCGGCTCGCCGCAAAGATCGCCTCGGCGAGCTTATGCACCGCTTCGTCCTCGGGCAGGCCGGGGAACACAAGCTTGGCCCAGGCGGCGTTGGGGTAGGAGACGATGTTCCAGTTGATGTCGAAGCCGGTGATCTTTTCGAGCGCCGGCTTATAGGCCATCGAGGTGGCGCGGTTGGCGCGGGCGACCTTGTCGGGGTCTTGGCCGGCCAGCATCATCGGGTTGTCGCCGGAAATGGCGAGGCGCGCGGCATTGCCGGAGAAGGCCTGGGCCATGCCCTCGTAGAGCCAGGCCGGAGCGCGATCGAAACTGGCATCTGCGGCGTTGGCGTAGCGCGCCAGCGTCAGTTCCTCATCGGAGAAGATCGGCTGCACGATGCCCGCACCCGCCTTGTAGGCATGCACCGCGATGCGGCGCACCAGCGGCAGCGCCGACATCGGCGCGGTCAGCACCAGATCCTGCCCGGGCTCCAGCCGCAGACCAACCTTGATGGCCACTTCGGCCAGGCGGTCGAGTTTGACGGGATCGATAGGGTTCGGGGCCGAAGTCATTGCTGCGCCTTCCTCAACTCAGATGGGAGACCCATAGCGCCCGGATCGGGCTGCTTCAAGGCGGGCGCGCAAAGCTGAGGGCATTGAGAAAGCCGCGCTTGCGCCGCTCGGGCCAGCTGTTAACTTCCGCTTAACCACCACCTGCGGAGGCCGGCTTGGCCGAAACGCTCAGAACCGTCGCAATACTTGCTGCTCAGCCCGCCCTCAATGCCCTCCTGGGCATGGTGCTGGCGGGCGCGCCGAACCTTCGGGTCCGCACCTTCGAATCGGAGCTGACGCTGCAGGTCTACATGCGGATCGCGCGGGTGGACCTGGTGGTGGTGGACTGCGATGACATCGAGATCGAAGCGATCTCGCTGCTGCGTGCCGACGATGGCGTCGAGACGCCGGACTTTCGCGCCATCGCGCTCAGCGCTTCGCCATCGCGCGAGCTCAAGCAGCGCTGCGATGCGGCGGATGTCTCCGAGATCGTCATGAAGCCGATGTCGCCGCGCTACCTGCTCGAGCGTGTGCAGGCACGGCTAAAGGACGGCACTGTCCTCCGTCAGCCGAGGCGGCCCGCGATGCGCCAGCTGGTGCCGCTGGATTTCTCGCAGTTCGCCAATGTTATTCCGCTCTGGACCAAAGACCGGCCGCGGCCGCTGCACTGAAAGCGCCAAACTTCCTGACGCACGCGATCACCGCGTCTGCGACGCCGCCCAGCTCACCTTGTTCCAAAGATCCTCGATATTGTCGGTGAAGGTGACGATGCGGTCGGCATGGTCGATCGAGTGGCTGAAAATGTCGGCAGCAAAGCCACGCATCGCCTCGTAGGCGCGGTGGTGATTGAGCAGCACCACAGGGCAGCGACGCTCTCCCAGCCGCTGCCAGGTCCGGTAGAGTGCCGCCGTCGAAGCCAATGAGCCCGGCAGGCCGACGATCACGTCGGCAAGGCGGCCCAGCCGGTCAAGCCGCATCTCGGGATCGTCGATGCGTTCGACCGGCACCTGCGCAAGGCTTGGCGGCGGCGCAAAGCCCTCGTCGACCAGCAACAGCACGCTGCCCCCCGCGGCGCGCGCGGCGGTAATCAGCGGAATGCTGTCGAGCGTCTCGTCGGCAATACAGACGATGCGGCACTTGTGCCGCGCCAAAAGGGCGCCAGCCTGGGACATGATGGTCGAACGCTCGGCGTCGCCGGGCCCCTTGTCCGAGGCGAAGACGGCCAGCGTCGGGCCGGGCTGGGCGGGACTAGCGGCCACGGGTCAGGCTTCCCAGGATGCCGCGCACCAGGGCGCTGCCGAGACGATTGGCGACAGTACGGGCAAAGGAGCTGATCGCCGCCTCGGTGGGTGTCTGCCGGGTCGAGCGGCGCGGCGCCGCCGCCTTCTCGCGGGCCCGCTCGGCCTTCGCTGCCAGTTCGGCCTGACGCAGGGTTTCGGCATGCGCCGCCGCTTCGGCTTCGGCCTGCTGCCGCGCCTTCTGGCGGGCCGTCAGCACCTCATAGGCGGACTCCCGATCCTTGGCAGTATCGTAGAGCCCGGCGACTGGCGAGGTTGCGATCAGCATGCGGCGCTCCTCCGCCGAAATCGGCCCGACGCTGCCGGAGGGTGGCCGGATCAGGGTACGGCCAACGATCGAGGGCGCGCCCTTGTCTTCCAGCACCGAAACCAGCGCCTCGCCGATCCCGAGCTGGGTGATGACCTCCTCGGTGGAAAAGTCCGGGTTCGGACGGAAAGTGTCGGCGGCCGTTCGCACGGCCTTCTGCTCGCGCGGCGTATAGGCGCGCAGCGCGTGCTGCACGCGATTGCCGAGCTGGGCCAGCACGCCCTCGGGAATGTCGATGGGGTTCTGCGTGACGAAATAGACGCCGACGCCCTTGGAGCGGACCAGCTTGACCACCTGCTCGACCTTGTCGACGAGAGACTTGGGAGCATCGTTGAACAAGAGGTGCGCTTCGTCGAAAAAGAACACCAGACGCGGCTTTTCCGGATCACCGACCTCGGGCAGATCCTCGAACAGTTCCGACAGCAGCCACAACAGGAACGTCGCGTAGAGCCGTGGCGAACGCATCAGTTCGTCGGCCGCAAGGATCGAGACCACGCCGCGCCCGTCCGGCGCCGTGCGCATTAGGTCGGAGATGGCCAGTGCGTCCTCGCCGAAGAACTGCTCGCCCCCCTGCTGTTCCAGCACCAGCAGCGCCCGCTGCACGGCCCCGACGCTCTGGGGCGCGACATTGCCGTATGTCGCCGAAATTGCCTTGGCATTCTCAGAGATATGGGTGAGCAGTGCCCGCAAGTCCTTGAGGTCCAGCAGCAGCAGGCCTTCATCATCGGCATATTTGAAGGCGATGTTGAGCACGCCCTCCTGGGTATCGTTGAGCTCGAGAATGCGGGCCAGCAGCAACGGCCCCATCTCGGAGATGGTGGTGCGCACCGGATGGCCCTGCCGCCCGAAGAGATCCCAAAAGATCACCGGAAACTTGGCGGCGGCGTAGTCGGCAAAGCCGATCTCGCTGGCGCGGCCGGTCTGCCAGCTCTTCATCTGCCCCATGGCGCCGATGCCGCTCAGGTCGCCCTTGATATCGGCAGCAAAGACCGGGACGCCGGCCGCCGAGAAGCCTTCGGCCATCACCTGCAGGCTCACGGTCTTGCCGGTGCCGGTGGCGCCGGTTATCAGGCCATGCCGGTTGCCGAACTTCAGTGTCAGGTATTCCGGGCGGCTGCTCTGGCCGAGATAGAGCTTGTCATCAAGCAGCATGGCGCCTCGCTGGATTCTCAGGACAAGGGAACTCTATAACCGGGGGGTGGCGCGGTGCCAAACGAAAGCGCCTCGTTAATTCCTCAGGGCTAGGCTTGCCGCATGAAACTGACGCGACGACATCTGCTTGCTGGACTGGGTGCGGCGCTACTGAGCCCTGCGGCGCGCGCGCAATCGCTGGATGGCGGCGCGCTCGGCCTGGTCGCCAACGCGGCCGAAGACCAGTCCGCCAGCCTCGAAGCGGCAATGAACCAGGCGGTGGCCAATGGCCGGCCGCTGTTCATTCCGGCGGGAACCTATCGCGTCGGCAATCTCCTCGTGCCGTCCGGCCTTCGAGTTCATGGCGTACCGGGGCGCTCGACGCTGACGTCTGCCGGCACGGGGCCGATCCTGCGGCTGTCGGGCAGCGCGCAGATCTCTCTGCAGAGTCTGGGCTTTGTTGGCGCGGCCGGCAGCGAGGGGCAGGTCGACGCCGGCCTCGTCGAGATCGATGCCAGCTCCGACATCAGCATCGAAGGCTGCAGCTTTTCCGGCGGCAGCGGCCATGGGGTCGCCATCCGCGACGCCGCCGCGACAATCAGCGACTCGGCCTTTAGCGGACATGGGCTCGCGGCGATCTTCTCGATCGACAGCCGCGGCCTCATGCTCAACGGCAACCGCATCGTCGGCTGCGCCAATAACGGCATCCAGATCTGGGGCAGCGAGAACCGTCACGACGGCTCGATCGTCACCGGCAACGCCATCTCGCAGATCGGCTGGCGCAATGGCGGCAATGGCCAGAACGGCAATGGCATCAACATCTTCCGCGCCGATGACGTGGTGATCAGCGACAACCAGATCATCGATTGCGCCTTCACCGCCGTGCGCCTCAACTCCTCCAACAATGTCGTGGTGCGCGGCAATGTCTGCCGCAACTCGGGCGAAGTGGCGATCTTTTCCGAGTTCGCCTTCTCGGGCTCGCTGATCGCGGACAACCTCATCGATGGCGCGGCCGGCGGCATCTCGGTGACCAATCTGGATTCCGGCGGGCACCTGGCGGTGGTCAGCGGCAATATCGTGCGCAACATCCGCCCGCGCTCCGAGGTCAATCCGGATACCACTCCGTTCGGCATTTTTGCTGAGGCGGACGTGGCGGTCACCGGCAATGCCGTGGACTCGGTGCCGGGCGTGGGGATCGGGGCCGGCTGGGGCCCTTACCTGCGCAATGTTTCGATCAGCGACAACAACATTTCCGCCGCCACCACCGGCATCGCGGTCACGGTCGCCGAGCAGCCGGGTGCGGTACGGATCTCAGGCAACATGATCAGCGGCGCCACGCATGGCATCGTCGGCATGGCCTGGACGGAGATGAAGAGCGACGATCTGGTGCGCGATGCGGCACAGTTCCCGCATGTCAGCATCGACGGAAACGTCGTGGTGCCGGCGGCCCCCTGATCAGTCCCGACCGGCTACCTTCAGGATGGCGAGGAACTCGGCGCCATAGCGCTTGAGCTTACTCTCGCCGATGCCCGGAATTGTGCCCAGTTCACCCAGGGTCTGCGGACGTTCGAGTGCCATAGCCCGCAGCGTCGTGTCGTGAAACACCACATAGGGCGGCACGCCCTGGCTCTTGGCCAGTGCCGCGCGTTCGGCCCGCAACTGTTCGAACAAGGCTTGCGCGGGACCCGGCAGGTCGACGACCGCTTGCAGCGAGCGGCGAGTTTCCAGCGCCTTGCGCGGGCGGTCGCGGCGCAAAGTGATCTTCCGCTCGCCCTTGAACACCGGGCGCGCCTCCTCCGACAGCTGCAAGGCGCCGTAGGCATGGTCGGTGAGGATCAAGCCCATGGCGCTCAACTGCCGCAGCACCGATTGCCAGGTCCGCTGGTCGAGGTCGCGCCCCTGCCCAAACACCGGCTGCTTGTCGTGACCGAACTGGGTGACCTTATCGGTCACTTTGCCCATCAGCACATCGACGATGTGCCCCGCGCCGAACCGCTGCCCGGTACGATACACCGCGGCCATCGCCTTGATCGCCGCATCCGATCCGTCCCAGGTTTCCACCGGGCTGACGCAGGTATCGCAATTGCCGCAGGCAGTCGGATAGGCTTCCCCGAAATGCGCGAGGATGGCCTGGCGGCGGCACGAGGCGGTCTCGCAGATGGCGAGCAAGGCGTTGAGTTTCGAGCGTTCGACCCGCTTGATCTCCTCCGGCGCGCGGCCCTCGTCGATCATGCGGCGGCGCTGCACCACATCAGCCATGCCGTAACACATCCAGGCCTCGGCCCCGAGCCCGTCGCGGCCGGCGCGACCGGTCTCCTGGTAATAGGCCTCGACCGAGGACGGCAGGTCCATATGCGCGACGTAGCGCACATCCGGCTTGTCGATGCCCATGCCGAAGGCGACGGTGGCGACGAGGCAGAGCGCGTCTTCCTTGAGGAAGGCGTCCTGGTTGGCGCTGCGCGCCTCGGCCGTCATCCCGGCATGATAGGGCAGAGCGCGGATGCCCTGCTTGTTCAGCCACTCGGCGGTTTCCTCGACCTTGTTGCGGGAAAGGCAATAAACGATCCCGGAATTGCCCACATGGCGGGCCAGAAAGCTCTTCAGCTGGCTGCGGGCATTGTCGCGCTCCACAATGGTGTAGCTGATGTTGGGCCGGTCGAAACTGGTGGTGAAGACCCGCGCGTCGCCGAGCCCTAATCGCTCGATGATGTCCTCGCGCGTCACCGGGTCGGCAGTGGCAGTCAGGGCCATGCGCGGCACGCCTGGCCAGAGCTCGGCGATGGCAGCGAGTTCGCGATATTCTGGGCGGAAGTCGTGGCCCCACTGGCTCACGCAATGCGCCTCGTCGATGGCGAACACCGAGAGCCGCACACCTTCGAGCATCTGCCGGAAACCCGGCGTCACCAGCCGCTCCGGCGCCACGTAAAGCAGCTCGAGCGTGCCCGCCCTAAGGTCGCGATAGACGCGCGATGCTTCGACGCTGTCGACCGAGGAGTTGAGCGTCGCCGCGTTGACGCCGGCCTGGCGCAGCGCCTCCACCTGGTCGCGCATCAACGCAATCAGCGGCGAGACGACAATGCCGACGCCCGGGCGCGCCAGCGCCGGCAGCTGGTAGCACATCGACTTGCCGGCACCCGTCGGGAACAGCACCACCGCGTCGCCGCCGGCTGTGACATGGCGCACCACCTCCTCCTGCTGTCCGCGAAAGCTGGCGTGGCCAAAGGTCGAACGCAGGATTTCGGCGGGATCGCGGGGGGTCTGGGCAAGCGACTCAAGCATGCCGCAGACTCCCCCACGCCCCGTCCCGGGGTCAAGGTCAGCGGCTGAAGAAGGCCAGGGCGGTCTCGGCCAGCGCTGGCGAGGTCATCATGGTGTAGTGGGTGACGCCGGGCAGGACGGCGAGACTGTTGTGGTTCATCCCCGAGCCATCCCACAGCGCATCCTGCAACCCGCCACCCAGCAGTTCGAAGAACTGTGCCGTGTGGCTGGTCCGCACCGCGTCCCAGTCGCCGACGACGAGCTGCGTCGGCACGGTCAGCCCCGGGATCTCGGCCGACCAGTCATAGTCCTGTCCCATATAGCTCATCTGGTCGAGAAGCTTCACGAAGTTGGTTTCGGGGTCCGGATTCACCGCGGCGAAGGCAGCGTACATCGGCGAAGGCTTGATCTCGTCGAGCAGCGCCGCGCTCATCGAACGCATGCCCTCTTGGTTGTAGTCGTGCCAGCCCGAGAAGGCATAGGGCGCGGAGGCGACGACGAGGCTTTTCAGCAGTTCCGGTCTGTCGAGCGCGAGCCGCAGCCCAATGCTGCCGCCCATCGAATAGCCGAGCACATCGGCCTTGTCGTATCCCAGAGCTGCGATGACGGACCCCACGTCCGCGGCCATCGCTTCATAGCTCATCGGACGATCGAGCGGACCGGTGCGGCCGTGGCCCTGTGCTTCGATCGCAATCACCTCGCGGGCTTCGGCCAGCCTGGACAATACCGGACCGAAATCCTCGATGGTCATCAGCCCGCCATGCAGCAGGACCAGCGGCTCACCGCTGCCATAGATGGCATAGTAAACTTGACCGCCCGCGACGGGGACGTAACCGGATTTGATGGCTTCGGGCATTTGAGTGGCTCCTTGCTGGGCTTGTTGCTGGGCTTGGGCCGCGGCCGGCAGCATGGTGGCCAGTGCGGCGAGCGCGGTAAACTCGAGAAAATGACGTCTGAGCATGCGGGGTCTCCGGGCATGGCTTCGCCGCTCCCGGCCGAAGCCGGGTCAGCGCGACAAAAGGGTGTAGGCCGTCAGTCGCCGAGCAGGCTGGCGATGGCCTTTTCGACGCGGCGGGCACGGGTGTCCGCAGCCTTGGCGCCTTCGATGGCGGAGACGTGCGCCTTCTTGTGGCTCGGCGCGAGCTTGTCCCAGGCCGCCTGTGCCGCGGGATTGGCGGCCAGCGCCGCCGCGAGATCGTCCGTCGGTTCGATCACCCGCGGCTTGTCGTCGAGGACGAGCTCGATCTCGTGGCTCTCGCCGCCCTTCACGCCGGCCTTTACCCGCACCTCGGCAGAGACCGGGATCAGCAGCTTGCCGCCCATGCTGGCGATCTTGCTGGGATAGGTGAAGCCGTTGAGCGTCACCGTCACCAGCGGGGTCTTGCCGCCGCCCAGCTGCGCGGGAACCTCAGCCGGCACCTCGATGCCGGTATTGTTGCCAAGCTGCAGGATGTTGACGCGGACCTTCATTGTTGTGCTGCCTGCTGCATCTCGCGGAAAAGTTCTTCGAGCTTGTCGAGGCTCTGGTTGACGCCCTCGCGGAAGCCGCGACGGATCACCGCCTCCATCTCTTCATCGCTCTCGAACCAGGCCGTGATGGTGAGGCGCGTACCCGCACCCATATCCTCGAAACGGATTTCCCGCAGGAAACTCGGCGGCGGGTTGTCCTCGAACACTGCGTCGTCGAGACGGCGGTTGCGATAGAGGATGCGCCGCATCGGCTCGACCTCGAGAAACTCGCTGTCGGCCGGAAACTCCCGGCCGTCCGGCCCGCGCATCACGTGGTACCAGCGTCCGCCCACCCGGAGATCCAGTTCGCAGACGGGGTTGGTGAAGCCCTTTGGCCCCCACCATTGGACCAGGTGCACCGGGTCGGCGAAGGCCTTCCACACGAGCGATCGAGGCGCCGCGATATCGCGCGTTATGACCAGCGTTCGATCGCTGGGCGTCGGGTTCTGGTAAACCGGGTCCATGTTTGGCGTCTCCAACCCGACACTCAGGCTTCGGCCTTGAACGCTTCGAGCATGGCGTCGAGACGCTCGAAGCCTTCGACCACGCCGGTCTCCATGCCCGACTGCAGCATTCCATCACGGGAGGCGATATCGGGGAAGACCGAGCGGGCGCGATAGAGGGTGCGGCCTCCCTGTTCGATGAGCTCAACGGAATCCACTGAGTAGGCGCCCTCGGGCAGGCCATCGAAGGCAAAGGTCTGGGTCAGCAGCCGCGGTTCATCGATTTCGCGGAACTCGCCGAAGAAGGTGACCTGCTCATTTCCGCGCATGGTCGAGCGGATGCGCCATTTGCCCCCGAGCCGGAAGTTGAACTCCAGCACTTCGTTGACATGGTCGTGCGGGCCAAACCACCGCGCCAGGTGCTGCGGCTCGGACATGGCCTTCCACAGCAGCGCGCGGGGCGCGGCAAAGCTGCGAGTCATCAGCAGCACCGGCTCGCCCGGGACGGCTTCGATCTTGAGGTCAGACATTCGGTATTCCTCTCGCATCACGCGTGCATAATCGTCCAGCCGGTCGAGGCTGCGTTTCCAGAATAGGCGCCAGCGGCTCTGCCATTCGGCGGGCAGCCGGGCTCGATCCCCGTTCCGCCCTCGCCGAAACGGGATGATGTTGTCGTCGGGCATGGCACGCTTCTCCGGCCGCCCCTGTCGGTCAGTTCTTGGGCGCGTCGGGGTCGCCGCGCTGCAGGTCCTCGAGATAGGTTTCCAGCCGATCGAGGCTTTCGGTCCAGAACCGCCTGTAGCCTTCGATCCAGCCGGCAACTTCGCGCAGCGGCTCGGCTTCGAGGCGGCACGGCCGCCATTGCGCCTCCTTGCCGCGCGAGATCAGGCCGGCCTTCTCCAACACCTTCAGGTGCTTGGAGACGGCGGCCAGCGACATGTCATAGGGCTCCGCCAACTCGCCGACCGTGGCCTCGCCCTCGGCCAGTTGGGCAAGGATGCCGCGGCGCGTCGGATCGGCCAGGGCCGAAAGCGTCAGGGAAAGCTGGTCCGTCATCGTCGCCACCCGCTACGCCGCAACCCGCGACGGGACCGCCGCCATGAACTCGAGCAGCGCCGGCGCGATGGCCTCCGCCTTCACCTCATGGGTCTGGCCAGGCAGGACGAGGTACTTTGCCCCGGGAATGGTGCTGGCGCACAGCTTGGTCGAGTCGCTCAGCACCGGCATGGTCTTGGAACCCGCCATGGCCAGCGTCGGGACCGCGATACGCGACAGGCGCCCCAGCGGCGGGTTGAAGCCGTTGATCGCTTCCATGTCGAAGGGCAGGCTGCGGCCGGCTTCGCTCAGGGCCTTGAACATCTTGGAAAACCGCATCATCGGCCAGAAGACGATGGGCATGCCGATCAGCTTGACCATGAAGTACTTCACCACGTCGCCCAGCCGCTCCTCGGCAACGAGTTTCTGGATCTCGGCCCGGAAATTCTCAGGCACGCGCCGCGCCTTTGGACCGACCATGTAGGGTGGCTCGTAGAAGGCCAGCCGGCTCACCGGCAGTCCGGCTGCGGTCGCCTCGATTGCCAATGCCGCGCCGGACGAAAACCCGCACAGCGCCGCGCTGCCGCCGGCGACCTCGATCAGCGCGGCAATGTCCTCGATCTCGCGGGCCAGGTCGTAGTCGGTCGAGCGATCACTGTCGCCCCGGCTGCGCCGGTCGTAGTGATAGACGGTGAGGTCCGCGCCCAGCCTTTCGGCAAGCTTTGCCGTCGGGCCGAAGTGGCGGCCGCAGAACGCCCCTTCCACCAAGATCAGCGCCGGCCCGCCGCTGCCATAGACATCGTAGACGATGCGGGTGCCGTCACGGGAGGTAAGGCTGGGCATGTCGCGCTCCGTATTCAACCATTCAGTTATTAACTGGTCAGTTGAATACAGCTGACCCGCTCCGCTGTCAAGCGCCCAAGGATGGTGTTGCGCCAGTCGTCTCATCACCGGTTGCGAGAACGGCGCAGCTGGGCATGATGCACCATGAGGGGGATTTGCCGATGTTTCGTCTGATCATTGCCGCCTGCATTGCCGCCCTGCTGTCAGGGTGCATCAATGTGAATTTTGATCCCAACTCATCGCAAATCGACGCGCTGCCTGACCTCAGTGGTCACTACGACATGATTGTCGGCGAGGATTTCGAGGACGAGATCAAAGCACTGGGGAAGGTGACGGCAATATTGCGCCGCGAGGGCAACCACTATCGCCTGATGGTCATCGAGGAAGCGAGGAAGGGTGTCGAGCCGAAGGATGAATATGTCTATCTGGGTGGGCCGGCCGATGGGCTGGCGGTCGTCTATGCCAGCAGCGAAGGCAATGAAGGCGCTCTGGTGACCGGCCGCCGCCTCGCCGATGGGACCATCGAGGTGCTGATTGCGACTTCGCCGGCAAAGCAGCCAGGCCCCGCCCTCCTCGCGCCGTTCGCCAGGCATGGCCTGACGCTGATCGACGGCAAGTATGCGCCGGAACTCGAGGGGATCGCCAAACTGCCCGATCTCGCGGAGGCAATGTGGGATTCCGCGGTTGTAGCGGCGTACCAACCCAAAGTCGTCTATCGGCTGGTGCCGCAAGACGATTGATCGGGGCGACAGCTATGCTATCAAGGCGCCACGGTCTGCAGTTCACCGAGGCGTCGCCGCCCCGAAAGGGGAGCTAAACCTGCATATGGCATCCTGACACGCACTTATCCCGTGCCGCGTCGCAAGCCGGCGACCACCGACATCCCATCCGGGTTCCGGCGCAACCGAGGATAAGCCATGTCCAGACCTGCCTTTGCGCTCGCCATTTCCGATCTTTCCGCCTTCGCGCGCTCCGTGCGCGGCCAGCTTGCGCCGCTCGGCCCCGTGCCGAGCCATGTCGAGATGCTCAACATCCTGAGCCGCGCCGCCGGTTACCGCAACTTCCAGCACTTCCGCGCCGAGGCCGAGGCGACGCCCTCGTCGGCTGCCCCGACCGACGCACCGCCGCAGCCGCCCGCACCGGCGGCCGATCTCGACAAGGTGGCCAAGCTCGCGCGCTATTTCGATGCCAATGGCGGGCTGAAGAGCTGGCCATCGCGCACCAACCACCAGAGCCTTGCCATGTGGGTGATGTGGTCGCGCCTGCCGCCCCGCCAGCAGTTTTCCGAAATCCAGATCAGCGAGATGCTCGACCTCTGGCACGGTTTCGGCGACCGGGCGCTGCTGCGTCGCTCGCTGATCGACGGCAAGCTCGTCGAACGTACGCTGGACGGCCGGGCCTATTGGCGCGTCGAGCGTGAGCCGCCGCCGGAACTCGGGCCGCTGCTCAAGCGGATCGCCGACTACTGGAAGACAGCCTAGAGCCCGAAGCGCTCCAGCGTGGCCTCGACCTCGTCGGTCACTTCCTCGCGCTCGCGATTGGAGGCCCAGAGGTCATCGATCTGGCGCTTGACCGCCGGGTCGAGCGCCGCCCAGGAGCGCTTCCATTCGTCCTTGCCGGCCGTCCAGTAGCCGGTAACCGAATAGCGGGTCGGCGGCCAGCCGAGCTCGTGCCGGAGGTACTTGCGGATGGCGCGGGTGCTCTTGGCTTCTCCCGCCACCCAGACATAGGGGGTTCGCCCCTCCGGAACCGCGATGGTGCGCAGCACCTCCTCGAGCCGGCTGGGACCAATGCCGTTGCCGGAGCCATGCAGCCAGATCACCTTCAGGTCGGCCGGGCTGGTCAGGGCCTGTTCGTGGCCGGCATCCGGCACCTCGATGATGGCCCGCGCCTCGCGTCCTGGCGGAAGACCTTCCAGCAGGCGGCCCAGCGCCGGCAGGCCGGTGGCATCGGCCACGAAGACGAACCAGTCGGCATCGGGCGGCGCTTCGTAGATGCCGTGCGGCTCGCGAATGACAATCCGCTCGCCCGGATTGGCGCCCTGGGCCCATTCACTGGCAATGCCGCCCTCATGCACCACAAAGTCGAGATCGATCTCGCCCGGCCGCGCATTGCGAATGGTGTAGCACTCGCAATGGGCCGGTTTCTTGCCCTCTGGCCAGACCCAGAAGCCGCGCGCGTCGGTCTCCGGCAATACCAGCTCACCGGTCTCCGCATCGGGGAAGAACAGCCGGATATACTCGTCGCCGATGCCGGTCGATTTCAGGTCGGCAAGTTCCTCACCACCCAGCGTCACCCGCACCATGCCGGCGGTGACGTTGCGGCGGGCGAGCACGGTAGCGGTGAGGAACTTGAGCTTGGGCACGGCGACACCTAAAAACATGAATACCGATGTCATGTTATAAGTCGCCGCGTGATGCAAGTCGGTTTTCGCGTCTCCGGTTCAGCGGGCCCCACCAGGCCGCATCGCCGGCCGGGCCAGGCCGGTCTCGCTGTGCGTCTGCTCGATCACGGCGCGGATTTCGATCGTTCCATATTCGGCAATCGGGCTCTCGGCCATCAGTTCGATCGCCTCGTCGCGGTCGCGCGCCTCGATCAGCAGGAAACCCCCGAGCATTTCCCGGGCCTCCGCGAATGGACCGTCGACCAGCTTGCGCCGCTTCTTGCGCACGCGCAGTGTGGCCGCGGTTTCCGGGGCGGCCAAGGGCCGGGCGGCGATCAGGTGACCGCGGCGCGCAAGCTCGTGGTCATGCTCGATGGTGGCATCGGTCAGCCGGGCGCCCGCCTCGGGGCCGAGGTCATCGAAAACCCCGGGTTCGAAATAGACAAGGCACAAGAACTGCATGGCATCCTCCTGGGTAATGCGAGGATACGACGAAAGCCGGCGCCTGTGATCGACAAGTGACGCTATTCGGCGCGGAGCAGATCGCCGCGCAAGACCAGACGCAGTGTCCGAACGACGAGGACCGCGATCAGCACAGTCAGCAGTGCCAGCAGCCCCTGCCCCACGGTGACTAGCCAGGGCTGTCCGATCATTTCGCCATAGCGCATCGTCGCCAGCGTCAGTGCCGCGAGCGGAAAGGACATCGCCCACCAGGCCACACTGAAGGGCGCCTTCAGCATGCGCGGCAGTTGCGTGGCAACGATCGCGGCAAAGACAAACGCCATGCCGCCGAGGAGTCGGGCCGCGCCTTCTGCGCTCGGATCCAGTCGGATCAGGCTGAGAAAGGCCACGGCCGGTGGCGCAATGAGAATGGCAAGGGTCGGCTGCAGCCTCGGCGGCAGCGGCTCGCCGAGGACCAGGCGGTGAAAAACCAGGGCAAGCAGCAAGAGCCAGAAGATCAGGCCGGCTGAAAACGAAATCCAGGACAGATCGGCAAAGCCGAGCGGCACGCCGGCAATCGGCACCACGACATTGCCGACAGCCGGAATGAACCAGGCCGGACCGACCTGCGGCAACTGGAACGGACGGGGGCCGATCCAGGTCGCGATGACCGCAAGAGTCAAGACGCTCTGCAGCGAGAAACCTGCCATCCAAAGGGCCGGTGCGATCGCAGGCAGGTGCTCAACAGCACCGGCGGCCAGCAACAGCAGGCCAATCGAAATGGCCGGGAAAAATGCCAGCCGCACGGGATGGTGCCATTCGCCCTTTACGGCCTCCGGGTAGCTAATGAACTTGGAGGCATAGGCGACGGCCACAACAGAGAACGTTGCCAGCGCCAGAGCGAACACCACGACCGATGCCATATTTGGCAGCCCGAGGGTCCGCTCGCCCAGGGTCAGCGCCAGGGTGAAGCCACCCAGACCCATCACGGTGGCGAACAGGCTGACGGGCAGATGCATCAGGCCGGATTCTGCGGAATGGCGGCCGGGAGTGGTTAGGTCCGCCTGCGCCGGCAGTCCGGCAAGGGTCTGGTTCATTGCAGCCTCTCGTGCAATATATTCGCTATTGCTAATATGCTAATGAGGCTACGGTCGTCAAGCGGGCCTGCGACGTTTCGCCCGTTGGCGTTTCGGTCCTTCTTCTTACATTAGCATTTACTAATGTTAATTCACCTCAAAGGAAACGACATGACCCTCCGCATCGGTGACACCGCCCCGGATTTCGACGCCGACACCACCGCTGGCCGCATCAACTTCCATGATTTCATCGGCTCCAGCTGGGCGTTCTTCTTCAGCCATCCGGCCGACTTCACCCCGGTCTGCACCACGGAGATGGGGCGCACCGCGCAACTCGCCGAAGAGTTCGCCAAGCGCAACACCAAGCCGATCGGGCTATCGACCGATAGTGTCGAGGAGCACCGGAAGTGGATCGCCGACGTCAACGAGACCCAGCACACGACCCTGCGCTTCCCGATTATCGCCGACAAGGACCTGTCGATCGCGAAACTCTACGAGATGATCCACCCGGCCCAGAGCGCCACCGAGGCGGTCCGCGCGGTGTTCATCATCGACCCCGACAAGAAGATCCGGCTGACCATGACCTATCCGATGTCGGTGGGCCGGAACTTTGCCGAAATCCTGCGGGTCATCGACGCGCTACAGACCGCCGACGCACGCCGTGTCGCCATGCCGGCCGACTGGACGCCCGGACAGGACGTGATCATTCCGCTCTCGGTGAAGTCGGAGGAGGCCAAGAGGCTCTATCCGCAGGGCTGGACCGAGTTGAAGCCCTATCTGCGGCTGGCGAAGCTCTGAGGGCTCACTCCGCCATGGCGTGGGCGCGTTCGAGCGCCTGCTCCTCGGCGGTCTTCGGTGCGGTCTTCTTCGGCCCGCGAAGCAGCAGGATCAACGGGATCGAGGCCACCGAGAGCAGCATCATCAGCCAGAAATCGTCGAGATAGCTGAGGATGACCGCCTGCTGCTGCACGAGGCCGTCGACGATCGCGAGGAACTGAGGATTGCCGGTGAGGAGAGCCGGCAGTTGCTCGGCCACCGCCTGCGAGGTCGCTGTCAGCCGGGCGGCAAGCTCAGCGTGATTGACCTGCAGCATGTTGCTCAGCACCGCCGAGACCAGGGCGATGCCAATGCCCTGCCCCACATTGCGCACCAGCGCATAGATCGACGTCGCGTCGGCACGGAGCTTGGGGGCGATGGTCGCAAAGGCCATTGTCGAGAGCGGCACGAACAACAGCCCCATGCCGAAGCCCTGCAGGGCACCGGTGATCACCACCGGCCAATAGTCCATCTCGAGGCTGAACCGCGTCATCTCCCATAGCGAGTAGGACATCAGCACCGCGCCGATGAACATCAGGAGACGCGCATCGACCCTGCCGCTCAGGCGGCCGACGATCATCATCCCCACCATGGTGGCGACGCCGCGCGGCGCCATCAGCTCGCCGGTGAAAATCACCGAATAGCCCATCAGGTTCTGCAGCAGCGGCGGCAATAGCGCCAGGCCCGAGAACAGCGTGATCCCCACCACCAGCATCAGCAGCGATGCGAGGCTGAAGTTGAAATCGCGGAAGATCCTGAGATCGACGAAGGGCTGCTTCGCCGTCAGCGAGTGAACGATGAACACCCAGAATCCGGCAATGACCAGCCCGAGCTCGATCCACGTTTCCGTCGACTGGAACCAGCTGTTCTCCGCCCCGCGGTCGAGCAGCATCTGCAGGGCGCCGACGCCCAGCGCCAGCATGCCGAAGCCGAAGAAGTCGAAGCGCCGCCGCACGATGTCGGTGTTGGGCATGTAGAACAGCAGCATGGCGACGCACAGCACGCCGACCGGCACATTGACGAGAAACACCCAGCGCCAGTTGAACGATTCCGTCAGCCAGCCACCCAGTGTCGGCCCGATGATCGGCGCCACCATGATGCCCATGCCGTAGATCGCCATGGCCTGGCCCATGCGCTCACGCGGGTTGATGTTGAGCAGCACCGTCTGCGCCAGCGGCGCGATCATGGCGCCGCAGAGGCCCTGCAGAATGCGGAACAGCACCATTTCCGGCAGACTGGTCGCAATGCCGCACAGCGCCGAGGCGACGGTGAACCCGACCACCGCGAACACGAACAGCCGCCGCTGGCCCAGCCGGTCGCTCATCCAGCCAGTCAGCGGCGTCGCGATGGCGGCGGCGACGATATAGGAGGTCAGCACCCAGGTGATCTCGTTCTGCGCCGCGCCGAGTGCGGCCGCCATGTGTGGCAGCGCGACATTGGCAATCGTCGTGTCGAGCACCTGCATGACGGTGCCCAGCATCAGGGCCATGGTCAGCAGGCCCTTGTTCTTGACGACAATGGCAGGGGCGGAGAGATTTTGCGGAGCGGGCTTGGCCATGCTGGCCTCCGGTGAGAACGGCCGGGCGCGACGTGGGTCACGCCCGGCACTTTTGGGGCAGTCGGGAGATCAGCGGCCCTGCATCCGGTCGAGGGTCGAGTGCCCCGAGTCGACGCGCACCTCGGCGCTCATGCCGGAGCGCAGGTCCGGAGTGCCGTCCGTGGTGTCGAACTCGATGCGGACCGGCACGCGCTGCACCACTTTCACCCAGTTGCCCGTCGCGTTCTGGGCGGGGATTAGCGAGAATTCAGAGCCCGTCGCGGCGCCGATGCTCGCAACCTTGCCGATCAAGGGCTGCGCCGGATAGGCGTCGACCTTCACCTCCGCCGGCATGCCGATGCTGATGCTGGCCAACTGGGTTTCCTTGAAGTTGGCTTCCACCCAGGTGCTCTCGACCTCGACGAGGCTGGCAATGGTGGTTCCCGCAGCGACGAACTGCCCGACATTGAGGCTCGACACCTGGCTCAGCACACCGTCGGTCGGGGCGAGCACCTTGGTCTTTTCTAGGTTGCGCTCGGCCTGCTCCACCTCGGCCAGCGCGGAACGGACGGTCGGATGGTCGTCGGTCGCAATGGCGGGATCACCCCCCAGCGCGGCGACCGCGGCCGCCACCTGCTGGGTTGCCGCCACCACCGCATTCTCGGCCTGCTGCAGCGACAGCTTGGGCGCATCGAGAGAGGCGCTGGACGCAACGCCCTGTCCCACCAGCGCGGCCTGCCGGTCATAGGAGGCCTGCTGCAGGTCGAGCGTGGCCTGCGCCGAGTTCAGCGCCGCCTCGGCACCGGCATGGGCGACCTTCAGCTGCTCGACATTGACCCGGGCCGAAGCCAACGCCGCCTTGTCCTGCTCAAGGGCAATCTCGAAGGGCTGCGGGTCGATCGAGAACAGCAGGTCACCGGCCTTGACCGACGCGTTCTCCGTCACGCTGACTTCGGCGATGCGGCCAGCAACATCGGCGGAAATCGCCACCTTGGCCCGCTGCAGATAGGCGTTATCGGTGTCCTCGTAGCGTCCGCCGGTGAGGTAGAACCAGGCCCCGGCCGCCACCAGCACCAGCGGCACGGCCGCCATCAGGACGAAGCGTCCACTGCGCCGCTTCTCGGGTGGCACCGCCGCAGCGGCAGCGGGCGGCACCGCCTCGGCAACGGGCTTCGCATCGTTGGCGGCAACAGTATTGGCAGCAACCGGCGCGGCGGCACCGGCCTTGGCATGGGCATTCATCTCAGGCGTCCTTGTTCAAATCGTTCAGCGACGCGCTAAGCCGCGTCCGAATATGGTTGAGGCAATGGGCGAGAACTTGCCGCTCGTCTTCGTCGAGCCCGTCGAGCACCTGCTCCATCAGTTCTCCGCCGAGCTTGCGTGTCTCGGCGATCAGCGCGGTGCCTTCCGGGGTCAGATTGGCGAGCTTGGCGCGGCTGTCGGCCGGGTCCACGGTTCGTATCAGCAGGCCCCGCTTTTCCAGCCGGTCGAGGATGCCGCTCACGGTCATGGCGTCCGCGTCCATGGCATCGGCCAGCGCCTTTTGCGAGATGCCGTCCCGGCGATGCAGTTCGCCCAGGATGCGCCACTGCGGCAGCGTCAGCTCATGCTCGCGCGCCAGCTGCTCGAAACGCCGGCGCAGCAGCTTGGAAACTTCCCCCAGCAATGTCCCCACAGAGATGTCGGACATGGTCCAGCCCCGATTTTGTAAGCGCACATAATATATGTGTACTTACGAAATCAAGGCTGAACGGAAGATTCCTGCATGGCGAGGTTGTCAGTCGCTCCGGACGGGCCGGGACAGGTCCGTCGGCTCAAGAGGCGTCCCCAAGCCAACCGGCGACAGCACAATGGCGCCGAAGGCGAGCACGGCCACCAGTCCGAAGCTCATCACCAGCCAGAGCGCGGGGCCGATGCCCAAGGCACCCATCGCAAGCGCCAGCACGAATGGCGCGATGGCCGAGGCGACCTGCCTGGCGGCCGAAAGCCACCCCAATCTCGCCGCGTAGCCTTGCCGTCCGAGCAGGTAGAGCGGCAAGGAGCCCGAGACGATGCTGGTCAGCCCCGACCCCAGCCCGAACAGCACGGCGAACACCACCGCTCCGGCGATCGACGGGGTGAACAGTGCCAGCACCAGCAGTCCGGCCGGCAGCAGGGCGGCGGCGATGATCGCCAGCCAGGTCTGCGGCAAGCCGCGACCGAACACCATGTTGATGAGGCGGCTCAGCACCTGTGCCGGCCCGAACAGGCTGCCGATCAGCACGGCGCTGCCGGCAAGGCCGAGCCCGGAGAGGAGCGGCAACATCTGGAGGAGCACTGCCGAAAGGGTGAAACCCTGCACTGCAAAACCGATGAGCATCAGCGTGAAGGCGCTGCGCCGCTGCGGTCCCGTCAGCAGCCCGTCCTCCGACACCTGCGGCAATGTCGACGCCGCAGGTACGGGCGCGCTGACCGTTGGCTGGCGGGACAGCCAGAAGTGTAGCGGCGCACAGACCACGAGGTGCATCGCCGCAAACACCAGATAGACGCCGCGCCAGTCCATCACCGTGAGCAGCGCGGATGTGAGCGGCCAGAACAATGTGGAGGCGAACCCGGCGATCAGCGTCAGGTGCGTGATGCTGCGTTGGGCGCCCTGCCCGCCCATCTGCACCAGCGCCGAGAACGCGGTGGCGTAGAGCACCAGCGTCGAGGCGACCTCCATGCCGATCAGCGCCAGGGAGAACTGCCAGCCGTCTGCTGCCAGTGCACCAAGGGCCAACAAGACCGCCGACAGCAGCGAGCCCCAGACCATCAGCCGCGCCGCGCCGAAGCGTTCGGCCAGGTGGCCGGCCGCAGGCGCTGCGACACCTCCGAGCAGCAGCGCGATGGTGAGCGCGCCGAACACCCATTCGACGCTCCAGCCGAAGGCGAGGGCAAGTTCGGGCGCCAGCACACTGAAGGCGTAGTACAGCGTGCCGTAGCCGATCACCTGGGTCGCGCCGAGCGCCCAGATGATCGCGGGGGAGAGTTTGCTCACATTGGCTCCGATGGTCAGGCAGTTTCGAGCGATCGTTCGGGAGCCTTCGCGGCGCAGCCACAGCCGGCCGCTCCCTCGGCCTTCGCCACCTCGTCGGCGACGCAGCAGGCATCTGTGCTGACCGCCGGTCCGCCACAGCAGCCGCCCGCCGATGCCGCCGAAGGCGTGGTACTGCACACCCCGGTTTCCGGCAGCACCAGTTGCACCTGGCGCGCCGCGACGTGATCACCCGCCAGCTCCGCAACGATCGAGCGCACCTGCTCGTAGCCGGTGGCCATCAGGAAGGTCGGGGCGCGGCCATAGCTTTTCGACCCGGCGATGTAGAAGCCCGGCTCGGGATGGGACAGCTCATCGACGCCGTGCGGCGGCACGGTGCCACAGGAGTGCTGGTTCGGATCGATCAGCGGCGACAGCGCCGGTGGCGCCTCGGTGGAGGGATCGATGGCGACCCGCAGTTCCGAGAGCATGCCGAGGTCAGGCCGGAATCCGGTAGCCACGACGATCCGGTCGGCCGCCAGATTGATTGTCGCACCGCCGAGACTCGCCTCGATTGCGATGCCGTCGCCATCGGCCGAGAGACGCCGGGCGGCAAAGGGCGCGAGAATCTGCAGGCGTCCGGAGTCGATGGCCTGCCGTGCCGCCAGCCCCAATGCGCCACGCTCAGGCAGCTGGTCGTTGAGACCGCCACCGAGCAGCCGCTCGATACGGTTGCGGCGCAGCGCCCACAGCACGCGGGTTTCCGGCGCTTCCTGCTGCAGCTCCAGCAAAGCCAGCGCCGCGTTGATTGCCGAATGGCCGCTGCCGACCACGAGGGTGGTCTTGCCGGCATAGTGCTCGCGGGCCCCGCCGAGCACATCCGGAATGCCATAGGCGATCCGGTCCGCCAGCGTGCGCTCGCCGATCACCGGCAGGCCATCGACACCCATCGGGTTGGGCTGACCCCAGGTGCCCGACGCATCGATCACCGCCCGCGCCAGCGTCGCGCGCTCGTTGCCCTCCGCGTCGACCCAGCGCAGTTCGAACGGGGCATCCGCGCGGCCTCGGTCCGTCATCTTGTCGATGCCGGCCCGAGTGATCCCGGTCACCCGCGCATGCAACTGCAACTGCGAGGCAATTGCCGGCAGGGCGGCCAACGGCTCAAGGTAGCGCGAGACCATCTCATCGCCGGTCGGCAGGTCGGTCGGCTCGGGGGCGTCCCACCCAGCCTCGGCCAGCAACTCGCCTGCGACGGGATCAATATTGTACTGCCAGGGCGAAAACACCCGGACATGACCCCATTGCCGCAGCGAGGCGCCCACCCCCGCTCCCGCCTCAAGGACGAGAGGGGTCAGACCACGGGCCACGAGATGCGCGGCCGCAGCAAGGCCGACGGGGCCAGCGCCGATCACGGCTACCGGGAGTGCTTTGCTCATCTTGTTTCCATCCTTCTAGAATTTTCGAATATTCGGTCACAAAAGACGGCCACTCAGGCTGCCGCCTCCGAGTCTTCTGAGGCGCAGCCACCGGCATCGGCGCAGCATTCGTCGGCGAGGTAGCCGATCAGGCCATTCATGGCTTCATAATTGGCGCGGCAGATCAGCGTCGTTGCCTGCCGCTCCTGGCTCAGCAGCCCGACCTCGGCCAGTTTCTTGATGTGGTGCGACAGCGTCGAAGACGGGATGTCCAGCTTCAGCTGCAGCTTGCCGACGGGCAGGCCGTTCTCTCCCGCCCGAACCAAGGTTCGATAAATGGTCAGCCGTGTGGCGTTGCCCAGGGCTTCGAGTTGGGATGCTGCTGTTTCGATTTTCATGGAAATAAGGTGCAGCCGGTTCGCACTCGAGTCAATCCTATTTCGACAATCATCGAATGAAGGTGCCAAACGTCATCAAACCTTCATTGGACAGCAGATCATCACTTCGATAATTCTCGATTTATGGAATCCAAGCTCGCCATCGACGCGCTCTCCGCCCTTGCGCAACCCACCCGGCTCGGCGCCTACCGCCTGCTCGTCTCGCATGAGCCGAAGGGGTTGGCGGCGGGCGACGTGGCGCGGCTGCTCAAGGTCCCGCAGAACACGCTCTCCACGCACCTCGCCATTCTCGAGCGGGCCGGGCTGGTCGAGTCCGAGCGGCAGGGCCGTTCGATCGTCTACCGCGCCGAGCTCGAGGCCATCCGGCAGCTGACGAGCTTTCTGGTTTCCGACTGCTGCGGCGGCCGCCCGGAACTGTGTGCGCCGCTGGTTGCCGAGTTCACCCCCTGTTGTGCGCCGGAGGAGGCGTCCGATGTCTGCTGCTGATCGCGTCTACAATGTGCTGTTCCTGTGCACCGGCAACTCTGCCCGCTCGGTGCTCGGCGAAGCGGTGCTCAACCGTATCGGCCGCGGCCAGTTCCGAGGTTTTTCGGCGGGGAGCACACCCAAGGGCGCCATTCACCCGATGACCTTGCAGACCCTCGAAGCGGCAGGCATCCCCACCGAGGGGCTCCGCTCGAAGTCCTGGGACGAGTTCGCCTTGCCGGGCGCGCCGCAGATGGATTTCGTCTTCACCGTCTGCGACAACGCCGCCGGCGAAACCTGCCCGATCTGGCCCGGCCATCCGACCAAGGCGCATTGGGGCATCGAAGATCCCGCGGCGGTCGAGGGCCCCGAGTTCAAGAAGCGGCAGGCCTTCGAGGACGCGCTGCGCTTCATGCGCAACCGCATCACCGCCTTCATCAACCTGCCGATCGCCAGCATCGATCGCATGGCGATGAGCGCCCATCTCAAGTCGATCGGGGCCATGGAAGGCTCGACCGACAAAGCCTCGGGCGCGGCGTGATGCTCAGCTACCGGGTCAGCGCCAAGCGGATCGATCACCACGGCAGCCTTGCCACGACCAAGCAGGCCGAGATCGTCCTCGACACCGACATTGCCGGCCGCGACGATGCGTTCAACCCGGTCGAACTGCTGCTCGCCGCACTTTCGGCGTGCATGATCAAGGGCATCGAGCGCGTCGCCCCGATGATCCACTTTCAATATGAGGGCGTCGAAGTGGCGCTCGAAGCCATCCGGCAGGATGCACCGCCGCGGCTCGTCGAGATCCGCTATGAGTTGAAGGTGGCGACCGACGAGACGGCGCAGCGCCTCGACCTGCTGCACACCAACGTGCAGAAATATGGCACCATCTTCAACACGCTGGCAGCATCGACGCCGATCAACGGTACGATCGGACGCCTGATTTGACCGAGAACAGCTCACCTGCCCGCCGCCTCGCTGCCGAAGCGCTGGGTACCGGCCTCCTCGTCGCGACCGTGGTCGGCTCGGGCATCATGGCCGAGCGGCTGACCGACGATGTCGCCGTGGCCCTGCTCGGCAACACCCTCCCCACCGTCGCCATTCTCGTGGTGCTGATCAGCCTGTTCGGGCCGATTTCGGGGGCGCATTTCAACCCGGCGGTCAGCATCGTCTTCGCGCTGCGGCGCGAACTCGGGCCTCGCGACCTCGCGGCCTATGTCGCGGTCCAGATCATCGGCGGCATTGCCGGGGCATGGCTCGTCCACCTGATGTTCGAGGCGCCGGTGCTGCAGCTTTCTGCGCATATCCGCACCGGGCCGGCGCAGTGGCTGAGCGAAGGCGTTGCGACGTTCGGCCTGGTCCTCACCATTCTTGTCGGCCTGCGGCAACGCCCGGCTGCCGTGCCAGTGCTCGTTGGGCTTTATATCGGTGCGGCCTACTGGTTCACTGCCTCGACCTCGTTTGCCAATCCGGCCGTGACCATCGCGCGCGCCCTCACCGACAGCTTCTCGGGCATCCGGCCGCTGGATGCACCCGGCTTCATCATCATGCAGATCGTCGGCGCCTTGCTGGCCGCAGCCTTTGCCGGCTGGCTTGTCGGGCCCGTCAAGGAGACCCGCCCGTGAGCATCACCATCTACCACAACCCCGACTGCGGCACCTCGCGCAACACACTGGAGATGATCCGGCAGAGCGGCGTCGAACCGATCGTCATCGAATATCTCGTCACGCCGCCCGACCGCGCGCATCTCGTCGCGATGATCAAGGCCGCGGGGCTGAGCGTCCGCGAGGCGATCCGGATCAAGGACACGCCCTACGCCGAACTCGGCCTCGGCGACCTAAGCCTCAGCGACACCCAGTTGCTCGACGCGATGCTGGCGCACCCGATCCTGATCAACCGTCCCTTCGTCGTCACCGATCTCGGCGTGCGCCTCTGCCGTCCCTCCGAGGCCGTGCTGGACATCCTGCCGAACCCGGCAATCGGGCCGTTCACCAAGGAAGACGGCGAAGTGGTGATCGACGCCGACGGCCGTCGCGTCCGCTGATCATATCTTAGGAAACCGGAACTCTGCCCGGTTGCGGCCGACCCGGACTGCCGACATTCTCCCACCAAACGGGAGGAACAGATGCCGGCTAAGGCACGCTTCGTCATCGTCGGCGGCGGCACCGCCGGCTGGATCACCGCCTTCATCCTGCACGACGCCATCCGGCGCAAGAAGCTCGATGCCAGCGTCACGGTGGTCGAGCCCTCGCGCATCCCGACCGTCGGTGTCGGCGAGGCGACCACCGCGGCCTTCTACGTCTTCCTCAAGACCTTCGGTATCGACGAGTTCGAGTTCTTCCGAAAGACTGGCGCCACCTTTAAGCTCGGCATCCGGCACGAGGACTGGCGGCGGAAAGGCTACACCTACTACGGCCCGATCGACGACCCGCATCAGGTGATCCAGCCGCCCGCCGGGGCGCCATCCGACTACCTCAACATCTATGCCATTGCCGCCGGACGCCCCATCGAGGACATGCACCTCTTCGGTCCGCTGCTCCGCCAGCAGAAGGCGCCCTATGCGCTGAAGCCCGACGGCACGCCGGTTCGGCTCGGCCCGTTCCTCCACGCCTATCATTTCGACCAGGCGCTGGTCGGGCGCTTCCTCGCCGAGAAGTCGAAGGGCATCACCATTGCCGATGGCGTCGTCTCCGGTGTCGAGCGCAGTCCGACAAATGGCGACATCACCACGCTGGTGCTCGACACCGGCGAGCGCGTGGAGGGCGACTTCTTCTTCGACTGCTCGGGCTTTCACAAGCGGCTGATCGTCAAGGAGCTCAATGCCCCCTGGATCAGCTACGCGCACGAGCTGCCGGTCAACCGCGCCCTGCCCTTCTGGATCGACATCAAGCCCGGCGAGGAGATCCCCAACTATACCCGCGCCTGGGCCCAGGATGCCGGCTGGATGTGGCAGATCCCCACCCAGACCCGCTTCGGTTGCGGCTATGTCTACTCCGACGCGTTTCAGACGCCGGAGGAAGCCAAGCTGGAGGTCGAGCGTGTACTGGGCCACGAGATCGAGGTCCGCAGCGACATCCGCTTCCAGATCGGACGGCTCGAAAACGCCTGGATCGGCAACGTGCTGGCGGTGGGGCTGAGCTCGAGCTTCCTCGAGCCGCTCGAATCCACCTCGATCCACGGCACCATTGTCCAGATGATGCTGTTCGCCCAGCGCTTCCTCAAGGCGCCGGCAGCGATCACGCCAGACGAGCGCGCCGACTACAACCGCCGGGTCGGGCGGCAGGTCGACGACTTCCGCACCTTCGTCAACACCCACTATCTCGTCGAACGCGACGACACGCCGTTCTGGCGCGAGGTGAAGGCCAACCGCATCCATCCGGAAACCCGCGAACGGCAGGCCCTCTGGCAACGCGAAATGCCGAAGATGACGCATTTCCCGGACTATCTCGGCGGGCTGCCGCATGTGCAGACCCAGCTCTATTATCCGGTGCTCGAAGGTCTTGGCCTCCTCGATCAGGACGTTGCCCGTTGCGAAATGGCGACGAACCCAAAACTCCGCCAGTTCGCGCGCGAGACCTATGAAAGCCTCGTCAGGGAGTACCGTGCCGCCGCCAAGCAGGCCCTCGGCCATGCCGAGTATCTGCGGCTGGTGCGAGAAAGCAACTGGTAGGTCGAGCGGACGCGCCCCGCCTGCAGCACGGTTTGCCGCCCGAAACGGCACAGGACGATTTCCAACGCGTGCCAGATGTGTTCAGAAGCAGCCGGAACCGCATATTCGGGACGCCGTCGCGCCTATAGAGATGAGCGGGTCGGCGCCCGCGCCGCGTGTTCCGGATAGTCGGACCTGGGAAGCCAAGGATGCCCCAAGCTCTTGATCGATTGGTCGCCGGATGGCGCGGACCGCTGCTGGCGGCTCTGGTGGCGCTCATCGCGGGACTGCCGGGGCTGCTGCTCCTGCCGCCGCTCGACCGCGACGAGAGCCTGTTCGCCCAGGCGACGGTGCAGATGCTTGAGAGCGGCAACTATGTCGACATCCGCTTCCAGGATGACCCGCGCTGGAAGAAGCCTATCGGCATCTACTGGCTGCAGGCGCTTGCCGTCAGTGCGGTTTCCGAGCCGTCCGCCCGCGACATTCGCCCCTACCGCCTGCCCTCGCTGCTCGGCGCCATGCTGGCCGCCTGGGCGGTGGCCTGGGCCGGGACCCGCATGTTCGGGGCGCGTGCCGGGTTCGTGGCGGGCGCGCTGCTGGGGGCCAGTTTCGTGCTGTCGATGGAAGCCGGCATGGCCAAGACCGACGCCATGCTGTGTGGGCTGACCGCCCTGTCGATGGCGGCGCTGGCGAGGCTCTATCTCGCCGACACCAATGGTGAGCGGCACCAGCGCCTCTACGCCCTGCTGTTCTGGGGCAGCATGGGCCTCTCGATCCTGGTCAAGGGGCCGATCGGCCCGATGGTGATCGTCCTCGCCGTGCTGGGTCTCTGCCTGTGGGACCGCAACCTGCGTTGGCTGGGCCGGCTGCATTGGGGCTGGGGGCTGTTGCTGCTGGCAATCCTGGTGCTGCCCTGGGGCATCGCCATCACCATCGCCACCGAGGGCGGATTCTGGCACGAAGCGATCGGTGTCGATTTCGTCCCCAAGCTGATGTCCGCTCAGGAGCGCCATGGCGCGCCGCCGGGCACGCATCTGCTGCTCACGCCGATCCTGCTGTTCCCGGCCTCGCTGCTGCTGCCGGCAGGCGTGGTGGTCGCCTTTCGCCGGTGGCGCGAACCCGCCATCCGGTTTGCCATCTGCTGGCTGGTGCCGGGCTGGCTGGTGTTTGAACTGACGCCGACCAAGCTGATCCACTACACCTTGCCGATGTACGGGGCGCTCGCGCTGTTGATGGCCGCGGCGCTGACCGCGCCGATGGGCCGGGCGGTCCGATGGGCAGGTGCGATCCTCGGCCTCGTGTCGGCGATCCCGATGGCCGCAGTGACAATCTACGGACAGACGGCCTTCGGATCCCAATCCTCCTTGTGGTGGTCCATTGCGACCGTCGCCGCGGCCGGTCTCGCGGCAGGGGTGGGTGGCTTCATGCTGCTGCGGAAATCCGCCTTCGCCGCGGTGCTCTGGGCGTTGGCCTTCGGCATTGCGGCCCATGCGGGCCTCAACGGCACCGCCAGCCTGATGCGGCCCTTGCTGATCTCGCCGGAACTGGTGGCAACCCTCGAGGCGGCCGAGCTGATGCCCGCACCGGGCGGGGCGGCAGGGCCGGTCGCAATCACCCGGTTCCACGAGCCGAGCTTCGTCTTTCTCACCGCCACCGATACCGAGCAGACCGATGCGGCAGGCGCGGCCCGCGCCGTGGCGGCCGGCCGGCCAGCCTTTGTCGAATCCGTCGACGACGCTGCCTTCCACGCCAGCCTCGCCGAAATGGGCTTGGCCGCACGGTCGGCAGGAGCAGTGAGCGGCAAGAACTATTCGAACGGCCGCGACCTGACGCTCACGCTCTACACGCTGGCAGAGGGGACCGCTGCGGCGGCCCCCTGAGCGTTCCTTTGCCGCCTACTCGGCCGCCACCTTGTGGCCGATCCGGGCCCATTCCGGCAGCCATTCGCCGTGCGCGACCAGCAGGTCGTCGACCAGGTTCCAGATCTGGTCGAGATCGAGCTCGGCCGCCGTATGCGGGTCGAGCATCGCAGCGTGATAGATGTGCTCGCGGTTCTCGGTCAGCAGCGCCTGCACGGTCAGGTCCTGCACATTCACATTGGTGCGGATCAGCCCGATCAGCTGCGGCGGGATATCGGTGACCACGGTCGGCTGCAGCCCGTTCGAATCCACCAGCGTCGGCACCTCGACGGCACAACCCTCCGGCAGCTGCGGGATATAGCCGCGATTGGTGGTATTGCCGTAGATCACCGAGGGCTGCCCGGTCACCACCGAATTCATGATCTCGGAGGCGTATTCGTGGCTCTCCTTGATCTCGACGGTGTTGGCGTTCTTGTAGCGCTCGGCTTCGGCCTTCCAGCGGGCGATCTGCTCGATGCAACGCTTGGGATATTCATCGAGCGGGATGCCGAACTTCTCGATCAGGTCCTCGCGGCCTTCCTTGATGAAATAGGGCGTGTACTCGGCGAAATGCTCCGAGCTCTCGGTAACGAAATAGCCGAGCCGGGTCAGCATCTCGTAGCGCACCTTGTTGGGGCAGCGCTCGTTCCAGTGGCTCGGCTTGGGGTAGCGTCCCTCGCGGTAGCCCTTCACCAGGTCCGGATAGAGGTTCTTGTAGCTGCCGTCGGGCTGGCGGTGCTCGAAGTTCAGGTAGAACGCCATGTGGTTGATGCCGGCGGCGCGGTAGCGGATCTCCTCGACCGGGATCTCAAGATCGCGGGCCAGCTCATAGGCCGTGCCCTGCACCGAGTGGCAGAGGCCGACCTGCTTGATGGTCGGGTATTTCGCGCCGATCGCCCAGGTGTTGATCGCCATCGGGTTGACGTATTGCAGCATGATCGCGTCGGGGCAGACCACGAGCATGTCCTCGCAGATCTTCCACAGATGCGGCACGGTGCGGATGCCGCGCATGATGCCGCCGATGCCGAGCGTGTCGGCAATGGTCTGGCGCAGGTTGTACTTCTTGGGCACTTCGAAATCGGTGATCGTGCAGGGGTCGTACCCGCCGATCTGGAAGCAGACGACGACGAAATCCGCCCCCTCGAGCGCGCGGCGCTGATCGGAGAAGGTCTCGATCGTCGCCTTGGTGCCGAGCGTCTGGATCAGCTTGCCGGCAATGACGGCGCTCTCCTCGAGCCGCTGCGGGTTGATATCCATCAGCGCGATGCGGGCATCGGCCAGCGAGGGGCGCTGCAGCACATCGCCAACAATGTTCTTCATGAACACGGTCGAGCCGGCGCCGATAAAGGTGATCTTGGGGGAACGCATGGGGAAGACTCCAGAGTAAGGCGTGTGACCGCCGGTCAGGCGGCAATCTCGAAAGCGGCGCGCACAAGGCGCGTGGTGTAGTCGGTTTTCGGGCTGGTGAGCACCTCTTCCACCGGCCCTTGTTCAACAATCTTGCCATTCTGCATCACCATGACGCGGTGACAGAGGGCACGAACGACCTTGAGGTCGTGAGAAATGAACAGATAGCTCAGCCCGCGCTCGTCCTGCAGCTTGCGCAGCAAGTCGATGATCTGCGCCTGCACAGACAGGTCAAGCGCCGAGGTCGGTTCGTCGAGCAGGATGAACTCCGGCTCGAGCGCAATGGCGCGGGCAATGGCCAGTCGCTGGCGCTGCCCGCCCGAGAACTCGTGCGGAAAGCGGTTCAGGATGGTGTCGGGCAGTCCGGCATCGCGCAGCGCCTTGCGGACGCGGTCGATGCGGTCGGCGCGTCCCGAGCCGATGCCATTGACGACCAGCCCCTCTTCGATGATCTGCCGGACGGACATGCGCGGATTGAGCGAAGCGAAGGGGTCCTGAAAGACGATCTGCATCTTCTGGCGCAGCGGCTTCATCGCCTTGCGGTCGAAGCCGTCGATCCGCTGCCCGAGGAACTCGATCTCCCCCTCGTTGTGATGCACCAGGCGGAGCAGTGCCTGCCCGAAAGTGGTCTTTCCCGAGCCGCTCTCGCCCACGAGGCCGAGCGTCTCGCCACGTTTGAGACTAAGCGACAGCCGGTCTACAGCATTGAGCTCGTGGTAGGTGCCACGGAAGGCACCGCCGCGGCGAAGCGTGAAGGTGACGCGGACGTCGCGTCCTTCTAGTACCGTCTCCGGTGTGCCTTCGAGCGGCTGGGCCCGGCCCTTGGGCTCCGAGCCCAGCAGGCGGCGGGTATAGGGATTCTGCGGGTTGGTGAAGATCTCTTCGGTTGGACCTGACTCGCGCACCTCACCATGCTGCATCACGTAGACGTGGTCGGCGAACTGTCGCACCACCGTCAAGTCATGGGTGATCAGGATGACAGCCATCCCGGTCTTGTCCTTCAGCGCCTTGATCAGGTTCAGGATCTCGGCCTGCACGGTGACGTCGAGGGCTGTCGTCGGTTCGTCGGCAATCAGCACATCGGGATTGTTGGCGAGCGCCATGGCGATCATCACGCGCTGGCGCTGGCCGCCCGAGAGCTGATGCGGATACTGGTTCACCCGCGACTCCGGATCCGGGATCTGAACCTCGCGCAGCAACTCGACCGCCCGCGCCGATGCCGTCCGTTTATCCATTTTCTGGTGCAGCCTGAGCACCTCAACGATTTGGCTGCCCACGGTGTAGACCGGGTTGAGCGAGCTCATCGGCTCCTGAAAGATCATGGTGAGGCGGTTGCCGCGCAGCCCGCGCATCTCCTTCTGGCTCAGATGCGCCATATCGCGTCCGCCGTAGAAGATCTGCGTGTCGTCCGAGACGCGCGCGCGCTTGGACAAGAGCTGCATGATCGCACGGGCGGTCACCGACTTGCCCGAACCCGACTCCCCCACCAGGGCGATGGTCTGCCCTTTCTTGAGCTCGAACGAGACGTTGCGCACGGCCTCGACATTGCCGCCGTCGACCTTGAAGCTGACGCCAATCTTGCGTGCATCGATAACGAGATCTTGGCTCATGTTGCCTCAGTAGGGGTCTATGGCGTCGCGCAGGCCATCGCCAAGCGCATTGAAAGCAAACACGGCCAGCAGCACGAACCCCACCGGCGAAAGGATCCAGGGATAGGATCCGATCACCGAGAAGGTCTGGGTGTCCTGCAACATCAGCCCCCAGGAGATCAGCGGCGGTTTCACGGCAAAGCCCAGAAAGCCGAGAAAACTCTCGAGCAGGATGATGGTGGGAATGCCAAGGGTCACCGCCACGATCACGTGGCTCATCACGTTGGGCAGGATATGACGGGTGATGATGCGGCCGTCCGAGGCGCCCACAGCCATCGCGGCGCGCACGTAGTCGACCCGCGCAATGGCCATGGTTTTACCACGCACCTCGCGACTGAGCTGCGCCCAGCCAAGCCCTGCGATGACCAGAATGACGAAGCTGATGAACACGCTGGACGGCGCTGTCACAGGGATCAGGGTGGTCAGCGTCAGGTAGAGCGGCAATTGCGGGAAGGCGAGGATGATCTCGACAAAGCGCTGGAACCACAGGTCGAACCAGCCACCGAGATATCCGGATGTGATGCCCAGCAGGGTTCCGACGATCGTGATCAGCGCCACCGAAGTCAGCGCGATGAACAGGCTCAGCCGGCTGCCGATGATGCCGCGCGAAAGGATGTCACGGCCCAGCTTGTCGGTCCCCAGGATGTGGAGCGGCGTGCCGTCCGCGACGCCGATGAAGTGCACGTCACCCGGAATGATACCCCAAAGGCGATAAGGGGCGCCTTTGGCGAACAGCACCAGCGGGCGGGGATTGTCGAAGTCGGGTGCGATCAGTGGCTGATAGGTAATCGGATCGAGTTCCTCGCTCTCGACCAGCGGATAGGCCACCGGCATCAGGGTGAAACCATCCTTGGTGAAGAACGAGATCTGGTCAGGGGGTGCGAAGGCAGTGCCCGCCGCGTTGGGATCGAGAGGCGCGAAGAAATCCCCGAAGATCGACACCACGAACAGGCAGATCACCAGCACCAGTCCGATCATCCCCATGACCGAGCGGCGGAAGCGGCGCCAGACCAAAGCGCCATAGCTCTGGTTGCGGCTGTCGAGGGTCGACACACGTGCGTCGGCGCTTTCGCCTTCATGGTCGATGACGCTCATTTGTCGCCTCCGACGCGAATACGCGGATCGAGCGCAACCAGCAGCAGGTCTGCGATGATGTTTCCGACGATCAACGTTGCGCCGAGGATCAGCAGCAGGCTGGCGGTGACGTACACGTCGCCGATGTTCATCGAGCCCACGATGGCCGGCCCGATGGTCGCGAGGCCGAAGACGATGGCGACCTCGATCTCACCGGTCAGCATGTAGGGCAGCACCACGCCCTGATAGGCAATCAGCGGGTGCAGCGCATTGGGCACGGCGTGCCGCATCACCACAGCGCCTTCCGAGAGGCCCTTGGCACGTGCAGTTTCGACATATTGGGCGTTGAGCGTGTCGAGCAGGTTGGCGCGCATCACGCGCAGGTTGTAGGCCAGCCCACCGATCGTGGCGACGGCGATCACCGGCCAGACATGCTGGATCAGGTTCCACAGCTTCGCCCAGTTGAACTGGAACCAGCCGAGCCAATAAGGCTGTCCGCCGAATTTCGAGGAGTAGAACGAGCCGATCTCCTGCACGTTCAGCCGATAGGCCAGAATGTAGAGAATGATCAGCGCCAGCAGGAAGCGCGGCACGGTCATGCCGAGAAACGAGAAGAACGACAGGACGGTGTCGGTCCAGGAGTACTGCCGGGTGGCGGCGAGAATGCCGAAACCGATCCCGAGGACCGACGCGAGGATGTGGCAGGTGAGCGCGATGGCGAGGGTCGGCGGCAGCCGCTGCAGCACCACGTCGAGCACCGGCTTGTTATAGGCATACGATCGGCCGAAATCGAGTTCGGTCACGATACCCCATAGCCAGCGAACATATTGAATCGGCAGCGGATCGTTGAGGCCGTTGGCCTCGCGATAGGCCTCGGCGGCAAGGGTCGCTGCCTCGGGCGTCGCGTTGCCCTGCGTGATCATGTTGGTGCGCAGGAAGTCGGCATAGTCGCCGGGTGGCGCCTGGATGACGATGAAGGTGATGATGCTCATCACGAAGAGCACCGGCACGGCCTGCAGGATGCGGATCACCAGAAAGCGGAGCATGAATTACCTGTCGGGCCTGAAGGAATATTGAGCCGGAGCCGGGAGGCAGGCGGAGCATTGCTGCCCCGCCCGCCGGGAGGAGTCGTTAGTTGGCCTTGACGGGGCCGGCAGAACCCGGCTCACCCGGCAGGGTGTCGGGATGAAGCTCGGCATCGATCTGCTTGTCTTCGGGGACGAAGACACGTTCGCGGATGATGTTGTCCTCTGCCCAGTTGTACATGAAGATCGGGGCGCCAGCCGGAATGTTGGCAAAGCGCTTGTTGATGATCAGTGCGCCCGGGTAGGCCGTCAGGCCGATGGTATCGAGGTTCTCGGTGTAGACCTTCTGATAGGTCTTCATGAGTTCCTTGCGCTCGGCGGGGTCGCGCGTGCCGATGAAGGCATTGATGGTGTCGACGAGCTGCTGCTCATGCGGCAGCAGATCGAGTTCACCAGCCCCATTGGCCCGGTGGTTGACGTCGGTGGTCGGCCCCACCGGAGCAAGCGCCGTCGTGTTCTGCACCACGGTGATCAGCTCGGTGCCGTTACGGACGACGACCCAGTCGTACTTGCCGCTGTCGCGCGCGTTGTCGAAGTCCTTGCCGGACAGCGCGTTCAGCGTGACCTTGAGACCGATGTCGCCCATCATGGCAATGACGCCTTCGGCGAGGTTCTTGTCGGTCTGGTAGTCCGAGTTGGCGAGCAGGGCGACGTTCAGGTCACCACCGCCACCGGGCGCGTCGACAAAGCCGTTGCCGTCGCCATCGGTCAGGCCGGCGGCAGCCAGCTGAGCCTTGGCGGTGGCGACGTCGAACGGATAATACACCGTCGAGTCCTTGTCGTAGTAGGACGTGCCGGCATAGAGCCCGCCCGGATAGATGGTCGTGAACGGACCCTTGACCAGGCTTTCGCCGAGGCGCTGGCGGTCGAGGCCGTAAGAGATGGCCTTGCGGAAGTCGAGATTGCGGTTCAGCTCGCGGATCGCCTGCTGGTTGGCATCGGGCTCACCCCAGCCATTGCCCGACAGGTTCGGGTAGAGCGCATAGCCGATGGTGCGCGGACCGAAAGCCAGCTTGGCCGGGCTCGCGGGGTCGGCCGCCTTCTTGAGCGCCTCAACGTAGTTTTCGGCCTGCTCGAGGTTGGAGAAGTCGCCCGTGCCGGCCACGGCCTGCACGTCGCGGTCCGCCCAGGTGGAGAGGCGATACTGCATCTCGTCGAGATAGGGCAGCTGATTGCCGGCCTCGTCGACCTTCCAATAGTAGGGGTTACGGCGCAGCACGACGATGTCGTCGGGCCGGTGCTCGACCACAACCCAGCCGCCCATTACCGGGAAGTTCATGTAGTCGGACGGGAAGGCCTGCTGGAAGTCGGCATAGCTCTTGCCGCCATACTTGGGATGATGCGGCTTCAGCGCGTGCGCCGGGCCGGGGCAGAAGTTGCCATAGGCCATGTTGTAGAGCACGCTTTCCGGATAGGCGGTCTCGAAGGTCAGCGTGAAGGTGTATTCGTCGATGATCGCCAGGGTGCCATTGGCATAGGTCGCCGGGGACGCAGCCATCAGCGGCGTGACCTCGGGATCCTGGACGATATCGTTCCAGTAGAAGTCGATGTCCTCGGTGGTGAACGGCACGCCGTCGGACCACTTGGCGCCTTCGACCAGGTGCACGGTCAGCGTCTTGCCGTCTTCCGACCAGTCCCAGGAACGGGCGAGGTTGGGCAGCGGCTGCAGGTCATCGGCATTGACCTGGAAGAGCGGGCCGGTGCGGGTCAGACACTCGACGAGGCCGATATCGATGCCACCCCAGCCATAGGACTGTCCGGCCCAGAAGTTCCAGCCTTCCGGCCGACCGCCAATCACGTGGCGCATCACGTCGCCGTAGACGCCGGTGCCATCGGGCTCATTGGCGGTCTTGTAGACCAGCGGCTCCTTGGGCAGGCGCTCGGCAACGGGCGGGAGCTTGCCGGCATCGACGAAGGCCTTCACATAGGCCGGCTCGTTATAGGCCGGCAGCGACATGAACTCGAAAATGTCGGAGCGGTTGACAAAGACCGGCTCGCCCTGCGCGTCGAACTTCGGCGGATCTGGCGGCGTCGTCGGCGCAGCCTGGGCAAAAGCCTGGGTGACGCTTAGCGACACGCCAAGCAGGAGCGCCCCCGTAAGGGCGAGTTTGCGTTTCATCATGTTTCCTCCCAATCGATCGACAGGAGGAGAAATCAGCCGGCCGCTGTTCACCGCGGTCCGATCATTCGCCCCCTGATCGCCCAAAATGGTAGAGCTTGCGCCAACTGCGACAATCCGACATGGTGAGGCAGTTGTTCCGGTTTTTAAAGATCAGGTTGCGCCATGAGCGTGTCTGGTAGTGCCGCTAGCCCCAATCCGAAATCCCCCGGCAAGGCGCCTCGCCCCCAGGCCCGCCCAGACCGACGATTCTACGCTTCGAACTCCGCCTTCGGGCGTTTCGGCATGCGCTGGTTCCGCCCGCAGGTCATGCCCACCGAGCATTTCCACGGCCATATCGAGCTCAACTGGCTCACCGAGGGCCACATGGACTACCTCATCGACGGCCGGCCGCTGACGATCCCGTCGGGTCGGCTGGTGATGTTCTGGGCCGGCATTCCGCACCAGACGCTCAGGGTCGATTACGGCCCTGCCGACGCGTCGCGGCAATGCAATGTCTACCTGCCGCTCGATGCGTTCCTGCACATGCCGAACCTCGGCAAGATGACCGACACCATGATGGGTGGCGGTGTCATCGCGCTGCAGCCCGACACCATCGGCAACGAAACGCTGCAGCGCTGGTACGAGGATTATCGCAGCGGCGATGCCGAACGCGGCGATATCCTGCGTTCCGAAATCGCTATCATGCTCCGCCGTGCCTCGGTGACCGGTTGGGACGAGTTGCTGACCCCATGGATCGAGCCGGTCACGCCCTCGATGCGCGGCGCGACGCCATTGCGTTACGTCGTCGCGATGATCCGGCACATCCTCGAGCATCTCAACGAGCCGCTCCGCGGCGAGGATATCGCGGCCGTGGTCGGGCTGCATCCCAACTACGCGCTCAACCTCTTCACCTCGGTGATGAACGTGTCGCTGCACCGGTTCGTGGTGCGGATGCGGCTGATCCGGGCGCGCTCGCTGCTGTTCGAGGGCAATCTCTCGATCGAAAACGTCGCCTATTCCAGCGGCTTTGTGGCGCTCAGCCAGTTCTACCAGCAGTTCCGCGCCGCCTATGGCATCACCCCGCGCGAGATGCGGGCCAATTACCTGCACCAGCACTGAACCGGGCGCGACGAGCACCCCCGTTCAGTCCTGGTGTTCAGGCGGCGCTGCTGCGTGCCCTATCGACGCGTGATGGCGGGCACGCTCCAGCTGCCATCCAGGATAGGCTGCTCTGGCGCATACATGCGCAGGGTGACTTCGAAGGGTCCGGCGGGCGCCGGCAACCAGTTGCTCTCCACCACATCGGCGGGCCGCTCGGTCGCGAAGACGATTGTCACGTCGCCATTTTCATCGGCGGCAAGCCCCGAGTTGCTGCCCAGGGCATAACGCTCGATGGGATTGGAGACCAGAAACCCGTCCTCGTCATAGACGGTTACCGACCAGAAGGCCTGGACCGGAGGCAATGCGCCCTTGGGGAATCGCAGTTCATAGGTGGCTTTCGCGCCATCGAGCGAACGACCATCACCATCCTTGTCGGCGTTCTGATAGGTGGCGAGCTCATTGCGATTGGCGCCGAAGCCGATCTGCGACACGACGGCGCGCACGAGGTAGTTGCTGCCGTAGTCGCCAAGCGGGATCTGCTCGGGATCAGGCGTCCAGGCCGTCCGCGAGCCCAGCTCGAACGCCTTGTCGATCGCCTGCTGGCCACGCTGCGCACCGCGTTGCAGGGCCTCGATATTGGGACCGGACAGCTGATCGACCTCGATTTGCGCCTGCGGGCCCACGCCGATCATGCCGAGCCGGCGCAGCAGGCGGGCATTGTCGGCGGGCGGCGGATAGGCGGCAATCAGCCGATCGAGTCGACGGAAGAACTCCTCCCCCGACAAGGCTTTGACGGCGTCTTCCGGCGAGACCTGACCTGCCACGGAGCGACAGGGTTCGTCTGAACGCCGTGGCGCTTGACCGTGTTGCGGATAGAGCTGGAAGGCGCGTTGCACGGCATTGGCGGCTTTGAGATCGTCGGGGCCCTTCAGCTCGGTGCGACCGATGATCCACACAAGGTCGGTCGGCGCTGCGATCCTCTCCATGCCGGCGGGCAGCTCACCGTTCCAGCCTGGAGCGGTGATGAGGTATGCGCGGGCCTCGCCGGCATTGGTCTGCGTTCCCGGGCCAGCGAAGTTGTTGGACCAGGCATCGAGCATGGCCATGAGGTAAAACCGGTCCTTCACCTCCGGCACTTCCAGCACCATCGGGCCTTCAGACAGATCGAGGAAGGCGGACGAGTAGAGGGTATCGACGTTGGGTCGGACCACGGCCCGAAATTCGGGATCGGGCACTTCGAATTTGTGAGTGAACTGGTTGACCGGTCCACCCAGACCGCAGGCATAGGGGACCTTGGTCGCCTCCTGGCGTGTCTCGTTCATCAGTAGCAGCGGAAAGCCATAGACATATCCTTCGGCGGCTAGCACGACGGCGCGCGCCGGAACCGGTTGCTCGCGCAGCCCCAAGGGGCCGGCAGCCTGCGGGACCGTCGTCAGCATCGAGGCGAGGAAGGCGAGCAGCATGGTCTGCTTTTTCAAGGCGGCATCTCCGTTTCCGTTCGCGGCAGCCGATGCTATCGAAATATTTTTCGATATGCAATATCGCAGGAACTTGCCTTGATGGTTGTGGTCTGCCACTGCCTTCTGGCGCATGCTGCCAGGCGCAAGAGGCCGCAGAACGGGCGACCGTTCGGGTGATCCGGGAGGGGTTGGTTGCCGGCACAAAAGCGCAAGCGCCGCACGGTGGAAGAGGCGCGCGAGGAGATCCTCGACGCTGCGGAGACGATCATTCTGAGCGACGGCCCGGCCGCGCTCAAGTTCCAGTCCCTTGCCCAGGAAGCCAAGGTCACCGTTTCAAACGTGCACCATCACTTCGGTGGCGTTCTGGAAATCAAGCGAGCCCTCGCGGCCCGGGTCCTGGCCGAGTTGGGTCAAGAGTTGGCGACCGCGCTTACGGACAACGCACCGGACAATCCGCATGACTATGCCGGGCAGGTGCTGACCCGGATTTATGGGGTGCTGAGCACGAAACGCCTGTCCCGCCTGATCGGGTGGATTGTCCTATCCACCGAGATTGCAGCGATGGACGAACTGCTTCAGCCGCTGCCCATGCTCAAGATGCTCGTCGCCGACAGGATCGCCCAATATCTCTCCGCTGAAGCTGCCGAGCGACTGGCCGGGGCGGTGGTCTATCAGGTGGCCATCACCGCCATCGGCGACGGCCTTGTCGGCGATGGCATCAAGGCCGCCCTGGGCGAGAGCGAACGGGAAAGGAATGGGGCCGCCTGGCTCACGGCGCACTGGTCGCACCTGCTGCGCGCCGAGCTGGACGCAGCTGGAATACCCGCTATCGCGAAAGACGGGGCGGAGGGCTAGAGCGCTCTCAGGAAAGGTTGCAGACCTTTCCGGTTCGAAAGCGCGACAACTCAAAGACTTGAGCGCTTTCAGCGTTTCAACGAAGCGACGAAATGCTCTGAGACAGCACCCCCGGCTCGGCGGCCGGGGGTGCCAGAATCGTCAGATCGGCGCACCTGCGAGCCAGAGCTCAGTGATGCGCGCCCTTGAGTTCGCGCAGCTCTTCCACCGAGCGCACCACCTTGCGGGCGGCGCCGTCCCATTCGCGGGTTTTCACCGTGCTCTTTTCCAGCCGCGCCTTGGCGGCAGGCACCGCGGCGGCGTATTGCGGCAGCCATTCGGCCTGCGCCACCACCATCTCGTCGACCATCTGCCACACCTCGTCGGGCGTGCAGATCGCCCCGACCAGCGGGTCGTGCAGCACCGCAAGCTTCAGCATGTCGATGTCGCCCGACATCGCCGCCTCGACGCTCATCCGCTGCACGCCGATCGACACCGAGCAGGTCGCGGCGCAGGCGGTGGGCAGCGTGATACCTTCCACCATGTTGATGCCGAAGCGGTCGACGAAGCCCGGGCTCTCGATGATCGCATCGGACGGCAGGTTGCGAATGATGCCGTTGTTGCGCACGTTGAAGTGCCCGCGATAGACGCGGCCCGTCTCGAGCGCCTCGATGATGTAGCTGGCGTGCTCGGAGGTGCGCTTGCCCTCGCTGAGCGGCTTGTTGGCTTCCGCTTTGAACTGCGGGAAATCGGTCTCGAACCAGTTCCTGCGCTCGGTGGAATAGCGGAGGTACCCGCCCGTCTCGCCATGGATCCAGTGGCTCATGTCGATCCAGCGGTCGATCTCGTCGGGGCGCTTACGGTACCAGGGCAGGTATTCGCTCAGGTGCCCGTTCGACTCCGTCGAATAGACGCCGAAGCGCTTCAGCACGTCGATGCGGACCTTCTCGGTCTTGGAATAGACCGGGTGCGCCTCGAAGCCCGCGATCAGCTCATCTTTCTCGATCTTCCGGCCCTTGGCCTTGATGTCGATGTACCAGGTCTGGTGGTTGATGCCCGAGCAGACATAGTCGAGCTCGTCATCGGTCACGCCCAGCACTTCGGCGATCTGGTGCGCGCCGTGCTGCACGCCGTGGCAGAGGCCGACGGTGTTGACCCCGCCATATTCGAGCGCCGCCCAGGTGTTCATTGCCATCGGGTTGGCATAGTTGAGGAACAGCGCGCCCGGCTCGGCGACCTCGCGGATATCCTTGCAGAAGTCGAGGATCACCGGGATGTTGCGCTGGCCGTACATGATGCCGCCGGCGCAGATGGTGTCGCCGACGCACTGGTCGACACCGTATTTCAGCGGAATGTTCACATCGGTGGCGAAGGCCTCGAGCCCGCCGACCCGCACGCAGCTCATGATGTAGCGCGCGCCGGTCAGAGCCTCGCGACGGTTGGTCGTCGCGGTCACCTTGGCCGGCAACTTGTTGACCGCGACCACCTGCTCGATGATCTGGCGGATCAGGTCGAGATTGTGCGGATTGATGTCGGTGAGGGCGAACTCGACGCCGGAAAATTCCGGCACACGCAGCAGATCCGAGATCAGCGTCTTGGTGAAGCCGACGGAACCGGCCCCGATGATGGCAACCTTGAAGGACATTTCACTCCTCTCCTCCGACGCGAATTGCGCCATTTTGTCCATGGGTTTAGCCGCCGCCCGGAAGGGCGTGTAGCAACATGTCTTCCGGTTTCTAAAGATTCCGGCAGCGCCAGTCCGAGGCATCGGCCACCTCCCCTCACTCAGCACAACCCGTCACCAGCACGCCTAAGCGCTGTGCAGCCAACGCTCAAACATTGAGCACATTTGTTATTATACGTTTTGTTATGTGCTCTTTAGTTCGAGCTTGTTGCAATGATGGCGATGTCATGCCTAGTCTGGGGCTCGCAGCGCGCTGATCGACGTGCCACTCGAGACAATGTCACAAGACCGAACATTGGCAACGTCGCACCGCCTGTCCAGACTGTTACCGTCCTTGCCGGACGCGCCACGCGATCAGGAGACCCGAGCGTCATGAAGCCAACTGTGAAATCCACTCTGTTGTTGTGCCTCGCCACTGCATTGACCCCTGCGACCTTGGTGGCGACCGCCGCCCCGGCTCTGGCCGAGGACGCGATCAGCGCTGAACGCTGCGAGGCCAACAAGGCCGCGGGAACGGTGACCTTCCTGACCTCCTTCGCCTATGCCGCCTCCGCCGGCATTCTCGATGTCGTCGCCGCCAAGGAACTGGGCTATTTCGACGCCTTGTGCATCGACCTGGTCATCGAGCCCGGCGGCAACAACACGCAGCTGGTTAGCGCCAACACCGCACAAATCGCCGGCATCGGCGGACCTTCTGACGCGATGGTGGCCATCGACAACGGCGCGCAGATCGTCGGCATCGCCACCTACGGCAATGTCGGTGCCATCGAGCTGCTGACCATGAAGGACAGCGGCATCGAAAAGCTCGAGGACTTCGTCGGCAAGACCGTCGGGTTCAAGGGTGCCGTGGCGCCACAGTTTTCCGCGATGTTCCTCGACAACGGCGTCGATGCCTCTGCGATCGAATGGGTGTCGGTGGGCTACGATCCAACCATTCTGCCCAACGGTCAGGTTCAGGGGCTGGGCGCCTACAAGTCAAATGAACCCAAGGCCTTGGCGCGCAAGGGCTTCGAGGTGGTGGAATGGGATCCCGCCAGCTACGGCATCAAGTCCAGCTTCAACACTCAGATCGCCAACTCCGAATTTGCCGCGGCACACCCCACCGTGGTCGAAGACTTCCTCCGCGCCTCGTTCAAGGCCTTCGACTGGATCAACGAGTCCGATGCCAATCTCGACACGGCGCTGGGCTATGCCGCCGCGCTTTCCGACGCGGGCTACGACCTCGAAAGCAGCAAGGTCCGCTGGCAGACCGAAATCGAGCTGATCAATGCGAGCCAGCCGGAAGGCACGCCGGTCGGCTGGCAGTCCGTCGAGCAGTGGCAGCCGGAAGCCGACATGCTGCTGCGCTTCGAGCTGATCAAGGCGCCTGCCGATGCGGCCACGGCACAGAGCAACGCCTTCGTCGCAGCGATTTCCAGCGGTACCGATCTGGTCTGGCCGGCGCCATGAAGGCGTGGCTGCAAACCGGTTTTGGCGGACCTGAGGTCCGGGTCCTCACCGAGGTCCCGGATCCGGTTCCGGCCGCCGACGAAGTCCTGGTGAAAGTCGCGGCGGTTGCCCTCAACCGCCTCGACATCCTGCAGCGCAGCGCGGCGGTGGTCCCCACCTTCGTGCTGCCGCACATCGCCGGCATGGATGTCGCCGGCACGGTCGTCTCGGCCGGTTCCGATCTCGGCGCCGATCTTGTCGGCAGGCAGGTGGTGCTCGATCCGGTGGTGGTCTGCCAGACCTGCGACATGTGCCAGGCCGGACACACGATGTTCTGCCGCAACCTGCGCACCATCGGCTCGAGCCGGATGGGCGGGCTCGCGGAATATGTCGCGGTCCCGGCGCGCAACTGCATCCCAGTCACCGAAAGCGTCGTGGACTTCGCCGATATGGCAGCGGTCCCCGTGGCATCGGTCACCGCCTGGCATGGCCTCCTGGGTGCCGGCAAGATTGTCGCCGGGGAGACAGTGGTCATTCCGGGTGCGGGCTCGGGCCTCGGGGCCGCAGGCATCCAGATCGCCAAGCAAAAGGGATGTACGGTGATCACCCTCGTGGGCGGCGCCGACAAGATCGAGCGGGCCCGGGCGCTCGGCGCCGATCTGGTGATCGATCGCAAGGCCGAGGATTGGGTCGCCGCAGCGCGAGCCTTCACCGGCGGCCGGGGCGCCGACATGGTCTGGGATCACGTCGGTGGACCGTTCCTCCAGCAGGCGATCGACGCCACCGCAATTGGCGGCCGCGTCGTGATGTCGGGGACGACCGCTGCCAGCCACTCGACGATCAAGAATACCAGCGTCTTCCACTTCGGCCGTTCGCTGATCGGCCATGGCGGCTATTCGGTGGCCGAAATGCACGCGGTGGTCGCGGCGCATGCCAAGGGAGAGCTCGATTTGGTCATCGACAGCCGCTGGGCGTTCGAAGACCTGCCGGCGGCCGAGGCGCGGCTCGAATCCGATGCGTTCTTCGGAAAAGTGCTGGTATGCCTGCCCTGACGCCGAAGCCACCCACCACCTACGACCCCACCTCCATCGTCATGGATGGCGTCAGCAAGGTCTATCGCAGCGGGTCGCGCCAGGTGGATGCGCTGGTCGACGTCAATCTCAGCATCGAACGGGGGCAGTTCGTGACCCTGTTCGGGCCGTCGGGCTGTGGCAAGTCGACCCTGTTGCGCATTGTCGCCGGACTGGAACGACAGACCGGCGGCGAAGTGGTGCTCTTCCACCAGACCCCCGCCGAAGCCTCGGTGCGCAAGAACATCGCCTGGGTGCCGCAATCGTCGGCGCTGCTGCCCTGGCTGTCGATCCGCGACAACACCCGGCTCTCCGAGGTGATCAACCGGGTCGCAGACCGCAGCGGACATTCCGAGCGCCAGCCGGAGCCGGTCGAGCCGGTATTGCAGCAGCTCGGGTTGGGCGAATTCATGGATGCCCTGCCCGCGCAATTGTCTGGCGGCATGCGGCAGCGCGCCGCGATTGCGCGCGGCTTCGTCCAGGGCGCGCCGGTGATGCTGATGGACGAGCCCTTCTCGGCGCTCGACGAGATTACCCGCGACACCCTTCGCTGGCGCCTCCTCGATGTGTGGGAGCGCAATCGCAAGACGGTGCTGTTCGTCACCCACTCGGCCAGCGAGGCCGTGCTGCTCTCGGACCGCGTGGTGGTGATGACCCCGCGCCCCGGTCGGATCAGTGCGGTGATCGATATCCCGCTGCCGCGGCCGCGGACACCCGAAATCGAAGAGACGCCGGAGTTCGATGCCCTGGTCAAGCAGGTCAAGCGCGTGCTCCGCAGCAATTGGGAGGCCGACGAGTGACCTTCGGCTCCCTGTCCCGCTTCGCAATCGGCCTCCTCGCCCCGCTGCTGGTGTTCTTCCTGCTGTTCCTGGGCTGGCAATGGATCGCGACCAACCTCCGCAGCATCCTTCCGCCGCTGCAGGACGTGCTTGGAGACTTCCTGTCACGCCCGCGATTTTATGGGTCCCACCTGCTTGTGACGCTGCACGCGGCGCTGCTCGGCCTTCTGATCGGTGGCGGCGTCGCGGTGCTCCTCGCCATGCTGATCGTCCACTACAATTTTCTCGGCGCGGCCATCCTGCCGGTGGCGCTGATGCTCAACGTCACGCCCGTGGTGGCGATCTCGCCGGCGCTGATCGTCGCCTTCGGCTTCAATGCCACCCCACACATCATCGTGGCGGCACTGTCGGCCTTCTTCCCACTGCTGATCAACGCCATCACCGGGCTGCGCGATGTCGACAAGCAGGCGCTCGACGTGTTCAAGGCCATGTCGGCGACGCGCTCGGACATCTTCCTAAGGTTGCGGCTGCCCACAAGCCTGCCCTACCTGTTCACCGGCGCACGCCTTTCGGCAACGGCGGCGATGGTTGGCTCGATCGTCTCGGAGTTCACCGGCACCAGCAAGGGGCTCGGCGCGACCATCGTGATGGCCACCACCTACCTCAATCTCAACCAGATGTGGGCCGCGATCTTTGTGTCGATCGTCACCTCATTGCTGCTGATCGGATTGGTGGGGCTCGTTGAGCGGCTGACCGTACGCTGGTCGTGAGCCGGTCCCGAAAGACCGGCTCCTTCCACTAGGCCTGGATCGCGCCCTTTTGCCAGGGCGCACCGAAGGCGCGGTGGTAATGGACCCGCCGGTTGAGCGCCTCCGGGTGCCCCTCCCAGAAGGTCACGGCGTCGGGCTCGATGCGGAACCACCGCCAGTAATCGGGACGAGGAATTGGCGCGCTGCTCTCGGCCAGCTCCCGAAACGCGGCGAGCTGCGCCGCCTCGTCCGGCAGCGGCCGCCCATGAAACGACACGGTCCTTGCCGCCTGCACATTGCGGCTGTCCTCGGCGAAGCGGCGGTCGTTCTCCGTGGCATCCGCGACGACCACGCGGCCGGTGACGTTCACCGACTGTGCCGTCTCGCGCCAATAAAGCGACATGGCTGCCCGCCCGGTTGCGAGCATCTCGACACCCTTGCGGCTGCCGAAATTGGTGGTGAACAACAGCGCCTCATCGGACACCTCCAGCAGTTGGACCGTGCGGCTGGATGGCGAGCCGCTCGGGTCTGCCGTGGCCAATGTCACGTACATCGGCTCGAGTGCGCCAATGGAGAGCACGTGCGACACCCATTGCTGCAGCAGCACCAGTGGGTTGGCCGGCGCTGTGGCAGCGTCGAGCGCCAGGGCATCGCCTCGCAATGCCGGAAAACTGTTGGTGGTTTGAGGCTTCAGCAGGGTCATCATGCGTCTCCGTCCGCTGGCAGGCTATCGCCAATCGCACATGAGTCAACAAGATTTCACAGATACGGAACTAAAGTAACATTCGCGAACATTGCTTGGCCGCCTTGCGACCGCTCAGACGTGATGGGCGCCGTCGTCGAAGTGGAAATGTGCGTGGCTGTGGAGGTGCTCATGCGCGTGCAGCGTGCCGGCATGGGTGCGCCCGTCCCGAAGCAGCACGCCATGCGTGGCGAGGCGCGCGAGAAACACCGGATCGTGCGAGACGACGATCATCGCCTGCGGCAGGGACAGCAGCAACGCGCACAACCGTTCGTAGGCCGCCCGGTCGAGCCCCGTCGTCGGCTCGTCGAGCAACAGCACTTCGGGCGCCATGGCCAGCACGGCGGCAATCGAGATCAGCCGCTTTTCGCCCCCCGACAGCCGATGCGTCACCCGCCCGGCAAAATCCGCCAGCCCGAGCCGCTCGAGCACGGACATCGCGGTGGCCCTGGCCTCCGCCATCGACTGGCCGAGGTTGAGCGGTCCGAAAGCGACATCCTCGATCACGGTCGGGCAGAAGAGCTGGTCGTCGGGGTCCTGGAACACCAACCCGGCCTTGAGCCGCACCTCGCGGAAATCCGCCTCGTTGCGCCGCTCGCGGCCAAAGGCCGTGATCGAACCGCGCGTGATCGGCAGCAGCCCGACCAAGGCATGCAGCAGCGTGCTCTTTCCCGCCCCATTGTCGCCGAGCAGTGCCAGCCGCTCGCCGGCATGAAGGGTCAGGTCCGCGCGCGCGATCACTTCGCGGCCGGCATAGCCGATGGCGAGGTCTGAAACCGCGATGAGCGGAGCCGGGCTCATGCCAGCGCCTCCACTGCCAACAGCGACGCCATCACCCCGAGCGCCCCGACCAGGAAGGCCCAATCACGCCCCTGCAGCGGACCCAGCGCCTCAATCGGGAAGTGCCCCTTGTAGCCGCGGCACAGCATCGCCGCCCGCACACGCTCGGCCCGCTCGAGACTGCGCACCAGCAGCATGCCGCACAGGTGGCCGAGGCTGCGCCAGGTGTGGCGATTGCTGCCCGGCCGGAAGCCCCGCACCCGCATCGCCACCCGCAGCCGTCGGTATTCGTCCCCGAACGTCGCCATATAGCGCAATGTCAGCAGCATCAGGCTCGCCAGCACCGGCGGCAGGCCGATGCCGGTCATCGCGCCTGCCAGCCGCTGCCCGCCCAGTCCGCCCAGCAGCGCCAGGATCGCCAATACGGCGGCATTGACGCGTATGACGAGGACCAGCGCCCGCTGCAGTCCCTCGGCGCTGGCCGAAAGCCCTGCTACCGACAGCAACGGCGTCCCGGGTACCGTGAACGGCAGGGTTGCGACCAGCACGATCAGGAAAGCCTCGACGCCCGCCATGCGTCGCAGCGCCTGCCCCGGCGGCATTCCGGACATAGCCACAGCGCCTCCCGCCATCAACAGCGCCACTCCGAGCGCTAGCGGCGTGGAGAGCAGCGCGAGGTTCACAGCAAACAGCAGTGCCACTGCGAGGCGAACCCGCGGGTCGATCCGGGCCATCAGTCCCGCTTCGCGACTCTCGACGAACAGCGCCCCGAGGCTGGCATTGCCGCTCATTTCCGACCCCGACGTGCGGCGACAAACGCCCAAAGCCCGAACCCGCCGAGAATGAAGCCGACCCCGCCGATGATGTCGCGAAAGCCGATCGCGCTGCGTAGGGCATCGATCTCCTCGAGCAGGGGTGCCAGTTGCCGCGCCACCGCCGCCTCAATGGCGGCGGTCGACGCGACGGATGCATCCCCGGTCCCGGCCGCTGGCTCGGCAGCCGCGACTCCCGGCGCCTCCTGCTCAGCGCCCGGTCGCTCCGGCAGTGCCTCGGCCAATCGCGCCGCGCGGAGCGCGAAGCTCCCCACATGCCCATCCTGGGCATCGGCAAACACGGTGAAGTCGTCGCGATAGGGGAGCGTGAGACTGAAGCTGCCATCGGGCGCCTCGCTCCGCCCCGTCGCCACCACCTCGCCGCCGGAATTCCTCAACTCCACCGGCACGCCAATGCCCGGGCCACCGCCCACGAAGTAGACGCGCCCCTCGACCGTATCGCCAATGGCCGTGGCAAAGACCTTGAGCTTGTGCGCCAGCGCCGGGCTGGCCGCCAGCATGCAGAGCAGTAGCGCCACCGCCAGCCGCCAAGGTTTACGCATGCTGCGAAGCCCCGCTGCCCAGGTCCAGCGTCTCGGGCCGCACCCGAGACAGGAACGCGACTGCAAAGCCGGTGATCAGCGCCTCCGCGACCAGCAACGGCAAATAGGTCGACGCAACGAACGGCGCTGAGGCGAGATAATGCGGATCGCTGAGGCCCAGCACCGCAATCACCAGCCCGGCACTTGTCGCGATGCTCAGAGCTGCCGCCAGCGCCGCCAGCAACCCGCGGCGCGTCGTGCCCTCGCTGCGGGCAATGACGTTCCGAAACACCATGCTCCAGAGCAGCCCCGGCAGCGCGATGGTCGCCGTCGTCACCCCCAGCGACGTCAATCCGCCGAAGCCAAAAAATACCGCCTGCAGCACCAGCCCGACAAACACGGCCGGCACCGCGGCCCAGCCCAGCACCAGCCCCATCAGTGCCGAGAGCACCAGATGTACGCTGGTCGGGCCCACCGGCACACTGATCAGGCTGACCACGAAGAACAGCGCCGACACCACCGCCACCTTGGGCAGTGCCGCCTCGTTCACCGTCGGCAGCGCCTTGACCAGCGCCGCGGCCGTGACAATGCCGGCACCGGCCAGCACCGGCAGGGACAGGACACCATCCGGAATGTGCATGGCGCGCCCTCAGCTAGTTCATGTCGACGGCATTGACCCAGATCAGCCCGCCCAGCTCCACCGGCTGCGGCGTGCCATTGGGGTCTGGCAGCTGGTAGTCGGCCTCGACCAGCGCGGCAAAGCCCCACCAGCCGGCGCGGGGCAGCGCATAGTGAAACACGCCATTGCCGTCGGCCCTGATCACCTGGGTGATGAAGGCGTCGCCCGGCGGCGTCACCGAGCCATCATTGACCCACTCGACCTCGATCTCGGCAAACGGCACCGGCGCGCCGTCCCGGCGTACCACGCCGCTGAACAGGTTCCCGGTCCACAGCCCATAGGGCCGCACCAGCGGCTCGATCTCGACCGGCAGCCCCACCGGCTCCGCCCAGCCATCGCCCCAGTCATAGGCGTCCACGACCACCTTGGAATAGTGGATGATGGACTTGCCCTCCGCCGCCTCCCAATAGGGCGCCGGCTCGACAAAGAACACGTAATTGCCGGGCTCGGTCGGCGTATAGCTGGCCCGCCAGGCGCTCTTGCCGTCGACCGGCGCCGCAACGAGGCTGTCGAGCAGGTCGGTTTCGCCCGTCGGCTCCTTCACTCCGAAGCGCGTGGGCTTGACCATGTCCATGGTCGGGCCGCGCTCCATCGGATGGGTGAAGACGAGCGACAGGTCGACCGCTTCGCTCCCTATGCCGAAGCGGTCGGTCGAGGGCAGGATTTCCTGGAAATGCGCGAGCGCGGGCGTGGCACTCATCATCAGTGCCACCAGCATCATTCCCACACGCCCAAGCCGCATTTCGTCCCTCAAGTTTAGTATGCATGATTGAGACAATCATCATACCGGGCCGTCAACCCCCTTTCCCTGTAGGCGCACATGCAGCCAGCGCATGGAGCACGGTTGACGGCGTTGGCGGGCCCATGCCCACTAGCCGCCACCACGAGACGAGGCCGGACCATGGAACGCATCACCATCACGCTCGAAGAAGACCTGCTCGCCGAGGTCGATGCGCTCAGCCAGCAGCGGGGCTATGCCAGCCGCTCGGAAGCGATCCGCGACCTCGTCCGCAACCAGCTCGCCCAGGCCAGCACCGCCGGCACCACAGCCGACGACGTCCCCTGCTACGGCACGCTGACCTATGTCTACGACCACGGCGTGCGCGACCTGCCGGCCCGCCTCACCGACAATCACCACCAGCACCATGCCATCTCGGTGGCGACGACGCATGTGCATCTCAATGCCGACGATTGCCTCGAAGTCTCGATCCTCGCCGGCACAGCCAGCGAGCTGCAAAGCTTTGCCGACAGCGTCACCAGCCAGCGCGGAGTCCGTTACGGACGGCTGCATGTGGTGCCGGTGACCCCAACCTCACCGCGGCATCTGCCTGGGCATGGGCATGACCATTCACACTCGCATGACCACGACCACGACTAGGGCGCGGCGCCGCTAAATCCCGTCGCGCCCGCGGAACCGCCGCTGGTAGCCGGCATCGTAGAGCGCGCTGTCGCGAAAGCCCTCTGCCGCCAGCGTCTTCCCCACGAAGATGATAGCGGTGCGCTCGATCGGCTCAGCGGCAAGCCGTCCGGCAATTGTCGCCAGCGTGCCGTGGACGATGCGTTCGTCGGGCCAGCTGGCCCGCGCCACTACCGCCACCGGGCAATCGGCGCCATAGAGCGGGGTCAGCTCGCTCACCACGCGCTCGAGGCCGTGGATACCGAGATGGACGGCGAGCGTCGCCCCCGTCGCCCCGAAACCGGCCAGCGTCTCGCCCTCGGGCATGGGCGAAGCCCGACCGCCCAGCCGGGTCAGCACCAGGCTCTGCGCCACCGCTGGGATGGTCAGCTCCCGTCCCAGCGCGGCCGCCGCCGCCGCAAAGGCCGGCACGCCCGGCGTCAGCGTATAGGCAATGCCGCGCGCCTCGAGCCGCCGAATCTGCTCGGCCACTGCGCTCCAGATCGACAGATCGCCCGAATGCAGCCGCGCCACATCCTCGCCCGCCGCATCGGCCCGCACATATTCGGCCTCGATCTCGTCGAGCGACATCGGCGCCGTGTCGACCAGCCGCGCGCCCTCCGGACAATGGCTCAGCAGCTCCACCGGCACGATCGAGCCGGCATAGAGGCACACCGGGCATCGTGCCAGCAGGTCGCGGCCGCGCACGGTGATCAGGTCGGCGGCTCCCGGGCCTGCCCCGATGAAATGCACGGTCATCGTTTCACCCAGCTCCATTGCGTCACCGGCATGGCCGGCCGCCAGCCGGTCATGGTGCCCACCGGGCTCGCATGCGCGATGGCGATGCGGCTCAGGCTGCCGCCGAGCTGCCGTTGCCGGTCGAGCAGCAGCCCTTCCAGCTCCGTCGTTACCGCATTGGCGACCAGCACCCCACCCGGCTTCAGCGCCGCGATCGCGGCCTCCAGCACCCCCGGCTCGCTGCCACCCCCACCAACAAACACGGCATCCGGCTCCGGCAATCCGGCGAGCGCCCCCGGAGCGGTGCCTTCGACCACCCGCAGGTCCGGCACCCCGAACGCCAGCGCGTTGCGCCGAATGCGGGCCACGCGCTCCGGTTCCGACTCGATGGCAATCGCCCGCATCGCCGGATCAGCCAGCATCCACTCGATGCCGACAGAGCCAGAGCCCGCGCCGATGTCCCACAGCAGCTGCCCGCGCTTCGGCGCCAGCGCCGACAGCGTGATTGCCCGCATCTCGCGCTTGGTCAGCTGCCCGTCATGCTCATAGAGCGCGTCGGGCAGGCCCGCCGCCCGTGCCAGCACCCGCGCATCGGGCGCGGCGACAACCTCGATAGCCACGAGGTTCAGCGGGTCGATCTCGGCGAGATCGAACCCGGCCACCACCGCTTGCCGCACTCGCTCGCGCGGCCCGCCCAGCGCTTCCAGCAGTGTCAGCCGCGAAGCGCCAAAACCACTGGCAGCCAGCAGCTCCGCCACTGCCCTTGGCCCTTCCGCATCGGACGTCAGCGCCAATATCCGCCGGCCTGGCTGCAAATGCGGCACGATCAGCTCGATCGGCCGCCCATGCAGCGACACGGTCGTTGTGTCCTGCAAGGGCCAGCCCAGCCGCGCCGCCGCAAGGCTGAAGGACGACGGCGCCGGTACCACGTCCATCTCGTTCGCCGCCACATGCGCGCTCAGCGTCGCGCCGATGCCGAAGAGGAACGGATCGCCCGAAGCCAGCACGCAGACCCGCCGTCCGCGCGCCGCCACGACCTTCTCCAGCGAAGCCGCCAGCGGGCTCGACCACTTCTGCGCTTCGCCTTCGATCAGCGGCGCCGCCAGTTCGAGATGCCGCGCACCGCCGAACACCAGTTCTGCCCCGGCGATCAGCGCGCGGGCATGTTCGCCCAGCCCGGCAATCCCGTCCTCGCCGATCCCGACAATCGCCAGCCACCTCATGCCTTCACCCCAAGGCTGCGCGGCGAATAGATCAGGTCCGGCTGCCCCGGCCGAACAATCCGCCGCGTCTCGGGCGAACCGATGATCACGCAGGTCGCCATGTCGGCCAGCGCCGGATCGGCCTCGGCAAGGCTGGTCACGGTGAGCTTTTCGTCCGGCCGTCCAGCGGCACGCCCAAAAATCACCGGCACATCCGCCGGCAGCACGCCGCGCAAAACCTCAAACGCCGCGCCCAGCTGCCACGGCCGGCTGCGGCTGATCGGGTTGTAGAGCGCAATAACCAGCCCCGCCTTCGCCACCGCCTCCAGCCGGGCGGTGATCACCTCCCAGGGCTTCAGATTGTCCGACAGCGAGATCGCGCAGAAATCGTGCCCCAATGGCGCCCCGGCACGCGCCGCCACTGCCAGCATCGCCGTCACCCCCGGCACCACCCGGAGGTCAATCTCCCGCCAGGCTTCCGGCCCATGCTCAATGGCCTCGCAGACCGCGGCAGCCATGGCAAACACCCCGGGGTCACCGCCCGAAACGATGCAGGCCACCTCGCCCGCCGCCGCCCGCTCCAGCGCAGCACGCGCCCGGTCGAGCTCCTCGCGATTGTCCGAGGCCACCGCCTGCTGGTCTTCGCGAAGTGCAAGCCGCGCCAGATAGGGCGCATAGCCGAAGAACACCGTCGCCGCAGCCACTGCCTCGCTGGCCTCCGGCGTCACCTGATCCGGACTGCCCGGTCCGAGCCCCACGACATAGAGCCGCCCGCTCATGTTCCGGCCCAGCCCGGCACGAGGATCAACGAGAAATACGGCGCCGCATCGTCGAGCTTGTCGGCCAGTGGCACCACCGCCTGCTGCGCCGTCGTGCCACGCGCCACATAGACGGCCTCCGCCATGCGCCCTGCCGCGGCTATCGCCCGGCGCACCTTGGCGAGGTTGCGCCCGAGCTTCATGATCACCACCGCCTCGCTGTCGGTGAGGCGGCGCAGCAGTTCCGGCTCGTCCAATGTACCGGGCAGTACGGTCAGCACGTCGTCGCCCTGCGCGATCGGCACGCCGGCCACTGACCAGCAGCCCGACATGGCGCTGATCCCCGGCACCACTTCTGTGTCGAAGCGCTGCGCCAGCCGGACATGGAGGTGCATGTAAGAGCCATAGAACAGCGGGTCGCCCTCGCTCAGCACCACCACGCTCCGCCCGGCCTCGAGATGCGTTGCCACTGCCGCCGCGGACGCATCATAGAACCCGGTGATCGCCGCCTTGTAGTCGTCGTGATGGCGATGGATTTCCGTCGTCACCGGATAGAGCAGCGGCAGCTCCACCTGTCCTGGCTGCAGCAGGTCGGCCACCACGGCGCGGGCATTGCTGGTGTTTCCCGCCTTGGCGAAATAGGCGACCACATCGGCGCGCTCGATGGCGCGCACCGCTTTAAGCGTCAGCAGTTCCGGGTCGCCGGGCCCGGTCCCGACACCGATCAGATGGCCGGTCACAGCCCGGGCCTCGCCAGCGCATTGATCGCGGCCGCGGTCATGGCGCTGCCGCCAAGCCTCCCGCGCACGATGGCAAAGGGAATCCCGGCATCATGCGCCGCCAGCGCGTCCTTGGATTCCGCCGCGCCGACAAAGCCCACCGGCATGCCGATGATCGCGGCCGGACGTGGCGCGCCCGCATCGATCATCTCCAACAGGTGAAACAGCGCCGATGGCGCATTGCCGATGGCCACTAGCGATCCGCCAAGCCGGTCACCCCAGAGGTGCAAGGCTGCAGCGGAACGAGTATTGCCGATCTCGGCGGCCAGCCCGGCCACTTCGGCATCGCCAATGGTGCAGACCACCGCATTGTCGGCCGGCAGGCGCGAGCGGGTCACGCCGCGTGCCACCATTTCGGTGTCGCAGAGGATCGGCGCCCCGCCGATCAGCGCCCCCCGCGCAGCCGCGACAAAGCCCGCCGAGAATTCGAAATGCTCGGCAGCCTCGACCAGCCCGCAGGCATGCACCATGCGCACGGCAAGCTCCGCCTCGTCGGCCGCAAAGCGTTCCAGCCGAGTCTCGGCGCGAATGATCGCGAAGGACCGCTCATAGATGGCCATGCCATCCTTGATGTACTCGTAGCGCGACATCGCCGTCCTTCAGGCAAAGGCCGCCGCGATTTCGGATCGTTCGATTCGCGCCAGCCATTCGGAAACCGTCTCTTGTGCATGCCGGCCGTCGCGAAACAAGCGCGCCAGCTTGGCCAACCCCGGCACCACATGCGCCGGATCAAGCTCGACGATGCCGCCATCCCCGGCCCGGCCGTCGACGACAAGACGGCAACGTCCCCCGTCCAGCCCGGCAAAAGCCAGCGGCGCCCGAGCCGCATGCGCGCAGCCCTTGATGCAGCCCGAGACGTGCACGAACAGCCCGGCATCGAACAGTTCGGTCGTGCCCGCCGCCATCGCTGCTGCCAGTCCCGCCGTGTCGATGCGGCTCGATGCACATCGGCCGATCCCCGGACAGGCGGCAATCGCGAGACGTGGATCGGCCGGATCACTAACTAGGCCGTGGTGGGCGGCCAGCCTCGCTAGCAGGGAGGCGCGCGCCTCATCGAGGCCGATCAGCAGCAATGTATGGGCGAATCCTGGCCGGATGCGTTCTGCGCCAAGTTCGGCAGCCTCGGCGAGAAATCCGCGCAGCACCGCCGCATCCACGCCACCGAAGCCGAAGGCGAGGCCCAACGCGAGAGTGCCATCAGTGAGCCCGTGCCGCCCGACGATCCCTCCGGGCACCGCGGCCTTCAGGTCCCGCTTGCGCTCGACCAGATCGCGCGCCCGCACCATCGGGCCCGCCGCTGCGAGCCGACGCAGGCCGGCGAGCGCCGCCTCCAACACCGCATCGGACGACAGCCCCGCCGCGATCTCCTCTCCGCCGAACGACAGCGACCACCCGTTCCCGGTCGCCACCAGCCGCAGATCTGCCGCGAGGTGATCGAGCCGCAAAGCCCCGGCCCCATCGACGATCACCGACACCTTTGGGCTGACGCGTTCGGACAATCCCTCAGCCGCAATTGCCCGTCGTAGTGCCATCGCCAGTGGCCTTGGGTCGGTCCGTTCCGTCGGGTCGAGGCCCGCCAGTGGCGGCGTCTCGACCGGAACGCCGGTGGCGATCTCCATCGCCGCTAGCACCGCGTCTTCGAGCGGCTGCACCGTCTCGGGCCGGACGCCGCGCAACTGCAGATTGCCGCGCGAGGTCACCTCGATCCTGCCATTGCCGTAGCGCTCAGCCGCGTCGGTGATCGCCAGCAGCTCCGCGATGCTCATCTCCCCGTTCACCGGCCGGAAGCGCGCCAGTAATCCGTCGCCCGTCGCCATCGGCGCGGCCAACGACGGGCAGGCCCCGCGCCGCAGGGCGGAGACCGCGTCGATCGAGGTTGGAGCGCTGGCGACTTGCATGGCCGGACCCTATTCCGCCGCATCCGGATTGTCATCGGACGTCGCATCGTCACGGCGTCGCAGCAGGTAGATGTCCATGATCCAGCCATGCCGGGCCCGCGCGGCGGCCCGAACCCGCTCGATCTCGGCGGCCACTTCGCTGAGCCGCCCGGCAATCAGGATCTCGTCGGGCGTCCCCAGATAGGCGCCCCAGAAGATGTCGTAAGCCGCGCCATCGACGCTGTTGAACGCCAGTCGACCGTCGAGCAGCACCGCCGCGTCGCCCTCCGGCGGCGCCTCCGACAAGCGCCGGCCGGTGGTCAGCAGCACCGGTTCGCCCACCCGGTTCAGCGTCGTCGCGTGCGCGGCGGTGAGCGCATGCAGGCTGGAAATCCCCGGGATCACCTCAAGCGCGAACGCCGTCCCCAGCGCCGCCACCCGCTCGAGAATGCGCAGCGTGCTGTCATAGAGTGACGGATCGCCCCAGACGAGGAACGCGCCGGTGCCGCCCCGAGGCAGTTCGTCGGCGATCAATCGCACGTAAAGCCGGGCGATGGCGTCGTGCCAGTCGCCCACCCCGTCGGTGTAGGACGGGTTCGCCGCATCGCGCACCGGCAGCTCGAACTGGACGATCCGTGCAGTCGGCGCCGTCACATAACGTGCGACGATCTCGCGGCGCAGCTCGGCGAGGTCGGCCTTGCTCTCGCCCTTCAGCGGCACGAACAGCACGTCGGCACGGTTCAGCGCGTTGATCGCCTGCACGGTGATGTGCTCGGGATTGCCCGCTCCGATGCCGACGACCAGAAGCTTCAGCACGCGATGACTCCGCCCTATCGAGACCGCCCAGGTGTTCCGGAACGGCCGCCTCCCTTAGCAAAAGCCGGCGCGGCAAGCGACGGCTGGTTTTCCGGGGAGCCACCCATCGGCGCTGGGACATCTGCATCGACACGGGCCGGCGATGATCCTGGAGCGCTTTCAGGAAAGGTTGCAGACCTTTCCGGTTCGAAAGCGCGACCACTCAAAGACCTGAGCGATTTCAGCGTTTCTACGAAACGGTGAAATGCTCTAGACTCCCGGCTCCGTCCCCTCACCCCCCGCGTGCCCCGCCTTGAACTTCCGCTTTATCCACGCCGCCGATCTGCATCTGGGCAGTCCGTTCCGTGGGCTGGCGACCAAGGACGCGGCCGTGGCGCAGCGCTTCGCAGAGGCAACGCGCACAGCCTTTGCCAATCTCGTCAGCACGGCCATCGAGGAGCAGGTGGATTTCGTCATCATCGCGGGCGACGTCTATGACGGGGAGTGGCGCGACAATGCCATCGGGCTGTTCTTCAACCGCGAGATTGCCCGGCTCGACCGCGCCGGGATCCCGGCCTTCGTGCTCAAGGGCAACCACGATGCCGACAGCGTCGTCACCAAGAGCGTGACGTTGCCCGCCAGCGTCCATCAGTTCGAAACACGCAAGCCGTCCACGTTCCGCATCGATACCCTGAAGGTCGCGCTCCACGGCCAGGGTTTCACCGACCGGGCCGCGACCGACAACCTCGCGCTCGGCTATCCCGCGCCCGAACCGGGCTGGTTCAATATCGGGGTACTGCACACCTCACTGACCGGGCGGCCACCCCACGACACCTATTCACCCTGCTCCGTGCCGGATCTCGTCAGCCGCGGCTATGACTATTGGGCGCTTGGCCACGTGCACGAGTTTGAGATCGTCTCGCGTGACCCGGCCATCGTCTTTCCCGGCAACCTGCAAGGCCGTAGCGTGCGCGAAACCGGCCCGCGGGGCGCCGTGCTGGTCTCGGTGGTCGATGGTGCGGTCAGCGACATCGAGCGGCTGATCGTCGACGAGGCCCGCTGGCATGAGGTGCAGGTCGATCTCAGCGGCCTCGATGCCCTGCCCGATCTCTGGCGCGCGGTCGAAACCGCCCTCGCCCCGCTCGTCCATGCCGCGGAGGGCCGCCCGATCGCCGCCCGCGTGCGCCTCAGTGGCGCGTCGCCGCTGGTCCCCTGGCTCCTCGCCAACCGGGTCAATGCCGGCGACGAGATCCAGGCCGCCGGACACCGGGCCAGCGCCGACTTCTGGCTCGAGAAGGTCGAGTTCCGGTTGCAGGCCGAAGCGCCGCCAGCGCGTGCCACCGGTTCGCTCGATATCGGTGCCCTGATCGCCGAAGCGGCGGACGACCCGGAACTCGCGGCGCTCGCGCAACTGCTGATCGGAGAGATCTCGGCGCGGCTGCCCGCCGGGCTCGGCGCGCAGGGTGGATCGGTGGGTGACGATATCGATGCGCTCATCGCCGAAGCTCAGGCGCTGGCGCTGCAACGCATCGGCGGGGAGCGCTGAGCGATGCGCATCCGCCAGCTCGACGTGGTCGCTTTCGGCGCCCTCACCGATCGCAGCCTCATCTTCCGCCCCGATGCGAAGCTGCACCTCGTTTACGGCCCGAACGAAGCGGGAAAGAGCACCGTGCTCGCAGCCATCGGCGACCTGCTGTTCGGCTTCCCGCAACGCAAGGGCTTCGATTTCCTCCACGATGCGGCAACGCTACGGCTCGGCGCGACGCTCAGCAACGCCGACGGCACCAGCCTCAGCTTCCGGCGGCGGCGCGGGACGAAAAACACCCTGCTCGCGGCCGATGGCAGCGAAACCCCGCTCAACGACGATGCGCTGGCGCCCTTCCTCGGCACGCTCACCCGGGACATGTTCGAGCGCTCGTTCGGCCTCGACTCTCATCGGTTACGCAGCGGCGCCGAGGCCATGCTCGAAGTCGGCGGCGAAGCGGCAAGCAGTCTTTTCGCCGCGGCGTCCGGACTTTCGGGGCTGGCCAGCCTCCGCGCCGGCATAGAAGCCGAGGCCGGGACGCTGTTCGCGCCGCGCGCCTCCAAGGACCGGCGCTTCTACCAGGTGCTCGAACGCCACGAGGACGCGCGCCAGCGGGAACGCGCCAGCGAACTCAGGGCCAATGACTGGAAGCAGCTCCTCGGCGAGATCGAGGGCCACGAGACCAAGCTCGCAGAGCTCAATGCCCGCCGTTCCGAGCTCCGTCGGCAAGAGCAACGCCTTCAGCGCCTCAGGCAATTGCAGCCGATCCTTGCCGAGATCGATACCGACCTTGCCGCGCTCACCATGTATGCCGAGCTGGCGCCGCTGCCTGCCGGCCTTGCCGAAAGGCTCGCCGACGCCCTGGCTTCCGATGAAGCCGGGCGCCGCGCCGTCACGGATGCAGCCAGCGCCATCGAACACGCCCGGCAGAACCTTGCCGGGCTGGTGATCGACAGCGACATCCACGCCGCGGCCGGCGCCATCAATGGCCTCTTCGCGCGCTCGCAGGATTATCAATCCAAGCGCCGTGACCTGCCGCGCATCCGGGCCGAGCAGGACGAGTTCCTCGCGCGGCTCACGCAACTCGCCCGACGGCTCGGCCTGACCAGTGCCGACGCATTGCCGGAACGTCACCCGTCCGACGCGGCGCTGGCAGAATTGCGCGTCCTGATCGAGTCCGGCCTCGCGCTCCGCACCCGGCACGCCAGTCTCGAAACCGACCTCGCCCGCGAGCGCGAGACCTTGCGCGATCTTGAGCGCGATCAGAGCCGGTTCCTCCTGGTCGACACCCGGGAATGGAGCGAACGCTTCGCAGCGCTCGATGCCGAGTTGCAGCACGTCGCGCAGCTTGAGCAGTTGCGGCCCGACCACCAGTCGCGGCAGCGTCGCCTCGTCGAGGAAACCGCCCGGCTGGTGCCGCCGGTGCCCGATCTCGATCATCTGGCCAGCGTGCCGCTGCCCGCGGTTGCGGACGTGGTCCGGCACCGCGAAGCGCTGCAGGCGGCCACTACGGCGCTCAGCATTGCGCGGGACCAGCTCGCCAGCACAGCAGCCGAGTTGCAGGAGGTCGCGGCAGCCATCGCCGCCGATGAAGCCGGTCCGCCCGTCCCCAGCCGCGCCGCCATTGCCGAAGCTCGCGCCAGCCGCGATGCGGCGCTTACCGCGATCCGAGACGCGGTCGATGCCGGAGCGGCGCCTAACGCGAGCGCCCTCGCCGAACTCGAAACTCTCATCGCCGCTGCCGATCGGCTCGCCGATGCCGCGGCCAATGAAGCCGAGCGTGTTTCGCGCCACGAGGCCAACCAGAGGCGCCGTGCGGTGCTCGAAGCGCATGCCGCCACGCGCCGAACTGCCACAGACACTGCCGAAGCTGCACTCACCGCGGCTCGACGCGATTATCTCCAGCTCTTTGCCGCCGCCGGGGTCACGCCGCTCGCGCCAGACCAGATGGTGTCCTGGCTCGGCCGGGTCGACGACCTGCTCGACGAGCGGCGCAGCCTGTTGGCGCTCGGCGACCAGATCGCAGCGCTTGCGGCGCTCGCCGAAACCCTTCGCAGCCCGCTGCTCGACATCGCCGCCGGCATCGGCAGCACCGGTGGCGACAGCCTCCCCGTGTCCGCGCTCGCCCGTCTTGTCGAGGAGCGCCTCGACAGACTCGCCGCGCAATGGTCCGAGAGCCGTGCCCTCGCCGGCCAGCGCGAGGCGCTGCAACAACGCGTCGACCGGCTGGCTGAGCAGCTTACGTCCACCGCCGCCGCGCAAGCCGCGTGGGCCGAGCAGTTCGCCCGCGCGACCGCCGCAATCGGCCTGCCAGAGGACACGACCATCGAAGGCGCCAGCGCCGCCATCGAGGTTTGGGAACAGATGCCGACCCTGCAGGGCGAGCACGACAACCGCGCCGGCCGAGTCGCCGGCATGCGGCGCGATATCGAGGGGTTCGAGGCCGACCTCGCCGCCCTTGTCACCCGCGTTGCGCCCGATCTCGCCAATCAGGACGGTGCCGACACCGTGGTGGAGCTGCACCGGCGGCTACAGGACGCCCAGGCCATCGCCGCCCGCCGCGACGCGGCCACAACCCAGATCAGGGAGCTGGAGCTCAGGCTCGCCCGCGCCACTCAGACCGCGACGGAGGCTGCCGAGCGGCTGGCCCTGGTCACCACCGATATCCCCGAACACCAGGATCTTCCCACCCTCGTCACCCGCCTCCGGCACCGTGACGCGCTGACCGACAACATCGCCCGCAGCCGGCAACGCTTTCGCGATGCCGCCGAAGGCCTCGACGAAGCCGAGTTGCGCGAGGAACTACAAGGTTTTGATCGCGACGCCGCCCTCGCCGAAGGCGCCGCGCTCAGCGAAACCGAGACCCGGGTCACCGAAGAGATCAACGAGCACTACGCCCTGCTGAAACAGGCCAGGACCCGCCGCGAAGCGCTGGAAGCCGGCGGCGGTGTCGAGTTGGCGGTGTTCGAAAAGCATGCCGCTGAGGCCGAAATCGTCGATGTCGCGCGGCAATGGGTGACCCTCAAGCTCGCCTCGGGCCTGATCTCGGCCGCGATGGACCGCCATCGCCGTGCCAATGCCGACCCGATGGTCGAACGCGCCGGACACCTGCTCTCCGCGCTTACCGGTGGTTCACTCACTGGCCTCGCGCAAGACTATGGCGACGACGACGTTCCGCGGCTCGTCGGGCTTCGTCCCTCCGGCGAACGCATCGGCGTCAATGCCATGAGCGAGGGCACGCGCGACCAGCTCTATCTGGCGCTCCGTCTTGCCTATCTCGAGGATTTTGCCCGCCACAACGAGCCCGCACCCTTCATCGGCGACGATATCTTCCAGACCTTCGACGACCAGCGCACCCAGGCCGGCCTCCGCGTCCTCGCGGCCACCGCGGGCAGCGTCCAGCCGATCCTCTTCACCCACCACCGCAGCGTCGTCGATGCCGGCCTCGCCGCATTGGGAGACGAGCTCGACCTGATCGAGTGGTAGCGGCGTTCGCCGCGTTGACTGTCAATGGAAGTGAATGGCGCGCCCGGAACGATTCGAACGTCCGACCCTCAGATTCGTAGTCTGATGCTCTATCCAGCTGAGCTACGGGCGCCTGCCGCGGGGGTGACCCCGGCGGAACGGGGAGAGCCATACATGGGGCCGCTGGCTATTGCAAGCGGGCAACGCGGGGGAAATTGACACTCGCGTGACAGGCGCACGGCCCGCGCCCATCTCCGGCCGAACCGCTCAGCTCCGGCGGATATCGGCAGGCAGGGCCACGTCGAAACGGGTGCCCGTCGGCTGGTCGATGAAGGACAGCCGGCCGCCCTGCCCCTCGGCCAGCTCCCGCGCGATGGCGAGCCCAAGCCCGGTGCCGCCGGCTCGCGCCGAGCCTTCGAAAGCGACGAACAGGTTCTCCCGCGCCCGCGGCGGCAGGCCGGGGCCGTTATCGGTGATCGACACCGTCAGCCAGTCGGGCGTATCGCCATATTCGGCACGGATCTCCGGCGCTTCGAGCTTGCCATTGGCCGCCTCCAGCGCCTCACGGGCGTTCTTGATCAGGTTGAGGAAGATGCGCTCGGTCTGCTCGGCATCGGCGTTGATCACCAGATCGGCGGGCACGTTATTGTGCCAGGCGATCACCGGGTGTCCGGCGAGCCCTGCGCCGAACGCCGCCTCTTCGAGCACGTCGCGCAGCCGCAGCGGCACCGGGCGCGGCGGCGTGCCGCTCTGCCGGCCATAGTCGAGCACCGACTGGGCAAAGCCGATGGCCTTGTCGATCGAATGGACGAGGCGCGGCGCCAGCCGCTGCACCTTGGGGTCGTCCAGCGTCGCCACCTGGTCGGAGAGCAACTGCGCCGAGGTGAGGGTGTTGCGGAGGTCATGGTTGATCTTGGCGACCGCCAGCCCGAGATCGGCCAGATGCCGCCGCTGGCGCAGCATCGAGAACAGGTCCGCTTCCATCGCGGCCAGTTCGGCCTGCATCACCCCGATCTCGTCGCCACGCGCGGTCGGGGCGATGATCAGCGCAGCGTTCTCCGGCGCCGCCCGAAACGCCACCATGCTGCCGGTCAATCGCCGGATCGGCGCAATCAGGATGCGCGACAACAGCAGATACAGCACTGCCGAGGTGATCACGGCCAGCGCCAGCCACAGCACCACGAAGCTGCGCGAATAAGCCCAGAGTTCGGCGCGCAACGGCGCTTCGGGCATCAGCACCTCAACCGTCGCCGCCTCGCCGCTGTTTTCCGAGCCGACGATGCGCAATACCCGGCCCTCGGGCGCGAGCAACGTGTCGATGACGCCCAGGGTGCGCGTCATCATGCTGGCATCGTTCATGTCCACGGTCACCGCCTCACGCGGCGGGTCCACCCCATCGCGCTCGATCAGCTGGCTCTGGCCCTCGCGCCGGTAGACAATGGCGAAGGCCTCCGCCGAACCGAGCAGCCGATTGGTCAGCATGCGCGGCAGGTTCATGGCATCGGGCACGGCATCGAGCACGCGGGCCGCAACCGAGCCGACGCGAAGGCGGTCGGCCAGCCAGTCCTGACGGAACGCCGCCGCAAACGGAAAATAGAGGACGATTTCGACGGCGAGGATCACCACCACGATGGTGGCGATCAGCTTGACCGAAAGCCCAGACAGGAAACCGGGCATCTTGCGGGAAGGTGAAGCCATCGCCCGATCCCCTAGCGCATTTCACACCGGTTTGAAATCCGCACATCCACCGGCGAATCTACGGGCAGCAAGGCGCACCGGATCAACCTCAGCCGAGGAGCCGCACCAGCTTCTGCCAGGTGGCGAGCCAGGGCGGCGGTCCCTGCTGGCGCAGGGCGGTTTCGCCCAGTTGATTGGCGATCTGGCTCAAGCTGGCGCTGGCAGTGGCAAAACCCGCGAGATCGGCGACCTTCAGCCGCCGCGCGATGGCCAGCGAGAACAGCGCGATCAGTTCGCTGGCGCCGGTTCCGGCCACGCCCGCCCCCACAATGGTGCCACCCCGGTCGACGATCAGCTTTGCCACCCCGTAGGTCTCGCGGCTGGTGCGGGCCCAGTCGGTCTCGCCAAAGCCGGCGCGCAAGACCGAGAAGCTGGTCCCGAATCGGCGGCGCGCCATCTGCTCGCTGAGGCCGACTTCGGCCAGCGCCGGGCTGGTATAGACCACCACGGGCACCGGCATGGCCGGCGCAGGCAGCGACAGCACCGCACGCCGCACCAGTTCGCTGGCCTGGGCCCGGGCCGAAGCGGCCGAGTAGTCGCCGGCCGCGGCATCGCCGACCACGAAGACGCGCCGGTTCGTCGTGCGCAACGGCCCGGTCAGTTGCAGGCGGGTGGGATCGTCCTTGGCCCGCCTGATGCCGGCCTTGTCGAGATCGAGCCCGTCGAGCAGGGGTGCGCGGCCGGTGGCGACGAGGATATGCGAGACGTCGAGCAATTCCTCGGTTTCGCCCTCGGCAATCATCACGCCGATGCCCATCGAACGGGGCTGGATGGCGACGACTGTGGCCGGTGCCCGGATGGCAACGCCTTCCTCAGCGAGGCGGCGCAGCACCACGGCGGCGAGATCGGAATCGGCCGTGGCCAGCGGCAGGGCCGGCGCCACCAGGGTCACTGCACTGCCAAGCCGGCGATAGGATTGCGCCAGTTCCAGCGCCTCCGGCGTACCACCGATCACCAGGAGGTGCGTCAGCTTGCGGGTGTTGTCGAGAATCGTCTCGGCAGTGAAGTACGGCACCGCATCAAGGCCGGGGATCTGCGGCACCCGCGTCGCGGCGCCGGTGGCAATCACGTAGCGGTGGGCGCGAATCTGCGTGTCACCGGCGGCAAGCGTGCGCTTGTCGACAAAGCGCGCCGTGCCGGAAACCAGTTCGGCGCCAATGGCCTCGAGGTGGGCCGGCGAGGCCGCCGGCCGCAGGGCCGTGATCACCTCGGCGACATGCTCATGCACCCGACGGAAACTGACGCGTGCGCCGTCGACGGCAATGCCGTAGCGGCCGGCGCCGCGAATGCCGTCGAGTCGCGCTGCCGCGGCCGCCAGCGCCCGCGCCGGCACCATGCCCGAGTTCAGCGCATTGCCGCCGATACGGCCGCGTTCCACCACCAGCACGCTGGCGCCCGCCCTGCGTGCCGCCTCAGTGACGGCCAGCCCGCCGGCACCGGCTCCGATGACGCAGAGGTCCGGAGTAAGAAATTCCGCCAATTCAGCCCCTTGTCGTCCCATCGCCCGCGCGGCGACGTCCGCCCTGCCCCGGTTCCGGCGGCAACTTGCCACAACGGCGCGAATGAGACACTGGAGCGGGGGCCAAAGGCAACAGGCAAGTGCCGGTTTTCATCGGGACGATCTGGCACAAGTCGGCGATTTCGTCGCGTTGACTTGGTTGGGGCAATTGCCTATAAGCCCGCCCAATCTGCCGAAGACGGCTCTGCAAGGAGCTGGCGGGCCAGCACTTGCTGCATTCAAGAATTAGAGGAACCGCGCGCGGGCGTGGTCTGAAGCTATGTCGAAACGTACATTCCAGCCGAGCACGCTCGTTCGCACGCGCCGTCACGGCTTCCGCGCCCGCATGGCCACCAAGAACGGCCGCAAGGTTCTGGCTCGTCGCCGCGCCGTCGGGCGCAAGCGCCTGTCCGCCTAAGGCATGGGGCGGTGATCGCCGCCACGATGCAGGAGGCTGCTGTGCGGCGCCTCAGAAAACGAGCCGAATTCGTCAGGACCGCCCGAGGCAACCGCGTCGGGCGCTCTGCGTTTTCGCTGCAATGCGCTGCGCGCGACCTCGATGAGCCAGGCCTCGGCTTCACGGTCACCAAGCAGCAGGGCAACTCGCCCGAGCGCAATCGCATTCGCCGACGCCTGCGGGCGGCCGCCGAGGCTTGCGCCAGCGGCTTCGAAAACCGACATGACTATGTGCTGATCGGGCGCCGCGAGGCGCTTGGCATCGACTTTGCGCGCCTCGTTGCCGATCTTCGCTCTTCCCTCAACAAGATTCACGCCCGGAACCCCCGCTGATGCAGAACGAAAACAACCGCAATATGATCATTGCGATCGTCCTGAGCATGGTGGTTCTGTTCGGTTGGCAATTCCTTGTCGCCGGTCCGCAACTGGAGCAGGCGCAGCGCCGCGCCGCGATCGAACAGCAGCAGGCTGCGTCCGATACGGGTCTTGCGACGCCGGCGGCCGATGGCAGCGTCACCGCTGCGGCGACCGCCACCCAGGCCGCCGGCACCTTTGCCGACCGCGCCGCAGCCATTGCGGCGACGCCGCGCGTGGCCATCGATACCGACTCGCTGTCCGGCTCGATCAGCTTGACCGGCGCCCGGCTCGATGACCTCAAGCTCAAGCAGTACCGGGAGACTGTCGATCCGGATTCGCCGATCATCACCCTGCTCAACCCCAGCGGGGCGCCCGGCGGCTATTACGTCGAACAGGGCTGGGTGCCGGCAAGCGGCGCTACGGTCGCGGTTCCGGATGGCAACACGGTCTGGGCCGTCGAAGGCGATGCTCAGACGCTGACCGCGGCGACACCGGTGACGCTCGCCTGGGACAACGGCGCGGGTCTCATCTTCCGCCGCACCTATGCGGTCGACCCCAATTACCTGTTTACCGTGACGCAGACCGTCGAGAACCAGACGGCCGGCGATGTGGCGCTCTACGCCTATTCGCGCATCGTCCGTCAGGGCACGCCGCATGTCGCCAATTTCTTCGTCCAGCACGAAGGCCCGCTCGGCGTCCTCGGTTCTAACAACCTGATTTCGAAGAAATATACCGACGTCGTCAACGACAAGCAGATCGACGCCACCTCCAATGGCGGCTGGATCGGCTTTGGCGACAAGTACTGGGCCACCGCCGTGCTGTCCGAGCCGCAGGCCCCGCTCAATGCTCGCATGTCGCATGTCAAGCAGGGCAATCTCGACGTCTATCAGACCAGCTTCGTCGAGAGCACGCCGGTCGTCGTGCCCGCAGCCGGCACTGCCGAGGAAACCAGCTACGTCTTCGCCGGCGCCAAGCGTGAAGGCGTCATTGCGAGCTACGAGCAGCAATACGGGTTCGACCGTCTCGAGCTGCTGATCGACTGGGGCTGGCTGCACTTCCTCACCCGGCCGATGTTCTTCCTGCTGCAGTTCCTCTACGGAATCCTGGGCAATTTCGGCCTCGCCATCCTTGCGGTGACGGTCATCGTCAAAGCCCTGTTCTTCCCGCTGGCCAGCCGCTCCTACGCCTCCATGGCGGCGATGCGGCGTGTGCAGCCCGAGATGAAGGCGATCCAGGAGCGCTTCAAGGACGATCGCGTGCAGCAGCAGCAGGCGATGATGGAGCTCTACAAGAAAGAGAAGATCAACCCGCTGTCGGGTTGCTGGCCGGTGCTGATCCAGATCCCGGTGTTCTTCTCGCTCTATACCGTCATCTTCATCTCGCTCGAGATGCGGCATGCGCCGTTCTTTGGCTGGATCGTGGACCTCGCAGCGCCCGATCCGACCAATATTTTCAACCTGTTCGGCCTCATCCCCTACGATCCCACCACCGTGCCGGTGATCGGCGGGCTGCTGCATCTGGGCGTGTGGCCGGTGATCATGGGCATCACCATGTGGGTGCAGATGAAGCTCAACCCGCCGCCGCCGGATCCGACGCAGGCGATGATCTTCAACTGGATGCCGATCATCTTCACCTTCATGCTCGGCACGTTCCCCGCCGGCCTCGTGATCTACTGGGCCTGGAACAACCTGCTCAGCGTCACCCAGCAGTGGTTCATCATGAAGCGCCACGGCGCCAAGGTGGACCTGCTCGGCAACATTCTCGCGACGTTCAAGCGGAAGCCCAAGGCTGCCGACACCAAGGCCAGCTGAGCGGGCTGAAAACAAATAAGGCAAAGGGCGCGGCACCGGCAGGTCCCGCGCCCTTTGCTTTAGGCCGCTCCACCGGAGGGCCGATGAAAGCCGCGGCGCTTGCAGTCGTCGCCTCCCTCCCCCTTGTGGGGAGGGAATGAGGGTGGGGGTGATCCCGTCATCGAACTTCGCGGGTGGTGCGTGGGACTCACCCCACCCCGGCCCTCCCCATCAAGGGGAGGGAGCTCAAACCGTCAAATCTGGGCGAGTGCAGTCAGTCGAGACGCTCTGGCAATCAGCCTTACGGCAGCTTTTTCAGGAACCCGGCGAGATCCGCGGTCACGTGGTGGACGTGGTCGGCCCCGGTGCGCTGCAGTTCCCAGGCCTCGACCTGCTCATGGGCGAAGCCCTCGCCGGCGACCACTTGCACAGTCGCCATGCCGACTTCGTGCGGCACCAGCAGGTTCTTTTCGAGATCGTCGAACATCACCGCCCGCTCGGTGGCGATGCCGTGCTTGGCAAAGAACACCTGATAGGCCTCAGGCAGGGGCTTGGGCCGATAGCTCATGGCGCGGATATCGAAGATGTCCTCGAACAGCTCGTCGGCATTGCCCAGCCGGTGCAGCACCGAGCGGGCATGGCCGACATCGCCATTGGTCAGGATGAACTTCCGGCCCGGCAGGGCGCGAATGGCCTCGACCAGCTCCGGATGCGCGTCGACCGGCGAATAGTCGATGGCGTGCACGGTGTTGAGGAAGTGGTCCGGATCGACATCGTGCCGCTGCATCAGCCCGTTCAGCGTCGTGCCGTAATCGCGGTAATAGGTCTTCTGCAGCGCCCGCGCCTCGTCATAGGGCAGCTGGGTGACGCTGACCATGTAGTGCGAGATCAACTGGTCGATCTGAGCGAACAGATTGCACTCGCGCGGGTACAAGGTGTTGTCGAGGTCGAACACCCATTCGGTGACGTGCGAGAGCGAGCGCGCCGTCGCTTCCAATGCGGTGATCGGCGTGGCTGGGGGCGCAGTCTCGGCGCGCGCGGCGCCGTCGGGGGCATGGTCGTTGCTGGTTTCGTTCATGCGCGCCTTATAGCACATTTCAAACCTGCGGGCACGTCCGCGTCCTGCGCAGGGCAGGCATTCAATCAATCACTTGATTGAGACATTTTGACCTGCTATTGCCCCGCCCCGATCCAGCGGGTGCCCCATGTCCGACGCGATAGCTCCGTCCAAGCGCGAATCGACCGAAGACCGGCGGGTGGCCATTGCCAAGGCCGCGCGCGCGCTCATCGCCGAAAAGGGCATGGAGGGTCTCAGGACCCGCGACATCGCCGAGCGTGTCGGCATCAATATCGCGACGCTTCACTACCACGTGCCCCACAAAGAAGCCCTGGTGGCGCTGGTCGCGGACTCGATGAAGCACCAGTTCCGCGCCCAGTCGCTCGCCCGTCCGCGCGAGCACCTGCCGGCGGCCGAGCAGCTCGAGCACGAGTTCTACGATTTCTACGAGATGCTGACGGGCGAGCCTGACGTTGTATGCGTCATCGGCGAGCTGGCCGAGCGCGCCCGGCGGGACCCCGTCGTGCGCGAAGCGATCGCGCCCATGCAGCAGCGCTGGCACGATATGGTTGCCGAAATCCTCCGCAAGGGGCGCGACGAGGGCAGCTTCCGCCCGGATATCGATCCGGCGGCCGCCGCCTCGATGATCATCGGCGCCCTGGTGCTGTTTCGTCGAAGTGGCGACCTCACCAACGACAATTACCAGCGGCTGTGCGCGGAACTGCGCCGCGCCGTTCGCAACCCGGATTCCACCAAGGACTGACGCCGATGACGCAAACGTTCCACGTTCCCCGCAACAAAGCCGAAGCCGATCCGCGGCGCTGGGTGGCGCTGTTCATCCTGCTGCTCGCCAGCTTCATGAACCTGATCGACGTCACCATCGTGAATGTCGCGCTCCCGAGCCTGCAACAGAATCTCGGCGCCGAACCGCATGAGCTCGAGTGGGTCATCGCGGCCTATACGCTCGCCTTCGCGCTGGGCTTGCTCCCCTTCGGCCGGCTCGGCGACATGATCGGACGCACACACGTCTTCCTCGTCGGCGTGGGCCTGTTCACGCTTGCCTCGGCCCTATGCGGTCTCGCGCCGTCGATCGAATGGCTGATCTTTGCCCGCGTGCTGCAGGGGCTCGCCGGCGGCATGATGACACCGCAGGTGCTGGCCATCGCACAGGTCACCTTCCCGCCCGAGGAGAAGGGCCAGGCCTTCTCGCTGTTCGGGCTCAGCGCCGGCCTCGCCGCGGTCACCGGTCCCATTGTCGGCGGTCTCCTGATCGGCGCCAATTTCATGGGGCTCGACTGGCGGCCGATTTTCCTCGTCAATATCCCGTTCGGCATCGCGGCGGTGGTCGCCGGCTGGTTCCTCATTCCGCGCATGCCCGGCCACCCCGACCTCAAGACCGACTTCGTGGGCGTGGGCCTGTTCATCCTCGCCACCGTCGCCTTGGTGTTTCCGCTGGTCGAAGGCCGCGCTTTCGGCTGGCCGCTCTGGATCTTCGGGCTGATGGCGCTGTCGCTGGTCCTGGTTGCCCTGTTCGTCGTCTGGGAACGGCGACAGGCGCAGGCAGGTAACCCCCAACTCCTCAGCTACAGCCTGATCTCCAACCCCAACTTCCTCCTCGGGCTGCTCGTCACCACCATCTTCGCGTCGGGCGTGCCGGCCATGTTCATGGTGATCTCACTGCTGCTGCAGTCGGGCTATGGCCTCAGCCCGCTCGAATCGGGCCTCACCAACACGCCGTTTTCGGCGGGCGTGCTGGCCGTGTCGCTGTTCATCGGTCGGCTGGGGCAGCGCTATCTGCGGACCCGCCTCGCGGTCGGCGCCGGCCTGCTGGTCGTCGGCATCACCTGGCTGGAATTCATCGTCCGCGGCCTCGGCGATACGGTCAGCCACTGGGTGTTCCTGCCGCCCCTGCTGCTGGCCGGCCTCGGGCTGGGGACCGGCTTTTCCGGCCTGTTCCAGACCGTGCTCTCCAGCGTCTCGCCGCGCGATGCCGGCGCCGGTTCGGGCGCGCTGCAGGCCTTCCAGCAGATCGGCGGCGCCATCGGCGTGGCGCTGGTGGGCCAGATCTTCTTTTCCGGCCTTGCCGCCGAGCTCGCCGCCGGCCAGACGTCGCAGGCGGCCTTTGCGAGCGCAGCCGGCCCGGCGATCGTCTACCAGATCGTCAGCTTTGCGCTGGTGGTGGTGCTGGTGCCATTCCTCAGGATCCGGCCGCCCTCGGGCGATGCCGGCCGCCCGGCCGCGGCACCGGTGGTCGCGGAAGTCTGATCGGACACGTTCCGGCCGCGGCGCTCGACAGCCGCGGCCTGAGCGTCTAGGCAACCCTCACTTGTTGCTGAGGAGGAGCCTGCCATGACCGCGATCGACCCGAGCCTGTCCCCGTTCCGGATCGGCACCAGCCCGGTACTGCAGCCCCCGCTCGGGTTCGGCGGCTCCTGGTTCGTGCCCTATGCCACGCCGAGCGAGGAAGACGCCAACCTCCTCGCCGCGATGCAGGCGGCCTTCGATGGCGGCGTGCGCCATTTCGATACGGGCGCCGGCTATGGCGCGGGCCATTCCGAAGAGCTCTACGGCCAATTCGTCCGGCCGCGCCGCGACGAAGTGTTCATCGCCTCGAAGGCCAATCCGGACGAGCCGACGGCGCAGTCGATGTACGACCAGGTCGAGGGCAGCCTGCGCCGGCTCGGCGTCGACCGGATCGACCTCTACTACATCCACTGGCCGCGCACCGGCTGGGACATGCGCCCCAGCATGGAAGGGCTGGAGCGCGCGCGCCGTGAAGGCAAGATCGGCGCCGTCGGTGTCTCGAACTTCTCGGTCGAGCACATGGAGCAGGTGCGCGAGGTCGGCACCATCGATGCGCACCAGCTCGGCTACAACCTCACCTGGCGCTTCCTCGAAGCCGACGTCATCCCCTACTGCGCCAAGCACGGCATCAAGGTGCTGTGCTATTCGACCATGGCGCACGGCATCCTCACCGGCAAATTCGGCCGCGATCCGGGCCTTCGCGAAGGCGACCAGCGCCACCGCATCCTGCCGTTCCGCGCCGATGTCTGGCCGCACGTCTACGAAGGCGTCGAGCAGCTCAAGGCCATCGCCGCCGAGCTCGACCGCCCGCTCGCCCATCTCGCCGTGCGCTGGACGCTGGCCCAGCCCGGCATCAGCGCGGTGATCATCGGTGGCCGAAATGCCGAGCAGGTTGCCGCCGTGACGCCATCGCTCACCGGCGCCATCTCCCCCGAAGCCATGGCCCGCATCACCGCCATCAGCGACGAAATGGTCAAGCACATGCCTCGGGCGGACAACTTGTTCGGCCGCGTCGGCTAAACGCAAAGGGCCGCCCCGAGCGAGGCGGCCCTTTCAAATCTTCCCGGCAATATCAGCGGACGATCAGCGTTCCCGCGCCGTGCTCGGTGAACAGTTCCACCAGCACCACATGCGGGGTCTTGCCGTTGAGGATCACCACGCCCTCAACGCCGTTCTCCAGCGCCTCGAGGCAGGTTTCGACCTTGGGGATCATGCCGCCCGAAATCGTGCCGTCGGCGATCAGCGCCTTGGCGTCGCGCACCGTCAGCTCGGGGATCAGCTTCTTGTTGGCGTCGAGCACGCCGTCGACATCGGTCAGGAACAGCAGGCGCTTGGCGCCGAGCGAGCCGGCGATGGCACCCGCAAACGTATCGGCGTTGATATTGTAGGTCGCGCCGTCGCGGCCGGGCGCCACCGGAGCGATCACCGGGATCATCTCGGAGCGGGCCAGCGTATCGAGCAGCGTGCGGTCGACTTCCACCGGCTCGCCGACAAAGCCGAGATCGAGCACGCGCTCGATGCTCGAGCCGGGATCCTTGATGCGCTTTTCGGCCTTTTTGGCAAACACCATGTTGCCGTCCTTGCCGCAGAGGCCAATCGCCCACTCGCCTTCGGCATTGATCAGCGCCACGATTTCCTTGTTGATCGAGCCGGCCAGCACCATTTCGACCACGTCCATGGTGCGCTGGTCGGTGACGCGGAGCCCGCCCTCGAACTTGGATTCGATGCCGAGCTTGGCCAGCATCGAAGCGATCTGCGGGCCGCCGCCATGCACCACGATCGGATTGACCCGGCTCTGCTTCAACAGCGCGATGTCGCGCGCGAAGGCCCGGCCCAGGCTGATGTCACCCATGGCGTGCCCGCCATATTTCACCACGACGGTCTTGCCTTCGTAGCGCTGCATATAGGGAAGCGCCTGCGACAGAACGGCGGCGTCGCGGGAGAAACTCTCGATATCGGGCATGGCGCGCTTGGATTCCATTGTGATCGTCCTATAGCGCATTCCAGGGGAGTCGAAAGCGCTTTTGCAAGTGCCCGCGTTCAACACGTCAAACGTGAGGGTTTCGTGACCGTAAAGCGCGGCAGGCGGCTAGGCAGTTCCATGCGTCGCGGCTAGTGTGCCCGCCATGGCTGCTCCCAACGAAATCTCCGACCTGATCGCCCGCACGGCCTTGCGCGACCGGGCCGCGTTCCGTGATCTCTATCAGCGGACCAGCGCGAAACTCTTCGGCGTGACGTTGCGTATCTTGAGGGACCGCGCAGAAGCCGAGGAAGCGTTGCAGGAGGTCTATGTGAAGATCTGGCAACGCGCCGACCGCTTCGTCGCCACAAATTACAGTCCGATCAGTTGGCTAGTGGCGGTGGCGCGCAACCATTGCCTCGACATGATCCGCGCACGAAAGCCGGTATCCGAGGAAATCGGCGAGGCGCTCGAGATCGCCGATGCCGGGCCGGACCCGGAGGCGTCGAGCATTGCCAGCGGCGAACGGGCCCGGATCGACACCTGCCTCGAAACGCTCGAAGCCGACAAGGCCGATTGCGTAAAGGGCGCCTATCTCGACGGCTATAGCTACGAGGAGCTGGCGACACGCCACAAGGTGCCGCTGAACACCATGCGCACCTGGCTGAGGCGCAGCCTATTGAAACTCAGGGAGTGCCTTTCGGCATGAGCACGGACAGCACACAGGGTAAAGACGAGGACGACCGCGTGCTGGTCGCCGAGTATGCGCTCGACCTGCTGGAAGGCGGGGAGCGCGCCGCTATGGCACGCCGCATTGCCGCCGAGCCGGGCCTCAGGGCCGAACTGGGGATCTGGCGTCACCGCCTGGCGGCGCTGGACGAACAGTTCAGCCCCGAAACCGCCCCGGTGCAGAGCTGGAGCCGCATCGAGCAGCGGCTGTTCGGCGAAGCGGCGCCGAAGCGGGCTGGCCTGTTCGGCTTCTGGTCTTCGCTGCCGGCGTTGCGCGGCCTCGCCGCTGCCGGCTTCCTCGTCGCCGTCGGTGCCATTGGCTATAATCTCATGCAGCCGCCACGGCTTGATCCGCAGGCGCTGGCCAACCAGCTTGTCGCGGCGATGAGCGCGGCGGACAGCTCGGTCAGCTTCGTGGCGCTCTACAGCCCGGATACCGGCACGCTGCGGCTGACCGCGCTCAGCGGCGAGGCCGTTCCCGACCGCGATTTCGAGCTCTGGGCCATCCAGGGCGACAATGCCCCGGTTTCGATGGGCCTCGTTGCCATGGGTGACCGCCAGGAGATGCCCCTGCCCTCCGACCTGCCCTCGTCATTCGCAGCCGGTACGGTATTGGCAGTCTCGCTCGAGCCCAAGGGCGGTTCCCCGGAACCCGGACCGACCGGCCCGATCGTCGCGATGGGCAAGGCCACGCCGATCTGATTGCGCAGTTCTCCGTACGATCAGGCGCCGGTCCTCTGGGCCGGCGTTTTTATTTGGGCCAGTGGGTCGCGAAGAGGCGCGGGTACGAGATTCGGCAGGTTTTTGTTTCAGCAGAATCCGCAAATAAACCGCGCCAGACCAAAACGTGATCGCAAACTATCCGCGCGGAGGGCCCGTTCTTTCTCATGTCACTCGCCACGAGGCGAATACAGTCAAGAGGAAGGAACTGTCCCCATGAAATTCTCCACCCTGCGTGTACTTGCACTCTCCACCGTTCTGTCGTTCGGCGCCCTCGCCGGTTCTGCCTATGCCGAGAACCCGATGGTCGGCGGCATGCCGATGTACGAGAACAAGGACATCATCGACAACGCCGTGACGTCTCCCGACCACACCACGCTGGTTGCCGCCGTGCAGGCCGCCGGCCTCGTCGAGACGCTGAAGGGCGAGGGCCCGTTCACCGTGCTGGCTCCGGTCAATGCCGCCTTCGAAGCCCTGCCGGCCGGCACCGTTGAGACGCTGCTGAAGCCCGAGAACAAGGACACGCTGACGACCATTCTCGCCTGCCATGTCATTCCGGCCAAGGCGCTCTCCACCGACATCACCAAGATGGTGATGGATGATGGCGGCGCGCATGTCGTCGACACGGTCGGTGGCTGCAAGCTGACCCTCAAGGCCGCCGACGGCAAGGTCACCGTGACCGACGAGAACGGCAATGTCGCCAATGTGACGATCGCCGACGTGATCCAGTCGAACGGCGTCATCCACGTCATCGACGCGGTCCTGCTCCCCAAGAGCTGAGCGACCAGGCGCTGAACCGGCGCGCCGTACGCGGCGTAGCCTGACCAAGAGCTGATCCTTCGCAGCTCTGGCGTGTCCCGGTCGCAACCCGCCCCCCGGCCGACCGGGACACGAGCTTTTGAATGCCGCACTTTGTCCCACTGCCGTACACTAAGCTAAACCTCGTCCCGACCTTTCCAGCCCATGTGACCTCCAAGAGTGCGGTCGGGACGGGGTTACCTGGAGGATTGAATGTCTGTTTCCCGTCGTTCCCTGCTGCTCGGTGGCACCGCCCTCGCCGCAATCGGCGCGCTCTACTGGCCGCGCGGGGCTGGCACCTCACGTGCCGCAGAGGGCGATTTCGAATTTCAGCTGACCGACGAGGAATGGCGGGCCCGGCTCAGCCCGGCCGCCTACAAGGTGCTGCGGCACGAAGACACCGAATATCCCGGCACATCGCCGCTGCTCGACGAGCATCGGCCCGGCATCTTTGCCTGCGCCGGCTGCGAACTGCCTCTGTTCGACGCGGCCACCAAGTACGACAGCGGCACCGGCTGGCCCAGCTTCTACGAGCCGTTGGCGAATGCCGTTGGCGAATCCACCGACAACCTGCTCGGCTACGCGCGCACCGAGATCCATTGCCGCCGCTGCGGTGGGCATCTGGGGCATGTGTTCAACGATGGGCCGGAGCCGACCGGGCTGCGCTATTGCATGAACGGCGTGGCCTTGAGCTTCATCCCCGCTTCCGGGGCCTGAAACCCGTTCAGAAGGCGTTCATCGCCGTGGCCGTCCGGCGGCAAAACCGTGGCGCGCGCACCTTTCAGGTGCTTGCGCGTCGGCACGAACCGCGCCACTTGATAGCGCTATGAAACTCACGATCCTGCAGACCGGCGACGTGCCGGCGCCACTCCGCCCGCAGTTTGGCCCCTATCCGCCGATGTTCGAGCGCATGTTCGCTGCGGCCGGACACGGCTTCACCTACGACACAATCGCCGTCCATGACGGCGCCGAATTTCCGAGCCTTTCCAACGTCGAAGCCGTACTTATCACCGGCTCCGCTGCCGGGGTGTATGATAGCTATTTCTGGCTCGATCCGCTGCGCGCCTTCATCCGCGCGGCCTATGCCGCAAATATCCCCATGCTCGGCATCTGCTTTGGCCACCAGATCATGGCCGACGCGCTCGGCGGCGATGTGCGAAAGTCCGAAAAGGGCTGGGGCCTCGGTCGGCACCAATATGACGTGAAGTCGCGGCCCGGCTTCCTCGCCACCGACCTGCCGGCGCTGTCTGTCGCCTGCTCGCACCAGGATCAGGTCATCGTGCCACCGCCCGATGCCGAAGTGTTCCTCGGCTCCGAATTCACGCCCAATGCCGGGCTGATCTACGCCAATGGCCGCGCCTTGAGCCTCCAGCCGCACCCGGAATTCGAGGACGACTACAGCCTCGCCCTCGTCGAGCTCCGGCGCGGCAAGGCGCCCGACGACGTGCTGGACCGCGCCCGGGCGTCCCTCGCCGCCCCTTCGCACAGCCTCGAGGTCGCCGGCTGGCTCGGGAATTTTCTGGTGCGCTGACACCAAGGATTCCGAGCGCCCTCAGCGACGAAACGCCTGAAACTTCTGTCCTTACAGTATGTTACGGACCTTCTGAGCATCCGTTCAGACAGCATTCATCTTCGTGGCTGAGGCTGTCGAAATGCGGCGCTAGTGTGCCAGAAGCGCGGCGATCTCGGCACGGAGTTCGGGCAACCCGTCCTTCTTTTCGGCCGAGGTCAGCACCAGGACCGGATGCGCAGCCGGCCGCTTGGCGATCGCAGCATGGGTCTTCGAAAGGGCTGCGGCAAGCTCGGCACTGTTCGGTTTGTCGGCCTTGGTGATCACCACCTGATAGCTGACCGCCGCCTTGTCGAGCTCGTTCATCACGCTGAGATCATTGGCATTTGGCCCGTGCCGGCCGTCGATCAGTACATAGACGCGCCTCAGATTGGGCCGGCCGGTGAGGTAGGCGTGGATCAACTGGGTCCACTGCTTCACCTTCTTCTCCGGCGCCCGGGCAAAGCCGTAGCCCGGCATATCGACGATCCTGAGCGGCGCCGACTGGCTCTCGAAGATGTTCAGCTCCTGGGTGCGGCCCGGGGTGTTCGAGGTTCGGGCTAGTCCGGTGGTTCCGGTCAAGGCATTGATCAGCGACGACTTTCCGACGTTAGAGCGTCCAGCAAAGGCGATCTCCAGCCGGTCTGTGGGTGGCAGGTCGTCAATGCTGACGCAGCCTTTGACGAAGGCGAAGGGCCGGGCGAACAGCAGCCGGGCCGCCTCGATCTCCGCGTCGTTGAATCTGGGTTCGGTCATGTGCGGTCTTTAGGCGAGGCGGCGCTGCTTGGAAAGGGGGCGCGGGGCGGCACTGCAACGTGAACTGGGGCGTCAGGGCTTGTTAAGGAAGAGGGGCGCATTGTCATCAAATGCCCCAGGAGGGTTCAACATGTTGAAGACACTGAGAGTCCCCGCCGAACTGATCGCCCTCAGCCAGATGCAGCGCGCTACATCCCGTGAGGTCGGCGCACCGCTCTATCTGCCCGCATTCGAAGACCGGCTGCTCGGAGTGGATCCGGCAGTGGACGACGCGACCCAATCCCGCAACGCCAGCCGCTTCGAAATCGTCACCATCGGTGGCGACGAGGATGACGACTTCTACTGATTTCAGGCAGCCGCGCCCGGATCGCCGGCCGGATAGACGCCGAGCACCTTGAACTGGTCGGTGAAGAAGCCGAGTTCCTCGAAGGCCAGCGCGACAGCGCGGTCCGAGGGCCGGCCCTCGATATCGGCATAGAACTGCGTGGCGGTGAACGAGCCGTCGAGCATGTAGCTCTCCAGCTTGGTCATGTTCACGCCATTGGTCGCAAAGCCGCCCATGGCCTTGTAGAGTGCCGCAGGCACATTGCGGACGCGGAAGACGAAAGTGGTCTTCACCCTGTCCACCTCAGCGGCCGGTTCCACGGGTTCGCGGGCCACCACCAGAAAGCGCGTGGTGTTGTGCGACGCGTCCTCGATATTCGATGCCAGAATGCTCAGGCCATACACTTCGGCGGCAAAGCGCGAGGCGATGGCGGCGACCGACTTGTCGCCGTTCTCCGCCACTTCCCGCGCCGAACCCGCAGTATCCACCGCATTGATGGTCTTGAACTTGTGCCGCGCGATATACTTACGGCACTGGCCGAGCGCCACCGACAGCGACTGTACCGCCTTGATATCGGCCAGCGTCGCGCCGGGCACGGCAAGAAGGTTCATTTCGACGCGCAGGTAGTGCTCGCCGGTGATGAACAGGCCGCTGTCGGGCAACAAATGGTAGATGTCGGTGATGCGGCCATAGAGTGAATTCTCCACCGGGACGACGCCGAAATCGGCGCGTCCCTGCTGCACGGCGGCAATCGTATCCTCGAAGGTCGTGCAGGGTAGCGCTTCGTCGGCCGGGAAGAGCGCGTGTGCCGCAGCATGGCTGAACGCCCCGGGTTCGCCCTGAAACGCGATCTTCCTTGTCGTCGAGGCCGTCATCGAGGCACCCTGTCATGTGAACCTGCGCGCCATGCGGCTGGCACGCGACGAGGGCTCTATCGCCGCTGTGGCTGCATCGAGTCAATCGCGAGCGGCCGCATCGTCCGATATTGTCGCAGGGACCGCATACCCCGTTGCGCCTCGGCAAGTGTCAGACTATCTTCCGCCCGCGTCGGGTCGGGGGACTTCGCGCCGCATTTGTTGCTGGCCAGCACGTCCCCGACCTAATAGGAAACCGGCGACCGAAAGCTGAGACACCCTCGATGGATTCGTTCGAACTCAACAAGATCATTGGCGCCATCCTGGGCACCCTGCTGTTTGTGATGGGCGTCGGCTTCCTGGCCGAAGGCATTTACCATCCCATCGAAGGCCGCAGCCCCGGCTATGCGCTGCCCGAACCCGAGGCGGGCGCCGGTGCCGGCGAAGCGGTTGCCGAAGCCCCTGCCGTGCCGCTGGGCGTGTTGCTTGCCAGCGCCGATGCTGGCCAGGGTCAGACGGCGGTGCGCAAGTGTGCCTCCTGCCACAACTTCGAGCAGGGTGCCGGCAACAAGCAGGGTCCGGAACTCTATGGCGTGGTGGGTCGCGTGATCGGCAGCCATGAGGGCTTCGCCTACTCGGAAGCCATGCTGGCGCATCAGGCGGCTGGCGACACCTGGACCTACGAGTCGCTCGACCACTTCCTGGCAGCGCCCAAGGCCTTTGTGCCGGGGACCAAGATGAATTTCGCCGGCGTCAAGTCGCCGGAAGAGCGTGCCAATATCCTCGCCTATCTGCAGACGCTCTCGCCGAGCCCGGTGCCATTCCCGGCGCCCGAGGCCGCTCCCGCAGCAGCCGATGTCGGCGTTGATGCCGGTGGCGATGAGACCGCAACCCCGGTTCCCGACATTTCGGCAGCACCTGCCGAAGGCGAGGCGACCGAACCGGCGACGAACTGATCGACCGCAATCCGATGTTTGGCGGGCCGCACCATGGTGCGGCCCGCGCCATTTGGGGGGACCACCATGACGCTGCTGCTGCATCTCGCGGACTTCAACGAGCGCCGCTGGGCTGATGGCTTTGCGGCCGCCCTGCCGGATCGCCGGGTGGTGACTCGGGCCGACGCCTATGATCCGGCCGAGGTTGAGTACATCTTCATCTGGAAACCCAAGGCAGAAGCGTTCGACGGCCTTACCAACCTCAAGGCGGTGCTGTCGCTTGGTGCCGGCGTCGACGCCTTGCTGCGCCATCCGCACCTGCCGGTAGGCGTGCCGATCGTCAGGTTCATGGACGAATCGCTGACCCAGCAGATGTGCGACTACGTGCTGGCCAACGTCCTGATGCACCAGCGGTTGGTCACCCGGTTCATCCGCGACAAGGCGGCCAAGCGCTGGTCTCAGCTTTATCCGGCACCGGCGTGGGCGACGACGGTCGGCGTTCTCGGGCTCGGGGCGCTGGGCAGCGAGGCCGTCAAGCGGCTCAAGGCGGTTGGCTTCCAAGTGCGCGGCTGGAGCCGGACGGCCAAGCAGATCGACGATGTCGAGACCTTCGCTGGTCCGGGTGAATTCGACGCGTTCCTTGCCGGTACCGACATTCTGGTGAACCTGCTGCCGCTGACGCCCGAGACGCAGGGCATCCTGAACTACGAGACCTTCAGCAAGCTCCGGAAGGGCGGGCTGGACGGCTATGGGCCGGCGCTGGTGACCTGCGGACGCGGCGGGCATCAGCGGGAGCCCGATCTGGTGAAGGCCCTGACCGACGGCACGCTGGGGGCCGCGAGCATCGACGTGTTCGAGACCGAGCCCCTGCCCCACGACAGCCCCCTGTGGGACCTCGACAATGTCTGGTTCACGCCGCACATCGCCGGCGCCTCGACCGAGAAGACCGGAGTGGCTTTCTTCTCGCAGGTGATCCGCGATCACGCGGCGGGCGGGCCGCTGCCCAATATCGTGGATCCATCGCGCGGTTATTGAAGCGCCAGCTCCCAGTACTCCCCGATCAGATCGTGGCCGAAGCTGTGGTGCGGAGCGGATTCGACCATCTCGAAGCCGTGGGCGGCGTAGATGCGCCGCGCCGATTCCAGCACGGACTGGGTCCATAGCCGAAGCCTGTTGTACCCGGCCTCACGGCTGAAGGCGACGCATTGGCCGACAAGGCTGGTGCCAATCCCGAGCCCACGGGCCTCTGGCTCGACATAGAGCATCCGCAACTGGGCCGTGCCCGGGCGCCCGGCCGAAGGGGTGACGAAAATCGAACCCATGACCTCGCCGTCGCGCTCGGCGACCCAGAGCGCTTTAGGGGGCGAAGCCGGGGCCACCTCATATTCGTGGTAGATGCGCGCGATCAGGGTCTCGAACTCGCCATTCCAGCCGAACTGCCGGTTGTAGAGCACCGCCTGGCGATGGATCAGCCAGCCGAGTTCCCCGACCCGGTGTGGCCGCAGCACCACCGGCCGTATCGGCAGAGTGTCGCCGAGGATACGGCGGAGGTCGCGGACAGCACGCAGCAGGGTATCGCGCTGGTTGTCGTCGAGTGTCTCGACGAGGGCACCCACCGATGCGTCGCTGCGGGCCGACAGATTGGCGACGGCAGCATCGCCGTCCTGGCTGAGCGCCATGTTGTTCTGCCGTCGGTCGGAAACGCCCGGCGTGACGATGATATACTCGGCCGCCACCAATCGCCTTATCATGCGGCTGAGGTAACCCGGATCGAGCCCGAGGCTGCGCGAAAGATCCGCGGCGGTGGTATGGCCCAGGGTACTGATCTCGTAGAGCACACGGGCCTCGGCGAGGCTGAACGGGCTGTCGACAATGTGCTCATCCAGCAGCCCGAGGACGCGGGTGTAGAAGCGATTGAAGGCGCGGAGCTCGGCGACGAGTTTCTCTTCCATGATGGCCATCGTCACCGATATTGTTGACTTCGTCAACTATATCGGTGCTTGAGGGTCCCGTAGATGGCGCGGATGCCCTGGTCGGTGCCACCGAAGGGCCGTCCGGCTCGGGCCTCCGGTGCCCAGGCATAGATATCGAGATGCGCCCAGGACGTGGTCTCCTTCACAAAGCGGCGGAGGAACAGCGCTGCGGTGATCGAGCCGGCGAACCCGCCGGATCCGGCATTGTTGATGTCGGCAATGCGGGAGGAGAGCATCGAGGTGTAAGGGCGCCAGAGCGGCATGCGCCATAGGGGGTCGTCGCTGGCGGCCCCAGCCGCCATCAGTTCCGCCGCAAGGGCATCGTCGTCGGTATAGAGCGGCGGCATATCGGGTCCAAGGGCCGAACGAGCGGCTCCGGTGAGCGTCGCCAGATCGAAGATCGCTTGTGGCGCGGCCTCATCGGCGAAAGCCAGGGCATCGGCAAGGATCAACCGGCCCTCGGCATCGGTATTGCCGATCTCCACCGTGGTGCCGTTGCGCGCCCGAAGCACGTCTCCAGGGCGGAAGGACGGGCCGGCAATGGCGTTCTCGACGATGGGGATGAGTACGCGCAGCCTGACCGGCAGCCGCGCGTCGATGATCGCGTGGGCAAGGCCAAGGACATTGGCCGCACCGCCCATATCCTTCTTCATCAGCAGCATGCTGGAAGACGGCTTGATGTCGAGCCCACCGGTGTCGAACGTCACGCCCTTGCCAACCAGCGTGATTGGGGGATGCGACTCGTCCCCCCAGGTGAACTCCGCCAGACGCGGCGGCTCTGCCGCGGCTCGGCCGACGGCGTGGATCATCGGGAAGTTATCCCGCAACAGCTCGTCGCCGACGATCGACCGGAATGCCAGCCTGCGATCGGAGGCGAAGCTCCGGACACGCGCCTCAAGCGCATCGGGTCCGAGATCGTTGGCCGGGGTGTTGACCAGATCGCGCGCGAGGAACGCGGCGGCAACCAGTCGCTCAACTTCGGCGCCATCGGCGTCGGCAGGCATTTCCAGTTCCACCGGCTCGCGCGCCTTGCGATAGGCGTCGAAGCGATAGGCGCCCAATCGGAAACCCAGGGCAGCCAGAGTCGGATCGCCGAAATCCCCCTCAAGCCGATAGCGCCCCGGCTCCAGGGCCGCAGCTGCCAGGCCGCAGACCAGCCCCGGCCGGTCCTTGTCCGCACCCAGCCCAAACAGGTAGCCGGCGACCCCACCCTCGCCATCCGGCAGTGGCAGCAGCCGCCCCCGCTGGCCGGTGAAGCCATTGGCCGCCGCCCAGCGTGCCTGGTGCTGGGACAAGTTGGCGGGTAGGCCCGCCTCGGCGACGCAGATGATGGGAAGCGGAACGGCGTAGGTCATCGAAATAGGTCTCCATTCGAGCCGGGGGACAGTAGCGTCTGGCCGGGCGAAGGCAATGCGGGGCGCGAGGCCTTAACGCGCTGTTAGGGTTAATGAACTATTGCTGGGCACCGGGGGCCAGAGCCGAAGTTCAGATTCTTCCTGCGGGGAAACCGATCGTGCCGTTGCGTGTATTCACCTCCCCTTTGCGCCGCTTGCGCCTGGTCATTGTAGCCGGCGTCGCAGCAGCGGTGATTACCGGCTGTGCGACCAGCCCGATGACCACCGGAAGTGTCGGTGGGCCCGACTTCGCCGCCCAGAGCGGGACGCAGCGGGCACAGGCCTTGTCGCAGCTGGCGGCGGCCTACAAGCGGAACCCGAACGATCGCACGACCACGCTCTATTACGCGGCGGCGCTGCGCGCCAATGGCCAGCCGGAGCAGGCGATCGCCGTCCTCGAGAATGGCGTCGCCGAGCATCGCAACGACCCGGTCGTGATGGTGGCCTATGCCAAGGCCCTGTCCGCGGGCGGGCGCTTCGACCAGGCGCTGACCGTGGTGGAAGGCGCAATCGACCCGACCGCACCGGACTGGAATGCCCTGTTGGTCAAGGGCGCCATTCTCGACCAGATGGGCAAGACCAGCGACGCACGGAAGACTTATGAGCTGGGCCTCAAGATCGCGCCGAACCAGCCATCGCTCTACGCCAATCTCGGCCTCTCCTACGCGATGACCAATGAGCTGGATCTCGCGGAGGCGACGCTGCGCAAGGCGGTGTCGCTGCCCGGAGCCAATACCCAGATCCGACAGAATCTGGCGCTGGTGATCGGCCTGCAGGGGCGCTTCGACGAGGCCCAGGCGCTGTTTGCGGCGGAGCTGCCGCCCGAGGCGGTGGCGAGCAACATGGCCTATGTGAGGTCGCTGCTGACACAGCAGAACCGCTGGGATCGCGTCAAGGCCAACGGCTGACCCCGGGTCACACGCTTTCGGCTGAACAACGGTAGGGCGCCCTCGCGGCGCCCTTGCCTTGTCCGGCGTCCCGCCAGCTCAGCCCAGGCTGACGCCGTTGCTGAACACGCGGATGATCGCCGGGGAGATGATGACGATGAACAGCACCGGCAGGAAGAACACGATCAGCGGGACGGTGAGCTTGGGCGGCAGGGCCGCTGCCTTCTTTTCGGCGTCCATCATGCGCTGCTCGCGCCCTTCCTCGGCCATGACGCGAAGCGAGGTGCCGACCGAGGTGCCGTGCCGCTCGGCCTGGATCAGCGCCTGCATGACCGACTTGACGTTGTCGAGCCCGGTCCGCCGTCCGAGGTTCTCGTAGGCACGGGTGCGATCTTCGAGAAAGCTCAGTTCCGCCGTCGTCAGGGTCAACTCCTCGGCGAGCTCGACGCTGGAGGTGCCAATCTCCTTGGCGACACGCTTGAAGGCGTGTTCGACGGACATGCCGGCTTCAACGCAAAGCAGCATCAAATCGAGGGCATCGGGCCAGGCCCGACGGATCGATTGCTGACGCTTCTGCGTCTGGTTCTGCAGCATCAACGTCGGCAGATAGGCGCCGATCAGGCCCAGGAAGAGGGCGTAGATGGCGTTCATCCAGAGGGGCCGGTCGGCAAAGACCGTGAGGCTCAGATAGGCAAAGCTCAGCACGAACAAGACGAAAGGCGTGATGAAGCGCAGGAACAGATAGGTCGTCATCGCGGACTTGGTGCGATAGCCGGCGCGCGCCAGTTTCTCCGCCGTCTTGTCGTCCATGAAGGCCTTCTCGAGCGAGAAGCGATCGACGACGTTGCGCATGTATTCGCGCCCCGCCGCCTGCCGAATGCTGCGGGCTGCCCCCTCCCCCTGCGCCGTGCCGCGCAGACGTGCCATCTCTTCGGCGCGCAGTTTTTCGCGCTCGAGGGCAACGCGCCGGATGCGCTGCCGTACCTTGCTGCCGCCGGAAAAGAACGTCGCCCCGAGCGTGAAGACCATGGCTGCGGCGGCGATGGCCGCCAGTGCCGCAGTCAGGAACTTGGTGTCGGTAAGGGTCGCGACGAGGCCTTGCACGGGCTGGCTCCTAGATGTCGAACTGGACCATGCGGTTCATGATGAAGCCACCCATGAACATCAGAATGGCGGCGACGCCCAGACAGATCTTGCCGACATCGGTCTCGATCAGGGGCAGCAGATAGGATGGCGTGGTCAGCGACACGAGGATGGCCACAATGATCGGCAGCGAGCCGATGATGCCTGCCGAAGCCTTGGCTTCCGAGGACATCGCCTTGACCTTCATCTTCATCTTCTTGCGGTTGCGCAGCACGCGCGCGAGGTTGCCCAGCGCTTCGGAGAGATTGCCGCCCGACTGGCTCTGCACGGCGATCACCACCACAAAGAAGTTCACTTCGGACAGCGGCACGCGGTCGTAGAGCGACAGCACCGCCTCCTGGATGGACTTGCCCATCGACTGCTGGTCGAGGACGCGCTGGAAGTCCGACTTGATCGGCTCCTTGGCCTCCCTGGCGACAAGGCGCATGGAGTCGTTGAGCGGCAGGCCGGACTTCACGCCACGGACGATGGCCTCCACGGCGTTGGGCAGTTCTTCGAGAAAGGCGTTCTGATACTTCTTGCGCCGACGATTGAGATACATGCGCGGCAGCAGGTAGCCGCCTGCCAAGCCGAAAACCAGGCAGTAGATCAGCTCGACCTGCATGACGAAGGTCACGGCAAACAGCAACAGGCCGACGATGACAGAGTTGCGGATGAAGGCCGCCGGTTTCAGCTTCATGCCGGCCTGGTAGATCCGCGCCTGCAGCGGCACCTGCTTTTTCTTCTTCTCCAGCGCTTCGGTCTGCTGGCGGAGGGTCTGCTGAATTTCCTTCCGGCGCGTGTCGCGCGTGCGCTCGTCGCTATTGATGCGCCGATTGAGCTGAACGTCGCCCTGTAGCGCCTTGATCCGCTTCTCGGCCCGCCCATTGCCCATAAGCGAAGGGACCAGCGCGAAGCCGGCCGCACCGACGGCGACGACCGCGAGCAGGGCGAGGAAGATCGGAGTCATGCCGCCACCCTAGACACCGATCGCCTCCCGATGCTCAATATTGGAGCGCTCCAGCGCCTCGACGAGATTGCTCTCTTCGTTGAAGTAGCGCGCGCGCTCGGTGAAGTTCGGCTTGGTAATGCCGGTGGAGCGGTGGCGCCCGATCAGCATGCCGTTCGCGTCCTCGCCGAGGATGTCGTAGAGGAACACGTCCTGGGTGACGATCACGTCGCCTTCCATGCCGAGCACTTCGGAGATGTGGGTGATACGGCGTGAGCCGTCGCGCAGACGCGCTGCCTGCACCACCACATCGATCGAAGAGACGATCATCTCCTTGATGGTGCGGCTGGGCAGCGAGTAGCCGCCCATGGTGATCATCGATTCCAAACGGCTGAGGGCTTCGCGCGGCGAGTTGGAGTGCAGCGTGCCCATCGAGCCGTCGTGGCCGGTGTTCATGGCCTGCAAGAGGTCGAAGGCCTCGGGGCCGCGCACTTCGCCGACGATGATGCGTTCAGGGCGCATACGCAGGCAGTTCTTGACGAGATCGCGCATGGTGATCTCGCCCTCGCCTTCGAGGTTGGGCGGGCGGGTTTCGAGGCGGACCACGTGCGGCTGCTGGAGCTGCAGTTCGGCCGAGTCCTCGCAGGTGATGACGCGCTCGTCCTTGTCGATGAAGCCCGTGAGACAGTTCAGCAGCGTGGTCTTGCCCGAACCGGTACCACCGGAGATCAGGATGTTGGCGCGGACGCGGCCGAGAATGCGCAGCACCTCGGCGCCCTCGGGCGAGATCGATCCATACTTGACCAGCTGCTGGAGGGTCAGCTTGTCTTTCTTGAACTTACGAATGGTGAGCGCTGCGCCATCGATCGCCAGCGGCGGGGCGATGACGTTGACGCGCGAGCCATCCGGAAGACGGGCGTCACAGATGGGCGAGCTTTCATCGACGCGGCGGCCGACCTGGCTGACGATGCGCTGGCAGACATTCATCAGGTGCGCTTCATCGCGGAAGCGGACATTGGTGAGCTTCACCTTACCTGAGACTTCGATGTAGCACTTCTGGCTGCCGTTCACCATGATGTCGGCGATGTCGTCGCGGGCCAGGAGCGGCTCGAGCGGGCCATAGCCCAGGACGTCGTTACAGATGTCCTCGAGCAGATCCTCCTGCTCGGAAATCGACATGATGATCGACTTGAGCGCGATGATCTCGGCGACGATGTCGCGGATTTCCTCGCGCGCGGCATCCTGCTCCATGGTGGCGAGCTGGCTCAGATCGATGGAGTCGATCAGAGCGTTGAAGATCGCGGACTTGGTCTGGAAGTATTCCTTGTCGCGCGCCGCGGCCTCCGGGCTACGGACGTCGACGACACCATCGTCACCGCGCTTGGCATCAAGCGAGCGGCCGGATTCCAGACGGCTCGTCGTGGTCGCGGGGACCACCGGCTTTGCGGCGGGCGGGGGGCTGCCTGCGCCGGGAGTGTTGCCGCCGAAACTGGTACGCTTGCCGAACATCGCCGATCAGCCTTTCACGCCCGCTTGCGCTTGAGGAAGGCGGGCAGCTTGAGGCTCTGACGCGCCATGCTGCGCTCGGGCGAGTTGCGGCCGGTGACGTGGAGGCCGACAAGCCTGAACACTTCGTTGGACTTATGGGACGCCGCCATCTCGGCGATCATCTGGCCGTTGTTGGCGGCGGTGCCGAAGGTGACCGCATCGAACGCGAGCTGGCCCAGCAGCCTCGCCTCTACCGAGTTGGCAAACTCGTTGGCAGCGATTTCCGGACGTTTCGGCACGCCAACCTTATTGATGACGAGCAGCGGCTCGGATTCCGCAGGCCGCAGCGACTTGATGGTGTCCGACAGGTTCTTGGCGTTGCGCAGATTGGCCAGATCGGGCTCGGCAACGATGATGACCTCGTCGACCGTGGCGAGCGTCTGGCGCACCCATGCCGTCCACATGTGCGGAATATCGAGGATGACGACCGGGACGCTCTTCTGGCTGACTTCGAGCACCTGCTCGAACTCGCGCTCGTCGAAATCGAAGGCCTGGTCGAGGACGGCCGGCGCGGTCAGCAGATTGACGTGGTTTGCTGCCTTCGAGGTCAGCCTTTCCAGCATCGTCTGGTCGATCTTCTGGCTATTGCCGATGGCGTCGGCAATGCCGTGCGGCGGGTCCTGGTTGAAGTCCAGGCCGGCCGTGCCGAAGGGCAGATCGAGATCGATGATGAGGGTGTCCTGGCGCAAATGCTGCGCGATGGCCCAGGCGACATTATGAGCGACGGTGGAGGCGCCTGCGCCGCCCTTGGCACCGATGAAGCCGATGGTGCGGCCGATGGGTGCGGCGTTTTCGGAGGCGAACAGCTCGGTGATGATCGAGACAACCGCCTGAGCCGTGGTCGGCAGCACGAGGTATTCCGAAACGCCGGAGCGGATCAGTTCGCGATAAAGCAGCACATCGTTGACATGGCCGAGCACGACCACGCGGGTGGTGGCGTCACAAACCTCGGCGAGGCGCATGAGCGCGGCCGGGATCTGGTCCGGTGGCAGCGTGGTCTCGATGATGACCAGGTTCGGGGTGGGATTGGACTTGTAGGTCTCGATCGCCCCTTCAAGGCCGCCATTGTGCGTGGTCAGGGCGACCTTGGACATCCGGCGATCATGCGTGGTGGATTCCACCAGTTGCGCGGTCTGCGAGTTCTCGCAGAACGCCTGGATGGTGATGCGCGGGACCAGCCGAGCCCCGCCAGCCACCTCGATGGCCGGCTCTTCGCCAGACTTAGCGGCGGGTTCGCGATTCAGGAAACTCATTGGCCCTTACCCCATCAATCCAGCAGGAAGCCGACAGCGCCGTGGTAGCTGCCGCGCATGCCGTCGGAGCCCACACCATAGACCCGCTCAATATGCCCGAGGAAAACCGCCTCGGCGTCGTTAGCAATCACCATCTCGTCGGTGGGGAGCACCGGCTTGGTTCCGCCCTGGTCGTAATAGGGGGTGACGAGGATCACGAGTTCGGTCTGGCTGTGGATGAAGTCGCGCGAGCGGAACAGAGCACCGAGGATCGGAATGTCTCCCAGACCCGGCATGCGGTTGATCTGCTGACGGACGGTGTCCTGCATCAGACCACCGATGGCGAGGGTCTGGCCGACGCCGAGCTCGACGGAGGTCTTGGCTTTGCGCTCACGCGTGGCCGGGATGGTGATGCTGCCGAGGGTGAAGCCACCCTCCGTGGTCGGTTCGGAGACCGAGGTGTCGACCACCAGACCAATGGCACCGTCGGACTTGATGGTGGGCGTGAACTTCAGCTTCACACCGAACTCCTTGTAGGAGTAGGTGACGTTGCCGGCGTCGTCCACGGCGGTCGGAACCGGGAACTCGCCGCCAGCAAGGAACTCGGCCTCGGCGCCGGACATGGCCGTGAGGGTGGGCTCGGAGAGCGTGCGCAGCGCGCCGTGGCGCTCAAGGGCAGTGAGCTTTGCCTGGAGGCTGAGGCCGCCAGCGGCGAAGCTGCCGGTGAGCGCATTGGCGGTCGTGGTGTTGGAGGCACCACCGAGCGGCTGGCTCGACACCAGGCCGGTGGTGATCTGGCCGGTTTGGTAGCTGCCCGAAATATTGATGCCCAGCTGCTTGACCGCCTCACGCTGCACTTCGGCAACGGTGACCTTCAGCTTGACCTGCTGCGGACCGCCCACGGTGATGACACTGGCCACGTTGTCGGCAGAGCCGGCGAACTGGGCCGCGATGGTGGTGGCCTTGGTCACATCGTCGGCGGTGGCCGCATAGCCCGAAAGGACGATGCGGTTGACCGAGTCCCCGTCGGCATTCACCAGTTCCACCGAATCCACCGCGATGTTCGCGGTGGGTAGCAAGCGGGCGAAGGCTTCGCTGAGTGCAGCGCCGACGGTGGAGGTCGCCCCACGCACCGAAACGTCCAGGACGACGATGGTGCGGCCGGCAGCATCGAGGAAGAAGATGTTGGTGACACCGGCATTTCCGGCCGACTGAATGACGGCGCGGCGCTTGGTGCGCATGGCGGCGCTCGCCGTCCCCGGCTGTGAGACGATGACCTCGCCGACGTCCACGGGGAAGTCGACGATCAGGGATTTGCCGATGCCGATGGTCACCTGCTGATTGGTGCCGAAGTTTGCGGCGGTGACGTTGATGTGGGTGGTATCGGCAGCCTGCGGGGCGCCCATCTGGGTTGCCACGACGAAGCCGGCGGCAAGCAGGAGGACGATACCTGCCGAGCGGATGGCAGCTCCGAAAGTCGAGCGCTTGGCCCGGCGGATCGCTGCGTCAAACATGGTGTGCTCCTCGCGCATCAATTCGCCTGCTCTTCTGACTGGGCCTCTTCGCCTTCGCTGTAGGAGGCGGCTTCGACACTTGCGGGGCCGTCCGGCGAGGCGGTCATGATATCGCTGTCGCGGCCCGCCTTGATCAGCCGGATCGACCGACTGGACGCTTCACGGACCAGTTCCTCGGCGCCGACCTGGTAGTCGGCCATCGAGCGCAGCACGAGCGTGAGCGTGCCGATCTGGGTGGAATTGATCACCAGCTCCCCCTGCTCCGGAGTCAGCTCGAGCGTGGCAATGGCGGAGTCCTGGAAGACATTGGCGCTCGGATCCTCGGGATCGGCTGGAGAGCCGGAGGTCCCGGCTTCGCCCAGCCGGCGGTCGATGGCCAGGACTTTGACGTTGGCAAGGATGGTCTGGCTGATCTTGCCGCCATCGGAATCGCGCGAGAGCACCACATCGACGCGGTCGTTGGGGAAGATGTAGCCGCCCGAAGCGGCCTGAGCGTTGACCTCGACGGAGACGCCGCGCATGCCCTTGGCGAGAACGGCGGAGAGATAGCCCTGCGCGCTGCGTACGAGCTTGCTTTCGAGGATGGGTTCACCGGGGAAGAACTCGAAGCGGGCGACGGCGTCGGTGAGCTGCTCAACCGCGTCGGGGAGCGCTTCGCGGGTGACGTATTCGGGGCGCACGGCGAGTTCGGGCCAGGGTTGCCATTCGACGGCGCCTTCACCGAGACGCTCACCAACCCCGATCGGCGTCTTGGCCACGAGGATCTCGGCCTTCTTTTCCTCGATGATCGTTGGGGCCTGAGCCACCGGCTGCGGCGCGTCGTTCCGGGTCGCGAGAAATGCCGCGAGGCCTCCGGCGATCAGCGCAACCAGCAGCAGGATGATCCGCGACGCTCGCATCAGTTGAACTCCACTCGGATAGGCGCGGGGCGCCCGGTTACCTTGGGTGACTATGGTGAGAAACGGTCAAGGTTTGGTTAATCGAGCGTTGTCGCGCAGGGTTAACCAAAGATGACCGAGCGTTCAGGACAGAAAGCTGACGAAGATGATGCTCTGCGAGTAGACCAGCAGCCCGGCGGCAGCGAGGGCGATACCGTAGGGGACGCCGCTCTTCTCGTTGTGCAGGCGATCGATCCAGGCAATGCGGCGGATATTGTCGGGCAGCGGCCAGCGACGGGCGGCGAGGAGGATCATGGTCAGGGCGCCGCCCAGCAGTGAGGCGTAGACGATGTAAGGCAGCATCATGCCGAAGCCGAGCCAGAGCGTGGTGGCGGCGGCAAGCTTGGCATCGCCACCCCCGATCCAGCCGAAGGCGAAGAAGCCGAAGCCGACGACGAGGACGATGGCGGCGCAGGCGAAATGCAGGCCGATCACGTCGAGCGGCAGCCCGACGATCAACGCGAGCACGACGAAGCCGAGAACCAGCGCCAGGACCAGTTTGTTCGATATCCGCATGGTCAGCAGATCCGAGGAGGCGGCGAAGGCCATCAACAGCGGAAAGACCAGCAGGGCGGCAATGGAGAGCAGCGAGGACATGTCGGGGTGCAATCAGGAGGCCGAAACGGCGACGCACCCAGTGTCGCGGGGTTATGGTTAACATTCCCCCAAAATGGCAACGAGGGGGCCATCGACCCCCTCGCTGTATTCCGGCGCAACGAAGGCTGCGATCAGGTCGCGTCGTCGAGCTGGGTGGAGATACGGTTGAACAGGCCCGACAGGCTGCCGCCGAGGGTGGTGGCGGCGGCAATGATGCCGACGGCGATGAGAGCGGCAATCAGGCCGTACTCGATCGCGGTGGCGCCGGACTCGTCATTCACGAAACGAGCGAGAGTATTCATAGGTTGGCTCCTTGCACACGTCATTGAGTGACCACATCATCGGATGTGTCATCACCGTTCGACACGTCACACATCGAACATGGCGTCACGCTAGCCATCAGCCCTTGAAATTGCGTTAACTCGGCAACCGCTGACGCCCGGATTACCTGACGTTTCCGGTATCCTGAACGCCTGGTAAAGCAACAGCCAAATATTGTATCGATCGTACACCCGGCTGACCTTGCCGAGGACAAGTGGCGATGGGTGGAGCGAGACAGTCGCAGGCCGAGGCTACCGGTGGCCGCCGTTTGCCAAATCTTCACCATTCCGCGCAACACTCCGTTTGCCATTCGTCTCCGTGTCAAGGGTTGGTCCCATGTCCCTTCGCCGTTATCTCGCAGCGCTTGCCGGCGTCGCCTTGGTGCTTCAGCCGGTCAGCGTCGCATTCGCCCAATCGGCACCGGTGACGGTGAAGGTCAATATGGCGCGGGTCCTGAGGATCAATGCGCCGGCCGCGACCGTGATCATCGGCAATCCCGGCATTGCCGACATCACCATCCAAGATCCGCAGACGCTGGTGCTGACTGGCAAGAGCTTCGGGCAGACCAACCTGATCGTCCTCGATACGCTTGGGAACCCGGTGGCCGACACGATCGTGCAGGTGGTGCAGGACCAGGCCGACGTGGTGACCGTCTATATGGGCGATGCTCGCAATAGCTATGCCTGCACCCCCGTGTGCCAGCCGATGGTGATGCTGGGTGACGATGGCGCGTTCTCGAGCGAAGCGGTTGCCTCGTCCAAGACCCTTTCGAACATGGCTGCGGGGCAGTGATCAGGGTTCGTTAACCCCGATCGGCACACGCGAAAAAGCCTAGGGCGGCAATAACCAAGGCTTAGCCACGTGGGCGTAGCGTGTCGCTTCAACATGGTGCGCTGCATGTCGAGGAAACCCGGTCTAGTGCGACGGCTATTGTCCCCTGCCATCCGCAGGGGGCGCGGTTTTGCGCGCAATGAAGACGGCGTGACGTTGATCGAATTCGCCATTCTGGGTTTGCCGTTCTTCACCATTATCCTCGCCATTCTCGAAACATCGCTGGTATTTTTTGCCGGCCAGATCCTCGACAGCGGGGTGCAGGATGCCTCGCGCCTCGTCAGAACCGGGCAGGCGCAGACCGCGACCTGGGATGACGACGATTTTCGCGACGCATTATGCGGGCGGCTGTATGGCCTGTTCGACTGCAATCAGATTCGGATCCGGACCAGCGTGGTCGGAGATTTCACTTCGGCGACGGTGGTGACGCCGGTGGAGGTCGGATCGGACTGCGACGACGGGTGCGACTGGACGCTGGAACAAGACTACAGCCCCGGCGAGGCCAGCGAGGTGGTGCTGGTGCAGGCCTGGTACAAGTGGCCGCTGGTGGTGAACCTTCCCGGCTTCAACCTGCAGAGCCTGCCAGACGGTACGCGCCTGCTCGGCGCGGTACGGGTGTTCCGCAACGAGCCGTTCGGCTGCCTCGAGGACTGCAGCGAATGAGGCGGCTCCGGGCGGCATTGGCGCTCTTGCGACTGAGGCGCGACGAGCGCGGCGTCGCAGCAGTGGAGTTTGCGCTGGTCCTGCCAATACTGCTGCTGCTGTATTTCGGCGCGATCGAGTCGGCATCGCTGTTCACGGCCGACCGGCGGGTGGCGACGGTGGCAGGCACCATTGGCGACCTGGTGTCGCGGGCCAAGCGGACCATCAGCGAGGACGATCTCAACGACTATTTCCAGGCGGCGTCGGCGATCATGATGCCGCTGCCGACCGGACCGCTGCGCCAGACGGTATCGCTGATTTCCATCGACAGCGACGGCCTTGCCAAGGTGGTGTGGAGCGTGCCGTTCAATGGCGGGGTCGAACGGGCGGACGACTCGATCTATCCGCTGCCCGCCACCGAGAAGATCAATGAGATCGGTCGCCAAGAGGGACTGCTGGTGGTCTCCGAGGTGATTTACAGCTATCGGCCGCTGTTCGGCATTGTCTATCCCAATGCCCTGTCGCTGAACCACGAAGAGTTCTTCCTGCCGCGCTTCCCCGGTGGCATTACCATCGAGTGAGGCGCCTTGTCGGGGCGGGCCCGAACGTGGCATAGGCTCGGCCAGCAGCAAAGGCCCTCCCCCATGCACGACACCATCATCCCCGTCTTCGATCTGGGCGGCGTTTTCGTCGACTGGAACCCGATGTACCTGTTCCGCAAGCTGTTCGACAGCGAGGAAGAGGCGCAGTGGTTTCAGGACAATATCTGCACCAAGGACTGGAACCTCGAGTTCGACGCCGGCGATATCTTTTCGGAGGGCGTTGCCCGGCTGATCACCCGCTATCCGCGCTACTGGCGCGAGATCCAGGCCTATGACCTGCGCTGGAAGGAAACGCTGGGCGATTTCATCCAGGGGACGATCGACATCCATGACGAGCTGATCGCCGCCGACATTCCCACCTTCGCCATCACCAATTTCTCGTGGGAGAAGTGGGTGAGCTGCCTGCCGGACTGGCCGTTCCTCGAAAAGTTCGACGGCGTGGTGGTTTCGGGTCTCGAAGGGCTGGTGAAGCCAGATCCGCGCATCTACCGGGTGTTCTGCGAGCGCTATGGCCTCGCGCCGGAGAGCTGCGTGTTCATCGACGACAGCGAGCCCAATGTGATCTCGGCGAAAAAGTTCGGCATGCACGCGGTGCATTTCAAGGATCCCAAGGTGTTGCGGAAAGAGCTGATCGGGCTGGGGCTGCCGCTGAAGGCGAAGTAAGGGCGCGGCGCCCCTCAACTGGTCACAGGTCACTCCACTGCACTCGATGTCACCCCGGCCTCCGAGCCGGGGTCCATCTCGCGGTCCGCGCAGGTGGAGAGCTGGGCCCCGGATCAAGTCCGGGGTGACAGCCGGTGGGTATGGATCGCGTGTGCCCTCCATTGGCTCGGCCCACGGAGGTGCGAGGGGCGGACGTGCGGAAGCGCCCGCCGGCGCAATCGCCGCGAGGTTTGAGAGAGTCAGGCGGGAGACCGGCGCGGGTTCAGCCACGCGGGTAGTCCGCAAATGAAACGGCCGTCGCCGCGCCGGTCTCACGGGGGTGACCACCGCGCGCCCGCGCGGCCCTTTTCGCCAGAAGTCTTTCGACTTCCGACTGAAGGTCCAGGTCGCGAGGAAGCTATGCCCGATCCGGAACTCCTCACGACACCTCGGTGGGGCGGAGCCTGCCCGGGGAGCAAGTGGGCTCGCATGCTTTGACCTGGCGGCCGGGACGCGACCGCCCCGGACCCGGCCCTTCCTACCAGCCACCGTCGCGACCGCCGCCTGAGTGGAAAGGCGGGAGGATGATGGCACCGTTTTACGGTGCGAGGATAAGTTGGGGTTCTGTGGGTGTAGCACCCCCCTCCACCGGCTTCGCCGGTCCCCCTCCCCCGCAAGCGGGAGAGGACTCCGACTGAAGCCTCTGTGGCGCACCACTTATCCTCTCCCGCCTGCGGGGAAGGTGGAGGGGGGTGCCGAACGCTCTGGTGCCTCGGATAGCCCGAACGTACCGCCAGGCTTTCCCCCTACCCTTCCAGATTTGCCTGTGCCTCATCGCGCTCGTACTCCGCCCACATGGCAGCATCTTCTTCCGGTGTGGCGCGCTGGGCGGCGCGTTCGGCGCGATAGCGCTCCAGGTAGCTGGCATGGTGACGGCGCGCATGACCGCGGGGTGGTCGTGGCGTGCCGGCATCGGTGCGATACAGGTCGCGCAGAGCGGAGCGAATGAGCCGGAGGGCAAGCGCGGCCGAGACCGGCTGGCCGTCGGGCCAGAGCCGTGCCGAGCCCGGGGCGCGCGAGGTCAGTTGCCGGGTCCAGCGCAGCAGCGTGACCAAGCGCTGCTCGCGCGCGGGAGAGAGCGGGTTCCAGCCCGAGCTGTAGCGATAGTCGTCGACCTCGCCGCGAAAGTACCACAGCGCCGTGGACACCCGGTGAAGCCGCCGCCTGAGGCGGGCCAGCGCGGCGGAGGTTTTCGCAGAGTTGGTCATCAGGCACACTCCTGGGCGAAAAACCGAAGGATAGTGACGCTGGCAAGCGCGGGGAGAAGTTCACGCCGTCGCGAGGTGGGGAACGATGCGCCGGGTGGGGGGTTTTACTGGCACACCCCAAGACAGGAGGACCTGAAAATGGACCACAGCAACCACGTACCGCTGAATGCAAGTGAGCTGACCCCGGCGGTGATCGAGGGCGCGACGATTTATGGCGCTGACGACCACAAGGTGGGCAAGGTGGACCACGTGCATGGCACGGGCACTGGCGGCTCGGCGATCATCGATGTCGGCGGGTTTCTCGGGATCGGCGCCAAGCCGGTGGCGGTGCCGCTGAACCAGCTGGAATTCATGCGCGACGAGAATGGCGACGTGCATGCCGTGACCGGCTGGACCAAGGACCAGCTGAAGGACATGCCGGAGCACAAGCACCACTAAGTGCACCCTGGCCTGATGTGATTGCGGCCCCGAGAGGGGCCGCTTTTGCGTGTGAGGGTGGGGGACGCCGGCGCGTACGGGAAACGTCCTGTTTTGATGCTGGACCAGCCACGCGCACTGATGTCACCCCGGCCTCCGAGCCGGGGTCCATCGCGACACCCGCGCAAGAGGTGAGATAGATCCCGGATCAAGTCCGGGATGACACCGAGTGCGGGGTGAGGCTGGTGGACCTAGGGAGGCACAGGCTGCCCGCCGCACAGTCCTGGAGGACCGCAGCAGTGCAGCGCGTGCTTCTAGCGGGTGCCGTACATGCGGTCGCCGGCGTCGCCGAGGCCGGGGATGATGTAGCCGTGCTCGTTGAGATGGCTGTCGATAGCAGCGGTGAAGACCGGCACGTCCGGATGGGCGGTGGTGAACTTTTCGATGCCTTCGGGCGCGGCAAGGAGGCAGAGGAAGCGGATATTGTTGGCGCCGCGTTCCTTGAGCTTGTCGATTGCGGCGATGGAAGAGTTTGCCGTCGCCAGCATCGGATCGACGACGATGATCAGGCGGTTATCGAGCTCGGACGGGGCCTTGAAGTAGTATTCGACCGGCTGCAGCGTCTCGTGGTCGCGATATATGCCGATATGGGCGACGCGCGCGGCGGGGACGAGATCGAGCATGCCATCGAGGAGGCCATTGCCGGCGCGCAGGATCGAGGCGAAGACCAGCTTCTTGCCCTTGATGGTGGGGGAGTCGATCTTGGCCATCGGGGTTTCGATGGGGACCATTTCGAGCTCGAGGTCGCGGGTGACCTCGTAGCACATCAGGTGCGCGATCTCGCGCAAGAGGCGCCGGAAGCTGGCAATTGAGGTGTCCTTGTCGCGCATGATGGTCAGCTTGTGCTGGATCAGCGGATGATCGACGACGGTGACACCCTTCATTGCGAAACTACCCGGAGCTAGAGGAACGATTGCCCGTGCTTGCCGGGCGCGAGCCCGAGCCAGTGGGCGATGCTTTCTCCTATATCCGCGAATGTCGGGCGGATGCCAGTGCTGCCGGGGCTCAGCGCGGTGGAAAAGCACAGAATCGGCACCTGTTCTCGGGTATGGTCGGTGCCGGGCCAGCTCGGATCGTTGCCGTGATCGGCGGTGAGCACGAGGAGATCGTCGGGGCGGAGTTTCGCGACGAGCTCGGGGAGGCGCGCGTCGAAGGCTTCGAGGGCGCGCGCATAGCCAGGGATGTCGCGGCGGTGGCCGTAATCCTGATCGAAATCGACGAAATTGGTCATGATGAGGGCGCCGTCGCCGGCCATGTCCATGGCTTCGAGCGTGCGATCGAATAGCACCATGTTGCCCGACGCCTTGATTTTGTGGGTGACGCCGTGGCCCGCATAGATGTCGGAGATCTTGCCGATGGCATAGACGTCACGAGCGGCGGACTTGACGCGATCGAGCAGCGTCGGCTCGGGCGGCGGGATGGCGAAATCGCGACGGTTGCCGGTGCGCTTGAAGGTGTCCGAAGTCTCGCCGACGAAGGGGCGGGCGATGACGCGGCCGATCATCAGTGGCGCGGTCAGCTCGAAGGCGGTTTCGCAGAGCTTGTAGAGCCGCTCGAGCCCGAAATGCGTCTCGTGGGCGGCGATCTGGAACACTGAGTCGATGGAGGTGTAGCAGATGGGCTTGCCGGTCCTGATCGACTCCTCGCCGAGTTCGGCGATGATGGTGGTGCCGGAGGCGTGGCGGTCGCCGAGGATGCCCGGAATGCCGGAGCGCGCGACCAAGTCGGCGATGAGATCTGGCGGGAAGGTTGGCACCGTCTGGGGGAAATAGCCCCAATCGAAGGGCACGGGGACACCGGCGATTTCCCAATGGCCGGAGGGGGTGTCCTTGCCTTTGCTGACTTCGCGGCCGACGCCGTAGCGGCCGGCTTTGGGGGAGTCAGTGAGGTTGGGCGGGACCACGCCGGTCGCGAGTTTCGCTGCGGCGCCGAGGCCGAGGGCATCGAGATTGGGAAGTTTCAGCGGGTAGTTTTCGGCGATGTGGCCGAGGGTGTTGGAGCCGGCATCGCCGTAGTCGGCGGCGTCGAGGGCGGCACCGATGCCGAACGAGTCGAGGATGGCGAGGATGGCGCGGGGCATCAGGCAATATCCTCCGGACCGATGCGATCGTAGATGATGGTGGGATCGGGCGCGCCCTCACCGAGGCGGTAGGCGGCCTTGATGCGGCGCTCGGCTTCGTCGGCGGCAGCGGCATCGTTGGCGTGCAGGCGCGCGATCGGATGCCCGTTCGGGCCGACCGTCTTCCAGATCGGCGCCAGGTTGTCGAAGCCGACCGCGTGGTCGATGCTGTCGGTGGGGCGCGTGCGGCCACCACCCAGGACGACGACGGCCATGCCGACGGCGCGTGTGTCGATGGCCTCAACCTGCCCCTCCTCGTCCGGATAGACGTCGCGAACGATGGTGGCGCGCGGCAGGTAGTCGTCCATGCGGTCAATGAAGTCTTTGGGGCCACCAAGGCCGGCGACCATGCGGGCAAAGCGCTCTGCCGGCTCGGCGCTGCCGATGATGCTGTCCACTTTCAGGCCGGCGGCCTGACGCTCCATGCCGGTCAGCGCGAGCGCCTCGGCGCATAGGTTTCGCGTGACGTCGAACAGGCGATTGTCCGCGCCTCTGCCGGTCAGGAAGTTGACGGCATTCCGCACTTCCAGCGCATTGCCGGCGGCGGAGGCGAGCGGCTCGTTCATGTCGGTGATGAGGGCGGCGGTGCGGAGGCCGGCGCCGTTGGCGACGCCGACGAGGCTTTCGGCGAGGGCGCGGGATTTTTCGAGGGTCGGCATGAAGGCGCCGGAGCCGGTCTTGACGTCTAGGATCAGCGCGCCGAGGCCGGCAGCGAGCTTTTTGGACAGGATCGAGGCGGTGATCAGCGGGATGGATTCGACCGTGCCGGTGACGTCGCGGATGGCGTAAAGCAGCTTGTCGGCGGGGGCGAGGTCGGCGGTCTGGCCGATGATGGCGCAGCCGGCTTCGCGCACGACCTTCCGGAACAGGGCGTTGTCGGGGGCGGTCTGGTAGCCGGGGATGGAATCGAACTTGTCGAGCGTGCCGCCGGTGTGGCCGAGGCCGCGGCCGGAGATCATCGGCACGTAGCAACCACAGGCGGCGAGGATCGGCGCGAGCATGAGCGAGACATTGTCGCCGACGCCGCCGGTCGAGTGCTTGTCGACGACGGGCGCATCGAGATCAGACCAGTCGAGTACGGCGCCCGAGTCGCGCATGGCCTCGGTGAGAGCGACGCGCTCGGGCGTGGTCATGTCGCGGAAATAGACGGCCATGGCGAAGGCGGCGGCCTGGGCGTGGGAGACGGTGCCCTTGGTGAGCCCGGCGATGAAGCCCTTGATGTCGGCGGCGGCGAGCGCCCGGCCGTCGCGCTTTGCGATGATGACTTCCTGGGGAAGCAAGGTGCTGGTCACGCGCGTCTCACTGGTCGGCTCTGGAGGCGACTTTGTGCGCCGGTGCGGGCGCGATGGCAAGACGGTCTGCCGGTTCGGCGCCTTGCAAGTCGAGGCGGCGGCATGGCCTAATGTCCGGAAATACGAGGAGGAATTCATGGCACGCGACGATAATCCGGCACTGGAAGAGGCACTGCTGGCGGAGGCGCCGGGGGCGACGAGCGTCCACCGGATCTGGCCTGGCGACGGGGTGCCGGCGGGCGCGGAAAGCTGGGACTGGCAGGAGCGGACCACCGACGTGCCGTGGTCGGCCAAGAAGATGCGCTACACCCGCAATGTGGTGGTGCCGACGCTGACCGTGTACCGGCCGGAGCCGGGCAAGGCCAATGGCACCTCGATGGTGATTGCGCCGGGCGGCGCCTTCCATTTTCTGATGATCGACCATGAGGGCCACCAGTTCGCCAAGTGGCTGGTCGAGCGCGGCGTGACCGCGATGGTGCTGAAATACCGGCTGATGCGCAGCCCGGACGACGACTCTCAGATGGAGACGTTCCGTAACGAACTGCAGAAGAAGCTCGGCCAGCCGAGCCAGACCGAGACGGCGCCGCCGAACCGGCCGTTCATGCTGGATGTGCGCAAGATGGGCGAAGAGGACGGCCGGCAGGCGATCCGATTTGCGCGGGCGCATGCGGGCGAATGGGGGATCGACCCCAACAAGATCGGCATTTCGGGGTTTTCTGCGGGCGGTGGCGTGGCGATGGGCACGGCGATGGAGCACGATGCGCAAGGCCGGCCCGACTGGGCGGTGGGCGTCTATCCGGCGTGGCGGGCGGAACTCAGCGTGCCGGCCAATCCGCCGCCGCTGTTCCTTATCATTTCCGATGACGACAAGTCGGTGGCGCCGATGTCGTCGACCCGACTCTATGAGGCCTGGCACAAGACGGGGGCACCGGCGGAACTGCATGTGTTCGGCAATGGCGCGCATGGCTGGGGGATGAACCAGGACGGGTTCACCTCCGATGTGTGGCCGGTGCTGCTGGAGAACTGGATGCGGTGGCGCGGGCTGGTGTGACCGGTAAAACCCTGATCCGCGCGTCAACGCGTTCTTTATCGCCATCTGACAGGCTCGTTGCTCCGCCGCGGAAGGAGCCGTGGGACCGTGTCAGAGCCGTATCCGATCGAGACCCATATCGCGCGGTCACCCAGTGAGGTGTCCGCGTTCCTCGCCGAGCCGCGGAACTACCCACGCTGGACCGTGGTGTCGGAAGAGACCTTCCGGCAGATCGGTCCGCTGGAATGGGCAGCCGATACGGCGCTGGGACCGCGCATCGTCCGGTTCAGCCCGCCCAACGATGAGGGGATCGCGGATCACGCGGTCTACGCCGAAGGCAAAGAGCCGCGGATGATGCCGCTGCGGATCACCGCTGAGGGCGATGGCACGCTGCTGACCTTCGGGTTCTACCGCCCCGCGGGCATGACCGACGAGCAGTTCGCTTCGGCCATCGAGTGGGTCAGAACCGATTTCGAGGTGCTGAAGTCGCTGCTCGAGGCATGATGCGTGCCCGGCATCAGCGGCGGAGGGCTGCGCCCCACTCAGTAATCATCTTGACGCTCGATCGAGTCTGTCCGAGGTGGTTGACCCCTCATCCGGCCCTTCGGGCCACCTTCTCCCCTCAGGGGAGAAGGGAGTGGTCAGACAGTTGATGTCGGCTCCCGAGTCACTCCGTGCACATGAAGAGGCCAGCAGTCAGGTGGAATTCTTGCTGAAGCTCAGCGCCTGCAGAATGTCCTCGCGCTCCAGGTAGGGATAGTCGGCCAGCAACTCGTCGATGGTGATCCCAGCCCCGATCTGGCCGACAATCATGCCGACGGTGACGCGCATGCCGCGGATGCAGGCCTTGCCGCCCATGACGGCTGGATCGCGCGTGATCCTGTCAAAGGTCATTTCTGCCTCCAGACATCAAGATAGGTCACGCACCGTAGGGAATCCAGACGTTCTTGACCTGGGTGGCACGCTTCAAGAAGTAGTCGCCGGCGAAGGTGTGGGTGTCCGAGAGGTCGTAATAGAGACCGCGGCTGGTCCAGGTTTGCTTCAGATTTCCGACCGAGGCCTTCTCGACCATGGCCGAGGTTTCGGCATCGCCGGCGAACCAGACGGCATCGACGCCATCGTGTTCGGCGAGGGTCTTGGCCAGCGCTTTGCTCTCCCCCGTGACGATGTTGAGGACGCCGGACGGCAGATCGGAGGTTTCGAGCACCTGATAGAGATCGGTGACCGAGAGCGGCGCGCGCTCGGAGGGGACCAGCACGACGGTGTTGCCCATGGCGAGGGCCGGTGCAAAGAGCGCGACCGAGCCGAGCAGCGGGCGCGATGGCGGGGCGAGAATGCCCATGACGCCGATGGGCTCGACCATGGCGACGGCGACGCTGCGCGAGGGCGGATTGTGGACGGCGCCATCGTATTTGTCGGCCCAGCCGGCGAAGGCGAAGAGGCGTTCGACGGCAGCGGCGACTTCGGCGCGGCCATCCTCACCCGTCTGCGCCTTGATGCGGGCGGCGAATTCGTCGGCGCGATAGTCGAGATTCTCGGCGAGGAAATAAAGGATCTGCGCGCGATTGTGGGCCGAGGTGCTGGCCCAGCCCGAGGCGGCGCGGGCTGCCTCGACGGCATTGCGGATATCCTTGCGGTTGCCGTCGCCGACTTCGCCGATCAGCGCCCCATCGGGGCCGTGGACCGGGCGGGAATAGCCGGAATCCGGGCGGGCCTGCTTGCCGCCGATATACATCTTGGCGGTCTGGTCGACACCCGGCGGGGTGCTGTCGTCAAGCGGGTTGCGAGCGCTGCTGGATGCCGTTGGGGCAGCGGTGGGCTTGAAGGGCTTGAGGTCCTTCTCCCAGGCGGGCTTCAGATAGGCGGACATGCCTTCCTTGCCGCCTTCGCGGCCGTAGCCGGATTCCTTGTAGCCGCCGAAGCCGACGGCGGCGTCGAACTGGTTGGTGCCGTTGATCCAGACGACGCCGGCCTTGAGTTTGGGCGCGATGTCGAGGGCGAGATTGACGTTCTCGGTCCAGAGCGTCGCGGCGAGGCCGTAGCGGGTGTTGTTGGCGAGCGCCACCGCCTCTTCCGGTGTGCGGAAGCTCATGGCGACCAGTACCGGCCCGAAGATCTCCTCGTCGACGAGGCTGTTGGCGGGGGAGACATTGGTGACGAGCGCGGGTTTCAGGTAGCAGCCGGTGGCGGGAAGCTGGCCATCGGGCTCATAGACCTCGGCGCCTTCGGCGATGCCCTTCTTCATCAGATCGCGGATGCGCTCGACCTGCACCGGGGCGACGAGCGCGCCGATATCGACGGCCTTGTCGAGCGGATCGCCGACGCGAAGGGCCGCCATGCGAGCCTTCACTTTGGCGATGAAGCGGGCTTCGATGGATTCCTGCACCAGGAGGCGCGAGCCGGCACAGCAGACCTGGCCCTGGTTGAACCAGATGGCGTCGACAAGGCCTTCGACGGCGCTATCGAGATCGGCATCGTCGAAGACGATGTAGGGCGACTTGCCACCAAGCTCGAGGCTCAGCCCTTTGCCGGAGCCGGCCGTGGCGGCGCGAATGATCTTGCCCACCTCGGTGGAGCCGGTGAAGGCAAGCTTGTCGATGTCGGGGTGGTTGACGATGGCGGCGCCGGTGTCCCCTGCCCCGGTGACGATGTTGACGACCCCCTTGGGGAGGCCGGCTTTCTCGCAGATTTCGGCAAAGAGCAGCGCGGTGAGCGAGGTGAACTCGGCGGGCTTCAGCACCACGGTGTTGCCGGCGGCGAGGGCCGGGGCGATCTTCCAGGCGAGCATCAGCAGCGGAAAATTCCACGGGATGATCTGGCCGCAGACGCCATAGGGCACGTGGCCGGGGAACTCGCGTTCGAGATGCTGGGCCCAGCCGGCATGGTGGTAGAAGTGGCGGGCGACCAGCGGGATATCGACGTCGCGGCTCTCGCGGATCGGCTTGCCATTGTCCATGGTCTCGAGGACGGCGCAGAGCCGGCTGTGTTTCTGGATCAGCCGGGCGAGCGCGTAGAGGTGCTTGGCGCGCTCGTAGCCCGAGAGCGCCGACCACTTCGGGAAGGCGGCGCGGGCGGCCTTCACTGCGGCGTCGACATCTTTGCCAGTGGCCTCCGTGATATCGGCGAGTTTCTTGCCATTGGCCGGATTGTCGGTGGCGAAGGTCTTGCCGGGCTTGGTCCACTTGCCATCGATGAACAGACCGAAGCGGTTGTCATGCGCGGCGAGCCAGGCGAGCGCGGTCTCCGGCGCCTCGGGCGCGGGGCCGTATTCGAGGGAGGTGAAGATTTCAGCGATCTTGTTCATTGGCCCCTCCGGGAAGGCAGTCGGCAATAGGCAGTCGGCAGTCGGCAGTCGCGAGGCGGCGCCCCCTCCACCGCCTTTGGCGGTTCCCCTCCCCCGCTTGGCTGGGGAGGATCACCCCTCATCCGCCCTTCGGGCACCTTCTCCCACAAGGGGAGAAGGCGATCACCGCAAATCTCTCAGTCAGGCCTTCTCCCTTGATGGGAGAAGGTGGGCGAAGCCCGGATGAGGGTGTAGTCGGTCTCCATCACACCATGGGCTGGCGATAGTCGGCCGCGTAGTGGCCGGTCAGCGAGTGTTCGAGCTGGCGTTCAATGTCGGTGAGCAGCGAGCTGGCGCCGAAGCGGAACAGGTGGGGCTGGAGCCAGTGGGTGCCGAGTTCCTCTTTCATCAGCGCCATGTAATCGGTGGCGAGCTTGGCCGACGCGATGCCGCCGGCGGGTTTGTAGCCGATCTCGATGCCGGTTTCCTCGTGGAACCAGCGGATCATGCGGACCATGGCAAGCGAAGTGACGAGGTTGGCGTTGACCTTTTCCTTGCCGGTCGAGGTTTTTATGAAGTCCGCACCTGCGAGCATGCAGACCAGCGAGGCTTTTGCGACATTGGTCTGGGTGGCGAGTTCGCCGGTGCCCAAGATGGTCTTGATATGCGCATCGCCGCAGGCTTTGCGCATGGCCTTGACCTGATCGTAAAGCCCCTGCCAGTCGCCGGTGAGCACCATGCCGCGCTCGATGACGATGTCGATCTCGTTGGCCCCGTCGGCGACCGAGGCCTCGATTTCGGCGAGGCGGGTGGAGAGTGGCGCGAGGCCGTGCGGGAAGGCTGTGGAGACGGCGGCAACGTTGATGCCGGTGCCTTTCAGCGCGTCGACGGCAGTCTTGACGAAGGTGTGGTAGACGCAGACGGCGGCGGGTTTGATGTCGAGGTCAGCGACCCCGAGGCCGGCGAGGATTTCGCTGCGGACCGGGTGGCGGGCCTTGGCGCAGAGGCGCTCGACGCGGCCGGGCGTGTCATCGGAATTGAGGGTGGTGAGGTCCATCAGGGTGATGGCCTTCAACAGCCAGGCGACCTGCCAGTCCTTCTTCACCGAGCGGCGGGCGGGGAGCGTGGACGCGCGGCGCTCGAGGGCCGAGCGGTTCATCACGGTGCGCTCGACCCAGTCGAGATCGAGCGGGAAGCCCGGATTGCGGCGGTGCGAGCCAGCGGGCTGCGCGGCGGGTGCGCTGGCGGGCTTGGCCTTACTGGCCGGTTTGGCGGCGGCCTGATCGACGACGCGAAGTTCCATTGATGGCCTCCTTGCGCCTTACCGGTTAGCCCGGCTTTGCGGCAGTACGTTGAAGGGCATTATCCGCCCAAATGACTATTTCGCCAAGAACTCGGGACCGAACGAGTGCGGCAGGAGTTGCGCAAGGGTCTGCTCGAGCGGCGTGCCGTCGATGCCGTGCGAGACGATGACCACGTCGGGATCGGCGAATTCGCGGATGCGCTGGCGGCAGGCGCCGCAGGGGGTGACGGGCATGGTGCCGGGGCCGGTGGTGTAGACGCGGCGGATGCGCTTCGCCCCACCCGCCAGCATGGCGGCGATGGCGGAGGGTTCGGCGCAGTTGCCGACCGGATAGGCGGCGTTTTCGACATTGCAGCCCGAATAGATGTTGCCGTCATCGGCGAGGATGGCGGTGCCCACCTGGAACTTCGAGTAGGGCGCATAGGCGCGGGCCCGCACGGCTTCGGCGGCGGCTAGGAGTTCGGGATCGCGCGGATGCGGCATTACCGCTCCTTCGTATAGGGAATGCCGGCGGCCTTGGGGGCGACGGCGCGGCCGATGAAGCCGGCGAGCAGCACGACGGTGAGGATATAGGGCAGCATCTGGATGAACTGCACTGGCACCTCGCCGATGATGGGGAACTCGAGACCCTGCACGCGCAGTTGCACCGCATCGAGGAAGCCGAACATCAGGCAGACCAGCAGCGCCGGCCATGGCTTCCATTTGGCGAAGATCAGCGCGGCGAGTGCGATGTAGCCACGACCGGCGGACATGTTGTTGTTGAAGCCGGCCGACTGGGCGATGGAGAGATAGGAGCCGCCGATGCCGACGAGGACCGCGGTGATGATGAGTGCCTGATAGCGGAGGACCGTCACCGAAATACCGGCGGTGTCGATGGCCTTGGGGTTCTCACCGACGGCGCGGAGGCGGAGGCCGAAGCGGGTGCGGAACAGCACCCAAGCGGTGATCGGCACGGCGATGAAGGCAAAATAGGTGATGAGGTTGTGGCCCGAGATCAGCTCCCAGTAGATCTGGCCGATGATGGGGACATCCTTCAGTTCTTCGGCAAAGGGCAGCGAGATCGGGTTGAAGCGCTGATCGCCGCTCAGCTGCGGGGTGTAGCCGCCGCGCTTGAACCAGCTCTGGCCGAGGAAGGTGGTGAGACCGGCGGCGAGGAAATTGAGCGCCACGCCGGAAATGGTCTGGTTGCCCTTCAGATTGATCGAGGCGAGGCCGTGGATAGCCGAGAACAGCAGCGCAGCGCCGACGCCGGCGCAGAGGCCAGCCCAGGCGGAACCGGTGACGGCGGACATGGCCGCGGCAGCGAAGGCAGCGGCGAGGAGCTTGCCCTCAAGGCCGATGTCGACAATGCCGGCGCGTTCCGAATAGAGGCCGGCGAGACAGGCGAGGATCAGCGGCACCGCGAGGCGGATGGTGGAATCGAGGATGAGGGTGACGTCGACCAGCCAATCCATCATTTGCCTCCTGCCGGTTCGGGACGTGTCAGGAGGCGGGAGAGCGGGCCGCGCAGCATGTCGCCCATGGCGCCGGTGAACAGGATGACGAGGGCCTGGAGCGTGACGATCATTTCGCGGGTGATGCCCGGCATCTGGAAGGCGAGTTCCTGCCCGCCCTGGTAGAGCACGCCGAACAGCAGGGCCGACAGCGCCACGCCGACCGGGTGGGCGCGCCCCATGAAGGCGACGGCGATGCCGACGAAGCCGGCGCCATTGACGAAATTGAGGATCAGCCGGCCCTGGACGCCGCCGACATTGTTGACCGCGACCATGGCGGCGAGCGCCCCGGCCATGGCCATGACGATCATGATCGTCTTCTGGTTGGAGATGCCGGCATAGTTGGCGGCAACGGGATTGTGGCCGAGGGCGCGGACGGCATAGCCGAACTTGGTGCGCCAGACGATCCAGTAGACGAGGATCAGCGCGCCGATGGCGAGAAAGAAGGTCAGGTTGACCGGCGAATTCTTGAACAGCTCGATGAAGCTGCGCAGTTGCGGCACACGGGTGATGGCGTCGAGCGGGGCGCTTTCGTCGGAATTGACGCCGGCGGGCTTCAGGATGCGGGTGATGATGAAGCTCATCAGCGAGACGGCGATGAAATTGAACATGATCGTCGTGATGACGATGTGGCTGCCGCGCTTGGCCTGGAGATAGCCCGGCACGAAGGCCCAGGCGGCGCCGAACAGCGCGCCGACGACGATCATCAGCGGGAAGACCAGGGCCCAGTGCATGCCGTTGAGCGCGAGGCCGATGAGGATGACGCCGAGGCCACCGACATAGGCCTGGCCCTCGGGGCCGATGTTGAACAGGCCGGCATGATAGGCCAGCGAGACCGCGAGGCCGGCGAAGATGAAATCTGTGGTGTAGTAGAGCGTGTAGCCGAAGCCCGCGCCATAGCCGAAGGCGCCGTAGAGCATGATGCCGACGGCCTGAAGCGGGTTCTGCCCGACGGCGAGGACGATGAGCCCGCCGACGAGGAAGGCGAGGACGACGTTGAGCAGCGGCAGGAGGATGACGTCGGCCCAGGGCGGCAACTGCGCGCGCATCAGTTGGTCTCCCTGCCGGAATTGTTCTGCGGGCTCATCTCGACCATGGTCTGCTGGGCGGGCGTTTCGTGCGGCGGCAGCTTGCCGGCGGCGGCCGTATGGCTCGAGCCGGTCATCAGCAGGCCCAGCTCGGTCTCGTCGGCGGTGGCCGGATCGGCCTCGCCAACGATCTGGCCGTCGAACATCACAAGGATGCGGTCGCTGAGCGAGCGGATTTCATCGAGCTCGACAGAGACCAAGAGGATGGCCTTGCCCGCGTCGCGCATCTTGATGATCTGGTTGTGGATGAACTCGATGGCGCCGATATCGACGCCCCGGGTCGGCTGGCCGACGATCAGGACGTCCGGATTGCGCTCCATCTCGCGGGCGAGAACGATCTTCTGTTGATTGCCGCCGGAGAAATTGGCGGTCTTCAGATCCTTGTTGGGCGGCCGGATGTCGAACTTTGCGATGTAGTCGTCGGCGGTGCGGCGCGCCTGCTCGATATCGAGGGCGAGGCCTTTGCCGTAGCTGTTCTGGTAGCCGAGGATAGTGTTTTCCCACTCGGAGAAATTGGTGACGAGGCCCATGCGCAGACGGTCCTCGGGAACGTGCGCCAGACCGGCGGCGCGGGCGCGCGCGGCACCGTCATCGCCTTCGAGGGACAGCGGGGCGCCCTTGAGGCGGACCGTGCCGGACTTCTGGTCGCGCATACCGGAAACGGATTCGAGCAGTTCGGACTGGCCGTTGCCGGCGACGCCGGCAATGCCGACGATTTCTCCGGCGCGGACCGAGAAGTTGATGCCCTTGACGCGCGGAATGCCGAAATCGTCGGTGACGACGAGGTTTTCGACCTGCAGCAGGGTCTCGCCGGGACTGGCCGGTCCCTTGTCGACCTGCAGCAGCACGCGGCGGCCGACCATCAGTTCGGCGATCTCGCCGGGCGAGGTGTCGGCGGTGGTGAGGGTCTTGACCATGGCGCCCTGGCGCATGACCGAGACCTCGTCGGTGATCGCCATGATCTCGCGCAGCTTGTGCGTGATCATGATGATGGTCTTGCCCTCGTTGCGCAGGGTGCGGATCACTTCGAAGAGCTGGTCGGCCTCGTTGGGTGTCAACACGCCGGTGGGCTCGTCGAGAATCAGGGTCTCGGCGCCGCGATAGAGGGCCTTCAGAATTTCGACGCGCTGCTGCTGGCCGACGGAGAGGTTCTCGACGACGGCGTCGGGATCGACATGCAGGCCATAGTCGGTCGCCAGCTGCTTCAGTTGCGCGCGGGCCCGGGTGAGCGTCGGACCGAGCAGCGCGGAATCCTCGGCGCCGAGGACGATGTTCTCGAGAACGGTGAAGTTGTCGACCAGCATGAAATGCTGGTGGACCATGCCGATGCCGAGGCGGAGGGCATGGCGGGAATCGGTGATGTCGTGGGGCGTACCGTTGACGCGGATCTCGCCGGAATCGGCGGTGTAGAAGCCGTAGAGGATCGACATCAGGGTCGATTTGCCGGCGCCGTTTTCGCCGACAATGCCGTGGACGGTGCCCTGCTTGATCTGCAGGTGAATATCCCGGTTGGCGTGCACCGGACCGAAATGCTTGTTGATACCGATCAGCTCGATCGCTAGCGGCGAGCCGGCGGCCCCGGAGGGCCGCCGCTCACTCGTATGGTCCAGACTTGTCATCGGCAGGTCCAAACCATTGCTGACATCAGACCGGGCAGGACTTGTCGGTGCGGAAATCGTGAACCGTGACCGCGCCCGAAACGATATCGGCGGTGGCCTTGTCGACAGCGGCCTTCATCTCGTCGGTGATCAGCGAGGCGTTGTTCTCATCGAACGCAGCGCCAACGCCCTCCTCGGCAAGGCCGAGCACGATGAGGCCCGGCGTCCAGGTGCCGTTCTTCTCATCGTTCATGGCGTTGTAGGTGGCGACGTCGACGCGCTTCAGCATCGAGGTCAGCACGTTGCCGGGGTGGAGGTGGTTCTGGTTGGAATCGACGCCGATGCCGAACTTGCCCGCGTCGGCCGCAGCCTGCAGCACGCCGGCACCCGAACCGCCGGAGACCTGGTAGATGACGTCCACGCCCTGGTCGAGCTGGGACTTGGCAACTTCGGTGGCCTTCACCGGGTCGTTGAAGGCTTCAAAGCCGGTGCCGACATAGGTCTCGAGCACTTCGATGTCGGGGTTCACCGACTTGGCACCCTGCTTGTAGCCGCAGGCAAAGGCTTCGAGCAGGTCGAAATTGAAGGCCGGCACAACGCCGATCTTGCCCGATTCGGACTTCATGGCCGCAAGGATGCCGACGAGGTACGAACCTTCCTGCTCCTTGAACACCACCGAGCGAACGTTGGGCAGATCGACAACGGTGTCGATGATAACGAACTTGGTGTCCGGGAATTCAGGAGCGACGGTCTTCAGCGCGGTTTCCCACGAGAAGCCCGGCAGGACGATCGGCGAGTTGCCGCGGGTGGCGAACTGGCGAATGGCCTGCTCGCGCATGGCGTCACCGGAGATTTCGAGGTCCTGGTAGGCGCCGCCCTCGGCCTTGAACTTCTCGGCACCGTTATAGGCGGCCTCGTTGAAGGATTTGTCGAACTTGCCGCCACCATCATAGATGAGCGCGGCATCGGCCATGGCGGCACCGGCGAGCAGCACCGAAGCGGCGACGCCAACAGCCAGAGCACCGAGGTGCTTGGAAATAAAGGTCATGGATCATTCTCCCTGTATCGCGGACAGCAACGGCATTCCGCCGCCTGACGAACCGTCCGCGTTGACCCGGAATACAATCGTGCAATTGGAGCCTCGGCAAGAGGCTTCAACCGAAATTTTGACCAAGTGGGAAAAATCTGTGCGCGACCGCCCGGCGATCAGGCCTCGCCAGGGCGCGGTGGCGCGTCGTGCGGGGGGCGGCCCTTGAAGGTCATCGGCAGCCCCGCAACCACGAAATAGACGTCGTCGCAGACGCCGGCGAGACGCTGGTGGGCCGCACCCGCGAGATCGCGGAATGTGCGGGCCAGCGCATTGTCGGGGACGATGCCGAGCCCGACCTCGTTGGAGACGAGGATGACCTGGCAGTGCGCGATGCTCTGCAGGGCCTCAACCAGATCCTCGACGGCCGCGGCGACGTTGATGCCGATTCCCAGCAGGTTGGTGATCCACAGGGTGAGGCAATCGACGAGGATGGCGTCGTGCTCGGCTGCCGCCCTGACGAGCGAGCCAGCCAGATCGATCGGCTCCTCGATGGTGGCGAAATGCACGCTGCGCGAGGCCTTGTGGGCGCGAATGCGCTCGCGCATCTCGTCATCGAGGGTTTGTGCCGTGGCGAGATAGGCGGGGCGCCGACCACGCTGCAGCGCCAGCTGTTCGGCGAAGCCGGTCTTGCCGGACCGGGCGCCGCCGAGCACGAGGACATGGGACATGGGATGGCCTCCTACGCATTGCGGTGCCGATCATAGCCCAAACGGTGGCAATAGACAGGCGAAGTCGACGGGGCGTTCGGGGGCCCTGCCCCGCCGGGGCCCCGTCTTACTGGCACGGTCTTGGTGGCCCAGTGTTGAACCAGAGTTGGCTTGCCCGCATGCGAGCCTTGCGGCAAGTTCGGTTTCGCGTGAGGCCCGGGCCGGTTATTCTACTTTCGTCTAGAGGGCTTTGGCATTAAGGTCCGCGCCGGACTCGGGGGCTCCCGTGTCGGGCAGATTTCAGATGAGGATGGCCATCCGTGGCACGGTATTATCTCGGGGTGGATGGAGGCGGCACCAGTTGCCGCATCCGTCTGGCCGATGCAGCCTTGAACACGCTTGCCGATGCCGGCGGCGGACGCTCGAACCTGCAGATCGAAGACGGTGAGCCGGCGTTCCGCTCGATCATGGATGGGGCGCGCGAGGCGTTCGCGAAGGCGGGAATCGATTTCAGCGAGACGGCGAACACCTATGCCTGCTTCGGCATGGCCGGCGGGCGGTTGCCCTCGGCCCGCGAAGCATTCGAGCAGCGCCAGTGGCCCTTCGCCAAGGTGCGGGTCTATGACGATATCGACATTGCCCGGGCCGGTGCACATGGCGGCAGAGACGGCGGGGTGATCATCGTCGGCACCGGTTCGGCCGCGATGGCGCTGGTGAACGGCACGCGCCACCAGGCCGGCGGCTGGGGCTTTCCGATCGGCGACCAGATGAGCGGTGCGATCCTCGGGCGTGAGCTGGTGCGGCGCACCATCGAAGCCGAGGACGGCATCCTCGAGGGCTCGCCGCTGACCAAGGCGGTGCTGGCGCGGCTGGGCGGCACGGTCGACATGATCATGGACTGGGCGTTCCCCAAGGATCCGCGCGGCCCGCTGCCGGCGGACGACAAGGGGCCATCGACGCTGCTCGGGCGGGCGCCGGCCGAGTATGGCGCGCTGGTGCCGATGTTCTTCGAGTTTTTCGAGAAGGGCGACCCGGTCGCCAAGGAGCTGATGGCGCTCGAATTGAGCGAGGTCGACAAGTATGTCGCCTGGTTCAAGGCGCGCGGCGTCGACAAGATGGCTGCGGTCGGCGGCTTCGGGACCCGGCTCTACCCGCTGATGCAGGAACGCTATGGCGATTTTCTCGTGCTGCCCAAGCATGAACCTCTGCATGGCGCGGTGATCCTCGCGCAGCAGAACTTTCCCAACTGACGCATTTCAGGAGTGCCCATAGCGTGTCCAGCCGCATCATCCCCGTCCAGCCCTTCGACTATGTGGTGTTCGGTGCGACCGGCGACCTGACCAAGCGCAAGCTGATCCCGGCGCTGTACCATCGCTTTGTCGACGGCCAGTTCGACGAGGAAAGCCGGATCATCGGCGTGTCGCGTTCGAAGCTGAGCGATGCCGAGTTCCGCAAGCAGGTGCACGAGTCGATCGAGCAGTTCGTCGAGAAGGAATACCGGGACGCCAAGACCATCGAGCGCTTCGTTTCGGTGTGCAGCTATGTCGCCAATGATGTGAGCGACGAGACGAAGTGGGGGGATCTGTCGAAGAACCTCCGCTCCGACCCCAAGATCGTCCGGGCGTTCTACCTCGCGGTGGCGCCGGACCTGTTCGGGCCGACCTGCGAGTATATCCTCAAGAAGAAGTACTACCGGCGCGATGCGCGGGTGGTGATCGAGAAGCCGCTGGGGCACGACCTCGCCTCCTCGATGGCGATCAACGACGAAGTGTCCAAGATCTTCAAGGAAGATCAGGTCTACCGGATCGATCACTATCTGGGCAAAGAGACGGTGCAGAACCTGCTGGCGCTGCGCTTTGCCAATATCCTGTTCGAGCCGATCTGGAACTCGGCGCATATCGAGCATGTGCAGATCACGGTGGCCGAGTCGGTGGGTGCCGGGACGCGCGGCTATTACGACGAGAGCGGCGCGCTGCGCGACATGGTGCAAAACCACATCATCCAGCTGCTCTGCCTCGTCGCCATGGAGCCCCCGGCATCGGACGATGCCAATGCGCTGCGCGACGAAAAGCTGAAGGTGCTGCGGTCGCTGAAGCCGATCACCGGCAGCGATGTGGCCAAGGCCACCGTGCGCGGCCAGTATCGCGCCGGCAGCGTCGATGGCGCGGCGGTCGCCAGCTATCAGGACGAGCTGCCGGAAGACAAGAAGGGCTCGCGCACCGAGACCTTCGTGGCGCTGAAGGCCGAGATCGAGAACTGGCGCTGGGCGGGCGTCCCGTTCTACATCCGCACGGGCAAGCGGCTGCCAAGCCGGGCGTCGGAAATCGTCGTGCAGTTCCGGCATATTCCGCACTCGATGTTCGACCATGCCGAGGGCGCGCCGCGCGCCAACCGGCTGGTGATCCGCATCCAGCCCGACGAGGGCGTGAAGCTGTTCCTGATGATCAAGGATCCGGGTCCGGGCGGGATGCGGCTGCGCGAAGTGCCGCTGAACCTGAGCTTTGCCGAGGCGTTCGACGAGCGCACCCCCGAGGCGTATGAGCGGCTGCTGCTCGATGTGATCCGCGGTAGCCAGACGCTGTTCATGCGGCGCGACGAGCTGGAAGCGGCCTGGACGTGGATCGACCCGATCCGCGACGCCTGGAATGCGGCGGGTGATGCGCCGCAGGCCTATATGGCCGGCACCTGGGGACCGACGGCGGCGATCGCCTTGATCGAACGCGACGGGCGCACCTGGCACGAGGACGAGAATTGACGGCAGCCCGGCGCAGCTTCGGCACCAAGGAAGACCTGGCGCTGGCGCTGGCCGAGGCCGTCGCCGAGCAGCTGACGACCGGAATTGAAGCGCATGGCCGCGGTGCGATTGCCGTCTCCGGAGGGTCGACGCCCGGGCGATTCTTTGCGGCGCTGAGCCAGCGCGACGATGTCGACTGGTCGCGGGTAATCGTGACGCTGGTCGACGAACGCTGGGTGCCGGAGAGTTCGGACCGCTCCAACGCCGCGCTGGTCAAGGCGCGGCTGCTGCAGGGCCCGGCGGCGGCGGCGCACTTCGTGCCGCTCTATGCCGGGGGCGAGGCGCCGGACGAGACCGGGCTCAACCGGACGCGCCTGCAATTGCAGGCATTGCCGCCGCGGTTCGACGCGGTGGTGCTGGGCATGGGAAATGACGGGCACACCGCCTCGTTCTTTCCCGGTGGCGACCGGCTGGAGGCGGCGCTCGAGGGGGCGGAAGCGGTGGTCGCAATACGGGCGCCGGGGGCGGGAGAACCCCGGGTGACGCTGACGCTGGGCCGGCTGCTGGCCAGCGAGGCGATCTATCTGCATATCGAGGGGGAAGACAAACTCGCGACGCTTGACCGCGCGCTGGGCGAAGGCGACCGGGACGAAATGCCCGTCCGCGCCGTGCTCAGGCAGGGCGTCGTGCCATTGACCATCTTCTGGAGCCCGTGAGCGGGCTGCCCCCAAGGAGACAGACATGTCCGTCGTCAAGACCGTCAAAGACGTGACCGAGCGCATCATTGCCCGGAGCGAAACCTCGCGCGGGGAGTATCTCGAGCATCTGGACGCGCAGCGACAGAAGGGCGTCTATCGCTCGGCGCTGGCCTGCGGAAACCTGGCGCATGGCTTTGCGGCCTGCTCGCCGGCCGACAAGGCGAAGCTCGCGGGCTCGAAGGCGCTGAACCTCGGGATCGTCACGTCGTATAACGACATGCTGAGCGCGCATCAGCCCTATGCGACCTATCCGGACATCATCAAGGACGCGGCGCGTTCGATCGGGGCGACGGCGCAGGTGGCGGGCGGCGTGCCGGCGATGTGCGATGGCGTCACCCAGGGACAGGCCGGGATGGACCTCAGCTTGTTCAGCCGCGACGTGATTGCCATGTCGACGGCGATCGCATTGAGCCACAACATGTTCGACGCGGCGGTCTATCTGGGGATCTGCGACAAGATCGTGCCGGGGCTGATGGTTGGGGCGCTGAGCTTCGGGCACCTGCCGGCGGTGTTCGTGCCGGCCGGACCGATGCCGAGCGGGATTTCGAACGACGAGAAGGCCAAGGTCCGCCAGCTCTATGCCGAGGGCAAGGTGGGGCGGGCGGAACTCTTGGAGAGCGAGGCGAAGTCGTACCACTCGCCGGGCACCTGCACGTTCTACGGCACCGCCAACTCCAACCAGATGCTGATGGAGATCATGGGGCTGCACCTGCCGGGTGCGAGCTTTGTGAACCCGAACACGCCGCTGCGCGAGGCGCTGACCCGCGAGGCGGCAAAGCGCGCGCTGTCGCTGACGGCGGAGGGCAATGACTATACGCCCATCGGGCATGTGATCGATGCCAAGGCGATGGTGAACGGCATGGTGGGGCTATTGGCAACCGGCGGCTCGACAAACCACACGATGCACCTGGTTGCGATTGCGGCGGCGGCCGGGCTGAAGATCACCTGGGAAGACATGTCGGAGCTGAGCTCGGTGGTGCCACTCCTGGCGCGGGTCTATCCCAACGGCACGGCGGACGTGAACCATTTCCACGCGGCGGGCGGGATGGGGTTCCTGATCCGCGAGCTGCTGGATGCCGGGTATCTCCATGACGACGTGAAGACGGTGTGGGGCGAAGGGCTGTCCGGCTATGCCGTCGAGGCCAAGCTCAACGAGGAGAAGCTGGAATTCGTGCCGTCGCCGGCAGAGTCCGGCAATCCGCGGGTGCTGGCGCCCGCAACGGCAGCCTTCTCGGCGAATGGCGGGCTGAAGGTGCTGAGCGGCAATATCGGCAAGTCGGTGATCAAGGTGTCGGCGGTGAAGCCGGAGAACCGGATCGTCGAGGCGCGGGCCCGGGTGTTCCACTCGCAGGACGGGATGATGGCGGCGTTCAAGGCCGGCGAGATCAGCGGCGATGTGATCGCGGTGGTGCGCTTTCAGGGGCCGAAGGCGATCGGCATGCCGGAATTGCACAAGCTGACGCCGGCGCTGGGCGTACTTCAGGATCGCGGGCACAAGGTGGCGCTGGTGACGGACGGCCGCATGTCGGGCGCCTCTGGCAAGGTGCCGGCGGCGATCCATGTGACGCCGGAAGCCATGGATGGCGGTGCGATTGCCAAGATCCGCGATGGCGACCTGTTGCGGCTCGATGCCGAAGCGGGGACGCTGGAGTTTGTCGGGGACCAGCGCGAGTTCCTGTCGCGCACACCGGCGACCGAGGACCTCCGGCAGTCGCATTTCGGCACCGGCCGCGAGCTGTTCGCGGGATTCCGCGCACTGGTGGGGACGGCGGACCACGGGGCGAGCGTGTTTGGCTAGAGGCGTTGCGACCCGCGACCGCCGCGCAACAGTCTACATATGACAAAGCGATGCCCCCGGCCGAGGCCGGGGGCACATTCTTGAGTTCTCCGTCTGGCCGTCGCGATTACATCGCGGCCGTGGGAGCCTTGAACATCTTCACGTAGGGCTTCTGCTCGGCGTTCAGCGCGGGGGTATCGACGTCGGTCATGCCTTCGCCAAACGAGTACACGCCGTCACCGTCGGTGTCGTAATGCAGCATAGCGATGAAATCCTCGCCCGCGGCCAGCGGATAGTCGGCGGTGATGACAACGTTCATCGTCTCGCCAGCCTCAACATAGGCATGGCCGATCGAGGCGGGAACCACCGGATTGCCGTCGAGAACGGCGTGAAGCACGACGAAGCCGGGCTTATCGATCAGCACCGAAGGGACGGTCACCTTGGCGCCGTCGATCGCGACGTCGTCGATGGCAATGTTGAGGTGATCTGCCAATGCGGGGGCAGCTGCGAAGGCGGCGCCCATCAGGACGATTGCGGCAAGTTTCTTCATGTCTCTTCTCCTGGTGTCAAATTGAGGCGCATGAACGTCACGCACCTGACCGCACCTGCTTCAGTGCAAGCTTGTGGGAAGACACGGTGCCAGCGCCGAGAGAGTTTCAGGCAAACGGAAAAAACTTGGGGGGGCGGGCCGATTGTCTTGGTTTCGCCCGGTCTGCAGAACGCCGGCATTTCCGTGCCAGCGACCATCGCCGGTTGCCGCTGACCAGCATGACGATGAGTTATGTGCTGGGTGACTCGATGGTGGACCCGGAACTGACCACATTCGAGGTTCGGCCGCTCGTCCATAGCTTCCGTGACGGCGAGGACCCGTTCGGCGGAGATGACGCCATATCTCATCCGATCCTCAGTCGCGTTGAACGCCCGCGGCCTGATGGCCGGTTGTCACCTTGATGTCTCGAATGCAGGGTAGCGACAAGCATCCAAACATACGGGTTCGCCATGTCGCTGTCTTCGCTTTCACGCCGTCACCTGATCCAACTGATGGGCTCCGTTGCCCTGCTCCCGCTGGTGTCGCTGCCGGTGCTGGCGCAGCCTGCGGCCGCGGCGCGGCTGATCATCCTGTCCGATCTCCATTCGGCCTATGAGCGCAGCGCGCAAATGCTGGCGGCGGTGGCAGCCGAGATTGCGACGAACCCGGCGCCGACGGCGATCCTGATCAATGGCGACGTGTTCGAGATGGGCAATGTGGTGGCCAGCCGCTCGGCGGGCGCTATCGACTGGCTGCTGCTCGAAAAGCTCAGCCGGCTGGCGCCGACGATCCTCAATATCGGCAATCACGAACCGGACCTGATCAACGATCTGGCCCAGATGATCGCCAGGGCCCGCGCGGCCGGGGTGACGGTGCTGAGCAACATCACCGATACCCGCACCGGGGCGCCCTATACCCAGGCCGGTTTCCAGATCGATCTGGGCAGCATTCCGGTGGCGGTGGTGGGCCTCGCCACTGCCGCGATCAACACCTATCCCAAGCCGACCCGCGAACAGCTGACGATTCCCGATCCAGTGGAATGGGCGACGGCTTCGCTGTCGGACTATCTGCCGGAGGGCAGCGTGCCGGTGGTGCTGAGCCATGCCGGCGTGGTGGCCGACCGCGGCATTCTGCCATTGCTGGCCGATGGCAGCCTGCTGGTTGGCGGGCACGACCACCTGGTGCTGTCGCAGGAGGTGGGCAAGACCCGCTATGTGCATACCGGATCGTGGAGCAGCCGCTACACAGTGGTCGACATCGCGGCCGACCGCAGCCTCTCGGTCAGTCAGGTCGGCATCGACATCGACGCGCCGACCGACGAGGCGCTGGCGACCCTGATTGCCGAGATGATGGCCGAGCACCTGACCGATGAGGAACGGGCGATCGTGGGGACAAGCGCCGAGGCGATGACGCTGGGCGAGAGCGCCCGGTTTGCGGCCACCGCGATGGCCAAAGCCGCCGGCGCCGATGTCGGCTTCATCGGGCACACGACGTTCGGTACCGGGCTGCCGGAGGGCGCGGTGAGCAAGTACGTGTTCGATAGCGTGGTACGCTTCGACGGCAAGCTGGTGACGGCCGAGGTGGATCGCACGACGCTCGAGGCGCTGATCGCCCGGGCCAACCAGGACGGCGATATCCCGCTGTCGGCTCGGACCGGCGATTTCCTCTATGCGGCGCCGACCGAGCTGGCCGACAAGCCGCTCTACACCATCGTTGCCAATGACTGGTCGGCGACCAACCAGAAATCCTATTTCGGCCGCGAGGACCTCACGTTCGTCGAGACCGACCCGCTGCTGCCGGTGAAGGGCACGGTGCTCGCCGCGCTGAACTGAGGCGTGTCGGGCGCTTCGTCGCCGGGGTTGAAAGCCGCTTGCACCGTCCGACCGCCGCGTTAACGCTGGAGGCGTGGCGGGGACGCGAGTCGGGGGGGCACAGGATGAAGATTGGCTGGCGGCCCGGCGTGTTGGCGCTGCTTCTGGCAGTGGCGGCCTGTTCCTCGATCCCGATCGGGATGGGAGAACGGCAGCATGGCCTCGATGGGCTGAATGACGATCTCGCCGGCGCGCTGCTGGCACTAGACCTGCCGCAAGTGCTGGAGCCGGTTGCGGGCGGGACGGTGCTCAATCTCGACATCACCAGCGCAAGTGGTGGCGAGCGGCACATCAAGGCGGTGCTTGGCACGGCGGACCCGGGCGATCTCGCCGGGTTGCTGCCGCCACCCGCAGACGGCCGCAGCTACTATCTGTTCGGACTGGCCCCGGCCGACCAGCAGGCGGTGCGCGAGGCGCAAGCCTGGGCGCGGTCACTTCCGCCGGGCAATGGACAGGTGACGCTGGGTCTGAGCCCGAGCCTCTGCCGGACCGACGCCATCGACATGCAGAAGACGATGGTTTCGGCGCTGGTCGCGCTGCCGGGCAGCGGGCGCGTGGCCCCATTGCTTGGCCCGGTGTCGCTGACGACAGTGCTGGCCACCGCGCCGATCAAGGACGTGCCGGCCTGTGCCGGTCACTCCGGGTAGAAAGCTAGAAGCCGCCGCCGGTCTTGAAGCCGCCTGAGGTGCGATTGCCCGAGGAGCCGGTTCGTGGGCGCGACAACCCACCGCCAGACGATCCGCCACCGCGCGATCCGCCAGTGGGGAGACGCCCCCAGCTGCCGCCGAAGCCGCCTTTCGACCGGTTCGTGCCGCTGCCGCCGCCGAAGCTCGAATCCGGCCAGTCGAAACCGGAACTGCTGCGGGTGGAGGAGCGGGTGGCACCGGTGTTGCCGGCACCGCCGGTCCAGTTCTGGCTCTTGCGCCAGCGCCCCCAATAGTCTGCCGCCGAAATGCCGCCGCGCAGGAACTCGGTCAGCACGTCGCCGACGAGATTGTCTTCGCGGAAGGTGGAGCGCGGGTTGTCGAAGCCCTGCTTCTTGAACTCGTACTGGATGTCCTCCAGTTCGCGGCGGCGCGCGGCGAGGGTCTTGAGGCGGGCCTTCTGCTCGCGGGTATCGGCGTCTTCGTCGGCGGCGCGCTGGCGCAGTTCGTCGACCTGCTGGACGATGGTGTCGTCCTGAGTGGTCTGGGTGGCGCGCGCTTCGGCGAGAAGCGTGCGGAGGTCCTCGCGTCCGAGAACACCGGCGAGACCCGCGACGGCATCGGCGAAGGCCGGATCGGCCCCCTGCGCCAGATCGCGCTGCCGCTTGGTCAGGTCGTCGCGCTGGTCCTCAAGCGCAACTGTGTCTTCGTCGATAGCGGCCATGCGCGCTTCGGCAGCCGCCAGCGCGTCGCGGATCGGCTTGCCGCCGGCGGCGTCGATGGCCTGGTCTTCGAGCGCCTCGACTTCGGCCTGCGCAGCGGCGGCGATCTGTTGCTGGCGCTCGGCATGTTCGCGCAGGCGCAACGGGATCTCGTTGAGCATGGCGAAATTGACCCGGGCCTCGGGATAGCCGACCAAGCCGGCGACAAGGGAATCGAGATAGGCGACGAGGTTGTTGACCCGATAGTTGCGGGTGCCATAGCCGCGTTCCCACAGGTACATGAACAGCGGGTCGTCGCGATAGGGCTTGCCCTTGAGCTCGCGGTCGGCCTCGGCCTGCTCGGTCTTACCGAGGCTTTCGGCGGCGATCTCGGCGAGCCGGTCGGCCGCTTCGCGCTTTTCGGCATAGGCCGGATCGCGCATCGCCTCGGCAGAAATGCGATCGGCCAGCGCGCGGAGTTGGGCCTGGTGTTCGGCGGCCTTGGTCACGAGGCCGGCGCGCTCGGTGGCGAGGGTGGCGATGCGGCCGTCGAGGCCCTTGAGTTCGGCCTCAGCCGCCTCGAGACGGGCGGCATGTTCGGCCAGCATGTCGCGTGCCTTGACCTCGGCCTGGGTGAGCTTGCCGGTCAACTCATCCTGCACGGAAGGGTCGAGCCGGACGCGCGCCAGTTCACGGAACAGCTCGCTTTCGGACTCGCGGAACTTGGCGACCAGTTCGGCGCTGCGCGCCAACCGGCGGGCGATCTCGTCCTCTTCGCGGCGGATGTCGCGTAGCGCCTCGTCGAGGGATCTCAGGGCTTCGGGGCCGGAAAGGGTCATGGGGTCACCACCGCGTCACCGCCCCGCCAAGCACCGGCATGACGTAGTCGACATCGAGGAAGCCATACTCCTTCACGCCCATGATGTTGCGCTGGACGATGCCGTCATCGAGCTTGTCCTGCTCCACCGACTTATAAACCGACTCGGGGACGCGCACGCCCCAGATGGCGACGTTTTCAGTCGCGCCGGTCTCTTCGTTGACGATGGGGAGGGTCAGCGCCTTGCCGTCAGGGTCGATGGCCTCGACGACGAGGTAGTAGTTGGTGGCCGCGGTGTTGACCTCGGGGAAGGTCCAGAAGCCGGTCTTGACGTCCTGGCGGTTGACGATGCGCAGGGAGAATTCCTGGCGCAGCTGGTCGCGAAGCGCGGTGAGACCGGCAACCGCCTGCACGGCACCGGCGCGATTGCCCTCGGCGGCGGCCGCCTTGCCGCGCGTGCGCAGAGCTTCGGCATCGGTGACGGCCTGCTGCACCTTGGTTTCGTCGTAGATGGTCTTGTAGAGCGCATCCATCTGCGCAGGCAGCGTTTCGGAAAGCTCGATGCGGGCGCTTTCGCGCTGGGCATTCTGATAAGGCTGCCAGGCGAGGAAATAGCCACCCAGCCCGAGCACCAGCACCAGCGCCGCGGCGATGACGGCCGGCCCCCATTTGCGCCGGCCGACATAGAAGCGGGCGAGCGTGGTGGCGAGGCTCGGCTTTGGTGGGGTGTAGACGAAGCGGCTTTCGTCCAGCGCCTTCACGCCCGCCTTCAGCACCTCGTCGCTGACCTCGATGCCCTGGTGGCTGTAGATGTCGCGCAGCTTTTCGATCAGCTGGCGCTCGCGCGCATCGCCGCTCAGCTCGCGCTCGACGAGATCCTGGCGATGGCGGAGTGTGTCCACCACGTCCATAGCCAGCATCACCTCATCGAGAGGTGGGCTCTCGGCCGGGGCGGAAGCGGTGGTGTCGGTCGTGCTCATCCGTGCGGTGCGCCGGTTTCAGGCTATGGGGTCAGGCCTTGCCGGTCTCGAGCAACAGCGCATTGCCTTCCGAGGCGAGCTGGGCAAGGCGACGCTTGCCATCCTCGACGGCGTCGCGGATTTCGGCCGAGTTCTTGGTGGAGAGTTCGCGCATCTCGTTGATGATGGTGCGGGACTTTTCCTGGAAATTGACCACCGAGTCGACGAGCTTCTTGACGGCGTCGGCGCGGATGGTGGGGCCGTAGCCGGCCTTGACCGCGGCTTCGCCGACCCGGTCGCCGATCTCGGAGAGGGTTTCGAGGCTCTTGGACATGCCTTCCTTCATGGCATTCAGCGTCTCGGTGGATTCGTGCAGGCCGAACAGGCCGGTAAACGAAGCCGAGAGCGCGGTGAACACCGTCTCGTTGGTCGAAAAGAAGGAAATCGACTGCTGGTAGACCCGCTCCTTGGCGTTGGTGGTCTGCATCAGGCGCGCCATGATGACTTCGGAGGTCGAGTAGGAGATCGTCAGATTGTCCGAGAGGTCCTTGGTGATCTGGTAGCGGCGCTCCTCATTCTGGAGATCGCGCAGCTTTTCGTCTCGGTCCATTTCGAGGCGGGCCCGATCGGCGGGCGTGCCATCGGTGAAGGCGGTGAGCGCATCACTGGCGGCGCTCAGGACCTGCTTCCTGTCCTCGAGCTTCTTGGTCGCAACCTCGAGCAGTTCGAGCGCCATGACCTCGGCCTGCTTGAGCGCGCCACGGAAGTCGCGATAGGCTTCGAGTATGGTGTGCTCGCGATCGATCTGGTTCTTGGTCTCCTTGGAGACGTCGAGATAGGTTTCGCGGATCTTGTTGAAGCGGGTGGCGATATCGCCGCGCGAGACCTTCATCCAGACATTGGAGACACGCTCCATGATGTCGAGTTTGCCGTCATCGAGCTGGTCGACCATGCCCTTGGCGTCGTCGCGGATGGAGTTGAAGCTCTCGGTGATGGTGTTGTAGCGCTCGCCGACATTCATGGCGGCGACCTGGCTGCGCACCACTTCGTTGAAGGCGCTGGCCTGGGTGAGGGTGCGGCCGATCAGGATGACCTTGGTCTCGTCGAGGCCGGTGATCTCCTTGAGCAGCCCGGTGATGGGCTGTTCGCCGCTCTGCTCGGGCCAGATGCCGAGTTCCTTGATGGCGCCCATCGCCTTGTCGAGATACTGCAGGGGCTTGTCCATGATTTCGGTGGCCATTTGACGTTCGTCCCTCGGTAGGCGCGGCCCAGAACCGCGTGCTTCTGGCATGATTCCCGTGGCTCCGTCGGCTGACAACCGACTGAAACCCGAGCTCGGCTTCTTTTGCGCGATATGGTGCGAAAAAGCCGCAGGAAAAGGGTGGATGGATCGGATTTGCGACAAGTGTTGCAGCGCAGCCCGGTTGTGGCCCCGCGACGGTGGCCCTAGGTTGCCCGCAGGGCGCGAGCATGGAGACGATGGCGTGGAATTTGGTGGCAAATATCTGTTTCGCGCCCCCCGGCAGACCATCTGGGAAGGGCTCAACAGCACCGAGATGCTGAAGGCGGCGATTCCCGGCTGCAAGCGAATCGACTGGACCGGCGAGACGACGCTGGAGCTGGAGATCCAGGTCAACTTCGGACTGATCCAGCCGGTGTTCAGCGGCGACCTGGCGCTGAGCGGCATCGTGCCGGCCGAACGCTACACGCTGAGCGGCAAGGGCCGCGGCGGGTTGCTGGGCATGGCGGAGGGCAGCGCCAACATCGTCCTTTCGGACGCCGAGGGTGGCACAAGGCTGGATTTCGTGGCGCATGGCGGCGCCGATGGCGGGATCATGAAGTTGGGGAAGGCCCTGGTCGGCTCGTCCGCGCAAAAGGTGATCGACGGATTCTTCGCCCGGTTCGCCAATGCGATGGGCGTCGAGGTGACGCCGATCACCGAATAGGCGCTAGCTGAGTCGCCAGAGGATCAGCGCGACAAGCAGCGTGACCGCGAGCGTCAGATTGAGCGTCGCGCGGTAGAGGACCAGCGCGCGATTGATATCGTCCGGGCCGAGCGAAGCGCGGCCAGTGCCGAAGCTCGGCAGGTCGACCAGCTCCCCATCATAGGCGCGCGGACCGCCCAGGGTGAACCCGAGGGCGCCGGCGGTGGCGGCTTCGGGCCAGCCGGCGTTGGGGCTGTCGTGCTTTCTCGCATCGCTGAGGGCAGTGGCCCAGGCGGCCTCCGGATGCGCATCTTTGACGAAGAAGGCGGCACCGGCGATGAGCAGCGCGGTGAGCCGGGCCGGCACCAGGTTGAGCAGATCGTCGAAGCGGGCGGCGGCCCAGCCGAAGGCAAGGTGGCGCTCGGTCTTGTGGCCGATCATCGAGTCCGCGGTGTTGACCGCCTTGTAGAGGGCTATGCCGGGCAGGCCGCCGATCATCAGCCAGAACAGCGGCGCAACAACGCCGTCGGAGGTGGACTCGGCGAGGCTTTCGATGGCGGCGCGGGCGACGCCGGCTTCGTCGAGCGTCTCCGGGTCGCGGCCGACGATATGGCTGACGGCGGTGCGGCCTTCGGATAGCGAGCGGCGGAGGGCGGTGGCCACATGCGCCACGGCATCGCGCAAGGATTTCTGGGCGAGGAGCGAGGTGGCGAGCAGCGCCTCGATGAGCCAGCCAAACGGGACGGCGCGGAGAAGGAGCATCAGCGGTACGGTAACGGCGGCGGTGGCGAGGAGCAGCAGGATGAGGGCGATGACGCCCCTCGACCGGCTGGAGCCGGTGTTGAGGTTGCGGTCGAGCAAGGCGATCAGGTTGCCCATCCAGATGACGGGGTGGCCGATCAGGCGGACGAGTGCCTGCGGGTAGCCGGCAAGGCGTTCAATGGCGAGGGCGAGCGGGGCGATAAGGGCGTGCATCAGCGGGCGAGGGCCAGGAGGGCGTCGAGGTCGAGATGGCGCTCGAGATGGTCGGCGAGGGCGTCGAGGGTGGCTTCGATCCCAGCTTCGTAGTTGAGACCGGGGGTTGCGGCGCTCAGGAGGAAGGCGGCCCGGAAGCCATCGGAAGCAAATAGCCCATGGAGGTAGGTGCCCATGACGAGGGTATCCGGGCTGACGGCCCCTTCGGGTTCATCGCCGATATGGGCGAAGGGCTCGCTGCGGTCAGGGCCGTCGGTGACGCCCATATGCATGTGGTAGCCGGCGATCGGCGTGCCGGTGGCGAAATGCTCGGCGTTCTCGACACGCAGCTGCTTAACCGGTGCGAGCACGGTGTCGACATCGAGGAGGCCGAGGCCCTGGCTGGTCCCGGGTTCGCCTTCGATGCCGTCGGGATCGGCGATGGTGTTGCCCAGCATCTGGTAGCCGCCGCAGATGCCCAGGACGCGGCCACCGGCCCGGTGATGGGCGAGGATGTCGATGTCCCAGCCATTGTGGCGGAGGGCGGTGAGGTCGGCGCGCGTGGCTTTCGAGCCGGGGAGGATCACCAGGTCGGCGGTGCGCGGGATGTGCGTGCCCGGCTCGATGATGGCGAGATTGACGCCGGGCTCGGCGGCCAGCGGATCGAGATCGTCGAAATTGGCGATACGCGGCAGGCGAGGCACGGCAATGAGGTAGCGGCCGGAGCTGCCCGGAAGCTTGGCGTCGAGGGCGAGGACATCCTCGGCCGGCAGATTGCGGGCGCCGGCGAAAAACGGGATTGGGCCGAGACAGGGCACTTGCGTGCGTTCGGCAATGAATTGCTTGCCTTTGTCAAACAATTGCGGATCGCCCTGGAACTTGTTTACCAGGGTGGCAGCGATGAGCGCGGCATCGGCGGGATCGATGACTGCGAAGGTGCCGACAAGCGATGCGATGACGCCGCCGCGCTGGATATCACCGATGAGGATGACGGGGATATCCGCGGCGCGGGCGAAGCCGAAATTGGCGATGTCGCCTTCGCGGAGATTGACTTCGGAGGCGCTGCCGGCGCCTTCGACGATGACGAGGTCGGCATCAGCCGCGAGCTCGGCATGGGCGGCCATGACTTCGGGCAAGAGGTCGCCGCGCATCTGCCAGTATTGCCGGGCCGGGAAGGAGCCGCGACGCTGGCCGCGCACAACCAGCTGCGCGCCGGTTTCCTGCTCGGGCTTCAGGAGCACCGGGTTCATGGCGGTGATTGGAGCGAGGCCGGCGGCACGCGCCTGCAGCGCCTGGGCCCGGCCAATCTCGCCGTCATCGGCGGTGACCGCGGCATTGTTGGACATGTTCTGCGGCTTGAACGGGGCGACGCGCAGGCCGCGACGGGCATAGGCGCGGCAGAGCCCGGCCACCAGCAGCGACTTGCCGACGTCGGAGCCGGTGCCCATGAACATGAGGGATCTTGCGGTCATACCGGCTTATGCCACGGCGGGAGGCGCGACGTCGATCACATGGGCGTAGGAGCCCATGACGCGGCCGACGACGAGGCCCATGTCGGGCTGTGCCTCACCTCGAGCATCGCTGGCAGCAAACAATGGCGTGCCGCGCTGCTGCTTGGCCGAGGAGTAATGGAATTCGTGACCCGAGAGCTGCGCCGGGAATGGCAGCGGACTGGTGTGGCTGAGGCGGCGATAGCCGAGCATGCGGCGGGGCCGGTCGATGCGGGTGACGTGTGGCAACAGGCCTGCCATGGCGTGCGACGTACCAGACGCGTCGATGATGGCGTCGCCCAAAACCATGAAGCCGCCGCACTCGCCATAGAGCAGCGCGCCGCGATCGCGGGCGGCGACGAGGCCGGCGCGGAACCGCGTCGCGGCGGCAAGCCGACCGGCATGGAGCTCGGGATAGCCGCCGGGAAGGAAGACGGCGTCGGCATTGGGATCGGGCGCTTCATCGGCAAGGGGCGAGAAGAAGCTGACCTCGGCGCCGGCCGCGCGCCAGTCTTCGAGGAGGTGCCGATAGAGGAAGGCGAACGCCGCATCGCGCGCGATGGCGATGCGCTGACCCAGCGGCGGCAGGCAGGTCGCGGGAAGCGTGGGCGCGGTCTGCGGGGTTGCCAGCTGCCGCAGCAGATCGAGATCGAGATAGTCGGCCACGGCCGCGGCCGCAGTGGCGAGCACGGTATCGAAGGTGGCCACCTCGTCGGGGAGGACGAGGCCAAGATGGCGCTCTGGCATGCCCATGCCGTCGCGCCGCGGGATGACGCCGAGCAGCGGGATGGGCAAGGGGCTGAGCGCCTGGCGCAACATGGCCTCATGCCGCGCGGAGGCGGCGCGATTGACGATCAACCCGGCGACGCGGATGTCCGGCCTCCAGGTGGAAAAGCCATGGGCCAGGGCGGCGATGGACTGGCTCTGGCGCTCGGCATCGAGGACAAGCAGGACCGGCAGCCCGAGCGTGGCTGCGAGATCGGCGGTGCTGCCGCGGCCATCGGCGGCGCCGTCGAACAGGCCCATCACACCTTCGACGACCAAGAGATCGCCGCCGGTCGCGTGGTCGGCGGCAAGGCGGCGCAGCCGTTCGGGCGACATGGCCCAGGGGTCGAGATTGACGGCCGGGCGGCCGGCGGCGCGAGCGAGGATGGTGGTGTCGATATAGTCGGGGCCGGTCTTGGCCGGCGCGACCGTCAGTCCGCGGCCCACAAGAGCGGCGAGGAGGCCAAGCGTTATGGTGGTCTTGCCGCTGCCCGAGCGCGGAGCGGCGATGACGATGCCGGGTATCTGGGTCATGAGAGCGATTCCGGGCAGAGGCAGGGCGGTGGGCTGCGGATGGCAAATGGGCCGTTGGTGTGCAAAGTGCTGCCAAGGCTTTGGAATTTGCAGCGACGTGCCCCTATAGTACAGCTTGGATGCTGGCGGTGAGGGCCAAAAGCGTCGAGCCGGAGGGATGGGTTGAGGGTGTGGCGTCTGATTCTGCCCGCGACCAGGTTGCAGGGGGCGACCGATCTATGCGCATCCTGATTCTTGGAGGGACCGAAGATGCCCGGCTGCTCGCCGAGCGCCTGGTGGCGATGGGGCACGCGGTGACCACGTCGCTGGCGGGCAAGACGAGCGAACCGCTGTTGCCCAAGGGTGAGGTGCGGATCGGCGGCTTCGGCGGCGGCGACGGGCTGGGCAATTATCTGGTCAGCAACAAGTTCGATCGGATCGTCGATGCAACGCATCCCTATGCGACGCAGATCAAGGTGAATGCTGTGCGCGGCGCCGAAATTGCCGGGATGCGGCTGGTGCGGCTGACGCGACCACCCTGGACGGAACCGCAATATGCGTTCTGGAAACACTTCGCAACGGCCGAGGAGGCGGCAGCGGCGCTGCCGGCAGGCGCCAAGGCGCTGCTGACGATCGGGCACGGCCTGGTGGCGCCGTTCTTGCAGCGCAATGACTGCACCTTCGTGGTGCGCTCGATCGAGCCGCCCCCCAAGCCCCTGCCTGCCCATGCGACCTCGCTGATCGACCGGCCGCCCTATTTCCCCGGCGGCGAGCGGCAGGTACTGGAGGGCCATGGCATCACGCACCTCGTCACCAAGAATTCCGGCGGGGCACAGACCGAGGCCAAGCTTGGCGTTGCCGGGCAGCTGCGGTTGCCGATCTTCATGATCGACCGGCCTGCCCTGCCCCCGGCGCATGAGGTGCCGACGGTTGGGCAGGCCATTGCGGCGCTGCGGCTGGGCTGAGCCTATCATCGCCCGACCCCGCGGCCGAACTGCGCGACATCGAAGGGCGCCGCTGCAAGCCCGAGGGCGCAGGTGGCGTGCGCCGATTTCTGCTTGGGGACGAGCAGGCGGCCGGCCTTTATGGCGGCGGCCTCGGCAATGCCGGGAGCGCCAGCGAGATCGGCGACCCGGTCCGATGGGTTGGCGAGCCGGTGGCGCTCGGCGGCGAGTTCTGCCGGCGTGAAGCAGCGCAAGGGCCGGCCGAAATGGCTGGCCGCAGCCCGCAGCGCCGCGATTTCCGCCCGGCTTTCGACAGTGGCGAGACAGGCGAGGTCGTCGGGCGCGTAGCCGGCGCCGGCCAGAGCTGCCTCGACCAGTGCAACGATCTCCGCGGGCGTGGCGGCACTGGTGCAGCCGATGCCGGCGACGACGCGGCGCGACTCGGTGCCGCGTGACGGATCGGTCATGGAGCGACCGCGGCGCCGTGAATGGCCTTGACCACCACCCATTGGGTGACTGCCATGCTGGGGCGGAAGGCACGGTGGCCGCCGATCCGCTCGAGGGCGGAAATCTCGATGCGGGTCAGCTCGCCGCCGAGCTGCAGATGGCGGGAATAGAGGGCATGTTCGCCATCGAGCGTGGTGGCATTGGCGACGAGGCGGCCGCCGGGCTTCAGGGCGTGCCAGCAGGCATCGAACAGATCGTCATTGCCGACATCGCTGCCCATGAAGATGGCATCTGGTGGGGGGCGCTTGCCGAAACTCGCCGGCGCAACGCCGCCGACAATCTCCAGGTCCGGCACTCCCAGCGAGGTGGCGTTGACGGCGATCGTCTGCAGCCGTTCGCTCTCACTCTCGAAGGCGGTGGCGCGGGCATCGCGGGCGGCGCGCATCCACTCGATGGCAATGGCCCCGGAGCCCGCTCCGACATCCCACAGAATCGCGCCGGGAAACGGCGCCAGCTTGCCCAGCGTCGCGCTGCGCACTTCGCGGGTGGTCACCGTGGCGTCGTGGACAAACACATCGTCGGGCAGGCCCGGCGCGGACGCCAGGAGGCGCGCATCGAGGTCCGGCACGCAGTCGATGGCGAGAACATAGGCGTCGCCGATGCCGGAGGAGCTGAAATCCTCGGCCGGTGCCGTCGTGACGGCTTCGTCGCGACCGCCCAGATGCTCGAGCGTGCTGACGATGCTGCGCGAATAGCCACGGTCGATGAGCAGCTCGAGCGTCAGATCGACGGTGGAATGCTCCGAGGCCAGCGCCAGGATGCGATTGGCGGGCAGGATGTGCGGATGCAGTGCCTCGACGGGGCGTCCGTCGAGCGAGAGCAAGCTCACCGATTGCAGCGGCCAGCGCAGGCGCGCGGCGGCCAGCTGGAAGGCCGAAGGATGCGGGTAGACGGCAAACTCGGCGGCGACGAGGTGGCGCGACAGCGAGGCGCCGATGCCGAACCACATCGGGTCGCCTGGCGCGAGGATGACTGTGGGCGTGCCGCGCAGCGCCAGCACCTGATCGAGCATGGTCGCAGCCGAACCTTCCCACTCGATCAGCTTGCGGGTGTCGTCCGGCGGCGCATGCATGGTGAAACTGGGCTGCTCGCCGCTCAGCGCGCGCGCCACCGCCTCAAAGCTACGGCGGCTGACCTGCTCGGGATCGAAAAGATCGGCCGCGGCCGGCGGACGTTCTGCCGGCTCGACCTGCTCAAGCAGATCGGGGGGGCCGAGAATGGCGTCGGCATAGAGCAGCAGCGGCCGAACCGATTGCGGCAGCTCGGCGAGACCAGCCTCGCCAACCCCGATAATGTGCAACCAGGCGGTCATGAAGCGGCCCCGGGATTCGTCGGCTGCTGGTGCGTCCATGGCGAGATATCAGCGCTCAACAAATAGCTGCCATGCGGCGGCAAAGAAAGGCTGGACAGAAGCCGATACGGACCGGCTGGAGACGCTCCCCGCCGGATCGGGCCTAGGGTGCCGGGCTGAGAGTGCAGCGCTTACAAGGGCTTGTAGTAACGGGGCCAGCCAGGGTCAAACGATTCCCCCGGCAGCCTGCGGCTGATCGGAACGCTTCTGAAAATCAGTTGCAATTACAGAGGCTTGCCAGAGTGCTGCGCGGGGGATATGTGCCGCTGATGTCACGTCACGCCAGCAACACCGCCGTCCGGATTGCCGTCCTGAGCCTCGGGGTGGGTGCGGCTGTGCTGGCGCTGAAGAGCTTTGCGGCTGTGGCGACAGGTTCGATTGCGCTGTTTTCGGATGCGCTGGAGAGCGTCGTCAATGTCGCAACAGCGGTGGCGACGCTGGTCGCCGTGCGGCTCGCGGCGCGTCCGGCCAATGCCAGCCTGCCCTATGGCTATCACAAGGCCGAGTATTTCTCGGCGGTGCTGATCGGCATCTTCATCGCGGTGGCGGCCCTGGTGATCTTCCAGCAGGCCTGGACCGGCTTTGTTGCGCCCAAGCCGTTCGATGCCGAGCCGATCGGCATTGCCGTCAGTATCCTCGCGACCGGACTGAATGCCGGCTGGGCCTGGTGGCTGGTGCGGCAGGGGCGCAAGGAGCGCTCGCCGGCGCTGGTGGCCGATGGCCGGCACCTGTGGACCGACGTGGTGTCGACGGCCGGCGTGCTGGTGGGCGTGATGCTGGCGGCGGCGACCGGTTGGGGACAGCTCGATGCGATTCTCGCCGCGCTGGTCGGGGTGACGATCCTGTGGTCGGGCTGGGAGCTGATCAAGCAGAGCGTGATCGGGCTGATGGACGTGGCGGTGGAGCCCAAGGAACTCAACCGCATTCGCGAGATCATCGCCGCCAACGCCGATGGGGCACTGGAAGCCCATGATGTGCGCACGCGCCGGGCGGGGAAGATGAGCTATGTCGAGTTCCACCTCGTGGTGCCGGGCGCGATGAGCGTCGAGGTGGCGCACACGATCTGCGACAAGATCGAAGCGGCGCTGCGCGCGGCGATTGCCGACACGCAGGTCACCATCCATGTCGAGCCCGAGGCCAAGGCCAAGCACTCGGGCATCGTGGTGCTATAGCGGCTTAGTGCTCCGTGGCGCATTCGTGGTGGTCGGAGAGCACCTCGACCACCCGGCACTCGCCGACGGTGCCGTGCTGGTGGCTGTCCAGCATGGCGGCAAGTTCGCCCCTGAGCGCGGTGAGGCGCGCTATCCGTTCATCCACCTCCGCCAGCCGGCCCCGGACGAGGGCGTCGAGGTCGAGGCAGGGGGCGTCCCGGTGTCGGCTGAGGCGGAGGAGTTCGCGGAGCGACGCCATGGGAAAACCCATCGCGCGCGCGTGGGCGATGAAGCGGAGGCGTCCGAGGTCGTCGGCGGTGTAGCGTCGCTGGTTGCCTTCGGTGCGCGTCGGAACATCAATCAAACCTATGGTTTCGTAGTAGCGGATGGTGGGAACCTTGACGCCGGACCGCGCCGCAAGCTCCCCAATGGACAGTTCGTGCATTTCAACCTCGGTGCGACGCAGAGGAGATCTCGGCCCTTCCCCCTCCAAAACGGATGGGTGCGGATTTTTCGAATTACGCCCTTGAACCTCTAGTCGCTAGAGGGATTAGGTGTGGTGCCCAGTCAGGATTTCAAGGGGAACCGAGATGGGCGACGGGCACAATCACGCAGAGACTTTCGAGGGGCTGGATGCGGCCTACAAGCAGCGGCTGATCATCGTCACGGTGGTGAACATCGCGATGTTCGTGGTCGAGATGGCCGCGGGGCAATTGTCGGGCAGCCAGGCGCTGAAGGCCGACGCGCTGGATTTCGCGGCTGACGGCGCGACCTATGCGCTGAGCTTCTGGGCGATCGGACGGCCGGCCACGGTGCGGGCCGGCGCGGCGATGCTGAAGGGGATCAGCCTGCTGCTGATCGGGCTGTGGGTCGGGGGCACGACACTCTATCAGCTCCTGGTGCTTGGGGTGCCGGAGGCCGAGGTGATGAGCGTGATCGGGCTCCTCGCGCTGGCGGCAAACCTGTTCTCCGTGTGGCTGCTGGCGGCGTACAAGGATGGCGACGCCAATGTGCGCTCGGTGTGGCTATGCAGCCGGAACGACGCGATCGGCAATGTGGCCGTGGTGATCGCCTCAGGGCTGGTGTTCCTGTTCAATTCCGGCGTGCCGGACCTGGTGGTGGCCGGGGTGATGACGGCGCTGTTTCTCAGCTCGGCCTATCAGATCATCACGCAGAGCTGGGGCGAGTGGCGGCATGCGGCCGAGCACAAAGGTCACGATCATCACTGAGGTGGTAGGGCGGCACCTGGGGACAGTTGCCAAGCAGCGTCGATCTGCCAAGAATGACGGCATGAGAACGCTGCTTGCTGCCCTGATCGTTGTTGCCGCCAGTCTCGCCACGCTTTCCACCGCCTCGGCGGCCGAGTGGGGGCACTATGTCAATGAGCGCTTCGGGGTGGAGGCGGACGTTCCGCCCGGATTCGCTCCGGGCGAGCCGCCAGCGAATGGCGATGGGTTGGGATTCTCGACGCCAACGGCGAAGCTCGGGATATTCGGTAGCCTCGTCAGCGAAGGCGATTTCGAGAGCAATGTGCGCAATCGCATCGGCTGGTCGGCGGACGATGGCTGGACGATCACCTACAAGGCGGTGACGCCGGGCTGGGCGAGCTGGTCAGGCACGAAGGGGAGCCGGATTCTCTACGTGCGGGCGATCTCGATGTGCGGCGGCGACATCATCGGCGCGTTCGAGTTCGAGTACTCGCAGACGGACCGGGCGGCGTTCGATCCGGTGGTGGAGAGGCTGGTCGGGAGCCTCAAGGACAGTGGCACCGGGTGGCAGTGCTAGCTAGAACTCGATCCCCGCTTGGGCTTTCACGCCGGCGCGGAAGTGGTGCTTGATCTCGGTCATTTCGGTGACGAGGTCGGCGATTTCGATCAGTTCATCCTTGGCGTTGCGGCCGGTGACGATGACGTGGGTGTCGCGGGGCTTCGACCGGAGCACCTCCAGCACTTCGTCGAGCGGCAGGTAGTCGTAGCGGAGCACGATGTTGAGCTCGTCGAGCAGCACGAGCTTGTAAGCCGGGTCGGCGATGAGGGCCTTGGCCTGATCCCAGGCCTTGCGGGCGGCGGCGAGATCGCGCTGGCGATCGGCGACGTCCCAGGTGAAGCCTTCGCCCATGGCGTTGATGGTGACGAGCTCGGGGAATTTTTCCAGCACATCGCGCTCGCCGGTGGACCAGGCGCCCTTGACGAATTGCACGATGCCGACCTTGAAGCCGTGGCCGAGGGCGCGGAACACCATGCCGAAGGCGGCGGTGGACTTGCCCTTGCCCTTGCCGGTGTGGACGATGAGCAGGCCCTTTTCCTCGGTCTTGGTGGAGAGGATCTTGTTCCGCGCCTCCTTCTTTTTCCGCATCTTTTCGGCGTGATAGGCGTCGCGCTCGGCCTCGGTCATCAAGTCGGTTTTCTTGGGGGCGCGGGGGGCGTCGGTCATACTGTGTCCTTCTGAGAACTATCGGGCTGGGTTCGAGCAAGTTCCCCGACAGCCAGCGCCTGCAGCTCGCCCGAAGCGAACTCCCAACGAAGCATTTCCGACGGCCCAAACATAGTTATCGAGTACCTGCCTCTACGTTGTCCGCGCTCGGTGCCAGTGAGATGCCGGACTTCGAGCCATTGATCCGGTTTCATTGCTGGGAGTCTGGCCGGCAGCCTAGCCAGATCGTCTGGATGCAACTGGCTAGATCGCATCGCCCTTCCAACTTCGGCAAACGCCTGCCGCATGAACCACGGCCAGTCTGCCGTTGTGGGGTCGGAAACGGTCATCTGGCCACACCTTCGATACCCGCGAGAAGCATATGGACCGAGTTCGAGCGCGGGGTCCAGAAGCCGCGGGTGCGGGCTTCGTTGAACCTGGCGATCAGTTCGTCATAGCCGAAGCGGTTGGCAGACTGGATGAAGTCGCGCGTCGCGTCGTCTTCGACGAAGGCCTCGAAGGCGAGGTCGAAATGGTGGGTCTTGACCGCGCCGGTGGTGGCGGCGAAGGCGAACATGAAATCGACCGTCGCGATGATTTCGAAGGCGCCCTTGTAGCCGTGGCGCTTCACCCCATCGAGCCATTTCGGATTGACGACGCGTGAGCGCATGACGCGGGAGATTTCTTCTTCGAGCGAGCGGGCGACGGGGCGCTCGGGGCGGGAATGGTCGTTGTGCCATGCGGCGGGACGGCGGCCGGTGAGGGTTTCGGCGGCGGCGACGAGGCCGCCCTCGAACTGGTAGTAATTGTCGCTATCGAGCAGGTCGTGCTCGCGATTGTCCTGATTGTGGACGACGGCCTCGATGTCGGAGAGGCGGGCGGCGAAGCGGTCGCGCTCGGGGGTGCCTTCGGCGCGGGCGCCATAGGCATATTGGCCCCAATCGAGCACGACATTGGCCAGGTCGGCCTTGCCCTGCCAGTTGCCGGAATCGATGAGGTTGGAGAGGCCGGCACCGTAAGCGCCGGGCTTGGAGCCGAAGATGCGGTGGCCGGCGCCGAGTGCGGCTTCGGACTCGGTGGCGCCGGCTTTCATCATGCCGAGAGCATCGGTGCGCATGCGAGCGGCGATGGGGTTGTCGTCCTCGGGCTCGTCGAGGGCGCCGATGGCGCGGACGGCCTTGTCGAAGAGCGTGATCTGGGCTGGGAAGGCATCGCGGAAAAAGCCGGAGATGCGCAGCGTGACATCGACGCGCGGGCGGCCGAGTTTTGCCAGCGGGATGATCTCGTAGCCGGAGACGCGCAGCGAGCCCGGATCCCAGACGGGCTTCGCGCCGATGAAGGCGAGCGCCTGGGCGATATCGTCGCCGCCGGTCCGCATGGCGGCAGTGCCCCAGACCGAGAGGGCGAGCGAACGAAGCGGCGCGCCATGATCCTGAAAGTGGCGAACCAGCAGGTTTTCGGCGGACTTCTTACCGAGTTCCCAGGCGGTGGGCGTGGGGATGGCGCGGTTGTCGACCGAGTAGAAATTGCGACCGGTGGGCAGCACATCGAGCCGGCCGCGGGAGGGCGCGCCGGACGGGCCGGGGGCGATGAATTTGCCATCGAGGCCAGCCAGCAGCGCCGACAACTCAGCTGGGCCGGAGGCGAGGAGGCGCGGGCGGATCACGGTGTCGATGGTGGCGAGGACGGCGGCGGTGGCGGGTCCGGGGGCGGATGCCCTGCCCTCGACCAACTGTGCAGCCAGTTGCTCAAGACGCTCGACCACATCGCCTACTGTGCGGAGGGCTCCCCCCTCCACCAGCTTCGCTGGTCCCCCTCCCCCGTAAACGGGAGAGGATCGCTGTGGCACGATCTCGACGGCTTCTTCCTTCTCCCCTCGTGGGAGAAGGTGCCCGAAGGGCGGATGAGGGGGCTCCTGGAGGGAACGCGGCCCCCTCATCCGGCGCTCCGCGCCACCTTCTTCGCCTTTGATCGCGCCACTGGCGCGCTCTATCGCTTCGCGACCGGCTCGAAGTCCCGCAAGGGGAGAAGGTAGCGCGGCACTGCCGCGCGTCAAAAGGAAGTCCGCGATCTGAGGCCCGGTCCAGGCTGCTCCGAGGTCGGCGGTGAGGGGGTCGATGCCGAGCTTCAGGTCGTCGGCGAGGGCGCGGATGAGGGAGGCGTCGCCTGGGGTGTCGCCGCGGGGGACGCGGGCGAGGGCGACGGTGAGGTCGGTCAACTGGCGGCCGGAAGGGGACTGGCCGAAGACGTGGAGGCCGTCGCGGATCTGGGCTTCCTTCAGGTCGCAGAGGAAGGTGTCGATGCGTCGGAGGTTCTCGGCATCGTCGTCGGTGAGCGCGACGTCGCGGTCGAGGCGGATGTCGCGGGCGAAGTCGAGGATGCGGCGGCTCAGGTCGGCGAGGCGGCGGCGGTCCATGCCGGAGGCGGCATAGTATTCGTCGAGCAGGGCTTCGAGGTCCTTCAGCGGGCCATAGGTCTCGGCGCGGGTGAGCGGCGGCACCAGGTGATCGATGATGATGGCGCCGGTGCGGCGCTTGGCCTGGGTGCCTTCGCCGGGGTCGTTGACGATGAAGGGATAGAGCTGCGGCAGCTCGGCCCAGAGCGCGGCGGGATAGCTGGCGGCATCGAGCGCCGTGGCCTTGCCGGGCAGCCACTCGAGCGTGCCGTGCTTGCCATTGTGGATCATGGCATGGGCGGCGAACTCGTGGCGCAGCCAGAGATAGGCGGCGAGATAGCCATGCGGCGGGACCAGATCAGGCGAATGGTAGCTGGTGGTTTCGTCGAGATGGTAGCCGCGCGAGGGCTGGATAAGGAGGACGAGATTGCTGAAACGGAGCGCGGGGAGGTGGAGGCTATCGCCACGGCAGAACGGGTCCGCTGCCGGGTCGCCCCAGCGGGCGGTGACTTCGGACTGGATCTGCGCGGGGAGCGTCGAAAACAGTTCGCGATAGCGGGCGAGCGGGAAAGCGATGCCGCTGCCGCGCTCGGGATGGGCGTTGGTGGGCCCCGACTGGAGAAGGTCGATGAGGGCGTCGGCGGTGAGAGTGGCGATGGCCTCTTCCTTCTCCCCTTGCGGGAGAAGGTGGCGCGGAGCGCCGGATGAGGGGTCATCGATCTCGGCAAGGGACCCCTCTTCCGCCCTTCGGGCACCTTCTCCCGCAAGGGGAGAAGGCGATGGAGCCCCGAGCTTCGTGGAGTACCCTGCCCCGTCGAGCGCCTTGATGATCTCCACCGTCGATTGCGGGGCGTCGTAGCCGACGCCGTTGGCGAGGCGGCCGTCGCGGATGGGGTAGTTGCCGAGGACGATGGCGACGCGGCGCTCGGCGCGCGGAGTGCGGCGCAGGCGGACCCAGTTCTCGGCCAGGGTGACGGCGCGGCGGATGCCCTCGGCATCGGGGGCATAGGCGGAGAGCGGGCACTGGGTGCGTTCGTGCCAGACCGCGTCGTGCTTGTGGCCGATGACCAGCATGCCGTGGCGCCCGTCGAGCTCGGGCAGCACCACCTGCATGGCGAGATCCTTGGCGGTGAGACCGCGGATATCGGCGGCCCATTGCGCACGGGGACGGCCGGACTGGATCAACTGCATCACCGGCGCGTCGGTGCCGCGGAAAGGATTGAGCTTGTCGGCGACGCTGTCGAGACCGATGGCGAAGCCGGTAAGGTTGAGGATGACCTCCGGCGGATGCCGTTCGAACGCGGCCTGAACAAAGCGGACGCAGGCGGCCTCCTTGAGGGTGGAGACGACGAGCGGCACTGGGTTGAGGCCCCTCTGCTCCAGTTCGGCGATCAGGGCTTCGAGCGTCGCGGTGCCGGCACCCTCGAGGGCGGCGCGATAGAACAGCATCGGGACATTCGGGCGGTCGGACGGCGGCAGTTCGTCGACGAGGCCGGTGGCTGGATGCCAGAAGCCGAAGCGGATGAAGGGTTTAGGGGTGGCCTGGGACAGCAAGCCGGTCGGGTCTCCCTCGCCATTCTCCCCTTGCGGGAGAAGGTGGCGCGCAGCGCCGGATGAGGGGTCTGCGATGCCTGAAAGACACCCCTCATCCGCCCTTCGGGCACCTTCTCCCGCAAGGGGAGAAGGAGGGCGCTCAATCGCCGTGTCCTGTGCCTTAGCCAATGTCCGCATGGCGGCGAGCAGCGTGTCGGCATTGTCGGGGCCGCCAGCGATGAAAAGGGCGTGGAGGCGCGACCAGTCGTCCGGGTGGATGGTGGAGCGCTGTTGGAGGATCGGGTCGGGGCTGGCATCGCCGGGGAGGAGGACGAGGCGGATAGCGCCGGTGAGGGAGAGCGCGATCAGCTCGTCGACGCCATATTGCCAATAGGCCACGCCGCCGATGAGGCGGAGGACGACAAGTTTGGCGTGCCTGACCGTCTGGTCGACCCAGAGATCGACCGAAAGGTTGTGCGCGAGGCGCAGGAGATTGGCCAGACGCAGGCCGTTGTCGCCGGCCCGGTCGGCGGCGCCAGCCATCAGGGCCAGTTCGCTGTCGGCGGCGGCAGCGAAGACGATGTCGCCCGGGCTTTGCCCGAGATCGATCGCCTCGCCATCCTGCTGGGCCACGCCGGCCTGGGCGGCTAGGAGGTGCATCAGATGACTGACGGCCCGGCTGGCATGATCATGCCTTCTTCAGGAACTCGGTGCGCAGCACGAGGCCTTTGACCTTCTCGGCGTTGCACTCGATCTCGGCGGTGTCGTCGGTCAGGCGGATGTTCTTGACCAATGTGCCGCGCTTCAGCGTGACGGAGGTGCCTTTGACCTTGAGGTCCTTGATGAGCGTCACCGAGTCACCGTCGTTGAGCTGAGTGCCGTTGGAGTCCTTGGTGATTTCGGTCACGTGCGTGCTTTCATAGGGTCGGAGAAGAAGCTGCGCCCTGCCCTGCCCCGGCATGAGGTAGAGCAGGGATCGTTTCGTGTTGCCGGCGCCGACTAGGCGGCAGCGGCGACGGCGCCCTTGAGGCTCGCAGTGATGCCCGCGCGGTCGAGCGGGCTTTCACCGATGACGACAAGGGCGGTTTCGCGGGGCTCGCTGGGTTTCCATGGGCGGTCGAAATAGGCGGTGACGCGGGGGCCGACGGCCTGGATGGCGAGGCGGGCGCTGGCGCCGGGCAAGGCGGCGAAGCCCTTTAAGCGCAGGATGTCGTGGGTGCGGATAGCCGCTTCGATGGTGGCGAGCAGGCTCTCCTTGCTGGTGACGCCATCGAGCCGGACGGAGAACGAGTCGAAATCGTCGTGCTCGTGCGGCTCGCCATTGTGTTCGAGCTCATGGTGGCTGTCCCGGCCGGCGAGATTGTCTTCGGTCGAGAGGCCCATGCCGAGCAGCGCCGCGACATCGACATGGCCGTTGCGGGCGCGGACGAGGCCGGTGCCGGGGCGCATCTCGGCGCGGAGATGCTGCTCGATGGTGTCGAGATCGGCATCGGAGACGAGGTCCGCCTTGTTGAGGATGATCATGTCGGCGGCGACGAGCTGATCCTCGAACAGCTCCCCAAGCGGGGTTTCGTGGTCGAGCATGTCGTCGGCCGAGCGCAGGGCATCGACGGCGGCCTCGTCATTGGCGAAGCGGCCTTCGGCGAGAGCTGCGGCATCGGCGACGGTGACGACGCCGTCGATGGTGACCTCGGACTTGATCTCAGGCCAGTTGAAGGCCCGGATCAAGGGCTGCGGCAGGGCGAGGCCGGAGGTTTCGATGACGATGTGGTCGGGCCGATCGGACCGGGCCAGCAGCGTCTGCATGGTGGGGATGAACTCGTCGGCCACGGTGCAGCAGATGCAGCCATTGGCGAGTTCGATCATATCCTCCTCGCGGCAGGTCTCGTCGCCGCAGCCGGCGAGGATTTCCTTGTCGACGCCGAGTTCACCGAACTCGTTGACGATGAGCGCGATGCGCTTGCCCTTGGCATGGGCGAGGAGGTGGCGAACCAGCGTGGTCTTGCCGGCGCCGAGGAAGCCGGTGATGACGGTGACGGGGATCTTCTCGGTCATGCGCTGGCTCCTGCAATGCCGGTGGCGGGGGTGCGGCCGAAGCGCTCGTAGAGCCAGCCGAAAAGCGGGCCGAGGATCAGCCAGAACAGTGCGCCGGTGGCGAGGGCGGTGGCGGCAAAGCTGGTCGCGAGATGGGCCGGCACGGCGGTCGGCTCATGCGGAGCGGCCGGGGCGCCGATGAGATGCGGCGCGAGCAGCAGAACCGCGGCGATGGCCACGGCCGGCAGGTTGCGCCAGCGGGCGAGGACCAGCAGGGCGGCGCCGGCCGACAGCGCGGTGCCCCACCACCAGAGCTGGCGGACGCCGAGATCGGCCGCGGCCATTCCCGGCAGTTCGGGCGGGAGGCCCAGCGCTGGAGCCAGCTGGAAAGCGATGAAGCCGCCCACACCCCAGATGGCGCCATTGCGGGCGGTGATGGGCAGGCCGCTCAGTACGGAGACGGCCCCGAGCAGCAGGGCGAAGCCAAGCCCACCAAGGACATTGGCCAGGACGGTGTAGGCGGTGCGCTCGGCGCCATCGGCCGGGGCCCAGGCCTCGGCATCATGGACGTGGCCGCCTGCTGCCGTCTCGTGGCTGTGCGCAGGAGTGGCGGCATCGTGGCTATGGGCTTCGGGGGCGGCGCCCTCGTAGGTTTCGGCCTCGAGGATCAGGGGAATGACGCGCCATTGCTGGACGGCGCTCATAGCAAGGCTGGCCGCCAGTCCCGCGAGGACCGCAGCGAAAAACAGACGCTGGAAGATGTGCATTTTGTCTCTCTTGTGTCCGCGGTCAGTGGCAGGGGAAGCCAAGGGAATGGCGCGTATCGTGCGCACCATTGTGAATGGCCATATCGCCGGCAAAGCCGACGCCACCAACCAGGAACAACCCGAGAAACAGGGCTGCCACGCCGGCGATGAGACGCTGGGACAAAGTGAGAGTCGGGACGGCCGACGACTCGATCGAGGTATTCATGTGCTGACACCCTCCGTGTGCACGATGCGAATGGGCTCCACGCCCGGTTGGTGCTGGCAGGTCTCCTGGCTTCGCGGGTCGCTATGCGCTCCGGCCTTCCCGGCGAAATCTCGCCAGTGGCATTGTCGGAGAGCACTCGCCGCTTACAGTTGCGGGGGCAGCCACGGATTCGGTCCCTGATGGGTACGCCTCACCGTATTCCCTTTTGATCCCCCTGCCGTTCAGAGCGAGGGGGAACCAGCAATCTCATTGCTAGACCGTCGCGCTGGGCGGGTCAACGGCGGCGATGTCGACTTACCGGCACGGCGCCGAGCGGACGTGACTTGCACGGCGCGAGGCGGCTCCGCTCTATGGACAGAACTTCCCGATTCGCAGGTGTGCCGTGAGCCCAACCCTGAGCGCCATCCTCCCCATCGTCATGCTGATCGCATCGAATGTGTTCATGACGGTTGCGTGGTACGGCCACCTGAAGTTCCCGCACGCCGCGATGTGGGTGGTGGTGATGGCGAGCTGGGGAATTGCGCTGTTCGAGTATTGGCTGGCGGTGCCGGCCAACCGGATCGGCTACGGCACCTATAGTGCGGCCGAACTGAAGACCATTCAGGAGGTGATCAGCCTGACGGTGTTCGCCGGGTTCGCGGTGTTCGTGCTCGGCGAGAAGCCGACCTGGAACCATGCGGTGGGGTTCGGGCTGATCTTTGTGGGCGCGTTCTTCATCTTCAAGGGGCCGCTGAAATAGCGGCGGCCGGACTGCAGGGCAATCCGGCCGGCCAAGGCTTCCCGGTGTTGCGGGCTACGGCGCGAGGCAGGCGACCATATTATCTGCGAGCCGCTCGATGAGCTGGCGATAGGCGGTGGGACCGGGTTCGATGTCGGCGCCTTCGGGGTCGAGCACGCCCTGGCGTGCGGAGGTGCCCTCGGTGAGCACATCGACGACGCGCTTGTCGAATTGCGGTTCGGCGAAGACACAGGCGGTATCGAGTTCGGCGAGCTTGGCGCGGATTTCGGCGATGCGCGCGGCGCCGGGGGCGTTCTCCGGATTGACGGTGATCGAGCCGACGACGTTCACGCCGAAGCGGTTCTCGAAATACTGGTAGGCGTCGTGGAAGACGACAAACGGCCGATCCTTGACCGGCGCCAGCTCGGCGGCGACCTCGGCCGTAAGAGCGGCGAGATCGGCCTTGGTGGCAGCGGCATTGGCGGCGTAGGTCGCGGCATCGTCCGGGTCGGCGGCGCTCAGGGCGGCGGCGATGGCGTCGACCATCACTTCGGCATTGGCCGGATCGAGGAAGAAGTGCATGTCGACCTCTTCCTCGTGATCGTGGCCTTCATGATCATGGCCTTCGGCCTCGTGATCGTGGTCGCCTTCGGCTTCGTGGTCCGCATCGGCGGCGTGGTCGTGGTCGGCATGCTCCCCGCCATGCTCGTGCCCCTCTTCATCGGGGAGGCCGTCGCCGTCGTGATCATGGCCTTCGAAGGTCCCGCCTTCGCGCGGCGGCAACAGCGTGATGCCCGGGGTGACGCCGAGTTCGACGATCGTTGCGCCGGGCGCGAGCGTGGTGATCGAATCCTCGAGGAAGAGTTCCATGCCGTGCCCGGTCCAGAACACCAGATCGGCCGCCTCGAGAGCGGCCGCGTTGGAGGGTTTCAGACTATAGGCATGCGGCGAGGCGGCGCCCTCGACGATCAGTTCGGGGCTGCCGAGATCGCCCATGACACTGGCGACGAGGGCGTGGATCGGCTTGATGGACGCAACGACGCGCGGCACTTCGGCGAGGGCCGGCACCGCGGAAAGCGCGATGGCCGTGGCGGCAAGCAGGAGAGACTTGAGGGGGGCTTGCACCGGGAACACTCCAGTTCGATATGTTATGACATTACGCTTTTGCGATGTTACGACATAACGTATGAAGGCGTGTGCGGCAAGTGGTGCCGCAGAGCCAGATGGCGATACCAATGCTGCAGCACAACGAGAAGCTTGCCGAAGTCAACGAAGCCGGTGTGCGCCGCGATGGCCGCTGGCTGGTCGAGAATATATCACTGAGCATTGCGCGCGGGGAAATCCTGACGCTGATCGGGCCGAACGGCTCGGGCAAGACCACGACCGCCAAGCTGGTGACGGGCGTGGTGCGACCGGACGCCGGATCGGTGTGGCGGAAGCCGGGGCTCAGGGTCGGCTATGTGCCGCAGAAGCTGGCGATCGACTGGACGCTGCCGCTGACGGTGAAGCGACTGATGTCGCTGACCGCTTCGCACGCGCGCGGCGAGGTGGACGCGGCGCTAGAGCGCGTCGGCATTGCGCATCTGGCGCAAGCCGAGGTGCAGAACCTTTCGGGTGGCGAGTTCCAGCGGGCGCTGCTGGCGCGCGCGATGCTGCGCAAGCCCGACCTGCTGGTGCTGGACGAGCCGGTGCAAGGCGTCGATTTTTCCGGCGAGGTGGCGCTTTACGACCTGATCGGGCAGATCCGCGACGAGACTGGCTGCGGCATCCTGATGATCAGCCACGACCTGCATGTGGTGATGGCGGCGACCGACACGGTGATCTGCCTCAACGGCCATGTCTGCTGCCGCGGCGCGCCGGAGCAGGTGGCGCGCAGCCCGGAATATCTCAGCCTGTTCGGCGCGCGGGCAGCCTCGGCGCTGGCGCTGTACCAGCATCATCATGATCACACCCACCTGCCCGACGGGCGGGTGCTCGAGGCTGACGGCACGATCGTTTCCGCGCACGAGCATGCGCATGAAGAACATGGTCATGATCACGGGGGGCACGAGCACGGCGCCAAGGCGCGGGAGGCGGGGCATGCTTGACGATTTCTTCGTCCGCGCGCTGGTCGCTGGCATGGGGCTGGCGCTGGTGACGGGGCCGCTGGGCTGTTTCATCGTCTGGCGGCGGATGGCCTATTTCGGCGACACCATGGCGCATTCGGCGCTGCTCGGGGTGGCGCTGAGCTTCCTGTTTCAGTTGAACCTGACCTTCGGGGTGTTCATCGTCGCGGCGGCGGTGGCGGGGGTACTATTGCTGCTGCAACGGCGCAACGCGCTCTCGACGGACGCGCTGCTCGGCATTCTCAGCCATTCGACGCTGGCCATCGGGCTGGTGATGGTGGCGTTCATGAGCTGGATCCGCGTCGACCTGATGGGGTTCCTGTTCGGCGACATCCTCGCGGTGTCGACGGGAGATATCGCGCTGATCTATGGCGGCGGCATTGCCATTCTGGCGGTCATCATCTGGATGTGGCGCCCGCTGCTGGCGGCGACGGTGAATACCGATATCGCCGAAGCCGAGGGCCTCAGGCCGGAAGCGACGCGGATCCTGTTGATGCTGCTGCTGGCCTCGGTGATCGCGGTGGCGATGAAGCTGGTGGGGGTGTTGCTGATCACCTCGCTGCTGATCATTCCGGCGGCGACGGCGCGACGGCTGGCGGCGACGCCGGAGCAGATGGCGGTGATCGCCTCGGTGGTCGGGGCGCTGGCGGTGGCCGGCGGGCTGTTCGGCTCGCTGAACTACGACACGCCCAGCGGCCCCTCGATCGTGGTGGCCGCGCTTTTGCTGTTTCTCGTATCGATCATCTTGCCGGCGCGGTTGCGCCGCAACCGGATGGAGGTGACCTGATGGCCCACTCGCATGGAGATCACCAGCACGAACGGCCGCAGGACCTGACGCGGAACCAGGACCTGGTGCTGAAGACGCTGAACGGCGCGGAAGCACCCCTGTCGGCCTACGATATACTAGACCGGCTGCGCGACGAGGGTTTGCGCGCGCCGCTGCAGGTCTATCGGGCGCTCGACAAACTGGTGGAGCACGGGCTGGCGCATCGGCTGGAATCGCTGAATGCCTTTGTGTGCTGCGCTGGCCCGGCATGTCACAAACTGAGCAACGGCCCCGCCGCCTTTGCGATCTGCACGGGTTGCGGGCGAGTCGACGAATTCGCCGTGCCCGGGGACTCTCCGGCGTTCGGCGACTGGGCGGCAACGCACGGCTTTGCCGTGGAGCGCACGACGATCGAGCTTCGGGGCAAGTGCCGGGAGTGCCAGGGCGGGGCGGGCGCATAAGCATCAAGACGCCAGCGATAGCACCACGCCCAACCGCGGCTTGCTTTGTGTCCGATGCCCCAATAGTTCTGACGGCTCAAAACAACCGGGACGACGGCAGTGAAGGAACTTGTGGTGCATTGCGGCCTGCACAAGACAGGCACGACGGCGCTACAGAATTTCCTTACGGCGAACCGTGCGGTGCTACGGCAGGGAGGGGTGCTGTATCCCACCGCTGGCACGCCGCCTGGCCTCACCGGACAGCACAATCTCGCCTGGCAGATGGCGCGTGACAGGCGCTACCGGAGCGCGTGGGGCGATATCGGCTCGTTGTTCGACGAGATCGGCAGGTTCGAAGGCCGGGTGATCTTGTCGAGCGAGGAGTTCGAAACCTCCATCCTCCACCCGGACCGCTGGCCGAGGCTGGCCGGACGGGCGCAGGCTCTGGGCTTTGCCGTTACGTTCATCGTCTACTGGCGCGAAGTGTCGGCGCAGATGCAGTCGGTCTATCTTCAAAAACTGCGCAGTGGCTATGGGCAGGAGTTCTCGCTAGCCGCCCGCCTAGCGATCGAGGAAGGCAGCCTCAGATGGAACGACGGTCAGATCTGCTGCAGTCGACCGACGATGCAGAAGGCGCTGGCCGCGGTACCCGGCGCGACTGTGGTGTATCGCGACTACGAAACGCTCCGTGGCGGGTCTACCGTCACCGATTTCTGTGAGACTCTGGGTTTGACCGACATCGACTGGCAGCATCCGCAAGGCGTGCGCGCCAATGATCGCGACCCGGTTGAAATCTCGCTGCTGCGGTTTCTCAACTCGCGCGAGCCGCCGCATCGGGGCAATGAGCGGGCCTTCGACGCCTTCATCATGGCTATGTTCGCCGGTCGTCAGGTGAAGCTGGTGGTGCCCGAACGTCTTCGCAGGGTGCTGACGGCGCGGCTGGCACCGGGAGAAGCCGTGCCGCTCACCCCAGCAGCGGGTGAGGCTCGCCTGCTGAACATGGCCAGAGTGTTTTCTTTCGAAACCCAGGTGACGCTGAAGGATGCCTTCGCGCTTACGGCCGGTCCGAACGTGAACGAGCAGAACCGGGCGCGCCAGCAGAGAATGATCTCAGAGTGGTGGGAGTGGATCGGCGTGCTGGATTAGCCCGCAAGGCGCTCCGTGTCGGCGGCCGCGGCCTGGGCCTCGAGCAGTTGCTGAAGCTGCGGCAGGGTCATGGGGCGGGCGAAGAGATAGCCCTGGAATTCGCGGCAGCCGAGGCGAGACAGCAGCGCGGCTTCTTCGCGGCGCTCGACGCCCTCCGCGGTGACGGCGAGGTTCATGGCGTAGGCATAGGACATGGTGGATTCGACCAGCGCGCTCTGCACAGGGTCGCGATCGATATCGGCGACCAGGGAGCGGTCGAGCTTGACCCGGTCGAAGCGGAACTGGCGCAGGTAGCCGATGGACGAATAGCCGGTGCCGAAATCGTCGAGGGCAATGGCGATGCCCATCGAGCGGAGGTCTTCGAGGGCGCGTTTGGCACGCTCCGGCTGGGCGACCAGAAAGGTTTCGGTGACTTCGAGCTGGAGCCGTGAGGCCTCGACACCCCACTCCTTGAGAGTCGAGAGGACGGCGGTCGCGAGACCGGGGTTGCGCAACTGCACACCCGAGACGTTGACCGAGATCTTGATGCCCTCGATCGGGCCGATCTCTGCGATGGCGCGATTGAGGGCGAACATGCCCAGATCGTCGATCAGGCCGGACGCTTCGGCGGCGGGAATGAACTCGCCGGGACCCATGGGCCCGCCGGCGCGGCGCTTCCAGCGCATGAGCGCTTCGACACCGACGATGGTGCCCGAGGTGAAGTCGATAATCGGCTGGTATTCCAGATCGAACTCGTTGGCCTCGAGGCCACGGCGAATGTCGGCCTGCACGTCGAGCCGGCGGCGACGCTCGTCGTCCATGGCGGGATCATACTCGACGACGTGGCTGCCGCCGGTTTCGCGGGCGCGGGCCAGCGCCGTTTCGCCCTGACGCATCACGGTGCCGAAGGTCTCGCGGGAGGCCTCGGCCTCGGCAAGGCCGATGCTGACGCCGATCTTGAGCTTCAGATCGCCGACCGCGACGGCCTCGGACGCACGCGCCAGCAGCAATGCGGCAGCGCCGCGGGCCAGTTGCGACGCGCCATCGCCGCCGCGCGCCAGCATGAACTCGGCAGGTCCCGTGCGCGCGAGTTCGGTGCGTTCGTCGCATAGGGCTTCCAGCCGATCGGCAAGGGCTTCGAGCAGCTGCTCGCCGACCTCGCGGCCATAGAGGCCGAAAACCTCGGTGAGGCCGTCTACCCCGATCGAGAGGACCGCAATGGAAACGTTGCGCTGCTTGCGCGATACCAGCGTGCGCAGGCGTTCCTCGAGCCCGAAGCGATTGTAGAGCCCGGTGACATCGTCGAAACGTACGCCAAACCAGTCACGTTCGTCAGATGCAGCACGGCTCTTGATCGAGGACCAGAAGGCAACGAGCACCGCGGTGGTGAGACCACCGATGACAAACATTACCAGCGTGGCCAGCCCGGCGACGTGACGGAAGGCTGGATCGCCGGGACGCCGCGGTTGCCAGGCGACAATGGCGACCTCAGTGCCCGCGGCGTCGGCGATCACCAGCGAGTCCTCGCCCGGGGCCGCGTGCGACACGAGTCGCATGGTCGGCAGGCGGAAGAGTTCGGACAGCTCGGCAAGCATTTCATCGTCGATCTGGCGTGCCAGCCACAGGATGCGGCGCTGCTCGCGCGGCACGCTGGCCTGGCCGGTATTGCCATGAATGACGGCTCCGGCGAGTGCGGCCAGACCTCCATTGCGCGCCACGGCGCTGAAGACGGGTTCATCGTCACCAAACCGGGCGACGGTGGCATCGAGCCGGCTCAGCATGGCCTCAGCGCCGCTGATGTGATCGGCGAGGTTGCCGGTGACTTCGCCCCCGGCGCTCTCACCGAAGGTGATATTGCCTTCGGGGTCGGTGACCAGCGCAGTGTCGTAATTGTCCGAGATGCGGGCGGTGGTGCCCCAGGTCGCATCGTACCAGGCCGGATTGAGCGCGACATAGGTGTTGATGTAGGCCTCGGTCCAGGTCGCCTCATCGGAGGCGCTGTCGCCAAGGCTTTTGACGATCGAGCTGATGGCGGCGGAGATGGCGCTACGACCGCGATCGGCATCGATCTCGTTCATCTCCTCGCTCATCTGCTGCAGTCCATACAGCACCAGGGTGCAGACGAGCAGATAGACGGCAACCGTCGGCAAGGCGACCCAGAGCGCAAAGGCGCGCAAGGGATGCTTGGGCCTCGCCCGCTTGTTGCGTCCCGGACGCAGGCTGGCGGTCGCCCTCAGTGATTTTGCCGCCTTGGCCAAGACGCAATACCCGCAGGTGAACTCCGCGGCAGGCTAGCCGATGGCGGCTTAATGCTGCTTTAAGCCGGAGGCAGAGAGGCGGCGGCACCGGCCTTTCGGGCGAGGCGGGCGCGGATGCTGTCGACATCGGCGCGGGGCGTGGCGGCGAAGAGCGACCGGGTATAGGGGTGCTCGGGCGCGGAAAACAGCTTGTCGCGGCTCCCCTGCTCCACCGCTTCGCCCAGATACATCACCATCACTTCATCGGCGATGTACTTCACCACGCTGAGGTCGTGGCTGATGAACACGTAGGTGAGGCCAAGTTCGTCCTGCAGGTCGGCAAGGAGGTTGAGGATCTGGGCCTGGACCGAGAGATCGAGCGCGGAAACCGGCTCGTCGAGCACCAGCAGCGACGGGTTGAGGATGATGGCGCGGGCGATGGCAATGCGCTGGCGCTGGCCGCCCGAGAACATGTGCGGATAGCGGTTGAAGTGTTCGGGCGCGAGGCCGACCTTGACCAGCATGGCGAGTGCGCGGTCGCGACGCTCGGCGGCCGAAAGCTGCTCATTGAGCAGGAGCGGTTCCATCAGCACATCGCCGACGCGCTGGCGGGGGTTGAGCGAGCCATAGGGGTTCTGAAAGACGATCTGCACCTTGCGGCGCAGGTCGCGGGTGACGCCGTTGGCAATATCGACCGGATTGCCATCGATCAGCAGTTCTCCGGCGGTCTGGCGATCGATCAGGGTCAGGATGCGGGCGAGCGTCGACTTTCCCGAGCCGCTTTCGCCGACGATGGCGAGGGTCTTGCCCTGCTCGAGGCTGAAGCTGACGCCGCGGACGGCGTGGACGGTGCGGGGCTTGCCGAAGAGGCTGCCGCCTATGTGATAGTCGCGGACGAGGCCGCGGGCTTCGAGAACCGGGCTCATCGTGCCACCATCGCTTCGGGATCCATGGCCTGTACGATGGGCAGACGATCGCCGGTGGCGTTCTCGGGCAAGGCGGCCAGCAGGGCGCGCGTGTAGGGGCTGCGCGGCGCGGTGAACAGGTCGAGGACGCCCGCCTCCTCCATCTTCAAACCCTTATATTGCACGACGACGCGATCGGCGGTTTCGGCGACGACGCCGATATTGTGGGTGATCATGATCAGGCCCATGCCATGCGCGGCCTGGAGGCTGACGAGGAGATCGAGGATCTGCTTCTGGATGGTGACGTCGAGCGCGGTGGTCGGCTCGTCGGCAATCAGCAGCTTGGGATTGCAGGCAATGGCCATGGCGATCATGACGCGCTGGTTCTGGCCACCCGACAGCTGGTGCGGAAAGGCATTGATGCGCTGGGCCGGCTCGGGAATGCCGACCTGCTCCAGCAGTTCGAGGGCGCGGGCGCGGCGGGCGGCGCGATCCATGCCGAGATGGAAGCGCAGCACTTCCTCGATCTGGAAACCGATGGTGAAGCAGGGATTGAGGCTGGTCATCGGCTCCTGGAAGATCATGGCGACGTCCTTGCCGATGATCCTGCGGCGCTCGTCGTCCGAGATGTTGAGGAGATCGCGACCGTCGAATTCCAGCTTGTCGGCAGTGACGGTGGCGGTGCGGGGCAGAAGGCCCATGACCGACAGCATGGCGACAGACTTGCCCGAGCCGGACTCGCCGACAATGGCCAGCACTTCGCGCGGCTCGACGGAGAGATCGATGCCCCGGACCGCGTGGAAGAGGCCCGCGGAGGTATCGAAGGAAACGGTGAGGTTTTTGACTTCGAGCAGAGGCATGGTCAGCTCCGCTTCAGCTTGGGATCGAGGGCATCGCGGAGGCCGTCGCCGACGAGGTTGATGGCGAGCACGGTGATCAGGATCGCAAGGCCGGGCATGGTGACGATCCACCAGGCCGAGGTGATGAACTCGCGGGCGCGGGCCAGCATGGTGCCCCATTCGGGCGTCGGTGGCTGCGCGCCCATGCCGAGAAAGCCGAGCGCCGCTGCCTCGAGGATGGCGTTGGAGAAGCTCAGCGTCGCCTGGACGATGAGCGGGCCGAGGCAATTGGGCAGGATGGTGACGAACATCAGCCGGAGGTTGCGGGCGCCGGCAACCTGGGCGGAGACCACGTATTCGCGGCCCTTCTCGGCGAGCACGGCGGCGCGCGTCAGGCGGGCGAAATGCGGCTGCAGCACCAGCGCGATGGCGAGCATGGCGTTGAACAGGCCAGGGCCGAGGATAGCCACAAGGACGAGCGCCAGCAGCAACGAGGGAAAGGCGAGGATGATATCCATCACCCGCATGATCACCGCATCGACCCAGCCGCGGAAGAAGCCGGCGAGAAGACCGAGCGTCACCCCGACGATCATGGCGGTGCTGACAACGAAGAAGCCGATGAACAGCGAGTAGCGTGAGCCGTGGATCAGGCGCGAGAGGATGTCGCGGCCGACCTCGTCGGTACCCAGCCAGAATTGCGGCTGGGTGCCGCCAGCCCAGGGCGGCGGCATGCGGATGAACTCGCGGAACTGTTGCTCGGGCGGGAACGGCGCCAGGAGCGGCGCGAAGATGGCGACGAGCAGCAGCAGCACGAAGACGACGAGGCCGATGACGGCGCCGCGGTTGACCGAGAAATAGTACCAAAACTCGCGCAGGCCGCTGAGGGCGCCGGTGCGGGGCGTGGATGCGGTTTCCGTGCTCATCACTGCACCCGGATGCGCGGGTTGATGACCGCATAGAGGATATCGACCAGGAGGTTCACCGACATGACGATGAGCGCGATCAGCAAGAGGCCGGACTGCACCGAGACGTAGTCGCGCTTGGAAATCGAGTCGATCATCCACTTGCCGATGCCGGGCCAGGAAAAGATGGTTTCTGTGAGGATGGCGCCGGCGAGCAGCAGACCGACCTGGAGGCCGATGGTGGTGACCACCGGGATCAGCGCGTTGCGGAAGGCGTGGAGGCCGACGACGCGGCCGGGGGTTAGGCCCTTGGCGCGGGCGGTGCGAACATAGTCTTCGCCCAGGACTTCGAGCATGGCCGAACGCGTCTGCCGCGCGATGACGGCCAGTGGAATGGTGCCCAGCACGATGGCGGGCAGGATGAGGTGGCGCAGGGCCGAAACGAAGGCGTCGGGCTTGCCGGCGATGAGGCTGTCGATGAGCATGAAGCCGGTGACGCGCGGGAAGAAATAGGTCAGCGCGATGCGGCCGGAGACCGGCGTCCAGCCCAGATAGCCGGAAAAGAAGATGATGAGCAGCAGGCCCCACCAGAAGATCGGCATGGAATAGCCCGCGAGCGCCACGCCCATGGTGATCTGGTCGAACCATGAACCGCGCTTGATGGCGGCAAAGATGCCGGCCGGGATGCCGAGCGCAATGGCGATAAGCATGGCGGTGAGCGACAGCTCGACCGTGGCCGGGAACAGGGTGAGGAATTCTTCGATGACGGGGCGCTTGGTGGCGAGCGAAACGCCGAAATCGCCCTGCAGGATGCCGGCGACATAATCGAAATATTGCTGCCAGATGGGCAGGTTGTAGCCGAACTGCTCCTTGAGAATTTCGTAGCGCTCGGGCGTCACGCCGTGCTGACCGGCCATCGCGAGGATGGGGTCACCCGGCAGGAGACGGATGAAGGCGAAGGACGCGATCGTGATGCCGATGATGGTCGGCACGATCAGCGCGAGCTTATGAAGGATATATCGGAGCATGGTCCTGAAAGGGGGCGACGCGAACGCCGCCCCCGAATTGTCCGACGCGGCTTATTCAGCGACGTCGACGTTGTCGAAGCGATGGATGCCGAGCGGATCCATGGTGTAGCCGATGACCTTCTTGTTCATCGGCACGAAGACCTTGGAGTGCGCCAGGGTCATCGCCGGCTCTTCAGCCTTGAAGATTTCCTGGGCCTTCTTGTAGAGCGCGGTGCGCTCGGCCGGGTCGGAGACCTTCTTGGCGTCCTGGATGGCCTTCTCGAAGTCCTCGTTGCACCAGCTCGAGTAGTTGGACACGCCAATGGCCGAGCAGGAGAACAGGGTGGCAAAGAAGTTGTCCGGATCGCCATTGTCACCGGTCCAGCCGATCTGGAACGCGCCCGAGCGGTCCTTCTGCTTGCCGCGCTCGCGGTACTCGGTCCACTCGTAGGTGACGATGTTGGCGGTGACGCCGACCGCGGCCCAATCGGCCTGGATCAGTTCGGCAACGCGCTGCGCGTTCGGGTTGTACGGACGCGACACCGGCATGGCCCAGAGGTCGAGCGTGAGGTCGGTCACGCCGGCTTCCTCGAGCAGCTTCTTGGCGCCTTCCGGATCGTAGACGTCGGCCGGGATGGAGTCGTCGTAGGACCACATGGTCGGCGGGATCAGGTTCTTGGCGTCCTGGCCGGCACCTTCATAGACGGCCTGAATGATGGCCGGCTTGTTGACGGCCATGGTCAGGGCCTTGCGGACCTTCACATTGTCCATGGGAGCGACGGTGGTGTTGTAGCTCAGGTAGCCGATGTTCAGGCCTTCCTGCTCCATCACGACGAGGTTCGGATCGGCCTGCAGGTCGGCGAGATCGGCGGGCGCCGGGTACGGCATGATATCGCATTCGCCGGCCTTGAGCTTCTGGGCACGCACCGAGGCATCGGTGGTGATGGCGAAGATCAGATCGTCGATGGCCACCTTGCCGCGCCAATAGTCGGCGAAGGCCTGGTAGCGGATGACGGCGTCGGTCTGGTAGTCGACGAAGACGAAGGCACCGGTGCCGATCGGCTTGTTGGCGAGGTCGGCGAGATTGCCCGACGCGGCCAGCTGATCGGCATATTCCTTGGACAGGATCGAAGCGAAGTCCATGCCGAGATTGGCGAGCATGGGGGCGTTGGGCTCGGTGAGCTTGATGACGACGGTCAGGTCGTCAGCGCCCTTTTCGACCGAGGCGAGGAACTTGGGCATGTCCATGCCCTGGAAGTAGTCCCAGCTCAGGCCTTCGAGATAGGCGTAGAACGGATTGTCTTCCTTCCACTGGCGCTCCAGCGAGAAGATCACGTCGTCGGCGTTCAGGTCACGCGTGGGCGTGAAGTAGGACGTGGTGTGGAACTTGACGCCGGAACGCAGCTTGAAGGTGTAGGTCAGGCCGTCCTCGGAGACTTCCCAGCTTTCCGCGAGGCCGGGAATGATGGCGGTGCCGCCGTGCTCGAATTCGACGAGGCGGTCGTAAATGGTGCGCGAGGAGGCGTCGAAGTCATTGCCGCCGGTGGTCGGGCCCGGATCGAAATGGGCCGGCGAGGCTTCAGAGCAAAAGACAAGCTGCTTGGCATAGGCGCTGCCGCCCATCACCGCCGCAATGGCGGTGGCGGCGAACAGGGTGTGCATCAACTTCATGTTGGGGTCTCCCGAGATCATTGCGCCCCGGCATTCCCGGAGCGCCAATGCGCGCCCTCGACCGGAGCTTGGCCGGCAACAAAGCGGTTTTTGTCGGGCCGCGCAATGGGGACTTTGACCAAGCGGTCAACAAAACTGGGCGAAAACCGCCGTTTCCGTTCGGCATAAAGCGCGCGTTTCCAGCTCGAACCGATGAAAAACCGCAAGGTAAATCGGTTGCGCAGCGGGCTGGCAACACAATTGACGCCAAGGGAGCGTTGCGGTGTAAAACGCGGGTCATGAGTTCGCGGATTGCCACAATTGCACTTGTCGTCGCCGATTATTCCGAGGCGGTGGCGTTCTATTGCGACCGACTCGGTTTTTCTATCGTAGCCGATACGGACCTGGGCGGGGATAAACGCTGGCTGGTGATTGCGCCGCCAGGCGGCGGGGCGCGATTGCTGCTGGCCAGGGCGGAGGGTCCCGAGCAGCTGGCAAGGGTGGGCGACCAGACCGGCGGACGGGTCGGGTTCTTTCTCGAGACCGATGATTTTGCCCGCGACTTCAAGGCATTCTCCGAGGCCGGCGTCCGGTTTCTCGAGGCGCCGCGCCATGAGCCTTATGGTTCGGTGGCGGTGTTCGAGGACCTGTATGGCAACAAGTGGGACCTGATCGAGCCCAAGGGGTGACGGTGGGCGCCGGGCGCGCTAGTCTCGTTGCCCTATCCTTCGTCAAACCATTGTCAAACCCCGGAGATTTGCCATGACCAAGCGCCGCCTCGGCCGCTCGGAGCTGATGATCGAGCCATTGGTGCTGGGCACCAATGTGGTGGGCTGGACCGCCGACGAGCCGACATCGTTCGCGGTGATGGATGCGTTCGTGGGCGAGGGTTTCAACGCCATCGACACGGCGGATTCGTACTCGCGCTGGGTGCCCGGCAATGACAGCGAGAGCGAGAAGATCATCGGGCGCTGGATGAAGGCGCGTGGCAATCGCGACAAGGTCGTCTTGATGACCAAGGTCGGCTCGGACATGGGCCAGGGGCATCGCGACCTCAGCGCCAAGTGGATTGTCGAGGAGGTCGAGCACTCACTGAAGCGGTTGCAGACCGACTATATCGACCTCTACCAGAGCCACTGGCCGGATCCGAATACGCCGCAGGAAGAGACACTTAAGGCCCATGACAGCCTGATCAAGGCCGGCAAGGTGCGGGTGATCGGCACCTCGAACCACGATGCTGGGCTGGTGACCGAGGCGCTGGAGGTCTCGAAGCGCGAGGGGCTTCATCGCTACCAGACGCTGCAGAACGAGTTCAACCTCTACACGCGCGACAAGTTCGAGGGGGCGGTGCAGGACATCTGCGTCGCCGAAGGGATTTCCGGCATCCACTATTACGGGCTGGCCTCAGGGTTCCTGACCGGCAAGTACCGGACACCGGAGGATGCCAACAAGAGCCCGCGCGGCAAGGGCGTGGTCGACAAGTACCTTAACGACAAGGGACTTTCGATCCTCGCGGCGCTCGACGCGGTGGCGGCGCGGACCGGGGCGGCGCTGGGCGAGATCGCGCTGGCCTGGGTGGCGGCGCAGCCGGCCGTGGCGGCGCCAATTGCTTCCGCGACATCGGTGGAGCAGGTCAAGAGCCTCGCCTGCGGGGCGCGGCTCAGCCTGTCGGCGGGCGATCTTGCCGAACTGTCGGCAGCCGGGAAGTAAGCTCAATTGTGGCAGCCGGCGGGGTGTTGCCACCCTGTCCGCCCAGTTCAGCCATGAAGATGAACGCTTTCTGAACGGGTTTTCGGCCCGTTCAGTGGGCGCGACCGTGGGCCCAGGCCAGCGTCAGGCCGAAGGCGACAAAGGCGGTGATGACGACGGTGACGACAATAACGGTATCGACGGGCATATGAGCCTCCCAGCGGTTTGACTGTGAGGCAGATAGCGCCCGGCGGAGACCGGAGCCTTGATCCTGATCAATGCCGGTTGCCGCGCTGGCATCGGCGCGGCAGAGTTGCGCGATGATGCGGGTGTTCTCCCTATCGCTGGCGGCCGTCCTGGCCCTCGCCGCCCCTGCCCCGGCGCAGGAAGCCGGTTGGCACTACTCGCCGCTCCCCGGTGAAGGCGACCGGGCGGCGCTGGGCTGCACCTATGGCTCGACGCCGGAACGCTTCGCCTGTCTCGCGGTGCGCTGCGAGGATGATTTCAGCGTCGGAGTGCATATTCACACGAGTCGGGCCGGCGGGGATAAGGGCCGCTGGGACCTCGAGTTCGACAAGGAAGGTCAGCACTTTCCGGTGACGGCGGTGGCCGACGGCACGCCCTATGGCGCGCGGATTGAGGGCGATGTCGCCCCGCTGCTGGAGCAATTGAAGAATGCCGGGCTGGTCTATCTCGACCCGCAGGATGGCATGCCGATCGACCGGGCGATCTCGCTGAGCGGCTCACTGACGGCGATCAACAGGGCACTGTTCTTCTGCGCACCGCGGAGCAGCGAGTGACCCGGTTGCTGCTGCGCTTCGGGCCGGCGGTGGTGGCGCTGGTGTTCGTTTGGATGAGCTGGGGCAGCTGGCATTTCGGCGATCCGCCGACGCATACCGTGTTCGGGCCGCGGGCGGAGACGGTGGTGGTAAGGTCTGGCGTCGAGCGGTACCGGATCGGAAATGGCACCTATCGCACGGACCCGGTGGTGGCGGTGATCTGGCCGCCGGGGAGCGGGGCAGAGGTGGCGCTGAAAGGGCTGATCCCGGAGTTCTACAGCTACCGCGCCGCGGACGCCGAGGCGATCGCGGCCGGATTCGTCGCGGGCGAGGCGACGACTGTCAAAGTCTATGAAGGCGCGCCCTATGCCGACCAATTCCGGTGGTTCGGAATGGTGCATGCAGTGTTCATCAGCGTGATGAGCCTGGTGCTGGTGTTCATTGCCTGGCTGTTCTGGCGGATCATGGGTCCCGCTCAGGCGACGAGGTAGCCGCCATCGACCGGGAGGATGGCGCCGGTGATGTAGCCGGCCAGCGGTGAGCAGAGGAACAGAGCGGGCGGGGCGAGATCGGCCGGGGTGCCCCAGCGGCCGAGCGGGGTGCGGCCCATCAGTTCGGCATTGCGGGCTTCGTTGGCGCGGGGGACGGCGGTCATCGCGGTTTCGATCCAGCCGGGGGCCAGGGCGTTGACGCGGATGGGATCGGCGGCGAAGGCGGTGGCGAGCGACTTGGTGAGGCCGGCGACGGCGTGCTTGCTCGCCGCATAGGCCGGGGCGTGCGGGGCGCCGAAGAACGAGAACATCGAGCCGATATTGAGGATGGCGCCGCCCTTCAGCTGCTCGCGGAAAGCGTAGGCGGTGCGCATCGAGCCGTTGAGATTGATGTCGATGACGGTGGCAAAGCCGGTGGGGGTGTGCTCGGCGGCGCGGAGGTTGACCCCGGCGCAGTTGACGAGGACAGCGATGGGGCCGATGGCGGCGGCATATTCCGCGACTGCGTCGTCGCTGCGGACATCGAGCTGGGTGTAGCGGAAGCGCGGCTCGGCGAGGCCGGCGGCTTCGACCTCGGCCTGGGTGGCGCCGGTGGCATGGACGGTCGCGCCGGCATCGGCGAAGGCGCGGCCGATGCCCTGGCCGATGCCCGAGGTGGCGCCGGTGATGACGACGGACTTGCCGGAGAAGAATTCAGTGGCCCAGGTCATGGTTGTTCTCTGCGGTTGATTGACCCAACGGAGTGCTGGGCACCCCCTCCGCCGGCTACCGCCGGCACCTCCCCCGTAAACGGGAGAGGATTCCCGACCGCGGATGCCCAGTACTACCGGATGAACTGGTCGACGTAGTCGGCGCCGAGGCCGACGGCGGCGTAGTGGCGGCGGCACATGTCGATCTTGGTGAAGACGTCTTCCATGCCGATCTGCTTGTTGTTGTCGTCGAGGTAAATCATGCAGCCGGAGATGTTGAAGAAGGTGATCATCTCCTCGCAGTCCTCGGGCACGGTGAGGGTGTGGATCTCGCCGGGCGGCTCGAAGACATAGGAGCCGGTTTCGGCGACCCAATCATGCTCGAGATAGTACCAGCGGCCCTTGATGACGTAGCCGTGCACCGGAGCGGGGTGCAGGTGCTTGGTGAGCACGCCGGACTTGCGGACGCGCAGCAGGTTGCACCACTGGCCCTGTAGCGTGTTGAGCAGCAGCGGGCGGAACCAGACATCCTTCATCTGCGGCACCCAGACGCGCTCGTCGTCGGGCATGACGGCGGCCACGACCTCCTTGGGCGCGAGCGGGTGGGTGGAGCCATTCATATTGTCGTACATCAGATGCCGTAGCCCCCGACTGGAGTGGTGATGATGCGGTCGCCAAAGCCCGCAATGAGCGGCATGGCCCGCTTGATGGTGGCGGCGACTTCGGGGAGTTGCAGCGAGGCCTTGTGGCTCGCCTCGTCGTCCCAGACCTCGGTGACCCAGAGCTTGTCGGGATCGGCCGGATCGCGGGCGACGACATAGCAGCGGCAGCCGGGCATGGCGCCGACGCTGGCCGTCATCAGCGCGGCAAGTTCGCCGGCCTTGCCGGGATGGGCGGTGAAGCTGCCGATGAGACCGTACATCGAGGTCACCAATTGAAGTCTTCGACGTTCTCGCGGGCGCCGAGGAGGAAGGCGTCGGCGACGAGCAGCAGCGGGGAGCCGTCCATTTCGGACTTGCCCTTCTTGAGGAGCTTGGCGAAGCGCTCGTAGATCGCCTCGTATTCCTCGGACGGGTTGGCGACGGTGGCGAGGTCGTTGACCTTGAGCACGGTGCCGCCCTTTTCCAGCTTGAGCTGGTTGCCCTTCCGCGTCTCGATGGAGATGGTCCAGATCTCACCGGACTCTTCGAGCCAGTTGAAGCCGGCGCTCATCTTGGGGGCGTGCTTCTGGGCGGACTTGAAGGTGATCTCGACATCGACCGGGGTCTGCCGGTTGGCCGGGAACTTCAGCTTGGCCGCTTCGACGAAAACCGGAAACGGCATGATGCGGGTGAAAATCGAGAGGGCATTGATGCCCGGATCGCAGACGCCGAAGCCGCCGGGTTCCCAAACCCAATCCTGCCCCGGATGCCACTTGCGGACGCTCTCGCGCCAATCGATGCGGACCGACGCCACACCCTCGTCCTTGAGGATCAGGCGGGCGGCGTCAACGGCGGCGTTGTAGCGCGAGTGCCAGGTCTGGAAGAGCACGCGGCCCTTCTTCTCGCCATAGGCGACAAGGTCCTGGAATTCGGTGATGGTGGGCGTGGGCGGTTTCTCGAGCAGCACGTCCTTGCCGGCATCGATGGCCTCGCGGACATAGGCATGGCGGACGCCGGGCGGGGTGCAGATGGCGACGGTGCCGATCTCGGGCATGGCCTTGTAGAGTTCGGCCGGAGTCTTGAAGACCGGCACATCGCCATGACCGAGGCCGCGGGTCGACACGCAAGCGGCGAGCACGAAATCGGGGCTCTTGTCGATGACGGGCAGGTGCTGATCCTGCGCGATCTTGCCGATGCCGATGACGGCGATTTTGTGCGGTTTCGTGGCCATGCGTCGTTCCTCCCAAGGCGGGACAACATAGCGCCAAGCCCGGCGCATGGAAGGGCGGAAATGGGATAAATTGTCGGGGGCAATGAGTGCTGTCGCCCGACAATCAAGCGGACTATGCTGGGGGCATGTCCCAAGCCTTTGTGCGCGAAGGCGGCAGCATGCCGCAAGTCTACCAGAGCCGCGAAAGCGCCGAGAGCGCCGCCGAGGTGCAACGCGCCATGGACGGGCGCAGCTATGACTTCGAGGTGCGCGAGCGCGACCGCGGCGGCTACATGGTGGCGCGGCTCGGCAAGGACGGCACGTTCGACGGCTGGGTCAGCGAGTAGCGCTACTCCGCCGGCGGCTGCCAGAGTTCGATGGGGTTGCCTTCGGGGTCGTGGATGCGGGCGAAGCGGCCGGTCTCGGCGGTGTCCCATTCGGCGCGGGTTTCGATGGCGATGCCGGCGGCGGTCAGCTGGGCGATCAACGCATCGAGATCGTCCACCCGCACGTTGATCATCCACTGCTTGTCGGCGGGGAAGTAGTCGGTGTCGGCCTTGAACGGCGAGAACACCGTGAATCCTGCCTCCTGCTGCCAGAAGCCGGGAATGCCGAGATGGGTCTCGTACCAGGCGGCGAGCGCCTTGGTGTCACGAGCGCGAAAGAAGACACCGCCGATACCGAGAGCCTTGGCCATGATAACACCTTATCTGATGAGGATTGCCCGGAAGTCGTTGACGTTGGTGCCGGTGGGGCCGGTGGTAACAAGGCCACCGACGGCGCGGAAGGCGTTGTAGGCGTCGTTGTTTGCAAGCGCACGGCGCGGGTCGATGCCGGCCTGACGCATGCGGGTGGCGGTGTGGCCATCGCAGAAGGCGCCGGCATTGTCCCCTGCCCCATCGATGCCGTCGGTGTCGGCGGCGAGGGCGGAGATGCCCTCGATACCGTCGATGGCGATGGCAAAAGCGAGGAGGAACTCGGCGTTGCGGCCACCGCGGCCGGTGCCGCGCAGGGTGACGGTGGTTTCGCCACCCGAGAGCAGCAGCGCGGGCCGGGTGAATGGCCGATTGCGGGTATGGATCTCGCGGGCGATGCCGGCGTGGACCTGGGCGACGTCGCGGGCCTCGCCCTCGATGGCATCGGAGAGGATGTGCGGGGTAACGCCGTGTTGCGCGGCCTCGACGGCGGCGGCTTCGAGGGAGACGGCGGCGGAGGCGATGACGGCCACGCTGTTGCGGGCAAAGGCCGGATCGGTGGGGCGCGGCGAGGGATTGTCGTCGGAGGCCAGCAGGTCCTGCGCCGGCTGCGGCAGGGCGAGGCGATAGAGGCTGACGAGGTGGCGGGCCTCGGCGCGGCCCGACGCCATGGGCACGGTGGGACCGGAAGCGACCAAAGCCGGATCGTCGCCGGGGATGTCGGAGACGACGAGAGTGGCAACGCGGGCCGGCGCAGCGGCGGCGGCGAGGCGGCCGCCCTTGATGGCGCTCAGCTCATTGCGGATGGCGTTCATCGCCGAGATCGGGGCGCCGGACGCAAGCAGCGCTTGGTTGACGGCCTGCTCGTCCTCGAAGCTGAGGCCGGCTGCCGGCTGGGGCAGCAGCGCCGAGCCACCGCCGGAGATCAGGGCGACGACGAGATCGTCGGGGCCGAGGCCATGCACTTTCTCCAGCATGCGGCGGGCAGCAAGATAACCTGCTATATCGGGCACCGGATGGGCAGCCTCGACGATCTCGATGCGCTCGCAGGGCTCGGCATAGCCATACCGCGTGACGACGAGGGAGGCATCGATGGGGTGCGGCCACGCCTGTTCGAAGGCGCGGGCCATCTGGGCAGATGCCTTGCCGGCGCCAATGACGATGGTGCGCCCGGCGGGTCTTGGCGGCAGATGCGCGGCGACGGCGCGCGCCGGCTGGGCCGCGGCGACAGCTTGGGAGAACAGGCGTTCGAGAAGGTCGCGGTCCATCAGTTTGGGCTCGGGTGCGGGAGAAGCGGCATCATAAAGGGGGAGGCACGGACCGCAAGCGCTGCGGCCTTGCGACCAGCGGCCAACTTGCCCGGTCGACAAAAAACTGTCATCGAACCGGGCTAACGACCCCGGGATCCCCCAGCAAAGCTGCCCCGATGCCCCAACGCTACGCCATTTACTACGCTCCCGCCACGGACGCGCCGCTGTGGCGCGCGGCAACCCAATGGCTGGGCCGCGACCCGGCCGATGCCATTGCGACCGGCAGCGAGATTGCCGGGATCGACCGGGCCGTGCTGGATGCCAATAGCGTCTCGGCGCGGCGCTATGGGTTTCATGCGACGATCAAGGCGCCGATGGCGCTGGCCGAGGACGTGAGCCTTGACGAGCTGGAAGCGGCGCTCAGCGAATTTGGCGCGGTGACGGCGCCGGTCTCGCTGGGGCGGCTGAAGCCGGCGCTGATCGAGGGGTTCCTCGCGCTGATTCCTGAGGTGCAGACCCCTGAGCTGACGGCATTCGCCAGCACGGTGGTGGAGGCGTTCGACCGGTTCCGCGCGCCGATGGGCGAAGCCGAGCGCGCGCGGCGGATGAAGGGCGGCGGGCTGACGACGCGGCAGGCGGAGCTGCTGGAGCGGTTCGGCTATCCCTATGTGTTCGAGGAATTCCGCTTTCACATGACGCTGACGGACCGGCTGAGCGAAGGATTGCGGGCACCGATGCAGGCGGCGGCGGAGACGCATTTCGGGCCGATGCTCACCGATGAGGTGATGCTCGACCGGCTGGTGGTGTTCGGCGAGCCGGAGGCCGGTGCGCCGTTCGTGCGGCTCAGCGAATTCGAACTGAAGGCAGGCAGGTGATGGGCGAAGTCGCGTTCTCCAATGCCCGGGTGGTGCTGGGCGACGAGGTGATCGAGGGCTCGGTGCTGGTGCGCGACGGAGTCATCACCGCGATCGACAGCGGCGTGGTGCGCCATGCCGAGGACCTCGGGGGCGACTTCCTGATCCCCGGGCTGGTGGAACTGCATACCGACCATCTCGAGAACCATTACCGGCCGCGACCGGGCGTGACGTGGAACGCCATGGCGGCGCTGCAGAGCCATGACGCGCAGATTGCCGGTGCGGGAATCACCACGGTATTCGACGCGGTGCGGATCGGCTCGGACCCCGAGGCCGAGGATATTGCCTCGGACGTGCGGGCGATGGTGGGGGCGATCAGCGCGGGTGATGCCAGCGAGCGGCTGAGGGCCGACCATCGCATTCACCTCCGCTGCGAGTTGCCGACGCCGGATGCGGCCGAGCAGTTCGACGAGCACTGCACCAACCCGATCGTCGGGCTGGCCTCGCTGATGGACCACACGCCAGGGCAGCGGCAGTACACGACGCTCGAGCATTACATCAAATATTACCAGAAGAAGCTGAAGCTGACCGACGAGGGCATGCAGCGCTTCATCGCGCAGCGGCGCGAGGAGCACGATCTTTATGCCGCTAAGACCCGCACGGCGATCCTGAAGCGCGGGCGCGAGGTGGGGATTGCCTTTGCCAGCCATGACGACGCGACGGCGGCGCATGTGGCCGAGGCTGTGGAAGACGGGATGAGCATCGCGGAGTTTCCGACGACGATGGAGGCTGCCAAGGCCTCGCATGCGGCGGGGCTCGCGGTGTTGATGGGCGCGCCGAACGTGGTGCGCGGGCAATCGCACAACGGCAATATCTCGGCGGCGGAACTGGCCCAGGCCGGGGTGCTGGACGTCTTGAGCTCGGACTATGTGCCGTTCGCGCTGCTCTATGCAGCGTTCCTTTTGCCCGAGCGGGCGGAGAACGTGTCGCTGCCGCAAACCATCGCCATGGTGACGCGGACGCCGGCCAAGGCGGCGCATCTCACCGATCGCGGCGAGATCGCCATCGGCAAGCGGGGTGACCTGGTGCGGGTGGAGCGGCGCGACGAGGTGCCGATCGTGCGCGGCGTGTGGCGGCAGGGCAAGCGGGTCAGCTGATGGGTGCGGGGGCGCTGGTGCTGGTGGTCGGCCCGTCGGGCGCCGGCAAGGACACGCTGATCGCCGGGGCGCAGACGGCGCTGGCCGATGACGGACGGTTCGTGTTTCCGCGCCGGATCGTGACGCGCGTCGCGGTGAAGGCACTGGAAGACCATGACAGCGTGGCGCCGGAGGTGTTCGCCGCCGAGAAGGCGCGCGGCGCCTATGCACTCAGCTGGGAAGCGCATGGGCTGAGCTATGCGCTGCCGATCGGGATCGAGGCGGAGATGCAGGCCGGGCGCGTGGTGGTGGCCAATGTGTCGCGCCATGTGGTGCCGGCGGCGCTCGAGACGTTCGGCAATGGCCATGTGCTGCTGGTGACGGCGCGGCCGGAGATCCGGGCGGCACGGCTGGCGGGACGCGGGCGGGAAAGCGCCGAGGATGTCGCGGCCCGTTTGAGGCGCGAGGGTCCGCTGATGCCGGCGGGTATTGCGGTGGAAGAGATCGACAATTCCGGCACGCTGGCGGAGGGCCAGAACCGGTTCACGGGAGCGCTGCTGCGCATCGCCGGTTGAACCTTTCGCGCCGATGGGCGTTGCAGTTGCATAGCGTCAACTGGAACTCCCGAACATGTCTCGTAACAGCCTCTATCTGCTGATCGGCGCCCTGCTGGTCGTGGCCATCGGCCTTGGCATCTATATCTACAACGAGCAAAGCAAGCCTGCCCTGGAAATCCGGGTCGATGAGAACGGACTGACGGTGGACGGCAATGGTTGATTTTTCGAGCGCCAATGGACTGAAGGCAATGCGCAATGCGCTGGCGGCAGGGCTGACGGCGCAGGATGTGGAGCGCGTGGATGAGCTCGATCTCGACCGGCTGGCCGCGGTGGTGGCGAGTGCGCTGGCCCGGACGCCCAACCCCCTCGATCCCGAGGGAGACGGGCTCGAAACCAACGAAATGAACGCCACCAACGACGCATAGATTCCCGAAGTCCGGCTCTGGCCGGAACGTGCTGATCCGCCCGGTAGCACAGTGAAACTACGTATTTCGATGACAACGAAAACAGTCATCCCGGGCGGATTGAACCCTACATTAGTATTATGATATACCGCCGTGGCGTCGAATGCTTGGAGGAGCACCGACGCCGCGCCGTGGGGACTTTGGCGCGGGGAGGACGGCCTGCGTTGGGAGTGAAACGCGGGATGCGGCGGGCGGGGGCCTGCCGGAGTTGATGCGTAAAGACTTGCCTGATCACCGTAACCGCCGCGGAGGGACGTGGTGTACGTTGCCTTGAGGTACGTAAGTCATGATTCAATGCCGCGCGCTCTCGAGCGCTGCGCGGCGTGGCGCGGTCGTGCGCCGGGATCGGATGTGTCCTCACACCTCGCGTGTCACCGGCCCGGCGAGACACGGAGGGCGGCGCATGGAATTCACGGTTTCCGGCCAGACGGCCGTAGCCAGAAAGGGTCGACGCCGGTTCACGGCGACACCCCTCTCCCCCTCGGAACAGCGACGCGGCCTCGGGTCGGTTGTGGCGCAGCTTCCGAGGGGGAACACCTCATCCAGATCAATGGCGACGTCAGCGGCTGTGGCCGTGGGAGGGCGCAGGATTAGGCGGACGCCCCGGGGGAGTGGGGCGGCCTGAGGATATCCTTTGTTCAGGAGGAACCCGGCCGAACGGCCGGAACGAAGGGCAAGGGGATATGCCGATTGCCGGGCCGGAGGGGCCCGGGGGTCGGAAGACTGAAACCGGCGCCGAAAATGGCGCCATCAGGGAGGACGTTATGAAACTGAGACTTGCACTCTCGGCTGCGGCTCTGCTCGCGGCTCTGGTCGGACCGTCGGCCGCGCAGGACAAGCAGCAGCTGGCCTTTGTGGTGAACGCCGCCTCGGATTTCTGGAAACTGGCGGAAGCCGGGGTGAACAAGGCGCAGAGCGAACTGCCGAACTACGAACTGCAGTTCCGCTATCCCGCCCAGGGCACCGCAGCGCTGCAGAATGCGCTGATGGACGACCTGGTGGCGGCTGGCACCGACGCGATCATGATCTCTTCGGCCGACCCGAAGAACTCGATCGACGCGTTCAACCGGATCGCCGCACAGGTGCCGCTGTTCACCACGGACAGTGATGCCCCGCAATCGAACCGCATCGCCTATCTCGGCTCGTCCAACACCGCTGCCGGCATCCAGGCCGGCGAGATCGCGGTGAAGGCCCTGCCCGGCGGCGCCAAGTGCATGGGCTTTGTCGGCTTCCTGGGCGCAGACAATGCGGTGGAACGCATTGCCGGCTTCCGGCAGGCGGTCGAGGGCTCGGGCGTCGAGCTGGTCGACGTGCGCGGCGACGATGTGGACTTCGCGCGGGCCCGCTCGAATGTCGACGACGTGCTGGCGGCCAACCCCGAGATCAACTGCATGGTCGGGTTCTATTCGTACAACCCGCCCAAGATCTATGAGGCGCTGCAGGCGGCCGGCAAGCTGGGCCAGATCACCGTGATCGCGTTCGACGAGGACCCGATCACGCTGGGCGCGGTGCGCGAAGGCAGCTTTGCCGGCACCGTGGTGCAGGACCCCTATCAGTGGGGGTACCAGGGCATGCACCTGATGGCGAAGTACCTTGAAGGCGACAAGTCGGGCGTGCCGGCCGACGGACTGATCATCGTGCCGACCAAGGTGATCGACCAAGCCAATGTCGACGCGTTCGAAGCCGAGCTGAAAGAGCGTATCGGCGGCTGATCGCACGGACAGGCGGCGGGCGCGCCGGACCGGTTGGGGACGGTCCGGCGGCTCGCAGCCGCACAAGACAGATGGCGGCGGCGCTCAATGCGCCGCTGCCGTCGTCGCAGTGACAACCTTGGCCGAAGTCAGCAAGGATCCCATGCCGGACCCGAACACCAGGCGCCCATTGCTGGCGCTCGAGAACATTTCGAAAGTCTATCCGGGCGTCATTGCCCTGTCGCAGGTGAGCCTGAGCGTTATGCCGGGTGAGGTGCTGGCGCTGATCGGGGAGAACGGCGCAGGCAAATCGACACTGATGAAGATCCTCGGCGGGGTGATCGAGCCGAGCTCGGGGACGATCGTGATCGACGGTGTGCGCCACGAGCGGCTGACGGTGCTCGACTCGCAGCGGGCGGGCATCGCCTTCGTCCACCAGGAACTCAATGTTTTCGACAATCTGGACGTGGCCGGGAACATCTTCCTCGGGCGCGAGATCCGCACCGGTTTGGGGCTGATGGACCTCAAGGCGATGCATGCGGCGGCCCGGCCGCTGCTCAGGCGGCTCGGCGCGAGTTTCAAGCCGGAGACGCCGGTGGCGAGCCTGTCGCTGGCCGAGCGGCAATTGCTGGAAATTGCCAAGGCGCTGTCGATCAAGGCGCGCGTCGTGATCATGGACGAGCCGACCTCGAGCCTGACGCTGACCGAGACGCGCACGCTGCTCAAGGTGATCGCCGACCTCAAGGCCGAGGGAATCGCGGTGATCTACATTTCGCACCGGCTGGGCGAGGTGGAGGAATGCGCGGACCGCGTGTTCGGCCTGCGCGACGGCCAGGTGGCCGGGGAACTCAGCCGCAGCGAGATCAACCACGACGCGATGATCCGGCTGATGATCGGCCGCGACCTGAAATCACTCTACACGCCGCCGAGCCGGCCGGCGGGCACGCCGATCCTGTCGCTCAGAGGCGTCAAGATCGCGGCGACACCGAACGGACATGTCGACCTGGAATTGCGCAGCGGCGAAATCCTCGGAGTCGCCGGGCTGGTGGGGGCCGGACGCACGGAATTGGCGGAGGCGATCTTCGGGATCGGCACGGTGACCGCGGGCGAGATCCGGCTGGCGGACCGGGTCTTCCGGGCCAACACGCCGCGCGAGGCGATTGCGGCGGGGCTCTATCTGGTGCCCGAGGACCGCAAGCGCACCGGGCTGATCCTCGAGAGCGCCATCACCGAGAACATTTCGCTGGCCGATCTCAGGGCGATGGTGCGCAACGGGCTGGTCTCGGAACGGCTGCAGGTGACACGCGCCGAGGCGCAACGCGAGAAACTGGGGATCAAGGTCAGCGATGTGCGCCGCAATGCGGCGGAACTGTCGGGCGGCAACCAGCAGAAGGTGGTGCTGGGCAAGTGGCTGTCGATGACACCCAAGGTGATCATCTTCGACGAGCCGACCCGCGGCATCGATGTGGGAGCGAAGTCGGAGATCTACCGGCTGATGCGCGATCTCGCCGAGGCCGGCGTCGGGGTGATGATGATCTCGTCGGACATGGAAGAAGTGGTCGGGGTGTCGGACCGCGTGGTGGTGCTGCGCGAGGGCCGGGTATCGGGCGAACTGCCGCGATCCGAGTTTTCGGAGCACAATGTGCTCAGGCTGGCAGTTGGGGCGAAATAGGTAGAGAGATGCAGAAGAAAGACCTGTGGCTGGCCGTATTGATCATCGTGGTGGGAGCGGTGGTCTATCTGCGCAACCCCCTCTTCCTGTCGCCGATCAACCTGGGCAACACCGCAAACTTGATCGGGCTGTTCGGGCTGTTCGCCATTGGCCAGGGTTTTGTGATCATGACCGGCGGCATCGACCTCAGCGTCGGCTCGATGATTGCGCTCCTGGGTGTGATCTTTGTCGAGATGGTCGGCAAGTATGGGGTGCCGTGGCCGCTGGCGATGCTGATCACGGTGGGGGTCGGCACGCTGATGGGGCTGGCGCATGGGTTGCTGATCACGCGGCTGAAGATGCAGCCCTTCGTCGTGACGCTGTGCGGGCTCCTGATCTATCGCGGCATTGCGCGCGGCTACACGGCGGAGGCGACGGCGGGGTTCCCGTTCGGAGCGAGCTATCCAGAGCTCGAATGGCTGACGATCGGGCGCAGCTTCGGGGTGCCGCATTCGTTCATCGCGATGATCGTTGTGGCGGTGATCTGCTGGTTCGTCCTGCACCGCTCGGTGTTCGGCCGGCACCTGTTCGCGGTGGGCAAGAACGAGGACGCGGCGCGCTATTCGGGCGTCAGGACAGGGCTGGTGATCACGTCGGCCTATGTGATCTGCGCGGTGCTGACTTCGATTGCGGCGATTTTTTTCGCGATGTTCACCAAATCGGTGCAGCCATCCAGCCACGGCAATTTCTATGAGCTCTATGCGATCGCCGCGGCGGTGCTGGGCGGGTTCTCGCTGCGCGGCGGCGAAGGCTCGATCGTGGGGGTGGTGCTGGGAGCGGTGCTGCTGCAGGAGTTGCAGAACCTTGTGAACCTCCTCGGTATTCCCTCCTCGCTGAACTTTGCGGTGATGGGCGCGGTGATCCTGCTCGGCGTGCTCGCCGACCAGCAGTTCAACCGCTATCGCGAGCGGCAGCGGGCGGCGCGGGCGCTGGAGGCGCTGAACCGGGAGACGACGCCGGCTTCCGGATGAGGGAAGACCGGCGTCGCCCCGCGGATGGCGCCAACCCTCCGACATTTACGTTCGGCACCGGAACTAAATAACGTTCCCAGATGATCTGCGGCTGACGCAATAGAAGGCGGGCGTCTCACCAGACAAAGCTGCGCATGAATAAGGGTAATTTAACCCGTTGCTACGCATTTTGTCATAGAGACGGCCACACGAGGGCACGCCACTTTTTTCGGTGGCGTGGTGTTGGCCGAACGGTGTGGCGCGGGGCGCACCGCGAGGGGAACAACATTATGAAATTCAGGATTTCTCTGCCCGGCAAGGTCAGGGCTGCCAAGTTTTCACTTCCGGCGCTGCGGTTGCGCGGGAAGATCTTTGCGATTGCGGGGCTGACGCTGGTGGCGATGGCGGCGGTGGCCGGCATCTATTTCTATCAGAACGCGCGCATCGAAGCCGCTTCGGTGGCGGAGCACGATGCGGCATCGGCGGTGACCGGGGTGACCGAGGCCGCTGCCATCAGTGCCGCCATCAAGGCAAATGTCAGCAATCTGGTGCTGACGCCGAGCCAGGAGCTGATCGACCTGGTCAATGCCGACCTCATGCGCGCCAAGGCGTTCGGGACGAGCTATCCGGGTGAAGACATCCTCAAGATCGGGCTCAACGAGTTTCAGCGCTATGCCGAGGTGATCACCGCAACGACGGCGGCCATCGGGTTCGGCCCGACGGAGGGCTTTACCGGCAAGCTGGCTGAGAGCGCGGCGTTGGCCGAGACGCTGATGATCGAAGAGGTGGAGCGCGGCCTGCCGGCCGGCGCGGCGGCGCTGTCGGACCTGATGCGGGTCAAGCTGACGCAGAAGGAATTCATGCTCGTTCGCGACATGGAAATGGTGAAGCTGTTCAACGAGCAGGCCAAGGCGCTGACCGGCCGCATCGGCTTCATGCCGATCCCCAAGGAGCGGCAGACGGCAATCGGCGCGGCGCTGACGGCGTATAGCGACGATTTCCGGGCCTATGTCACGGCGACGCGGACGGTGCGCGACGCGCTGGCTTCGCTGAACCTCAGGGCGGACAGTTTTGGCGGGCTGGCCGCCAAGCGGCTGGCCGGTCTGGAAGCGACCCGCAGCGAGGCACAGGCGGCCCTGGCTGGCGAACGCGAAACGCTGGGCACGGCCCTTTACGGGGCCGTCGGTATTGCGGCGCTGGCCTGCTGTGCGCTGGCAATGCTGATCGGCCGCTCGATCGAGCGGCCGGTGACGCGGCTGGAGCGGGTGATGCGCCAGATTGCCGAGGGCAAGAACGAGACCGAGGTGCCCTACCAGACCCGCCGGGACGAGGTGGGCGACATGGCGCGGGCGCTGGAGGTGTTCCGCCGGAACGCCCTGCAGTTGGTCGACATGACCGATGAGCAGCGGGTGGCGAACCAGCAGCGGCGCGAAGAGCGGGCAGCGATGATGCTGCAGTTGCAGCGCGCCTTCGGCGAAGTGGTGGACGCAGCAGCCCATGGCGATTTCTCGCAGCGGGTGGCGGCCGAATTCCCCGATGCGGAACTCAATGCTCTGGCCGAGCGCGTCAATGCGCTGGTCGAGACGGTGGATCGCGGGCTGGCCGAGACCGGCGAAGTGCTGGCGGCAATGGCGCAGACCGACCTGACGCGGCGCGTGACTGGCCATTACCACGGCGCCTTCGAGAAGCTGAAGACCGACACCAACACGGTGGCCGACCGCGTGACCGAGATCGTCGGGCAATTGCGCCAGACCTCGCGCGGGCTGAAGGTCGCGACCAGCGAGATCCTCTCCGGCTCGAACGATCTGGCGGAGCGCACGACGCGGCAGGCGGCCTCGATCGAGGAGACGTCGGCAGCGATGGAGCGGCTGGCCGGCACAGTGTCGGAGAACGTGCAGCGCGCCGAAAAAGCGGCATCGACCAGCAAATCGGCCACCAGCACCGCCGAGGATGGCGGCCGGGTGATGCACGAGGCGAGCGAGGCGATGGAGCGCATCACCCAGTCGAGCGCCAAGATTTCCAACATCATCGGGCTGATCGACGATATCGCCTTCCAGACCAATCTGCTGGCACTGAACGCTTCGGTGGAGGCGGCGCGAGCCGGTGATGCCGGCAAGGGGTTCGCCGTGGTTGCGGTGGAAGTGCGGCGGCTGGCGCAGAGCGCCGCGCAGGCGGCCTCGGGCGTCAAGGCGCTGATCGAGGAATCGGCGCGCGAGGTCGGTGGCGGCGTCAAGCTGGTCACCGAGGCCTCGGGCACGCTGGAGCGCATGCTGGAGGCGGTCAAACAGACCAGTGCACTGGTCGAGGGCATTGCCCGCGACAGCCGCGAGCAGGCCAATGCCATCGAGGAAGCCTCGGATTCGGTGCGCCAGATGGACGAGATGACCCAGCAGAACGCGGCGCTGGTGGAACAGACCAATGCGGCGATCGAGCAGACCGAGGGCCAGGCCGACGAGCTCGACCGGATCGTCGGACGCTTCACGCTCAACGAGGCCGAGGCCGAGCGGCCCGCGGCGCCGCGGGCGAACCCCGTTGCCGGGCTGAAGCAGCGGCTGATGGGCAGCTTCGGCCAGCGCGGCAACGCGGCCCTGGCGGTGGATCCCGACTGGCAGGAGTTCTGAGCCGGGACGCCATTCAGCTTTGGCAATGGACCTTGAGCGGGTCACTGCCTGAGCGCACCTGCCGGTAGGCCTAACCCCTCAACCGGCGCTACGCGCCACCTTCTCCCCTCAGGGGAGAAGGGACTGCCGGCGAAGCTGCTTTCAGAACTCCTCGACGGTCAGCTCGCGGGCCATGGCGATGTTGCCGGCGGTGAGGCCGCAATCGACCGGGATGGCGGCGCCGGTGACGGCGCTGGCCAAATCGGAGGCGAGGAAGGCGATGACGCGCGCCACCTCGTAGGGCTCGGCGATGCGGCCGAGCGGATACCAGCGCTCGAGGCGCTTCAGGATATCGGGGTCCTTGGCGATGCGCTGCTCCCAGATCGGGGTGCGGATGGTGCCGGGGAGGACGATGTTGGCGCGGATGCCGTGGCGGCCATATTCCTGGGCGATCGACTTGGTCATGGCGATCATGCCGGCCTTGGCGGCGCTATAGGCCGGATCGCCGAGGGCGCTGAGGCCGTTGACCGAGCCGACATTGACGATGTTGCCGGAGCGGCGTTCGACCATTTGCGGCAGCACGGCGCGCACGCAGGTATAGGCCGAGTTGAGGTTGGAGGCCATGTCGGCATCCCAATCGGCCGGGCTGGTCTTGGCGATGGTGGGGAAGCGCGAGATGCCGGCATTGTTGATGAGCACATGCACATCGCCGAAAGCAGCGAAGGCGGCTTCGACGGCGGCGGTGTCGGTGAGCTCGAGCTTGGCGGGGCGGACGGTGATGCCATCCTTGCCGAGGGTGTCGACCAGTTCGAAGACCTTGTCGCTGCGATCGAGCGCGGCGATGGTGGCGCCTTCTTCGCCGAAGAAGCGGCAGAGCCACTGACCGACGCCGCCGGCGGCGCCGGTGACGGCGATGGTCTTGCCCGAGAACGACCCAGTCATCGCGAATTCTCCCCAATCAAGAGACTGCCCGGCAGGGCATGTCGGCGGGTGGATTTAGCATTGGGGCGAGCCCTTGTCAGTGCCGTTGTGGGGCGAGAGCGTCCAATGGAAAGGGCGGGCGCGTGACGTCGTTCCATATGGCGGAACAGCTTGTTCTTCCCATTCGTCCGGAATGCGGCAAACTGGCCCCGGCAAGCCAATAGCGCTTGCCACTCGCCGAAGCGGTGTGCAGAGTATGGGAGTGCATATTGGTTAGGCATTCCACATTGTAGAACGCAGTGGCGCGTGGGGCTGCCGACCCGAATGGGCAAGACCCACGCAGTGCCAAGCATGGCGCCGTCGCAAACAGGGACAATCGGAAGGGACGATTTTCAATGCAATCGCTCAATAAGCTGGGCCGGGGGTTCAGCGTTATCGCCATCGCCGCCACGATGCTGACCACGGTCGGCAGCGCGGCAGTGCTCGCCGCTTCGCCACGTGCCGCCGAAAACAAGGTGGTGCTGATCGCCCGCCAGGATCCGGGCACGCTGGACTATGTCGTGAGCGGCCTCACGGCACTGCGCCTGTGGATCCCGGCGAACGTCGTCGAGCCGCTGGTCTATTTCAACAAGGACGGCTCGGTTGACCCCGGCGTCGCGGAATCGTGGACGATCAGCGACGACAAGCTGACCTATGAGTTCAAGATCCGGCAGACGAATTTCTCCGACGGCACCCCGGTGACGGTCGAGGACGTGATCTTCTCAATGAACACGATGAAGACCTCGCCGGTCTCGGACTATGCCGCCGCCTATAACGCGGTGACCGCGATCGAGAAGGTCGACGACTCGACGGTGAAGGTGACGCTGTCGCGGCCGAGCCAGGCGTTCTGGGCCGGCATGGGCGGACTGCCCGGCCTGATCCAGCCCGAGCATGCCGCGGCCGACCGCGCCACCAAGCCGATCGGCACGGGGCCGTATGTGCTCAAATCCTACACCACGAACTCCTCGTTCGAGTTCGAGGCGAACCCGAATTACTGGGGCGAGCAGCCGGCGATCACTTCGGCGACGGTGCGTGTGGTGACCGATGGCACGGCCGGCCTCAATGCGCTGGAAGCCGGTGAAGTCGACGCCGTGCCGGTGATCACGATCGATCTCTGGGAACAGCTGACCAATCGCGAGCTCGACAAGAAGTACACGCTGGTGACCTATCCGCAGATCGGCGAGCCGACCTATGCGGTGTTCAACCAGAAGCTCGATCCGGAGCTGCGCAAGGCGCTGGCGATGACGCTGGACCGCCAGTCGTTCAACGATGCGTTCGGCGCCTCGTGGGGTGCGGAAAACACCTGCACCTTCGCGCTGCCGAACCGGCCCTGGTATGAAGCCGAGAGCCCGGAAAGCTGCCCGTATCCCTATGACTTCGAAAAGGCGATGGCGGCTGCGCCGGCCTTTGCCTCGACCCCGCTGGAATATGCGTCGCTGAGCGACGTGCCCGACCTGTCGCTGCCGGCGGATATCATGATCCCGGCGATGCAGGGGGCCGGCTTCAACGTGACGCGTAACGCCATCGACCTCGCGCGCTACAGCCAGCTGATCTTCCAGGGCCGGCCGCCGCAGTTCGACATCACCGTGATGTCGGGCCCGGACGATCCGGCACAGTGGGCCTGCCCCACCGAGGCGGATGCCGGCTGGTCGACCTATTGCAGCCAGCCCTATACCGACGCACTGGCCGCGGCGGACTCCGCATCGAGCGAGGAAGAATATCTCGCCAAGATGAAGGAAGCCGCCAAGATCCTCCGCGACGACGCGGTGATCGTGCCGCTGATCGCGAAGAAAGGTGTCGGCCTGTTCGACCCGGAGCTGAAGGGCTTCCTCGAGCCGCGCGTCCTCGTGGCGATCGAACTGAGCAAGCTGCACTGGTAAGCTCAGGCGACTGACAGGTTTGAGGACCGCCGGGCGCAACCGGCGGTCCTCGTTCTCCGACTACGACGACCCGCGAGACGAGGTTCATCCCCGATGGCGTTCTATGTGCTGCGAAAGCTGGCGTTCTTTATTGTCGCGGTCTTCGTTGCCTCGATTGCCATATTCCTGCTGATCCGCGCGGCCGGCGGCAATGTCGCGGCAATCGTTCTGGGGAAGGATGCGACGGCGGAGGCCATCGAGGCGCTGGTCACGAGCTACGGGCTCGACCGGCCGCTGATCGTCCAATATTTCGACTGGATCGCGAAGCTGTTCCAGGGCGACCTCGGCCGCTCGTTCCGCACCAAGGAAGCGGTGGCGGACCTGGTGGTGGGACGGCTGAGCGTCTCTGTGCCGCTGGCGCTGGGCGGGCTGTTGCTCGGCATCCTGATCGCCATTCCGGTGGGCACCTATGCGGCGCGCAATGTGGGCAAGCCCTCGGGCGCGGTGCTCGCACTGTTGAGCCAAATCGGCATTGCGGTGCCGGTGTTCTGGGCGGGTATCCTCCTCTCGGTGCTGTTCGGCGTCAGGCTCGGCTGGCTGCCGACCGGGGGCTGGGTGGACTGGTCCACGGACTGGGTGGGCGCGGTGCGCTCGCTAGTCCTGCCGGTCCTGGCGCTGGGGCTGATCCTTGCGGCGGTGCTGATCCGCTATGTACGATCGGCGGTGCTGGACGTGATGAACCAGGACTATGTGCGCACGGCGCGCGCGGTAGGGATGACCCGGACGCAGGCGCTGCTGCAGGTGGGGTTGCGCAATGCGTCGCTGCCCATCGTCACCATTATCGGGTTGCAGATTGCCGAGCTGATCGGCGGCACGGTGATCATCGAGATGGTGTTCTCGCTGCCGGGGCTGGCGCGGATGATCCTTGCCAATGTCGCGGCGCGCGAGGTGATCGTGGTGCAGTCGAGCGTGATGATCATCATCGTCTTCGTGATCTTCGTGAATTTCGTGGTCGACCTGCTCTACGGGCTGCTCGATCCGCGCGTCCGCAATGCCGCGTGAGGGGGAGACCATGACCGACACTGCCGTCTCCCCTGCCCCGACCCAGAAACCGCGCAAGCGGCGGGAACTCAATGCCTCGCTGGTGGTGGGGATCGTCTTGACCGCGGGGTTCCTCGCGGTGGCGATCATCTCGCTGTTCTGGCTCCCGTCGAACCCGAACATCCCCAATATCAAGGCGCGGATGACGCCGCCGTTTTCGCCGGACCACTGGCTCGGGACCGACGGGCTGGGGCGCGATATCATCGCGCAGCTGATGGTGGGGGCGCGGACCTCGATCCTCGTCGGGGCCGGCGGAGCGCTGATTGCGCTGATCCTCGGGACGATCACCGGGCTGGTGGCGGCGGCCTATGGCAAGCTGGCCGACGAGACGATTTCGCGCGGCGCCGACATCATGCTGTCGATCCCTGGGATGGTGACGGCGCTGGTCCTGGCCGCGACGATGGGATCGGGGGCGTTCACGACCATTCTCGCGCTCTCGGCATTCTTTACGCCGTCGTTCACCCGCGTGATCCGCTCGGCGGCGATGAGCGTGCTGCAGGAGGACTTCATCACGGCGGCGAAGCTCTATGGCCGCGGACGGCTGTTCATTCTGGCGCGGCACGTGATCCCCAATATTGCGGGGGTGATGATCGTGCAGTTCACGCTGTATTTCGCGGCCGGCATCCTGACGGAGGCGGGTCTCTCCTATCTCGGGGTCGGCGTGGTGCGGCCGTCGATTTCGTGGGGAATGATGCTGAACGAGGCGCAGCAGACGGTGGGGATTTCCTCGCCGCTGGCGATCTGGCCGGGGCTGGCGATCGTGTTGGTGGTGCTGGGGCTCAACCTTCTCGGTGATGGCTTGCGCGACGTGCTCGACCCCAAGCTGAAGCGGAGGGGCGCATGAGTTCGGCGAACGCAAACGCCATCGAGGTGCGCGACCTGGTGGTGGGCAATGGCGATGTCAGCGCAGTGCGCGGCGTCAGCTTTGCGATTCCGCCGGGCGGCCGCATGGGTCTGGTGGGCGAGAGCGGCTCGGGCAAGTCGATGACGGCGCTGGCGCTGATGGGGCTGTTGCCGATGGGTTGGGGCACCAGTGGCCAAGTGCTGCATGACGGCGCCGACCTGACCCAGCTTTCCGACAAGGCGCTGTCGAACAAGCGCGGCCGAACGATCTCGATGGTGTTCCAGGACCCGCTGAGTTCGCTGAACCCGGTGCGACGCGTCGGCGACCAGATCAGCTGGGTGATCCGCCGGCACACGGGCGTCGACAAGGCGGAGGCGCAGCGGCAAACGATCACCCTGCTGGAGCAGATGAACCTGCCGCGGCCGGCGCAACTGGTGCGGGCCTTTCCGCACGAGATTTCCGGCGGGCAGCGGCAGCGGATCATGATCGCGATGGCGCTGGCCTGCTATCCGCAGCTGATCATTGCCGATGAGCCGACGACGGCGCTGGATGTGACGGTGCAAAAGCAGGTGCTGCGGCTGCTGAACAGCGCGGTGAGCGAGCGCGGTTCGGCGCTGTTGATGATCACGCACGACCTGCCGATCATTGCGGCGATGTGCGACACGGTGGCGGTGATGTATGCCGGCCGGATCGTCGAGATGGGGCCGGTGTCCGAGGTGTTCCGCAACCCGCGGCATCACTATACGCGCGGCCTGCTCGACAGCCAGCCGACCATGGACAATATCGCGCTCGACGGCTCGTCGCGGCTGGTGTCGATTCCCGGGATGGTACCATCGCTGGCGGACCTGCCGAGCGGCTGCGCGTTTCATCCGCGTTGTCCGGCAGCGACCGATGCGTGCCGGGCGGCGATGCCGGAGCTCTTTGGCGAGACGGTGAAGGCGGCATGCTGGCACCCGGTGGACGGCAAGGAGCTGGTGGCAGGATGAGTGAGGTGACCCCCTTCCCCGCAGAGACCCGCCCGATCCTCGAAGTGCGGCAGCTCAGCCAGACCTACAAGCTGGCGCGGCAGAAGCTGGTTGGGCCGCGCCCGACTTTACGGGTGCTTGAGGACATCGATTTCTCGGTGCGGCCGGGCGAGGCGGTGGGGCTGGTCGGCGAAAGCGGCTCGGGCAAGACGACGCTGACGCGGATGCTGACCGGCGTCGAAAAGCCGATGGAAGGGCATGTGCTCTACAATGGCACCGACGTGTGGTCGGGGAGCGTCGAGGAGCGCGCGCGGTTCCGCCGTTCGGTGCAGGTAGTGCTGCAGAACCCGCGCTCGTCGCTGGACCCGCGGATGCGGGTAGGCACATCGCTGCTGGAGCCGCTGCGGAGCTTGCGGATCGAGGGCGACCATGCGGCGCGGGTGCGCGAAGTGCTGGACCAGGTCGGGTTGCAGCAGAATGCGCTGGAGCGGTTTCCGCACGAATTCTCGGGCGGGCAGTTGCAGCGCATCGCGATCGCGCGAGCGCTGATGCCCAACCCGAAAGTGCTGATTGCCGACGAGCCGGTTTCGGCGCTGGATGTGTCGATCCAGGCGCAGGTGCTGAACCTGTTGAAAGATCTGGTGCGCGACCTCGGGCTGTCGCTGGTGTTCATCGCCCACGACCTGTCGGTGGTCGCCTATACAACAAGCAAGGTGTACGTGATGTCGTCTGGCAAGATCGTCGAGGTGGGCAAGCCCCTCGACCTGTTCCGCAGCCCCAAGGCGGAGGCTACGCAGGCGCTGGTCGGCGCGGTGCTGAGTGTCGAGGCAGGCCTCGCCGGGACGGCACTGGCATGAGCGGCGCATCGCAGATCGTCGCGATCACCGGTTCTACGTCCGGCATCGGCTATGGGATTGCCGAAGCCTTCGCGCGGGCCGGGGCGAAGCTGGTCATCAACTCGCACCTTGCCGATGATGGCGGGGCGCTCGAGCGGCTGTCGGCGCTGACCGAGTGTCACTTTGTCCAGGCGGACCTCTCGACGGTGGCCGGGGCGCGGGACTTCGTTGCGAAGGCGCATGAGCGGTTCGGGCGGCTCGACACGCTGGTCAACAATGCCGGCAGCTATTTCGACGTTGCGTTCGAGGACGTGGACGAGGCGGCGTTCGAGCGGACGATGGCGCTGAATGTGCGCGGCTATCTGTTCGCGTCACAGGCCTTCGTCAAACACCTGCTGCCGGGTCAGGAGGGCGCGAGCATCGTTTGCGTCGGTTCGACCAATTCGTTCTCCGCGGAAAAGAACAGCGTCGTCTACGACACCTCGAAGGGCGCGGTACTGATGATGATCCGCTCGCTGGCGGTGACGCTGGCCGATCGCGGGGTGCGCGTCAACGGCATCGGGCCGGGGATCGTCAGGACGCCACTGACCAAGAACGGGCTGGCAGTGCCAGGGGTGGTGAAGGCGCTGGAGCGGCAGATCCCGCTCGCCCGGGTCGGGGTGCCGGACGAGATGGGCGGGGCGGCGGTGTTCCTCGCCTCGGAGGCCGCCCGCTACATCACCGGGCAGATGCTCTATGTCGATGGCGGGATCCTGGCGCAACAGATGAACTGGGAGCCACTGCCGTGAGCGGCACGCTGCGCTATGCCGAAGAGGGCGAAGTGCATCTCGATTTCCACGGCGCGACCAACACGACCATCGAATTCATCATAGCGCGTTATGGCGCCGAGGCGATGGACGCGATTTTCAAGAAGGTCGGCAAGGATGTGTACCGCTCGATCCACGAGGATTTGGTGGCCGGCGACAGCGCGCAGCTGGTGGCGCATTGGCGGCATTTCTTCGAACGCGAGGATTGCGACTACGACATCGCGGTGGGCGCGGACGAGATCGTGTTGACGGTCAGGCGCTGCACGGCGTGGCACCATGTGGCGAAGCTGGTCGGGGCGCCCTCCCCGCACTTCTGCGACCAGACGGTGCGGACCAATGAGGCGCTGGCGGAAGGCTCGCCGTTTTCGCTCGACACCGAAATCACCGGCCCGGGCAGCTGCCGGCAGGTGCTGCGGAGGCGCGCATGATCCCGTCGGACCACTTCACGCGGTTCTATAACGAGGTCTTCAAGTTCCTCGAGGCGCAGGGGGAAGAGCATCTCGAGGCGTATTTCCTCGCCATCTCGAAGAACCAGGAAAAGCACATTCTCGAGCTGATTGAGACCCGCGGCTTCGAGGGGATGGAAGAGTACTGGACGCATATCAAGGTCGAAGAAAACTGCGACATGGACATCGACCGGAGCGAGGACCGGGTCGAACTCAGGATGAATGTCTGCCCGAGCCTCACCAAGGTGATGGACAACGACGCGGAACCGATGGGCCGCTATTGCGACCATTGCGCCGGCTGGATCGGGCCGATCATGGACAAGACCGGCTACCACCTCGTCTATGACGTGATCAGCCGCACCGAGCCACGCTGCGTGATGCGGGTGTTCAAGGATGCAGAGAAGGCGAAAGCGGCGGAGGCGGATGTGCAGCTGCTGATGGGGTGGCCGGGGCACAAGGTGGGGTAGCCCCAAGCAAACGTCACTTAACATGGCTCGCGACTCGCGCGGATGAAGGATCGGGCCCGCCTTCCCTTCTCCCCTTGTGGGAGAAGGTGGCGCGCAGCGCCGGATGAGGGGTCTCGCGGGCGATTTCTGCGCGATCTGATCGAGGCGACGGGCGATAAGGTGCGCTGACAAAGCCCCCTCATCCGCCCTTCGGGCACCTTCTCCCACAAGGGGAGAAGGCCACCCCCCCCATTGCCGGGCACATGCGGCAGCAATAGCCCCACAATGTAGCGGCATAACAACAGCGCTAACTGGCTTTGGCTTAAACCAACGGGGCCAGACCCAGTTGCACCGCCTCGTCTTCGAGCTGGGCGAAGGTGTTGGGGTCGATCGGGATGCCGGTGGCGAGGCGCTCGCGGCGGGTGTCGAGCTCCGGGGTGCCGGGGAGGAGGATGGCGTCGCTTTCGGAGGTGACCCAGGCGAGGACGGATTCGAGCTCGGTGGCGAAGGGCGCGGCGGTGCCGAGGCGGTCGGGCGAGACGATGACCGAGAACATCGAGTTGATGACCGACCCGTCGGCATCGGCGCTGTGCTGGGTGGGCGCGCCGACAAGGGCCGCGCCGAGCAGTTCGCAGGCGAGCATCATGGCCGAGCCCTTGTGTTCGCCAAAGGCGACGAGCGAGCCGGGCGGATCGTCGGAAAGGCGGGCGGGATCGGTGGTCGGGCGGCCCTGATTGTCGAGCAGTGCACCGGGCGGCAGTTCGACGCCCTTGTTGTGGGCGACACGGACCTTGCCGGCGGCGAGGCGGCTGGTGGCGAAATCGATGACCAGCGGCGGCTGGCCGTGGCGCGGGAAGGCGACAGCGAAGGGGTTGGTGCCGAGCCGGGCGCGGGTGCCGCCGAAGGGCGCGACGAAGGCACCGGCGACGACATTGACGAAATGGATGGAGACCATGCCGGCCTCGGCGCATTGCTCGGCATAGTGGCCGATGCGGCCGATGTGGTGGCTGTTGCGCAGGCTGACGATGGCGCTGCCGGTTTCCGCCGCGCGCTGGATGCCGAGCGCGATGGCGTCATGCGCCATGACCTGGCCTGACCCGCGGCCGGCATCGCAGATCAGCATGCCGCCGGTATCGAGGGCGATGGCGAGCTGCTGGTTGGGGACGAGCCCGCCGGAGCGCAGGGACTTCAGATACATCGGGACGACGCCGATGCCGTGGGAATCGTGGCCGCGCAGATTGGCCTCGATGAGATGGCGGGCGACGAGCCCCGCTTCGCGTGGCGAGGAGCCGGCGGCGCGGAAGATGTCGTCGACATAGGATTGCAGCTGGTCGTGGCGGACGTGCCGCATGTTGGGGTCGGCCATGGTTTGCTCCAGGCGAAAAGGGTCAGCTGCCGGCGCCGAGCTGGCGCGAGATGCGGCCGGCGGCACCCATGAGGGCGTCGGCGGCGGCACTGGTCAAGGCGGGATGCATGCGGCGCTCGGGGGCGGAGAGGCTCATTGCCGCCACCGGGTAGCCGTCGCGATCGAGGATGGGGACGCCGATGCACATCAGGCCATCCTCGTTCTCACCCTTTTCGACGGCATAGCCGCGGCGGCGGACATCGTCGGTCTGGCGACGGAGCTGCTTGATGTCGGTGAGGGTGTTGATGGTGACCTGCGGCAGGTCGCTCTGGCGCTTCATCAGCTGATCGGCCTCTGGCAGATGGGCGAGGATGGCCTTGCCGAGCGAAGTGGAATGCAGCGGATGGCGGTGGCCGATGCGGGCCTGGGCCCGGTGGGTGCGGCCGGGCTCGAGCATGTCGATATAGACCACCTGGCTGTCGGAAAGGACGCCGAGATTGACGGTGGCCTTGAAGGTTTCGACGAGGCCGCGCATTTCCGGGAGCGCCAGTTCGCGCAGGCCGCTCAGGGTGTGATCGACGCGGGCAAGGTCGCGAAAGCGGGCGCCGACGCCGTAGCGATCATGCGGGATGTCGTGCTCGAGAAAGCCGGTGGCCGAAAGGGTCTGCAGGTAGCGGAAGACCGTGGTCTTGGGCAGGTCGAGCTCGTGGACGATTTCGGTGAGGGTAACCATGTGGCCCTGCCGCGCCACGTAGTCGAGCACCTGCAGCGCCTTGACCACGGGCTGCACCATGTAGTCGCTGCCGAAACTGGGCATATGGGCCTCCTGTTGCGCGCGTTGTGGCTAGAAGAACGTCCTGAGGGCTGCAGTGACCCGGTAGTCTTCGTCGACCAGCAGCAGCATCTGCCACTTGTCGAAGGTGGTGCAGGGATGGCCGATGCCGAAGGCAACCATGTCGCCGGGGCGGAGCGGGCTTTCGGCCGGAGTTTCGAGGTGGCAGTGTTGGTCGTTGAGGCCGACGACCTTGTGCCCCTCGGGCATGGCTTCCGGCTTCTGCATGGCGCCGGGGCGGAACCAGCGGACGGGGACGGGCATGCCGACATCGAAGCTGACATCGCGCTTGCCCATGGTGAGGATGGAGCGGCCGGGCTCGGGCCGCGACTGGACATGGGCCCAGACTTCGAGCGCGGCTTCGAGCCGGCCATTGGGCAGTTTCAGCGAGGTCTGGCTGACGATGCGTTCGAAGGCGGCCGAGTAGGCGATGGAGTCGTGGGTGAGGTAGCAGCCGGAGCGGAGCACCTTGACCACTGGGGCGCCGAAATGGGTGGCGTTGAAGCGCTCGCCGACGCGATCGAAGAAGGCGGTGCCGCCAGCGCTGACGACGACCGGCTGATCGGGATCGAACAGGGATTCGGCGAGGGCGGACTGGGCGAGCGCCGCGACATCGTCGATCAGGCCGTCGGCCGCCTCGGGGGTCGGCAGCAGGCCTTCGAAACATTCGAAGCCGCCGAGGGTGAGGCCATCGGCGGCCGCGACGGCGCGGGCGACGGCCATGGCCTCGTCGCGGGTGCGGGCGCCGGTGCGGCCACCGACAAAACCGATCTCGACAAGGACGCGCAGCGGATTGCCGGCGGGGGGCGGGTTGCGGCGGGCGCCTTCGGCCAGCATGGCGAGGCCATCGAGACCGTCGGCGAGGCAGTAAAGCTCGAAGCCGGGGCGTTGCAGGGCGCGGAAGCAGGCATCGATCGCCTGGGTGCCGATGGGCTGGTTGGCGATGATGACACGCTGGACCCCGAACTTCAGGCAGACCTGCAGCTGCTGGATGGTGGCCACGGTGATGGCCCAGGCGCCATCCCTGACCTGCAGGTCGAAGAGCTGCGGCGACATGGTGGTCTTGCCATGCGGGGCAATGACGAGGTCGTTGACCCGGGTGAACTGCTCCATCCAGGCGCTGTTGGCTTCGACGACCTCGCGGCGGATGACCGCCTGCGGCAGCGGCAGGTCGCCAGCGAGGAGGTTCCAGCCCTGGGCACCGATGGCACCGACCGTGAGCGCCGGCGCATCGAAGGGCAGCCCCTTGGTCTGCGGATCGAGGGGCAGGTTCTCGAGGGCGGTGAGGTCAAGGCGCGGGATCATCGATAAACTTCGGAGCTGAGCCGCATCCGGTATGGCGCGGGCATGGTGAATGGGACGGCGTTCGGGCTGGTCGCTTGCGGACATAGCGGCGCACCTCGCCGACTTGCCCGCAAGTCATTCCATAATATGGAACAACCGCCATCCGCAGTCGACAGATGTAACGTCACATGGACGGGGGATGTCAACGGCAAGATTTGCGTGAGATATTGCGGCTTTCGGCTATAGGCGCGTGACAGGCACAGCCTGATATGCTGAACTGATGCCCATTGACGCAGGCCACCCGTTCTATCCTGTGGAACCGGCACCCCGATACCGAAAGCGACGATGGCCCGAGCCGCGAGTCCCCACAAACTCCCCGACCCCGCAACGCCTGCGGCCGATGCCCGAATCCAGTCGGTGGCGCGGGCCAAGGCGCTGCTCGATGCAATGGCAGAGGGCGACTGGGTGTCGCTGCGGCTGTTGGCCGAGCGGACGGGGCTGGCCAAGACCACGGCGTTCAATCTCGTGACGGCGCTGGTCGATGTCGGGCTGACCGAGCGCGATGCCAAGGCCGGGGCCTATCGGTTGAGTATGCAGCACCTCGTCTATGGCAAGGCGGTCGAGCGGCGGCTGGACATCACCAGCATCGCGCGTCCGCATCTGGTGCGGCTGTGTGCCAGCACGCGGGAGACGGTCAATCTCGCCATTCCCGGACCGACCGACGCAATGATCGTCGACAGCCTCGAAGGCAGCCAGGCGCTACGGGTGACGTCCTATGCCGGTACCCGGGCGGCCTATCACTCGACGGCCTGCGGGCGGGCCTTGCTGGCGCATCAGCCGGAGGATTTCCGGCAACTGGTCTATTCGATCGGCCACCTGCCAGCGGCGACCAACCGGACCATCACCGACCCCGAGGCGCTGGAGGCGGTGCTCGACCGCTGCCGCATGGACGGATGGACGACCGAGTTCGAAGAGAACGAGATGGGTGGCGCCTGCGTTGCCGCGCCGATCTTCAACCATGAGGGTGAAGCGATCGCGGCGGTCAGCATTGCCGGACCGTCGAGCCGCTTCGATGCCGAAGTGATCGAGAGGCTCGGCCGCTTGCTGGTGCGCAGCCTTGCCGACATCACCGCGGATTTGCCCCGCCAATTTGCCCCACCAAGTTTTTCGAAATGACCAAAGCCAGAATCCTGCTTGCCGGTCTCTTTCACGAGACCCACACCTTCGTTGACGAAATCACCTCGATTGCCGAGTACGACATCCGGCGCGGCGCCGAGATTTTGGCGCGCCGTGGCGATGGCTCGACCATCGACGGCTTCCTCAGTGTCGCCGAGCGCGAGGGCTGGGAAGTGGTGCCGGTTTCGGACTACTCCGCCCTGCCCTCCGGGACGACGGACCATGCGGTGTTCGAGCAATTCTCGGTCGAACTGCTGGCCGGGCTGGCCGCAGCGTTGGCCGATGGCGGGCTCGACGGCATCTGGCTGGGCCTGCACGGCGCGATGGTGACGACCGAGTGCATCGACCCCGAGGGCGAGTTGCTGCGGCGGGTCCGCGGCGTGCCGGGCGCCGAGAAGCTACCGCTGTTCGGGGTGTTCGACCTGCATGCGACCTTCACCAAGTTGATGGCGGAGGGCGCCAATGGGCTCGTCGGCTATCGCGAGAACCCGCATATCGATGCCTATGACTCGGCGGTGCGGGCGGCGGAGTTGCTGGCGCGGTCGCTGAAGGAGCGGGTGCTGCCGCAGATGGTGGCGCGCAATGTGGCAGTGATCTGGCCACCGACCGGAACGGGCACGGCCGACCGGCCGATGCGCGATCTCGAAATCCTGGCGCGGCATATCGAGGCCGACAACCCGAACATCTGGGGCGTCAATGTTGTGGCCGGCTATTCGTTCTCGGATGTGCCGGATGCGGGCGTCGCCTTTTCGGTGACGACGGTGGGCAGCACGAACGACGCCAATGTGGCGCTGGACCGGCTGGAGCACCTGGCGCTGGCGCTGAAGGAACTCGGACTGCCGAAGGAGTGGGAGCTCGATGCGGCACTCGAAGAAGTGAAGCGCGATCCGAAAGGGCCCAACATCATTGTCGAGCCCTCGGACAATATCGGTGGTGGCGCGCCTGGCGACGGCACCGCGGTGCTGCGCGGCTTCATCCGGCACGGGCTGACCAATGCGGCGGTGGCGATTGCCGACCCGGCGGCGGTGGCAGCGCTGGATGGCGCAGCGCCGGGCGAGGTGCGGCGCCTGTCGATCGGCGGCAAGGGCAGCCGGCTCGACGAGGGCCCGGTGGAGCTCGATGTGACCTTCATCAGCCGCAGCGACGGGGCGTTCACGCTGGAAGATCGCAACAGCCACCTTGCAGCGATGCAGGGCGTGCATTTCAGCATGGGGCCGAGTGCGGTGGTCGAGTACCGTGGCATCAAGATTCTGCTGTCGAGCCGCAAGACGCCGCCCTTCGATCTGGCGCAGTTCCGCTCGCAGGGGATCGTCCCGGAGGAATTATCGGTGATCGGGGTGAAAGCGGCGGTGGCGCATCGGCGCGCCTATGATCCGATTGCGCGGCGCAGCTTCACGGTGACGACGCCGGGGCCGTGCACATCCGACCTCAGGAGCCTGCCGTACAAGCGCCTGCGGAGCCCAGCATTTCCGGTGAGTTGAGGGCCGGAGGGCCAAAGGGTTTTTCCACGTCGCGGAACCGGGGCCGGTTTACAAGCCCGGCCCGATTGCGACATTTGCAGCCAGCCTTGGGCGCAGTGCAGCCGGCCAGTGCCGGAGACGCTGCTACAGGCGATGGCAGTGTTGCGCCTCCAAAGCCCGGAGAGAATCCGGGGCGCCGTGACTGGCGCGAGGCATCCCAGCGAGGAGTCTAGCTTGTCCGTTCCCATGCAGCCGGCCCGCGAAGTCGAACCTCAGTCGCAGCGGCTGAGCTTTGAGAAATCCGCGGAGATGATCCGGACCAACGCGCAGTGGATTTCCGGCGGGGTGAACAGCAATTTCCGGCTGAACATCGCGCCGACACCGCTGGTGTTCGAGCGTGGCGAAGGCCCGTATCTGTTCGATGTCGATGGCAACCGGCTGATCGACTACTACCTCGGCATGGGGCCGATGATCCTGGGGCACAAGCCGCAGGCGCTGGTCGATGCGGTGAAGCACCAGATCGACAGCGGCATCCTGTTCGGCGGGCAGTCTGAGATCGAGGCGGAAGCCGCGCGGCTGGTCTGCGAGATGGTGCCCTCGGCCGAGCGCATGCGCTTTGGCTCGTCGGGCTCGGAAGTGGACCAGGCGGCGCTGCGGCTGGCGCGGGCGGCGACCGGCCGGACCAAGGTGATCAAGTTCGAGGGCCATTATCACGGCTGGTTCGACAATGTGCTGTGGTCGACGGCACCGGCACTGGCCGCGGCCGGGCCGGCCGATGCGCCAGTGCCGGTGGGCGGCAGCAAGGGGCAGATTGCCGAGACCGAAGAGACGCTGGCCGTGTTGCCGTGGAACGACCTCGAAATCCTCGAGGCGCATCTCAAAGAAGGCGACGTCGCTGCCGTGATCATGGAAGCGGCGATGTGCAACCAGGGCTCGATCAAGCCCGGTGCGGGCTATCTCGAAGGCGTGCGCGCGGCCTGCAGCAAATATGGCACGGTGCTGATCTTCGACGAGGTGATCACCGGGTTCCGGCTCGGGCGCGGCGGCGCGCAGGAGCTGTTCGGGGTGACGCCGGACCTCTCGACTTTCGGCAAGGCGATTGCCAATGGCTTCCCGGTGGCGGCGATTGCCGGCAAGGCCGAGCTGATGGACATGTTCACCTCGGGTGGCGTGGTGCATGGCGGCACCTATAACGCGCAGCCGATCGCGATGGCGGCGACGGCGGCAACGCTGAAGTCGCTGACGCCGGAGCTCTACGCAAAAGTGGGCGCGGCCGGTACGGCGCTGGCCGAAGGCTTCCGCGAGATCTTTGCCTCGGAAGGCGTCGTGGCGCAGGTGGTCGGCTTCCCGCAGGTGTTCCATGTGGCGCTGGGGCTGGAGCGGCCGGCGCGCAACTATCGCGACCTCGCGGCGATGAACAAGGCGGCCTATGTGGCGCTGACCACGGCGCTGGTCTATCGCGGCGTCAGGGCGCTGGAGCGCGGCGCGTGGTTCCTGTCGTCTGAACACGACGAAGGCGTGATCGCCGAAACGCTGGCAGCGATGAAAGATGCGGTGCGCGAGCTGAAGGCAGCCGGCACGCTGTAGGGCTGCCGCGAGCCTGGCCGGCAGGCTCACGTGGAGCCTGCCTGAGTGCGGCGCTGGTGGATTACGCCAGCGGGTTGTCGCCCTTCCACCAGGTCTTGAGCGGATCGGACCAGATGATGCGCTGGATGGTCTCGTCGCTGACGCGTGCGAGCTTGGTGCCTTCGAGCTGATCGTTGATCGTCATGAGGCCATCGACCGATTCATCGACGCGGGCGAAGGGGAAGTCGGTACCGAAATAGATCTTGTCGGTGACCTTGTACTCCTGCGCCGAGATCAGCGTGTTGTAGTACTGCCAGGGGCGGTAGAAGAGCGCCGAGATCTCGAGCAGCACGTTGGGTTGCTTGCGCGCCACGACGATGGCGTCGTCGGACCAGGGGTGGCCCATATGGGCGAGCACCATGGTCAGATCCGGATATTTCAGCGCGATCGGCTCGACATGGATGGCGCGGCCCATGTCGACGGGGGCATTTCGGGCATAGGTGGTGCCCATATGCATGGTGAGCGGGATGTTGTGCTTCTGCAGATACTCGTAGACCGGCACGAGGCGCGGATCGGAGAGCGCGACGCCATTGTAGATGGGGCCGAACTTGACGCCCTTGAGCTTCAGGTCCTCGATGGCGTGGACGAGCAGATCCATGCAGTCGGCGCGGCGCGGATCGACATAGGCGAAGCCCACGAACTTGTCGGGATATTTGGCAACGGCTGCGGCGGTGGTTTCGTCATCGCTTTCGATGCCGACGCTGTCGCCATAGCGCAGCGCGAAGATGATGGCTTTTTCGACATTGGCCATCTCGGCATAGAGCGTGTCGGCATCGGCCTTGGGCGCCATTTCGCCGGCACGGACGCGGCTCAGTTGCTGGTGGTAGAGCGGCAGCACGTGCTCGTCGTTCCAGATGTTGACGTGGCAGTCGCAGCGGGCGCGGATGGTCATTTTCGGGGCTTTCGGCTCAGCTGGCGACGGCAGCGACACGGCGCTGGTGCAGCGACATCAGGAAATCGGTGAGTTCGAGATAGGTCATGGAGGAGGTGGGCGCGTCGAGGGCGACTTCGCCGCGATCGAGGACGATCAGGCGGTCGCAGACCTCGTGCACGTGGTGGATGTTGTGCTCGATATAGATGCAGGAGCGGCCGCCGGCCTTGATCGAGCGGATGAAGTCGAGAACCTTCTGCACTTCCTTGATGGCGAGTGCGACGGTGGGCTCGTCGAGGACGATGAGGTCGCTGTCGAAATGCATGGCGCGGCCGATGGCGACGCCCTGGCGCTCGCCGCCCGAGAGCCGGCTCACCGGTGTGTCGACGTCGATGCCGACGCCGCGGAAGCCGATGGTGGTGCGCATGATGTGTTCGGCGATCTTGCGCTCGGCCTTCACGTCGATAAAGCCGAAGCGGTTGGTGATCGGCCGGCCGACGAAGAAGTTGCGCCAGAGCGGCTGCTTTTCGCCGAGCGATGAGTCCTGGTAGACGGTCTCGATCCTCAGCTTATGGGCTTCCTTGACCGAGTAGGAGCTGGCGTCGATCTTGTTGCCCTTGACGTAGAGCGTGCCGCTGGTGGGCGCCTCGACACCGGTCAACACCTTGATCAGGGTCGACTTGCCGGCGCCGTTGTCGCCGATCAGCCCGACGATCTCGTTGGCACCGATCTCGAGGGTGACGCCCTTGAGGCTGACGACGTTGCCGTATTTCTTGCCGACATTCTCGAGCCGGACGATCGGTTGGGCGCTCATGTGCTATCCATCTGAGAGGGAGAAGTGGCGCCGCGGGAGGACACGGCGCCACGCTTGGCCAAGGTCAGCGAATGCCGGTCGCGACCAGCGATTCCAGCAGTTCGACGTTGTCCTTGGTCATGGCACCGGTCGAGGTGTACATGGTGACGCCACCGAGACCGTACTTTTTCTGCAGCACGGCCGAGAGCACGCCGTAGAAGCCCTGGAGGTAGGGCTGCTGGTCGAGCACGGCGGTGATGTAACCGTCCTTGACGCCCTGAATCGAGGCGGTGGAGATGTCGAAGCCGGCCGCGACGATCTCGCCGGGCTGCTTGCCGGCATCGGCGAGCACCTTGGCCAGCACGGCGGTGACGCCGCCATGGCCCGGCACAAGGATAGCCTTGGTGTCGGGATTGCTTTCGAGATAGGCGATGAGCACCGGCACGGACAGGGCCGGATCGAGCACCTGTTCCTGCGACCATTGCAGCGTGTCGACGCTCATGCCCATCTCGTTGAGCTTGTCGACAGTGCCCTTGGCGGTGATGGCACCCGGTGCGCCTTCGATGAAGGCACCATAGACCAGCACCCTGGCACCGGCTTCGAGGCTGCCGGCCTTGATGGCCATGTCGGCGAGGTTGCCGCCCGCGCCATAGCTGTCGGCGCCGAAGTAGTTGAGGCCGGTGCCGGGCAGGTTGGTATCGGTGGCGACGACGACGATGCCGTCGGCCTTGGCCTTATCGAGGAAGCTCGACATGGCATCGACGCCGGGGTGTCCCATGATGGCGATGGCGTCGGGCAGAGCGGCGAGGGCCTCGTTGGCCTGGACCAGCATCTTTTGCGGATCCCAGCCGGAATGCTGCTCAATCAGATTGACCTTGAGGACGCGGGCGGCTTCACGGGCGCCGAGTTCGCGAGCGAGCGAGGCGGTGTCGCCTGGATTGCCGCCCATCTGGAAATACATGGTCAGGCCGGAGTCGACGGCTTCCTGGGCCGTGGCAACGGGCGCGACGAGCAGGCCCGTCAGTGCCAGGGCGGCTAAGCCCTTGAAAATCTTGTGCATGCGAGTGTTCCCTTTTCCCTAGTTATTCCTCGCCCGGGAGCGAAGCTCTTTGATCAGCGGGACCTTGTCGGGGTCCTCGAGCGCTGTGTTCATGGTGACGGAGACGATGAAGACCAGCCCGATGAAGAAGCGGGTCCAGAAGCCCTGGACGCCCGAGGCGACGAGACCGGCCTCGATGATGGCGACGATGAGCGAGCCGAAGACGGTGCCGGCCATCTTGCCGGAGCCACCGAAGATCGAGGTGCCGCCGATGAACACGGCCGCGACGACGATGAGCAGGTAGCCCATGCCGGCATTGGAGAAGTAGGTGCTGGTTTCGAGCGTCAGGAAGACGCCGGCCAGTGCCGAGAGACCGCCCATGAGGGTGAAGAGCTTGATCTTTTCGCGGTCGATCTGGATGCCGACGACCTTGGCGACCTTGAGGCTGTCGCCGATGAAGAGGAGGTTCTCGCCGAAGCGGTGGCGGTTGAGCACCATCCACATCAGCACGGCGACGGCGAGGGCCCAGAGGAACTGCACCGGGAAGACGCCGATGCGGCCGGCAAAGACGGTGTGGATCAGGCTGCCCTGGATATCGGGGATGGAAAGCGAGACGCCGTTCGACACCACCGTGGTGAACCCGCCCCAGAGGAAGAGCATGGCGAGGGTGGCGATGAGCGAGGGGATGCCCAGCTTGGTGACCACCAGCCCATTGATGAAGCCCATCACGGTGCCCGAGAGCAGCGCCGCAATCAGCGCCAGCCAGGTCATGTCGTATTGCTGGTAGAGGGTACAGAAGACGTAGCTGGCGAAGGCAACGACCGAGGGGAAACTCAGGTCCATTTCACCGGCGACGACGACCAGGGTGAGGCCGAGCGCGATGATCATCGGCGGCGGCACGGTGGCCATGAAGCTCATGTAGACGCGGAACCCCATGAAGGCGCGCGGGGCGGTGAGCACGAACAGCAGGATCAGGAGGGCGAGCACCAGTGCGATCGCGGTGCCTTCAATCTTGAAGAAGGCTGCGACCGGGTTGACCCGCGGGGTGGAGGCTCCGTGGTTGGGGGACATCAGAGCACTCCGTATTTGGCGTAGACATCGCGCAGGAACGCGCCGCCGCTCAGCTCGCGGATCGAGTGGTTTTCGCCGTTGATCTTGTCGAAGGCGCGCGCCAGTACCTCGGCCTCGACGGCCTGCGGCACGACGACGACGCCATCGGCATCGCCGAAGACGAGATCGCCGGGCTCGACGCGGACGCCATCGATGATGACCGGGACATCGACGGCCTGGATCTGGCCGCGGCCCTTGGAGTCGAGCGGGGCAATGCCGGCGTGGAAGACCGGCAGGTTCAGGGCACGGATGCCGAGAATGTCGCGCACGAAACCATCGGTGATGCAGCCGGCGGCGCCGCGGGCATGGGTGGCGGTGGAGAGGAGACTCCCCCAGGGCGCGATGCGCGAGGACCCGCCGCAGGAGAACATGGCGACGTCGCCGGGCTTCAGATCGTCGACGATGGCAATTTCGAGCTCGTAAGGATTGGTCCCTTCGATGACGAAAGGCACTTCCATGTACTGGCCGGTGCGGGCGCGGCCGCAGAGCTTCAGGCTCTCGTCGAGCGGGCGGATCTTCGGGCTCATCGCCTGGTGCCAGACACCGATGGCGTCGAGCGCATCGCTCAGCACGGCCGAATAGAGCAGCTGCCAATCCTGTGGCAGCGGCGGGTTCTGGCGCGGGACAAATTGCACAGTCACGGGAGGGGGCCCTTGTTCTAGAAAGAGACTTTTGAGGGAGGCGTGCCACTGGCCCCGACGAGGAAGTCGAAATCGACGCCCTTGTCGGCCTGCTGCACGTGATCGATGAAAAGCTTGCCGTAGCCGCGGGTGAAGGCGGGCGGCGGCGGCACGAAGGCAGCGCGGCGACGCGCGAGTTCGGCGTCTTCGACTTCGAGATCGAGCCGGCGCCCGGCCGCATCGATGGTGATGAAGTCGCCGTTCTCGACCAGAGCCAAAGGACCGCCGATGGCGGATTCGGGCGCGACATGCAGGATGACGGTGCCGAAGGCGGTGCCGCTCATCCGGGCATCGGAAATGCGGACGATGTCGGTGACGCCCTGCGCCAGGAGCTTTTTGGGAATGGCCATGGAGCCGACTTCGGGCATGCCGGGATAGCCGCGCGGACCGGCGTTCTTGAGCACAAGAATGCTGTCGGCATCGACATCAAGGGCCGGATCGTCGACGCGGGTGCGGAAATCCTCGGCGTCCTTGAAGACGACGGCGCGCCCGCGATGCTGCATCAGGTGCGGGCTGGCGGCGGACGGCTTGATGATGGCGCCGCCGGGGGCGAGGTTGCCGCGCAGGACCATCATGCCGCCCTGAGGGGTGAGCGGCTTGTCGAGCGGGCGGATGACCTCGTCGTTCCAGGAGCGGGCGTCGGCGATGCGTTCGCCGATGGTGCCGCCTTCGACGGCGGGGGCATCGAGATTGAGCAGATGCCGGATGCGGTTCATCACCACCGGCAGGCCGCCGGCATCGAAGAACTCTTCCATGAGGAAGCGGCCGGAGGGCTTCAGATCGACGATGGTGGGGACGTCGCGACCGAGGCGATCCCAATCGTCGAGGCTGAACTCGACGCCGAGGCGGCCGGCAAGGGCTAGCAGGTGGACGACCGCATTGGTGGAGCCGCCGATGGCACCATTGACGCGCACGGCGTTTTCGAAGGCCGGACGCGTCAGGATCTGCGAGATGGTGATGCCCTGGCGGACCATTTCGACGATGCGCATGCCCGAGACTTCGGCCAGCACCTTGCGGCGGCTGTCGACGGCGGGGATCGAGCCATTCATGGCCAAGCCGATGCCGAGGGCTTCGCCGAGCGAGGCCATGGTGGACGCGGTGCCCATGGTCATGCAGGAGCCGGCGGAGCGGCTCATGGCGGCTTCGGCGGCATCGAGCTCGGCCTTGCTGATCAGGCCGGTGCGATACTCGTCGTCGAGCTTGAACATATCGGTGCCCGAACCGAGCGTGCGGCCACGGAAGCGGCCGTTGAGCATGGGGCCACCCGAAACGAGGATCGCGGGCACGTCGCAACTGGCGGCGCCCATCAGCACGGCCGGAGTGGTCTTGTCGCAGCCGGCGAGCAGGACGACCCCGTCGATGGGGTTGGCGCGGATGGTTTCCTCGACATCCATGGCGACGAGGTTGCGGAACATCATGGTGGTCGGCCGCATCAGCGGCTCGCCGAGGCTGGTGACCGGGAACTCGAGCGGGAAGCCGCCGGCCATCAGCACGCCGCGCTTCACATGCTCGGCAAGGTCGCGCAGGTGGGCGTTGCAGTTGGTGAGCTCGGACCAGGTGTTGCAGATGCCGATGACCGGGCGGCCATCGAGCATTTCGGGGACGAAGCCCTGGGCTTTCATCCAGCTGCGCGGAATGAAGCCGTATTTGCCTTCGCGGGCAAACCACTCGCCGCTGCGCAAGGGTGCGGCGCCGTTCATATCGCGTTCATCCTTGTGGCTGTTTTGCGTCACGCTGGCCCCTCAGTCGCGCTCAAGTACATTTGACGTTAAATGTGTAACGTTAAATGTAGGCGGCCCGCAAGGGGGATTTGCTCCGGACCGGTGGCTGTGGAAATCGGAGGCCTCTCGACCGCTCAGGTGGTCTGGCCGGGCTCGAACCAGACCGGCAGCACGACATCGCGTGTCTCGAAACTGCCGGACTGCAGCCGCGCCAGCATGGCCTCGCCGCCGCGCTCGCCGATGGCATAGGCCGGCGAGACGACGGTGGTCAGCCGCGGCCGGGCGTAGCGGAAGGTCTCGAAGCCGTTGAAGCCGACGACGCGGACCTGGCCCGGCACGTCCACGCCTCGATCGAGCAAGAGAAGCATGGCGGCGATGGCCACCTGGTCGTTGGCGCCGACCACAGCGCCGGGCATCGGATTGGCATCGAGTTCTGCGGCGAAGGCGGCCTGCACATCGGCAAAGGACTCGGACGCCGCCTCGACCAGGCGGAGGCGGGCACCATTTCCGGCGGCCGCGATGCTGTCACGCAACCCGAGTACGCGGTTGTCGATAGCGGGCCACCCCTGGCGCGGCAGCACGAAGACGATGTCGCCGACATGGCGGGCGAGGAGATGATCGCCGATCAGCCGCCCCCCTGCCCTATCGTCCTGGCGCACGGAGCAGAAATCGCCGGCCGTGTCGTCCACGCCCTGCTGGAAGACGATGACCGGCTGGTCAAGCGAATGCAACTGCTCAACGACGTGGCGGCGTTCGGAAGGCGGGCCAGAGATCATGGCGCAGAAGCCGCCGACCTCGAAATTGCGCATGATCATGGAGCCTGCCAGCGCCGAGCTCGACATACCCTGAACGGTGAGGGTGTAGTCGGCGCGGTTGAGCACATTGGCGAGGCCGGCGATGACCTGGCAGGTGAAGATATCGGCGAGGAAAGCCGGCGAGTCATCGACGATGATCATGCCGATGGAGCGCTGCTCGGCGCTGCGCAGATTGCGGGCGGCGGCCTGGCGGCGGTAGTTCAGCCGCTCGATTTCGCGCTCGACGCGCTTGCGGGTTTCGTCGCCGACGAATTGCAGCCGGCCGTTGAGAACGTTGGACACGGTCATCGGCGAGACCTCCGCCGCCCGCGCTACATCCTTGATCGTCGCTCGCGGCTTTCCGCCCGGGGTGGCGCGCACGGCCTGCCTCACTGTGGGGTCTTCGCCGCCTATATCGTTAAACTCCGTGCGACGACAAGACGTTGCCGCTACTGGCCGCCAAGGAGGATGGTTCCCGCGGTCTTTGTGTACGAAACCGATGAACTCGTGCGATGTTTTGGTGCGGGCGTCGTCGAAAAGACTGGCCCGGCGGCCGCATTTTCACTAGTTTGCGGCTTCCCTTCCTTCCTCCCGATCCGAGTTGCCCAATGGATATGAGCGCCATCTTCGCCCGTTTTGTTGCAGTTGTCGGCGCCGCCGCGGTTGCCGTCCGCCATTCCGGCGATGGGCCACGTCCGCCGGTCTACGGCACGACGCCGAACATTCCGGCGCCCAAGCCGCAGGGCAGCATCCCGACGCTGAAGATGCCGACCGCCAAGGGCTGGGAAGGCGACCACAAGCCGAATGCGGCCTCGGGCACCAAGGTGAACGCGTTCGCGCGCAACCTCGACCATCCGCGCAACATGCTGGTGCTGCCCAATGGCGATGTGCTGGTGGCGGAATCGATGGGCGAGAGTGGCAAGCCCGACAGCCTGTTCGGCCTCGCCATGCAGGTGACGATGCAGCGCGCCAAGGCCTCGGGCCAGAGCGCCAACCGGATCACGCTGCTGCGCGACGCCGATGGCGACGGAGAGGCCGAGACCCGGCATGTGCTGATCGAGAACGTGCGCCAGCCCTATGGCATGGTGCTGCTGGGCGAGACGCTCTATGTCGGCGCGAGCGACGCGGTGCTCGCCTATCCCTTCACGGTGGGCACGACCAAGATCACGGCGCAGCCGAAGGTGCTGATGCGGATGAAGGCGGGTGGCCACTGGACCCGTAACCTGATCGCCAGCAAGGACGGCACCAAGCTCTACGTGGCGGTGGGTTCGCTGAGCAATATCGCCGAGCAGGGCTTCGAGGTGGAAGAGGATCGCGCGGCGATCCATGAACTGGATCTCGCCACGGGGCAGTCGCGGCTGTTCGCGGGCGGGCTGCGCAACCCGGTGGGCATGGCCTGGGAGCCGTCGACCAATACGCTGTTCACGGTGGTGAACGAACGTGACGGACTGGGCGACGAGACGCCGCCGGACTACCTCACTTCTGTGATCGATGGCGGGTTCTACGGCTGGCCCTATTGCTACTGGAACCGGGTGGTGGACGACCGCGTGCCGCAGGATGCCGAGAAGGTCGCTTCGGCGCTGCAGCCGGACTTCGCGCTGGGTGGGCACACGGCGTCGCTCGGGCTTTGCTGGCTGCCGGAAGGCACCCTGCCCGGCTTCCCGGCCGGCATGGCGATCGGCCAGCACGGCTCGTGGAACCGCTCGAAGCTGAGCGGCTACAAGCTGACATTCGTTGCGTTCGAGAACGGCAAGCCGGTGGGGCTGCCGCGCGATATCCTGACCGGGTTCCTGTCGGCGGACGAGGAGTATTCGTTCGGCCGCCCGGTGGGCGTGGCCCTGGCCAGCGATGGCGCGGTGCTGATGGCCGACGACGTCGGCGACGTGATCTGGCGCGTGACCGGCGCCTGAACGGAAGGCGAGCCGACGTGATGTCGATTGCGAGACTGCTGGCCGGCGGGCTGATGCTGCTCGCCGCCAATGCGGTGGCCGAAGCGGCGCCACTGAAGTTGGTGCTCGGGCTGCAGGAAAGCGGCACGGTGCAGTGGGAGATCGCGGCGATGCGCGATCTCGGGCTGGACAATGCGCATGGGCTCGAACTCGAGATCCGGCCACTGGCAGACAGCCGGGCCGGGCAGATTGCGCTGCAGGCCGGCGCGGTGGACGTGATCCTCTCGGATTTCGTGTGGGTGTCGGTGCAGCGGAGCCTCGGCAATGATGTGACGCTGGTGCCGCATTCACTGACGGTGGGCGGGCTGATGGTGCCGGCGAGAAGCGAGATCGCAACCGTCGCGGACCTCAAGGGCAAGACCATCGGGGTGGCCGGCGGTCCGGTCGACAAGAGCTGGCTCGTGTTGCAGGCGTTCTACGCCGAGACAACGGGGCAGAAGCTTGCCGAGGACGCGAGCGCGCGGTTCGGGGCGCCGCCGCTGGTCAACGAATTGCTGGGCACGGGCGGCGTCGATGCCGGGCTGAATTTCTGGCAGTGGAATGCCCGCGCCAAGGCGCAGGGGATGGTGGAGCTGATCTCGGTGGCGGACATGCTTGAGGGGCTGGGCGTCGCGAGCCAGCCGCCGCTGCTCGGCTGGACCTTCCGCGAGGCGACGGCTACTGCAAAGCCGGAGGCGCTGAAGGCGTTTCTCGATGCCTCATTCGAAACCAAGGCGGCGCTGCTGCGTGACGATGCGGTATGGGATGGACTGCGGGAGCTGATGGGCGCGGCCGACGATCCGGCGCTGTTCGCGCAGCTGCGCGACGACTACCGCGCCGGGATCGTCAACGGCTATGATCCGAGCCAGGTCGAGGCGGCGACGCAGGCGTTTGCGTTGATGGCGCAGTTCGGCGGGCCGGATCTGGTCGGCGACCAGGAGGTGCTGGCGGCCGGGACGTTCTGGGAGGGGTACCGGAAATAGCGGGCGAGACGCCAAGCGGCGGCAGGGACGCGCGAGCCAGCTGGCTCGAGGGACTGTCGCTGCCATTGCTGCTGGTGGTGTGGCAGGTTCTGGCGCTGGTGTTTGCCAGCCGGCTGTTCCCTGGGCCGATAGCGGTGGGCGCGGAGCTGTGGCGGCTGGTGAGCGTCGGGAGCCTGTTGCCGGATCTGGGGAAGACCCTGTGGCGGGCGAGCGCCGGGTTTGTGCTGGCGATGGGGATCGGCACGGTTCTCGGCATCGTGCTCGGCCGGGTGCGATGGGCCGACCGGCTGTTTTCCGCCTGGCTGGTGGTGGGGCTGAACCTGCCGGCCATTGTCGTCGCCATCGTGGTCTATATCTGGTTGGGGCTGACCGACCTGGCGCTGATCCTCGCGGTGGTGATCAACAAGGTGCCGCTGGTGATCGCGATGGTGCGCGAGGGGGTGCGGAGTTTTTCGCGCGACTATGACGAGCTGGCGCTGGCACTGCGCATGCCGCTGATGCGCCGTTTGCGGTTGATTGGATTGCCGCAATTGCTGCCATTTCTGTTGGCCGCGGCGCGGACCGGGCTGTCGCTGATCTGGAAGATCGTCCTGGTGTTCGAGGTACTGGGGAGCGATGGCGGCATCGGCTACCGGATCAGCGTGATGTTCCAGTTTTTCGATATCACCGGGATTCTGGCCTACACGGCCGCGTTCGTGGGCGTGGTGCTGGCGTTCGAATATGGCGTGCTGCGGGTGCTGGAGCGGAGGTGGCTCAGATGGCGCAGCAGCTGAGCATCGCGATCCGGGAGAAGCGGTTCGGCGATGGGCCGGCGCTGTTCAAGGACTTCAAGCTCGATGTGGCGGCGGGGAGCGTGGTGGCGCTGCTCGGGCCGTCGGGGGTGGGCAAGTCGAGCCTGGTGCGGATGCTGGCGGGGATCGACGGCGCGTTCGACGGGACGATCCTGATCGACGGGGTGCCGGCGACGGATGCAGCGCCACCGGGGCTGGTGTTCCAGGACGCACGGCTGCTGCCCTGGCTGAGTGCCGTCGACAATATCCGGGCGAGCGATGCGAAGATGAGCCGGGCGACGGCGCTGGCGGCGCTTTCGCGCGTGGGATTGGCGGAGCGCGGCGAGGCGTTTCCGCACCAGCTGTCGGGCGGCATGCAACGGCGGGTGGCGCTGGCGCGGGCGCTGGCGGTGAATGCGGAATTGCTGCTGCTCGATGAGCCATTCGTGTCGCTGGATCGTGCGCTGGCGGACGAGATGCAGGAGCTGGTGGCCGGGCTGATCGCGGTTGAGCGGCCGACGGCGCTGCTGGTGACACACCTTGCCGAGGATGCGGCGCGGCTGGCGGACCGGGCGGTCGTCCTGGCCGGACGGCCGGCGCGGATCGTCGCGGATGTGCCGCTGCCGGTGCCGCGAGAGGCGCGGGATGAGGCGGTGGTGGCGGACTATGTTCGGTTCCTTGGCACGGAACAGAGCGGGCTGGACAGCGGCGCGATGCTCCGGTAACGTTCCCGGAAATGCAGCCGGAAAGGCGCGGGGAGAATGGCCAAGCGGCCCACCATCATCGAAGTGGCACAGCGGGCCGGGGTGTCGAAAAGCACCGCGGCGCGGGCGCTAACCGATTCGGCGGAGGTGAATGCCGAGACGCGCGACAAGGTGCGGCGCGCGGCGGAGGCGGTTGGCTACGAGCGCAACCACCTCGCCGTCGGGATGCGCTCTGGCCGCTCCGGGTTGTTCGGGCTGGTGATCCCCGACATCGCCAACCCGTTCTGGGCCGAGGTAGCGCGTGGCGCGCAGGATCGTGTCGCCGAAAAGGGCGCGTCGCTGCTGGTGTTCTCGTCGGACTGGGACCATGACCGCGAGGCCAGCCATTTGAGGGCGCTGCGGCAGACGCGGGTCGAGGGCGCAATCATCAATCCGGTCTCCGACAATGTGGACGATTTCGGCCGCTTCGGCGTGCCGTCGGTGCTGATCGGCTCGAGCGCCGAGCGGTTTCCCGACATTCCGAGCATCGGCTCGGACATCAGGCAGGCGGTACGGCTGGGGCTGGACCACCTGAATGCCCTTGGGCACCGGGCGCCGGCGCTGATCGTCGGACCGAAATCGCGCCTGGCGCGGGCGCGGTTCCTGAGGACAGTGAACGAGCACTGCCTCGAGCATGACGTGGATCCGGCGACGCTGCCGGTCGAGGATGCCGACTATACGTTCGAGGGCGGCTATGCCGCGATGCAGCGGCTGATGGCGCGGCAGGAGGTCGGGCATCTGGCCGTGTTCTGCGCCAATGACATGATGGCGCTGGGCGCCCTGCTGGCGGCGCGCGAGGCCGGTCGCGACTGCCCGGGCGAGGTGTCAATCCTCGGGTTCGACGGCATTCCGGGCGGGGCGTTCTCCTGGCCCGGGCTCACGACGATCGAGAAGCCGGCGCGCGAGTTGGGCCGCAGGGCCGCACAAGCGCTGTTCGACGAAATCGATGGCCGCCCTACTGGCGGCCGCACCTATCTGCCATGTCGCCTCATAGAGCGAGGTTCACTCGCCGACCTGAGGGCACACTCGAGCCTGCGCGTTGCAGGAGCGGGGAGGAACTGAAGCATGAGTGAAGTCGAAGGCCAGATGACGTCTGTTGCGCGCGTTTCCGGGAACGTTCCCGGTCGTGGCCGCCTGCGTGCCGGATTGCGGCGCTGGTGGCCCTATTACCTGATGATGGCGCCTGGCCTGCTGTTCTTCGTCGTCTGGCATTATTTCCCGATCTGGGAGGCCAAGATGGCCTTCGAGAACGTGCGGATCATCCCGCCCAATATCTGGGTGGGGCTGAAGCACTTCCAGACGCTGTTCGGCTCGCCGGTGTTCTACAATGTGCTGGCGAACACGCTGATCATTTCGACGATGAAGATCCTGTTCGTGTTCCCCGTGCCGATCCTCGTGGCGCTGCTGCTCAACGAGATCCGGTCGGGTAAGCTCAGGAAGTTCATGCAGTCGGCGATCTACCTGCCGCACTTTTTGAGCTGGGTGGTGATCGCCGGTATCTTCATTGCGATCCTCTCGCCATCGGACGGCGCGGTGAACCAGATCATCGGGTTCTTCGGCGTGTCGCCCACCAGCCTGATGACCGACGGCTATGCCAGCCGCTGGGTGCTGGTGGTTTCGGAAATCTGGCGCTCGGCGGGTTGGGACAGCCTGCTCTATCTGGCGGCGATCATCGGAATCGACCAGAGCCTTTATGAAGCGGCAGAACTGGATGGCGCGAACCGCTGGCAGAAGATTCTCCACGTCACCATTCCAGGGATTGTGCCGACTATCGCGACGCTGTTCATCCTCAACATGGGCATGTTCCTCAGCGCCGACCTGAACCAGGTCATCAACTTCCTCAACGACGTCAATCGCGGCCAGATCGACATACTCGACACCTATGTCTACCGGCTCGGCTTGCGAACCGGCGAGTACTCGCTGGCGACGGCGGCGGGCCTGTTCAAGGCGGTGCTGGGCATGGCGATGATCGTCGGGGCGCATGTCGTTTCCAAGCGCCTGACCGGCAAGGGGGTGTGGTGATGGCCAACTCCGTTCACGCCAACCGTATCCGCCGCACGCCGCTCGAGCGGATCGAGTATGCGGTGATCGTCACCACGCTGATGGCGCTGGTGGTGGTGACGGTGCAGCCGATCCTCAATCTCGTCGCCATGTCGGTGTCCGAACCCAGCCACGTGCCGGGGATGAGCGGGCTGGCGGTGCTGCCGCAGGGCTTTTCGCTGGATGTCTGGCTGCTGCTGTTCCAGCACCCGCTGGTGCTCAGCGGCATCTTCAACTCGATCCTGATCACCGGCGCGGGCACGCTGATCGGCGTGCTGGGCACGGCGCTGATGGCCTGGGGCCTGAGCCGGCCGAACCTGCCGGGGCGGCGGCTGATCTTCATCCTCGTGCTGGTCACCATCGTCTTCGAGCCGGGGATCATCCCCGACTACTTCCTGATGAAGCGGATGGGGCTGCTCGACACCTACTGGAGCGTGATCCTCTACAAGGCGGTCAACGCCTGGTACCTGATCATCCTCGTGCGCTTCTTCGAGGAGATCCCGGCCGAGCTGATCGAAGCGGCCGAGATCGACGGCGCCAACGCTTTCCAGATCTTCTGGCAGATCGTCCTGCCGCTGGCGCGGCCGGCGCTCGCAACCATCGCGCTGTTCTACTTCGTGTTCCACTGGAACGAGTTTTTCCGGGCGATGATCTACCTCAACGACCAGGGCAAGTGGCCGCTGCAGGTGGTGCTGCGCCAGTTTGTCGTCGAGGGCGACAAGCTGGCGATCGTGGGCGCCAACAACGCCGCCAACAATATCGGGGTGGCGCAGATCAACCTGAAGGCGCTGAAGGCCGGGATGATCATCATGACCATCCTCCCCATCCTCGCGGTCTATCCGCTGATCCTGAAGTTCTTCACCAAGGGCACCATGAGCGGCGCCCTCAAGGGATAACCACAAGCAACACTCGGAGGAGATAATAATGCTTGTTCGCAAACTACTGATGGCCTCGACGGCGCTGGTGCTCAGCCTCGCCGTGGCGATGCCGGCCCAGGCCCAGACGGTGATCCGGCTGGTGTCCAAGGACCTCTTGTCGACCAACCCGCCCGACGTGGCGCATATCGAGCGGATAGAAGCAGCGCTGAAGGCGCAGGGCACCGATCTCGACATCCAGATCGTCGACCTGCCCTCTTCGGGCTATGCCGATGCGCTGGGCACGATGCTGCTGTCGGGCGACATTCCCGACCTGATCTATTTCCAGGGCGGCGATGCCAAGATGGCCGACCAGGGGATTCTGGAAGACCTGACCCCCTGGATCGAGCAGTCGCCGAACCTCAAGGCGGCGCTCTGGCCGCACAATGTGGAGCGGCTGAAGAACTACCCGTACCTGCTTTATGTCTACCCGCCGCGCGCGCCGCAGCCGGTGATCCGCCAAGACTGGCTGGACCAGCTGGGCATGGCGCCGCCGCAGACGGTCGAGGAATATGAGGCGTTCTTCAAGGCCATCCACGACGCCGATCTCGATGGCGACGGCACGCCGGGCAACACCTATGGCGTGACGACTGCCGAGAACACCAACGAGCTCGACTCGATCTTCAACCAGGCATTCGGGATCACCGGCACCTGGATGAAGGACGAGAGCGGCGCCTGGGTGCACTCGCGGATCACGTCTCAGGAGAAGGACAAGATCGCCTGGTACGCCAAGCTCGCGGCCGAGGGTCTCTATGACAAGGAATATGTCACCTCGAAGTTCGACGTGAAGGAAGACAAGTTCTACACCGGCAAGGCCGGGGTGATCTTCGGCTCATCGGCGGAAGTGATCGACATCTATGGCGGCAAGATGCGCCAGGCCCATCCGGACCAGGACATCTCGCTGGCGCTGCTGCCGATCCCTTCGGGCCCGGGCGGCCAGGGCCTTGCGGCCGTGGACGTGAGCAAGGAATCGCGCGGCTTCGCCATCGCGACCACCTCCGAGCACAAGGCGGAAGTGGCCAAGCTGCTCGACTTCATGGCTTCGACCGAAGGCCAGATGATGGACCGGATGGGCTTTGAGGGCGAGGAATACACCAAGACCGGCGACACCTATGCCATCACCGACAAGATGAGCACCTGGTATGCCCGGTTCTTCGCTGCGGCCAACTTCACGCCGCCGGTGGAATGGAAGTCGGAAGCGGCGCAGCAGTCGCTCGCCAACATCCAGACCTGGTTCAAGCCGGACAACGCCTTCGTCTGGCCGGCCGACTACGCCGCCGATCTCGATGCGACCGAGAACGTCTATCGCAGCTGGGTCTACAAGTTCATTTCGGGCGAAGCCCCGATGGACCAGTGGGACCAGTTCGTTGCCGAGTGGAAGGCCGCCGGTGGCGACCGTCTCAACGAATATGCCCGGACCGTGCTGAAGTAATTCGGCACTCCGAGGGCCGGGTGGGGAACCTCCCCCTCATCCGGCCTTCGGCCACTGCAAACGCACGGCTTGTCGCCTCGACCCTCCACTTGGGGTGAGGCAAGAGAAACGGAACAGCGCCTTGAACGACGCCAGTAAATCTTTCCGCGGCCGGGTCCGCGCCATGTTGCACGGGATTGCACTCGGCGACGCGCTGGGCGCGCCGGTCGAGAAGCTCTCCGCAGCCGAGATCCGGACCCGCTATGGCCGCGTGACCTCGCTGGACGCGCGCTGGCACAAGATGGACCTGCCGCCCGAAGCGCGAAACCACCGCGTGCGCGGCAATGGCATTGTCACCGACGACACGTTGATGACGCTGGCGCTGATGGACCTTTATGCAGAGACGGACCGGCATCTCGATGCCTGTGACATGGCCGAGGGCATGGTGCGGCAGATCGCCTGGACGCCGCGCTGGATCCCCGAGATGCAGCGTGAGACGAACCTGATCGACCGGCTGTTCTACCCGGAGAAATGGATTTTCCAGCGGCACCAGCTGGCCAGTTGCGACCCCCGGCAGGGCGGGATCGGCAATATGGTCAATTGCGGGGCCGCAATGTACATCGCGCCCGTGGGCGTGGTGAATGCCTGCGACCCGCGCGCCGCCTATCACGAGGCGATCAGCTTCGCGCAGGGCCACCAGGAGAGTTTTGGGCTCGAGGCAGCCGGGGCGTTTGCGGCCGCGGTGGCGGCGGCATTCATTCCGGGGATCAGCATCGACGAGATCGTCGAACTGGTGATTGCGCAGAGCAAGGACGGGACCCGCGAGGCGATCCGCGCCATCGCCGAGGTCGCTAGGCGCCTGAAGGGCGCCGAGCATGCCGAGGTGGTCGCCGCGTTCCATGCCGCGATCGCGCCATTCTCGCCGATGGGCGATGACGTGAACCACACGCCCGAACGGGCGGGCCGGCTGACGGCCGCCTACCAGCCCTCGCGACTCGGCTCCATCGAGGAGCTGCCGATTGCGCTCGGCTTTGCGCTGATAAATGACGGGGCGTTCCGCACCTCCATCGAGGACGGGATCAATTCGGGCCGCGACACGGATTCGATCGGCGTGATGGCCGGCGCGATCCTAGGGGCGATGCATGGGGAGAGCGTGATCGACGCCGCCGACCGCGCGACGCTGGACAGTGCCAACCGCATGGACCTCACCGCATCGGCGGATCGCTTTGCGGAGGTGGCGACTGCCATCCTCCGCGCCGATCGCGACAGGCGGGAGGCCGCCGAGCGGGCCCGCGACACGCTTCTTGCTGCGGCGCCAGCCGCAAGCCTTGCCACACTCTGACCACCGGACCAGACATGCTGAACACCACGGAAATCTTCGACCGCATCTATTCAGGCTTTCTCGGCAAGGCGATCGGGGTGCGCCTCGGCGCGCCGGTCGAGCCGACGATCTGGAGCTATGAGCGCATCCAGAAGACCTATGGCGAGGTGACGCAGTACCTGCGCGATTTCAAGAACTTCGCGGCGGACGACGACACCAATGGGCCGGTCTATTTCATCCGGGCGCTGCGCGATTATGGGCTGAAAGCCACGGCCGCCGATGTCGGCAAGACCTGGCTGAACTATGCGGCCGAGGAACACGGCATGTATTGGTGGGGCGGGTTCGGCAACTCGACCGAACACACCGCCTACAAGAACCTGAAGGCCGGGATTCCGGCGCCGGAATCCGGCTCGATTGCCACCAATGGCAGCACGGTGGCCGAGCAGATCGGCGGACAGATCTTCATCGACAGCTGGGGCTGGGTGAACCCGGGTAACCCCAAGCGCGCGGCCGAGATGTCGGCGATGGCGGCGTCGGTGGCGCATGATGGCGACGGGCTGAACGGCGCACGGTTCTGCGCGGCGGCGATTGCGCAGGCGTTCGTCGCAAGCTCCATCGACGAGATCGTCGAGACGGGGCTCTCGACCATCGATGCCAACTCCACCTATGCGCGCGTGGCGCGGGCGGTGATCGACTTTCACAAGGCGAACCCGGCCGACTGGCGGGCCTGCCGCGACATGCTGACGGCCGACTGGGGCTATGACCGCTATCCCGGCGTCTGTCACATCATCCCCAATGCCGGGGTGACGGTGATGGCGATCCTTTATGGCGAGGGCGACCTGCCCCGCACCGCCGAGATTGCGACGATGGCCGGCTGGGACACCGACTGCAATGCCGGCAATGCCGGCGCGATTGTCGGCACGTTCCAGAAGGTGCAGCCGGGCTGGGACAAGTATCGGAAGCCGATCAACGATTTCGTGGTGGCTTCCGGGGTGATCGGCACGCTGAACGTCGTCGACGTGCCGAGCTTTGCCCGAGAGTTGACGGTGCTGGCGTTGCAGCTGAATGGCGAGACGCCGCCGGCGCTGTGGCTTGCGGATTTCGAGCGGCGCGGCGTGCGTTTCGATTTCGACGCGCCGGGGGCGACGCATGGCTTCCGGACGGCGCCGTTCAACCAGATCGAGGTGAAGGCAGCGACCGACAAACAAGGGCCGAACTCGCGCGGAGCGCTCGAAGTGCTGCTCGATCGGCTGGAGCGCGGCCAGGGCGGGCGGGTGTTCTGGAAGCCGTTCTACCGGCGCGAGGATTTCGACGACGAGCGCTATCGTCCGATGTTCACGCCGCTGGCGGATGCCGGGCAGGTGGTGAAGTTCAAGCTGTGGCTCGAACCGTGGAATGGCGACGGCAACCTGCGCGTGGCGCCCTATGTGCGGCGCGCGATTTCCGGCGAGATCGTCGAGACGGGCACCTGGCATGTGCCGAGCTCGGAAGGCTGGCAGGACTACGAATTCCAAATCCCCGAGGGCGACGAGGCGATCGACGAGATCGGCGTGCTGGTCGAGTATTTCGGGCGGCTGAAGTTCCTCGGGCGACTGTTCCTTTCCGAGTTCTCGGTGGGCGGCAAGGGCAAGCTGGCGATCGACCCGAAGGTCGAAAAGCAGGAATGGGGCGGCATCACGCGCTTCACCTGGAACCGCGGGCACTGGAGCCTGCAGAACGGCGTGATCCACGCGCATACGGCGGAGGATGCCGATGCCTGGACCGGCAACGGCTATCTGCGTGATGTGACGGTGACGGCGGACATGGTGCCGCTGGCCGGCAAATCGCACCTGGTGGCGGCGCGTGTCCAGGGCACCAGCCGGTTCTATGCGGCCGGGTTCGAGAATGGCGAGGGGGTGATTTTGAAGCAGGACCACGGCGCCACCGTCCTGGCGCGGGTGCCGTATGCGATTGCGGCAGGCGAGGCGCACAAGGTGGCGCTGAGTGTGGTGGGTGACCGGCTGACGCTGGCGATCGACGGCACCGAGGTGCTCACCGCCAGTGACGCGCAGTACCGCTATGGTCAGGCCGGGCTGCGGCTGGGATCGACGGGCCGGATGACGGTGTCGCGCCTGGAGGTGGTGGAGCTGTGATCCAGTTCGACATTGACGCGGAAGGCCCACTGGCGGGCATCCGCGTCATCGACCTGAGCCGGCTGGTGGCGGGCAATATGCTCAGCCTGCAGCTCGCCGATTTCGGGGCGGACGTGATCAAGATCGAGCCGCCGCAGGGCGACCCGCTGCGCGAGTGGCGGGATGACGGGCATTCGCTCTACTGGAAGACCTATGGGCGCAACAAGCGCTCGGTGGTGCTGAACCTGAGGGAAGCCAAAGACATGGCGGCGCTGAGGGCGCTGCTCGCGACGGCCGATGTGTTCATCGAGAACTTCCGGCCAGGGACGCTGGAGCAGATGGGGCTGGCGCCCGAGGAGCTGCTGGCGGCGAACCCCAACCTGATCATCGTGCGGATTTCGGGCTTCGGGCAGACCGGGCCCTATGCGCAGTTGCCGGGGTTCGGGACGATTGTCGAGGGGATGAGCGGCTTTGCGTATCGCACCGGCTTTCCGGACCGCGAGCCGGTGCTGCCGCCGCTGGCGCTGGCCGACATGATTGCCGGGGTCTATGGCGCGAATGCCACCGTGACGGCGCTGTTCGCGCGGTTCCGCGGGCGGGCGAAAGGCCAGGTGATCGACCTGTCGCTGCTCGAGCCGATGTATTCCGTGCTGGGGCCGGAGGCGGCGATTTACGCGGTGACCGGCAAGGTGAAGGAACGCTCGGGCTCGGCCTCGAACACGGCATCGCCGCGCAATGTCTATCGCTGCGCCGACGGGCAATATGTGGCGCTGTCGGGCTCGACGCCACAGGTGGCGCGGCGGATTTTCGAGGTGATCGGCAATCCCGAAATGAATGACGACCCGCGGTTCAAGACCAATTCGGACCGGGTGAAGCATCGCGACCTGGTGGACGCGGCGGTGGGCGCGTGGTTCGCGCGGCACAGCCATGACGAGGCGCTGGAGATCATGCGCGCGGCGGGGGCGACGGTGGGGCCGATCTACTCGATCGCAGATATTGCCAACGACAAGCATTTCGTTGACCGAGGCATCATTGTGGATGTCGAGGACAGCGCGCTCGGGAGCATCCCGGTGCACAATATCGTGCCGCGGCTGTCGGAGACGCCGGGGACGTTCCGTCGGCCGGCGCCGGAACTCGGGCAGCACACCGATGAGGTGTTTGCGGAGATCGGTATGCGTCGCGGGGCGGAGCCGAAATGAAGCTGCGGTCGCTGCTTTATGTGCCGGCGCATTCGGAGCGGTTCATCGCCAAGGCGCATGAACGCGGCGCGGATGCGCTGATCCTCGATCTCGAGGATGCGGTGCCGGAGGCGGAGAAGGACGCGGCACGAGCGGGACTGACGGAGGCCATAGCGCGGGTGGGGCGCAATGGCACGCCGGTCTTCGTGCGGGTGAATGTCGGTGAGCGGCAGGACGAGGATGCGCTCGCGGCATGCCGGGCCGGCGCCGCCGGGCTGGTGGTGCCAAAGGCCGAGCGTGCTGAGGCGCTGTCGCGGCTGAGCGATCTGCTGGCGGCCGAGGAAGCGCGGCTGGGCCGCGCGGCGATGGTGCTGATCACCACCATCGAGAGCCCGGCGGGGCTGCTGGATACCCGGGAGATCGCCAGGGTGCCACGGGTGGTCGCGTTGCACCTGGGCAGTGAGGACTTCGTGCTGGCGACGGGCGGGGCTCCGACCCCGGACGTGCTGCGGCTGCCCAAGCTGCTGGTGCATTATGCCGCCAAGGCCGAGGGCAAGCTGTCGCTGGGGCTGCTGCAATCGATCGCCGATTACCAGGACGTCGCGGCGCTGACGCGCGCGGCCGAGGAGGCGCGCAGGCACGGCTTCGACGGGGCGACCTGTGTGCACCCGGCGGTGGTGCCGGTGCTGAATGTCGGCTTTGCCGCGACGGAAGCCGAGCGCGAATGGGCTCGGGGCGTGATGGCCGCGGCGGAGGGCCGCGACGGCGCCTTTGCACATGAGGGCCGGATGGTGGACCTGCCGGTGCTGGCGCGGGCGCGGCGGATCCTCGAATAGCGAAGGGTTCGTCCAGCCGCTCACTGCGGCGCGATTGCGTGCGACCAGGATGGTTCGGCGGCACGATCATGCCGTGCCGTTTGATCCGAATCAAAGTGCAGGTGTGCGGAATGGCGATAGACACGCTGCATCTTGCCCGCCCCGGGATGGGGAAAACCAGGAGACGACAATGAACAAGCTGTTCGGCACGATGGCTGCGGCCGCGATCTTCGCGAGTGCCATGAGTGCCCCTGCCCTCGCGGCCAATTTCGATGTGAAGATGCTCAACAAGGGCGAGGCCGGCGCCATGGTGTTCGAGCCGGCGCTGGTAAAGATCGCGCCCGGCGATACAGTGACGTTCCTGCCCGTCGACAAGGGCCACAATGCCGAGAGCATCAAGGACATGACGCCGGAAGGGGCCGAACTGTTCAAGTCCGGCATGAACAAGGAAGTTACCGTCACCTACACGCTGCCGGGGGTCTATGGGGTCAAGTGCGCCCCTCACCTCGCCATGGGCATGGTGATGCTGGTGGTGGTCGGCGACGACCTCAGCAATCTCGAGGCAGTCAAAGCGGCCAAGGTGCCCGGCAAGGCCAAGGAGCGCTTCGCGCCGCTGTTTGCCGAGCTCGAGGCGCAGTAACGCGACAGCCATCGGCGCTTCAAAGGTCGGTCCTTCCGGAAGGTGAGGGCCGGCCTTGTTCGTGCGCGAATCGGGTCGCAGTGGACGCGGTGATCGGCGCCCTCGTGCTGGCCGCTTGCCCCCGAAATCTGTGGTGCCGGGCCAAATGCTTGCGCCCCGGATACATTCTGCCGACATCTTTTCCCCTATTGATCGGATCTGGCGATGAACTTGATTTGACCGGGATTCGGGAGCGCGCTACCAATGTCGGGTAACAGTTGGGGACACCAAAATGAATAGCACGAAAAAGACTTATGCCAAGCCGACGCTGACCAAGCAGCAGACGCTGGCTGCGATCACCGCCGCAGATGGCAGCACGGTAAGCTGACCGGTCGGGGCCCAAAAGCCCAGTGGTTGATTCATTTTCGATAGACTTGAAGCAGAGACCAAGATGAAGAAGACCTATGTGAAGCCGACGTTGACCAAGCAACAGACGCTGGCAGCGATCACGGCCGCGTCCGGCAGCAACGACAAGTGACCTGACCGGCCGACCGGCGGTCGGGAAACAGGGGCACTACTGAAAGAACATAATGGGGACCATGATGAAGAAGACTTACGTGAAACCGACCCTGACCAAGCGGCAGACGCTTGCTGCGATCACCGCTGCGCCGGCCAGCGGCGACGTGAGCTGACGGGCAGACAGGCCCGCGGTTGCGAATATTCCAGGGATATGAATTGGGGACCAAAATGAAGAAGATTTACGTGAAGCCGACGCTGACCAAGCAGCAGACGCTGGCCGCGATCACCGCGGTTTCCGGCAGCAAAGAGGTCTGATCGACCGGCGGATTGGAGCGGTCGCTTCCAGTCCTTAGTTGGAGACAAGTTTTGAAGACCGTAGCCAAGAAGACCTATGCGAAGCCGACGCTGACCAAACAGCAGGCGCTGGCCGCGATCACCGCTGCCGATGGCAGCAAGGCTCCGCTGCCGCCCTGATGGGCTGCGCATGCAGCTGATCGCCCCTCGTCGCAGGGGCAGGATTACGGCGAGCGGCCAAGGGCCGCTCGTTTTATATCAGGGGAAGATAATGACAGAGACGCCGGTCTATGCACTGGCGGACGGGGTGAGTTTCGAGACCGTTTCGGACGGCTCGGTGGTTCTCGTGTTCCGCAGTGGCCAGCTTTATTCGTGCAACGAAACCTCGACGGCGTTCCTCGTAGAACTGGACGGCAAGCGGGGACTGGATCAGGTCGCCGAGGCGATGGCCGAGAAGTTCGACGCGGCGCCCGAGGAAATCCGTGCCGATCTCGACGACATCGCGGCCGAGATGCTGGCCGAGGGCATCATTGTGAGCGCCAGGTAGTTGCCTGCGGTGCCTGTCGATAGTGCCCTCACGCGCACACTGTATCGCGCCCGGCTGTGGTTCAACGCCCGCATGCTGCCGTTCCGGATCGCCGGCAAGGACTTTGCGACGATCCTCGCGACGTATGAGCGCCGGGGCCCGGCCCGCACGCCGCACTGGCCGCTTGCCTATCTGGAGCGCACGGTGCGCTGGGCGGTGCGTGGGCCGATCCTGATGCGTGACCGGCGTTGCCTGCGCTCGGGCCTGCTGGGCTATGCGGCGCTGAAAGAGGCCGGCTACACACCGGAACTGCGGTTTTCGGTGGACAGGAAGTCGGTGGCGACCGAGCGGCTCTCGGCCCATTGCTGGGTCTGCGTCGACGGTGTTCCGGTGATCAACCAGCCGATCCCCGACCATGTCGTGGTGTTCAACTATCCGGCAGCCGAGACGGAAACCAAGGTATGACGACCCTCTATTTCGACCTGCAGGGCGCCGCGCTTGCTGCGCGTGCCACGGAGGCCGAACTGCTTGCAACCTTCGGCCGAATTCTCGACCAGCCAGGCCAGCAACAGCCCCCGGCGCCGGTGTGCTTTGCGCTCACGCTCGAGATCGGCACACCCGAGGCGCCGCCCGACGGAGCCGTGCTGCTGCACCAGGGGCCGGTTCTCGACGAGGGCGAGGCCATGGCCCTCGATGATGGTGGCGAGATCGTGCAGATCTTTCCCGGCAAGGCCTCGCTGCGGATGTCGGCAGACAAGGCGCACCTGATCGTGGCCCGAGACGAGATCAGCCGGGCCCGGATGAATCTCGGCATGCTGGCGCTCGAGGCGGCGATGCGGGCTTCGGGCCAGTTGCCGCTGCATGCGGCGGGCCTCACCTTGCCCAATGGCGACATGGTCATGGTGATCGGCCGTAGCGGCGCCGGCAAAACCACGGCGGCACTCGCCCTGTGCGGGGCCGGTCTGGGCCTGTGTTCGGACGACCTGATCTTCTTGCGCACGACAGCGGATAGCGTCACCGGCTGGGGGCTGCCGCGCAGCATGAAGGTGCACCGAAACACCGTGGCGCTGCTGCCCTGGAGCGGGCCACTCTTGACCGGGGAGTGGAGCAGCGAAGACGAGCGGCCGTTGCCGCTGGCGAACCTCAGGCAGGCGGCACGGGTGGAGGATTGCACGCCGCGGCGGGTCGTGGCGATCTACCTGCTGCAGCGATCGACCGAAGCGGCCAGTGTGGTGGCACCGGTGGCGCAGGTCGAGGTGTTCGCTGCCGCTGCGAGCGACAACCTGCGCACCAGCAATGCCGGGATCACGACAAGTCATGCGAAACGCTTTGCCGCGCTGGCCGAGCTGTTCCGCCGCGTGCCGGCCTATGGGCTGGTGGCAGGCGCCAACCCGGCGGACCTTGGGCAGACGATCATCGCGCACCAGAACGGGATTGCCGGGCCATGATGCCGAGCGCCGACAAGGTGCTGGTGGCGCTCGCCGATCCCGAGCGAGAGGCCATCACGATCACTCCGGCTGAGGCCGTCGCAGCGATCGAGGCGGCGCGCCTGCATGGCATTGTGCCGATCGTCTTCCGCAAGGTCGCACCGCAATTGCCCGAGGCGATGCGCGCCGAACTGCAGCGGGAAGCCAGTGAGCGGATCGGACTGATGCTGCATCTGCGCGCCATTGGCGCAAAGGTTAGCGGGCTGGCGGCAGACGGACTGCCGGTCGTCGTGGTCAAGGGTCCCGATCTTGCCGACAGCGTCTATCCGCAGCGGGGCGACCGGACGTTCAGCGACCTCGACATCCTCGCGCTGCCGGAGGCGTATCCGGCACTGGCGGAGCTGATGGAAGGGCTGGGCTACCAGCTTTATGTGAAGCCGCGGCTCGACCACACCGTGTCGAACCAGGAACAGAAGTGGATCCATCCCGGGATTCCCTCGGTGCTGGTGGAGGTGCATGGCAACCTCGTCCACTACGAGGCGCTCCGGCGGCGCGTCAGCTTCGGATATGCCGAGGTGATGCGTTGCGGCGCGCGCTCGCCGGCGTTGGCGCGGTTCTTCACCTGCGTGTTCCACGCGACGCTTGGGCACAAGCTGCATGAGTTGCGTCTGCTGGTCGACATCTTGCAGACCTTCCGAGCGCTCGACGACAAGGATCGCGCTGCCGTTCCGGCGCTGGCGCGCGAGCTGGGCGTCGCGCTGGAAACGGCGCTGTGCTTGCGGTTGGTCGGCGAGCTGTTCGCGGCAGAGGCCGCACTGGAGACGGCACGGCAGATCGATAGCCGGCCGAGCCCATTCACCCGCCTGATCGACGGGGCGAGCGTGCTGGCGTTTCCGCGCTCGCGGCGGGCGGTGGCGCGGCATCACCTGTTCCGGGCCTACCAGTATCTCGCGCCGCGCGGGTAAGCCGGGGCGGCTGTCATCGGCGCGACGATGTGGCTAGGCTAGCTACGAAGGGCCTATCCGGGCCCGAGGGACACGGGGGAGCGGCCGGCCATGGGCAGCGGCGCGGTGGCAGCAAGGCCAGAGGGCATGGGCGGCGCATTTCAGAAATATGGTCTGGTGGCCGTGGCGGTGCTGGGTCTCGCGACCGGCACTGCGCTGTGGGCGCTGGGTCGCCCCGACTGGGCGAATATCGCCTGGGCGGCGGCGACGGTGCCGGTGCTGGCGGCGCTCCTGATCGAGATCGTCGGGTCGCTGCGGCGCGGCGATGTCGGGCTGGACGTGGTGGCGGCGCTGTCGATGAGCGCGGCGCTGGTGTTCGGCGAGACGCTGGCCGGCAATGTTGTCGCGCTGATGTATGCCGGCGGGCAATTGCTCGAGACCTTCGCGCAGGGGCGGGCGCGGCGCGAGATGACGGCGCTGCTCGGCCGGGTGGCGCATAGCGCGATGCGCTATCGCGGCGAGACGCTGGAAGAGGTGCCGATCGCCGAGATCGTGCCGGGAGACCGGCTGCTGATCCGGCAGGGTGAGGTGCTGCCGGTGGATGGGCATGTCGCGGCTTCGGCAGCGACACTGGATCTTTCGGCGCTGACCGGGGAATCGATTCCGCAACGGGTGGTGCCGGGCGGCGAAGGGCTGAGTGGCGCGACCTCTGTGGGCGCGCCGTTCGAACTGGTCGCCAGCCGGCCGGCCGCGGAAAGCACCTATGCCGCGATCGTCAGGCTGGTAGAGGGCGCGCAGGCCAGCAAGGCGCCGATGGTGCGGCTGGCGGACCGCTACGCGATCTGGTTTCTGGGGCTGACCGTGGCCTTGGCCGGTGCGGCATGGGGGTTCACGGGCGATCCGATCCGGGCGCTGAGCGTTCTGGTGGTGGCGACGCCCTGCCCGCTGATCCTTGCGGTGCCGGTGGCGATCATTTCCGGGATTTCGCGGGTGGCGCGCGTCGGCGTCCTGGTGAAGGCCGGCGGCGTGCTGGAAGCGCTGGCGCGGGTCAAAGTCGCGGTGCTCGACAAGACCGGGACGCTGACGGTCGGGCAGGCCAGGGTCTCCGAGATCCGGACGGCGAATGGGTTCAGTGCCGACGAGGTGCTGCGGCTGGCGGCGAGCCTCGACCAGGCTTCGGGTCACGTGGTGGCGGCGGCGCTGATCGAGGCTGCGCTCGCGCGCGGGCTGACGCTGTCGGCGCCGCATGACGCAGCCGAGAGCCCCGGCGAGGGCATTGAAGGCCTGATCGACGGCCGGCGCGTGGCGCTGGGCGCCAATCGCTATGTTGCAGCGCGGATGTCTGCCGCGGCGATGCCAGCGCTGCGGGATGGGCTGGCGCCTGAAGCGATGACGGTGGCGGTGACCTGCGACGGGCAGATGGCGGGCGTGATCGTTTTGGAGGACCGGGTGCGCGACGACGCGCGCCAGCTGATCGATGAACTCCGCGCGGCGGGGCTCGCGCGCATCGTGCTGGCATCGGGCGACCGCAGCGAGATCGCGGAGGCGGTAGGCCGGCGGCTGGGACTCGACGCGGTGGCAGGCGGGCTCGATCCGGCGAGCAAGGTGGCGGTGATCCGAGAAGAGGCGGCGAACGGCCCGGTGATGATGGTGGGCGACGGTGTCAACGATGCGCCGGCGCTGGCGGCCGCCGATGTCGGCGTGGCGATGGGCGCACGCGGCACGGCCGCCTCATCGGAGGCGGCGGGCGTGGTGTTGCTGGTCGACGCGCTGGGGCCGCTGGCCAAGGCGATCGTGATGGCGAAGCGCACGCAGACGATTGCGCTGCAGAGCGTGGTGGCCGGCCTGGGGCTCTCGGTCGCGGCGATGATCGCCGCCGCATTCGGCTATCTGTCGCCGGTCGAGGGGGCGCTGTTGCAGGAGGCGATCGACGTGGCGGTGATCCTCAATGCGCTCAGGGCGCTGCGGTAGGGCGCCGATAGCGTGACTGGCCGCCGATGACGGTTTCGAGGACGGCGAGATCCTTGGGATCGAGCACGGCGAAATCGGCGAGCTTGCTGGCCTCGAGGCTGCCGAGATCGCGGTCGCGGCCGATAACGCGGGCGGGGACTAGGCTCGCCGCGTGGGCTGCCTGGACGAGATCGGCACCAGCCATGTTGAGGTAATTGCGCATGGCTTCGTCGGAGGTCAGCGAGGAGCCGCAAAGGCCGCCATCGCGGTCGCGGACGGCGTGGCCCGGCCGGCTGGTCACGACATAGCCCGGATAGAACTCGAACTCGGTGCCCGGCAGGCCGGCATATTTCATCGAGTCGGTTTCGAGGAAGACGCGGTCGGCCGGCAGCTGGGCAAGGATGCGCAGCAGCTTGGGATGGGTGTGGATGCCATCGGCGACAACACCAAGCGCCAGATGCCGCTCGGCCAACAGGGCGTCGGGCAGCGAGAAGACGTGCACGCCGGAATTGTCGGGCGGCAGGGCGCGCATGACGTCGTACATGTGGGTGACGGCATCGATGCCCCAGCTCGCGTAGCGCGAGACGTCGTCGGGCGCGGCCTGGCTGTGGCCGAAATGGATCGAAACGCCTTCGGCCTTCATCAGGCGGATGAAGGCTTCGGCGCCGGGCAGTTCCGGGGCGATGGTGACCGCCGCAAGGTGACCGCGGGCGCTGTCGAGCATCAGCTTGGCGAGATCGGGCGAGGGCAGTTGCAGGTTCTGCGGGTTGTGGGCGCCGGGCGAGTTGAAGCACGGGCCTTCGCTATGGATGCCGATGGCCCGGGCGCCCTCGGCGCGGTCGCAGGCCTCGGCAAGACGCGAGAGCACGCCGGCAAACCCGGCGGGCGGCTGGCAGCCAATGGAGGGGAGGAAGGCGGTGACGCCGCGGGCCGGAAGCTTGGCCGAAGAGTCGGCGACGCCGGTGAGCGTCGCATCGGCGTAATGATTGACGTCGAAGCCGTGCTGCAAGAGGTCGATCATGCCGGGGAAGACCAGCTTGCCGGAGAGATCGAACGTCTGCCAGTCGGTGCCGGTGGCTGTGCCGGGCTCGGCGAGGGCGACGATGCGATCATCCACGACCAGCAGGTCGCGGAGGACAACACCCGAGGGGGTGACAATCATGCCACCGGACCAGCTTTGCTTGACCGTCATGTCATACGTCCTACTAGTACCCTTCCATAAGGACCTGATAATCGGCTACGTGCCGGCCGTAAACGCCGGGGATGGCCACATATGGATGTAGGCCTGCGGCGCCTGAGAATGCGCCTGTGGTGCCGGAAAGTGAAAGTCAAACCATGCTCAAGCTCGTCGATAGCGGCGCCCGCTCGCACCTGCCGTTCAGCCCGGCCTTCATTGCCGGCGAGCTGATGTTCGTTTCCGGGCAGGCCTCGGTGGACGCCGAGACCGGCGCGATCATCACCGGCAGTTTCGAAGCGGAGATGCGGCGCTCGATCGAGAACCTCCGCGCCATTCTGGAAGCCGGCGGACTGAGCCTCGACCATGTGGTGAACGTCAAATCCTATGTCGCCGACGAGGCGGATCTGGCGCTCTACAACCAGATCTATCCCGAGTATTTCAGCGCACCGCGCCCGAGCCGCAGCACGATCGTTGGGGTGCTGGGCAGCAAGCTGAAGTTCGAGCTGGACTGCGTGGCCTATGTCGGCGCGACCCGGCAGCAGGCGGAACGGATCGGCTGATCAGCGGCGGGGTTCCATCGGCAATTCGATGATCGCCTCGAAGCCGTCCGCAGCACCGGTGGCGGGGGAGTGGACCGTTAGGCTGCCGCCGGCCTGTTCGACGATGGTACGGGCGATGGAGAGGCCGAGCCCGCTGCCATCGGCGGCCGTGTCGCCGCGCATGAAGGGTTGACCCAGACGGGCGAGATCGGCGGCGGGAACGACGTCACCCTCATTGATCACCCGCAGCGTGGCCCCCTGCCCCAGGACGATGCGCACCGGACAATCGGCCGCGCCATGCTTCAGGCCATTCTCGACGAGATTGCGGAGCGCGATGGCAAACGCATCGGGATCGATGGGGGCGGTGAGGCTGGTCCGGCCGCCGGTTTCGAGCGTGACGCGATCGCGCCACAGAGTGGTGGCGCTGACGTCGCGTTCGACCATCTTCAGCGCCGGAAAGAGGTTGACGGCCGTGTCGGATCGGGCAAAGCCGGCCTCGACACGCGCCAGTTGCAGCAGCTTTTCGGAGAGTTTCGAGAGCCGCTTGAGCGCGGCTTCGATCTCGCGCAGGCGCGCAGCGCCGGGACCATTGCCCAGTTCGACGGCGAGCTGCTGGGTCTGTGCCAGTGCGCCGGCAATGGGGGTGCGCAGTTCATGCGCGCTGCGGGCGGCGAAGGCGCGTTCGGCATCGAGCGCGGATTTGAGGCGGGAGAGCAGCGCGCCGACGGCCTCGGCAATCGGTGCCAGCTCGGCCGGATGCCCATCGGAACCGACGGGCTCGAGATTTCGGCTGTCGCGGCGGGCGATGTCCTGGCGCAGGGCTTCGAGAGGACGCAGGGCCAGCCGCAGCGCCAGCCAGATGCCGCCGGCCATCAGCGGCAACAGCGCCAGGAGCGGCAGGCCCAGCGCCACGATGTTGTCGCGCAGCGCCGTCATGCGGCGATCTGTGGTCTCGATGATGGCGATGGAGTAGCGGGTGCGCTGATCGACCAGGGTGAAGGTGCGCCGGCCATCGAGATCGCCGAAGCCCTCGGGCTGCAGATCGGCGAGGCGGTCGAGTGGCGCATCCTCGTCACGGAGCACGACCTCGCCCGTATCGTTGCGGATGACATAGGTGAAGACGGGATCGTGGCGACCGGCGGCATCGGTCACCAGGCGGTCATCGTCGTCGTCATCGCCGTCGTCATGGTCGAAGCTGCCGAGAAGGCGGCCGACGATGCCGCGCCGCTCACGCAGATCGTGGAGGGCAAGCGGAAGCAGGCGCAAAGCGCTCTGGCGCAGACCTTCGTCGCGGGCCTCATCCAGGCGGTGCTGCATGACGCCAACGGAGATGGTGGCCGCGCCGATCCAGAGCAGCGCCATGCCGGCGGTGAGACCCAGAGCCAGACGCAGGGCAATTGAGGGTGCGCGCTTCATGCGTTCACCTGATAGCCAAGCCCACGAATGGTCTGCACGTAGTCGCGACCGAGCTTCTTGCGCAACCGGCTGACATAGACCTCGACGGCATTGCTTTCGACCTCGGCGCCGAAGGCATAGAGCGAGTCCTCGATCTCGGATTTGGTGACGATGGCGCCGCGGCGGGACAACAGCCGCTCGAGCACGGCCCACTCGCGGGCGGTAAGGCTCGCTTTCTCGCCATCGACGGTGACGGTGCGCCGGCCGAGATCGACGGCGACACCGGCCGTAACGATTTCCGGGGTGGGATTGCCACCATAGCGCCGCGCCACGGCCGCGATGCGCGCGGCCATCTCCGCGAGATCGAAGGGCTTGACCAGATAATCGTCAGCGCCCGAGTTCAGCCCCTCGATGCGAATGGCGACCTGGTCCTGGGCGGTGGTGATGATCACCGGGACCGTGCTGCCGGAGGACCGCAGCTCCCTGAGCAGATCGAGACCACGGCCGTCGGGCAGGTTCAGATCGAGCAGCACCAATTCATAGGGGACGCTCTGCAACGCCAGACGCGCGTCGTCGAGCCGCAGCATCCAGTCGACGGCGTGTCCCGAAGACAGGACATGGTCGCGGATGGCAGCGCCCAGCACATGGTCATCTTCGATCAGCAAGACACGCAAAGGGTTGGACTCCCGCACGAGCAATAGGGCGGCAACCTTACGCCAGGCTGACAAAGAAACCCTCACTGCTTCAGGTTGATGTCAGCTTGGGATGGTCGAAGGGACAGCAGACTTGAAGAACTGGAGTGAAGATCGTGAAGACGTTTGCAGCCATGCTGATGCTGGCAACTGCCCTGATCGCCCCCGGCGCCGCCATGGCCCGAGATGTGACCATCGAGGCGACGCTGACCCCCTATTCAGGTCGCGAGGCCTATCTGGCCGTCTACCTGATGGACGCAGACGGCAACTACAATTCGACGCTCTGGGTCAGCGGACACAAGACCAAATATTACGGCGCGCTGCGTGGTTGGGTGGCCGGGGTGTCGTCGGCCGGCGGGGTGAATCTCGACGGCATCACCGGGGCGAGCGTGGGTAGCGGCGGCACGCTGACCGTGCATACCGATCTGGCCGATGCGCTGATCGATGCGGGCTACGAGATCCATATCGATACCGCGGTCGAACATGGCGGCGAGTATATCGACGACGCGGTGATCCCGCTGACTTCGACCCCGGCCAGAGTCGCCGGCACGGGCTATATCGACAGCGTCTCGATCAAACTCTAGCGAGACCGACAATGCGCCGCTTCCATTCGCTTGCCGGCCTTGCCGGGGCCCTGCTGGTCATCTTCATGGCAACGACCGGCTTCCTGCTGTCGCTGCAGCCGGTGGTGGATACCGCGTCTGCACTGCCGGCAAATGGCACCACCAATGTCGCGACCCTCGCAAAGCTGGTTGCGGACCAGGTGCCGGGGGTCGAGCGGCTGGTGCGGTCGGCTTCGGGGCAAGTGGTGGCCTATGGACAGGTGGACGGCAGCCGCACGGCGGCAATAGTCGACCCGGCCACCGGAGCGGTGAGCGGCGCTTACGAGCCATCGCCGTTCTTCAGCTTTATCACCGAGCTGCACCGCTCGTTCCTGCTCGGCACGTTCGGCCGCGGGGCGGCGGGGATTGCGTCGCTGGCGATGCTGGCGCTGTCGGTGAGCGGCGTGCTGCTGCTGGTCAGCAAGATGGGAGGATGGCGGAAGCTGTTTGCAGGCGCCCGGGGAACGGGCACGCAACGGCTGCACACGGACCTCGCACGCATTGCGGTTGCTGCGCTGCTGATCACCGCGGCGAGTGGCGCCTACATGTCGGCGGTCAATTTCGAACTCATCCCCGAAAGCGGGACAGCTCTGTTCTCGCTGCCGCCTTCTAGCGAGGGGGAGAGCGTTGCCGATATCGCCTCGCTTCCGGCGCTGCAGAACATCGCGCTGACCGATCTGCGCGAGCTGAGCTTTCCGGCCGCCGATGACCCGAGCGACGTGTTCGCGGTGACGACCACTGCCGGCCAAGGCTATGTCGACCAAGGAACGGGAGCGATGCTGTCGTTCACACCCAACGACACCTGGCAGCAGGTTTATGAGTGGTTCTATCTGCTGCATACCGGCGAGGGTGCACCATTGATGGCCATCGTGGTCGGGCTAGGCGCGCTGGCTGTGCCGGTGCTGGCGCTGACCGGTGCGGTGATCTGGTGGCAGCGGCAGCGCAGCACGCCGCGCATTGCGGGCAATGCCAGCTGGCGGGACGCCGATACGGTGATCCTTGTCGGCAGCGAGGGCGGCAGCACCTGGGGCTTTGCGGCAACGCTGCATCAGGCGCTGCAGAACGAAGGGCAAAGGGTGCATGTGGCGGCCATGAACAGCCTCCGCCGTGACTATCCCAATGCCGAGCGGCTGCTGGTGCTGGCCGCAACCTATGGCGACGGCACGGCGCCGGCATCGGCGAAGCAGTTCCTCGGCAGGCTGGATCAGTTTGCCTCAACCCCGCGCTTTGCCGTGCTCGGATTTGGCGACCAGAGCTTTGCGCATTTCTGCGCCTATGCGGCCGAGGTCGATGCCGCGCTGGAAGAAAAGGGATTGCCGCGCCTGCTGCCGAGCCATGGCATCGACAGGCAATCGGCTGGCGAGTTCGCGGCCTGGGGCCGGATGCTGGGCGCGGAACTCGGCCTGCCGCTGGCTCTGACCCATGTGCCGGAACTGCCGCCGATGCGGACCCTCGTGCTCGCGGAGCGCGAGATCTATGGCATGGAGGTGCAGGCGCCGGTGGTGGTGTTGCGGTTCGCAGCTCCGAAGGCGGGCATCCGCTGGTTCCGGCGTGGGCTGCCGCAGTTCGAGGCCGGCGATCTGGTGGGCATCGTGCCGCCGGGCAGCCGGGTGCCGCGCTACTACTCGCTGGCTTCGTCCTCGCGCGAAGGCATGCTGGAGATCTGCGTCAGCAAGCAGGTGGGCGGGCTCTGCTCGGAATATCTGCATGGGCTGGCGCCGGGCGATGCGATCGAGGTGTTCATCCGCAGCAACCCGGATTTTCGTCCGCTTGGCGGAAAGCGGCCGTTGATCCTCGTGGGCGCCGGCGCCGGGATTGCACCGCTGGCAGGGTTTGTCCGCCAGAACCGGCGGCACAAGCCGATCCACCTGTTCTTCGGCGCCCGCGACCCTGGCTCGGACTTTCTCTATCGCGACGAGATGTTCGCGGCGCTGGAGGATGGGCGGCTGACAGCGCTCAACACCAATTTCTCGCGCGTGATGGGCGGTGGCTACGTGCAGGACCGGCTGGCAGCGGATGCCGAGGCGATCCGCACGCTGGTGCGGCAGGGCGCACAGATCATGGTGTGCGGCGGCCGCGACATGGCGCGCGGCGTGCGCCAGGCGATCGATCAGTGCCTTGCGCCACTGGGGCTGTCCGCAGACGCCCTGAAACAGAAGGGATTGTATCTCGAAGATGCCTATTGACCTGATGGACCCGACACGACCGATCGGCCTTGCCGCGCGGCTGCAGCGGCAGGTGATGAACGGCGCGACGATGGGCACCCGTTATGCAGCGGTGTTCTTCGCTCCGGCCGAATGCGACCTCAAGGCGGTGGCGCGCGAGCTCAAGCAGGTCGTCGACGTGGTGGATGCGCAGATGTCCACCTGGAAGCTCGAGTCCGACCTGATGCGGCTCAATCGGGCTTCGGTCGGGCGCTGGGTCGCGGTACCGGAGCCGCTGCTGATGGTGCTGGAGGCGGCAATCGAGATCGGCCGCGCCTCGGACGGGGCCTTCGACATCGGCGTTGGCGATGCGGTATCCGCCTGGGGCTTCGGCAGCAGCCGCGGCAGCCGTGACGCCGCTGCCATGGCCCGGGCAAAGGATGGCACGAGGCAGCCGGCGCATCTGGGTCTCGAACTCGATTCCGGACAGGGCCGGGTCCGCAAGCAGTGCGAGATGACGCTGGACCTTTCCGGAATTGCCAAGGGCTTCGGGGTAGACGAGCTGGCGCGCGTGCTGATCTCGCACGGGATCGCGCATTTCCTCGTCTCGATCGATGGCGAGCTGCGCGCCGCGGGCGGCAAGCCCGACGGCACGCCCTGGCGCCTCGCGGTGGAATCGCCGACGCCGGGAGAGCGGCAGGCCGAAGGTGTGATCGAACTGTTCACCGGTGCGGTGGCGACGTCGGGCGACTACCGGCACTTCGTCGAGATCGACGGCAAGCGCTACGGGCACACCATCGATCCGCGCAGCGGAGCACCCCTCGCAGGCGGGGCGACGGCGGTGACCGTCCGGGCCGAAACCTGCATGGCCGCCGATGCCTGGGCAACGGCGCTGCTGGTGATGGGCCCCGAGCGCGGCACCGAGGCGGCGGCCGCGCAGGGGATCGAGGCGCTGTTCATGGCGTGACGGCGCTCAGAACCCGGCGGGGACGAGCGCCAGTTGTTCGCCTGGCTGCAGCGTCAGCGACTGGCCGTCGAACGCGCTTCCGTCGGCGAGGCGAAAACCACGGGCGGAGGGATAGAGCGCGCTCAGATCAAGCCGGAAACGGCGCGCGACGTCAGCGAGATTTTCGAGGGTGAAACCATCCGCTCCATAGCGGTACGTGAGGCGATAGGCCGCCTGCTGCAGCATCACCTCGCGGTATCCCTCAAGCCGAGGTGCGATTTCGAGGTCCACATCGAGTGCCGGGCGCAGGCCGAGATATTCGGTGAACAGGACCCACGAGAACACGCACGGATATTCGTAGTAGTGGGCGGCGCCGTGCCAGGGCGAGCCATCGACATAGTAGACATGGTCCATGTCGTAGCGCTCGCCCATGACGTAGTCGTCGACAGCGCCCTGAGCCGCAACCCGGTCGAGCTGCTGACGCAACATGCTGCCATCGCGGCGCGACGACCAGTAGGCGGCATCCCAGCACCAGTAGCGGCCAGCGGCGCAGAGGTCGTAGGGGCCGCCGTCGCCAATCTCGCTGTCGGTGTAGTCGGCAATGCGGGCCGCGAGGAAGGTCGGGAAACGCTGGAACTCGGGAAGCTCGCGCTCGATGAGCGCCAGCACCGCCGCTTCCTGCTCGGGTGAGGCGGCGCCGACCAGCACCGGCAGGATGTTGGCGAGCAGGTGGATGTGATCGTGCACCTTGCCGGAGCGATCGACCCAATCGATGAAGCGGCTGGTCTCCGGATCCCACCAGCCATCGGGGAGCGGACGACGGAGCGACGTGGCAAGCCGCTCCGCCAGGTTGCGATAGTGACGCGCACGGTCGCCGCGAGCCAGCAGGTCTTCGAGCTCGGCCAGGAGCCGGAAGGAGCGGATGGCAAGGGCCTGAGCCATGGTCTCACGGCCGTCCTTGATGACCTGGTCTTCGTAGTAGACATCGCCCCAGAGGCGTCCGAGCGGATCGATATAGAGCTCGATGCCGGAGGCGGCGCCCTCGATGTCGGCAATGTGGTCGGCGAGCCAGCGCGTGTCCTTGGTGCGTCCAACATACATCCAGATGGACTCGAGCACCTCGATGTTGCCGGTGACGAGGAACATCTCGGCGTTTTCCTTGCCGTCCATGCTTTTGCGGCGAACATGGTACTCGCGGTTGCCGCTGGGCTGGACGGCGCAGGGATTGCGCCAGAGCTGGACGGGATCCTCGCGCATCATGCGGAGCTGCAGCTCGATCATGCGGCGGACGACATCGAGATCGAGCCGGCTGCCCCAGGCGAGCCGACCCTTGATCTGGAACTCGTGGTCGACGTCGGGATAGGTGCCCTGGTATTTGCTGGCGAGCGTGCTGACCACGAAACCATCGGCATCGGCGTAGTCCCGGGCCTTGGTGCGCTCGAGCACTGAGGGGAGCATCGTGCCCCAGTAGAAACCGGCGGCTGCATCGGCAAGAGCGTCGCCCCCGGCCAGGTCGAGACTGAAGCCGTCACCATTTATGTCGGCATGCGGCCGGGCGCAGTGGCGGATCAGGGTGGCAGTCGACGCCTCGACGGTGACGCGCCAGCCAGTGTCGGTGCGCATTGCGGCAATGGGCGCGGCCGACCGGATGAGCCAGGCGCTGCCAGTGCGTGCCGAGGTGGGCAGCACCCAGCAGGTACCGTAGCCGCGCAGGGCACCGTGCTGGGCATCACTGGGGAGGACGAACAGCTCGTCGGTGCCGTCGAGGAGAAAAGCGAGGCCCGGGGGCAATGCGATCTCCAGATGGTCGCCTGCGGCGGCAGCAGAGATCTGCCACCGGCCATCGCCCAGCGCTGTGAGTGTGCCGGATGTCGACGGGAGGTCGGTGTCAGATATCGGCATGGCGCGAGCGGCTCTCGGGAGACGATCTTTAGGGGACGGAGGTCAGTGCCCTCAGGGCTCGCGGTGGACGACCCAGGGCATCTGGGTGGCGAACTTGCCGCCCGAGATGTCGATCATGGTGCCGGTGATGTAGGAAGCGAGATCGGAGGAGAGAAAGCAGATCAGCTGCGCCACATCCTTGGGGCTGCCCCAGCGACGCAACGTCAAGGTATCCAGCAGCCGTTCCTTTTCGGCGTCGGTGCGCTCGGCAAAGCGGTTCATGCCGGTCGGGATCATGCCGGGGGCATAGCAGTTGACGGTGATTTCGTGCGCGCCGAGTTCGCCGGCGAGGACGCGGGTAAAGCCTTCGACGCCATACTTCGAGGCGGCATAGGCCGAGCCGCCGACGCCCGGGATGATGGCGGCAAAGGAGGCGGCGTTGAGGATGCGCCCGGACTTCTGGCGCTTCATCACCGGGATCACCGCCTGGCACATGAGGAAGGTGCCCTTGAGGTTGATGTCCATGTTGAGGTCCCAGGTTTCCTCGGACAGCTCCTCGACGCGGGCGCCGCCGGCGACACCGGCATTGTTGACGAGGATGTCGATCCTGCCGAAGGCCTGGTCGACGGCGGCGACGACGGCGCGATTGTCCTCGGCCTTCCGCACATCGCAGAGCAGCTGCAGGCCGCGCCAGCCCTGGCGCTGCCATTCGGCGGCCGTTTCGTCGAGGAGATCCTGGCGGATATCGGTGACGACGACGATGGCGCCCTCGGCGGCGAGGGTCTTGGCAATCTCGTTGCCGATGCCGCGCCCGGCGCCGGTAACGATGGCGACTTTGTCCTTGAGATCAATCAGCATTTCAAATCTCCACCCTCAGGTCTGCCAGACCCGGGGCATGCAGTTGCACAATGGTTGGCCCGCCGGGGCGGACATAGACGATGACGCGGCCATCGAAGCTGAGACGCTGCGGCTGCGCGTAGGGGGAATTGTCGCTGAGGTCGCCATTCTCGATGCCGAGCAAGGTGCCGCCTTCGACCGTGGCGGAAATGGCGAGGTCGTTGCGGGCGATGTCGCCATCGGCGTCGCGGAGGGTGCATTCGATCTGGACGACATCGTCGGGGACGAGGCCGGCATCGGTGCAGAGGCGACGAGCATCGGCCGGCGACTGCCAGAGATTGGCCTCAAGACGGACGGCTTCGCCCCGCGCCTTAAGCTCGTCGCGGGCGACGCGGCCGTTGAAGGTCGTCTCCAGCAGCAGTGGCGCGGCGCGCGGCGTGAGGATGGCGACCCAATAGCCGTTCTCGTCTTCGCGCGTCAGCGGGATAGCTTCACCGCCGCAGGTGAGCTTCGGTTCGCCATTGGCAAAGCAGAGGACCTCGACCTTTGTGTCGCCGGTGCCATCCCAGTGGCGCGCGATCGGGTGCGACCAGAAATTCTTGTCGGCGGCTTCGACATATGGGCGCGTCGCGAGATAGGCGACGGGGGCGTCGGACCACCACGAGCGGCGCAGCGCATAGGTGTGCTTTTCGAAGCCAGCGACGGTGAGGAGCCCTGCCCCGGAACCGTGGATGGGCCAGCCATGGGCTTCGCCGAGATAGTCGATGCCGGTCCAGAGGAACTGGCCGGCGATGTAGTCCTTGTCGGCGGCATGGCGCCAGTCGGTGTAGCGGTGGCCGTTCTCGCTGCCGACCAGCGGGGTGTCGGGCAGGTGCCCGTGGTCGGCCTCGTAGAGATATTCCTTGTAGTTGTAACCGACGAGATCGAGGGAATCGAAGAAGCCGGTGTGGCGGGAGAGTTCGGGGAAGGCGGCCCCGACGGTCACCGGGCGGGTGGTGTCCTTGCCCTTGACGATGGCCGAAAGGCGCCGCGCTATGGTGGGCAGGCGGCGCGCGTCGGGCCGGTTGGGGTCGTAGGCGCGCTGCTTGGCCGACTTGTTGGCATCGTTGTTGCCCGTCATCGCCTCGAACATGGCGCTGACATAGGGATCGTTGGGATAGTCGATCTCGTTGCCGATGCTCCAGGCGATGATGGACGGGTGGTTGCGGTGCGCGTCGACCATGTTGGTGAGGTCGCGCTCGTGCCAGGCGTGGAAATCCTTGGCATAGCCCTGATGGCGTGGCGGGTAGACGTTGTGACCCTGCCACCACTTGTTCTTGGCGTTCTCCCATTCGTCGAAGGCCTCGTCGATGACGAAGAAGCCGAGGGCGTCGCAGAGCCGGTAGAGCTCGGGAGCATGCGGATTGTGGGCCATGCGGATGGCATTGCAGCCCATGTCCTTGAGCTTCAGCAGCCGGCGCAGCCAGACGGCGGTGGGCACGGCGGTGCCGAGGCAGCCGGCATCTTCGTGAAGGCAGACGCCCTTGAGCTTCCGCGGTTCGCCGTTGATCGAAAAGCCTCGATTGGCGTCGAAGCGGAAGGTGCGGATGCCGACGGTTTCTCTATACGTGGCGTGCTGCTTGCCACCCTGCCCCGACCAGATGAGCGTGCTTGTAAGGCGATAAAGGTGGGGCGCGGTGTCGGACCAGAGCTCGGGCTCGGAGAGTTGAGTGGTCGCGACGGCGTCGGCGATGCCGCCCGCCGGGACGATGGCATTGGCGGTGACGCTGTGGACACGGCCGGACGAGAGCGATCGCAGTTCGTGATGGACGACTACGGGACGCGGCTCGGCGGTGTCGTTGGCGATTGGCTGCGCGATGCTGACCGTGGCTTCCGCCGGATCGGCGGCGAGGGTGACAAAGCGCGTGCCGTATTCGGCAATGCGCACCGGCTCGTGGACCTCGATCTCGACGCGCCGGGTGATGCCGGTGCCGTTGTACCAGCGGGAATCCGAGATGTCGGTGTGCTCGACCCGGACGGAAACGACAAGCTCGTCGCCTGTGGCGTAGGAGAGGATTTCGGTGAGATCGAAGGAGAACTCGGCATAGCCCGAGGGGCGGCCGCCCATGTGGTAGCCGTTCACCCAGACCTGGGCGTTCTTGTAGACGCCACGGAACACGAGGCGCAGGTGCTTGCCGGCGAGATCGCCGAGTTCGGCGAGCGCAACATGGGCGCGATACCAGCCGATACCGCCAGGCAGATAGCCGGTGCCGCTCGAAAGCGCCTCAGCGAAGGGCTGCTCGACGCTCCAGTCGTGCGGAACGGTGACGATACGCCAGGCGCTGTCGTCGAAGCCCTTGGCCCAGGCATCGGGTTCGTCGGCGAGAAGGAAGCCCCAGCGCTGGAGCTCGATTGCGTGCATTGGTGGTCGGTTCCTATGCCTCGCCGGCAGGGGATGCGGCGGCGTACTTGTTGAAAATGCGGGTGAACAGGAAGCCATTGGCCACCGCGATCCCGGCAAAGCCGATGAGCAGCCAGAGGAGCCCGTAGCCGGCGGTCTGGGGGTAGAACAGCGCCACGCCAAGGCTGAGGATGATGATGGCAAGGGCAGCGAGCGCGGTCGGCAGGTGCCGAAAGGACAAGAGCAGCGCGTTGCGCAACACGTCGCGAATGCGGCCCTCGAACTTGGCCAGATAGGGGAACGCGAACAACGCGGTGGTCGCGAGGCTGAAGGCCAGGATGTACCACAAGGCGAGTAGCGCGAGCCGGACGCCGGCATCCAGTGCCGCGGTGTCGAGAACGGTGTACCAGGCGGCGAGAACCGCGGCCAAGGCAGCAAGCACCAGCGCGAGCCCGGTGGCCTGGCGCAGGTTCTTTCGGAACGAGCGGAAATAGTCGGCAGTGACGCTGTTACACGCGCCGGTGCCGATGCGCATGGCGGTGAAATTCAGTGCGGTAAGGGAGGCACCCAAGGTCAGCACCGGAAGTGAGGTGAGGATGAACAGGAAATTGAGGATCATCACATCGGCGATGCGGGTGAGACCGCGCATCAGGATGGAGTCGGCGGAAAACAGCGAGTCCACTGGTCACCCCTCCGGGAGGACCGGGTGGATCCGCTGAGAGGCGAACCCACCCGGTGACAGTCGGATGCTACTTGAGGCCGCGGGCGGTGGCCCAGGCGTCCATGTCTGCCTGGATCGAGGCGCGGGCATCCTCATAGCCGACGGCAGCCAGCTTCTCGCGCATTTCGGCGATGGCGGCGGCCGGGTCGTCGAACTTGCCGTATTGCAGCTGCGGGATGTACTCGGACAGCACACCGGCCATTGCGGCGAGCGTCGGATCGATCATCGACTTGTTGATGATCAGCGTCGAGTACGGGTATTCCTTGGCCGTGGCGTTCAGCTCGGCAATGAGCTCGTCCTTGTTGGCGGCGTCGGTGGTCCGAGCCGGTTCGAACTCATCCATACGGCCCCACCAGTAGTTGGTGTCGAGCGACATGGTCGACTGGTCCCAGCCGGCCGGGCGTTCCAGCACGCCTTCGGCGTTGATGGTGTAATCCTCACCCTCGATGCCGTAGTTGAACAGCATGTAGTTGACCTGATCGTTGCGAATGAGGTCGTAGACCTCGAGCGCCTTCTCGGGGTTCTTCGAATTGGCACTGACGGCCATGGCGCCGTGCGTGAAGATGTCCTTGAAGAAGTTGCCGTTTTCCTTGCCCCAGTAGAAGAACTTGGGATCGGAGCCAGGCTGCTTCGAGTTCATGTTGTGGACGATCTGGGTGACGTAGGTCTGCGTGTGGTGCTGCTCGGCGCCGGTGAGACCAGCATAGAGCTCCTCGCGCGTGTCGCCGTCATAGTTCAGCGCATCCTCGCGCCAGACGCCGATCTCGTTCCACTGCTTGGCGAGGTTTGCGGCCTCGATCAGGGCATCGCCCTCCATGTACCAGGAGGTGACCGTGTAGGGGTCGGACTCCTTGGTGTGGAACGGCGCGTAATTGCCGGCGCTGACGCCCTGCAAGGTCTGGAAGTCGGTGTGGCCCTGGATGTAGCCGGTCAGTGCCGCTTCGTTGGCACCGGCGACGTCCCACGGATAAGCGTCGGGCTTGTTGGCCTTCACCCATTCGAAGTACTTGGTGAAATCCTCGAACTTGGTGATTTCGCCGTTCTCGAAGCCGGCTTCCGTCGCCCAGTCACCGCGGTAGAAGAAGCCGTGGTTGGTGTACTGGGTGTAGTTGTCCTCGGGCATGAAATAGATGTTGCCGTCCGCGAGCTTGGTCAGGTCCCAGTGGCCCGCGGCATCGACCTGGGCCCAGGTCTTGGGCGCATGGGCCTGCAGCATTTCGGGCGTCAGCGGCAGGAAGGCGCCCTTTTCGGCGTTCTCCCAGGCATAGAGCCAGTCTGTCGCGGTGGCGATCAGATCGACATTGTCGTCGCCCGACAGCAGCTGGACGTTGTACTGGGTCTGCCAGTCAGCCCATTCGATGTAGAACAGATCGAGCTTGGCGTTGGCCTGGGTGAGCAGGCGCTCGTTCAGCTTTTCCAGCATGGCCTCGAGCCGGCCATTGGTGGGCTTGTTGCCCATGGTCAGCATGGTGATCTCGGTGGGCGCGTCCTGGGCCAACGCACCGCTCATCAGCGCGGTGGCGCTCAGGCCCAGAGCCAGCAGCACCGCGCCGGCCCGTACGATATTTCGTGTCATCTCAGACTCCTCCTCTGGATCGTTGCATTTGGTGTTGCGCGGTGGCCTTGTTTTCTGGCTCCCGGCGTCGGGAGAGCGGCCGACCATCCACGCGGGCCGATTGGCTATCGCTGCGGCATCATCCCTTCACTGCTCCGATGGTGATGCCACTGACGAAGTATTTCTGGACGAACGGGTAGAGCAGCAGGATCGGTCCCGTCGCGATGATGGCGCTGGCCATCTTCAGCGTGTTGCTGGGCAGATCGGTGATGCTGACGTTCGAGCCCGCGACCGAGTTGCGCAGCGCGTTGGCGGTGTTGATGACGTTGTACAGGTGGTATTGCAGCGGCTTGAACTCGACCGTGCTGCCCAGATAGAGCGAGCTCAAATACCACTCGTTCCAGTAGCTGAGCGCGAGGAACAGCCCGATGGTCGCCAGCGCCGGTTTCATCATCGGCAGGCAGAGCTGGGCGAAGATGCGGAAATCACCGGCGCCGTCGACCTTGCCGCTTTCCACGATCTCGTAGGGCACGGTGCGCATGAAGTTCTTCATCAGGATGATGAGCCACGGCGTCATCAGCAACTGCAGGAAGACGGCGAGGTAATTGCCGCGCAGCCCCAGGTCGCGTGCGATCCACAGGAAGGTCGGCGCGAGACCGGCCGAGAACAGCGTGGTGAAGTAGATGAAGAACGAGATGTGGTTGCGGAAGGGGAAGTCCTTCCGGTGCAGCGCATAGCCCGTCATCGAGATGACGAACAGGCCGATGGCGGTGCCGCACACGGTCATGATGATGGTGACCAGGTACGAGCCGAGGACCTGCTGGGGCGCCCTGAAGATCCATTCGTAGGCGGTCAGCGAGAAGTCCTTGGGCAGCAGGCCGAAACCGCTCTGACGGATGGCGGCTTCGCTGGAGAGCGACGCCGAGAACATCATGACGAAGGGCAGCAGGCAGAAGATCGCGAACAGCGTGACCGTGACATAGGAAATGCTGCGCAGGATGATATCGCTGCGGTCGAGCTTGATGGCGCGGGGCTTGGCCGGGCCCATGCCGACGCCCCCTTCGCCGATAATGGTGTCGATGCGATCGGTCATTAGAACAGCGCGTAGTCCTTGTTGATCCGCCGCACGATCCAGTTCGCCGTCATGACGAGGGCGAATCCGAACAGCGACTGGTAGAGGCCGACGGCCGTTGAGGTGGTGAAATTGTTCTGGCTGAGCACCATGCGGTAGACCGAGGTCTCGATGATGTCGGTGGTCGAAAACAGCGACGCGTTGTTGCCGACGAGGTTCCAGAACAGCCCGAAATTGCCGTGCATGATCGAGCCGAGCGAGAACAGCACCAGGATGATGAAGGTCGGCTTGAGGCTGGGCAGGGTCACGTAGCGGATGCGCTGCCAGGCCGAGGCGCCGTCAATCGAGGCTGCTTCGTAGAGGGTTCGATCGATGCCCATGATGGCGGCGAAGTAGACGATGGACCCGTAGCCGGTCGACTGCCAGAGGTGCACCGTGATGATGATCAGCGGCCAGGCACCGGCCACCGAGTAGATCTTGATCGGGTCGCCGCCGGTCTCCTTGATCAGCGCGTTGAGCGCGCCGGTATCGTAGTTGAGCAGATTGAAGGCGATGACGCCCACCAGCACGGCCGAGATGAAATAGGGCAGGAACATCGCCGCCTGGCTGATCTTCTTGAAGAAGGTCGAGCGGATCTCGTTGAGCATGATCGCGATGGCGATCTGCAGAATGTTGCCGAGGATGATGAAGGCAAGGTTGTAGAGAATGGTGTTGCGCGTCAGGGTCCACAGCTGGCCCGACTTGATCAGGAACTCGAAATTCTTGAAGCCGACGAACGGGCTACCGAAGATGCCATCGCGGTAGTTGAAATTGGTGAAGGCGATCCACACTCCGGGGAGCGGCATGTAGTTGAACACGATGAAGAACACGATGGCCGGCAGGCACATGAGCAAGAGGATCTTGCTGTCCATGAGCTGACGCACCATGGATTTCTGCCGAAGGATTGGCTCGTGTTTCGACATCGACACCTCTGAGTTCGGACGCCTGCGCGTCGGGGCAAAAACGACGAGCTCTACAAAGAGGTCGGCAACACCGCCGCACGGCAGGGACACCAGGATGCGAGAACGGTTCGGCTGGCGCCGATGGGCAGATGATGCATTTGGTGTCCTCCCAGACGGAGGCGGGTCTTCCCTCGCCTCGCAGCATTGTTAGCTGCGAGTACGGCGCGACGCAAGATTTCAGTAAAAATTTAGTACGCCGGCTTTACGGGGCGGGCGAGCGGGTGCTTTCGCGCCAGAGCACGGTGGTTGCCAGTGTCAGCCGTCGCCGCAATTCGCGGCCGCCGGCCTGTTCGAGCAGCAGCTCCACCGCGGTCTCGCCGATCTCCTGTGCCGGCAGGTGAACGGTGGTGAGCGGCGGGTTGAGGAATTGCGCCACCGAGATGTCGTTGAAACTGGCGACGGCGATGTCGTCCGGAATGCTCAGGCCCATCTCGTGGATGGCGCGATAGGCCCCGATGGCCATGCTGTCATTGCCGGTGATAAGCGCATCGGGCCGCTCGTCCAGCGACAGGATCTGCCGGGTAAGCGTGTAGCCGCTTTCCTCGGTCTTGTTGCCGGTGAGGCAGATGCGCTCGTCGAAGACGCCCGCTTCCTGGGCCCATTGCATATAGGCGCGGCAGCGCCGCTCGGGCTGTGACGAGGGCACGCCATCGTAGACATCGACCCAGCCGGCAAAGGCGATCCGCTTGTAGCCGGCCTTGGTCAGCGACTGCAGGAGCTTGCGCATGGCGAGCGCGAGGTCCGATTCGACGCAGTCGAACTCGTCGCTGGGCGGGCTGAAATCGGCGAAGACGATGTTGCGGTTGTGCCGCATGAGCCAGGCGATCTCGTTCTCGTCATGACGGCCGATGGCGATGATGCCGGAGGCGCTCTGGAGCAGCGAAGCGTCTGGCTGGCTGTCGGTGTGGTAAACTTTTACCGTTTCGACTTTCAGCGCCTGGCAGCGGCTCTCGATGCCCAGCCGTAGCGAGACGTAATAGGGATCGACCAATTCCTGATCGGGCCGCAGGTAGTGAACGAGCGCGATCTTGCTCAGGCCCTGTTGATTGGCCCGGTTGCGGGCGCGAGGCGGCTCGTACTTCATCGCCTCGGCGGTCTCGATGATGATCTGCCGCGTCTTGGCGGTCACCGAGAGCGTCTGATCGAAATTGAGCACCCGGGACACCGTCGCAGTGGACAGACCGACAACCTGAGCGATTTCTTTGAGCGTAACCACGATGCTCCACCTCGACTTTGCGTCCTGCTTAGGCAGGAAGCGCGGACTTAGGCAAGCGGCAATAGACTTTGCCGACACGTAACGACGGCCTCAGCGCAGCATGGAGAGCGCGCAGGCAGCAGCAGACTTTGCGCGACGAGCGACAGAGGGACCAAGCATCACGCCGACCTGCAGCACAGGCGGAGGTGAACACGCGCTCGAGTGTCGGGCATGTTGGCACTTCCGAGCGCAAAGCGCCCGGACGAAGCCTGCGGAAGAGGGAATTGGCGCACCCGGCGAGATTCGAACTCACGACCTCTGCCTTCGGAGGGCAATGGTTGTCGATTTCTGATGCACTCCACCATCGTCCGAAGCGCCCAAGACCCCTTGCGCACCGGCCGTTTTCGACGATACTGCTTTCTCACGATTACCTCAGGTTTCCGCTGACGTGTTACCCCGGTGTTACCCCGGTGTTACCCCAGTGGTGGCGGGCAGGACAGCGGAGCGCAGGAAATGGCAGCAGGACGGATCACGAAACGGACGGTTGATGCCCTTCAGGTGACGGGCAAGGAATACGTGCATTGGGATGGTGAGTTGACCGGCTTCGGGGTCCGGGTCCGTGCCACCGGCGCGAAGTCGTTCGTCGCGGTCTACCGCACTGGCGGGCGTAACTCGCCTCAGCGACGCGTTACCATCGGGGCGGTGGGCAAGATTGAGGCCGACAAGGCGCGCGACGAAGCCCGCACCATCATCCTGCAAGCCGAGCTGGGGCAGGATCATGCGGCTGAGAAAGCCAAGCTTCGCGCCGAAATGACCTTCGACAAGGTTTGCGACCTCTACCTGAAAGAGGGCTGCGAAACGAAGAAGGCCAGCACTATCGCCACCGACACCGGCCGGATCGAGCGGCATATCAAGCCGCTGCTCGGCAAGAAGCGGATCGGCGAAATCACGCGCACGGATGTCGAGAAGTTCATGCGGGATGTGGCGAACGGCAAGACCGCTGCCGATGAGAAGACCAAGAAGCGCGGCCGCGCCATCGTCGAAGGCGGCAGGGGCACCGCCACCCGCACTGTCGGCCTGCTCGGCGGGATCATGACGTTCGCGGTGTCGCGCCAGTTGCGAGCCGACAATCCGGTGCGCGGGGTGAAGCGCTATGCCGACAAGAAGGGCGAAAGGTTTCTATCGGCGGCTGAATTCGCCAAGGTTGGTGCGGCGTTGACCACCCTTGAAGCCGAAGGCGCGAACTCGGATGCGATAGCCATCATTCGTCTTCTGGCGTTCACCGGCGCGCGCAAGAGCGAGATTGCGGGGCTGCGCTGGTCGGAAGTCGACCTCGCGCGCGGCTACCTTCGCCTCGGCGACAGCAAGACCGGCGCCAAGGTTATTCCGATCGGCGCGCCCGCCTGCGAAGTGCTGGCGGGTGTCGCCGCGATCGAGGGGAGTGAGTTTGTGTTTCCGGCCGCAACCGGCGACAGCCACTTCCAAGGCGTCGAGAAGGTATGGCAAAAAACCCGTGTCGCAGCCGGCTTTCCGGACCTGCGACTGCACGACCTGCGGCATAGCTTTGCTTCGGTCGGTCTGGCGCGCGGCGATGCCCTGCCTGTCATTGGCGCAATACTCGGTCACGCCGATGTCAAGACCACCAGCCGATACGCGCATCTTGCCGACGATCCGGTGAAAATGGCAGCCGACGCCATTTCGAAATCCGTTCAGGCAGCGTTCGGCGGCAAGCCAAGCGCCGAGGTGGTCAACATCGCGTCGGGGAAACGCCGGGATTAATTCGGCGCATCGCTTCGCCCACAATCGTGCTTCATGCTAACGCTTGCGACATTCTTGCGTTGTTGAGGCATTCGAGTCTGTGGCAGCTGGCACACTTTTCACCGAAGACTTCCTCGCCGAAGGAATTGGCGGGTCCGCCGCGTGGCAGGAACTTGACGACCAAAGCGTCGAGGCTTCCCGTGCGCGTATCCGCGCAATCTTCGAAGCCGTGCCCAATCCCGCGACGCTGAACGAAGCGCAGACCCAGCACCGCATCATCGAGCCCATTCTCGCCGAGTTGGGCTGGACCGGCGCGCTGGACGTGCAGACCAATCTTGAACGGCGCGGCCGCGCGCACGTGCCCGACTACAGCTTCTTCGCCACGCCGGACGCCTTTGTCGCCTCACAGTCGGCCGACGGTTTCGACGCTCGAATCAGGCACGCCGTGGCCATTGGCGACGCCAAACAATGGTCGATTGGTCTCGATCAGTCGGGCGGTGGCGCGGGAACGGGCGAAACGCCTGCATCGCAACTGATCCGCTATCTCACGCGAGCTGAAGCGGTGTCGAACCGTGCGGTGCGCTGGGGCATCCTGACCAATGGCCGGCACTGGCGGCTCTATTTCAGCGGCGCGCGGTCGCTGCTCGACGGCTACTTCGAAACCGACCTGGCCTGGCTGATTGGTCTTCCAGGCACGCAAGGCGAACTCGGCGCCAACGTAGGGGACGAATCGGAAGAGGCAAGTCGCGACCGCCTGTTCCGCACGTTCCTATTGTTCTTTCGGCGGGTCGCCTTCGTCCCCTCGCCGAGGCTGGGCAATCATATCTTCCCCGAATTCGCCTTCAACGAAGGCAGGCTGTGGGAAGCCAAGGTCCGCACCGACCTCAGCCGGATTGTCTTCGATCAGGTGTTTCCCGGCTTCATCCGGGGACTAGTCGCAACCGACGCGGCAGCGCCGGCGCCGCTGACGGCTACCTACCTCAATAGGGTTCGCGACGCTGCGCTGACGATGCTCTACCGTCTGCTGTTCGCGCTCTATGCCGAAGACCGCGAATTGCTGCCGACCCGTGACGGGCGTTTCGACAACTATGCCCTGTCGACGATCCGCGACGAAGTCGCCGACCGGCTCGACATGCGCGACCCAATGACGAACCGCAGCACGCGGTACTGGGATCATTGCCTCACGCTGTTCCGTATCGTCGACGAAGGGGACCACGAGCTAGGCATCCCGCCCTACAATGGGGGGCTATTCGCGCGCGGCCGTGCGCCGGTGGTGGAATCTGTTCGCGTAGGCGACGCCATCTTCGCGCCGCTGCTCGACATGCTGTCGCGCACTGCGAAGGACGGCAGGAAGGTCCGCATCAATTTCCGTGACCTGTCGGTGCGCGAACTCGGTGCCATCTATGAAGGCTTGCTGGAATACGAGCCGGTCGCCGACGAGACTGCGCAACAGGGGATTGCCGTACGTCCCAATCCGTTCAGCCGCAAGACGTCGGGCAGCTACTATACCCCGGATGAGCTGGTGTCGCTGATCATCGAGCGGACCGTCGGCCCGCTGGTCGAGGAGAAGCTGACAGCCTTCACCTTGGCGGCCGAGCGACTTGCCAACGACCCGAGGCCGGCAACGGCGCGCCTCGCCGAGCTGGTGGCGCTGGACCCTGCATCCACCATCCTCGAACTGAAGGTCTGCGACCCTGCCATGGGGTCCGGCCACTTCCTTGTCAGCCTGATCGACTTTCTATCGGCGGCCGTGTTCACGGCCACGGGACGCGCCTCGGCGGCGGTGGAGTGGACGACATACCAGTCGCCAATCCTGCAAAGGCTGGCGACGATCCGCGACCGCATCATGGCAGAGGCTACCGGCAACGGCTGGACGGTGCGCGACGAGCAATTGACCGACGCCAATCTTGTCAAGCGCATGGTGCTTAAGCGCTGCGTCTATGGTGTCGACAAGAACCCAATGGCGGTGGAACTCGCCAAGGTCGCCCTGTGGCTCCACACCTTCACAACGGGCGCGCCGCTGTCCTTCCTCGACCACCATCTCAAGTGCGGCGACAGCCTGTTCGGCGAAAAGGTTGGGCGCGCACTGGACGAGCTGTCTCGCCGTGGCGCGCTACTGATCAGCGACGCGGTGCGGCGCGCGGAAGCCGAAGTCGCCGACATGGAAGTGGTCGAGAACTACACTGACGCGGCCGTCGCCGAAGTGCATGCCAGCGCGGATGCCTATGCGCAGGTGGAACAGGGAACCGCGCCGCTGAAGCGCTTCCTCGATTTCTGGCAAGCGGTCAAATGGCTGGATTTGACCGACGCGGAAGAACGCGCGCTCCAAGCGCTGCTCGACGGGCGGTTCGGCGACCCGGTGGCGGTCGCTGCCGGGATGGTCCCACCGAACCGGCCGGCAGGCGCTCCCGAGACTCTACGGCTGGCCCTCGACGACGAGCCCGAGCACATAGCACTGGCCGGCACTGGCACGGTCTCGGTTCGCGAGTGGAACACGGTCTCTGTGCTGATCGACCGGGCACACAAGCTTGCGGCCGAAGAGCACTTCCTCCACTGGGAAGTCGCCTTCCCCGGAGTCTGGCGGGCCTGGCAATCGGCGACGCCCGAAGGCGGCTTTGACGCCATTGTCGGCAACCCCCCCTGGGACCGGATGAAAATGCAGGAGGTGGAATGGTTCGCGGCGCGTGACCCGGCCATTGCCCGGCAGCAACGGGCGGCGGACCGAAAGGCGATGGTGGCTCGACTTATCGAAAGCCGGGCACCGCTCGGCGCCGCATACGCAGTAGCACGGGCGCGTGCAGACAAGGCGATGGAGCGTGCGCGAAGCAGCGGCGAGTTTCCGCTGCTGTCGCGTGGCGACGTCAACATCTATTCGCTCTTCGTCGAGCGTGCCCAATCGCTCATTCATGCGAACGGACTGGCCGGACTGCTGACACCGTCTGGCATCGCGTCGGACCTTACGGCAAGTGCGTTCTTCAAGAGCGTGGCCACGGCCGGCCGGGTGCATTGCCTCTTCGATTTCGAGAACCGTGGACGCTGGTTTCCCGACGTCCATCGTTCCTTCAAGTTCTGCGTCTTCGTCGTAGGCGGCCGCACTCAGACCGTTCGTGCAACAGAATGCGGCTTCTACCTCGACGACGTTCCAGCATTGGCGACACCGGGGCAGGTGTTCGAACTCACTGCCGACGATTTCGCTCTGGTCAACCCAAACACCGGAACCGCGCCGATCTTCCGTACGCGGCGGGATGCGGAATTGACCACTGCGATCTATCAGCGGGTGCCCGTGCTTGTGTCACGCGCAAACGGCACGGAGACCCGGACTTGGCCGGTCCGCTACGTGACCATGTTCCACATGACTAACGACAGCCACCTGTTCTGGACGCGGGAGCGGCTCGAGGCGGAGGGCGCCTATCCGGTCGAAGGCGGCCACTGGCGGAGGGGTAGCGAGGAGTGGGTCCCCTTGTACGTCGGTCGCATGGTTCACCAGTTCAACCACCGGGCGGCTTCCGTGGCCACCAACGATGCGGCCATCCACAACGCGGCGCATTCAGACGAGACGACGGCTGCGCAACTTGCGGATCCAGCGTACTTCCCTGTGCCCCAATATTGGGTAAGCGCTCGCGACGTGGCGTCGCCCACTCTAAAGGCTTGGCGGATCAGCTTCAGGGACATCGCCAGAGCCACGGACGCAAGAACCTTTATTGCTGCGGCAATCCCAAATGCGGCGGCTGGTAATAAGCTACCGCTGCTGGAAACCAACCCCGACTCCGCCGACCATTGCCTGCTAGCGAACCTAAACTCCTTCGTTTTTGATTTTGTCACTCGGTCAAAGACCCAAAGCACCAGCCTCAACTGGTACATCGTTGAACAGCTTCCGGTTCTACCGCCCGCTACATACCATGTTGGTTTGGGGCCGAACTCGGCGGACTCTCTGGTCCGCGACCACGTCCTTCGCCTCACCTACACCGCACACAACATGGCGCCCTTCGCGCGTGAGCTTGGCTTCGACGGTCCGCCCTTTATCTGGAACGAAGACGAACGTCGCCACCTTCGCGCGCGGCTCGATGCGCTCTACTTTCACCTCTACGGAATTACCGACGAGGCGGACATTCGGTACATCCTCTCGACCTTCCCTATTGTGGAGCGCAAGGACCGCGAGGCCTATGGGGTCTATCTCACTGCCGAGCTGATCGTCTGGTACTTCCGCGCTCTGGCGGCTGGTGACGTCACTTCCATCGCACCGGAAGGAGTGCTGCTACGGACGGCCAACCGGAGCCTATGAACATTCGCGCGCTGCGCGAAGACCTTATCGCTCGCGCGAGCGTCGGAAACCTCACGTCAGAACAGGCTGAGGCTGAGGCCAAACGTCTCGGTGTCGGACCGCTCGCCAGCAAGCCCGATCCGGAAGACTACGATCCTCTCGCCGAAACCTATTGGTCGCTGCCAATGGCAATTGCCTGGATGGCGTATCGTCAAGCAGACGCCGTGCGTGAGCGGTGGGACACCTACCGGGAAAAATGCTGGCTATGGCGACGAAGCCGATACCGCGACGGCAACATGATCCGCACCGGGTGGATACTTGAGACACGGGGTCCGGCAAACCTCGCTTATCTTGCCGTCGGGGCAATCGTCGATCAGTCAGACGGGATCGAATTGATCATGTCGGTGCATGAAGCCCAAGATGCACTCTGGATGGGTTTGCAGGAGGGCTTCTTCTCAGCCACGGGCATTTCGTCCGAGACCGGCCGGCGCGAAGTGATCCCCGCAATTGACTGGCAGGAGATGGTCGCGACCCAGCCGCGTGTCGGGGCGCGCGACGAGATTGTCGACAAGCGCCTCACAAGAGGGTTCAAGGAAGTACTTGTCCCTTCTGCGTCGGTCAGGGGTTTTTGGGCAGCTCCAAAGGAACAGCGCGCTCAACTGCCACCATTGGTTCGTCCCGAGGGCTTTGGCTACATGCCGTTATCGTGCGCCGCGCAATGGATAGCCACGGAAGGCGGAACGCGGGATTTCGATCCTAGCGAAGAGACCTACTGGCGCAACGCGTTCGACCAGTTGCTCGGGGCGATCGCCTCCGACAAGGTACGCGTTGTCGGGATAAGGAACGACACACGCGAACAAGTGCCTGGATTTCAGTTTGCCGGCATCGTGGTAGACTATCCCTTTGCCGAAGCCTCGCTCGACTTGATTATGAGCGAGACTATGTACTTGCGGTGCTATCCCTACATCGATGAGCAGCACTGGCAGCGCGGATTCCATGATTCCTTGGTCAGTCGGCGCGCCGATCACTGGACCCACATCATGGTCGAAAGGGGCGACGTACGGGGGCTGTGGCCGTTTGACACCGCGCCTTCAAGGAAGAGTGGCGCGCCCGGACGCCCTACGTCGGCGCACCTCTACTTCGCCGAAATGGAGCGACGTGCATTGGCTGGCAAAATGCTCGACACGTTAGCGGCGGAGTCGCGATATCTCTCGGAATGGGTCGCCAAGAATCATCCGGACATGCCGCAGGCGAAGCCGGACGCCGTTCGTGCCACCATTCGGATGCGATATTGGGTCTTGAAGGGGAAGAAATGATCTAGTTTCTCCCGTTATATTTCCCCTGTTTCCGCCAGCATTGCAGGCCTCAAGACCATCTCCGTCAACCGCTGGAAACCCCAGCCCACTGACAGGAGATGACAGTTGACCGCACCTTCCCCCCGTTACTACCGCCGCGCCGAAGCTGCTCACTACGTCCGCGAGACGTGGGGCATGCCCTGTTCGACGAAGTGGCTGGCAAAGCTTGCCGTCGTCGGCGGTGGCCCGATCTACCGCAAGGCCGGGCGCTTCCCACTCTACACCGCCGACGACCTCGACCAGTGGGCAGGCTCGCGCCTCGGCACGCCGCGCCGGTCCACCTCGGTCGAGGCGTGATCGGGCAATGGCCAGCCGTCGCCACAACCCGCGCCGGGCGAAGTCGCACTTCAGCTACACGGTCTACGAAGTCGCTGATTTGTACGAGGTGAGCCGCCCGACCGTCCGGCACTGGCTGGCCAATGGCCTGCGGCCGAACGACGGCGGCAAGCCAATCCTGATTCATGGCAGCGAACTCAACCGCTTTCACGCGATGCGCCGCGAAGCGAAGAGGACTCGTTGCGGACCCGGCGAACTCTACTGCCTTGGATGCAAGGCGCCGCGTCGGCCGGCCGGCTCGATGGCGGACTACGCCCCCGGCACCAATACTTGCGGCACGGTCACGGGCATCTGCCCGGTCTGCGATCGCATGATGAGTCAGCGCGTCAACCCCGCGCGTCTGGCTCGCTTCCGGGCGGAACTCGACGTGACGACCAGACCGCCTCCCGAACCCATAGGAGAGAGTTGAGGAGCCCGTTTGAATTGTCACTTCCAAAGCAGGACAACACAATGAAACCAAACGCCGCAAACGAGCGGGTGAAACACCGCTATTTCCAGTGGCTGCGCAACGCGAAACAAATGGCCGACAAGTCGGTCGAGCAGGTTGCGATGGGGCTCGACAGGTTTGAGGAATTCACCGGCCGGCGCGACTTCAAGCTGTTGCGGATCGAACAGGCCGAACCCTTCAAGAAGCATCTGGCCAAGCTCAATTCGCTCCGCACTGGCGACCGCCTCAGCAAGGCGACGATCAACTCGACACTCTATGCCATGCGTGATTTCGTTCGCTGGCTCGCCGAGCAGCGCGGTTATCGTACGCGGCTGACTCGAACCGACGCCGACTACTTCAACCCATCGCGCCACGACGAGGCAATCGCGCGTGGATCACGGCCAAGGAAGGCGCCGACGATCGAGCAGATTGAGGCGCTGGTCGCCTCTATGCCAACGGCTACGGCAGTCGACCGACGCAACCGTGCAATCGTCGCGCTGATCGCCCTAACAGGCGCGCGCGACAATGCCGTCGCATCCCTTCAAATGGGCGATCTGGACTTGGACGACAAACAGCTCTTTCAAGACCCGAGGCACGTCCGGACGAAGTTCCGCAAGGCCATCCCGACATGGTTCTTTCCAGTCGGCGACCACTTCGTCGAGATCGTCGAAGCGTGGAAACGCGAGCTGCAAGAGGTGCACGGCTTCGGAACATCCGCGCCCCTCTTTCCCAAGACCGAAGTGAGCTTCGAACCAGATGGATCGGTTCAGCCTGCTCGCCTCGGCACCGGATGCTGGGCGAATGCGGACCCTATCCGCAAGGTGTTCAAGGAAGCCTGCGCTGCGGCGGGGTTGCCCGACTTCAATCCTCACAGCCTTCGCCACATGCTGGCGCAGATCGGTCAGCAACGTGCGCGATCGCCGGAAGAGATGAAGGCGTGGTCGCAGAACCTGGGGCACGAGAGCGTCATGACGACGTTCACCAGCTACGGGACAGTTCCCGACTATCGGCAGCGGGAAATCATCCTTGGCATGAAGACCTCTGCCTAAGGAAGCGTATTAAGCCGATAGGACTCAGATTCGCTGGCAGATATGTCTCTTGCAGCCCCTTGGCCGATTCTTGACATCCTAACTCGCTCGGCGGAACAGTTGTTGATGTGCAATTCGTGGAGGATACCTAATGAAAGCGGGGCGCGTCTGGACAATCGCATTGTTTTTGATCCTTTCCTCGCTCCAAGCAGCTGTAGGTCAACCTCTGCCAACTCTCTACGACACAAACCTTTGGCGCGACGTGTTCATCAATGACGACTGGAGTTGCAGTAGGCCACTACGAGTTCTCGTACGCCTGAAGGGAGACTTTGCCTTCGTTTTACCGAAATCAGCAAGACAGAAGCAGGCGGCGCGCAAGAAAGATCCAAAAAAATCTGCCCTTCCGCACGTGTTTTCGCTGAATGATTTTGAGTCACTCTCAGGTTGTAGCTTTGGCAATAGCGACGGCGACATTTATGCTGTAGATATTGTTTATGAGTTTGCACAGGAAGTGATACTTCTAGAAAAGATTCGTTTTGATACACTTGGTGATGTGCAGATAGAGCTTTCACGTAATCGTACCTGGGAGTTCGAGCCCCGACACGCTGAAGATTATGCGGAAGGGAGCATTGATTTGGCCGCGTATTACCAGGCCCAAAGCAGCGGCCATAGTCCAATGATGCGCGAGGCTCTTGAGAAGGCTCTGGCTCAAACGGTGAGCCCAGATGCCTCGTATGCACTCGCAATGATCAAGGGCTGGCACAAAAGCTCAAGCTTCGATTTTGAGGTGGCGAAACCCCATTTAGTAGACGCTGCGCAACAGGGACACGTGGGAGCCGCATTCGAACTTGCTAGCAGGCTAGACCGTCAGCTGGCTCACTCTATGCTAAATGGTCGGGACTACAAGGAAGGCGAAGCGCGCGACATGCTCCGCTTCTACGAGATGGCAGTCGCGGGCGGCCACTTCTTGGGTGACCGGCTTGTATCAGAGTGGCGTAGCTTTGGCTTTGAGCTTACCGGCGAGGGCTTCATCGACAAGGAGGAGCCTAACCCGATCGAAGTGACCAATGCACTCAATGACTATTTAGAGACGGCGTGCGCGCTGGGCCAAGGTGCGCCGCTCTTGCTAGGTCCTGCGGGAGCAGTAACGGGAATGATGGCCGAAGATGGAAGCTGTCGGGTTGGCTGGGCGAATTCCTACGGGGTTCAATTCTACTTTGGCCGCGCCAAGTCGCCTGACTGTTCTAAACTTGATGAATCGAGTTTTCAGTGTACGTTTGTCACTTCTCTACAATGTTACGCTAGCGTTCCACTGCCATCAGGGTTTTCTGGATTTGAGGTGCTAGGTGGCACCAGAACATGTCCTCCACCTTTCGGTCTGCCTATGCCCATGAGCGGGCGGTTCATCAAACAGGCCGAGGGGTTCAAGCTGGCATCCAGTCCTAATGCCTTATAGCTTACAAACGCCCTTTGTCCGATTTCAGCGATTGCAGGCACTTCGGACGCTCTACCTTACCTAAGGCAGTCAACTAGGCCTCTTGGTGGCCAGAACACCGAGTCGGCACGAAAACCATGCGACCGTGTTACCCCGGTGTTACCCCGGCGTTGACATCGACTATCTATGCCGTCGATGTTCCGTCTAAATAATTGGTATTTAAGTGAAACTTGGCGCACCCGGCGAGATTCGAACTCACGACCTCTGCCTTCGGAGGGCAGCGCTCTATCCAGCTGAGCTACGGGTGCCTGGTGCTAGGCAATAGGCGATTGCCGCGGTGAGCGCAAGCGGTGGCGGAGGGGAGGGCAATGGGCGCTCATGCGGCCCGGTGCCAGAGCCGCTCCAGTTCGCCGAGCAGACGGAAGGTTGCGGCTTCCGCGGCCAGTATCGCCTCCGGGTCGGACGACTCGTCTTCGTCGCCCGGTTCATCCTCTTCGCCGTCGGACGTGACCGCTTCGCCGAGAACGGGGTCGTCTTCGCCTTCGATCTGGGCAGGCGCAGCCGCGCCCTCCAGCTCAGTGCCTGGCCGCGCGTCGTCGGCGCCGGAACCGGTCGCGAGGGTCATCAACACCTCGGCGATGGCGATGTCGAAATCGACCTCCCCAGCGGCAGGGTGCGCCTCTACGGGCGGGATGGACGGATCGGCGGAGCGGATGGTGCCGTCCTCTTGCGTCTCGGCGCTCTGGCTCGCCTCAGGGGCGGGTTCCGAGATGCGGTGGATCGTGGTGGCAACGATGCTGCGGCGGCTGAAGCTCGACATTGGGGCCTCCAATGGTCACTGCAGCAATGGTTAACCGCGGCTGATGGCCGGAATGGGGCGCGCTAGAACGGGGCGGGCGAGGCGAAGCGGACCCAGCCGCCGGCCGGGTGATTGAAAGCCAGTTCCTCGGCATGCAGTTGCAGCCGGCTGGCGGCAGCCCGGGCCGCGCCGGTGGCGTAGAAGGCATCGCCCAGAATGGGGTGACCGAGCGCCAGCATGTGCACCCGCAGCTGATGGGTGCGCCCGGTATGGGGGATGAGGCGCATACGGGTCACCCCCGCCTCGCGCGCCTCGACATGCCACTCGGTGCGGCTCATGCGGCCGCGCTCGTGATCGACACGCTGGCGCGGCTTGTTCTCCCAGTCGGTGGCGAGCGGCAATTCGATGATGCCGGTGTCGCCGGCGACCTCGCCCCAGACTCGGGCGACATAGGATTTCTGCGCGCGCCGCTGCTCGAATTCCTGGCCGACGTGACCGAGCGCCCGCTTGTTCAGCGCCATCACCAGGACGCCAGAAGTGTCCATATCGAGCCGATGCGCCATGGCGGCTGTCGGCCAGCGCGCCTTGACGCGCGCCTCGAGACAATCGGCGAGCGCCGGATCCTTGCCGGCAACGCTGAGCAGGCCGGATGGCTTGTCGAGGACGACGATGTCCTCGTCGGCGTGCAGCACGGTCAGCCAGGGCTCGGCCGGCGGCGTGTAGGAAAAGGTCTTGGGCATCGGGTTGAGCATGGCTCGCCATAGCAGGTCCGGCCGCGTGCCGGAACCGGTTCAACGACGATCCACGGTGCTGTGGCGCGCCCCGATGGTGAAGGCGCGGTGAAGCCGGTGAGGAGAAATTAAATAACTTCACCGCATGAATGTAAGAAGGCGTTTCCGGAATGACGGGCTAGAAGGAGGCGAAAATGGAAGAAAACATGCGTCTCCTGATCATCGACGACAATGCGACCAACCTGATGCTGCTGACGATCATCGCCCAGCGGCTGGATGGAGTCAGTGTAGAGGGCTGTCAGACGCCGCTCAGGGCACTCGAACTCTTGCGCGGCGGCGCCTATGACCTGATCCTCGTCGATTATGTCATGCCGGAAATGAACGGCAACGACCTGATCACGGCGATCCGCATGCTCGACAATTATCAGGTCGTGCCGATCGTGATGATCACCGGTGAAAACGACCGGCAGGTGAGGCTGGATGCCATCCTGGCGGGCGCCACGGACTTCCTGAACAAGCCCGTCGATCCGATCGAGCTCAGGGCACGGCTCAGCAATCTTCTGGCTTTGCGGCGTGCGCAACGCGACCTCGCCAACCATGCCCAATGGCTGGAGCGCGAAATCGCCGAGGCGACGCGTCACCTCACCGAGCGCGAGGAAGAAGTGATCTGGCGGCTGTCGCGTGCCATCGAGTTTCGCGACGGCGGCACCGGCGAGCACATTTCGCGGGTGGCGACCGTATCGCGGCTGATTGCCGAGGGATTGGGCTGCGAGCCCGAGTTCTGCCGCACGATCTATCTTGCCGCGCCGCTGCATGACGTCGGCAAGGTGGGGATCCCCGACTCCATCCTGACCAAGCCGGGCCGGCTGACCGATGAGGAAATGGCCACGATGCGCGGGCATGTCGCGCTGGGTCAGCGCATTCTCGCGGGCGCGGAATCGAGCCTCGTCCAGTTTGCGGAACGCATCGTTGCCAGCCATCACGAGCGCTGGGACGGCAAAGGCTACCCGGCGGGTCTTGCCGGCGAGGAGATTCCACTCGAAGGGCGGATCGTGGCGGTCGCCGACGTGTTCGACGCCTTGTGCTCTCCCCGCCCCTACAAGAGCGGTTGGCCGATCGAGGAAGCCTGCGACGAGATCAACCGCTGCGCCGGCGGCCATTTCGACCCACGCGTCGTTGCAGCGTTCAATGAACGCTGGAGCGACATTCTCCCCCTTTACCGGTCCGCAGAAAGTGCAGCCGCCTAGTCCAAGAAAGGACGCCTAATGAACAAGATCTTCGCCGTCGCGCTCGCTGGCCTGCTGCTGCTCTCTACCATCGCCGCCAGTGCCGAAGACCTCGCCGCCCCCACAGATAGTGTCATCCTCACGGTCACGGGCGCCATAAGCAACACCAACGCCCCGGGCACCGCGCAGTTCGACCTCGCCATGCTCGAAGCGCTGCCTGGCCAGGAAACGACGACAGCCACGCCATGGTATGATGGTGCGCAGAGCTTTTCCGGACCGCTCGGGGACGCGCTGCTGGCGGCGGTTGGCGCGACCGGCGATACGCTGGTGGTGACGGCGATCAACGACTACGTCACAGAGATTCCGGTTGCCGACTTCCAGACCTGGCCGGTGATCTTCGCCACCCGTCACAATGGCGAGGTGATGTCGGTGCGCGAGAAGGGACCGATCTTCGTGATCTATCCCTTCGATAGCGACCAGGCGCTCAACACCGAGGTCTATTACGGCCGGTCCGCCTGGCAGGTGAAATCCATCGAGGTGAGGTAGGTCATGGCGGGGCCGGAGGGGCCAGACGCCGGGGCTAAGCCGTTCACAGGCTCCAAGCGACTGGGCGTCATCGCCCTGGTGCTTGTCGGCGCCATCCTCAGCATCAACCTGATCGCCCTGCTGTTGGCATTGGATGAGCGGCAGCGCTCGACCATGGCGGCGTCCCGTGAAGATGCGGTCTGGGCCGCCTACCAGGTCGATCGCGAGGCGGCGAAGTTGCACGAAGTGCTGCTGCGTTTCGACTTCGGGCAGGCAACGATCGATGAGGTCTCGACACGCTACGATGTGCTCTACAGCCGAACGACCGTGCTCGGCGGGGGGCAGCTGGCAAAGGTGTTTCGCGAAGACGGGCTCGCCGTGCCCGGAGCCGAAGTGGCGCGGCAAATCCTGGCCCTGGCGCCACAGTTCGATGCCATTGCCGCCGACAGGACCATTCCGCGCCCGGCGCTGGTGCAGCTGATTGAAGACGTTGAAGCGATCGAGCGCACGGCATCGGCATTGCTGATTGCCACCAATGCCCGCCACGGGGAGGTAAAGGTCGAGGAGCGGCAGCATGTCGACCACCTCTACATGCAGATCGCGATGAGCGCCGGCGGGTTGACGCTGGTGTTCGTGACGCTGATCGCAATGTTTGCGCTGCAGGTGCGCGTGCTGTCCCGCTCCCGCCGTGAGGTGGTTCGCCTCGGCGAGGAATACCGGCAGGCTGCGGCCGCGGCGCAGCAGGCCAATGGCGCCAAGTCGGCTTTCCTCGCCGCCATGAGTCACGAGATCCGCACGCCGCTAAACGGCATCATTGGCATGTCGGAACTGCTGGCCGAGACGCGACTCGATGCGCAGCAGGCAGCGGAGGTGGCGATCATCCGGCAGTCGGGCGACGCCCTGCTCGACGTCATCAACGACGTGCTGGATTTCTCGAAACTGGAGTCGGGCGGCATCGAGCTGGAATTCGCGGACTTTCCGCTCAGCGAGGTGATGGAAGGGGTGAAGCAGTTGATGGCGCCGCGTGCCCGGAACCGGGGCGTCGGGCTGGAGTTCGAGTATCCCGACATCATGGCGCGCAGCGATCCGGTGCGGCTGAAGCAGATTCTGATCAACCTGGTCGGTAACGCGATCAAGTTCACCGATAGCGGCTCGGTCAATGTCTGGGCCGGCCCGGCGAGCGATACGCGCATGCGGATCGAAGTGCGCGACACAGGCATTGGTGTCGCCCCCGAGGTCCAGGGGCGGCTGTTCACCGAGTTCACCCAGGCAGATTCGACGGTCAGCCGCCGCTTCGGCGGCACGGGCCTCGGTCTCGCGATCTGCCGCAGGCTGGTGACGGCGATGGGCGGCGAGATCGGCATGGAAAGCACGCCGGGCCAGGGCAGCACGTTCTGGTTCGAGTTGCCCTGCGACAGGGCAAGGCACATGGTTGCTCCGCCCAAATCGGCTCCTCCAGCCATAGCACCGATGTCGCATCATGGCCGCGTTCTGCTGGTGGAGGATAACCTGATCAACCAGATGGTGGCGCAGGGTCTGCTCTCCCGTCTCGGATTCCTGGTCGAGGTGGCGGCCAATGGCAGCGCGGCGCTGGCAATGACCGAGAAGCAGGCCTACGACCTGATCTTCATGGACATGCAGATGCCGGTGATGGATGGGCTCGAGGCGACGCGCCGGTTGCGGGCCAATGGCTGGACAGCACCGATCATCGGGCTGACCGCCAATGCCTTCGTTTCGGATCGCGACGCCTGCTTTGCGGCCGGCATGGATGGCTTCGTCAGCAAACCGGTGACCCGCCAGAAGCTTGAGGACGCCATCCTCGCGGTGAAGACCTCGGGGGCGGCTGCGCCCCCCGCACCAGCGGCCGGCCCCTCAAACGACCTGTTCGACGTCGCCCAACGGCGGGCCATGCTCGAAGAGTTCGGTGCCGAACAGATTGCCACGCTGGTTGCGCATTTCTGGCAGGACACCGCGGAGCTGCTCGATGCGGTGCGGATCGCGGGGACGACCGAACCGGCGAGACGGAGCCTCCACACACTCAAGGGCCTTGCGGCGACGCTGGGGTTCGCGGCCATCAGCCGGGCCGCCGCCAATGCGGAGTTGGTGCTCAAGGCCGGCGGCAGCGCGGAGCTCGACGAGCTGCAGCAGGCCATCAGGCAGACCCGCGCCGCAGTGGCGGAGGAAGCGGGCTCAGCAGAGGCTATGAGCCAGACGGCCGCTTTGCTATAAGGCCGGCATGAAGCCGTGCTTTGAAACCCTGCGGACGGGCGTTCGCGTTGCCGCCCTTTTGGCTCTCGGCCTCGTTGCCGGGGGGTGCTCGATGGCGGGACTTCCTGGCATTGCGCCGGCCCCGGCAAAGGTCGCAACCGCCGCCCCTACCCCCGCACCGGCGCCGGCTCGCGAGAATTCCTCGATCGGCTTCGGACCGCTGGCTTTTGCTGCGGCGGCTGATGCGGCGCCCGCCTCTGCCCCGGCTGCGAGGCCCGCCGCCGGCCATGTGAACACGCTGATCTCGCGCTATGCCGCGATCTATGCGATCCCCGAGAGCCTGTTGCACCGGGTGGTGCGCAGTGAGAGCAACTACAATCCGGCAGCGCGGAACGGGCCATTTCTGGGCCTGATGCAGATCCGCTATGAGACCGCGAAGTCGATGGGCTACAAGGGGACGCCGCTCGGGCTGCTGGATGCGGAGGCCAACCTGAAGTTCGGCGCCAAATATCTGCGCGGTGCCTATCTCGTGGCCGGCTACAATGCCGACCGGGCGGTTAGCCTCTACCGCTCGGGCTACTACTATCACGCCAAGCGGGCCGGCTTGTTGGAAGAAACGGGGCTGCGCTGAGCCCGTCAGCTCTCGATCGCCAGGCGGACCAGCTCGGCGGCATTGCGGGCCCCGACCTTTTCCATGATGTGCCGGCGATGCACTTCGACGGTGCGATAGGAGAGCCCCAGATGCGCGGCAATCTCTTTGTTGGTTTCGCCGCGCACGACGTGCCGTAGCACCTCGCGCTCGCGATGGGTCAAGGCGCCGAAGCCGCCGACCGTGACCTCGTCGCCCCCGTCCTGACGACGCTCCAGCCGTAGATCGACGCGGAACAGGTCTTCGGCGGCCTGCAGGATTTCCACGATTTCGTAGGGTGGGGAGAACACCGCGCTGGCGCCGTGCCGGACCGCGGCCACGACCGGCTCGGCCCGGAGTTGGGCCGGCGCCAGCAGGAATGAGTGAATGCCGAGCTGCTTTTCACGCAGCGAGGCGACGATGTTCAGCGTTGCGGCCAGGCCCGCCTCATCGGTTTCCATCGGCAGAATGGCCAGATCCGGCCGCCGCAGACTGGCCATGCGATCCAGCGTGTCGCTGTCGGGCATGGTGGAAACCTGAAAGCCGCGTGTCACGAAGGCATCGCAGATCTGTCGCGTAACGGCGACATCGGGATGGGTCAGATAGATCAGCCGGTCGCGATTGAGATAGGCACGATAGGCGATGGGGTCAGTCTTGCTGTTCATGGCACCACACTTGTCGACGGCCCGGCGCGCCGCCTCCCAAGGATCGCCACCGTTCCGGCTGCATTCGATTCGTGTCCACGATGAACAAAAGACCACAGCCAAGTCATCGCTGGCAAGCGGCGGATTGCTTCTCTCCTTGTGTAATATTTCCCTACGCGGCCGATCGAATTCGGACCGTTGTACTCAGTATTCCAATGCAGACAGCCAATGCATCGGGACCATGTGTTCATGGATGTTTTTCGGGAGCAAACTTGAGCCGGCGGTGAAGTTACGGACAGCGCGGCGGTGCATAAGTCCGCGGCCGAGATTCACGACGCGTCAAACAGCGCATATCAATCGGGTGCAGGGGCAATCTGTGGGGACAATGATGTTCAGAAAACTCGTGGCCGAAGCTTTCGGCACGTTCTGGTTGGTATTTGGCGGCTGCGGCGCAGCGCTGCTTGCCGCGGGCTTTCCCGAGGTCGGGATCGGCTTTGTCGGGGTGTCGCTGGCCTTCGGCCTGACGGTGCTGACGATGGCCTTCGCGGTGGGGCACATTTCGGGCGGGCATTTCAATCCGGCGGTGTCGCTCGGGCTCGCGATCGGTGGGCGCTTTGCCTACAAGGACCTGGTGCCCTATTGGGTGGCGCAAGTGGTTGGCGGCGTCGCCGGGGCAGCGGTGCTCTACATCATCGCGTCGGGCCAGCCGGATTTCGTGGCCGGCGGCTTTGCCTCGAACGGCTATGACCAGAACTCGCCGGGCGGCTATTCGATGATGGCGGCGCTGGTGGCCGAAATCGTGCTGACGGCGTTCTTCGTGATCGTGATCCTTGGTTCGACCGCCAAGACCGCGGCGGCCGGCTTTGCGCCGATCGCCATCGGGCTCTGCCTGACGCTGATCCACCTGATCTCGATCCCGGTGACCAATACTTCGGTGAACCCGGCGCGCTCCATTGCGGCCGCGATCTTTGCTCAGAACGGCGCCCTGGGCCAGGTCTGGCTGTTCATCGTGGCGCCACTGATCGGGGCGGCGATTGGCGCGGCGATCTGGAAGTACCTGATCGCGGACAGCGAGTAGCGGTGCGGAATAAGCTATAACCGGTGGGGCGGGGCACGCCCCCTTCGCCGGGAGATTGAGAGTTTGTTCACTGTCGGCATACACCCGACAGTGAACATTCCGGCGCATGACTCTGTCCAACCCGCAAAGGGAGGACAGCAAGTGACCCATTTCGACAGCGTCATCGAAACTAGAGCGGCCCGCATTTCTGTGCGTCAATCTGCTGGCAGCGGCATGCCGGTGTTGATGATCCATGGTTCGGGCAGCAGCAAAGACGTGTTTGCCCGGCAATTCGCCGATCCGATGGCGAATGATTTCCGGATGATTGCGATAGACTTGCCCGGCCATGGCGAGTCCTCGGATGCCGAGGATCCGCAGGCGGCCTATAGCCTTGGCGGCTTTGCCGGAGCAGTGGGAGAGGTTATCGACCATCTGGGCCTATCCCATGTTGCCGTGTTTGGCTGGTCGCTGGGCGGGCATATCGGGATCGAGTTGCTGCACGCACACAAGGCGGTGGCCGGCTTGATGCTGACGGGTACACCGCCGGTGTCGCAGGGTGTGCTGGCGATGCTCAGGGGCTTTCATACCGGGTGGGATCTGTTGTTGACCTCGAAGGGGCAGTTCACGGCGCGCGATGTCGAGCGCTTCGGCCGGTTGTGCTACGGCGAGGCAGTGACGCCGTCGCTTCTCGAAGCCATCGCCCGGGCCGACGGCCGCGTGCGCACCACGGTCTTCAAGGGCCTGATGCGCGGCGAAGGCGCCGACCAGAAGCGCACCGTCGAAGAGGCGGTTGTGCCGATTGCCGTGGTCAACGGCGCCAATGAACCCTTTGCCCGGTTGAGCTATCTCAACAGTCTCAACTATCGGGTGCTGTGGGGGGATAAGTGCCATGTCATCGAAGGGGCGGCACATGCGCCGTTCCTGACGGCGCCAGAGCAGTTCAACCCGCTGCTTGCGTCGTTCGTCGCCGATGTCGGTCGCCACAGTGCCGCTGCGGACGAGCGGGCAAAGAAGACCGGCACCGCCTGAGCCGGATCAGCGGCGCTTCAGGCGGGCCCAGACCTCGCTGGCGGGCCGGAGGGTGAGCGTCGGGAACGGCACCAGCGGCTTGTCGCCATGCGGCTCGAGGCGATAGCGGCGGCAGATGGTGGCGATGAGCAGCATGGCCTCCATCATGGCGAAGCGATTGCCGATGCAGACGCGCGGGCCGCCGCCGAAGGGCATATAGGCAAAGCGCGGCAGGGTCTTGCGCAGGTCGCCGGCCCAGCGCTCGGGTCTGAATTCTAGCGGATCGTCATAGTGCGCCGGGTCGCGGTGCACCACCCAGGCGCTCATGTAGACGGTGGTGCCGGCCGGGACTTCGTAGTCGCCAATGCGGCAATCAGCCTTTGCCTCGCGGCCGATGGCCCAGGCGGCGGGGTAGAGCCGCAAGGTCTCGATGACGGTGTTCTCGGTGACCTTGAGGTTCGCCAGATCGTCATTGCGGATCGGGCGGTCGCCGACGACGCGTTCGACCTCCTCGGCAATGGCGTCCTGGATCTCGGGCCGCTTGCTGAGCGCATGGAAGGCCCAGCACATGGTGAGCGCCGAGGTCTCGTAGCCGGCGAGCATCATGGTCAGCACTTCGTCGCGCAGCTGCTTGTCGGACATGGGCTGGCCGTCGTCGTCGCGCGCAGCCATCAGCATGGAGATGAGATCGCCGCGATCCTCGGTGGAGCCGCGTCGCTCGTCGATGAGACGGCGCACGACCCCCTCGATGGCGGCGATGCCGCGGCGATAGCGGATATGGCCGGGCAGCGGCACGGCGTCGGGAATCAGGAACAGTCGGGAATATCGCCTGGAGATTTCGGCGAGGATGTCCTTCATCGCGGTTTCGATCAGTTGCACATCGGCCTCGACCTCGGCGCTGAACATGGTGCGGGCGGCGATGCGGAGGCCGAGCTTCATCATGTGCGGATGCAGGTCGACGACTTCGTCGTCGGGCCAGGTGGCGAGCATTTCCTCGGTGAGCCGCGTCATGGCGCTGTCGTAGCTCTGGAGGCGCTGGCCGGCGAAGGCCGGGGCGGCGAGCTTGCGCTGGCGCTGCCAAAGGCTGCCTTCGGATGTGAACAGCCCCTGCCCGGTCAGCAGAGCGACGTGACGCCAGAAGAAACGGTGCTTGGTGAAGTTCTCGTGCTGCTTGACCAGCACCTGCTCGATGAGGTCGGAGCCCGAGACGAGCAGGGTCGGCCAGGCGCCGAGCTGCAGGCGGACGATGTCGCCATGATCGCGCCGCCAGGTCTCGAAGGCTTTGAACGGATCAAGGCCGATGTCGAGGAGATTGCCAAGAACTGGCAGCCCCTTCGGCATCGGCGGCACGCGTGGCGGCAGCAAATCCGAAGACGATGCGGAACCGATGTCCGTCACTTCGTGTCCTTCCCGTGCTCGCAGTGCCGCATCCAGCCGGCATCGCAGGGAAGACTAGCATGTCTGCTGGGACTGCGAATTCACAAGAAGACGAATATTTCCAGGTATCACCCGATTATTTGCCACTGTTCGTCGCGCGGCGCGGTGGGGCGGAAGTCGAAGCGATCGAGACCAAGCCCGTGCAGCGTGGCGCGCTCGATGAGCGAGAACTCGGCCGGATCGTCGCGGTTGAAGTTCATCGGCTCACGCAGCACCACCGGCGGGTTGGTCATGAAGCGCACATTGGGCGAGTGATTGTTGGACGAGGCGTGCAGCATATAGGGGTGGAGGATGATGAAATCGCCCAGCTCGCCGGTGACCTCGACGAACTCCGAGCACTTGTCGATGAGCGAGCCGAAATCGAAGCTCGGATCGACGCCCTCGGGGTGATCGGCGAGATAGCGCGCCACGTGGCCGATCGAGTCCGGGGCAATGAAGGTGCCGCCGCCCTTGTGGCCGACATCGGACCAGTAGACGATGGTGAGCAGCCCCTGCTCGCGGCTATCGAGGAAGTGGCGGAAGAAGCTGCCATCCTTGTGCCAGCCGCCGGCCTCGGGCGAGGGCGGCATCCACGGCTTATCGGCGCCACGGCGGAAATTGACGATGAAGGCATCGGACCATTCGCGCGAGTCGATGGTGGTGAAATGCTGGGACTCGATCTGCATAATGCGGGTGTCGATGCGGTCCTCGCCGCCAGTGACGTCGCAGAGCGCGCCCCAGGCCTTGGGCGAGATGTCCTTGATGGCCGCGATGTTGTTGCGGTCCATCCAGACGATTTCCTTGGTCCAGGTGGAGCGATCAGCGGGGTCATAGCCGAGGCGGGTATAGGCCTCGGCGGTCCAGCGCGCGGCAAGGTCGGGATCGAGGCAGCCCTTGACGACGACATAGCCCTTTTCGACGAAATGCTGGGCCTGCTCGGGCGTGAGCACCTGGAGTTGCCGGGCCATGGGGGTTCCTCGCAATATATGTTGTTATGATTGTAGTCTGGTGGGGACCGCGGCAGCGCCTGCGGATGAGGGAAGGTTAGCGCGGCGGGGAGAGGCTGTCATCGGGGAGATGCGGCGCCGACGCGGGATTTGATGGGCGTGCGGAGGCGCCCGACGGCGATGGCCTCGGGGTTGGGGCGCGCCATTCGAGCATAGCTCTCATGGCCTTCTCGGGGAAATCGCTCCACCGGAGCGATTTCTTATCCCTCGAAGGGACGTAGGCCGGCGAGGCGTCTGCCTCACGCGGGTAGTCCGCAAATGTAACGAGGCAAACGCCTCGCCGGCCGACCGGGGTTTTGGGCGTATGGCAAGCCGGCCCGGGCGCATCCCGTGCCGCATCGCGAAGACCGTGCAGGCCGTTGCAAAGGGCGGACCTGAGGTCCTGCCGAGCCCGGTTTCTGCGGCCGCCTCATGCGTGGCAGCCTGATCTCCTGGAACGGTTCCGCATGGAGCCGTCCCGCGCGTTGCTAGCGGCGTCCCCGGCGAACCGGATCGTGCCGACCTGCTTTCGACCTGGATGGCAGCGACCCGCCATCCACCCGACCATCCCCCTCGCAGACCGTTCGTCGCGACCCCGTCCCGCGCGGGAGGACGGCGGCAGTATGGTGTGGGTTTTGGGAGAGGGGATAAGTTTGACTGCTGCGCTATCTGCCGTCTGGAACCCCAGGACCACTATGTCAGATTCAGAAGCCAGCGGGCCCAATACTGCAAGCATGTCTATTGACGCTCGCAGAAGCCCTCCAAGGCATCTGCGAGCCTTCGCTGCGAGGGCAGATCGCTGCAATCCATCAAGGCGCGACTGATCGCCTCCGACAACAACATGGGGTCCTTGTTCATACGACTCAGGTCCCACCCCCACTCATCCGCGACTGCTTCCAGATAACTTCGCCACCCTGAAATGTCATCAGTTATACTTCCTTGTATGTTATCCTTCCATGCAAGGAAATTACCCTCACAAAAATCAAGAGCAATTTCTTCTGGTATCAGCACCTGTTCGTCGAGGGCATATCGCGCGATCTCCTCGTTCTTTCGATCCTTGATAGATTGACTCATATCAAAATCAAAAACGCAAAATACGTCGATAGAAAACCCTCTACATAGGGCCAAAATCATTGGCATCTTCGTCTTGCCGCCAACCGGTATTATATGGCCGCCAGCCCCAACAAATTTCTCATACCTGCCCTTACTTCTAAGGTAGCTCGTAATTATTGCCTCGTCTTCCGCACCCTCAACCAATACGAGTTTCGTTGCGAAAAACATTTCAGATATATTAGTTTGCAAGGACCTGTCTATTCCAGACAATGTCGCCTTGACGCCGATCGCATCTACCCCTTTTCTCTCTGCGCAGTACCTACCCTGCTCTTCAATCGACCATGAATACACATTCGTAGAGTTCCTTCGTTTCCTAAGCACTCGAACGCTTGCGAACGTCCTCCCAGAAATAAAGTATGGGCTGTGCGTAGTGACAATAACCTGTGAACCCGCATTTGCTAACTCGTGAAGTGCAATTGCCAAGAACCGCGCTTGTGGTGGGTGCTGATACAGCTCTGGCTCTTCCACGCCAAGTAAAATAGAAAAGTCGTTATCGGCCGCCGCTGCCTGCGCCCGTGCCGCAACGTTCAGTAGGGCCATTATGTATGTTCGCTGAAGTCCATGACCAAACATATCTGGGCTTCCGATTACTTCTCCGTCCCTGAATATGGATCGGATGTGCGGCTCATTCAGTTGAACCGTCTGGCTATTGTCCCATTCCAAAGCAATCCTCACCGGCGCGGTTGAAAGCGCACGGAATTCGGAGTCTATCTTTTGCCCCACTTGGGACAACACGCCGTCCGCTCCCTTAAGTATCTCTTGGAGGGACGACTCCGTCGAAGCCTGCAAGCTGGCAAGCTTCTCACTGAAGTCGTACTGAGCGCGAACGGCCAGCAATATGAGCTTTGAGAATGCGGAGTTCCTAAGCTCAGCAGCCTCTGCTGACGCATCCTTCACTGCAGGAACGTATATCCAGTCCAAGTAGCGGCGTAGTTTCGGCACAGGACCCGTCGCGCCATAGGCGTTCTCCTCGCTGGGAATTCGCTCATGGCGTTCAGGCAAGGTGGCCTCGTATTGCCTAACGCACGCCTCAGCCTGGTCCATATTTTTCCAGGGATCCAGAGGGGCACCCGCAGTCCTCAAGGCCTCGTAGATCGGCTTTCGTTCCGATGCCTTGTCGGCAGCAAAAAACGGCGCACACTCTGGGAGGCCGTATCGGACGCCTCGGCACTTGCCTGCTACCCGACCATCGACCTCACGTGTAGCGACAAGTTCAAAGACTACCTTTCCACCTCGGACATAATGTCCGAAGTCTATAGCTGCCTGCCCCTCTACCCCATCAAACTCATAGAGGATGGACATTGGCTCTTCAGCTGCGCCCACGGAGAAATCGTCAGCTGTCAGCCCGAACTTGCCACCATCCGCGTACAGGTAGTTAAGGGCCCGGAGGGCCGTGGACTTACCGCAGTTGTTTGGTCCGACCAGAGAGGTGTAGTCCGAGAACTCTATGACCTCTGAGCGAAAGCATCGAAAGTTGGTGAACTCTATCTTGGAGAGCCTCATCGGCGAAACTCATAGCGATCTTTGATGCGCGCAATGAAATATCGTCCGGCAGACGGGGCGCTGATCAGGGCGTCGTACTCAGATTTTGGAACCGATTGGTAGAAATATGTACCCCCATTCGAAAAATCGATTTGTAGCAATTCTTGATCCGGATCGTACTCAACTGATCGAATCATGCTTGAATTGACCCTCGGCACTGAACTACCCCTCGACACACCGATGCACGAAAGAGAACACCGATGCCGAGACTTTTCAAGAATGCATGAAGGACAAACGTGACGTCGGTGCTCCTGCTTTGGCTGCTCTGTGTCAGCAAGCGCACTTATTGTGAGCTTCAGTAGTTATCTGATCTGTTGAACAACAGCCTTGGGAAGCGATGCCCGGTCCTCGCGGGAGGAAGGGACTAGCCCCTGCCCTACGGCCTCACAATCCCCCCGTCCCGCCTACGATCCTCCGCCATGTAGTAGGTCTTTTTCGCCTTTTCGGGGTCGAGCAGGGCTTCGGCTTTGGTGACGTCGATGTCGAGGCCGAGGCCGGGGGTTTCGTTGTGGTAGAGGTAGCCGCCGTCGAGCACGGCGTGGCCGGGGAAGAGTTCGTATTCCTCGGGCTTGAAGGTGTTTTCCTCCTGGATGCCGAAGGCGGTGGACGCGAGGTCGACGTGGATGGCAGCCATCTGGTTGACCGGGTCGTTGTCGCCGCCTTCCTGCCAGGCGGTCTGGATGCCGAACCATTCGCAGAGCGTCGCGATTTTCCGCGCATTGGTGATGCCGCCGCCCTTGGAGATGCGGACGCGGACGAAATCGATGAGGCGCTCGGTGATCAGCGGCAGGTATTCATGCGGGTTGATGAAGAGCTCGCCCATGGCCTGGGGCGTGGTGCATTGCTGGCGGACGAGGCGGTACCAGCCGACCTGTTCGGGGCTGAGCAGATCCTCAAGGAAGAACAGCCGGTAGGGCTCGAGGAGTCTTGCGAGCTGCACGGCGTTGTGGGGCGCGAGGTGCTCGTGCACGTCGTGGGTGAATTTGGGCTGCCAGCCGAGCTTGTCGCGCAGGTGGGCGAACATTTCGGGGATGGCTTTGAGATAGGCGTCGTCGTCGAAGGCCTTGTCCTGCGGCCAGTGGTTCTTCGGGCCGCGGGCGTCGGCACGATCGAGGAAGCCGCCGCCCCCATAATTGCCGAGCTGGCAGCGGATGACGGTGAAGCCTTCCTCCCAGTAGCGGCGGACATCGTCCTCGAGTTCGGTGAGCGAATTGCCCTGGGCATGGGCATAGGCGGCGACGGCGCTGCGGGTGGCGCCGCCGAGGAGCTGGTAGACCGGCATGCCGGCTTCCTTGCCCTTGATGTCCCACAGCGCCATGTCGATGCCGGCCTGGACGGTGTTGACCACCGCGTCGTTGCGCCAATAGCCAGAGGTGTGGACGGACTGCCAGATGTCCTCGATGCGGCTGACATCGCGGCCGATGAGCAGCGGCGCGACGGTTTCGACGGCGGCCTGGACGACGCGGGCGCGGTAGTGGTCGGAGGCCGAGCCGATGCCGTAGAGGCCGGGCTGGTCGGTGAGGACTTTCACGAACAGCCAGGTGCCGTCGGCACGCGTGCGAATGGTCTCGATGCCAGTGATCCTGGTCATTTTCTCTCCCCCCGATGAAATGTGCTGCGGCCGCGAACTGGGCCTGAATGGGAGGAGCGTAGAGCCGATTTCGGGGGCTTTCCAGTCCCCGAAAGTCTGAGGCTGAGGCTTAGCCGCGCCGGCGCTTGCCGATGCTGCCGGCCGCAACGGCGATGAGGATGATGGCGCCGACCAGCACCTGGCGGACGTAGGAATCGACCGCGAGCTGGGTGAGGCCGTTGTCGAGGACGCCGAGGATGAACACACCGACGATGGTAGCGAGGATGCGTGGCTCGCCGGCCGGGCTCATGGTCATGCCGAGAAACACCGCGGCGATGGCGTTGAGCATGAGGCCCGACCCCTGGGTCGGGTTGGCGGAGGCGACTCGGCTGGCATAGAGGAGGCCGGCGCCGGCGGCACTCAATCCGGTGAGGGCGAAGGCGGCGATCTTCAGGGTTTTGACCGGCACGCCGCTGAGGTGCGCCGCCTCGATATTGCCGCCGATGGCATATAGCCGGCGGCCGAGCGTGGTGTGTTCGAGGAGGAGATAAGTCACCACGACAACGGCAAGGGCGACCAGCGTCAGGTTGGGGATGGCAAGGCCGAAAAGATCGACGCTGCCACGGGCGAAGCCGCCGAATTCTTCCGGGATGGAACGGCCCGAAATGGTCTTGCCGCCCGAGACGATGAAGGCAAGGCCCGAGAACATGGTGAGGGTCGCGAGGGTGGCGACGAAGGGCAGGATGCCGAAGACCGCGACCATGACGCCGTTGAACAGGCCGCCAGCGAGGCCGACCAGCAGCGCAGCCGCAACCGCCTCGGGGATGCCGTAGCCGGCAACGAAGACGATGGCGGCAACGACACCGGCGAGCGAGGCGGTGGAGCCGACGCTCAGATCGAAATCGTTCATGACCATGACGATGGTCATCCCCGCTGCGACGACGGTGAGCATCGACAGCTGCTGGGTGATGTTGAGCCAGTTGCGCGCCGTCATGAAGGTGTCGGGCAGGTTGACCCAGAACACCACGAGGATGATGGCGAAACCGATGAGGGTGCCGAAGCGGCGGAGGAAATGGAGCATGGTCAGGCCGCCTTTGCCGCGGCGCGGCCATAGCAGAGATTGAGGAGGGCTTCTTCGGTGAGGCCGGCGCCGGCAACGATGTCGGTGACCTCGCCGGAGCGAATGACGGCGATGCGGTCGGCCATGCCGATGAGTTCGGGGAGATCGGAGGAGACGAGGATGACGGCCATGCCGCGCGCGGTCATTTCGCGGATCACCTGGTAGATGTCGAACTTGGCGCCGATATCGACGCCGCGGGTCGGCTCATCGAGCAGCAGCAGTTGCGGGGCGCCGTCGAGGGCCTTGGCGAAGACCACCTTCTGCTGGTTGCCGCCGCTGAGCTCGCGGACGCGCTGGGCGACGGATTTGGCTTTGAGGCGGACGCTGGCGCCGAGCTCGGTGGCGCGGGCTTTCTCGCGGCCGGGGGTGAGGAAAGTGCGGAACAGGCTGTTGCGGCTGAGGCCGGGCAGCGTGATGTTTTCGAAGATCGGGCGCGTGGTGACGAGGCCTTCGGAGCGGCGTTCGCGCGGGACATAGGCGATGCCGCCGCGCCAGGCGGCGCCGGGGGTGTGCGGGCGGAACGGGCGGCCGCCGAGCTGCATTTGTCCGCGCGCCGGGCTGTCGCCGACGAGCAGGCGGAGCAGTTCCGACTGGCCCATGCCGGAGAGCCCGGCGAGGCCGAGGATTTCGCCGGCCCGCAGTTCGAGCGTCAGCGGGCGGATGCCGGGGCCGGCAAAGCCGGTGAGCTTGAGGGCGATGTCGGGACGCGGGGCTGCGGCGGCGGGCGGATAGGCCTCGGTGACCTTACGACCGATCATCAGGGCGACGAGGTCGTCATGGGTGATGTTTTTCAGCTCACCGGAATCGATGGAGCGGCCGTCGCGGAGCACGGTGGCGCGATCGCAGAGCGCCATCACCTCATCGAGCCGGTGGGAGACATAGAGCACGGAATTGCCGGAGCGGCGGATTTCGTGGAGCACGGCGAAGAGCCGCTCGCTCTCCTCGCGGGTCAGCGCCGCCGTCGGCTCGTCCATGACATAGAGGCGGGCGGGCGCGGCCGGATCGGAGAGGAAGGCCGAGGAGATGCGGACCAGCATCTGGTCGCCGAGCGGCAGGGTGGCGAGGCGGGCGCGGGTGTCGATATGGGTGATACCGAGGGTCTTCAGCGCATCGCGGGCGATGGCGTGAAGCTTCGGCCAATCGACGAATAGGCCGAGGCGGCGGGGAAACGGGCGTCCGATCAGGATGTTCTCGGCGACCGAGACGGTCGGCACGATGTTGAGTTCCTGATGGATGAAGCGGAGGCCGAGCCGGTGGGCGGCGCGCGGGCTGTCGATCACCACCGGCTGGTCGTCCATGCGGATGGTGGCGGTATCCGGAGCGACGACGCCGGCGAGGATCTTGATGAGGGTGGATTTGCCCGCGCCGTTCTCGCCCATCAGCGCGTGGATCTCGCCCGGCGCGACGACGAGGTCGGCGCCGACAAGGGCGGGCGTGCCGCCATAGGCCTTGGCGACGTTTCGGAGTTCGATAAGGGGCATGGCGAGGCCGGTAGGTTGGAGCGGGCGGGGTGCCACCCGCTCCGGATGCGATTACTCGGCGGCGTTGGCGGCGGTGACGAGCTTGGTCGGCACGTAGATGACCGACTGCTTCAGCGTTTCGCCGGCGAGAACGCGGGCAACGGCGTCGGCGGTGGTCGAACCGATGCCGGCGAAGTCCTGCGCGATCGAGGCTTCGAAATTGCCGGCTTTGGCGATCTCTTCGCGGGCCTGCGGGTTGGCGTCGATGCCGGTGATGACGATGCCTTCGCCTTCACGGCCGGCAGCCTCAATGGCCTGCAGCGCGCCGAGGGCCGGCTGATCCCAGGCGGCCCAGACGGCGGAGATGCTGCCCGGCTCCGGATTGGCGGCGAGGATGGCTTCCATCTTGGCGCGGCTATCGGCGATGCCGCCATCGGCGACATCCGGCGTCACGCGGTCGAGCACCTTGATGTCGGGGTAGTTGGCGAAGATGGCGTCGGCGACCACGCCGCGCTGCTGCACAGGCGGGAAGGCGTCGAAGACGAACATCACGACATTGCCGGCGCCGCCGATACGGTTGACGACATAGGTCGAGGTCTCGGCGGCCATGGCGTAGCCGTTCGAGGTGACGTTGGTGACGAGCAGCGGATCGGCACCAGCATCCATGCCGAAGACCGGGATGTTGGCGGCCTTGGCGGCTTCGAGGCCGGCGGTGACCTGGGTGGGATCGACGTTCAGGACGATGGCGTCGACGCCCTGGTTCACCACGTCTTCGATGCGGGAGATGACGGCTGCGACGTCACCCTGGGTGTCGATGACATTGACGGACCAGCCCTTTTCCTTGGCGACGCCCTGGAAGGCCTCGACATAGAACTGGGTGCCCGGCTGGGCGAGATAAGGTGTGATAACGGCGACATCCTGCGCCTGGGCGGCGCCAAAGGCGGCGCTGGCGGCAAGGAACGAGGCGGCGAACAGGGTCTTGTTGATTGCTTTGTGCACGACGGGTGCCCTCCAATTCGGCGCGAGGGTGTTTGCCTCGGGCTCGCGGGAACTTATAGGGGAGCCGGGGGCCCGGTGCTACGGGACATTTCATCGGGACTTTTCTTGGGAGAGCGCGGTGGCGACCGAGTTGCTGGCAGGCATCGATGTGGGGACGACCGCGACCAAGGCGGTGCTGGTCGATCTGAGCGGGCGCCGGATCGCCGAGTTCGTGCATCGCTACCCGATTCACCGGCCGGAGCCGGGGGCGGCGGAGCAGGACCCGGCGGACTGGATGGACGGGGTGCTGGGGGCGCTCGCCCATTTCGCCGAGGTGGCGGACCTGAGCGGCCTGATGGGTATCGGCATCTGTTCGCAGGTGAACACGCATGTTTTCGTCGACGTTGATGGCAAGCCGGTGCGGCGGGCGATCGTGTGGCAGGACAGCCGCCCTGCCCCCGATGCCGCGGCAATCGACGCGACGGTGACCGAGGCGGAAAAGCTCGCTTGGTTCGGCGGGCCGGTACCGATCGATGCGAGCCATGCGCTGAGCCGCATCGCCTTCGTGAAACGCACAGAGCCCGACGTGTTCGCGCGGACGCGGCAGGTGCTGCTGCCGAAGGATTATTGCGTGCTGCAGCTGACCGGGGCGATCGGGTTGGACCCGGTATCGGCGGTGGGACTGGTCGATAGAACAGGTTATGTCGCGCCGCTGCTGGACCGAGTGGCGGGTGCGGCGGAACTGCTGCCGCCGCTCTATCCGTTCGACCATGTGGCGGGCGTGGTGCGGGCGGGACTGCCCGGCGCGGGGGCGCCGGTGGTGGTTGGCGCCATGGACGCCTGGGGCGGTATGTTCGGCGTCGGCGTGGTTGCCGATGGCGATGCCATGCTGCAATCGGGCACCAGCGAGATCGCCGGGATCGTGTCGTCGCGGATCAACCCGACGCCGGGGGTGATCCTGTTCCCACCCTATCAGGGCATCACCATGCATGCGGCGCCGACACAATCGGGCGGCGCGGCGCTGGCCTGGTTCGCCAATGTGCTGGGCAAGTCGCCGGGCGAGGTGGCTGAGCTGGCTTCCACAGCCGAAGCGGGATCAGCGGTGCCGCTGTTCCTGCCGCATCTGCAGGGCGAGCGGGCACCGCTCTGGGATGCCACGTCGCGCGGGGTGTTCGCGCGGATGGACGGGCGCGCCGGGGCTGCCGAGACGGCGCGGGCGGTGCTGGAGGGCGTCGCGTACTCGGGGCGGCTGGCGTTCGAGGCGCTGGCGCAATCGGCCGGGGGGATGCCGGGACTGATCAGCCTTGGCGGCGGCGGGGCGCGTTCGGATTTCTGGTGCCAGGTGAAGGCCGACGTGCTCGGCGTGCCGCTGCAGCGGGCCAGCGTCGCCGATGCCGCGGCGATGGGCGCGGCGATCCTCGCCGGGGTTGGTGCGGGGGTGGTGCCATCCTTGCAGGCGGCGGCGCGGGCGCTGGTCACTTATGACCGCACGTTCACGCCGGACGCCGGAATGCAGGGCTATCACAGCGAGAGATACGGGCATTATCAGGCGCTCTATGCGGCGATGAAGCCGTTCAATGCCAGGTTTGCGAACTGAACATTGCTTGACCAATGCGGCTCCAACGCCGATGGGTTCTTGAATACGATCAGAGATTTGCCGTGGGAGAGGGACAATGACCGAGCGTTTGCGCTGGGGGATTCTGGCGACGGGGGGCATTGCCGAGGCATTTGCCAAGGACCTGAACCTGACCGGGCGGCCGATTGTGGCGGTTGGATCCCGCAGCCAGGCAAAGGCCGATGAGTTCGCGGGACGGCACGGGATTGGAAAGGCGCATGGCAGCTATGAGGCGCTGGCGGCCGACCCCGAGGTCGACGCCATCTACATTGCGACGCCGCATCCGATGCATGCCGAGAACGCGATCCTGGCGCTGAACCATGGCAAGCATGTGCTGGTTGAGAAGTCGTTCACGGTGAACGCCAAAGAGGCCAAGACGGTCGTCGACCTGGCCGAGTCCAAGGGCTTGGTGGCGCTCGAGGCGATGTGGACGCGGTTTCTGCCGCATATGGTCCGTATCCGCGAGATCGTCGCCTCGGGCGTGCTGGGCGAGGTCCGCTCGGTGGTGGCCGAGCATATGCAGGACCTGCCCGATGACCCCAAGCACCGGTTGAACGACCTGGCGCTTGGCGGCGGGGCGCTGCTCGATCTCGGCATCTATCCGATGAGCTTCATCTTCGACATGCTGGGGCCGCCGGAGCTGCTCCATGCGCTGGGGCGGTTTCGCGAGACGGGGGCGGATGCACAGGTGAACGCGGTGTTCCGTCATGAGGGCGGTGCGATGTCCACCATGCTGTGCGCCTCGGACACGGCCGGGCCAAACCGGGCGCATATCCTCGGCACCGCGGCGCGGATCGAGATCGACGGCGTCTGGTACAAGCCGACGTCGTTCCGGGTGATCGACAGTCAGCGCAATGTGCTCGAGACTTACGAGTCCAAGGTTGAGGGCCGTGGGATGCAATATCAGGCAGCCGAAGTCGAGCGGCTGGCCGCGGCGGGGCTGGTTTCGGGCGAAATGCTGCCGGCGCGGCAATCGGTGGCGATCATGGCGGTGCTGGACGAGATCCGCGGCCAGATCGGGCTGAGCTATCCGGGCGAGATGTAGCCAGCGAGGACGCCCGTCCGCCACGGGAACGGACGGGCGCCAGGGGCATCGACCACCCCTCGTGGCCGCTGCCGGTTGGACGGATCAGGCCTTGCCGAGGAACTCGGCCATGCGCACCAGACCCTGCATGTAGCCGATGGCGTGCGAGCGGCCGCGATGGTTCCAATCGCTGTCGCCATCCATCTTGGGGACGTGATCGTCGAGGAGGAAGCCGTCGAAGCCGTGCTTGGCGAGCAGCACGATGACTTCGGCCGGATCGAAATTGCCGTCGCCGATGAAGCACTCGGTGAAGTTGGGCACCGAGCCCTGCACGTCGCGGAAGTGGATGTAGGAGATGCGGCCCTTGGGGGCGAAATAGTCGATCATCTCGGTGACGTTCTTGCGGCCGCCGGTCATTTCGGAGCAGCAGCCGAGGCAGAGATCGAGGCTCCAGGCTTCGGAGCGGCCGACGAGATCGTAGGCCTTGATGAAGTTCTCGGGCTTGTAGAACAAGCGGGCGACGCCGCCCAGCATGGGCACCGGGGGATCGTCCGGGTGGAGGGCGAGCTTCAGCCCCTCTTCCTCGGCGACGGGGAGTACCGCCTTCATGAAGTACTCGTAGTTACTCCACATCTGTTCTTCGGTGATGAAGGGGCCGTCCTTGCCGAAGAGCGGCATGGAGGAAGCGCGACCGAGCGTCGTCGGCATGAAGGAACGGAGCAGTTCGAGATTGTCGATATTGGCCTCGACGACGGCCATATCGAACTTGCGGGCGGTGGCGCCGCCACGGGTCTCGCCCTTGCGATCGGTGGTCCAGACCGAGTTGGGCATGAAGTGCAGACCAAGCACCGGCACGCCGGCGCGGGCGACGGCGCGAATGGTCGCCTGATAGTTCTCGATCTGCTCGTCGCGGCCCTCAAGACCCATCATGGCCTTGTGGTAGAAATGAGTGGGGACGTTTTCGATGGCCTCGAACTTGAGGCCCGCATCCTCGACTTTCTGCACCAGCGCCTTGACGTCCTGCTCTTCCCAGCGGCTGTCGCCCGGCAAGGTCGGATTGTTCATCTGCAAACCGTTGCAGCCGATCTGCTTGGCGAAGCGCAACCGCTCCTCCGTCAACTCGTGAAACTGGCCTACCGCCACACGAATACCCATCGTCCTGTCCTATCCGTCCCTTGAAGAAGCGGTATCAGCCCTTGACCGAACCTTCGGTCATGCCAGCCACCATGAAGCGTTGTGCCACGAAATAGAGGATCATCAGCGGCACCGAGGAAATAGCGGCGCCGGCCATCAGCGGTCCCCATGGCAGGACGTCGCTGGTGATGAGATAGTTGAGGGCGAGCGGCGCGGTGCGCACGCTTTCCGACGTGGTGAGGACGAGGGCGAAGAGCAGCTCGTTCCAGGCACCGGTGAAGGTGAAGATGGCGACCGCAGCGATGCCGGGCGCCGAAAGCGGCAAGACGATGCGGATCAATGCCCCGAATCGGCTGAGGCCGTCGATCATCCCCTGTTCCTCGAGTTCGCGCGGCACACCGCGGAAATAGCCCTGCAGCAGCCAGGTGGCGAGCGGCAGCGAAAAGGTCAGGTAGACGAGGATGAGGCCCTGCAGCGAGTTACCGAGCTGCAGCTGCGCCATGACGATCGAGAGCGGGATGAACAGGAGCGAGCCCGGCGTCAGGTAGGCGAAGAGGATCAGCCGGCCGATGAGGCCGCGGAAGCGATAGCGGAAGCGCACCATGGAGTAGGCGGCGAAGGAGGAGAAGATCACCGAGATGATCGTCACCGTGGTGGCAACGATGAAGCTGTTGCGGATGGCCAGCATGAACTGGCCATCGCCCAGAATCTTCTCGTAATTGGCCAGTGTGAAGGTCTGCGGCCAGAGCGAGGGGACCCGGTAGATCTCGCGCGGCAGCTTCAGCGAGGTGATGATCATCCAGTAGAGCGGAAACAGCACCAACAGCACGGCGAGGCCGAGCGCCAGGTAAGTCAGCACACGGCCGAACAGCAGGCGGCTGCGAACACTGGTGCCGGAGGGGGCGGCGCTGGCCACATCCTTGAGCGCGGAAGCCGTCATCACTCCTCCTTGCGCAGCATGAGCGCTGTGGCGACGATGACGAGGATGATCAGCACCGGCAGCATATAGACCGACACCGCCGCCGCCTCGCCGATGCGCTGGGTCTGCATGCCGTAATAGGCGAGCACCGGGAAGACCATGGTGGCGTCAGACGGGCCGCCGGCGGTCAGCAGCCAGACATGCTCGAAGGCATTGGCGGTCCAGATCGAGCTCAGAAGTGTCGTGACGATGATGACCGGCAGGATCGACGGGATGGTGACGTTCCAGAAGCGCTGCCAGGCATTGGCGCCATCGACGGTCGCGGCTTCATGCAGGTCCTTGGGGACCGATTGCAGGGCGGCGAGGATGGAGACGAACCAGAACGGGAAGCCGCGCCAGGTAGAGGCGACGATGACCGAGCCCATGGCGGTGGAGCGCTGGCCGAGCCAGTCGACGATCTGCGGGTAGATGCCGGTCTGGGTCAGGACGAGATTAATGCCGCCACCGATGGGCTGGTAAAGCACGCGCCAGGTGAGGAAGGCGACGAAGGCCGGCATGGCCCAGGGCAGCATGAGGACGGAGCGGAAGAAGCCGCGCGCCGGCAGGTGCTGGTGGACGAGCAATGCGAGGCCGAGCCCGATGCCGAGCTTCATGGCATCGGTGATCAGCACGATGGTGATGGTGTTCCACACCGCGCTCCCGAACGTCGCGGTCTGGGCGAGATATTCGAAATTGCGGAAGCCGATGAAGCTGCCGACATTGCCAATCACCTGGTCGGTGAAGGAGACCCACACGGCGAAGAGGAATGGATAGGCGACCAGCCCGAGAATGAGCAGCACGGTCGGCGCGACGAGCGCATAGGCGAACAGTCGCATGCGCACGCGGCCGCTGAAGCGGCGCCGGGGCGGTGGGCTGGCGGTTTCGAGCGCACTCGTCATCGGAACATCAACGCTGGGGCAATGGCATGATGGAGAATGCCCGCAGGCGATCGGGGTCGCCTGCGGGTCCGGCTACGGCAGTCAATATTTGTCGTAGATCGCCTGGCCCTGCGACTGTGCCTCGTCCATGGCCCGGTCGAAGTCCCAACCGTCGACGACGACGCGCTGGGCCATCTTGGGCACGATGAAATTGGCATTGAGATCGACATAGGCCGCGTTGAGCACATCCGGGTAGGCCGGCGCGGTGCCGGTCTGTGCCAGCCCGAGAAGGCCGGTGAGGATGGTGTTGGTGCCATCGAAGGCGCTGAGCTGCTCCTGATTCTTCAGCACCGGACCGTAGATCGCCACGTTGAAGTAGGCGTTCATGAAATCCGGGCTGGAGAGGTGCTCGAGCAGGGCCTTCGCTTCATCCTGCATCTGGCTGTTGGCGGTGATGACGCGGCTCTGCGGGGTGATCGGCGAGATGGTGCCGTTCGGCCCGGCAGGCAGCGGCGAGAAGGCACTGGCCTCGAACAGTTCGGGGTCGTCCTTTTTGGCGGCGATGCCGACCGACCCGGTATTGGCGATGAAGGCAGCCTGGCCCGACAGATAGGCCTGGTTGTCGCCGCCACCGTCCCAAGTGGTGACACCGGGCGGGAACAGCCCCTTATCCCAGGCGTCCTTGAGCCAGGTGAGCCAGACTCGTGTGGCCTCGGACTTGAGGGTCACGGTCTTGCCGGCATCGTCGGCGATGCGGCCACCATAGGACTGCAGCACGTTGACCTGCACATTGGCGTCGCCGACATTGGAGAGAGCGAGGCCAAGGCCGAAGACCGGCGAGGCGTTGACGGCGGTGGCCTGGGTGACGAGTTCTTCCCAGGTCTTGGGGGCCTCGGTGAAGCCGGCCGGCTCGAGCAGGTCCTTGCGGCGCAGCAGCAGATTGCCGTTGACGCCGAAGGGAATGCCGACACGGCCGCCGGCATAGGCGGTGGTGTCGGTGGCCCGCGCAGCGCCTTCGAACCAGCCGCCCTGTGCCTCGCCGATCTTGGCATAGAGGTCGTCGAGCAGCACGAACTGGTTCTGGCGCGACAGCTGCAGCAGCAGGTCGAGCCCGATGTCCAGCGCGTCGGGCATGGTGTTTGACGAGACCGCGGCCGAGACCTTCTGGACGGTCTCGTTCTGGTTGATCATCACCACTTCGGTCTCGACGCCATTGGCGGCGCCCCAGGCGTTGATGGTGTCGGTCAGCAGCTTGTTGGCGTCGTCCGAAAAGATCAGCCCGCCCCAGTAGGTCAGCTTGCGCTGCTGGGCGATGGCCGGGGTGAAAAGGGCGCCGCTGGCGGCGAGCGCGCCAACGCTGGCGGCGGCACCGAGAACCTTGCGGCGCGACCAGCCGGCAGAGGCCGGGTTCGACTTCTTCATCTCAATTCCTCCATGCAGGCGCCCGAGCCTGGACACCCGTCTCCTCGCTGTCGGCCGGGCCCTGCCCGGGACCCATGCAAAGATGGGGTGGACAGCTGCCGGTGTTTTTAAATATATTTAATCGGCCGAATAAAAGACTACCGATGGTTGTTAAGTACTGTCAATGCGCCTTTTGGTGATTTCCTGACGGGGGTCGCCGGATGACGCCAGACGGAAAGCTGGAGTGCCGATGCCTTACGAGACTGGGAACCCCGCTTATACCGCGTTCTTCGATGCGCTGATCGATGGACGGTTGCGGCTGGGCCAGACGCTGACGCAGGATGAGCTGTGCCAGGCGCTGGGGTTCACGCTATCGCCGGTGCGCGAGGCGACGACGCTGCTCGAGGCGGAGAAACTGATCACCGTGCGGCGCAAGGTCGGGATCACGATCTTTTATCCCGACGTCGATTTCATCGGCGACTGCTTCCAGTTCCGCGGGTTGCTGGAGCGGGAGGGGCTGAGGAAATTTGCCTCGGCATTGCCGGAGGGCTGGATCGCTCGGATGCGGGCCGCCCATGCCGAGATCATCGGCTTCGTGCGCGAGGTCAACGATCTCGAACGCTACCGGGTGCCGGTGAGGGACATCGAGACGCAGTTTCATCGCAGTTTCATCGGCGCCTATGGCAATGCGCAGATTTCATCGACCTATGCGCGGCTGAGCCAGAAAATGTACCTGATCCGGCTGCATAACCTCGTGGCGGTGGGGCCGGCCAACACGGTGCAATCGATGAACGAGCACCTGACGGTGGTGGAGGCGCTGGCGGGTGGGGACGTCGACGGCGCCATCGAGGCGCTGGACAATCACCTGATGGCGGTGCTGCACCGGGTGATCACGACGTGAGTGAGGCACGCACAGGGGACGATGCCGCGTTGGCGACGGCATGGGCAACGCTCCATGAAACGAGCGGGCAAGCAAGGACCGACTCGGCCCTGTTCTGGGCCTGGGAAGCGCTGGACGAGATTTGCCGGCACGACCCAGAGCGCTGCCTTGCGATCATTGACGAGATCGTTGGTCGTTTCGGATCAGACGTTGTCCTCGCCAACGTTGCGGCCGGGCCGCTTGAAGACCTGTTGGTGCGCCATGGTCAGCAGATCGTAGACAGGGTCGTTACGCAAGCACGTGCCGACCCTCGCTGGAGAAAACTCCTCGGCGGCGTCTGGCAGAACGCCATGGATGACGCCGTTTGGGCCAAGATCCAACTGGTCGCGACGCCGCGCTGGTAGTCGGTTGGCAGCGTGCGTTCTGAGAAATGGATCCCGGCGCGGGGCCGGGATGACATCGAGCGTGGGATGCGTCCCGTGGCGGGGCCGCATGAGCGCGGTTAGTTCAGAAACACCTTCACCGCGTCGGAGCGGCCTTCGGCGTCGACGACGGAGAGGGTGACGTAGCCGGGGCCGTCGGGGAGCCAGTTGCCCTGGCGGGCGAAGGCGGAGCGGCCGATGGGGGCGCCGTTGGCAAAGAAGGTGAAGGGCGGTACGCCATTGCGGACCTTGACCACCAGCGGGGAGGTCATGCCGGAGGCGATACCGAGATCGAGATCGACGCCGTTGGCGGGAAAGGCGATCTCCGGCGCGGCGTCGCGCTTGACCATCTGCTCGTCGGGGTGGCGGAAACGCTTGAGCGGGGCGGGCAGCTCGGTGTTGGACGCAAAGAGCACGCCGGAGGGGGCGGGCGGCAAAGGCGCGGTGCTGCCGCCGAGGCGATCGAAGGCTTCGAAGAGAATCGGTGCGGCGGCGGTGATGCCAGTCATGCCGGGGACGGGCGAGCCATCGGGGCGGCCGACCCAGACGCCGATGACGGTTTTACCGTCGAAGCCGATCGACCAGGCGTCGCGATAGCCATAGGAGGTGCCGGTCTTGAAGGCGATGCGGCCGGGCGAACCGTTGAGCGGCGGCGGCACCTCGGCGAGGATATTCGAGACATACCAGGCGGCGACGGAATCGAGCACGGGAGCGGGCGTGGTCTCGGGCTTGGGCGTGGCTCTCACACCATCGTGCAAGGCGACGGGCGTGCCGCCACGGGCGATGGACGCATAGATCGAGACCAGATCGCGCAGGGTGACGCCGACGCCGCCAAGGCCGACGGCGAGGCTGGGGGCGGTGTCCCTGGGCAGCAGTGGATTGGCATAGGCGCGGCGCATGCGGGCGACGAGACGGGCGGTGCCGACGGCATCGAGGACGATGACGGCGGGGATGTTGAGCGACTCGGTCAGCGCCTGGCGAATGGAGACGGTGCCGCGGTTGTAGCCATCGAAGTTGACCGGGACGTAGCCGGAGAAGGCCGTGGGCCTGTCCTCGATGAGGCTTTCAGGGTGGGCGAGGCCAAGCTCGAAGCCGAGGCCGTAGATCAGGGGCTTGAGGGTGGAGCCGGGCGAGCGGACGGCGTCGGTCATATCGACATAACCATCGCTTTCGGTGGCGAAGAGTCCGGCAGAGCCCACCGAGGCGAGGATGTCGCCGGTGGCCTGGTCGGCGACGAGGATGGCGACGGAGACTTTCGGATCGAGCCGGGCGGCGCGCTGTGAGCCGAGCGCTTCGAGCGCGGCCTGCAGGCGGCGGTCGACGGTGAGTTGCACGGTCTCGGCGCCGGGATGCGATTTCAGCGCGGCTTCGGCCAGATGCGGGGCGAACATCGGGAAAGGCTTGCGGGCCCGCGGGATCGGTTCGTGCTTGGCAGCCTCGGCTTCCTCGGTGGTGAGAGTGCCGGCGGCGACGAGGCGATCGAGGACCATGGCGCGGGCACGCTCGGCGGCGACGGGGTCGCGATCGGGACGACGGGCCTCCGGCGATTGCGGCAGGGCGACGAGCAGCGCCGCCTCGGCGGTGGTCAACCGGGCGGGCTCTTTGCCGAAATAGGCGAGGCTGGCGGCGCGGACGCCTTCGATGTTGCCGCCATAGGGCGCGAGGGTGAGATAGAGGGTGAGGATGTCGGACTTGCCGAGGCTGCGCTCGAGCTTTTGCGCCAGCAGCATCTGGCGGACCTTGCCCGCAAGATTGCGGGTCGACTGGGTGCCGATGAGGCGGGCGACCTGCATGGTGAGGGTGGAGCCGCCAGAGACGATATTGCCCCCTGCCCCGAGATATTGCCCGGCGGCGCGGAGGATGGCGGTCCATTCGACGCCCTGGTGCCCGTAGAAATTGCGGTCTTCGTAGGCGACGAGCATTTCGAGAAAGCGGCGATCAACCTGGTCGGGCGTTACCGGCAGACGCCAGCGGCCATCGGCGGTGGTGAAGGGGCGGAGCAGCAGGCCAGCGCGATCGACGACGACGCTTGAGACTGGGACCTCCGCCGGTGCCGCGATGGCCGGCAGCGTTGCCTCGATATCGGCGATGGCGGCGCGGGCGGCATTGAGCCCAAACAGGCCAAGGCCGATGGCGAGGAGCAGCGCCGCGGCCTTGAGCCGCGACGCGCGCTTGAAACCCGGCACCTTGGGTGCGGAGCTGGTCATTTGCCGGCCGGTGCGACCTCGATGGAGCCGGCGCCGGTATTGGCCCGGAGCTCGGGCCGATACATGTCCTCGATGGTCGTACCCAGCCAGACGAAGGTGCCCGGCGAGACGGCGCGCACCATGTAGGCGGTCTTGAACGAGCCCTTTTCCGAGAAGTAGCGGAAGGCGGCGACGAACTGGTCGGTGCGCGATTCCACATGGGCTGGCTGATCGAGGGTCAACCAGCTGAGATCGGCAACTCCGGAACCCGCGAGCAGGTTGGGGTTCTCGATTTCGAAGCCGGCCGGCAGGGGATCGGCGATAACGTACTGCCCGGAGCCGAGCTGGCTTGCGGTCGCCTCGATGACCACCACGAAGCGATCGTTCTGGCGGATATTGTCGAGATCGACCTCGGAGCCGTCGGGCATGTACATCGAGCTATTGAGCGAGAAGCCGTTCTCGCTGGCCTCGGGCGGCGTTGCCGGGATGGCGTTGACACTGACCTTGAGCTCGGTCGGCCGATTGCCGGTATTGGTGACGGTGATGCCGCCGCCCTCGATCAGTTCCTGATCGTAGAAGCGGTAGGCATTGCCCTCGACCGGATCGCCATCGATGGTGACCGAGCCATCGGCGGCCTCACCAGCGAGCGCTGCCGCCGCGAGAAGCGTGGCCGCATCTTCCTGGGTGGAGGTCCAGGACGCGCCGTCTCGGAGTTCGCCGAGCCGGGTGGCCAGGGCGGCGAGATCGACGCTTGCGGGCTTGAACTCGGCGGCCAGCGCCAGGACAGCGGCGGTGTCGCGGAGGCGGCTGCCGTAGTCGACACGGTAGCGGTACTTCTCCTCCGCATTGTCCAGACCAGCGACCGCCGCGGTGAAAGCGGTTTCGGCACGGGTGCGATCGCCATAGAGGGCGAGCGCAGCGCCGAGCTGGGCCTTGGCGAGCGGCGAGCCGAAATTGTCGAGCCGCGCTTCGAGATAGTAGCGCAGATCGCCAATGGCAGCCCGGCCGGCGCGGGACAGGACGTAGAGGGCGTAAGCCACATCCTCGCCGCCCATGGTGAAGTCGGAGGCGTAGGAGAGCTGGTTGGAGAGATTGTCGAGCGCCATGCCGAGAGCGAGGTCAGGGACACTGTAGCCCTGGGCCACGGCCCGCTGCAGGAAGTCGGTGACATAGCTGTCGAGCCAGAGATCCGAACCCGAGAACGGACCCCAGAGGCCGAAGCCTCCGGCGGAGTTCTGCTTGGCGAGGAGGTTGGCAATGGCGTCCTTGATGCGCTGATCCAAGGCGTCGTCGCTGCCCATGCCGAGCATGTTGGCGACGTCGTTGAGGTAGAGCAGCGGCAGGGCGCGGCTCGAGACCTGTTCGGCACACCCATAGGGATAGCGGTCGAGGCTGAGCAGCAGCTCGGGGACGTTGAGGCGGGCAATGGGCCCGACAGCAAGGGTCAGGCTGCCGGTATGGGGCACCATGTCGGCGAAGTAGGCCGCGTCGATGGTGGCGCTTTCGCCGGGCGCGAGCGAGACGGTGGACCCGGTGGTGACCGGCGCGCTGGCGGCGCGGACCCCGAGCGTCAGGTTCTTGACCTGTGCCTTTCCATCCGGGCCTTCGACGATGAGCTTCAGGTCCTGATCGCCAAGGGCGGTGCCGGTGAGCGACAAGTCGAGCGTGGCACGGCCACCTGCAGCGATGTCGATGGTCTGTTCGGCCGCATCGGTGGAAAGGCCTTCGCCGGTGACGAGGCTGACCTTGTAGGGGCCAACGGCACCGGAGATGTTGGCGATCTCGACGAGAAGCCGCGAGGTATCATCAAGTCGCAGGAAACGCGGTGGGCTGAGCGTGACCACGACCGGATCGCGGACGATGACATCGGCCTGGGCGTGGCCCACCGAGGTCGGGGTCCAGGCCATGGCCATCAGGCGGACGGTGCCGGCGAAGTCGGGCATGTCGAAGCTGACCGTCGCCTTGCCGTCGGCGCCGACCGTGACGATGCCCGAGTGCTGGGCAACGAGGACGGTGATGGCCGGCGGGGTGCCGAGTCGCGAGGACTCGCCGTCTCCACCCGAGCGGAGCGCGCCGGGCAGGCCCTGCAGCGGATCGATGAGCAGGCCGTAGAGATCGCGGATCTCCATGCCGAGCTGGCGCTGGCCATAGAACCAGCCATCGGGATCGGGGGTCTTGAAGTTGGTGAGGTTGAGAATGCCGAGATCGACGGCGGCCACCGTGACATAGGCGGTTTCGCCCGGCGTCAGGTTGGCGATGGTGACTTCGGCATCAAAGCCCTGGCGCGGCAGCGTGTCGGCCGGAGCGGAGATGGAAACGTCGAGCTTCCTGTCACCCGGATCGACATCGGCGAAGGCGAGGCCGAGGGCGCGGGCCGGCATGCGCTTTTCGGCGGCGGAGCCGGGGCGATAGAGCATGGCGGTGACATAGGCGCCCGGACCCCAGGCCTCGCTGACGGTCAGCGGGATGGTGGCGCCTTCGGCGGGGACCGGCACGGCGACCATGTCGATGACGCGGTTGTCGACCACCATGACCAGCGCGGTGCCGGCAAACTGCGGTTCGAGCTTCAGCTGGGCGGTCTCGCCAACCTTATAGGCGGGCTTGTCGAGCGCGACCTTCAGGGTGTCGGGCGTGTCGGAGCCGGCATCGGCATAGTAGTAACCAGCATAGAACTCGTAGCTGGTGGAGGTGGCGTCGGGGCCGGAGCTTTCGACCTCGACGAGGTAGCGGCCCCAGTCGACCGGCGCGGAAATGCGGACGGGGCCCGAAGCGGTGGCATCGACAGTGCCGCTCGCCACTTCATTGGTCGAGGTGATGGCTTCCCAGCGCCAGGCACCGCCATCGCGATACCACTGGTAGGTGGTTTCGACGCGGGACAGGCGCCAGGTGAGACCGGCCTGGTCGGTCTGCTTGCCATCAGGCGCGACGGCGATGACGTCGAAGCTCGCGTCGCTGCCTTCGGCGAGATCGCCACCGGTGCCGAACTGCGGCTTGATGCCGATGCGGTTGGTGGCGGCCATGACCGGGCGGGTGAGGCTGCGCTCGACGGCGCGGCCATTGGAGTCGATGAGGCGCAGGATCAACTGGGCCTCGAAGGGCTTGGTGCCGAAATTGCGCGAGGGCACGGTGACCTCGGCGGTGACGTTGCCGGTGTCGTCGGTGGTGCCGACGACGCCGAGCGGCTCGCGGCTGGTTTCGACGGTGTCGTCCTCGCGGCCGAAGACGTAGCCGGCAAAGCCCGGCAGCCTGGTGGTTGGGCGAAGGACGACGTCGGCTTCGACATCGAGGCCGGGCGCGGTGGCGCCATAGAGGTATTTCGCGGCGACGGCGATCGGCGTCACTTCGTCGATGACGACGGGCTTGTCGTCGCCGGTGATTTCGAAGGCGAGGCGCTCGGGCTCGAAGTCCTCGACAAGGAAGGTGAGGCTCGCGAGCGGGGCGGATTCCGGGTCGGCATAAAGGCGGATGGACCACGAGCCGCGCATGGCTTCGGCAGTCAGCGGCACCTCGGTGTGATAGCCGCCGGCGCCCTGGTCTTCGAGGCGCAGGGTTTCGGCGGTGACGCCATCGGGGCGTTCGAACTCGACGGTCAGCGGCAGGTCGAGCACGGCCTCGGCGCGGGCGTCACGGAGGATGGCGTCGAGGAACACGGTTTCGCCGGGGCGATAGACGCCGCGTTCGGTGGTGGCGAAGAGATCGAGCGCGCCGGGCGACGGACGGCCTTCGACACCACGATCGGTGAGATCGAAAGCCGGTCGGGTCAGATCGAGGAAGGCGTAGTCGCCGGTGACGGTTTCGGCGGTCACGAGCTGCGGGGCGCGGCCGCCTTCGCCGCGGGCGAGGCCGGGCGCAAAGACGGCATGGCCTTCGGCGTCGGTCGTGGTTTCGCCAAGGATCTCGTTGTTGACGGCGACGAGGCGCACCTTGGCACCGTTCACCGGATCGGCGCCGGTGAGGCCGCGCACGAAGATGTGGACGCCGTCGTCACCCTGGACGGTGGTAAGGCCCAGATCGGTGACGATGAACCACTGGGTCGCCATTTCGCGCCAGTAGTCCTCGGTGCTGCCGGCGACCTTGGCGGTGACGACATAGGCGCCGGGCTGGATGGCGCCCAAAGCTTCGGTGACCGGGATGGTGGTGGTGGCCATGGCGTTGGGCGCGGCCTTGGCCAGCTCGACCTGGCCCTCCCAGGCCTTCTCGCCGGAACGGTTGGCGACATCCTCGGCGGAATAGCCATCGAGGCTGCGCTGGAAGATGCCGTTGCGGACGGCGGTGGCGATGCCACGGTCACCGATGCGGTAGATGACGACATCGGCCAGTTCGGCATTGATCGAGGTGATCGGCAGACCGCCACCGAGCCCGGCGGGGAGGACATAGGCGTTGTTGGCAAAGCCGACGAAGGGGGCGCGATCGGGGACGTAGAGGTTGAGATCGACGTCGGAGAGGAGCGTGTCGCCATCCTGCGAGGGGAGGCCCGCGCGCAGCTTCACATTGTAGCGCTTGCCGTGCTCGAGGCCGGTGATGCAGAGCTGGGCATAGTCGGTTTCGACGGCCGGCGCCGGAGCGCCATCGACCACGACATATTGCGAATAGTCGGTGGTGCCGGTGGCGAGCGGGAAGGCGAAATCGGCGCAGATGCGCGGGGTGGCGGCGTCGGCATCGACGGAGTTGGAGACGACGCGGAAGCCGTTTTCGGCGACGACCTTGTCGAGCGCGGCCTGGACACTGGCGTCGGCGATGAGACCGACGCTGGCGCGATAGGTCGCGATCGACTCGCGCCACATCTGGCGGAACTCGAGGCCATGGGCGAGCGCAGCGAGGGCGCGAGCACGCAGATCGACATCCTCGGCCTTGAGGAAGGCCATGATGGAGGACGAGATTGCGACCGAACCGATGTCGTAGGTGCCGTTGCCGCGGGCGCGCTCGTCATCGCCCTGGATATTGGCGGCGTCGGCGAGCTTGAGCCAGAGGTCTGGATCGTTGGCGTTGATGGCCAGAGCCTGACGATAGGAAACCATGGCGCCGGCAACGTTCTGCTGGGCCATGGCCGCATCGCCATTGGCCACCAGCTCCGGATAGGCGATGCCTTCAGGCGGGGTGTCGGTATTGGGAAGCTGCTCGGCGAAATAGCGGGCGCTGTAGACGAGGTCGGAGGACGGGAAGGGCAGCTCCGCTTCGCGGGTGGCGGCAATCTCCTCGAGGGTCGGCGACTGCGCGACGCGACCGGAGGTGGCGCCCTTGAATGGCATCTCGGTGCCTGCAGTGCCCTTCAGGAAGCACCAGCCGGCCTTTTCGTTGAAGGTGAAGGCCTGGCAGAGCTTGTCGTCGGTGCAAGCGGCGGTGCAGCTGTCGAGATCGGTGTCCTTGATGGTGGAATAATCGAAGCCGGGGAGATCGGTGCCCGGCAGCAACGTGATGCTGCGTTCGGCGGCGGCGGTGCCTGACACCGCCATCAACAGTGCCGCACCAACAGCCATGGCAGTCCGCACCAAACGCTGCATTTCCCTCACCCCGGTAATCCTTTGGATTTGCTCGACCGTAGCTTTGCACACCTTGACGGTAAAGGTGTGACGCGGCTCGACCCTGAACCCTTGGTTGCCGGAGTGAGGCTTAACGAAAGCTGAACGAAATCAGGCGTCGGGGCGCGCGAGCACGAGGGGTGGGCCGGCGACGAACAGGCAGAGCCCGAGAGCGACGCCTTCGGGACCCAGCGCCTCGTAGCGGGTGCCGGTTTCGGTGGCCATCGGGCGCCAGATGGCGACCGCGCCGGCCTTGAGGTGCAGGTGGAAATCGGGGCGCATCAGGTTGACGAAGCCCATGGCCGGCTTCACGGCCTCGATGGTGCCATGCCAGGCCTGGTGGAAGCCGGGCTTGTCGAAGGAAACGGTGACCGATTGCGCCGCGGCGAGAGCGGCTTCGAGCAGGGTCCGGCCGACATCGTCCGGCGCCACGTCGCCGCGCGGGCCGGGTTCGGGAGGCTGGGGGACTTCAAGGGGCTCGCCGGGTCCGAACTCCGAAATGGCCGCATCGAAGGGCTCGATACCGTCGAAGGCGACGATGCCGCAGATATAGGAGCCGTCGGTGCGGTTGAGGTCGATGCGCGGATAGGCTTTACCCTGAATGATGCTGGTGCGGTCGACGATCATCTCGGCGATGGCGCTCAGCTCGATGCGGCTCTCGTGTTCTGCCCCGCCGATCACGGCCCAACCGTCGGCGAAGCCGACGGTTTCGACCGGCCCGATGCGCTCATGCGTGGCGCCGAGGTTTTTCGCGGTCACCATCAGGCGGCCGATGGCGGGAAGGACGGCCAGCACCTCCTCGGGACGAGCGGTGAGGCGCGCACGTTGCGGCAGGTGGGGTTTGTCGAGCATGTCGGCCTCCTCAGGCGGGAACGGGTTCGAGAGATTTCGGGGCTTCGGCGTCGCGGGCTGCGGCGAGTTCGACGGTGCGGAGGCCATCGATGCCCTGCGGCTGGCGGTGGGCGACGAGGACCAACGCCGTACCTGGCAGCTCGCGGCGGACATGAGCCAGCAGTTCGGCTTCGGCGGCGATATCGAGCGCGCTGGTCGCCTCGTCGAGATAGGCGAAGTCGGGGCGATGCAGCAGGAGGCGGGCAAGCGCCAGACGCTGCAACTCGCCACCGGAGAGGCCGCCATTGGCGGCATCGGCCTCGGCGAGGTTGGCGCCGCGGCGATGGGCGAGGCCGACCGCGGTGATGGCGGATGCGATCGCTTCGGGCGGGAAGGCCTCGGCCGGATCGGGATAGGCGACGGCGTCATCGAGGCTGCCGAGCGGGACATAGGGTTTCTGGGTGAGAAACAGGCTCTTGCCGGCCGGGCGGGCGACCTGACCGGACGCGTAGGGCCAAAGGCCGGCGATGGTCTTGAACAGGGTGGTCTTGCCGAGCCCTGAGGCGCCGCTGAGCCAGACGGCCTCGCCCGGTGCGATCGACAGGCCATCGACACTGAGCAGCGACCGGCCATCCGGAAGGCGCAGGCGCAGGTCGGTGACGGTCAGCGGGCCTGCACCCGGTTCCGGACTGGTGCTGGCAGTGGCGGCGCCTGCGGCACCCAAGAAGCCATCGAGGCGGGAGGAAGCCGCGACGAGATCGGCGAGGTCACGATAAGAGAAGATGAACCAGCTCAGCGTGGTGACGACCGAGGAGAAGGCGGTGGAGACCTCCATCAAGCCGCCAAAATTCACCGAGCCCGCGAGATAGGCCGGCAGCGCCACAAAGAGCGGAATGCGCAGCACGGTGTGGTTGTAGGGGAAGGTGAAGAGGCTGAGGATCAGCTCGCGATTGATCAGCCTTTTCCAGTTGCCCATGATCGCGCCGAAGCGCCGGTCGAGCCCCTGGCGCTCTGCGCCTTCGCCGCCGAGCATGGCGATTTCATCGACATTGGAACGCATGCGGGCGAGGGCGAAGCGGAAATCCGCCTCGCGGCGCTGCTGCTCGACATAGAGCGACTTCAGCGGCTTGCCGAGCCAATGGGTGAGGCCGGTGCTGGCCGCGACATAGACGAAGGCGGCGACCAGCATGTAGCGCGGGATTTCGAGATCGAGCCCGATGAAATCCAGCGAGAGGGCGAAGCTCGAGAGGTTCCAGAGGACGATGACATAGGAAAAGATCGCGACAATGTTGGTGATCAGATCCATGGCTTCGCTGAGGAGGCCGGTGAGGAACAACCGGCAGTCGTCGGCGATGCGCTGGTCGGGATTGTCGACGCCGCTGCCATTGGCGAGGTGCCAGTAGGCCTTGCCACTGAGCCAGCGGTCGCGCACCGCTTCGGTGAGGGAGCGGCGCCAACGGATGAGCAGCAGCTTTTTGAGATATTCCGCCGACAGCGCCCGAGCGGTGTTGAGGGCGACAATGATGCCGAAGACCCCGATCTGGGTGAGGGCGGCGGCGGCGTCGACGGCTTCGAGGGCGGAGTAGAAGTCCTTGGTCCAGGCGATGATCCTCAGCGTCGCATAGACGCCGCCGAGATTGAGCCCAACGACAAGGGCGAAGAGCACCAGACCGAGCTTGCCGCCCGGACCTTTGACCGCGAGCGCGAGAAGGCGCCAGAACTGGCCGAGAACGCGAAGCATGGAACCCTCGATGTGAAAGAAGAAGCGCGGGAGAGCGGGCCAGGAACCCGGTCCCCCGCGTGAAGTGGCCTAGAACTTGTAGGTGGCGCCGAGCTTGAAGGTGCGGCCGGGGGCGACCTGCAGCTCGAGCGGGTTCTGCCCGGCGACCGAGTCGGTGGCCGTGGTGGCGTAGCCGGTCAGCGTGTTGGGGAAGTAGCGCGTGTCGAAGATGTTCTGGATGCCGGCGGTGAGCTCGAGATTCTCGACGGGCTCCCACTTGGCATAGGCATCGAACACGGCGTAGCCTTCGGGCTTGAAGGCCGTCTCAGTGGAACGTACCTTGACGCCCTGCGCGAAGGTGCCGAACAGCTCGAACTCAAGTCCGTGTTCCGGCATTTCGTAGCGCACGCCCAGTACGGTGGTGAGCGGGATGGCGCCGTCGAACACGGTTTCGGGGTCGGCGTCGGTCTTCTGCTGGGTGCCGTCCGACCAGGTGAGCGAGCCGGTGAGGAAGACGTTGTCGACAGCCTCCCACTCGCCGCTGGCCTCGATGCCCCAGGTCTTCACCGTGTCAACATTCAGGCTGGTGTAGGTGGCGATGGGCGTGTCGGTGACGAACTGCAGGGTCTGGATGTAGTTCTCGTAGTGGGCGTAGTAGCCGTTGACCGAGAAGTAACCGCGGTCGAACTCGCCGCGGAGGCCGGCCTCGTAGCTCTGCACGGACTCGGGCTTGAGGTCCGGGTTCGGGATGATCTGGAAGGTGCTGCCCGAAGAGGTATAGAACAGCTGCTGGGCGGTCGGCATCTTGAAGCCTTCGCCATAGGACGCATAGACCGAGTACGTGTCGTCCAGCTTGTAGAGGGCCGACAGCTTCTTGATCAGCCGCTCGCTGCCGATCTCTTCGACCGGCACGGCACTGAGCGACTCCGCGGGCGACAGGTTATAGGTCGCCCAGCGCAGGCCGGGGGTGATGGTCAGCCGGCCATCGAGCAGCTCGATCTCGTCCTGGATGTAGAGGTCGGCGCGAGTGGTCTCGACGTCGGGGAACGCAAAACCCTGGTTCACCGAGGTGGAGTCCGGCGTGTCGACGTCGAGATAATCTGTGACCGTGGTGCCGACATATTCGCTTGCCGTGATATCGCCGTCGAAGCCGTAGGTCAGCTTGTGGTGCGTCGAGCCGGCGTCGAACGCGCTGACCAACTGCAGGTCGGCCTCGAGGAAAGTCTCGGCATAGTTGCGATCGGACGTGATGAAGCGCTGGCCCGGATTGGTGGTGGCCTCTGTATAGTCGCGCAGCTGCTCCGAATGGAAATCGCGGGACTGCGGCGAGTAGGACAGCGACCACTTCAGCGAGTCCAGCCAGGGCGCATTGACCTGCCACTCGTGATCGAGCGCGAAGCGCTGCCGCGCCATGTCGATGGTGCGCTGGTAGTCTTCGGAAACGTAATAGGAATTGCCGGTGCCGGTCTCAGCGCTCGAATCCCAGATCTGGTCGATCGCCGTACTGCGGTCGTAGAACTCCCAGGTGGCGGTCAGCTTGTGGTCCGCATTGGGAGACCAGACGCCTTTGAACAGACCGTTATAAGCCTCGATGTCCGACGGGAAGAGCTCATCGCAGCGGAAGTAATCCGGGCGCGGGCACTGCCAGATGCCGCCGTCGGGATCGGCAGTGGAGAGCGTCGGCTCGTTGGCGGTGAGGTTGCCAATGCTGCCGAGCACTTCGAAGTCGCCGAAATCGTAGGCGCCGGTGACCTGCTTGCGGAAGGTGTTGTCGAAGCTGTCGAAACTGGTCTTGATCTCGACCGCCCAGGGCTTATCCATGCCCTCGAGGAGGTCGGATGGGTCGCGGGTCTCGAAGGCAACGGTGCCGCCAAGGGCATCGGCGCCCCAGAGCACGGAATTGGGGCCGCGGATCAGCTCGACCGCCTTCATGTTCCAGGGATCGACGAAGTCGCGGCTGCCGTCGATGACCGATTCCTGGATGCGCGAGCCATCGACCAGCATCTGCACGCGGTTGCCGCTGACGCCACGGATGGTGAAGCTGTGCAGCTGGCCGCCCGGATTGGTGAGCGAGGTGCTGCGGGTGACGGCAATGCCGGGCTCGTAGCGCACGAGGTCCTGGATATCGCGTACCTGGTGCTTCTCGAGCGTTTCGGCGTCGATGACGGCGACATTCTGCGGCACATCGAGCACGTTCTTTGCCGAGCGGGAGGCATAGACCGTGATGCGTTCTAGAATGGTGATCTGGGTGTCGGTCAGCTCATCGGTGGCGTCCTGCGCCAGGGTAGGAGCCGTTGCGAGCAGCACCAGCATGCTGGTGCCGAGTGAAAGCGAAGCCGTGCGCCATGCGCCGGCCATCCGGTTGGTCATGCCTGCCCCCGAGAGCGAGTGAGTTCGAGATGGCTGGCTGGTCGGACGGGCCGAATGGCTGGCTCTGATCGCCCCGTTTTCCCCGCGGGCGACGGTTACGGTCTATTTAATATGATTATGCTAGTCAACATTTATTGCCCCCGGTTTCCCGGGGGTAATCGATTATTGCGCCAGTGCGGCCGTGCGGTCGAAGGCAGCGGTGAAGCCAGCCAGCGACAGGGCAATGGCGACGGGCTGGCCGGTGTCGACCCGGATGCCGGTCACTTCGAGCTTGGTGCCGACCTTGAGAGCACTGACCGCAACTTCGTCGAAGGCCAGCGGCACGAGGCAACCACTCGAGACGCAGGTGAGAAATGGCAAGGCGCTGCCCAGGGTCTGGCCGTCGACGGCGAGCTGTACGCCCGCATCGAGCCGGAGACCGAAGGCGGTGATCATCATGCCCTCGGCTCGGTTGCCGGCCGGAGCGCCCAGTTCGACGGCCAGCAGCGAGGCGCCGGTGGCATTGTCGCCAGCGGCCTGGGAGAAGCTGCAATCCTTGCCAGACTCGACGAGGGCACAGCTGACCGACCAGCTGCCGTGACGCTCGTTGAGAGCGGAGGCCCCGCCGGGCAGTGCAGCGGTGGTGGCATCCTGCGAAAAGACAGGAGTGGCGCCGGCAAAGGCCAGCGCCAGAAAAGCGATGGTGAGACGCATCAGCGCGCGTCCTTCAGAGGCCGGTTGAGGGCGCGCCGGGCTTCGCCGGCAAGACGCACCAGCGTCATGTGCAGATCCTTGGAGGCGGCCAGCGGTTCGGCAAACCAGACGCGGCGGATGTCATCGCCATCGGCGAGGTCCATGCCCTCGGCGTCGACACCCAGCAGCTTCCAGTTGCCGGCCGAGGCCTTGGCGAAGTGCTCGGCATAGAGCCCGACGGCCTCGGCGTGATCGTCGTTCATATGCGCGATCGCGCTCGGCTCGGTGGTGGCGAGTTCGGCATTGGGCGCGGTGCGGGCCAGCAGATCCGCGGGGGTCAGCGCGAAGGCCTTGCCGAAGCCGCCATTCAGCGACGCCGATTTCGGATCGAGCACGAAATAGCGGAAGTCCGGCAGCGTCGAGTAGAGCCTGGCCTTCTGCTGGTGCGAGAGGTAGCGGGCATCGAGGCGCTGATGCTCGGCGCTGTCGCGCTCGACCTCGCGGGCCTCGCAGGCAACGGACATGCGGGCATGGGCGAGCGGATCGCCCTTGCCGGGCAGGCCCAGCAGCAGCGAGCAGCGCGGATCGGCGAGCAGCGCCGGGGTGTGGGCAGCCATACGGGAGATCAGGATGATCGGGGTGCCGTCGAAATCGGTCGAGACGCCGACCCGGGTGGCGATGGGCCAGCCGGTGGTGGGATCGAGGGTGGCGAGCGCACCCGAGCGCGCGGTGCGCAGCAGGGTTTTCGCCATGCGGATGGCTTCGTCGGTCGTGGGCAGCACGACGTCCTTCTTCTTGGCGTCTTCGTTCATAGTCTGCTTGATCTCACTCAGTTGCGAAAGGCGACAGGGAAGGAAAAGGTCCAGCTCGAGCGGCCGGCGTCCTCGGGGATCGGGGGAAATGGCGCGGCGCGCCGGACAGCGGCCAGCGCTGCGTCATCGAGGGCGGCATTGCCCGAGGAACGGCTGAGCGCGATGCGAGAGACGCTCCCATCGGCGGCGACGGTGAAGGTGACATGCGCTTCGCCATTGCTGCCCTTGGCGCTCGAGGGATAACGGGTGGCGCGGCTGACGCGGACTTGCACCTGACCGGGGTATTTGCTGGAGGCCCCGCTGCCGCCTTCGGACTTCTTGCCTTTGCCGCCGGCCGCCGCCTTGCGGGCACGGGTGTCGGCAGTGTCGGTACCGCCATTGCCGAGGCTCGCCTGCTGCTGCGGCTTGGGCGCGGGCTTTTCGGCAGGTTCTGTCGGCTTGGACTCGGCGGGCTTGGCCTTGGTGGTTTCGACGGGCCTCTCGGAAGGCTCCGGCTTCGGTTCCGCAACGTCGCGAACCGGTCGCGGCAACGGCACGGGGGCCGGCTCGATTTCGGTCAGCGCCTCGTCCGGCGGCGCGATGGAGGCGACTTCGACGGGGTCTACGTCCACAGGCTCGGCCGGGACGGCGGCAGCGCGCGTCACCTCGATGGCTTCAGGCGCGACCGATTGCGGCGCGAGGGACTGGAGGTCGGGCGCAGAGATCGCGGCGGCAACGAGAGTTTCGGCGGAGGCGAGATCTTCGGTTTCGATTGGCGTGATCGCCGCGGCCGTGACGGGCCGCACAGTCTCGACGGGCGGCAGCAAGGGTGCCACGGGTTCAGCCAGATCGGCGACGAGGGTTTCGGGCGCAGCGGCTTCGGCGCCGGCCGAGACCAGGGTCTCCGTGGCATCGGCGGCGATCGTCACCGGCTGGGTGACGACCGCGACTTCGAGGCTCACGATATCGACAGCAACGGACTCGGCTTCAACAGAATCGGAGGGCACGAACCCGGCGAGCAACACCGCGCCGAGGATGCCGGCATGGAGGGCGACCGAGAGGGGGACTGCGCCGCGCATCGGATCAGCCCGCGTCCTGGGTGGTGATGAGGCCGATGCGGGCGTATCCGGCGCCAGAGAGCGCGCCCATCACCTGCATGATGAGGCCATAGTCGGCGCTGGCGTCGCCGCGGATATAGAGACGCTGCTCGGTGCCCTCTTCGGCGGCGGCGAGGGCGACTTCGGCGAGGAGGGTGTCGAGGCTGATCTCGGTCTCGCCGAGATAGATACCGCCCTCGGGGGTGATCGAGAGGGTGATCGGTTTCTTGGCCTCGACCTGCATTTCCGGCGCGGCGGTCTTGGGCAGATCGACCGGGACGCCGGAGGTGAGGAGTGGCGCGGTGACCATGAAGACGATCAAGAGCACCAGCATGACATCCACCAGCGGGGTGACGTTGATGTCACCGATCGGGCCGCCGCGGCGTCCGCGCCGACCCCGGCCACCGGCTCCTGGCATGGACATGGCCATCAGGCGTGCCCCTGCGCATCGAGCTGACGGGAGAGCAGCACGGCCACCCGATCGGCAAAGGCTTCGAGCCGGGCAATAAGCTTGCCGGAGTCACTGGAAAGCTTGTTATAGGCAATGACTGCCGGGATCGCCGCGAGGAGGCCGAGGGCGGTAGCAAACAGCGCCTCGGCAATGCCGGGCGCGACGACCGACAGGCTGGTGCTTTCGGCTGCAGCGATGGCGGTGAAGGCGTTCATGATGCCCCAGACCGTGCCGAAGAGGCCGATGAAGGGCGCGGCGCTGCCGACGGTGGCGAGCAGCGAGAGCCGGCTGTCGAGCCGGGCCGTTTCGGCGGCGATGGCGCTGTCGAGCACCATGCGGAGCCGCACCTGCAGCCCGGCCGGATTGGCGGCATTGGCGGCGTGACTGCCGTTCCACTCGTCCATGGCAGCGGCGAACAGGGCGCCAAGGCCCTCGGACTTGCCGCCGCGGACGCGGGCATAGATGTTGGGCAGGCTTTCGCCGGACGCGAACAGCCGGTCGAAAGCCCGCATCTCGCGACGGGCCCGGCCATAGGCGGCGAGCTTTGAAAAGATCACCGACCAGCAGGCGATGGAGGCTAGGAGCAGGCCAATCATCACGCCCTTCACCACCCAGTCGGCCTGCATGAACAGGCCCCAGGCGGACATATCGTGGGCGATGGCGGTTTCGAGGACGGTTTCCATGCAGCGCTAGACCCCGAAGCCGGCGGCGGCGCGTGTGGACGGCACCAGAGCGGCGAGGCAGGCGGCCGGGGTCAAGTCGCCGCCCTCGCAGGCGGTGATGTCGTTGACCAGGACGCGGCCAATCTCGTCGCAGGCGAGCTGCTTCAGTTCGAACTGAACGACGCGGCTCTTGCCCTCGGGCAGCGCGCCGAAATCGAGCGCGACGAGACGATCGATGCTGCCGTCGGCGCCGAACAGCGCCAGCTCGAAGCTCGACTTGCCAATCTCGCTGCCCAGCCGGTTCTCGGCGAGGAAGGTGATGCGGCAGCCGGCCTCGGACTGCTGCAGGGCGTTGAGCTCGAGGCCGAACTGGCCGGGCTCGATAGCGGCCGCGGGGGCTACAGACAGGGCGGTGACAGCGACGAGGGCGAGGAGGTGCTTCATTGGCGGCATCTACTTGTTGAGAATGAGCTTGCCCTGGCGCGTGATGCGCAGGCGGTAGACGGCATCGGCATGGGTGATGGCGATCTCGGTGGCGGTGCCGAACAGATCGGCGCTGTCGATAACGGTCGGCGCACGGTCGGAGCCGGCTGCCGCCTGGCCGGCCAGACCCGGGTTCCCCGCCCGGGGAGACGCATCCTCTGCCATCGTGAACTCACCTAAACATGATAAACTGACTCGTATTATCATGTTTAGGACGAGCTGCAAGTACGAGATGAACGGGAGTGGTTCGCTGCCGACGGGTTAATCGGCGTTAACCCGGATCAGCGAAGATGGACGCCATGCCGTTGATCCAAGCGAGTTTGCCGCAGCCTCAGACGCCTTCCGCACCAGCCACCGAGCCGGCGCTGGCGCAGTTGGCGCGTGCTGCGCTGGGGCTGGTGCAAGCCGCAGGACAGCCGGTGCCGGCGGTGGTTGCGGGCGCGCTGCCGGGCGGGCTGACGCAGTTGCAGATCGGCGAGATGGTGCTGGCCGTAAGGCTGAGTGCGCCGTTGGCGGTGGGCACGGCCGTTACCCTGTCGATCGCGACGGATGGCAAGGGACAGCCGAACCTGCAGGTAACGCCTGCGGTGGGGGGAGGCGCGGCGAGCCCGGCACGGCCTGCGGTTTCGGTGGCGCCCTCGCCGACACCGGTGCCGACGGTGGCGCAAAGCGTTGCGTCGGCAAGGCCCGTGGCACTGCCCGAGGCGCCGGCGCCTGTGCCCACAACCCCGATGGCGGAGTCACCGAGGTCGCAGGTGAATGCGCCGGCGGCGGCCCAGGGCATGCCCAATGGTGCACCGGCCGCGACCACGGCGACGGCGGGAGCTCCGCCGCCATCTGCCCTGCAGGCCGCGCCCCCGACGGCGCCGCTCAATGTCCCGGATTCGGTGCAGGCGGCCGCCAGACCGTTGGAACCGAGCATTGCCGCCGTGGCAGAACCAACACCGGCCCTGGCAGTGAAGCCGAGCTCGCAGGGTGCTGGAGCGGGTTCCGCCAGGCCCGTCGCGGCGGTGGCGGCGCCGCCGACAGACATTGCCAAAACCAACGGCGGACCAACGCCGGTTCCGAACACGGCAACACCAGAGGCGCAGGCTGAGCCCGCAAGAGTTGGGGTCCAGCCGGTCGCTTCCGCAACGCCATCGACGAGCGCCTCCGCGTCGGGCAGTTCGCTACCGGCGGCATCAGCGCCGGCGGCGCCACACGTTTCAGCACCACCTGTCGATCAGCCACCGATCGCTGCGCCATCGACGAGCATTCCCGCCACGCGGCCCGCGCCCCCACTGCCCGTCGCATCGGCACCACCACTTGCGACCGGAGGGGAACCAGTGGCGCAGCGCCCTGCCCCGTCAGGTCCAGTGGCCGTGCCGGTCGCAACGTCGGAAACTCCGGCGGCACCCACGAGGCCTCACTCCGGTGCCGCGATGGCTATTCCCTATCGGGCGACGCCGTCTGGGCCGTCGCAGACTCCCGTACAGCCGGCGCCGCTGGCGCAGGTGCTTGCCGACCCGGCACAGGCAGCGGCGCGGCAGAACAGTATCGTGCCGTTGCTGGCGCGGCTGGCAGCATTGGGGCCGCAGCTCAATGCCCTGCCTCCGCAGGCAGCGCAGGCGATCGTGCGCCTGTTGGCGATGCGGCTCGAGGCCGGCGGGCTGGACGGCAAGGCGCTACAGGGCGCGGTGAATGCAGCCGGAGTGCTGGCCCGGCCAGCTGTCGGCACAGCGGCGACGGCGCCAACGATGAAGTCCGCCTTGCTGCAACTGCGCGGCGGACTTTCTGGTGTGCCTGGAGCGGCCATCGAGGCGGTGGCAGCCGTCTCCGGCCGGCCACATCCGCCGGTCAATGGCGACGAGGCACGTGCCGTGCGCGCCGAACTGCCGCCGCCGATGGAAGGCGAGGAACCGGCGCGCGGGCTGCTGGGCCATACGGATGCGGCGCTGTCGCGGCTCAAGCTGCTGCAGCATGCTTCGCAGCCGCCAGAGCTGCGGCCGGGGACGCCGGCGCAGCAGGAGTTGCGCGTCGAGGTGCCGCTGATGATCGGGGCCGAGACCGCCCTGGTGCAACTGGTTGTGGACCGGGAGCCGCGACGCCGGGAGCAGCCGGGGCAGCGCGGCTGGCGCATGCGTTTTGCCTTTGCCAGCCAGCAGACAGGCGAAGTGGGCGCCGAGGTGGGGCTGTTCGGCCCTTCGGTGTCGGTGGCCCTGTGGGCGGATACGCCGGAGATGGAAGCGGCAATGGCCGAAGGGCTGGACGAGCTCAGGGCGGCATTGCTTGCCGAAGGACTTGAGGCCGGAAGTATTGGGGTGCGTCGCCGTGGGGCGAGGCGCTCGCAGCAGCCCGGTGCCTTGATGGACAGCGCCAGATGAGCGAGACGGAGAAGCCGGTCGGCCTGGCGGTGGCGCTGGAGTATGAGATCGGGACGCGCAACGCGCCGCGTGTGACGGCGAAGGGCCGCGGCGAAGTGGCGCGGCGCATCGTGGCGCTGGCCGAGGAAAGCGACGTGAAGATCGAGGCCAATGGCCCGCTGGCCGAGGCGCTGGCGGGGGTTGAACTCGACGAGACCATTCCGTTCGAGCTCTATCAGGCGGTGGCCGAGGTGATCGGCTATGTGCTGCGAACGTCGGCGCGCACGGAGTAGCTTGCATTCCAGCCAGCGGCGGGGCGAAGTGGGGCTTCACCGCCCTCCCCTTTCGCCGCTTTGCGACAGGGCCATCCCAAGTTCGCCGGAAGCCATGATGACCACCACCAGCGCCCCAAAAACCATCGCCGAGATCGACACCCCGGCGGTGTTGATCGATATCGACCGGGTCGAGGCCAATCTCAAGCGGGCGCAGGCCCATGCGGATGCCGAGGGCTACGCTCTGCGGCCGCATATCAAGACCCACAAGCTGCCGCGCTTTGCCAAGCGGCAGATCGAGCTCGGGGCGGTCGGGATCACAGTGCAGAAGCTGGGCGAGGCCGAGGTGATGGCCGATGCCGGAATCACCGAGATCTTCCTGCCCTACAACATCATCGGCGCGCAGAAGCTTGCGCGGCTGAAGGCGCTGAACGAACGCGTCAACCTCAAGGTGACCGCGGACAGTCCCGACACGGTCTCTGGCTATGCGGTGACGTTTTCGGCGGACAAGCCGCTGACAGTGCTGGTCGAATGCGACTCGGGCGGCGGGCGCTGTGGTGTCCAGACCGCCGAGCAGGCGCTGGCACTGGCCCGGCAGATTGCGATGGCGCCGGGGCTGACGTTCGGCGGGCTTATGACCTATCCGCCGCTGCATGGCCTCGAAAAGTCCAACGCCTGGCTGACCGAGGCGCTGGCGCTGCTCAAGACAGCGGGCATCGAGGTGCCGGTGGTGTCGGGTGGCAACAGCCCGGATATGTGGGCGCCAGGCGGCGGTCCGGTGACCGAACGGCGGCCCGGGACCTACATCTATTTCGACCGCTTCCAGGTGAAGGAGAAGGCCGCGACGCTGGAGGATTGCGCCATCACCGTGCTGGTGACGGTGGTCAGCCGGCCGACGCCGACGCGGGCAGTGATCGATGCCGGCTCGAAGTCGCTGACCTCGGACCTCCTCGGCATGGAGGGTTTCGGGCTGGTGATGGGGACCGATATTGCGGTCAAGGGCCTGTCGGAAGAGCATGGGGTGATCGAGCTGCCGACGGCGTCGGACTGGCCGCGCATCGGTGATCGGCTACGGATCATCCCCAACCATGCCTGCGTGATCTCGAACCTGTTCGACACGGTAAACCTGGTTTCGGGTGACACGGTGGTCGAGGTGGAGCCGGTGGCCGCACGAGGCCGGGTCGCCTGAGGTCGACGGTTGGAGACGCGAGAATGCACGACCTGGATATTCGCCTCGAGAGCGAATTGCAGCCGCGGCCGGGCCAGCCACCGCTTTACCGGATGATGGTCACCAATCGTTCGGGCGAGACGCTGCGCGGTTTCCGGCTTGGCGTGTCGGGTCCGGCACGGATCAGCACCGACGCGCAGATGGACGGTGGCAGAATCGTCCGGGCGCTGTCGACCTATTGCGAGATCGCGCCGCCGGCCGGCACGGTGTTGCCCCCAGGCGAGAAGTGGACCATCGAGACTGCCGATCTCGCTACGCCTATCCGGCACTGGACCGATGGCGCGACGGCAGGGTTCCTGATCCTCGATGACGGCAGTGCGGTGGCCGCCCGCACGACGCCGACGCGGCTGCATGGCAGCACGGCAGAACGTCGTCGCGGGACCGCTGCGTATCCGGTGCCGGAGCAGCCGCCGGTGCCGGTGGCGGTGATCCCCTGGCCGGAGACGGTTGCCGTGTCAGGGCGGCGGACGGCGCCGGACGGGCTGTGGCCGATCGCGGATACGGCGATGGGCGAAGCTGCGGCGCGGGCGTTCAGCGAATTGGTGGGCCGGGCGTTTGCCGGCGAAGGGCTGGTACGAACGCTCGATGAGGGCGGACTGGCTGTCCGGCTCGTCGAGGGGCCAGGTGGCAAGGAGGGCTACCGGATCTCCTTCAACCCGGATGGCCCGACAGTCACGGCCGAAACGTCGACCGGCTTACTTTACGGGCTGGTGACGCTGGGACAGATGCTGCGGGGCGCGCGCCTGGCTGCCGACCGGCTGGACTTTCCGGCCAGCGGGATCATCGAGGACAAGCCGGCGATGGGCTGGCGCGGGTGCCACCTCGATGTGGCGCGGCGATTCTATGGTCGACAGGAGATCGAACGGTTCCTCGCGATCATGGCGTGGAACAAGCTCAATGTGCTGCACTGGCACCTCAGCGAGGATGAGGCCTGGCGGGTGGAGATCGACGCCTATCCGCAACTGACGCAGAAGGCGGCGTGGCGTGGCCATGACGAGAGCCTGCCGCCGTTTCTGGGCTCGGGTCCTGAGCGATCGGGTGGGTTCTACAGCAAGGCCGATATCCGGGCGATCGTGGCGCTGGCCGGCCAGTTCGGCATCGACGTGGTGCCCGAGATCGACGTGCCGGGTCACTGCTATGCGCTGATCGATTCTCTGCCGCAGTTGCGCGACCCGGGGGAGAACGGGCTCTATCATTCGGTACAGCATCTTCCGAACAATTGCCTCAACCCGGCGGTCGAGACGACCTATCCGGTGCTCGAGACGATCTTTGCCGAGATGCTGGAGCTGTTCCCGTCGCACTATTTCCATCTCGGCGCCGACGAGGTGCCGGAGGATGCGTGGCAAAGCTCGCCATTGTCACAGGCACTTTCGGAGAGGCTCGCTACCAATGGCCCGGCGCCCCTGCAGGCGCACCTGCTCAAACGCATGCAGGCATTCCTCACCGCGCATAGCCGCATCACCGGGGCCTGGGAAGAGGCGTCACATGGCGGCGGCATCGACCGCGAGAACTGCTATCTGGTCGGATGGCGGGAGATGGCCACGTCGCAGCAGCTGGCAGCAGCCGGCTACGACGTCGTGGTGGCGCCGGCGCAGGCCTATTACCTCGACATGGCGCTGAGCGAGGACTGGCACGAGTGCGGCGCGGCCTGGGCCGGGTTCAGTTCGGTGGAGGCCACCTATCGCTACGATCCTACCGCGGGCTGGTCGGCGGCGGAACGACAGCATCTGCTCGGCGTGCAGGCCTGCATCTGGTCGGAGCCGATGAGCGACCGGGCGGTGTTCGACCGGCTGGTGTTCCCGCGGCTCTCGGCAATTGCCGAGGCGGGGTGGAGCAAGGCCAAGGACTATGGTCGGTTCGCGGCCCTTGTCGGGCTTATGCCCAATCTCTACGGCCAGTCCGAAGGCCGGTGAAGGAGCAAGATGCCGGATCTTTTGGTACGCCTTTACGACCTGCCAGACGCTCCATCGGCCGAAAAGCTGCGTGCGGCGGGTGTGAGTATCCGCCGGGCGCTGCCGCCTGAGCGCAGCCTCGTGCTCGACTGGATCCGCCGGCATTTCGACGCGATGTGGGCCTCGGAAGCGGCGGTGGCGATGTCGGGCCATCCGGTGACCACCTGGATTGCCGTGGCCGATGGCGAGATGCTGGGCTTTGCCTGCCACGACGCGACCGCGAGGGGGTTCTTCGGCCCGACCGGTGTGTCGGAGGCGGCGCGGGGCAAGGGCATTGGCGAAGCACTGCTGTTTGCGACGCTCAATGGCATGCGCGAGGCCGGCTATGCCTATGCGGTGATCGGCGACCCCGGTCCGATGGAGTTCTACCAGAAACGGCTCGACGCGCTGATCATTCCGGGCTCGAGCCCCGGGCTCTATCGCGGGATGTTGCGACCGCAGGAACCCTAGGTTGGTAGAGACGGCGAAATGACCCAAGTCTTTGTGTTGTCGCGCTTTCGAACCGGAAACGTCTGCAACTTTTCCTGAAAGCGCTTTAGCGATCCAAAGCGCCCGGATAACCTCACCTTTACCGCATTGCCCTAAGGTCAGCCATCCTTACCTGGATGTCATCGGGGCTCAGATTGGACGCAGGCTCTGACAGAGGCGCGAAAAGCTCGCTTGTGGGCCTGTCCGACGAGGACGGGACCGGCGGCCTTTCCCGGGATGCCAGGGCGCTGAAGCAGACCCGCGGCCGCCTGCGCACGATCGAGTATCGGCTCGAGGCGATCCTCGCCAGCGCCGGGCACGGCGTGACGCTGTATGACCGCAACCAGCGCCTGGTCTACTGCAACCAGAACTTCCTCGATGTCTATCGGCTGCCCCCGACGCTCGGCCGGAAGGGGACGAGCTATCGCACGATCCTCGAGGCACGCGTCATGGCCAATACCCATGTCGGCGACGACCCGAAGCGCTTTGTCGAGGAGCGGGTCGAGATGGCCCGGCACGCCCGCGTCAATGGCGGGATGCGGCAGCTGAAATCCGGTCAGATCATCGCGCTGACGCATCTGCCCATCGCAGATGGTGGCTGGGTTTCGACCCACAAGGACGTCACCGAGACCATGAACATGCACGCCGAGCTGACGCGGCTGGCCTTTCATGACCCGCTGACCGGCATGGCCAACCGCACGCAGTTCTACCGCAAGCTCGACGCGGCGCTGCTGGGGCTGGCAGGCGGCAAGCGTTTTGCGGTGTTGTGCCTCGACCTCGACGGATTCAAGCCGGTAAACGACGCTTTCGGGCATGCGGCGGGAGACGCGCTGCTGCGGGAATTCTGCGACCGGCTGCGCCGCCTGGTCCCGACCAACGCCTGCGCCGCGCGGATGGGCGGCGACGAGTTCGCCATTCTGGCACCAGGCGGAGATTTGGCGAAGGCAACGGAGCTTGCCGAACGCATCATCGGGGCGATGGACTCGCCTTTCGAGGTGGACAGCCGGCTGGTCACGCTGTCGGTCGGCATCGGCATCGCGCTCGCCCCCGAGCATGGCGACACGGGCGATGCACTTTTGAGCGCGGCGGACCTCGCCCTCTATGCGACCAAGCGTCGGCGGCGTGGCGGAGTGCTGGTCTATTCCGAAGATGTCGATGCGGACCCTGTGCGAGGGGACGAAGCCCCACTGGACCTGCGGCGCGCCATAGAGCAGGGCGAGTTCGAGGTGCACTACCAGCCCATCATCAACCTCGCGGGCGCCCGGCTGACCGGGTTCGAGGCCATGCTGCACTGGCGGCATCCGGTTCGTGGGCTGATACCGCCGGAAGAGTTCATTCCCGTCGCCGAGGACAGCGAGCTGATCATCCCGATTGGGGAGTGGATGCTGCGGCAGGCCGCTGCGGAAGCGGCGAAATGGCCGGACCACCTGCGGCTGGCGATCAATGTGTCCCCAGTGCAATTGCGGCACAAGGAGTTTCCAGCCCTGGTGCTGAGCACGCTCGCGGGCAGCGGACTTGCTCCGAACCGGCTGGAGATCGAGGTCACGGCTCCGATGCGGGTCGGCGACATGGTTTTGCGTCGCGATATGCTCGGGGCCTTGCGCAGCCTCGGGGTGCGGGTGGTGCTGGGCGGCGCGGGCACCGGACAGGCGTCGCTGAGCGACCTGCTGAACCTGCCGTTCGACCGGCTGAAGCTTGAGCGCGGGATTGTCGCTGCCGTCGAATCCGCCCCGAGTGCGCTGACCGTGGTGCGTGCCTTTGCGGCTTTGGGGCGCGAACTCGGGGTCGAAACCACGGCAGACGGCGTCGAAACGATGGCGCAGCTGCGCGCAGCGCATGCGGCGGGGTTCAGCGATGTGCAAGGCGGGCTGATGGCAAGCCCGATGCCTGCCGAGGATATGCGCGAAATCCTGCGGCAGGCCTTCGACCAGATGGACGAAACACCGATGCCCGCGATGCTGGCATCGGGATAAGGTTCGCCGAACGAAAAGAGGCGGGGATTGCTCCCCGCCTCGGCGTTTCTCTCGCAAGTTTACGAGGCTTACTTCAGCGCGTCGGTCACCACGGTGGTGTAGGCACCCGACGGCTCGGCAGTGATGATCTGCTGGTCCATCAGCGCCTTTGCCGTGCGCTCATAGGTCGACATGTCGAGGGCCGCATCGGGGCCGCTGATCAGCTTGGCCACTTCGCTCATCATGTACTTCTGATGATCAAGCGTCGCGGCGCCAGTCTCATCCATGTCAACGACGATCTGCGCAGCCTCTTCGGGATTGTCGATCGCGTACTGCCAGCCCTTCATCGACGCGCGGACAAAGCGGGTGTAGGCGTCGACCTTGGCCGGATCGGACAGGGTGTCTTCCATCACGTAGAGGCCGTCCTCGAGCAGGTCGTTGCCCAGGTCGGTGTAGTTGAAGATGGTCAGATTGTCCGGGGTGTAGCCGGCGTCGAGCGCCTGACCGTATTCGTTGTAGGTCATGACCGAAATACAGTCCGCCTGCTTCTGGATCATCGGCTGGATGTCGAAGCTCTGCTGCAGCACGGTGACGCCGCCAGCGGAGCCATCGGTCGCAAGGCCGAGTTTGCTCATCCAGGCAAAGAACGGATACTCGTTGCCGAAGAACCAGACGCCCAGCGTCTTGCCCGGGAAATCGGCTTCGGACTTCACGCCGGTCTCGGTCGGGCAGATCATCATCAGCGCCGACTTGGCATAGGGCTGAGCGATGTTGACCAGCGGCACGCCTTTTTCACGTGCGACCAGAGCGCTGCCCATCCATTCGACGGCGACATCGGCGCCACCGCCGGCCATCACCTGCGGAACGGCGACGTTCGGGCCACCGGAGAGCAGCTCGACCTCAAGATTTTCCTCGGCATAGAAGCCTTTGTCCACGGCCACGAAGTAGCCGGCGAACTGGGCCTGCGGCGCCCATTTCAGCTGCAGGCGGAGCTTGTCCTGCGCCGTGGCCGCGGAGGCGGTCAGTGCCAGCGTGCCGGCCAACAGCAGTCCCACGAATACCCTTTTCATGAGTGTCGTCCCTTTTCCCTGTTACGCCCGTCCACCACGGACGGACGGATGCCAGAAAGTGACCGCCCTTTCGATGAGCGCGATCACCCCGTAGAATGCCGAGCCGGCGACTGCCGCTACCGCGATCTCGGCCCATACGAGATCGATGTTGAGCTTGCCGGCCTCGGTCGCGATCCGGAACCCCATTCCCACGATGGGAGTCCCGAAGAATTCGGCAACGATTGCGCCGATCAACGCCAGAGTCGAGTTGATCTTGAGCGCATTGAAGATGAACGGCGCTGCGGCCGGGAGCCGCAGCTTGAACAGGCTCTGCCAGTAGCCCGCCGCATAGGTGCGCATCAGGTCGCGCTCGATCTGGCTCGCCACATTGAGGCCCGCGACCGTGTTCACCAGCATGGGAAAGAAGGTCATGCAGACAACGACGGCGGCCTTGGACGGCCAATCGAAGCCGAACCACATGACGAGGATCGGCGCGATGCCGACCACGGGAAGCGCCGAAACGAAATTGCCGATGGGCAGCAGGCCGCTTTTCAAGAACGGCGAGCGGTCGATGAGGATCGCAACCACGAAGGCCGAGCCGCAACCGATGATGTAACCGGCGATCACCGCCTTGAAGGTCTGAAGGAAATCCGCCCACAGGATCGGCACAGAGCTAGCCAGCCGCAACCCTATGGCGGATGGTGGCGGCAGCAGCACCATGGGAACGCTAGCGCCGCGCGTCGCCACTTCCCAGACCAAGAGCAGCATCAGCCCGAAGACAATCGGGATGACCACGCCCAGCATCCTGCCGCTGACTTCGCCAGCACGGATGGCTGCCGACAGCCGCTCGACGAAAAGCCAGCAGAAGGCCCAGGTGGCGACCAGCGCCAGCCAGAACGGCGGTGTGGCAACGCCTTCGGTGGGTAGGCCGGTGAGGAGCGCCACGGCCCCAAACAAGGCAAGGCCGCCATCGAGCCAGAACGGCAGGGGCCTTACGAAGCGCAGAAGGCTGAGCGCACCGAGCCCGAGGAACACCATCAAAACGGGCGCGGTCGTTCCCGTGAGGGAGAGGAGCAGCGCGAGTGCGGCGACCGCGCCCGCAACGACGGCAAGGATGGTCTGGAGCCGGCTCATGCGCGCACCCCCATCGAGCGGCTGACGGCTTTTTCGGCCAAGCCAACGGCGATGACCAAGACGGCTGCCAATCCCGCGGCAAGGAACAGCGCCGCCCAGATCTGCACGGTCTGGCCATTGTAGGAACCGGTGAGGAGCCGCACCCCGAGGCCGCCGCCAGCCGCATTGGACAGCTCGCCCACCACGGCGCCGATCAGCGAAATGGCGATGCCCACCTTCATCGAGGCAAACAGGAAGGGCATGGCGGCAGGCCAGCGGAGCTTGGCGAAAATCTGGAAAGCGCTGGCATTGTAGGTGCGCATCAGATCGAGCTGGATGGCTTCGGGCGAGCGGAGGCCCTTCACCATGCCGACGACGACAGGGAAGAAGCTCAGATACATCGAGATCAGCGCCTTGGGGATCAGCCCGGTGACCCCGACCGCGCCAAGACCGACGACGACCATGGGGGCGATGGCGAGGATGGGCACGGTCTGGCTGGCGATGATCCATGGCATCAGCGAGCGGTCGGACGCGTCGTTGTGGACAATCATCACCGCGAGCAGGATGCCGAGCAGCGTGCCGAGTGCGAAGCCGGCGAGGGTCGCCGAGAGCGTGATCGAGGCATGGTAGGCCAGGGAGCGCTTCGAAGAGATATCGGTGCCGATGGTGGCATTCCAGATCTCACCCATCACCTGATGCGGCGCGGGGAGAACCGGCTTGTCCTGGGCCCAGGTCTGCTGGACGAATGTGCCGAAATCGGCGCTCAGATCGGCGCGGGCGTTGAGCGTTTCCTGCCAGGGCGCGTTCATCACCACGGCCATGCCGTACCAGAACAGGACGATAGCGACGAGAATGGTCGCGACGGGAACGAGGGAGCGCATCAGAGGCCGGACTCCTCAAGCATCATCTGCGCTTCGACTGGGTAAGGAGGCGCTGGCGTGCCGCGGCAATGGCTGCGTTGGCCTCCGCTTCGCCGATGCCGCGCGCGCAGGTGACGCGACGGCCGGCGACGGTGATCTCGATCGCGGTCTGCGGGATACGGCGGCCGTTGACGCGGACGATCCGGCCTGGATCGTCGGGTAGCCAGCGAATGTCGATTATCTCGCCGTCGGAGAGGACAAGCGGACTCTTGAGAAACAGCAGGCGGCGCATCACGGTGAGGCTGTCGGAGCGGCCGATCAGCGACTCGACGCCGAACGTGTTCCAGAGCAGCAGGCCGACAAAGATCAGGCCACCGACGCCCCAGAGCACCAGCCAGACGGTGAGCATCAGCTCGCTGCCCGATGTCGCGGCCAGCAGCACGCCGGCAAACAGCGCGCCGAACAACAGGGCGGGAACTAGCAGCAGCAGCTTGATGACGCCCTTCCAGCGATCGGAACGGCGAAAGACCACCTCGGTGACCCCCTGCCCTTCGATCACCTCGGCGCGAACCGGCGATGTGCCCCCTGCCAGCATTGGCTATTCCTCGTAGGAATGGCCGGCGCGCAGACCTTCGCGCACGCGGTGAGCGATTTCGAGGAAATCCGGGGTCTCGCGGATATCGAGCGGGCGATCCTTGGGCAGAGGCGACTCGATGATGTCGGTGACCCGTCCGGGGCGCGGGCTCATCACCACGATCTTAGTCGAGAGATAGACCGCCTCGGGAATGGAATGGGTGACGAAGGCGATGGTCTTTTCCGTCGTCTTCCAGAGTTTCAGCAGCTCGGAATTGAGGTGATCGCGGACGATCTCGTCGAGCGCGCCGAAGGGCTCGTCCATCAGCAACAGATCGGCATCGAAGGCCAGCGCGCGGGCGATGGAGGCGCGCTGCTGCATGCCGCCCGAGAGCTGCCAGGGGTATTTCTTCTCGAAGCCTTCGAGGTTGACCAGGGCCATGGACTTCTGGATCCGCGCCTGCCGGTCGGCCTCGGAGTGGCCCATGATCTCGAGCGGCAACGCGATGTTCTTGTCGATGGTGCGCCACGGGAACAGAGCCGGCGCCTGAAAGACATAGCCATAGGAGCGGTTGACCCGCGCGTCCGACGGCGTGGTGCCGTTGACGGTGAGCGTGCCGGAAGTCGGCTGTTCGAGATCGGCAATGGTGCGCAGCAAGGTGGTCTTGCCGCAGCCCGAAGGACCGATGAACGAGACGAACTCGCCCTTCATGATCTCGAGATTGACGTCACTGAGCGCGATGACGTCGCCGTCGCCGGTTTTGTAGGTGAGGCCGAGATTTTTTGCGGAGACGACGGAAGTCATGCGTGCTGTGCCTCACCCCTCATCCGCCCTGTCGGGCACCTTCTCCCACAAGGGGAGAAGGCGATAGGGCCGCCGGATCGAGTAGCCGGCGCCTTCTCCCTTGATGGGAGAAGGTGGGCGAAGCCCGGATGAGGGTGGGGCGACACGCGCATAGGCCTTACACCCCGCTCTGCGGTATGCCGGTGCGCTCAATGATGCGCGGGGCGGTGAGCTCTTTCCAGGTCGAGAGCGCGCGGTTGACCGGGTTGGCCGCTTCGCGGGCAACGAACTGGCCATGGCCCTGCTCGGCCTCGACCTTGTCCTCGGTGACGGCCACCTTGCCGCGGGTGAGGGTGAAGCGCGGCAAGCCGGTGACTTCGATGCCTTCGAAGACATTGTAGTCGATGGCCGACTGCTGCTTGGCGGCGCTGATGGTCTTCTTGCGCTTGGGGTCCCAGACCACGAGATCGGCGTCGGCGCCGACGAGGATGGCGCCCTTTTTGGGATACATGTTGAGGATCTTGGCGATGTTGGTCGAGGTGACCGCGACAAACTCGTTCATGGTCAGCCGGCCGGTATTGACGCCCTTGGTCCAGAGGACGGGGAGCCGGTCCTCGAGCCCGCCGGTGCCGTTGGGGATCTTGGCGAAGTTGCCGATGCCGTTGCGCTTCTGCGCGGTGGTGAAGGCGCAGTGGTCGGTGGCGACCACCTGAAGAGAACCGGAGGCGAGGCCGGCCCAGAGCGAATCCTGGTGCTGCTTGTTGCGGAAGGGCGGGCTCATGACGCGGCGGGCGGCATAGTCCCAGTCCTTGTCGAAATACTCGGTCTCGTCGAGGACGAGGTGCTGCACCAGCGGCTCGCCATAGACGCGCATGCCGTTCTGGCGGGCGCGGCGGATGGCCTCGTGCGCCTGCTCGCAGGAGGTGTGGACGATATAGACCGGGACGCCCGCCATATCGGCGATGATGATGGCGCGGTTGGTGGCCTCGCCCTCGACTTCGGGCGGGCGGGAGTAGGCGTGGCCCTCGGGACCGTTATTGCCTTCGGCGAGGAGCTTTTCGGTCATGGCCGCGACAATGTCGCCGTTCTCGGCATGGACGAGCGGCAGGGCGCCGAGTTCGGCGCAGCGGCTGAACGAAGCGAACATCTCGTCGTCGTTGACCATCAGGGCGCCCTTATAGGCCATGAAGTGCTTGAACGAGGTGATGCCGCGATCGACGACATCCTTCATCTCGTTGAAGACCTGCTCGCCCCACCAGGTGATCGCCATGTGGAACGAGTAGTCGCAGGAGGCGCGGGCGGTCTTGTTGTCCCACATCTGCAGCGCTTCGAGCAGCGACTGGTTGGGGGACGGCAGGCAGAAATCGACCACCATGGTCGTGCCGCCCGAGAGCGCGGCCCGGGTGCCGGACTCGAAATCGTCGGAAGAATAAGTGCCCATGAACGGCATTTCGAGATGGGTGTGCGGATCGATGCCGCCCGGCATGACGTAGCAGTCGGTCGCGTCGAGCACTTCGCCGCCGGTGAGGTTGGGACCGATCTCGGTGATGACGCCGTTTGCGACGCGGATATCGGCCTTGTAGGTCAGGTCGGCGGTGACGACGGTGCCGTTCTTGATGATCTTGTCGGTCATGGTGCGGTCCTCAAACTGGCTGAAATCGGGCGCCGTCAGGCGGGTGTCTTGCGGTTGCGGCGCTTGGCGCGCCACTTGCGGTAGTCGGCGATGAAGGCGTCGGCGGTGCCATAAACCGGCATCAGGATCTTGAAGCTCGCGGGCGGCTGCTCGCTGGTCAGCGCGCAGACATCGATCATGCGTTGCTGCTGTTCAGTGGGCAACCAGATCGCGGCAAATCCCAACAGCTGGTGGGTAACCTCGCGGCGCAGTTCCTGGATGCGTTCGTGATGGCCGCGATAGATGGCGATGGTGGTGTACAGAGCGGTACCCATCGCGAGGCTGAGGGCCACGAGGATGAACACCGGGTCGCCGGTGTAGCGGCCGGAGACAGCGGCCCAGAGCCAGGCGAGAATGGTGAAGAGCATCAGGCTCTTGGACACCCGGAACACGTTGTAAGGGCCGGCGAGCTTGTCCTTGTATTCGAGCTCGTTGGCGGCATCGATGGCTTCGAGCTTGCGGCGGAATTCGAAGAGCCGCTGGTTCTCGTCGGCGGTGTGCTCCTCGCCGCGCGCCTCGCGCAGGATATCAAAGCTCGCCCGGGTCAGGTCCTCGATGGCCGTCCAGCTCGGCAGCGGCAGGATGGCCGGCGGGATGTAGTCGCCGATGCGCTCGAAGGCGACATAGGTGAGGTGGATGGCGGTGATGAACAGAAAGAAGATCAGCAGCAGGGCGAAATCGGAGACGCCCAGGATATCGAAGATGTTCTGGTAGTTCTGGATGACGTTGTTCATCAGATCGAGGTTGGGCAAGAGGCCCTCGGTGCTCGAGCCGATATCGGTGAAGCCGGAGAGAATGTAGAAGACGATGCCGGAGACGATCAGCCTCGCCGTCATGAAGTTCGAGAACCGAACGACGCTCTGCAGCAGCCCGTCTACATCCATGTCAGCGCCTCATCCTTGTGGGCACCGGATTGCTACATACGGTAGCGAAGCGCTGGATGAACTACGCTTCGATGAGACCGAGGCGTCGTTCCACGCGATCAAGTCGCTCATCGATCCGGTCGACACGCCGGGATATGCTGGCATATTGCCCTTCGATGAGCCCAAGCCTGCCCTTGATTTCGAGCAGTTCTTCGGTGTGGCGATCTTGAGTGGCGCGAATAGCCCGTAGATGCTCGAGAACAATGTTGTCGGTCGACATTGCCAGACCTCCTTGAGGTCATGGAAATATAGACTGCCTGACCTCATCCCACAATCTCCGCCGTCTCCAGCACGGCGCGCAGCAGCACATCGGTGCCAGCGGCGGCCCATTCCTTGCTGATCTCCTCCGCCTCGTTGTGGCTGAGGCCGTCGACGCAGGGGCACATGATCATGGCGGAGGGGGCGACGCGGTTGATCCAGCAGGCGTCGTGGCCGGCGCCGGAGACGATATCGCGGTGCGAGTAGCCCAGTTCGATGGCGGCCTTGCGGACCGTGCCGACGAGGCCCGGATCGAAAGTGACCGGATCGAAATTGCCGACCTGCTCGACTTCGGCGCCGATATCCAGCGCTTCGGCGGCATTGGCGATGCCGTCGCGGATGCGGGCATCCATCTCGTCGAGCACGTCCTTGTCGGGCGAGCGGATATCGATGGTGAAGACCGCCTTGCCCGCGATGATGTTGCGCGAGTTGGGGTAGACCTCGATATGGCCGACGGCGCCAACGGCGTTCGGCTGGTAGTCCATCGCCACTTCATGCACCAGCTCGATGACCCGCGCCATGCCGAGGCTGGCATTGCGGCGCTTGGGCATGGGGGTGGAGCCGGTGTGGGCTTCCTTGCCAGTGAGCGTCACCTGAAGCCACTTGAGGCCCTGGCCATGGGTGACGACGCCGATGTCGATGCCTTCGTCCTCGAGGATCGGGCCCTGCTCGATATGCAGTTCGTAATAGGCGTGGATCTTCCGCGCCCCGACGACCTCATCGCCGCGCCAGCCGATGCGGACGAGCTCCTCGCCGAAGGTCTTGCCGTCCTTGTCCTTGTGGCCATAGACGTCGGCCTGGTCGAGCACGCCGGCAAACACCCCGGACGCCATCATGGCCGGGGCGAAACGGGCGCCCTCCTCGTTGGTCCAGTTGACCACGACGATGGGGCGCCGCGTCTTGATGTCGAGATCGTTGAGCGTGCGGATGACCTCTAGCCCGCCGAGCACGCCGAGCACGCCATCATAGCGGCCGCCGGTGGGCTGGGTGTCGAGGTGGGAGCCGACATAGACCGGATCGAGCCCGGGTTCGCTGCCCTCGCGGCGCGCGAACATGGTGCCCATCTGGTCGAGCCCCATGCTCATGCCGGCGGCCTCGCACCATTTCTGGAACAGCGCGCGGCCCTGGCCGTCCTCGTCGGTCACGGTCTGGCGGTTGGAGCCCCCGGCGACACCGGGGCCGATTTCCGCCAGTTCGTGAATGCTGCTCCAGAGGCGTTCGGGGTTGATGCGAAGGTTCTCTCCGGGAGCAGGCATGGTTCAGTCCTATTTCTGGCTCGGGAAGGCGAATTCGGCGCCGGATTTGATGCCGGCGGGCCAGCGGGTGGTGACGGTTTTCAGCCGCGTGTAGAAGTGCACGCCTTCGGGGCCGTAGATCGAGTGGTCGCCGAACAGCGAGCGCTTCCAGCCGCCAAAGGAATGATAGGCCACGGGTACCGGGATCGGCACGTTGATGCCCACCATGCCGACTTCGATCTTGTCGGCGAACTCGCGGGCGGCGTCGCCGTCGCGGGTGAAGATGGCGGTACCATTGGCATATTCGTGGCCGTGGATGAGATCGACGGCGTCCTGGTAGGACTGGGCGCGAACGACCGAGAGCACCGGCCCGAAGATTTCCTCGCGGTAGATCTTCATGTCGGGCTTCACATGGTCGAACAGCGTGCCGCCGACATAAAAGCCGTTCTCGTAGCCCTGCAGCTTGAAGCCGCGGCCGTCGACGACGAGCTCGGCACCGGCTTCGACGCCAGCATCGATATAGCCGACGATCTTGTCGCGCTGAGCCTTCGAGACAATCGGGCCCATCTGGGCGTCCTTGTCCGTCGCCGGGCCGATCTTGAGGGATTCGACACGCGGCTTGAGGCGGGCGACCAGCGCATCGGCGGTCTTGTCGCCGACCGGAACCGCCACCGAGATCGCCATGCAACGCTCGCCGGCCGAGCCGTAGCCGGCGCCCATCAGGGCATCGGCGGCCTGATCCATGTCGGCGTCCGGCATGATGATCATGTGGTTCTTGGCGCCGCCCAGCGCCTGGACGCGCTTACCGGCCTGGGTGCCGCGGCGGTAGACATATTCGGCGATGGGGGTCGAACCGACGAAGCTCACCGCCTTGATGTCCGGATGGTCGAGAATGGCGTCGACGGTTTCCTTGTCGCCGTGGACGACATTGAGGATGCCCTCGGGGAGACCGGCGTCCATCAGCAACTGCCAGGCAAACATCGGCGCGGACGGATCGCGCTCGGAGGGCTTCAGGATGAAGGCGTTCCCGCAGGCGATGGCGTTGGGATACATCCACATCGGCACCATGGCCGGGAAGTTGAACGGGGTGATGCCGGCGACGACGCCGAGCGGCTGGCGATCGGAATAGCTGTCGATCGAGGGGCCGACATTGCGGGAGAACTCGCCCTTCAAAAGGTGCGGGATGCCACAGGCAAAATCGACACAGTCGATGCCGCGGGCGAGTTCGCCCAGGGCGTCATCATGAACCTTGCCGTGTTCGAGGCTGATCAGCCGGGCCAGTTCGTCGGCGTGCTTTTCGAGCAGCTCCTTGAACTTGAACATCACCCGGGCACGCTTCATCGGCGTGGTGGCGCCCCAGGCAGGCTGGGCCGCCTTGGCGTTGGCGACCGCCGCGTCGAGCTCGGACGGGGTGGAAAGCTTGAGGGTCGCGATGGCCTCGCCGGTGGCCGGATTGAACACCGGCTGGGTGCGCGTCGAGGCGCTCTCCACCAGCTTGCCGCCAATTGCGTTCATGATCGTGTGCATCAGGGTCTCCGCCCGTTCATTCTGGAACGTTCATTCTATATGCACTGCACATAGAACATTCGTTCTGCCCTAGTCGAGCGTCTTCAATATGCCGCCGAGGGTGCCGATCAATTCGTCGATCTGCGCCTTGGTCACGATGAGTGGCGGGCTCATGGCGATGATGTCGCCAGTGGTCCGGATGAGAATGCCCTTCTCGAAGGCTTCGACAAAGGCGGCAAAGGCCCGCTTGGTCGGCTGGCCGGCGATCGGCTCCAGCTCAACCGCACCGATCAGGCCGAGATTGCGGATGTCGATGACATGCGGCAGGCCCTTGAGCGAATGCAGCGCATCTTCCCAGTACTGCGCCAGCTCGGCGCCGCGGGTCAGCAGCCCCTCCTCCCTGTAGACTTCGAGCGTTGCCAGGCCAGTCGCCGCGGCGATCGGGTTCCCCGAATAGGTGTAGCCGTGGAAGAACTCGATCATGTGCTCCGGACCCTGCATGAAGGCGTCGTGGATCTCGGAGGTGACGAGGACGGCGCCCATCGGGATGGTGCCGTTGGTGAGCCCCTTGGCGCAGGTGATCATATCGGGGGTGACGCCGAAATAGTCGGCGGCGAAGGGCGTGCCGACGCGACCGAAGCCGGTGATGACTTCGTCGAAGATCAGCAGGATGCCGTGCTTCTTGGTGATTTCGCGCAGCTTCTGCAGATAGCCCTTGGGCGGGATCAGGACACCGGTCGAGCCGGCGACGGGCTCGACAATCACTGCGGCAATGGTCGAGGCGTCATGGAGCGTGATGATACGCTCGAGTTCGGAGAGCAGGTCGGCCGCCCCCTCCTCGCGCTCGCCGCGGGTGAACTGGTTCTTGCCCGGGGTGTGGGTGTGCGACATGTGGTCGACACCGGTGAGGAGCGTCCCGAACATCTTGCGGTTGGTGACGATGCCGCCGACCGAGATGCCGCCGAAATTGACGCCGTGATAGCCGCGCTCCCGCCCAATCAGGCGGAAGCGGGCGCCGTCGCCCTTCACGCGGTGATAGGCCAGCGCCACCTTGAGCGCGGTTTCCACCGATTCCGAACCGGAATTGGTGTAGAGCACGTGGTTGAGCCCTTCAGGCGCGATCGAGACGAGGGCATTGGCGAGCTCGAACGCCTTGGGATGGCCCATCTGGAAGGCCGGGGCATAGTCCATCTCGGCGGCCTGGGCGGCGATAGCCTCAACAATCTTGGGGCGGCAGTGGCCGGCGTTCACGCACCACAGACCCGCCGTGCCATCCAGCACCTGGCGGCCGTCCGAGGTGGTATAGTGCATGTCCTTGGCGCCCACGAACATGCGCGGGGCCTTCTTGAACTGCCGGTTCGCGGTGAACGGCATCCAGAAGGCGCTGAGATCATTGGGCGTGACATTGAGGCGATTGGACACCTGGTGCTCCCGGACGTCTTTTTATGAGCTAGTTGGTCATGTTTCTTTGGCACTTGACCGATGGATGTGATATCCAGAAATTTGACCAGATGGAAAAAACGTTATCACTCCCATGCCACCGATCAAGGTGAAAATGCTCGACGACGATGGTGGCAAGGACGTGACAAAAGCCGGCAAGCGGGCGGCGCGCAAGGCGCCGAAAGCACGTCCGCAAACCCGCATCCAGCGCGAAAAACAGGACGTGATCCTCGAGGCGGCGCTCGACGTGTTCAGCCGCGAGGGGTTTCGCGGCGCGACCATCGACCAGATCGCGGAAGCGGCCGGGATGAGCAAACCCAACCTGCTCTACTACTTCCCGCGCAAGGAAGAGATCTACAAGCGGCTGATGACCTCGATGCTCGATGTCTGGCTACAGCCGCTGCGGGAAATCGACTCGGTGGGCGACCCGATTCCGGAACTGCGCTCCTATATTCGCCGCAAGCTGGAGATGAGCCGGGACTTTCCGCGCCAGAGCCGGCTGTTCGCCAATGAGATGCTGCAGGGCGCGCCGCGCGTGCTCGACGTGCTGTCGACCGACCTCAAGCAGCTGGTCGACGAGAAGGCCAAGATCATCGAGGGGTGGATGGCCGACGGCAAGATCGTCAGGACCGACCCCTATCACCTGATCTTCTCGATCTGGGCGACGACGCAGCACTATGCCGATTTCGACGTGCAGGTTCGTGCCGTCCTGGGCAAGGACCGCGGCGGTGACGGCCGTTTCGAGGACGCGGCGCGTTACCTTGAGAACCTGTTCATGCATGGGCTGATGCCAAAGGGAGCGGCGCAGAGCTGAGCGGCGTCAGGGGACGATGCAGACCTCAGCGATATCGACGGCCTTTGCCCCAACGATGAACGCGGTGACCGACGCGCCTGACAGCGTCAGTTCGTGACCGGAGCCGGAAGCAGCGGGCACGGCGGTTGCCTTTACGTCCTCACCAAATGGCCCCCGTAATTGCTCTGCGGAAAGAGTCGTGAGATCGGCAAAGGATTGTGGTTTACGGAGATCACCACTCAGGTTACCGGGTGCAGCGAAATCACATAGCTTGAACACTACTTGACTGACGCCCGGGTGCGAGATTTGCCCGTAGAGGCTGCTCGCATTGGTATGCAGCGCCTTGGTGGAGACCGACCCGCCGCACTGGCTCACATCAGCAATGGTCGGATTGTCCATGGTCGGCTGAGAAGCAGCGGTATAGCTGAAGTTCCATGTCCATAGTGTCATCCGCACGCCGGACTCGAAGACGACCGGCTTGAACACTGGATACTCGGTTGGAACCGAACTTGCTGGCACCGAGAGGTCAAGAATCTGATCCATCGGCACGCACTCCATTGCGCCAACGGGAGTGACACACAGCACCGATACTATGGCCAAAGCGATCTTTGAATTTCTCATATTCCCTCCCAATAGACGCCGCAAAACGCGCAAGCATTTTCTGCTGAATAGCCGTCGGCAGTCCATACCTGACACCGTACGTCGCGAGGCGTTATTTTGCAATGTCGCTTACTTTGCTGCTGTACAAGCGGCACCGACGAGCTGATGGATCGCAATCAAGCCAATCCGCAGAACAGTCACAGGCACGCGGCGGGTTCTCGCAAGACGCCGAGCGGCCTTGAGCAGCGCAAATCGGCCAAAACAACTTCATCCCCAGACGGGGACAGCGTGCTCGGCTCGGTGAGGCGCTGACGGCTCAGCCGATGGCGAGCGACATCAGAAAGGCGCCGACGAGGCTGGTGTTCATCAGCACGGCCACGGTGTGCGGGGCGCGCTCTTCGGCAGAGTAGAGCCAGGCCGGGTGGAACAGCACCGTGGCAATGATCAGGAACACGATCATCAGCAGGCCGCCAAGCATCGGGAACAGCCCCACAGCGGTGAGCAGCCCACCGGCGAGCTGCATGGCGATGCCAAAGAGGACGATGTTGCGCGGCGTGGTCGGCAGTTTCAACGTCGGGTATTTCTTCAGCAGGCGGCTGGTTTCGAGCAGGCCGGTCAGTCGGTCGATGTTGACCATGTAGTTGCGGACGGCAAAGGCGACGAAAGCGCCACCCAGCAGCAGACGGGCGATGGCAATCAGGGTCCAGAACATCGGCAGGCTCCGAGTCGGCCACCATACGGCGGCCATGGGCAAGGCGCCGGAGTGGCGTGTTCCGAGCTGTAGCGAGCAAGAGACCAGCGCGACAGGGGAGCGACGGCCTCTCCCCAGGAATCAGGCGGCGCGGGACATGGTGGGGGCGGTATCGAAAACGCGGCCCGACAGTTTGGCGCGATAGAGTGCCGCGTCGGCCGCTGCGATGAGTTCGGCGGGCGTCCTGAGGTCGGCGCGCTCGGCAATGCCGATACTGACGCCGCAGATGACGGGTCCGGAAGCCGTTCCAATGGGTTCGGCCATGCTCTGGGCAATGTCCCGCGCCAGATCTTCAAGACCGGCTCGTCCGCGTGCGCCAGAGACGATGACGGCAAACTCGTCACCGCCGATGCGGAACACGTCAGTGCCGGTGATAGAGAAACGCGAGAAGCGCCGCGCCGCTTCGGCCAGAACGATGTCGCCGATGAGGTGACCATGGCGGTCGTTGACGGCCTTGAAGTCGTCAAGGTCGAGATAGAGCAGACTGCCGGGAGCTTCACGCGCGAAAAGCTTGGCCAGACGCTCCTCGAAACTGGCGCGGTTGGCGAGGCTGGTCAGGGGATCGCGCGCGGCCCGGTCCGCCGCAATCGCGCGCGCATCGTCAAGGTTCCGGGCAATTCGCAGCATTTGCCGCAAGATGAGAAGTACCGTCAGAAAGAATACGACGGTTACGCCGATCCGCAGCGGGGCAATCTGCAGGAAGAGCTGGCTGCCGATGCGCTCCGGAGTCCAGGCCAGCACATAGCCGGCGACCCCCGGGATCGGAACCGAGACCTCGTCGTCGCGCAGCTGCGTCGGCTCGGCGATACGGGCATTGTCGAGTACGTAGTTTTTCGCGATGACGTCGGCATCGGGAAAGCCGGGAGCGGACAGCGAAACCGCCACTGCGGCGCGCCGGATTTCCACATCTATCGCACGCTGGTCGATCTGGTCGCGGGCATAAACGACCACCGCCAGCACACTGGCAACCACCACGAGCATCCCAACCACTGCGAGGGCAAACAGACGCCGTGCGCCATCGACATTACGAGGGCGCTGCGGTGCACTGATGGTCGCTGGCACGGCAGAATCAAGCATAGGCAGTCTCCGTCGCGCGGAGACTAGATCAACATGGCTTCCGCGACTCTTACGTCCGCAGCGATTGTGCCTGTGATGGTTTATGGCCGGTTAACGGCAGCTCACTCGGCCGGTTCGACCGCCTTGCGCATCGGGTTGTTGGGGTGCGTGGTCCAGTTGGCATAGTGGTCCGGAACCGGCTGCTGCGTGCGCTCGTCGAGCATTCCGGGCTCGAGGGCGATCATCGAGATGCAGTCCTCGACCGGGCAGACATTGACGCACAGGTTGCAGCCGACGCACTCGTCTTCCATCACCTCGAAATGGCGCTTGCCATCCTTGGTGTGCGTGATCGCCTGGTGCGAGGTGTCCTCGCAGGCGATGTGGCAGCGGCCGCACTTGATGCACTTTTCCTGATCGATGCGGGCCTTGGTGATGTAGTTGAGGTTGAGGTACTGCCAGTCGGTGACGTTGCGGACGGCGCGGCCGGCGAAGTCGTCCAGCGTGGCGTGCCCCTTCTCGTCCATCCAGTTTTTCAGGCCCGAAATCATCTCCTCGACGATCTTGAAGCCATAGGTCATGGCGGCGGTGCAGACCTGCACATTGCCGGCGCCGAGGGCGAGGAACTCGGCCGCGTCGCGCCAGGTGGTAACCCCGCCAATGCCGGAGATGGGCAGGCCGTAGGTTTCGGGGTCGCGGGCGATTTCGGAGACCATGGAGAGGGCGATCGGCTTCACCGCCGGGCCGCAATAGCCGCCATGGCTGCCCTTGCCGTCGATGGACGGCTCGGGCGAGAAGGTATCGAGATTGACGCTGGTGATCGAGTTGATGGTGTTGATCAGGCTCACCGCGTCGGTGCCGCCGTTCTTGGCGGCGCGGGCCGGGCGGCGGATGTCGGTGATGTTGGGGGTCAGCTTGGTGATCACCGGCATGCGGGAGTATTGCTTGCACCAGCGCACGACCATTTCGACATATTCGGGGACCTGACCGACGGCGGCGCCCATGCCGCGCTCGCTCATACCATGCGGGCAGCCGAAGTTGAGTTCGATGCCATCGGCCTCGGTCTCTTCGACCAGAGGCAGGATGGCCTTCCAGCTGTCCTCTTCGCAGGGGACCATGATGGAGACGACCAGCGCGCGATCTGGCCAGTTCTTCTTGACCATCTTGATCTCCTGCAGGTTTTTCTGCAGGTCGCGATCGGTGATCAGCTCGATATTGTTGAGCCCGAGGAGGCGCCGATCGGCGCCCCAGATGGCGCCGTAGCGCGGGCCGTTGACGTTGACGACCGGCGGGCCTTCCTCGCCCAGGGTCTTCCAGACGACGCCACCCCAGCCCGCCTTGAAGGCGCGCTCGACATTATAGGCCTTGTCGGTGGGTGGCGCCGAGGCCAGCCAGAACGGGTTCGGCGACTTGATGCCAACGAAATTGTTGCGGATGTCAGCCATCTGAAATCTCCTCAGTTCCCGCTCAGGTACCGGTGGATGCTCTCGGCGGCGTCGCGGCCCTGGGCCACGGCGGTGACGGTCAGGTCGTCGCCCATGTCGATGCAATCGCCACCGGCCCAGACCTTTTCACGCGAGGTGCGGCCCTCGGCATCGGCGGCGATGCGGCCGGCGCGGAGCTCGAGCCCGGCTGCAGTCTCCTCGTCCAGGGTCTGGCCGATGGCCTTGAAGATCTGGTCGGCGGCAATGGTCATGGTGTGGCCGATGCCGGTCAGCCGGCCATCGGTGATGGCGGTATATTCCAGTTCGAGACCGGTAACCTTGCCGTCTTCGGTGACGACGCGCTTTGGGCTCAGCCAATGGCGGATGGTGACGCCCTTGGCGGCGGCGAGTTCCTGCTCGAAGCTCGAGGCGTTCATGTGCTCGCGGCCGCGGCGGTAACAGATGGTGACCTCCTCGGCGCCGAGGAGTTTTGCCTGCACGGCGGCGTCGATGGCGGTCATGCCGCCGCCGATGACGACGACGCGCCGCCCGATGGGCAGACTGGACAGATCGCTGGCCTGGCGCAGGTTGGCGATGAAGTCGACGGCGTCAGCAAGTCCATGCGGGGCCTCGGCCTCGCCTTCGGCCCGCAGCGCATTGACGCCGCCCAGACCGATGCCAAGGAACACCGCGTCATAGTCGCGGGTCAGCCCATCGAGGCTCAATTCTTTCCCCAGCGCCTGGCCCAGTTCGATGTCGATGCCGCCAATGGCGGTGACATAGGCGACTTCGGCCTGGGCGAAACCATCGGGGGTCTTGTAGGTCGCGATGCCGTACTCGTTGAGACCACCCGCCTTGGGGCGCGCGTCGAAAATGGTGACGTCGTGGCCGTGAACGGCGAGGCGATGCGCGGCGGCGAGGCCGGCAGGACCGGCGCCGACGACCGCGATCTTCTTGCCCGTTGCGGGCGCACGGGTGAAGAACTGTGCGTTCTCTTCCATGGCGATGTCGGTGGCATAGCGCTGGAGCTGGCCGATCTTGACCGGCCTGCCCTCGGCTTCCATGCGGACGCAAGCCTCCTCACAGAGCTGCTCGGTGGGGCAGACGCGGGCGCACATGCCGCCCAGGATGTTCTGCTCGAAGATGGTTTCGGCCGCGCCGAGCGGATTGTCGGTCGAGATCTCGCGGATGAACAGCGGGATATCGATGGAGGTCGGGCACGCGTTCATGCAGGGGGCGTCGTAGCAGAAGTAGCAGCGGTCTGCCTCGACAAAGGCCTCGTGACGATCAAGCGGCGGATGCAGGTCGGAGAAGTTCTCGGCATATTGTCCGGGATGCAAACGCGCCGGTGCAATCCCCTGCTTGAGCATCGCGTTGCTCATCGACCCCGTCCTCCTTTGGAACCATTCCAGACAAGGACGCTAGCGCAGCCCGATTTTTTTATCAATTGGTCAAAAAAGGCGAGTGCACCGGTCGTGAAACCGACGCCGACCGGGCCTTTCCGGCCGCATGCGGCAGCCGGAAGCGACTCTGAAAACGGACCCGGCGCAGGAAAAATGCAGCCTGCGACAGTCTTGTGGGTGAAATGGTCAATTTCTCCGAGACCAGGCTAACAGTCTGATTCCGAAATCAGATTCCCGATTCAGCGCTGATGCAGAATCGCAACAGTTCCATTTGGAGTCGGGCCGTTCATTTTCAGTTCATAATTATGCCACATCCGGCCGCGCCTTTCGCGCCCGTCGCAACAAGCGTGAGTAGTGAGAAGGTTGCTTAAGAAGAGTGTTATGGCTGTCGCGTTGGTGGCAGGACTTGCGATGTCCGTCTCCGGCGCTGTGGCCAAGGACCAGTGCGGAAGTGCATCCTGGTATGGGCCAGGCTTCCACGGCAAGAAGACGGCGTCTGGCAAGACTTTCAACCAGAACGCCATGACAGCTGCCCATCGGTCGCTGCCATTCGGTACGGTGGTGAAGGTCACCAACCAGAAGACCGGCAAGGTCGTGAAGGTAACGATCACAGACCGCGGCCCGTTCCACAAGGGTCGCATCCTGGACCTCAGCGCCGCCGCGGCCGCCCAATTGGGCACCAAGCAGGCGGGCACCGGCAAGGTCTGCATCGCCGCCCTCAACTGAGGGCCGCACATTCGGCGGGGCCGCCTTCCAGTCCGTGGGACGGGAGGCGGCCCCGCTTGTTTCGATCACGGACACTTGAAGCCATGCGCATGCGCACCATCTGCTCTGGCAGCATTTGGGGAGGAAAACGCATGCGTGCTGCCGTGTTCGAGACCTATGGCCCGCCGGAGGTGATGCGCATCGCCGAGGTGCCCACGCCCGAGCCCGGACCGGGTGAGTTGCTGGTGCGGGTCAAGGCGTTCAGCGTCAATACGGGCGACTGGCGGCTGCGCAGCATGATCATCCCCGGTGGCATGGCGCCGATCGCCAAGCTGCAGTTCGGCTGGTCGAAGCCAAAGAAGCCCATCCTCGGCACCGAGGCCTCCGGGATTGTGGAACGCGTGGGCGCAGGTGTGACCAAATATGCACCGGGCGACGAAGTCTGCGTGTCGCCGGGCTGGAAGATGGGCTCGCATGCGGAATTCCTCACCATTGGCGAGGATGCGATGGTGGCGGCGAAGCCAGCCAATCTCGATTTCGCGGAGGCGGCGTCGCTGGCCTTTGGCGGGGCAACGGCCCTCTATTTCTTCCGCAAGGCCGGGCTGAAGGCAGGCGACCGGTTGCTGGTGGTCGGCGCATCGGGCGCGGTGGGTTCGGCGGCGGTACAGATCGGCAAGGCACTTGGCGCCGTGGTGACCGGCGTCAGCAGCGGCGGCAATCTCGACATCGTTCGTGGCCTCGGTGCCGATGCGGTGATCGACTACACCACGACCGATTTCGCGGCGGGTAGCGCGCAGTACGACCTGATCCTCGATACGACCGCGACCGCGCCCTACAAGCGGGTGAAGTCGATCCTCGCGCCGAACGGCCGCCTCTTGGCCGTGCTCGGCGGGCTGGGCGAGATGCTGTTCGGCAATTTCGGGACTTCGGACGGTCACAAGGTGATTGCCGGCACGCCACCGGACGATCCGGCGCTCTATCGCGACGTCGTGGGACTTGCGGCCAGTGGCAAGTTCCGGCCGCTGATCGACAGCCGCTACGCGCTCGACGAGATCGTCGCCGCGCATGCCCGTGTGGATACCGGCCGGAAGCGCGGCTCGGTGGTGGTGGAAATCACCTGAGTCATTGTGTTGTCGCGCTTTCGAACCGGAAAAGTCTGCAACTTTTCCTGAAAGCGCTCCAGCTAGCCGCGTGGCACGAAGCGGCCGGATCCAGCATCGGCAGTGACCTTCGCGCCGTCCCAGGCCAGACCGCCGCGGACATAGGTCGCGATGGGGGTCACGGCCATGGTCTCGCCGTCATAGGCGCTCCAGCCGGGACCATCGGGGTTGGCCTTGGCGTCGTAGATGCTCGGGCCCGGCTTAAGGACGGCGATGTCGGCGTCCATGCCTGGAACCAGCCGCCCCTTTCGGGACAACCCGAAGAAGCGCGAGGGGCGATCGGACAACCAGTCGGCCGACATTTCGGCAGCGCGATCGGCGCCGTAGCGGGCCGCCGCATCGGTGAAGAACACCGGCAGCAGGTTTTCGAGACCGGGCATGCCCGCGGCGACATCGAAGATCGATGGGTTGGTCTTGCGCTCGAGCGGCCAGGCGCTGTGGTCGGACGAGACGAAGGCGCAGTCGCCGCGCTCGATGACCTGCCACAGGGCCTCGCGGCGTCCGGCGCGGATCGGCGGGTTGACCTTCAGCAGCCCGCCAAGGCGCGGCATGGCCTCGTCGGCATCGAAATGCAGGTAGTGGACGCACATTTCGCCCGTGGCGGGGGCACCGGACTCGGCAAAGCGGCGGACGAGGTCGAAGCCATCGGGCGTCGAGATGTGGACGATGTGGAGCGGAGTTGGCTGGCCGGCGCCGAGCGAGAGGAAGGTGGCGGTGGCGGAAATCTCCGCCACTTCCGGCCGGCTGGGGCTGTGGTCGGAGGGTCCGGTGCGACCCTCGGCCCTGAACCTCGCCGCGAGCGCCCGGACGATCTCCTGATCCTCGTTGTGCAGCCCGAGCGGCAGGCCCGAGTCCGCGAGCATTTCGATGAGGCTGCGCGTGGCGGCGCTGTCGATGCGCGGGAAGCGATGCGGGTGCGCCTCGAAGGACGAGATCTTGAAGGCGCAGACGCCACCGGCGACGAGCGCCGCGACATCGGCGGCGACCGGGGCGGTCGGCACGGTGCCATAGAGCGCCACATCGGCGACCGCGTGAGCGTGGATGGCGTCGATCTTGGCGGAAAGGAGGTCGCTGGTGACGATGGGATCGGGCTCGTCATAGGGCATGTCGACAATGGTGGTGACGCCGCCGATGACGGCAGCTTTCGTCGTCGGGAGGAGGCCGGGAAACCCGATCTGGCTGCCGGCATGGGTCTGACCATCGACAGCGCCGGGGAGGATGTAGGCGTCGCCATAGTCGACGGTTTCGGTAGCGGCGGGGCGATCGCGCGAGCCGACGGCGCCGATGGTTTCGGCGGAGACAGCAATCCAGCCGTTCTCGATAATTCCGGTGGGGGTGACCACGCGTCCGGCGATCAATTTGTCAAACATGGTCCGCTCTCCGTTTGCGGCAGCAGCCTAGGGCAGCGATCTTTGGCGTGCAATTGGCATTCTTGTGGTGTACCACTGGCTTTGCGAGTTTGAAGAGCCTCGATCCACCGCCATATCGGGACACATGATGCTGTATGACCTGACGATCCTGTCGCTGCTGCCGAACACACTCGGCGCGGTTCTGCCGATCCTGCCCAAGACCTACGAGAACTTCTCGAAGACCGGCACCACCATCGGCGCTTTCTCGTGCGAGTTCGGGGTGCTGAACCGCTTCGCCTTCATCACCGCCTATGACAGCGTCGAGGCGCTGGTTGCCGAACGCGCCCGGCTGATGACCACCGAGGACGCCTATGGCATTGCGCCCTATCTGGGCGGGGTAATGAGCACGGCGTTCAAGCCGCTGTTCTTCATGGGCGATATCGAGACCGGCAGTTTCGGGCCGTTCTACGAGTTCCGCACCTATACGCTGGCGCCGAACGGTTTGCCGGAGACGGCGGAAGCCTGGAGCAAGGTGGTGCCCCGCCGCAACGAGATTTCGAAGGTGCTGACGGTGATGGCCTCGATCGAAGAGGGGCCGACCAAGATGGTGCATATCTACCCCTATGCCAGCATTGCCGACCGGCAGGCGGCGCGCGCCCAGGCGAGCAAGGAAGGCATCTGGCCGCCCCCGGGTGGTTCGGCCAAGCTGACATCACTGCAGAACGAGTTGTTCGTCGCCACGGCCTATTCCGCGCTGAAGTAAGGTTTCGGCCCACGCTCCTCAGGCGTGGGCCATTTTCCGCAGCCGCGCCATGGCCATCAGCACGCGCTCGGGTGTCGCGGGCGCATCGAGGCGCGGGGCGAAACGATAATCGGCGACACTGGCCGCGGCCATGCCGAGCGCTTCGAACACCGAAATCGCCAGCATGATCGGCGGCTCACCGGCCGCCTTGGAGTTGCGCACGGTTGGCGCGGGATTTACCGACCACTCGGCCAAAGCGGTGTTGAAGATCACCGGACGGTCGGAAGCGACGGGTATCTTGTAAGTCGAAGGCGCATGGGTGCGGAGGCGCCCGGCCTGATCCCACCAGAGTTCCTCTGTGGTGAGCCAGCCCATGCCCTGCAGGAAGCCGCCCTCGATCTGACCGATATCGATGTCGCGGTTCAGCGAATTGCCGACGTCCTGAAGGATGTCGGTGCGCCTGACGACATATTCCCCGGTGAAGGTGTCGACTTCGACCTCGGACACCGAGGCGCCGTAGGTGAAGTAGAGGTAGGGATTGCCGCGGCCGGCCTTGCGGTCCCAATCGATATGCGGGGTCTTGTAGAAGCCGGCGGCCGAGAGCGAGACGCGGGCATTGTAGAGCCGGTGGATGATTTCGGGCCAGGTGAGAACTTCGCTGCCGCAGCGGACGGCGTCGGGCTCGAAACTCACCTGCTCGGGATGCAGCCGGAAGGCATCGACGGCATAGGCGACGATGCGCGCCTTGATCTGGCGGCAGGCGTCGAGTGCGGCCATGCCGTTGAGATCGGCGCCGAGCGAGCCGGCGGTGGGCGTGGCGTTGGGCACCTTGTCGGTGGCTGTCGCGGTGATCTTGATGCGCGCGAGCGGGATCGACAATTCGTCGGCGACGACCTGGGCGATCTTGGTGTGGAGTCCCTGCCCCATCTCGGTGCCACCCTGGTTGAGGTGCACGGAGCCATCGCGATAGATGTTGAGCAGCACAGCGCCCTGGTTCATCGCCTTTTTGGAGAAGCTGATGCCGTATTTGATCGGCACCAGCGCGATGCCGCGTTTCAGCTGCCGGCTGGTGCGGTTGAAGGCGAGGACGTCGGCGCGGCGCCGCTGGTAGTCGGATGAGGCTTCGAGCTCGTCGACGACGCGGGCCATGATGTTGTCATGCACATCCTGACCGTAGGGCGTCGTGTTGCGGTGGGCGCCATCGTATAAATTGGCGCGGCGGACTTCCAGCGTATCCTTACCCAGCGCATAGGCGACTTCCTCGACCAGCCGTTCGGCGGCGAGGATGCCCTGCGGGCCGCCATAGCCGCGGAAGGCGGTGTTGGAGACGGTGTTGGTGCGGAGCAGCTTTGAGGTGACGCGCGCGGCCGGGTAGAAATAGGCGTTGTCGGCATGCATCAGCGCGCGATCGGTGACGCCGCGCGACAGATCTTCGGAGTGGCCGCAGCGGGCGTTGAAACGCGCCTCGACTGCTTCGAAGCGCCCGGCATCGTCGAAGCCGATGGCGTAGTCGACGACGAAGTCGTGGCGCTTGCCGGTGATGGCCATGTCGTCGTCGCGGTCGGGCCGGCATTTGACGGCACGGCCGAAACGCCGGGCGGCGACCGCCGCCGCCGCGGCGAACAGCGTGCCCTGCGTCTCCTTGCCACCGAAGCCGCCGCCCATACGCCGGACGTGGACGCGGACGCCATTGGCATCGAGCCCGAGAATGCGGGCGACGACCTCCTGGGTATCGGAGGGGTGCTGGGTGGCGGTATGCAGCAGCATCTCGCCATCCTCGCCGGGGATGGCGAGGGAGACCTGGCCTTCGAGATAGAAATGCTCCTGACCGCCGATGGCGATGCTGCCGGTGATGCGATGGGGCGCAGCGGCGAGCCCGGCCGCGACATCGCCGCGGGCGATGGTCATCCCCGGGCCGACGGTGGTGCCACCACTGGCGGTGGCATCTGCGACCGTCAGGTCATGCGGGAGTTGACGATACTGGATGCGCCCGAGGCGGGCGGCGGCGCGGGCAGCCCGGCGGGTGCGGGCGACAACGGCGAAGATCGGCTGGCCGTGGTAGCTGGCGCGGGTTTGGCAGAACAGGGTGTCGTCGCCAATGCCGGCGGGGCTGATGTCGTTGACGCCGGGGATGTCTGCGGCGGTGAGCACGCCGACCACGTCTGGGGCCGCACGAACCGCGTCCAGGTCAACGGCGAGAATCTCTGCATGGGCATGAGCCGACAGCCCGAGATAGGCGTGGAGCGTTCCGACGGGCTCGGCGATGTCGTCGATATATTCGGCGCGGCCAGAGACGTGTTTGGCCGCGGACTCATGCGGCACCGGGATGCGGTTGCCGGCAAGCGTGTCGAGCTGGGCCGCTATCGCCGCGGCGCTGCGCAAATCGTCCATGCTCGCCTCCGCTGATCAGACACGCGCGATGGTATGCGAGCGGTCGACCAGCGGCAAGATCAGTCTGCAACGAAGTGGTGCGGCAGGAGCTAGCGCCAGTGGCCGGCGCGGCGTCGCGCCTCGGCAAAGCGAGCGCGATCTTCGCTGGAAAGGGGGCTATTTGGCACAACGAGCCGGTCGGGATGGGTGGGCTCGGGCAGTGTCGCGCCAAGATCGTGCGCGACCAGTTGCGCCACGCCCCAGGCCGTGCGCTCGGCAAAGCCGCGAACGACGAGGTCGCGACCCAGCGCGTCGGCGAGGAAGCCGGCAAAGTAGGGACTGGCAGAAACCCCGCCATCGATGGACAGTTGGTCGGCAAGCTCCGTCCCGCGAGCAAGAACCGACAAGACGGCCTCGGTCGACAGCGCGATGCCTTCGAGCAGCGCCTGACAGAGATCGCGACGGGTCATATCGGCGGCGAGGCCGAGGATGAGCGGGGCAGCGCTGCGGTCCCATTCCGGCGCCGCGAGGCCGGAGAAGGCCGGCACGAAGACGAGGCCGCGCGACAGGGCCGATGGGCGCTCGAAATGCGCGAAGTCATCGAGTGAGGCGGCGATACCGGCCGCTAGCGCCCAGTCGACGGCCGAGCCGACATCGTAGACACCGCCATCGACGGCATAGGTGGGGCCGTCGCCGAGGTCCCAGGCCACAGTGGGCAGGAGGCCGCCGAGAGGCGCAGGGTCCGGCGGCAATTTGCCGGCATGGGCAAGGACGAAGGCGCCGGTGCCGAAGGTGATCTTGGCCTCGCCGGGGGCGCGGCAGCCGTGGCCAAACAGCGCCGCCTGCTGATCGACGATCGAGGCGCGGACGGGGACGCCATCGATCTTGCCGAAATCACCGATATTGGGCCGGATCTCAGGGAGGCAGGCGCGCAGCACGCCAAAGGCGGCGCAGAGTTCGTCGTCCCACTGGCCGGTCTCCAGGTTCATCAGCCCGGTGCGGGAAGCGGTGGCGCGATCGGTGACGAAGCGGCCGGCGAGGCGATCAAGAAAGAAGGCGTCGGTGGTGCCGAGCCGCAGGGTGCCTCGATTGAGAGCTGCCTGCGCCTCGGGGAGGTTCTCGACGATCCAGGCCAGTTTGGAGGCCGAGAAATACGGGTCGACGGGCAGGCCAGAGAGCGCGGTGATGCGGGCGCAGGTCTCTGCCGGCAGCGCGGCCAGTGTCGCGTCGGTTCGGCTGTCCTGCCAGACGATGACTGGGCTCAGCGCCCTGCCCGTTTCGGCGTCCCAGGCGAGGCAGCTTTCGCCTTGGTTGGCGAAGCCGATGGCATCGAGTCGGCCGGCCTCGGCGAGCACCGCGCGGATATTGGCGAGCAATTCCTCGGGGTTCTGCTCGACCCAGCCGGGCTGGGGGTAAGTCATCGCGTGGCGGCGGACGGCCACGATGCGGGGTCCGGCCCCGTCGGCCAGAAGCAGCCGCGTCGAGGTGGTGCCCTGATCGATGGCGCCGATGGCGAGACTCATGTCGTGCGGGTCCCGTGGCTGGCCGCGAGGTCGGCGGCGATGGTAGCGGCCGCGCGGCGCCCTTCCGACCAGCAATGACCGGCGGTGCGCACCGCGCGCAACACGTTGCCGGCAGCGTAGACCGAAGCCAGCGAGGTGCGGAAGCCGGCATCGATCCGCGGACCGCCATCGCGGCCGTCGATATCGGCGCCGGCCAGCCGGAGCAGGCTCGCCTCCGGGGTGAAGCGGCCGGTGAAGAGCACGCCGTCGCACTCGAGGGTGTGCATCTGGCCACGCCGGTCGCGATAGCGCAGGGCTTCGACGCGGGTGTTGCCGACAATGTCCTCGATGCGGGCATTGTAGTGCACAGGGACCCTGAGAAGGTGGGGGAACAGCGCGGCAGGATAGCCGACGCGCGGCCCGGCATCGCTTTCGAGCAGCGCGACCGGCCGGATGCCGGCATCGCAGCAGGTGAGGAAGGCCGACATGGTGACCAGTTCTGAGCCGACGATCACGGGACGGCGGAACGGCACCAGCCCACGCAGATGCACGTAGTCCTGCAGCGCGCCGGTGGTGAGAATGCCAAGCGGGCGCGTGCCGGGCACCAGCTGCGCTGCGCGTGTGGTTTCACGGATGCCGGTGGCGTTGAGCACGGCGCGGGGCGCAAGCTGCAATGTGCCATCGGGACTGGCGATGGTGACGACCGGGCCGGGGTCGATGCGGACGGCGCTGTGGCGCAGGCGAATGTCGACGCCCGCCGCTTCGGCGCGCTGGCGCAAGGCCGAGGCATAGGTCTGACCACCATAGACCCGGCCGAACTCGCGCATGCCGTAGGGCGAATGGGCACAGTGGCGCGGGACGCCGCCCGCCTCCCCCTCGCGCTCGATGAGCATCACTGTGCCAGCGCCGAGTTCGCGAAGCCGGGTCGCTGCGGCAAGGCCGGCCGGACCACCGCCGATGACCAGCACATCCGGGTTCACTTGACGGCTCCGACAGCGAGGTCGTTGGCGAGACGGCCGGCGCTCAGCTCGGCAAGCCGGCCGCCGCAATAGAAGCCCTGGCAGCGGCCCATGGCGCAGCGCGTGCGGCGCTTAAGGCCGCCCATGTCACCCGGCGGGAGCGGGCCATTGAGCGCCGCCTCGATTTCACGGCGGGTGACCATCTCGCAATGGCAGACGATCTCGCCATAACCGGGACGCTGCCAATCGCGCTCGCCATGCTCGGCCAGCATCGGCATCGGGCCGACCGTATCGGTGACGGGCAGATCGCCATCCTCGGTATCGGAGTAAAGGCCGTAGACGTGGCGGGCGATGCCGAGCGCGGCGGTCAAACCGGTGGAGCGGATGCCGCCGACGCTGATCCAGTTCCGATCCGGAACGCGGTGAATGCGGTAGTTCTTCTGCTCGGTAGCGGGACGTAACCCGGCATAGGTGGCGGTGATCGGGATTTCGGCCAGCGCCGGGACGATCTCGGCCGCACGGCGGACCAGCGCCTGCAGTTCGGGCCGGGTGACATTGGCGCGTTCGCGGTCCTGCTGCTCCTCGGCCGTCGGGCCGACCAGAACATTGCCGAAGGCGGTGCGGCAGACGACGACGCCCTTGGTGGTTTCGGTGGGAACCGGCAGCACGATGGTGCGGAGGTGGGCGGCGGCTGCCTTGTCGAAAACCACAAACTGGCCTTTTCGCGGACGGATCTCGAAGCTGGCATGGCCAAGCAGCGCAGCCTCGAGACGATCACCGAACAGGCCGGCGGCATTGATGACGAAGCGTGCGTCGACGGGCCCGGTGGTGGTCTCAAGCCGCCATAGCCCGCCATCGAAGGCGCCGCCGGTGACTTCGGTGCGGAAGCGGGTCTCGGCGCCGTGGGCGCGCGCTTCCAGCACATAGGCGAGGAAGGGCGACCAGGGGTCGATGACATGTTCGCGCGGCACCAGCAGCGCGGCGCGGACCGAGACGCTGAGGCCAGGTTCGCGCGCCCTGATCTCGGCGGCCGAGAGGATGCGGACATCCTCGACACCATTGTTGCGCGCCTGGGTCAGCAAGCCCGGCAGGCGCGCTTCCTCGTCCTCGTTCCAGGCGATGACCATGGCGCCGGTTTCGAGCAATGGCAGGTTGAGCGGCTGACGCAGCGCCAGATACTCCGCGTAACCGTCCTGCATGCAGCGCAGTTCGAGGCTGCCCTCGGGCGCATCGAAGCCGGTATGGAGAATGGCGCTGTTGGCCTTGCTGGCGCCCGAGAGGATATCGGCGCCTTTCTCGATGAGGATGACGGCATGGCCCCGGCGCGCGAAGCGCCGCGCGAGGGCACAGCCGACCACCCCCGCCCCGACGATGGCGACGTCGAACAGCCTGTCTGGGCGACTGGACAATGGACAGCCGAGAGGTTGCGGAATGCTGTCCGCAACTAGAGCAGAAGCGCCCGTTCAGTCAAGATTTTGACCGGATATTTGACCGATTGGTCAATTGTGACAGCGAATCCGGTCAGGCTTTGGTGTGCGTCGCGAGCATCGGCTCAAGATGATCCTCGAACAGCAGACCGGGCGTCCTGGCCAGCGCGGCGGGATAGGCGGCTTCGGCGGCGAGCGAAATGTTGAGGAAGGACACCAGGCCCTCCGTGGCCGCTGGGTCGGCGAAGGCGTAGTGGCCCTGCGACAGCCGGTTGAGCAGGGTGGTCTTGGAGCGCACCATGCGCTCGGTGACCCCCTCACCATTGCTCATCGAGCTTTCACGCTTGAGATAGTCGTGCAGCGGTTGACCGAGATGGTGCACGGTTTTCGCGGTGCGCCAGAGCTGCATCAGCAGCTCCAGATCGGTCATGTTGGTGAGGGTGGTGTCGTAGCGGGCGTCGCAGCGGGTCCGGTCCCACACGATCATGGAATCCATCGAGAGCGACGTGAACTTGTAGCGCGCCGGGGTGAGCACACGATCCGGCCCCGCGCCGACCAGCCGCAGGCGCTGATAATTCACCATCACGTCGAGGGCACTCGAGACGATGGGGTGCTCGGCCAGGGCCGCATGGGCGGCGGCGAGCTTGCCCGGCTTCATCCGGTCGTCGGCGTCGACGATGGCCACGTATCGGCTGGTGATGACATCGAGGGCGAGATTGCGGGCCACCGAGGCGCCGGCGCCGACCGTGCCGGTGCTGAGGAACCGAAAACGGTGGTCGGTGAGCCCCTCGTCGGCGAGCACGCGCTCGTAGTCGACGCCATCGTCGGAGATCACCCAGATCTGCCAATCGGCGAATGTCTGGGCATGGACGCTGCGCACCGCTTCGAGGATCAGGTCCTCTACCCGATAGGCAGGAATGATGACTGAAATGGTGGTGTCGGACACGGTCGGCTTCCCCTGCTGCCCGTCTTGAAGGCGCCACGCGACCGACCCATATCACGGGAGCGGAACGGTGCCACTGAAACTAGGGCCGCTCCGATACGTTGCTTGTTTGAGGACGGATCGTATGTCGCGTGTGTCCATGTTCTCGGCGCCCTTTCTTCTGGGCTTCGAGGCGTTCGAAGAGCGGGTCGACCGGTTGGCCAAAGCGGCCGATGGCTATCCCCCCTACAATATCGAGCGCCGCATCGAGGCCGATGAGAGCGAGGCGTTCCTGATTTCGATTGCGGTGGCCGGGTTCTCGGACACCGATCTCGAGGTCATCGTCGAGGACAATCTGCTGCTGGTTCGTGGCCGCCAGAAGGATGAAACGGAACGCGAGTTCCTGCATCGTGGCATTGCGGCCCGTCAGTTCCAACGGTCGTTCCTGCTTGCGGATGGCATGCAGGTGACGGACGCGACGCTGCGAAACGGCCTGTTGAGTGTGTCTGCCGTGCGACCGAAAGCGGCAAAGTTACCGCGGCGCATTGCAATCCGTTCTGCCTAGAAAGGGGAACCAGAAATGCAAATCACCAATGATCGCCAGCCCGATCACCCCCTGAAGAACCTGACCCCGGCGCAGTTCATGGCGCTGGGAGGCAATGCCGTGGTCTATCTGCGCCATATCGATGGTGACCGGCTGGGCCAGTTGTTGCCGGACCTGGAAGCCGAGGCGGGTGAGGAATACCACATTGCCGTGGGTGCCGACGGTTCGCCGCTGATGGTCTCGGACACCGAAGAAGCGCTGGCCGAATGGCTGCAGAGCCGCAATCTCGGCGTGGTGACCGTCCACTAATTCGGGGTTGCGCGCCTCAGGCGGCGCGGTTGGTCGCCAGTGGCATGGTGAGGATCGCGTGCAACCGCGCCGGATCGCTGGTTGCGCGCAGGTCATCGATCACCTGGTCGGTGCGCAAGGCACGGGCCACGCGCGCGAGAGCCTTCAGATGGTCTGCGCCCGCCCCGATCGGGGCGAGCAGCAGCATGACCAGATCGACCGGCTGATCGTCGACCGCCTCGAAATCCACCGGCTCGCTCAGGCGGGCGAAGACCGCAGTGACCGAGGCAAGCCCGGGGAAGCGCCCGTGGGGAATGGCAATGCCATTGCCCAGGCCGGTCGACCCCAGGCGTTCGCGCTCGTTGACGGCTTCGAAGATCTCGTCGGCACTGGCGCCGATAACCTGAGCTGCACGGTCTGCCAGACTGTGCAGCACCTGCTCCTTGTTGAACTTGCCCGACAGGACAACAACGGATGCCTCCGAGAGGATGTCGGACAATTCCATCAGTCAGTTCCTAAACTTGAAGAAGGGGCAGCGAGAAGACCCAGGCGCTCAATTGGCCTGCAAGGCCGGATCAATCCAGCCAATATTGCCGTCGGCGCGGCGGTAGACCACATTGAGGCCACCATGTCCAGCATGGCGGAATACCACCACTTCCGACTGAGTCAGATCAAGCTGCATCACCGCTTCACCCACAGACATCTGCCGGAGGCTGGCCGTGGATTCGGCGATGACCGGGGGTGAGTAGTCCTCATGCAGCTCCTCGTCGTCATCCCCGGACGAGAGAATGTAGGTTGCCGCCTCCACGGCATCAGCGCCATTGCCGCGGCGATGGGCCTTGAGCTTGCGATTATAGCGACGCAGGCGCTTCTCGATCGTGGTCGCCATGCCTTCATAGGCGGCAATCGGATCGATGCCATAGGCACCGGCCTGCAGAACGGCGCCGGAATCGAGGTGAACCATGGACTGGGCGGTGAAGCCCGGCCCTTCGGGTTCAAGCGTCATGTGGCCGGTGTAGTTGCCATCGAAGTACTTGCGTACAACCGCGTCGAAATGCGCCTCCGCCTTGAGGCGCAGGGCCTCGCCTACATCCATGTTCTTTCCAGAAACACGCAGAGTCATGGATCCCTCTTTTCCTTTTCTTGCATGGGCCTGAGATGGCCCACACGAAGGATGTGGGCACCCCGGCAACCGGAGTCTAGACCGGCAGCACCGACGGGGCAATGCGACGCAGGCAGGTGAAGGCGGGAGATCAGCGGGCCGCGACGAGCGCGCGTTTCTGGCGCCGGCGAATGACCGAGGAGGGAATGTTCATCGCCTCGCGATACTTGGCGATTGTGCGCCGCGCGACGTCGATGCCCTGCTCCTTGTGCAGCAGCTCGGCGATGGTGTCGTCCGAAAGAATGTCCTCGGGCGATTCCGCGTCGATGAGCTGACGAATACGGTGGCGCACGGTTTCGGCCGAGTGATCCTCGCCGCCGGTGCTCGAGCCCAGCGCCGTGGTGAAAAAGTACTTCATCTCGAACACGCCACGCGGGGTGGCGAGGTATTTGTTCGAGGTGACGCGGCTGACGGTCGACTCATGCATCTCGATGGCTTCGGCGACGGCGCGCAAGGTCATCGGCCTGAGATGCGAAATGCCGTGAACGAGGAAGGCATCCTGCTGGCGGACGATCTCGGCGGCGACCTTCAGGATGGTCTGGGCGCGCTGGTCGAGGCTCTTGGCCAGCCAGTTGGCGGAGGCGAGGCAATCGGTGAGGAAGGTCTTTTCCGTCGCGTCGCGCGCCTTGCGGGTCACCGAGGCATAGTAGACGCGATTGACCAGCACACGCGGCAGGATGTCCGAATTGAGTTCGATCTGCCAGCCGCCGAGCGGCGCCTGGCGCACGAAGACGTCCGGCACGATGGCTTCCACAGGGCCCGCTTCGAAGGCGCGCCCGGGCTTGGGATCCAGCTCGCGCAATTCGGTCAGCATATCGGCGAGGTCTTCGCGATCGACGCCGATAACGCGGGCCAGGGTGGCGAGGTCATGGCTCGCGACGAGATCGAGATGCTCGAGCAGGCGCTCCATCAGCGGATCGAGGCGATCGCGCTCCCGCAGTTGCAGGGCGAGACACTCACGCACATTGCGGGCGAAGACGCCCACGGGATCGACGCCCTGGAGGGTTTCCAGCACAGCCTCGACGCGCGCAAGCGGCGCGCCCAACTGGGCGGCGATGGCATCGAGCTCGGTTTCGAGATAGCCGGCTTCATTGACGCCATCGATAAGGAAGCGGGCAATCAATCTATCGGCGGGATCGGCCAGCAGCAGCCCGGCTTGGGCTTCGAGATGCTCGGCGAGCGAGGGACGCGCGGCGACGTATTGGTCGATGTCGGGCGATTCCTCGCCAAGCGCACCGCGCTCCTTCCAGGGCGAGGTCTGCTCGTCGCGATCCTGCGCGCCCTGCTCGGGAAAGACATTCTCGACATCGGTGTCGTAGCCATTGGCGATGGCGTCGGCCGACTGCGCGCGGTCGGAAAAGTCGACGGTGTCCTCGGATGCGTCGAGCTCGGCCATCCGCTCGGGCGGCTCAGGGGCGTCGGGATCGACGCCGTCCTCGCGCTCCAGCAGCGGATTGCGCAGCAATTCGGTCTCGACGAAGCTGTTGAGCTCGAGATGGCTGAGCTGCAGCAGCCGGATCGACTGCATCAATTGCGGCGTGAGCGTCAGGCTCTGGCTCTGGCGAACCTCAAGCCTAGGCGACAATGCCATGCGCAAATCCCCGGTACATCAGTCTGATAAACGGCTTCCCGGACACAGCTTTGCACAAAGCGGCGACGTAAGGCAAGAAGCGTGCCAAGGACTGATTAAGGCCGGAACGTCAGGTGTCGAACGTATCGCCGAGATAGACGCGGCGTGCCGTCTCGTCGGCGAGGATGGCCGAGGGCTTGCCCTGGACGATCACCCTGCCCTGATGGATCAGGTAGGCCCGATCGACGAGGGATAGCGTTTCGCGCACGGCGTGGTCGGTGATCAAGACGCCAATGCCGCGGGCGGTGAGCTGGCGCACCAGCGCCTTGACGTCACCAACAGCGATGGGATCGACACCGGCAAACGGCTCGTCAAGCAGGATGAACTGGGGGTCCGCGGCCAGCGCCCGGGCAATCTCGGTGCGGCGGCGTTCGCCACCGGACAGCGCCATCGCGTCGGTTCGCGCCAGATGGGAGATGCCGAACTCGGTCAGCAGCTCATTGAGGCGCTCGCGCCGGGCGCGCCGGCCGCGCACATGGCCTTCCAGCACTGCGAGGATGTTGTCGGCGACGCTGAGCCCGCGAAAGATCGAAATCTCCTGCGGCAGGTAGCCGATGCCCAGTCGGCCGCGCTGGAACAGGGGCAAGCCGGTGATGTTGTGACCATCGAGGAGGATTTGGCCGGCGTCCGGACGGACGAGCCCGACAATCATGGTGAAGACCGTGGTCTTGCCCGCCCCATTCGGCCCAAGCAGACCAACGGCTTCGCCGCGCCGCAGCGCGATCGAAACGTCGGCGACGACCTCGCGACGGCCATAGCGCTTGCGCAGGCCATGCGCGACCAGCCAGCCGTTCTGGTCGAGGCGCGGCTCGTCGTCGGCACCGATGGATCTCATTGCGGGGTGAAGACCCCCGTGACGCGACCACCGCCGCCACCGGAAAAGACCGAGGTATTGCGGGCGAGGTCGATGGTCAGGTCGGGGCCCTTGACCGTGCCCTGCGCGCTGGTGACGCGGACATTGCCGGTGAGCTTGAGGATCTGGGTGCGCGGATCGAAGGTGGCCCGATCGCCGGTAGCATCCTGTCCGGCGGCGCGAATGCGCACATTGCCGGTGGCAAGCAGGCTGCGGATGTCGGTCTGCCCACCCTCGCCATAGCTGATGCGCACCGTCTGCGCCCGCATGTCGAGCCCCTCGCGGCTGATCACGACGCTGCCGTCGAACACGGCCTCGTTCTTGGCCTCATCGACGGTGAACGTGTCAGCGGTGACTTCGATGGGGAGGCCTGCGGCCTGGGCGGGAGCGGCAAGCAGCACTGCCAGCACGATGGCGAGAACGCGGATCATGGCTGGTCTCCTGGCGTATAGGGCATGGAAACGGTCACGCGCCGGAAGGTCCAGACGCGGGCCGCATGATCGTAGGCCATCGAGTCGGCAATGAGGCTGGTGCCGTCCGGCATGGTCAGCCGGACCGGACCGGAGTCCGCGGTCTTACCGGTGAAATCGGCCTTGAGGTCTTCGGCGCTGCCGGCGACCCCGTCGGCGCTCGAAAAGCTGGTCGGCCCGGCGACTGCAAGGTGCTGACTGGTGGTATCGAGTTCGGCACTATCTGCCTCGGCCGACATGGTCGGGGTGTCCGGGCTGGTCATGGCCAGGCGCGGTGAAGCAAGCGTGATCTGGTCGGCACTGAGCAGGGAAGCCGAGGCAGCGCCGGCGGACAGGGTCAGGACCGTGCCGTCCGGCAGCATGGAGGCGAGCTCGGGCGTATCGACGACCATTCGCTCGCGATCGATGCGCAGATGGGCAATGCCGAACTGGTTGCGCAGCGCATCGAGCGCGATGAGGCCGCCAATCAGCAGCGCAATGACGAGGCCGCCGGCCGGCACCAGCCAGCGCAGCAGGGCAACCCGGCGGTTGCGACGCAAAAGCCGGGCGTAGGGACCGGTGCTGTCGAACGGCGCTGCCGATGCGGCGATGGCGGCCATCAGGAGTGCGCGAAGATGTCCGTCTCGTCCCAACCAAGCAGATCGAGCGCGATCCGGGTGGGCAGGAAGTCGAAGCAGGCCTTGGCCAGATCGGTCCGGCCTTCGCGCTTCAACATACGATCGAGATGGCGCTTGAGATCGTGCAGATAGAGCACATCGGAGGCCGCGTATTCGAGCTGGGCGTCAGAGATCTTGTCGGCGCCCCAATCCGAACTTTGCTGCTGCTTGGACAGATCGACGTTGAGCAGTTCCTTGACGATGTCCTTGAGCCCGTGCCGGTCGGTATAGGTGCGGCAGAGCCGCGAGGCGATCTTGGTGCAGTAGACCGGCCCGGTGACCACGCCGAAACGGTGCTTGAGCACGGCGATGTCGAAGCGGGCATAGTGGAAGATCTTGGTGCGGTCCGGATCGGACAGCAGCTTGACGAGGTTCGGAGCCTCGGTGAGATCGGCGGGAATCTGCACCACATCGGCGCTACCGTCACCGGGCGACAACTGCACGACGCAAAGACGGTCGCGACGCGGATCGAGGCCCATGGTCTCGGTGTCGATAGCCACTTCGCGGCCATAACGGGAGAGATCGGGCAGGTCGCCCCGGTGCAGTCTGACGGTCATATCGATATCCCAACTCGGCTATAGGCTGTGATGCCACAGCATAAAGGCGTTGGAAAGGCTAGGCACCTTTGGATACAACCGCCGGGGACCCGAGGGTGGGGTCACGGAACCTCCGGACCATGCTGAACAGGATCAGGGACGTTTTCAGCGGCATGCCGCGTGCGCTCAAGCGCGTGCTGCTGATCGGCTTCGACATCCTGGCGCTGCTCGCGGTATTGTGGGGAAGCTTCCAGCTCAGGCTCGGCGGCAGTTTCATGCCCAGCCTGCCGCAAGTGCTGCTGATGGGGCTGGCGCCGGTGCTGGCCATCCCGATCTTCATCAGGATGGGCCTCTACCGCGCTGTGATCCGCTACCTGCCCGAGCGGGCGATCTGGACGATTGTCCAGGCGATGACGCTGGCGACGCTGAGCTGGGTGGCAGCGCTGTTTCTTGCCGAGGCAACACGGCTGGCGGTGTTTCCGCGCTCGGTGCCGCTGTTCTACCTGGTGTTCGGCACGGTGGTGATCGCCGGTTCGCGGTTTCTCGCCAAGGCCTTGCTCTGGCTGCCGGAGCGGTTTCTCGGCCCGGAGGGCGGCGTGGTCATCTACGGCGCCGGTACGGCCGGCACGCAGCTGGCGGCGGCGCTCAGAAGCCATGGACGGAACTTCGTCGCCGCGTTTCTTGACGACGACAGCAAGCTCTGGGGCCGCGACGTTGCGGGCTATCGCGTCTATCCGCCGTCGCGACTTGGCGACCTGGTGCGCAATCGCGGTGTGCGCGAAGTGATCCTCTCGATCCCCTCGGCGAACGGGACGCGACGCAGCGAGATCGTTGCGGCGCTCAGCCGGCAGCCGGTCAAGATCCGCACGCTGCCCGCCATCGCCGACCTGGTGTCGGGCAAGTATCTGATCAGCCAGCTGCGCGAAATCGATATCGACGACTTGCTCGGCCGCTCGACGGTGCCGGGCGACCCCCAGCTGTTCACCAGCCTATTGGGCGGCCGGACGATTCTGGTGACGGGCGCCGGCGGCTCGATCGGCGGCGAGCTGACCCGCCTGATCCAGCGCTGGCAGCCGAAAAAGCTGATCCTGCTCGAGGCGAACGAACACGCGCTTTACCAGATCGACCGGCAATTGGCCCGGCAGGCCGGGGCGCCGGTGCGGCCGGTGCTCGGCTCGATCAGCGACGAGGCGCTGCTGCAGCGGCTGTTCGCCGAGGAGGCCGTCGACGTGGTGTTTCATGCCGCGGCGCACAAGCATGTGCCGCTGGTCGAGGCAAATGCGATCGAGGGCGTGCGCAACAACGTGTTCGGCACCCAGATACTGGTCGCCGCTGCCGTTGCGGCGCGGGTCAAACATTTCGTGCTGATCTCGTCCGACAAGGCGGTGCGGCCCAAAAGCGTGATGGGCGCCAGCAAGCGTTGGGCGGAACTGATCGTGAGGCATTACGGCTCGACCGCGGATGGCCACGAACGCCGCTTCTGCTCGGTGCGCTTCGGCAATGTGCTGGGCTCGAACGGTTCGGTGGTGCCGCTATTCCGCGAGCAGATCGCGGCGGGCGGGCCGGTGACGCTGACCGATACGCGGATGACCCGCTATTTCATGTCGCTGCACGAGGCGGCCGAGCTGATCGTGGAGGCTGGAGCGCTGTCGCGGGGCGGCGACATCTTCCTCCTCGAAATGGGCGCGCCAGTCCAAATTGCCGAGTTGGCGGAGAACATGATTCGGCTTGCCGGCCTGTCGCTGCGCTCCCCGGACAATCCGGCGGGCGACATCGCCATCGTAGAGACTGGGACGCGGCCGGGGGAGAAGCTGACCGAAGAACTGTTCTTCGACCCCGCCAATGCCGAGCGCACCGAGCACCCGAAGATCCTCCGCTCGCCGCCCGCCGCACGAACGACGGACGATCTGCCAGCGGCACTGGCCGCGCTGAAACAGGCGCTCGACCGCGGCGACGAAACCGAAGTGCGCCGCGTGCTGTTCGATCTGGTCGAGAGCTGAGCCGGAAAAGCAAAAGGCCCTCCTGAAGGAGGGCCTTTTCGCTGGCCGATGGTGCCCTGGAGAGGACTCGAACCTCCACGTCGTTAAACACACGGACCTGAACCGTGCGCGTCTACCAATTCCGCCACCAGGGCAATCCGATGGGCGCCGCTAACTAGGAGATCAGCGGGGGGCTGTCAACGGGCATTCGGCGGTTTGGGGCCAGAGTGGCCAAACGCGTGCAAGTGTCGCCTCGACAGGGTGGCGGGCCCGCGCTAGAAGCGGCGCAGGCTGAAATCAACACCTTTCCGACGGGGGCTTTCGCACCATGTTGCCGCACAATTCCGTGGTTACGGTTTTCGGAGGCTCGGGCTTTGTCGGCACGCAGATCGTGCAGGTGCTGGCCCGGCGCGGTTATCGCGTGCGGGTGGCGGTTCGTCGGCCGGACCTTGCGGGGCATGTCCGCATGCTGGGTGGCGTCGGGCAGGTGATGCCGATCCAGGCCAATATTCGCGACCTCGAATCGGTGCGGCGCGCCACCAAGGGCGCGACGGCGGTGATCAACCTCGTCGGCATCGGCCACGAGGCCGGCAAGCAGCGCTTCCGCGCGGTGCACACCATGGGCGCGCGCAACGTGGCGCAGGCGGCCAAGGAAGCCGGAGTCGCGGCACTGGCGCATATGTCGGCGCTGGGCGCGGACGCGCAGAGCGGCGCCAATTACGCGCGGACCAAGGCGCTGGGCGAGGCCGAGGTGCTGGGCCAGTTCCCTCATGCAGTGATCCTCAGGCCCTCGATCATCTTCGGGGCGGGCGACGGGTTCTTCAACCTGATGGGCACGCTGGCGCGGCTGATGCCGGTGCTGCCGGTGATCGGTGCCAAATCGCGGTTCGAGCCGGTCTATGTCGGCGACGTGGCCGAGGCGTTCGTTTTGGCCATCGAGGGCAAGGTGAAGGGTGGCAGGGCTTATGAGCTGGGCGGGCCGGACACCGAGACCTATTACCAGCTGATGCAACGCGTGCTGCGCGAAACGCAGCGCGGAAACCTGCTGCTGCCGATTCCCGCTGGCATCGGCAAGCTGATGGCCCTGCCCTTCGCCCTGTTGCCGTTCAAGCCGCTGGTGACTGCCGACCAGGTGGAATTGCTTCAGCACGACAATGTCGTGTCGGACGCGGCGCGCCGCGAAGGGCGGACGCTGGCCGCCTTCGATATCGTGCCGACGGCGATGGATGCGGTGCTGCCCAGCTATATGTGGCGGTTCATGAAGCACGGCCAGTTCGACCGCCAGCCGGCCTGATCGCGGTCAGCGTACGGACGATCGGCGTCGCCTTTCGGCCTTGAGTGCACGGTTTCGCTCGGCGGCCGCGGTGGCGTCGTCGCCCAGATGCGCCTCGCCGCGGGCGCGGGCGAGCGCCATCTGCCGGTCACGCTCGCGCTTTTCCTCGGGACGGTCGGCGGCACAAGTCGGGCACAGGCCATCGCTGAGCTCATCCGGGGCCATCGGCATGCGACAGCCGCGGCAGAGCGCGGCGCTGCCCTGGGCGAGTCCGTGCGTCACAGCCACCCGCTCGTCGAAGACGAAGCACTCTCCAGCAAAACGGCTTTCGGTTTGCGGGACAACCTCGAGATATTTGAGGATGCCGCCCTGGAGGTGGAACACCTCCGAGAAGCCGTGCGCGAGCAGGTAGCTCGAGGCCTTCTCGCAGCGGATGCCGCCGGTGCAGAACATCGCGACCTTGGGATGCCTTGCCGGATCGAGTTTCGTCGCCACGAAGTCCTTGAACTCGGTGAAGCTGGTCGTCTTGGGATCGAGCGCGTTGCTGAAGGTGCCGAGCTTCACCTCATAATCGTTACGGGTATCGACGAGGATGACGTCGTTGCGCTCGATCAGCCGGTTCCAGTCGGCGGGCGCGACATAGGTGCCGACCTGTTTGCTCGGGTTGGCCTCGGGCGCGCGCAGGGTGACGATTTCGGGCTTCAGCCGCACTTTCATGCGGAGGAACGGCATGGTGTCGGCACTGGAGAATTTCGCCTCGGCGCCCGCAAGGCGGCCAGCCCAGACGGGATCACTGGCGAACCAGTCGACCAGCGCGTCGATGGCCTCGGGCGTGCCGGCGACGGTGCCGTTGATGCCCTCGGGCGCAAGGATGAAGGTGCCGCGGATGCGGCGCGCGCAGCAGAACTCCGCCAGCGCGGGCTTCAGCTCGGCGCAGTCCGGCAGGTCGGCGAAGCGATAGAAGGCGAGGACCTTGAACGGCGCAGGCCCGGTGCTGTCGTTCATCATCTGGTCTCCCTGGCCACTTCGGCGCTGTCGCGACAATAGTTCAGCAGTACGGCCGTGAGGATAACATAGAGCGCGTTGTGCAGCGGGAAGCTCAGCATGGTGTCCGGCAGGCCGAGCACCAGGTAGCTGATCGAGAGCAGGCTGCAGCCATAGAGGCGGATGCGGTATTGGCCGTCGCGTGGGCCGAGAACGCAGCAGAGCACCGGTGTCGCCAGCAAGATGGCATAGGCCAGGAGCCCGAGAATGCCGCCGGCGACGGCGAAGTTCAGCGCATCATTGTGGAGATGCGGCAGGCTGGCATGGGTGGTTTCGAACGCGTCGAGATAGGGCAGGATGGCGGTCATCAGGTGGCTCCAACCATGCCCGAAGAGCGGGGCATCGAGGAAGGCGGACCAGCCGGCGCGGTAAAGGATGAATCGAATCGTCGTGCCGAGATCGGCGGGGTTGTCGCCCCCGGCGAGGCGCCCGAGGATGTCGAACAGGGTTGAAGAGCGGGCACCAGCAATGTCGGCGAGGTAGGCAACAAGCCCGAACCCGAACAGCACCAAGGCGCTGAGTGCCAGCGCCTTGAGCTTGTGACGCACCAGCATGAGCGCGGCAACGAGCAGCAGCACCGGGAAGGCGATGAGCGCGGCGCGCGAGCCGGACGCGAAGATCACCACCAGTGCCATGATCGGGCCGAGAAAGTAGAGGAACCGTTGACGGCCCTGGGTGGCGGCCGCGCCGGTCATGGCGAAGAAGCCGATGATCAGCGCGGTGTTGGAGAGCCGGATGGGATCGGTGAAGAACGAGCCGAGGCCGGCACGAGTCATGCCTTCGACATAGGTAAACCAGGCGGCGACGAGGAGACCGGCGGCAGTGCCGAACAGCGCGAATTCGGCGACTTTTCGGGCGTTGCTAGGGGTGGCGGCGGCGCGGAACAGGGCCGCGAGCGGGGCGTAGAGCAGCAAGGCGGAAAAGCCTGCAAGCGTCCACAGGTCGCTGCCGTCGAGACCGGTGAGGATCGCGGAGACCAGTAGCAGGCCGAAGGCGGAAGCGAACAGATTTGCGGCCAGACGGCCGCTGCCCGGCCCGGTATGCGGGCCGGCGCTGGCCCAGTTGAACGCCCCCCAGACGGCGCTGAGGAACAGCAGGGCAATCAGCACATAGGTGGTGAAATAGCCCAGCAGGCAGCTCAGCCCGATCGCCGTGACCAGGATGGCGCGGCGCAGGACGGTCGCGGCGCGAAGCGGCGTCGCGACCCTTTCGGGAACAGGGGCCATGTCAGGTGCGGAGCGTGCCGCCGGTCGCCTTGGCGACCGCTGCGACGATGCCGGCGGCGACCTTGTCGATTTCCTCGTCGGTCAGGGTGTGATCCTGCGGCTGCAGGGTGACGGCGATGGCGACGGATTTCTTGCCCTCGGGCACGCCCTTGCCCTCGAAGACGTCGAAGACATCGACGCCCGTGACCAGAGCCTTGTCGGCGCCACGGGCGGCCTTGAGGATGGTCCCGGCCGCGACGTCGCGGTCGACGAGGAAGGCGAAGTCTCGGCTCAAGGCCATGAGATCGTTGAGCTTCAGGCCGGGCTTGGCGCGAGTCGGCTTCTTGCGCGGCTCGGGGATGGCATCGAGATCGAGCTCGAAGGCGGCGACCGGACCGGCCAGATCATAGCTTTCGGCGAGCGCCGGATGGATCTCGCCGAACCAGCCGATGGTCAGCTTGGGACCGAGCTGGATGCGGCCGCCGCGGCCGGGATGGCTCCAGCTGGCGGGTTCGGCGACGAGCTGAAGCTTGTCGATGTCGTGCCCCATGGCGTCGAGCACGGCCGCGATATCGGCCTTGGCGTCGAAGACTGAGACCGGGCTCGTGCCCTGCCAATGGCGGGTGGCGCCCATACGGATGGCTGAGGCGTAGGTTTTCTGGCCGTCGGGGGTGACGGCGTGGAAGACTTGGCCGACCTCGAAGAGCTTCAGATCGGGATAGCCGCGATTGGCGTTGCGCTGGGCCGCGGCGAGGAGGCCGGGGAGCAGCGAGGGGCGCATGTCGGTGAGATCGGAGGCGATCGGGTTGGCGAGGCGCAATTGTGGCGAACCGCCACCAAAACGCTCGGCGTCGGCCATAGAGATGAACGACCAATGAACGGCCTCGTCCAACCCCCGCGCAGCGAGGACGCGGCGGGCGATGCGGCGACGATTCTGCAATGTTGTCAGCATCTTGGGTGCGATATGGGCGAGGCGCGGCAGCGGCTCTACCGGCACATTGTCGACGCCGACCATGCGCATGACCTCTTCGGCGAGATCGGCCTTCATGGTGACGTCTGGCCGCCAGGACGGAACCCGCACGGTGCGGCGCGGACCGCTGCCTTCGACGCCGAAGCCGAGGCGACGCAGTATAGTCTCGATCTCCTCCGGCGGGGATCGAAGTCCTGTCAGACGCTCGACTTCCGAAAGCGGGAAATCGATGACGGTATTGGGGAACGCGTCTTCGCCCGAGATCACCGGCTCCAGGGCCTTGCCGCCGACCAGTTCCAGCATCAGCCGGGTGGCGAGTTCGAGGCCGGGCTCGGTGAGGGCCGGATCGACGGAGCGTTCGAGGCGGTAGCGGGCGTCGGAGACGATGCCGGTCTTGCGGCCGGTTTGGGCGATCAGATCGGGATCCCAGCTTGCGCATTCCATCAGGACGGTGGTGGTCTCGTCGGTGCAGCCCGAGCGGATGCCGCCCATGACGCCGCCGAGGCAGAGCGGCCCGAGATCGTCGGCGATGACGGTCATGGTCTCATCGAGGGCGTAGATCTTGTTGTCGAGCGCATCGAAGCTCTCCCCGGCTTTGGCATTCCGGAGCACCGGCTGGCCGACCAGCTTGTCGGCATCGTAGGCGTGGAGCGGGCGGCCCCAGCCGAGCGAGACGAGATTGGTGATGTCGACGACGGTGTTGATCGGACGGAGGCCGACGGCGCGCAGCCGCTGCTGCAGCCAGTCGGGCGACGGGCCGTTCTTGATGCCGGTGAAGACGCGGCCGGCGAACTTGCGGATGGCCTTGGGCTCGCCCGGGGCGAACTCGTGCGGCAGGGGTGCGATCGGGCTTGGGCCGCTGGAGGGGACCGGCGACATGTCGGTCGGCTTCAGCGTACCGAGGCCGAAGGCGGCAAGATCGCGCGCCACGCCATAGACGCCGGTGGCGTCGCCGCGATTGGGGGTGATCGAGATATCGATCACCGCGCCGCCCAGCTTGGCATAGTCGACATAGGAGACACCGATGGGGGCATCGGCCGGCAGCTCGATGATGCCGTCATGGTCGTTCGAAAGCTCAAGTTCGGCGGCCGAGCACAGCATGCCGTCGGACTTTTCGCCGCGGATGACGACGCCGGCCTTCAGGGTGAAGTCCTTGCCTGGAATATAGGTGCCGGGCGCCGCGAAGACCGACTTCATGCCGGTGCGGGCATTGGGGGCGCCACAGACCACATCGATCAGGGTGCCGGTGCCGGCATCGACCTTGCAGACATTGAGGTGGTCGGAATTGGGATGGGGCTTGGCCTCAACCACATGGGCGACGACGAAGGGCCGGAGCTGCTCGGCGGGATCGACGATCTCCTCGACCTCGAGGCCGATCATGGTCAGCGCCTTGCCGACCTCCTCGGCCGAGGCATTGGTGTCGAGATGCTCTTTGAGCCATTCGAGGGTGAATTTCATGGGTCGAGCCTCGGTTGGAAGTAACAGATGCCGGTCAGCGCGATATTGGTGCCGAGCGCGACAAAGCTGGTTGGGTTGGTTTGGTGGTTCGGCGCCAGCGCAATGCGCAGCACCAGGCTGAAATCGGCATTGTGGGCGACGAGCTGGTCGACGCCGCCAGGACGGTAGACGATCTGGATCGGCAGGCCGTTGTGCTTGCTCTCCGCGTCCTCGTATTCCCAGAGGAGGTTCTGGTCGGTGATGACGTCGAGTTCCCACTGGCCGCCTTCGAGCGTCTCGGTTTCGCCGGCGCGTGGGCCGGACCAGTAGCGGATCTCGCGGACGAAGCAGGCATAGGTGCCATCGGGCGCGCCATGCGGCAACAGGCGACGCCCGGCCGGGGTCGACTTGGCCAGCTCCATCAATGCCATGACGCCGAAGCCCTTGATGGCCATCACTTGAGGACCTCAATGAGCTTGAAGCGCTCGCAGACCAGCATCAGGTCCGGCGACCAGCCGCCATTGCGGCTGAAATAGGCGATGTGACCGGCGCGCCATTCGGCGTAGTCGCCCTCGCCTTCGGCGAGCGCGAAGGCTTCGGGCACATCGTCGAAGCGATGCCGGGTCAGTTCGGTGGTCTCGATGATGGCAGCAGGGCGCCCTGCCCCATCCAGAACGATGTCGCGGCGGCCGATCTCGGGCATGGGCTCGCCGTCAGCGCCGTAGTCGCGCAGCGCGCCGCAGGTCGCGGTTTTCCTGCCCGCCAGCACCAGCGCCAATAGCGCATCGGCCAGCTCCGGGCTGTCCCCGAAGCTGAAGCTGATGGCATTGGCGTAGGCGGGTGAAAGGGTCACGGATTGCGCTTTATGTGGTCGGCGAGAATGTCGTTGATGCGGCTCTGCCAGCCGGGACCGGTGGCACGGAAGTGCTCGACGATGTCGTGGTCGAGGCGCAGGCCGATCCGCTCTTTCACCGGGGCTTTCTGCGGGCCGCGCTGGCCGCGGGCACGCTCGAAGGCCTCGGCAATCTCGGGAAACTCCGAGGTCGGGCGAAAGTGCTTGAAGTCCTCCGCGGTCAGTTCGCGCACTTCACCTTCGTCGTCGGTCAACGGCTGCAGGTCTTCAGGCATCGCGGCCCTGGTAGCTCTTGATCTCGCGGTCATTGGCTTTCCTCAATGAGATGACACGGACATTGCCGTTGCGAATGGTCCAGCACATCACGCAGAGTCGGTCGTGAAGATATCCGACCGACACAAAGCGGACCTCGCCGTAGCTGCGCCGCCGATCGACCTGATGCGTGGCGGTCGACATGTCGAAGTCGTCAGCGGACGTGAAGTCCATCTGCCTATTTTCGATGTTCCACTTGCGCTTGTTCTCGTCCCATTCGAACGGCATCTACCACACTCATTTAATTGTGGCCACGATTAAATCAAGAGCTGAGCCCCCCGAACAGGGTTGGCAGATCCAGCGGCCGGAAGCCGTAGTGGTCGAGCCAGCGCTTGTCGCCGTCGAAGAAGGCGCGAAGATCGCTCATGCCGTATTTCAGCATCGCGAGCCGATCGATGCCCATGCCCCAGGCAAAGCCCTGATAGACATCGGGATCGAGCCCGCAATTGCGCAGCACGTTGGGGTGGACCATGCCGCAGCCGAGGATTTCCAGCCAGTCGCTACCCTCGCCGATCTTCACTTCGGCGCCGGAGCGATCGCACTGCACGTCGACCTCCATCGAGGGCTCGGTGAAGGGGAAGAAGCTGGGGCGGAAGCGCAGCGTGACGTTGTCGACCTCGAAGAAAGCCTTGAGGAACTCCTCGAGCACCCAGCGCAGCTGGCCGATATGGGCAGTCTTGTCGATGACCAGCCCCTCGACCTGATGGAACATCGGGGTGTGGGTCTGGTCGCTGTCGTGCCGATAGGTGCGGCCGGGGCAAACGACGCGGATCGGCGGCTCGATGGCCGGGGTCAGGTAAGGCGCAGCCGGCTTCTCGTTGGTCTTGAGCATGGTGCGGACCTGCACCGGCGAGGTGTGGGTGCGGAGCACGCGCTTCACCCCGTCATCGGAGGGCGCCATGAAGAAGGTGTCGTGCATCTCCCGGGCCGGATGGCCCTCGGGGAAGTTCAGCGCGGTGAAATTGTACCAGTCGGTCTCGATGTCCGGACCTTCGGCGATGGAAAAGCCCATGTCCGAGAAGATGGCAGTCAGCTCGTCGATAACCTGGCTGACCGGATGAATGCGGCCTTCGGCGGTGGGCACGGGGCGGAGCGGCAGGGTGACATCGACGCGCTCGCCGGCGAGGCGGGCATCGAGCGCGGCAGCGGCGAGCGCGGTGGCCTTGGTCTCGATCAGCGCGGTGACTTCGGTCTTCAGACCATTGATGGCGGCGCCGGCCGCCTTGCGCTCTTCGGCGGGGATGGTGCCAAGCGTTGCGAGCAGCGCGGACACCGAGCCCTTCTTGCCGAGCGCGCCAACACGGACGGCTTCGATGGCGCCCTCATCGGCAGCGGCGGCAACGGCCGCGGAGATCTCGGTGCGTAGGGTAGCGATCTGGGCGTCGAGAGACATTGGGTAGGTTCCGGATTCAACTCAGGGGGACCAAATGAAAAAGCCCCGCGCCATCCCGGATCGGGACGGCGCAAGGCTTATCTTGAGGCCTCTGGAAAGGCGAGAGAGTCTTGCTGGCTTCTGGCCTTAATCCGAAAAGTCATGCAACTTTTCGGGGTCAGGCGCTTAGGCCGAGATGCGCTCGTGAGTGGTCGTCTCGATCTCGCCGAGATAACCGAGGGCAGTCTTGGCCTGGGCAACCAGAGCGGCGAACGCTGCGGGCTCGGTGATCGCGAGATCGGAGAGCACCTTGCGGTCGACGGCAATCTCGGCCTTCGAGAGGCCGTCGATAAATCGGCCATAGGTCAGGCCATGGTCGCGTACGGCGGCATTGATGCGCTGGATCCAGAGGGCCCGGAAGCTGCGCTTCTTGTTGCGGCGATCGCGATAGGCATACTGGCCGGCCTTGTCGACGGCGGCCTTGGCAGTGCGGATGGTGTTCTTGCGGCGACCGTAAAAACCGGAAGCGGCCTTCAGAACCTTCTTGTGGCGGGCGTGGGCGGTAACGCCTCTCTTAACGCGGCTCATCGTGCTCTCTCCTTAGCGGTTGTATGGCATGTACCACTTGACCAGACTCTCATCGCCCTTCTTGAGGATCTTGGTCCCCCGATGCGAGCGGATGTAGTCGGCGTCGTGGCTGAGGAGACGGTGACGCTTGCCGGCGACGCCCGCTTTGACGCGGCCAGTCGCAGTCATCTTGAAGCGCTTCTTGGCGCCCGATTTGGTCTTCATCTTTGGCATTTTGCTGTCCTGGTTAGAGGCGGCCCCCGAAGGGGCCTGCATTCGGTATCGCCACGGCATGCCTTTGGGCCGGGCGACCCGTCGAAGAAGCGCGGTGTATAGGGGGAAAGATGTGGGTGCGCAAGAGGGGCGCGCCGCGTTTCCAGGGAGCGGTCTAGCCCCGGTTGGCGTCGGACAGCAAGCTCAGATCGTCGAGCAGGTAGGCGGCCTCGGTTCGACTGAGGCTGGAGAGGGCCTGGCGGTTGATTTCGGCGACGGTGGCAGTGGCGGCGGGCAGGACAGCGCGGGCCTTGTCACTGAGATAAAGGCCCTGGGCGCGGCCCTTGCCCAGCGAGGAGCGCTCGATCCAGCCCTCGGCTTCGAGCCCGGAGAGCGTGCGGGCGACGCCGGGCTGCTCGAGATCGAGCCGCGCGACCAGTTCGGCCTGGGTGAGACCCTCACGCTCGGCGATTTCGGCCAGCGCAGTATATTGCGCCGGGTGCAGGCCATGCGGCAGCAGTGCCTCGCGCAGCTGGTTGGCCAGCCGGCGCTGCAACTGGCTGGCAATGTGGAACAGCGTGTTCTTGTGGTCGAACATCTTGTGCCTCCTCCCGGTGGCCCGCGCGCAGAACAGTATCATAGCGCGGTATTTAAGGGAGGCTGAACAGGCTAGATCGTGTCGCGCAGCCCTTCGGCGATGGCGTCGGCGAAGGCGCGCACCTGGGGCGGGACATGGCGGCGGCTCGGCTGCACCAGATGGATCGGCATGGCGAGCGTCTGCCAGTGCCCGAGAACGGGGACAAGCCGCCCGGCTGCAACGTGAGTGCCGACAAGGTCGGTCGGGAGATAGACGACGCCCGCGCCGGCCAGCGCCGCGGCCAGTTGCGCCTCGCCATTGTCAATCTGCAGCCTGCCATCGACCTCGGCGATGAGGGACTGACCGCCCGGTCCGATGAAGGGCCAGCGATTTCGCGGCGTCATGTTGAGATTGAGGATGCACCGGTGTGCGCTCAGCGCGTCGGGGGTAGCGGGCAGGCCGAAGCGCTCCGCATAGGACGGCGCCGCGACGCAGGTGAGCCGGTAGGTGCCGACGCGGCGGGCGATCAGGGTCGATGCCTGCAGCTCACCGATGCGGATGGCAAGGTCGTAGCCCTCCGCGATCAGATCGGCGCGACGATCGTTGAGCGAGAGCTCGACCGTAACTTCGGGATGGCGCTCGCAGAAGGTGGCGACGAGCGCTGCCAGCCGGTGAATTCCCAAGGTCGCCGGGCCGGTGGCGCGGATGCGGCCGGAGAGCCGGCCCGGCTCGGCCCCGGCCAGTTGGTCGAGTCCCGATACGGCATCGAGGACCGTTTCGCACTGGGCTCGAAACTGCTCGCCGATCTCGGTCAGCCGCTGGCGACGGGTGGTGCGTTCGATCAGCCGGATGCCGTGGCGGTCCTCCAGTGCCTGGATACGGCGGCCGACCATGGCGGGGGTAATGCCAATCCGGCGCGCGGCGGCGGCAAAACTGCCGCTCTCGGCGACGGCCACGAAGGTCTGAAGCTCCGCAAGCTCGGTCATTCGATACTCTTGGTGTCGAGTGAAACGCAATTCTCTGACATTACACCATTCTGGTTTAGCGACTAGGTTGTGGGTATCGAAAACACACGGAATGGAGACGACAGATGACCACCACCGCAATTCTTGGCCTTGGGAATATGGGCAAGGGGCTGGCCAAGCGGCTCGCCGGCAAGACCAGCCTGGTGCTGGGCGCCCGTGACGCGGCGGAAGCGGCAGCCTTTGGCGCGGCGATCGGTGCCCCCGTCGTCGGCTATGCCGAAGCCGCCAAGTCGGCCGATATCATCGTGCTCGCCCTGCCCTATGCCGCGGCGCTCGAAGTGGCGAAGCTGCCGGAGCTGGCGGGGAAGGTCGTCGTCGACATGACCAACCCGATCACCCCCGACTTTTCCGGTCTTGCGATCGGGCACACGACCTCGGCCGCAGAAGAAATCCAGAAGATCGCCGGCGCTGCCAAGGTGGTGAAAGCGTTCAACACGATCTTTGCCAGCCTGTTCGACACGCCGGTTGCGGCGACGGCGGCAGTGCCGGTATTCCTCGCCGGCAATGATGCCGCTGCGGTGGACGTGGTGGCCGGCCTGGCCGAGGCGGCGGGCTTTGCCCTCGAAAAGGCCGGTGGTCTCGATGGCGCCCGGCTGCTTGAGCCGGTGGGGATGCTGAACATCCGCTTCGGCTATGGTCTCGGCCGCGGCACGGCAATCGCCCCGAACTGGCTCGCCATCGCGGCCTGACCCCAGACGGTGCGGAAAAACGAAGGGCGGTCCGATGGGCCGCCCTTTTTCGCTCACGCTGGTGCGTCGTCAGGCCCCCAGCCCTCCGAGCGTAGCTCTCCGGGCGTTCGGCTTTCAAATCAGTCCACCGGACTGATTTGCCGGCTGCGCCGGACGCGCTGGCCCTACGAGCGTAGCTCTCCGGGCGTTCGGCTTTCAAATCAGTCCACCGGACTGATTTGCCGGCTGCGCCGGACAAGCCTCACTACTTCGGCGCGAGGACCATGACCATCTGCCGGCCTTCGGAGCGCGGGGCGCTCTCGACCTTGGCCTTGGACTCGAACTCGTTCTGCACGCGGACGAGCACCTGCATGCCGAGGTTCTGGTGGGCCATTTCGCGGCCACGGAAGCGCATGGTGACCTTGACGCGATCGCCATCCTCGAGGAACCGGGCCATGGCCTTCATCTTGGTCTGGTAGTCATGGTCATCGATGCCGGGACGCATCTGGATTTCCTTGACCTCGATCACCTTCTGCTTCTTGCGCGCTTCGGCAGCCTTTTTCTGGGCGGCGTACTTGTAGCGACCAAGATCGAGGATCTTGGCGACAGGCGGATTCGAGTTGCCAGCGATGATCACGAGGTCAAGGCCCTGCTCCTGCGCTTCGGCCAGCGCATCGCGAGTCCGGACGATGCCACGGTTGGCACCCTCGGTATCGATGAGTTGGACGTCGGGGCTGGAAATGTCCTCGTTTGATAGCGGCCCATCTTTCTGGGGCGCGACGGGTCTCATGGGTCGACGAATGGCAGACGTTCCTTCAATTGTTACCAGTGCGGCGGGAAGTGCGCCTAAAATCGTGTCGCGGCGGGCATAAGTCAACTGCTTCCCGGCCAATCAACGCAAAGGGTCAACCGGTTGTTGCGGCCATGTCGCGTATCCGGCAAACAGCGGCGGCGCAGACGAGCGAGGGATAGTGAAGATGAGCGAGCCGGTCCAGAGCCAGATCAGCGTCGGTGCGGGCGCGGCAGCGCGAAATATTGCGGTGCTGCAACGCGATGGCGCGGCGCCGGGACTGTTCTGGCTGAGTGGCTACCGGTCGGACATGGTGTCGACCAAGGCGAGCGCGCTGGACGCCCTGGGGGCGGCGGAAGGCTGGGCCGTGACGCGATTCGACTATTCCGGGCACGGCCAATCCGGCGGAGACTTCCTCGACGGCACGATCGGGCGCTGGCTGGAAGAGGCCGAGGCGGTGTTCGCGCTGACCAGCGGGCCGCAGGTGGTGATCGGGTCGTCGATGGGCGGCTGGATTGCGCTGCTGCTGGCGCGGGCGCTGATGCGACAGGGGAACGGACGGCTGAGGGCGCTGGTGCTGATCGCGCCGGCGGTCGACATGACCGAGGAACTGATGTCGAAACAGTTCTCGCCGGCCGAATTGCTGGCGCTGGATCGCGACGGCAAGGTCGAGCAGCCCTCGGCCTATTCGGACGAACCCTACCCGATCACGCGCCAGCTGATCGAAGAGGGGCGCCAGCACCTGCTGTTCGGCCGCACCATCGAGACCGGCTGCCCGGTGACAATCCTGCAGGGCGGCGCCGATCCGGACGTGCCGCGGGCGCATGCGCTCAAGCTGGCCGAGCATCTGCTGCTCGACCCGGTGACGTTCACGCTGGTGCCCGATGGCGACCACAGGCTGAGCCGCGACAGCGATCTCGAGGTGCTGCGCCAGGCGGTGCGGCGGGCCGTCGAAGGCTGAGGCGTCACCTCACGGCGCGGTCGTGAAGGTCAGCTCCATACGGAAGTCGGCGGTCTCGCCGGGTGGCAGCAACATCGAGCCGTGACGGGTTTCGAGGGCATTGCCCCCGTCGGCGAAGGGCGCGGTGCCGTGCCAGGGCTCGAGACAGAGGAAGGGCGCCCCAGGCTTCTGCCAGATGGCAAAGTGCGGCAGGTTGGCGGTGACCATGCGCACACCCGGCCCCTTATCGACGCCGAAGCTGACATCGTGGCCAACGCCGGTGGGGAACAGCATGGCATCGGCCTCGAACATCGCCGGCTCGGGCGAGAGCCGGCCGGCGGTGAAGGGCGAAGGCAAGGCGTTGTCGACCAGCAGCTTGTCGTCGTCGAGACGATAAAGCGGCGGTTCGGCGCCATTGGCGAGGGTGACGTTGTGGCGTTGTCCGGCGCCGCCGGGCAGCGGCCACGAGAAGCCGGGATGAAAGCCGAACTGGAACGGCATGGCGACGCTGTCGCGGTTGGTGACGCCGGCGATGACGCTGAGCGTTGCGTCGACCAGCCGATAGGTCAGGGTCAGGCGAAAGGCGAAGGGGTAGTTTTCGCGCGAGGCGGCGCTGTCCTCGAGCACCAGCCGGGCCCAGTCGCTGCCGCGGGCTTCCTCGGCGAAATCGGAGATCCGCGCGATGCCGTGCGCCGGCATGGCATGCGGGTTCCCGGCGATGGTGACAGTGTTGTCCGGACTGCGACCGACCACCGGGAACAGCAGCGGCGACCGCCCGGTCCACCAGGCGGCATCGCCCTGCCACAGCCATTCGGCGCCATCATGGGTCTTGATCGAGCGGAGTTCGGCGCCACGCTCGGAGATCTCAACGGTCAGTCGGTCATTGGCAATCTGCATATGGTCCTCGTGTCGCGTTTTCCCGCTTCTTTTCGGATCGGCTTCGGGGTCAGTCTAGCAGATCGACAGCCGACCGGAATGCGGCGGACATGACCTCGATTCGCGAGCGGGGTTGGACTAAAGATCACTAGATCGGTGGGGCCGGCCAGCGGAATGTGCTGCTGCGCGCGAAGCGCCAAGACGACAAGCATTTGAGAGAAACAATGAACAAGATCGATCTCGACGGCCAGGTTGCCGTCATCACGGGGGGAGCTCAAGGCATCGGGTTTGCGATTGCGCGACGCCTGGTGGCGTCGGGCGCCAAGGTCAGCCTGTGGGACATGAATGCCGACCTGTTGGCGTCTGCTGCGGCTGAACTGGGCGCGGCGGCTTCGACGGTGACCGTCAACATCGCGTCCTATGATGCGGTTGCCGCGGCGGTGGCCGAGGTGGAAGACAAGCTGGGCCGCATCGACGTGCTGGTGCATTCGGCGGGCATCGCCGGCAAGAACGCGCCGCTCGACGAATACGATCTCGATGAATGGCGCCGGGTGATCGACATCGATCTCAATGGGGCGTTCTACGTCAACCGCGCCGTGCTGCCGGGAATGAAGGCCCGCAACTATGGCCGGATCGTCAACATTGCCTCGATCGCCGGCAAGGAGGGCAATCCGAATGCCTCGGCCTATGCTGCAGCCAAGGCCGGTGTCATCGGCATGACCAAGGCGGTCGGCAAGGAATGCGCCAAGTACGATATCGCCATCAACGCCATTACCCCGGCGACGGCGAAGACCCGCATCCTCGACGAGCTGAAGCCGGAATTCATCGACTACATGCTGAGCCGCATTCCGCGCGGCCGTTTCCTCGAAGTCGAGGAAGCCGCCAATATGGTGGCCTGGCTGGTCTCCAAGGAGAACAGCTTCACCACGGCCTCGGTGTTCGATCTCAGCGGTGGCCGCGCCACCTATTAGGCCGCTGCACGACCGGGGCCGGCAACGGCCTCCGCAGCCGAGATGAATCGAGATCAAGAAGGGGGCGCTGGCCCCCTTTTTCAGTCTTGGGGCCTCGTCTTCGGCCCGCGGCCGGTTGAGTTTCGCCCCGCGAATGCCGGCTGGGGCAGGCAGGAGACGGGCTTGGGCGCCGCAGTCGCAACCGGCGTGATGACGGAAAGACAACGTAAACATCACAGGGAAGATACTGATCTTGGGCGCTTGAGTGTTTCCCTAAGCGGCATCGTCCGAGGGAGACGTCATTGGTAAACCGGCTTGGGACTTGCAAAGCAGGACCGGCCCGAGCGGATCGAGCTCCGCCCTATGGCCACAGTCGCGCTTTCCGATGCCGAGCATGTCGCGCTCGATGCGTCCAGCTCTATCGGGCTTGGGCACCTGACGCGCGTCGCGGGGTTGCGACGCCTGCTGGCCACCCCTGCCCGGTTCACCGGCCGCTATGACGCGGAACTGACCGATGACGGTCTGGCCGTACGCCGCCGCCTGATCGGCGAGCGCAACCTCGATGCCCGAACCTGGGTGGTCGATAGCGGCCATATTCCCCAACATGTGATCCGGCGCCGGCTGAGCGATCCGAGCCTGAAGGTCGTCTGGATCCGGCGCGGCCTGTTCCACGCGCAGCAGGCCCTGATCCAGGCGGGCTATCTAGATTTCGTCGATCTGGTGATCGAGCCATCGGAGGCCATGACGACGCCGCCGGATGCCTTCTCACGGCTGGCCGAAAGCAAGGGCAAGCTGAAGCGGATCGGCGTCTGTCATGCCTATCAGGCCGCGCCGGCGGCCGACGGCCCGGCGTCCGGCATGGTTTTTCTCGGCCTTGGCGGATACGAGGTTGAGCAGCGCGACCGTTTCGACCGGCTCCGACGAGGGCTCGAGGACCAAGGCATCCCGTTCCAGTGGTCGGCGCATGGCCTGAGCCCGATGCTGGCTGGCTATCCCATCCAATGGCGCGTGCGGATCTCGCGGGCGCTCACCGCCAAGGCGCGGGCCAGCGGCGCCGTGCTCGAGGCCGGTTACAACAGCGTCTACGAGGCGCTGTATCTCGGAATTCCAACCCTGTTCGTTGCCAATGAGGGGCGCGGCCGCGAGGCGCAGCGCGCTCGCGTTGCCATGGCCAAGGCGGTGTCGCCGCTGGCCTTCGACGCGGAAGACCCAACCGATATCGCCGCCTGGTTCGATGCGGTTGCCGCGGGTGCCAGCCGGCGCCGCGGCGCGGCCGGCGACGGAATGATGCAGATGAAGACACTGATCGAGGAGGCCGCAGCCCATGGCTATGCCCAGTAACGTCGAAGCACTCGATATCGGATGCGGGGACGGCAAATCGACCCTGGCCGTCGCCACGCGGCTCGGCATCGAGGGCCAGGTCCTCGGTGTCGACCGGCAGCAGACCCGACTGCCCGACGGCGAGGCGCCACTCAATGTCAGCTTCATGCCGGCCGATGCGATGGATCTGCCCAACAGCAAGCTCGCGCAGGTGTCGACGCTGTACAATGTGCTGCCCGGCCTGCCGAATGCCGGGGCGGTGCTGGCCATGCTGCGCAAGGCCGCAATCGTGTCGCGCGATTTCGTTTTCGTGTCGCAGGTGCAGTTCGACTCGACGCCGCACCTGATCCGTCGCGGCTTCAAGGCCTATTATTCCGACCTCACATCCAACCGGTACCAGGGGAGCAGCTTCGACTACCTGCGCATGTTGCGCAGCCTGTTCGATGAGGGGCTGATTGCAGACTATGCGCTGCTCGAGTGCGAGCGCATCCGCGACAGCTCCGACCCGGTGATCCATTCCCTGCAATCGCCGCCCGATTCCGGGCCCTACGATCCCTCGATGCACCGGCACAAGACGCTGGACGTACCGTTCAGCGAGCCGATCTTCAAGCGCATGCAGTTGATCCTGTGCAAGAAGCCGGCGCAACTGGGCAAGATCGCGAGGCGGCTCAAGGCGCTGGAGAAGCCGGACAACGTCATCTACTCCACCATGGCGATCTGAGCCGCACATGCTGTCACGCAAAGACACCGAAGAACTGCTGTCGTCACTGACCTTCGTGATTTCCTGCCTCGAGCGCGTCGAGCATCGCCTCGTCAATGTCGAAAAGCGACTGAAGACGGTGGAGAGCGATCACGACCGGCTGCGGCAGGGCATCGACATCGAGGAGATGGCCAAGGTCAGCCGCGGCGCCAAACAGGTGCTGGCGGCGCTGGAGGGCAAGGCGAGCCTGGCGTTCGGCACCGGCGCGCCGGTTGCGCCAGCGGCACAGGTGCAAAGCGTCGCCGTGGTGGTGCCCGTCTTCAACGCGGCGGACGAAGTGGGGCAATGCCTTGCGGCGCTGTTCGAAAATGGCGGCTATGACACGCTGATCGTTGTCGATGACGCCTCGGACGCCGAAACCGCCGAGCTGCTGGATCGCGAGGCGCAACGCCGGCCGTTCCAGCTGATCCGCAACACGACCAATCTCGGCTACACCCGATCGGTCAATATCGGGCTCCGCGCCGCGCTGGGCCACGATGTGGTGGTGTTTCTGAACAGCGACACGGTGACGACCCTGGGCTGGGTGGCACGGATCCGCGCGGCCTTTGCGCAGAACCCGAAGGTCGGGATTGCGGGACCGCTGTCGAATGCGGCGAGCTACCAGTCGATCCCAGAGGTGAAAGGCGAGGACGGCAATTTCATCACCAATGCCCTGCCTGAGGGGATCAGCGCCGACGATATCGCGCTGGCGGTCGGTCGCCGCACCGCGACCTATCCGCGCGTACCGGTGATCAACGGCTTCTGCTTTGCGGTGCGGACCGAGGTGGTGCGCAAGATCGGGCTGTTTGACGAGGAGAAGTTCCCGGTCGGCTATGGCGAGGAGAACGACCTCTGCCTTCGCGCCGCCAAGGCCGGCTGGGAGCTGGCCGTTGTCGACGACGCTTATGTGTTTCACGCGAAATCGGCCAGTTTCGGCGCCGAGCGGCGGCAGGAACTGGCCCGGCAGGGGCGCAATGCGCTCAATGGCAAGCATGGCGAGGACGCCATGCGCAACGCGGTGCAGACGCTGGAGCGGAGCCTCGAGCTCGACGATGCGCGGCACGGCGCCAGGACGGCCTATCAGACGGCACAGTCCGATCTGCTTTTCTCGGGCCTGCCTTTGTCGGTGGCCTATGTGCTGCCGGCCAAGCCCGGCGGCGGCGGCGTGCACTCGATCGTGCAGGAAGCGAATTTCCTCCACAGCCGTGGTGTGAAAGTGGCGGTGCTGGTGCCGGAAAAGGAGCTGGCGACCTTCCTCAGCTTCTATTCGGACGACGGTATCCATCCGGGTCTGTTCATCGGCTACCGCTCGCTGCACATGGTGCGCGACCAGCTGGCGCCCTATGACGCGGTGGTGGCGACGGTCTATCGCAGTGTCGCGCTGGTGCGCGAGATCATGACGATCTACCCGGAAAAGCGGGTGTTCTATTACGTGCAGGACTACGAGCCGTATTTCCACCCCGAAGGGGCGGCGGAGCGGCAGGAGGCGGTCGAGAGCTACGATCTCGATCCGCGCGTAAGGTTCTTCGCCAAGACGCGCTGGCTGCGCGACATCGTGTTCGAAAAGCACGGGCGGCGCGTGGACGTGGTGCTGCCCAGCCTCGATCGCGCGGTGTACTTCCCGTCCGAAGCCGGACGGAAGAACCGGGTGGCCGCAATGGTGCGCCCCTCCACGCCGCGCCGCAATCCGGAGGCAACCGTCGCCTTCGCCAAGGCACTGGCTGAGGCGCATGAGGGCGCGATCGAGCTGGCGCTGTTCGGCGAGTCGGCCGAGCACGCGATCTTCGATTCGGTGCGCGATATGCCGGGCGTGAAGATCACCGGCCGGCTGAACCGGTCGCAGGTGGCGAGCCTGTTCCGGCAGTCGGACATTTTTGTCGACCTCTCCGAATATCAGGCGTTCGGGCGCGCCAGCCTCGAGGCGATGAGCAGCGGCTGCACCGCGGTGGTACCGCTGCGCGGCGGCTCGGGCGAGTTCGCGGTGGATGGCTGGAACGCGGTGATGCTCGACACCGAAACGGAGAGTGTGGTGGATGACGCGGTGGCGGCGGTCGAGCGCATCTATGGCGATCTCGAGCGCTATCGGGCAGCGGCGCTGGAGACGGCGGAACGCTACTCGATCGAGTCCGCCGGGCGCTCGATCTACAAGTTCTTCGTGGGAGAGGAGGCCCGCCTGCGGTGAGGTGCACTTACATCATCCCGTATCTCACGGCTTCAGACAGCCTGAAGGCGGCGATCGCGCATCTGCTCAAGGACCCCGAGGCGCGGGTGGTGGCGGTGAAGGACGAGCACGCGAAGGCGGCTTCGAACGGGGCTGGTGGCGAGCAGGTGGCGCAACAGGGCCGCCTGCTGCTGGTGGCGGATGGCCGGCACAAGGGCTATAGCCGCGCGGTGAATCTGGGGATCGCGCAGGCGCGGGAAATGGGCGCAGCCGAGCTCTTGTGCATCGTCAACGACGATGTGGGCTTTGCGGGCACGATGCCGCCGGAGCTCGATGGGTTCCCCGACAATGCCGGGCTGATCGGTGTGTTGTCGAACCGGGCGGGCTACCAGTCGCTGCTGTACTCGTTCGACGAGAACGGCGACTTCCTCTACCCCGAGCTGCCACCCGCCGACCTCGAGACCCGCTTTCGGGGCGCGTTCGAAAAACTGGGCCTCCGCTACATGCCGGTGCCGCTGGTGCACGGCTTCTGCTTCTACATCCGACCCGAGGTGCTGGAGAGAATCGGCGGCATCGACGAGGGGGCATTTCCGAGCGGCTATGGGTCCGACTTCGACCTGTCGATGCGGGCTCAGGCGGCGGGCTATCAGAACTATGTCTGGTCGGGCGCCTGTGTCTGGCATGAGGGGTCACGCAGCGCCGGCCGCGACCAGCGGCGAATCCGCAGTATCGGCGCGGATTTCGTGCTGCGGAAACGCTATGGCGCGGCCTATGCCGACGCGCGGTTCAAGACCCGCAACCGCATGCGTATCCATTTGGGAAATCTCGTAGATTTCAGCTGAATCGATGCATTCTGTCTCTATTGCGGGAAGTCCATCTTAAGTCCAGCCCACTATCGTTCTCTACGTACGCAAAGGGCGCATTGCGGACATCGTCCACCTCCCTAGTGCGAAAGGGTCAAGCGCTATGCCGAAACCGTCCCTAAAGGCTCTGGTTGGAGCCGTCATCGCGGCGGCCGTCAGCCTCAACGCACCTGCCAAGGCAGTGCAAAACATGCCGATCGACGACACTCCCCCTGGCACGACCACCAATGACGTGTGGTCGACCATCGACCGGCTGAACCAGAATAACCCGTCTGCCTTTCTCCGGATCAAAGTGGCCCAGGAAGCGGGCCAGTCCGAACTGATCGCAGCTATCGTCCAGGCGGCCGCCAGTGCGGAATCGCCTGCCGATATCGACGCGGCCGTGGAAGCCGCGCTGCTGCGCATCGGCGGCATCAACGCCCGGAACGTGATGTCGCTCGCCGACCTGCTGGCGGCCCTCGAAGCTCTGGGGCTGTCGGATGCGGTGATCACGGCCACGCTGAATGCCTATTCCACCAAAGTGGCGGAAGCGGTGGAATCCGGCGTCATCAGCCCGCAGCTTGCGGCCGCGGTGCTGACCGGCGACGCACAGCAGAACCTCTACGGCTGATGCCGGAGATGGCTGCCACACCCAGGAAGGGAGTGAGCGCAGCATGACCGGAACAAAAGGGCTTCTCGGACTTGTCGGTGCGGCCATCCTCGGGATGGTCGCGCTGCCAGGTTCCATGCCGGCGGCGCTGGCGCAATCGACCCAGAGTCCGGAAGACGCGACGGCTGCGGCGGTCGAGGCGGCACAGAAGCTGGTCGCGACCGGTGAGTTCCAGACGGCCCGCAATTTGCTGCACGCCCATCTCGCCGATGAGCGTGCGGCGCTGATCTATGTGCGGGCCGGCCTCTCCCTCAGGGCCGCCGGTCCCGAGGATGTTGCGCTCATGCAGGCGCAATCGAGCGCCAGTGCTGTTGCGGCCCGCGTCCTGGGCGATCTGTACCGCGCCGGCGCGGCGTCGGGCGGTTCGCCCGATTTTTCGGCAGCCGAAGCGGCCTATCGCCAAGCGCTGGCGATGGGCGACAAGGCTTCGAAGCTGCGTATTGCGCAGATGCTGGCCCAGTCGGAGCGCTATCCGGAGGCGATTGCGGCCTATCGCGAGCTGCTCGACGATTTCCCCGAGCAGGAGACGCGGTATGTGGCGCTGGCGGTGACCCGTGGCGGGATCACCGACCCCACCGAGCTGACGTCCTTGCTCGCGCGACTGGATACGCTGTCGGAAACCGACCCCCTGGCGGCGCGGACCGCGGCGTCGGTCTATGAACGCGGTATCGGCGTCGAGCCGGACCCAGCCCGGGCGGTGTTCTATGCCAAGCGGGCCGTGGCGCTGGGCGCGACAGATTTCGGCGCGGAGGTGGCGGCGGCCTGCGACACCTGCTCGATGCTGGACGTGGTGTCCTTGCTCAAGGCAAGCAGCAATCTCGACCCGGACAAGACAGCGGCAACGCTGGAGCAGGCCCTAGGTGTCGGGCTTTATGCGGACAGTTTCGAGATCTTCATGCGCTTCGACAAACCGGTGCGCGACGAGATGCTGGAGCAGTTCGTCGCGCGCTATTCGGCGGTGTCCAACCCGATTGTCGGCTTCACCCAGGCCATGCTTGCCGGGGTGGGCGGCTATGGCGGCGCCATCGACGGGCAGTTGGGACCGGAAACGCTGGGCGCCGTGGGAGCCTATGCGCGCAGCCACGGCATCACCATGCGGCAGTTCGATGCCGCGCTGGTGGCAGCGATGTTCGACAAGGCCGGCTGACGCATGCCGGCCATCGAAATCCAGAAATCGGCGCTCTACGATCTATTGGCCAGCGGCGTGGTCGATTTCCTCGACCTGGGCAGCGGCAGCGGCCAGTCCTACGAATATGTCCGGCGAACCACCGGGCTGAGGGTCGGGGTCAGCCTCGATCTTGCACCGGGCAAGGTCACGGAGTGCCGAAAGGTCAACGACCTCAGCTTTGCCTATGATATCCGCGAGGTGCCCTACAGTTTCGGTGCGGTGTCGGCCGCCTTCATGCTGAACGTGCTGCCGCAGATGGCGGCCGAGAAATCGGTGCTGCAGGTGGTGCAGAACGCGCTGGTCGCTTCGCGCGACTATGTGATGATCCGCCAGCCCTTCTTCGACCACGACGCCGCCCTGACCCGGCTGGGCCTGCGCAGCTACTGGAGCGACTGGAGCACCCATCTCAGCCCGATGGATGTGCCGTTTCTTGCCGGCCTGGCGCGGCGCTGCGGTCCGTTTGCCGAACGGCTGAGGGTGTTCGGCATCGATCGTATCGAGGACTCGGCGAGCGAGTTCATCCTGCCGCTGAGCGCACCGCCGGAGCAGGACCGCTACAGCCCGTCCCTGCATGGCGAGAAGCCTGAACTACGTTTCGACTTTCCCAGCTATCGCGAGGCGCTGGTGATCATCGAGCGCCAGTCGATCGGCGAGACGGCCGTGGCCGATATCGCCCGGATGCTGGCTGGCCTCGGAAAGCGCATCACCCTGCTCGAAGAGATCGGCGCGGCGGTTCCGGCCTGATCTCCGTCTTTGGTCGCAAATACGGCCGAAACCGACGGTTGCGCAGCCGGCCGTGGTTTTCTTCCGCCTTACGCTCGCGTAAACCCGCCACTGGAGGAGTTGACCGGCCTTGCCTCAATGATCGGCATTGCCCCGCCGCTGCGGGACGGTGCAGGGCATCGCGGTCGGCCATCACGGATTGAACCAGACGCGGAGACAGAAATGGCCGATCTCAACGGCAAAATCGTACTGATCACGGCAGCAGCGCAGGGGATCGGGCTTGCCTCGGTGCATGCCTTCGTCAAGGCGGGGGCGAAGGTGATCGCCACCGACATCAACGAAGCCAAACTCAAGGAACTCGACGGCACGCCGGGCGTCACGACGCGGGTACTGAGCGTGCTCGACACCGAGGCGGTGAACAAGGCGGTGGCCGAGATCGGCCGGATCGACGTGCTGTTCAACTGCGCGGGCGTCGTGCATGGCGGCACCATTCTCGAAATGCCGGACAAGGATCTCGAATTCGCCTTCGACCTCAACGTCTGGGCGCAGGTGCGCGCGATCAAGGCGGTGCTGCCGCAGATGCTGGAGCGCCGCGACGGCGCGATCATCAACATGGCGACGGTGGCGAGCTCGGTGACCGGCGTGCCGAACCGGGCGGCCTATTCGATCTCGAAGGCGGCGGTGATCGGCCTGACCAAATCGATGGCCGCGGACTATACCGACAAGGGCATCCGGGTGAATGCAATTGCACCGGGCACGGTCGACAGCCCGTCGCTTCATGACCGCTGGCGGGCGACCGGCGATTTCGAGGCGGCCAAGAAGGCGTTTATCGCCCGGCAGCCAATCGGCCGTATCGGGCAGCCGGAAGAGATCGCGGACTTGGCCGTGTATCTGGCGGGCGCGACCTACACCACCGGCCAGGTGCACATCATCGATGGCGGCTGGACCGCGTGATCAACGCATAAAACCCGTGAGTGCAAGGCAGCGATGTATGCAACTGCCTTGCACCAGATGAAGAAATAGGCACAACTCGTCGGTGCACAATCGACGAGTTTAGCCATGTCCCGCCTGCCTCCGACTGCCGCCGTCCGCCGCGCCTATCAGGCGATCGAAGTCTGGAACGATCCGGCGACATTCCTCCACCTGCCGCCGATCGAAGATGCGTTGCGGCGGGCGGAAGCGGTGGAGGCCAAGGGCGGTGAGCTGCCGCTCGCGGGGCTGGTCTTTGCGGTCAAAGACAATATCGACGTGGCCGGCATGCCGACCACCGCCGCCTGCCCCGCTTTCAGCTATATGCCGGAGCGCTCGGCCTTCGTGGTCGAAAAGCTCGAGGCGGCGGGCGCTATCGTCATCGGCAAGACCAATCTCGACCAGTTTGCCACCGGGCTGGTCGGCGTGCGCTCGCCCTATGGCGTGCCGCGCAATGCACTGGATGCGAGCCTGATCCCGGGCGGCTCGAGCTCCGGTTCGGCCGTGGCGGTCGCCGCGGGGATCGTCGACTTTTCGCTCGGCACCGATACGGCGGGGTCGGGGCGGATTCCGGCGGGAATGAACGGCATTGTGGGGCTGAAGCCGAGCCTGGGGCTGCTGTCGGGGACCGGCATGGTCCCGGCGTGCCGGACGCTGGACACGGTGTCGGTGTTTGCGCGCAGCGTCGGGCTGGCGCGCGAGGTGACGGCGATTGCTGCCGGCTACGACGCGGCGGATGCCTATTCGCGGCCCCTGCCCGCGCCGGCTGCGAGCGCGGCACCGGCCAGGTTCCGCGTCGGCGTGCCGCCGGTGGCACAGCGGCTGTTCTTCGGCGACGTGGCAGCGGAGGCGGCCTATGCCACCGACCTCGAAAATCTGGCAAGCCTTGGCGGCGAGATCGTGGAAGTCGACTTCACCGACCTGCATGCGGTGGCGCGGCTGCTCTATGAAGGGCCGTGGGTGGCGGAACGCTATGCGGCGACCAAGCCGCTGATCGAGACCTCACCGGACGTGTTCCACCCTACGACGCTGAAGATCATCGGCGGGGCCAAGTCTCTTACGGCGGTGTCGGCGTTCGAAGCGGCCTACAAGCTGGCCGATCTGAAGCGGGCGACGGCGCCGATCCTCAATAGCGTCGACCTGCTCGCCGTGCCGACGGTGCCGCGCGTCTATAGCCTCGCCGATCTCGAAGCCGAGCCGGTGCTCTACAATTCCAACCTCGGCAGCTACACCAATTTCGTCAATCTGCTCGACATGGCGGCGATCAGCGTGCCGGCCGGCAAGCGCAGCGACGGCTTGCCGTCGAGCCTGACGTTGATCAGCCGGGCCGGCAGCGATGGCTATCTCGCTGGCATTGCGGCCAAGATCGCCGGGGAGACGGTGGCGGGGCCGGTCACGGCGCCTGGCCGGATCGAGATCGTGGCGGTGGGAGCGCACCTCACCGGACTGCCGCTCAATCGCGAACTGACCGCGCTGGGCGGCACGCTGGTGCGCGAGACGACGACGACGGCGGATTACCGGCTGTTCGCCCTGCCGGGCACAGTGCCGCCGAAGCCCGGCCTATTGCGCGTGGCGGACGGCACGGGCGGGAAGCTGGCGGTGGAAGTCTGGGCGTTGGATGCGGCGGGGTTCGGCCAGTTCGTCGCTGCCATCCCGGCGCCGTTGGGCATCGGCACGCTGCGGCTGAGCGACGGAACCACGGCCAAGGGCTTCCTGGTCGAAGCCGAGGCGGTGCGCGGCGGCGAAGATATAACGAGTTATGGTGGCTGGCGAGCGTACTTGGGGCGGTAGGTACTAGTTAGTCTTCTGACGGTGGCGTGCCGAGGCGCGACAGCACCGCCCGCGCAGACGCCACCGCAGCGTTGAGCTTCACCCGCTCCCGCTGCGACAAGAGATATCGAAACTCATTCACTGGGTACGTCTCAACATCGCGCGGCCAAACTGCTTTCCCCTGCCTCGGCAACTCAAAACGGATCACAAGTCCCTCATCGACCAATAAAATCAGCAGATCCTCACACTGCTCTGGCGTGTCCGCCAGTACGTGAAAGACTTTCCCGTGCCCTGCAATGGTCCGGGCCGCGCGGATAATTCTGCATGACCTCTCATCCTCCTCGGGATCAAGCAGCGAGACCTGCCCTCTCATCATCCCCGGCTTCCCAGCCGCTGCACGGCGTCCTCGACGATGACGATGTGACTACGCATGGCCTGTTCGGCCTCTGCGCGGTCGCCGCGGAGGATGGCTTCGACGATGATGCCATGCTCGGTGTGCGACTTGGCGAGGCGGCCGAGGGCGAGGAACTGGGCGCGCCGAAAGGGCTGCACGCGGCTGCGGGTGGCGCGGGTCACTTCGCCGAGATAGCGATTGTGCGCGCCGTCATAGATCAGCGCATGGAAACGGTCATTGGCCTCGGCATAGGCCGCGGCGTCGCCGGAATGGACGATGGGCGCCATCTGCTGGTGCAGCGTGTCGAGCGCCTCGCGTTCGGCGCTGGTCATGGCCACAGCGCTGAGGCCGGCGCACAGCTCTTCGAGATAGGACATCACCTCGAACATGCCATGCAGTTCGGCCTCGTCGGGTTTGGCGACGAGGCTTTTCGCGTGCGGGCGCTGATCGACGAGACCGCTGGCAGCCAGGAGGCGCAGCGCCTCGCGCACCGGCGTGCGCGACACTTCGAACTCAGCGGCGATCAGCGACTCGTCGAGCGCGGTGCCCGGCGCGAGATCGCCGGAGATGATGCGCGCGGCGAGGCCATGCCGGATCTGATCGGCCGAGGTCCGCTTCACGATGCTGCCCTCCCTCGAGCGTTTATGCCGGCTCGTCGATGACGCTGACATGCGCCGCGGCGACCTTCCAGCCCTCGGGCGTTCTGACCCAGGTCTGCATCTGGCGGCCGACGCGGCCGGGCGCGTTGTCGCGCCGAAACAAGGTGGAGGCAACAGCAAAGTCACGGCCATAGCTGGTTATGACGGTGTCAGATAGCGTGCGATCTAGTCCTGCAGGAGAACGGCCGAGCCGGAAGGCGCGGATGGCCTCGATGCCATAGAGGTTTTCGGCGCCGCCGTAGCGGATGGTGGTCGGGGCAGCGAGGAACAGCGCGTCGAGGGTTTCGACGTCGTTGGTGACCAGAGCCGTCTCGTAGCGCCGGAAGACGGCCTCGACTTCGGCGCGGACTTCTGGAATGTCGATATCGAGCGCCATCAGCCGGTCGCGAACTGACGGGCCACAGGCGCCGCGACGGCCCCCAGGGTCTCGAGCTGATAGGCGATGCGCAGGCAGACGTCTTCGCGCCATGGGGCGGCGATGATCTGCACGGCCATGGGCAGGGTCGCGGTGGGCAGCCAGACGGGTACGGCGGCGACCGGCAGGCCGATGAAGGAGATCGGCTGGGTGAAGATGCCCATATTGGGCCGCACCGGCAGCTCGATGCCGCCAAAGATCGCCGTCTTCTGACCGATCCGTGGCGCCTTCATCGGGGTGGCTGGGGCGAGAATGGCGTCGCAATCGTCGAAGAGGCGCAGAACTCTTTCGCGCCAGGCGCGGCGGAGCTTCTGGGCCCTTTCGACCCAGACGGCCGGCAGCATGGTGCCCGCCAGCAGGCGATCGCGCGTGTCGGGATCGAAGTCTTCGGGACGCGCGCGCAGGCGATCGAGATGCAGCGCGGCACCTTCCGCCATGGTGATGAGGAAGGCGGCGGCGCGGGCGGCCTGGGCATCGGGGATGGTGACGGTGCGCGTCACTTCGAGCGCATGGGCGACGTGGCGGACATGCGCCTGCGCGTCGGCATCGCCGGTGAAATAGCCATCGGCGACGGCGATGCGGATGCCGGGGATCGGGTGCTTCAGGCGACCTGAAGTCGATTCCTGCGGGCGGCGGATCTGCACCGGATCGGCCTCGTCATAGCCCTGCAGCGCATCATAGGCGAGCGCGAGGTCCGTCACCGACCGCGTGAGCGGGCCGAGGTGATCGAGGCTGCCGACAAAGGGAAAGGTGTGCGCCCGGCTGAGCCGCGCATAGGTTGGCTTCAGGCCGAACAGGCCGCAAAGCGAGGCGGGGACACGGATGGAGCCATTGGTGTCGGAGGCAAGGCTGATCGGCACAAGGCCGGCCGCGACCGAAGCGCCGGAGCCGCCAGAGGAGCCGCCGGTCATGTGGTCGAGATCATGCGGGTTGCGCGAGGGGCCGTCGTGGCAGTTCTCGCCGGTGAAGTCATAGGCGTACTCGCCCATGTTGACGGCGCCGACGAGGACGGCACCCGCCGCTTCCATATTCGTCACCAGTGTCGCGTCGGCCCCCGCGGGCGGGTTCTCGCGGTTGATCTTGGATCCGGCGCGGGTGGTGATGCCCGCGACATCGAACAGGTTCTTGGCCGAGAACGGCACGCCGGCCAAGGGGCCGGGATCGCCACCGGCGGCCTTTGTGGCATCGACCTTGTCGGCCGTGGCGAGGGCGCGGGCGGCAGTAACATCGGTGAAGGCGCCGAGGGCAGCATTGTGCTTCTCGATGCGGGCCAGCGCTGCCTCGGTGACGGCGCGGGCGGTGACCTCGCCCTTCTTCACCGCTTCGGCGATGGCGGCGGCAGTGGCGGTTGGGCTGAGCAGGGAAATCGTCATGCGGCGGCGATCACGGCTTGAAGGTCGGCGCCGGCTCGGCGTGTTCGTCGAGCTTCACCTGTTCGACCAGGGCGGCCATCTTGCTGGCGGTCTTGAGGTTGAACTTGATGCCGGCGCGATATTCCGGGTCGATGCGCAGTTGCAGCAAGGGTGCGGCCGCGTCGATCAGTGCGTCGCCGTCAAAAGGTTTGTACGCCATGGATTCCGGGCCCCCGTCCGTTTCCCCTTTGCCCGCCCCGGTCATGCTGCCGTCTCGACGGCGCGGACCAGCTCGGACAATGGCGTTACCCATCCCACAATCCCGCCCTGTGCGGCAATCATCTCAATCGTCGCGGCCTTGAATTGGGGGAAGTAGCTTTCGGTGGCGTCCTCGATGAGCAGGCATTCGTAGCCGCGGTCATTGGCCTCGCGCATCGAGGTCTGGACGCAGACCTCGGTGGTGACGCCGGCAAAGACCAGATGGGTGATGCCGAGGCCCTGCAGCCGCTCGTGGATGCCGGTGGCCCAGAACATGCCCTTGCCGGGCTTGTCGATGACGATCTCGCCCTCGATAGGAGCGAGCGCATCGACGATCTGGTTGCCGGGTTCACCCGCGATCAGCAGCCGGCCCATGGCGCCGGGCTCGCCGATATGGAGGCTCGGATTGCCGCGGCGGATCTTCGAGGGCGGGCAGTCGGAAAGATCCGGCTTGTGCGCCTCGCGGGTGTGGATGACGGTCCACCCCTCCTGGCGGAACAGGGCAATCAGTCCCGCTGTGGTCGGGATGATGGCTTCGAGGCGCGCCACATCGTTGCCGAGGCTGTCGCCGAAGCCGCCCTTTTCGATGAAGTCGCGCTGCATGTCGATGACGACCAGCGCGGTGCGGGCGGGGTCGAGCGGATAGGGATAGGGCCGGGCGGGGACAGTGATCATGGGGTGTTTCCAGCGTCGTGACGCGACGGTGCCGCTTCCACCACCCGGCGCGTGGTCCCCCTGCCCCGCAGGCGGGGGAGGATCAAGGCGAGTTCCCGCAGCGCGGGATCCTCACCCCTTAAACCGGGAAGTGGGACCGTCGCAGCCGGTAGAGGGGGCGCATCGTTGGTGTCGTCCATCGCTCAATGCCCTGCCATGTGCTGGCCGATGGTGTTGCGGTCGGTGTCCTCGATCGGGGAGACATAGGTGATGGTGCCGCCGGACATAACGGCGACGCGGTCGCTGAGTTCGAGGATTTCGTCGAGGTCTTCGGAGACCAGCAGCACGGCGGCGCCCTTGTTGCGCTGCTCCATGATCTGCGAGCGGATGTCGGCGACGGACGCGAAGTCGAGCCCGAAACAGGGATTGGCGACGATGAGCACGTCGACATCGCCACTGAGTTCGCGGGCCAGCACGGCGCGCTGGATATTGCCGCCCGAGAGCGTTTCGATGGGCGCGTCCGGGCCCTGCGTCTTGACGCGATATTTCGTGATCAGGTCGCGGGCCTTTTCGCGCATCGGGCCGGGGGACATCCACCAGCCGAGCTTGGCCACGGGCGGCTTGTCGAACGAGCGGAAGGCGATGTTTTCGGCAACGCTCATCTTGGGCACGGTGGCGTTTTTCAGCGGCTCCTCGGGCAGGCCGAAGACCTTGTAGCGATCGTAGTTCTTGCGGCGGGGCGCGAAATACTCGCCCTTGATGTAGACGGCGCCGTCCGAGAGCGGACGCTGGCCCGAGAGCACTTCGACGAGGGCCGACTGGCCATTGCCGGAAACCCCGGCGATGCCGACGATTTCGCCGGCCTTGACCTTGAGGTTGACCGCCTTGATGGCGGGCAGCCCGTCATTGTCGTCGGCAAAGAGGCCGGCGAGTTCGAGCGTGTCGGGGCCCAGCGCGCGCTCGACCCGGGCAGCGCGCTCGCGGATCGGGGTGTCGCCAATCATCATGGCGCTCATGTCGGGCACGCTGACGGTCTTGGCGTCGCCGCCACCGGTGCGGGCGCCGCGGCGCAGCACGGTGAAGCTGTCGCAGAAGGCTTTCACCTCGCGGAACTTGTGAGAGATCATCAAGACGGTGATCTCCTTGCGCGCAGCCATGCCGCCGAGGAGGCCGAGCACCTCGTCGGCTTCACCGGGGGTGAGCACCGAGGTGGGCTCGTCGAGGATCATGAAGCGCTGGTCGAGATAGAGCAGCTTCAGAATTTCCAGCTTCTGCTTTTCGCCCGCCGAGAGCGAGGAGACCTGGGTGTTGAGCGGCACGCGGAACGGCATCTCTTCCATGAACGCATCGAGTGCCTTGCGTTCCCTGGCCCAGTCGATAATGGCGGGCGCATCGGCGCGCGAGATGACGAGGTTCTCCGCCCCGGTGAGGCAGGGGACCAGAGTGAACTGCTGGTAGACCATGCCGATGCCCAGCGCACGGGCATCGCGCGGGGTCTTGATCGACACTTCGCGGCCATCGAGCCGGACGGTGCCCCTGTCGGCCGAGTAGAAGCCCATGATGCACTTGACCAGCGTCGACTTGCCGGCGCCGTTTTCGCCGAGCAACGCGTGAAAGCTCCCGGCCTCGACCTTGATCGACACATCGTCGAGCGCGACCAGCGGGCCGAAGATCTTGGTCATCCCCACCGCCTCGAGCGAGGGGGCGCGCGCCTTGGTGTCTGCGGCAGGAAGGTGGGAAACTGCGCTCATGTCCGTGCTCCTTGCTGTCGCGTGACGATCAGTGCCACCGGGCCGCCGCCGTCCGGCCCCTGGTGTTCGGCGCCGCCCGACACGAAGATTTCCGAAGTGCCGACGAGGCCGGCGAGAACGCCGCCGACAAAGGCGCGCGCATGGCGGGTGGCCGAAATGTCGCTGTCGTCGAGCATGGTGTGGCGCGCGCCGCGCAGGCTGCCGGAGGTGCCGGGCTCGGCCTTGGCGAGCAGCGCCACCAGCTCCGAACTGGAGCCGCAGCCGAGGCGATCAAGCGCAGAGCGCACCGGCGCCACGTCGATCGCGTCGGCCATCACCGCGTGATCGACCGCCAGCGGCCCGCCCCAGTCGGCGCTCATCCCCAGAACGACGATTTCGTGGTTGCGCAACTCGACGCCGGCCGACGTGCTGGCGCGGCCCGACCAGATGGCGGTGTCCCGCCCGATCATCGCGTCGGTGACCTGTTCCGGTGCGATCTCGCCCAGCGCTAGGGCGACGCCGAGGGCCGAAGCGCCACGGGAGAGCCCCATGGATTTGAGCGTGTCGCGCGTCGCCACCGTGCCGCCGGCGGCTTCCACCTCGGCAATGCGCTCGGCTGTGAGGAGCGGGCACTTGATCTGGACGAAGTGCACATCGGCGGGATCGGAAATGCCGGCATCGCGCATGGCCGCGACGACGCCCGCCGCCACCATCTCGACCTGCGCCCGGCGGCCGAGCCCGGTGGCGGGCAGATCGGGGGTCAGCGCCGTGCCGATGGCAAGGGCGGGTGCCGTCGCGCCGTCGGCATCTCCCCGCTCGAGCACGATCAGGTGGGGCGACAGCGCGCCTTCGGTGCCACCGGACATGACATAGGCAATGGCCTCGGCCCGCTCGGTGCCAACGTGTGCCGTCAAAGCCGACTTCAGCGCCGAGACAGCGAAGGCGCGGGTGAAATCGTTGACGCAGCCATTGCCTTCGGTCTTACCGAGAATGGCGACGATGCCCTGAGGGTCGATACGGCCCTGATCGATGGCCGACAGCAGTCCCTCGACATCGTCGGGGGCGCGTGTCGCGATCCTGTGGACCTTGGCGCGCCGCATCAGGGCAAGGCCGCGAGCAGTTGCGTCGAGCTGGCGACAGCACCGAAAACGCCGCCCTGCATCTTCACCATGTCGATGGCGGCGAGGTGGTTCTCGAGCTTGGTGGCGGCGGTGCAATCGGTGAGCAGCAGGCACTCGTAGCCGCGATCATTGGCGTCGCGCATGGTGGTGTGGACGCAGACATCGGTGGTGACGCCGGCCAAGACGATGTTGCGGATGCGCCTGGTCTGCAGCACCAGCTCGAAATCTGTGGCGAGGAAGCTGCCCTTCCCCGGCTTGTCGATGATCGCCTCGCCTTTGATCGGCGCCAACTCCGGGATGATCTCCCAGCCGGGCTCACCGCGCACGAGAATGCGGCCGCAAGGCCCCTGGTCGCCGATGCCGGCGCCGATGCGCTGCGAACGCCAGCGCTTGTTGGCGGGCAGATCGGAAAGGTCCGGCTTGTGGCCCTCGCGGGTGTGGATGATCGGGTAGCCCTTGGCGCGCATGGCAGCGAGCACGTTCTGGATCGGGCCGATCGGGGCGCGGGTCAGCGAGATGTCGTAGCCCATCGTATCGACATAGCCGCCGGGCGCGCAGAAATCGGTCTGCATGTCGATGACGACGAGCGCCGTGTTGTGCGGGCCGAGATCGCCATCGAAGGGCCAGGCATAGGGCTCGGAGGCAATCGTCTTGCCACCGGCGACAAGGGCAGCGTCGATGCGTTCGTCACCCAGGCTCATTCGGCAGCATCCTGGAATTTCTCGCCATAGAGCCGGGTCGGCGCGGCAAAGCCGGACGGGGTGCCGTCGGTGACCTTGACCGTGTCCTCCCAGGGCAGGCGGTACTGGCCGGCCACGAGGTCGTGCATGAAGGTGTAGGGGCAGTCCTGTGCGCCGCCCTTCACCGCCGTGAAGCCGCGATGGCCGAGCTGGTAGATGTTGTTCTCGACGCCCCAGTTGGCGCGCGCCTCGCGCACCAGGTCAGGGCGCACCTCGGCGGTGATGATCTCGTCGGCGCGGCCGGTCGTGCCCTCGGCGATGATCGAGCCATCGAAGTTGACGATCATCCCCTCGCCCATCGAGTCGAAGGTGCCATCGGAGCCGCACATGCAGACGTTGGCCGTGACCATCAGGTTGTGGAAGCTGTTGGACTGGTTGGTGAAGCGCCAGGACTGGCGGATCGGCGCGGTGTAACCGGCGGTGCGCAGCATGATCTCGGCGCCCTTGTAGGCCGCCTCGCGCGCCATTTCGGGGAACATGCCGTCGTGGCAGATGATCAGGCTGAGCTTGCAGCCCTTGGGGCCCTCGATGACCGGAATGCCGAGATCGCCGGGCTCCCACGGCTCGACCGGGACCCAGGGGTGGAGCTTGCGATAATAGAGCTTCAGCTCGCCGGTATCGTCGATAATGATGCCGGAATTGTAGGGGTTGCCGCCGGGGTTGCGCTCCATGATCGAGAAGCAGCCCCAGATGCGGTGCTCGCGGCAGGCGGCCTTGAAGGCGGCGACCTCCGGCCCGTCGAGGTCGCACATGATGGCCGGGTTGATGTCCATCGAGAGGCCGTGCAGCGAATATTCCGGGAAGACCACGAGGTCCATGGTGCCCAGATTGCGCCGCGCCTTGCCGACCATTTCGACAATGCGCGCCGTCTGGCGGGCGAGGTCGGCCGGGGTCACCACCACCGGCAGCTGCAACTGCACGAGGCCGATGACGATGCCGTTGTCGGATTTGTTGAGGCCGCCGAGACCGCTCATGGCACCGCTCCTATTTGGTGATCGAGAGTTCGCCGGGCACATCGCGCGCGGCGGACTTGGAGCCGGCCGAGATGATCATGATGATCAGCGTCAGGATGTAGGGCGCGGCGTTGAAGAAGTAGTAGCCCTGCGAGATGCCGACCGATTGCAGCGCCGGACCGATGGCGCCGGCGGCGCCGAACAGCAGGGCAGCAAAGATCGCGCGGATCGGGTCCCAGCGGGCAAAGATCACCAGCGCCACCGCCATGAGGCCCTGGCCTGAGCTCAGCCCCTGGTTCCAGCTGCCGGGATAATAGAGCGAGAGGAACGCCCCGCCGATGCCGGCGAGGAAGCCGCCGGCCGCCGTTGCGAGGAAACGGACGAGATCGACCGAGACGCCCATGGCCTTGGCGGAGGCTGCGCTGTCGCCGGTCATCCGGACGATCAGTCCCCAGCGGGTGTTGCGAAGGCCCCACCACAGGAACACCGCCAATGCGATGCCGACAAAGAACAGCGGGTTGACCTGCAGCGCCTGGGCGAGGGCCGGGTTGCCGGTCCACTCGCCGAGCGGAATGGCATCGAGGCGCGGGGCGGAAGGCTGGATGTAGGGCTTGCCGAAAAAGAAGGCGAGGCCGGTGCCGAAGCTCATCATGGCGATGCCGACGGCGATGTCGTTCACCTTGGGCAGCTTGCAGATATAGCCGTGCAGCGCGCCGAGGAAGAGCCCGGCGACACCGGCGGCGAGGACGCCGAGCCAGGGGCTGCCGGTCAGGTAGCTCGTCGCATAGGCGACCATGGCGCCGAGCACCAGATTGCCCTCGAGGCCGAGATTGATGCGGCCGGACTTTTCGGTGAGGGTTTCGCCCAGGGCGACGAACATGAACGGGGTGGAGACGCGGATGGCGCCGCCGAGCATGGCGATGAGGACGGTGAGGGTCGAGTCCATCAGGTGCGGTCTCCCGTGGCCTTGGGGCGGAAGATGGCGAAGCGGCCATAGAGGGTTTCCGACGCCAGCAGCACGACGAACAGGATGCCCTGCAGCACCAGCACGGTGGCATCGGGCATATCCATGCGGCGCTGGATGACGCCACCGGCGGCGGCGAGCGCGCCGAAGAGGATCGCGACCGGCACGATGGCGATCGGGTTGTGGCGGGCGAGGAAGCTGACAAGGATGCCGGTAAAGCCATAGCCCGCGACCAGCGAGGCATTGGCCTGGCCGTGGATCGCCGCGACCTCGAAGAAGCCGGCAAAGCCGGCACAGGCGCCGGCGATCATGCAGGAGATCACCATCAGCCAGCCGACCGGCAGGCCCTGGGCCTGGGCGGCGCGGAGGTTGCCGCCGGTCATGCGGGCGGCGAAGCCGAAGGTGGTGCGGCTCATCAGCACCCAGAGGACGATGGCGAGGATGATGCCAGCGGCGAGCCCCCAGTGCACCTCGGTGCCGGGGATCGCGCCGATGCGATAGGCATCGCCGATGGGCATGGTGGAGGGCTTGTTGGCCGAAGCGGGATCGCGCAGCGCGCCTTCGACGAAGAAGTTCATGATGGCGATGGCGATGTAGCTCAGAAGCAGCGAGGCAATGGTCTCGTTGACGCCGCGCGCATATTTGAGCCAGCCGGTGAAGCCGACCCAGAGCCCTCCGGTGATGATCGCCGTCGCGGCCATGATCGGCAGCGTAACGATGGGCGGGGTGCCGGAGGAGACCAGCGGGATGGCGATGGCCGCCGCGGTGAAGCCGCCAAGGACAAGCGCACCTTCACCGCCGATCATGGTCAGCCCGATGCGCGCCGGGATGGCGAAGGCGAGGCCGGTGAGGATCAGCGGGGCGGCGCGCTGCAGCGAGTTCTGAATCGAGAAGGAAGAGCCGAAGCCGCCGGTCCAGATCAGCGAATAGAACTGCAGCGGGTCCTTGCCGATGATGAGCAGGAACACCGCAAACAGCACTGCGGAGGCGATCACGGCGCCGATCGGGATGGCGATGGATTCGGCGAAGCGCAGCACTTGCAGGTTCGAGCCGGACTTGGCCGGGAGGACTGCGGTGTCGGCGGTCTGGACTGTCATGCACTGCTCCGTTGGCCGGAGAGTGGGGCCACCCCCACCCTTAATCCCTCCCCACAAGGGGGAGGGAGACGACTGCGGAATCGGCACCCGCACCGACAGTGTCGGTTCTTGCGCCTCCCTCCCCTCCGATGGGGAGGGACCGAGGGTGGGGTGGGGCCACTCGCGCCGAGCGAAATGGCCGGACCCTAGATCAGGTAATCGAGCCCTGGACGCCTTCGAGCAGCCAGTTCATGCCGTCGAGGTAGGGGTCGTAGTTGTCGTAGTCCTTGTCGACGACGACATTGCCCTGGTTGTCCTTGAGCGTGCCCTTGTAGATCGGGGCGCCGCCGACCAGCGCGGCGATGGCGGCATCGGCAGCGGCGATGGCCTCGGGCGTCGCACCGGCGCCATAGGGCGTGTTGCGCAGCATGTCGTTGTTGTAGCCGCCGACGAGGAAGTTGGGCGGGGTCTGGCCAGCCGCGATGGCATCGGCATAGGTCTTGTAGATGGTTTCCCACTTGTATTCGGCGCCGGTGATGAAGCCGGTCGGCGCGAGCGGGGCCTGGCTGGCATTGTGGCCGCAGGTCTTGATGCCACGGCCTTCGGCGGTCTCGATGACCACCTTGGGACTATCGACGTGGCAGGTGATGACTTCGACGCCGGCATCGATCAGCGCGTTGGTCGCCTCGGCCTCGCGGACGGGCATCGACCATTCGCCGGTGAAGATGACCTGGACGGTGGCGTTGGGGTTGACCGAGCGGGCGCCGAGCAGCACCGAGTTGATGTTGGAAAGCACGGACGGGATGGGCTTCGCGGCCACAAAGCCGATCTTGCCGCCCGAGGAGAGACCGGCGGCGACGCCGTTCACGTAGTGCGCCTGGTTGAGATAGGGGAAGTAGGAACCGGCGTTCTGCGGATCGGTGTCCTTGTTCCACAGCGGCGCGGCGTGGCGGAAGGTGACGTCCGGGTACTTCTTGGCCAGCTCGACGACGAAGGGGTTGTAGTAGCCGAACGAGGTGGCGAGGATCAGGTTGGCGCCGTCGAGGTTGATCATCGACTCCATGGACTTGGAGACGGCGTCGGTCTCGGGGACGTTCTCTTCCTCGACAACGGTGATGCCGGAAACCGCCTTCAGCGCTTCGACGGAGACGGCGTGCGCCTGGTTCCAGCCGAAATCGTCCTTGGGGCCGACATAGACGATGCCGAGCACGACATTGGTCTGCGCCTTGGCCAGCCCGAATGGCAGCGCCGATGTGGCGAGGCCGGCGGCACCCAGCTTCAGGAGCGAGCGGCGCGACAGTGCATGAAATGACATGGCGAGTTTCCCTTGGAGTTCCCTGTCCACGGCGCCGCGTTCCCTCCGCTGCGCCTTCGACACAAGCAGTGCAAGCGCTGTGCCAAACGGACCGGGCCGCTCCGCGGGAGAGCAAGCTGTTGATTCAACGACCGAATAGCGGAGCGCGCATTCCGGACGGGATCAGCGGCAGCAGGCCACGCTGCATGCTTGCGCACCACTAAATGCATATTTGCCTAACATTTCATCACGAAATGTGGCGTTGCATACAGTGCGTTGCAGGAAGATTAATGCCGTGGTTAAGCGGCAGGCAGCGCTATTTCATCACCGTGCCCGGTGGCATGGGCTCGCGGGCAACTGGTTCCGGACCATCGGACCGCAGACGCGGCAGGGCCTCGGGATGTTCGGCCTGGAGGAAGGCGATGAGCTTTTCGCGCATCTCACAACGCAGGTCGAAGGCCCGGGAAGCGTTGCGGGCCGAGATCAGGACCCGCACCTCCATGGTGAATTCCTTGAAGTCGGTGACCTGCACGGCGACGACCCCGCCCTCCCAGAGCGGCGAGGCCCGGGCGATCTCCTCCACCTTGGCGCGCAGCGCCGCGACGGGGGTGGTATAGTCGAGATAGAGGGTCACCACACCGATCAGCGCCGCCCCTTCGCGCGTCCAGTTCTGGAATGGCTGCTCGATGAAATAGCTGAGCGGCAGGATCAGTCGCCGCCAGTCCCAGATCTTGACCACCACATAGGTCGAGGTGATTTCCTCGACATTGCCCCACTCGCCTTCGATCAGCAGGGCATCGTCGATGCGGATCGGCTGGGTGATGGCGAGTTGCAGGCCGGCAAAGATGTTCTTGAGCAGTGGCTGGAGAGCGAGGCCGACCACGATGCCGGCGGCGCCGGCCGACGCCAGCAGGCTGACGCCCCATTGCGCCACGCCATCGAAGGTCATCAGCCCGGCGGCGATGCCGACGATGATGAACAGGGTGACGACGATGCGCTCGAGGATGCGGCTCTGGGTGACGTGCTTGCGCGCCAGCAGATTGTCCTCGGCGTCGAGCTTGAAGCGGCGCAGATAGAGCGTCAGCCAGATGTGGAGGGCGGTTCGGGCACCGATCACCGCCAGCGCGATGATGCACAGCACGAAGGCATGCGCGGCAAGAGCTGCGAGTTCGGGCGAGAGTGGCGCAACCGAGGCGGCAAGGCGCAGCGCGATGACAATCAGCGCGAAGCGCAGCGGCCGGTCGGTGCGCTTGACCAGCGAGCGCCAGAACATGTCCCGCGGCGCGGCGGCGATGGTCAGGGCACGCGACAGCAGGCGATGGACAACCAGCGCCAGACCCAGCGCGATGACCGCGAGCAGCGCGGAGATCAGCCAGTCGGGCAGCCAGGCGGCCCATTGCAGCGCAGTTTCGAAAGCGGCGCCCAGTTCGGTCATCGCCGGCACTCCGTGTCAGACGCGTTGGCCTCCACTCCAACGACAGCCAGTTGCGATGGTGCCGGCCCTCCTTTCCGACGCGAGGTCCGACTGTCAGCGATTTGGCCGGGGCAGGCAAGCGCAGGGCTGCCCGGGGTTGCGGCAGAAGGCACCACGAATGGCAAGATTCTCGTTTTGTCCCGGCCGCCGATTCGCCTATGGTCACGCCGGATCAGAGGAACAGACGTGATGACAGATTTCGTGATTGCGCCACCGCCGCAGGCCCGCGTGCCGGTGGAGGGTGGCGGCGCGTTTCCGGTGCGGCGGATCTATTGCGTGGGGCGCAACTATGCGGAGCATGCGCGCGAGATGGGGCACGACCCCAATGCCGAGCCGCCGTTCTTCTTTTCGAAGCCCGCCGATGCGCTGGTGATCAATGGCGCGGACACCCCCTACCCCAGCCTGACCGAGAACCTCCACCACGAGATCGAGCTGGTGGCGGCGATCGGGACGGGCGGGCGCGACATCGCGGTCGAGGATGCCATGGGCCATGTCTGGGGCTATGCCGTCGGCATCGACATGACCCGGCGCGACCTGCAGGCCTGGGCCAAGAAGGGCGGCAAGCCCTGGGAGATCGCCAAGGGTTTTGACCATTCGGGCCCGATCGGCACCATGGTGCCCGCCAAGGGCGTCGCCTTGCCGCTCAAGGGCAGGATCAGCCTCACGGTGAATGGCGAGCTGCGCCAGGAGGCCGATCTCGGCGACATGACCTGGGACCTGCCGCATGTGATCGCCGAACTCAGCCGCTATTTCGAGCTCGTTCCCGGCGACCTGATCTTCACCGGTACGCCGGCCGGCGTTGGCGCGGTGGTCAAGGGCGATGTGCTGGTCGGCGAGATCGAGGGCATCGGCCGCGTCGAGACGCGGATCGCCTGATGGAGTGGTCGCCGCAGCAGGATGAGGCCCTGCAGGCGGTGTCGCGCTGGCTGAAGGAGAAGAACGGCCCGCAGGTGTTCCGGCTGTTTGGCTGGGCCGGCACGGGCAAGTCGACGCTGGCGCGTCACCTGGCGCAGGGGGTGAAGTCGGTGAAGTACGCCGCCTTTACCGGCAAGGCGGCGATGGTGATGCGCAAGTATGGCGCAAAGGGCGCCTCGACCATTCACAGCCTGATCTATTCGCTGGTGAGCGAGCGAGAGGGCGAACCACGCTTTGCCCTCGACCCCGAGAGCGAGGCGGCGACGGCCGACCTGATCGTCATCGACGAGGTGTCGATGGTGGACGAGGCGTTGGGGCGCGACCTCCTCAGCTTCGGCACCAAGGTGCTGGTGCTGGGCGACCCGTTCCAGCTGCCGCCGGTACAGGGCGCGGGCTACTTCACCGCGCAGGAACCGGATTTCATGCTGACCGAGATCCACCGGCAGGCGGCGGACAATCCGATCATCCGGATGTCGATGGAGATCCGCGAAGGTGGCTATCTCGAGCATGGGCGCTATGGCGAGAGCCTCGTCATTGCGCGGAGCGACGTGGATCGCGATGCGGTGCTGGAGGCCGACCAGGTGCTGGCAGGGCGCAACAAGACCCGCGTCGCCTATAATGACCGGCTGCGCGAGCTGAAGGGCCTGCCAGCGCATGAGCCGGTGGCGGGCGACCGGCTGGTCTGCCTCAGAAACAACCCGATCAAGAAGCTGCTCAACGGGCAGATCTGGCTGGCTGCGGAAGTGAAGAAGCGCTCACCGACGCGATTCGCCATGACGCTGGAGCCGGACGAGCCGGGCGTCGGTCGCGGCAAGGGCGCGACGAAGGTGATCACGCATTCGGCGTTCTTTTCGGGCGAAGAGGACCAGCTGAGCTGGCCCGAGCGCAAGCAGTTCGACGAGTTCACCTTCGGCTACTGCCTCACCGTCCACAAGGCGCAAGGCAGCCAGTGGGACAATGTCTACCTGTTCGACGAGAGCTACGTGTTCCGCGAGGACCGGCAGCGCTGGCTCTATACGGCGGTGACGCGGGCGGCGGAGCGGATCACGGTGGTGAGTTAAGTCATTTCGCCTCATGCTTGGTTCAGGCACTAGTGCCTGCAGTTGGCGCCTCCATCCCCTTGCGGCAGCGCTTTCGTAGATGCGGGATGTCACGGTCTCCCTTCTCCCCTTGCGGGAGAAGGTGGCGCGAATGCGCCGGATGAGGGGTCCGCGATGCCGGCAAGGGACCCCTCATCCGCCCTTCGGGCACCTTCTCCCGCAAGGGGAGAAGGCGAAATCTGCGACCCCGTGCCCATGCGCGATAGCCCTCGCGCCGAAGGGAGAGGGGGAGAAAGAGCCGAAAGCTCAGGAGGTGACTGGAACTCTCAGGCCGGAACGCCGTCGGAATCTTCGTCGAAGCCATTTTCGACCAAGACGGTGATGGCATCGAGGGCCTCGCGGGCCTGGCGGCCGGTGGCCTGGACGAGGATGGTCGAGCCGGGGCCGGCGCCGAGCATCATCAGACCCATGATGGAATTGCCGTTCACCGACTGGCCGTCACGGACGACCTTGATGTCGGCATCGAAGCACTCGGCCGTGCGCACGAATCGCGCCGAGGCGCGGGCGTGCAGGCCCTTGCGATTGACGATGGTCAATTGCTGCGCGAGCGCCCGCGATGGTCCTGCCGCCGTGTCCATCAGCAAAGCATGCCGGAATTCGAGTGAAAAAAGAAGAGGTGGCTTGTGCTTAGCCGCCCAGAGCTTCGCTGGCGACGTTGATGTATTTCCGCCCGGCATCGGCGGCCATGTTCACCGCGGTCTTGATGTCCTGATCGGCCCGGACGCGGGCCAGCTTGACCAGCATGGGCAGGTTGACGCCGGCGATCACCTCGACCGGGCGATTGTGCATGATCGATATGGCGAGATTGGACGGCGTGCCACCGAACATATCGGTGAGGATGACGACGCCATCGCCCTGCTCCACGGCCTCGACGGCAGCGACAATATCCTCGCGCCGCTGCTCCATGTCGTCGTCGGCACCGATATTGATGGTGGCGATCTGCTCCTGAGGACCCACGACGTGTTCGAGAGCGGAGCGAAACTCATCGGCGAGCGCACCATGCGTCACCAGAACCATGCCGATCATGCAGAGTCCCCAATTGCGGGTTCCGGCCGGGTGCACGGCACAATGTGGCGGAGTCTGGTCGTCTCGGCGGCGTGATTCAAGCGTTTTTTTGTCGCGGCTGCGTAGCGGGCAGTTGCCGCAGGGCTTCGACGACCAAAAGCAGCTGGTGCGCCGGGTCCACAACGCCTCGCCGCGGCACCGGAGCGCGCGCCAGACGGACCCCCTCGAGCTCGATAAGCAGAGCTTCCTCCTCGACCATGCGCTCGAGCGAATCGACCAGATCGACCACCAGATGCAGCGGCGCCGAAGCCGTGTAGGGGCGCTGGACGATGCCGCGGCCCCGCAATTCGATCAGCCCGGCGATATTGGCCGGGGCCTGCATGACGAGACCGGCGCCCTTCCTGACAATGTCCACACGATCATCGGATACGAGCTTTGCGGCCTCGCCGCGGGCCTCGAACTGCGCCAGCAGCTCCAGCGCCAGCAACGACTTGCCGGCCCCCGAGGGTCCGCGAATGATCAGGCCACGCTTGCCGAGGACGAGGCCGGTGGCGTGGATATTGGCGGGTTCGCTCATTTCTTGCGGTCTCCGACAAAGCGTCGCAGCTGGACGGTGAAGCGCGCCCCGGACCGATCGGTCCGGTTCTCGGCAAACACCGTGCCGCCATGTGCCTCGACGATCTGCCGCGAAATGGCAAGGCCCAGCCCCGAATGATCGCCGAAGATCTCACCTTCGGGCCGATCGGTATAGAAGCGCTGGAAGATGCGGCTGATGTCGCCGCGAATGCCGGGACCTTCGTCGGTGACGGTGACGACGACCTGATCGTCGCTGGTGGTGATCTGCACCTCCACCTTGCCATCCTCTGGCGAGAAGGACACGGCATTGTCGATGAGATTGTTGAGCACCTGCGCGAGGCGGCTGTCATGGCCCAGCACGATTGCGGGCAAGCGGCCGACATCGGTCTTCAGGACCACGCCAACCTTGCGGCGCGCGGCAATGTCCTGCTGGATCGAGACCATGGCCTCGGCCAGTTGCACGATATCGACGCGCTCGGCCGATTGCCGCGCCAGTTCGGCATCGAGCCGGCTGGCGTTGGAGATGTCGGAAATCAGCCGATCGAGCCGGCGCACATCGTGCTGGATGATCTCGTTGAGGCGCTCGCGATCCTCGGCCCGCTTGGCCCGCGGCAGGGTTTCGACGGCGGAGCGCAGCGAAGTCAGCGGGTTCTTCAGCTCATGTGCGACGTCGGCGGCAAAGCGCTCGATGGCATCGATGCGGCTGTAGAGCGCCCGTGTCATGGCGCGCAATGTCTTGGAGAGGTGCCCGACCTCGTCGGTCCGCTCCGGGAAGGTAGGGATTTCGGCGCGATTCGACATGTGCGTCGTCACCTCCTCGGCCGCACTGGCGAGCCGGCGGAGGGGGCCGGCAATGGTGCCGGCGAGCAGCAGCGAGAGGATGATCTGCACCGCGGCCGCGACCAGGGCGATGCGCAACAGGCCCCAGCGCTCCGCCGCGGCGATCTGGTCGATATCGCCAGGCTGGGTGGAGAGCAGCAGCACGCCAACGCTGTTGCGCACGCGCTGCACCGGCACCGCGACGGAGACGACCAGTTGGTGTTTGGCATCGACACGCACGATGGCGGTGGAGGCACCGCTCAGGGCCGCGGCCACCTCGGGGTAGCGCGTGCCTTCATCGGCGCCATGCTCGACATATTGCGGGTAATCGTCGCCCGGCAGCCAGTCGAGGACGGTGTTGAACCAGTCGACGAGGAAGAAGTTCTGCGGCGTCTCCGGCCGGGTGATCTGGCGCAGCACTTCGCCGCGGGCATAGAGGTTGGCGCTGTCGACGATCAGGAGACCCTGCTTGTCGTAGATGCGGGCCCGCGTCCGGGTGGGGGTGACGAGATTGCGGAGCAGCGGCGCGACGCGCTCCGGATTGATCGGAAACTCGAGATTGGGGTCGAAGAAGCTCAGCGGCGACACCGTTTCCATGCCCTGCAGGTCGAGCAGGCGATCGGGATTGACGGTGATGACGTCGCTGTCGACGGTGGCGGAGGCGGCAATGGCGGCGGCGATGATTTCGCCCTGGACGCGCAGGCTCTGCACCCGCGCCTCGATCAGGCCGGTGCGCCACTGGTTGAGAAACAGGATGCCCACCACCAGCACGGCGAGGCCGGCGAGGTTGAGCACGATGATGCGCCGCGCCAGCGACGAAAACACGGTGACGGCAAGGACACGGCGAAGCTGCAGAATCGCGCTGCCGAAGCTCCGCCGCACGGCATCCAGCCCGCGGCGCGGCGCGGCGGACGCGTCGGCGCCGGGCTTGTCGGTACCGGTCGGCGGCAGCTCGTTGTCAGTAACGGCCAAAGCGGCCCCCTTACTGCTCCTTGAAGCGATAGCCCACGCCGTAGAGGGTTTCGATCATCTCGAAATCGTCGTCAACCGCCTTGAACTTCTTGCGAAGCCGCTTGATGTGGCTGTCGATGGTACGGTCATCGACATAGACCTGATCGTCATAGGCCGCGTCCATCAGGGCGTTGCGCGACTTCACCACGCCGGGGCGATGCGCCAGCGACTGCAGGATCAGGAACTCCGTGACAGTGAGGGTGACGCGCTGGCCGCCCCAGGTGCAGGTGTGGCGCTCTTCATCCATCACCAGCGCCCCACGCTCGATCAGCGCCTTGCCGGGGGTGGAGTCGCCGCTGGGCGTGGTGGTGGTGGTCGAGGCCGGATCGCGCGGGGCCGAACGGCGCAGCACCGACTTCACGCGTTCGACCAGGAGGCGCTGGCTGAACGGCTTGGTGATGAAATCGTCGGCGCCCATCTTCAGGCCGAACAGCTCGTCGATCTCCTCGTCCTTGGAGGTGAGGAAGATCACCGGAACATCGGATTTCTGCCGCAGGCGGCGCAGCAGTTCCATGCCGTCCATGCGGGGCATCTTGATGTCGAGAATGGCGAGATCGGGCCGGTCGGCGGTCAGGCCTTCGAGGCCGGAGGCCCCGTCGGTGTAGGTGGCGACCGTGTAGCCCTCGGCCTCGAGGGTCAGCGATACCGAGGTCAGAATGTTGCGGTCGTCGTCCACCAGGGCGATCTTTGGCATGGGGTCCGTTTCCTCTCCATCAGGTCGGCAAATCGGTGCCGCGCACCAATTGTGGCAGCCATTGACCGTCACAATTGCACTTAAATAAGGCGCGCTGCCCGGCATTTCCAGTTTAGTCCCCGGCAATGGCAGCCTGAGACTTCTGTCTTAAGACCGATTTCGGGATGGTGGCCTTGGGCGGGAGACCCCTAGAAATCGTGCCAATGCGGTCGCTGCGGCCGCGCCAAGCACGGGGCATGACCATGGCCAAGACGGTTCACGACAGCATTGCCAAACGGATCGCCGGCAGCGCCGCCTCTCTCCATTGGGACGAGTTGCCGCCAACGCTGGTGGAGCAGGCGCTGGCCTCCGAGGAGGGCAAGCTCGCCTCCGGCGGTGCGCTGGCCGTTACCACCGGCGTCTATACGGGGCGCAGCGTCAAGGACAAGTTCATCGTCCGCGACGCGCTGACCGAGGCCAAGGTCTGGTGGGACAATTCGCAGGCGATGACGCCGGCGCATTTCGAAGTGCTGCTGGCCGATATGCTCGACGCGGCCGGTGGCAAGGCGCTGCATGGCCAGCATCTCGTGGCCGGAGCCGATCCGGCGCACCAGCTCAAGGTGGCGGTGTTCACCGAAACCAACTGGCATGCGTTGTTCATCCGGAACCTGTTGATCCGGCCTGAGGTGATCGACGCCGAGAGCGATGTCACCATCCTGCACCTCCCCAGCTTCGCTGCCGATCCGGCGCGGCACGGCACGCGGACATCGACGGTGATCGCCATGGACATGGCGCGCAAGCTCGTCCTGATCGGCGGCACGGCCTATGCCGGCGAGATCAAGAAGTCGGTGTTCTCGCTATTCAATTTCCACGCGCCGCTCAATGGTGTGCTGCCGATGCACTGTTCGGCCAATGTCGGGCCGGAAGGCGACACAGCGCTGTTCTTCGGGCTCTCGGGCACCGGGAAGACCACACTCTCGAACGATCCGCACCGGCTGCTGATCGGCGACGACGAGCATGGCTGGACGGAGACGGGCGTCTTCAACCTCGAAGGCGGCTGCTACGCCAAGACCGTAAAGCTCTCGCCCAGCGCCGAACCGCAGATTTTCGCGGCGACGCAGCGCTTCGGCACGGTGCTTGAAAACCTGAAACTCGATGACCGGCTGATGCCGCTCTATGACGACATCTCGCTGACCGAGAACACCCGGGCTGCCTATCCGCTGGAAACGCTGCCGGTGGTGGCGCCGGGTGGGGTCGGCGGCACGCCCAAGACGGTGGTGTTCCTCACGGCCGATGCGTTCGGCGTGCTGCCGCCGATCGCGCGGCTGACGCCGGAACAGGCGGTGTTCCACTTCCTTTCGGGGTACACCGCCAAGGTGGCCGGCACCGAGCGCGGCATCACCGAGCCGGTGGCGACCTTCTCGGCCTGCTTCGGGGCGCCATTCATGTCGCTGCATCCAACGGTCTATGGCCGGATGCTGGAGGAGCGGCTCAAGACCTCGGGCGCGCAGGTTTACCTGCTCAATACCGGCTGGACCGGCGGAGGCTATGGCGTCGGCAAGCGCATCGATATCGCGACGACGCGGCGGCTGCTCGATGCGGCGCTCTCGGGCGAGCTCGACAAGGCCCAGATGCGCCACGAGCCGCTGTTCGGCATGCAGGTGCCGCTGCGCGTCGAGGGCGTGGCGCCGCGTTCGCTCGATCCACGGGCCAGCTGGGCCGATGCCGCGGCCTATGACGCGGCGGCGCTCAAGCTGCAGCAGCTGTTCGCCGACAATTACCGCAAGTTCGAGACCTTTCGCGACGCGGCGGAGTAGCGGCTCGATCGATTGACGGAGGCGCCCGGGCGGGGCAGTGGTTGCTCACCATGCAGTAACCACACCGGCCCGGGGGCATCCTGATGACGACAGCATCCGACCTCAGGCGGACCCTGATCATCGGCAATGGCGGGTCGGGGAAGACCTGGCTCGCCCGGCAGCTGGCCGAATTGTCTGGCATCCCCACCATTCATCTCGATGACCTGCGCTGGACACCTGGCCAATATGGCAAGGCCCGCGACAACCAGGTGGTGATGGACGACGTGGCGCGGGCGGCCGAGGCGGATGCCTGGCTGATGGAGGGCGTCTTCGGCTGGCTGGCAAAGGTTGCCATGCCACGCGCCACGCAGCTGGTCTGGCTAGATCTGCCGGAGGACGATTGCCTCGCCAATGTGCGCGCCCGCGGCATCCAGGGTGGCGGCAGCGCGGCTGATTTCGAGGCCCTGCTGACCTGGGTCGGCGAATACCGGCTGCGCAACAATTCCAGCTGCTTTGCCGCGCATCTCAAGCTGTTCGAGGCGTTCGATGGGACGAAGGCGCGGTTAATGGGGCGGGCAGAGATGGCGGGGTATCTGGAGGGGCTGCGGTAGAGAGCGACTGGGTGGGGCGCGCCTCATAGGAGTTGAGAGGCCGGAATGAGGTCTAGGAGCTCGATGTCGCCCAGTGTCGAAAAACATTGATGATTGTCATCAAGCTATAAATTCCGCCAGCACCCACGAACACACAGTCTTTGACTTCGCAGTGGTACCAATGCTCCTGCGGCTCATCAGTCCATGCGCCGTCTCCGAACTCGACGGCAGCAAACGTACGGCCCTTAAGATCGGTTTCCCGAAGGTCGATTTCGATAATGAAGCCGGGGTTGTCCAAGGATTCGATGCGAATTCCGTAGGTGTGCTCCCACTCGCCATTACATTGGGCAGCGTACCAATTCAGAAGCCATCTGAACGCTGCGCTGGAATCCGCCCCGTCTGGGTCAAGTGTCATTGTTGAGTACCTATCCAAACACAAGCTCTAGGCGCCAAAGACCCTTGCGCCCCAACTTTCTATCGCTTTGCATGCCCAAAATAAAAACGGCCCCATTGGGGCCATTGGAAGTCTACGGGACGGATCGCAGCTAATTCGTGTTCGAATAGAAGATGTGGGAGCCGATGGCGGCGACGCGGCGGAAGCTGTTGGACCAGTTCGGCGACACGTTGGTGGTGTGGTAGAACAGCGCCGACTTCGGCAGCACGTCCGGGGTGCGGCCCTGCTGGAAATCGTGGAAGGCGGCTTCGGCCATCTGGATCGAGCGGTTCCAGGCGGCGCGCTCGGTGCCGGTATCCGAACGCCCGTCGCAGGCGAAGGTGAACTGGCACTTGTAGCGGCCCTTGTCGGCGTTCTGGAACACCACGCCGCAGATGGTCGAGGGATACTTCTTGCTCATCGCGCGGTTGATGATGACGTTGGCCACCGCCAGCTGACCCTCGCGGCTTTCGCCCCGGGCCTCGTGGTAGATGGCCTGCGCGAGGCAGAGCTTTTCGCTATCGGCGAGCTTGACGCGCTTGGTGGTCGGAACGAACCCACCCTCGGCATAGTCGGCAAGCACCGCGGCGGTCAGCGCCGGCTTGTCGGAAATATCGATGTTCTCGATGGCATCGAGCGCGCGGTTGTTGCGGCGGGCGATGTAGCCGAGGAGCACTGTTTCGTTGAGTTCGGCGCCGGGCGCCGGCACGTCGAAACCGGCGAAGGATTTCAGCTGCTGCTGGCGGTCGATATAGGCCTGGAGCAGCGACGGGGTCAGCTTGGGCTGGCCTTCGGTATCGAGCGCGAGCCGGCGAGCGACCACCTGGTCAGGCATGGAGAGCGGAACGGGAACTTCTTCGGCAGCGACGGGAGCGAGCGTCACGAACAGCACCAGAACAGCGGCCGCGATGGCCACTACCTGCGACAGCAAGCGCAAAAGTGCAGCGGCTGACCCTGCCCGCAATCTGCCTACCTTCCCCCGACACTGCCCCCCGAGGCAGCACCAGCTATTCCGTTGAACCAGCGGCAAACTAGCTGAGGTTCCCGGCTGAGGGAACCAGAAATTTACCGATGTTTAACCATGCGCGTTAGCTTCCTAAAATGAGGTTAACGGCCCATCCCCACGAAGGAAAGGACTGATTCCGTTCAGGTTTTGGCTTGGGTAAGGGGGTGTTGCCGGATTCGATAAAAGTTAAATCAAGCGAATCGTTGCACCCAGGGCACAGCAGGGTGCGACATCATGGAGCCGCGCCGAGTCGCGGGCGCGGCGAGCGCGACCTGGTCGAGACCGGGGCCGGAAGACTCAGGTGGCGCGGAAGGCCGCTTCGCGCAGGTGGTGGAGGCTGTCCATCACGGCGGCACACAGCGCGACGATCTCGTCGGTCGGATGCACAAGATCGGGAACCATGATGGTCTGCATGCCGGCGGCATGGGCGGCGCGGACGCCCGAATGCGAGTCCTCGACGGCAAGGCAGTGCTCGGGGGCGAGGCCGAGGAGGCCCGCGGCCTTGAGATAGGGCTCGGGATGCGGCTTGGGGTTGACCACGTCGTCGCGGGTGACGATGGCCTGGAACAGCGAGAGCAGGCCGGCATTGCCGAGATGGCCCAGCGCGTGCGGCGAGCGCGACGAGGTCGCGACCGCGATGGGGATGCGGCGAGACTTCAGTTCCTTCAGGAGCTCGTGGACGCCTGCCTTGACCGGCACCTCCACGGCCAGCCGCTCATGCATCAGCTCGCGGCACTTGGCGTCGAACAGCGTGTAGGGGAAGGCGACGCCATAGGCCTCGACCAGCAGCCGGTTGGTGGTCTCGTGGCTGGAGCCGACCATGGACAGGTGCACATGGTCGGTCATCTCGAAGCCGAGATCGGCGCTGACCGAGAAGACAATGTCGCGAAACACCATCTCGGTATCGAGCAGCGTGCCGTCCATATCGAAGACGACGGCCGAGAAGGGGCGGAGTTGCGGAGCGGGCCGCATGGTGTTGTCTGAACGCAGCATTTGATCCCGATATAGGCGGATTTGCGCTGCGCCGCCAGACCGTCGGGCGCGCAGCAGGTTTGCGGGGTTCATCGGCGCCACGGCAGATGCTAGAGCATCGCAAACTGAATCGGAGCGGCGGAGCCGTGCGCCCGCCATCCACGCTGTGCAACAGGCTGCAATGATCGCTTTCGACCCCTATGGCATTCTCGAGATCGAGCGCAGCGCCGGGCCGCAGGCGGTGAAGTCGGCCTACCGGCGCAAGGTGCAGAGTGCCCATCCCGATCGTGGCGGCGATCCGGATGTGTTCATCCTGGTGGTCAAGGCGTTCGGCGTCCTGTCGGACCCCGATGCGCGCCGGCTGTTCGACGAGACCGGCATCGTCGATGAAGGCGGGGTGCGCGACTACCGGCGCGAGGTCGCAACGATCCTCGCCGACATGTTCGATGCGGCGGTCGAGACCGCCGTCTCCACCGGGCTGGGGCTCGAGCGGGTGGATTTCATCCGGCAGATGACCCAGGCGGTGCAGACCGGCCTTGCCGATGCCCGCATCCAGTTGCGGCGGGTGAACAACGAGATCGGCTCGCTGCAGGCGCTGCGCAATCGCATCCGCCGCCACGACAGCGAGCGCAATTTGTTCGTCGAGCGGCTGGATACGCAGATTGCCGCCAAGACCGAACAGCACGCCCAGGTGCGGCGGCGGCAGGACATTCTCGAAACCGCCCTGACCGAGCTCGGCAGCTATGACAGCGCCACCGAACTGATCGTCGCGCTCGAAACCCATAGCCAGTCGTAAACTCCGCGCTAACCCCTAGGGGCCATCCCTGATGTGCCGGTGTGGCGGAATCGCCAAGCTTGCCGGCCTCGGGGGCTGGCGTGGTCGACATCATTGCATTGCGACGGATCGCGGCGCGACAGCAGCGCCAGAGAGTGACACGACGGTTGTTCGGAGCACTGGCGGGGCTCGCGACAGCGGTGCTGCTGGCGGCCGTGGTGCTGAGCCTCGACTGGGGCCGGATCGGCGCCGGCGCGGCCAGCGGGATCGGCGCGACGGTGGACGGTCTCGTCGCCAGCGTCACGCAGAACTACGGCATCTGCAACGGGGCCGGCTGGAACTGCGTCGTCGATGGCGACACCTTCCGCCAGAACGGCCAGAGGATCCGCATCGCCGATATCGACGCGCCGGAAGTGCGCGACTTCAAGTGCAGCTCGGAAAAGCTGCTGGGCGATCGCGCCACGACGCGGCTGCGCGAGTTGCTGAGCGCGGGCCCGTTCGAACTCGCGCCGATCGATCGCGACGAGGATGTCTATGGACGCAAGCTCCGCGTGGTGATGCGGGACGGACAATCGCTCGGGGCGCAACTGGTCGACGAGGGTCTCGCCCGGCGCTGGACCGGATCGCGCCGCAGCTGGTGCTGACGCTTCGCCACCCGGACGCCTTGGCCGTGGGACCCCGCTAAGTCTAGACTGCCGCCATCGCGCGGAGGAATCATGTCCAGACCCATCTTCATCGACCCCATCGACGATGGGGCGGCAGACCCGACCGTGATCTGGAACGTGGCGAAGGCCGAGTGGTGGATGTTCTACACCAACCGCCGCGCGCGGCACCCTGGCCCGGATTTCGACTGGATCCATGGCTCGGCGATCGGCATCGCGACCTCGAAGGACGGGATCGACTGGCGCTATCACGGCACGGTCAAGGGGCTGGATGACCCGGCGCATCCGGGGCTCAATACGCATTGGGCGCCCGAGGTGATCCGCGACGGCGACAGCTATCACATGTTCCTCACCTACATCCCCGGCGCGCCGAACCGGTTTTTCCACCACGCGCGCAATATCTACCATTTCGTCAGCCCCGATCTCGAGAGCTGGGAGCCGCTGGGCATGCTGAAACTACGGTCCGATCAGGTGATCGATGCGGCGGTGGCCAAGTGCCCGGATGGCCTCTGGCGCCTATGGTACAAGGACGAGGGCGACGGCTCCTCGACCTGGTCGGCCACCAGCACCGACCTCGTCAACTGGACGCTCGAAGGCAAGGTGCTGCCGGGCAAGCCCGACGGCAATCCGCATGAGGGACCGAACGTCTTCGAAATGGGCGGCTGGTGGTGGCTGATCGTCGACGAATGGCATGGGCAGGCGATCTTCCGTTCCACCGATGCGATCCACTGGACCCGGCAGGGCCGCATGCTGGATGAGCCCGGCTCACACCCGGAGGACCGGCGCTTCGCCCGCCATGCCGATGTGGTGGTTTCGGGCGATCACGCCGCGCTGTTCTATTTCACCCATCCGGGCTGGGCGGAGACCGAGACGCCGGCGCCGCTGACGCATGGCGAACGGCGCACGGTGGTGCATGTGGCGCGGCTGACGGTGCAAGACGGCACATTGGTCGCCGAACGCGACGTCGAGCCGTTCGCTCTGGTGCCGCCGGCGGCCTGACGCCAATACCGTTCATTGCTGACAGGGCCTGGCGGAGCGTCGGGCCAGGCTGGTCCCACCCCTGAGGATGGAGACCCCGATGACCGAACGGATCACGCTCAGCTGCCACTGCGGTGGCACCCGGTTTGCCGTGCCGCGCGCCCCGACCCATGCCACGCAGTGCACCTGCACCTATTGCACCAAGACCGGCGGGCTCTGGGCCTATTATGCGCCGGACGAGATCGAGGTGCTGTCGGCGGACCACGACGCGGTTTACTCGCCGACGACGCCGCTCCACGAGCATCACCTGTGCACTCGCTGCGGCTGCACGACCTATGGCATCAGCCCGGACTATTCGCTCGAGGACACGGAAATCCCGGAAAAGCGAAAGGCGGGCATCAATGCCCGCCTGCTCGACGACTATGCACTGTTTACGGCGCTGACCATCGACACGATCGACGGGCGAAACCTCTGGTAGCGATCAGTTGCGGGCGCGACGGACGCCGGAGGCGAGGCCGCTGACCAGTGTGGTGACCGCGGCCACCGTGCCTGGCGTCGCCTTGCCGTCGGCCAGCGAGCCGGCGACGGCGTTGCAGAGCGCGGTGCCAACCACGACGCCATCGGCATCGCGCCCGATGATCGCCGCGTCATCGGCGGTCTTGATGCCGAAGCCGACGGCGACCGGCAGATCGGTGTGGCTCTTGATGCGCTTGACCGCTTCGCCAACGGCGGCGCGGCTCTTGATCTCGGCGCCGGTGATGCCGGTCATCGAGACGTAGTAGACAAAGCCCGAGGTGTTGGCGAGCACGGCCGGCAGGCGCTTGTCGTCGGTGGTGGGAGTGGTCAGCCGGATGAAGTTGAGGCCAGCCTCCAGCGCCGGCAGGCAGAGTTCGCTGTCCTCTTCGGGCGGCAGGTCGACGACGATCAGCCCGTCGACACCGGCGGCCTTGGCATCGGCGAGGAACGCATCGACGCCATAGATGTAGATGGGGTTGTAGTAGCCCATCAGCACGATCGGGGTGGCATCGTCGGTTTTGCGGAAGTCCGCCACCATCTCGATGGTCTTGTGCAGCGTCTGGCCGGCGGCGAGGGCGCGCTGGCCGGCGAGCTGGATACCGGGCCCATCGGCCATAGGATCGGAGAAGGGCATTCCGAGCTCGATCAGATCGGCGCCGGCACCCGGGAGCGCGGCGAGAATGGCCTTGCCGGTCTCGTGGTCCGGGTCGCCCGACATGACGAAGGTGACAAGGGCCGGCCGATTTTCGGCGGCACAGGCGGCAAAGCGTGCGGCGATACGGGACGTCATATGGACCAGCCGGTTGGGTTCGAGCTGGCTTCGTTTAGGTGGCGCGGCTTGAAGCTGTCAACGTAGCGGGTTGCAGAATCCCGCCGCGAGGGCTGAAAATGCGCCTTTGGAGGAGCTCATGCTGAAAACTGCCGCCATTGCTGCCGTCGCCCTCCTGGCCACGGCGCTTCCCGTATCGCTGGCACGCGCCGACGATTTCGGCGAGTTCCAGGGCTATGTCAAAACCTGTGTTGCCGAGCACGGCACGGTCGACAAGCTGGTCGGCGCGTGCCTCGACGATCAGATCTCCGCCCTTGAGAACTACCTTGGCGATATCCTCAGCGAGACCGAGGGGGTTCTCGACGCGGCCGGCATCGCCGGTCTGAGGGCGTCGCAGGCCGCATGGGAAAGCTATCGCGATGCGAGCTGCGCCTATCACGCGGCACGGGCCCCGCGGGACGCGATGCCGCGGGCGCTGATGTGCCGGCTGCGTCTGGTCAATGCCCGCATCGCCGAAATCCTCGAGAACGAGGATTTCGCCCGTTTCGAGGACTGAGGCGGACCGCGCTGCAGCATTTCAACGTTTCGTTGACGCAAGCAGCAACGTCCGCAGTCGGGACTCCCTCCCCCTCGTGGGGAGGGATTAAGGGTGGGGGGCGACAAGCGCGCTGAACTTCAATGGCCGGCGTGCGGGAGTCACCCCACCCCTGCCCTCCCCATCAAGGGGAGGGAGTCCAAACTGCCAAATCCGGGCGAGTCCGACCAACGGTGAAGCGCTCTAGTCGATCAGTCCCAGGTGACGGCCGACGCTTTCGACATCCTTGTCGCCGCGGCCAGAGAGGCAGAGGACGATGGTTTCGTCCTTGCCCATGGTCGGGGCGAGCTTCATCACCTCGGCAAGGCCATGGGCGCTTTCGAGCGCCGGAATGATGCCTTCGAGCTTGGTGCAGAGCTGGAAGGCGTCCAGCGCCTCGTTGTCGGTGATCGGCACGTAGGTGACGCGCTTGGTGTCGTGGAGAAAGGCGTGTTCCGGCCCAACGCCGGGATAGTCGAGGCCCGCCGAAATCGAGTGCCCTTCGAGGATCTGGCCGTCCGCATCCTGCAAGAGGTAGGTGCGGTTGCCGTGCAGCACGCCGGGGCGGCCGCCGGTCATCGAGGCGGCATGGCCGTTCTCGACATCGACGCCATGGCCGCCGGCTTCGGCGCCATAGAGCTTGACCGAGGGATCATCGAGGAAGGCGTGGAAAGTGCCGATGGCATTGGAGCCGCCGCCGACGCAGGCGACCACGGCGTCCGGGAGCTTGCCCTCGGCTTCCATGTGCTGGGCGCGGATTTCCGTGCCGATGACCGACTGGAAGTTGCGGACCATCTCCGGATAGGGGTGCGGGCCGGCGGCCGTGCCGATCAGGTAATAGGTCGACTCGACATTGGTGACCCAGTCGCGCAGCGCCTCGTTCATGGCGTCCTTGAGCGTGCCGGCCCCGGCGGTGACCGGGCGGACTTCAGCGCCGAGCATTTTCATGCGCAGCACGTTGGGCCACTGGCGCTTGACGTCGGTGGCGCCCATGAAGATGACGCAGGGCAGGCCGAAGCGCGCGCAGACCGTCGCGGTCGCGACGCCGTGCTGGCCGGCGCCGGTTTCGGCGATGATGCGGGTCTTGCCCATGCGCTTGGCCAGCAGGATCTGGCCGACGCAGTTGTTGAGCTTGTGCGAGCCGGTGTGGTTCAGCTCTTCACGCTTGAAATAGACCTTGGCGCCGCCGAGGTGCTCGGTCAGCCGTTCGGCGAAATAGAGCGGCGAGGGACGGCCGGTATAATGCGTGCCAAGGTCCTTGAGTTCGGCCTGGAATTCCGGATCGGCATCGGCAGCGCGATAGGCTGCCTCCAGCTCGAGGATCAGCGGCATCAGCGTTTCGGCGACGAAACGCCCGCCGAACAGGCCGAAACGGCCATGCTCATCCGGGCCGTTGCGCAGGGAATTGGCCCCGATCGCGTTCACTTGCTGCACTCCTATGGCAGCGCCCTCAGGCGTGGGCGGCCCGGGCGCGGGATATGAAAGCTCGGATCAGCGCCTCGTCCTTGACGCCCGGCGCCGTCTCCACACCGGACGATACGTCAACGCCCTTCGGCCGGACCAGTTTGATGGCATCGCCAACCGTATCCGGCGTCAGGCCCCCGGAAAGCATGAATGAAAGGTCGGGGTCAAGCGCCTTGAGGAGGCTCCAGTCGAAGGGCACGCCCAGCCCGCCGGGCCGCTCGGCACCCTTGGGCGCCTTGGCATCGAGCAGCAGCCAGTCGGCCACATCGGCAAAGGCGGCAACGCCCGCCACATCCTCGGCGGTGGCGACGCCAATGGCCTTGAGCACGGCAATTCCGGCCTCGTCGCGAATGGCCTCGACGCGATGCGGGGTTTCCGGCCCGTGCAGCTGGATCCAATCCGGGCTCAGGGCCGCCACTTCCATCACGGAAGAATTGTCCGGGTTGACCATCACGACGCAGGTTTCCACCCGGCCACGTGCTTCCGAGATCAGCTGCTGCAGCGTCTCGATATCGACATGGCGGGGGCTGCGCTCGAAATGCATGAAGCCGACCATGTCGGCGCCTGCATCAATGGCGGCTTCGAGAATCCGGGAAGTCTTGATGCCGCAGATCTTGACGATGAGGGGATCGGCCATGGGTCGGGTGCTAGCTGGTGGGGGCGAAATCGTCGGAACTGATCCGCGTGCTATCGGGCGCGCGGCGCGCCACTTCGAGTTCGCGATGCAGCCGTTCGGTCTCGCGGCGGAAATGCCGCTCCTCGCGTCGGTGGATGCCCTGGGCGAACCAGGTCGCAATGCCGCCCAAAACGATACCGATCAGCAGGACGGCGAACAGCACGAGAAACATCGGCACGCCAAGCGTTGCTCCGGTGTCTCCGGCGGCGAAAGGATTGAAGTTCACCACCACCGACTGACGATTGGCGAGGGCGAACACGATCAGGGCCGCGCAAAGCGGCACAAGCACGAACCAGCCGACAATACGCTTGACCATCAATAAAGCCCGAAATCAGCCAGCGCGGTTGATCCGCTCGCGGATTTCCTTGCCGGCCTTGAACTGCGGCACGTATTTCTCGCCGACATCAACCGTCTCGCCGGTCCGCGGGTTGCGCCCGACACGTGCCGGGCGGTTCTTGACTGAAAAGGCGCCAAAGCCGCGAAGCTCAACACGATCGCCCTTTGCCATGGCGTCCCCGACTTCGTCGAGTATGGCGTTGACGATATTCTCGATATCGCGCTGAAACAGATGCGGATTCTCGTCGGCCAGTTGCTGCACAAGCTCGGACTTGATCATTCCGCCTCCCCGGCGTGCCTCCGTTGCGTAGATCGCCACATCAGTTGGGTGCAGCCTGCCAAAGCGAAACCAACCCGTCAAGCGTGATCGGTCCGGAGCCGGAGAGGCCGACAAGCCCAAGTGCCCCCTGCCCCAGCCAGCGCGACCAGCCCACGATGGCCGGTTCGGGCAGAGGATAGTGATCGACGATCGGCAGGTCTGCCGTGACGGATTTGTCGGATTCGAGCCAGCCAATGGCTTCGGCTTCCCCGCCGATGGCGTCGATCAGGCGCAGCTCCAGCGCCTGCCGGCCGGTGACGATGCGGCCATCGGCCAGCGTCAGCGTGGTGGGGCGGTCGAGGCCGCGGCGCTCGGCGACGACGTCGACGAACCACTCAAAGGAATCGTCGACCAGCGCCTGCAGCGAGACGCGTGCAGGGCCCTGCAGCGGCTCGTTGATGTCCGGCTCGGCCTTGAGCGGGCCGGTCTGCACCTTGTCGAAATCGAGCCCGATGGTGTCGAGGAGCTTGCCGGCATCGACATGCTGGTAGAGCACCCCGATGGAGCCGACGATGGAGAGGCGGCGCGCATAGATGCGGTCGGTGGCGATGGCCGTCATGTAGGCGGCCGAGGCGCCAAGCTCGTCGATGACGGCGACAACCGGCTTGGTGGCGCGCAGCGCCGTCAGCGACTCGTAGAGCTCCTCGCCACCAGCGGTGGTGCCGCCGGGCGAATTGATCGAGACGATCACCGCCTTGACCCGGTCATCTTCGGCCAGCGCCTCGATGGTCTCGCGACGGGCACGGTCGGTGGTGATGGTGCCGGCAATGGTGATGCGGGCAACATGATCGCCAAGACCACCGCTCTGCATAGCGAAACGGCCAATCCCGGCCAGCACCGCGATGGCCAGTGCCACGAAGGCGACGATCCGCCACAGTCCGCGGGACCGGCGCAGGCGGCTGTTGGCAGGAATCAGGTGCGCGGGATCGGGGGAGGTGTCGGTCATCAATGCTCATCTCGGTGTGAGGGGAGCTACAACCTCAAACCGAGTGCCAGTCAACCCAGCCGCTTGACCATGTAGCGCGCCGCGTCATCGTAGGTCAGCAGCTTGCCGTAGAGCTCGGGGATGTCGGCAACCGCAAAGCCGTGCCGCTCCCAGAACGGCACGGAGCCGTTCACCGCGACCAGCGACATGGTCGGATAGCCCTCGGCCTCGGCATGCTTGGTGAGGGCCGAAACAATGGTCGAAGCGGCGCCGACCCGACGGGTCACGGGCAACAGCGCCAGGTCGTGAATGTAGTAGGTGTCGGCATCGGCCGGCAGCTGGCCAAGCAGGGCGTTGAGCGCCGGCAGGCTGCCATAGCGCCAAGGGTGGCTCAGCACATAGCCGGCGGGCCTGTCGCCGAGTTCGAGCAGGTAGCAGCCATTGCGATAGAGGCTCTGGCGCTCGGCCAGCACTTCGGGCGCCTCGTAGAAATCGGGATGCACGCTATCGGCGATCTTCTGGACCTCATCGAGGTCGTAGCCGGTCATCGCACGCCAGATGATGTCCTTGCCCAGCATGGTCCTCTCGCCCTCGCCTTCCGTATGAAAAGGCCCGCGCCGAAGCGCGGGCCCTGATCGTGATCCTGACGTCCGGCCTGCCACGCGGGCGGGCCAGCCGATCAGTTGTTGTCGCGGCCCTTGAGCGCGGCGCCCAGGATGTCGCCGAGCGAAGCGCCCGAGTCCGACGAACCATAGGCGGCCACGGCTTCCTTCTCCTCGGCGATTTCCAGCGCCTTGATGGAGAGGCCGATGCGGCCGGTCTTGCGGTCGTACTGAGTGACGCGCGCGTCGACCTTCTCGCCCTTGGAGAAACGTTCCGGGCGCTGGTCGTTGCGATCGCGGCTGAGGTCGGCACGACGGATGAAGGCGGTCATGTCGGTGTCGGCGATACGCACTTCGATGCCGCCATCGTTGACCTCGGTCACCGTGCCGGTGACCACAGCGCCCTTGCGGATGCCATCGGCCGAAGCGCCGGCGTCGCTGGAGGTCTCGCCGGTTGCGAGCTGCTTGATACCCAGCGAGATGCGTTCCTTCTCGACATCGACGTCGAGCACCTTGGCCTGCACCACGTCACCGCGGTTGTAGTCCTCGAGAGCCTGCTCGCCCGGACGCTGCCAGTCGAGATCGGACAGGTGGACCATGCCGTCGACATCGCCATCGAGACCAATGAACAGGCCGAACTCGGTCTTGTTCTTGACTTCGCCTTCGACGGTGGAGCCGGCCGGGTACTTCTCGGCAAAGGCATCCCACGGGTTCTGCAGGGTCTGCTTGAGGCCCAGCGAGATACGGCGCTTGTCGGGATCGACCTCGAGCACCATCACGTCCACTTCCTGCGAGGTGGAGACGATCTTGCCCGGATGGACGTTCTTCTTGGTCCAGCTCATCTCGGAGACGTGGATCAGGCCTTCGATGCCCGGCTCCAGTTCCACGAACGCGCCGTAGTCGGTGATGTTGGTCACGCGGCCGGTGAAGCGGGCGCCGACCGGATACTTGGCGGCAATGCCGTCCCACGGATCGGCCTGCAGCTGCTTCATGCCCAGCGAGATACGGTGGCTCTCGTGGTTGATGCGGACGATCTGAACCTTGATGGTCTCGCCGATCGACAGCACTTCGGTCGGGTGGTTGACCCGGCGCCAGGCGATGTCGGTGACGTGCAGCAGGCCGTCGATGCCGCCGAGGTCAACGAACGCACCGTAATCGGTGATGTTCTTGACCACGCCGTCGACCACCTGGCCCTCTTCGAGCTGCTGGACGATCTCGGAACGCTGCTCGGCGCGGCTTTCCTCGAGGATGGCACGGCGCGACACGACGATATTGCCCCGGCGCTTGTCCATCTTCAGGATCTGGAACGGCTGGGTGACGTTCATCAGCGGGGCGATGTCGCGGATCGGACGGATGTCGACCTGCGAGCGCGGCAGGAAGGCCACAGCGCCTTCGAGGTCGACGGTGAAGCCGCCCTTGACCTGGTTGAAGATGATGCCTTCAACGCGCTGGTTGTTGTTGTACATTTCTTCGAGCTTGACCCAGCTCTCTTCGCGGCGGGCCTTCTCGCGGCTCAGCACGGCCTCGCCAAGGGCGTTCTCGACGCGGTCGACATAGACCTCGACTTCCGAGCCCACCTTGATGGTGCCATCGCGGCCAGCAGCGCCGAATTCCTTGAGCGCAATGCGCCCCTCGGTCTTCAGACCGACGTCGATGATGGCGAGATCCTTCTCGATCGCCACCACGGTTCCCTTGACGACCGAGCCTTCCAGCGGCTCGTTCTCGAGGAAGGAGTCCAACAGCATGGACTCGAAATCGTCCTTGGTCATGTTCTGTACAGCCAAGCCATATCTCCAATCGCGCCCGGTGGCTGGTGTGAAAGACCCGAGGCGCCATCGTTGCGAAAACAACGATCCGGTGCGCTGGCGCGCGGGCCGATGATGTGTGGTTGATTGCCGCTGCCGGGGCGATGGTCTCTGCCGGGGCGGAACGATGCCGCAGGGTTTGGTTTAGGGGCTAGTGCCCCGCCCTGCGCGCCATGGTCCCGTCGACAATTGCGACGGCTGCGCGGAATGCGGCCTCTATATCCAGAAGCGTCGTGTCCAGCAAGTGGGCATCGGGCGCCTGGTAGAAGCCGCCATTCGGGTTCGCCATGTCCCGGGCGTCCCGTTCCTCTATCTGGTGGTAGAGAGCATACCTGTCAACCGACAGGCCGCGCGCCTCGAGCTGACGGGCCCGACGTTCCATACGGGCCTTGCTATCGGCCTGAATGAACAGCTTCACCTCGGCCTCGGGTGCGATCTGGGTGCCGATGTCGCGTCCGTCGAGCACGGCACCGCCCGGCTGCAGGGCGAAGTTGCGCTGCAGCTGGAACAGGGCCTGCCGCACCTCGGGAATGGTCGCGACCTTGGAAGCCAGCGCGCCGGCTTCGGCGGTCTGCAATGGCGACGGGTCACGGCTCATGACCGAAGCGTCGAGGTTCTTCGCCGCCGCGATGGCCGCTGCCGCGAATTCGGGAGTGTCCTCGCGCCCGGCAATGGCGACGCCGACGGCGCGATAGAGCAGCCCGGTGTCGAGATGCGGCAGGCCGTAGTGGCGGGCAAGGCCGGCGGCCAAAGTGCCCTTACCCGAGGCGGCAGGTCCATCCACGGCAATGATCACGGGCTGGTTCCTTCTTGGTCGGCAACGGCCACAGCAGGGGTCCGGGCGGCCACCCGGAGGTGGGTGGCGGCAGGTTTGTTGCGTCCTATCATGGCCTTGTGCGGTGGAGCCATCCCCTGCTGCGACTACCCCCAGGCAATGGCAGGAGGGAACGACAGCCAATGGCCCGCATTTTCGGTTTGACAGGGCCGGGCTTTCCACCTAACCGGACCACTCTCAGCGGGAGGCCCCGCATTTTTCGTGAGGATGCAATTGGCCAAGGACGACCGCGGTACCAAGCGAGAAGACCCTGATACCGGCAAGAAGTTCTACGATCTGAACAAGGATCCGATCGTATCGCCCTATACCGGCAAGTCCTATCCGCGTTCCTATTTCGACCAGAACGTCGTCGTCCGCGCCAAGGCGGCAGCGGCGCGCAAGGAAGACGAGGACGAGGACGAGTTGGAAGTCGAAGAGATCGTCGAGCCGGATGCGCCCGAGATCGTTTCGCTCGAAGACGCCGACGCCGAGGAATCCGGTGAGACCGGTGAAGATATCCCCGATGTCGAGGATGTCGAGGACGTCGAAGACCTGGGCGAGGACGATGCCGACGTCTTTCTCGAGGAAGACGAGGACGAAGACGAAGATATCTTCGATGTGGGCGACAACAGCGACGATCGCTGATCGCACGACGTCTGCCTCAAAATGACTCTTGCGCGACAAGAGCGAGGCAGCTAGAAGGCACCGCGCTTCGACGGGTTCGCCCGCCGCGGCGCAAATCCCAAGCCACGGCAATGCCGTGCAACCGGACAGAGACGGGCCTTCGGGCCCCGACATGGATGGGGCTATAGCTCAGCTGGGAGAGCGCTTGCATGGCATGCAAGAGGTCAGCGGTTCGATCCCGCTTAGCTCCACCAATTTTCCCCACCCCGGCCCTGTGCTGGGGTTTTTCGTTTCTGCCGCCCGCGCTGAACCACCTGCCTTCGCTCGCCGTACCTCCTGGAGCACGGAAGGAACGACCATGGCTGGCAAGCTGATCATCTTTGGCGGCACAGGCGGAATCGGTTCGGCGACCGCCCGACGGATGAGGGAGCGCGGGGCGGACCTGCATCTGGTCGCGCGCTCGGCCGACGCGCTGGAAAACCTCGCCAACGAACTCGGCGCCAGTTTCAGCGTCGCGGACATGCACGAGCCCGATGCGATCGAGCGCGCGGTCGCCGAGGCGGGCAATGATGTCGGCGGACTGGTTTATGCCGTCGGCTCGATCACCCTGAAGCCCTTGGCCCGCCTCACCGACGCAGAAATGCTCGCCGACTTCCGCCTGAATGCGCTGGGGGCGGCCCTCGCACTCAAATCAGCGCTCCCCGCGCTGAAGGCGCATGAGGGCACCGCCTCCGTTGTGATGTTCTCCAGTGTTGCCATGCAGCAGGGATTTTCGGCGCATGTCTCGATTTCGATGGCCAAGGGGGCCGTCGAGGGGCTGACGCTTGCCGCGGCGGCGGAGCTCGCCCCGCGTGTCCGCGTCAACTGCATCGCGCCCTCTCTGGTGCGCACCGGGCTCAGCGCTGCCATCACGGCGAACGAGCAGATGACCAGTGCGATTGCGCAGATGCATGCGCTGGGCCGAATCGGCACGCCGGACGAAATCGCGGGCCTCGCGGCGTTCCTCCTCTCGGATGACGCCTCCTGGATCACCGGACAGGTGTTTGGCGTCGATGGCGGGCGTTCACGGCTGCGGCAAAAAGGGTAGGTGGACAGATCGCCGATCGCGCGGCAAAAGGGAACGTCACTTAACCGTCATGTCCCCGGACGGGCCAAGTGGCGCTTCAAGGTGAATGCTCGTGCGAAGGCCACTGTCGCGAGCCACCTTTCGACAAGCGGTGTGTCGGCGGGAATGACCGGATGAATAGACTGTTGCGCCATGCGCGACTGAGCATTGTCAGCTTGCGGCACAATGGCCCTCACGCCTTTGCCAATCGGCAGGCCCTGGCGATTTTCGGCCTTGGGGCGATCTACACCTACATTCCCAAGAACGCCTGCTCGACGCTGCGCTACTCGCTGGCCATCCATAATGGCTATCTGCGCCCCGGCGACGATCCCGAATGGATCCACGACAACAACTCCACCTTTGTCGCCGACAAGCAGCAACTGGCGGAAGCAAGATACACCTTCGTCGTTCTGCGCTGCCCCTATCGTCGGCTGGCTTCGGCCTATCTCGACAAGGTGGTTGGTGCCGCTGCCCTGGCGCGCGTGCTGGTGGCAAAGTCGCGTTCTCCAGAAGACATCGACGCGGTGACGGCCGAAGACCTGCATCGGTTGAGCTTTGCCGACTTCGCGAACAGCTGCCTCACCCCGGCTAGTGGCGTCATCGATGCCCACTGGTATCCACAGGTCGGCTGCCTGGTCTATGAGGACTATGACGATTGGTTCAGTGTCGAAGCCTTCGATCGGGCCACCGAAGCGCTGGCACGACGCGGGTTCGTGGTGCACGACACGCGCGACCGTATCGGGCATTCGACCACCGGGCTCAAGAAGGTCGATGGGGACTTCGCAAATGTTTCGGCAGGCGAACTGTACCGGATGAAGCGGGCCGGCCAGGCGCCGACCTACGAGTCGTTCTACAATGCCGAGACTCGGGCTCTCGTCCAGAAGAACTATGCCGACGACATTGCCCTTTACCGCGACAAGATCGGGCCACAGGGCCTGATGTTCCAGGACTAGCCGCCGCGAGCCGGCGAACCGAACCGGAGCGGCGGCTTCGGGCTTGCCCTCGGGGCAGAATTGGTGTTGGTCAGTTGCAGTCGTCGGACCCGGTGCAATTCCGGGTGGCTCTTCCGGCCGCCGATCCGCCGGACAACCTCACTGCCTTTCTCCATTCCCTGCCCCGAGCCGCTGCGCGACACGCGCATCGACCCTGTTTGGACCTGACATGAGTTTTGCGCAAAGCTTCCGCCGCGACTGGCTTTCCAATGTCCGCGGCGACATTCTCGCGGGCACCGTCGTTGCCCTCGCCCTCATTCCCGAAGCCATCGGGTTTTCGATCATTGCCGGGGTCGACCCCAAGGTCGGACTCTATGCCTCGGTGATCATTGCCATGGTGATCGCTGTCGCGGGCGGGCGGCCGGCGATGATTTCGGCAGCCACCGCCGCCACGGCCGTGCTGATGGGGACGCTGGTGCGCGAGCACGGGCTGCAATATCTCCTCGCCGCGACCATCCTTGCCGGGCTGATCCAGATCGGCGCAGGGTGGCTGCGCATCGGCTATGTCATGCGCTTCGTGTCGCGCTCGGTGTTGACCGGCTTCGTCAACGCGCTGGCCATCCTGATCTTCATGGCGCAATTGCCCGAGCTGATCGGAGTGACCTGGGAAACCTACGCGCTGATCGCGGCCGGCCTCGCGATCATCTACCTCTTCCCCCGCGTGACGCGGCTGGTGCCCTCGCCGCTGGTCTGCATCCTGGTGCTCACGGCGTTGGTGCTGGCAACCGGCATCGACGTGCGTTCGGTGGCCGACCTCGGCGAGTTGCCGACGGCGCTACCGGTGCTGCTGCTGCCCGATGTGCCGCTCGATCTCGAGACGCTGTGGATCATCCTGCCCTATTCGATCGCGGTCGCGGCAGTGGGGCTGCTCGAGAGCCTCCTCACGGCCTCCATCGTCGACCAGATGACCGACACCGGGAGCGACAAGAACCGCGAATCCGTCGGCCAGGGCATCGCCAATATCGCCAGCGGCTTCTTTGGCGGCATGGCCGGCTGCGCGATGATCGGGCAGTCGGTGATCAACGTGAAATCCGGCGGGCGCGGCCGGCTGTCGACGTTCTTCGCCGGCGGGTTCCTGTTGTTCCTGCTCATGGTCCTGGGCGACATCGTTGGGCTGATCCCGATGCCGGCGCTGGTCGCGATCATGATCATGGTGTCGATCGGCACGTTCAGCTGGCGCTCGCTGACCGACCTCGGCAAACATCCGCGCCGTTCGAGCCTCGTGATGCTGGCCACGGTGATCACCGTGGTGGGCACGCATAACCTCGCGCTCGGCGTCGGGGTGGGCGTGCTGCTCAGCGGCATCTTCTTTGCCTGGAAGGTGGCGCAGATCTTCCGCGTCACCTCGGTGCTCACCACCGACGGCAAAGAACGCGACTACCTGGTCGAGGGCCAGCTGTTCTTCGCCTCGACCGAGGACTTCCTCGCCGCCTTCGACTTCAAGGAGAAGCTGGAGCGGGTGCGGCTCGATCTCAGCCAGGCCCATATCTGGGACCTGACCGGCGTCAATGCGGTGGACCAGGTGGTGCTGAAGTTCCGGCGCGAAGGTACGGCGGTGGATCTGGTGGGGATGAACGAGGCCAGCGCCACCATCATGGACGAGCTCGCCATGCATGACCAGCCGGATGCGATCAAGCGCGTGCTCGGGCACTGACCGACATGGCGGTGATCAACTCTGGCCAATGAAACCACGGCACCGTCCCGCGGATTCAAGAAAACCCTGCAGGAGCAACGAACACACCTAGCGGAAAGCTATTGTAACGTGCATTGGTACAGTGTTTTTCCATATCATTGGGGGACTACTTTATGCGTAAAATCCTGGCCCTTGCAGCGGCTTCGATGCTTTGGAGTGCACCGGCTTTCGCTGATCCCGTTGAGTATCCGGGTCTGCGATGCTTTTGGCGCCGGCTTCTTCTACATCCCGGGCACCGAGACTTGCGTCAATCCTGACACCGGCGAGACCCGCAGGGATAGCGAGAACGGTGTCGTCTACGGGCAGACCGAAGTGGCCAAGGAGGCACAGGAGGCCACCGAGGGCGTGGCGATCGGCATCGCGATGTCCAATGCCACGGTCGACCCCGGCAAGACCTTCGGTGCTGCCGCCAATATCGGCACCTATGGTGGCGAAGTCGCGCTCGGCCTCAGCGCCGCGATCAAGGCCAGCGATGGGCTGACGTTCAACGGCGCAGTCGGTGTGGGCCTCGGCGGCGGCAACGTCGCTGGCCGCGGCGGCGTCAACTTCTCCTGGTAAGTCACCAGCGTCTTTATCGAACCATCCCGCGGTAGCCGCGGGATGGTCGGTTGCTTTATGCCTTACTCGGCGGCGTCGGCGAGCTTACCGGCATTGATGTCCATCAGCGCGCGGGCCCGGGCGAGGCTCTCGGGCTGTTCGCGGCGATAGCGGCGGCCGATCTCCATCATCAGCACGGTGTCGGGCAGGAACTGCAGCTCGGCAAAGATCTCTTCCCACGCAATGTCGCCCCAGCCGAGCGGCATGTGCAGGTCGCCGATGCCCATCGCGGTGTTTTCCTGCGGGTGGTAGCCACGATAGAAGCCCTGCGGGCGGCCGAAGGAATCGTGGACGTGCAGGTGCCCGGCGACCGGCGCCATGGCGGCGATCTCGGCGCGGAAATCGAGGCCGCGATAATTGGCTTCGAGATAGGCGTGCGAGAAGTCGATGAGCGCCACGACATTGGCATGGTTCAGCGCCTTCACCGTCTCGGCCACCTGCGACGGGGTCTGGCGATACTGGCCTGGCTCGGTGGTGAAGATGTTCTCGAGCGCGATGCGCACGCCATAGGGACGGGCGAATTCGGCCAGTTCGAGCAGGGTTTCGCGCTCGATGGCATCGGCGTCGACGCGATCGTGGATCTGGTCGGCTCGCAGGCACCCGGAATGCTGGACGAGAATGCCGGCACCGATCCGATCGCAGACCTCGACCAGGGCCTTGGCGGCAGCGAGCTGATAGTCGACGGTGGCGGGGTCCATGAAGTTGGACGACACCAGACCGTGCACGGTGTAGCGGAAGTCGAACTGGCTGGTCACCTCGACCAGCGCGTCGGCACGCTCGGCAATGATGCGGCCGCCGGCGACGAGATCGAGCGTCGTCGGCGCGATCTCGACGGCATCGACGCCCATGTCGGCGAGAGCACGCAGGTCGGCGGCGAGGCTTTCGATCTCGCCGTCGTCGGAACCGGCGTTGAAGCCGGTGGCAATCAGGTTGGACATTTCAGGCTCCAAGGATCCGGGGAAGGTCGGGTGAGGGTCAGGCGTGGCCAATGCGCTGGCCGTTCTCCATCGAGAAGACGTGCAGCGCGCTGTCGTTGAGGGAGAGATGAATGGGGGTGCCGGTGGGGAGCTCGCCGGTGCCGGTATCGACCGCGACGATGCGGCTGCCCTGGATGTCAGCGTGGATCAGGCGGGCGGCGCCCAGTTCCTCGACATAGTCGACGGTGGCGGCAATGGCGCCGACGGTCTCCGGCCCGACGCGGCGCACCGCTTCTGGACGCACGCCCAGCACCACACGACGGCCGGGCACGCGGTGACCATTGAGGCCGGCAACATTCATGCGGGCGCCGCGGCCATGGGTGAACAGGCCCTCGGCATCGAACTCGCCCTCGACAAGGTTCATCGCGGGCGACCCGATAAAGTCGGCGACGAAGCGGCTCGCCGGGTGGTTATAGACGTCGGTGGGGCGGCCGATCTGCTCGACATTGCCGGCATTCATGATGATCAGCTTGTCGGCCAGCGTCATGGCCTCGATCTGGTCATGCGTCACGAAGACCGAGGTCACGCCGAGATCGCGATGCAGGCGGCGCACTTCGGCGCGCATGGCGACGCGGAGCTTGGCATCGAGGTTGGAGAAGGGTTCGTCGAACAGGAACACCTTCGGCTCGCGCACCATGGCGCGGGCCATGGCGACGCGCTGGCGCTGGCCACCGGAGAGTTCGCCCGGGCGGCGATCGAGGAAGGTCTCGAGCCCGACCGATTTGGCCACGGCCATGACGCGGGCGTCGCGCTCGGGCTTGGCCACCTTGGCGACCTTCAGCGAATAGCCGATGTTCTGGCGCACGGTCATATGCGGGTAGAGCGCATAGTTCTGGAACACCATGGCGCAACCGCGCTCGCGGGGTTCGAGCTGGTTGACCACCGTGCCGCCGATGGCGATCTCGCCGTCGCTGATCGCCTCAAGCCCGGCGATCATGCGCAGCAGCGTGGACTTGCCGCAGCCCGAAGGCCCGAGGATGACGACGAACTCACCGGCTTCGATCTCGACATCGACCCCGTGCACGACCTGGGTCTTGCCGTAGCTCTTCTTCACGCCCTTGATGGAAATCTGGGACATCGCTTGATCCAATCACTTGTCGCGAGAAATGAGGCCGCGCACGAACCAGCGCTGCATGAAGGCAACGACCAGAAGCGGGGGCAGCATGATGATGAGGGCGCCCGCCATGGTGACGTTCCAGTCGGGCGTGCCGTATTGATCGGGAATGAGCGCCTTGAGCTGCATCACCACCGTGCCGAAATTGGCGCGGTCGGTGGTGACCAGCAGCGGCCACAGGTACTGGTTCCAGCTTGAGACGAACATGATGGTGGCGAGCGCCAGCATGTTGGTGCGGCTCAGGGGGATCAGCACGTCGATAAAGAAGGCGATCGGGCTTGCGCCATCCATCTTGCTGGCCTCGACCAGCTCGTCCGGGATGGTCATGAAGAACTGCCGGTACAGGAAGGTGCCGGTCGCTGTGGCGACCAGGGGCAGGATCAATCCGGTGTAGGAATTGAGCAGGTTCCAGTCGAGGCTGATCTGGACGCCGCTCACCGCGTTGACCAGCCAGCTGACGCCCAGCGTGTCGAGGATGGTCTGGAATGGCAGCAGCGCGTTGGCGGCGATGGCGTAGGTCGGCACGATGCGCACTTCGAGCGGCAGCATCAGGGTGATGAAGATCAGCCAGAAGCTGATCATGCGGCCGCGGAAGTTGAAGAACACGATGGCGAAGGCCGAGAGCGAGGCGAGGACGATCTTGCCCACGGTCACGCCGATGGCGACGATGAAGCTGTTGACCATCTTTGGGCCGAGATCGGCCCGGGCCCACGCCACCTGCAGGTTTTCCCACAGATGCGAGGACGGCAGCAGGCTGATCGGCACCTGGTTGACCTCCTGCAGCGACTGGCTGCCGGCGACAAAGGTGATCCAGAACGGCACGACGACCAGAAACGCGCCGATGGCCATGGACAGGTAGGTGAAGAAGTCGAAATAGGGAGAGCGTTCGATCATTTGCGGCGCCTCAATGGTAGTGGACGCGACGTTCCACCCATTTGAACTGGATGAATGTCAGCCCGATGACGATGGCCATGAGGACGATCGACTGGGCGGCTGCGCCCGAGTAGTCGAGGTTTTTGAAGCCGTCGAAATAGATCTTGTAGACCATCACCTCGGTCTGCCCGACGGGGCCGCCTTCGGTCATGGTGTCGATCAGCCCGAAGCTGTCTGTGAACGACGAGATGATGTTCATGATGAACAGGAAGAACGCGGTCGGCGCGATCAGCGGCAGCTGCAGGTCGATGATGCGGCGGAACGGCCGCGCCCCGTCCATGGCCCCGGCCTCGTTGATCGAGCGCGGGATCATCTGCAGGGCCGCAAGGAAGAAGATGAAATTGTAGCCGATGCCGAGCCAGGCATGGCAGACCATGACCATCAGCAGCGCCTGGGCGCCATTGATCGCGGGGTTCCACAGGCCCGGCCAGATCTGGTTCAGCGCCCCGACGAGACCGGCTTCCGGCGCGAAGATGAAGCGGAACGCCACGCCCGCCGCCGGGGCCGCAATGGCATAGGGCCACACGTAGATCGACTGGAAGAGCTTGGTGCCCTTGAGCGAGCGATCGACGAAAGAGGCGAGGACCAGCGCCACGGCCATCGACAGTGCGGTGGTGATCAGGGCGTAGAGGCCCGACCGCAGCACCGTCGCCCAATAGGTATTGTCGCGAAAGATCGAGAGAAAGTTCTGCAACCCGACCCAGGTGTTGCCGCCACCCCAGGGCTGCTCGAGCGTGAAGGCCCAGTAGAGCGCCTGCGAGGTCGGCCAGTAGAAGAACACGAAGACGAGGAGCAGCTGCGGGGCCAGCAGCAGCCAGGGCAGCACACGGTTGCGGTAATAGGCGGAGCGTTCCAACGCAGGTCCCCTTGAACGGCAGCGAAAAGGTGCGGGCAACGAGGCCGCCCGCACCGCACGTCACGGAAAGATCAGGGAAGGGTCTTGCCGGCGTAGGTCTGCTCGAAGCGGCGGAGCATCTCGTTGCCCTTGGCATCGAAGGCGGCGAGCGCCTCGGGGACCGGGGTGTTGTTGAACATCACGGCCTGCATGGTCTTGACCATTTCGGCGCGGATCGAGGCAAAACCGCCGAGGCGGATGCCGCGGGTATATTCACCAGCCGGCATGGTCAGCGAGGCGATGGCGATTTCACGGCCCTTGTAGGGAGCGGCGTCGTAGAAGCCGTTGGCCTTCATCGCCTCGAAGGCAGAGTTGCGCACCGGGATGTAGCCGGTAACGGTCGACCACCAGGTGGCCTGCTCGGGGGTGGCGAGGAAGTTGAAGAAGGCGGCAGCGCCCTTGTATTCTTCTTCCGACTTGCCCTTCAGCGTCCACAGCGAGGCGCCACCCACGAAGGTGTTGTGACGCTCGACGCCTTCCATCATCGGCATCATGGAAACGTCCCAGTGCATGCCCTCGATGGCGGTCTTGCCGAAGGTGCCGTGATCGGCAATCGAGCTGGTGTTGATCTGGCACTTGGCGTTGACGAAAGCCTCGTTGGCGGTCTCGCCCGAGTCCTTGGACTTGAGGACAAACAGGCCCTCGTCATACATCTTCTTCATCCAGGTGAGCTGGTCGACGAAGAGACCCTTGGACACGGCCATCTCGGCATCGAGGCCTTCGAAGCCATTGGCCTTGGTGGCGATGGGCTGGTTGTGCGAGGCGGAGAACTGCTCGAACCACTGCCAGGAAGCGGAGGGGTCGAAGGCGACCGGGCAATCATAGCCGGCGGCCTTGAGCTTGCGGGCGACGTCTTCGAACTGGGTCCAGGTCTCGGGCATCGTCTCGACGCCGACGGCCTTGAGCGCGTCGGTGTTGTAGTACATCACGGCGGTCGAGGAGTTGAACGGCATCGAGAGCAGTTCGCCCGTCGAGGTCGAGTAGTAGGAGCCGACGCCAGCGAAATAGTCGGACCAGTCGATGTCGAAGCCGTTGTCTTCCATCAGCTTGCGGACCGGCAGATAGGCGTCCGACAGCATCAGGTCGAGCGTGCCGGCGTCGAAGATCTGGGTGATGGTCGGCTGCTTGTTGGCGCGGAAGGCCGCAATCGTCGACTGCAGGTTGTTGTCGTAATTGTCCTGGCTGACGCAGACGATCTCATAGTCCGGCTGGGACTCGTTGAAGGTCTTGCACATCTCCTGGATGCGCTCGCTCAGGTCGCCCGAAAGGCCGTACCAGAACTCGAACTTGGTCGCCGCCGCGGCGGGGACGGTGGCCAGCGCGACAAGGCTGGTCGAAAGAACTGCACCAAGCAGCCAGTTGGATTTCATCGTCGTGTCTCCGGGAATTTCATGCCCGCCTGGTGCGAGCGGCCGGATGGGTAGTCGCGATGTTTGACGCTGCCGTCACAGCCCGATGAAGCTCCGGTGACAATGCACAGGTGTGCAGGCTGGCGAACGCGCTACCGGGCCCGGGTCGATAAAACCCGCCCAAATTCGGTTCATCCTGCCTTCAGTTTCGGCACTCTAGCCTCCCCGCCACGTGACCGTTGGGGCTCACAGGGAGACAGGTGAATGGCACTTTTCAAAACCATTGCGGGCGGCATTGCCGTGCTTTCGATCATCGCGACGCCGGCGCTGGCCGCCGACCGCGCCATGATCATTCTGGACGGATCGGGCTCGATGTGGGCGCAGATCGATGGGGAGGCGCGCATCTCGATTGCCCGCGACACCCTGCGCGAGGTGCTGGGCGAGGTGCCGGGCGATCTGGAACTGGGCCTGATGAGCTATGGCCATCGCGAAAAGGGCCAGTGCTCGGACATCGAGGTGCTGGTGCCGGCTGCGGCGGGGACCGCAGATGCGATCAGCGCGGCGGCCGACGCGATCAGCCCCAAGGGCAAGACGCCGCTCTCCGACGCGGTGCGCATGGCCGCCGAAGAGCTGCGCTACACCGAGGACAAGGCGACGGTGATCCTGATCACCGACGGCATCGAGACCTGCGAGGCCGATCCCTGTGCTCTCGCAAGCGAGCTGGAAGCGAGCGGCATCGATTTCACCACCCATGTCGTCGGCTTCGGGCTTTCGGATGAAGAGGGCCGGCAGGTCGCCTGTCTCGCCGAGAATACCGGGGGGCGCTATTTCGAAGCCGGCGACGGCGAAGCGCTGGGGACGGCGCTGCGCACCAGCGTCGCGGCGGCCGAAGTGCCGATCGAACCCGAGCCGATGCCGGAGCCGGAGCCGGAAACCGCCGCGTTCAACTTCCTCCCCTCGCTGCAGCTGAGCGCGGATTCCGATCCCCTGCCCGCGGACAGCGGCAATGCCTGGGAAATCTACAAGGCCAACCCCGATGGCAGCGAGGGCGAGTGGATCCGCACCGATTACGGCAATGGCTATCGCGGCAATCTCGAGCCCGGCGACTACATCGTTGTCGCCAGGCTCGGTGAGGCGCGGGTCGCAACACCGGTGACAATTGCTGCCGGCGAGGTTGTCGAACTGCCAGTCGTGCTCAACGCCGGCACGGTGATCGTCCGCCCGCGGCCTGCTGAGGGTCAGCCGGTGGATAGCGGCGCGCGCGTCGACATCACCTTGCCGGACGGCAGCGTCGCCACCGGCTATGGCGAAGTGTCGATGATCGTGCCGGCCGGCACGCAATCGCTGAGCGTCCAGATCGGCGAGGGCACCGCGACCGGGAGCTACGAGCTCGCGGCGGCGGAAGTCCGTGAATTCGATATCGTGGTCGGTGTCGGCCGTGCCGTGCTGAACGCGCTCTATGTCGAAGGCCTGCCGGTCGAGGATGGCGGCATGGGCGTCAGGGTGCTTGGTGCCAAGAAATCCATGACCGGCGAGCGCGAGGAGTTCGGCTATGGCTACGGCCCCGGCAATGCCTTTGACCTGCCCCCCGGTGACTATATTGCCGTGCTGCGGGTGGACGAAGCCGAAATCGAGGTGCCGTTCAGCGTCAAAGCCGGAGAGGTGACCGAGGTCGAGGGCAGCCTCGAGGCCGGCGTCGTCGCACTGACCATGCCCAATGCCGACAGCTTCCGGATCGATGGCGCGAAAAAGGACATTGCCGGCAAGCGCAAGGAGTTCGGCTATGGCTATGGCGACAACGTCCAGCGCACGCTTCCCGCAGGCGACTACATTGCCGTGGTCACCAAGCAGGGAGCCGAAACGCCAAGCGAAACGCCGTTCACGGTCGTTGCCGGCGAGCGCCTGGAACTGACCATCGAATGAGCAAAGGCCGGGCCGGCATGGTGCTGGCCCGGCATCCTATCGTCAGAGAAAGTCGTCGCGGCGCGGGGTGAAGCTGTCGATCAGGCGGCCGGCCGTCAGGGCCTTCACCCCATGCACCAGCCCCGAGGGGACGATATAGGCGCCGCCCGGACCCAAGGTCCGGGTTTCGCCGTCGATGGTCACCTCGAAGGTGCCCTCTGCGACATAGCTGGTCTGGAGGTGCGGGTGCGAATGCAGGGCGCCGATGCCGCCAGCCTCGAAGGTGAATTCCACCAGCATCAATTCGGACAGATCGAGGATCACCCGCCGGCTGGAGCCATCGAGTTGCGTGACCTTACCATCGGTGGCGGCGGCGAACAGCGTGGGGTTGGTGCTCATAGCCGATAGGCCTTCTTGACGAGGGTGTAGGCGAGATCCCGCGCCACCTCATGGGCCTCATCGAGCTCCAGCCGGTGCTCGCTGACCAGCCGGGCGAGGAAGGCGCAGTCGATGCGGCGGGCAACATCGTGCCGGGCCGGGATCGAGGGGAAGGCACGGGTGTCGTCGTTGAAGCCGACAGTGTTGTAGAAGCCCGCCGTCTCGGTCGCCATCTCGCGGAAACGGCGCATGCCCTCGGGGCTGTCGTGGAACCACCAGGGGGGACCGAGCTTGAGCGCCGGATAGACCCCGGCCAGCGGCGCCAGTTCGCGGGCATAGCTGGTTTCGTCGAGGGTGAAGAGCACCACGGTGAGGCCCGGCGCGTTGCCGACCACGTCGAGCAGCGGCTTCAGCGCGCCGACATAGTCGGTACGGGTCGGGATATCGAAGCCCTTGTCGCGGCCGAAGCGCTGCAGCATCTGCGGCGAGTGGTTGCGCCATGAGCCGGGATGGATCTGCAGCACCAGCCCGTCATCGACCGACATGCGCGCCATCTCGGTGAGCATCTGGGCGCGGAACAGCGCCCGCTCGTCGGGGTCGGCCTGGCCGGTCCGGATGCGGTCGAACAGCGCGCCGGCTTCCTTGGGCGAGAGGTTGGCGGTCGCAGCGGTCGGATGGCCATGGTCCGACGAGGTCGCGCCCATTTCGATGAAGAAGGCGCGGCGCTTCCGGTGCGCCTCGAGATAACCCGACCAGGTGCCGGTGTCGCAGCCGGTGATGTCGCCGAGCTTGTCGAGATTGCCAGCAAAGCCGCCGAAATCTGGGTCGACTACCGAATCGGGGCGATAGGCCGGCACGACCCGGCCCTTCCAGCCGCTGTCGAGAATCTTGCGGTGCCAGCCGAGATCGTCGATGGCGGCATCGGTGGTGGAGATCACTTCGAGATTGAAGCGCTCGAACAGGGCGCGCGGGCGATAGTCGTCGCGCTCCAGCCGCTCGGCGATCCGGTCATAGATGCGGTCGGCGCTTTCGGCGGTCAGCCGTTCCTCGATATCGAACAGCGTGGCGAGGGTGTGGTCCAGCCACATGCGGGTCGGGGTGCCGCGGAACAGGTAGTAGTTTTCGGCAAAGCGCCGCCAGATGGTCCGCCCGTCGGTCTCGACCGGTGCGCCGTCCATGGTCGGCACGCCGAGGTCTTCGAGGCGCATGCCCTGCGAATAGAGCATGCGGAAAACATAGTGATCGGGGACGATCAGCAGCTGCGCCGGGTCGGGAAAGCGCTCGTTCTCAGCATACCAGCGCGGGTCGGTATGGCCATGCGGCGAGACCAGCGGCAGGTCGCGAATGCCCTGATAGAGCTCACGGGCAATGGCCCGGGCGCGGGGTTCGGCGTCGAACAGCCGATCATCATCAAGCAGCGGCATGGGATCCTCCTCCGAACCAACTGGTTACTTAGCCGAAGGCGGGATGTCAAAGCGTCAGGCGGCGATGCGGCGCCCCTCGAGGTCGCGTAGCCACAGCTGGCCGCAGGCCGCGTCGATCGATTGGCCCTGGGTGTCGCGCACCGCGACCGGGATGCCGGCCCGCTCGAGGCCGCGCCGGAACGTCGATAGCCGGCTATCGCTCACGCGGGCAAAACCCAGTCCGTCGACGCTGTTCCAGCGCATCAGGTTGATGCGCGCCGGCTGGTCCGCGAAGAGGTCGCACAGCCGGCGAAGGTCGGCATCGGCATCGTTGATGCCCGGCAGCAGCAGGTAGACGAAGGTCACGACCCGATTGTGCCGCCGCGCCCAGCTCAGCGCGCCGCCGACCACATCGGCCAGTGCGTGCTTTCTGGCCCCGGGGATCAGCCGGCCCCGCTGCTCGTCAGTGGTCGCGTGCAGCGAAATGGTCAGGTTGATGCCGAGATGCTCCTCGCGCAGGGCTCTGAGCGCCTTGGGGATCCCGATGCTGGAGATGGTGATTCCCGTGGTTGGAAAAGCCATGCCGCGGCGGTCGCGCAGGATGCGGATCGCTGCCAGCACATTGTCGTAGTTGTTGAGCGGCTCACCGATGCCCATGAAGACGATGCGGTTGACGCGCGGACCGAGCCGGACAACCTGCTCGACGATTTCGCCCGGCGCCAGGTTGCGCTTCAGCCCCGCCTGTCCCGAGGCGCAGAACCGGCACGCGAATGCGCAACCGACCTGCGAGGAGATGCAGGCGGTGTGGCCGTCGCGACGGCGAATCAGCACGCTCTCGACGGCGAAGCCATCGCGAAGGCCGAACAGCAGTTTTTCCGACATGCCCGTCCGCACGGCGTCGCGCGGCTGCAGCCCACGTGCCGCGAGCCCGTGATGCGCGACCCAGCGGCGCAGGGTCTTCGGCAGATTTGCATGCGGGACAAACAGCTCGCGATAAGCGAGGGGCGGCCCGCCACTGCGCGCGGCGAAGGCATCGAAATCGAGGTCGAGGGCGTAGTTGGGCAAGGCGGGCATAGCATCGGTCCGGTGGCGGACCCATTTATAACTTACTAGGTAGTTATAAATCAAGCAGAGGGGTGGCGGGCTGCCGCGTGGCCGCGCTCAGTCCAGCGTCGCGCCGGGATAGAGCCGGGTGAGGGCGAGCCGGGTCTCCGACATGACAAAGGCAGCAAGCGTGCCATCACGCTCGACCAGCCAGCGCATGGTGGCGCCCTGGATCACGTTCTGGATCAGCCCGGCATTGGCGGCACGGGCCCCGTCGTCCGGCAGACGCTCGGCAATGGCAGCGCGCACCAGCAGGTTGCGCTCCCGGGCCAAGCGGTTGAGCGCGGGGTCGCCGGCATCGGCCCAGAGCAGCAAGAGATAACCGGAGAAGCCGTGCCCCTCGCCCATTCCGGCGATGAGATCGCGCAACATAAGCCAGAGCGCGGCAATTCCCGCCTCGCGCGGGGCAGCGGCGAAATAGGCGCGCACCTCGTCGGTGGCTCGCTCCATCGCCCGCACATGCAAGGCGTGCTTGTCGCCGAAGCGCTGGATCAGTGCCGCCCGGCTGAGACCGAGATCGCGCGCCACATCGGCGAGCGTGAAGCGGTCCGGCCCGAGCCGCAGCATGGCGGCATGGGTGGCATCGAGGACCTCGTCGTCCGAGACTAGCTTGGGGCGCGCCATTGCCGCTTGATAGCCGGACCGCCGTTTCGGCGCCAGTACGCCCTCGCTCACAGAGGCTTGTTCCGCTCGCGCCCGCACCCCATAATGGCGGTGACGGAAACGACGGCGGAGATGTCCGTGGCGGAAGAGGCCGATATCGATGCCTATTTCGAGCGGACCGGCTTTGCCGGTTCGATCGCGCCCTCGCAGGAGACGCTCGGGCAGCTGATGGCGATGCATCTGCGTGCCATCCCGTTCGAGACGCTCGATCCCTTGCGCGGCAAGCCGGTGCGGCTCGGGCTGCGCGATCTCGAACAGAAGCTGGTGCATGAAAAGCGCGGCGGGCACGGGCTTGAGCACAATCTGCTGTTCGGCGCGGTGCTCGAAGCGCTGTTCTTCGAAGTGACCCGCGTCGCGGCGCTGGCGCCGACCGGCGAGCCCAGCCACGCGGCGCTGGTGGTCAGCATCGACGGGGTGCCGCATCTGGTCGATGCCGGGCTCGGGGCGCTGGCGACGACGACCGCGCTGCGGCTGCGCGACGGGGCCGAATCGGAGACCATCGGCATTCGCCACCGGCTCACCGGGGCGGATGGGCAATGGACGCTCAACGTGCTGGAGGGTGACGACGTACGCCCGCTTTACAGTTTCCGCGCGGTGGCGGTGAGCGACGACGCGCTGACCAAGATGAACGAGCGTGCGGCGCAGCGCTTCGCGCAGGGGCTCAAGGTGGCACGGATCGGCCAGGGCCGGCGCTTCGTCATCGACGGGTCGCGCTACACGCTCGAAACGGCCGACGGGGTGCGGGAGAAGCGCGACGTCGCCAGCGCGGCCGAGATGCGGCAGATCCTGCAGCAGCACTTCCTGCTGGTTGCCCCCAACGATCCACGCCTCGACGAGGCCTTCGAGCGGGTCATCGCCGACGCCGCGAAAGCCTGATGGCGCCCGTTATCGTCGACTGGAGCAAGGTGCACGAATTCGCCGATTCTGCGGCGTTCGAGGCCTGGCTATCGGAGAACCACGACAAGGCCGACGAGGTCTGGATCCTGATCCACAAGCTGAAATCCGGCCGCCCCTCGATCACGCCGAAAGAGGCAATCGACGTGGTGCTGTGCTGGGGCTGGATCGACGCGATCCGGAAGAGCCACGATGCGCATAGCTTCCTCCAGCGCTACACGCGGCGCGGCAAGAAGAGCGTCTGGAGCCAGGTCAATGTCGAGAACGTCGCCCGGCTGGAAGCCGCGGGCCGGATGACGCCGCATGGCCGCGTGCATGTCGAGGCGGCCAAGGCCGATGGCCGCTGGGATGCCGCCTATCGCATCAGCACCAGCGAGGTGCCGGAGGACCTGATGGCGGCGATTGCGGCGGAACCGGAGGCCCAGGCGCTGTTCGAAAAGCTCACCTCGCAGAACCGCTTCGCGCTGATTTTCCGGGTCAACAGCCTCAAGACCCCCGCCGGCCGCACAAAGAAGATCCGCGACCTCGTCGCCATGCTGACGCGCGGCGAGACGATCTATCCGCAGAAGCTCAGCTAGCCCCCTCCCCCTCTGGACAATCGGCGCGCGTCGCCCGAAAAGGGCGCAACACCTCCCGCAAAGACCCGCCACAAGGGGCCCCTTCGTGATCACCGTTCTCGGCTCGACCAATCTCGATCTCATCGGCACCGTCACCCGTATCCCAAAACCCGGCGAGACCGTGCCGGGGCACGAATTTTCGATGGCGGCAGGTGGCAAGGGCGCCAACCAGGCGCTGGCGGCGCGGCGGGCGGGCGCGAAGGTGCGGATGTTCGCAGCGGCCGGCACCGACAGCTTTGCCGACGAGGCGTTGAAGCTGCTCAAGGCCGACGGCGTCGACCTGAGCCGGGTCCGCATCGCCGAAGGCGCGACCGGCATCGCGATGATCTTTGTCGACGACGCGGGCGAGAACGTCATCGCCATCCTCCCCGGCGCCAATGGCACGATGGGCGCGGCCGATGCGGATGCGGCGCTGGCCGGGCTCGGCAAGGGCGACGTGCTCATGCTGCAGCAGGAAATCCCGCAGGCGGCGACCGCGCGGGCGCTGGAACTGGCCAAGGCGCAGGGCGTCACGTCGATCCTCAATACCGCTCCGTTTCTCGACACCACCCCCGAACTCGCGGCCGAGGCGACCATTGTCATCGCCAACGAAACCGAGTTCGCGCTCTTGACCGGCACCAAGCTCGAAGAGCTCGACGACGCCATGGCCAAGCTCGCCCGCGAGCGCAACCAGACGGTGATCGTGACGCTGGGTGGCGAAGGCGCCCGCGCCGCCACGCCCGAGCGCAGCTTTGCCGTCACCGCGATGAAGATCGACCCGGTCGATACGGTCGGGGCCGGCGACACGTTCTGCGGCTATCTCGCGGCGGGACTCGATGCCGGGCTTGATCTCGAGGCCGCCATGAAGCGCGCCGCCGTCGCCGCCAGCCTCGCGTGTCTCAAACCGGGGGCACAGCCGGCGGTGCCGATGCTGGCCGAGGTGATGGCGGCGGGTTAGGGCGGGGATTCCGCGAGAACTGTTGGGTGTTCTCGATACCTTTTCGGACACTCAATCAGTTTTTGCGGTTCCCGAAGACTAACGCCTCTCCACGAAAAGCGCATATCCCGACGTACTGCCGAAGATGAGCTGGAGGGTCGTACTAGGACAGCGCAACTTTTACATGCCCTTTCTCGCAAAATGTTGACGGGCCGCCAGCCCCGTCATACGTGATGGTGGGCATTGCGAGGAGGATAGATCGTGGCAGATGTGGAGACCGAGTTGGATGTCGCCAGTGAAGAGTCGCTAGTCCGATCCTTCTCAATCGTGAATCTCTACGGCTATCGCACGATATCACTTGCCTCAGAATTTGCTGCCACCCTTATCATTGCAAAAAATGGCTCCGGCAAGACTACCCTTGTTGGCGCAATGAATGCCTTTCTCAATCGCCAGTTTGGCCGCCTGAGAGAATTGCAGTTCGAGTCCATCAGGTGCACCATTCGTGGTGTTGAGCAGGAGCTTGTTCTTCACCGTGGCGAACTAGACGAGTTTCTCCGCGCCGATGTGGATGTAATATTCAGCAGCGTGCGCAAATGGGATATCGAGCCACGTGCATTTCTGAATTTTCTGATCGACGACTTCATGTCTTTGCGGGGCGAGAGAACGATAGATTCCGACCATCCGATTTTTGGGCCAATATTTCGCAGCTACCGGTTCCGCACCAATGAGGCCATTTCCGCCTGCGAGAGGCTCTACCGGTCGCTTCTAGAACTCCATCCACAGGTAGAGGAAATTTTTACCGCGCTCGAGGGAGCACTCCGAGATGTCGAGATCCTCTATCTGCCCACCTACCGACGTGTAGAGCTTCCGCTCGTTGACAAGGAACCCGCGTTGAGGAGGGGGCGCAGAAGGAGATTTGTCACGGGGCATGGGCTGTTCACCGGGGATATACAGTTTGGCTTGTCGGATATCTCCGACCATTTGAGGGGGATCAACGAAGAAATACTGTTTGAGTCCAACCGGGGATACCGCACAATCAGTGCAAACATCATCAACGAGTTGATGGATGGCACATTCGAGACCTTCGAGGCGGGCGGTGAGAAAATCCCCACTAAGGAGGAACTACAGCTTTTTCTCAGCCGGTTAAAAGACGGAAGGGAATCTAGACTTTTCCCGGGCGGCTACGACATTTCGACCCCGGACATTGCGAACTTAAGCCCCGACCCAAACGAGCCGTCAAGCAAATTCCTCATCTACTTCCTTTCGAAGCTAAATAAGGTAATAGAAGTAACCAGAGAAAAAGAAGCAAAAGTCCAAGAGTTTGTGGATAGCTGCAACAAATACCTATCACTTAGAGATTTAAGTACGATACCTCCAAACGATACTTCCGCATATTATGCACCTCCCTCGGATAGCAAAGCGCTAAAACTTAATCGTCGAAACCTTCAGCTGCACGTGGAAAGTGTCCCTTGGGGCCGAAAGGTTCAACTAGACGCGCTTTCTTCAGGTGAGAAGCAGATGATTTCGCTGTTTGCGAAGTTGTACCTCTATCCTGGCGAGAAAGTTATCCTTATCGATGAGCCCGAGTTGTCTCTTTCTATTGACTGGCAGCGCCACATCCTGGTGGATGTATTACGCAGCCCATACTGCAAGCAAATCGTGGCGATCACACATTCTCCATTTGTCTTCGACAATGAGCTTGAGCCCTACGCCCGGGCACTTAAGATCCGAGTGGACGAGCAGGCTCTTGCGCAAATGGGCGATGACTTGGATGGCGACGTAGACATCGATCTGAGTGAGTAGATCATGACGGGAGAAGTTGATCCAGAGGTTCAAAACCTAATTCAGGCTCGGGAACGTCCGTCGGTATTAAAGACTGCCCTAATATCATGCCGGTCGAAACTGCCGAATACTATAATATTTGCGTTTGAGGGCCCTGATGACAAATTGGCGTTCTCTCAGTGGATTGAGCGGCTACGCCCCGGATTTGCCTATGAACCAATCACCTGCAAGGGAAAGACACAGGTACTTCAGCTCCATGATTCCGTAAAGAAGGATAGAAACAACCTGGAGGACGGAGTCTACTTTTTCGTAGATCGTGACTTCGACGATCTACGCGGCTTCGCCTCATCGGACCGATTGTTCATGACGCAGGAGTACTCAATCGAGAATTCTGTGGTTCACCGTGACACTCTGGAAAATCTCCTTAAAAACGAATTCCACTGCGACGGATTCCCTGAGCTAAGAGAGGCGATTGTTGTATTGTTCGACAAAGATTATGCGGATTTTCTCAGCGCGACCAGAGAATTAAACTTCCGACTGTTCTTGGCACGACATCTTGGGCTAGATGTGAAGAAGTCGCAGAAGATCAAAGACATAGCGAAGGTCGATTTGAACGCCGTCATGCCTTCGGATACGCCGGTGGCTGTGGCGATAGCGCTTTCGCGTGAACCGACAGAACAGGAGCTGCCGGAACATGCGAGTGCCTTTGCTGCACTTGAGCCAAAAACTCGCTATCGCGGGAAATGGGCCTTTCAGTTCTTCCTAAAGTGGATTGAGTGCCTACATGTAGCAAGGAAATCGGGATCTGCTCTTTTTGAAGGAACAGATCTGGGTCAGTCGGTAAACGCCTCGGTAATTACGATTCAGACTTTAGCGTCCAAGTCAATTTACCCTAGTGGGTTCAGAAAATTTATTGTGTCAGTACCGGAAAGCATTTAGATAATTCGATGTTGTTGACAATGTAGAGATGAATTGTACGGTTGTTATTTCTTTCCGTTACTTGTATCACTACTTAAGCCACACTCCTGCTAAACAAGCCTGGTGTTAACAAAGACCTGGTAACTCGTCGATTAGCGGCGACGGAGGCGTTCCCCGTGAGATGGACCATGACTGGCCGATCCGATTTCGCCTCCATCTCTGTCACCCACACCGTCGTCCCCTCCCCCCACCCTTGCCCCCACCGCCCAAC